>PJUI01000001.1_pt1 | contig 1268792 bp, 1090 predicted proteins | sample 1512201 | NCBI WGS metagenome assembly PJUI01 (sample SAMN08177670, study PRJNA422409) | Feces metagenome, whole genome shotgun sequencing project. | isolation source: Chicken feces (2) enriched on wood chips | host: Gallus gallus | place: USA: Madison | collected 2015-01-15
GAACATAGGTGAAAACTTAATGCCTTAATGGTTTAACACGATTATGTTTTTACCACCTCAGGTACCTTAGTTAAGCTAAGAGACAGTTACTAAGATTTTCTCAGGTGTCTTAGGTGGTTGGTAAATAAGGGTTTTGACCACATAGAAGCATAGAGAACATAGATGAAAACTTAATGCCTTAATGGTTTAACACGATTTTGTTTTTACCACCTTAGGCACCTTAGTTAATCTAAGAGACAGTTACTAAGATTTTCTCAGGTGTCTTAGATGGTTGGTAAATAAGGGTTTTGACCACATAGAAGCATAGAGAACATAGGTGAAAACTTAATGCCTTAATGGTTTAACACGATTATGTTTTTACCACCTTAGGTACCTTAGTTAACCTAAGAGACAGTTACTAAGATTTTCTCAGGTGTCTTAGATGGTTGATCAATTAGGATTAACCCTAATATTTCAATTAAATTGACTTCCTTAGGTTTAACTCCTAATTTAGCAGCTGTCAAATCAAAAACGATGTCTGATCTTTGCCCTTGTTGTTCAACCCTAAGTTATACCGATTGTTGCAAATCCTATCATTTAGGTATGGCTAAACCAGCTTCACCAGAAATATTGATGCGCTCGCGCTATAGTGCCTATGCCCTGCATTTGATTGATTACCTGATACAGACCACACATTCTGCCAGCAGAAAACTGTATCAAAAAGACGAAATTGAGCATTGGGCAAAGAGCAACCATTGGCTAAAACTAGAGATCTGTAAGGCCAACCAAGACAAAGTAGAGTTTAAAGCTTATTACCTAAATGCGGGTACAACTTACATCCATCACGAAAACTCTACTTTTAAAAAAGAGCATGGCATTTGGTATTATCTAAAAGGCAGTTATTTTAATTAAAAATGCTAAATAAAAAGGATAAGCACTTATAATAGACCTATCCTTTATTTAAAACATTGATCATGGATCGGATCAAAACTATTTTTTGACCGCCGCTTTTTTCTTTGGTGTATCAACTTCTTCAGCTGTAGCTTTCTTTTTCGTTACGGCTTTGGTTTTTTTAACTTCCTCGGCAGGTGTTTCAGCAATTTCAGCTTTCTTTTTAACCGCTACTTTTTTGACTTTTGGTTCAGCAAGCGTTTGTTCAACTGTAATCGTTTTTTTTACGGTTGCTTTTTTTACCTTTTCTACAGAAGCCTCTACAGGTTTAGCTTCTTTCTTAACCGTTGTTTTTTTAGCCTTCAACTCGGCAGGAGGTACTTCTACAACTGCTGGTTTTTTTGCTGTAGCTTTTTTTACTTTTTCTGTAGGTGTATCAACAACTTCAGGCGCTTTCTTTATAACGGTTGCTTTAGGCGGATTGGCCTTGATGTAGATTTCTGCAAGCTGTTTAAGATATAAATCGGGCTTTGGCATGTTGATCACTGTTCCAGGCTCTTTGTCTTGCGATTGCTTGATGTAGGCTGCTTTGATCTTGCCCCAATCTTTTGAGTACAGTTTAATGAACATGTTCACAAACTCCTCGTCGGTATAGTTTTGGGGCAATCTGCCCAGTACTGCCTGTATCTTTTCTTCTTTTCTGTGTAAAATAGCCATGGCCCAAAGATAGACCTTATTTAACAGTATTCTAAATTTTGCCAAAAAACGAGTCTAATACATGTTTAAACGCATAATATTCTTGTAGGTTGTATGATTTTTATTGCTTATTTTGAGATCAGTTAATAAAAATACACCCTTAAACGACAAAACCTATGTCAACAATTTACGAAATGAAGCACGTCAAAAACCTGACGAACTTTGAAACCCTTATCTCTTTGGTAAGCAGCTATGGAAAAGCTTACCAACCAAAAAATCAGGCACTGAGGTTAGAAAACCTCCAGGCCAAAGCCATCACGGCACATCAGGCAATTGAGCAATTGAATGCATTGTTGCCCTCTTATAGCAATGCGATGATGCTAAGGGAGGTTGCATTTGAACCCTTGGCCAAACTGAGGAACCGTTTTTTTGAGTTGTTAAAAACAACAGCCGAAGACCATGTGCCGAGCGAGCAAGACTTGTCCTTGCAGACTTATTATGATAATATGTTAGAGAGTTTGGCACAACAGGTGAAACTTTTAGCTAGCGTTCCTGCAAAAGGAACGGGTCAGGTAGACCTACAGGCCGAAACCTTAAGAACTTTATATAATGATCTTCATGTTAAAAATGAGACGGCTGTTAACCAGATTATACTGTTAAATGAAGCTAAAATGACTTGTAATGAGGTGATGTACCACAAAGAAACAGGTTTGGTGAGCATTGCCCTATTGACCAAAGAATATATACAGTCGCTTTATAGCGAGAAAAATTCCAATTACCAGAAAGTTTCCATCTTAGAATTTATTCATGTGAACCCATAAGAGGCCATAAATAATTAGCTTTCCTAACAAATTACAAGAAACAGCAGTTGATTTTTATCTTCAACTGCTGTTTGTATTAAAAAAGGTATGTTTTATTTACTTTTTGCTCAGTTTGATGCTGATTAAGGTAACCAATACGGCAAGTGTCACAAAGATGGCGCCTACCCAAGGTGTAGCACCTAAACCTAATGGCGAGGCAACAATTAAGCCACCGGCATACGCTCCAATCGCAATGCCGACATTAAAAGAAGCGATATTAAAGGCCGAAGCTACATCAGAAGTACCAGGCAATTCTTTTTCGGCCAATTGTACCACCAATAACTGTAGGCCAGGTACATTAGAAAAAGATAGGGCACCCATAATAAACAAGGTGATGATGCCAAATATGGTATGTTGAACGGTAAAAGTAAATACCAATAACACCAGGGCTTGAAGTATAAACATCCAAAGCAGCGCTTTTAAAGGATTTTTGTTGGCTACTTTGCCACCTATCACATTGCCCAGGGCAATGGCAGCACCGTAGATCAATAAGATGAAACTTACTACCGATTCGGAAAGGCCAGTAATTTCTTGTAAAATAGGTGAGAGGTAAGTGAAGGCTACAAAAGTCCCACCATAACCTAAAATGGTCATTAAAAAAGCCAACAATAACCTTTTATTGGTCAATACGCTCAATTGCGATTTAAAAGAAGCTGGTTTTTCATTCTTAAGATTTGAGGGTACCAATACCATACTGGCAATTAGGCCGATCAATCCCAATAAGGCTACACCAATAAAAGTAGCCCGCCAACCAAAATGCTGTCCGATAAAGGTACCTAAAGGTACGCCTGTTACAATGGCGATGGTTAAGCCCGAAAACATAATGGCAATGGCTGTTCCTCTCTTTTCTTTGGGTACCAATGCTGCGGCAATGGTAGCGCCAATAGAAAAATATACTCCGTGGGCAAAGCCAGTAAGTATCCTGGATAGTACAAGGGTAACAAAGCCTGGTGCAATAGATGCCAATCCATTGCCCACAATAAATAAGACCATGAGATAGACCAATAGTTTTTTTCTGGGTATTTTACTGGTCAGTGCTGTTAAAATAGGTGCGCCAATGGCCACACCAATGGCGTAAAGACTAACCAATAAACCTGCAGAAGGTATGGAAATGCGGAGGTCTGTTGCTACAGTAGGCAATAAACCTACGATCACAAACTCAGTGGTGCCAATGGCAAATGCGCTAATGGTTAGTGCCCACAAAGCGGCAGGTAATCCTTTTTGGCGCTGTTGGGTACGTGTATCGGTTTCAGTACTTGAAATCGGAGTGGATATGGTGTTCATTTTTAATGTTTTAAAATCTATTGATGTTTTGTGGATACAAAATTCATTAAAACATTACTATTAGTAAAATAACTTAAATCATAGCAATCTATTATAAATATGATAGATTTAAAGCGCTTTAGCGAATAGGTCATATCCAGTAGTTTTGGCGAATTTGCATAGTGAGGGATACCATGATCAAAATCTGACTAAAAATTACTCACAATTTGTGGAGACAAGCTGTTCAACAAATTTCAACAAAAACTTCAACCCTAAGCCTCAAGATGCTATATTTACACCTTAGTAATTTAGAAAGATTTTGGCCAAAGCAAAGCAGACAGAAACACCATTAATGCAACAATACAACACCATCAAGGCTAAATACCCTGGTGCGTTATTGTTGTTTAGAGTAGGCGATTTTTACGAAACATTTGGCGAAGACGCAGTGAAAACGGCCAATATATTGGGCATCGTTTTAACCAAACGTGGCACCGGACCAAACGGTGCTTTAGAATTGGCAGGTTTTCCGCACCACTCTTTAGAAAATTACCTGTCTAAACTGGTTAGGGCAGGACAAAGGGTGGCCATCTGTGATCAGTTGGAAGACCCCAAAATGACCAAATCTATTGTAAAACGTGGGGTTACCGAATTGGTTACGCCTGGAGTTGCCTACAATGATAACATATTGAGCCAAAAGGCCAATAACTACCTCGCTGCGGTCTATTTTGACAAACAAAGCATAGGTGTTGCCTTTTGCGATATCTCTACTGGTGAGTTCTTGGTGGCTCAGGGCAATGCAGAATACATCGACAAACTCTTGCAAGGTTTTAGGCCTACCGAAGTTGTTTTTCAGAAAAGTAGACGCCAAGAGTTCTTGAACTTGTTTGGTGATAAGTTTTATACGTATACGCTTGACGATTGGGCTTTTACCAGCGATTATGCGAACGAAATATTAACCAAACATTTTGAAGTCAACTCGCTCAAAGGCTTTGGGGTAGACAAACTGCCATCGGGTATTATCGCTGCCGGAGTGGTACTTTACTACCTTGGTGAAACCGAACACCGTAACCTGCAGCATATTTCTGCCATTTCTAGGCTAGAAGAAGAACGTTACATGTGGTTAGACCGATTTACGATCCGTAACTTGGAACTGGTAAGTACCGCCAACGATGGGGGTGTAACACTTTTTGAAGTGTTGGACGAAACCTGTACCCCAATGGGTGCCCGGATGTTGCACAAATGGATCATCATGCCTTTAAAGGAACTCAAACCTATACAAGAGCGTTTGGGCATGGTAGAGTATCTGGTGAACCATGATGAACTGGTACAGGAATTTCTAGGACATATTAAGCCTATTGGCGATTTGGAAAGATTGATCTCTAAGGTTGGTCTACAAAAGGCTGGCCCAAGAGAATTGGTACAGCTAAAAAGAGCACTTACGCATATTGAAGAAGTAAAAAGATTAGCTGATCAAACCCAAAACCCTTTCTTAACGGTATTGGCTTCACAGCTTAATCCTTGCCTCAGCATCAAAGAACGCTTAGAAAGAGAGTTACAGTCTGATCCTCCTGCCTTATTGATCAAAGGAAACGTCATTGCCGATGGAATCGACGAAGAGTTGGACCGTTTGCGCAAAATTGCCTTTGGAGGTAAAGAATATCTGGTAGAGATACAGAAAAGAGAAGCCAATACAACGGGTATCCCATCGTTGAAGATATCTTTTAACAACGTTTTTGGCTATTACCTAGAGGTTACCCATACTCATAAAGACAAAGTGCCAGAAAGTTGGATCCGCAAACAGACCTTGGTCAATGCAGAGCGTTACATTACCCCAGAACTGAAAGAATACGAAGAACAGATCTTAGGTGCCGAAGAAAAGATACAGGCCATAGAAGTACGTTTGTACAACGAGTTGATGTATCAGGTAAGCCATTACATTAAACCTATCCAACTGAATGCCTATTTAATAGCGCAATTAGACGTATTGCTTTGTTTTGCGCAACTGGCTGTTAAAAACCATTATGTAAAACCACAATTAAACAATAAAAAAGACCTGGATATCAAAGGCGGTCGTCACCCAGTAATTGAAAAACGATTGCCTATTGGACAGGAATACATCACCAATGATGTGTTTTTAGATAGCGATACCCAGCAGATCATCATCATTACTGGACCCAACATGTCGGGTAAATCTGCCATTTTGAGACAGACGGCCTTAATTGTGCTGATGGCGCAGATGGGCTGTTTTGTGCCAGCAAAAGCGGTAGAGATTGGCTTGGTAGACAAGATTTTTACCAGGGTAGGTGCTTCGGATAATTTATCGTCTGGCGAAAGTACGTTTATGGTAGAGATGAATGAAACGGCCAGTATCCTCAACAACATCTCGGATCGGAGTTTGATCTTATTGGACGAGATTGGAAGGGGTACCAGTACCTACGATGGGATTTCCATTGCCTGGGCCATTGCCGAGTTTTTGCATGAGCATCCAACCGCAAGACCTAAAACATTGTTTGCAACGCATTACCATGAGCTTAACGACTTGGAGAACACGATGGTGCGCATCAAAAATTATAATGTAACCATCAAAGAAGTAGGTAACAAAGTCATCTTCTTGCGTAAATTGGTGCCTGGTGGTAGTGAACATAGTTTTGGTATCCATGTGGCCAAGATGGCGGGCATGCCAGCTAAATTGATCAATCGGGCCAACGAGATTTTGAAACGTTTAGAAATTGACCGTACAGAGGGGCAGAGCATTAAAGACAGCATCAAAAAGGTACAGAACCAAGCCTATCAGTTACAGATGTTTGCCGTTGATGACCCGGTTTTGGTCAAGATCAGAGATACGCTCAATAACCTGGATGTAAATACGCTAACGCCGGTAGAAGCGTTGTTAAAGTTGGACGAAATACAAAGGCTGATCAAAACCTAATCAAATTTAACCATGGCATGGAACCCAGATCAATACAATCAATTTAAAGCGGAAAGGTATGCTCCATTTTACGATCTGCTCCAACTGATTGAGATCAAAACGGGTCTTGATGTCGTTGATCTTGGTTGTGGTACTGGCGAACTGACCCATCAATTGGCCGAAGTGTTACCAGATGCCAATATACTTGGCATCGATTCATCGGCAGAAATGCTAGACAAAGCAAAGGCTTATGCCAACCAAAGACTTCGATTTGAACAAAAAACCATTGAAGCACAATTGGATACAGCTAAACTGTGGGACCTTGTCTTTTCAAATGCAGCCATCCAATGGGTTGATGACCATGAGAAACTGATTCCTAAAATCATTTCGTGTATTAAGGCTGGGGGACAAATGGTTATCCAGCTTCCTTCACAAACCGAAAATCTATTGAATAAAATGCTCAATGTGCTTGTTGCAGAAGAGCCTTATGTTACCGCTTTGAACAATTGGAGTAAACCTTCGCCCGTTTTAAGTACAGAAAGCTATGCGCAATTGGTATTTGAGCAGGGCGGAAAGGACATCAACATCTACGAAAAGATCTATCCAATTGTGGTGGATGATCCTGATGCGCTATATGAGTTTATTGCAGGTACGGCATTGTTGCCTTATATTGAAAAATTAGATGGTGAGGTCAAAGCCGATTTTGTGAACGAATTTAAAGAACGGATTAGGAAAAGGTTTGTAAAGACCCCGATATTGTATCCATTTAAAAGGATTATCATTTCGGCAAAATTTTAAGAAATATAAATGATGAAGACACTTTACTTTTTTAATCCTAAAAAATCATTTGCTTGGGTAATTTTGGTTTTTGTACTTATATTGGCTTCTTGTAGTTCAAGAAAACATGTGGTTAAAACCGATACCAAAGCCGCTAGGGCGGCAGAGGTAATGGCCAATCTAAAAAGTAAGGAGCTTTACCGTTTCATTACCGATTGGACAGGGGTAAGCTACAAACTGGGCGGTTTGGATAAAAGAGGAATTGATTGTTCGGGCTTTGCATTATTGTTGGAAAAGAATATTTATGGCTTAAGCCTGCCAAGAAGGTCTAAAGATCAGGCAGAAGCCGTTAAAAAGAAAAACATCAACAAACTAGAAGAAGGCGATCTTATCTTTTTCTCATTTGGAGGCAATGAAGTAGACCATGTTGGCGTTTATTTGAATAACGATTTTTTTGTACACGCATCAACTACCAGAGGGGTAATTGTTGATGATCTGACTTTGCCTGTTTATCAGAAAGCTATTGTAAAAACAGGTACTTTAAAATAAAATTATGCGTAAAATAATTGCCACTCTCTTTCTATTGGCTACTGTAGCCACCACTTTACATGCACAGCAGGTATACAAGGTGGGCCAGATATTGCCCAATATTTCCTTGTTAAGTACCAAAGGAACTGTTTATGACCTTAAAGCCCAAAAAGGCCCCAAAGGTTTTGTTGTTGTTTTTATGACCCCAACATGTGATCATTGTATCGCCTACGAAAGTAGGATCATGGCCCTCGACAAAAAGTATAAAACCAAAGGTTATCCTGTAGTGGCCATTGGCCCTTATGGTGATGATCCTGTCAAATATCCATTGGATGCTATGCCAGAAATGAAAAAACTGGCCGCCAGCAAAGGTTTTACTTTCCCTTACTTGTCAGACCAAGGTTTTAAATATACCTGGATGCTGAACATTACGCTTACACCAACCGCTGTTGTACTACAGAAAAAAGCCAATGGTTTCTTGATCAAATATATCGGTAGGATAGATGACGAACCCAATGCAAAGAAAGTACCGAAAAACAAGTTTGTAGAACAAGAGGTTGATAAATTGTTATAAGCAAACAAGAAATATAAAATGCTGATGAAGTATCTGTTGACCCTATCGTTGTTTTTTGTGGTGTTTGTTGCAAATGCTCAAGTTAAATTGCTAACTTTAAGTGAATTAGAAAGCAGGGTAGCAAAAGGAAAAGACACCACTTATGTGATCAACTTTTGGGCAACATGGTGCGGACCATGTGTAGCAGAACTTCCGAATTTTGAAAAGATCAATCTAAAAAGTGCCAATCAACCAGTAAAGGTCATATTGGTAAGTATGGATTTTAAATCTAAATTGAACTCGGCAGTTGTTCCATTTGTCAAAAAGAATAGAATCAAGTCTGAAGTGTATGTCATTAACGAACCCGACCAACAGGCCTTTATTGAAAGGGTAGATGCCAAATGGTCTGGTGCATTACCTGCCACACTTTTTGTAAACACAAAGCGCAAGGCAAGGCAGTTTTACGAAAAGGAATTTACCGAGCAAGAATTGACTAAAACTATAGAAACCTTAAAGTAAAAAATGATGAAAAGATTTTTAATAGCTTGCCTGCTAACGCTTGGCGTAATGGCAAAAGCTCAAACTGGTTATCAGGTTGGAGATGTAGCTTCTGATTTCAACTTGAAAAATGTAGATGGTAAAAATGTTTCTTTAGCTTCTTATGCCAATGCCAAAGGATACATTGTGGTATTTACCTGTAACACTTGTCCTGTGGCAAAAGCTTATCAAGATAGGGTAGAAGCACTGAACAAAACCTACGCTGCTAAAGGCTATCCTGTTATTGCCATCAATACCAATGATCCTGTTGCTTCTCCTGGCGATAGTTATGCCAAAATGCAGGAACGTGCCAAAGAGAAAAACTTTAGTTATGCCTATCTGGAAGACCCAAACCATGTATACACTAAAAAATTTGGTGCCAATAAAACCCCACATGTTTTTGTATTGCAAAAAACAGCCAAAGGAAACGAGGTAGCTTACATTGGTGCAATAGATAACGACCAAGAGGAAGTGAATGCTTCAAGAACAATGTATGTTCAGAATGCGATCAACGCTTTGTTAGAGGGCAAAAAACCAACCATTACCAGTACAAAAGCCATTGGTTGTAGCATCAAATGGAAAAAAGAGGCGGCCAGTAAATAAAACTGATTAAAATGGCTCATCCATGGTTCGTGTCGACATGAACCATGGATTAAATTTATATAAAACTAAATCCCTACTTTTGTAAAAATTGATTAGGGATTTTTTTATGTCTAAACCAAAACAAGATTACTCTTTCTGGACCAAATACAAACGTTTTGCAACTACCGAAATCCTCATGTATCTGATCATGATAATCGGAATTACACTTGGGATTATTTTTTTAAGTTAATGATCAATTTCTGATGGTCTGCTGAATTGATATCGGCCATAAATTTACTATAAACTGCGTAGCTCTCTGCCGGAAATGTACCTTCATTCAATACAATCTTTCGGGTGTAATTTAACTTTTTACCTTCTAGTTTTGCTGTGGCCGTATAAGTACCATATTCGCAGCTCACTACCTTTTCATAAGGTTCTATGCTACCCATAAAATTATCAGGGAGCAGATAACTGATTTGGTCAATGTCTGTATAGCCACGGTTGATGTAGACTGGCATTACTCTATTCTTCACCTCTGGTACGGTTCGCTGGATGTTAAATGGATTAAGTGGTAAAAATAGTTTGTCGTTGTTCGCTACACCATAATTTCTGATGTTGATGGTCAAGGTTTCACTGAGTTCAGGCTCCATATCTTTTTTCTGGCCATAAGCTATCTTGTCAAAGTTGATGTTATCTATGGCATAAACCGCTTTCAGTAATTTTTCTTGCTCTGATAAGGGTTTGCCAACAATATGCTCATGGTTATCATATTGTGCGCCAGAAAATATGGTTTTTATTGTTCCCGTAATATTTCCTTCAGTGCTCAATGTCAGCTCGGCCTCACGTACCTGTAGGTTATGTGCTGTGGTTAATTTGGGTGTCTTTAAAAGTTTACCACCCTCAGGTGTACAAGCCAATACATAACGGTCGTCGGTAAAATCGCCCAAAAAGCCGAAAGGTATTTTTTGACTGGTACACTCTAACCAAGTGGTGTCGCCTTTAAGTGGCAAACATAAAATAATGTGATTGCCTTGGTCCATGCTGGCATAAGTAGGATCTAAACTTTTTTTCTCGCTACCTGCCTGTACCACACAATAATAAGATTCTATACCTACAACACTCAATAAACTCTGCATGTAGTTGACCAATGCTTTACAGTCGCCATAGCCCAAACGATCAACATCTGCTGCTGTAAATGGCTGAAAGCCACCAATGCCTATCTGTACGCTGATGTACCTTGTTTTGGTCTGTAGGTATTCGTATATTTTTTTGGCTTTTTCTTTATCAGTGGGTATATCTTTTACCAGTGTTTTAATGGTCTCGACCGTGCTGATTGGTAAAACATCGCGTCCTTTTAACAGGTTATCATAGTACCATTTACCCAGCTCTTGCCAATTGGTGTACGTACCTTTGTAGTTATAATACGTAAATTGTTCTGGGGCTATTTTTATGCTGGGTTGGTAGCTTTCTTTATCAGGACTATAAGGTTCACTTTTTTGGCTGGTCAGATTATTTACGCTCCATGTCAATGATTTTTGTTTTTCATTGATCTGTTCTTCTGCCTTGTTGGCGATCTGCTGCACCTTTATCCTCAATTGGTCCGTAGGTTTGCAGATAAAGGTATATCTGCTTTTTTCTACAGAAATATCATTCGCTGGTTTGGGTCTCCAATCTGGAATGATCAGGTTTTGTTTGTACCGCATCGTATAGTTATAAACCACGGTGTACGGATAAACATTGATGTTGGGTAGGTAATGTTTTACCCTATTGTCTTCAAATAAAGAGAAGTCGTTTACAGCACTCTCATCTTTAAAGGCACTCTCATTAAACTTGCCAATCAGTTTACCAATCTCGTTGTAGATTTCTCCATTTACACTTTTGATGTTCGTATTCTTATCGTAGAAAAGCACCAATCTGGCATTGTCCTCCCCATTTTTGTTGAGGATGGTGATGGCCTGTTTAACCGTGTACACCACATTGTTAGGTGTCAACATGTTTACTGAAGTTTCTTCGTTTCTAATCACCGCATTGGCCCTATTGCGCAGCGCAGAAGGTATAAGGTCAACATCGTAATTGTCTTGTGCAATACAAGGGCTCAAAGAAAAAAGGGCGAGGATAAGGGCAGCTGCTAGTTTCATCTATTTTACCTTTTTCAATAAAAGATCTTTCTTTTGGTTTTGGATAATGCGACTGTAAAACTCTTTTAACGATAGGTAATCTTCAGCAGGATAGATGGCATTGCTAAATTGGAGGATCTGGCTAACAGAGAGCTTGTCTTCTAAAAGAGCGGTCTGCAATAAATATCTTCCACCATTTTGAGGCAAGGCTATGGACATGTCTTTAGGTTTCTCCAACAGTTCATATTTTTCTGGTAAAACGATGCTGATGTTGATGCGTTCGTCAGCAGCGGCACCCAGATCTACCGGATATGTCCTTTCATTGAGGTTGAATGGGTTTTTGGCAATCCTATTGATAAAAAATGGATTGAAATAGATCTGCTCTGTCACCTTACCATCAAATACGGAAAATTCTACATCGTATTTTTCGGTCAGCGTATTTTCTACACTGTCTATATTTAAGATCTCGTGTTTTACAATGCTCAATTTGGGCATCTGTTCATCCAATTTTTCTACAAACTCATCAACAGAATTGTACTTTTTGATCTCTTTTCTTCTATTTAATGCAGCGTAACCAAGGGTGTAAGTAGTAATGGTACCCTTTATCTTTCCATCGGCAGTTAAGGTGCCAAACAGGATATAATTGGTTACGTTTTTTTGTTCTGCCTTTAGGTCTATCCAATAAGATGGTTTTTTAAGATTGATTACCCTTCCTTGGTCGTTGATACAACGTAGGGGTAACAATCCAAATGGCAATAAGGGTTCAGTGGCATCCAATAGGTAACTTTTGTCGCCAATGTTAACCTTTGCTACAATATAATTAAAATCAGACATTACCGGATAAAGCTTATTTACTGTTCCATTGTCGCGGGTGGATAAGATTACGGCTTCTGCATCTAGGTTAGCAGCAGACAAAGCTGCAATTAAACTCAGGTTGATGTCTGCAACATTTCCAGAGCGCATCTCTACCACATTTTTAATGTTCTCTTCACTATATTTACCATAGTAATTGTTCCATTTGATCTGTTTTTTAAGGTAGTTGTAAATGGCCTTGGCATTGCTCAGGTCGTCGGTAGTGTTTTTGAGTACCGTTGGTAAAATGTCTTTGAAAACATCTTTACGTTTCATCTGCGAACCTAGGTTTTTTGCAGTTGTAAGCTCGTAATCTACATCTTTCCAAGTTTTGGTAATGTTCTGTTTGCCGCCATTGAGGTATTGTACATCAGAAAGTTCAAAATAGATGGCCGATTTGAAATTACTGGCCGCAGTCATATAATCTTCTTCTATAAAAGCCGGAATGTCTTTCATCATGTAGGTGATCTTAGAACAATCGATCACACCTCCGCCAATGCGCAAACATTCTTTAATGAGTTCAGTTTTTTGGTCGCTTAATTTATAGACACCACGAAGCGAAACATTGTAATTGTATATCGCAGGGATATTGACCTGGTATTCGCTATAGACTTTTGGAATGTCACTTTGGAAATCCCATTGTTTGAAGTTAAATAAGTTGGGAGATTGTAGATGGTAGATGTATTCGATAATGGAGCCTTCTTTGATATTGGGCAGTGTAAATTTGGTAAGTGAGGTATATTTAGAACGATCCTCTGTAAAGACCGATTTTTTATCCAATACCGTTTCCGTAAAAACACCATGGTCGAAGTTAAAAGTAGATGCCTTTATCACTTTAATGCTTTCTACATTTTTGTCGTCTTTATAGCTGGGGATTACAATATTTGAGTGCCTAAAACCGTCTTTATTAAAGATCTTGATCCTCACATGATATTCGAAATGAAGTTCAGGTTGACCAGTGCTTTCATTGATTTCGATCGTCGATTTTCCGAACTCTTTAAGTACCATGGCGTTGGCATTGCTATCTAAAGTGTTTTTGTTAAATTGACGGTCATTTTCAGTAAGGTTTCCAAAATTGAAGTCTTGCGCAAAGGCAGAAAAAGAAATAATGAAGAGTGCAATAATTAAAGATAAAATTGTTTTCATGGTTAGAATTGTGGTAAATTGTAATTTAAAATTCGGAAATTAATTGATAACTAAATTTTAAATTAATAGTATTGTTTTACAAAACTAACCAAACCTTTTTAGCATTTTTGGAAAAATATAATTAATGGTATAAGTTTTGAGACTTATGCAGAAATATCGGACTATATATAAATGAAATTAAATTTAAAACGCCCACTGGCATTTTTTGATCTTGAAGCAACTGGAATTAACGTAGGAGTAGATAGGATAGTTGAGATTGCAATTTTAAAGGCAATGCCAGATGGATCAGAGCTAGTACAAACTAAACGTATCAATCCCGAAATTCCAATTCCGTTAGCTTCTTCTTTAATTCATGGTATATATGATGAGGATATTAAAAATGAGCCTACATTTGGCCAAGTGGCTAAAGAAATAGCTGATTTTATTGGCGATGCTGATCTTGCGGGATATAATTCCAACAAATTTGATATCCCGATGCTATTGGAAGAATTTCTAAGAGCAGGCGTAGATCTGGACATGCAGGGCAGACGCTTTGTAGATGTACAGAACATTTTCCACCAGATGGAGCAACGTACGCTAAAAGCGGCCTACAAATTCTATTGTAATGAAGATATCATCAATGCACACTCTGCAGAAGCCGATATCAGAGCAACCTATCAAGTTTTGTTGGCCCAATTGGACCGTTACAAAGACAAAGACTTTGAAGATAAACAAGGTAACATCTCGCAACCTGTACAAAATGATGTTGAGGCCTTGCACAACTTTACCAACATGAGTAAACCTGTAGATTTTGCAGGAAGAATGGTATACAATGAAAACGGCGAAGAAGTAATCAACTTTGGTAAACATAAAGGAAAGCTAGTTGAGCAGGTATTTGATATCGAACCAAGTTATTATGCTTGGATGAAACAAGGTGATTTTCCTTTGTACACCAAAAAGAAATTGGACGAGATCTGGAATCGTTGGAGCAAAAAGAAAGACGAGCAACGCATTGCCAAGCAACAAAACCAGCAGGTAAAACCTAATCCTTCGGTAAATAGCAATAAACCTAAGCCAGTACAACAAAAACAAAAACCAGCTGCAGTAGTAACCACAGATATGTTGGAACAACTGAAGATGAAATTTGGAAAATAAGCGCTAAAACCTAGTTCCTGACTATGAAATCTATCAAATTATTGTGCTTAATGCTTTTGATAGCGATAAGCACAAATGCACAGTTGCCTGTAGAGCAGGTCTTCAAAAATGCTTATCAAAAAGGAACAAGGGATGTTAGTGGTAAACCAGGTAAGAACTATTGGCAAAATACGGCCAATTATAAACTGAAGATCAATTTTGATCCTAGCTCTAGGCTAATTAAAGGTACGGTAGATGTTCAATATTTTAACAACAGCACTGATACCTTAAAAGAGCTTTGGTTTAAGTTGTATCCAAACTTGTACAAAAAAGGTGTTGCCGTAAAATCTAAGATCAACGAAAGAGACTTGGGAGACGGGGTGAGCATCACTTCGGTTTTATTGAACAATACCCAAAAAGATGTAGCAAGTTTGGTAATTGAGGGTACCAATATGCATACCCCGATCAGTGCATTGGCACCTGGAAAAAGTCTTACTCTGAAAATTGAATACAATTACATTTTAAACAAAGGTTCACATGTCCGCACTGGTCAGGTTGATGATGGCGCACATTTTATAGCCTATTTCTTTCCCCGCATTGCAGTTTACGACGATATAGATGGCTGGAATAAAATCCCTTACAGTGGTTCTGAAGAATTTTATAATGATTTCTGCAATTTTGATACTGAAATTACCGTACCTAAAGATTATGCAGTTTGGGCAACTGGCGATTTGTTGAATGGTGCCGAGGTATTTGCGCCAAGTGTATTTAAAAAATATGAATTGGCCCAACAGTCTGATCAGGTGATTGATGTGATAGATAGCACCGCGTTGATGCAACAAAAAGTAACCGCCCAAAATGCCTTTAATACTTTTAAATTTGAGGCTAAAAATGTGGTTGATTTTGCTTTTGCGACCAGTAACCATTACCTATGGAAATCGACCAGTTTGGTGGTGGATCCAAAAACCAAAAGAAGAACAAGGGTAGATGCGGTTTTCAACCCTAAACATAAAGATTATTATGAAGTGATCGATTTTGCTCGCAAAACCGTTCACGCGATGAGTTATGAATTTCCGAAATGGCCATTTCCTTACAGTCATGAAACGATTTTTGATGGTTTAGACCAGATGGAATATCCGATGATGGTAAATGATAATCCAGTAGATAATCGGGTAGATGCCATTACTTTGACCGACCACGAAATATTCCATACCATGTTCCCATTTTATATGGGGATCAACGAGACCAAATATGGTTGGATGGATGAAGGATGGGCAACCATAGGCGAGTGGCTGATCTCTCCAATGATTGACAATACGATAGTAGATGAATACGGCATTGCTCCAACTGGAAATTCGTCGGGTGAAAAGGACGATACCCCAATCGTAACCTTAACTACAGCCTTAAAAGGGATTGGTAGTTTTACAAATTCTTATCCAAAACCAGGTTTAGGTTATCTTTTTATTAAGGATTATCTAGGTGATGAGCTATTTACCAAAGCTTTGCACAACTATATCAAATTATGGAATGGCAAACATCCAATGCCATACGATTTCTTCTACAGCATGAATGCGGGGGCAGGTAAAAACTTGGATTGGTTCTGGAAACGTTGGTTTTTTGAAGATGGGGTAACTGATATGGCCATTAAAGCGGTAAACAAAGTTAATGAGGGTTTTGCCATTACCATCGAAAACAAGAGCAACAAACCACTACCAATTGACCTGACCATTAGCTATGATGATGGCTCTATTGGAAAAGTACACCATACCATTGGCGTTTGGGAAAGTGGCAACAAGGCTTTTGTATCTACGGTTAAAACCAACAAAAAAATAACCAAGGTGGTAATGGGCAGCAGCCATGTGCCTGATAAAAACAGAAATGACAATACCTTTGTGGTAAACTAAATAAAAAGCCCTATCTGTATCTAGATAGGGCTTTTTCATGCAACATTTTTTAACAAGCTGCGTCTTACCAGAAATGGCATTTTTGGAAGCTTTTGAGCCAAAAATGAATTAGGATCTAAATATCAAATTGTACAATTATATAAGAATATCAAGTGATGAAACAGCTGCTCCTTAAATTATCCGGTTTAACCTTTATTGGTTTATTATTGCTTACAAATTCGCTGATGGCACAAACAAAATATCAGCAAGCTATTGATAGTGCCATGCATTTTTACGATACCAAACAATATGCTAAAGCAGGAGCCTATTTTGCTAAGGCAGCCAAAATCAATGGCGATAGAGATACACAAACCAATCGTTACAATGCTGCTTGCTCTTGGGCTTTGGCCAATCAACCCGACCTCGCTTTTAAAGAGTTAAACAATATACTGTTGGATAAAGGGATGATCAAAGGTTGGAATGATCCAACGGATTTTCACAACATGTTGCTTAAAGATGCTGATTTTACAAACCTAAAGAAAGACAAAAGATGGGTAAAGGTGGTAGAAACCTCTGCTAAGCGAAAAACACTTTTCGAAACCAACCTTGATCAAAAACTTGCTGCCGAATTGGCCATGGTCAGAAAAGAAGACCAAGGCTTAAGGTTGCGATTAGATACGATAAGAAAGGACAAAGGTGTGAACTCTGATGAAGAAAAAGCATTGTGGAAGAAAATCAACCATAGCGATTCGATCAATCTGGCCAAAATCGTGACTTTGCTAGATCAAAAAGGTTGGTTAGCTCCAGAACAAGTAGGTTTTTTAGGTAGTCAAACTATCTTTTTGGTGATACAACATGCGGGGCTTTCAGTTCAACAAAAATATTTGCCAATGATGAGAGCGGCAGTGAAAAAAGGCAGCGCATTACCTAATGATTTGGCACTTTTAGAAGACCGTGTGGCCATGAGAGAAGGAAAGAACCAAATCTACGGCAGTCAGATCACGACTGATAAAGAGACGAAAAAATATTACCTATATCCAGTTATTGACCCAGACCATTTGGATGATAGAAGGGCAACTGTTGGTTTAGAGCCAATTGCTAATTATCTGAAACATTTCGACTTAAATTGGGATCTGGAAGCTTACAAGAAAGAGTTACCAGCCCTTGAAGCAAAAACTAAAAAGAAATAACCATGGTATCAATAAGTTTCAAAAACTGGATAATAGGCTTTTTCGATCACGCCCTCATCACTTAAGAATTGGTTCAGATAGGGGTCGGCTAATATCTTTTTGATGGTAGTCTTTTTGCCATTTATCCATACTTTGTTTTGGATCAATCGGATGCCGTGGCTATAATCGGCCCATGTATTTGTATGTTTATTGTAAACTGGTTGGATGGCTTTGCCATTAAGCTGATGCCAGCCATAAATCACCACTCTTGGTGTAGTTTCGCCATAGATTTTGTTGCTGATGATCACATCTTTTTGATGTCCAGCAGTTAGCTCGCTCTTGTTGTGCGCTATGGCATAAGAATTTAATTGCAACCTGACCAATTCGTTGTGTGCTAAAAATACAGGAACGGTTGTCATGGCTTTGGTAGGAGGGATAGGTTGTGGTGCGAGTTTAATGGTTGCATTTTTATAGATCTGATCTACCATCTTTTTTGTGGGCAGGCTACATTTTAAAAGATCTGCAACGCGTTGGGCCAAGATAGGGGTCATTGGGATATATAAATAATCCTCATTGCTGCCAATGGCAAGGTAGTCTGGCAATACATGATACTTTAGTATGGTAGGCTGAGGAGAAGTAGCTGACAGTGTATCACTGATTTCTTTTAATGTCCTCAAAAAATCGGGCACATTTCCACTTTTGATCTCCTTAAAGATCAATATCTCTCGCTGTTGCAGGGTTAAATTGCTATCGGCAATTGATTGGCCAAATTCACTGCCTGTTAAAGCATTACTCTTACGCGCTTTTAATTTCAGATGTTGGGCATTGACATGATTAGCGCAGAGTACAAAAAGAAAGAGTGCTAGGTATTTCATCCGATTTGATGCAAGAAGTCGATGTTTCTTTTTAGACCTGTAAACTTTGTACGTTTCACCGCCGAACCTTTGAACACCTGTTTAAACACTTCATCCGTCATGTCGATCAACTCATTCTTTTTCAGGTTTAACAATTCGTGTGCTGGTGCAAAAGCAGGTTCTTGGTGAGGTGTGGCAAAGCGGTTCCAAGGACAAACATCCTGACAGATATCGCAACCAAACATCCAGTTTTCCATTTTACCCTTAAACTCGGCTGGAATTTCATTTTTGAGTTCTATCGTTAAGTAAGAGATACATTTACTACCATCAACAACATAAGGCGCCACGATGGCATCGGTAGGACAGGCATCGATACAACGGGTACAGGAGCCACAATGGTCTGCTGCAAAAGGAGTATCATATTCCAACTCCAAATCGATGATCAATTCTGCCAAAAAAAAGAAAGAACCAGTATTTTTACTGATCAGGTTGGAGTTTTTGCCACGCCAGCCTAATCCAGATTTTTGCGCCCATACTTTGTCCATTACCGGTGCCGAATCTACAAAACACCTACCGCCAACTTCCCCGATGTTCTCGTTGATGAAAAACATCAATTCCTGTAGTTTTTCTTTGATCACCGTGTGGTAATCTGTACCATAGGCATATTTGGATATCTTAGGTGCATTGTCATCAACCTGTTTGTGCTCGGTAAAGTAATTGAGTGTTAAGGATACGACAGATTTTGAACCTTCAACCAATAACCGAGGGTCAAGTCGTTTGTCAAAATGGTTTTCCATATAGGCCATTTGGCCATGGTTATTGTTTTTGAGCCAGTTTGCCAAGCGGGGAGCTTCTTCTTCCAGAAAATCTGCCTTGGCGATACCACAAGCCATGAAACCGAGTCTTAAGGCCTCGTTTTTAATCATTTGACTATGTTTTGCAGGATTGTTGTACATCGCAGCGCAAAGATAAGCTTTTACGATAAAAACCTTTTAAGACAATTTTTGTTAGTTAATAAAGCGCAATAAAGGTTATTGCCTTACTACTAAATTTAATTCTCAAAGTCATGGAAAATACAACATCAAAACATACAGAAGATCCGAATAAACCAGCACCCCCAATTGAAACAAATTATGAAGCCCATAAAGAAAACCCAGGGCCGGCACCCACAGTAAATGAGCCTGATAATGCAGGTGCCGGACAAGCGATGAAGTGGATCATTCCAATTGTTATTGTGGTTTTATTGGTCGTTTGGTTTATTTTCTTCAGGAATAATACTTCGGCTTAATCCTATTTCAATAGGTCCTTGGTTTTTTGTTTCACCAATGCAAAATTGTCGGGATCGGCCAAAACAATCTTGTTCTCTTTGTCTAATAGGAACATAGCTGGGATGGCAGAAACATTATATTTAGCAGTGATTTCTTTAAAGTTGCCAGGAAGACTACTGAGGTTTGGCCAAGGCATTTTTTCTTCTTTTAAAGCTTTTTTCCAGCTATTGATGTCGTGGTCTGCAGAGATGCTAACAATTGCGATACCTTTGTCTGCATAGGTTTTGTAGTATTCTTTCAGTTCTGGTATCTCTTCTCTGCAGGGGCCACACCAACTGGCCCAAAAAACGATCAATGTGCCATTTTTGCCCTTTACACTGTTCAGCGTAAACTTTTTATCGTTAACATCTGCATAGTTGAAATCGATAAAAGGTTTTGAGACCAATAGCAATTTGCTTTGTGTAATGTAATTGGTCAATTTTTTACCTGTAGAGCTTTGCATCAGTTGTTTATCAAATATCCCTGCAAATTCTTGCAGTTCTTCTGTTGTAAAATGAGCTGCACTTTGGTAAAGATTCAATAAAGCCAGCCATGTAGCAGGGTTTTCGGCAATTATTTTTTTAAAATTGCTTTTATAGGCTTTAATGATGTTGTTTTGCTTTTCTTTGGCTAGTGTTAATTGGGTAATATTGTTTACACTTTTTAACGAATCGATAAGCCTATTTATCTTTTGTGTAGGAGGACCTGCAAGCAATCCATATTTCATTTGAAAATCCGTTTCCTTAGAACCACTTATCCTAACTCCTTTTTGTTCCTTTAAATCACCTTTGATCGAGATGTTTGTATTTTCTAATATTAAATTTCCATATAACTGGTTTTTTCTTTCTGGAGATGGATTATTGTCTAAAAAAGAGATGGTTACTCTTTTTTTAGAAATTGTATCGATATAGAAAAGGCCAGTAGCCCAACCAGGAATCTCCAATATTGTGTCTTTATTTAAGGTGAACTTATTGTTGATGACCTTGGCAGAATCTACAACTGGCCATACAGGCTGATTTTTTGCATCACGTTTCATCATCACTAGATAAACGGACTTTGCGGGCAAATTGGCAATATCTCCTTTAATAACATAGCCTTTTTTGGTTTCCTGACCTGAACAATTGAAGGAGGTCAAGCTGATGAGGACCAAGTAGATATAGTTTTTCATACCCTTAAGTTTAACTAATTATGTAGTTAAACTTAAGGGTTAGTTTTTATAATTCCAAATTTGTGAATCAGAATTTTTAATTTTTTAGCAATTTAACTTCATATAGGTCTTTTCGCCTGTCTTTGAGTATCTTAACGGTTCCGAAATGATGCAATTCGTCCAGTAAGTGTAGATCTACGTCAACCACCAACATCATTTCTGTATTAGGTGTGGTTTCTGCTTTAACTGCATTGGTAGGGAAGGCAAAATCAGAAGGTGTAAAAACTGCCGATTGTGCAAATTGGATATCCATGTTGTTTACCTTTGGTAGGTTACCTACACAACCTGCTATGGCCACATAACATTCGTTTTCGATAGCCCTGGCCTGCGCACATCTTCTTACTCTGGTATATCCATTTTGGGTGTCGGTTAAAAAAGGCACAAATAAGATCTGCATCCCTTGGTCGGCATAGATTCTGCTCAATTCTGGAAACTCCACATCATAACAGATCAAAATACCGATCTTCCCACAATCTGTATCAAAAACACCGATTTTATCGCCCCCAACCATGCCATAGTATTTTTGCTCATTGGGTGTAATGTGTATCTTTCTATATTCTTCGGTTAAACCATTACGGTGACACAGGTAAGTGGCGTTGTAAAGTTTACCATTATCGATGATCGGCATACTGCCCGAAATGATGTTTACATTATAGGCAACCGCATATTCCTGGATCTTGCCCACAATTTCTTCGGTGCTTTCCGCCAATTTTCTCATCGCTTCCATTTCTGGTAGATGATTGTAAGGCTGTAACAGTGGGGTATTGAAAAACTCTGGAAACATGAGGAAATCAGATTTGTAACCACTCACCGCATCTACAAAAAACTTTACCTGCTCGTAAAAAGCCTCAATATCATTAAACAAACGCATCTGCCATTGTACCAAGCCTAACCTAATGGTTTTGGCAGACCTAGCCGATACATTGTCTTGGTAATAGATGTTGTTCCATTCAATTAAGGTGGCAAACTCCTTGGATTCCAGATCGCCTGGTAAATAGTTTTTCAAGATCTTACGCACGTGAAAATCGTTAGACAGTTGGAAGGTAAGGGTAGGGTCGTAGATCTCTTTGGCTTTAACCTTGTCTATGTATGTTCTAGGCGATAAGGTAGCTGCATATTCGTGATAACCTGGGATTCTACCTCCAGCAATGATGCTCTCAAGACTTAAAAGCTCGCATAATTCTTTTCTGGCCTCATATAATCGTCTGGCCAAGCGCAGCCCACGATAATCTGGGTGGACAAAAACTTCTATACCGTATAGTACATTTCCGCTTGCGGTATGGGTAGAAAAGGTATACTTTCCAGTGATTTCTTCGTAGGTATGGTTGTCTCCAAAGATGTCGTAATCAACAATGATGGATAAAGAACAGGCCACCACCTTGTCGTCTACAGCAATACATAGTTGTCCTTCTGGAAAAATATTGAGTAGGTTTTGGATATTTGCCTTGCTCCAAATGCCGTTTCCACTGGCATCATAAGCTTGCACCATCGATTCACGTAGGTCCTTATAATCAGCTATCGTGAGTTTTCGTATTTCTATATTCATAAAAGTAAATTGTTGGGCAAAAGAATTTTAGGCCCATATCATTGAGCATAATTAGTTTGTTGTAGTAACAACAAGAAAAATCCTAGAAAAGTTTGCCTGTTTGACCGATTTTAATTCGGTTGAGGTGTTTATAAGCCGCTTCGGTTACCTCTCGGCCACGTGCAGTGCGCATCAAATAACCTTCTTGTATCAAAAATGGTTCGTAAACTTCTTCAATGGTACCATCATCTTCACCTACAGCGGTTGCAATGGTCTTTAAGCCAACCGGACCACCCTTAAACTTATCGATAATGGCCAGCAAGATTTTATTGTCCATCTCGTCCAGCCCATGCTCATCTACGTTTAAAGCAGTTAATGCATATCTTGCTATTTCGGTGTCAATATTTCCATTGCCCTTGATCTGGGCAAAATCTCTGGTTCTGCGGAGCAGCGCATTGGCAATACGAGGTGTACCACGGCTTCTACGGGCAATTTCATAAGCACCTTCGTCGGTAATCGGTGTTTTTAAGATCTCCGACGAACGTAAAACAATGGTTGTCAGTATTTTTGCGTCATAATAAGCCAAACGCGAATTGATCCCGAACCTCGCTCTTAAGGGCGCTGTTAATAAACCAGAACGTGTAGTGGCCCCAACCAGGGTAAAGGGATTTAGACCAATCTGTACCGAACGGGCGTTTGGCCCACTTTCTAGCATAATATCAATCTTGAAATCTTCCATGGCAGAATAAAGATATTCTTCAACCAATGGGCTTAAGCGGTGGATTTCGTCTATGAAAAGGATATCACCCGTTTCTAGGTTGGTTAATAGACCAGCCAAATCGCCTGGTTTATCTAAAACGGGACCAGAAGTAACTTTGATATTTACGCCCATTTCATTGGCGATGATATAAGACAAGGTTGTTTTGCCTAATCCCGGAGGGCCATGTAACAATACATGGTCTAGAGCTTCGCCACGAAGTTTAGCCGCTTTTACAAATATCTTTAGGTTTTCTAAGATCTTGTCTTGACCGGTAAAGTCTTCAAACTCCTGTGGGCGCAATACTTTTTCAATATCACGTTCAGTAGGAGTTAAATGATCAGAAGAAGGGTCAAGGTTTTCGTTCATCTTTAAAGCGTAGAAAGTATTTTTGTATACGAATAAGCTATATACAAAAATACATCAAATATTGTGATATACGATAGCAATTATACTAGACAATTGCTATCGCATTGATTTATGTTAAGCAAATTTGGCTGCTACTTTGGCTTCTTTTACGCCATTGCTGTAATCGTAAAAGCCTTCGCCAGATTTTATTCCTTTTTTGCCAGCCATTACCATGTTTACCAATAGGGGGCAAGGGGCATATTTTGGATTTCCGAAACCACTGTGTAGTACATTTAAGATGGCAAGACATACATCCAGTCCGATAAAATCTGCCAACTGCAAAGGACCCATTGGGTGTGCCATTCCGAGTTTCATTACCGTATCGATTTCCTCAACACCGGCCACGCTTTCGTATAAAGTATAGATGGCTTCGTTGATCATCGGCATTAAGATCCTGTTGGCCACAAAGCCAGGGTAATCATTTACCTCTACCGGAGATTTAGCCAGTTTTTTGGATAGATCCATTACCAGGGTTGTAGTTTCATCACTTGTAGCATAACCTCTGATCACTTCAACCAGTTTCATTACCGGAACAGGGTTCATGAAATGCATACCGATCACTTTGTCGCCACGGTTGGTTACAGCAGCAATTTGGGTAATAGAAATGGAAGACGTATTGCTTGCCAAAATGGTTTCTGGTTTGGCAAATTGATCGAGGTCTTTAAAAATCTTAAGTTTAAGGTCGATATTTTCGGTGGCCGCCTCAACAATAAGGTCTACATCTTCTACGCCTTGTTGTAAGTTGGTATGTGTGGTAATGTTGGCCAAGGTGTTTTCTTTGTCCTGCTCGGTTAAAGTGCCTTTGGCCACTTGTCTTTCAAGATTTTTGGTAATGGTAGCTACCGCTTTACCTAGGGCGTCAATATTGATGTCTACCAAATTTACCTGATAGCCAAATTGCGCAAAAGTATGTGCTATTCCGTTGCCCATTGTGCCTGAGCCTATTACTGCAATGTTTTTCATTCGTATGTTTATTCTTTAATGATCAAGTATGGATAATGATCTATACACAATGGTTTGATTGGTAAGGTCATTATACTTCCATTTGGAAATTTTTACAGAACAAACTTACAAAAAAGCCCCAATCAAAGCGAAGTATTATGTGTACTTGAGCAAATTTAAAGAAATTAACCAACTGTTTTTTTCATCATGAAGAGATAGAAATCTTGAAAAAAATGAAGTTTTATGACATGCATTTTTTTAGAAAATAGCATAGTTTATCCGTATTTCACGGTAGGTCCGGTTTGGTAACGACTATTTAACATATAAAAGGTTTAATTGTATATTGTCTTCTCAATGTCATGAAATTGTAATATTCGTGATTTAATGTCTTTAAAAAAGGACGCTATACACTAAAAAGGACAGTTTTGGTAAAAAAGTGCAATTCTGATGCCAATTGAAGTATTCTAGCATTGATAGGAATAATTATATTGCGGAACAAATAACTCAATATTAACCTAAAATTAATGCAAATGAAAAAAAGACTACTCAGTTTATTTGTTCTGGGGTTGCTGACGTTAAGCGCAGCTATGGCCCAAAACAGGACAATTACAGGAAAGGTAACCGGCGCAGACGACGGTCTACCTTTAGCTCTTGTATCAATCAAGGTTGCCGGAACAACATTAGGTGTTCAATCAGGTAACGATGGTACGTATTCAATTTCAGTTCCTTCTTCAGCAACCACTTTAGAATTTAGTTCTATCGGTTATGAACCAGCAATTGAAAAGATTGCAGGTAGAAGTGTAATCAATGTAACTCTAAAAACAGATCCTAAACTACTAAATGAAGTTGTAGTTACAGGTTTCGGTGTACAACGTAAAAGAGATCTATCTGGTGCCGTTACTCAATTAAAAGGGGCTACGATAGAGAACATTCCTATCCAATCTTTTGATAGGGCAATGCAGGGCCAAATGTCTGGCGTGCAGGTATCAGGAGCCAATGGTTATCCAGGTGGTGCGGTACAGGTGAGGATCAGGGGTACGGGATCGATCAATGCGGGTAACAATCCATTATATGTAATTGATGGTGTGCAGGTTGAAGGTGGAGATTTGTCTAGAAGTTTAACCTCTTCAAACTCTTTGGCCGGTTTAAACTCAAATGATATCGAATCTATCGACGTGTTAAAAGATGCGTCTGCAGCCGCAATTTATGGTGCGCAGGCTGCAAATGGGGTAATTATCATTACTACAAAGAAGGGTAAAGCGGGCAAAACACAGTTCAATGTAAGCTATCAAAGTGGTGTAAACCAGATGATCAGAGAGATACCACTTACAAATGGTCCGCAATTCTTAGCTGCTATTTATGAGTCTAGAGCCAATGCAGGTATCAATGCAGGTAGAGTTCCCTCATTAGATCCTAACATCAATGCCAACTTTGTAGGTGCTTATGGATTTGCAAATGGTGATTTTGATAAAGCTCCAACTTATAGATGGATTGATGAAGTAACCAGAACAGGGAAATCGAACATTGTAGAGTTAAGTGCCAACGGTGGTAACGAAAACACTACTTTCTTCTTGTCGGGTTCTTATAACAATACGCAAGGTCAATTGATCGCTACTGATTTTGTTAGAGGTACATTTAGGGCAAACTTAAACCATAAGGTTTCTGATAAATTGCAATTTGATGCGAAGATCAATTTAGCAACTTATACTCAAAATACAGTACCAAGTTCTAACAGTGGCGGTAGTATGTTATTGTCTGCATTGACTGTACCATCAATACAACCGATCTATAAGGCAGATGGTTCTTTCGCTGATGAGCCTATACTTGGTACCAGAACTACAAATGTTGTTAAATCTGCAACTTATAACATCAACAGGGGTACAACCAATCAGTTATTGGGAAGTGCAAGTGCTACTTATAAAATCATCAATGGTCTAACATTTAAAACGAGTTTTTATTTAGATTATACCGATATCTTAGAAGATTCTTATGCCGATCCTAGAACATTAGGAGGTTCATCTGTTCAAGGCTCTGCAAGTGCTTTAAATACAAGACAGATCAACTGGTCTACCGATCAGGTATTTAACTATAACAAGAAGTTTGGCGCTGACCACGATTTTACAGCTTTATTGGGTTTCAGTTACAGAAATGTAGTTGCAACAACTATTACGGCATCAGGTCAAGGTTTCCCAAATGAATTGTTTACCACCTTGCAGTCTGCAGCTACACCAACAGCAGTTAGTGCAAACTATACCACTTGGAGGTTGGCAGGTTATTTTACGCGTGCCAATTATAGCTACAAAGGCAAATACATTTTAAGTGGAACATTAAGGTATGATGGTTCATCTAGATTTGGAGATAAGAAAAGATATGGATTATTCCCGTCTGCATCTGCTGCATGGAGAATATCTGAAGAAGATTTCTTAAAATCTGCTGATTTCCTAAGCGAGTTGAAACTTAGAGCATCTTATGGTATAACTGGTAATAGTGATATTGGTAACTTCGCTTCTAGAACATTATTTGGTGGTACAGGAGCCTATAACAATGTGGGCGGTATCAATCCAAGCCAATTGGGTAACGATCTATTGACATGGGAAGAAAGTCATTCTAAAAACATTGGTGTAGACTATGGTCTTTTTAAAGGAAGAATAACCGGTAGCATAGATGTATTTAGACGCGATTCTAAAAACTTGTTATTGAACAAACCCCTTCCAACTACTTCTGGTTTTGGCTCAATCTCACAAAACGTTGGAGAGGTTAGAAACGAAGGTATTGAATTGGAACTTAGTCTTTTGAATTTTGATAAAAAATTCAAATGGAGAACTAATTTCAACTGGACATTCTTAAGAAACAAAGTAACCAAATTATTGGATGGACAAGACAGAATAGGTACAACAGTATTTTTAGGTAAATCGTTGTCGCCAATTTATATTGTTGAATATGCAGGTGTAAATGCGGCTACTGGTAGAGGATTTTTCTATGATGTAAACAATAATCCAACTTATTTACCAAGCGAATCGGGTGCTACAGATGCAAGAAGGATCATTGGTTATGGTTTAGCTAACAGATTTGGTGGTTTAACAAATACCTTCTCTTATAAAGGAATTGAATTGTCAGTTTTCTTACAAGCACAATTTGGCAATACAATAGTTAACAACAATGGTTTCTTTGTAGAGAGAGCAGGGGCTGCTGAAACCAATTATACTTTGCGTTCTTATGATAGAAGATGGACTACACCTGGTCAGATCACCGATCAGCCTAGATTCATTAGCAGTGAGCCTAACCACCGTGGTATGGCCTCATTCTCTAGCAGAAACTATGAAGATGCATCTTATGTAAGGTTAAAACAAGTTTCACTTTCTTACGCATTGAGCAATAATTTATTGTCGAAGATCAAGGTTAGAAATGCGAAAATATTCTTACAAGCAGTAAATCTTGCAACAATAACTGGCTATACTGGATATGATCCTGAATTAACAGGAGCAGATCTAGGAGTTTTCCCACAAGGAAAAATGTTAACAGCAGGTATTCAAATTGGACTATAATTTAAAAATCATGAAAAAAAATAAATATATCATACTCATAATTGTTGGTCTGTTTGCTACAGTTTCTTGTAAGAAAATGTTGGTTACGGAACCAAAACAATCAATTTCTCCAGAAATAGCGCTTACCACATCAACGGGTGTAAATGCATTGTTAAATAACATCTACACAAGTTTTGGAGGTTCGGGTAATTATGGCTTGGCAAGGATCTTATCTCCAGAAGTATTGGCTGATAACGTAATCAACACTTCTACCAATAACAATAGTTACCGTACACAAGAGGCGAACCAAGTGGGTTCGACACTTGGAAACTGGGATGCTAATTATGGACAGATCTATAGAGCAAATCTAGTTATCGATGCAGTTGATAATGGAATTCTACAAGGTGCAAGTGATGCCAATAAAAGCATGTTTAAAGGCGAAGCTTTGTTTTTTAGAGCACTTGCCTATTTTCAATTGGCGATCTCTTATTCGTATATCCCAGGAAATGAAGTTGCTGGATTTACCAAAGGAGTGCCGATCATCTTAAAACCAACCAAAACGTTGGATCAGGTAGAATTCCCAGAGAGATCAAGCAATGTACAGGTTTACAATCAGATCAAAACTGACTTGACAACTGCCATTGGACTTTTAAACAATACTGCCAGAACAAGTAAAGCTTATATATCTAAAGCTGCTGCACAGGCGTTGTTAAGTAGAGTTTCTCTTTATACCTTAGATTTAGATGCAACCATCAGCAATGCAACTGCTGTATTAACTACGAATGCTATCAATGGTAAAACTACTTCTGTTGCGCAAACAGGAACTGAGTTGATCACCATGTGGCGTACGTACAAAGATAAATCAGAATCAATCTGGCAGATCAGCAAAAACTCTCCGGATAACTTGCAAACTGGTTCAATACAGGCTTGGTTCAGTATCTTCCCTAAACCAGTAAATGCAACTTGTGTAATTGGTGGAGCAAATGGTAACCCAGCTAGAGTTAGTTTTGCCGACCTTCGTGTGGCGCCAGCATTCTATGCGTTATTTGATAACAATGATATCAGAAAAACGCAATTGATTGAAGGACCATATTGCAAACAGGGTCAAACTGGACTTTATTATTCTAATAAATACAATGGTACTGGTGGTGAGAATGGTTTGGATGACATTGTTGTTTTCAGAACTTCAGAGATTTTGTTGAACAGAGCTGAAGCTTATGCCAGAAAAGGCGATGCTGGAAGTTTAGTTAACGCCATCAATGATGTGAACGTGATCAGAACTAGAGCAGGATTAACTGCATTACCTTTATCAACCAACGCGGCTGATGCCTTAACCGAAATCTTATTGCAAAGAAGATTAGAGTTGTCGTTTGAAGGACACAGATGGTATGATCTGGTAAGAACAAAATCTAGCATTACCAAAGATCCAGCTGCCTTATATGCTACTGCACCAGTAGAGTATACGGATAGAAGGATATTAGCACAGATCCCTACGGGACAAATTGATGTTAATCCTAAAATTGTACAAAATCCTGGCTATTAAAAATATACATATGAAAATCTTAAAAATATCAATATTATTTATTGTAACTACACTGATGCTCTTCTCTTGTAAGAAGTTAGAGGAGACAAGGTTTATTTATGATGGACCTGCGCAAATTGAATTTGATGCAACTTCTTTAAACGCAGTTACAAGTCCAAGAACTTATCCGATCTTAACCAGGGTACCTGGATATGGAAGAGGTGTGATTGCTACTTCGGTTCCTAGTACTGGTGTAGTAGCAGATCCACTGATTACCAGAACTTCTGGTACGATCAAGTTTAGGGTAAATCTAATTACCAAAGTTCAATCTACAGCTCAGGTAATTGCGTACCGTGTAGTTGCCACAGAAAAAGATGCTACTGGAGCCGATGTTGCCGTAACTACAGCTGTTAGTGGTACACATTACACTACTGGTGGAACTTTTACCATCCCGGCTAATTCAAGCTTTGGGGAGGTAACCATCCAAATTCTAGATCCAGGCGCTACAAGTGGCACAAAAGACCTGGTATTGGAATTGGTAGGTAATTCGGAAGTTAAACCAAGTGTTAATTATAGTAAAGTTGCGATAAGAATAGCGCAATCTTAATTTATTTTACCTACATTAAGCTACGGAAAATCTCGTGTTTTCCGTAGCTTTTTTATTTTAACCGAATTATCATGAAAACACCTCAAATTATTCTAACCAGCCTGTTATTTGCCCTAACATTAGGATCCTCCTTCTCTACCAATGCGCAAGGAATTCAAAATCTGACCGATATTAGCGGTACAGTGATGAAGACCAATACCTATTCAGAAATAAAAGGATCACCTTTTTTAACGGAGAATTGGGCCCAAGGTAATGTCAAATTTGTAAATGGTAGGGTGCTGACCAACATCGCTCTTAAATACGACCAGGTTAAGGATGAGCTTTTATTCAAGGGAAAAGACAATGAAGAATATTATTTTAGCGACCTCATTAGCGAATTTGATATCAGTTATGCCAAAACTCAAGGAGAGGTTAAACAAAGATTTATCAATGGTTTTACACCTTCAAAAAACCTAACTGAAAAATCATTTTATGAGGTTTTGGTTGACGGAAAAGTAAGGTTGTTGAAGAGAAGCAATAAAACCATTACCGAAACTAAAGAATACAATGCTGCAACCTCAGTAAAAGAAATCAATGAAAATGTTGCGTATTATATAGGAAAAGCAGGTGATGCAACTCCCCTTAAAAAGAACGACATCAAGACTGTTGCCAGTCTAATTGATGCGCAAAAATCTGCTGCAATTATAGATTATGCCAATAAAAACAATGTTAATCCTAAAACAGAAATAGGTTTAAGACAGATTGTTAATTATTACAATTCACTTTAAGGAGCCAATCTAGTCGTTTGCCATTTTCCGTTGATCAAATCATACTTGATCCGATCGTGCAAACGACTACTTCTTCCTTGCCAAAATTCTATTGAAGTCGGTTTAACGATATATCCGCCCCAATGTGCTGGTTTTGGAATGGTTTTGTCCTGATAGGTTTGGTTCAATTCTTCAACTTTTGCTTCCAATAACACTCTGTTGGCAATAACTTGGCTTTGAGGAGAGGCAATGGCGCCAATCTGACTTCCTTTTGGTCTAGAATGGAAATATTTTTCTGAAGCTTCTTTATCTAATTTTTCTACTTTTCCTTCAATTCTTACCTGTCTTTCTAGTTCGGCCCAAAAGAAAACCAAACAAGCTTGTGGGTTTTTCTTCATTTCTTTACCTTTTTGGCTAAGGTAATTGGTATAAAAACTAAAGCCATTTTCATCAAAACCTTTTAATAGCACAATACGTGCATTCGGTTTTCCAGATTTATCCGCCGTAGCCAAGGTCATTACGTTTGGCTCGTACAATTGTGCTTTCATTGCATCAGCAAACCAAAGCTCAAACTGTTTGATCGGGTTTTTAGCTACATCGCTTTCGTTGAGTTCTGCAGCACGATAATCTTGTCTTAAATTCTGTATTGTTTCTTTTGTAAGCTCCATAACGCAAAAATACGTTTTAGTTCTTTTAATTTTTTCTTAAATTTCGCAAATGTTAAGCAACATCACACCTTCAGCTGGAAAATTACTGATTTCAGAACCCTTTTTAAGCGACCCTAATTTTAAACGTTCGGTTGTTTTGATTGCGGAACATGAAATGCAGGGAACTGTGGGATTTATCTTAAATCAACCCAGCAGTTTGTTGTTGAAAGATTTGGTGCCAGACCTGTGGGAAGCCAACTATCCTGTATTTATCGGTGGTCCTGTAGAGGTAGATACGGTACATTTTATTCATCGTTGTTACGATAAATTGAATAGCGGAGAGGAGATTGCAAATGGAATTTATTGGGGCGGCAACTTCGAAACCCTTAAAATATTAGTCAACAACAATAGCATTTCAGAAAATGAAGTGAAGTTTTTTCTTGGATATTCTGGCTGGGGCGAAAGTCAGTTGGCCGAAGAAATTAAGGAAAACACCTGGATAGTTTCAGATAAATACCATCCTGATGTTGTATTCTCTGCCAATGAAGAAGAATTGTGGAGAGAAGTTATTATTGACCTTGGGCCTAAATATGCACACATCAGCAATTTTCCGAGTGATCCAAGATTGAATTAATTATTGGTTCATTAGTTTCATTGGTTCATTAGTCTCATTGGTTCATTAGGAAATTAGTCTCATTGGTTCATTAGTTACCTTGATTTAATGAAGTTTGGGCATTGTTTTATTGCTTATTTAACTTATAGCCCATAACTCGCAATTCTAGACCTACATATCTAGTGCGCTTTCTTCAACTTTTTTCCTTAAATCATCTTTGTAGGCCTGCATTTTTTGAGCTAAAGATTCATCGGCAGTTGACAAGATCTGTACGGCTAATAAACCTGCATTTTTAGCTGCATTTAGTGCCACTGTGGCTACAGGGATGCCATTTGGCATTTGTAGGATAGATAGGATAGAATCCCAGCCATCAATAGAATTGGAAGACTTAACCGGAACACCAATTACAGGTAAAGTAGTAATCGAAGCTACCATTCCTGGTAAATGTGCAGCGCCACCAGCACCTGCAATGATCACTTTTAATCCTCTCTGTGCAGCCTCTTTGGCATAGGTAAACATGCGTTCTGGTGTACGGTGCGCTGATACCACGGTCATTTCAAAATCTACATCAAACTCTTTTAAAATGTCTGCTGCATCGTTCATAATGTTTAGATCAGACTTGCTGCCCATTATTATACCTACTTTCATTTTTCTTGTTGTTTAGTTATTGGTTATTTAGCTGGTTGGCTTCCAGTCTAGTATTTTGTTCTTTTCTCTTTACTCCGCTATGAAACTACTTTCAAGGTCTGTTGGATGTATCTTGCTTTTTCTATTGCTTTTTCCCTGTTTTGGTCTACAATGGTAATGTGGCCCATCTTACGGAAAGGTTTGGTGTATTTCTTTCCATATAAATGTACGTAAACACCATCTATCGCCATTATTTTTTCTAATCCATCGTATTTGGCCAATCCATCATGACCTTTTTCTCCCAACAGATTGATCATTACTGCATTGCTGATGGAACGGGTATCGCCCAATGGCAGATTGAAAATGGACCGCAGGTGCTGCTCAAACTGAGAAACATAATTGCCCTCAATGGTATGGTGACCACTGTTGTGTGGGCGTGGTGCAAGTTCATTGACTAAGATATCGCCATCTTTTGTGACAAACATTTCTACGGCCAAAATTCCAGTAATATTTAGGGCAGAAGCAATATTCAATGCAATCTTTTCTGCTTTATGTTGGATCTCTTCAGGATAGGTTGATGGAGAGATCAAAAACTCAACTAAGTTAGCCTCGGCATTGAATTCCATTTCTACCATAGGGAAAGTCTTCATGTCCCCATTTGGATTTCTAGACACAATTACCGCTATTTCTTTATCAAAATCAATCAATTCTTCAATTAATGATGGACTTTCAAAAGCCTTGTCGATATCAGAAAGGTTGCTGATCTTCATCACGCCTTTACCATCATATCCATCTTTTCGTTGTTTTAAGATGTAAGGAAAAGCAAAATTGCCATTGCTGAGGTCGGCTTTGGTATTGACCAATTGAAATGGGGCAGTAGGGATATCGTTTTCTTTGAAGAACTGTTTTTGTACCCCTTTGTCTTGGATCAATCGGATTACCCTAGATTGTGGGAAGACCAATTTTCCTTCTTTTTCTAACTGCTCTAAGGCCTCAATGTTTACCTTTTCAATCTCTATGGTAATGATATCTGCCTTTTTGCCAAAGTTATAAACGGTGTCAAAATCTGTAATAGAACCACATTCAAATTTGTTTGCAATGTTTTTGCAAGGAGCATCTGGGTCTGGGTCTAGCACTAAAGTAGTTAGATTATAATTGATGGCTTGCTGTATGAGCATCCTGCCCAATTGGCCACCACCCAGTATTCCTAATTTTAGCTCGCTGATCTGTTTTGCCATTATCGAATATAAATTTATGCTTATTTTGCACAAAAATAACAATATAAACCAAATTGATGGAGGTAGACGCGATAATTATTGGTGCCGGAGCTTGTGGATTGATGTGTGCGGTGCAGGCAGGTTTTTTAGGGAAAAGTGTGATTGTGTTAGAGAAAAACAATAAACCTGGCGCTAAAATTCTCATTTCTGGTGGGGGTAGATGCAATTTTACCAATCAATGGGCCACTACAGAACAATTTATTTCTGCCAATCCACATTTTTTAAAATCGTCATTTACACAATGGACGGTTGAGGATACCATTAATTTCTTTGAAACGTATGGCATTGTAGGAAAAGAAAAAACATTAGGTCAACTGTTTCCAGAAGACAAAAATGCAAAGGATGTAGTAGCGGTCTTTACATCGCTCTGTGAAGAGATGGGCCAAGAGATTAGGTGTAATGCAGATGTGATAGCTGTTGAACAAATAGATGGTCTTTTTCACGTTAGTTATGTCACAGGAGAAAAGACGAAGACTATCAAGGCCGCGAAAGTGGTAGTGGCCAGTGGGGGATTGCCAATTCCAAAAATGGGAGCGAGTGATTTTGCCTTGCGTTTTGCCCGCAAACAAGGCTTGAATATTGTTGAAACTGCACCCGCTTTAGTCCCTTTAACCATTACCGGAAAAGAAGAAGATTGGTATGCGCAGTTGTCTGGAAACTCCATATTTTGTGAAGTAAGCAATGATCAGATCTCTTTTGAAGAGAATATATTATTTACCCATTGGGGTCTTAGTGGACCAGCCATTTTACAGATTTCTTCTTTTTGGCGTAGGGGAGAGACTATTAACATCAACCTGCTGCCACATCAAAACATTCTTGACATTATAGAAGAAGAACGGAAAACGAATGGAAAAACACTTTTGTCGACCTTGTTGAACCGTTTTTATGCCAAAAAGTTTACCGATGCTTTAAACAAATTCTTACCCTTAACCAAAACAGTGGCTGATTTGAGTAAGGTTGAAATGGAGGCGATCTATCGGACTATCCACGAGTTTAAAGTAAAACCAGCAGGAGATAAAGGTTATGATAAAGCAGAAGTAATGCGCGGAGGTATTGATACCAACGAGCTATCTTCTAAAACGCTTGAATGCAAAAAAATACCAGGTTTATATTTTGGCGGAGAATGTATGGATGTTACAGGTTGGCTTGGTGGCTACAACTTTCAATGGGCATGGGCAAGTGGTTATGTAATAGCACAACAATTATAAAGAGATGTAAATCCCTTGGTTCGTGAAGACGCGAACCAAGGGATTTATAAGATTAGTCGCAGTTTGGAACGGTAAATGTCCAAGTTTCAGACATTTTGTAAGGGATAGAGAAAGCCACTCCTCTATCTAATTCAAACCATAGTTTAGAACGCACTTTTTCTCTGCTTCCAGTTTCGTTCATGGTCAAACTATCATATAACCTACCATTTACCATTACATATTTGATTTTTTCCGAGTTTCTGATGTCGTCTAAAGGATTAGAATCCATCACCACAAGATCACCCAATTTGCCAACTTCTAAAGAACCTATTTCTTTGTCCATCCCTAAATAAGCAGCACCATTAAGTGTGGCATAACGGATGGCTTGTAATGGAGTTGCACCACCTTGTACAAACATCCACAGCTCCCAGTGTGCACCTAAACCTTGAATTTGACCATGGGCACCTAAATTGATCTTTGTACCTCCATCAGCAATCTGTTTTACTGTTTTGGAAACTTCAATATGGCCATAATCTCCATATTCAGAAGTAGTTCTTCTTCTCGATCTGGCATCAATTATCGCTCTAGGCGTAAAACTCAACAATCTTTCGTTTTCCCATACATTGGTTCTATCATACCAATAGTTTTCGCCCCATTGGCCTCCATAAGCTACAATTAAGGTAGGGGTATAGGCAACGGCGGTATTGTTCCAAAAGTTGACCACATCCTTATAAACAGGAGCTACAGGAATACTGTGTTCAATACCTGTATGGCCATCGGCCACCATGTTCATGTTATGGAAAAATGTTGAACCACCTTCTGGTACCACTTCCATTTTGAGTTGTCTGGCTGCTTCTAGTATTTGTTGACGTTGGTCTCTACGTGGTTGATTATATGATTTTACCGAAAAAGCACCAACTGCTTTTAATCTTTTCAAATGAGATAAGGCATCATCCAAACTGTTGATCACTACTTTAAAATCACCATCGGCACCATATAAGATAGAACCTGTAGAATACAAGCGTGGACCAATCATTCGGCCAGCCTTTAACATCTCGCTTTGGCTAAATACCATTTCCGTATTGCTCGAAGGATCATGAGAAGTGGTTACACCAAAAGATAGGTTGGCCAAATAAGACCAATCTTGTTGTGGGCTAATGCCATCCGGACTCGTACGTAAATGGGCATGCACATCGATGATACCTGGCATGATCGTTTTTCCAGTAACATCTACCACTTTTGCAGTAGCAGGAATATTAATTTCGGCAGCTTTGCCAACCGCGGTAATTTTATTGTTCTCCAATAGGATGGTACCCTCTTCAATTACTTCATCGCCTTTCATGGTGATGATCCTAGCACCTTTTAAGGCCAAAATACCTGTTGGAACATCAGTTTTTAACTTTAAGCCCAACGAAATGCCAGCTGTATCTGGTTCTGGCAAAACCTGTGGCGCACCTTCAATAAAGCTAAAGGTATTTTTGATTTCTCTATTGTAATATTGTTCGCCCAAAGTCCATAACAATTTTTTACTGTCGGCACTCCAATGTAAAAAGGTACCCGCATCTTTGGTTACCCTAGCCAAAGGGATAGACTTGTTGTTTGCCGAAAGATCCAAGGGGATACCTGTAGTAACCATTGGCGTAATGTAGGCATTGAAGAGTTCTGTAAATGCCATCCATTTCCCATCCGGACTTGGTGCAAACTGCGTAGCATATTGCGAGGTATAATGCGTTCTTTCATTCCCTCCATTTAGGTCCATACTTTTAAAAGCCTTTTTACCAGCTTCATATCCCTGAAAATAGATCCTGCTGTCATCACTATTGAAAATAGGCTTGATTCCACTTTCACTAACCAAAGTTTTGGCTCCACCATTGGCCGGAATAATAAAGATTCCGGTGTTTTTGCCATAAGTTAAACCTAGGGTTTCATTGCCAACGCCCTTTCTGAAAACAATCTTATCTCCTTTATTAGAATAGGATGGAGAATAATAATATCCTTTTTCGTCTGTTAACGAAATGGTTTTACCTGTTTTAAGGTCAGTTCTTTTGATAGCCCCTTTAAATTCATCACTCCAGGTGGTATAGATCACAAATTTACCATCATGACTAAACTCAGGTTCAAATTCAAAATCAATCCCATTGCTGATTCTTTCGGGAATGCCATTGGGTAATTCCTTTTTGTATAGGTAACCAGCAGCATTAAAAATAACCCATTTCCCATCAGGCGATGTAGTTAGTTGACGCACCATTTTAACCGTAAATTCAGGACTAAAGACTTCATGTTCAAAGTGAAGGGACTGTTGAACGGTCTGTTGACTATTCACTTCAAAAGGAATATCGCTAACAGCTAAAGAATTAAGGTCGATCTGTTTGATTTTTCCCTTGGCATAAAAGATGATCCGTTTAGAATCTGGAGTCCATGCAAAATTGGGATAAACTCCAAAAACAGCCCATGTTTCTTGCTGGTCGTGCGATAAATCTTCATACAATGGCCATTCCTCACCAGTTTTAATATTTTGGATATAAAGTGCAGATTTTAACCTTACCCTTTTTACATAGGCCATCAATTTACCATCTGGCGATATCTGTGGGCGGGCTGATCCACCTTGTTCTGCTATTAAGTTAGACAGTTTTCCAGTGGTCAGGTTTAATTGTCTGATGGCGTAGATTAAGCCATTTGGATCCTTACTATATTCGAAATTAGGACCAGGAGAAACATCTTCACTAAAGTACAAGAACTTGCCATCTGGCGATACATTGGGCTCACCCGCATCTTGTTGGTCATTTTTTCTTTTGGTCAACTGTACACCATCACCACCATAAATGCTATACATCCACATCTCGCCAGCACCCAAAGAGCGGGAGCCTGTAAAATGTTTACGAGCAATCAGGTATTCGCTATTTGGCATCCACGTGGCATTGTTCAACAAGCGGAAGGTTTCTTTGGTGATCTGTTTCTTGTTACCGCCTTCACGGTCCATGATCCAGATGTTATCGCCACCATTTTTATCACTGGTATAAGAAATATATTTTCCATTGGGGCTAAAACGTGGTTGCACATCAAATGCAATTCCACCACTTAACAGCTTTGCTGATCCACCATTGATTGACATTTTATAGATATCGCCCAATAGGTCGAATACGATCTCTGTACCATCTGGACTTACATCTAGGTTCATCCAAGTGCCCTCATCTGTATTAATGGTAAAGGTTTTGGTCTGTCCTCTATATTTCTCTACATCCCATTTTGTAGTTTCTTTTTTATCTTGGGCCGAGGCCGAAATAACAGTAAATAAACAGCTGAGGAATAAGGAATATTTTTTCATCATGGCAAAAATTGTTTGAATAGCATTGAAGAATGGCTTCATTTTGCTATTTGCGATTAATTAATGCGCAATTTAATAATATCAGTCCGTTTTTATTAGTTTTGACCATACCTTTTTTATGACAGCAGCGGAGATATTAAAAAAATACTGGGGATTTGACAATTTTCGTCCATTGCAGGATGAGATCGTACAATCTGTCTTAAATGGGAACGACACGCTTGCTTTGTTGCCCACCGGTGGCGGAAAATCAATTTGTTTTCAGGTACCTGCAATGCTAATGGATGGGATCTGTATTGTGGTTTCGCCTTTGATCGCCCTGATGAAGGACCAAGTGGAGAACCTAAAGGCAAAAGGGATTGAGGCAATTGCCATTTATGCGGGGATGGGAAAGCGGGAAATTGATATTCTCTTGGACAATTGTATCTATGGCAAAATCAAATTCCTTTACCTATCGCCAGAAAGGTTATTGGCCGAAAAAGTGAGGGCACGCATCTCTTATATGAACGTCAACTTGATTGCGATCGATGAAGCACATTGTATCTCGCAATGGGGTTATGATTTTAGACCACCTTATTTAAAGGTAAAGGACTTACGCGAAATCCTTCCTGGCAAACCAGTCTTAGCCCTAACTGCCACCGCCACGCCTTTTGTAAGGGAAGATATTGTACAGAAGCTTGAAATGAAAAATGCGCAGGTTTTTGTGAAGAGCTTTGCCCGAAGAAATTTGAGTTATGTTGTTTTTGATCTGGAAGACAAACATAAAAAACTGTTGGAAGTTGCCAGAAATGTAAAAGGCTGTGGATTGGTATATGTACGTAACCGTAGAGAAACCACCGAAATTGCCAATTTTTTAAGACGAAATGGAATAGCCGCCGATTTTTACCATGCTGGGGTAGAAAAAGAACTGCGTTTTAAAAAGCAGGAAGACTGGAAAAAAGACACCATCAGGATCATGGTGGCTACCAATGCCTTTGGAATGGGTATTGACAAACCCAATGTCCGATTTGTGATCCATTTGGATCTGCCAGATAGTTTAGAAGCTTATTACCAAGAAGCGGGCAGGGCTGGAAGAGATGAGAAACGTGCTTTTGCAGTGTTGTTGGCCAATAAATCTGATCAGTTGATCCTGAATGGCAGATATGCTGATAGTTTCCCAACTGTTGATGAAATCAAGATAACCTATCATTACCTGGGTAGCTATTTTCAATTGGCCTATGGTGCCGGAGAGGGCTTAAGTTTTGAGTTTGATGTGGCTGATTTTTGTAAGAAATTTAGTCTTGGTGTAATGAAGACTTTGGCAGCACTCAAATTTTTGGAGCGCGATGGGTACATTACCTTGTCAGAGAATATCTTTTTGCAATCGCGGCTCATTTTTACAGCTAGTCATGAAGATGTATACCGTTTTCAGATAGAAAACTCAGCGTACGACCCTTTGATCAAAACCATTCAACGTTCATACGGTGGTGCGTTTGATGGCTATGTGAAGATCAAAGAGGCTGACCTGTCCAATCGATTGAAAATATCATACAATGAAGTGATTGCCAACCTCAACAGGTTACAGCAATTGGAAGTATTGTCTTATTTGCCACAAACAGATCAACCCCAGTTGCAGTTTGTGCTACCTAGGGCTGATCGCATGCATTTGGATATTGATGTAAAATATATCAAACTTAGGCAAGAGATACAGAAAGACCAGATCAAGGCTGTATTGGCTTATGCCAATGCCAACACTTGTAGAAGTCAACAACTGCTCTATTATTTTGGAGAGATGAATGCCGACAAATGTGGCTTTTGTGATATTTGTTTGGCAGAGCGAAAAATAGAAGAGCTGGCCGAACTGAAAGATAAAATCGATTTCGAAATTGTAACCCTGCTGCAAAGTGAACATTACAATTTGGACGACCTTGTTCAAAGCCTAAATGCTGGTACAGAGCATGATAAAATTGAGCGGATCCGGGAGTTATTGGATGCAGGAAAAATCAAAACAGATGGAAAGAAATATTATTTATAGAAATTTAATTACTTTTAGTTTCTCATAAAATTATGCAACAGAAAAACGACAAAAAAGTTATTCGCTCATGGGCCTTTTTCGATTGGGCCAACTCTGCTTATAACTTGGTAATTACTTCAACAATATTTCCAGCTTATTTTACCGCAATTACATCAGATAAGGATAACAATACCATTGATTATGTAACCTTTTTCGGTAGAAAATTTGTGAATTCGGCCTTATATAGCTACGCCATGGCCTTTGCCTTTTTGGTCATCGCTGTCATTTCTCCAATTTTATCTTCCATAGCCGATACCAGAGGAAATAAGAAGATCTTTATGCAGATGTTCACCTATATTGGTGCCTTGGCCTGTTGTGGACTCTTCTTTTTTAAGCTCGACACCTTACAAATCAGTGTGATCTTTTTTGTTTTGGCGGCCATAGGTTTTTGGGGTAGTTTGGTGTTTTACAACTCTTATCTGCCAGAAATTGCCACAGTTGATCAGCAAGATAGGGTAAGTGCTAAAGGCTTTACCTTTGGTTATATTGGTAGTGTTATTTTGCAGTTGATTTGTTTTGTTTTTGTGTTTAAACCTGAATGGTTTGGCATTACGGATGCTTCGCTACCGATGCGTCTTTCTTTCTTTCTGGTAGGGATATGGTGGATAGGTTTTGCGCAGATTCCTTTCAAATATCTGCCTAAGGGGAGTCCGAATTTTAAAGTTGGGCAACACAATGTAATGACCAGTGGCTTTAAAGAACTCCAAAAAGTTTGGAGACAGGTGAAACAAATGGCTTATTTGAAACGCTTTCTTTTTTCTTTCTTTTTTTACTCGATGGGCGTACAAACTGTAATGTTGATGGCTACGATTTTTGCAGAGAAAGAATTGCACATGACTACGAGTAAATTGATTGCTACCATTTTATTACTGCAGATTGTAGCTATTCCTGGTGCCATGTTGATGTCTTATTTGTCTACTAAAAAATATGGTAACGTGAATGTGCTGATCGGTGTGGTACTGATCTGGATCGGTGCCTGCGTTGCTGCTTATTTTGTACAAACAGAATATCAATTTTATGCATTATCGGCAGTTGTAGGTTTGATCATGGGGGGTATCCAATCTTTATCGCGTTCTACCTATTCTAAATTTCTGCCACAAGACAGTCCAGACCATACCTCGTTTTTTAGTTTTTATGATGTAGCAGAAAAAGTGGCATTGGTATTTGGGATGTTCAGTTTTGGCTATATTGAAGAATATACGGGCAGTATGCGAAATTCTACACTGGCATTAGCACTGTTTTTCGTTTTAGGATTACTATTTTTGTTGCTTTTAAAAAGGGTAGAACCTAAAACAGTTACTGTTGTTGAAGAACAGCAGTCTTAAATTTTAACATCCACCAATGAAGATAGAGTTATTTGTTCCTTGTTTTGTAGATCAATTATACCCAGAAACAGCTTTTAATACCGTTAAGGTTTTGGAAAAGGCTGGGTGTGTGGTGAGCTATAATTCAAAACAAACGTGTTGTGGTCAGCCCGCTTATAATGCAGGGTATTGGGAGCAGGCCAAGGAAATTGGCAATAAATTTTTAAACGATTTTTCTGAAAGCGAATATATTGTAGCTCCATCGGCCTCCTGCGTGGGTATGGTTAAAAATGGATTTAATGACTTGTTTACCAATACGATAGTGCATAACAAGTGTAGAAGCATGCAGGCTAATATCTTTGAACTTTCAGATTTTTTGGTCAACGTATTGAACAAAGATTATTTTGGCGCTGAGCTAGAAGGGAAAGCAGTTTACCACGATTCGTGCAGTGGTTTGCGCGAGTGCAAGATCAAGGATGAACCTCGCCAATTATTGGCCAAAGTACATGGGCTTGAAATGGTAGAGATGAAAGATACAGATATGTGCTGTGGCTTTGGTGGTACTTTTGCGGTTAAGTTCGATGCCATTTCATCGGCAATGGCCGAACAGAAGGTGAACAATGCCTTAGAGATGGATGCAGACTATATCATATCTACAGATTTGTCCTGTCTAATGCATTTAGAAGGATACATTAAAAAGAACAATATCCCCTTGAAAACCATGCATATCGCAGATGTACTTGCCAACGGTTGGCTAGAAAGTACAGAGTATTAGTCTTTACATTGTAAAAGAATGGTTATGTTTTGATGAATTAACCTTTTTTAACATTTGAAATCTAAAAACTACAATAAATTTGTAGTATCAAAACAAGAATATATCAATGAAAAAAATAATGATTGCCTTTGTAGGCTTATTTGCGATAGCTTTAACAGCTCAGGCACAAAAAAAATCTGGAGCCATCCAGTTTGAAACCACCATGGATCCTGCTGCAATGGCATCAGCAAGTGGTGTTCAGTTGACGGAAGAAATGAGAGCGCGTATGCCAAAAGCAGTAAAATCTAATTTCGAATTGCTTTTCACAGCTACAAATGCGAGTTATATGCCTGTTGAAGAAACAGAAGATAGCAATGGTGGCGGAGGCGGTGGCATGGGCCGTATGATGATGCGTTTTGGTGGTGCTGGTGGTGCAAGAGAATATTATTATTCTTTCGCTGATCAAAAATTGGTAGAAGTGTTTGATGTAAGCGATACCACTTATGCAATGCAGAGCAAATTAACTGTTGCACCAAATATTCAACCAAACTTTAACATGGGTGGTAACAACAGACAAGGTGGAAATGGTGCACAGGCAAATACAGGTGCAGTTCAGTTTTTACCAGGTCCGCCAACAATGGAAGTTGTAAAAACAGACGAGACCAAAAAAATATTAGGTTTCAATTGCAATAAGGTGATCATCAAATCTATCCGTAAAGCAAAAGTTTTAGATATGGATAAGGATATTGTAGACGAAACAGCGGTTTGGTATACCAATGATTTAGGTTTTAGCTTTTCTCCAAATCCTAATTTATGGACAGAAGGAACTGTATTGGCTATTGAAAACAAAGGAAATAGTACCATTGCAAAAAGCATCGAATATAGAGGTGTGAGTGCTAAAGACGTAACTGCGCCAAAAAAAGCATTGCCGATTACTGCCGATCAGTATAAAACAAAAATGGAAGCCATGATGAAAAGATTTAGTGGAGGTGGTAGACAAGGTGGTGCTCCGGTAAGAGTAAATATTAATTAATTTTTCCCTTTTTAATTTTTAAAGCCTTCGATTTATCGAGGGCTTTTTTTGTGATTTATAACCAAATCATTTCCAAAAACTGTATCTTTGCAATTCAAAAATCACGTGGTATGTGATTTGATCAAACCATTTTTTTAAACTTTAAATCATAGTTGTAGATGATTAACATTACTTTACCTGACGGGTCTGTTCGTCAGTACGAAAAAGGCACAACTGCCTATCAAATTGCCTTATCTATTTCAGAAGGCTTAGCAAGAAACATTTTAGCAGCAGAAGTAAACGGAGAAGTTTGGGATTCTTCAAGACCCATCGAATCTGATTCTAGTCTCAAATTATTGACATGGAATGACACTGCTGGAAAAGCTACTTTTTGGCATTCATCTGCCCACTTGATGGCTGAAGCCTTAGAAGCATTGTATCCAGGTACAAAGTTCGGAATCGGACCAGCGATCGAAACTGGTTTTTATTACGATGTAGATTTTGGCGACAGAGAGTTCTCTTCTGACGATTTCAAAGCAATTGAAACCAAAATGTTGGAACTTGCTAAACAAAAAGAGGTTTTTAGCAGAGAAAGTGTTTCAAAAGCTGATGCGATTAAATATTTCACCGAAAAAGGTGACGAATATAAATTAGACCTTTTAGAAGGTTTAGATGATGGAAAAATCACTTTTTATACCCAAGGTACTTTTACAGATCTTTGTCGTGGTCCACACATTCCAAATACTGGTTTTATCAAAGCCATTAAATTAATGAATGTTGCTGGTGCCTACTGGCGTGGTGATGAAACCAAAAAACAATTGACCCGTATTTACGGCGTAACTTTTCCAAAAGCTAGTGAATTGACAGAATACCTGTTAATGATTGAAGAAGCGAAAAAACGCGACCACCGTAAATTGGGTAAAGAATTGGAGTTGTTCATGTTCTCTGAAAAAGTAGGTGCAGGTTTGCCGATGTGGTTGCCAAAAGGAACTGCTTTGCGTGAGCGTTTGGCCCAATTCTTAACCAAAGCACAAGTAAAGTCTGGTTATGAGCAGGTGATCACTCCACATATTGGTCATAAAAACTTATATGTAACTTCTGGTCACTATGATAAATATGGTAAGGATAGTTTCCAACCCATCAAAACACCACAAGAAGGAGAGGAGTTTTTCTTAAAACCAATGAACTGTCCGCATCACTGCGAAATGTACAAGTTCAAACCTCGTTCGTACAAAGACCTGCCGGTTCGTTTTGCCGAATTTGGTACGGTATATCGTTATGAACAGAGTGGGGAGCTACATGGTTTAACCCGTGTTCGTGGTTTTACTCAAGATGATGCGCATTTGTTCTGTCGTCCTGATCAGGTAAAAGAAGAATTTAAAAAAGTAATTGACCTGGTTTTATATGTGTTCAAATCTTTGGGTTTTGACAACTATATTGCCCAAGTTTCTTTGCGTGATCCAGAAAACAAGGCAAAATATATTGGTAGTGATGAAAACTGGAAACTAGCGGAAACTGCGATTATTGAAGCTGCCGAAGAAATGGGACTTCCAACTGTGGTAGAACTTGGTGAAGCTGCTTTTTATGGTCCTAAGTTAGATTTTATGGTGAAAGATGCCCTAGGTCGTAAATGGCAATTGGGTACTATCCAAGTAGATTATAACTTACCAGAGCGTTTCGAATTGGAGTACACCGGTAGTGATAACCAGAAACATCGCCCAGTGATGATCCACCGTGCACCTTTTGGTTCATTGGAACGTTTTGTGGCTGTATTGATCGAACATTGCGCTGGTAATTTCCCATTATGGTTATCACCAGAACAATATATTATTCTTCCAATCTCAGAAAAGTATGAAGAATATGCAAAAAAAGTTTCAGATGAACTAAATAATTCCGATATTCGCGGGCTGATAGACTTTCGAGATGAGAAAATTGGAAGGAAAATCAGAGACGCTGAGGTTAAAAAATTGCCTTATATGCTGATAATTGGTGAAAAGGAGATGGAAGAAGGGAAAGTTTCAGTACGTAAGCATGGTGAGGGAGATTTGGGAGAAATGACCTTGGCAGAGTTTAGCGCATTAATAATTAAAGAAATAACAGTTTAAATAGGATTTACATTTGGCATTAGGAAGACCAGGATTTAATAGGGGACCACGTCCTCCTTTTAAGAAAAAAGAAGCAGAACATAATATTAATCAGTATATCAGAGCCCAGGAGGTGAGATTAGCTGGAGATAATGTTGAGCCAGGAATTTACCCTTTGGCAAAAGCTTTGGCACTTGCTGATGAGTTGGAACTGGATTTAGTAGAAATCTCTCCAAATGCAGTCCCACCTGTTTGCCGCATTATCGATTATAGCAAATTTGTTTACGAACAAAAGAAAAAGCAAAAAGAGATCAAGGCAAATGCTAAACAAACTGTAATTAAGGAAATCCGTTTTGGACCGAATACCAACGACCACGATTTTCAGTTTAAATTAAAACATGCAGTTAGCTTTTTAGAAAACGGCGAAAAAGTAAGGGCTTATGTACACTTTAAAGGTAGAGCTATTGTTTATAAAGAACAGGGCGAAATCTTATTGTTGAAGTTTGCCCAAGCATTAGAAGATATAGGTAAGGTAGAATTGTTGCCTAAATTAGAGGGTAAACGTATGTTCTTGACCCTTGCACCTAAAGTAGCAAAGAAGTAATATATTATATAAATTAAAACAGGGTTATGCCAAAAATGAAAACCAATTCCAGTGCTAAAAAGCGTTTTTCGCTTACTGGAACAGGTAAAATCTCAAGAAAGAACGCATACAAAAGTCACATTTTAACAAAAATGAGCACTAAACGTAAGCGTAATTTAGGCCAGACAAGTCTGGTAAGTGACGCTGATATGGGCAACGTTAAACGTATGCTTTGCATCGGTAAATAATTAATTTTTAACCAGATACTCGGTTGTAAGATTGCTGAACCCTTAGGTAAAACGCAACACCGCTTATCAAAAACAACACACTATGCCACGTTCGGTAAACGCAGTAGCTGCTAGACGCAGAAGGAAAAAAGTCCTAAATATGGCCAAAGGCTATTGGGGATCAAGAAGCAAGGTATTTACCATTGCTAAAAACACGGTTGAAAAAGGTTTGCAATATGCTTACCGTGACCGTAAAGTTAAGAAAAGAGAATTCCGCGGATTGTGGATCCAACGTATCAACGCTGGAGCACGTGAACACGGTGTATCTTACTCTCAATTAATTGGTAAATTGGCTGCAAAAAACATCGGTTTAAACCGTAAAGTTTTAGCAGACTTAGCAATGAACCATAAAGATGCTTTTAAAGCAATCATTGATGCAGTAAAATAAGAAATACCATATCAAGGAAAAGGGGAACAATTTGTTCCCCTTTTTTTATGCCCGTTTTGTTGGTTTGGAAATATCCTTCGACCTTAGTAAAGCCTATTCTTTTAGATAGCTAGATTTTTTCCGGCTGCTTTGATTGAATTTTTATCTAAATTAACTAACAAAGGGATATTGCCCAAAGATTGAACTTGCGTATATCTTAAAATGTAGGTTTCACTTTCTGTATTTGTTTCACCGTTAAAGATGATTCCTTTGATATCGATGTTGTGTTGTTTTAAGGTGTTGATGGTCAATAAGGTATGATTGATGCTGCCTAGGTAATTCTGAGAGACCACAATTACAGGAATATTTAAGTGCTTGATCAAGTCTATGATCAATTCCTTGTTGTTTAAAGGAACCATTAATCCGCCTGCACCTTCTACGATCAATGGATGATTGGTTTTAGGTAGATGGAATTTCTCCAGTTCGATTTCTATTCCATCCATCTTAGCAGATAGATGAGGGGAGAGTGGATGGTTTAAACGGTAGGTTTCTGGATGGATTTGGCTGTTGGTGTTTGTAATCAGGTTTTCGATAGACAAACTATCACTTTGATCTAGATCGCCAGATTGGATGGGCTTCCAATAATCTGCATTTAGCTTTTCTGTGAGTACAGCACTTGTGATTGTTTTACCAATTCCAGTGCCAATTCCGGTTATAAAATATGTTTCGGCCATTGTTATTGTAATGTTTTGAGCTGTTCAGCTAGGTTTCGGATTTCGTCATCGCTATTATAGGTATGCAAGCAGATCCTTAGTCTTTCTTTCCCTTCTGTTACAGTTGGACTAAGGATGGCCTTTACATCAAAACCTTTTTCTTGCAAACCGGCAGCAGCTTTTCTGGCATTTGCATTGCCCTTGACTAAAATAGTCTGTATTGCACTTGAACTTTTGATAATTGGTAGATTTATATTACGAAGCAGCTCGTTGTAAAGGATTATTTTATGAGCGATTTGAGTTGGATAATCATTCGTTATTAATAATTGGTAGGCACAATTGATCGCCACAATGTGATGAATTGGTGCTGCAGTGGTGTAGATAAAAGAACGAGAAAAATTGATCAGATAATTGCGTAGAGCAGTACTTCCTAAAATAATAGCCCCGTGTGTTCCGACAGCTTTACCAAAAGTTACAATACGTGCAAAAACATCCTTTTCTAAGCCAAGTTGTACTGTTAAGCCTCGACCTTTATGTCCAAAAATACCAGTAGCATGAGCTTCATCTACAATGAGGTGCGCTTGGTGTTGTTTACACAAATCAACAATCTCTTTAAGTGGGGCTGTATCTCCATCCATGGAGTACACGCTTTCTACCACCACATAGATTAAGCCTTTTGCATTTTTGAGTTTTTGCGCTAAGTCGTTTAGGTCGTTGTGCCTGAATTTATATCGTTCTGCATGGCTCAGTCTCGCGCCATCGATCAAGCTGGCATGGATCAACTCATCCGTTATGATGGTATCTCCACGTTGTGGAACTGCAGAAAGGAGACCAACATTGGCATCATAGCCAGAATTAAAGATCAATCCGCTTTCGGCTTGGTGAAAATTGGCTATAAACTGTTCTGTTTCTTCAGTATAAGGATGATTTCCGCTTAATAACCTGGAACCACCAGATCCATTTTTATAATTGGCAATGTTTTTTACCTGCGCTTCGATGAGTTGTTTTAATGCAGGAGACTTGGCAAAACCCAAGTAATCGTTGGAGCAGAAATCAAATGGGAGGGTAGTATTGATCAATTGCCTGAACAGTCCTTTTGTTGTTTTTTCCTGTAATCTATCTTGAAGAAATTGTTCAGCCGAATTCATGATGGGCCAAAAATAAAGAAAGCCCGGCTTATTATCGGGCTTTCCTGTTTATATTTTTAATTTGCAGTTATTTCGAGCTCAATGCCAAAAAAACGAATGCGGCCAAAGAAGATCCGATGATTGGACCAATGATGGGTATCCAAGCATAAGACCAATCGCTATCGCCTTTTCCTTTCATTGGAATTAAGGCATGTACAAGTCTTGGTCCTAAGTCTCTCGCTGGATTGATGGCATAACCTGTAGTTCCACCCAAAGCCAAACCTATTACCCATACCAAAAATGCAACTGGAATTGCTCCAATAGAGCCCAAGCCAATTTTGGTAACTTCTGTAGTGGCTAAAGAGGCATCTGTAATGTAGAAGATCACAAAGATGAGTACAAAAGTTCCTACAATTTCAGAGAACAAGTTTGATACCTTGTTTCTGATTGCCGGGGCAGTTGCAAAAGGAGCTGCTTTTAGACCTTTATCTTCAGTTGCATCAAAATGGTCTTTGTAGATGATCCAAACCAAAAAAGAACCCACCATTGCACCATTGAGTTGTGCAAGTATGTAAAAGGGTACTTTTGCCCAATCAAATCCTTTGGCAATAGCTACGGCCAAGGTTACAATTGGGTTAAGGTGCGCGCCACTATATGGGCCTGCAACTACCACACCCACAAATACGGCTAGTGCCCAAGCGGTTGTGATCACGATCCAGCCACTATTGTTTCCTTTTGTGCCTTTGAGCACCACGTTGGCTACTACGCCATTCCCCAATAGGATCAACAGCGCTGTGCCTATAAATTCTGCAAGATATTCTGTCATTTTGTTTGGTTTATGTTGGTTGATTAATCTTCTGCGTTTACGCGAGCGGCTTTAACTGCCCTGTTCCATCCTTTGATGCGGTCTTTATTGTCGATTCCACTTTCTGCTACAAAGGTTTTGTTGATTTTCCATTGCGACTTGATCTGGTCAATGCTGTCCCAGAAACCTGTGGCCAAACCAGCAAGGTAAGCAGCACCAATAGCAGTGACTTCGGTAACTTCAGGTCTGATCACCTTACAATTTAACAAGTCTGCCTGAAATTGCATCAATAGATTGTTTGCAGTTGCACCACCATCAACCCTGAGCTCGGCAATGCCAACACCTGCATCGGCTTCCATGGCTTTTAAAACATCCATGGTCTGGTAGGCAATGCTCTCTAAAGCAGCTCTAGCGATATGGGATTTATTTGTGCCTCTGGTTAAACCTGTGATAGTGCCACGGGCATGTTGGTCCCAGTGTGGAGCACCTAGACCCGCAAAAGCAGGTACAATATAAACACCCTGTGTGTCTTTTACCTTTGAAGCCAATGTTTCTACATCAGCAGATTTAGAGATCATTCCTAATTCGTCTCTAAGCCATTGCACTACAGCGCCACCGATAAATATACTGCCTTCTAAGGCATAGGTAACTTCTCCATTTATTTTCCAGGCGATGGTGGTCAAAAGATTATTGGCTGATATTTTAGCGGTATTTCCAATGTTCATCAACATGAAACAACCAGTACCATAGGTGTTTTTAACCATGCCCGGTTCAATACACATCTGACCAAATAACGCAGACTGTTGGTCGCCAGCGATACCTGAGATAGGTAATTTGGCAGCCAAGATATTTCCTGCTGTTTCTCCATATACTTCACTCGACGATTTTACTTCCGGTAACATTGATTTTGGAATGCCGAAAAGTTCCAATAATTCTTCATCCCAAGTTAAGGTATGGATGTTATACATCATGGTACGTGAGGCGTTGCTCACATCCGTAACATGGGTTTGTCCGTTGGTGAGTTTCCAAGTCAACCAAGTGTCGATCGTGCCAAATGCCAGTTTTCCTGCTTCTGCTTTTTCTTTGGCGCCCGCTACATTTTCTAAGATCCATTTGGCTTTGGTAGCTGAGAAATAAGAATCGATGATCAAGCCAGTTTTGTCTTGTATTTTTTTAGATAAACCCTGACTTCTAATTTCATCGCAATAAGCTGATGTACGTCTGTCTTGCCATACAATTGCATTGTAGATGGGTTGTCCGGTTTCTCTGTCCCAAACTACAGTGGTTTCCCTTTGGTTGGTTATGCCGATAGAATTGATGTCTTTTGCAGATAATCCGGCCTTTACAATCACTTCGGCAGCAACAGACAGCTGTGTAGACCAGATTTCTAAAGGGTCGTGTTCTACCCATCCCGCATGCGGATAGATCTGCGTAAATTCTTTTTGTGCAATGGCCATGATTTCGCCATCATGGTTAAAAACAATCGCTCTCGAACTTGTGGTTCCTTGATCAAGAGCTAAGATGTAATTGCTCATACGTTTATATTTGGTTAGGTTATTTTAACTCGCCTGTGTTTCTTTTTTTGCTGCGTGATAAATATATCCGTTAGCTAATGTATCAAATATTTCGATCTGATCTTGCTCCCAGCTTTGATCTGCACCAGATTCTTTTGCCAACAGCTCGGCTACTTTTGGTGCCATTTGTATCGCTGCATGGGCATCAATAAATAAGATCCTTAATCTTCTACTTAAAATATCTTCTACTGTTTCGGCCATTTCATTTCTGATGGCCCAAACTACTTCAGCAGCGATGTGAGGGAAATCTGGGTGTAGTTTTTCCTGTAGCTCAGGTTGTTGTTTGGCCAAGGCTTCGATGTTGGTGCGGTCTGAACCATAAATATTGAGGTAATTGTCATCATCTACCATTAGCGCGCCATGTATTTTTAGGTTTTGCGTTTGGCAAGCTTTTGAAGCCAGCCCCGTATGTTTAATAGCTAAATCAATCGTTTCTTCGGCCATTCGTCGATAGGTGGTCCATTTACCACCTGTAATGGTGATCAGTCCCTTTGCAGATATCATCAATTTATGGTCTCTGCTGATTTCTTTGGTACTGTTGCCATTGGCATCGGTAGGAGCTGCAAGCGGTCTTAAACCAGAAAATACACTTAAAATATCTTTTTCAGTTGGTTTTATCTTAAAATAAGCACCTGCAGTGTTCAAGATAAAGTCGGTTTCTTCTTTTAAGGCCCTAGGTTCTAAACTATGTTCATCTAATGGCGTATCTGTTGTGCCGACCAACAGGTGATTGTGCCATGGCACGGCAAATAAAACCCGACCATCGGTAGTTTTAGGTATCATCAATGCAGATTCGCTATTCAGAAATTCTTTTTTTAGTACAATATGCACACCTTGGCTGGGGCGGACCATCTTTTTGGCATCAGGGTTGTTCATCTGTAAGATTTCGTCTACAAAAACACCTGTGGCATTGATTACTACTTTCGCATTTAACTTAAAGCTTGCTTTTGTGATCATGTCTTCAGTTTCTACCCCTACAACAGCATCTCCTTGCTTCAGTAGTCTAACAACTTTCATGTAATTGATCAGAGTAGCGCCTTGTTCAGTTGCTGTCTGCGCAATGTTGACCGCTAATCTGGCATCATCAAATTTGCCATCGAAATAACTGATGGCCCCTTTAAGCCCTTCCGCTTTGATGCCTGGCATTAAATTTAATGTCTTTTGCTTAGATAAGTATTTAGAGTTTCCGAAACTGAATTTTCCGGCCAGCCAATCGTATAAGGTAAGGCCTGTAAAGTATTTTATGATTGAAAACCAATCATAGCATGGGATAATAAATTCTTCTTTATGCACAAGATGTGGGGCGTTTTGTGCCAATAACCCTCTTTCTTTTAAAGCATGTTTAACTAGACCGATGTCACCTTGTGCCAGATAACGCACACCGCCATGTACCAATTTTGTACTTCGGCTGGATGTACCCTTGGCAAAATCTGATTGTTCTACAAGTAATGTTTTTAATCCCCTGCTGGCAGCATCAAGTGCCGTACCCAGACCTGTGGCACCACCACCAATAATGATGACATCCCATTCGGATTGATCGGCAAGATGGTAATTGTGTATCCTATGCATTATTGATAAAAATAACAAAACGAAACAATAAACAAGTATAAGAAATCATAATCGAAATAATAAAAATCAGCCTATAAATATTTTTAAATTGCTAAAAATGGACTAAGTTTTTGTTTTATTTATTATTTTGCAAGCTAAGTTGATAAACCATGATGATGAATTTAGCTGAAAGGCACCAGTTTATAATTAATCGCATCCAAAAAGACCAATACATTAATGTGGTAGAGTTGTGTAAGGAATTGAAGGTTTCGTCTGTTACGATTAGAAAAGATCTGAAACTATTGGAAGAAAAGAACTTGCTCTTTAGAACACATGGTGGGGCTACGGTTAACAATCCTTATACGGTAGATCGACCTGTGAATGAGAAAGAAAAGATACAATCCACAGAAAAAAACAAAATTGGTATTGCGGCAACCCAACTTTTAAAAGAAAACGACTCTATTGTTGTGGCTTCTGGAACCACTTTGCTTTATTTTGTAAAGAATATTCCAAGTGGTTTAAGTTTAACGGTTGTTACTTCTGCATTAAATATCGCTTTGGAGCTGATGCGCGAGCCTAGCATAGAAGTAATCCAATTGGGCGGCCTATTGCGCAAAAGCTCATCATCGGTAATGGGTGCCTATGCAGAGCAGGTATTACAAGATTTTTATTTTAATACCTTGTTTTTAGGGGTGGACGGTATAGACCTAGATTACGGTTTGACCACTACCAATGCCATGGAGGCACATTTGAACCGTAAAATGATTGGTGTTGCCCAAAAGACCATTGTTTTGGCCGATTCTACCAAGTTTGGTAAAAGAGGTTTCGGTAAGATATGTGGTCTCGAAGATATTGACCATATCATTACCGATAAAGGCATTTCTCAACAGATCGTTAACCATTTAGAAGGGCTGGGGGTAACAGTTACGATTGTATAACAAATTGTTTCGACTTGTTTTGTGATTGCCAATTCGAATTCTCGGATACTATTAATCGCATGTTAATGTTAGTTTAACGCTGGCCTGCTAGTTTTGTAAGGTAAGGAAGTTGATTATTTGCACGTGAATTTGCTGTAAATGCTACAACTGAAATCTAATCTTATTTAACATGAAAAAATATATCTTTCTTGGTTTTTTTGGTGTAATTTCAATCACCGGATTTAAAGTGGCCAACCAACAAAAAAATATGCAGACCGATTTTCCAGCGTTTAGTGCAGAGGCCCATCGTGGTGGAAGAGGCTTGATGCCCGAAAATACCATTATCGCCATGTTGGATGCCATGAAGTATCAAAATGTAACCACTTTAGAAATGGATACGCACATTACCAAAGATGGTAAAGTGGTGGTTACGCACGATGATTACCTGAGTCCTGCTTTTATGTTGACCCCAGAGGGAAATGAAATCCCAAAAACTGATGAAAAGAAATATCCAGTCTTCCAGATGGATTACAGTACATTGAAAACATTTGATATTGGTACAAAAATAAATGCTGGTTTTACGGAACAAAAGAAAATCAAAACCTTTATCCCTTTGTTGGCTGATTTAATTGATAACGTTCAGCGTGAGGTAAAGCAGAAAAACAGAAAACAAGTATTTTATAATATTGAAACAAAATGTTCTCCACAGGGTGATGGGGTTACGAATCCGACACCTGAGGTTTTTGTAAAGCTGTTGATGGACGTGATCGAGCAAAAGAAAGTTACACCATTTGTAGTTATCCAATCTTTTGATAAAAGGACCATCCAGCTGATCCACCAGAAATATCCTAAAGTGAAAACATCTTTTTTGGTAGCCAATAGAAAAACATATGAAGAAAATATGGCGGATTTAGGTTTCAAACCATTTATTTTAAGTCCTGAGTGGAGAATGGTTGACACAAATTTAATCGAAAAAGCACATGCCGATGGTGTGAAGGTCATTCCGTGGACGGTAAATACTGCTGAAGATATCAATCGTTTAAAGTTGCTTAAGGTAGATGGAGTGATTACTGATTATCCGAATCTATTTTAAACTATTTAGGTGACATAAGTTGTTCTGAAATAAAAAAGTCTCCCAATTTTGCGGGAGACTTTTTTTATTTAATTATTTGCGGGTGGAGGTGGAGGGGTTCCTTTTCCTGGTCGTTGTCCTCTCGGACCTTTACCACCTTTTCTATCTTTCATTTTGTCTCTCATTTCATCACGAGATGCAGCTAATGTTTTTTTCTGGTCTGCAGTTAAAATTGCATCTATCTTTTCTTGATTGGCTTTGAAAAAAGCTTTACGCTCTTCCATTTTACCTTTTATGGCTGTTCGGTCTTGTGTACGCCATTCATCGTTCTTCTTGATGCGGTCCAATTCAATCTGTTGTACCTTTTGTTTTTGGTCGGCAGTTAAACTCAGTTTTTGCTGTAATGCATTTGCCATTTTTTCAGCCCTCTGCTCAGCAGTTGCTCTTTCTTTACCTGGTTTTTGGGCGTAGCTAGCAGTAATTCCCATTACCACAAAAGCCATTGTATAAAATAATTTTTTCATCTGTATGTTGTTATTTATTACGATAGATGAAAAAACGACGATAGAGTTTAATTAGCGTTTGTTAAAATATGTTAATTCTTATTGAGCTGAGAAATAGATTTTTGCATCTGCGCCATCATACTTGATAAGGTTTCAATCGTTGGTTCTGGTGTTGGATCTGGCAATGAAGTAGAAATGTAGGCCTTCGCTTTCCAGATCTCTAAAATGTCATCTGCATCAATTGAATAAGGATCATATACTTTATTGTCTGAAATCAGTTTCAATTCTTTGTTCTCTTTGAAACGGTTGCCGGCCCTTTTATAAACCACACCTTCGTTTTTGCTGATGATCACATAGGTTTCTCCAGTTTTAACTTCGCTCCAATTGTCAAGATATTCTCCAATAATTACACTTCCGGGTTGGATGGGTAACATTGAATCGCCCATGATTTCAAAAGCTCTAAAAGTTCCTTGTCTTAAAGCGGGTAGGGGAAGCTGGAACTTTGGCAGGTCTTGGATGTATTGTGGGTCTGAAAAACCATTCAGGTATCCAGCGCTGGCTTTAACAGGTACCAATTCTATGTTTTCATTATCGTGCTGATCAACAGAAATGCTTAAAACCCTAAGGTTGGATCCTTGGCTTTTTGGTTTCGGTTTCCAATTGTCATTTATGTTTTCATTGATAAATTCATCAATGGTCAAATCAAAATACTCTGCTATTTTTTTTAGTAAATCATATTTTGGTTCAGCCCGGTCTTCTTCATAGGCTCCAATTAATGAACGCTTAATTTCCATAGCATCAGCAAATTGCTGCTGTGTATGACCTTTTTTCTTTCTTAAGTACTTAAGGTTGGATGAAATGTTTGACATAAAAAATAATTTTAAAATAAATTTGTTTTTACTAAAATTGTTAGTATTATTGTGCCAATAAAGTTAGTAATATTTATTTAAAGTACAAGCAATAATCTAATTAATTTAGTTTTTACCCTTTAAAGCCGAGAAATCATGAGAAGATTTGTTTACATCGTAACCGACAGAAATCGCACAAGTTTACACGTAGGAATGAGTGCAGACCTTATTAAAACGCTTGATTTCTACAAGCAGATGCCAAATCTATTTTTTGATAGTGCTCAGCAACTTACACGTTTAGTATATTTTGAAGAGTTTAAAACTGAAGCACAAGCTTTGAGTCGCTTTAAATTGATCAGTCGCTTTACTAGGCTACAGAAAGAAAGGATTGTACGTTCTTGCAATCCAGATTGGATTGACCTGACCATTGGCCTTGATTTTGAAAATATCCTTTCTCATCAAAAGCTGAATACACAGGTAGCATTGCCACTAAGCATTTTATCTTAATATCAACCTATAAATAAAAAAAGCGGTCAAGATAACTTGGCCGCTTTTTTAGGTTTTAAGCTGTTTTAATTTACCAGCCTGGTGCAAATGTTAAACCAAATACGCCACCTTTAACATCTTTACGTTGAAAAGGAAAAGCATAATAAGGTTCTAATATAAATGCATTAAATAGATTTACCCGCAACGAAACCCCAGCACTTAATGCAGGAACACGTTCTAAAGGTGTTCCATCTGGTAATAATGCACTGCTCGGCTGACCTTTGAAAGCTACTTTTGAATCTTCTGTCCACGCTAAACCGGCATCAAAGAAGAAGTTTAAGTCTGTGAACAAGAACCTAGATTCGATCTGCGCTAATTTTTTTGGTCCGGTAAATGGTATCCTGATCTCAAAATTGAATACAGCAATCTTGCTTCCAGACAGTTGGTTGATATCGAATGTGCCAGAATTTTGGTTCTTACTGTTGTAGAATGAATTTGCTTCATAACCTCTGATCAGGTAAGGATAGCCAATAAACATCGGATAAAGGTTTTCGCCATCTCTACCCAAACGCATGTAATTATAGGCCCTTACAGCAAAGGTTAGGGGTTTGGCCCTAAAGTACTTCCTGGCATCGAGAGAGATTGCCGTGAAGTTGTAATCACCAAAATATTGTTCGGCACCAACCCTATACCTAAAGCCATCTAGAGGCCCAGTCATCCCAAATATGGAGTTGTCGCCGATAAATGAAGCATTTGTTTGGTAGATGGTGAAAGACTCTAGTGGAATACCTAATACGTTCCTTGCATCAGCTTTAGAAACCTTTTCTCTGTCTGCACCTAAATAATAGGCAGGATAACCATTTACATCCTGGTAATAGTTGTTGAATCGATCTAAACGATAGCTATAACGTGATAGTGCGGTCCCTAATTCGAAACGATGTACTTTATTGAAAGGATAAGAACCAAAAACTTCTAATTTATCTTCAAACGTCCTTAATATATTGGTACTGATCGTATCAATTGGGTCGCCACCTTTATTAGGGTTATAAGCACCAAATGTTCTGAAACCAGTTACATAAGGAATGTGAGAAGCTGCAACTCCCCAATTGATTCTGCTTTTTTGGTTGATATAGCCTACAAGTCCACCAAAATCGTAGATTTCGCCATTTACAGAAAGGTTGGCAATGATTTGGTTTCGACCTAATATATCGCTAAACATACCGATGATACCCCCTTGTACGCCTGTTCCGAACCTGCTTGTAGAAACACCTACACCGCTATTTGCTAAATAATCCAAGCGGAATTTAGGCCTATAAGGAACGGTTTTCATCGAATCCTGACCTGTCTTTTCAAAACGGTCAAAGTTGCCAAGGTTTGAGTTGACGATGTTAACGCCTACATTTTCCATTGGAGGCAAAATGGCCGGACCAAAATTCACCTCATTTGCATTTACAACCTTTGCTTTAAAATTGCTCAAAGGCGAGTTGTATAAAGTGTAACGCTGGTAACGGTAATAACTGTAGATGATATCGTCGTTACGGGAAACAGTAATTGCAGGAGAAAACTCTGTAATCCCGCTAATTCCTGTAAAGTAATCTGTTAATTGTTTTACGGAATTATCTGCTAAGGTATATTCGTAAAGGTTCCTGAAACCATCTCTATTTGACAAGAAGAAGATCCGTTTGCTATCTCCAGAGAATTGTGCATTTAAGTTGTTGGCACCTTGGAAAACAGGGATATTGCTCAATGTTTTGCTGGCGATATCATAAACCGTTAAGTTGATCGGATGAACTGCATTGATGTTTCCGGCCATCATGGCTGCCCTGTCGCTAGAGAAAACTATTTTGGTTCCATCAGGGGAGAAGTTAGGTGCATAGTCAGAATATTCATCATTGGTGATCTGCGTTACTTCTTTTGTGGTGAGGTTATAAGAGAAGATATCACTTTGACCTTCTACCATACCCGAAAAAGCAATTTCATTGCCACTTGGCGACCAGGTTAGGTTGCCAAACTGTTCTACCTTTCCCATACCTGTTTGCAGAACGGTATTGCCATTGGCTACATCTACAACCAATAACTGGTTTCTTCCTTTTCCAAAAATACTAAAAGCAAATTTCTTACTGTCTGGAGACCAGGTACCAGCAGATTCGATGAAATTGAAATCATCAATATGGGTATTGGCAATCTGACTACTTAGCTTTCGAATGATCTTGCCCGTTTTGGCATCGGCTAGAAAGAGGTCTATACCAAACAAATCTTTTTCTGATAGGAAAGCCAGGTATTTGCCATCAGGACTAATAGAAGGGGCAACGTTCATGTTACCAGCATTTTTATTGTCTATGATTTTGGTACCAGTGATTTTGATCTGAGAACTATCTGCTTTTAACAAAGGCCTGTAGTGCTGCTCAATCGAATTTTTCCATAAACCAGATAAGGTTCTATCGTCATAACCAAAAGTATATCTTATTCCATTTTCGTAACCATATTTAGCTGTGGCCTTAAATAAAGGTACAATCGTTGTATCGCCATAAAGTGAGCCTATAAAGGTCCAAAATGCTTGACCATAACGATAAGGGAAGTATTTGTTAGAGTTGGTCAGGTCTTTTAAGGAAGGGATATCTCTATTGAGCAAGGCATCCCGCATCCACATCGATGTAAAGGCATCTTTTTTACCTACAGACAAGTATTCTGCCATACCCTCAACCATCCATAATGGAGTATTGCCAACGTTTTCTAAACTGATCGAATCCTTTTCAAGTAGTAAATGGTATTGAAAAGCATGGACAAGCTCGTGGCCTAAAACATGTCGTGTTTGGCTATTCAGTTCTAACACAGGCATGATCACCCTGTTCTTTAAAGCTTCTGTAACACCACCAGTACCTACGCCAATCTCACCATTTAAGGCGGTTGTTTGTTGAAAATCAGGATGGTTACTGTATAAAATGATTGGATTCTTCTTTAAAAACGTATCCCTAAATACTTCTTGGTGCATTTTGTACCAAGTTTCAGCATCTTGAGCAAACTTTTTCAGCAGCTTTTCATTTTTTATGTAATAGTAAATCTCAAAGTGAGGAGTTTGCAGAACCTTGAAATCCTCATTTTTATACCTCACTCTGTTCTGGCCAAAATATTGCGCCTTTACAGTTGTAAATGATACCAAGATGAGCAATAAAATCAGGAATGATTTTTTTGATAAGGTAATGTTTCTATTCATGTGTCGAATTTTTAAGAACAATTTTATATTAAATTACGGAAAAATATATGTGTTAGATGTATGGAGGTTATTAGCCTCCATTTCTTTGTTGTTTCTCTTTTTCTTTTTGCTCCTGTTTTTGTTTTCTCTTCAATTCTCTTTCTTCTTTTTTGGTCAACGGAACAGTTGCTGGAGGCGTCTGTTTTACTGGAGTTTCAGTAGTTTTCTTTTCTTCTTGTTTGGGTTGTACCTCAGGTTGCTCGGTCTTAGGTATTTGTGGTTCATCTACAACAGGGATGCTCATATCCAAAGAATCTATAGCCGTGCTATCTACTGCAGTTGTATCAATTTGTTGAACAGGAGTAGGGCAATTGATGTTTCTGGTGATTTCAACCTTTGCTTTAGGGAAAGGACCATAAGTATATCCAGAATTAGGGTCTTGGTAAACTTTTTCCATAAACTTGGCGAAGATAGGTAGGGCAGTACGAGATCCTTCTCCCTGTTCACCATTTTTAAAGTGTGCGGTACGTTCATCACAACCTACCCAAACACCAGTTACTAAATCTTTGGTAATACCCATATACCAAGCATCCACATAATCTGAAGAGGTGCCGGTTTTACCACCGATCTGATTGTTCTTTTTCCATAGATCCCATTCCCATAAGGCCCTCGATGTTCCTCCTGGCTCGTCCATTCCACCTCTAAACATATACAACATCAGCCAGGCTATTTCTTCACTTAAAACGCGTTTGGTCTTTGCAGTAAACTCTTCGATCACATTATCGTTTTGGTCTGTGATCTTTTCTACCAAAATTGGGTCGGTTTTTACACCTTCATTTAAAAAAGTGCTATAGGCTTTAACCATTTCGAATACAGTTACATCATTTGGACCCAAACTTACAGAGGGTACAGATTCTAGATGACTTTCGATACCACATTCCTTAGCCCATTTAACTACATTGTCCCAACCCACTTTTTCAGTTACTTGGGCTGTGATGGTATTTACAGATTTGGCCATTGCCCAACGGAGCGACATTTCTTGATAGCTGTTGCTCCAATCTGCATTTTTAGGTTCCCAATATTCGGTTTTACCTTTGTTCTGGTAAGCAATTTTAACAGGTTTGTCTACAAAAGTATCACATGGACTCATGCCGCTTTCTAAGGCAGCTAAATAGGCAAATGGCTTAAAAGTAGAGCCAGCTTGTCGCTTGGCTTGGTTAACGTGATCGTATTTAAAGAATTTATGGTCTATACCACCAACCCAAACCTTGATCTTACCTGTTTTTGGTTCCATGGTCATCATGCCTGTATTCATGATCTTTCCGTAGTAACGGATAGAATCCATAGTAGAAAATAAGGTATCACGGTCTCCTTTGTAAGAAAAGATCCTCATCTTTTTCTTTTTATTAAAATAGGCATCTACAGAATCGGTATTGTTGTTGTATTTTTTCTGTAAGAGGGCATAGATAGGGAGGTTGCGTTTGGCCCTTTCAGGGTAATCCACTTTCTTACGTTCCGAATCTTCCCAAGGATCTTCGTTGCCCCAAACACTATAAAACCTTTTCTGTAAAGTTTTCATTTGGTCCTTTACGGCGTCTTCTGCATAACCTTGTAGTTTAGAATCAATGGTGGTGTATATTTTTAGACCATCTTCATATAAGTCGAGGTTATTGTCTTCACACCATTTTTCCAGATATTTGTCTACTGCTGCTCTCAGGTACGAATCGCCATCACTGCCATCTTTCATCTTACCTTCTTTCAATTGTATGGGTTGTTTAACCAAAAGGCCTAAACTATCCTTGCTCAGATAGTTGTATTTGTTCATCTGGCTCAATACCACATTTCTTCGCTCTAAGGCTCTTTCCGGACTTTTTAGTGGATTATAAAGGTTTGTACCTTTAAGCATGCCTACCAACAAAGCGGCTTCGGTAGTAGAAAGTTCTTTGGCTTCCTTGTCAAAATAGATGCGGGATGCGGTTTTGATTCCATAAGTATTATTGCCAAAAGATACCGTATTGAGGTACATGGTAATGATGTCGTTTTTATTATAGTTCGATTCCAGCTTTAGGGCTGTCATCCATTCTTTAAGTTTAGAGACCAATGTGCGTAACACTGGTATGTGTTTGATCAATCCAGATGATTTGCTATATCTGGTGCGGTAAAGGTTTTTGGCCAATTGCTGGGTAATGGTACTGGCGCCACCATCTTTTCCCATACCAATTACTGCTCTTCCAACTGCCTGTACATCAATACCCGAATGTTTGTAAAAGCGAACGTCTTCGGTAGCTACTAAAGCCTTGATTACACTTGGCGATATTTCTTCGTAATTAACAGGAGTTCTGTTTTCTTTAAAGTAACGTCCAATTAATTTACCATCGGAAGTATAGAGTTCTGAACCAACACGTTGCGCAGGTTTTTTGATGTCGCTGTAACTTGGGGAATAGCCGAAAAGCCATAAAAAGTTAAGCTGTAAGGCGCAGAAGAAAATGATGATGTAAAATATAAAAAAGGCGATATAACGAACGTATCTATTTTTTATTTCTTTAAACATGGGATAAAGATGTAAAAATCGTGAAATATTATCTGTTAAATTGTGTTAAAACTCTAAGTACAAATTAACGTATTTAATTTACTTAAATTTCGTCTATATTTAAAATAAAAATACCTAATGAAGACCAATACGAAAAAATACCTGGTAACACCTGATACCAAATTCTTATTGAAAAACTTTAATACGACTTACGATGGTCATTTAGATAAAGATACAGGTAAGTTAGAGCTAGAAAAAGTGAAGGAAGACCTTGATGCCTACCAAGAAGTTTTATATGCGGCTGGCACACATTCGATATTGATCATCTTTCAGGCTATGGATGCTGCAGGGAAAGATAGTGTAATTGAGCATGTAATGTCGGGTCTTAACCCACAGGGCTGTCAGGTATATAGTTTTAAAACGCCAAATAGCGAAGAGTATAAACACGATTTTTTATGGAGGCATTACAAAGCTTTACCAGAAAAAGGGAGGATAGGCATCCATAATCGATCACATTACGAAAATGTATTGGTTTGTAAGGTACATCCAGAATATATCATGAGTGAGAATATTCCAGGTTATACGGATGTGAAAAAAATTGATAAGAAATTCTGGAAAAACAGGTATGAGAACATCAGAAACTTCGAAAAACAATTAACAGATAATGGTACAGTTGTGCTGAAATTTTTCTTGCATGTGTCTAAAGACGAACAAAAACAACGTTTTTTAGATCGCATTGACGATCCTGCCAAAAACTGGAAATTTGCAGTAGGAGATTTAAAAGAAAGAGCTTTGTGGCCAGATTATATGAAGGCTTATGAAGACGCCATTGCAGAAACTTCCACTACAAATGCACCTTGGTATGTTATTCCGGCTGATAAGAAATGGTATACAAGACTTGCTGTTAGCCAAGTAATTGCAGAAACATTAGCTAGTTTGAAATTGAAATTTCCAGTATTGCCAAAAACAGAAGCCGCACAATTGGCAGCCTGTAAGCAGCAATTGTTAAACGAGAAATAGAAACCGTTGGTTTGAGGATGAGCCAAATGTATTGTACTTTCGTTGCGGAATGAAATCAATTGAACTGACAAATGCTGATCTTTATGAGAATGGTAATATTGGTGTCCCTTTGTTAAAGTGGTTTCCTTTATTCTTTTTGGTGATTACCCCATTTGCTTTATACTTGGATTCTGTCGCTTTTACCAAAGCCTATTTTGATTTGCGCTGGCTGGTTAACATCAGTGTGCTGGTCTTCTTTTGTATATTTTATTACGTTTCTGATTTTCAATTGCGGAAACTGATGTTGGTGATGGTTCCTTTGTCATATCTGGGCGAGTGGATTTTTTCAAAATGGTTTGGTTGGTATACTTACCGTTTAGAAGAAATACCAATGTATGTGCCTTTTGGGCATGCCATAGTGTACGGCTCTGGCTACGTAGTTGCTGGATACAAAACCGTGATCAAGCACGAACTATCCTTTCGCAAGTTTTTTTCAGTTGCATTTATCCTGCTGTTTGTGGGCGTAGCTATAGGTCTCGAAGATTATTTCTCGGGCATATTAGGTGTACTGTTCTTTTGGTTGATCTATCGAAAGAAGTGGCAGAACCTTTATTTCTTGATTGCACTTTGTGTGATCTACATTGAATTATGGGGCACTTGGTTTGGTTGTTGGGCTTGGGAAGCAAAGATTAGCGGTGTACTGCCAACCATTAACCCACCAATGGGAGCAGTTTTTTTGTATGGTGGTGGCGATGTACTCTTGGCCAGGATTGTAAAGAGATGGAACCGTTATCTCACTAAAAAAAGATCTATTTATAATCCATCTTAAATTTATCCAAGTTGGGTAGCTTGGCTTTTTTACGGTCGAGCTCATATTTATAGATTTCTTCACCAATGTTTTTCATAAATGGATAACAGACCGTTTCGTACTCGTATTTTCCATCATTATAGATGCCATCTTCGTTAGATTGTACAACTGCAGTTAAAAAGAATTCAACCTTATTTTTAAAATCTACGAAATAAGCATTGTCGATAATGAAGCCATAGCTGTCACCGTATTTGTTAAAGATTCTGATATTCGGATCTATAACCGCATTTTTCGCTCTGCCATAATACAACATCTTGGCATAGGTTGGCCAAAACTCCTTGGCATCATATTTTGGGTAATCGCTTTCTGTAGGTAATTTGCTCATATAGGTATAAATGAGCTGATAATCTTCAGGTGTCAGGTTAAATCTGTCTTTTGTCTTGTAGGCCTCTGGCATGATCAACCGTTTCATCAACGACTGTTGGTCGCCGATGGTAAACACATTTTTGTTTTCAAAACTATAAGGCTTGTTCACCAATTGGTCTTTGCTGTCCATGTAGCCAATACCTACAATCAGATTGGTCAATTCAAGCGGATATTCTTTTTCATCATATTGAGCTGGTTGATGGTAAACCAATTTATCTCCATCATAAAAATCAATTGGATTGGTATTTTTTGAAGCTTCACCGCCATCGCCTATGGCCAAACGGTTCAGGATTCTACTTTCGGTCATCCCATACTTTTTAAGTTTGGCATTGATTTCGGCACGACCGATAAATTCAAATAACCTGTTAAATGCATCGTTATCACTGGTTAGCAAAACCTTTTTGATGTAATGTGCTAAAGACGGTTTGCCATTGGCTGCACTTTCATCTTTAGTAACTTTGGTCTGTCCTTTAAAACTGCTGTCGGTAAGCATGGTCAGGTTTGCAGTTAATCCCTTGCTTTTAAGTTCGTTTACCTTTTCGAGGGCGAAAATAACGCCCGCTAATTTTACGGTGCTGGCAGGGTAGAAGTATCTACTTGGATTAAGATTATAACTAAAAGTCTTAAAACTAGGCTTGTTGTTTTGGTCGCGGTTCACTTGGGTATACATCAACTGTACCTCGTTTTTATTTGGATGGTTCAAGATACCAGCAAATAGCTCAGGCTTGCCCTGCATCAGTTTCTTTAAAAATAGGGTGTCGGTTTGTTGTGCCATTGCAGTGCTGCTGATCAGAAAAAATAGACAAAGGGATAATTTACACATAAGCCAAATTGTGAGGTTTAAAGATAAGATTTTCTATTGTTTCTATAGGCGCTGCTTGTAACAATGTATATGTTTATTTGCAGATGAGGCTAAATTAGCTACCTTTGCCTTGCTTTTGGTTCCCGATTTAAGGTTGGGATTAAAAGGGAATACGGTGTAAATCCGCAACTGTCCCGCAGCTGTAAGCTCTATAACGGTTTTCAATTCTATGGCCACTTTTCGTAAACGAATGGGAAGGCTGGAAACCGGGAGTAAGTCAGAAGACCTGCCTAAGCATTATAATTTCATAGCTTTCGGGGATTGAAGCTAGGAGTGGGTGCTGCTTATTTGTATTTACATACTCCTTAATTTCTGTTTGCTGTGGGTAATACTCACAACAAAAAAATGATAAAGAAAAGTTTGACCTTTTTTAAAGGTCCTAGATCTTTTATACTTTTTGCTATGGTAACGGGCGTTTATCTGCTTCCCGAACTTTGTTATGCGCAAGTAATAGATACGGCAGAGAAAGTAAAACAACTAAAGACCGTGGAAGTGAACGAATATCGCATCACCAAACAAAGTCTATCCCCAACTCCGCTCCAACTCCTTACCGCAGCCGACCTAAAAAGGATCAATAGCCTTTCTGTAGCCGATGCCATCCGGTATTTTTCGGGGGTACAATTAAAAGATTATGGGGGTATTGGAGGGTTAAAGACCGTAAATGTACGCAGTCTGGGTACCAACCATACTGCTGTTTTTTTAGATGGCATACAGATTGGCAATGCACAAAACGGACAGGTGGACCTAGGCAAATTCTCTTTGAACAATCTAGAAGAGATTGCTCTGTACAGTGGGCAGAAACCAGAATTGTTAATTCCGGCTAAAGCGTACGCCTCTGCAAGTTCCATCTATCTGAAAACGAGAGTCCCAGAATTTGAAAAAGACCAAAACAAACAGCTAGACCTCAATTTTAAGGTGGGTGATTTTGGCTTGTTGAATCCAAGTTTTGTCTACCAGCAAAAAATCAACGATCAGCTAAACGCCAATATAAGCGGCGAATACATCCATGCCAATGGCAAATATAGATTTAGGTATACCAACGGTGTGTATGATACTACTGCAGTAAGGAATAATGGCGATGTAGAACGGATGCGCTTGCAGGCTGCTTTGTTCGGGAAATTCAAAAATGGCAAATGGCATGCCCAGGCTTATTCTTTTCTATCCGATAGAGGTTTACCTGGTGCTATTGTGGCCAATAAATTTGATTATACCCAAAGGATATGGGACAGAAATTTCTTTGTGCAGGGAAGTATAGAAAAACAGTGGCATAATCAATTCTCTGTCTTGGTTAATGCTAAGTATGCCTACGATTATTTAAGGTATCTAGATCCTGAGTATGTTACACTAGATGGTTTTCTCGATAACCGTTTTAAAGAACAAGAAGCCTATATCTCAGTGGCTTCAAAATATAAAGTAAATTCAATTTTAGAGTTTGCCTATGTTTCGGATTATCAATACCAGACGTTATCAGCCAATATTTACAGGTTTGCTTTTCCCTATAGAAATACATTTTTAAATGTGTTAAGCTCCTCTTTAAGCATCAACCGTTTAAATATCCAGGCCAGTATATTGAGTACTACAGTGGTAGACAAGGTAAGGGTCTATAGTTCTTCTGGAGATAAACAGGTTTTTAGCCCAACGGTGATGTTGTCGTGGAAACTGTTCAAAGAAAATGACCTTAGGCTTCGTGCTTTTTATAAGGACATTTTCAGGATGCCCACCTTTAACGACCTTTATTACACATTTATAGGGAATACGTTGCTCAATCCAGAGTATGCCAAACAATATGATGTTGGGTTTACCTATTTTAAAAACTTCAAAAACCAAAAGTTCAAATTTGTAGATGTACAGGTAGATGCCTATTACAATAGGGTGAAGGACAAGATTGTAGCACAACCAGGGGCCAACCTCTACAGGTGGATCATGTACAACATTGGCTTGGTTGATATCCGTGGTGTAGAGCTTAATGCAAAAACAGCTTTTGAGGTGTTCCCGAATTTGATCTTGAATGCTGGTCTAAGTTATACCTATCAAAAAGCCATAGACATTACCTCAAAAGAAGAAGAAAGCTATAGAGACCAGATTCCTTACATCCCAAAGCATAGTGGATCCTTTTTGGGCAAATTAGACTATAAAAACTGGCATGCCAATTATAGTTTCATTTACACGGGTGCGCGTTACAATCAAAAAGCAAACATCATCTACAATTATATGGAGCCATGGTATACCCACGATGCGGCCATTGGTTATGATTTTAAATTCAGGAAACAAAAATTGGGGATCAATGCAGAGGTGAATAACCTACTTAACCAATATTATGATGTGATTCCGAATTTCCCAATGCCAGGTAGAAATTATCGGTTGACTTTAAATTTTACGATATGAGCTTGAACAAACTAAGATATATGGTCTTTTTATTGGTTGTTCTGGTTGCTTGCAGAAAAGAACCAAAGCCTTTGCCTGCCGAAATCAGTAAGATAGAACCTGATCCAACTTCTACCATTAAAGGGTTTTATCTGGTAAATGAGGGCAACATGAACATGAACAAAGCCTCATTGGACTACCTAGATCTTGTAAACGGGATTTATACCAGAAATCTGTACAATCAGGTTAATCCAGAAGCCACCAAAGGTTTGGGCGATGTGGGTAATGATATTGCCATTTATGGCGCTAAACTTTATGTAGTGGTTAATATTTCTAACAAAGTTGAGGTGCTGAATGCCAAAACCGGTAAAAGATTAGGGCAGATCAACATCACCAACTGCAGGTACATTACTTTTAACAAAGGCAAGGCTTATGTAAGTGCTTATTTGGGTAGAGTTGGAGATCCAACCGCTCCAAATGGTATCGTCGCAGAAATTGATACGACCAAACTAACCATTAACCGTACGGTTGAAGTAGGCAGACAGCCAGAAGAAATGGCCATCGTAAACAATAAATTATATATCGCCAATTCTGGAGGATATAGTCCACCTAATTACGAAAGCACGGTTTCTGTTATTGATTTGGATAGTTTTAAAGAAATAAAAAGAATAGAAGTCGCAATCAATCTCCACCGGATCAAAGCCGATCGTTATGGTGATCTATATATCACATCGAGAGGTGATTATTATACCATTCCATCTCAACTATTGGTACTGGATACACACACAGACCAGATTAAAAAGGTATTTAACATCGCAGCCAGTAACCTCACTATTGATGATGACTTGGCCTATGTATACAGTACAGCATGGAATTATATAGAAGGGAAGAACAAGATCAGCTATAACATGATCGACACCAAAAATGAAATACTGCTAGATCGGAAATTCATCACAGACGGAACGGATAAAAACATAAAAATACCTTATGGTATTGCCGTAAACCATGCCAACAAGGATGTATATGTAACTGATGCCAAAGATTATGTTACGCCCGGCAAGCTACACTGCTATACTGCCTTGGGGAAATTAAAATGGTCGTTAACAACTGGAGATATACCGGCCCATATTGCTTTTGTAAACCAATAATAAATATAGATATGAAATACAACGACTACATTAAAACCATTGCTCCTGCAGTTTTAGCAATAACTTTGTTATTTAGCTCATGTACAAAGGAACGCAACTTTGAACCAAAAGCACCAGAAATCTCTGGTACCAAAGGCATTTATGTATTGTGCGAGGGTTCATGGGGACAGAACAACAGTGCAATTTCTTATTATGACATTGCTACGAATACCGTAGTACAAGACATATACAGCAAGGTAAATACCACAAAATTAGGTGAAACTGCAAATGACCTACAGGCCTATGGCAGCAAAATGTATTGTGTGGTAAGTGGGATTAAAGGCCAAAGCAACTCTTTTGTAGATATCATGAGCATCGCTACTGGTAAATCCTTAAAAAGGATTTCGTTTAATGAAGCAAGCAATTTGGATATTCCACGTTATGTAACGTTTTATCAAAATAAGGCCTATGTTTCTCGATATGATGGGGTGATCAGTCGTATCGATACCGCTACAATGACCGTAGATGCAGAACTTCAATTAATGAATGGTGCCAATAAAGCAGCTATACTAGAGGGTATTGCAGTAGCCAATGGTAAACTTTATGTAACCAATGCGGTAAATGATTATGCCAATCCAAATAGCTTAAAAACAAAAGTTACGGTGGTTGATCTTACAACGTTCAAAAAAACAAAAGACATCGAAGTAGGTAGTAACCCAGTAAGAATTACGGCAGCTGGCAATGGAGATCTATATACCATTACCTGGAATGTATGGGGCCAAACCAATAAACCAACTTTGGTGAGGATCAATAGTACTACTGATGCTGTGGTACAAACAGAAGAATATGATTTGGGTGCAATTGCCATTGTGAAAGACCAAGCTTGGGTTACAAAAGACATCTATAGCACTCCAAGTATCAGATCGATCAATTTGACCACAGGTAAATTAGGCAATGCACTAATTACCGATGCGACTACAATTGCTTCGCCATATGGCTTAACCATTAATCCTTTTGATAACAGCGTAGTGGCTACAGATGGTACTACACCTGGAAAAGTTTATGTATTTGGTACAGATGGTAAAAAGAAATTCGATTTCGCTACCGCTGGATTACCACAACGTGCAGTTTTTACTTATAACTATAAATAAACTGATATGGTCTTCAATAATTATTTCAAAATCATTGGCCTTGCATTTTTAGTGGCCGTGATGTTGTTGGGTTCATGTAAAAAAGAAAAAGACGGCAATATAGAACCAAAAGTACCAGAGATATCGGGAACGAAAGGAATCTATGTACTGTGCGAAGGTTTATGGGGGCAGAACAATAGTGCCATTTCCTATTATGATATTGCCACCAACAAGGTTGAAAGAGACATGTACAAGAAAGTGAACAAAACTGACTTGGGAGAGACTGCGAATGACCTGAAAGCCTATGGCAGTAAAATGTATTGTGTAATTAGTGGTACGCAGGGCGAAGCCAAATCATTTCTAGATATTATTGATATTTCCACCTGCAAGTCATTGAAAAGGATCCCGTTCAATAGTGCCCACGATGGTTTTATGCCTCGTTATGTAGCTTTCTATAAAAACAAGGCCTATGTTTCTCGATATGATGGGGTGATCAGTCGTATTGATACTGCTACAATGAACGTAGACGCAGAACTCCAATTGATGAACGGAACCAATAAGGCAGTTGGCCTTGAAGGTTTGGCCGTGACTAATGGAAAACTATATGTAACCAATTCTTGGCATCCCTATTATCCAAATGGATTAAGATCGAAAGTGACGGTAATTGACCTGAACAGTTTTACCAAAACAAAGGACATAGAGGTAGGCAATAATCCAGTAAGGATTGCAGCGGCCGATAATGGTGATTTATATGCCATTACATGGAATGTGTTAGGAGAGACCAATAATCCATCGTTGGTAAGGATTAACAGCACTACTGATGCAGTAATACAAAAAGAAGAAGTATTGCAATGGGATTATTATAGCGCAATTACGATTGCAAAAAATCAAGGTTGGGTTGGCATTAATGCCGAAATCAAAGCCATCAATTTGAGTACTGGAAAGTTAGGAAGTAACCTGATTACAGATGGAACCACCATTACCACAATATATGGTTTAACCGTTAATCCATTTGATAATTCTGTAGTAGTAGCCGATGCCGAAGGGTATGCTAGTGTTGGAAGAGCCTATGTTTTTGTGGATGGGAAGAAAAAATATGATTTCGCCACAGTAGGGCTACCTCAACATTCAGTTTTTAACTATAGCTATAAATAATGGTGAAATTTTTATTTAAAACAAGATTGGCATTAGTAATGCTGATTGTCGTGGCAGTTTCTTGTAAGAAGGATAGCACAACAACTGAGCCTGAAGTAAAACAAAGCCCATACATTTCTAAAATATTTGAGTACAAACCAGCACCTGGCCAGTTTATCAATGATCCAAGTTACGGTACGCTTGCCAAAGCCAACACTTTAATTGGTACGGTAGACAATGGTTTACTTTCTCTTGGTGGTTTTGGTGGATATGTGGTTTTTGGCTTTGATCATCCGATCAAGAATGAAAGTGGCCACGATCTAGGAATTTTTGGTAATCCGCTAATAGGTGTAGGTATGGAATGGAGTGAGCCAGGCATTGTTTGCGTAATGCAAGACCTAAATAAAAACGGTTTGCCAGATGATGGCGAATGGCTTGAGCTTGCTGGAAGCGAATATGCAAGTGGCGAAACCGTTAAAAACTACAAGATAACCTATTACAAGCCAACTGCGGGCGAGGATATCAAATGGACAGATAACAAAGGAGAAACCGGCTATCTTTTAAAGAATGGTTTTCACCTGCAAGGTTGGTATCCATTGTGGTGTACGACAAATGAAATCTCTTTTGAAGGGACTTTGCTTAAAAACACTTTAAAAGAGGGTGGTGTCATTACCAATACCGCATTTGGTTTTGGTTACACCGATAGTGGTTCTGCCGAATATCTAAAACTACAAGATGAATTAGGCAGAGGCTATAATACTTTTGATATTGACTGGGCAGTGAATGCAAGTGGTCAGAAAGTAGCCTTGGCAAGTGTAGATTTCGTAAAAGTGTACACCGCACAGAACTGTAATGGTAATCCTTATCATCCCGTTACAGATAATCCACGTTCACGTTACCTCGGAGAAGTCTCTACCGAAATAGGAGGAGCAATCGACATCAGGTTATACCAACAACAAAAAAACAAATAATCTTAATATACCCTCAAATGAAGTTTAAATACGTTACACTTTTTTTGCTAGCAATAGCAACAATCCTATTTTCTTGTAAAAAAACTGAAGAAGTTCCGGTACCCGCACCTCTATTGTCTATTAATGCTGCCAATGTTACCGTAGCAGTAAATACGAAGTATCCTTTTACAGCCAGTGCCAATGGCGAAATAAATTATACCCACGAATGGTTATTGGATGGAAAAACAGTAAGCACCAGCAATTTTTATGTGTTTAATCCAACTACTGCGGGTAATTATACCTTAATGTATAAAGCCAGCAATGTTACAGGCGTTTTTACACATACCTATAAAATAGAAGTTCCGATACCAGTGATAGGTGCAACACCCACCAGTAGCAAATACATTAGTAGAATATTCGAATATTTGCCTGCACCTGGCCAGTTCATTAACGAGGCCGCTGTAGGTTCTTTGGCCCAAGCACAAAAACTGATCGGTAATACCAATAATCTATTAACCTTAGGTGCTTATGGTGGTTATCTTATTTTTGGTTTTGATCACTCGGTAGTTAACCAAAATGGTAACGACTTGGCTATTTATGGCAATCCTATAGGTGGAACAACCCCATGGGCAGAACCAGGAATTGTGATGGTGAGCCAAGATAAAAATGGAAATGGCCTGCCAGATGATGAATGGTATGAATTGGCTGGAAGTGAATACAATGATCCTGCAACCATCAAAAACTACGAGATTACCTATACCAATCCTAAAGGTTATGCCAATGTAACTTGGAAGGACAACAAAGGCAATAGTGGAGCGGTAGAAACCAACACTTTCCATAAGCACAATTACTATCCAGAGTTTGCACCAGATCAAGAAACCTTAACATTTAAAGGAACTCTGTTGAGATCTACCTTTGGTAAAGTAGGAAGCATATTTGTAAACGAGGCCTTTTCTTGGGGTTATACAGATAGCTGGTCTTTGGGTGATGATTACCAGACCAACCGTTACAATGGTTTTGACATTTCGTGGGCAGTTGATAAAAATGGTAAAAAAGTAGACCTGAAAACCATCGATTTTGTAAAAGTATATACGGCACAAAATGATAAAGGAAATGCTTTGTTAGGCGAAATCTCTACAGAAATCAAAGGCGCATCTGATTTAAACATCAAATAAACCCCTCATCAAACTATCTATAAAAACAAATTTTGATTACCATTTAAAAACTCAGCTATTCTTTATAGCTGAGTAGGATACATTTATGAAACACACAAATTTAAAAGCCATCATTGCTGTTCTTTTCGTTTTGGCCTTGGCTACTTCTTGTACAAAAGAACGCATATCAACCATCGCATTAGACCATGAGAAAGCTGGGGATAGCATCCTATCGGTGAAGATGAAACAGGATTTGGTCTTAAACCCTAAAATAACAGGCCAGGCAACCGTTTACCAATGGTTAGAAGATGGTAAGGAAGTTGCCAATACACCCACTTATAAGTTCAACAGGGAAAATCCTGGAATATATACCTTGGTTTTTCAAGCTACCAATGCAGCCGGTACCAGCAGTTTAACCTATCACATCAAAACGCTCGGTACGTACGGCGATGGGGTACTGTTATTGAGTTATACAGATCAAACTGGGAGTGGCGCTGCCGAGATCTCTCATATCAATGAGCAAGGTGTGTTGAGCCTAGATGTGTTCTCGAAAGTGAACCCAGGTGTATCTTTATCCTCATCTGCAAATAACCTTTACCATTTCAACAATCAATATTATGTCACCTCATCAACTGGTCCCAACCATTTAAGTGTTATAGACGACCAAACATTAAAATTAAAGTATGTTGTCAATCAGTCTGGCATTACCGGCATCACCTATTTTGCCACTACAGATGGAAAAACAGGCTATGCCAACGTAACCAATAGGAGAAAACCAGGACTATATGCAGCTGATCTAAGTGCCAAAAACATTGCTGCGGATCCAGTTGAAGGTACGAAAGAAATCTCTTTGGTTCCTATCAATACCATTGGTCAATCTATTGTTGCTGGAGCGGGAAAACAATTGATACAGTTGGATAACGGTAAGCTAAAAGTATTGTATACCTACAAGGAAAATGTTGCTGGTGTATTAAACACGGTAGGTAAAACAACTTGGGTGGCAGTACAAGGATTTACCAATAAGGCCAAATTTGTTAAACTAGACCAAAACCTAAAAGCGGTAGATTCTGTAGAATTGAGCAGTACTTACAAATTGCCAGCCAATGGTATCCTAACCTCATCAGGTAAAGATGAATATATCTATTGGCAAGAAACTTCGAGAGGAATAATCTGTAGGTTCAACACATTGACCAAAACAGCCAGCGAGTTTGTAGACCATGCCAATGTGGGAATCAGCTTTGCTACAGCTTGGAAAGTAAATCCTAAAACTGGCGAACTTTATATTGCCGATAGTCCGGGTTTATTTAGCGGGGATGAAAACTGGAGCAATGTTTACATCTTTGACCAGACAGGGAAAGTGAAAAAAGAATATAAGAAAGCTGGTCGTTGGATCACTGATATTGTTTTTCCTAAATAGAAGTTTTGATAAGTAGGAAATAGGGAATAGAGGATAAGGAGTTGCGATTGGTAAATGCAGCACTTAAATTTATATTTTTATTGAACAAAAATCTTAGCTTTGTACATTAAATGAATAAAAATGGAAACCAAGTCGAATTATAGAACCCCCGTATTGTTATTGTTTATGTTGCTTATTGTTGGATTAAGGGTAATTGCACCACTTTCTCCCGACTTTAAGTCGATCGCCAATTTCTCAGGAATAGGTGCAGTAGCTTTATTTGGTGGCGCTTATTTTAAGAATACGATCTCTGCATTTTTATTGCCAGTGTTGGTGTTGTTGATCAGTGATCTAGGGCTTGCCGCAACCATGGGTATGGATTATGGTTTTTACCAAGGTTGGTATTACACTTACATTGCCTTTATCTTAATGGTTTTGGTGGGTAAATTGATTATCAATAAGGTAAATGTACAAAATGTTTTAGGTGCTGGTTTAGCGGGTGTTTTGATCCATTGGATTGTTGCAGACTTTGGTGTTTGGTACGGTTCTACATTTTATGCACAGACCATTGCAGGTTTTTGGGCCTGTTTAGTGGCTGCAATCCCTTTCGAATTAAATTTCTTATACGGCACTTTGGGTTACTCGGCATTAATGTTTGGTATCTTCGAGGCATTGAAAGCTAAATACCCAGCTTTAAGTGTAAGCAGAACAGTATAATTAAAAATAGAAAATATAGATAACCCTTTTGTAGAAATACAAAAGGGTTTTTTTGTTTAAATTTGAATATGAAGAAGAGATTGGTTGTTTTAACTGGTGCGGGCATGAGTGCCGAAAGTGGTTTAAGAACATTTAGAGATGCCGATGGTTTATGGGAAGGTTATAATGTAATGGATGTAGCAACACCAGAAGCTTGGCAGGCTGATCCAGTGCTGGTGCAAAAATTCTATAACGAAAGAAGAAAACAGGTGTTGCAGGCCAAACCCAATACCGCACATTTAACCTTGGCTAAGTTGGAAGACGATTTTGATGTGCGCATCATTACTCAAAACATAGACGACCTGCATGAACGCGCCGGCTCTACCCAAATTACACATTTGCACGGTATCATTACTTATGCCCAATCCGATCTGGATCCCAATTTACGTTATCCAATAAACGGCGATGAAATTAAGATGGGCGAAAGATGTGAGTTGGGTTCGCAATTACGTCCACATGTGGTCTGGTTTGGAGAGGCGGTACCAGAAATTGAAACTGCAGCCGCAATCTGTGCAACGGCAGATTTGTTTATGTTGGTTGGTACCTCGCTAGCTGTTTATCCTGCTGCGGGACTGATTGATTTTGTCCCAAACCAAACACCAAAATACATCATTGACCCTAAAATACCTTCGGTAGATCGCTATAAAAACGTGATCAAAATAGAAAAATCGGCAACCGCCGGATTGGAAGAAGTTGCAGCTATATTAAAAAGCTAATGGCTGAGTTGATTCCGGCAGTATTCCATTGGAGTGGAGGCAAAGACAGTATGCTGGCCTTACATTACGTTTTGCAACAGCAACAGTTTGATGTGCGGTATTTGCTTACTACTGTAAATGATGGCTTTGATAGAGTGGCTATGCATGGCGTAAGAGCGACTTTGTTGCTAGAGCAGGTCAATGCCTTAAATATTCCTTTAATTGAAGTACGCCTGCCAGAAATGCCTGATATGGCAAATTATGAAGCAGCAATCAACTCGGTACTTAAAAAACTGATAGCAGAAGGAATTAACCATTCTATTTTTGGCGATATCTTTTTAGCCGACCTTAAAGCTTATCGGGAAGAACAATTAGCGAAGATTGGAATGAAAGCTGTTTTTCCCTTATGGCAAAGGAATAGTCTTGAAGTGGTCAAAGAATTTATCCATTTAGGTTATCAGACCATTGTAGTTTGTACCAAAGATGGTTTACAGGATTTTTGTGGAAGAATCATTGATGATTCTTTTTTAGCCGATTTGCCTACAGATGTTGATCCTTGTGACGAAAATGGTGAATTCCATACTTTTGTTTTCGATGGGCCTATCTTCAACAAACCTATCAATTTTAAATTGGGAGAAAAAGTCTTTAAAACCTTTCCAAATCCAAATCAGTCTAAAATTCCAAGTGGCTATTGGTACATCGACCTTATCCCGGTCTAAACTCTAGGTCAAACCTGATAAGTCATTAATCTTTGCTCTTTATACTTTAATCTTTATACTTTATACTTCAATCTTTGTACTTTATACTTCCTTAATCTACTTAAAAAGCTTACTCAAGTTAGGTTTAATGCCAATGGCAATCGGAACAGCATTAAAGCTACGGTCTTGCATTTTATTAAACCCATGCATATAACTGGCTTCAATAAATAAAGAGGCCCCACCAATATTGTATTCTGTACCAGCGCCAGCTTCAATCATCCCCATACCATTACTTTTGTTATCTAAGGTAGCTTGCAAGCTTGTAGGATTGACCGTAACACGTGGGCTTAAGATAATTCCACCACCACCTCCTGCAAATCCGTACCAGGCAAATTTTCCAGAAATCTTACGGTAACCCAGGGCCAGGTTTAAGAGGTAGGTTGTTGTTCTTGACTTTTGTACGGTGTAGGTATAACCTGCATCTGGTCTAATTTCGTTGTAGCTATAGGCATGCAAACTCACCTTTGGATAGAGGAATAATCCTTTGTTGCCCAAACCTAAATTTAAGCCCAAAGAGGTAGAGAATTTCGGCTTCAAATAATCACCAGTTTCGCCAACAGGGAAGGAGAAGCCGATCCCACTCATGGTATATAATTTATCTGGTCTTGTACTTGTGTTTTGGGCTTGTGTAATTTTTGTTGAAAACAGAAATACACTACAAGCTAAGATCGAGGTCACAATTGCTTTTTTCATTTCCGATAGGTTGTCTAGCAACAACAGTGGGAGTTGGGCTTTTGTTTTAAAGGTCCAAATTTAAGGTAAGGATAAATAAGCGATTTGAGCTAAAATCGCAGTTTTTAAGGTTGTAGTCAAAAATGGTCTTTTAGGAGAGAAATCGACAAAACCTCCATAATATTTGGCTAAAATGCCGAACAGAATGTTATTTTGTTATGTATTTTAAATACTTATTTTTCAATAAGTTATGTTTATTATGTTAAATATTTATTTTATATACGGTATATGTTGAAGGTTTAAAAAAGCAAAAAACTCAAAACATTATTTTGTTTTGAGTTTAAAGTAGCTATTTTACAGTTAGTTATGTTATTTATCTTAATAATTACTGATGTCTTCTATAGGCTGCGGAAAAATCAGCTCTCATCGTTTTAAAACGCTCGGTTACGGTATTCAAAAAATCATCATCAAGTATCTGGAATACTTCATTGGCCCCTCCTCCTGATAGGTCGAGTTCTGATAATTTATAGCTTTGTTCTAGTTGACCCTGTTCAAATTTTACAATGTATTTTTGGTTCATGCTAAACAAAGTAATCTTAAATTCTGGGTGTGGCAGTTCGGCAATTGTTCTCATGTCATTTATATTAAAACCGTCACCTCAAACTTGGTTGAAATGACGGTCTGGAAATCAATTTTTAAAGGTTAACGCCCATCTCTTTTAACAAGAAATCGGCATGGTCTATCTTGGCAGCTACCCATAAAACATAACGGATATCAACACCGATAGAACGGCTATAGCTTTCGTTCCAAGCGTAGTCGTTAATGGTTGCACCGTAAGCCCTGTCGAAGTTTACACCAATCAGTTCGCCATAGGCATTCATGATCGGAGAACCAGAATTTCCGCCTGTGGTATCCATGTTATATAAAAAGGCTACTGGAACATCGTTCAATTCCTTTTTAACAAAAGGGCCGAAATCCTTGGCTTCCCAAAGCGTTTTGATCTGAGGTGGGTAAGCAAAATCAGGGTTTCCTGTCGCACCTTTTTCCAAGATACCTTTGATGCTGGTATATGGAGCCATATAACTGGCATCTGCTGGAGAGTAGCCACGTACATGCCCATAGGTTAGTCTTAACGTGCTATTGGCATCCGGAACAAAATCTTTTTTCAGGAATTTTTCCTTCACATTCACATAATCACCCATCAATTTGTTTAAAACGCCATCTCTACGGTCTTTTTCGGGTTTGAGTTCTGCAATTTGTTTAGCGATATCCTTTTCAAACAGCAATAGGCCATCATTATAATCGCTAATGCTCTTACCCGATTTGAGTAGGGTACCAAATACATAGTTTTTGTCTTTTAATTTGCTCAGGCCGAATGTATCGCCAATAAAATCGGTGATCATGGCATCGTTATTACTGCCTCTCCCTATCACCTTATCTACACTGCTTATTCTTTGGTTGGCAGAGAATTGGGCCGCGTCGCTCATCATTTTCTTTAAAATTCGGCGGTCAACATCAATGTCGTAAGCGTCGTAAGTAACGGTTAGTGCTTGCTTGAGCTTCTCTATGTTGTTGTTAAAATAAACCTCTTTTTGGGCGTTTGGCTGGCTTTCTAGTTCTGTTCTGAACGTATTGAGCTGTTTGGCAATGTTCAACAAACTGGTAGAAGTATAGATTTGTGTTAGCCACATGTCTCTATAGGCATCACCATTGATCTGTTTATATAATTGGTCAATATCATTCATCAGGTTGCCGTATTGAGCCTTAACCTCCACATTGTTATTGATGAACTGAGCTAAAGCAGCATCTTCTTGCCTTTTTTGGGCAACTAGGTCAATCTCTCTAATTCCTTTCATCTTGCCTCTGTAGTTCTTCATTACATTGGCATTTTTCTTGATCCTGGTCGCTAATTTAAGTTCGGTCGTCTTGTCTCTTTTGCCTACATTTTCCATGGTAGTGTTCTGGAAATCGTATAATTCTGAGGTGTAAGGTAACAGGTATTTCTGTTGGTAGTCGATAAACTGTGCAGGGCGATGACGGAATGTTTTGCCTGGATAACCCAAGATGAAAACAAAGTCCTCTTCCGTAGTTCCTGATGCATTTACTTTTAAGAACTTTTTAGGGGTATAAGGAACATTGTTTTTCGAATATTTGGCAGGAGAGCCATCTTTTGCTACATAGGCCCTCATAAAAGAATAATCACCTGTATGACGTGGCCAAACCCAATTGTCTGTTTCACCGCCAAATTCGCCTACTTTACGGTTGGGCACATAAACCAAACGAACATCTAATATTGTTTTGTATCTGAACAGTACATAGCTTTTGCCGATAAACATTTCAGATACCTCAGCCTTGATGCTAGGGTCTTTTTTTTCTGCTTCGATCACAATGTTTTTCATGGCATTGTTGATGAGCTGTAACCTAGATGCTGGGTCGCTAACCTGTGCTACAGCACCTAATACTTTATCAGAAACGTCTTCATAACTATCAGTAATTCGACAAGTTAATCCTTTTGCTTCAATTTCTTGTTCATGTGTTTTGGCTACAAATCCGTTATTCAGATAATCGTTTTCTGGTGTACTTGCCAACTGTACGGCACTAAAAGCACAATGGTGGTTGGTAATGATCAGTCCTTCGTTTGAAACAAAAGAACCTGTACAGCCACCTACGTTAACCAAGGCGTCAACTAAACTGATTCCATTTGGATTGTAGACTTCGTTTTGGTCTATTTTAAGGCCTGCCTTTTTCAGATCTAATTTATGGATCTCACTTAATGGAAACATGCCTTCCTCAGGTAGGTGATATCCGAATTGGATGATTCCTGCTAAGAAAAGTAAAGTAATGAATAAGGTTTTTTTGTTCATGTGATTGTGTATTATGCTTATAAAATTCCAAAGCTAAGTATTTTGTTTAAAGTAGAGGAAGATTGTGGAATAGTCTTGTAAATGTTAGTTTTAAATGATTTTTTGTATATTTAGGTCTAAAGAAAAAAAATATGGTTTTCATTTATCTGATTGTTTTGATTTGGATTTCGCTGAGCATCTGGGCGGTAATCGATATCTCTAAATATCCTCATCAAAAAAGGATGAGAAAACTGGTATGGACTAATGTTGTGGTAATTTTCCCATTTTTTGGCTTGCTCTTCTATTATGTAATGGGGCGAAAAAACCTGCTTTCCGCATAGTTTCCATCTGTTTATTGTCAATCTATTTAAAATACACGGAGTTGATCTGCTCATTTCGTAACTTTGTATTTTAAAACCACAATCATGGCCGAAGACTTAACGATTACCAAAACTGGTACAAAAGAAGAACAATATCAATCTTTGATTCCTCAGATAACAGCTTTACTTTGTGGAGAAACCGATCTCATTGCGAATTTGGCTAATGTTTCTGCTGCCTTAAAAGAGCAGTTTGGTTGGTTCTGGGTTGGTTTTTATCTGGTTAAGGATGGCGAACTGGTGTTGGGACCATTTCAAGGGCCAGTTGCTTGTACCCGAATCAAATTAGGCAAGGGGGTTTGTGGAGCATCTTGGGAAAGAGCGGAAACGCTGATTGTTCCAAATGTCGATGAGTTTCCTGGACATATTGCCTGTGCGTCTGCTTCGAAATCGGAAATCGTTTTGCCACTTTATCAAGATGGAAAAATCATAGGTGTTTTAGATGTAGATAGTGAATATCTTGCTCATTTTGATGAAGTTGATAGCCAATACCTTAATCAAATAATCAAGTTGTTGGATGCCTAAACTGCCTTATTCTTTTTATCAACAGGAAGATGTAGTGGATTTGGCCGTCCAACTTTTAGGTAAGCAATTATTTACGTTGATCGATGGTCAATTGACAGGTGGAACCATAGTGGAAACCGAAGCTTATAATGGTGTAACAGATAAAGCCTCCCATGCTTACGGCCGACGTTTTACACCCAGAACAGCGCCAATGTACCAAGCTGGTGGAATTTCATATGTTTACCTATGTTATGGCATCCATCATCTTTTTAATGTGGTTACCGCCGTTGAAAATAACCCACATGCAGTATTGATTCGAGGCATTGAGCCTATAGAAGGCTTGTCGACCATGTTGGAGCGTAGAAATATGCAAAAGCTGGCACCACGTATTACAGCAGGCCCAGGCGCCCTAGCCAAGGCCATGGGAATTGATAAAAACCTCAATGCTAAAGATTTGTTGGGTAATGAAATTTGGATAGAAGATAATGGCATCCATTTCAAACCAGAACAGATTGTTGCCTCGCCACGTGTTGGGGTTGATTATGCTGAAGACCATGCTTTGCTACCTTGGCGATTTTACATCAAGGGCAATCCTTTTGTAAGCAAACCCAATTCTTAGTTAGATTTTTAGGGTCAGCGCTTCATGAGCTAAGAACTGATTATTAAAACCTTTTGAACTCATTTCATGTTTATCTTTTAAACATTGTACGATGAGAAACGAAAAAAATATAGCCATACTTAAAGAAATGGCAGAAAAGGTAAGAATCTGTATGTTCAATACAGTAGATGAAAAAGGTCAGTTCCATAGTCGCCCTATGGCTACAGCTAAAATAGAAGAAGATGGAAGCTTATGGTTTTTTACCAACGAGTATGCGCCAAAAGCTAAAGAGATCTCTAAGGAAAATGAGGTGAACTTGGGTTATAGCGACCCTTCCAATCATACTTATATTTATGTGAATGGCAAGGCTGAACTTGTTGACGATAAAGTTAGAAAAGAGGCTTATTTCTCGCCGGCAGTTAAAGCTTGGTTTCCTGACGGTGTAGATGATCCAAGGTTGATATTGGTCAAAGTAAGTCCAACAATAGCAGAATATTGGGATGGTAGTGCGAGCAAGATGGTGGTCGCTTTTCAAATGCTCAAAGCCATTGTAACCGGCGATACGCCAGATATAGGTAAACATGATAGTATGAAGTTTTAGAAAAGATCTACGATCTCAGCCTAGTTATTTTATCAAGAAAATGGGAAGCTTAACCATCTGGTTAGGCTTTTTTTTGTTAATATTGGAACATGAATTTTGAGAATAATTTAACTTTTGCAAAAGCACTGGACCAACAGGATCCATTAAGAGAAATGCGAAATGAATACCTATTTCCACAACAAAATGGAAAACCATTTATCTATCTGTGTGGTAATTCATTAGGGTTGCAACCTAAAGTAGCAAAACAGGTATTGGATGTCCAATTGAACAACTGGCAGAACCTTGCTGTAGAGGGTTGGTTTGAGGGAGATTCGCCTTGGATGTACTACCATAAAGAACTCAAAAAACTAATGGCTCCTTTAGTGGGTGCATTACCTGCAGAAGTTTGTCCAATGAATACCTTAACGGTAAACCTTCATTTACTGATGGTTAGCTTTTATCAGCCCAAGGGCAAACGTTTCAAGATCATTATGGAGGGTGGAGCCTTTCCTTCTGATCAGTATGCAATAGAGAGCCAAGTGCGTTTTCATGGCTTTGATCCAAAAGAAGCCATCATTGAGGTAAATCCAAAAGATGGTGCATATACTTTGCAAACTGAGGATATTGTTCAAGCCATTGCAGATCATGCAGACGAAATTTCTCTGGTATTGTTTGGAGGCGTTAATTATTTTACCGGACAATGGTTTGATATGCCTGCCATTACCAAAGCAGGTCATGAAGCAGGAGCTATAGTAGGTTTTGATCTGGCCCATGCAGCGGGTAATGTGCCTTTGCAATTGCACGATTGGGATATCGACTTTGCTTGCTGGTGTTCTTATAAATATCAAAATGCCGGACCAGGTGGAATCAGTGGTATTTTTGTACACGAAAAACACTTTGATGATACCTCTTTGAACCGTTTTGCAGGATGGTGGGGCTACCAAGAAGAGCAACGTTTTAAGATGGAAAAAGGCTTTGTGCCCGAGCTTGGAGCAGATGGCTGGCAGGTGAGCTGCACACAGGTAATGCCAATGGCCTTGTACCATGCATCGCTACAATTGTTTGAAAAAGCAGGATTTATCAATCCACTAAGAGATAAAAGTAAAACTTTAACTGCTTATCTATTTTACATTATTAATGAGGTAAATAAACAAATAGGAGAAGAGCAATATAAGGTAATTACACCTGCAAATGAAAAAGATAGAGGTGCTCAGGTTTCAATCATTGCCAAAGCAGATGGAAAAAAAGTTTTTGATCAATTGGTAGCCCATAATGTGCTTGGCGATTGGCGTGAGCCGAATGTGATTCGTCTAAGTCCAGTACCAATGTATAACAGTTTTGAAGACGTATACAGAACTGGAGAATTATTGTTGAACATCAGTCAATCCCTAAAATGATAAATTACAATCCTAAAGAATGGGTCAGTTTTATATTTCACATACATAAAGCCGATACCATTATCAAGTTATGGCCTTTAATGGTCAGTGTTGCCGTTTTTTCTGGTGGCATTGCTTATGTAGAGCTCAATTATCTAAGGTTGGCAGAAACCACTTACATCAAAAATGTAGGGATGATGCATAACCTTTTGGGTTTTGTGATTTCTATGCTGTTGGTGTTCAGAACAAATACTTCTTATGACAGGTGGTGGGATGGCAGAAAATTGTTAGGTGCATTGACCAATGTAAGCCGTAACCTGGCCATTAAGATCAAGGCCTTAAATTTAGATAGTGCTGAGGTAGATTTTTTTAAATACGCCATACCTAAATATGCCTTTGCCTTAAAAGAGCACTTGAGAGAGAAACAATATTTTGGTAAAGATAGTTTGCTGATAGAAATTGATGGGGGTAAACACATTCCAAATCAGGTAGCAACGAGCATTGTAAGCAGAATTTATACCTTACAAAAAGACAATAAGATATCTCAAGAACAACTGATCATCTTAAGTGCCGATGTAAGCCAGTTTACAGATATCTGTGGAGGTTGTGAAAGGATCAGGAATACACCCATACCATACTCTTATAGTGCTTTTATCAAGAAGTTCATCTTCATCTATGTGATTACCTTGCCTTTTGGCTGGGTATTTAGTTTAGGCTATTTTGTGGTACCTATCGTTCCATTTATCTTATATGTATTGGCCAGTTTAGAGTTGATTGCAGAGGAAATCGAAAATCCATTTAATACAGACGCCAATGACCTACCGGTTGATGAGATCTGTAACAACATTGAAAAACACGTAGGGGAGATTTTAGGTTAATTTTTGGCTAACTAACTAAAATCTTCTCACTATAGATTTCTGACTTTTTAACTTGAAATGATAAAAATAGCGTATCACCCTTTATATGCACATCCTTTGCCAGAAGGGCATCGCTTTCCTATGCTTAAATACGAATTGATCCCTGAGCAATTGCTGCATGAAGGTATAATTGTACAAGAGAATTTATTTGCACCAGGTCAATTGGCAGAAGAACATATCCTAACCACGCACGAGCAAGCCTATTGGCATCAACTTAAAAATCTGACATTGCCTGCAAAGGAGCAACGCAGAATTGGTTTCCCATTAAATGCACAATTGGTAGAACGAGAAATCAGGATTGCACAAGGTACAATTGATGGTGCTTTGTATGCACAACAATATGGTGTAGCTTTTAATGTGGCCGGTGGCACACACCATGCAGGTAGCCATTGGGGCGAAGGTTTTTGTTTATTGAACGACCAGGCAATTGCCGCCAACTATTTGTTAAATAATAATTTAGCACAACGTATCTTAATTATAGATTTAGATGTTCATCAGGGTAATGGAACAGCAGAAATCTTTCAGCATGAGCCTAGGGTATTTACTTTTTCCATGCACGGTGATAAGAATTTCCCTTTCAGAAAAGAACAGTCTGATTTAGATATTCCTTTGGCAGATGGCACTACAGATGAAGTATTTTTAGGCAAGTTGGAAGAAGCTTTAGCCCTGATATTCGATAAGCAAAAGCCAGATTTTGTTTTCTATCTGTCTGGTGTTGATGTATTGGAAACCGATAAGCTAGGGAAATTGGCTTTGACAAAATCTGCCTGCAAACAACGCGACATCATGGTCTTTGAGGCTTGTATCAAACACCAGGTTCCAGTTCAGGTAAGTATGGGAGGTGGTTATTCTGCAGCTATCAAAACCATTGTAGATGCACACTGTAATACTTTTAGGGTAGCGATAAATTTGTTTAATTAGTTAAATTTAAGCAATGAGAAATTTTCTGATTTTATTTTTGATGTTATTTTATTCTTGTTCAAATAACGGAAATAGAAAACTTCCATTAAAAGAAACAATTGATACTAATGTAGTTACTATAGATTCAACCATAACAGAAGTACATCCAAAAATAAATCTCGATTCTGTAAGTGCTAAAGTCTTAAAGGATAACCTAAAAATAAAAAATTCAGATACCATAATTTATACTTTTTCCTTAGATGAAAACCATAGTCTTGAAGGTAATGAAGGTGTAGCTTATTATCTAGACCATAAAATAATCAAGATTGATTTAACATTTTACGGAGAAACAGGTAGAACCAATTATTTATATGTCTTTAAAAAGAATGAAATAAATGTAAAAGAAACGATTTATAGCTATAAGGTGCCTTTGTTTGAGGTAAAGGATAAAGAGGATATGCAATTAAAGAACAAATCAGTATATAAACTTGATGTTAATGGAAAATTTAGTGGAAATGCTCAAGACACTCCTGATAATACAATATTTATTGAATTGAAAAATACAGTTCCGTTTGTATTAAAGTAATTCTATTGCCAATCTGAGTTTGTAACCCACATGGTTCTTCATGTCAATAAACATAATTTCCCGTATCTTCGCCCCATGTTAGAAATCGTGTACCAAGATGAAGACCTGATTGCGATCAATAAACCACATGGTTTGTTGGTGCATCGTTCAAAAATGGCCAATGACGCCACTGAATTTGCGCTTCAGCTGCTCAGAGATCAAGTTGGTCGTCATGTTAGCCCAGTACACCGTTTAGACAGAAAAACAAGTGGACTTTTGTTGTTCGCTTTCGAAAAAGAAGTTGAAATAGCCATGCACAAGCAATTTCAAGAAAGTTTGGTAGAAAAAAAATACCTGGCCATTTTACGTGGTTATGCTCCAGACCAACTGGATATCGATTATCCGCTGGCCAAAGAGAATGGGAATATGCAAGAAGCTTTTACTTCATTTAGAACTTTGCAGAAAGCAGAAATTGCAGTGGCATTTGGTAAACATGAAACCTCACGTTATTCTTTGGTAGAAGCTACTCCAAAAACAGGACGGATGCATCAGTTGCGTAGACATTTCGCACATATTTTTTATCCCATCATTGGCGATAGGAAGCATGGCTGTAACAAACAGAATAAATTTTTTAAAGAACAATTCGAAATGACAACCATGCTGTTGCATGCATCAGAACTTACTTTTAATCACCCAATAACAGGTAAACAGATAAAGTTAAACGCTACTATACAGGATGAGTTTAGGAGGGTGGCCGATATGATGGGCTTCAATATTTAGCATAATAATTGTTAAGCATAGGTTTTAACAATCAACCTATGGTCAAATATTTCCGTTTCATGCCCATTTTACTAGTGACGTTAACGGGCTGCTCTTCCATCTATATGCCAAGTGTACCAAATACACCCATGTTGACAACAAAGGGTGAGATAGCGGCTGGTGCACACATTTCATTAAAAGGGAATGCCAATTTCAATTCGGCCTATGCCGTTAGTAACCATTTTGCTGTGCTGGCCAATGGCGCCTACATGAAAAATGAGGCCACTAAAAAGGATGTTAAGCACAAGATGGTAGAATTTGGTGCAGGTTATTTCAATACCTTCGGACCAGACAATAATAGGATCTTAGAAATCTACGCAGGGATTGGAAGCGGCAAAAGTGAAAGGTTATTCAGGGAATTTGACTCAAACAAGATTTTGACCAGCACTGACTTTCAAGAAGCCAAATACGATAAAAAATTTATTCAGGTCAACTATAGCTCCAAAAAAAGAGACAATATCCGCTTATTTGGTGTCAATTTTGGTTTAAACTATGGTACGGCATTGCGGATGAGTTTTGTAAAAACAAATGATTTTTACCGAAATGGCATCCAACAGGCAAACGAAGACAATATTTTTCTGGAACCCGTATTTTTTACCCGCATGATTTTGAGCGAGCAGGTACAATTACAGTACACCAGTGGTAGTAATTTCGGGTTGAAAAGTCGAAAATTTCTGAATGCGGGCAATTCTGTGTTCAGTATTGGTGCTGTTGTAAATTTAGGGAGAGCACCTAAAAAACAATAAGGGAATATTGTAGATTTGTAGGTATGAGGTACAGTTTATTGATCGTTTACCTATTCCTTTTAAATACGAACCTAAAAGCACAAACTAGTTTTGATGTGCATTTTAAGGCTTTAAAAACGATAGCAATTGATAGTGGCATTACCTTAACTATTGACGAACCCCTTGAGTTCAATCCAGCTAAACCCACCCAGCTGATTATTTTTGCCCTGCCAAATGGCAATACCACCGCGCAAAGCTTTGGTAAAATATTAAAAGAAGGAGAAGATTGGCATTTTGATATCCAACATATCGGTGCTCAAACTGCTTTTATCCGTCATACCGATCAACAGACCAATTACATTGTCGTTTATGCGGCAAACAATTTAAAAAGCTGGCCAGCATGGCGAAAGAAATTTATAGATAGCGATGCGAGAATAGGGAAGTTGGTTGAGTACTTGTTGGGTTATTACAAAAGCTATCGCCCTAGGGTAATGTTAAGTGGACACAGTGGTGGTGGCAGCTTTATTTTCGGCTATCTCAATTCGCAAAAGCAGATTCCCCATGAGATTAACCGTATCGGATTTCTTGATGCTACCTATGGTTATGAGAGTGAAAAACATTTGACCAAGCTCAAAGACTGGTTAAAGTTTAAAGGGAATGCTTTACAAGTAATCGCCTATAATGATAGTGTGGTTGTTTTTAATGGTAAACCATTGGTGTCCCCAACCGGAGGAACCTGGTATAGGAGCAAGTTAATGGCAACAGATTTGAAGACTGGCTTTAAACTACGCAATCATGAGCTGGCAGACAGATTAACTTGGGACGATAAAAATAAACAGATTTCATTTTGTTTGATCAAGAACCCAGAAGCTAAGATTTATCATACGGTATTGGTAGAGAAAAATGGCTTCATTGAATTGGTTTTTAAGGGTACAAGGTTTCAGAATCAACATTATCAATTTTGGGCAGATCGAGCTTATCAGCAATACATCCTACAATAAGCATGGAAAATGAAAGCAGAAATATAGTCCGCAAGATCATCCACATTGATATGGATGCCTTTTATGCGTCTGTAGAGCAACGCGATTTTCCAGAATATCGAGGAAAGCCTTTGGTGGTTGGAGGTTCGCCAGAGGGTAGAGGTGGGGTAGTGGCTACGGCAAGTTACGAAGCGCGTAAATTTGGTATTCGATCGGCCATGACTTCTAAAAAAGCACAACAGCTTTGTCCCTATGCTATTTTTGTACGACCAAGATTTGATGCCTATAAAGAAGTATCGAGAAAGATCAGGGAGATATTTGGTCGATATACTGACCTCATAGAACCACTTTCTTTAGATGAAGCTTATTTGGATGTGAGTGAGGATAAATTGGGTATAGGTTCTGCCATAACCATTGCAGAGCAGATCAAACAGGCCATTAAAGACGAACTTCACTTGACTGCCTCGGCTGGTGTTTCTATCAATAAATTTGCGGCTAAAATTGCATCAGATATGAACAAACCTGATGGGTTGACTTTTATAGGTCCATCTAAAATGGAAAAATTCATAGAAAAACTGCCAGTAGAGAAGTTTTTTGGCGTAGGTAAGGTTACTGCCGAAAAGATGAAACGACAAGGGCTACATACTGGAGCCGACCTGAAAAAGTTGAGCGAACAACGGTTGATGCAACTATTCGGTAAAACAGGAAAGTTCTTTTACAATATTGTAAGAGGGATAGACAATCGTCAGGTACAGGCGCATCAAGAAATCAAATCCATCAGTGCCGAAGATACATTTTCTTATGATCTGGATAAAGGTGAAGAGTTGAACGACTGGTTAGAACAGATTGCAAAATCTGCCTTTAAACGTTTGCAGCACTACCAGATTTATGGCCGTACGGTTACGCTCAAAGTCAAATTTGCTGATTTTAAGCAGGTAACCAGAAGTATTTCTTTTTCAAGCCCAATCAAAGATTTGGATGAAGTTTTGACAGAAACAAAGAAACTGTTGCATCACCTCGACTTAGATGGAAAAAAAATAAGACTTTTAGGCGTAGGTTTCTCCAATTTTGGTGAAGTGAAAATCAGAGACCGCTTCGATGGCTATCAACAATCGTTGTTCCCTATGGATTAATGTTAGTTTAATCTTCTGCAAATATACCATAACTACTTTTGGTACAAATAGATAGCTGTAAAATTGTCCTTTTATGCAAATGACGAGGTGTTGGAATTAGCCCTCATTTAGTGTGCAGATGATAAGGTCTGTTTAGGAGTGGCTAATGAAAATATCAAAAAGAAGATCATCTGGAATCAACATCTCATTATTAAATAAAAGTTAACAATTAACCTTTATTTAATTTAAAGTAAACAAAAGAGTTCTATTTTTAATTATTAGCAAAGTAGATTAACTACTCAAGTAAAATCATAACAGATGAAGATCAATATCGTAATTATAGCCATCGTAGTTGTAGCCGTAATCGCTTTTGTATATTTTGTAGTGAAACGCAATAGAAAAGATCAGAAAGATCTAGAGCAAGAGCTTAACCAGAAAGAGGTTATGCCTAAAAAGCATGATGAACCACAGGTTTGATTAAATGATTAAGTTCAACAGAGGTGACCAGGCTTTGGTTTCACTAACTTACATTTTTCAATTGTTCTTGTAACACCTCTAATAAACTATCAATATCAAAAGGCTTAGGTACAATTTCGTCTGCGCAGATTTCTTTTACTTTTTGGATATGTGGGTGTGTAGATAAAACAATTACAGGAATATGACTGGTTCCTTCAGCTTCTTTCAATTGTCTACAAAGTTCAGTTCCTTCTAAAGTGGGTTTAACGATATCCAGTAAGATAGCATCAGGTTCAAAAGTTTTGATATGTTCAAAGATATCAGTTTCATTTGTAAATAAGCTCAGTTCATATCCTTCCTCAGTCAGAATCAACGAGATCAATTCAAGGATATCCTTATTGTTCTCTACTACCAATATGCGCTTTTTCATGGGCTTAAATATAAAGCAATTTTCTGTTAAAGAAAAGAGATGGATTTGAAGGAAATTAAATGATTAGTGATTGTCATTATTTGGGTAGAACAGGAGGTCTATCTTTCCAAGGAGCTGTAGTTATGGCATTGAGAAAGGCAATCACTGCTTCTCTTTCGCCCTTGCTTAACCTTAAACCACGCAATAGTTTATCGTTTTTAGGTAACAATGGATCTTTTTCCTGCTCTGGTTTTACTCTTTGTACTGGCATACCTACATTGTACATGTTCATAATGCCATCCATATCGCCAAATAGCCCATTATGGAACCAAGGACCTGTACGCATTACATTGCGTAGTCCAGGCGTTTTAAACTTGCCTACATCTTCTGGTTTTTTAGTAACGTTATATAAACCTAGGTCCTCGTATTTTCTACCATAATAGGTTAGCCCTACATTATGGAAATCGTTGTCGGTAAATAAAGGGCCATTGTGGCAATTGACACAACGGGCCTTGGTTCTGAACAAATGTAGCCCTACCAATTGTTGGTCGGTTAAGCTGTTTTTGTCGCCCTCTAAAAAACGGTCAAAGTCAGATTTTCTGCTAACGATCGTACGCTGATAATCTGCCAAACTTTTAAAGATACGTTCTGTATTGATTTTGTCATCGCCAAAAGCTGCTGTAAACAATGCGCTATAACCTTTGATCTTTTTTAATTTTTTGGGTAGCACCTTCATGTCCTGGTGCATTTCTATGGAAGAAGTTAAAGGACCATGTGCCTGGTCTTCTAAGCTTTCTGCTCGTCCATCCCAGAATAGACGTTTATAGAACCAAACATTTTCTAAAGAAGGTGCATTACGGGTATTTACGGCATGGTCATGGCCAATGGATACTTCCCTGCCATCGGCCCAATTGAGGTCGGGCACATGACAACTTGAACAAGAAATCTGATCAGAAGAAGATAACCTTGGATCAAAGAACAATATTTTGCCCAGATTGACAATCTTTTTGATTGATTCGTCCTTTAAATCCAAAGGAGAAGGAGGGAGCAAGCCCAGTTCTTTGTAGTTAACCCCTGAATCGACCGTTGGCTTTGGCCATTGGTTTGGAGATTTGGAGTAGATTGTGCGAAGTGAATCGACAGGAATGTCATCGCCAATCTTAAATTCTGTAGACCGAAAAGAGAGAAATAGTAAAAAAGCTAAAATGATAGCTAAACTTGGCAATACTTTATTCATTGGGTCAAAAATACAGATTAAAGCTGATATTACTAAAAAATCTATCGTTTCCAGGAGTTGTAACCAAGGAACGTTGCAGGTTTTTCATTTCACTATTTTTACTGTAAGTGAAGTTAAATGCCACATCAGCCTGCATGGCATTGTAAAATGGGAAACTATAATTTCCACTAAAAGTTCCACCATATCTACTTGCTGTATTGTACAGATAGTTATGGAAAATTACATATTTGGTAAAGTAACTTTCGTTGGCCGGACTTACCATAAAACTATCAGCTAGTGGTAGACCATAATTTGCGCCTAAACTTAAACCAAAAGATTTATGATTAGCTATTTGATGATTAAAACCGAAGCCAGCATTAAATAAGATATTCTTAAAGTATACCTTATTTCCGGTAATACCGTCAATCCTTTCTTGATCAGCTATTGTTGAACCAATAAGGTAGTTATAAGTGGTTTTACTTTTTGATAGGGTATAGTTGATGTTAAGGTTAAGCTCATTACCAGTAAACAGATAGTTTTTAGCTAAATAATTTAGGTTATAGTCTTCTCCTGTTAAATTCTCGTAAGTGAGATGTGTACTTAATTTTCCCTTAGCCACAGGCTTTATCCACAACAGATTTAAGTTCAATTTTGAAAGGTTATAATGTGATAAATCAGTTATTTCTTCACTTGTCCGATAGTCATAAACTTGTTTTTCATCTACCTGAGAGCCATGAAGATAAAATGATCCAAATTTTGTATTTGCCATTTCAAAGGAAGCCTCCATACCTGAGCGATTTTGAAAATCATTGTAATTTCTTTTGTTGGTCTTAGGTATAGGCTCTCCATAACCATTGATCAGGTAATTGACATAGGTTGGAGAAGTTAGACTTTCATAATATGTTCTGTTTTTATAGCCAATAGTAACCTTTTCCTGACCATATCCTAATAGATAACCTAAACCTAGTCTAATATTTTGGTTAAAGTTATAACTTAATGAGGCTTTCGTATTCAGTTGATATTCTTTAACAGAACCTCTAGGGTCATTATTGGAGAAATGGTCTGCAATGTGATAATCTAAACCTAGTCCAACTGTAAATTTATCAGATAAGATATTTTTGGCACCAAGAACCTTAAAATCATATATAGATCTTTCATAATGATTGTTGGCGGGAGAACCATAATAATATGGAGTTGTTGTATTGTTTCTGGTTTGATGAGCAAAACGGGTGCTGTCTTCAAATACTTTTTTATAATAAAAAGAGCCAAACAGTCTGATGCCTTTTAGTTCTGTTACACCCTCAGAGCTTAAAAATGCTGTATTTGTTTGAGTGCTACCTTGTGCTTCTACAAATTTTCCCTTTTCCAATTGATGTCCAATAGAAATTCTACTGGTCTGTTTGGGCATGAGATTGTTTATAAATAGTGGGCTTAACTTACTGAAATTATAAGTTAAGGTTGTTATAGAATCCGAAAAATAAAGTTGCCTTTGCTGTACAATATTACGAACAGAGTCTTTTTGAGCAAACAAATTAGCGCAAAAGCTAATTAACAGAATGAAGGTGAACTGGATTTTTTTCATAATAGAAATGCAGTAGCTGAATAACAACATCAACTACTGCATCAAATTTTATTTAAAACCTCTTGGGGTTGCGATGTTAAAGAAAGTAAAATCTTCTGTACTGTTGTTGGTGTCTTTTAAAACGATACGACCATCTACAGTTTTTTCAGTTTTTCTAATTACCGATTGAGAAGTATATGATCCTGCGGGTACAAATGTGAAACCTGCATCAAAAGCTGGATTTAGTTTTTTTGGATTTCTATCTTCTGGTAAATTGGCTTGGATCTCTACAGCATCTAGAATCAACTTATTTGGTATCTGATAATATTTTGTAGCCGTAGAGCTTGGTGGAACAAGTGTTGGATAATTATATTGGGGTAGATTCTTTACATTGATTTTGCCATCAGATTTTAGCAAGATGTAAGAATATCTTCCAGGATTGTCAAAAATCATATCTGTTCCAAAATAAGAAAGAACTTCTAAGTTTGGTACTGGTGTATCTACATCCGAAGATAATGGTTTGGTTAAAAAGGGAGCATAATAAGCTTCAAAATCAGCAGTACTCAAATCTACAGTTAAAGAAGGATCCAGAACGGTAACAGTTTTTCCGTCAGTACCTGTAAAAGGGGCTTTATGATTTAATCCAGTTTGAGCAACAACAATACTTTTTCCTGGTAAAACAGGATATTGTTTTCCGGTACCTGGAATCATTAACAGTGCTCTTGCGTAAACATAATCGTTGTTGGCATCAATATTTGTAGGCATGTTCACTGCTTTGTTCCAATCCATTTGTCCAGAAGGCAATGTATTATAAGTAGCACCCGAGGTAATGACACCTGTTATCTCTGCAAAATAAAGACTGTCTGCATATAATGTTTTATCGCTGTTGTTGTAGAATTCAATAAATTGATCTCTATATAAAGCTCCATTAGTTCTGTGAGAGCCTGCATAATAAATCTGCTTAATTACCCAATCTCCTACGGTTCCAGAAACCAATTTTAGTTCAATAGCACCAGTAAAACCTACTATGATCTGTTTACTTTTAACAGCAGCATTAAATGTAATATCACTTGTGGTCGCTATGCCAGTAAGCTGTGTGTAGGTAGCCGCTGGAATTTTAATGGTAGCATCAATGTCGTAAGTTCCTGCAGCTATCGAGTTAAAATTAATTGTGCCTTTATCATCAGTATTTAACGATTGTGTAGTACCTGTATTTACGTTTTTTATTTTTACGATAATGTCTTTTAAGGGTAGGGCATAACCGCTGCTTTCAAGATTATAAGCTACTTTAACACCTAAATTTATAGGTTGTATGTCAGATGTTTTGTCTTTTTTGCAAGCACTAAATAGTAAGCCAATTAGTAATATGTAAATTAATTGTTTCATATAATGATATTTAAAGTTTTAAAGATATTTCTGCGCCAAATGTTGGAGATTGATTAGGGTAAACGTATTGTTGACCAGAATTAAGATAGTAAGGTTGATAATTGAAGACATTATAAACGTTAAATGAAAATTTAAAACGTTTCTTGATTTCTTTGCCAATGCTTAAATGAAAATTCGGAATGATCTTAGGAACATTATCTATATTCAGCTCTTCTTTTGTTTTCAATAAGTGGCCAATATTTACGTCGTTGGGATCAAAACTTGTTACTTCAACATATCTTCCATCTTGTGTGTAATAAGCTATTGGCACACCTGCAAATTCTTTTAGAACTGTCTTTTGTAATAAAGTAAATTCTGCAATAAACTGCACAAAGAGACTTATTTTTGGAATGTGAGTACTTGAGGTTATTCTGCCGTTACTGCTATAATTAACTGAATTATTCGCTCGGTATATTCCAGTGTAGGCGTAGTTAGGATTGGTATTTGTCGCGTCGTAATTTACATAGCTTAGGTTTTCAGATTTGCTTTGACTTCTGAACAAGCCCCCACTAATGTTAAACGAAGTAGCAATTGCTTTATATTCTGGTGTAGTGAAAATTAGATCAAAGCCCTGGCTTTTAGAAGATAGGTTATTGTCAAATTTATAGACTGGTGTTCTAACCGTCCTTGTTCCATTTTGGGTTAAAATAGGCTGTTTACCAGTGCCCGTTTGAAATACGGCACTGTAAGTAGGTAATATAACAGTTTGGTCTACCCTTGTATTCCCAATCCCATTTCTATAATCTTTAGCAAAAGCATTAAAAGAAAGGTTATACTTTTTGAGTTTTATTTGTGAAGAAAACTCAAATGTTTGGCTACTGGCAGATTTTAAACCAATAGCACTATTTTCGTATTTATTTACGTAAACTAAATAGATACTTTCAGCAGCTTTTCCATTATAAGCATTTACCACAGGGATTTCGAAATAAGTAGGGCCGGGGTAACGCTGTCCCAATGCTGGCGATTTATATGAAATACCGTAGGCAAAACCCAATCTTACGGTTTTACTTAATTCGTAATTAATATTTGCCCTTGGCGAGAATGAGGGTAAACTGTTCTGTAGATCATACCTTATCCCAGTTCTTACATTAAGGTTTCTATCAAAAATCTTGGCTGTAAACATATTTTCGGCATAAATTCCGAAGTCTTTTTGGGCAATGGCTAAAGAAAAATCATAATACCTTTCCGACCTGTTACTGCTTAAAGAATTACTAGAAGCTTTGGATAAAACCCTTGGTCTACTGGGATCTAAAACTTGTCCCAAACCATTATTTGCTCCATAACTATAGCTAGCCCCATAACTTAGAAAATTATTGATGTTACCAATCTTAAATTCGCTATTGAAATCTAATCTTGCCGAAATGTTTAAAGGTCTACCATCAATTAAAGATTGGGAAGTATAGATGCCTTTTTCATATGATCCCTCGTGTATGCCAGTAGAAGTAGCGTCTGATACTAAAACATAAGGATCATTGATGAATGCCTCTGTATAACTAACTTGGTGACCAGTTGCATACCTTAGATTTAAACCAATATTCTTTAAGAAATTATTGTCGATACGATAAGAAGTTCTATTGGCAAGGCTTAGATTCCAGCTGTCGAATTTGGCCATTTTACTGGCGATATCATCATTGTCCCGTTTTATTCCATCCAAATTTCTGCCATAATCAAAACTGAAGGTATTTTTTAACCTTTTCTCAACTCCAAAATAATTGGTGTACATTGAGCTTAGATTTAAACGTTTATAAGCTTTTATTTTATCTCTGTTATCTGCAAAAGAGCTTACATAGTTTACACCGATATTTAGATTTCCAGCCTTTTCACCCAATCCAAACCCTTTAGAAAAACCGTAGGAAGTAGCATTGTCTCTCAATTGCATTCTAATAAAAGCAGGTGATTTTCCTGCCTGGCGTTCAACGACTACTGCACCTTCAGATAAGTCGCCATATTTTGCCGATGGTACGCCAGCAATTACTTCTATACTTTCAATATTATCTGCAGGGATTTGTCTTAGGTCTAATCCACCAAATGCAAAGTCCCCAGAATAACTCGTACCTGTAGTACCGTTTAGCCCAGAACTGTTTCCTCTGATATTTGTACTCGCAGCAGATGACCCTGAGATACCTGGATTGTAGCTCTGCATGTTGAGGTTGTTGGTGATTACATTTCCATCTAAAATAATAGCAACACCAAAAGCATTGCTCATTTCATATACATTTCTGCCACTACTAACTGCTGAAAAAGCAGATCTTAATGTGAGATTTTGTACATTTTGTAAACTAGGTGCAACAATTTTTTTATTTGGAATTTGATTTAAGAGATCACTAAGACTTAGGGCAGGTATTTGTTCTATGATATCTCTGCCTATGATTAATGAAGAGTTTGAACTGCCCTCATAATTCCTTTTTGCATTAATTTCAATTCCCTCTAAGCTAAGATTTAGCTCTTTTAGAATAATGTTCCCAAAATTAACATTACTTAAACTTGGTTTAATTTCTTTTGTTTGCTTTTGATAACCTAGATAAGTTAGCTCAATGTTGAGCTGGGTATTTGCAGTGATATTTAATTTAAAATCACCCTTCTCATTTGTAATGGTATACTGATTTGTTTCCAGTGTCTTGATATTTACACCAGCTATTGGCTGACCAGCTGTATTTACGATTTTACCGGTAACAGTTATTATAGTTTGAGCCTTAAGACTTGAACCAATAATTAAAAATAAAAGAAATATATATCTGTGTTTCAATTTAGACTAATTCTAATTTGGCGCAAAGGTGTGAAAAATACGCTATATACGCAAGCTATTTAGACTAATTCTAATTAATTTTCGGTGTTTTAAATGTAACTTATCTAATATGAATGATTTAAATTGTGGCTTGTCCAGATACCGATCAACCTAGAGGAATCATTTGAATTTGCACTTTAATAACTAATTATTCTTATTGATCAGTAAACGTGTTCGATGTTGAAACCTGAAAAACAATAGGATAGAAGCTGTTAACAGTCCAAAAGTTAGACCATACCAAATTCCTTTTACACCCATGCCCAAATAGATCCCCAAGAAATAACCCAAAGGAATTCCGATTACCCAATAAGATAGAAAAGTGATAAAGGTGGGCATGTTTACATCACCAATACCTCTTAAAACACCTAGACCAACCACTTGGGTGCCATCAAACAATTGGAAAAAACCTGCAATGATCAACAGTTGCGCAGCAATGGTAACTACTTTTAGGTCGTCGGTATAGATATAGGGTAGCAATGAGCTGGCAAAAACAAAGAGGAGGGCAGTACAGGTCATAAAGGCCAATACCACATGATAACTGGCAATGGCAGAGCGACGCAGGTCGGTAAAATTCCTTTGACCTAAATAATTACCTGTTTTGATAGTAGCTGATGAAGCAATACCATTGGCTACCATATAAGTAAGTGCAGCCAAGGTAATGGCAATCTGATGTGCGGCTTGAGGTGCAGCACCAATGGTACCAATCAAGATGGCAGCACCACTAAAGGCACTGATCTCGAAAATATATTGCATGGCAACTGGAGCACCAATCTTGAAGATTTGCATGCCTCTTACCTTGTCTATGGCATTGATCTTGAATTTTTGGAGATAAATCTTGAAGTTTTTAGAGCGCATTACATAGATGAACATCACCAAAGCCATCAGACTTCGGTCTACCAATGTGCTGATCCCAACACCTTTAACACCCATTGGCGTAATGCCAAACATGCCTTTCACCAAGATGATACCTAGGATGATATTTAGGATATTGCCAAAAATAGAAATCAACATGGCCTGCATGGTAAAACCCAAACCCTCAGCAAACTGTTTAAAGGTTTGGAAGATCATCAGCGGAACAATAGAAAATGCCAATAGCCCTAAATAAGGTTTGGCATAAGCCACTACTTCTGGAGATTGACCTAAATGGTCGATTATAGACAAGGTTCCAAAATGTAATACGGCATAAAGAAAGGCACCTGTAATGATATTGATGATCAAACTATTGGAGAGCAGTTTGCCACACTCATCATAATTTTTTCTGCCATTTTCTTGTGCGATTAAAGGGGTCAGTCCATAAGAGATACCCATGCCCAATACCAGTGTCAACATAAAAAGGCTGTTAACCAAGGAAACTGCCGCCAATTGTGCGGTACCAGCAAACTGTCCGACAATGATGCTATCGGCAATATGAACGGCCATATGGCCAATCTGCGAAACCACAATTGGTCCGGCTAGGATTAGATTTTCTTTATAATACGGTTTATATTTTGTGTATAGGCGCTGTAACATAAGGTAGCAAAAATCGCGTATTTATACCGCAAAACTTAGGATAATGAAGAATTTATTTTACTTCAGCTGCCGTAAAATACTCTTCTTTTTCTGATAGGTGTGGTAAAATTACACCGGTAAGTATCAAACTGACAATCACTTTCTGTGCCTTTTTATAAGCACTTTTGGTGAGCTTGCTGTATTCTTTTAAAGTGATCCGGCCATGTTCTTCTAAATAGGTCAGCAGTTTTTTTTCTTGGTCGGAGTAAGAGATCAATTGCCCAGTTTCGTTATTGCTTTCTTTCAATACATCCACAATGATCTTACTGGCCAATATACTTTTGTCCTTAACCCTAAAATAGGCCCACCATTTTTTATTTTCGTCCATGGCATAGTGAGGTTTAGTATCGCTTTTTGGGATATCTACTACTAAAACCACTTTATCATCAATGTAAACTTCTTCAAATTTAGGCTCTATTGCAGGTTTGCAATAAACATGGGCGGCCTTTGTGATCATGTATTTTTCTTCATCTTCAGATTTTACGCCTTTGATGTGGCCATCATCAGCTACGCCGATCAACAATTTACCTCCTCGGTTATTGGCAAATGCCACCAAGGTTTTGGCAATCTTTTCGCTGCTGCTAATGGTCTTTTTAAAATCCAAGCTTACATTTTCGCCTTCTAGAATTAGTCTTTTGATGTTCATAGCCTAGATTCATTAAATCGCAACTCGTTGTTTTTCTCCAGGGAATTTGGTGCGTAGATAAACTTCGTTCATTACGGTAGCACACAATTCTCCTTGTTTGTTAAATAGCTCCATTGGATATGACTTTACAAATTTGCCAGTATCCTTTAGCGAATGTTCAGCCTCTGCGATCATCTCATCAGTGATCTTTAAGGTAAAGTATAAATTGGTTAAACCTGGTTTGAGGTACTGGATGGATGCACTTTTTAACCAAACCCTTACTTTAAATCCCCGCCGTTGCATCAATTGGTCAAATAAGATCGCATAAAAAGGGTCGGTGGCAGCATAAATGGTTCCACCAAAAATGGAGCCGTTATAGTTCCGGTTCAAAAAGCTATTGCTGATCTTTACATCAACCCCTAAAAAACCAGAATGGAATTTTTTGACCCATATGCGCTGAAATAATAAAGGTGGATAAAGACACATCGCCCATTTAAGGGTTTTCTCGGAAACTATCATGATGGTTAAATATCAGAAATACAATTGAGGTTTAAAAGTTTTGGGAGTTGATTTTACACACAATAAATATTTAATTTATAACTAAAAAATGGTAAATTGCTTTATGCATATCTACGATACATTAAGCGCTGCAGTAACCGATTTGGAACAAAGAGGTTATGAATATGATTTTAATTTGGCCCAAGATTATATTGAATGTAAATCTCTAGACCTTCAGTTGATGCCAGAGGAGTTTGAGATTGATGAATTCTATCGTTTTGAGGGGATGACAGACCCTGCAGATAGTGCGGTGATTTATGCCATTTCATCGCAGGTTGGTAACCTAAAAGGCGTTTTGATTGATGCTTATGGTGTTTATGCCGAAAATATAGCACCAGAATTATTGGATAAACTAAAGATGCATTTGGATAGTTAGTGTGGTAGGTCAATGTCGAGATTTGGGTAATTAAATCTGACCACACAGGTACATAGCACACATAGGCATTTTGCATTAACAATCAAGATAACTTTAACAGATCAATTTATAACCCATTCCACGTACGTTTAAGATTTCTATCCGTTCGTCTTTTTTAAGGTGTTTGCGTAGTCTGGTAATAAAAACATCCATGGTACGGGTGTTGAAAAAGCTATCATCGCCCCAAAGGGAAAGTAGGGCAATTTTTCTATCCGTTAGGTTGTTTTTGTTCTTGTACAACAGTAACAACAGTTCGCTTTCTCTGTTAGAAAGTTTGATTACTTCTTGCTCAAATACCAATTCTTGTTTATGATGGCTAAAATTATAATTGCCAATATTGATATCGCTTAAATTAGGTATTTCTTGCTGCTGGGTCCTTTTCAAGAGCTCTTCCACTCGCAGGAAAAGCTCATCTAGGCTAAATGGTTTTTTGAGGTAATCGTTTCCACCACTTTTATAACCCTCAATTAGATCCTCTGTGGCTGTCTTTGCAGTTAAAAAAAGGATTGGAATAACTTCATCTATTTTTCTGACCTGTTTGGCCAATGTAAATCCATCGGTATGTGGCAACATCACATCTAAGATCAGTAAATTGAAAGTACCATTGAGAAAGAGGTTATACCCTTTTTTACCATCAGTTGCATAGGTAACGGTATAACCCTTTTGCTTGAGGCTATCTTCGATCACCTTGGCCAAAAAAGGCTCGTCCTCTACCAATAACAGGTTTCTATTTTGCATCATTTGGTAAATTAATCAAAAAAACACTGCCAGTTGGATATTTGTCTATCACGCTGATGCTACCATGGTGTTGGTCTATCACTTTTTTAACGTAGCTTAAACCCAGCCCATATCCTTTGATATCATGCACATTGCCAGTTGAGATGCGGTAAAACTGGTCAAATATCTTCTGCTTAAACTCATCGGCTATACCGGGGCCATTATCAGCGATGCTGATTTCCATTTCTTTTCGATTTTTGCTGATATTGATTTCAATTACAGGTTCGGTACTTGTATTGTACTTTACAGCATTCTCTATAATGTTGCCAATGGCATGCGATAAGTGCATCTTGTTACCGATAATGATATGTTTTTCATCGCTCGGCATATATTTGATGCTGATGTTGTCGTCCAATTTTAGATCAGTTATTGTAGTTAGTACCAACTCGTCTAGATCTATTTGGTCATCCTTGGTAAAACCTAAAGTTTCTAACTTCGCATTGGTTAAGATCTCTTTGGTCAGTTCTGTTAGTTTTTTGGTTTGGTAGAGGATAATGTCTAAATAGTTGGCTTGCGTAGCAGCATCTGGTGTGAATTTTTGCAAGGCTTCGGTGGTGATCTGTATCGACGCTAAAGGGGTATGCAGTTCATGTGTCATGTTGCTGATGAACTGGTCTTTAAGTGCCACCAGTTTGTTTTGGTTAAACAAAGTCTTGATGGTATAATAGAAGCAGAATAAGGTAATTCCAATCAATAGTAATGAAGTGATGATGAGCCATTTCATTTCCTTTAGATAGTAATTATTGGGGTTTTCCAATCTTGCCCAAACCAATTGTATCTCAAAAGGTCTTCTCAAGGATGTATTTATTTTTGTAGTTTGAAAATATCCAGTCAATGGAACATTTGTGGGGTTCAATTGAAATTCGGAATAGATTGTCCTTTCCTGAAGTTCCTTTTTATACAAGATGGTCAGGTTATGGATGTTTAGTCTACTTTCTTCAAATGCTTTGCTAATGCTATCGCCCAAACCTTGTGTATAATAATAGATGGAGCCATCCTCTAAATCTCGCTTCAGCATATTCTCTGCAAAATGATCAATAAAAATGGCTTTGGCAGCAGGTGTTATTTTTCTGAGCTTCTGTTTAAACTTGGACAGTCCGACTTGAAAAAACTTAACTTTTCTAGCAGTATCTTCCAAGAAGCGAGGATGGACATCTTGTATGGTGAAAACGGTATTGCTGTCTCTGTTGTTGATGTTACATTCTATATTGATAAATGAAGTGTCGGCTAACCAATGTTTTACCTTGGAAACGATTTCTCCTTGTCTCAACAACCTTTCTTTATTTACGGCTTGATCTAAGGCATTATTTACCTCTGTTTTATAATTACGTACAGTAGTTTGATAGTTTCGATAGTTCCAGTAAAGTTGTAGGCCGGTTATGCCCAAAACACAACAGGTCATCAAAACCAAAACATAAACTATTTTTTGCTGCATGGTACAAACATAGTGTGCATTACTGAGAATTCAAGTGGTGTTAACACTAATTAACTCAGCTTTAACTGCAGTTAACTTTTGTAGGCTACACTTTGCCCCATTTTTGTTGAAAATAACCAACATATGAAAAAGATAATTCTAATTGCCTTTTTAACTTGGAATTGTGCCTTTGCACAAGTTAAAAATGGAGAACAAGTACCGGATATCGAGTTTAAGACCATCTTGAACTCATCTGTAAAAAATGTTAAACTAAGTCAATTGAAAGGCAAGGTGGTATTGATTGATTTTTGGGCCACTTGGTGTTCACCCTGTGTAGCCGCAATGCCACATCTGCAAGAGTTGCAACAAAAATTTAAGAACCAATTACAGGTGATTACAGTGAGTGACGAAACAGTTAAAAGGGTAGCGCTCTTTTTAAAGGTAAGGCCATCAAATTTATGGTTTGCGATAGATAAAGGTGAAACATTGAATGGTCTATTCCCGCATCGCACTATCCCTCATGTAGTGTTGATAGACGCCGAAGGCAGATTGATTGCCAACACGAATTCTGAAGAAGTAACCGCAGAAGTGATGGCAAAACTGATCAAAAAGGAAAATGTAAATCTCAAGGTGAAGGCTGATAACATGACCGCAGATTTTGTAAAGGAGTACTTTTTTGCAGCTGATACCGTAAAGTCGAGATTGTTGATCCAACCAGAAATCAAAGGTGGACCTAGCATGTCGCGACAATTTAGAGATGTTCCTGCATTTGTCAATAGGCGCTTGACATTCATTAATTTATCACTACAGCATATGTACCGCATTGCTTATGGTGATTATGCTTATGGTAGGGTAATTGACAGCAGTGTTAATGCCGAAAAAAATGGAGAAGAAAGGTTTTGTTTAGATATCATTACCCAAACTCCAGAAGCGCTATTGCCAACTTTGAAAAGTGAGTTGTTAAAAAGATTCGAACTGCAGGCCAAGATAGAACAGTTTCCTAAAACTGTATATGTGTTAAAAGTTGAAGATCAGACCAAAGTGGATCGAATTGCGGTGAACAAAAGTATGGACAAGGGTGGTTATGGTGGAGGCTCTGGTACATTTTCTGGAGAAGGGGTTATTTTTGCTGATATAGCCAACTATTTAGAAAGTTTTGGGATTGTGAATCTTCCAGTTGTGGATGAAACAGGAATCAATACCAAATTTAACATCCAATTGGTTTATCAACTAGAAAATCCAGCCAGCTTAACAAAAGCTTTAAGCGATATCGGCCTGAAATTAGAAAAGGCAGAACGAAAAATAGACATGCTCATTTTATATAAATAATCGAAACCTACATGAAAAGAATAACCTTGGTTTGCCTATTGCTGGCAAATTGTGCCTTTGCACAAGTAAAGAACAAAGAACAGGTGCCTAATTTTAAGCTGGAAACTATTTTAAATGCCCCTGTTAAAAGAATAGAACTTAACCAATTGAAAGGAAAATTGGTATGGATTGAATTTTGGGCAACCTGGTGTGGTGGTTGCATCGTAGCAATGCCACACCTGCAGCAGCTGCAAACCAAATACAAAGATAAGTTACAGGTGATTACTGTAACTGGTGAAAGTGTTACACGGACCAAACAGTTTTTAAAAGCCAGACCCTCTAATCTTTGGTTTGCTGTTGATACGGGTTATACATTACAAAAGCATTTCCCTTATTCACTCATTCCACATAGCGTATTGATTGGCACAGATGGCAAGCTGATCGCTGCTACAGCCCCAGAAAACATTACAGAGAAAGTGATAGATAGCTTACTGGCCAAACAGGAGGTACATCTGGCAGAAAAGAAAGATAATCCTACAACAGATTATATCAAGGAGTATTTTTATGCGGCCGATACGGTACAAAACAGATTAATGGTGCAGCCCGAAATCAAAGGTGGCTCAGGCATGATGATTCCCTTTTTAGATCAACCTGCTTTTGCAGGCAGAAGGCTTACTTTTGTAAATGCCACTTTGAGTGGGATGTATAGTAAAGCTTTTGGCGATTTTCGATACCAAAGAACAATCAACAAGGTTGGACAGGATAAAAATGAGATCTATTGTTTAGACATTATTGTAAAAGATCCAAAAGACCTCATCCAAACCTTAAAGGCAGAATTGCTCAAGCGATTTGACATGCAGGCCAAAACAGAAAAACAGGAAAAGGAAGTCTATGTGCTTAAAATTGCAGATATGGATAAATTTAATGCCATTCCGAGAAACAAATCTGGCAAACGAACTTATTATTCGAGACATGGGGAGATTGATCAGCAAAGCATAGATATGTTCGATTTCGCCGATTTTTTAGAAACTTTTGGTACCTATAAATCATTGATCGTTGATGAGACGGGTAACAAAGAAAAGCTGGATATCAAATTCTCTTTTCAACCAGAAGATCCGACTAGTTTACCAAAAGTATTGAACAGCATGGGCTTGAGTTTAGAAAAAGCCAAAAGACAGGTCGAATTTTTGGTATTGTACAAATAGAAGCTATAGTTAGTCGAGATTTGCAATCTCGACTAACTTATGCCAAAAGATTCTTCACTACGTTCAGAATGACAAATATGAATAAGAAGATAATCGTTGTCTGAGCATATTTAAAGATAGCTCATTGAGCAATTTTTTTTCAGAATCTAAAAACTATCAGTGAATTTATCTCGTAAATAGCATTACACCAACATGTTATTGATGTTGTACCCATGCCAAAATAAAATACAAGTTCATAGATAGTTAGTTAGTTTTAAGCCCTGTCATTTATTGATAGGGCTTTTTTGATTCTATAATATTTTTATTGTAGTTTAAAGGCTCCAAATTAAACAAACTATATGAACCCCTCTAACAAGCGAAATGTTACGCTTATAATTATTGTAGCGGCATTGGGCTACTTTGTTGATATCTACGACCTTATTCTTTTTTCTGTAGTGAGAATCAAAAGTCTCCAAGATCTGGGCGTACCAGATGCTGATATGTTAAGCGTTGGTGCCACCATTATCAACAGCCAGATGTTCGGGATGTTATTGGGCGGAATTTTATGGGGAATTTTGGGCGATAAAAAAGGAAGATTAAGTGTATTGTTCGGTTCAATCATTGTTTACTCCTTGGCCAATATTGCCAATGGCTTTGTGAGTTCGGTAACTGCTTATACCATTATCCGTTTTATTGCAGGTGTAGGTTTGGCAGGCGAGCTAGGTGCCGGCATTACATTGGTTACCGAAAGCATGGGTAAGGAAAATAGAGGTTATGGAACCATGATTGTAGCAGGAGTAGGGCTGTTTGGAGCCGTTGCAGCCGCATTGATCGGTGGGCATTATACCTGGCAAACCAGTTATTTTATTGGTGGGGGCATGGGGCTTTTGTTATTGTTTTTGCGTGTAGGTTTAGTAGAGTCTGGATTGTTTAAAGAAGTAAAGGAAACGACCATCCAACGTGGTAATATGTGGATGCTTTTTAACAATGCAGGGCGTTTTAAAAAATACCTATGCTGCATCTTAATCGGTCTGCCACTTTGGTTTGTAGTGGGCGTATTGATCACTTTCTCTCCCGAGTTCGGAAAAGCGCTCAATGCAACAGGGATATTAAATGCAGGTAAGGGGATCATGTACTGTTACATCGGTATTGCCGTAGGCGATGTTGTAGCAGGATTTTTATGTCAGATGTTAAAATCTAGGAAAAAGGTAATGCTGATTTTCTTGTTGTTAACTGCGGTAGCGATTGTTGTTTATTTGAACGCAAAAGGTTTAAGTCCTGAAACATTTATATGGTTAAGTCTGTTTTTGGGCTTTGCTTCTGGCTATTGGGCAACATTTGTTACCATTGCTTCAGAACAATTTGGTACCAACCTCAGGGCTACGGTGACCACAACGGTACCTAATTTTGTACGTGGTTCTGTGGTAGCGGTTACGCTTTCGTTCCAGTTTTTAAAAGGCCAGTATGGCATTTTACAGGGCGCTATGATTGTTGGCTTTGTATGTCTGTTCATAGCTTTGTTTGCCTTAAGCCAATTGAAAGAGACTTTTCACAAGGATTTGGATTACGTAGAAATATAAGGGTTCATTGGTTTAATTGTCTCAAATCTGGCTATATGTCAAACAAACGTAATTCTAATTATTCCTTCACCATAAACCTTTGATTAGCCTTAACTTTGGGTTCTAATTTAAATGATGATGTTTAGGGACGAAGTAGCGGCAGCGTATCAGCAGATACAAGATAGTATTTGTGAAGGTTTGGTTCAGGCAGATGGAAAAGCCAATTTTGAAGAAGAGATCTGGCAACGTGATGGTGGAGGTGGTGGCCGGACCAGGGTAATGCAACAGGGCAATGTAATTGAAAAAGGAGGGGTGAATTTCTCTGCTGTACATGGTAAATTACCAGAGGCTGTTAAAAAAGCTTTTAATGTAGAGAGCGACGATTTTTTTGCAACTGGTGTTTCTATCGTAATGCATCCTGAAAATCCTTTTGTGCCCATCATCCACATGAACATTAGGTATTTTGAAATGGACGAACAGACCCGTTGGTTTGGCGGTGGGATTGATCTAACACCTCATTATATCATTCCAACCGATGCGCGTTTTTTTCACCACCGTTTAAAACAGACTTGTGATCTTTTCGACCAGTCTTTTTATCCAAAGTTTAAGGCACATGCCGACGATTACTTTTTCATCAAACACCGTGAAGAAACAAGGGGAGTTGGTGGTATATTTTACGATCGGTTAAAACCCGAAAATACCAGTCTGCAATTTGACCAACTTTTAGATTTTTCTTTAGCGGTAGGCAATACATTTTTGCCAGTTTATACCGAATTGATCGATCGTAACCGCAATCAATCTTATACCGAACACGAAAAAGAATGGCAATACCTTCGTAGAAGCCGTTATGCCGAATTTAACCTCGTTTATGATGCAGGTACCAAATTTGGGCTAGAAACCAATGGCAGAATTGAGAGTATCTTAATGAGCTTACCACCTACAGCCAAATGGAACTATAACCCTCAGGTTTTGGCCAATAGCGAAGAAGAAAATACATTAAACTTGCTTAAAAAAGGTATAAACTGGGTTTAATACTCCATCCCTGGTCGTGTCCACCCTAACCAGGGATTTCGATGTTTAATTGCTAATTAATTTAGTTTATTATTTTGAATAATAATTTCTAAATACTAAAATAATTAGTATTATATTTGCTGTCATCATTATGGATTTCGGCGATAAACATATCATTCACATGGACCAGGATGCTTTTTTTGTGTCTGTAGAGATCAGCAAAAATAGCAGTCTAAAAGGACAACCTGTAATTATTGGCGGTTTGTCTGACCGTGGGGTAGTAGCTTCTTGCAGTTACGAAGCACGTAAATATGGGGTCCATTCGGCCATGCCTATCCGTATGGCCCGTCAGCTTTGCCCACATGCAATTTTTGTAAAAGGGAGCATGGAAGATTACAGCAAAAAATCGCATGAAATTACAGAGCTATTGCAAGAAAGAGTCCCGGTTTTAGAGAAGGCAAGCATTGATGAACACTATATCGATATGACAGGTATGGACCGTTTTTTCGGTTGCATGAAATTTGCCCAAGAACTACGGTCGGCTGTGCATCAGCAGATAGGCTTACCGATTTCATTTGGTCTATCCATCAATAAAACCGTATCCAAAATGGTAACCAATGAATATAAGCCAAACGGAGAAAAACAGATTGAAAAATTGGAGGTGAAACCTTTCTTAGATCCGCTTTCTATTAAAAAGATTCCTGGTTTGGGCGATTCTACTTTTATCAAACTGAGTGAGATGGGAGTGAGAAAGATCCATACACTCACCCAAATCCCGCAAGACCTCATGTTTAAGATCTTGGGCCAAAATGGGCTCAGTATCTGGCAAAAGGCCAATGGGATAGATCTTTCGCCAGTTGTACCCTATCGCGAACAGAAGTCTATTGGTAAACAGACCACTTTTGATAGTGACAGTATGGATGTCGCTGGGATGAAGATCATCTTGACTGATATGATCACCAAACTGGCTTTTGAACTGAGGCAGAAACAAAAGCTAACAGCCTGTATTACAGTTACCATCAGGTATGCCAATTTTGAAACGGTTACACAGCAGGCCAAAATCCCTTATACTTCTATCGATTCGACTCTGATCGCCAAGGCCAAAGAGCTTTTTGACAAGGTATACACCAAACGGATGTTGTTGCGATTGGTTGGTGTGAAACTATCACATCTGGTCAGTGGACATGAACAGATTTCGCTCTACGGCCCCTCAGAAAAGATCTATAACCTTTACCAAAGTATGGATAAGATGCGTAATCGATATGGAGCAGACGCGGTAAGGTTGGCCACGGTATTATTGGCAAAAGAAGAAAAGAAAAGTATATATAAATAATTAATAAATAGTTGTTTATGTTTTTTATCTAAATGGTTTTATCCGTGTTTTTGTGTGCCTGATTAAAGCAGAAGCCAATGTTTTTAAACGTACATTCACACTATAGCTTGCGCTATGGTACCATGAAGATCAAAGACCTGATTGCTGAAGCAAGGGCAAAAGAGATCCATCAATTGGTACTTACAGACATCAACAATTCTACGGGTTGCATGGAATTGATCCGCTTGTGCCGCAAAGAAGGCTTTGATCAAGAAGATAATGATGGGAATATTAAACCTGCCTACCACATCAAACCGATCATCGGTATAGAATTTCGGAGAGAACATCAACTGTTGTATATCGGTATTGCCAAAAATAAGGAAGGGATGAAAGAGTTGAACGATTTTTTGACCCATCATAACCTTAACGAACTACCGCTACCAGCCGAACCTTGTCATTTTGAACATGCTTTTGTGATTTATCCCTATGGCACAAAAAAGATTTTAAAGGCTAACGAATACCTCTGCATACGTGCCAACGAGCTGAACAAGATTGCGGGCAAACCACTTCAGGCCATCAAAGACAAGTTGGTTGTATTTCATCCCGTAACAGTTAAAGATAAAATACAACACAGGTTACATAAATACTTAAGAGCTATAGGTTTAAATACGGTATTAGGAAAGCTAACCGAAAAAGACCATTGTCAACCAGACGAGTTGTTTATCAATGAAGAGGAGTTAAAGCAAAAGTTTAGTACCTATGATTTTATCCTAGATAATACCCAAAAGCTATTAGATGCCTGCTCAACAGCTGATTATGTATTTGGCAAAAAGAACAAAAAATACTTTAAGGAGAGTGCTGCAGAAGACCTAGCTTTATTAACCGAATTGGCCATGAAAGGACTGAGCTATCGTTATGGGCCTGACCATCAAGTTGCTTTAGAAAGGGTTAACAAAGAGCTGAAGGTAATTGATGAACTGAATTTTTGTGCCTATTTCCTTATTACTTGGGATGTGGTTCGTTATGCGATGGAAGAAAAGGGTTATTACCATGTGGGCAGGGGTTCTGGCGCCAATAGCATTGTGGCCTATTGCCTCAAGATCACCGATGTAGACCCCATTGCATTGGATCTTTATTTCGAACGTTTTTTAAACCATAAACGCAGTTCTCCACCAGATTTTGATATCGACTTTAGTTGGGACGAACGGCCATCCATCCAAAATTATATTTTCAAGAAGTATCCAAATACCGCCTTATTGGGCACCATGAGCAGTTTTAAGAACCGAGCGATCATCAGAGAGATTGGAAAGGTAATGGGATTGCCAAAAAGCGAAATCGACGATTTTACAGATCCTACAAAAGAAAAACAGAACCTCACTAATCCAACTTTCATCAAGATCATGCACATCAATAGTTTAATGGATGATATGCCCAACCAACGCTCGATACATGCAGGGGGGATTTTGATAGGAGAAGAACCTTTAACTTATTATACAGCCTTGGATCTGCCACCAAAAGGATTTCCGACCGTACAATGGGATATGTACGAAGCAGAAGAGATTGGGTTGGACAAGTACGATATCTTAAGTCAAAGAGGTATTGGGCACATCAGAGAAGCTGTACAATTGATCCAGAAGAACAAAGGAAACACGATAGACATCCATAATTTCAATGCTTTTAAAACCGACCCAAAGCTCAATGCGCAATTACGTGCAGGTACACCGATTGGCTGCTTTTACATCGAATCTCCAGCCATGCGGCAACTGTTAAAGAAACTGCAGTGCGAAGATTACAAAACCTTGGTAGCTGCCAGTTCTATCATCAGGCCCGGTGTAGCCAGTTCTGGGATGATGAAAATGTATATCCAAAGTTACCATAACCCCGAGGGGGTGAAGTATTTGGATAAGGTAATGAAAGAACAATTGGAAGAAACCTTTGGAATTATGGTCTACCAAGAAGATGTAATTAAAATCTGTTGTCATTACGCAGGTCTAGATCTGGCAGATGCCGATATTTTAAGACGAGGCATGAGTGGTAAATACCGTACCAAGGACACTGAATTTGAGAAATTGTCCAAACGTTTTTTTACATCGGCAAAAGCAGAGGGGCGAGACGAAGAAGTAACTAAAGAAGTATGGCGACAGGTGTTTAGCTTTGCTGGTTTTAGCTTCTCCAAGGCCCATTCGGCCAGTTTTGCTGTAGAAAGTTACCAAAGTTTATACCTCAAAACGTATTATCCCAAAGAGTTTATGGTGGCCGTACTCAACAATTATGGAGGCTTTTACCAACGCTGGGTGTATGTGCATGCCTTACAGCAAACAGGAGCAAAGGTACATCTGCCCTGTGTAAACCATAGCGATAGCGTGGTCAACATCAACGGCAATGAAGCTTACCTAGGCTTGATTGGTATTCAGGGACTAGAAAATAAATTGATCGAAGTCATCCCTCAAGAACGCAAACAACATGGAAAATATATCGATCTAGAAGATTTAATCAAAAGGACCTATCTTTCTTTAGAACAATCACTTATCTTGATTAGAATTGGTGCTTTGCGTTTTACGGGTAAAAGCAAAAAGGAACTGTTATGGGAAGTGCATAATTACCTCGGCAATACCACCAAACCGGTTATCGGGCAAGAACTGTTCCATCTGCCAAGCAAAACCTATGTATTGCCCATTTTAGAAAACCATTTAATCGAAGATGCCTACCAAGAGCTGGAGCTTTTGGGCTTCCCGCTGAGTTTGAGTATGTTCGACCTGCTTAAAACCGATTACCGTGGGGATGTTTTAGCCAATGAACTAGATAAACATGAAGGTAAAATTGTAAAGATGTTAGGCAATTTTGTATGCGATAAAACGGTTTATACCATCAAAAATACAAAGATGTGGTTTGGCACGTTTATCGATTGTGAAGGGAATTTTTTCGATACCACCCATTTCCCAAACAGCTCGCCAGTTTATCCTTTTAGGGGTAAGGGCTGTTACCTGATCTTAGGTAAGGTAGTTATGGATTTTGGTGTACCCAGTGTAGAGGTGCTCAAATTTGCCAAATTGCCGATCATGGATAATCCTGTATTGAAAAACTGACCAAAAAGGCTACTGTCTTTTGTAAGCTAAACCCGATGGCAGCGGCACGTAGTATAGCGTACAGCGGGGCTATCGCAACAGAAGAACAACAGGTATTGCTTTTCTAAACAGCAGAATGGTGAAAATCTATTTTGCTCCAACAACGTATAACAAATAGATTAGCAAGCGCTCAAAAAGATTGCCTTTTTTTGTTAGCCATAAAATGATAAATTATTGAACAATTAAGAAACCATTCTGCTAAAAATTACCCTTAAAAAATCATTATTCCCAAGGGCAAAACTTTTCCACATAAAGGTGCATATTAGCGCATATTTTATTAAATTCGCAAGGTTATAGTAAAACCTAATTTAAATTCGCTTTTTAGCGAACAATATTATTTATGGCAGAAGATTTAGAAAATCAAGAGAACGACAAAATTATTTCAATAAACATAGATGAGCAGATGAAATCTGCTTATATCGATTATTCGATGTCGGTTATCGTAAGTAGGGCATTGCCTGATGTACGTGACGGCTTGAAACCAGTACACCGTCGTGTTTTATACGGGATGTTGGATTTGGGTTTAGGTGCGGGCAAACCTTATAAAAAATCTGCACGTATTGTTGGGGAAGTATTGGGTAAGTATCACCCACACGGTGATTCGTCTGTATATATGACCATGGTACGTATGGCACAGGAGTGGAGCTTACGTTATTTAATGGTTGATGGACAGGGTAACTATGGTTCTGTTGATGGCGACTCTCCGGCAGCAATGCGTTATACGGAGGCACGTTTCCAAAAAATTGCCGAGGATATGTTGGCCGATATCAATAAAGACACTGTTGATTTTCAGTTGAACTTTGATGATTCGTTGCAAGAGCCTACGGTTCTTCCAGCAAAAGTACCAAACTTATTGATCAATGGTTCTTCTGGTATTGCAGTAGGTATGGCCACCAATATGGCCCCTCACAATATTACCGAGGTAATCAACGCCACTGTAGCCTATATCGATAACAACGAAATCACCATTGCCGAGTTGATGAAACATGTAAAAGGTCCTGATTTTCCGACAGGAGCTATTATTTATGGCTACACCGGTGTACAGGATGCTTTTGAAACGGGTAGAGGTCGTATCGTAATGCGTGCCAAAGCAGAAATAGAAACTGTAAAAGACCGCGAGACGATCATCGTAACCGAAATCCCTTATCAGGTAAACAAGGCCCAAATGATTGAGCGTACCGCTGAATTGGTTGGCGAGAAAAAACTTGAAGGAATCTCTAACATTAAAGACGAATCGAACAAGGATGGTATACGTATCGTTTACGAAATCAAACGTGATGCCAATGCAAGTATCGTTTTAAATAACTTATACAAACAAACCGCCCTACAGACATCTTTCAGTGTAAACAACATTGCCTTGGTTAATGGCCGTCCGCAAATGTTGAACCTAAAAGACCTGATCCGTCATTTTGTTGACCACAGACATGACGTAATTGTTCGCAGAACGAAGTTTGAATTGGCCGAAGCCGAAAAGCGTGCACATATCTTAGAAGGATTATTGATTGCTTTAGATCATATTGAAGAAGTGATCAAATTGATCCGTGCATCAAATACGCCAGAAGAAGCCAGGGTAGGCTTGATGGAGAAATTCGGATTGAGCGACATCCAGGCTAGAGCCATCTTGGATATGACCTTACGTAGGTTAACAGGACTAGAGCGCGATAAGATCAAAGAAGAGTATGCAGAGTTGATGAAAACCATCGAATACTTGAAATCTATTTTGGCCGACGAAGGTTTACGTATGCAGATCATCAAAGATGAATTGGCAGAAATGATCGAGAAATATGGCGATGAGCGTAGAACGACAATCGTTCACTCGGCTGAAGATATGAGCATGGAAGATTTCATCGAAGATGAAGAAGTAGTGATCACCATCTCGCACGAAGGCTATATCAAACGTACACCAGCTACAGAATACCGTACACAAGGTAGGGGCGGTAAAGGTTCAAAAGGAAGTGATTCGAGAAACGAAGACTTTATTGAACACTTATTGATCGCTTCTAACCACAATTATATGTTGTTCTTTACCGAAGCCGGACGTTGTTTCTGGTTAAGGGTTTACGAAATTCCGGAAGGAAGCAGATTGAGTAAAGGAAGAGCATTACAAAACATCATTAATATCCCGAAAGAAGAAAAAGTTAAAGCTTATATCAAAGTAGTCAACTTAAAAGACCAAGATTATTTAGAGAATAACTTTATCATTATGTGTACTAAAAAAGGTACCATTAAGAAAACTTCTTTAGAAGCTTATTCTAGACCGCGTGTTAACGGTATCAATGCAATCAACATTAACGAGGGCGACCAATTATTGGAAGCAAGCTTAACCACTGGTAACAGTGAAATTGTAATGGCATTGCGTTCTGGTAGGGCAATTCGCTTTAACGAAAGTACGGTTAGACCAATGGGTAGAACCGCTACAGGTGTAAGGGGCGTTACTTTGGCACATGATCAGGATGAGGTTGTTGGCATGATCGCCATCAACGATGCTGATGCCACAGTTTTGGTAGTATCTGAAAAAGGATATGGTAAACGTACCGATATTGACGACTACCGTGTAACCAACAGAGGTGGTAAAGGTGTTAAAACAATTAACGTTACCGAAAAAACTGGCGCATTAGTTGCTATCAAAAATGTAACAGATGCTGATGATTTGATGATCATCAACAAATCGGGTATCGTGATCAGGATTGTTGTGAGCGAATTGAGGGTAATGGGAAGAGCAACACAAGGCGTTCGTTTGATTACTTTAAAGGGTAATGATGAAATCGCCTCTGTAGCTAAAATTGAACACGAAGACGAGGAAGTGGAAGATGAAGGTTTAATTGAAGGTGCGGAAAGTTCTACAGAGCCAACTGCTGCAGAAAATGAAGGAAAACCTGCTGATGATAACAATACTGATACCGAAGAAGAAACTGAAGAGAATTAATATAATTTAGAAAAAAAAATTAAAAAGAACATGAAAAAATTACTTTTAAGTATATTGATTGTAGGTAGTGCTACATTTGCCAATGCTCAAAAGAGTGAAGTTGCAGAAGCTAAAAAGAAGTGGAATATTTTTGCTTTTACTGGTGTAAACCAGACGAATGACAAAAAGATGGTTGCTTTAAACGAGGGTCTTGCACATACTGAGAAAGCGATTGCTAACGAGAAATCTAAAGATCTTCCTGAAACTTGGGTATACAGGTCATTGTTTTCTTCTGCAATTGCCGTAACCGATACACTTGATGAAGCCAACTCTTTGGCAAAACAAAAAATTGCTGAAGAAGCAATTGCCAAAGCGAAAGAATTGGACGCCAAAAAAGCTGAAAAAGACAACATCGAAACAGCCGAAATCAATGTAAGAAATGCCATCCTTACCAGAGGCATGAGAGCATACAAAAGAAAAGACTACAATACTGCTTTAACCGTGTTTGAGCAATTGATCGTGATCAATCCACAAGATACAGGGATGTACTTAAATGCTGGTGTTACAGCTAAATTGGTTAATGATTATCCAAAATCTATCAAACACTTTAAAAAAGTGATCAGCTTAAACTCTCCTGATTCAAAAGATCTATACAGTGAGATTGTGAGCATGACACTAGACAAATTGAAAGATACCACTGCAGGTATGGCTGTATTAACGGAGGCATTGGCCAAATATCCAGATGATGCTAACTTTATAGGCATACAAACAGATATCTATATCTCAAAAGGTGATATCGCTAAATCTCAAGCGTCGTTGAATAAACTCATTGCAAAAGATCCTAATAAAGCGGTTTACCATTATTTAATGGGCGATACTTATTACAAACAAGCGCTTAACATGCAAGACGAAAGAAAAAAATTGGATCCTAAAAAAGTAAAGGAATTTAATGCAGCAACTGCAAAGATGACCGAACTTATTGACCAATCTATTCCTTTCTATAAAAAATCTCTAGAGATCGATCCTAAATTTGTACCAACGTTAGAAACGTTAAAACAGATTTATGGTTTTAAAAACGATACCGCTAATTACGACGATATTAAGAAAAGACTTGCCGAAATTCCGGCAAACTAAGCACGTTTAATCGACTTAAAAAAGAGGGGTAATTATTATCCCTCTTTTTTTTTGCCTATTTTTGTTTGAAATCACTTGGAACATGAACTATAGAATATCCCTTTTATTTGTTTTTATGCTTGGTTTTGAGGCTTTTGCACAAAAATCGCAAGTACAGTTGGCGCAAAATAGCGTAGGTAAACTGCAAGTAGGCATTGCGGCCAAAGCTGACCTGAAAAAACAGTTGAGCATCATAGGAGAGGGGATCAAGGCAATAGAAGTGGCCCAAAATGACAAGAAGACTAAAAATTGGCCAGAAACCTGGGCAATAAAAGCTTACTTGAGCTCGTATGTAGCAATTATTGATGATAACCAGAGCAATGCCGACAAATATTATGACTTGGCTTTAGAAGCAGTTGAAAAGGCAAGTAAGCTTGATAAATTTCAGGACAATTCTGGATTGATCAAAGCCTCTACCTTCAATATCAATATCAAAAAACAAGCAGAAGGCAATCGGGCATATCAACAGAATGATTTTTTTACAGCATTTAATTTGTTGAAACAGGTGAGCGATTATCTGCCTAAAGATACTACGCTGGCCATTAACGTGGCTTTATGCGCACAAAATATCCAATCTTATGATGAAGCGCTGAACTATTTCAAAAGAGCAAAAGAAAATGGGATCAAGGATCCAGTTGTTTTTCAGCACATGGCCAATATCTATGCTTCTAAATTTGAAAGTGAACTCGCCTTGAAGGTATTGGATGATGGACTAAAAGCCAATCCTTATCATCCATTCTTGACCAATGATTACATCAACTTATTGCTCGACAATGAAAAATATGATAGAGCAATGAAAGTCATAGAAACTTCTATTGCCACCGAAAAGCGGAGCAAATTGCTGTATTTTTTATTTGGTTATCTACAGCAATCTCAATCTAACAATAACACAGCAGCAGAACAAGCTTATAAAAAAGCACTAGATATTGACCAAAATTATTTTGATGCACTTTATCAATTAGGCCTGGTTTATATCAATTATGCCAATGATGCATTAAAACAAAAGAACAAACAAAAATTTACCTCATATATCAACCGGTCGGAATTTACCATGTTACGTGCATTGGAGATCAATCCCAACGACCGCAATACCATTCAGTTATTGACAGAAATCTATACCAGAAAGAATAGGTTAGATAAAGTTCAAGATTTAAAAAGAAAGCTTAACGAGTTTTAAATGAGATAGCATTGATAGTAGAATAGGAGATTATGTTTTTATTACTTAACATAATATTAATTATAGGACAAATTATAATAACAATAAATAGAGTTGACAAGCCTTCAATGAGCTGTAATTTCAATAATTCTATTTATCACAATCTGCTGAAGAAATCGAATCAACAATTAAAACTTTTTCGGGTCCAAATATAGCGGGACATGCACCTTGATAATAGACGATTTCATCATCTTTAGCAGGATGATAGGTAATATAAAAAACTTTATCTCTTACGCGAAAATGCTCAGGAACGTTTAAAAGCGCAGCTGAATAACCTGAATTTCCATAAGCCATAGCATCTGTGTTTTTCTCCGTAAAACGCACAAAGACTGCTCCTTTAACTGGACAATACTCCATAATAAATTTTACTTCATAAAAACATTTTTGCTTTTCTATTCCTTTATCATCACATGAAAATTGAAATAACAATAGGAAACTTAATAAAAAATAAGATAAGGTTTTCTTTACCATTAGATTCTGCTATAATAATTACAAGTACGTTTTAAATATATTAAGAATCTAAATAATTACAATTTTCTTTTCTGGTAAGTTATAATTTGCTAAATTTGTTAGTATTATGAAGCAATCTGGAACAGCTGACCTCCCACTACATTATGGACATGTTCCGTTGTGGCTTTCTGAACGAATGGGAAAGCTGGGTTTGGCTATTGTAGAGGAAATCTTATCAAGTAAAGGAAAAAATGAACTTTTAGCTCGATTTAGTGACCCATTTTGGTTTCAAAGTTTAGGTGCGGTAATGGGTATGGATTGGCATTCTTCAGGCATCACTACAGCAGTAATGGGTGCCTTAAAAAGAAATGTTAATCCTCGTGCTAAAGAATTTGGTATTTTTATCTGCGGTGGCAAAGGAAAACTATCTACCCAGACACCGATAGAATTGACCCGTTTTTCTGAATTAAATGGTTTAGATGCAGCTCATCTGGTAAAATGCAGTAAACTAAGCGCAAAAGTTGACAATACAGCGGTTCAAGATGGTTTTCAGTTATATATGCATAATTTCATCATCAGTAATGAAGGCAATTGGACAGTGATCCAACAAGGGATGAGTAATGTAAATGCTACTGCAAGACGTTACCATTGGCACTCGCCAAGCTTAAAATCGTTTACTGAAGAACCACATACTTTTATCTATGGGCAAAACCGAGGGCAGATATTGAATTTAACAGCGCTAGAGGCCCAGCCTTTAAAAACTTCGATGCTGAGTGTTACTTCAGCTCCACCGGAGCAGATGATCGCAGAGATCAAGAAGCTCAAAATGCCTGCACATCACGATGTAAGAGCAGAAAATATAGATATGAAACGCTTAGGTGCTATACTTTGGTTGGCACAAGACCAAAATGTTTCCAGCTTTGAAGAATTGCTGTTGCTAGAAGGTTTGGGACCAAGAACATTGCAGTCGCTAGCATTGGTGAGTGAAGTGATTTACGGAAATCCGTCAAGATTTAAAGATCCGGCACGATTTTCTTTTGCCCATGGTGGAAAAGATGGCCACCCCTTCCCTGTTCCGATCACAGTTTACGATGAGACTATCCGAACCTTACAAAATGCCATCCATCGCTCCAAATTGGGTAATACAGATAAATTAAAAGCAATCCAATCGCTATATCAAGTTGCCGAACGTGTAGAAAAGGACTTTGTGCCAAATGGTAATTTTGAAGAACTGATTGAAAAAGAAAGAGCAGACTCATGGAAGTATGAAGGAAGAACAGTATTTGGAAAAGCTAAACCACCGATTGTTAAACAACTCAGTTTATTCTGATGATAGATTACAATAAAACAACCATTGCCGAAGCCATTTTGATTCAGGAAGAATTTCGCAAACAATTGAAGTTTGAAGTTGCTGATGATACCCCTATTCAAACCATTGCCGGTGCAGATATCTCTTTTAATAAAAACAGCAATACCTTATATGCAGCTATTGTAATCTTAAGTTACCCACAAATGGCACTTAAAAGTTATGCATTGGCTACTGCAGAGACTGAATTTCCTTATGTTTCTGGATTTTTGGGTTTCAGGGAAGTTCCCGCCCTGCTTAAGGCTTGGGAACTTATCTTAGAAAAACCAGATTTAGTGGTACTGGATGGCCAAGGCATTTTACATCCACGAAGGATGGGCATTGCTTCCCACTTTGGCGTATTGACCCAGATACCTACTATTGGTTGTGCCAAAAGTTCGTTGTATGGTTTGTCTAAAGAACCAGATGTAGCCAAATATTCAACCAGTTCGATTACTGAGAAACAGACGCATACACATATTGGTTATGCCTTACGCACCAAAGACCAGACTAAGCCTGTTTATGTTTCTCCTGGTTATGGTTTTAGCCTACCAAAAAGCTTAGCAATAATGAAAAAGTGCATCGGAAAATATAGGATACCTGAACCCACCAGGGTTGCCCATGAAATCGTGAACGAGTTTAGGTTGGGCAAATTGAAAGCAGGGTTGACAATTATTGATCAAATCCCTGAACTATTTTAAACAACTCGTATCCATTCACTTAAATTAATTTACATTTGCCATCTCGAAATATGGAAGGAAAGAAAAACTCAGGCGTCGCTTTTATTTTTGTTACCATTTTAATTGATTGTATTGGTTTTGGGGTAATCATACCGATTATGCCTGATCTGATCAGAGAATTGACTGGTGTTACTTTAAGTCAAGCTGCTGAATATGGAGGATGGTTATTGATTGCCTATTCGGTAATGCAGTTTATCTGTGCGCCAATTTTAGGTGCTTTAAGCGATCAACTTGGTCGACGACCGGTTTTATTGATTTCGCTTTTCGGACTAGGTGTCGATTATATTTTTCTTGCTTTTGCACCTACCATGATATGGCTTTTTGTAGGTAGGATATTTGCTGGGATCTCTGGCGCAAGTATCACCACTGCTTCCGCCTATGTTGCAGATGTTAGTCCCCCAGAAAAACGGGCGCAAAACTTTGGGTTGATTGGGGTAGCTTTTGGTGTTGGTTTTATCATTGGACCTGTAATTGGCGGTCTGTTCAGCCAATATGGTGTTCGTGTTCCTTTTATGATTGCAGCTGGCTTATCTCTCTTAAATTGGTTATATGGTTATTTTATCTTACCAGAATCATTGAAAAAAGAAAACAGACGTAGTTTTGATTGGAAACGAGCAAATCCTGTTGGTGCCTTGAGGCAAGTTAAACGTTACCCTGCCTTATTGGGCTTATTGATTTCCTTATTCATTTTATACGTTGCAGCGCAGGCCACACAATCAGTTTGGTCTTATTATACCTTAGAAAAATTTGGTTGGAATAGTACAGATGTAGGTTATTCGATAGGTTTTGTTGGGGTTACAGTGGCTATTGTACAGGGAGGATTAATTAGACTGATCATCCCAAAAATTGGAAATAAAAAATCAATCCTTATCGGATTGACTCTATATGTTGTTGGATTTATTTCTTTTGCTTTTGCCAGTCACGGGTGGATGATGTATGCTTTTATTGTGCCTTATGCTTTAGCAGGGATTACTGGACCGGCTATACAAGGAATTATCTCTACTCAGGTGGCAGCAAATGAGCAAGGCGAACTGCAAGGCATTATGACAGGTTTTATGAGTTTAGCCAGTATCGTTGGTCCTTTATTGATGAGCTACCTGTTTTTCTTCTTTACGCAAAAGAATGCCCCAATCTATTTTCCGGGGGCTCCATTTATGATGGGCGCATTTTTAACTTGTATCGCCATTCTCATTTGTAGACAAGCATTAAGAAAACATCATTCTTAACTATAAAAGCTCAGTTGCCAGATTGGCCAATTCACTTCTTTCTCCCTTTTGCAAAGTGATGTGCGCATATAGCGGGTGTTTTTTGGCATTTTCAATCAGATAAGATAATCCGTTACTTTCCGAATCTAGATAAGGTGTATCTATCTGATAGATATCTCCAGTAAATACAATCTTGGTATGCTCTCCTGCCCTCGAAATGATGGTCTTGATTTCGTGTGGGGTAAGGTTCTGCGCTTCATCAATAATAAAAAAGATCTTCGTGATAGTTCTTCCCCTGATAAATGCCAAAGGTGCAATCTCAATCTTCTCTGTCCTGATCAGTTCGTCAATTTTAAAGAGCATTTTATCATCTTGCGCAAATTGTTCTTTGATGAACTTCAGGTTGTCCCAGATGGGTGCCATGTAGGGATCAACCTTTGCTTTTACATCGCCTGGTAAAAAACCAATATCTTTATTACTCAACGGTACAATGGGTCTGGTAATGTAGATCTGTCTAAAATCCTTGCGTTGTTCTAAAGCGCTGGCCAAGGCCAATAAGGTTTTCCCAGTACCTGCATTTCCCTGTATGGTTACCAATTTAATGTCGGGGTTTAAAAGGGCATCAATGGCAAAAGATTGTTCGGCATTGCGAGGAGAAATATTAAAAATGGCTTTTTGGTCTACTATTCTTAAGGTTTGATCAATTACATTGTAAAAGGCATTGGTAACTTTTTTCTTGTTTTTTAAAAGATAAAAATGATTAGAATCGATATAAGGAAGGTTGAAGGAAGTAGCATCAACGATACCATTTTTCTTTAGATTATCTATAATTGCAGTTGGACAATCCAACCATTCTGTTTTTCCAGTATAAAGTTCATCTGCATTTTTGATTTTACCTGTTTCGTAATCTTCTGCATGCAGGTCTAGCGCTTTGGCTTTTAGCCGTAGACAGATATCTTTTGAAACAAGGATTACCTTGCGGTCTTTATGCTGTTCTTTGAGTACAAGGGCAGAATTTAAGATACGGTTGTCAAACTTTCCATCACCGAAAAGTTTCTCGGCATTGATCTTTTTCGGATTTTCATCCAAAACTACTTTAAACTTGCCTAAGCTATTTTTCTTTAAGGTGAACCATTTGTTGATCAAGTGATTTTTAGAGGCCAGGTCTATTAAACGGATAAAGTTTCTAGCTTCGAAATTTCGGGTATCATTGCCACTCTTAAAATTATCGAGTTCTTCTAAAACTAGGATTGGCACAGCAACATCATGTTCCTGAAAATTATTTACGGCATCATGGTCGTATAAAATAACGGATGTGTCTAGTACAAATATCTTTTTTAAGGTCTGGTCTTCTTTTTTTGCCATAATGCTTAAAATTAACGTTTAGCATTTAAAGATTATAGTTTATTTGGCAATAAATTGGCTATAAATGAAAACGGAGACCCTCCTCTTTCGATTTGGCTCTCCGTTTAACCTTATCTTTAACCGTAGTCAAAAATGAGGCATCAATTGAACGTACTTAACTCTATTTATGATTATCTTTTTTCTTTCGAATATTGAAACCTTAATAAATCATTACACCTTGTTTTACTCCGTAAAATGCCACAATTAGTAATAATGTCCGATATCTAAAGTAAATTTAATAATTTTTTTGGATTTTGCAACCCTTAATTGTATAAAATCCATCTGTTCTTTCAAATGATCTGATTTTTGTACAACTCAAATTTTTACATTCATTCTGTTTTTCAACTTCCTGATTGTAAACCACTTTACATCTTTCAATGTAGGTCGGCTTAATTTAACTTCTTGAACACTCCCAAAAATATATCGCCTTGCGGCCTCTATTTCTGTTTTGGATTATTCTATCGAACTGTCAAAGTACTTCGTTATTGATATCATCTAAATTAGCAGCAAAAGCAATACATGTCAAGAAAATTCGATTTATTTTTTTAACAAGTTATGAACCTTATTTTTTTGTTTATCAACATACTTACGATAAAAAAATGCCTGATTATAACTTGGGATTGGCTTTTTTGGAGGATTGGTTTCGGTTATCCACATTTTTAGTTAATCGGCTTATGCACAATCAATTGAAATAAGTTGGTTTATTGGAAATTAAATTCTGCCTGTTTTTCTATCACCATCTTTTAAATAGATTTTTTTTATAGCTATTTTAAGGTGTTTTTTAAGCCCCAAAAATGTAGATTTGTGTATGCTGAACCGGCCAATCAGAAATATCCAAGATTTTTTGTTAAGTACTTATTTTGCAGATGGCTTGCGTATTACCATTGGTGTGCTTTGCCCTTCGTTGATCATGGCACAGTTCGGCATGTTGCAATATGGCATGACTTTATCTTTGGGTGCACTCTGCATCAGCGTGGTAGATTCGCCTGGACCAATTGTACATCGCAGAAATGCAATGTTGATCACCACCGTGCTCTTATCAGTTATTTCTATCGTTGTTGGACTTACAAATAAAAATGTGTACGTAACAGGTACATTATTGGTAGTCTGTAGCTTTATCTTTTCTATGTTTTTCCTGTATGGTACCAGAGCAGCAGCCATTGGTACCGCGGTATTATTGATCATGGTGTTGAGCATAGACGATATCAGGCCTTGGCGTGAAGTGATGTTTTATACCTTGTTGATCCTTGCTGGAAGTATTTGGTATACCTTATTGAGCTATTTTGTTTATCGTTTGCGACCTTATCGATTGGTGCAACAAACCTTAAGCGATTCGGTACATGAGGTGAGTGAGTTTTTAAGGGCAAAGGCCAAATTCTATCATGAAGGTACCGATTACGAAAAAAACTATGCTGAACTGCTTCAATTGCAGGTACATGTACACGAGAAACAAGATGAAGTAAGGGAAATTTTATTTAAAACAAGGGAAATCGTAAGAGAATCAACTCCGGAAGGACGATTCCTTTTACTGGTTTTTGTAGACATGGTTGACCTTTTTGAGCAAGTGATGTCTACCTATTACAATTACAAGCAATTGCACGAACAGTTTGATTCGGCTGGGATCTTACCTCAATACGAGCAGGTGATCAACAAAATCGCTTCTTCATTAGATAACATCGCCTTTGCCCTAAAGAGTGGAGGCACACCTACCCTAGCCCATGCCTTGGTAAGTGATGTAGCTAAATTGAAGGAAGAGATTACCGTGATGGAGCTCAATAATGAAGCAAAATACAATACCCTTGGGCTTATCGCATTAAAGAACATTGAGGTAAATATCGAAAACATCTTAAGCAGGGTAAAAACCATCAATGGGTATTTCAACAAGAAAGAAAAGAAAAACTTAAAGAAACGTGAAATTGATGTCGATAAATTTGTAACCAGACAAAAATTTGATGCGAAGCTTTTGTTGGAAAATTTAAGTTTCAACTCTTCTACTTTTAGGCATTCTTTACGAGTAGCCATTGTCATGTTGATTGGCTTTGTGGTGGCAAAGAGCTTGAATTTTGCCCATAGTTATTGGATTTTACTAACCATCTTGGTAATTTCTAAACCTGGTTTTAGCTTAACCAAAGAGCGGAACTACCAAAGATTGATTGGAACAGTGGTTGGTGCTTTTATTGGGATGGGCATATTGGTGTATATCCATGATAAGCATACCCTATTTGTGATCTTGCTGGTCTGCATGATTGGTTCTTACAGTTTTCAACGTAAGAATTATGTGGTGAGTGTGCTTTTTATGACACCTTATATCTTAGTGTTGTTTGATTTCTTGGGTATGGGTAGCCTTTCTGTAGCCAGAGAGCGGATCTATGATACCTTGATCGGGTCTGGTATTGCGCTATTGGCCAGTTACTCGTTGTTTCCAAATTGGGAACACGAAAAGCTGAAACAATCTATGGTTGATGTGATCATGGCCAATAAGAACTATTTTAAACAGGTTACGCTGCTGTACTTTGAAAAAACACACAACCTGACCAATTATAAAGTTGCCCGAAAAGAAGTTTATGTAAACTCATCAAACTTAGCTTCTTTGTTCCAAAGGATGTTCTCTGAACCTAAAAGCAAACAATTGTATATCCAAGAGTTGCACCAGTTTACGGTATTGAACCACTTACTGTCTTCTTATATTGCCACGTTATCTTTGTATAATAAGGAACATGATTTTATCTACCATAATTTTGAAGAACTAAAACCTGTTTCTGAAAACACGATTTACTTGTTGGATCTGGCAGCCGAAAACCTGAAGGTACATAAAGAAGAAATGAGCAATGTACCTCTGATCAGAAGGAAAAATATCAGTGAGTTGGCTGTAGAAAATGAAAACATGATCATTGCCGAGCAGTTCGACCTTATCCAGAAAGTGGCTTACGATATCTTCAAACTTGCTGAGAAGCTGAAAATATAATCTCCTTTTTTCTTATTGATATAAACCTTCAAACATCTTCCCTTTACGTTTGTTGTTTAGTTATGGAAAAGTTATATACAGCAGCCGTTACCGCAACAGGTGGTAGAGATGGACATATCAAATCAAGTGATGGGATTTTAGATCTAGAACTAAGAAAACCCAAAGAATTAGCTGGCCAAGGTGGGGCAACAAATCCAGAACAATTATTTGCAGCCGCATGGGGCGCTTGTTATTTAGGTGCATTAGGTAGCATAGCAGAACATGATGGTGTAGATGTGAGCGAGGCCAACGTAAATGTACAGGTTTCATTTAATAAGGATGGCAATAGTTTTGTGCTTTCAGCAGAATTAGATGTACATATTCCAGGTTTACCGCATGACGAGACCCAAGCATTGGCAGATAAGGCACATCGTGCATGCCCATACTCAAAAGCCACAAGAGGCAATATTGAAGTAAGGGTTACAGCAGTTTAAAGAATAATTAAGCTGGATTTATAACCAGACTAATCAATAAAATATTTCTCGATTACCATTGGTCAATAAAAAAGAGGCTGTATCAAAATTTAAATGATACGGCCTCTTTTTTTACGTCTAATAATTTGAGTTTGCGAATATCTTTTAGATTTTACCTTTTTGAAGACCATACACAACTGGATTGCATAAGTCAACGTACTTATGTAAAAATAATGTTACAAAACACTATAGCCAAAATATTTTCCTAAACTAGTATTAATCATCCCCAAAACCTACTTTCAGTTATGATCAGTATGATCAGGCAGGCAAGCAATACATGAATATGTATCTATTGCAGGTCATTTTAACATCAAACCCGATGTAACTGATATTGTGCTTGAAACCTCAAAAAAAGGAGATAGCACGAAATTGTCAATTAACTGAAAATTTCAATTTAAAGTAAAAGAAAGGGGATCATTAGCCTATGAATTAATTACAACTCAGTAATAAAGTGCGTGATGTACAGAAAAACACGTGACGTACAAAGCCAGCCAAGTTTAGATAATTCTTTCTAAAGTACTTGGCTTATCAATTTACTTTTCAGATCAGTTATTAAAAGATTAAATAGTGCACTTCTTTTATCTTAAAACCTAAGGTTAAATTTTTACACACTTTAATTTTGAATCTATTAGTAAATCGATTTAGCAATCCGTTATTAACCAAATAAGGATTTAAAATTTTAATAACCCATAAACATCTACCAAATTTTATGAAAAAAAAAACATCAGGTTTTAGCCATTTCTATTGGCCAAACAATAGGAATTTGCGCATAACCAAGCTTACAATTCTCTTCTTCCTTTTGGCAGTTACGCAGATTAGCGCAGCTAGTTTTGTAACAAGAACAAACCGTTTAGAAGAAAACCGAACTACAATTAAAGTAGAAAAAGTAAAAGTACAATTTGGCAACCAACTACTAGATATAAGGGGAAAAGTAGTTGATGAAAAAGGAAAGCCTATTGCTGGAGCTTCAGTAAAAGTGAAAGGAACAGCTATGGCCGTACAAACAAACAATGAGGGCGAGTTCAGCTTTAAGAATATTAGCAACGCAAATATTTTAGTCATTTCTTATGTTGGCTTTGATACAAAAGAAGTGCTAGCATCTTCAGCCAATATGACCATTCGTTTAACGGCAAGTAATACAGATTTAAATGAAGTAGTAGTAGTGGCTTTTGGAACGCAGAAAAAAGCAAATTTAACAGGTGCTGTTGATCAAATAACCAGTAAAAACCTAGTAGACAGGCCGGTAGCTACCCTAGGTGACGCATTGCAAGGGCTAATGGCTAATTTAAATGTCACAACCAATGGAGGTGGAGGTGCGCCTGGTGCAACAAAATCTATAAATGTAAGGGGATTTACAGGCATGTCATCATTGGCCGGTCCACTTATTTTGGTTGATGGTGTAGAAACCGATATCAATAATGTGAATGTAAATGATATTGAAAGCATTAGTTTACTAAAGGACATTGCTTCAACGGCCATTTATGGTTCTAGGGCACCAAATGGCGTTTTGCTCATTACAACTAAACAAGGTACTAAAAATCAAGATGCTCGTTTCAGTTATAATAACAACTTTTCTTATGCTCAACCACTAAATGCACCTACAATGTCTAATTCATTGGTATGGGCCAATACAATAAATGAAGCTTATACTAATGCCGGCTTAGCTCCATATATTGGCGATGCGGTATTGCAGCGAATTAAAAACTACATTGCAAATCCGGCTACTACACCTAACACTATACCTACGTTAGGTGGCAATAGATGGGCCAGTTACGATCCCGATTTTGGTAATGCAAATAACGATTGGTTCAAAATATTCTTAAAAGATTGGGCAGCAAGCTCAAGCCATAATCTTAGCATTGATGGTGGGGGCGATAAAGTAAGTTATTTTGTAGGTTTAGGTACAAGCAACAGAACTGGTATGTACAGGTATGCTAGCGATGGCTATGACCGTAAAAATGTACGTGCTAATATTAATGCCACGATTAACAAATATCTGAGCTTCAGTCTTAAAACATCTTTTGAGCAAGAAAACAATAATTATCCATTTAATGGAGGTGGTACAACCGGCGGCAACTGGTTCCACGAAATTGCCAGAATATGGCCAATTGTTCCATTAATTGCCCCTAATGGTGGTTATGAAGATGCTTCACGTGTACCACTTAACGAGAATGGTGGTCGAAATATCGAAAAACAAGACCTAGCTAGAATTAATGCTGATATAACCTTTAAACCATTTGATGGTTTTAGTTTAACTGGACGATATAACTACGACTTTAACGATTCTAATGGTTCATACTCTGTATTGCCATATAAATATTCAACTCCCCAAAATCCAGAAGTTTTAAGTACCACTACATCGTCAATATCCAAACGTCATACTTCAGTTAGCTATTACGTTTATAATGTATTTGCCAATTACGAAAAACAATTGGGCGACCATTACTTTAAAGCACAAGCAGGATTTCAAACAGAGAAAAGAACGATTTCAAATTTAAACGGCTCTAACATAAATCTATTTAACCCTTTACAGCCTTCCCTATCTTTAACCTATGGCGATGCACGTTCAGTTTCTGATCCATCATCTGCTTTTGCTACGAATACTAATATGGGTCGTATCAACTATAATTATAAAGAAAAATACCTGGCAGAAGGTAATGTAAGTTATATGGGTACTTCTTTATATCCTGAAGACACTAGGTATAACTGGTTTAGCTCGGGATCTGTTGGCTGGGTACTATCTAAAGAGAACTTCTTTAAATCCTTACTTAACACTTTTTCTAATGTTAAGTTTAGAGCATCTTATGGCGGTTCTGGTGATGTTTCTGGTTCTATTGGCAGTGGTGATTACTACCCATATTTTAGTAATCTGGTTACTGCAGCACCAACTTCAAGTTCCTGGATATTTAATCCAGCATCTGGTGCAAGAGAACCTTTTGTAAGGCAGCCTGGTTTATTGATAAGTCCTACACTTTCTTGGGCAAAACCGAGTATGTTAAATATTGGTGCTGACATTAATTTTTTAACTCACTTTAGCCTTACTTTTGATTGGTATAGAAGAAATATTACCCATCAGTATACCAATAGTAGAGACTATCCAACAACGTTGGGTATCAGTGCCCCTACTGTAAATGCGGCTGCTTCTGTAACCAAAGGATTTGACTTTACATTAGGTTGGAACCGCACCTTTGACAATCAGCTTAATTTAAATGCTAGGCTAAATGTTGGCCGTTATACAGGTGTAATTACCCAAAACGATGGAAATTCTACCAATAGCATTAATAGCAATTATGTAGGGCGGCCAATTGGAGCAATTTGGGGCTTCGAAACAGTTGGTAAATTCCAATCTCCTCAACAAATTACTAGCTCACCAAGCCAAAGCGAAATTAGCGGTGCCACATGGCAACCTGGCGATATCCAATATGCTGATTTGAATAATGATGGGAAAATTGGTTACGGAAGACAGAATTTAGCTGATCCTGGAGATCAAAAGATCATAGGAAATTCAATTCCAGATTTTACTTATGGGTTCAATTTAGGTGCCAACTGGAAAGGAATAGATTTATCTGTTTTTGTACAAGGTATAGGACATGCTGATTATGCACCAAATAGTAATTATTTTTGGGGCATAGCTGGTGGACTCTATCAGTCAACAGTTACTCCAAAACTAGAAGATAGATGGACTCCCACCAATACCGCTGGCTATTTTCCGAGGATAGATATAAATAATGGTGGCAGAAATCAGATTACACAATCTGGCTATTTATTAAATAGAGCGTATATGAGGGTTAAAAATGCGCAAATTGGATATACTTTTGCGGATAAACTAACTAAAAAATACCATGTTAGTGGATTAAGGCTATACCTAAGTGCCGATAACCTATTTACCATTTCTGGTGTATTTAAACATCAATATGTTGACCCAGAGCTGTTACAGTCAGATCAAAAAATATATCCTTTGCAACGCACATTTTCATTTGGGGTAAGAGTAAACATTCAATAAGTATAAATAGCTATTATTATGAAATCGAAACATATATTATATACTGGTTTAATTATTTTAACTGGTATAATATCATCTTGTAAAAAGAATGATTTATTAAATCAAATTCCACCTACTGCTTTAACACAAGAGTCTTTCTGGAATACGCCCAATGACCTCAGGCTTTATGTCAACAATCTCTATTCTGTATTTCCACTATATGGCGGCTTTGGTAACCTTGGTATCTATAGTATAGATGGAAACAGCGATAACATGATTACGCAGTCGCCTAATGCAAGATTAAATGGTGCCTTAACTGTGAATAATGGTGCAGCAGGTGCAGATTGGGTAAACATTAGAAATGCAAACTATTTTTTAGCTAATTATAAAAAGGCAGTAGGTAATGCTACAGAAATAAACAAGTATTTGGGCGAAGCCTATTTTTTTAGGGCATTTTTATACTTTAATGCCGTAAGAAGTTTAGGAGACTTGCAATGGATCAACAAACCGCTGAATATAGATGATGAGCAGTTTATCTATTCACCACGTTTACCTCGTAATGTAGTTGTCGATTCTATTGTTAATGACTTAGATCGGGCAATCACAAATCTACCATTGAAGAGAAATGCAGAAAGCCAGCGGATACATAAGGAATTTGCAATGGGTCTAAAGGCTAGAATTTGTCTTTTCGAAGGAACCTGGGAAAAATATCATGCTGGTACTGCTTTTGGTGTAGCCAATAGTAACGGCGACAAATATTTGAACTTGGCGCAAACTACAGCTAAAGCCATTATGGATTTAAACTCTTTACAATTGGATAATATAGCTAGTGGTGCTGTTGATGGTTATTTTAATCTCTTTAATCAGGTTAGTTATGCTGGAAGTGGAGAAATTATGTTTTGGGGAGCCTATAATCAAACTGCAGGTATTATTACAAACTGGCAAAACTACTACCAAGAAGGTTCTTCAGGCGGTGGTTCAATTGGTCTATCCAAAAGCTTGGTTGATGATTATTTATGTACTGATGGAAAGCCAATTAGTGTAAGTGCCAATTATAAAGGAGACCTTACATTAGCCAATATTGTCCAAAATAGAGACCCAAGGTTAAGACAATCTATTTTTATTAACAACGATGTGGTAGTGAGAAATGTTGGCGGCACAAATAATCCAAGAATCTTTACCTATCCAGCTCTACTTGCAGGTTCACCGAATACTTCGGGCTTCCAAATCAAAAAAGGTTTAAATACTGATTTTTATCAAGATAGCCGCAATGGTCTTGGTGGAACCGATGGTGTAATTTATATGCGTTATGCGGAAATTTTATTGATTTATGCAGAAGCAAAAGCTGAATTGGGCACTTTTAATCAAAATGATGCAGACATCTCAATTAACTTGCTCAGAAGACGGGTGGGCATGCCTAATCTTAATGTTAGCGATATTGCAATCGATAGCAAGTGGCTGTTTCCGGCGCTTTCCCCTATCATTAACGAAGTGAGAAGAGAAAGACGTGTTGAGCTGGCATGCGAAGGTCATCGCTTTTTTGATATTGTAAGGTGGGCTGCCGCACCACAAACAATTGTAGGTAAACATCCACTCGGAGCAAAAGTTACCGAATTTGTAGGTGCTATACCTAATTTAAGAGTAGGTACAAATGTCTTTGTTGATCAAAATGATTACATAAAACCTTATGGCAATATTGCCGGCATTAAAGATGCTGGCTATAGTTTTAGGGTAAATAGAGATTATTTATTGGCTGTTCCAGTAACAGAAATCAACAAGAACCCAACTGTACTTAAACAAAACCCTGGTTGGAATTAAACAATCTTTGAAATACCTTTATATAGAAGAGGCTGATCATGATTTATGATACAGCCTCTTCTAATTTTATAAACATGTAATGTGTTTAAGCAACTACTTCTTGCTTTTGTGTATTTTCAGGTCTACCGTTTTTAAAAGCTTCTCTAGTTTTTAGTCCTAACAATTCAAACATCGCCATATCATCAATAAATGAAGGGTTCGGTGTAGTTAACAATTTATCTCCAGCAAAAATAGAGCTTGCTCCTGCCATAAAACAGAATGCTTGTTCAAGTGTACTCATTTCATTTCTTCCGGCACTTAAACGAACTACAGAATTTGGCATCACAATCCTTGCAGTTGCAATCATCCTAACCATGTCCCAGATTGGCACACGGGGTTGGTCTTCTAAAGGTGTACCTTTCACTGGTACCAAAGCATTTACCGGAACAGATTCTGGATGTTGTGGCATATTGGCTAAAGTTTGTAACATGGCTACCCTATCTTCAGGTGTTTCGCCCAAGCCAATGATCCCACCACTACAAACTGTTAATTTGGCTTTACGTACATTTTTGATGGTATTTAAACGGTCATCATAGGTACGGGTAGAGATAATTCTTTTGTAATCTTCTTCAGAAGTATCAATATTATGGTTGTAAGCATATAGCCCAGCATCAGCTAAACGTTGAGCTTGGCTCTCTGTTAACATACCTAAGGTACAGCAAACCTCCATATCCATATCATTTACGGCCTTAACCATTTCAATTACACGGTCAAAATCACGGTTGTCCCTAACCTCGCGCCATGCTGCACCCATGCACAAACGTGATGCACCACCCTCTTTTGCCTTAACCGCGGCACTAACTACCTGACCGATCTGCATCAAAGGCTGTACGGTTAAATCTGTATGGTAACGGGCAGCTTGTGGGCAATAAGAACAATCTTCTGCGCATCCACCTGTTTTGATAGAGATCAATGAGCTGATCTGCACTTCATTGTAATCTTTCTTTTCACGATGAATACTTGCGGCTTCATAAACCAGGTCTAAAAACGGTTTATTATAAATTGCCATGATCTCTTCTCTTGTCCAATCGTGTTTCAATACTTGCATATAATTGAGATAATATTTAGAGTAATAATTTGCTTGCTAATCCTAATAAAAGTAAAAATCCAAAAACGTCTGTAAAGGTCGTAATAATTATAGAAGATGCAATGGCTGGATCAATTCCAACTCGTTTTAAAACCAAAGGAATACTCGATCCAGTAATTCCAGCAATCACTAGGTTACCTGTCATTGCCAAAAAGATCACCAAACCTAACATTGGGTTGGAATCGAAAAAATAAGCGAAAATGAATACGATCAAGCCTGTTACGGCACCATTGATCAAACCAACGGTAAACTCTTTTAATACAGTTCTGTAAGCTTGGTTATCGGTCAGGTCATATAAGGAAATACGTCTAACAGTTACCGCTAATGCCTGTGTAGCTGCATTACCGCCCATACCAGCAATGATCACCATGTAGGCAGAAAGTACGGTTAAGTTACTTAAGATACTGCCATAATGCCGAACTACTGCTGAAGCTAAAAATGCAGTTCCCAAATTGATGATCAACCAAGGCAGACGGGATTTAACCGCCTCGATCCAGTTACCACTCAATTCCTCATCTTCAGATACCCCTGATATTTTCAGGAAATCTTCCGTATTCTCATCTTCTAAAACATCGATCACATCATCAAAGGTAACCCGACCCAACAAGCGCATTTCTTCATCTACAACTGGAAGACTGGTTAGGTTATATTGAGAGATCAACCTTGCCACTTCTTCTTGATCCGTATCTGTTTTAACATAAACGGCATCAGGATTGACCATATCAACGATTTTGGCATTTCCTTTGGCCTTGATGATCTCTTTTAAGGATACGATTCCTTTAAAAATATTGTTGTCGTCAACAACGTTAACGGTATAAAACTCCTCTATTTCTTCGCTTTGGCGGATGATCTCGTCAATGGCATCTTTTTTGGTCATGTTGATGTTGATCCGGATCACTTCCGTATTCATCAGACCACCAGCAGTTTCTTCGTCGTAACTTAATAGGTTACGAATGCTCGATGCGTCATCCTCACTCAGGTCTTCGAGGATCTCTTTTTGTTCGTGCTCTTCTAATTGCGATATGATATCTGTTGCATCATCATAGTCGAGCTCTTCAACAATTTCAGTACGTTTATCTGGATGTAATTGGAGCAGTAATTCTTCTGGGTGCGCCTCTTCGTGCATTTCTGCAATTACCTCAGAAGCTGTTTCAACATCTAAGAGGTTGATGATCCGCTGTTGGTCTTCACTGCTGATGCTTTCAAATAAAATGGCAATTTCAGATGCGTGATATTCCTCAAGCGTAGCTTTAAGTAGTTCATTATCACCACTTATGGCCTGCTTTAATTTGGATACATCTGTTTTGTCCAATTCAAATGACTGCATAAGATGCTAAGATAGAAATAATTTATTTTTGAAATGCCATAAATATGCATTTAGAACGCTGATAAAAGCATATTTAACAATAACGTAATCTCAGTTACTGATGAACAATTGAACAAATGAACCAACTTATTTGAACCAACCTTTACGCCAAAAATAGATCACTTGTGCAACTGCGATCAGTCCCATTACAATCATCGTATACAGATAACCATGTTCTTGATAGAGTTCTGGCATGTTTTGCGGAAGCACTTTTCCCGTAACCGGGTCTTCCCTACTAAAATTCATCCCATAGATACCTGCAATAAAAGTCAAAGGGATGAAGATCGAGGAAATAATGGTGAGCACTTTCATGATCTCATTCATCCGGTTGCTGATAATGGAGAGATACATATCTATATTACTGGCCGAAATCTCTTTCAAAGATTCAACCATATCAATGATCTGCACACAATGATCATAGGCATCGCGGATATAGATTTTGGTCTGTTCGTTAATCAATGGACTATCCGAACGTAAAATATCGTTCATCTTATCTCTTTCTGGCCATGCTACCCGTCTTAAGGTAATCAGATTTCGTTTGATCAATTGCGTATCAAACATGATCGTTTTATCCGGTTTTTCAAATAAACGATCCTCAATCAGGTCTAATTGTTCGCTCCAGTTACCCAAAACAGAGAAATATTCGTCTGTGATCATATCCATCAAGGCATACATGAGGTAACTACTGCCACCAATCCTGATATTGCCCTTCCCTATTTCTAAACGTTTACGGACAGCTTCTAAGCAATCTTCATATCTATCTTGAAAAGTAAACAATACATTGCTGGTCAAGATAAAAGAAAGCTGTTCGTTTTCCAGGTTCTGTTCTTCATCCAGATAGAGCATTCTGCTAATGGCAAAGTCATAAGCACCATATTCTTCATACTTAGGACGTTGATAGGTTCTGGTAATGTCTTCAAGAATGAGTTTGTTGATACCATATTCTTTGCTCAGGGTTTCGAACATGGCTATAGAATTGAAACCTTTAACCTCAACCCAATAACTCATCCCGTTTTCGTTCATCCTGTTTTTTAAACCCATTAAACTCGAAATCTGCTCTACTTTATAGCTATTTACATCATAGGTATGTAAGCTGATCTTAGGTTCGAGCGAATGCTCATCGATATAGACCAATCCTGGACTGGAACCAGGCATAGGTAAAGCGTAACGATGCTTTCTTTTTTTATGTTTATTGGGTTTGCCCATCTCTTAAAGATATGATTTGGTTTGTGGACCTTGGTTAAACAATAGATCAACAATACTTAGGTTAGGAATAAATTCATTTCTATCGCTAAACACTTGAAAATAGCTTTTCGTTTCAAATTCGTGAATTGTTTTTTTATCAAACTGGTTTCTATAGTCAGTTCCAGATATCTCTTTTTCGTATACTTCGGTAAAATTCACCGTTGGATTTACTTTTAATTGTTTAAACATCCAATTCAACAGGTCGAGGTTATAATCAAATAAGAAATCGTATTTTTTATGATAAAAAGGTGCTAGTCCATCTTCATAATATTCGAAATAGGCCGCGCTTCTGTAACAAGTTTGCAAGCTTAACCAATGTAGACGTTGCCATTTTGAATCGTAACTGATCTTAACATCTTTGGTAGCTGTATGTAATTTAGCACCCTTAACCACAGGGATAATGAGGTCTAAAGTGCCATTTGGTGAGGATATGGTAACCCGGTTTCTATAGGTCTGTTTTGGAAAATGTTCTTGTTTTTCTAGTGAAAAATTAAAATCGTGAGATTTTAAGGTAGTGAAATAACTAACTGGCGGAAGATAAAAAAGTGGGAATATAGCTGGACTCTGCATCTGATAATTTATGTTTGCAATCTAGCGACCAAATTAATGATTAAAAAAGGCTTTTCGTATATCAGTATATTTTTTTTGTATTTGATATCACTGCTACCCTTGGTCCTATTACATTTTTTTGCCAGGCTGATGTATTATCCATTATACTATCTGTTTGGTTACCGTAGAAAAGTAGTACGTGATAACTTACTGAAATCCTTCCCTGAAAAAGAACTCAAAGAGATCATCAAGATCGAAAAAACCTTTTATAAATACCTTACAGACTTGATTGTAGAAATCATCAAAATGTATACGATTTCTGAGAAAGAACTATTGAAAAGGGTGAAATTCAAAAATTTGGATCGTGTTGAAGCCTATTTTAACAAAGGAGAAAGTGTTTTGGCCTGCACCGGGCATTATGGAAATTGGGAGTTGTGTATGTTGGCCTTAGGTGCCAGCTTAAGTGCTCCTGCCTATGTAATTTATAAGCCATTGAACAACAATATATTTGAAGATTGGTTTCGGAAAATAAGAACACGTTTTGGAAATAGATTTGTAGCCATGCGCCAAACTTTAAGAATGGTAGTAGCAACCAAAGACACGCCAACCATGTTCTGTTTTGCCAGCGACCAAACCCCCACCCGCGAAGAAACACAATATACTTTGGCCTTTTTAAACCAGCCCACAGCAGTATTGTTAGGGCTAGAGAAAATAGCCATACAAACCAATAGACCTATATTTTACTTTGATGTGATTTCAGTTAAAAGAGGCTATTACGAAGTGGATTGTTTACCTTTGTGTCTTGTGCCTGCTGCTACTGAAGGGCATGAGATTACAGACCTGCTATTTAAATTTTTAGCAAAAACCATTCAAAAAGAACCGGCTTATTGGCTTTGGAGCCATAGGCGATGGAAATTAAACTGTTGTTGATCAATATGGAACCAAGTGTTGCAGTTGTTATTTTAAATTGGAACGGTAAAAAGCTATTGGAACAGTTTTTACCTAGTGTTGTTGAAACTGAATATGCCAATCTTCAGTTGATTGTTGGTGACAATGCCTCTACCGATGATTCTGTTGCATTTATAAAAAAGCATTATCCACAAGTTGCCATTATTGAAAATGACCAGAACTATGGCTTTGCAGGCGGTTACAATCATATTTTAGCAAAGGTAGAGGCCGATTATTTTGTGCTTCTCAACTCTGATGTAGAAGTGCCAAAAAACTGGATCAAACCAGTAATTGAACAGATGCAGCAAGATGATTGCATTGCGGTTGCCCAACCCAAGATCAAATGGCAATTACAAAAAACACAATTTGAATATGCTGGTGCTGGAGGTGGTTTTATAGATGCCTATGCTTTCCCTTTTTGTAGAGGCCGTATTTTTGATCATGTAGAAACTGATGAGGGCCAATACAATACACCGGTTGATATTTTTTGGGCCAGTGGAGCTGCTTTTTTCATCAAAAGTAAGGCTTGGCAACAGGTAAATGGCCTAGATGAAGATTTATTTGCCCATATGGAAGAGATCGACCTTTGTTGGCGATTAAAAAACTTAGGTTATCGCATTGTAAGTTGCCCTGATGCAGAGGTCTACCATGTAGGTGGTGGTACACTCAATGCCAATAATCCTTATAAAACCTATCTCAATTTCAGGAATAATCTAGTGATTATGCAAAAGAACCTGCCCTTAGGTGAGGCTTATTGGAGGATTTTTGTAAGGTTATGGTTCGACCTTTCAGCATGGTTCCAGTTTCTGATCAAAGGTAAACCACAGTTTACTTTGGCCATTAGCAAGGCCCATTTTCATTTCTTTAAACAATTGGCTAAAACTGCCAAAAAACGTGGCACGGTTCAAATTCCAATTGCTGCATTAAGTGGTGTTTATAAAGGAAGTATTGTTTGGGCGTATTTTATTAAGAAGATCAAGACGTTTAGTCAGTTGCGTTGGTAAATGTTCAACTGAAATAGTCTACAGTCAGGTTTTTTCGTTCATTTGTAGCCAAATCAATCAGGTCAAAACGCTTCACAGCAGTAAAAGAGCCTATTTCCGTGTCGCTGTTGATATGGATAGTGCCCATTAATAAAATATATTTGCAGTGATATGCTGTCATGTTGATCAACTCATTTATTCGCTTGTCTATCGCCTCATAAATTACTTCTGTGGCTTCCATCATCGGAATTTTGGCAGTAAGGATCCTCTCTTTTTCCTTCAATAGAATCTGCTCAAGGGTATTCATCTGGTGGTCAATTTCGCTGATATGGCCCGGTTTGATCAAATTGTCAATCAGCTTGTTCAGTGCGCCTCTTGCCGCTCCACAGCAACTTGAATTTTTACTTTGTCCCATTCTATGGATCTCTCCAACTTCTCCATCTCTTGAAATACCGATATGTGGGCCATAGTATACAAAAACAGCACCATCGTCTGGTACATGACTTGCAAAAGCACCCATCCCACTTAAACCCGTAAAGGGAAATCCATCTAGTCCACCCATTTTAAAAGGGCCCAAAAATTCTGTTGCCCTAATAGGATATTGGATGCTATTGACATCATCACTGCAGATACTGTCGGCCAGCATGAGCTGAGATGGTTCAAGATCTAACTCTTCCTCAACAAAGTCGATGATCCTGTTAAAACCATCGATCGTTGTTACTGCATTTGGATAATATTGACGGATAAGGGCTAATTTTTCTCTTTTTTTCATTGTGGAGTTAGGGTTTGCAGAGGTTAGGTTATATGTTAATTTCCCAACTGATCTTTAATGGTTTTTTCAATGGAATGAACTGTATTTGGCCCAAAACCAGCAGTACTAAATTTGATTAATCCGTCTTTACCTACAATTACATGTGTTGGATAAAATTTAACTCCATATTTTTGAGCAAGAGGCCTACCTCCACCTATAATGTTATAATCAAAAGCTGTTGTTTTTAAGAAGTTTTTCAATTCAGAACGTTCATCAAGTGCAATGGCCAGAAAAACGATTTCTTTATTGTCTTTATATTGTTTAACTATTTTGTTTAATTCTGGCATTTCATCTCTACAAGGTGCACAATTGATAAACCAAAAGTTAATCACATAAATTTTATCGCTAATGGTTCTAAGGTCATATTTATTACCATTGATATCGTTTAGTTTTTCTCCATTAAATTTTTCTCCTTCTTTAAAAACACCACTACCCCCTGGTTTATCCATGTTTTTTAGCAATTCTTTAATTCTTTCTGCTCGTTTTTCTTTTTCTTCAGGGCTTAAGGGCGAAAGTAAAAACTCTGTGCTTCCTGGAATTGATTTAATGGCATATTCTCCCATTGCTATTAGTTTCATCCAACTAGCATAAGGATAAACTTTGCCTGAAGCATCTTTAACTATTGAGCTTTGATTTAGATTATCTTTTGTTATAGGTGCTTGGGCATAACCTTTAAAAGCAAGGCATAACAGAAAAATAATGAGGTATTTTTTCATATATCTTTGTTAGGATAGGTGTCTTATTGTTTCAGAAAACCCTCTAAGGCTAGGCGGTAACCATCAAGACCAAAACCAGTTAATACGCCTTTACAGTTTTTGCCTGTTAAAGAAACATGTCTAAATTCTTCTCTGGCGTAGATATTAGAGATGTGTACTTCAATTACTGGTGTTTTGATAGCAGCAATAGCATCAGCAATGGCTACTGAGGTATGTGTATAGCCCCCACCGTTTAAAATGATACCATCATAACTAAAGCCCACTTCATGTAACTTATTGATCAGCTCGCCTTCAACATTACTTTGGTAATAATCAATTTCGATAATGCTATATAGTTCCCGCAGTTGCGAAATGTAGGTTTCAAATCCTTCAGACCCATAGATAGAGGGTTCTCGCAGGCCCAACAAGTTTAAATTTGGCCCATTTATAATTTGTATCTTCATTGATTGTTTAAATTTGTATCATTACAATAATACGCAATTGTAAGGATAGCCCAAATAAAAATGAATACCCAATCTTACCTCAAAGGATTTAAGGATTACTTAAAGTTAGAACGTTCGCTGGCTAAACATTCTATTGAGGCCTATTTAAACGATGTAGACAAATTGATCCAATATTACCTGGCTATAGATAAGGAATTGGTACTAAGCAAAGTACAATTAGTAGACCTCAGGGCTTTTATCACTTGGTTAAATGAAATCGGGATGCAGGCCAATACACAGGCAAGGGTAATTTCTGGTGTGAAGGCATTTTTTAGCTATCTGATGCAGGAAGAGCTTATTGCAGAAGATCCTACAGCTTTATTGGCAGCACCAAAGTTGACCAGAAAACTACCCGATACTTTAAATATTTATGAAATCAATCAACTCATTGATGCGATTGATGCCTCTAAAGCAGAAGGAATGCGCAATAAGGCAATTATAGAAATGTTATACGGTTGTGGTTTGCGTGTTACCGAACTGATAGAATTACGAATTTCTAACGTATATGTAGAAACAGAATTTATCAAGGTAATTGGAAAGGGAAATAAAGAACGCATCATTCCAATTGGTGCTGCTGCCTTAAAATTGCTCAAAATCTACATCAACGAGGTTAGGGTTCATCTGGACATTAAAAAAGGTCATGAGGATTTTATCTTTTTGAACCGTTTGGGGAGCAGATTATCGCGGATATCTGTGTTTAACCTGATCAAATCTTTGGCCCAACAAACCGGGATCCATAAAAACATCAGTCCCCATACCCTACGCCATTCTTTTGCTACCCATTTAATTGAAGGCGGTGCAGATCTGCGTGCCGTACAAGAAATGTTGGGCCATGTAAGCATCACCACTACAGAGATCTATACCCATTTAGACCGAGCCTATCTACAAAGTGTAATTACGCAGTTCCATCCAAGGGCTTAACGCAACAGATCATCCTGTCTTTTCCCTGCATATCTTTTCTTAATTCAATGTTTTCGAATCCTTTAGATGCTAACAAATCAATAGTCTGTTTACCTAAAAATTCATTGATCTCGAAAAATAAGAAGCCGTTAACAGCAAGGTTTTTTAAGGCAAAATCAGAAATTGCATGGTAAAAAACCAATGGATCTTCATTGCTCACAAACAAGGCACGGTGTGGTTCGTGTACCAACACATTATGGTGCATGTCCTGCTTTTCATCTTCTTTGATGTAAGGTGGGTTGCTAACGATTATAGTGGGTTTGAGTTGAAGTGTTGAAGGTTGCGGATTTAAGATATCATCATGGATAAACTCAACATCAACCTGGTTTAATAAAGCATTTTCTTGGGCAAGCGCTAAACTATCTTCGGCAATATCCAATGTAGATATCCGAGCCATTGGTAAATGTTTTTTCAATGCAATGGCAATACAACCACTTCCTGTGCCAATGTCAAGTATGTTTAGGCTTTGTTGATCAGCTGCAAATTGCATGTTGCAAACCGATACTATCCATTCTACCAATTCTTCCGTCTCAGGGCGAGGAATCAGTACCGATTCGTTTACCTTAAAGGTCAAGCCATAAAAATGGCTTTTGCCCAATACATATTGCACAGGTCTGCCAGTTGACAATTCGGTTAAGATACCTTCCAGTTTAACTGTATTTGTCTTACTTAAAACCGCTTCTTTTTTGAGCAGGTAATCTCCCTTGCTGTATTGCAATACTTCTTCAATGGCCATTAAAAAGATAGCATGGGCCTCATCTTTATCGTAAATGCTATTTAATGTTGTTTTAAAACTGTGGGCAAGGTATTTCAATTCCATCTGCCGTAAAAATAGTCATTAGCATAGCTAATCTAAAATCACAAATCTAAAATTGTAATTCATAAATATAGCTTACTTTTGCACTAATGAACGATGAGGTTTATATGCAGCGTTGCCTTGAATTGGCAAAAATGGGAATGGGCAACGTCAGTCCAAATCCAATGGTGGGCTGTGTAATTGTGTGTGAAGGTGAAATCATTGGCGAAGGTTTTCATCAAAAGATTGGCCAAGCCCATGCCGAAGTCAATGCAATCAACGATGTGTTGAGCAAGCATGGCGACCAAGCTGCTGCCCTGCTGAAAAAGGCCACTGCCTATGTAAACCTAGAGCCCTGTGCGCATTTTGGTAAAACTCCTCCCTGTGCCGATCTATTGGTTAAGCATCAGCTTAAAAAGGTAGTAATTGGCAATACAGACCCATTTGCTGGTGTAAATGGCAAGGGAATTGAAAAACTGAAAGCAGCAGGGATAACTGTTGTTACTGGTGTGTTAGAAAAGAAATGTTGGGTATTCAATCGTCGTTTTTTTACCCGAATACAAAAGCAAAGGCCTTTTATTATATTAAAATGGGCACAAACTGCCAACGGTTATTTTGCCCCAATAGAGGCCACACAACAGTGGATTTCTGGTCCAATGGCTAAACAATTGGCACACCAGTGGAGAAGTGAAGAAGATGCAATCTTGGTAGGAAAAAATACCGCCTTGATCGACAATCCTCAATTGACCGCTAGAAATACAATTGGCAAAAATCCAACCCGAATTGTAATTGATCGGACCTTGACCATTCCTGAAAGCCACCATATCTATAATGATGCGGCAAAGACCATTATCTTTAATGAGCTGAAAACCGATGTTGTGGGGAATGTTCACTTTGTACAGATGGAAGACATGCAATTTTATCTGGCGCAAAAAATAGCTTTTCAACTTTACCTAATGGATATCCAATCGGTAATGATCGAAGGTGGTGTACAAACCTTGAATCATTTCATTGCTGCTGGTTTATGGGATGAGGCTCGAATATTTACATCGCCAACAACTTGGGAAACAGGAATTAAAGCTCCATTGATCAAAGGGAATGTAATAGAGAAACTACAGATTGGAGCAGACACATTAACGATTTACTCAGCAATATAACCGTATGATTTTTTTAGTTTTAAGTATTATTTGTAGTGTAACCGTTGGCGTATTGTTAAAACTGGCCAAAAGATACCAGATCAATATTATGCAGGCAGTTACATGGAATTACCTGTTTGCGATTGGCTTGAGCTTGATCTTCTTTAAACCAGATTTTGGTGCCATCCGTATCGCCGACTTCTCTCCTGTCTACCTGATCATCGGAATCTTATTACCAGTGATCTTTTTGGTACAAGGCAGGGCGGTACAACAAACTGGTTTGGCCAGAACAGACATTGCCCAACGCTTATCCCTATTTATATCACTTTGTGCTGCCTATTTCCTTTTTAACGAAAGTTTTGACCGCTTAAAATACGTAGGCTTGGTATTTGGTTTAGTTGCCATTGTATTTACCATGTACCGCAAAACAGATAGCCTGTCTACCAAAAAAGGTTGGTTATACCTCTTGTTTGTTTTTGTAGGTTTTGGTGTGATTGATGTATGTTTTAAATTGGTGAGCCAGATCACCATCATCCCCTACACCACTTCTTTGTTTTTGATCTTCTGTTTGGCATTTGTACTTTCGTTGGCATATATCCTTTATCTTTCTGTTACTAAACAGACCAAACTCCAATTGATCAATTTTATCTGCGGGTGTGTATTGGGCTTTTTCAATTTTGGCAATATCCTATTTTACTTGAAGGCCCATCGAGAAATGGCAGAAAACCCATCAACGGTATTTGCGGCCATGAACATTGGAGTGATCATTGCAGGTAGTATCATCGGTATCTTTTTATTTAAAGAACGGTTGACCAAACTGAACTATTTTGGGCTGATGTTGGCCCTGGTTGCCATTGTTTTAATTACCTTATCCAAACTGCATGCTGTTCGATGATACCTACCAAACCATAACAAGCACTTCTGAAGGCATTTTTAGGGATAAAGGCAGCAAGTTTATTGGTTATGCCTACCCTATTAAAAATGAACAGGAAGTTAAACACATCATTATTAAACTCAAGGCAGCACATGCCAAGGCCAGACATTTTTGTTGGGCTATCCGTTTAACGCCTGATCGTAACGTTTTCAAGCTCAATGACGATGGAGAACCTTCTGGAACAGCAGGAAGGCCCATCTTAAACACTCTACTTTCTGCCGATGTAACCAATATCCTAGTGGTAGTTGTTCGATATTTTGGTGGTACTTTGTTAGGTGTGCCGGGCTTGATCAATGCTTATAAATCGGCCACGATAGAAGCGCTAAATGCCAATACCATTATCTCTAAAACGGTAAATGATGTATACGAGGTCAATTTCGACTATTTGGAAATGAACCCGATCATGCGGATCATAAAAGATGAACAGCTAGAAATCATCAAACAAGAGTTTGACATGCAATGTGCTATCCAATTCGAAGTCAGAAAAGCCAACCTCAATACAGTGTTAGGGAAACTGGAAAAAATTGAAGGTGCTAAAATTAAATATCTCTATACTATTTGATACGATATTGACTTAAATTGAAGCATTTCTGTTAAATTTGTTCTTTTACCAAATCGTTCATCCTATGCAAAAATTATCGGCAGCTGATCTGATCATTAATCCAGATGGAAGTATCTACCACCTCAATCTTTTACCAGAAGATATTGCAGATACAGTAATTACGGTAGGCGATCTAGACCGTGTACCTGAAATCAGTAAACATTTCGATTCTATTGAAGTAAAAAAAGGAAAAAGAGAATTTATTACCCATACAGGATATATTGGCAAGAAACGTATTACTGTACTCTCTACAGGGATTGGCACCGATAATATCGATATTGTTTTTAATGAGCTGGATGCCTTGGTAAACATAGATTTCGAAGCGAGGGAAGTTAAAAAAGACCTTAAATCTTTAGCTATTATCCGTATTGGTACTTCTGGGGCCGTACAACCTGATATTCCCATGGGTACGATCCTAGCCTCTTCATTTGGGTTGGGTTTTGATGCCTTGATGAACTATTACATCCATCAGGTATCTGGTGATGAACATAGTTTGTTGGACAGCATAAAATCCCATTTTTCGCATGTGAAAGGAATCAATCCTTACCTTACTGCTGCTGATCAGGGCTTGTTGCAAACTATTGGAAAAGACATGGAACAAGGGATTACAGCTACGGCACCAGGGTTTTATGCACCGCAAGGTAGACAGGTAAGGGCAAAAAATGCAGTGCCAGATTTTATTGGTCAACTCAATAGTTTTACTTCAGGAAAACATAGGATCACCAATCTAGAAATGGAAACTGCAGGTATCTATGCATTGGCAAAAGCATTAGGCCATAAAGCCTTATCAGTAAATGCCATATTGGCCAGTCGCGTAAAATTCGAATTTAGCAACGAACCGAATAAAATAGTAGAAAAGGCCATTAAAATGGTTTTAGAGCGTTTGTGCAATTAAATAAAATGGCAGTACAACACCGGGTTAAGGATTCTATTTTAAGATTGATCGATTTCTTTTATCCTCCGTTTAAGAAATTTATTGGGTTACAGACTTTTAGGTATGCCGCATGTGGCGGAAGCAATGCCTTATTGAACCTTGTCATTTTCTTTATCAGTTACAATTATCTATTTGTGAAGGAAGTAGTATATCTATTTGATTTTGCAATTACCAGATACATTGCTGCTTATTTGGTGGCACTTTCTGTGAGTTTTCCAGTTGGTTTCTGCCTCAATAAATATGTGGTTTTTCAAGAGTCGAACTTATTAGGACGTACGCAGTTTATCAGATATGCCAGTTTAACGGTTACAAATATATTTTTAGATTATTCGCTTTTGCACCTCTTGGTAGGTTATTTTGGCTTGTGGGCCACCCCATCACAGGCATTTATCATTGTGATCTTATCTTTGTTCAGCTATCTTTTCCAGACTTACTATTCGTTTAAAACTGTGAAGGGAAATAAGGAATAGAAAATAGATGAATCGCACATTGGTGTTGGTCGAGAAATGCTTTCTCGATCACTTAATTGTGGATTTTTAATCCAAATTGTAATAATTAAATCAATGGTTTAACAAACTGGTCAATAGTTCCATTGGCATAACCATTTGTATTGAACCAGCCCATCAGTTCATCCATCCTATTTTCCATATCCTTACCCGAATTTTTGCTTACATAACCTGGAAAACCATAACGCTCTTGGTCTTTAAGATCTGTAAATTCCCATGGATGGAAATAGATATTGAGGTAACCATCTTTTTTCAAGGTCCTTTTGGCCAGATGTTTATATAATCCCAATGGAAAATTATGGAAAGACAACCAGAACAGAGGAATTCGTAACATGGGACTTACCGATGCCGGTAATTGTAATACCTTGCCTTGTTTAAAATAAGTTCTGGAAATGTGCAGGTTATTGTAACGGCCTGGCAACCAAGTTGGATTGATGGAACTGTTATAAAGATAGCCTGCTTTTTCGATCTCTATTTCATCAACAGGCATCATTCTTGGCATCCGGTATCCAGTAATAGGCAAACCAGAAAGCTCTTCCAATTTCTGCTTGGATTCCAATAGGTCCTTCACCTCGAATTTAGAATGGTAATAGCCATGAGAAGCCAATTCGTGACCTTCATTTTTAATTCTGCGGATGATTTCTGGCGCATTTAAGGCAAAAGTGGCCGTAGAAAAAAAAGTAGCTTTAAACTTATGCTTTGCTAATAAATCTAATATAATAGTGGTTCCAGTAATGGAAATGTTGATTTGGTCTTCAAATGAAATGGTTTTACCATATTCAAACGCCATGTCAAACTCCTCGATATCAAAACTTAACAATACCATTAAAGAATGTCTTTGAGGTTGCTAGAACGGATAATGTAATTAGGCCTGTTTTTGCCCTGCATAAACATTTTTCCAATGTAGATTCCGATAATGCCTAAGATGATCAATTGTAGTCCTCCAAAAAAAGCAATGGTTGTAATCAGTGAAGCCCAGCCGCTTACATGTTTACCAATATAATAAGCATATAACACATATGGGATATACAATAAGGAAACAAAAGAAAAGAAGAAACCGAGATAAACAGCCGTGTGTAAAGGTTTGGTGCTAAGCGAAGTAACGCCATGAATGGCCAACTTGCGCATCTTTTTAAGGTTGTACTTACTGGCACCTGCAAAACGTTTGTCTGGAATATAATCTATGGCATATTGTTTAAAGCCAAGCCATTTGACCAAACCCCTAATAAATGGGTCATTTTCCTTAAACTGTTTTAGTACATCCACAGTTTTTCTGTCAAGTAACCTAAAATCTGCTGTGCCGGGCTCTAACTCAATATCTGACAAGGAATTCATCAGTTTATAGAAATACTTAGAAGTCGCTCTTTTTTTATAGGATAATCTTTTGTCTTCTTTTCTGCGGGTATATACAATTTCATAACCTTCATCCCACTTCTCTAACATCTGCTTGAACAATTCTGGTGGATGTTGAAGGTCTGCATCTAATGAAATTACACAATCGCCCTTGGCATAATCTAAACCAGCTTTTAAGGCAGGTTGGTGTCCGAAATTTCTAGAAAATTCAATGTAAAAGAAGTTGTTCTTAACTTTCGCCAAGTCTTCAATCACTTCCAACGTTCTATCTGTTCCACCATCATCTACCACTAAGATTTCAAAATCGTAGGGCAATGTTTCAAAAACCTTTTCTATTCGGTCTACAATAACAATAATGTTATCCTCTTCGTTATGCGCGGGGATAACAATTGAGACAAGTCTATTCATTTTTGGCTTTAATCTGTGTTAAGTCAAATTGTTTAGTCAACAGTTCATAGGTTAGAACGAGCCATATTAAAATGCAAGGTAATGCTTTTAAAGAATAAGGTTTGATATAATTTTCTCTTATGGATCTAGGGAAGAGGTCTGATGCAGATAAAGTAGTCAATAACAAGGCAAGCACAAATAGGGCTATTGTTCCCTTATCTATTGGTCTTTCTTGTACAACAAACCATATCGCTACGCCTGCAAAGGCAATTACATAGGTTGGCGACTCGGAAGAATTGCTAAAAATAACAGTGAATATTAAAGTTGAGGCTAAAAACAACAACCTGAATATAGGTTCTTTATATTGTTTGATACGTAGGTATGGTAAAGCGAATAAAATAAGGCCTCCTAGTAAAAAAGGCAGATTTGGAATGCTTGCATCCTGAGCAATTCTCCTCACCATTCCCATTACTGATATGTCTTGCATAGATGTCAACGAGGCATTTAACATCTGTTTTTCAGATAGTGAAATATACCAGTCGTGATAAGATTGCAAGATGTAACTAGGCGTAAAAAAGATCATTGGCGCAACAAGAAAAACAATGGCCCAAAAAAAGCAATAGGCAATAAATTTGGGCTTCTCTTTGGCAAAAAAGAAAAAGGCCAGACCAACAATGCCATATAGCTTAACAAAAGTGCCCAACATGATCACAAAGGCTGCCCAAAAATTCTGTTTCCGTTCTATAAATACATAGGCCAAAATAATAATGGCAGCTATAGAAATGTTAAATTGAAAGCTGAACATGGAAGTCAGCATTTCGTGGGCTACAATCCAATAAACCGCATTGACCTTGGTGGTAGTGATTGGCAATTGTTTAATGGCAAAATATAGGAACATTACATTGGCCAATTGCCAAAAAAACATACCCAAATAATTTGGTAAGATTGCAAATGGAGCAATCAGTAAGCTAAAGAATGGTCCGTAATGGTTGGTGTCTAGATGTTCGGGATGTACGATATATAGATTGAGATGATCTACCGCATGGAAATAGGCATATTTAAAAATCAGATAGTTGTTGTTGATCGATGGCTTGAAAAGTTGCTTGACCGCAACAGCTACTACTAATAAAATCCAAACAGCCAGAATAAATCTATCGTTGTTTAATAAACGAACGATTTTTTGCCAAAAAGATAGATTTGGCTCTTTTTTATTTAAAGAGGACACGAAAAAATGATATTTTATACTTGGTTTAACCTAACGCTACAAATATATAATTATATATAATTTTTTTGTTACAAAAGAAAAGATTTAACATTTATTAACAATTAGGAATGTGTTCAACTACCAACTCATTTCCACTCATGTCTAAATAAGTTACCGTCATTGCTGCGAGGTCTGTTACCCATTTCTCTACCCCTGCCGCCGCTGCTTGTCTACAAAAGGTCTGGTAATCAGTTGATCCTTGTTGATGGCTCTTTAAAGCTGTTTTGAAATCTTCCGCAGATGATTGTTCTTCGATCAATAAGTTTTCATAAACTGGTGCACTTTCTACCGTATGGTCGTCATTGCCAAAATAGATGGACATGCCATTCATTACATATACGTCATTTCTGATTACACCCATTGCCTTGATTTCTTTAATGAAGTTTGGAAAATCGGCTCCGGTTTTGATCTTGCTTTCGGCTTGTTGTATGGCTTCAATTGTAAACATTGGCTTGGGTTAAGATGTTAAAACTTTATAAATGGTGGTCTGCGTATAAATTTCGTCAGGTTGTAAGATGGTACTTGGAAAATGCGGAATGTTCACTGCATTTGGATGATGCTGGGTTTCTACACAAAAAGCATCAAAGGCACCATATTCCTTTCCATTCTTGCCATTCTTTACAGCCAAATATTTGGCCGTATACAAGTGTGCAACAGGCTCTGTAGTATATACCAACAAAGAGAGTCCGCTATTTGTTTCGGTTGTTTTACTGGCCAAGGTTAAGCTGCCATATTCCTTGTCCAAAACATAGGTCTGATCATAGCCACTTTCCTTATCCCAATTTGCCCCAATGGCTCTTGGTTTGGTAAAATCGTGGATTGTATCTGCTACAGGAATCAACTTACCAGTGACTACAAAATTGCTATCCTGTTCTAGATAATTTGAGGCATTCATCTGATGGATGTGGTTTGTTACCTGCTCCCCTGTTGGAGAAAGGTTAAAGTAACTATGGTGCGCCAAATTGATCGGTGTGGCCTCATCGGTATCTGCCTGATAGGTAAGGATCAGTTCATCGTTATTGGTCAACTCGAAAGTGAGTTGTATGGCTAGGTCGCCAGGAAAGTTTTCTTCGCCATCGAGGCTAAAATATTGAAAGGTTACACTGGCATGTGGTTCTTCACTGATATGGGTAATGTCCCACACCTTTCTGTCAAAACCAATTTTACCACCATGCAAACAATCATTGCCATTGTTTTTGGCCAATTGATATTCAACGTTGTCCAACTCAAATTTACCATCTTTTATCCTATTGGCATAACGGCCAATAATGGCGCCAAAATAAGGATAGTTTGCCAGATATGCCGGATTGATATAGTCTTCAAACTTATCGAAGCCTAATACGATATCCTGTTGCTCGCCATGGGCATTGGTTACCACAAATTGGTTGATGATCGTACCGTAATTAAAGAGTTTTACAAAATTACCTTTGTCATTTTTTAGTTCTACGATAACTACCTCTTTTTCGTCAATAAAAGTTCCTGTGTGTATCTGCTTTGCTGTCATAAATTGTATCTTAGCCACAGGCTAAATTACAATTTAAACTCAAAATTCTACCAAGAAAACACATTTTATGAAAGAGCAGTTAGTAGAAGTATTTCAGAGCAGATACCAGCAGGATCCAACGGCAAGCTACTTTGCACCGGGCAGGGTGAACTTAATTGGCGAGCATATCGATTACAATGGTGGTTTGGTAATGCCTTGTGCCATTTCTGCGGGTACATGGTTGCTACTGGCTCCAAATACTGATCGAGTACTGAGGTTTAAGAGTGTAAATTTTGAAGAGGAAGCTACAATATCCATCGCCAAAAGCTATACCAAAACAGGTAAAGAATGGTACAACTATCCCTTAGGTGTTTTCAATGAGCTTCAGCAACTGGGTTGGGATGCAACTGGCCTAGATCTTTTGTTTTTTGGCAATATCCCTATCGGTGCTGGATTGTCTTCTTCGGCCTCTATTGAGGTGTTGACTGCTTTTGCCTTAAATGATCATTTTAAACTGGGCCATGATAAACTAGAACTTGTTAAATTGTCTAAAAAAGTAGAAAACATCTTTATTGGATTAAATTCTGGTATCATGGACCAATTTGCCGTTGCTTTTGGAGAGGCAGACAAAGCCTTGGTACTAAACTGCGATACCTTAAAATACAAAGTGGTAGATTGTGCGCTTGGAGATTACCAATTGGCTATTGTCAATACCAATAAGACCAGAAAACTCGAAGAATCGAAATACAATGAAAGATTTGCGGAATGTGAAACAGCATTGAATGCCTTAAAACAAGGCATCAATATCCATAACCTTTGCGAGCTGACTGCCGAAAAACTGGCTTTACACAGCCATCTGATCACTGATGAAACCATTTTAAAGCGTGCTACACATGTGGTTAAAGAGAACGACCGTGTACACTTGGCAGCCAAAGCTTTAAATGTTGGCGAACTGGAAGAATTTGGTAGGTTGATGTACGCTTCTCACCAATCGCTGAAAGAGCTTTATGAAGTTTCTGGAAAGGAACTGGATGCAGTGGTAGACTTCTGTAGTGGATATGAACATGTTATTGGTGCCCGAATGACGGGTGCAGGTTTTGGTGGTTGTGCCATCGCCTTGCTTAAAAAAGGTTACGAAGAAGATTTTGCCAAGCAGCTGACCGATTACTATGTAGCTGAAATTGGCTATCCAGCTGCTATCTATATCCACCAGATTGGCGATGGTGTAAAGTTGGTTTAAAGCTTCAATAATAATTTTTAAGTTTGCAGCATGCGAAAATTAAAACTCGATGAACTTAATCGTGTAGATATACAAGAATTTAAAGAACAGGAAAAACTACCTGTAGTAGTGGTATTGGATAATGTGAGGAGCATGCACAATGTGGGTTCGGTTTTTAGAACGGCCGATGGTTTCTCAATCGAAAAAGTAGTGTTGTGTGGCATTACGGCACAACCTCCGCATCGCGAAATCGAAAAAACAGCATTGGGGGCAACGCAGTCTGTAGATTGGATACATTTTGAGGATACTTTGGTTGCCATTGATACTTTGCGTGGACAGGGCTACCAGATCATTGCCATAGAGCAGGCAGAAAACAGCACCATGCTCAATACGTTTAAGCCAGATCCAGCTCAGAAATATGCATTGATTTTTGGCAACGAGGTAAATGGAGTTAGTGATGAGGCGATGCAGAAAATTGATAACTGTATCGAAATACCACAATTTGGTACCAAACACTCTTTCAACATTGTAATTTCTGCAGGTATTGTGCTTTGGGATTTCTTTGCTAAATTGAAACTCTAAAACTTTTCAGTATTACCTGATGATGGAAAATCTACTTTTAAAAAAGCTGCAGGTTAAACCTGGTTTTAAAGTTCTGGCACTAAATGCGCCAGAGAATTTTTTGGCAATTATTGGCGAGCTGCCAAATGATATTGAGGTTTCAATGGATGAAAGCATTGCGTTTAATGCGTTATTCATTTTTGCTACTACAAAAGTAGAAATGTTAACTGCTTTAGCTACAAAACATCAATCGATAGGTGATCAGACCATTTGTTGGATCATGTATCCTAAGGCGAAATCTAAATTGGCTAGTGACTTGAACCTGATGCAGAGTTGGGAAGATTTAAATCGCTATCAGTTAGCACCATGTGCCTCTGCGGCAATAGACCAAACTTGGACTGCACTTCGGATCAAACCTGTAGATAGTACCAAGAGATCGGGAATGGGCAATGCCGAAATCCAACAAAATGAGTATGGCGAATTTGTAGATGTGAAGCGCAAAATAGTAAACCTGCCTGATGATTTAAAAACAGTTTTGGAAAAGAACAGTACGGCTTTAGACTTTTATGAGCAACTCTCCTATTCTAACCGTAAAGAATATGTATTGTGGGTATTGAGTGCCAAACAAGAAAAGACCAGATTAGATCGTATACAGAAAACGGTAGATAAATTGACCGCAAAAAAGAAAAATCCTACAGAAAAATAAAATTTTAACAGTTTTAACGCTATTTAACAGAACAGGTTAAACTATGTTAAAATAAGTTTGAGCATTTAATTGTCAGTTAATTTTGAATTGACTTTTAAACAGAACTTTATATTTTAACATGGGCTATACCATTACTAAACCTATTTTTATAGCGATTCTCCTTTCTCTTGCTTTTACAGGTCGGGCACAAAACAACACTTTGCCTGGTAAAATCAACGGCAAGTTAGTAGATGAGAAAAACACTCCAATTCCATTTGCTAGCATAAGCTTGTATCTACAAACGGATACTGTACAAGTCAAGGGCACACTTTCTTCAGAAAGTGGAGATTTTAGTTTTGAGCAACTGCCTTTTGGGAGCTATACCCTCAAAATCGAAGGGTTTGGTTATCAAGAATCCATCATCAGTTCGATAGTAATCAACGATCAAAAACCACAATTTACCATAGATAAGCTAGTTTTACACTTGCAGGCACAACAACTGAAAGAAATCAGCATTGTAAGGAAAAAACCTTTAGTTGAAAGAAAAAGCGATAAGACCATTTTAAATGTGGCCAGCAGTATTTTAGCCATCGGAAATTCAGCCTTTGATATTTTGGCAAAGGCGCCGGGTGTAAGCATTGACAACAGTGGAAATATCAGTTTACGTGGAAAACCTGGTGTAAGTGTAATGATCAATGGAAAACTAACCTACCTGTCTACAGCACAGCTAACCACTTTGTTGCGCAATACCAATGGAAATACCATTGAAACCATTGAGTTGATCAATAGTCCTTCGGCCAAATACGATGCCGCTGGTAGTGGTGGTATCATCAATATCAAGTTAAAAAAGAACCAGAACTATGGTACAAATGTTAATCTGCTGTTGGGTGCAGGTTATGGCAGCAATTATAAAAGCAATGCTGGAGTCAATTTTAACCATCGTAATAAAAAACTCAATGTTTTTGGGAGTTACGACTATACCAACGATAAAGATTTTGAAGACCTCTACCTCAATAGAAGTAATCAGTCGGCTACTGAAACTACCTATTTTAACCAACAAGGAAGGGATATCAATACCAGTAAGAACAACAGTTATAAAATTGGGCTTGATTACGAGTTGGATGAAAAAAACACCATTGGATTGATGGTAAATGGCTATCACAATAACAACAAAATCAATTCGATGATCAATACCTTAATGGGGGCGCAACCTTCACAGCAAGATTCATCAATTGTAGCCAGCAATCTTGGCCAAAGTAAATACACCAACCAAACTTATAACCTTAACTATAAATCGGTAATAGATACTTTGGGACAAGAACTAAATGTCGATTTGGATTATGCCAAGTTCTATAACATCAATCAGATCAACTATAATAATTCTTTTTTTAATAACAATGGATCGATTTCCAAGCCAGCCTTGATCTTTAGAACTGCCACACCTGCCAATGTAAAGATATGGTCTGGAAAGGTTGATTATACCTATCCATTCTCTGCACAGACCAAATTGGAAACTGGTGTAAAAAGTAGCTATGTCAATACCACAAACGATTTCAGACATGAGGATCTGATCGGTCAACAATGGATCAATGATGCTGCTAAACGTAATAATTTCGATTATAAAGAGACCATTAGTGCTGCTTATGCCAATTTACAGCATAAATTTGGTGAATTAACGGTTCAAGTTGGCTTACGTGCCGAACTGACCAATTCTGAAGGCTATTCGCCTGCTACCCAAAGCAGGGTAAAACGTAATTATATTGATTTTTTCCCAAGCATAAGTTTAAGCAAAACGGTGGCCGAAGCACATGAGTTTGGTTTGTCTTATCACAAAAGGATCGATCGTCCAGATTATCAGTCGCTTAATCCATTTATCTATTTTGCTGATTTATATACCTATTCGCAAGGTAACCCATACTTAAATCCTCAATATACCAATGCATTTGAATTTACTTATAGTTTTCAGGAAAAACTCAATGCAACATTGGGATATAGCCACACCAGAGATGTAATTACTACAACCTTGATCAATGATCCAGTTAAAAAAACACTATTTATACTCGAGCAGAATTTAGCAAGTCAAAATACTTATAACCTCAATATTGGAGCCCCATTGGCCATTACCAAATGGTGGAATACCAGTAATGATGCCACTTTGTACTATACAGATTTTAAATCACCTAATTTAATGGGGTCGCCATTTAGCAGCGGAAAATTAAGTTATCTATTGAATACCACCCAAACTTTTTCGGTAAGTAGTTCTATCAATGCAGAATTAACGATGGACTATCAATCGGCACAGGTATACGGTACTTATGCCGTAAAACCCTTATATGGAATTGATTTTGGTGTGAGCAAGTCTTTTGCCAATAAAAAAGCAACTGTAAAACTGGCTGCCAATGATCTATTCAATGTAAGAAAAGCAAATATCAGTAGTGCTCTTCCATTACAGGATTATCGTTTGTACCAAAAGGAAGAAAGTAGGATTTTTAGGTTAAGTTTCAGTTATAATTTTGGTAGCAGTTCAATCAAGGCTGTTAGAGAACGCTCTAAAAGCTCTGATAGTGAACAAAGTCGTGTTAGATCAAAGAATTAAGGTTTGAAATAATTGTTGGTCTGGGTCTTCGACAGGCTCAGACTGACATTTAATTGATTTTTTAAAGCTTTGTCATGCTGAACACAGTGAAGACCGAGAAGCAGCTACGAAGTCAATCTCCTTCCTTACTTCATCAATAGAGATGCTTCTTATCTCAGCATGACAAAATCATTAATTACCCAGCTAAAACCTTATCTGGTGTAATCGGTAAACTTCTGATTCTTTTACCTGTAGCATTAAACACTGCATTGGCCACAGCACCAGCAAAACCAATCAAGGCAATCTCTCCCATTCCTTTGGCCCCCATTGGATTAACAATTGGATCAGGTTTGTCGATGAAAATTACATCAATATCAGGTACATCAGCATTTACTGGTACATGGTAATCGGCAAAATTGTTGTTTACATACCTACCATAGCGGTTATCTAAGATGGCTTCTTCTGTTAATGCCATGCCAATACCGCCAACAGCACCGCCTACCATTTGGCTACGGGCAGTTTTAGGACTAACTATCTTTCCAGAATCGCCTACCGATACAATTTTACTTACTTTAACAACACCTGTTGATTGATGCACTTTTACTTGTACAAAATGGATGGAAAAAGAATACATCGAATAATTTTTAGCATCCGGATTGTTTTGAGAAGATTGGATGGTTTTCTCAATCATGGGCAGGTTATTCTTCTTTAATACCTCAACAAAGTTGGCTGTAGCATCCATATTGGCATTGGCCGCTAACTCTGCAATGGTAGCTTTTAGGGCTACGCACACATCGTTAACTGCAGAACCTACTGTAGATAAAGTGGCCGAACCACCCTGGCTTGGTGCGGGGGGTAGCGACGAATCGCCCAATTCAAAAGTGATTTTGTTAACGGGCAGTCCCATTAATTTGCTGGCGATCAAAGTCATCCCCGTTCCGGTACCAGGTCCAATGTCACTGGTTGCACTTTGTAGCACTAATGTGCCATCAGCCTTTAAAATCCCCTTTACACTTGCCCTACCTCTACCCGCATTAAATACCCCGATACTCACGCCGTAGCCAATTTGCCATGGGCCTTCAGTTATACTTCCAGGTTTGTTTTTTCTATTGCTCCAACCAATCTTTGCCGAACCTAACCGGTAGGCTTCCTTAATGTATTTGCTAGAAAAAGGTCTATTTTGTGCGGGATCCTTCTCGGGGTCATTTTTGATCCTAAAATCTAGAGGATCCATGTCCAAAGCATTGGCCATTTCATCAATGGCACTTTCCAAGGCAAAAGCTCCGGTTGCCTCGCCAGGTCCACGCATCCAGATGGGTACGCCCATATCCAATGGGATGACATAATAATTGGTATTTACGTTTTCAGAATCGTACATGAACTTGGTCATGTTGACTACACCTTCCGTAAAATTCTCATAGGTAGCCGTCTGTCCGAATGCCGTATGGGTAATACCAGTAATTTTCCCATCTTTTGTAGCCCCTATGCCTATCTTCTGATGTGCAGCAGGTCGATTACCTACCATGGTAAACATTTGGTCGCGGGTAATCACCAACTTTACTGGACGTTTTAAATGCTTTGATGCCATAATTGCGGCAATTTCCAAAGGCCAAGTCCTCAAGGCCATTCCAAAACCACCACCTACAAACTCAGAATTCACCTGTATGTTTTCAGCAGGAATCTTGAATGTATTGGCAATTGTACTTTGGGTAGCTTTTACTCCTTGTGTTTTGGCATACACAGTAACTTGGTCATTTGCTCGCCAATCGGCAATAATGCCATGTAGTTCCATTGGATTATGGGTTTCTACAGGCATGGTATAAGTTTGTTCTAGTTTTACCTCAGCAGTTTTATAAGCATCGGCTATTCCCCTTACATATGGAGGTTGTCCCTGTAGCTTTTTTACGCCTGTATCCTTGATGCTGCCTTCAAAATTGGTGTTAAAGGCAGCTTTTTCATAACTTACCTTTACCAATGAGGCTGCATAAGTGGCCCTTTCAAAAGTATCCGCTACAACAATGGCAATGGGCTGTCCATTAAAGAAGATCTGATCCGTATAAAAAATCTTCATGGGCGAACCACCAGTTTGCTCATAACCAGCCGCAGAAGGTTTGTTGAGATGAGATAATACCCCTAAAACACCTGGGGCATTGCTTGCAGCCTTGGTATCTATGGCGGTAATCTTCCCTTTGGTAATGGTGCTGGTTACCAATACACCATAAGTTTGTCCGGGCAATTGAAACTCGGCAAAGTACTTGGCCTTTCCTGTTACTTTATCTATACCGTCTACACGGTCGTTTTCATCTATAAAAAATAAATCTTCCATTAGGCTTTAGCTTTAGCAACGGTTAATGCTTCGACAATTGTGTTAGGAGCCAATTTCAGTTTAAAATCATTTTCTCCATAACCTTTGGCATCTTTCATGGCCAGTTGTGCAGCAGCTTCGAAATTTGCTTTTGTGGCTTCTTTTCCTTTTAAAAAAGCTTCTGCGGCAGTTAAACGCCAAGGTTTATGTGCTACACCACCCATGGCTAAGCGAACATCGTTAATTTTGCCATCTTTAAGGTCTAAGGCAGCTGCAACAGCAACCAATGCAAAAGCATACGATGAACGGTCTCTTACCTTTAGATAATGGAAATTTTTATTCAGGTTATTGGTAGGAATATCTACCCTCATGATCAATTCGCCTTTTTGTAGGTTATTGTCCTTTTCTGGTGTGTTGCCAGCCAAACGGTGGAAATCGATAAAATTAATCCTTCTTTCTCCTTTTGGCCCTGCAATTACAACTTTGGCATCTAAAGCTACCAAACCCACGCACATATCGCTGGGATGTACGGCAATGCACGACTCTGAAGTGCCAAATATGGCATGCATTCTATTGTAACCACCAATGGCTCCACAACCACTACCAGGCTCACGTTTATTGCAAGGCATGGTAATGTCGTAAAAATAACCACAACGTGTACGCTGCATCATGTTGCCACCAACTGTTGCCACATTACGCAACTGTGCAGAGGCACCCGATTGTAGCGCCAGCATTAGCAAAGGGAATTTTTCTTTGACCAAGGCATTTTCGGCCACTGCCGAATTCGCAGTTAAAGCACCAATCTGCAATACATTGTTAACCAGCTCTATTTTCTTTAAAGGTAGATGGTTGATATCGATCAGCTTTTCGGGTGCGCTAACTCCCCTTTTCATTAAATCTACCAAGTTGGTGCCACCAGCAATAAAAGTTGCTTTGGGATCTTTATTGATCAAACTTAAGGCAGTTTTAACTATTGAAGTTCTTACATATTGGAAATTGATCATATCGATGCCCCCTTTTCTTTAACTTCTTGTATGGCATCTACAATATTTGGATAAGCTCCACACCTGCAGATATTGCCACTCATGTATTCTCTGATTTCGTCCTTTGAATTGGCATGTCCTTCTCTGATACACGCTACAGCACTCATGATCTGTCCGGGTGTGCAGTAACCACATTGAAAACCATCATGTTTAATAAAGGCGGCTTGCATTGGATGTAATTCATCGCCTTTGGCCAAACCTTCTATGGTGGTAATGCTTTTGCCTTCGTTCATTACCGCTAAGCTTAAACAAGAATTGATCCTTTGCCCATCAACATGAACCGTACAAGCCCCGCATTGTCCGTGGTCGCAACCTTTTTTGGTGCCTGTTAAATGTAGTTCCTCTCGTAGCAGGTCTAATAAGGTAACCCTTGGTTCTATCTTGAGTGCATATGGTTTATTATTCACTTTTAGATTGAGTGGTATTTTCTCAAAAAGCTGAGCAAAACGTTCATCAACGTGTTGATCTGCTGCCTTTAATACCGTTAATGGCGTTAAAGAGAGTACGGTGAACAGCGATGTTTTCTTTAAGAAATCACGGCGGGTATCACCAGATGGATTGGCATCGACCTTAGACATGTGCAAAAGATTTAATTACAATAATGGACAATGTTCTAATATCGTGATAATAGGATATGTTTACATAGGTTAATGGTAATTTAGAAGGATTCTATGATGAAAGATTGGAGTTGTAAATCCTAATCAACTATTAGTTTCTTCATAAAAAAGGTCGAGATTGCAAATCCCGACCAGCCTTTCAGAATGACAATGTTTCAATCAATGCGCTTCAAACATGTTGATCATCCTGTTGGTGGCATCTTTGGAGTGTAGCATTGCTGTTGAATCTAAAGTATCTTGAGTAACAGCTGATGCTCTAACTAACATCTGTTTTTCGAAAGCGGCAATGGCCGTTTGAAGATCAGGAAACGCATCGCTGGTTAGCTGTTGGCTCAATTCCAAAGCATCCTGCATGGCCATATTTACCCCTTCACCAGCATAAGGAGGCATCAGGTGGGCCGCATCACCAATCATGGTCAGGTTGGGTAAAGTTTCCCATTTTTGGTCTAATGGATAATAGTATTGTGGTCTTGGGATGCATACCAATTCTTCAAATTCAAATAATTCTCGGTAAACAGGATCCCATGTACCAAATGCAGTTTTAAACCAATTGAATACCTGTGCCTTGTTGGTAAAATCGATACCACTCGTAGTTGCCCAATTTTCATCAACTTTACATCCGGTATAGAATGAAAGTGTTCCATCGCCTTTGGCACTTAAGATCAACGATTGTTCATCCCCGAAAGCAAAGATTTTCCCTCCTTTTAGCAATTCATTTAGTTGAGGGGCATGTTTTTGTGCATGATAGATATTCCCCTCCATGGCTGTAACACCCGAATAGATCGGTTGGGTTGAACTCAGGTATGGACGGATCTTAGACTTAGCTCCATCTGCCGCAATTACAAGATCTGCAGTTGCGCTCGTACCATTCTTGAAATTTAATTGCCATCCATCCTTATAGGGTACCATACTCACAAATTGACTGTCCCAAACCACGGTTTCGGGAGACAAAGAATTTAAAAGTATCGTTCTTAGTGGTCCACGGTCTATTTCAGGACGGTTTTCTTCATGATCTGCAGCTTCATGTAAATCTAATCTAATGGCAGCATGTTTGTCCATGATCCTTAATTTTCTAGCTTCAGGACGATGATTGGCATAAAATTCATCAATCAGTCCTGCTTGGCGCAACGCCTCCAGTCCAGATTCTTCGTGTAGGTCAAGTGTAGCACCTTGAACACGTACATCGCTATTGAAATCTCTTTCGTATACTTTTACATTGGCACCTTTCAGCTGTAAAAGCTTGGCCAGCGTCAATCCGCCTGGGCCGCCACCTACAATGGCTATTGTTTTATTTTTAAGTAACATAACGGTCTAATTTTGTACTACAAAACTAGTCCCTAGGCAAGTTCAATAATTGTATAAATCGGTCGTTTTGATTTTTGGCCAGACTTTTAGGATTTACACCTGCATATTTTTTGACTTCTTTGATAAAATGCGATTGGTCTGCAAAATCTTGCTCTGGAAAGAGTTTTCCAGCTTTGATCTGCTCAAAAGAAGCTTTAAAACGTAAGATGTTGGCATAGGTTTTTAAAGGAATACCAAAACGTTGTGTGAAATAACGGTTGATTTGGCGGCTTGTCCAATGGACTTTATCTGCCAGTTCTTTTACTGTAATTGAACCATTTGAAGCGTACAATAACCTAAATAATCTTCTTTTCCTTTCATCGATGTTCGTTTTTAATTGTTCGGTGATGGCCAATGTTGTTTTTTGAGTGAAATGCTCGAGGGTACTTAGGTCGTTGAGGGTGATACCTAGAAAATTTTGAGGTAATGTTTTTACATGCTCTGGAAGATCAGAAATGGATGTGTTTAAAAAACATTCGATAGCCAATAATTTTAAACTGATGGCAAAAATGACGGTTTTGCCCGGCATTGTATTTTGTGATGGACTGAGGTCTAAGTTCATCAGCATGGCTTGAAAGGGCTCTGTATCAGAATACGTGAAGAAAAGGTCTACTCTTCCATCGGGCATGATCACCATGTCCTGTTCTTGGTCTGATAAGTTTTTGAGTAACCAAAAGCTCTCTACAAAATCAGAAAGTTCTGGAGGTGGGGCAAGAGATTGAAAGACGAACTGGTTGGACATGATTGGTGATGTAAATATAAATACAGCACTAGATAATAAACAAACAAAAACAGATTTGTTATGCTGGGTTTGTCGAAACATTTGTTGGTGTGGTCATCGACAGGCTCATTATCCCGAATGGAGATGCTTTGTTCCTCAGCATGACAAATCTTAATAAAAACCAATTCTATGTGTTCTATGTATCTATGTGGTCAAACATTTAGACAATAAAGACCTAGATTATTTAAAAGAATTACCATGTTGGGCTTTCCAAAGTATTTGTTGGTCTAGTCTTCGACAGGCTCAGACTGACATTTTATTAATTTAAAAAGTCAATCCTATATGGTATAAAAAAGGTCGGGATTACAAATCCCGACCAATACTTCAGTTTATTTAAGCGTAAGCAATCGCATCTTTCGATGGCAATTTGCTATAACCCATTAAATATTCATCTACCTTACGGGCAGTTTCCCTACCCTCAGAAATGGCCCAAACCACTAAAGATTGTCCCCTACGCATATCGCCAGCGGCAAAAACCTTTGGTATATTGGTCTGGTAGTTTCCTTCAATCGCTTTCACATTGCCTCTTTCATCCAATTCAACGCCTAGTTTGGCCAATAAACCTTCTTTTTGAGGATGTAAGAAACCCATCGCCAATAAGACCAGTTCACAAGGATATTCTTTCTCCGTACCTAGAATTTCCTTAAAACCTAAAGCCTTACCATTTGCATCAATTTCCCATTGCACTTCAATTACACTGAGCGATTTTAAGTTGCCGTGTTCATCTGCATTAAATCTTTGAGTGTTTACTGCCCAGTTCCGATGTGCGCCTTCCTCATGTGAGGAGGTTACCTTTAATAACATTGGATATTGTGGCCAAGGCATGTGTTCCGTTCTGCTTTGCGGTGGCATGGGCATGATCTCGAACTGGGTAACAGATTTGGCGCCTTGACGGTTTGAGGTACCAATACAGTCAGAACCTGTATCACCACCACCAATAACGATGACATTTTTATCCGTTGCCTTCAATTCCTGTTCAGTTATTACCCTTCCACCTACACGTTTATTCTGTTGTTTTAAAAAATCCATGGCAAAATGGATTCCATCCAATTCTCTTCCAGGTAGGTTTAAATTACGTGGAATAGTAGAGCCTCCGGCCAATACTATAGCTTGGTAATCCCTTAAAAGCGTACTTAATTCTACATTTTCGCCTACATTGGCATTGCATTTAAAAGTAATGCCTTCTTCTTCCATTAAATTTATCCTTCGTGTAACCACATCTTTTTGCAGTTTAAAATCTGGGATGCCATAACGCAACAGGCCACCAGGTACATCATCTCGTTCGAACACTACCACCTCATGACCAGCTTTATTGAGTTGTGCGGCAGCAGCTAAACCTGCAGGACCTGAACCAATTATTGCCACTTTTTTACCTGTTCTGATCAAAGGGGCATTGGCCTTGATGTAACCTTTATCAAATGCGATTTCAATGATATGTTTCTCAATCTCCTCAATAGACACTGGCGATTTGTTGATGCCTAATACACAGGCACTTTCGCAGGGGGCGGGACAGATCCTACCCGTAAACTCTGGAAAATTGTTGGTGCTCAACAAGATTTCGGCTGCATTTAGCCAATCTCCCTTGTAAACGGCATCGTTAAATTCTGGAATGACATTACCCAACGGACAACCCGACTGGCAAAAAGGCACACCACAATCCATACAGCGAGCGGCTTGTTTGTTCAATTGATCGGCTGGCAAGGGATCCAAAAACTCTTTGTAATGTTGGATGCGTTCTGTTGGTTCCTGTTTTGAAGGCGAAACTCTTTCGTATTCAAAAAATCCTGTCACTTTTCCCATCTTAATTGATTTTAACTTGTTGACGTTGTAATAAAACTGCTTTGTACTCTTTAGGAAATACCTTTACAAAATGTGCTGATTGTGTTTCCCAATCACTTAAAATAAACTCTGCTACCCTACTGTTGGTGAGTCTGATATGGCTCTTCAATAAGGTGGTTATCCTTTCTTCATCTTCGGCTTGTAAAGGATCAAGGTCTACCATCTCTGGATTGCATTTTTTTGCAAAGGTGCCATTCACATCATAGATCCAGGCTATACCTCCGCTCATGCCGGCGGCAAAGTTGCTTCCTGTATCACCAATTACCAATACTTCACCTCCTGTCATGTACTCGCAACCATGATCACCGACACCTTCTACTACTGCAGTTGCACCAGAATTACGCACAGCAAAACGTTCGCCTGCTTTACCTCTTACATATAACTCGCCAGATGTGGCTCCATATAAAGCTACATTACCGATAATGATATTCTGTTCAGGCACATAATTGATGTCTCCGAAAGGATAGATGACCAATTTGGCACCAGACAGTCCTTTGCCCACATAATCGTTTCCTTCGCCTTCTAATGATAAGGTTAAGCCTTTGGCCGCAAATGCACCAAAACTTTGTCCGGCAGACCCAAAACACTTAAAGTTGATGGTGTCTGGAGCAAGTCCACTGCCTTTATGCACTTTAGAGATTTCGTTAGACAGCATCGTGCCAATGGCCCTATCTGTATTTTTAACATCGAAATTGGCAAATACTGGCTCGTTGTTTAAAATGGCTGATTGTGCTTTGGCAATCAACTGATGATCTAAAACCTGTTCTAAACCATGGTCTTGGAATTCAGTTTGATATAAGGGTAAACCATTGTCTGGTTCTTTGTATAATATTGGTTTTAAATTCACATATTTCAATTTCCAATCGGCATCGTCAATCGCTCTCATCTGCAATACCTGCGATTGGCCGATCATCTCATTTACAGTTCTGAAACCAAGCTCTGCCATGATTTCGCGCAGTTCTTCTGCCAAGAAATGGAACAGGTTTACCACATGGTCTGCATCGCCCGTAAAGAGTTTTCTCAATTCTGGATCTTGGGTAGCCACGCCAACGGGGCAGGTATTTAAATGGCATTTACGCATCATGATGCAGCCAGAAGTCACCAAGGCGGCTGTAGCCACACCCCATTCTTCAGCCCCCAATAAAGCCGCAATGGCAATGTCTCTGCCTGTTTTTAATTGTCCGTCGGTTTGTACTACCACCCTACTTCTCAACCTGTTTTTAACCAAGGTCTGATGTGCTTCGGCCAAACCAAGTTCCCAAGGTAAACCTGCATGTTGGATGGAAGTTAAAGGAGATGCCCCTGTGCCACCATCGTAACCAGAAATGAGGATCACATCGGCATGTGCCTTGGCAACGCCTGCAGCAATGGTACCTACACCTGCTTTAGAAACCAATTTTACATTGATCCTGGCGGCTCTGTTCGCATTTTTAAGGTCGAAGATCAATTGAGCCAGATCTTCGATCGAGTAGATGTCATGGTGTGGCGGTGGTGAGATTAAACCTACACCTGGTGTAGCATGGCGAACTTTGGCTATCCAATCGTCTACTTTATGTCCAGGTAACTGTCCACCTTCGCCTGGTTTGGCGCCTTGTGCCATTTTGATCTGTAGTTCGTCGGCGTTGGTCAGGTAATAGCTGGTTACGCCAAAACGTGCAGAAGCAATCTGTTTAATGGCCGAACGCATCGAATCGCCATTGGCCATTTTTTGGTAACGCATTTCGTCCTCACCACCTTCGCCTGTATTGCTTTTTCCTCCAATGCGGTTCATGGCGATGGCTAAGGTAGAATGGGCTTCGTGAGAAATGGAACCAAAAGACATGGCACCTGTAGCAAATCTTTTCAAGATTGATTCTGTTGATTCAACTTCATCTAAACCTATTGCTGGGCGACTGTAATTAAATTCCAATAAACCACGGATGGTGTAGGCCTGAGCAGTTTGCTCATTGATCAGCTTCGAATATTTTTTAAAAGTAGCAAAATCATTTCTTCTCGTTGCGTTTTGCAACAAGTGGATGGTTTCTGGATTGAATAGGTGTTTTTCACCACGTCTTCTCCATTTATAGGTGCCTCCAGCTGTTAAAATTGGTTCGGCTTGTGTTTTTGGACCAAAACTCCGGCGGTGTTTGATCAGCGTTTCATAGGCAATCTCATCCAATCCTAAACCACCAATACGCGATACCGCTCCTGTAAAGTGGGTATTCACTACCTGCTCATTGATGCCCAAAATCTCGAAGATCTGTGCTCCATGGTAGGATTGTAAGGTAGAAATGCCCATTTTAGAAAAGATCTTCAATAGGCCGCTGTTAACGGCATAAATATAATTGGCGATCAACTTGTCTGGTTTCAGACCGCTCTCTTGATCAAAACCTCTAATGGTCTCTAAAGCCAGATATGGGTTCACGGCTGTTGCTCCGAAACCGATCAAGGTGGCAAAATGATGCACTTCCCAAACATCACCGGCCTCTACCACTATGCCTACTGCACCACGGTAACCTTTTCTGATCAAGTGATGATGTACGGCTGAAACAGCCAATAACGATGGAATGGCTGCATGCTCTGAGTCGATGGCCCGATCTGAAAGTACGATTACCTGAAAACCATCTTCAACTGCATCTACCGCATAACGGCACAAACGATCTAAGGCTTTGGCCATGGCTCCAGCTTTACCATCTGCTCTAAAATACATCTGTAGTGTTTTACATTGGAACAGGCCTGTATCTATACTTCTAAGCTTCTCTAATTCTAAATTGGTTAAGATGGGATGTTTGATACCTACGCAATGGCATTGCATCTGATTTTCTTCGAGCAGGTTGCCGTTATTGCCCATAAAACCGGCCAAACTCATCACCACTTTTTCTCTGATCGGGTCAATTGGTGGATTGGTGACCTGTGCAAACAATTGTTTGAAATAAGATGAAAGGTGTTGTGGCTGTTTAGATAGAATGGCCAATGGGGTATCTGTACCCATTGATCCAATGGCTTCTTTGCCTTCGATGGCCATGGGTTTTAGCAAAAGATCGATGTCTTCTCTACTGTAGCCAAAAACCTGTTGGTATTTAAAGATAGAATCGGCAGCGAGGTTGGTAAACATTACCCTTGGCTCTGGCAGTTCTTCTAGTTTGATCTGGTATTGGTTGATCCAATCGGCATAAGGTCTGCGTCCACAAACCTGTTGTTTGATCTCTTGGTCGCTGATGATCCGGCCTTGTTGCATGTCTACCACAAACATTTTGCCTGGGGTTAACCTTCCTTTTTCTATTACGGTACTTTGGTCTATGGCCAATGCACCAGATTCTGAGGCCATGATCACGCGGTCGTCGCTGGTCAGTACATAACGCGAAGGGCGTAGTCCATTACGGTCTAAGGTGGCACCAATCAGTCTTCCATCAGTAAAAGCAATAGCCGCTGGTCCATCCCAAGGCTCCATTAAGGAAGCATGGAATTGGTAGAAGGCTTTTTTGATTGGGTCCATGTCTTCATTGCCATCCCAGGCTTCTGGGATCAACATCATCAATACATGAGGCAATGAACGCCCTGCATGCAATAAAAGTTCTACCACATTGTCTAAACAGCCAGAATCTGATTGGGTCTCGTCAATTACCGGAAGGATCATGTTCAGTTCTTCTGGTGTAAAATATGGAGAGGCAAATGATTTGACGCTAGACCTGAACCAGTTCAGGTTGCCCTGCAGGGTATTGATTTCGCCATTATGGGCGATAAACCTAAAAGGTTGTGCCAAACGCCACGATGGGAAAGTGTTGGTAGCAAAACGCGAGTGGATCAAGCCAAAAGCCGATACCATGCGTTTATCACTCAGTTCTGTAAAATAAGTCCTGAGTTGTAAAGAAGTTAATTGTCCTTTATAGATAATGGTGCGCGAAGAAAAGGAAACGATATAAAAATCTTCCTTACTCCCTGCAACCGTATTGTAAATGGTTTTGGTCAGGTAAGTTTTCAGTACAAAAAGCTTACGCTCAAAGTCGGCTCCTTCGGCAATGTTGTAAGGTCTGGCTACAAATACCTGCTCAATCTCTGGTTCAACAGAAAGTGCCATGTTACCAATATCTGTTGTATTTACCTGTACCTTTCTAAATCCCAAAATCTCTAGGCCCAATTTCTCTGCCGTACGATAGATGATTTCTCGGCACTCTTCTCTTGCCCGGATCTCTTTGGGTAAAAAAAGTTGGCCTACGCCATAATCGCCATAAGCAGGTAAGCTGAAACCTGTTCTCAAACATTCGTCAAATAAAAACTCGTGTGGCACTTGGATCATGATCCCTGCCCCATCGCCTGTGTTTGGTTCTGCTCCACAAGCGCCACGGTGGTCTAGGTTCTCGAGAATGGTAATGGCATCTGAAATGATCTGGTGCGATTTGCGCCCTTTCACATGGGCAACGAAACCAATGCCACAGGCATCATGTTCGAAGCTTTTACGGTATAGTCCTTGGTGTTCATTCAAGTCAATCATCTTTGGTATTAGGTTAGTGTATAGGAAACACTAAGTTAAACAAAATGAACGTCAAATTGCATTATCAATAATATTTTTAGGAAATAAATATATTCTAGTTAAAATATGTGAGGTAAATTTACAATTTGACAATAGATATCGTTATCAATTACGAACTTGATAATATTGTAGTTTGTTATTTATGCATAACATTGGTGTTTTTAGTCGTTTCAAAAAGCTTCAATTAGGGTGATACTCTCCTTTTGAACACATTTTTCAAAATTAGGCCCTCTACAAATCATTACTAATCAAACAGATATATTTATATCTGAAAATAAACAATTTCTTTTTTTGTAAAATGAGTGCTTTTGCTACCTTTGTGCCGGGCAAGTCTTTTACGATCAGCTCCCTTTGAACTCCCCCAGGGCGGGAACGAAGCAAGGGTAGAAGGTTGTAGCGGTGCGATAAAAGTTGCTTGCCCATTTTTTTCCCCTAACCCCCTGAAGGGGCGATGTTAAACTAATCAGGGTTTCTCTTATATTAATTGTTTCCTCACGGAATTTTAGGGATTATGAAATTTTTTATTGATACAGCAAATCTTGATCAGATCAAAGAAGCACAGGATCTAGGCATTTTGGATGGTGTAACCACTAACCCAAGCTTAATGGCCAAAGAAGGTATTTCTGGTGATGCAAACGTGATTGCACATTATAAAACCATTTGCGATATTGTTGATGATAATGTAAGTGCTGAGGTTATTGCTACAGATTTTGAAGGTATTGTAAAAGAAGGTGAAGCTTTGGCGGCACTTAACCCTAAGATCGTTGTAAAAGTACCGATGATCAAAGATGGTATCAAAGCCATTAAATATTTCTCTGGTAAAGGAATTAGAACCAATTGTACATTGATCTTCTCTCCAGGACAGGCTTTACTGGCTGCAAAAGCTGGTGCAAGTTATGTATCTCCATTTTTAGGTCGTTTAGATGATATCTCTACTGATGGTCTGCAATTGATCGAAGACATCCGTTTGATATTTGATAACTATGGGTATCCGACCGAAATCTTAGCAGCTTCAATCCGTGGCCCATTACATATTGTAGCTTGTGCTAAATTAGGGGCCGATGTAATTACAGCTCCTTTGGCAGCGATTACTGCCTTATTGAAACACCCGTTAACTGATAGTGGTTTGGCTACTTTCTTAGCTGACCATGAGAAAGCTAGCAAGAAATAAGCCTTTTTACATTCTATTATAACTAAAAAGCCCCGATTATTTCGGGGCTTTTTTTGCTTTGGTTGGTTCGTTTTAGTATGAAATGCAAAGTATTAAGATGTGGTCAGGTATTTTAGAAGAGTTAAATTAACCTGCTAATACGGCTTTCACCTGGTCGTAGTCGATTTGTTGGTCAGGTTCAATCAATATGGCTTTTACACCAGCACCATTGGCAGCTTCAACGTCTCTTGGCTTATCACCTATCATTACAGATAAGGCAGGGTCAATATCATAAGTGGCAATGGCTTCCAACAACATGCCAGACAAAGGTTTTCTACAGTTGCAAGGCTCACTTACCGTTGGGTGATGTGGGCAATGGTAGGCGTGTGTAATCTTTGCACCCTGTTTCTCAAATGCATCAAATAAGATCTGATGCATTACGGCCAAACCTTCTTCTGTATAACGTTTTAAGGCAATGCCCCCTTGGTTGGTAATGATGATCAACAAATAACCTTCATCATAAAGGCGTTTCAGTGGCGGGATCTGATAGTGCAATACTTCAAAGTCTTCTACCCTACAGATGTAATCGTAGATTTCGTGATTCAATACACCATCCCTATCTAAAAATATAGCCTTATTCTTCATCTGGCAAATATAGGATTTTCATTTACCTCTCCTCGTAAAAAATGGAAGCTTGGCCTTATGGAATTTAATCCTTGCCTACTGCGCAAAATAAATTAACTTTAAGACTTTAATTTCAATCAGATGAGTAAAGAAGAATTTAAGCCTTTTGTACCTGCAGAAAGCAATGTTGCAGAGTTTACCATTAAATCTATTTTATTAGGTTGTATTGCAGGGATTATTTTTGGAGCAGCCACAGTTTACCTGGCTTTAAAGGCAGGTTTAACAGTATCGGCCTCCATTCCTATTGCAGTATTGGCAATTACATTGGGTAAGAAATTCTTTAAGACTACCATTTTAGAAAACAATATTATTCAGACCACGGGTTCGGCTGGCGAATCGATTGCCGCTGGTGTGGTATTTACGCTTCCCGGATTTCTTTTCTTGAGTACAGGTATTGGAGGGCAAAGCTCTGGCGAAGCCTTCTTTAATTATATGACGATTTTGATCTTGGCCATTTTAGGTGGTATCTTGGGTACACTGATGATGATTCCCCTACGTAGGTCGTTGATTGTAAAAGAACACGAAAATCTCCCATATCCTGAAGGTACGGCCTGTGCATCGGTTTTACAAGCTGGCGAAAAGGGTGGAAATTTTGCCAAAACAGCATTTTGGGGCCTAGGATTTTCTTTGGTTTATGCCATGATGCAAAAAGTATTTCATGTAGTGGCCGAAGCTCCTACCTGGGCCAGTAAACAGGCCAACAAGTTTTTACCTTCTGCGCAGATCAGTGGCGAGATTACACCTGAATATATGGGTGTGGGGTATATTATTGGTCCGAAGATCGCAGGTGTTTTGGTTGCAGGGGGCGTATTGGCCTGGTTGGCCTTGATCCCTCTATTGTCTACTTTGATCGACCCATTGGTAGCGGCCAAACAATTGGTCAAACTGGGATTACTTGCTGATATCACCAAACCTGGTGGTGCCGGAAACTGGGATCCGACTACCCTAACCTTTGCCGATTATCCTAGGGCAATCTATCAGGCTTTTGTGAAACAGATTGGTGCTGGTGCCGTTGCTGCTGGTGGTTTTATTACCTTGTTAAAGACTATTCCAACAATCATTTCGTCTTTTAAAGAGAGTGTAAGTTCCATCAAAGAAGGTAAAGCTGGTGGTGTTACCAAACGTACAGATAGAGACCTTTCTATTAAATTGGTAGGTATCGGTAGTTTGGTGTTGATCCTTTTAATGGCCATCCTTCCACAGATTCCTGGTGATAGCATCATTAACAAATTATTGATTGGTGTATTGGTGATTGTCTTCGGTGCATTTTTCGTTACGGTTTCGAGCCGTATTGTAGGTTTGATCGGTTCGAGCAACAATCCCATTTCTGGGATGACCATTGCAACCATTATGGGTACTTGTTTGGTTTTCATCGCCGTTGGATGGACGGGTAAAGTATACGAACCTATGGCCTTGGTGGTAGGTGGGATGATTTGTATCGCTGCTGCAAATGCGGGTGCAACATCGCAGGATCTTAAAACTGGCTATTTGATTGGGGCTACACCAAAGTATCAGCAAATCGCTTTATTTATAGGTGCAATTGTTTCTTCTATCGTGATTGGTCTTACCGTGAGGATATTGGACACGCCAACTGCCGAAATGGTGAAACAAGGTATTCACCATGCCATTGGTACAGAAACTTATGCAGCGCCACAAGCTACCTTAATGGCCACCTTGATCAAAGGAATGCTTTCTTTTAACCTAGATTGGCAATATGTATTGGTTGGTGTGTTTATTGCCATCACCATTGAGTTGTGTGGCATCAATGCGCTTTCGTTTGCGGTAGGTGCTTATTTGCCTTTGTCTACTACCCTGCCGATCTTTGCAGGTGGGGCCATTAAAGGTTTGGTCAACTGGCGCGAAAAACAGAAAGCTAAATCTGCCGAGGAAGAGGAAATTGCTCCTGGAAACCTATTTGCTACAGGTTTGGTAGCTGGAGGTGCTATTGCGGGTGTAATTGTGGCTATTTTAATGGTTATCCCTGCTGTAAGGGACAATTTGAGCAAAGTAAACATCGAACCTTTGTTTACCAGTTGGTTTGGTGATGGTGGTTACCAGATCTTAGGGGTATTGTTCTTCTTGTTTATGGGTTTTGTGCTGTACAATATTGGTATCAAAAAACAAGACAAGATTGATTAGGCTTGATCTTAAATAAGTTGTGATGCTGTCTTCGACAGGCTCAGACTGACAGTTATAGGCTAATTTATCATTCTGAGTGCAACGAAGAATCTTATTCATTTAATAGAGATTCTTCACTTCGTTCAGAATGACAAAAAACGTCAATTGAAGTGTTTATTGATAAGGTCTTCACAGGCTCAAGCTGACAGTTGATGAATTGTTATTTCAAGTCAAAACTACCTAACAGCGCTACTTTGGCTGATGATGGACCAATCATCAATTGAACCTTGCCAGAAACGGTAGCCAGATCATCAATTTTAGCATTGTAGTGTTGGATATCCGAAGCCTTTAATTCAAAACTTACTTCCCGCTTTTCGCCTTTTTTTACATGCACACGTTTAAAGCCTTTCAGTTCTTTGATTGGCATTCCTTCACCGTCTTGTTTAATATAAAGTTGTACTACTTCATCCCCATCGTAAGTTCCTGTATTGTTTAATGTTAAACTCACCTTTAAAGTGTTGTTTTTATCTAATTTATTTGTAGATAGTCGCAGGTTACTATAATTGAAATTTGTATAACTTAAACCATAACCAAAAGGATAAAGCACAGGTTTGTTTACATAACGATAGGTTTTTCCTACCATGCTATAATCATCAAAAGCAGGGATATCATTGATCGATCTGTAAAAAGTAACAGGTAACCTGCCCGCAGGATTATATTTTCCGGTCAATACATCAGCCAAAGCCTCGCCACCCCTTTCTCCACCATACCAGGTTTCTACAATGGCATCGAGGTTTTCCTCTTCCCAATTGATCGCCAAAGCGCTACCATTTAACAAGACGAGTACGATTGGTTTGCCCAATTTTTTCAGCTCTTTTAACAAAGCTGTTTGCACCGTAGGCAGGTTCAGGTCTGTTTTGTCTCCACCCAAAAAGCCAGGTACCTTTACTTTAAGGTCTTCGCCCTCTAAGCGAGGCGATATCCCTCCAACAAATATGATGACTTCAGCTTTTGCTGCAGTGCTTAAAGCCTCCTCAAAATCCTTTTTGGGGTTGTAATTTGGTGTGTCGATCACATTACAGCCCTTGGCATAGCTAATGGTGCTCTGTGCAAATGCCTTTTGGATACCCTCTAAGGGCGTAACGATGTGTTGAGGGTCTCCATTGTAATTGCCCAATAAGATCTCGGCATCGTTGGCATTCGGACCAATTACGGCTATATTTTTAAGCTGTTTGTGCAAAGGCAAGGTATTTTTTGAATTCTTTAACAGTACAATGGATTCTCTTGCCATTTGCAGGGCCTGTGTTTGATGTGCCTGACTGTTCACCACACTATAAGGAATTTTTGAATACGGATTATCAGCATCGGCATCAAATACGCCCAATTTGAACTTGGCCCTTAACAAACGTGCAACAGCTGTATCCAATTCACTTTCTTTCAATAAGCCTTGTTTAATGGCAGGAATTACTGCTTCTGCATAACCATAACATTGGTTATCTGCACCTGCCTTGATGGCTTGCGCTACCCCTTCCACACTATCTTTTGCAGTTTTATGGAACATGTAAAAATCGTAAACGGCACCACAATCTGTAGCTACAAAACCTTTAAAACCCCATTTGTTACGTAGGATATCATTCAATAGAAAAGCATCACTGCAACATGGTTTGCCATATAAACGGTTATAGGCACACATAAATGAGTAAACATGGCCTTCTTGTGTCAACATTTTAAAAGCGGGTAGATAGGTTTCCCACAGGTCTTTTTTAATCGGTCTGGCATCAAATTCATGTCGTGTAGGTTCTGGGCCACTGTGTACGGCAAAATGTTTGGCTGTGGTAATGGTCTTGAAATATCGGGGGTCATCGCCTTGCATGCTCTTTACAAAAGCAACACCCAGTTTACCAGTCAGATAAGGATCTTCACCAAAAGTTTCGTGGCCACGGCCCCAACGTGGATCGCGGAAAATGTTAACGTTTGGTGAGTAAAATGTTAAACCTGTGTATATTTTTCGGTTGCCTTCTTTTACAAACTGATGGTGTTTGGCCCTTGCTTCATCACTAACCATGGTACCCATGGTGGCCATGCCCGCAGTGTTAAAAGTTGCCGCTAAGCCAATGGGCTGTGGAAAAGAAGTAGCCAAACCTGCCCTGGCTACACCATGTAGGGCTTCGTTCCACCAATCGTAAGCTGGAATCTTTAAACGGTCTACGGCCGGAGTAGCATTGTTCATCTGTGATGCTTTTTCTTCTAAAGTCATTCGCTTTAAAAGGTCTTGCACCCTTGTTTCCAATGGTAGTTTAGGATTAAGATAGGGCAATTGTTGTGCTTTTAACTGAGCAACAGCACCTATCAATAGCAGTAGAATCAGGTTTCTTTTCATTAATCTATCAAAATAAATAACGTTTTTTTTTAAGATAAAGCTCTGTCTAAGTGTACATAACCACCATCTACATGAATCAATTGTCCAGTAGTGTGACTAGAGCGGTCAGACAATAGAAAAACAACGGTATCAGCAATTTCTTGGGTGGTGGTCATTCTTTTTTCTAGGGGTATTTTAGCGGTAATGCTTTTTAACTTTTCTGCTGGCTGATCAAAGGTTTCAATCCAGGTTTGGTATAAAGGTGTATACGATTCGGCCACTACTACAGCATTGACACGGATGCCGAATGGTAACAGTTCTACCGCCCATTCTCGGGTCAAGGCATTACGCGCACCATTCGCAGCAGCATAGGCAGAGGTTCCTCCCTGCCCTGTTTCTGCGGTTTTACTGCTGATGTTGACGATGGCTCCCTTGCTTTCTTTTAGTGCTGGCAATGCATCATGTGCCAAAAGGTAATAATGGATTACATTTTTATGTAATGAGGCCATAAAATCGCCGTAGTTGCCATTTTCAAGCCCTACACCATCGTTAACACCAGCATTGTTGATCAAACCATCTATTTTTCCATAACGTTGTACTACGGTATCGATTACCATTTTACAGTTTGCGGGTTGGGTCAATTCTGCAGTTACGTAAGCTGCCTGTAAACCAAGTTGATTGATTTCCATTGCCAATTGTTGGTTATCGGTCTCGTTTCTTCCAATAATGATTGGCAATGCGCCCTCCATGGCCAATGTCTTCACTATAGCGGCACCAATCCCTTTTGCGCCTCCTGTAACGATTACGATTTTGTTGCTTAGGTTTAAATCCATCTTTTAAGCTTTGGTGTTACAATTTATAAAATCTTAAGGCATTATCGTTAAATAACTGTTGTTGTTCTTGCAAACTGAACTGTTGCGCATAGCGTTGCAACAAGGTTTTCCATTGGCTATAACTGCCTGCCAACAAGAGTACAGGCCAATCGCTACCAAACATTAATCGAGCTGTACCAAAACTTTCAACAACTACATCTAAGTAGTTGTATAACTGTTGCTCATCCCAATGTTTCCAGTCTGCTTCTGTTAACAGACCCGATAGTTTGCAATACACATTTGGATGTTGTGCCATGGTTTGGATATGGCTTTTCCAATTGGCCATTTCTCCATTGGAAATGGCTGGTTTGGCGCAGTGGTCTATCACAAAAGCTTGGTTGGCACAGGCGGCTACCATTTGTATGGCTTCGGGCAGCTGTTGTTGTTTGATCAAAATGTCGTAGGTATAGCCAAAAGCTGTTAAGGCTTTGATTCCATTCAAAAAATCAGTTTGCAACATAAAACCCTCTGGTTCTGCTTGGATAAGGTGTCGCCAACCTTTCAATTGTTTAAACTGGCTAAAGTGTTGTAGGCGTTCGTCAAGATTTGAGTTGCGCAGGTCTACCCATCCCACTACACCTTTGATAAACGAGTTTTGTTGTGCCAACTTTAACAAGAAGTTGGTTTCGGCTTCGCTTTGGTCTGCTTGTACAGCTATACAACCTTGTACGCCATTGGCCTTCAAAATAGGAACCAGATCTGTTGGCATAAAGCTACGTTTGATTACAGCCATCTCATCGGTGATCCAGGCATCTTTTACCGGATCATATTGCCAAAAATGTTGATGGCTGTCTATCATAGTTTAAAGATCTGGTCCATCAATACCCATTTCTCGCCCGGTTGGGCAAAAGGTAGTGCTTGTTGGTATTGCCACATCAAAGTTTCCCATTCTTGTACTTTTGGGTTTTCGTTATCTGCCTTGGCCTTATCGGCAAAAGAAAAATTGTCGGCCACTTCCATGATCATCATCAGTCTATTGCCTGTACGGTAAATGCTCAGGTCAATGATACCAGAGGCTCGTATACTTTCCAAAATTTCGGGCCATACGGCTTTATGGTAATCCTCATAGGTGGCAATCAATTCTGGATTGTCTTTTAGATCAAGGGCCAAACAATATCTTTTCATCTTTGATTATTTTTTTAAGCTAATGTAAAGGTTGGTAAGCTTTTGCAGTTTGTTTACTGCTTCCTAAACCATCAATACCCAATTCAATCACATCGCCTGGTTTAAGGTACCAAGGTTCTGGTTTTTGGCCCAAGCCCACTCCTGCTGGCGTACCTGTAGAGATTACATCGCCAGGCAACAAAGTCATAAACTGACTAAGGTAAGCAACCATGGTAGGTACATTGAAGATAAAATTAGCGGTATTGCCATCTTGCATCACCTTGCCGTTTACACTTAACCACAGGCGAAGGTTATGAGCGTCTGCAATTTCGTCTTTGGTAGCCATAAAAGGGCCTAGCGGTGCAAAAGTATCACAACCTTTGCCTTTTGCCCATTGCCCATTGCGTTCTAACTGAAACTCGCGTTCACTGTAATCGTTATGCAAACAATAACCTGCAATATAGTCTTCAGCTTCTTCTGCTGTAATGTAAGATGCTTTTTTGCCGATCACAATGGCTAGTTCTACCTCCCAATCGGTTTTGATACTGTTTTTTGGAATAACAAGATCATCATTTGGACCAACAATGGCCGTGGTAGATTTAAAGAATAGAATAGGCTCTTTAGGGATGGGTGCATTGGTTTCTTTGGCATGGTCTAGGTAGTTCAATCCAATACAAAGTAGTTTAGAAGGTCTGGCTACAGGAGATCCCAAGCGTACCTGAGGGTCTACTTTTTGTAGGTTGGCATCTTGCAGTTGCTGTTGCAGTTTGTTCAGCCCATCATTTTCAAAAAATGCTTCGTTATAGTCTGTTACCAGTGTTGATACATCAAAATATTCGTTGTTGATCATTACGCCCGGTTTTTCTTTTCCTATTTCGCCAAATCTAATCAGTTTCATCTCTATCTTTTTTTTGTTTATTGTAGTTCTAATTTAATGATCTTGTCTATCATTTCTGGTTCTTTTTTAACCCACAAGTGCAAACCATCTGTTTCTTGTTTGTATTGAATTTTTGTTCCACTATCAAATGTAACCGCATTTTTAATTTTAGGATTAAAATCTGGCAAAATGATCTGGTCTGCCCCCGTATCATTTAAGATATGTACATATAAAATCTTGTCTTTTCGGGTAATGAGTCCCCATGGCTGTGGTTTGATTATATTGCCTGTAGTGCCATAAATAGTTTCGCTGTATTTATCCATCCATTTGCCTGTTGCGACTAAAGTATCCACAAATTCTTCTTGGATTTGGCCATTTGGCATTGGCCCAACATTGAGCAAAAGGTTGGCATTTCGCCCTGCAGCATTGACCAGATAATGGATCACCTGCTTTGCCGATTTGTATTTATTATCGGTAAGGTTATAACCCCAAGAGTCGTTCATGGTTTCGCAAGTTTCTACGGGTAGATGATCTGATGGCTGTTGAAAGCTCAGTCCACCTTTGTTCTCTCCTGGTAAGTCTCTTTCAAACATCTGAAAATCTTCGCCAGCTATTGGGCTTAGGTGGTGGTTATTGCCGATCAATGCCCAAGGTTGGAGTTTATGGATCAGCCCATACAGTTCGTCATATTTCCAATCTAACCTCGAAGTCCTATCCTTTTCGCCCTCTGGTGGCGTTTGGTCCCAATGGCCGTCAAACCAGATGCCTGCAATCTTGCCATAATTGGTTAACAGTTCGGTCAATTGGTTTTTCATAAACTGAAGGTAAGCGGGATAATCTCCTTTTCCAGTTCTGCCTGTTTTTTGCCCTGTACGTCCTGTTTCGTGCGGGTAATCTTCCCTGCGCCAATCTAATAAAGAATAATATAAAAATAGCTTGATGTTTTGTTTATGGCATTCGTCTGCAATCAGCTTAACAATGTCTTTTTTGTAGGGAGTATTCATGATATTAAAATCAGAATATTTGGTGTCCCATAGGCTAAAACCATCGTGGTGGCGCGTAATGAGGGTAATGTATTTCATTCCTGCTTTTTTGGCTAGACCCACATATGCTGCCGCATTAAAAGCTGTAGGATTGAAAAAATCCTTTAAACGGGTATAATCTTTCACCTTTATATTACGGTTGTTCATTACCCATTCGCCGCTCCCGGGAATACTAAAAGGTCCCCAATGGATAAACAAGCCAAAGCGCATGGCTTCAAATTCTTTTCTAGCGGCAAGGTTATCTTTGGTTGGGCTGTATTGTGCCTGTAGGTTTTGTGCAGTTAAAGCCAGTAGACAAATGATTAAAATTCTTTTCATAGTTTAGTTGTTTAGGGTGGTAAATCCGCCATCAATTGGATAATCGACACCTGTAATGAACGAAGCTTCGTCGCTACATAAATACAAGGCCAAATGTCCTATTTCTTCTGGTTGGGCCATGCGACCTATTGGTTGTGACTTGGATAGCTTGTCGAACATTTCTACTTTTTGATCAGGATAGTTCTTTGCAATAAAACCATCCACAAATGGCGTATGTACACGTGCTGGCGAAATGGAGTTGCAACGTATATTTTCGTGCAGGTAATCCTTAGCTACACTCATGGTCATTGCTTTTACCGCACCTTTAGTGGTTGAATAGGCAAAACGATCGGCCAAACCTACCAATGCGGCAATCGAAGCCATGTTGATGATCACCCCACCTTTGCTTTTGCGCAGTTGCGGAATAGCCGCTTTGATACAGTTATAAACTCCTTTTACGTTTACGGCCATTAAACGATCAAAATCATCTTCTACAGTGGTCTCTACCTTACCTACATGGGCGATACCAGCATTATTGACCAAGATATGGATGGCGCCAATTTGCGAAAAGACGTTTTCTACAACTTCTTGCTCAGCTACATTACAACTGTAGGCAAAGGCCTTGCCCCCATTGGTTTCGATGATAGAAATGGTTGTTGCTGCATTTTGCGCGTCGAGTTCTAAGATATGTACTTCAGCGCCATTTTTGGCCAAGGCTATGGCAATGGCCTGACCTATACCGCTACCACCCCCGGTAACTATTGCTTTTTTATGTTGTAGGTTGAACATTTTTCAAGTATTAAGTATTAAGACCAAAGTATAAAGACAGTTTTTTAGTTGCTTGGTTCCTCGTTTGTTAGTTATTAGTTGGTTGGTTTCTAGTTTTTTAGTTCGTTATTTATTAGTTGGTTGGTTTTTAGTGGGCTGCTAAAGGCTTACACCTCGTTTCCATGGTATAAAATCATCTTGGTTAAGTTGCACAGCTTTGGGTATTTCATCGCCACTGGCCACACGTATGCAATATTCTAGAATATCTGCTCCCATTTCTGCTATTGTTTTTTCTCCTGCAATGATTGGACCTGTATCTATATCGATGATATCTGCCATCCGAAGTGCCAATTGTGTATTGGTGGCGACTTTGATGGTTGGGCATACCGGGTTGCCTGTAGGGGTTCCTAAGCCTGTAGTAAACAAGATCAGTGTGGCTCCCGCTGCTGCTTTGCCAGTAGTGGCTTCTACATCATTTCCTGGTGTACATACCAAGCTCAGACCAGCTTTAGTAGCGGCTTCGGTATAATCCAATACATCTACAACTGGTGCGGCACCTGCTTTTTTTGCTGCTCCGGCCGATTTGATGGCATCGGTGATCAAACCATCTTTGATGTTGCCTGGCGAAGGGTTCATGTGGAAACCAGAGCCCATCTGGTGGGCCAGTTCATCGTAAGCCGTCATCAATTGGATAAATTTGCGTGCAGCTGTTTCTGTTTCGCAACGATCGATCAATTCTTGTTCTACACCACAGAGTTCTGGAAATTCGGCCAACAACACCTTTGCGCCTAAAGCCACCAATAGATCAGCGGCATGCCCCACAGCCGGATTGGCAGAAATACCACTAAAACCATCGCTACCCCCACATTTTACACCTACACAAAGCTTGCTTAAAGGTGCAGGTTGGCGCTCGATCTGGTTAATGGCTATTAAACCATTAAAGGTTTCGTAAATGGCAGCTTTGATCAATTGTTCTTCGCTTTGTGCCGTCTGTTGTTCAAAAATCAATAAAGGTTTATCGAAATTTGGATTACGGGCTGCCAGATCCTTTTTAAAATCGGCAATCTGCAAGTGCTGACAACCCAAGCTCAACAGCGTAACGCCTGCCACATTTGGATGGTCGGCATAAGCTGCCAAAAGTTTACTGAGTGTTTCTGAATCTTGTCGTGTGCCTCCACAGCCACCTTGATGGTTCAAGAATTTGATTCCATCTACATTTTTAAATAATCTGTTTTCTGTTTTAATGGTACTTGAGGGCAGATCGTTCAGGTCGGTTTTATTTTTAAAAGCTGTAACCAAGTTATGGGTATAGCTTTTGTATTTATCGCCCACAGCATAACCCAATTCGTTGTGCAAGGCTTCTTTGATCATGTCGAGGTTACGGTTTTCGCAAAAAACGGTAGGAATAAACAACCAATAATTGGCCGTGCCTACTTCACCATTGCTACGGTGGTAACCCTTAAAGGTGCGCTGTGCAAATGGGCTTACATCTGGTGTCGACCAATGGTAATCTATTTTGCGGTAAGCATAAGGTTCTGCAGCGTGTTTGGTATTTGTTACTGTCATCCTGCTGCCTTTGGCTACATTGAACTGCGTTTTGCCCACCAAAACGCCATACATGATGATCTCATCACCCTGTAGCATGTTCTGCATAAAAAACTTATGCTTGGCCGGAATGTCTTCTTGTAAAAGATAACTCTGGTTTTCAAACATGATGGTATCACCCTTTTCCAGATTGCTTAGGGCCACCAATACGTTGTCTTTTGGATTGATCTTTAAAACCCGGTGTTTCATTTTATACATTGGCCAAGGTTTGATCCGATTTGCTTTTTGTTTTGATGTTGTTGATGCCAAACATGAACACAACCAGAAAGCAAACCAGAGGTACGATATAACCATATTGGATGTTTTGTGTGGAATCTGAAATGAGACCTAAAACAGGTGGCAAAGCAGCACCTCCAACAATAGACATTACAATTAGCGACGAACCGATTTTGGTATTGTGGCCCAAACCCTCAATGCCGATAGAAAAGATGGTCGGGAACATGATACTCATGAAAAAAGCAATTCCGATCAGCAGGTATACCACCAATAGGCCCGATGCAAAAATGGCTACGACAGTAAAGATGGAACAGATGATCGCATAACTGATCAAAAGTTTTCGTGGATTGATGTAACGCATTAAAAAGGTGCCGAAGAAACGTCCTAGCATAAAGGCCAATCCATAGATCCCGAGGTAAGTAGTTGCCGATTTTTCGTCCATACCTGCTGCATGTGTGCACATTCTGATAAAAAAACTACCCACACACACCTGTGCGCCTACATAAAAGAACTGTGCAACAATGCCCCATCTTAACTTGATAGAACTCAACGTGCCTGAAAAGCTGGCGCTTCCTGTTTCTCCTTCTTCTTCATGTTTGATATCGGGTAGTTTAGTAAAGTAAAATATCACTGCTACAATCAAGATAATGACTCCTAAAACAAAGTAAGGTGCTTTTACACTTGCTGCCTCATTGCTCAGATACGCATTCAATTGTGCTGGCGACATGGCTTCTTGTTGTGTCTTTGTTAATTCCTTACCCGAAAGAATCAATTTTCCAATATAATTGGGTGCTACAAAAGCAGCTAGACCATTAAACGATTGTGAGAAATTGATGCGTTGGGTAGCGGTTTCTGGCGGACCCAAAACGGTAACATAAGGATTTGCTGCTGTTTCTAAAAAGGTCAACCCACAGGCAATAATAAACAATGCACCTAAAAAAAAGGCGTACTGTAAAGTATTTGCAGCGGGCACAAAAAGAATAGATCCTAAGCCAAAAAGCAAAAGGCCAATAATAATGCCCGATTTATAACCATACCGGCGCATGATGAACCCCGCTGGTAAAGCCATTACAAAATAGGCAATAAAAACAGCAGAATCTACCAATGATGACTCGAAGTCGTTCAGCAAAAAAGCCTTACGCAAATGAGGAATCAAAATAGGATCAAGGTTGTGCACAAATCCCCAGAAAAAAAAGAGACTGGTTACTAAGATCAAGGCAAAGCGGTAGCTTTTACCTTTGGTAGGGTTCATCATGGCTAGGTCGGTTTGGTTAGATTGGATAAAAGATACAAGTTTTTAGATTAGTTAGCACCCCCTTTCCAATACAAATAAAATGAATGGGCCTTACACTTCATTTAAAGATTTTGTCTAAATATTAAGGGATATTGTATTATTCTACTTAAATTTATTTTAAAATTGACTATAAGTTTAATTAATTGACTTCATCTTGAAACCCCAGCTGTTAAAGGTTGCTACCGATCTGATCCATTCTTTTAGTGCCCGTAGGGATTGTATAGCCGATGTAAATAGCCATTGGCATTACCACCCTGAGGTAGAACTGATCTATTTTGAAAAAGGAAGTGGGATGCAATTTATTGGAGATAGTATCCAAACCTTTAAAGATGGTGATGTGATGTTGGTAGGCAGTAATGTACCCCATTATTGGCGTTTTGATGCTACTGCCGAAACAGCCAATGAAGTAGATGTAAAAGTGGTACATTTTAAGGAAGACTTTTGGGGAAGTGATTTTCTGCAGCTGCCAGAAAACAAGGAACTGTTGACTATTTTACAGCAGGCCAAGCTAGGTATCCAGGTATTGGGCGAAGAAAGACAGGTCATTGCCCAACTGGTCAGTCAAGTAGTTGCCAGCCATGGGAGTAGAAAGATCATCTGTTTAATGGAAGCCCTGCTTGCTATCCAAAACTGTAAAGAAAAGAAAATCTTGGTTTCTATAGGTTTCAAGTATCATTTTCAGGCTTTAGAGAAAGATAGGATCCATGCCATATACGAATATACCATTGCCAACTTTAAAGAAAAAATCAGTTTGACTACCATTGCCGCCATTGCAGGAATCAGTACCAATTCTTTTTGCAAATATTTTAAATCGAGGAGCAAAAAGACCTACTCTACTTTTTTAAATGAGATCAGGGTAAGCCATGCCTGCAAATTGTTGATAGAAGGCGATATGAACGTAAAGCAAGTGTGTTACGAAAGTGGTTTCTATAATTTTGCCAGTTTCCATCAATACTTTAAAAGCATTACGGGCAAAAGTCCTTTGCAATACCAAAAATCGTATGTTGTAGATTAAACCAGTATTGTTTTTGGTCTATTTTTTAACCTGTAATTAACGATTTGATAATTAATTCCCTTATAAATCAGCAGGGTACGCAATGCGCGAAAAAAAATCTTGCATTGAAAGGAGCATAACCCTATATTTGCACCACTTTAAAACAAACGGTTAAACGTTTATTCAAAGTTGATTCCGTAGCTCAGCTGGTAGAGCATTACACTTTTAATGTAGTGGTCCTGGGTTCGAATCCCAGCGGGATCACAAGACAACCTTCAAGCCTCAAGCTTGGAGGTTTTTTGTTTTAGGGAATTGCCAAAATTCGCATGAACTCACAAAACTTTGGTGAGTAAGGCAAAATAGTTAAAATTGACTCACCGAATTGTACATAATCATCTTCCTATAGTAACGAAAAATACTTCGAATATGTTATTTTAAATCTATGCCAATATCTGATCAATTTTCTCTATTTAATTATTTGCTGCTGCTAATGTTTGGACATTAATATACTGATTTTCATAAAGGAAACCTTGATCATATTATATTAGAACAAAAAGTTGGCAAATGTGAAAAATTATAAGTAGTGCTAAACTTGGGATCAGTAACGATGTGTAATTCGAACCATTTTATGGATGAATTGATTGAAATTGGGCATTTATCTAAAATTTTTAAAGAATAATTAACCTATATCAGAAACTTAAAAACAAGCTTTGAATTTAGCTAGCCAATAATTTACCAGAGCAAGATTAACATATAAAGTAAACCTATTTGTTCTGATTTTTGGGTATGATTGCAGTTTTACTCGAATCGGGAACTGAGGATGGAATGGTATCAGTACGTTTCTTATTTTTCTTTTTAAATAGATTATTCAGTTTTTCACTGGCTTTGTTTAATACTTTGTCTGTAACACGATCTGCAGTTTTATTTACAGCCTTGTCTACTACTTTATCGGTAGATCGATCTACTGAGCTTCCTACGGCTGCTTTCGTTTTTTCTTTGAGCTTACCCAAAATCTGTGCTTGCGCTATCCCTCCTACACCAATGGTGAGGAAAAAGATCAAAATTACTTTTTTCATGGTTTTAATTTTTTAGTCATTTGCTTTCTTCTCCTAAAATTAGGCCGAATGCACGCGTAGGTCAATCATTAAAAAAGATGATTTTTAGACTAAATTGGATATATCCCTCTGTCAATAAACCATTTATTATAATCTTTACCATATTCACCTCCATAATTGATGCATATTTCTGTATGTGCTTTAATATTTTCGTGCGCATTAAATACCATTTGTTTTTCTTCCCTATCGAGGATATACACGGCATTGGGATATTGCATGTGGTTATACATGGAACCAAAACCCATAGTTAATGACAATGTATTTTCTGTTTTGTCGAAATAGAAACTATAATCCATCAGGGCAGTGGCATTTAATGCTGTAAATTCTTCTGCTGAGACCACAATAACAGGACAAACTTCTATCACTTCTCCCTTAGCAATAGTTGCCGTACAAAAAACACCCCTGCCTTTTCCTTTTACGGTTTTTAAATACAGTTTTTTCTTCATAGCTGGTCCGAGTTGGGAAAATAAACTTCGCCTTTATCGTTAGGCATACCATTATAGTTGATGGTAATCTCACTACCCGCTTCTATATTTTGATAGGCATAAACATTAAGGGTATTTCTCTTTCGCGAAAATGTGTAAAAGGCATTGGCTTCTGGCGAATGGTTGTAAAAAGAAGCATAGCCAAAACTAAATGCAGCCTGTTGTTCGGCATTGCCTAACAAAAAATAATAATGATAAAGTTTAGTAAACCTTAAGGTTTCTTTTTCTTCGTTCGATAAGAAAATAACAGGAGCCTGTTCGATCAGCTGCCCGTTCCTTATTCTGCTTTTGGCAAATACACCGCGACCATGAAGCAGGCTTTCCTTTACTTCAATGTGTTGTGGCTGATCAATATTTTTATTGAATAACATTAGCCTTTGTGCAATAGCTTAACCTCTTTAGCTGCTCTTTCTGCAGCAGCTTTTTGCTCTGCTTCCTTTTTAGGGTCAGTATAGGCAGCCTTCGGGTCCTTGGCAGGTATGGTCTTTGAGTCTGCTTGTTGCGCTATTTTTGCATCCTTAGCTGCTCTTTCTGCTGCCAGCTTGGCCTCTGCTTCTTTTTTTGGATCAACACGGTCTGCCTTGGGATCTTTTAATGGCATCGACTTTGAATCATTCTGTTGCGCTATTTTTGCATCCTTAGCGGCTCTTTCTGCCGCCAACTTGGCCTCCGCTTCTTTTTTGGGGTCAACACGATCCGCCTTGGGGTCTTTTAATGGCGTAGCACTGCCAGTCGTTTGGCTACTACCTGGATTTACGGTTTCTTTTTTAACTACTGTTTGTGCTTTCACTGCCGTTACCAATAACAATGAGCCTAAAATGGAAAAGATTTTTTTCATGACATTTTTGATTAATGGGTAAAACTTAATTCGTAGGGTACATTCCTACTCTAGCATATTCCTTACAGCATCGAAGTTGAAGTTTTGGGTAAAATTTTCTACCAGACTTTTCCCAAGCGTGGTTTTTACGTACCTGTAGGTAAGCTCTATCATGTAAGGTTTTGTCGGATTTTTTTCTGAACCCTTAAAATAGTCTGGATTATATTTGTACAAGACAGCACCACTTTTATTGTCCCAAAAACCACTAAAAGTAAATGAGCCTGTTTTTTGCGCATCCTCCTTGCTATCGGCATTGTAGGTATCGATGGATACATTGTCATTCTGACCTGGGCCATAATTGTTTTTCCACGAAAAAGTCTCTGTCTTAGGTTTTACTACGGCAGGCTTAGCCAACCACTCAGCTGTATTTTCTTTCAATACCTTTTGTACTATGGCTTTTTTTATATCTATTTTTTGTTGCCAATCGGGATATTTAGCCTTTCTTACTATCAGGTTACGTTTACCGTTTTCATACAATTGAGGGTATTTTTGGGGATTTTTCATCATGCCCGCAGATTCCACTTCTATGTCCTTTATTTTATCGGCGATGAGCAGTCGTTCCCTTTCATAATAAACCAATAGGGCTTCGAGGTATTCTTTACGTGTAACAGGTACAAACAATAACATACCGGGCTTGGTAAAATACCAATGGCGGGTCATGTATACACTGCGGCTACCTTCTTTTACAGAGTTTTCGGGGATATCCTGATAAAAGCCTTTGCCATTATTGATATTCTTACTGGCATCCATTTTTATAAAATTGTACAAAGAGATAAACTGCCCATTATATTTTTTGGGAGTTTCATAATAATAAGCCTCATCGGGAAAAGAAAAAGCACTTTCTATTCCAGTATAACGGTTAACGTAGGCACGAAAAACATTCTGGTATTCGCCATTAACCATCATTTTGTTTTTGACACAGATATATTCATAACAGCCCATATTAAGATCATAGCTTGCTAAAGGATATTTACCTGCTATCGTGGTTGGAGCCTTTCCCGAAAAAGCAGTTTTGAGCACACAGCCTGTTAAATTATAATTACTACGACTTTGTTTTTCGAGTGTTTCAATTTTGGTGAGAATGGCATTTGCAGCAGATTTATGAACTGCCGTACCTAAAGCATCCAGCCAGTGAGCTTTCTCTTGCGGCCATTCCCAATGTGCGGCATCAACCTGTTTTCCAGGCACGGTCAATAATTCCTCTGATGAGGAACATGTTTGTGCAAATGCAGTGTTCAATAAAAATATACTGCAGATGGTCAGCATAAATATTTGCTTCATAAAAAAGAATTTATCTATGAATTATTTAAGGATAAGTATATAGATCAAGGGCTTAAAATTATTCCAGCATTTTTTTTAGTGCAGCTAAATCAAAATTCTTTTCCCAGTTATTGAACAACCTTGAAGAGTAACCAAAATCTTTAGTGAGTTGGTATCGAAACTGCACTTCTATCAACAACGGTTTTGCAGCCTGCCCGTTATTGGAAACAAAGTAGGCCGGGTTTAAAACATACAGCGCACATTTATCTTCTCCTTCTTGATCATAAAACCTCCCCAAAGCTTCCAAAATTTTATTGGCGTCTTTCAACATTCTGGCCTGGTCTACCACTGCCGGTTTTTGCAGCCACTCGGGTTTTTGTTTGGTAAGCAGATCATTCAGTTTTGCTTTTTTGGCTTCATAAAATTGAGGATAAGCCTGTTTATCAGCTTCCAAAGATGCCATTGATCTTTTTGCATAGTCAGCCGTATTATTTCCTATAGTTTTAATTTTTTGTGCATTGTCATATTCGAAATTGGCTTTCTCGATTTCAAGATATTCCAACATATCCAGCAGGTATTGCTTTCGGCTAACGGGTATGAGTAATGGCACTCCGGGCTTGGTGATAAAATAGCGGCGGTCTATCCATTGATAGGAATCAGGTCCGTGTTTATCATACCTTGAGCCCGCTTCCCAGTGCTCAACATAGCCATTGCCATTGTTGAGTTTTAAAAAATCGCTATGATAATCTTTATAGTTATCAGATCGGGAACCCATCAGCGTTGCTTCTGAAATATATTGCGATACACGGCTGGGATTGTTTGCTTTGTCTTTTTCAAAATTAGGGCCTGCTTTTGCTTCTACAGGAATTTGGTACAACGAATTTCCATTTTTCATATTGAACTCACCCGTGCTTATGGCATTCACACCTCCCGGCATTATATTTGGATTGAAGTCAACCCTGAAAACCGTTGTGTATTCATCTACAATTTTGGTAGCGTGTTGGGACACATTGCAGACAAAAGCATATACGCCTAGATTGTATCCATATCTGGCATAAACATTTTTACCGTAATTACTGCTGCCCCACCTGGCAAAACTTACCCTGGCTACACATCCGGTAAGTTTAAAATCCTTACGGGCGGCTTCCTCAAGTTTTTCAACAGCAACGAGATTTTTCATCATCATCGCTTGTTCGGCGGGTGTGCCTTTTAAAGCAAATCCGTATTTGGTATTGTTATGGTCGGTATAAATACCTGGCATAGCGTCAACATCTGCACGTGAACCGCAAGGCGTTAGTGGGTCTGCTATTTTTTTTATGCCTTGCGAAAAACCTGCAATGTTCCCAAACACTAGTATTGAAAAGATTAAAAACTGTTTCATGGTTTGTTGTTTATTTATTTAAAGATACCTGTACCATTTAGTGAACCTGCACCGGTATTCAGGCTCATTCTTCCTTCCATGCCTGTACTTGCATCAGCAGCACCAACACCTGCTGCAGCTTCTACGCCTCCTGTCATCACCACATCTGTAACACCGGTTCTGTCAATTTCAATATCTGCACCCACACTTGCGCTTACACTGGCCTGCAACGGGCCCAATTTACCGCCCGCACTTACTTTAGGTCCAATACTAATTGTGCAGTTTTTAAAAGAATCGCCAAAGCCTGCATGATCCAAATCTTGGTTTAAAGTGCCGCTAATGACACCTGCATTAACAGTAGTAGTTAAGCCACTGCAGGTAAGCTTCATCGTGAAGCCAAGCCTCGCACTACCAAATTCGCTGTTGATGGTACAATTAGGATCTTTAAACTCGCTAAGCTTACCTTCTTTTATTTTACCCGGACTTCCACAGCCATAACTTACCTGTAGCACTTCGGCCTTAAAAGCCAGGTCGTTTAGCCATTGTTGTTTTAGGCCAGCATTGATACCAGGAATCAATTCGGGATAAGTAGTGTACAATGATAAATAAGCCATTTCATTCAAAAACTGCTTTTGCACCACCAAATATTCTTTGTATAATTCTTCGCACTTTGTATTGTATGCACTCAGGTAAACATCTATTGCTTTTATAGATTCGTTGCAAAGCACCTCATTATTTTCTGTTCCACCCTCTCCAACATCTTTCCATCTTTCGTTGATCTTTTTCATGGTGGCTTCATACTCTTTTTTGTAAGTGGCACCATCTCCTTTTGCAAAATCGGCCATTTTTTGCAGTACCCTATCCTTTTTTTGCTGAAGGTTTTGCAGCACTATTTTCTCTTTGGCGTTCATTTTTTCCGAAAACATGGGTATACCCACAGTTTGCATGGCACTACTTTGGTTTACTGAGCCAGGGTTGGCCAATGTTTTGTTCATGACGTTCATAAACTGTTTTTGTTGCTCCTCTAAACGCTTCATCATTTGCTTATTTGACTCTTCGCCAAGTTTTTGTAAGGGCTTTATGGCCTGATCAATAGCCACCCTGAACTGTTTCCATTGCGTTTCGTACATTTTCATTGCCGCATAGGATTTTGGGAATTCCATTGGTGAAAAGTTACCGAGATTCAATAGATCGTCGCTTTTGTTAGTACGAGGAAAACCAGTATAATCGTCTGCTCCAGGCGTATAGCCTAATTGTTTTAACCTATCTTTTCTTGATACGGTGTTTCCCTGCTTAAATGCGGCTTTGGCATATGCAAGCGCTGCTGTTTTATCACCTTTGTGCTCAGCTATCAGACAAAGGGTTTCATTGGCTTGTGCGTGGGATGCGGTAAGTGCAAGTGTGGTATCCAAGTATTTTTTGGCTTTGTCTACATCGCCTAGGGCAAACCAAGCTTGGCCAAGGTTGTTGAGTATTGTACTATTTTTTTTAAATTGGCCATTGAGATTGTTGAGCAGAGGGATTGCCATTTCTGGAGCCCCCATCATCGTTAACATGGCTGCATAGTTATTTAAATTGTCGGTGTTATTGGCATTATCTTTACATACCTTTGCCATCAAGCTCAATGCGATTTGTGTATGTCCACCCGCCCACAAGGCAGTAGCAGCGTTGCCCATTTCATCGATAGTTGCTCCTTTTTCTTTCAGGTCTTTATAGATATTGTCGGCTTTATTTTTTGCCGCAGGCATTACAGTGGCAAAAGTCGTATTTCCTATGTTGCCCACAAATGCAACCATATTTGTTTTGGAGGGTGTGGCGACAATTGACGCAATTGCCTTTGTATTTTTCGCAGGAATAAGCCCAGAGGAAACCGCATCACTTTTTGTTGTTTGACCTTTGTTTACCTGTTTGATGGCATTGTCCATCTTTTGTCCAATACCAAATTGATTGAGCAGACTGTCATAGCCCTTTTTGGCGTTAGGATCCATTTTTGAGGTTTTCTCATTGAGCTTTTGCATGGCTTCAGCCAATCGTTTTTTATCTGCTTCCATTTGTTCTTTGGAAGGCTTTTGAGCAAATACAGTAACTGTAAGTGCTACAGATAAACAGAAAAGTATTATTTTTTTCATCAGACAGTTATTTAATTTCAGTTGGTAGTTTAACCGATCGTTCAGGAGAAGTTTCATTGTAATAAGAAATTTTTCCCTCACCCTCCCTCTCAGTAGAGCCATTACGTTGCAGGATGAGCGCATTTTGATTTCCATTTTTGCCAATGCTGAAAGTATAGGTGTAAGTTTCTAGTCTTCTGGCAGCGGTTTTTATTTTTTTGCCCCAAGTTTCATTAATTGCTCGGTTAGTTACATCGCTATTACCATTTGATGTTTTGCCTACTTTCGTCCATTCTTCATTTTGCCCTTTTGTGGGTTTGATGGTGAGTTGGTTGCTACTAACCGAATAAGTACCTGTTTCGTATTTATAGGTTTTGGTATCTGTATAAAAAGAAGCCAACACATCAATAAACCTGTAAGTACCATCTGCATTAAATTGATATTTTGATGAGGAAAAACCACCAGTATAATGCCCTGTCATAGCACCTGAACCTGTAAATTTCTCAGAAGAAGTACCTTCCCAAATTTTACCGACAATGGGAGATGAAGCGCTACCTGCCATTTGACTGGAATTTGCTTGTTGCATATTTACATTTGATGAAAGCAACTGGGTCGGGGTGTTTATTTTTAAGCCTGGTGGTGGTGTAATGAGTGGCGTAGATTTGACATCTAAGTTATAGCTAGATTTTCTCACAGCCCCTACTTCATTGCCATTTTGTTGCGTTTCGCGTTCTGTAGGCTCATCATGATACAATTCTAATGAGGTATTTTGCGAGCCAGCATAATATTTTATATCAAAGGTGTATGTGGTTTTTGGAAGTTTCCTGTTGTCTGATTTGATGAGCTTGCCCCATGAACCAGTCCTACCATCGGCACCCTTGCCCCATTCCTCATTCTTTCCGGTTCGAGGTGTAATGATCAATTTATTGCCATTTACAGTATAAATACCCGTTTCGTAAACAAAATAGATCGATTTGCTATATGCAGACCAACTTTTTTGCATAAAAACATAGGTTCCATTGCTATTAAAGGTGTATTCCTTTCTAAAATATCCTGCGGTGTATTGTGCTATTCCATTAACATAACCAGATTTTTCTAATATGTTATCTTTCCACAATCCTATTACAGGTGATTTACCAGTTTCTCCAATGCTTGAAGGCGCTGAAAAAACATTGCCACTATTTTGTAAAGCCTTTGATAACTCTAGAGAGGTAATAAAAGCAGACAGCTCATTCTGATATTGCTTTGTATTGGTCATGAGAACTACACTTACCACTTTATTATCACCTGTCGCAGTGAATAAGGTGGCCACCCCTGTATTGGTACCATCGGTATAATTTGCATTTCCAGAAATAACATCCCAGCCGTTTTCCTTTATAGGTTTTTGCATTGTAGGTTCAGTATTTACCTGTACCGAGCCTTTTATCAACTTAAGCCAATCTTTATTAAAATTTTCGTTTTCAGTTGCACTCGACAGCATTGATTTGGTGATCACCACTATAGCATAGGCGCCAGTTTTTTTGTCGGTGGTTGATAACTGAATGCCTGTCTCGCCTTGTTGCTGTTGCCAACCTTTCGGAAGCGCAAAAGAAACCACATCAAATGTTTGTTTTTGGGCCTTTGTACAAAAGGCAAACGCAAGCAATACGAATAAGCTTAAACATGTTTTCATAAATAGGTTCTTTATGGCTTTATTTCTAATTTCAGCTCTCCTGTTACCGTTCCAGGTGTATAACCTGTTGGCGCATTGGCTATAGGAAGTACCTGTAATGTGTAAGTACCTGTAAGTATATTATTGTTATTGGTGTAAACAAGGTTACAGTCCATGCTTACATTGGCATCTTTTTTTAAACTGATGGTTACATTATTGCCATCAATTGCATAAGTTCCCGATTGTAAAGACAGCATGGCTTCTGGTGTCCACAGGCTACAACTGATTTTGCCATTGGCAAGGAATTTAAAAGCAATATCAGTAGTTGAATGGCCAATATTACCTGTTACCCACCAACGGATAAGCTTCCAGGTATGTGTTGTTAACCTGACGATTATTGGATTAGGCCTATTGGGCAATGGCATTGGATCGCCGATGGTAACCTTTACAGGTTGTGGTGGCAATTGCGGCAGTTTTGCATCGATCACATTTTTTACAGGTGGAACCCTTGGCGGTGCCTCTTGGGCATTTGCGAAAATAGTCGATACTACTAGACTGAGTAAAAGAATAATCTTTTTCATTGGAATATATTTTGTTTTTATAGGATTTAGTATGCTGAACAAATATTTTGTTTAATCTTTAAAGATGATGAAGCCACCATTGGTATTGTAATCAAAGCTTTTGAAAAGGAACAACCGTTTCTATTCTGTTCTTATCATAATTAAAGGCATACAAACCCATTAAATTTCTCCATTCATTATTAGCATATTTTCTGGAATAAAATCTAATGAAGTAATTTGTTGCTACTCCAGAACTAGTTTTTCTTTCCAGTACATTACCTTTAAAGGCAAATACACCCTCGCCTTTAAACTGTTTACTCTTGATGAGGTCATTATAATAATCATAGCCCACCGTATAAGAAGATTGTGTCAACACATAATATTTTCCTTCAGCGGTATAACTGGTAGCGGCAACTAAACTATTTCCGTATGATCCGCTACTTGAAGCCCATGTACCCGTTAGTTGCTTTTTATAATCCACATTTTTATCTGCAGCACCATTTATTTTCAAAGTGAATAAAAGAAAATTCAAGGCCTGTTCTGATTCGCTGCCTAGTATTTGATCAGCTGTATTAATAATGGCTACGTTTGTTCCTACTTGTATCAGCAGCAACGTAGCTTTTATAACGTCACCCCCAGGTTTAGTAATGCTATTGCTTAACATATAATAAGGCAGGCCCTGGCAAGTAACTCCTTTTTCATGGTCTCCTTTTTCGAATAGCTGGTTGTTAGAACCGTTATATAAACTCCAACCGTCAAAAACCTCGAAGAATAGATGTTCCATATCCTTTTCTAAGTTCCCCGATGATCTTACCATGTTCATCAACTCAATAATTCTTTTCCCTGTAGTTGTATTTTTTTCTAGTGTCAAACTGTTTCCACCTGTATTTAAACTCCAAGTAGGTGGAACAGTAATTGAATATATATTTTTGCTTCCTGAACCGATTGGAGCATTTGTTGGAGAAACTGAGTTTGTTTTGTTGTTCTGTGCAGTTGCCGCCTCATTTAAGCCCAGGCTTTTAATAAAATCCAGTAGTTGGTTTTGATATTTATCAGTATTGGTCATCATTACCACATTGGCCATTTTACCATTGCCTGTAGCTGTGATCAACGTTACCCATCCTTTATTCGCACCATCGGTATAGCTGGCTTGTCCCGATAAAATGCTCCACCCTTTTTCTGTAGCAGGATCTTGCATCGTTGGTTCCCCGGAAACAGACACAGTACCTTTTACCAGTTTTTCCCAACTGTTGGTAAAGTTTTCATTTGCTGGTGCTGCGCTTACTGCCGAATGTAGAATGACAACAGCTGCATAGTTTCCTTTACCATCGTTTTTGGTGGACAGTTGAATGCCATTTGCCATTTCAGTTTTATCCCAACCGTTTGGCAGAGTGTAGTTTATTACATCAAAAGTCTGCTTTTGGGCAAAACATGTATAACATACCATCAATAGCAGGTTAAACAGGAGAATTTTTTTTATAGGTTTCATCTTTTTAAGGTTATCATTCCAGAAAAATCATTTCAAAATGCTAGCAGTTATCCATTAATGAAGTAAATAATTATACCCACTTTTATTATTTGAATTGTTACCATCGGTAAAACCAGACCCGGTTATTTGAATGTTGAACTTGTAAAGTACATTTTTAGGTAAAGTGGAAAAATTAGGACCTCCAGCTACTCTCGCATCCCAGAAAAGTTCCTTTATATTTCCGGGCGTAAATGGAATATCACTTGCATCCAAAGAACCTCCCCCGATAGCCTGTCCACAACAAGCGGTTTCCAGAAAAGTACTTGGGTTATTATCTGTATCTTCAACCCTACTTTGTAAGCTTAATGAGGCAGTTGATGGAATAGCGGTTTCACCAATATTTTTTAAGGTGTAATAAATCCTAACGAATGATGCTGTATCCACTGGGCTCTTTTCTATTTTGGTAATGGTAACTTCTATATCTGCCGGAGCTGGCGGTGGTGGTGGAATGGTAAACGATGATTGCATCACATTATTGGTAAAGTTCAATTCAGGAAACTGTTGCCCAACCCATTTTTCGGAAGTAGTGCCAACATTTGATTTCATTCCATTTACACAAAGTTCAAATGTGTATGCATTGCCCACTATGATACCAGTGGTACCAAATGTATTTCTGCTACTCATAGATTCTCCTGGATTTAGCAGTTGATTCATCTCACTTGTTAGGCTGGTAGAATTGCCGCCTCCTACAGCGGCACCATTTATATAGCCTTGTACTACTAGTAACCCTTTTTTTACAGCGGCAGTGCCAACATTTTTTAAGCTATAATTTACGGCATATGTATTACCTGTATTGGGAGAAAAGCTAATATTTGTAATAACGATATCGGGAAGGGCTGTTGGTGTAGGAGTCGAATTCGTTGTAGTAGTGGGTTGATTTGGCGTTTGCGTTGGGGTTGACGTTGGGCTATATAACATGCCTGTTGCCGTTTGTTTTGGCGGAACCATTGAAACATTTGTAGTTGGCGTAGTATTCGTTTGTGGCGGTGTGGGCACAATGATTTGCCCTTTAACCTTAGCGTTAACAACCGGTTTAACCAATTTACTTGAATCAATTTTTTTTATTTGTGCATTGCTGCTTATTGCAACTGCAATGAATAAGAATAAGATGAGTATTTTTTTCATGGATTTAGGTTTTATGATGTAAAAGTAGATTGAACAACAAGACCCGACAATCATTAAAAAAGATGATTTTTATACCTAGCAGATGACCGCTAGTACGTTAAACCATGCTACGGTTTATAATATTTGTCTTTAATCTCTGGAACCAATGCTGATAATTTTTTAATCCTAGTTTCATCTGAAGGATGTGTAGATAAGAACTCAGGCACTTTATTTTTGTTACCCGCATTCATCCGCTGCCAAAAGGGAATAGCTTCATCAAGATCATAACCTGCCATGGCGGCAAATATTAGCCCCAATTGATCGGCTTCACTTTCTTGCATACGGCTATTGGGCAATGACAGTGCAAGGTTAGATCCTACCATGTACAAGCCTAGAAACAATGCCTGTGTTTCATTCTTTTTTTCCTTTAGTGCTTCCTGTAGTACAATCCCTCCAAGGTTAATCAATAAACCCTGACTCAGCCGTTCATTACCATGACGAGCGATGGCATGGGCAATTTCGTGTCCCATAACCACAGCCAGCGCATTTTCATTCTGTGTATAAGGCAACAAACCCGTATACACCACAACTTTACCTCCGGGCATGCACCAGGCATTAACTGTAGCGGCATCAATGGTGTGATAATCCCATTTAAAGTTTTTGAGATCTTTGCTCATTCCATTTTGTTGCATATAGGTTTCTACCGCAAGTTGGATTTTTGAGCCTACCTTTTCTACCAGCTGTGCCCTCTCGTCATTTTTATTAAGCGTCGTACTATTTTTTACAATTGTATCATATGCAGTAAAAGCCAGTGTGGTAAGTATGGCATCGGGCACTAAATTCATTTGCTTACGACCAGTAATGGGCACGGTTTTACAAGCCGAAAGCCCAGTTATAAGCCCTGCTAAAATTAAGGATAAGACCTTTTTCATTTTTGAAAGAACCTATTTAATTCCCTTTAATAGCTCTTGAGCCTTATTGCCAAATATGGGCAGTGGCTTTTGCTCGCCATTTGCAGCATTGATTAAGCCAACAATCCAAAGTACCAGAAAGCCTAACAACACCAGGTTAATACCGAGGGAAATTATCCATCCAAAGTAGGGCACAAAGACAAAGCACATGGATAACATGCACACTGCAAAGGCACAAAGCATAAGGAACAGCGACTGCCTGATATGGAATACAGCCAATTGGCTTTTGTGATTACCATATTGAATGTAGCTGATGATCCATCCGATGATGGTGATGTAACTGATGATGGCAATAGTTTTACCGTCAACTGGGGGTCCTGGATTGGTTATTTGTTCGTTATTCATAGTGTAAGGATTAATGTTTTGTGTCAAATTATGCTAGTTCATTGGCCTATTGGTAATAAATGGCGTTAATGCGGTAAAATACGGGTCGGTTTTGCAGTACAATTGCCATTTTTTAAAATCTAGATACATATTTGAATCGGTAAAATAGATTGTCTTGGAACCCATTGTCGGGTGAGGATTCCCATTTTTATCCTTAAACTCCAGCGTAACGCTTACTTCCTCAATTTTCCAGGCATCTAACCCAAAAAATGGCCCATTACCTACGGTGTTATAGTTAATGTCTACCATAATTCCCGTTTGTTTGTAATTGGCAAGACTGTTAAAATTCTGGTCAAAAGCTGCAGCCCTCGGTAATGTAAAATCATTTGTGCTCCATACTTTTAATTCTGATTTATAATTTTCCTGGTTATACCCTTTGCGCCAATTATCGGTACCGGCAGCTGGATAAACCCTTAAAATTAGGTTAGATCCATTTTCTTTATTATCCTTCCCCGTTTTAAGGGTAACTTTTGCCACAGCCAAAAAATAATCAGCGTCGCTTTGCGGAGTAGCTAAAGGAGTAGCCTGACTGTTAGTCGTCTTTTTAACAGGTTTTAAAATTTGTGCCTGAAGCACACTTAAAAAACATATGCAAATAATGGTTATAGGTAGCTTTTTCATTTTTTTAAAATTTATAGTGTAAAATTAGAGCTGCAGAAAGGGCATATCAATCATTAAAAAAGATGATTTTCAGTTATTAGCAGATGGACACAATGTGGCCAATAAAGAGTAAAATCATTTAATTGCTTAGCTAAAATTTAATTAACTTTAACTAATACAGACAAATAGCTCAGCCTAAATCAATCAAGTACATTAATCTAAAAAATGGTTTTTAATTATTAATATTTAAAAAATCATTAAAAAAGATGATAAAAAACAAAAACTGCTATACCTAATTTGCGCCTAATGAAAAAACTACTCACAGGCTTATTTATGCTATTGTGTTTTTTAAATAGCTATGGCCAAGACCTACAAAAAATTGATAGTCTTAAAAGGTTATTGAATAAGTCGAAAGAAGATACCAGCAAGGTAAAATTGCTCTTTGCCCTTACCTTGGAATATGAAGACCACGATATGAAAAAGGCGATGACCTATGCCAAGGAAGGTGGGCGCCTGAGTAATAAGCTAAATTATACTGCAGGCAAACTAAAGTACAACAAAAGAATGATGTACCTATTTGCAACGCTTACACAACACGATTCGGCTATAGTATATGGTAAGCAGATCCTCAAAATTGCTACCGAGACGAAGGATACTTTAAACATGGGTATTGCATACATTACTTTGGGAGAACGCTACAATTTCAAATCGGATTATGAAACAGGGGTAGCATATAGTTTAAAAGGAATTCGTATTATAGAACGGTTAGACACTTCTTCGAGAACAAGGGCCACTTTAAATGCAAGTATGGCTGCAAACTATCTCATGATAAAAGACTATAAGAAATCCATTGAATTTGGGGAAAAAGCAGAAGTTCTCGATAGAAAAAACAAGAACTATAAAAGTCTTACTTCTACATTACTAAATCTCGGCAATGCCTATGATGCATTAGGACAGGATATAAAAGCAATTGGTGCCTATAAAGAAAGTTTATCGCTCTGCGACAAATACAACTTTCCAAGTTTTGTTGCTATGAACTGTGAAGGGATGGTAGAAATTATGGATCGACAAAACAAATTAGACCAAGTAAAATATTATGCAGAAAAAGGACTGGCAACAGCCATTAAAATAGCTGATAACTTCAATATTATGTCCTGCTATCAAAATTTGTCTATCTATTATTTAAAAACAAACCAACACGATAAAGCAAAAGAATTACTTTTTAAGGCGCTTGATATCAGTAAGGCCAATGATTATAAAGAAGCAAGAGGGGCAATATTACAAAGTCTCTCTAATGTGCTGTATGCAACGCATGATTATGCCTTAGCTTCTCAATATGAAAGAGAAGCTACAAAAATTAAGGAGGATATCTTTACTGAATCAATGGCTCAAAAACATGCCAACGAAGAAGTAAAATTTGAAACAGAAAAAAAAGAAAGCCAAATAAAGTTGCAAACCGCAGAAATACGTCAAAAAAATATCCTTAATTACTTTTTAATTGCCGGAACCATTGCTTTTCTTGCCATTTCTATACTAAGTTATCGCAACTACAAGCATCGCCAAAAATTACAACAGGCAAAAATCGATGAATTAGAAACCGAAAAACAACTTACTGCCACTGAAGCCGTGCTGAAAGGTGAAGAACAGGAACGCACCAGACTAGCCAAAGACCTGCATGATGGGCTTGGTGGCATGCTGAGTGGGATAAAGTTTTCATTAAATAATATGAAAGAAAATTTAATAATGACCCCAGATAATGTACATGCATTTGAACGCAGCATAGACATGTTAGATAGCTCCATTAAGGAAATGCGTCGTGTGGCACACAACATGATGCCTGAAATATTGGTAAAATATGGATTGGATACCGCACTAAAAGAATATTGCGAGGAAATGGATCGCAATGGTGTACTGCACGTAAACTATCAATCGGTAGGCATGCAACAGGCAGACATCTCACAAACCACATCGGTTACCATTTATCGTATCGTACAAGAACTGCTAAACAATACGATTAAACATGCCAATGCTAAAAATGTATTGGTGCAGCTCCATCAATCGGCACAAGAAAAATTATTAGCCGTTACTGTAGAAGATGATGGAACTGGATTTGGCACTGAAGTTTTGAAACAATCAGCTGGAATGGGCTGGTTAAATATTAGAAACCGTGTTGAGTTTTTAAAAGGTAGAATAGATTTGCAATCTGCTCCTGGCAAGGGGACTTCAATAATGATAGAAATTAACATTTAAGGTAAGCAATGAAAATAGGCATTTTCGTGGTAGATGATCATTATATGGTAATAGAGGGCATTCGCTCTTTGCTACAGAATGAAAAGACACTTGACTGGATGGGCCACGCCACCAATGCAGAATCATGCCTGAGTTTTCTAAAGCTGCATGAACCGGATGTGATATTAATGGATGTAAACCTTCCTGATAAAAGCGGAATAGATTTATGTAAAGAAGTTAAGCATCTATACCCTGCTGTAGCGGTACTTGGACTGAGCACGTTTAACCAGCAGGCCATCATTAAAAACATGATTGATAATGGTGCAGTTGGATATGTGCTAAAAAATGCTACAAAAGAAGAGCTATTAGAAGCCATCAACAGTGCGCTAAAGGGCAAAGTATATTATAGTTTGGAAGTATTAAGCTCGTTAAGAAAACCAACACCCAATCAACTCATAATTACCCGAAGAGAAAAAGAAGTATTATTATTAATCGCTGAAGGATTAACCAATGCAGCAATAGCTGAAAAACTTTTTATTAGCATCCCAACCGTAAATACACACCGCAAAAGTCTATTGGAAAAATTTGATGTCAAAAATACGGCTATGCTCATTGGTAAGGCTACAAAACTGGAGTTGATTTAATTGTCCTTGCTATAGTTTCCCAAAATCCTCCATTTGATTCTAATAAACTCAGGTTAATCATTTATTTACCAATATTTTAAGGATAACCCCCATTTAGCCAACAATGCTTTTGAAGGGCCACTTATTGACATATAATCAGCGCTAAAAATTTAAATCATAATCCAATTATCGAGAAAATTGTGCTTTTAAAAGAGTTTATATTAAAATACTCATAGTTAGGTGCAGGGCTCATCAACCTGTAGGCATCTCTTTCGCTTTCTTTATGATTTCCCTGATAATGGAATCCAATTCTGTCGCCGAGTGCATAAGGTGTCGTAAAGATTCCCTCCTTGAGCTTTCGTCTTCATCGTTATCCATCAGGATCTTGGACAATCCCATAATACTGGCTAAGGGCGCCCTTACCTGATGAGACTGCATCCAGGCAATTCCCCTCAAATGCTCAATTCCATTCTGGGTTTTTATTTCATCCTCTACCCGCTGGCTTATGTCTCTTGAATTGGCCACAATACCTGCTACCACTGGATCTTCTCTCATGTCTGTAATGATGGTCTCGATCCAATGATACTGATTGTCGATGCCTTTGAAACGGAAAGGCATAATTTTAATCCTTTTTTGTTCAGTCAGAAGACTAAACTCACCAATTACCCTCTCTTTATCATCTTTATGGATAAAATCAAACGCATTTTTCCCTATCAGCTGGTCAGGGTCTAGTCCTAAGATAGATTTGGAAGTGGGACTAACATATTTATAGTTACCATAGTTATCATGAATGGCCACCAAATCAGATCCATCCTGTACAAGCGCTTTAAATCGCTGTTCACTTGCGGCCAATGCCCGTTCAGATTTCAGTTTTTCAGTATAGTCTATGGCCAATACCAACATGGCAGGCCTACCTTCGAAGGTTACCGCATTGGCCTCTACACAGACATCCATAAGCACTCCAGATTTTTTCAGGTGCCTTACGATCCTCGCTTTGAATATACCAGTTGTAAAAACATCCTTTAGGATCTCTTCTAACTCTCTATTATCTGCTAGAGGCCTGATGTCTTTTATACCCATTTTCAAAAACTCTTTTCTGGTATAACCATAATGTTTAACTGTTGCATTGTTCACGTCTAAAAACCGCAGGGTTTCAGCATCAAACACCCATTGTGGAAGTGGACTGAAATTAAACATATCCAGATATTTTTCTTTCTCACGTCTCAACTGTTCCTCCCCATGTTTTCTTTCAGTGATATCCTTAAAATAAAGCGACAGGCCTTCGTTGGAAGGAAAGGCAGATACCTCAATCCAAATATCCAAGCGTGAGAAATACTCTTCAAATGTTACCGAGATATTTTCCGCTACTGCCCTATGGTATTCAGAATAAAACTTAAGTGGTACAGCATCTTGATAAACTTCCCAGATATTCTTTCCTATTATTTCTTTTCGGGGCATAAGCAACAACCTTTCCGCTTCTTTGTTCCAATAGGTCACCACCCAATCCTTATCCAGTGCAATAAAGCCATCAGTAATACTTTCTAAAATATCTGATATCCTATTATTGTAATCATCTCGCTCTTTTTGTGTCTGGATAACTGCTGTAATGTCTTTAGCTATTACATGGACGCCTATTACTTCCTGGTTGATCACAATAGGAAGATTGGTTACGTTTAACATCCGATGTGTGCCTTTTGCACTGATCGTCGAGATGTCAAAATTCTGGAGTTCTCCTTGAATGGTCTTTTTAAAATGCTCAAATGCTTTCTCGGCATCTCCAGGTGCGATAAAGGGTGTAAAGGAAAGCTTGAAAAGCTCTGCTTCTTCACATTCGGCCAAGTCTATTAGGGCATGATTGGCACTAAGGAAATTTCCTTCGGGATCTAGTGTAAAAACTGCGTCTGGATAATCGTTGAACAAGGGATGCTGAAAACTGCTTTGGATCAATGGTCTATTGTCCAATGTATGCTGTTCACCGTTGCTGGCTACCAAATGGGTAATATCGGTCAGATTCTGGACAATGAATTTTATCTCTCCATCATCATCCAACAACGGAATGATTTGGACTTCCCAAGCTGCCCAGCTATGGCTAGCGGTTTTTTTGGAAGATATTGCATATTCTAATGCTTTTTTCATGTTTTCCATCCACTTAGGACCCCAAGTGGTGGACCAATTGGAAACAACATCAAACACTCCCTTTCCAACAAGGTCAACATCGTCTGCTTCAATCGCCTTTAGAAATAGTTTATTTACTGCTGCGATTGTAAAAAAAGGACTGTTTGGCTGCAGTACAATATAGCCATTAGGGAAAGACCCAAAAATAGCACTCACATTTTTTAACGTTAACATATTGTATTTTTTATCTGCTTGAAAATAATGGGTAAAAAAATAGAAAGTTACCGCGGTGCGATCGGGTTTCCTGCCAGGATATTTATACTACAACAATGTTGGTCATCAATTGTTAGCTATTATTTATTAAAATAATTAGGAATATACAATAATTATTGTCTATGTACGGCTTTGAATCATCAAAAAAGATTAGGCAAATTGAAGATATCAGAAAGTCTGGCATTCCAATTATTGCCTTGACGACATCTATTGAAGCCGCATTAGAAGATATTTCCAATAACGAATATATTGATGATTGGATGCTCAAACCATTTAAAGTTGAACACCTCAAAGAAAAACTTGAAAAAATAGCAAATCATCTTCCCTATAGTATTCTCTTCTAGTTTTCATACTAAAACCAATTGTAATGTAGAGCCACTTTCCCCTTAATCGCGGCAAAAGATGTATTTGTGAGAAACCTGCTTGAAGATCCTATGTCGATTTCAAGAATCGATGAGGATTACTTAGAATAAATTAAAGATATTGAGCAATAGATAATCCCACCGAAATCATACCTTTTGATCAATGTAAGATAGATTTTACATGCGTCAGGCATTGTATTGGATTATACTTAGGAAATGAAACACCTAAGTTTTATCTCCAAAAACATGGACCTTGGGGGAGTGAGTGGTATTTTTGGTTAATTCTTTTGAAGCATTACTCTAGTTTAGGATAACCCCACCAGCCTTCCTTAAGGATGAAAATTTTCTTTTGACCTCGCCTAACAGCTATAATGGACTTGGCCTAGGTACTAGGCGACACCTTTATATTCAAACCAGATGAGATTGCATAATTAAAGCAAGACAGCTACAAGGTGATACTATGTACTTTGATGGCTAAATTAAAAATATTACCATTAATCCTTAATGAGTATCTATCTGTACACTATTCCGAAAGAGGTAAACTAAAGTAAAATGTTGAGCCCCTACCTATTTCACTCTCAACCCAAACCTTTCCATTGTGACGTTGAATAATTTCAGCTGATAGATATAGACCGAGACCAAAACCTGAAATGGTCTGAGTATGTGCAGTTTCTATTCTGTAATATCGATCAAATAACCTTTTCTGATCTTGTGGCTTTATCCCCGCACCCTCGTCTTTTATACTTATCTGTGCTTTACCGTTTTTTTCTTCACAGCACACCTCAATATTCCCTCCTTTTGGAGAATATTTTATGGCATTGCTCAAAAAGTTATTGATCACTTGCCCAATCTTATCCCGGTCGGCTTTAACGGTTAATGCTAAACAGCGTTGCAACACGATGGTATGGCTTTTGGTTATTAATGCCATTTCTTCCACTATTTCATCCAGTAAGGCATCCATCTGAAAAACCTGCGGATTCAAATAGATTTTACCTGCTTCAAGGCTAGATACATTAAGGAAACCGTTGATGAGGGCATTCATTTTCTTTACTTGGATATGTGCCTTATCAAGACTGGTAATATTCGATTCATCATTCGTTTTTTTTGCCCTAGATGCCAGCATCTGGACATGGGCATGAAGTAATGTGAGAGGCGTCCGAAGCTCATGGCTCACCATGGCAATAAAATCGTTCTTGCGGATCTCATCGAGTTTGTGTACGGTAACATCAAGTAGAACTCCCGTAAAATACCCTAACTTATTTTCGTTGTCATAAGAGAGGTCTCCAACACTTCTTACCCAGCGTAGTTTTCCATCATGAAAACCCGTTAGCGGGTATTCAACATCGCATTTCACTCCATTGGCGATATTGGCTTCAACGGCATCTGTTACTAAAGTCTGGTATTCCTTGTCAATCTGCGCAATAGATGCATCATAGGTCATATGTTCGTCCGGACGGAAGCCAAATATTTGCTTATATCGTTGGGATGGAACAAATTCACGGGTTTTGAGGTCGACAGACCATGTTCCCATTTCTGCGGAATCGATAGCAATACCAAGCATCTTATTACTGATATTTAATTCCTGCTGGATTTTTTTTAATTCGGTGATATCATTGAAGGTAATAATGGCGCCGGTATTTCTATGGTCTGACTGCTGTACGTAAGGCATGGTCATGAGCTGGTACCACTTACCGTTATTAGTTTCAATCTCTTTAGAGATTACGCTTCCTTCTTCAAGTACTTTTTTAATATCATCAATAATAGTTTCAAATTTGATATTGGTAGAGATATTACTAAGCGGTCTTCCAATATCGGTTTCCAATAAGTTGATCTGCTTGGTGGTACCTGGTGAAAATTTCATTAACCGCAATTCATTATCAATAAACAGTTGGCCATTGATGTTACTCCTGAAATAGTTATTCAGGTCATCATTAATTTCAAGCAACTCTTTGTTTTTTAACTGGTAATCCGAATTTATGGTGTGAAGTTCTTCGTTTACAGATTGCATCTCTTCGTTGGTGCTTTGCATCTCCTCATTGGCAGAGATCAACTCTTCATTAAAGGATTGTAAGTTTTCATTGGATGCATCAAGTTTTTCATTAGAGGTATAAAGGTTATCCTTGAGCTCCAATACTTCCTCTTCCAGATTAACTACATATTGATCTAGATATATCTGTTCATCAAATACGGTATCGTTTTGCAAAGAGTTATCTGGTCTATCCTCACTAAAGATTACCAGTAGTAGGTTCTCTTCACCTTTTAATATAAAAGGGCTTATAGAAAGGTTTACCTTAATTATATGTTTGCCCTGTTGGATTTTTATCCCATTTAAAACAGCCTGCTCTTTCCTTGCTAAAACTTTTTTGCTTAATGTATTAAAAGCTACTGCAAGTGGCTTTGGTAAAAGCTCTGGAAGATTTGAACTAAAATGTTTATGAAGTAGATACTTCGTGGTATCTCCATAAGATTTTATAACCTGATTGTTTTCATCAATACAAACTGCAAAATAATCTAATTTTTCTGCCAGGCTTTCGTGCATTGCTTCGGCAAATGTGTGGTTTACGTTTACGCCTACATTTTCACGCATAAAGCGGGAAGGTTTAGTTTTGGCATCCAAAAATTCAGGCATTGAAAATGCATCAAAACTTACAGACTGCTTTGTTTGTAGGTTCCTATAAATCTTCCATTTTTTATCTAAAGCCTCTAAGCTTTTGCTGATCGGCAAAGGGTTTTCGCTGGAGCCTAAAAACAAATAACCATGCTTTTTAAGTCCGAAGAGCATCATTGTAAATATTTTCTTTTGCAGAACTGGAGCCATATAGATCAATAGGTTGCGACAACTGATCAAATGCATATTGCAATAGGGCGGATTTTTCACCATGTTATGTTGCGCAAAGATTAACATCTTGCGGATCACAGGCTTTATCCGATAGTTATCACCATCTTTTAAGAAATACTTTTCGAGTAGCTCGGCAGGTATATTTTTTGAAATGCTCTTGTTATAAACTCCCTTGCCCGCTATGGCTAAAGCTGGGCCATCGATATCAGTTGCAAAAATCTTCACCACCGTGTCTGCTAATCTACCTGTTAACTGCTCAGCTATTAATATAGCCATAGAATAGGCTTCTTCACCTGTTGCACAACCAGCTACCCATATTTTCAATTCTTCATCAATAGTTAGATTTTCTAGGATGTCTGGTAATACCTTGCTTTTTATAACGTCAAATGCTTCTTTATCCCTAAAAAATGAAGTGACACTGATCAGAAATTCTTTACTAAGCGCCTCAACTTCTTTTGGATTAGTTTTCAGAAAAGAAAGATATTCCCTCAATGTTGTAAAATTCCCAAATGAGGCCCTTCTTTTAGTCCTTCTTAATATGGTAGGTAATTTATAGTCTGTAAAATCCAGTGGTGATCTTTCTTTGATCAGCTCCATGATTGCTAAGAGATTATCTTCATCATCTGCCTGATTAGTTATTAGATCCCCTTCGATTTTCACATAATCTTCTATCACATTTGGCATGGCTATCGGCTCCAGGATAAAATCCACCAATCCTGTAGCTATGGCACGAGAGGGCATACTGCTAAACTCCGAAGTTTCTGGATCACGGGCCATCACCATGCCACCTGCCTTTTTAATTGCTTTAATACCTTCAGTACCATCAGAACCCAGGCCGGATAGAACAACACCAATCGCCTTTCTGCCGTAATCTTGCGCAAGTGACTTAAAGAAGATATTGATCGTTAGATGAGGGCTTTTACTTTGTTCTTTATCCGTTAAATATAGCTTGTTGTCATGTATGGTCATGAACTTATCACTTGGGATAAGATACACCTGGTTACATAGAACATCCATGCCATCTTCGGCTTGTTCAACAACAAGTTTACTATGCCTTGCCAATAATTCGACCATCCTGCTTTTAAAATCTGGGGAAAGATGTTGAACAATAACATAGGAAACCCCATCTAGCGGTGTGTGGTCAAAGAATGAATTGATCTCTTCCATGCCACCTGCAGAGGCACCAATTGCAATGATATGATGTGGTTTGATTATTGACATGGTCTTATAAGCAGATGAAGTTCAAATAAAAAACTCTCAGGTAGGAAAGTGTGATGGAGGTAACTTAAGATCGCGAATACTGAAATCATAGTCCATATTGGATTATTTATACAGTATAACTTTTTTTTAAATATAGCTATAATAATCCAACAATACCTATTTGATAAAAGAGCTGAAAAGAATTACATTTAACCGCATCATCCAAAAAACAATTTTTAAGGATAGCACCTAATTATGGGACAGCTGAAAACTAGTTTGTTAAACAGACCCTGATTGTCCAGGATATCTTTAGTGGGGGTTATCCAAAAAATGGCCACCTTTTTAACTGACAGTTAAAATATTTGTATAGTTTTGTTGTACGTGTAACCGAAAATTAATTAACGACTCAGCGCTATAATATGAATTGCAAAAACTGCAATGTAGAGGTAAACCTAAACTATTGTGCCAATTGCGGACAGCCTGTTAAACTAAAACGAATCAATGGGCATTACATCATTCATGAAATTGAGCACGTCTTACATTTTGAGAAAGGCATATTATATACGGTTAGGGGCTTACTGACAAGGCCAGGCGATAATGTAAGACATTTTGTAACTGAAAACAGGAGTCGATTGGTAAAACCGATCATTTTTATCATTATTACCTCTCTGATCTATACACTTGTTAATCATTTTTTTCATTTTGAAGACGGGTATATAAAGTTTGAGGGTGCAGAAAAATCTACTGTAGGTTTAATTTCTGAATGGGTTAAAGACCATTACGGCTATTCAAACATTCTTATGGGTGTATTTATTGCACTTTGGTTAAGACTCTTTTTTAGAAAATACGACTACAATTTTTATGAAATTTTGATACTTCTTTGTTTTGTAATGGGAATGGGCATGTTGTTTTTGGCTATTTTCACCATAATTAAGGGACTAACAAATTTTGATCTGATGCAAATAGGATCTGTTATATTTTTTGCCTACTGTACTTGGGCCATCGGACAGTTTTTTGATAAGAAAAAACCTATCAGTTATGTCAAGGCATTGGCTTCCTATATTTTAGGAATGACTACTTTTTGGCTCGCTGCATTCCTTTTAGGCACATTAATCGACTTGATAATCAAACATTAAAATATATGGAAAATAAAAAAGCCTCATCCTTTGTTTTTTGGATCATCGCAATCATTTTAGGAGTAACCTTATATAAGGATTTCGACTTTCAAAATTTTAAATTTGAAAAACCTGCATTAGCCGTTGTTTATATCATCGTTTTTGTGGGCTGTGTTTTTCTGATCATCAAAAACTTTAGAAAGAACAATAGCAATCAAAATCGTTGATTTAATTTGATAAAACATTTTGCAAAATCAATTTACTTCAGAAATTAAAAATTATAATTAACTTGTATGATCCTATGTTAAAACAAGATCATTATGTTATTAAAATCAAAATTATTATTATTACTCTGCTGTTTATGTTCCTATCCGATTTATGCTCAGTTTAAGGTTGATATCAACAGCAGTAACGGTGCCATCAGTAAAATTTCGAACTTAAAAGATCCGCACCGGATGAATTGGATATTTTCCTCATCAGATGGTATTTCTAACTGGCAAAAACCGAATCAGGACTGGGGTCTCGGAAAGTATCAACTCGATGAGCCTGGAGCAACTCCTCAAAAATGGGAGCATCTTTCAACAAATAAAACTACGAGAGATACGTCATCCTTTTTGTACCAAACAAAATTCTTAAATGTTAAAGTAAGTCGTTATCAAGAAAAGGGTTATTATGTAGAAACTTATACATTTACTAATCATACCCGTCGGGCACTTGCAATTAAAACACTTGGTATCTATACCCCTTTTAACGATAACTATCCTGATTCGCGGATCTGTGCTACAGAGCGATGTAATGCGCACATTTGGACGGGAATGCATGCCACTTATGTAAATGCATTGAGGATGAATGGACAGGGACCCCATCTAGGTTTAGTTCTGACCAAAGGTGCAATCGATTGTTATGCCATTGAGAACCGAAGCAGGGCAAATAATTCGAGTAATTCGAGAGGGACAATCGTGCTTAATGTTGCACCGTTTAGTTTAAAACCTGGAGAAAGCTATACCTTACAATGGAAGATGTTTTGGCACGAAGGATGGGATGACTTTTATAAAACTGCAAAAAAGTTGGGCTTTGTGCGCTTAGATGCAGATCGGTATGTCATCTCAAAAAATGAAAAGCTCCACATTAACATTGATGCTGCTGACTACCATGGAATTAAAAAAAAGAATATAGAGGTGCTTGGCAGCAATGAGGGGGAGCATAGTTACAAAGTCTATTTCGATAAAGGAAAAAAATACACCTTATTGAATTATCTGGTCATTTCTTCTGCACAAGAATTGATCAACAAAAGAGCGCATTTTATTGTAGATCACCAACAGATGAACGATGCTACAGACAATCGCTATGGAGCTTATATGGTATACGATAATGAACTGGGTAAGCTTGTTACCGATGCAACGAAAACGGTAAGTCCTTTTGACAGAAATGAAGGAGCTGAACGCCTAGGAATGGGTGTTTTTATAGCTAAATGGTTGCAAAGTAATAAGGACGATAAAGTCTATCAATCATTAATGAGATATGCAAAATTTGTGCGAACAAAATTACAGGCCAAAGATTATACTGTATATTCAAATGTAGCACATACCAGCACCCATCGTGGTTATAATTATCCTTGGGTAGCAAGTTTTTATCTACAAGTATATAAGCTTACCAATCAAAAAGAATATCTGACTGATTATTATCAAACGCTAAGAAAGTTCTTCAAAGAATTCGATCACAAATTTTATGGAATCGATATCAGGGTAAAAGAAGGAATTGATGCTTTGGCTAATGCGGGCATGTATGCTGAAAGAGATTCTTTAATGAATGATTTTAAGCTATCCGGTGAATATTTTATTCAAAATGGCATATTTTATCCTAAACATGAAGTAAACTATGAGCAATCTATAGTTGCGCCTGCAGTAACATTTCTTTGTGAGTTATATCTGCTTACGAAAGACGAAAAATATCTGGCTGCAGCTAAAATACAAATGCCCTCGTTAGAAGCATTTAACGGAAAACAACCAGATGTCCATTTAAATGAAATCGCTATAAGACATTGGGATGGCTATTGGTTTGGTAAAGAGGAACGTTTTGGAGATACAATGCCTCAATATTGGAGTGCCCTAACAGCTGTGGCTTTTAACCGTTATTATCAATGTACGCTTGATCAGCGTTATCAACAAAGAGCCATTAGGATTGTCGAAAACAATCTTTTAAATTTTAAAGAAAATGGAACTGCCTCCTGTGCTTACATCTATCCCAATACGGTGAACGGAGAACCGGGTAAATATTATGACCCTTATGCAAACGATCAAGATTGGGCATTGGTTTATTTTCAGGAAGTTACATCTTCAACGCTCTAAAATTTAACAAAGTCACTGTTTTTATTACCCAAAAAGCCTCAAATTTCTTTGAGGCTTTTTGTATGGATTAAATTAGGGACGGTTTTACTTACTTCTATCATTTAGTCTTTCAAAGATTAGGGATGAAAAACTCTTCACACCTACCCTGATGCTTTCTTCATCAACTTTAAAATTGGGCATATGGTTCATGGCAATGATCCCTTTCTCAAAGTTAGAACCTCCAAGAAAGAAGTAAACACCCGGCACTTTTTGTTGAAAATAGCTGAAATCATCATTAAAGAAAGGCACCTGACCATAATCGGCCACAATTGCCTCTTTTCCATAAATGTTTTGAAGCGTTTTTATTGCGGTTTGGGTCAACTTCTCGTTGTTGATTACCGTTGGGTTTTCTTGTGTAAAAGACAGTGAGAGCAATTGGTCTTTATAACCGCTGCTTTCTATTACCTGTCTGAGCTTTGGAAGAATCTCTTTCAGCTTAGCCGAATCTGTTTCATATACATAAGCATCCAAAACAAGTTGTTCGTTTTTGATGGCGCTATTAAAATTCTCGTCTATAAACAAGTAATCCTTAAAAATGGTATTTGGGTTGATCAATCCAAATTTTGGATCGCTCATGTATTGTAGTTCCCAAGGCTTGTTAGTGGTAATTGTACGTGATAAAAAGCTATGGATTTTTTTAGTCAATACTTTGCTTTCTTCTTTAGACAGTTCATTTTTTAATTTGATCCTTACTCTTTTTTGATAAGCGAACATTTCATTGGGTTTAGCCATAATCTGCCCAACTGGTAATGCACTTACATGTAGGCCATAAATTTCGTTAGGGTTTATTTTGGTAAGCAGACCATCATTGATCATACCTTTTGCACCGATGAAGGTTTCTTCTTCGGGTTGAAATATAAAATATACCGTTCCCTTTAACGATGCTTTGTTTTTAGACAGGACTTCGGCTATGCCCAATCCAATAGCCATATGGATATCGTGGCCACAACCATGTTGGATACCTTTGTTTTTGGATTTGAAGGACAGGTCTTCAGGGAAATCTGTAGGCAAGGCATCCATATCGGCTCTCCAAGCTATTTTTTTTCCTGGTTTTCCACCCTTTAAAATACCTACAACACCATGACCATAGCTATCTTTTTCAACTTCAAGCCCTAGATCGAGTAGATATTGTGTGATAACCTTTTGAGTGCGTATTTCGTTACCAGCTAATTCTGGGTTTTCGTGCAAGTCTCTTCTGATCTGAACCAATTTGTTGAAAATCTGATCGGTTTCGAGTTGAATAGATGGATGGCTCAAGGTTTCCTTAACCTTTTTTGGAGCGTTGGTACTTAATGCAATTTTATTTTTCAGCTCTTGTGCGGAGGAAACGGAAACAATAATGGATGTTAAGATAAATACGAGTTTTTTCATAATATATAAGCTGATCAATTTGAAATCATAATGATTATGACTACCTAAATTGATCAGGGGTTACACCTTATGTCGGTTTTTGAACCGTTATCGCATTTTTTATAGGTAATAGACCTTCGTTAAGGTTTAAATAGATCTTTCTTAAATAATTATCTGTATGTTTATGAAGATGGTACTATCGTATGATGACAATTTTCCGAACCTAAACAATCATAAAGTATGTTTAAGACAGATTTTAGCTACTGATGTTGAGAGTCTGCTCGAGATTTCATTCTATGATGGTATTCAGGCTAAAACACTAGAAGAAGCATTGGCAATGCAAGCCAAGATCAATAAAGACCAAGTAGACGGAAATTCAATCCATTGGGGTATTGTAGACCGCTCGACCCATAAAATTGTAGGTACCTGTGGTTACTATAGAGGTTTTGCTCAACAACAGGGCGAGCTTGGCTGTGTTTTACTACCACAATGCCAAGGAAAAGGTTATATGAAGGCTGCAATGCTGTTGGCTATTGACTTTGGGTTAAATAACCTTGGCCTAAAACGCATCTGGGCCATTACAAATAAAGAGAACAGTAAAGCGGTTAAGTTACTGGAGCGACTTGACTTCGTTAAAATTGCAGCACTTGCTGGCAATGAAGTTGAATATGAATTAAGCCTTCATCCAAACCATAAAAAAACCTCCAAAAGATAAGTTTGAAGGTTTGTTTTTTATTGATGCAAAACTGTTAAGTACATGCTCCATTTACACATTGGCCACTTCCTGGAATGGTAAATCCTTGTAATGGACCAGACATGTATCGTCTGTATGGGCATTGTGTGCTTACATAACAAGGACAATCAGGATTGTATTCGTTTTCTTTAACTTCATCACAAAGCGGGTCGTAAGGACGTAGATCTTCAAGCCCACCTAGAATCAGTTTAAGCTCTGCCCTACCTAGCATTTTACCAACGCTTTTCTCTGAGATTTTTAATTTTTTCATGTTGTAAAATTTAGTTTGATGTTTATTTGTTCTGTTTATTAATTGCTTATTAATCAATACAATGGTAAACTAATATAAGGATAAGCATCTACATAAGGTCTTATCATTTTGTTCAATTTATAAGGCACTTATTTTATAATTAATGATTAAATTACAGACTTAACCATTAGCATTGTGATCATGAAAACCAAAGTCTTTATCTTTTTATACTGCGCTGTCGCCCTTTTATCTTGCAAGCAGGCTCAAACCGATGTACAACCTGTTCAGCTCAAAGGAACTTGGCAATTGCTTTCTGCAACTACTAAAGAAAATGGCAAACAAACGGTGGTAGATTTTACCAAAGGAAACAAACACATGATCAAGATCATCAACGATACCCATTTTGCCTTTTTAAACCATGACCTTGATACCGCCAAGAACATGAATAACCGTTTTGATGCCGGTGGTGGCAGTTACACACTAAAAGGTGATCAATACACCGAATCATTAGACTTTTATAAGGATAAGAATTGGGAAGGAAAGACTTTTAACTTTAAGGTAACTATCAATAAAGATACCCTGATCCAAACAGGCATCGAAAAAGTAGAAGCAGCTGGTGTAGACCGTATCATCACAGAGAAATATGTAAGGGTAAAAGAGCGGATCAAATAGCTTATTTTCTGTTGATCTAAGCATATGAGGTCGACCACATAGAAACATAGCTCACATAGGGTTTCTAGTTCGGTTCCAATTCTGTCAACAAAACGATAATGAGTTGATGTCTATGTTTCCTATGTTGCTATGTGGTAAAAAAACACGAGGAAAGCCTAGTGTTGTGTTGTAGTCAATAGATTGACCACATAGAAAGATAGTTCACATAGGGTTTCTAGTTCGGTTCCAATTCTGTCAACAGGCCGATGATGGGTTGATGTCTATGCAGTGAAAAAAACTGAAAGAGTTTAGCAGTTGCGTTTATGCGAAATAAATTAATCTAAACATTTTCAGGTTGTATTGGTTATCCACAACAACTATGGAAAAGACCAAGACAAACAAACAGCATTCTTTTTTTTACAGGAACTCATTAACCCTGGTATTTTTGCTGCTGTTCATCATTACGCTTGCTGCGCAAGCACTTACAGGTTGGAAAGAGCACAATACCGAAATGGCCGAGCTGGGGGCTACTTCCCTTTCTTTATCCAATTATCTTTCTAGCGGACATTTTGTATCTGCTACTTTTGAGAACTTTGAAAGTGAGTTTTTGCAGATGGCACTTTATGTGGTACTTACCATTGGTCTACGTCAAAAAGGTTCTGCAGAATCGAAACAGCTTAGCGAAAAAGAAGCCGTAGACCGTGATCCAAAAGCAACCAAGGATGCGCCATGGCCAGTAAAAAAAGGTGGTTGGGTCTTAAAGATCTATAGCAATTCACTTTCTATCTGTTTTGGTCTGTTGTTTCTGGTAAGTTGGGCATTGCACCTTTATGGCAGCTTTACTGCACATAATACCATGCAGGCAGCCAAAGGTTTGCCACAAGAAACAATCTACACCTACATTGGACAGAGCGAATTTTGGTTCGAGACCTTTCAGAACTGGCAAAGTGAATTCCTATCTGTAGCCTCCATCGTATTTTTAACCATTTACCTTAGGCAGAAAGGATCACCAGAATCCAAGCCTGTTGATGCCCCACATGGCGAAACAGGGAAATAGAGATGATAGGAGTATGATTTCCAAAAACATTCCCGTCTGGCACCTGTTAAAGAAAGCAGTTCAAACAACAAAACAATCATTTACCTTAAAAAAAACATTATGGCAACTCAAACCAAAAAACCAACCGGAAATACCGGGAAAATGAAAGATTCGCAATTCCATGAATTTTTTATAGACGAATTGAAGGATATCTATTGGGCGGAGAAACATTTGGTAAAGGCATTACCAAAGATGCAAAAGGCAGCCACCAGCACTGAATTGGCAGCAGCTTTTGAAAAGCATACCACAGAAACCCAAACGCACATTGATACGCTTGAAAAGGTATTCGACCTATTGGGTGAAAAAGCAACAGCCAAAAAATGTGATGCCATGGCAGGTTTGTTGGAAGAGGCAACAAGCATTATCGAGGATACCGATGCCGATACTATGGTGCGTGATGCTGGCCTGATCTTGGCTGCACAGAAAGTAGAACATTATGAAATTGCTACTTATGGAACCTTAAGGGTTTTTGCAGAAAACATGGGCCACACAGATGTGGTTGAACTATTAGCCCAAACCTTGGCCAATGAAAAGGAAACAGATGTTGCCCTAACAGAAATAGCAGAAAGTTATGTCAACGAACAAGCTGCAGCCGAATAGGTAAACCGATATCAAAAGCCTCACCTTATTTGTGGGGCTTTTTTGTTATATAATGGTGCTGCATGATTTACAGGCCTACACTTTTAAACAGAGCTTCTAGCTTTTCTTTATCCGATGGTCTTGGCGCATTATAGGCAATGATCTTACCTTCAGGATCTAAAAATATATATCTTGGGATACCATTAACCGCATACTCCTTGATAAAAGATCCTTCTGGTTGTTTAACCAACAACTGTATGCCACCCATTGCCTTTTCTTTTATCATTTTGGCCCACTCCTTCGCATCTTTGTCTAAAGAGATACTTAAAAAAACAATATCCTTGCCCTCGTAAGCTTCTTCCAATTTCTTTAAATAAGGTATCTCATTCCAACAATTAAGGCACCACGTTGCCCACAGATCAATGTAAACATACTTGCCCCTATAATCTTTAAGCGAGTTGGTCCCCCCTTTATAATTCACATAATCTACAAATTCTGGAGATGCTGTACCTTTTTTTAGTTTTACCAGATGTTGATAGGCATTGTACATTTCCTTTCTAAAAAGTTCGTCCTTACCTGTATAGTATTTTTTAAAATCAGTGTAAAAAGTCTCTAAGTCCTTTGCTTCCTTCATGTCAAACATGGCAGTTTCAGTGATCAAGTTGTTTTTGATATACGTATTGGGAACATTAGATGCCAACAATCTTATCCTATTCTGCTCTGGCGAATAAGATGGATCTTTTTGTCTAAACCCTTTATTCAACTTCCTGAATTCTTTCATATAATATTCAAATACCATCCGCCGATAATAATTAAACTGTATATAGTCTTTTTCGTTATCATAATTAATGGCAAATTCTTTTAAGGTAGCTGCACTGGCTTTAAAAGTAGAATCATCAATTTCTCTCAAGCCCACAAAAAGATATAGGTTAAATAGGTATTCGTATTGTATCGCTTTCATCTCTGTGGCCGCCAACTCTTTCGGCAGGTTTGCTTTTTTCAACCTATCCAGTGCCTGCGTCTTTAACTTTAGCATAGACTGTTTAAATTCAGCTTCCGATTTACCTTCTCCATTGGGGTCAAATATTACCCTTTGTTGTGCCTTTTCTACATAATAACGGTTAATGGCCACATCATCACCACCTAAAATTACCTTACCCCCTTTTCTAAATTGCTCAGTGTCGTATTCGATGGTATATTCTTTAGATTTGTCCAAATAAAAAAAGATGGGAAAGTTTCCATCCATTAAAATACATACCCCGCTCATATTTGGGATCGTATCCCTAAAAGAACCATCAGCTGTTAGACTGATATCTTTTGAAGGTCGTTTAAGGCCAAATGGAAAGTTGAGTTCAACCACTCTTTTTCCATTGGGTTGTGGCGCTACGTTTTCGATTTTACCAGAAAGCACGATAAAACCTGATTTGTTTTGCCCATAACAAAGACCTATCGAAAAATAGGCGAATAAAAATAGGAATGTGAACTTAAGTTGCGGTAATGTTTTCGTGAACATGAGGATAAAGCGGTTTGTAAGTGGTAGCCGCTAAAATAATAGAAATATAATGTTACCCCCTAAATGTTTAGTAGTTTGGAGGTCTTTTTACATTTTTTTGATATTTAGTTCAATGGACCCAATAATAGCAAAAGATACTATCTGTTCGCTGTTTTATCCACATAGAATTAAGTTAGCTCAAACCCGTAAGTTAGGATTGTTCGCGTTGTTTTGGTTAGCCCTTTCTAAGCACCATTACACCTGAGGCAAACGAGACTATAAAAATACTAATGAAGGTCAAAAACAATACCAATATACTCCTCAATAACAGTTGCGATCTGCTATAACCATATACCGAAAAATATTGATAGTAAAACCATACGGTATATACCGATTGTAGCATACCCACAAAACCAAACATGAGATACAATACCTCTTTGTTGTGGTAAAAGATGGATATAGATGAAAATACTATCCCTATCAGCAGTTCGGCAGCAGTTTTATAGGTGTTCATCACCAAATGTTCTGTTCCGTTCATTTTGGCCCGCCTAAACGATAGGTAACTGAACAAGGTATAAAAAGGAATGGTAAACAAGGTAACCAGTTTAGGATATTCCATAGACAGTTTTTCAAGGGCCGACATCGCCATCTTACTCGTCTCTGGTCCAAGGTCTGAAAGTCTTACTGGAGAAAGTTCACTCAAGAAGTGTCCTATACCGCTTAATAAGATAATAAGCGTGATATAGCTGAAATATTTAACTCGCTTGCCCTGTATAAATTCTCTTACGCTGTTACCTGGTCTGGTTAGCAATTCTTTAATGGTAAATAAAATACCTTTGTCTAAATGATATACACTGTGGATGAAATCGTGTGTGATGAAGTGTTTAACAGAATAGCGGTGTGTACTGGCCTTCTGTCCACAACTGGTACAGTAATTTTCTTGCAGTTGGTTATCGCAGTTTAAACAGTTGGTTGCTGGGTGTAACATGGCCTCTTAAAGATGACTAGTTTTTAAAGTGCGGGATTTGATTTCGTTGTTCAACGATTTTAGTGAAATGAAAACACCTATAGAAGTGGTGGGCAAGATCAACAGCACAAAAAATGGAACTGCTTGGTCTTTAAAAAAATACAAGTACAGGAAAACAATAATAACAAGTTGCCATAACAGGCCAATGCCTATTAAACAGCCAATTAATAGCGCTCTGCTTTTGGTCAGTTGTGCTAGGGTATATTTAGATAGTTGTTTCATGAGATTGATAATTGAATCCAAAAATCAAAAAAAGAACAATTAGAGCAGCTACACTTTAGTGTAGATTTGTATTTTAGTGTTATCGTAATGAAAAACAACCACAACTTTAGTCTACTGACCAGAAACCATGTTGGAAAGCTCAGCACGGCAGACCTGCTGCAGCAGCGCGACTACCTAGAAGCGGTAAAATCTTTTGTAAGGTTAACCTACGAAAGCATTTATGTAATTGATTATGCCACAATGGGCTTCGAGTACGTTTCAGAAAATGCACTGTTTCTATGCGGCTATACCCCAACCGAAGTATTGGCCATGGGCTACGATTTCTATTTCAAAAACGTGCCTGAAACAGACCTGTTGCTATTGAACCAGATCAATGAGTCGGGTTTTGATTTTTTTGAGAAACTACCCCACGATCAAAAGAAGCTGTACAGCATTACTTACGATTTCCACCTGATCAACGAGCATGGTAAAAAAGTACTGATCAACCATAAGCTTACACCCCTATTCTTAACTAATGAGGGCAAGTTGTGGAAGGCCATGTGTATTGTTTCCATCTCGCATCATCAGCAATCGGGCAACATTGCCATTCATAAACAGGGTACCGATGAAGTATGGAAGCTCGATACGGACACCAAGCTTTGGTATAAATCTTTGAAACCGAAACTAACCGAACGTGAAATTGAGGTGCTACAATTGTATGCCCAGGGTTTAACCATTAACCAGATTGCCGATAAGTTATTTGTAGCCCCAGATACGGTTAAATACTACAGAAGACGAATCTTTGATACCTTAAATGTAAGCAACATTGTAGAGGCATTGGCCTATGTGGTCAATAATAAGATCATTTAGTAAAAGGTTAGGTTGGCTTTACTTTACCAATTGCACAAATTCATTAGCAATGGTTTATTATATAACAATTTGCTCATAGCATATCTTATTGACAACCTTTTTTGCGTTAATAGAGAAATAGCCTTAAATTTAAACCAACACAAATTGAAACCAAATGTTAAAGTTAATTGTATTGCCAGTTTGCTGCAGTTTTTTGCTGATGATGTCTACCTGTAAAAAGAAAAACAGCGATGAAAAAAGAGTGAAGGATGGTCCTACCCTAGATATTGGAAGTGCACTTGCAGAAATTGGCCAAACCCATAACGACACGGTTGGCATCACACTGTCTCCCCATGCCCGGTATTTCTTTATAGACCTTGGTCTAAAAAACAGTGCAGAAAACATCAAACTGATCAAAAGTGCTAACAAGTTGGGTATTCCAGTACGAGCAAAGGTATTTGAAGATAACCCTTACGAAATCGCAAAGATTTATGCGGCTACTGCAGAAGATATCGAAAAATACCGCAAAGCCAGGATCAATACAAATTGATAAATAAAGCTCAACTTATTAAACTTTACCTGTAAATGTTAACTACTGGTGCAACAATTTTGTAAGCCATGCGACTTGTGGCTAGATCAACTATAAAAAACTGATTGCAATAGTAACGGCATTTATGAAAAAGCAAAAGTTAAAAAATAAGTTATGCCTGATTGGTATATTTTTATTGTCGTCGTATACATTATCGGCGCAAACCTTAAAACCATTTGTATTGCAAGGTAAACTACCTGATGATGCAAAAGGCTATCTATACCTTTATTATCCTCTGTCTGATGAGCGTTGGCAAAAGGATAGTTGCTTACTAGACCAAGGGAATTTTGTTTTCAAAGGCACGTTATCCATGCCAACTGTAGCCAGACTCTCTTATGCAGAAAACATGACACAGGTGATTTTAGAACCTGCCCAGATGAAAGCAGTATTAAAACAAGGAAACGACCTCACAAAACTAGCGATGACAGGTTCAAAATCGCAAAACGAACTGGCAGAGCTGAACCAGTCCTTACAAAAAATAGAAAACAGATGGAAAACGGTAATTGATACTTTGATGGAGGTGAACAAGCGGAGCAATACTGCTTTTCAAAACTTAAAAAATTGGGTGTTAGACCCCTACTTTAAAGAAGTAGCGGAAGTTAACCAGCAGTTCATCAATAAGTATCCCTTCTCATTTGCATCGGCCCATATATTGCAAGTTTTTGGCAGAGAATTGAGTACCGATACTTTACAACTCTTCTACAATAGGTTTCCTCCACAAGTAAAGCAGAGCAGGTATGGAAAATACATTGCACAAAAATTGGCCGAAAGGAAATTGGGTATACCAGGTATGATGGCACCAGGGTTTAGCAAAGAAGGTATCAATGGAAAAAACGTATCGCTTGTCGATCAACAGGGAAAATATGTGCTGCTCGATTTTTGGGGATCTTGGTGTGTACCCTGTCGCAAAGGAAACCCGCACCTGATCAGTTTGTACCAAAAGTATAAAAATGCTGGCTTTGAGATCATTGGTATAGCTGCAGATGACAGGACACCAGCGGCATGGCGTAAAGCCGTTGCGGATGACCAACTGCCTTGGCTTCATATTCTGCAGGGCGATATTGGGAAAGCGTACAATATCGAATCGTACCCTACCTCAATCCTGATCGATCAAAAAGGGAAAATCATAGGTCGTTTTGGCGAAGATCATGCCGCATTAGACCGTATGCTTGAAAATATCTTTAAGTAGACCAATCATCCCTTTTTATTAGATCTAATAAGGAATGATGGCTGTTTGGATTGTTGAGTTTTAGGTGATGGATAATCAAACAAATGGTTGTAACTTCAACTATGGGATGATTTTCAATTTTTTGAAATAAAGTTGAAAAAAAATATAAAACCGAAGCAACAAAAAACAACAACCTGCGACTTCCCTATAACAAAGCATTTAATTAAGTAACTAGCCACAGACCATTTACGTTGATAGCAGAAAAAAACGATCGTGAACTTATTGCAATGTGCCAAGCGGACGATGATCTGGGCTATAGTGGCTTGTACCAAAAATATGCCAGACGAATCTATAACTCCATATACCGGATCGTTACGCATACCGCAGAGGCCGAGGATATTTTACAGGAGACTTTTGTAACGGTATTTAAAGACACGACGAACTTAGCTAAGGTAGCGAGTTTTGAAGGATGGGTAAAAAGGATCGCCATCAACAAATCCATCTCTTACCTCAGAAAGAACAAGATCCAATTTTCGGGAATGGATGTAGTAGACATTGAAGCAGAAAAGGAATACGATCCACACGAAAATGAAATATTTGAGAACAAGTTGGAAGATGTGCGAAAAAGCATTGAACAGCTGCCCCCGGGTTATAAAACAATCATAAATCTGTACCTATTTGAGCAGATTCCACAAGAAGAAATTGCTGCGATGTTGGATATATCGCACAACACGGTAAGGACACAATACCACAGGGCAAAAAAAAGGATCCTATTATCACTAAAAGATAAAGTATATCATGAATGATCAGTTAAAAAAATATATAGAAGACAACAGAGAAGGATTTGATCATCTGGAACCGGCCGAGGATATCTTTTTAAGGATAAGGGCCGAACTGAAACCTGCACCTCAGCCAAAAAAAGGACTGATGCAGTTGTGGATAAACCATAAATGGATGGCAGCGGCCTCCATTTTAATTGTAATGTCCATTACTTATCTATTAGTGACAAATACAGCTAAAGACCGGCAGCTCGACAATTTAAAGATAACGAACAAAAAACAACCTAAAATTGACCAGCCAACAGTGATTGCCAAAACCGGTATAAAAACTAACGAGATCGTAAAGAACCCAATAATGGTGGATCATGCGAAAGTTGCCAGCACTCCAACCAGTAAAAAAAGACAACAGTATAAACATACCGAACAACAGTTTAACATGGCGGCTATATACCGCAAGCTTACCGATAGCAGTTCGGCAAGTACGAGACTGGCAGCAGTGCTACAGCTCCAAAGGTCGCAGCTGATCAATAACGACTTGATAGATAAGTTGGCTAAAACACTAAATCATGACTCTAATAGCAATGTGCGCTTGGCTGTAATAGGGTTAATGGGCAGATATGCACAAGATAGTTATGTAAGCAATGCCTGTGTAAGGTCGCTATCTAACCAAAAAGACCCTTTAGTACAATTGGAACTGATCAACCTATTGTCCAGAACCAACGATACCAAACTTGACGAAAAGCTTTTTGCTTTGGCCAATGATCCCAACACTTTTGCAATGGTAAAAGATCAGGCTTATTTGGTATTGCTTAACCAGAACAAACTTTAAAAAATCAATATATCAGAAAATATTAAACCAAAAGAAATATGAAAAAGCAATTAATGATCCTATTTATACTTTTAACTGCAGGCTTAGTGGCCAATGCACAGAAAGAGTACCGCTTGGCCAGAACTACCGGTCTGTTAAAACTTAACCTAAAAAATGCGGTAATAGAAGGTTACGATGGAAAGGAGATTATTTTTAGTGGACAAGGTGTTGAGTCTGCCGAGGTTGATGAACGTGCAAAAGGCTTGGTAGCGGTAAGCAGTTCTGGTTACAGCGATAATACTGGCTTGGGCATCAGTGTATCAGAAAGTGGTGGCGAAATCAATGTGAATACTGTATCTAAGACCCCAATCGGCGTAGTGACCATCAAAGTGCCCCAACAGATCAAAATATCGCTGATCAACAACAACAATTCATTTGCGTTTACTACGAATAGTGGTAGCGTAACAGATGAGCTGGTGCTTAAAAACTTAAAGAACGAAATAGAAGTCTCTACCTATAGCCATAAGATCAAGCTAGAGAACAATACCGGACCAATGAATATCAAAACTGTCCGTGGTTCTATCGAGGGTGTGTTTAACAGCGACATCAAAGGTCCGATTTCTATCATCTCTGTGTACGATTATGTAGATGTAACCTTACCCTCAAGCACAAAAGCAAATCTGGAACTCGGTTCAAGCTATGGTAAAATCTATGTAGGCAAGGAGTTTAAGATTGATTTTGACAAAGTAGACGCGGATAAGAAGCAAGTGTGGATGAATGGTGATAATATTACCATAGCAAATGCTCCTTTTACCTACGTTACCACTACGACCAACAAAGATGGAAGTAATGTACAAAGTAACATTACAACAAGTAGTTCTAGCAGCAGTTCTAGTGGCAACAGGACCAAAAGTACCACACAAGGTGGTACAGCAGCGAGCGGCGTTACTGGATCTACAGGAGATCAAAGCCGTACCAAAATATATAGCGAAGGAGGAACGCAAACCCTATTTAATGGTGATGTTACTTTTTCAAGTAACTTGTTTGGTAGCGGAGAAAAAATCAAAGGAAAGGTTAATGGTGGTGGTATTGACTTTATCCTGAAATCTACCTACAAAAGTATCTATCTAAGACAATAATAGTTATTCAATCATAAAAACCAAACAAACAGTTAACGTATGGCATGTGCAACACACCACATGCCTACGTTAGCTTTATCAACATTTGTTTGATCGATTAGGAGATCATTTTACGGATCAAAACAATTTGTCCTAAATGATAATAACTGTGTTCAATTACCCCCTCTATATTGCGCAGGTAAGTTCCATAGCGCTCCTCCATAAAAGCTTGGTCAAAAAGCTGGTCATCCATTTGCGCTACACTGTCAACAAATCTTTCGGCATTGGCCAAAAATCTGGATACCAATGTCTTCCATTGTTGCTCTGACACTATCTCTGGCAGATCAAAACTGTATTTATCACTGATGTCCAATTTTCCGTGCTCAAAAGCGGCCAATAAGCCCTCTAGATAATAATTGATGTGATAAGTTAAAGCTGCAATGGTATTTAGATCCGCTACCTTTTGAATGGCTTCTTGCCAGTTTATACTTGACACTTGCTCTTTGTAATTGGTATTGGCTATCCACTTGCCATCTAACAATACCTCTCTCAATCTGTTTGCAATAGTTAAATTCCTTGTCATTGAATCTTCTAGCTTAAATGTTTTTTAGCCTAATGTTTTGTTGGCTCGCTCCTATTTATAAATATACAAAAGTTTAAATTGCCTAAACATATGCCTTTTGGCAACAATATTGAACAATCTATAATCTTTGAATTTAATTATCCAAATGTCCGAGCCAACCTAAAGGTGAGTAGTAATCGTTAATGCAAGCATTCAAAATCAAGTTCGAAACACGCTCAAAATTTTCGCTATTGCTCAACAACACTACGGCAATGCCCTTTGCCGGAAAAGCGACAAAATAATTCTGGTTGGCTTCTCCATGTCCGGTATGGAAGAACGCTTTGCCCATTTTACTTTGGAATAGACCCGTACCCAAGCCCCAGGCCAAATGGATTTTGTCGTTATCTACTGTTAAACTATCCTTTAAGGGGCCAAAACCACGTTTACTTTTAACATAGAACTGAGGCGAAAGCATTTGTGCATACAATTGGTGTGCTAAACCTTTTTGTAACATCAGGTTTTCTACAAATTTCGCATAATCAGAAGCAGTAGTAGTCATTGAGCCTGCTGCACGGCTTTCAACCCTTCTTTCTGATCCATAGATCTTTCCATCTTTATAATAAGCCATAGAAAAATTATTTTCAAACGCAGGGTCCCAGATCATATTGGTATGGTTCATGCCCAATGGGATAAAGATTTCTTCTTTGGTCAATTGTTCCAATCGTTTGTTAGTATATTCTTCAATCATAAAGCCCAATAGGTTGATTCCTTCATTAGAATAATAGAATTTTTCTCCAGGTTTGGCAATCAGGTTTACCTTATCTTGGTATAAGTACCTTAACACAGGCATGCCAGAGCTATGCGACAAGAGCATGCGAGCGGTAATCTGGTTAAAAGCGGTAGTATCATCACCAAGATCTTTCCATTTTGGGTACTGCCCTATCGGTTTCTTTAGGTAATGCTTGATGGGTTTGTCCAAACTAAATACTCCTTTTTCTACTAATCGCAGAAACAAGTATGCACATACAGGTTTGGTGAGCGATGCAGCGTACATTACGGTCTCATCTTCAATCCTTAATTGTTTTTCTATGTTTCTGTAACCAAAATTCCCTGTCCAAACAGTTTTGTTGTTGTTGATGATAGCTACTTGTAAACCAGCTAACTTTGCGCTATCTACAATATGAGCCAGTCTAGTAGTTAATGCGGCAGTGCCAATGGTCTTTCCATTTAACTGTTTAATGCGTAGGGTTTGCTGTGCTGATGAGGTAAGGTAAAGACAGCTGATCAATAGGATGCTTAATTTTTTCATGATTTATTTTTTTACCAAATCTCTGACGAAATTAAAATACGTACAACGACATCTCTGCGTCATCTACCCGACAAATTACCCTTAAATAAGCGTAAAGCCTATTTTTAATTAAAATGTAGCTTAAATTTTGAAAAAAGGATAAGCGAAGGGATAGTTTACGGGTGCCAGTTTAATGGAACGAAATAGGTTGATCAAAGTCATCACAACCATGAAGGCATAGGTAATAACCACAAGAGGAAAACCTACCGGAAAATACAAGACCATCAATACAATGGCAGGAAAAAACAAGATGGTTAAGGTAAGATGGAAATTCAGTACCTGCTTGCCCTGTTTATCAAACTCCTGATTTTCATCTTTTTTAAGAATCCATAAAATAAAGGGCAGTACGATATTCAATATCGGAAAGCCTAAACCCAAAAGTGCAAGCAGATGAAAAAGTGGAACAATCGAAGTAGTTTTTGCTTTAGGTTTCGTTTCGGTATTTCCTTCTGCGGCATCCATTAAAAGCTCTGTTTCAATGTCCAAACAGTCGGCAAGCATCTTTAAGGTCTGCACATGTGGAACAACCGCACCCTTTTCGATACGCTGGATTGTTCTTGTGGTTACGCCAGACAATTCTGACAATTGTTCTTGGGTCAGTCCTTTTTTTCGGCGATAAATGGCAAGTTTCGATGCAGACATAGATTTTATTCTGCTAAAATCGAAAAAAAATCTGAAAATCTATTAGCCAACATTGATGGCTGATTTATCAGATCTGCAAAAAAGTAGATTCGATAAATGCATCATCAGTTTTACCAGCCTCTGTATCCCAGCTTGGAGTTTGCCAAGGTGGCATTTCAACTTTAAGCAGTTCATAAAATAATCTGTAAGAACCTTTAAAATGGCCCTCATCATAAAGTTTACGCACAGCTAAAGTAAACTTTCCATTTTTTTGAGTAGGCAGACCATCATCAGACAGTTGATTATCCAAACAAGAACCAATATGGATGATTGAGCAGACTGCTTTTATCGCATTGGGATCTGTTTTTAACTTTATTCCTTTAAAATAACCCAAATTGTTTGCAAAATCTATCATGGCTTCATTGGTATCTATACCTCTTAGAACATACTTAGGGTTACTAGTCTTATCTATATTTTCGCCCCGTTCGTTTAATAATAACCTTGAAACCGTACCATTGTAACAACTATCATTGGTGAAAAAAATTCTGACCCCTGCCTTGAACCTTGCCCAGCATAACTGAAACTCATCATCAATAAAAAATCTGTCATATAGAACCAAAGCTTCATCATAACCATCATCTTCATCTCCGTTCAGGTCTTTGACTCTGGTACCATGGCCAGAATACGAAAGAAATAAAGTATCTCCAGCTACCATTTTATCCGAAAGGGTTTTCAACCCATCAAGCAAGTTCCCACTTGTGGCATTCTTACCAATCAGTTTGGTAGCTATGAAATGGTTTTTGATTGCCATTTCGTAATAAAAGTCAGCATCATTCTCAGCATTACGTAAAGTTTGGTATCTGCCCTTATATTTAGTGCGGTCTATACTGTTTAGACCAATGTTTAAAGCGAAGCCCTGTGCCATTTTATTTACCTTTTTTAAGTTCTTCCAGTTCTTTTTTGATGGTATCAAGTGCTTTTTGGGCTTCGAGCTGTTTGGTTTCTGCCTCTAAAAGACTTTTTTGCAGCTCTAATTTGAGTTTTTGCAATTCTACCTGATTAGAAAGCGCTGCTTTTTGCATATCTAATTTTACTTTTTCAATCTCTTGTTCTTTGGTTAAAGCGAATTTTTGGCTTTCTTGGATTGATTTTTCATAATTGAGTTTGGCCTTTTCCAAGTCGTCTAATCGTTTGGTATTGTCGAACTTAAACTGGATCAATTGAGCCGGAACAGAAACTACAGCCTTTGCGATATCAATAGGAATAGAAAGAAAGCCTTCTACAGACGATGGTTTGTTGATCTCGTTTGAAAGTATGACCCCATCTTGGATTCCAATTTTGTTTACCCGTTTTACAAATGCGGTTCTATTTACAGGGATCACAATCAATTTACTACAATCCGCAATTACGATGTTGGTAGGTAAGGTATTACTCAGCGCTGCTGTTGCAGATTCTATTTTTAATTGGATGTTTTTAAGTGGACGGGTAAATATGCCTTCAGTCTCTGTTATGGTTGATGAAGCATTTCCATTAACCAACTGATTTAATGGTGTTGTACTTGCTGTAAGATCAGCTGAACTTAATTTAAAATCACCTGATACATTAATATATTCATCTTGTCCAAGTTCATTGACGATGATCAAATTCCAAGGAATTACTAATGGAGTACTTGATAAAGCTGAAGCCTTGACTACAAAATCTGAGCTGTACTCTTTGATCTTTACAATGGTGTTACCTCTTTTTGTTGTTCCAGTTGTGGTGCTAAGTATGACCCCAGGTGCTTCAGCTAATTTGGAAATGATGGCTGCGGTCCTGTCTTCTGTGGTAATATTAACGGTTTCTAACAATCCTTTTGCATTTACCGCATATTTAATGTCATCGGCCATTAAGGCATTTGGCCTATAGTTTAAAGATAACAGGTCTTTTGTATCGGCAATCATTTCTGTCGAAGTCGCAAAACTTTGTTCGATTACCTTACTCGATTCATTCAATGTACTATCGTCTGCATTGTAAACAACAGCCACCTTTACGCTCGCCCTAATTTTAACCAGGCTTTCTGGCAAGTAATAATAGACAGTAGCATTTTTCTTCAATTGGCTCGAATAATCAGTTTTAACCACTGCACAGCCAGAAAGCAGGCCGGTAATGAGGACAATCATCATTAGTCCAATACCAGTGTAGATCCATTCCATTTTATTCTTTTTACAAGGTGACGAGAAACGTGTTTTCATATGGTTAAAATTAAGAGGTATACCAAAACCTGATTAGGGTGTTTTTACGGTTTTTGGCTAGGTATTTTAACGGATAAGTGTTTATCCCAAATCAGATCCAAATTCACAGTCAAATGGCCTATCCTCACAAAGCTGTGATCAACTGCATGCACTTGCCTTTAATTTTGGTTTTAGTAATCAATAAAGAGTTTAAAAAATAGATGAAAACAATACAACTATTATTATCAGGCATGCTACTTTGCCTATCGTTAAATGTAGGAGCACAAGACATGCAGGCAGTAGCCCATCAGATCAAACTGATGACAAAAGAAACAGATCCTGAAAAGAATGTGGTTTCCATGCACCATGCCATCAAAACCTATAAGTTAGATCCCCTCAAAAATGCCGAAGACATAGATGTAATGAAAGGTATCATAGCACTTTCTTTTTTGGAAGCTGGCAAATTCCAAAAATTTGAAGCCTATATCAAGTTGATCAAAAACAAGTTTAACCAGACTTCTTACCTTAACCTAGCGGCAGACATGTTATGTAAAAATAAAAAATACTTAAGCTATGCCGAAGCCATTGCAAAGCAGACCATTTCCCTTTATGATTCATATCGGAAAGACCCATCGGCCAGGCCAGCTGGTTTCCCGCTCGAAGATTGGAACAGGTTCATGAAAATGGCTGCCTACCCCTATTATGATACTTATGCCCAAATCCTTCACGCCAATGGTAAAGACCAAGTGGCCCTATCATATCAAGAACTGAACTTGAAAGACAGAACACTGGAAGATATGCAGCAAGCATCGATAGAACTTTATACCACGCTTTTGATCAACAATGGTCAAATAGACAAAGCTTATGCGATATTATTTAAAATGGCCAGTTTAGGAAAATCTAGTTTAAAAATGGATCAGCAACTTCAACAACTGTACATTAAAAAAACTGGTAATGGAGCCAATGCAACCCTCTTTTTGGATTCCATACAAAGCAATGTAAAGCTCGCCTACCAAACGGAACTGGCCAAAAAGATGATGCTGAATATTGAAGCACCTGATTTTAACTTAGTAGACCTGAGCGGAAAACGTGTATCGTTGGAGAATCTAAGAGGAAAAGTCGTCGTGCTTGATTTTTGGGCTACTTGGTGCGCACCTTGCATAGCTGCGATGCCAGCAATGGAAAAACTGAGCAAAAAGTATTCAGAAGTGGTGTTTCTCTTTATTGCCACACAAGAAAATGGAACAGATGCCATCCAACGCGTAAAAACATACGTTAAAAAGCATCAATTTCCTCTTAACGTATTAATGGATCAACCCATGTTAAACAATCCTAAGATATTCTCGGTAGCCAATGCCTATAAAGTAAAGGGAATACCAGCCAAAATGGTGATCGACCAACAGGGCAAACTAAGGTTTGCTACCGATGGTTATACAACAGATGCAGAACTGGTCAATGAATTGGAAGCGATGATTACACTCGCTAAAGCACAATAATCGACATATATTTTATTAATATTACCTAAGTTTAAGCCAACCATATGAAATTGATCAGCATACAACCTAAAAGCTATATTACATTTATTTTATTTCTTTTCATCTGCATGCAAAGTGTTTATGGCCAACAAAATTCTACCCTAGAAAACACCTATTTCCGTATTGTTGGTGCCGGCCTATCCCCTCATCAACAAAAGGATACTGTAAAAGGCAAACAGACCAAAGCATATACAATTGGTGGTTTTGTGAACATCTACCGTACCTATACCTTCGATAAACCGGTAAATGAACTTTACTACCGTAAATATTTTAAGGGTGATGAACCAAAAAGTGATCTTAAGAAGAAGGCAATAAACTTCCAAGGAGATGCGACCTTGGCCTACTTAAGTCCTAATCAAGAATTTATTGTGGAACTATTGGACCAAAAAATGGATACGTTGGTCAGTAGATATGTGATCAAGAGGTTAAAGCTTATGCCTACTATCCAATTCAAAAGTAAACACACCACTAGTACTTTGACATTTGGTGCACAAACTCGCGAACTTAAAGTATCAGCTGACGAAAATCTTAGGCTTGACATTGTTGATCCTATCGATTTTAAAAAATTGGAGGTTAGTTATAGTCTAACTAATCTCAAAACAAAAAAAACCGAACACAAGACCAGTAAAAATGGCTTTGAACCCTTAAAATTAACAGCAAATACCCAATATGAACTCAGGGTAAATTACGAGCTGCAGCCAGAAAGCGTCGGCATTGTCTATATACAAGTTAAACCTTATTGGTACCAGTCTTCCAGCACTTATATCATCTTTTTTGGGCTTGTAGTAGCTTTGGCTTTTCTGTTCGTTACCCTTGTTTTAAAAAAGAAGATCAACCTCTCCCAAAGAAAACAAAAAAGAATGGAAGAAACAGCCATTAGGTTGCAATCGCTGTTGAACCCACATTTTACCTTTAACGCCTTGAGCTCTATACAGGGGCTGATGAATACCGGACGTATCGACGAGGCCAACCATTATCTGCAAGAGTTTAGTTCTTTATTGAGGCAGACCTTTGCCAAAAGCAAAGATGTTTTTAACAGTCTTGACCAAGAACTGGAAATGATGCGCATGTACATGAGGTTAGAGTCTTTACGTTTCAATTTCTCTTGGGACATAGCAATAGCCGATTCGCTTAATCCGTCGGTGATAGAAATACCGACTCTGCTGCTGCAACCATTGATAGAAAACTCAATTAAACATGGACTTTCGGGTCTGGGCGATAAAGGACACTTGCTCATTGTTTGTAAGGAAGGACAAAAAAAGGATACTTTTGTAATTGTAGTAAAGGACAATGGAACATGGATAGACCAAGAGCGCCATACGGGCTATGGACTTTATTTAACAGCCGAAAGGATACTGACCATCAATAAGATGAAAAAAGAACAAGCCATTGTACTTGATTTTAACAGACAAAACGGAACCGAAGCCATTTTAACATTTCACAACTGGATAAATGATTAGTGCAATAATAGTTGACGATGAACCCATCAATATCAACAATCTACAGGCGCTGCTTGCCCGTAATTGTAAAGAGATTGATGTAATTGGTACCGCAACAAGTGCCGATGAGGCCAGTGCTTTGATTCTGACATTAAAACCAGATGTAGTATTTCTTGATATAGAGATGCCTGGAAAAAATGGTTTTGACCTGTTAAAATCGTTGCCAGCTCCAGATTTTGATGTTGTTTTTGTAACGGCCTACGATGCTTATGGAATCATGGCTGTAAAATTCTCCGCCTTGGATTACTTGCTCAAACCGATCAACATTACAGAACTTAAAAATACCGTAGCACGGATAGAGCAGTCGGTAAGTGCCAAAAAACAAAATGCAAGGCTGCACAACCTCCTTTATCTATTGGACAGAAAACACCCAGACGAAAACCAAAAGATAGCTTTGCCAACGCAAAAAGAAACTTTTTTGGTGCCAGTTAAGGATATTGTAAGATGTGAATCTTCTAATAACTACACTACCTTCTTTTTAACCAATGGAACCCAGCATCTTATTTCCAGACCGCTGTATGAATATGAAGAGTTATTAGGTCCTTATCATTTTATCCGTTGCCACCAATCGCATCTGGTCAATAAAATGCACATCACCAGTATCCTTAACGAAGATTCCGGTTACCTGACCATGGATTACACTACACAGAAAGTACCGATTTCCAAACAAAGAAAAAGTGCAGTCAAAGCTTTGCTAAAGATGTAAATGACATCCTATCATTCCTCTTGATGGAAACTAGCCCTCAATTTGTGCTTGTTGGTTAAAAACTTGATGAAATACGATCTAACAGCTGGTGGCAGGTCTTTAAACTGGGCTTCAAAGCTTTTAACAGGGCTACAATCTTGTGCTCCCTTACAATAATAATCCAAATGATAAAAATAGCTTTTATTGTTATAAATAATAATGTAAGATACTTTTCTATCGTAGGTTTCGTAACCTCCACAATAGTAGAATGGTATAAATACCGCTTTTTTACCATTAAAATCCCGAAGTACAATTTCATCTTTCCTAAAATCGATGAGCGACATTTGCGAATCTGGATGTCGGTAAGTATAAGAAATGCCTTTTTTGTTTTTTAACGTAACCGCTATTTGTGTCAATGCCCCATCAAAAATAGCAGAGTCTGCATTACATGGATTGATCACCTTTACCGTTAACCTGTTTGTACCCAATGCATCGTTATACGTTCGGTAGGTTACTAAACTATCAATTGTAAAGCGACGTAGTTCTGCCGCATCAACATACTTTTGTTTTGCGGTTTCGAACAACGCTGCACAATGATTAGCGTACTTGTAGGCTATATCATTTGTGAAGTTTTCGAGATAGGTTCTAGGTAGCACCATTTTACGTTTAATGGTGGGCAATTTAACCAGTTCTTCAATTTCCATATCGTAATAATTCCAATTCCCTTCGTAATGGTGGGTCAATAGATTTACACTAGATTCACCACTTCCACTATTATTGGCAGGACCAAATTCATACCTATCCATTGCAGTTAACTGGATCTTTTTTTCAACTTTATTATAGGTAAAATCACAATGATAGCCACTACGCATGTGTGGAACGAAATAGGTAAAACCATTCGAATTTTTACGTATGCCAGATTGGGGCTCTTCAAAAGCCAATTCTAAGGTTTTTATCGGTACAAACTTCTTTGTAGATAGCTTACAGATTATAACGTCTTTTGTCCTGTCAAAAATTACTAAGTCTGGTTTTTGATCAAAGTCCAAATCAAATTTCAATGTATCGTTCTTACTGTAGGTTTGTGCATGCCCCGTTACAAATGCAAATAGACAGCTCAATAAAACAACAACTCTTTTCCTGATGCGCATATCCTTACTTTGTGTTACGGTATTCATATTTTTTAGTACTGTTGTTACTGGCCAGAAATAAAAATACCCAACCCCATTTGTTTTCCAATCGATCTAAAATCAGTTCATTGTGTGGACCAATGGAAAGTTGGAACTGATGGTTCTCTAGTTTTCCATAGATCAGGGGAATGGGAATGATCTTACGTTTATGCTTAGATACAAAATAATTATCTCTCAACTCCCCTTTTAAGATCAGTTCTGCTTTTTGTACCTCGCCTTGCCACCAAATTGCCTTAAGCTTATTCTTATCAAAAGCGAGCAATTCTATTTTTGCGTTTTTAAAATCTGCCTCGGCCAAGCCAGGGCTTAACTTTAATTGGTTCCATAATAAGGCATAAGTTAACGAATCGCCTGTTTGCCGAACATTTTCGTAAACACCATTAAAAGCACTAAGCTCGTTTATTTTTTTAATACCCAATTGTTTGGACTGTTGTAAAGAAACACAGCCAGAAAGCAGTACAACACAGGTTAAACAGAGAAGAAAAGATCGAAGGTAAATCTGCGTCATGGTAACGGGCTTTTAATTGTATAAAACTGCATACGTTCATTGTAAAGGTCAGCCCAATGGTAAATGTGCAACAACAATCTGATCTATTTTTATAAATGGCGTCCCTCTTGCAAAATAGCTCAACAACCATTCCAAAATATCAGGCCAAGTCAACTAAGATTTGACTTTTGTATGTGATAGCCAACATTATTTCTATAGAAGTAATTGATAGCTTTGAGCTTTCTGCTTAAATGGATTGAGGCTGCTAAAAATAACCTAAAACCTCCATTTGGGGTAGTTGATACAAAACTTAGCTCAATACAAATGACAGATAATTGGACAAACAGATGGAACGAAAGATATGCAGGTAACGAATTTGCCTATGGCGAAGAACCTAATGCGTATTTGAAAGCGCAGCTTATGGAGTTAAGCGTTGGGAATATACTTTTTCCGGCCGAGGGCGAAGGTCGTAATGCGGTATTTGCGGCCCAATTGGGTTGGACAGTGGCTGCCTTCGACATCAGCAATGAAGGTCAAAAGAAAGCCATACAATTGGCCGATAAGAATAAGGTTACTATCGATTATCAAATTGGTGCTTTAGAAACGCTCAATTATAAAGAAGGCCAATTTGATGCCATTGCCTTGATTTATGCCCATTTTCCAGCAGATCTTAAATCTCAACTGCATCAGGCATTAGATAAGTATCTCCGTAAAGGCGGTACTATCATTTTCGAAGCATTCAGTAAAAAGCATCTTGCTTATTTGGCCAAAAATGAAAAGGTTGGCGGACCAAAGGATATCGAATCACTATTTTCTATAGAAGAGCTTAAGGCCGATTTTCATAATTATGAAATCCAAACATTAATAGAAACAGAAATTGAACTCAAAGAAGGTCTTTTCCATAACGGATTAGGTTCGGTGATCCGATTTGTAGGCCGTAAAAAATAAACTGATACCTCATTAACCGTAAAATGGAAAGGTCGATACCATCCGATAACGACCTTCTCAATTAAATATTAGATATCAGTTATTAATTTATGTCTTCCCCCTTTCATTTAATGAGTAAATTATAGTTTAGTTTTTAGTTTTAGGTTTTATTGCTATTTCTCCATCGTCCATACCCTCTATGTTTTTATCGGCAAAAAGTATAGGATTTGTTTTTTGTAAGATCTTCAATAGGTCTTCTGTACTCCCAGCATGTTGCAAAAAAATAGTAGAACCTGTTGCACTAAATTTCATCTTTGTGCTTTCTACCCCTTTGGCAGTCTGTAACTTTTCATTCAACTCTTTAAGTTCTGCAAAATTAACACCGCTTAGCTTTAACGTGGTTTTGGTAGTTGCTACTTCTGCTTCCGTACCTTTTTTTTTTGCTAACAAGCTCGTTGCTTTTTGTCCTGTTTTTGCAGCCTTATCTGCTGTATTGGTAGCACGATCAGCTTTGTTCAATATGTTTTCTATCTTGTCTAATACACCTTGTGCATTGGCAGCGCTTACACCAAATACTAAAATGGCAAAACAAATGATTAATATCTTTCTCATGATAAATTTTAAATGTTTTTAAATCGGTTATTTTTTGGTTGCGTTTATTTTCACGTTTTCTATTGGGTATTGTACTACAGGCTATCGCTCATAATACAGTTCGGTCTTGGTTTTAGATGGATCTAGCACTTTACCACTAGACATCTGGATCAAAACCTCTTGTGCAGATGTGGTATTGGCCTGTAGATCTGGGATCAATCGGCTTTGCTCATAAGTGGTACCGTCTGTTGTTACAATGGTAAACCTTACATAGATGATGTGCTGTGAGTTATCTAAGATGACATAGTTTTTTGTAGAAACATTTTTAACATCGTAACTGATGTATACAGATGTACCATTAACCCTTGGGCTAGCAGTACTGATGTTAAAGTTTGTTAATGGGAACTTGCTTTGATCAGGTAGTGAGCCACCACCACTCTTTTTACAAGATGATAGAAAGCATACAGCTGACAAGAAAAAAATGACGGACACAGCTAAGTTTTTGAAAATTGTTTTCATCGGTAAATTGCTTATTGTTTAAGGGATAAATAGAATACTTACCCAAAATTAGGACTACAAAAATTGGGAGACAATGACCATAACAGGTCATTTTTTAACTGACTATTTCCAGCTATTTTTACAGCTCGACTTTAATAAGCAAAGATTTATGTTAAACATTGCGCCCAATTTGATGAATTGCACAACATGAAAAAATACTTGTACATCCTGTGTCTATGCGTTTCTTTTTTTTCGGCTAAGGGGCAAATTCCTTTTGGTAATCAAAGTTATGTAGATAGTCTTGAAAAGCAGTTGAATAGCACAGCTGCTGCTGCTTTAAAAGCGAATAGTAGTTTTTTGCTTTCTGAGTATTACCTCAAAACAGACAGCACAAAAGCTAAAAGCTATTTGTTAAAAGGTATAAACTATAGTAAGGATGACTCTTTTTTAAGGGCTGTTGCTCTGTACTATCAGGCATTGGTGACTGTAAAAGACAGACCTAGTTTGGCCAAGCAGGTTTTTCTAAAAGCAGATTCTGCCCTTCAACCATTCCATACCAAAGAGGCTTTCCACTTGAGGTCGATGTGCTGGCATAACTATGCCTTTAACCTATACATCAGCGCCAACTCAAAAGAAGCGGTTGATGTTATCCTCCATAAAGCCATTCCCTTGATCTTAAAATCTGGCGACCAGGGTTTTCTTGGCAAAAACTATTATCAACTTTCGATAGCTTTCAAAGACCTGCACCAATTTGACAAAGAAAAAATCTACTTAGAGAAAGCACTTTCAACACTTAAAACCGCTCAAGCTCCACATTATTTGGCAATGGTCTATCAATCGGTAGCAGAAAATGATATTGCCTTAGGTAAGTTAACAGCGGCCGAAGAGAATTTAGAAAAACTGAAAGCCTTACTCAAACCTTATCCAAAATCTGCCATTTGGTTAGAGTATTATGCAACCGAAGCACTTAGATATAATGTAGCGTTTCAATACGATAGTGCGTTAATGGTAATTGATAAGGGAATGTTACTAACCAAAGAGGTCAAAGGCACTTATGCAGAACAGCGCTTGTTGCTGCAAAAATTCTATGCCATGTACAGCAGCAATCAATTTGTAAAGGCAAAAGATGTGGCATTGATCTTGGCACAGAATAAACAGTTTATGGTTTGGGACTCAAACAAATTGCAGGTGTATAACGGATTGGCCATGTGTTACGAAGGATTGAAAGACAAGGCTAAAGCTTTTGATTGGTTAAAGCTCTACAATGTATTGAACGACAGCATCAATAACAACAAATTAAAGGAAACGGTTAACCTTTTTGAAGTGAAATACAGAACTGAAGAAAACCAAAAGAAGATCATCAAGCTGAATGCCGAAAATGCACAGGCCAAACTGGCTACCAAAAACAGTCGCTTACTCAGTGGTTTATTGGGATCAACCAGCCTTTTTTTGTTGATATTGGCCATGTTAGGTTGGCTATTTTACAATAGTAGCAGAAAACTGACCTTACAGAAAGACCTGAACCACCAACAACAATTAAAAGATCTGGATAACCAACAACAATTGAAAATTGCAGAAGTAATGTTAGCGGCAAAGGAGGAAGAACAGCATAGAGTGGCGCGTGACCTGCACGATGGTTTGGGTGGAACATTGTCTATGGCCAAAATGAACCTCGACCATTACATGGTAGAAAAAAAACACAATAAAGACATCGAACTACGACACGTGATTTTTCAATTAGAGAACTCCATTACAGAACTTCGCCAGATTGCCTATGATATGATGCCTGGTATGTTGAGTAAATTAGGTTTACAAGCGGCATTGAACGACCTTTGCGAATCGCTTACTTCAGAAAAAGTTAAAGTGTATTTTCAATGTCTGGATATCAAAAATACCATTACTGAGAAAGAACAATTGGTCATCTATCGCATTGCACAAGAAGCGTTGACCAATGCGGTTAAACATGCATCAGCCAAGAATATCCTATTGCAATGTTCTCAAACTGAAAACATATTTTTTATGACGATTGAAGATGACGGCAAAGGATTTAATCCAGCTGAGAAGCTAAAGACACAAGGTTTTGGGTTGAGTAATATCCAAAGCCGCGTAGCCTATCTAAAAGGGAAAATAGAAATCTTATCCGTAGCAGATCAACAAGGTACTTCCATTAATATAGAACTCAATGTTACCAGCTAAGATTACAATTGCCATTGTAGACGACCATCCTGTAGTGATTGAAGGTCTGGTTAGGCTTTTAAGCAAAAAACCAGAATTTGAAGTGGTCAAAGGTTTTACCTGTGCTGCAGATTTTATCCATTTCTTAAAGAAGACACCTGTTAACATTGTATTGTTAGATATTATCCTTCCAGACATCAATGGAATGGACTTGTGTAAGGAAATTAAAAAGCTTGCGCCAAAAACAGTTGTACTGGCCTTTAGCAACCACAAAGAACGTAGCGCCATTATGCAGATGCTGGCCAATGGTGCAAGCGGCTACTTACTTAAGGATGCCACTGTTGAGGAGATTGTAGATTGTATCAATTCAGCTATCAATGGTCAGATTTCTTTTAGTGCTGCAGTGAATGAAATCATTGCCCGCCCCCCATTAAACGAACAACAAGACCTAGCTAAACTTACCGTACGCGAAACAGAGATCTTAAAATTAATTGCAGCTGGAGAAAACTCGCCCAGCATTGCAGAATTATTGTTCTTGAGCAAATTTACCGTGGAGAACCATCGAAAAAACCTGATGCAGAAACTGAAGGCTAAAAATGTGGCAGATCTGATCAGGATCGCTACACAACATAACCTACTTTAATTAGCTAATTACTGTTTGATAAGATGTGGACCAAATGTTACGAGACTTACTTTGCTAAAGGTTCCTTTCACCGTAATGTTTTTTTCAGCTCCTTCTGCAATCGAGTTCTTGCCACTAAATTCAAAACTGCCAGATAAAACAACCTGATTACCACTTGTACTTACACTACTGATGGTAAAACTGCCTTTTTCTGAGTCGGCAGAAACATCTTTTGCCGTACCTGCCCCTGCATCATGATCATTAGAATCTGCATCTCCAGGTTTAGTATTGACAAAGAGACCAAAATTCGGATTGGCTTTATTGTCCATTTTTGCCAAGGCGATCGTTCCGGGTTTAAGCTCACCCAACTTTCTCAAATAAAATTTAACCGATACTTCCCTTTCTTTGTCAGCTACACTAAAATTTAGCGTAAGAATACCATTGTTATCTTTACCCACCACTGCTGTTCCACTAATGTTTTTGGCCGTGTAGTGTTTTCCATTTTGTTCAAAGTTGATTGTTCCGCCACTAGCAGCTGGCTGGGCAAAGGTTTTTGCATGTAATGCGATGAAAGAAATAAAAAGGATGAGACGTAGATTTTTCATAGGGTTATGATTAGGGTTATAATTTAAGGTAATTAAAGATACAAAATGTGATAATAAACAAAATCAAAAATCTAGCTTTTCTATGGTATAACTGAAGGAAAGATTGAATAACTTGCTGATGTTTAATACTTCAAACACATCACTTGATTTAAAATGGACATTCCAAATTATCTAGATAGGTTTAAAAAAGCAGCTGACTTGCTTGATCAAAAATTCCTGGCTGAAAAAGAGATCGAAGTGGTAACTGGCGTTTACCTCAATTCCGTTTTTTTGAAGTTGTATAAACAATCTTGGACAAGCCCACTTCAAGACCCTGTAACGGCTGAATCTAGAATCTTCTTTTCCGTTTGGATTGATGAAGACCATGCGAAAACGAACGAGTTGTTCTATAATATCCATGCCCTAAAACTGCGAAAACTAAAAGGTTATGCTATCGAAAGTAGAAAATTTGCTGCAGATTTTAGGGCTGCTTTTAAAGCTCATGAGCAATCGTGGCCAAATGTAGGTGTAGATTTTGGGCCATTAACCTTAATGCAGGGCACGGTAAAAACTGATCTGACTAACCTCAATGCTGAAATCCTAACCTTGAGCTATGAGTTTTTAAAAATAGCTCATCTGGTTGATGCGACCTTACTTAGGTATAAGAAAGGTTAATGATCATTAGCCAATATCCATTTAAAAATAATTTAACAAAATCACATACCGATTGGTATTTGTGTTATATTTGTTGCTATGCTGTTGAAGTAAAAAATAAAAATGAATACTGCCGAATTTATATTGGATAAAGTTGCTCCTGTTTTTAATAAAAAAGGATACATTGGAACTAGCCTTGCTGACATTACCACAGCTACAGGCTTAACCAAGGGTGCTATTTATTGTAATTTCCACAACAAAGAAGATTTGGCATTAAAGGCTTTTGAACTGAATGTAAAAATAGCCTTGGTGCCCCTATTCAAACTGATAGCCAATACAGTTGGCAGCATTGCTAAACTACATGTAGTTACCAATTATCAACGCAGTTACTATGGATTGGTTAAGGACCGTGGCGGCTGCCCCATGTTAAGGGTTGGTGTGGATACAAGCTATAACAATCCCTTATTGTTTAAGGCTGCGCAAGACCTATCTCAACAAATGATGAAGGGTTTGATCACAATTATCGAAGAAGGCATCCAGAATAAAGAGATCAGAGCAGACATTGACACTCCTTCTTATGCCAAAACCATCCTGTCCATCATAGAAGGAAGTTCACTATTGGCATTTACACATTACGACCAAAGCTATATCAGCAGTGCCATGGATTTTATAGACGAAATGATCATTGATAAAATAAAATTGTAAAAAAATTTGACCCTCCACATACCGATTGGTATCTGGTATAAATCACATAACAATGGAAAGTATATTAAAAAGTAAAAGAAAGATTAGGTTTCAGGATTGCGACCCTTTTAACCATTTAAACAACTCGAAATATCTCGATTATTTCTTAAATGCCCGTGAAGACCAAATTGCAGAACATTATGGACTTGATGTTTTCAAAAACCTGGAAACAACGGGTATGAGTTGGGTAGTTGTATCCAACCAGATCAATTATATCAAACCTGCCTTGACCATGGAAACTGTGCTGATCGAAACACAATTGATCCACTTTACCAACAACGTACTACTGGTAGAGATGAAGATGTGGAATGAAAATGAGACCGAGCTGAAGGCCATACTTTGGATGAAATTTATCCAGTTTAATATCCATACCAAAAGAGTGGCCAGTCATTCAGACGAACTGATGGATCTATTTAAAACTGTTGTATTGCCTGTTGAACATGTTATTTTTGAAGAACGTTGCTCAGCGATTATTCAAGGCTTAAGAAGTAAGCTAATTGTTTAGCTAATCAGGTCGGGATTTATAGTCCCGACCAACAACCTACAATTTCAATTGTACAATACGACCATGTATATTTTGCTCCTTTTGAGTGCCATTGATGGTTAATTTATCAAAAAGATCTGGCGAACAATTGCTATTTTCATTTTTCTTCAATGTATAATCAACCGTAAATTTGAGCTCATCTGCAATGTATATTTTGATGGTTCCAGTTGGACCAGCACCAGCCGGCAGCAGAAGGTATTTGCCCAATGCTGCTGAAGTTTCTACCCTCGGCTTTTGTTTATTTATATTACCATTAATAGTGAAATAAATCTGGTCTACCGTATATGTAGGTGTGCCTGAAAAGAGCAGGTCTGCTCCTGTATTTTTGTCAACAATGTTAAATTGTAAAAGATCTGGCGCAAATATGGCCAAACAAGGTCCGTCTTGTTTTTCTTTGGTACACGACGATATCATAAACAAACTGGTAATAACTAAGATTACAGCACTCAGTCTTAAAGGAAATGTAGCATTTTTCATATGTTATCTATTTTAGGTATACTCTATTATACGTTTAATTAAGACCAAACGCTACAGCAGTAGCTATAAAAGAATATAAGCAAGCCCCTCTCTCCTATTTTGAGCTGAATGAATATTAAACACATGCTAATTTAAGCTTGTCGAAAACCTTTAATCTATCATTTGATGAATTCAGCGAGACAATTACAATAGCTTAGCACGACCGATAAATAGTTAATTTTTGTTAATTTATTTTTATATATGTAGTTAACTACGTAGTTTTGTATCGTAAATACTTGACAGATGAAAACACAAATTATTCCAATCTATGATGATCAGTCGCAAGCTGCCATAGACCTGATCTTAAACATCCAACAAAACGAATTCAATATTCCCATTACAGTAAAAGACCAACCTGATCTTTTAACGATCACAGATTTTTACCATAACGGTGGTGGCTGTTTTTGGGGTGCATTTATAGGAGACGAATTGGTTGGAACCATTGCCTTGATCAAATTTACCAACAATGCTGGGGCCATCAGAAAAATGTTTGTTAAAAAGGAATTTAGGGGCAAAGAACTAAATATCGCTCAACATTTGTTAGATACCTTGATCGCTTATGCTAAAACAAACGGTATGGCCTACCTGTACCTTGGAACCATACACATCTTGGAAGCAGCCTTGCGCTTTTATGAAAGAAACCAATTTACACGCATTGCAAAAGAAAGACTTCCAAAAACATTTCCTTTAATGGCAGCAGATGATGTATTTTGTGAGTTGAATTTAAATGGAACTAAATGAATGTAATCAATGAAACGGGTATACTGGCACTTTCTACAAGGTTACAGCGGCTCAGCGAACAGTTACGAAAAGATGGTGCCTTGTTGTATAAAACATTTGGAATTGATTTTGAGCCCAAGTGGTTTCCGGTAATCTACACCCTATACCATAAAGAAGTATTAAGTGTAGTTGAGATTGCAGCGGAGATTGGCTATACCCATCCATCAACCATTAGTTTGTTAAGAGAACTAGAAAAGCAGAAACTGATCCGATCTAAAAAAGATAAGGCCGATGAACGTAAACGTTTGATCATGCTTACCCCTAAAGGTCGGGAGTTGATCTTACAGATGAAACCTGTATGGGAAATCATGACTACGATTTTAACCGAAATCGCCGCTAACCAAAACAACTTACTAAAGGCGATTGAGGAAGCAGAAGAAAAACTGGCCAATCAAAGTTTCTTACAAAGAGCCTTGCAGTTGAAAAATAAATAGGTGCATATCAACAAAAATGAAAAATTGACGTTAATATAAATTAGCTACAGCACTTTAAGATCGATATGTATTTTACCAGTTTGCCAGATCATACAAAACCCGACTTTGATGAAGAATTGCACTTTAGCTTATTTAAAAAGCACAATATCATCTTCAATGCAGAGAGTAGCTATAGTTCTTGTGATAAACATGTGGGCTGTTTTTCTTTTAAAACGATACTGAGTGGAGAAGAATGGTATGGGATCAACAGGCAACAATTGGCCATAAGACCAGGGCAGTTTCTGATCCTGAATGATGAGCAAGAGTACTCTTGTTACATGAACAGTGGAGAAAAGGTCAGAAACCTTTCCGTCTTTTTCAAGAAAGAATTTGCGGCTTCGGTACTTTATGATTCTTTGCACAAAGAAGAAAGCTTATTGGACAGTCCTTTTGAGCATGGTAAAAAGACCCCAGAATTTTTTCAGACTCTTCAACACATTAGTCCTGAACTACAGCAGCAATTAACTTCACTCCTCGCCGCTTTGGCCAACCAAGGCTACCATCCCAACATGGCCGATGAACACTTGGTCTTTTTACTTCGATACTTGTTTAAAACCCATCAATCGGATAAAAGACGTGCCCAAAATGTAAATGGATTGAAACCTGCTACAAAGTTAGAGGTATACAAGCGTTTATGTATCGCAAAAGATATCCTTCATTCTTCTTACATGGATTCTATAGACCTCAATGTAATTGGGCAGCTATCTTACCTTTCTGTTCCCCAATTGGTTAGGCAGTTTAAATCAGTTTTTAATACTACACCACACCAATATCTGATCAACATCAGGCTTCAACGAGCAACTGAATTATTGAAGGCTACTGCCAAACCTATACACGAGATCACTTGGCTTTGTGGTTTTGAGAATGTGAGTGCTTTCTCTAGGGCCTTTAAAACAGCATACGGCGTACAACCTAGCAGTTATCGAAACTGTTGATCAACTTGAGCATTTCTGCACATCTTCTCTTGTATTGAAAGTATAGTTTTGTTGCTTAACCGCTTCAAATTATGAGAAGAATATTATTGATTTCCTTGATGGCATTGTGCTTCCAATTTGTTGTTGCGCAAAATCTTGTTGTCCCCCTCTATGAAAAAGATATCCCGAATTCAAAAAAAGTACCGGCAAACTACGTTGAAAAAATAGATAATGATGGTTTGATCAGTCAGGTAACGGTACCTACCTTGACTGCTTATTTTGCAAAAAAGGAAATCTCCAACGGAACGGCGGTCATCATTTCGCCTGGCGGCGGATATTTCGTCCAATCGCCTAAAAAATGTATTGAAATTGCGAAGGCATTTAACCAAATCGGAGTTACCGCTTTTATCTTAAAATACCGATTGCCCCATGATGCCATTATGTTAGATAAATCTATCGGACCTATGCAAGATGGACAGGCAGCAATTCAATTGGTGCGCAAAAGGGCAAAAGAATGGAACGTCAATCCCAAACGATTGGGAATGGTAGGTTTATCAGCTGGTGGACATTTGGTAGCTACTGAAGGCACAAGATTGAATAGGATTGTGATAGAGAACAAGGAAAAAATCAATCTTCGACCTGATTTTATGATTTTATTGTATCCTGTAATCATCTATGATCCAGCTATTCCTAGGACGAGAGAAAACTTGATTGGAAAGCAACCCACTGCCGAGCTGCTGGATTTTTATGCTGCCGAAAAACATGTAACCAAGCAAACTCCACCTACCTTTTTGGTACATGCAGCCGATGATGAGGTGATCCCAGTAAAAAATACTTTATTGTTCTTTAATGCCTTATTGCAATCAAACGTGAAAGCAGAAATGCACATTCTACAATCTGGTGGTCATGGTTTTGGTCTGTCGGATCTCAATAGTCAAGACAGTTGGTTTAAACTTTGTAAAAGTTGGCTAATTGAAAATGGTTTTCTAAAGATATCCGACTAAATTTTGTAATTTACTAACGCAGTTTTTTAATGCCGACTTAAGTAGCTACAATGAAGATCAAAGCAATTATAACAGGTACTACAGGTATGGTTGGCGAAGGCGTTTTGTTGACGTGTTTGGCCAATCCAGAAGTAGAAGAAATCTTGGTAATCAACCGAAGACCATTAGGAATTACCCATCCTAAACTTAAAGAAATCATTCATGCTGATTTTTTTGATTTATCAGCTATTGAAAATCAATTGGTTGGTTACAATGCCTGCTATTTTTGTTTAGGTGTATCTTCAGTAGGAATGGACAAAGAAACCTACAAGCATCTTACTTACGATCTGACCATTAATGTGGGGCAATTGTTGGTCAAACTTAATTCAGAAATGACATTTTGTTATGTAAGTGGTAGCGGAACTGATAGCACCGAGCAAGGTCGGATGGCTTGGGCAAGGGTAAAAGGTGCAACTGAAAATGAACTGCTACGGTTGTTCAAAAATGGATACATGTTCAGACCTGGCTTTTTAAAAGCTTCCGCAGGCCAGAAAAACGTATTGCGTTATTATAAATATTTTGCTTGGCTCTATCCTATCGGTCGGGCGCTTTATCCTGCTGGTTTCTGTACTTTACATGAATTGGGTACAGCCATGATCAATGTAACTGTTAAGGGTGCCCCTAAACACATTGTTGAAGTAAAGGATATTGTAGCCATTGCCAAAGGTTGATAAAACAATAATTTGATAAAAATTCCTTAATCGAACCTATCAATGTCAGTCTGAACCTGTCGAAGACCTATGCAACACATACTTCGACAAGCTCAGTATGACAATTTTATTTGATTAAATGCTTCAGCCTATGTTTTCTATGTTCTTATGTGGTCGAACTAGGATGATACCAAATAAGCGCTTCGACAAGCTCAGTGTGACAATTTATAATAGTCGGGATTGCAAATCCCGACCAACAATTATTTCAATGTTTCTTTTACTTCCCCACAAGTCAACATACTTTCGCCAAAGTATGGGTTTTTAATGTCTTTCTGGTTACTTAACCACGATGCACCTTTGTCGTTCAAGGCCATCGGACAATAGTCAACATACACCTCACCAGAGCTTAAACCAACCGTTTTAACCCTTGCAATAAAATCAGTACTTAGATCAGCATATAAGGTTCTCTGCACCTCAAGCGTTGCTGCAGCACTAATTTTAGCAGCTAAAGTAGCCAATGTGTTTCCATTGGTTAATTCCTTCGCTCCAAGTTCAATCGCATTGGCAGCAATTTTAACCTCGGCCAGATCACCATTAACTAAGGCGGTTGTTAAATGGGTATAGTGCTGATAAACTGCATTTAATTTATCATCCTTTAAACTCACACCAACGGCAGTTTGGGCTGTTGGCGTTCCATGCCCTTCGCCTGGTGCATGGTTATGCCCTGCATGATCTTCTGCTTCGGCAGATTTTTGTGTGTTTCCGCAGGCAGCGAATAAAGCTACCACTGCGAAAGCAATTGTAAAATTGGTTATTGTCTTCATTTTTTTATAATTGATATTTAAGATTTGATTTTAAGTCCTTCAGCGGGATTTTTACCCTTTTTAAGGATGTATTCACTGTATAAAAGATAAGCCCCGGTAACCACCACCTGATCACCATTTTGCAGCCCTTCGGCTATTTCTACCTGATTATCATTTTCAGTACCTGTTTTAACCAATCTAGGTTCAAAATTGTCTTTTCCATGCTTTACCCATACGTGCATTCCCTTTCCATCCCTGATCACCGCATCAACAGGTAAGGTCAATGCTTTACTTTGATTTCCTGATGGAAGAAAAACATTGGTCTGTAAGCCAGGTTGCCATTGGTTTTGTGGATTAGGAATGCTGCCCCTGATCTGTGTAAGTTGTGTACCAGCTTGTAGTGCAGGCGTAATAAAATCAATGGTCATTTCTTGTGGTTGATCTTCCCAACCTGCCACTACCACTTTTACTTTTTGGCCTTGCTTGATCTGTTTGGCTTCATTTGGATATACATCAGCTTCTACCCATAATTGGGCATAGCCTTCTAAACGTAAAATCGGACTACCCTCTGTAACATATTGGCCTTGGGTAATGGCCAATTCGGCAACTACACCACTTGTAGGTGCATAGAACGTTACAAAAGGATCTTTCTGCTGTGTTTTTACCAATTGTTGTACCTGATGTTCTGATTGCCCGTACAATAAGAGTTTCTGCTTGGCCGAAGCCACCAGTTGACGCTCTACCTGATCACCCTGAAACTGCCTTTCTTGTGCTATGGCCATCAGGTATTCTTGTTGAAGCGTAGCCAACTGTTCGGAGTACAATTTATACAGCGGTTGACCTTTGCTCAATTTTACGCCTGTTTCCCTTACATATAACTGTTCTATCCTACCGGCAATGCGACTCGAGATGTAACTGCTCTGTTCTGGGTTAACTGTCAATCGGCCATTCAATTGTTTAAATCCAGAAAGGCTATTTTGACCGATGATCATTGTACTGATATTGGCTAAGGCTTGGCGTTTCTCATCTATTTTCAGTGCTTTATCATTACTGTTCTTTTCAAATGGCACCAAGTCCATTCCGCATATCGGGCAGGTGCCCATTTCGTTTTTGATCACCTGAGGATGCATCGGACAGGTAAAAGTCTGTAGCTTTTTATTAGCTGAAGTTGGCTGCTTATTCTCGCTGCAGGCCGCAATAAATACCGATGGAAGCACGGCCATTAATGCAAATTTTTTGATAAATGATTTCCGTTCCATTTTTTTAATTTTTTGTTAAACGTGTTTTGATAAAACTTTCGCTATCTACCAAATACGCTGCGTTTTTACTCACTTCCCAATTGCTGATGTCTGTTTTAACCTGTACCATACCGGCAATGGTTGGCCCTGCATCTATGGTTTGGGGTACTAAAACATTACCCTCTTTTTTAAAAATGATGGTTTTGTTGCCCATAGACAGTACTGCCGTTTCTGGAAGCCACCAAGCCGCAGTTAACAGTACCGGAATCCTAGCCGTTAACAGTTCACCCACCCTAAATTCGGGTTTGTTGAGGTAGGTTCTGGCGATGGTAAAGTTCTCTCCATCTTTAAAAACTGGTTGGATCAGGCCAATGGCAGCCGTTTGAATGGTGCTTTTATCAGCAGTTTTGTAAAATGCAAATCTGTCTCCCTTTTTAACCAAGGCTGCCAATGCAGGTTTAAAAGCAAATTCTGCAATCAGCTTGTTGCCATTGTATATGGTAAATAGCGATTGGCCTGCATTGACATACTGACCTTCCCGTAATAACACTGGAGAATTTACCGGCGTTGTAGGGTTTGTAGCTGGGGCTGCGCTAGAACTTCCAGCATCCATCCCACCCATTCCATCGTCACTGGCGCTTGTTGTAGCTGCAGGTGCCGAAACTGAGGCAGCAGCTGCTGTTTTTTCCAGAATATAACCATCAGCATTACTGTATATCGGAATAAGATAATTTACCTTGCCTGTCTTTAACAATTGGTTAATTCCTGAGGCATTCATCCCTAACAACATCAAACGTTGTTTAGCCTTTTCTATCAAGGTATGGTCTGTTTCTGAGCGTTTAAGGAACAATAGCTCTTGTTGTGCAGCAGCCAGGTCTGGAGAATAGATCTGCATGATCAATTGTCCTTTGCTAACGGGTTGGTAATTGTATTTGATCAACAAGCGTTCTATCCTACCACTTACCCTGCTGGCCACACTATTTTGGTTACGGGTATCGTAATTGATGATTCCCTGTACCTCTTCTGTAAATATCCTACTGCCATAATCGGCTTTGATCAATGGTAAAGTAGATACAACTTGCTCATTTGATGGCTGTAACAAATGAGACAAGTTACTATCTATGGTCAACGCACCAGGATCTTCGTGGGTAGCCTGTTTATCTTTTTTTGCACTATTGCAGGAGCTGACCGCCAACAGGATTACTGCAAGGACATAAACCATGGGCCTAACGATATAATTCTTTCTCATAATCGGCAATCATTAAATAAAGTTTCAGTTTCTCGTCTAAAATATTGGTCTGCATCATGGTCAATGCTTCCCAAGCATCGATTACCTGTGGCAATTCCATCTTGTTTTCGCGATAGCTCAAGAAATTGACGTCCAACGTTTTTTGTAGACTTGGAATGATCTTGTTCTCCATCGCTTCGATTCTTTTTTGCATCGATTGAATCTCGAACTGCATCCCATACAACATGCCTTGTGTTTCTTGCAACATGGCCGCTTTTTCCTTGTTCATGGCGGCTATTTCATAGGTCATCCCTTTGGCCTCAGATTTATACATCGTTGAAGACCATGGCGCAATTGGAATGCTGACCATTCCCATTACACTAAAGGCTTTGGGCATCATTTTGGTTAATGGCGACATGTGGTCGAACCTTAACCTGAAATCGGGTCTGCTCTGCTTTTTCATGGCTTCGATATTCAGTTGCATAGACTGGATGTTGTATTCCATCTTTTTGATATCGTTTCTGGCCATGGCCAAACTAGCCGTATCGATTTTGGCCGCAGGTACAAAAACAGGTTTGTAATTGGTGTCGATGGCAAACATGGCATTCCCTTTTATGTTCATCAAACTGTTCAACCATGCCCTTGCTTTGGCAATGTCACCTTCTTGCATGCGGATCATGTTACCGTTTTCTTCCAGTTTGGCTGTTGTTTTGTAAACACTTCCCAATTTGGATTGATTGTAGGGGTACCTGATCTCTTCGATCTTTTTCATGGTCTGCATGATCTTCTCGTTCTGTTGGAGTACCGTGATCTTTTGCGCCGCGATCAACCACCCGAAATACAACCTTTTGGCCTGTGCCTTATATTCGTTTAAGGTGATACCTCTGGTTTCGTTTTCTACCTTGGCCTTCGATTCGATGTAGCGTTTGTTGGCCTTTAGTTTAACCGGATTAGGAATATCTTGTTCCAATTGAAACATCAAAGAACCTTTGTCTCTATCGTCCATCAGCTCTTGGCCAGGGTAAGGAGTCATAAACGTACCCACACCAACCATTGGCGCCATCCATGCGGTAGCCGCTTTTGCACTATGTTTGTAGCTTTCGGCTTTTAAGCCATAAGATTGTAGCAAAAGGTTGTTTTGGTCTATCCTTTTCAAGACCGTATCCAGCGAAAGTACTGGACCTTGCTGTGCCACTCCATAAGCAGGTAACAGCAACAGCATAGCAATTATTCTTTTAATGATGTACATCGTGCACCTCCAATTTTCCATATTTCCTCAATTCGTATTCTTTGGACATTAAAAAGATCAATGGCGTAACCAGTAAGATGTGTGTAGATGAAGTCAATACCCCACCGATCATCGGCAACACAATTGGTTGCATCACATCTACACCTACACCTGTAGCCCACAATACGGGCACTAGACCGAACAATGACACACAAACGGTCATCAGTTTTGGCCGCAATCTTTTTGCCGCTCCATTGATCACATAAATTCTCAAGTCTTCTTTGCTAATGGTCTCGCTCGAGTTTCCTTTCAGCTTGATCAACTGTTGCATGGCATCGTTGAGGTAGATCACCATCACAATTCCCGTTTCTACCGCGATACCGAATAGTGCGATAAAACCTACAGCAACACCTACCGATAGGTTTACACCCCAGAAGTAGATCATGTAAGCCCCGCCGATTAAAGCGAAAGGCACGGTGATGAGACTTAAAAAGGCCTCCCGAATAGAGCGAAATGCGAAATACAGTGAGAAGAAGATGATGAGCAATACCACTGGAGCAATCCGCATCAAGGTCTGTTTACCTCTGATCAGGTTCTCGTACTGCCCACTCCATTCTAAGAAATAGCCTTCAGGAAGAATGCCTTTCTCTTTGTTCAGTTTCTCCATCGCTTCTTGTACGGTACTACCCAAATCTCTATCACGTACATTGAACATCACCGCGCCACGTAAAATGGCATTGTCAGAACTGATCATCGGTGGACCATCTTCAAATTTTACATCAGCTACAGCCGACAATGGAACCTCTCCGAAAGTGCTAGACTGGATCGGAATGCGTTGGATACGCTCAACACTATTTCTGTATTCTTGCGCCAAACGTACACTGATCGAAAAACGTTGCCTACCTTCGATGGTATTGCCAATGGTAGCCCCACCCAAAGCACTTTCTACCACTTGGTTTACATCGTCTACATTGAGGCCATAACGGGCCAGTTCTTCTCTTTTGATATCAATAGAAAGGTATTTTCCACCTGTTATAGGCTCTACAAACAGGTCGCTTACCCCAGCGGTACCTTCTAAAGCAGCTTTCACTTTTTCAGAAACTGAAGCAATGGTATCGAGGTTTTGCCCAAATACTTTGATCCCCACATCGGTACGGATACCTGTTGCCAACATATTGATGCGGTTGATGATCGGCTGTGTCCATCCGTTTACCACACCTGGGATCTGCAGTTTGGCATCCAACTCGATAACGATATCCTTTTTGGTGATCCCTTTACGCCATTCGCTCTTTGGTTTCAACGTGATGATGGTTTCTATCATGCTGATGGGCGAATTATCTGTAGCCGTACTGGCCCTACCTGCTTTTCCTAAAACCTTATCAACCTCTGGTACGGATTTAATGATCTTGTCCTGCACTTGTAAGATCCGTTTGGCTTCGGCATTTGATACATCAGGCAAGGTAACTGGCATAAACAGAATACTTTGCTCGTCCAATGGTGGGATGAATTCTGTACCCAAGTTTTTGAGCAAAGGAATGGTGATCAACAAGGCAATAATGTTAATGGCAATAGTGGTTTTTCTCCATTTCAATACCGTTCTAATGATCGGTTCGTATACCTTTTCCAATATTCTGTTTACAGGATTTGCGTGATCTGGCCTAAATTTTCCTTTCATAAAAAATGAAATCAATACAGGTGCCAATGTGATCACCAACAAGGCATCTACAATCATGATAAAGGTTTTGGTATAAGCCAGTGGGTGAAACAATTTTCCTTCTTGACCGGTAAGCATAAATACAGGCAAAAATGAAGTGATGATGATCACCGTGGCAAAAAACACCCCTCTTGAAACCTGTTTGCTCGATTTGGTGATCACTTCTAAGCGGTCTTCCTCGCTGATCCAATCTGGTGTTCTGCGAAATTTATTTTTTAACCATGTTCTCATGATGTTGTTGTTTTATTTTGGTCCTTTTCCCACAGTTCGTAGCGCTCTGCGAGATGTTTATAAGCGTTTTCGCTCATGATGATCCCATTGTCTACAATTACCCCAATGGCCAATGCAATACCTGTTAGCGACATGATGTTTGATGAAATATCAAATGCATTGAGCAGGATGAAACTTGCCGCAATGGTAATTGGGATCTGGATGATGATACTTAATGCACTGCGCCAATGGAACAAGAACACCAATACGATGATCGATACCACGATCATCTCTTCAATCAAGGTATGTTTGATGGAGTCTATCGATTCTTTGATCAGCTCTCCCCTGTCGTATACAATATCGAATTTAACCCCTTTGGGTAGACCTTTAGACACTTCCTTCATCTTGGCCTTTACCTTGTCGATGACTTCTGCCGCATTTTCGCCATAACGCATCACTACAATACCCCCGGCACGTTCGCCCTTTCCATCTTGGTCAAAAATGCCCAATCGGGTTTCTCCTGTCATCTGTACCGTGGCAAGGTCTGAAACCTTGATGGGGATGCCATTTTGGTTTTTAACGGGGATATTGGCAATTTCGGCTATGGACTTAAGGTAGCCTGATGTTTTGATGATGTAGCCCATGTTGCTCATTTCGAACTTTCGTCCGCCAGATTCGTTGTTATTGCTCCTCACCGCGCTAATTACCTGTGGAACACTTAGTTTATAATAAAGCAGTTTATTTGGGTCTATATTGATCTGGTATTGTTTCTGGAAGCCTCCAAAAGAAGCAATCTCGCTTACCCCTGGAACATTCTGCAAAGCAAATTTGACGTACCAATCTTGTATGGCACGTTGTTCGCCAAGGTCCATGTCTGGTGCATCTAAAGTGTACCACAATACATGTCCAACTCCTGTACCATCAGGACCCAATTGTGGAGCTACCCCATCGGGTAAGGTCTTAGAAATCGTACTGATTCGTTCCATTACACGTTCCCTTGCCCAATACACATCTACATCGTCTTCAAAGATCACGTAGATAAAACTCATCCCAAACATAGACGAACCTCTTACGTATTTGATCTTAGGAATACCTTGTAAGTTAGTGACCAAGGGATAGGTTACTTGATCTTCTATCAATTGTGGCGATCTGCCCATCCATTCGGTAAATACGATCACCTGGTTTTCTGAAAGGTCGGGAATTGCATCTATCGGGTTCTTTTGCACAGCGAATATGCCCCATACAAACAGTCCGGCAGAGAGCAGCAACACGATAAATCGGTTGCGCATTGACCATTCTATAATTTTATGTACCATTTTATTTTTTTTCAAATGGGTACCCGATCCATCGGGCACCCGATGTTAATGTTAGTGATGAGCTGCTGGTGTTTTTGCAGGTTGACCTTCTCTATCGTATTTGCAGCAACCTGGAAGTTTGGTATACACTGCTTCTGTTGCCTTAAATTTTGGAGTGTCGTGACCTACATCCGCAATTTTGCGTTGCACATCATCTAATTTGATCTTACTGGCATCATAGTTTAGGGTAAGCATCTTGGTCTTTGCGCTCCATTCTGCACTGGTTACACCATCTACTTTTACAGCAGCTTCAATGCGTTTTTTGCACATGCCGCAGTTGCCAGCAACTTTGATACTGTCGGTTTTAGACTGTGCAAATGCAGCACTGCCAAGGAAAGCCAATAAGGCTACCAAAGAGAATCGTAATGATTTCATGATAAAATTGTTTTGAAAAAAATAATTGGATAATATAAAATTGAGGCATAGCAAGGCTATACCAGGTACACGAATGTGCTAGGTAAAATAGAAAGGGATTCTATATTCTGTAGGTACAGTTACGGATAAAAATAGGGATGCACGCTTTTTCGGGAGGTGCATTGGCATATACCACTTGATCTTGCTGAACTGTTAAAGCAAGTTGATTGTTAAAGTAGGCAAACTGATGGTCTATCAATACCACTGGTGGATTAAACTGATAGATTGTTTGAGCTGTTTTTTTGCTGGTATCAACCTTAGGCTGTTTGTAATCGTCTTTACAGCAGGCATGCTTTTTTACTTCCTTTTTAGACATGCCACACAATTCGCAGTTGTCTTTTTGAGGTTGGGTTAGGCTTAACTTTACCAGTTGTCCCATGCAATAATGAAAATGCACAGTTGCCCCGCTCGAAACGCTCAGGTAAAAAATTGCAAGTAAGGTAAGTAGTGCTCTTTTCATTATTTTACAATGCTAGAAAATATCAAGAAGCTAGCTGTTATATAATTTCCTGTTTTTTTTACATGATTTTCAAAAAGACATTGTTTACCATCAAATGGGTACAATAGAATTACTTTACATATGGAAGCCAAATCAGTCTAAAATTCTTAATGGAAAGTAATAGATCAATACAAATTGACAGATCATCAAATTAAATCTAATACCTTTGTACCATCATTCTGAAATTCGTTATGGCAAAAATCTATATCAAAAATATGGTCTGCGACCGTTGCAAGTTGGTAGTTGGCAATGAACTGGAAAAGTTAGCCATCCATCCAATTGCTGTTGAATTAGGTGAAGTGACCCTTGAAACGGAAATGACGGTAGCCGACAAAAACGAACTTGCGATTAGATTGAACGAACTAGGTTTCGAACTGATCGACGATAAAAAAACCAGACTGACCGAGAACATTAAAAAACACATCATCGATTTGGTCCACCACCAAGATGGTAACCTGAAAGTTAACCTATCCGATTACTTGGGCCAAAAGCTTAACCACGACTACAACTACATCTCGAACCTATTTTCGGAAATTGAACACATTACCATTGAAAAGTATTTCATTGCCCAGAAAATTGAAAGGGTAAAAGAACTCATCGCCTACGGAGAATTATCGCTTAGCGAAATCGCCTACCAGCTTAACTACTCAAGTATTGGCCATTTGAGCAATCAGTTTAAAAAAATAACTGGCCAAACCCCTAGCCAGTTCAAAAACAACAACGAAGACAAAAGAAAATCTTTAGATCAGGTATAATAGGTATCAAAATCTTAAACTGCGTTTGTTTTTAATTGTTCAATGGTTCATTAGTCATTGGTTCATTAGTAAGCGCCTCGCCCATGGTTCATGTCGACACGAACCATGGAGACTGAGACTAGTATTAATACCTTACACCCTAAACCCTCCGCCTTACAGCCTCAACCTTTTGCCTCGCTAAACGTAAAATCTATAAATCAATCTGGGAATAGTGTAAATGATACCAACATCAAGTGCCGAACTTTGTATGGTAATCAGATAACTATAAAAAGATATGGCAACAGATCAAAAATCACCAATATATATTCCTTTAGAGGGCGTAGAAAGCGAACATTGCGCTTTGATCGTAGATAAGGGTTTAGACAAAGTAAAAGGTATCAATTCTCATGTTGTAGAACTCAACAACAACAGAGCGGTAATTACCACAACAGACAATGCTGTGGTTGCTGATGCCGTTAATGCCATCCGTGATCTGGGTTATGGTGTAAACAGCATCAAAAAAAACATTCCAGTTTTAGACATGACCTGTGCTTCTTGTGCAATCAGTACAGAAAGCATCATCAAAGCGCAGCCAGGGGTAGTAAACGCATCGGTAAATTTTGCAACTGCCACTGTAGCTGTTGAGTATTTGCCTAACCTGATCCACATAGAAGACATCCAAAAAGCTGTACAAAGCATAGGTTATGATTTATTGATTGGAAATGAAGACAAAGAAGCTGAAACCCTAGAAGAGATCCATGCACAAAAGTTTGGTCAGTTGAAGAGAAAAACACTATGGGCCAGTTTAATCTCTATCCCAGTGGTGGTGATCGGTATGTTTTTTATGGATATGCCTTATGCCAACGAGATCATGTGGGTACTTTCTACACCAGTAGTACTGTGGTTTGGCAAAGACTTTTTTATCAATGCTTGGAAACAGACCAAGCATGGTTCGGCCAACATGGATACCTTGGTAGCTTTAGGTTCTGGTATCGCCTATTTGTTTAGCGTATTCAATACCTTGTTTCCTTCATTCTGGATGGAAAGAGGATTACATGGCCACGTTTATTTTGAAGCAGCAGCAGTGATCATCTCGTTTATTTTATTGGGTAAGTTATTGGAAGAAAAAGCCAAGGGAAACACTTCTTCGGCCATTAAGAAACTAATGGGCCTACAACCCAAAACCGTTACCCTTATTAAAGAAAACGACCAGCAAGTGACCATCGAGATTGAAGCGGTAAGTAAAGGTGACATCATTTTGGTAAAACCTGGCGAAAAGATAGCTGTAGACGGTTTAGTGGTCAAAGGTAACTCGTACGTAGACGAAAGCATGTTAAGTGGAGAACCTGTGCCTGTATTGAAAAAGGAAGGTGAAAAAGTTTTTGCGGGCACCATTAACCAAAAAGGAAGCTTCCAGTTCAGTGCAGAAAAAGTAGGTACAGAAACGCTCTTGGCACAGATCATCAGAATGGTACAAGAAGCACAAGGCAGTAAGGCACCTGTACAGAAACTGGTCGACAAAATTGCAGGCATATTTGTTCCAATTGTGATTGTGATCGCGCTTATCGCTTTTGCCGTATGGATGTTCTTTGGTGGACAGAATGGATTTTCGCAAGGTTTGATCGCCTTGGCTACCGTATTGGTTATTGCCTGTCCTTGTGCCCTAGGTCTGGCTACCCCTACCGCAATTATGGTTGGGATTGGTAAAGCTGCAGAACATGGTATTTTGATCAAGGATGCCATCAGTTTAGAATTGGCTAAAAAGGTAGATGCCGTAGTTTTAGATAAAACAGGAACCATTACCGAAGGTAGACCTGTGGTAACAGACACGTTTTGGTTAGGTAATGACGAGTCTACCAAAGAGATTTTGGTGAGCATCGAAAAGTTATCAGAACATCCTTTGGCCGAAGCAGTAGTGAAACAATTTGAAAACCTGACCTTAAAAACGGTTGACCATTTCGAAAGCTTAACTGGTAGAGGTGCAAAGGCAGCTGTTAATGGAAAAACCTATTATGTAGGTAACCATAAGCTATTGCTAGAGAACAAGGTTAAAGTTGATGCAGAACTGTTGGCCAGATCAAAACAATGGAGCGATGAAGCCAAAACCGTGATCTGGTTTGCCAATAATGAAAATGCCTTGGCTGTATTGGCCATTGCCGATCGCATCAAAGCTACTTCTAAAGAAGCCATCCAACAATTAACCAGTGCAGGTATAGAAGTTTACATGCTTACGGGAGACAATGAAGCTACCGCCAAATCTATTGCCCAACAAACGGGTATTACGGCTTATCAGGCCGAAGTAATGCCAGATCAAAAAGCAACCTTCATCAAACAGTTACAACAAAAGGGAAAAATCGTAGCCATGGTTGGCGATGGGATCAACGACAGTACCGCATTGGCACAGGCCGATGTAAGTATAGCCATGGGCAAGGGAAGTGATATTGCCATGGATGTAGCGAAGATGACCATCATTTCTTCGGATCTAACCAAGATTCCAGAAGCCATCAGGCTCTCTAAAAACACAGTGGCCACCATTCGCCAGAATCTGTTCTGGGCATTTATCTATAACATTATCGGTATTCCATTGGCTGCAGGAGTTTTATACCCCATCAACGGCTTTTTATTGAACCCAATGATTGCCGGAGCGGCTATGGCCTTAAGTAGCGTAAGTGTAGTGAGCAATAGTCTTTTGTTAAAGTGGAAAAAATAGTTTCCACGAGCTATCAAAACAATTAATCGAAACAATAAATAAACAATTTAAAAATGAAAACCATAAAAATCTCCATTCCAGATATGACAAGTACGCATTGCCAAACACGTGTAAGCAATGCCATTTCAAAAATAGAAGGTGTTACCCTCAAAGAGGTCAAACCCGCTACAGCATTGGTAGAGATCGAAAACAGCAGCCTACAACAACAAGTGATCGATTTTATTGAAGATGCAGGCTATCAGGTGGCGGGTATAGAAACGGCAATAACTGATTCTGCTGACGAAAAACTACTGAGGTTTAAAACCAACATCAACTGTGGGGGCTGTGTGGCCAAAGTAACACCTGTGTTAAATGCAAATCCAGGTATTACAGCATGGGACGTTGACACCACCAATAAAGACAAGATCCTTTCCGTTCAGAGCAAGGACATTTCTGCAGAAGATGTGATCGAAGCCATTCAACAAACTGGATTTAAGATCGAAGAAGTTTAAAACAACTGAACTGTTAAAGAAAGGAGCGATAACAGCTCCTTTTTTATTGTCCGAAACAACACGCTAAAATGTCGGTATTGCACCCCATGCTTCTCAAGTATAGCCCTTACATTTGATGAAGAAAATTGATGGATATGAGCACAATATTTGACCAAGCTACCAGAGCAGCATTGATCGATAGGATCAATACCCTCAACGAAAACAGTACCGCCTAATGGGGTAAGATGAATGTGTACCAAATGCTGAAACATTGCAGTACCTACGAAAACATGATGTTGGGCAGGACCAAATACAAAAGGGCATTGATAGGCCTATTGTTTGGCAGAATGGCATTGAAAGATTTTACTGAAAACGATAACCTGATCAAAATGAATGTGCCTACGCTTACTCAACTTAAGATCAAAGAAGATAAGGGTAATCTACTGATAGAGAAAAACAAATGGATTGCCTTGTTAGAAGAATATGCACATTTAACAGATCCAGATGTAGTGCATCCTTTTTTCGGAAGATTGACCAAAGAACAGATCGGAATCTTGGTGTATAAACATACAGACCATCACCTTCGTCAGTTCAATAGTTGATCGTAAACAAAAGGCCAGAACCTGTCCAGCCTCTTGTTAAATATAAAGTTAAAGTTTTAGCTTTAGTCCGCCATTGATCACAAAGCCATCTACTGGTGCATAAATGTCCCTAAAAACCGGGCTGGTGATGCTTCCTGTATATATCGAATCGAATTTGGTCTGTCGTGTATCGGTCAAGTTCTCAAAGTTGACAAAAATAGAAAAGCGTTCCCAGAGCTTTTCGGCCATCAGACCCGCTGTCCAATAGCTTTTACCATTGGTGCCATCATTCAGTTTCTGCTTGCTGAAATAATAGGCTTCTGCCCCTATCTTCCACTTGTCTTCTACTTCATACATCAACACATTGTTCAATCGATGTTTAGATACCAATGGATAAACTAGGCTGTTGCTGTTGTATTGTTGTTTTACATCCGCAAGTGTATAACCTACAAACAACTTAAAATCGGCATAGGTAACCTTAACATTTGTCTCTATCCCTTTGGTATCAATGTTGCTTTTTGGCTGTACATAGTTTAGGTTGTTTCCTACGGTTGTAGGCACCAATAAGATCGGATTATTGATACGGGTATAAAAGAACATCTGATTGATACTGAAACCAACTTTATCATCAAAAAACGAAGTACGGTAATTGATGTCGTAATTGGCCCCATAAGAACGCTCTGCCTTTGTATTTTCAACATCAAGCGGCAAAACATTTCTAAACTGGATCCGCTCTGCATCTTCAGTAAAGATGCTAGGTGCCTTATATCCCAATCCACCACCTAAACGTGTAGACAGATGTTCGTTGATCTTCAGCAATGCAGAGATGCGTGGTAAAAAGAATGCTCCATAATCATTGTGATAATCGCCACGGATACCCGATTCTAAGGTAAGTTGTGTTGTTGCATTCCAAGTGTTTTGTAAAAATGCACCAACAGTAGTATAGTTGTAGCTTCTTGGTGCAAAACCATTCTGCTGATCTTCCTTAAAACGATCTGTAAGGAAGTTTATGCCAAGCACCCAATCTGCCTTTTCTCCATTTTTGGTATAATTGGCTTCACTGTATGTAGAAAGCTGTATACCAGAAAACCGATAACTTGGTAAGGATATGCTTCTATCGTAGTAACTTACAGAATTTCGCAACACTAGTTTTTCTTTGTCACTTAGCTGATGACTCAATTCAAACTGCGTACTGTAACGACCTGTTTTATTTTCCTCAAAATAAGAGTGGTTTGCGTTTCCATTCCCTTTTACATAATCAATGTCGCCACCCATACGTTTCTCTACGGTGGTATTTAATCCGGCCGAAAGTGTAGTAGCTTCATTCAGGTAAACAAATAATTTAGGGTTTAAGGTAAAACGGTTAAACTTTGGGATTGCGGTTAAACCAGTATTTGAAGGGTCGTAAGCAGTACCCTTATTATAGGCAGTATACACGGTCAGTCCAACTTTGTCGAATTTCTGTGCATAGAAGGCACTGGCGTCAAGCCCAAGTGCCGAAGTTCCGTTTAACAATAGGTTCAATTGGCGTTCTTCGCTTGGTTTCTTCGAAACCAGGTTAACCAGACCTGCAATGGCCCCTCCGCCATATAAGGTAGAGGAAGAACCTTTGATCACCTCTACCTGTTGTAGATCCAATGGGGCAATCTGAAGTAAGCCTAAACCGCCAGAGAAGCCCGAATATAGCGGAAATCCATCACGGATGAGCTGTGTATATTTTCCATCTAGCCCTTGGATCCTGATGCTCGAGTTCCCACTGGTAGCAGAAGTCTGTTGGGTCTGTATTCCTGTACTTTCTGCCAGCAACATGCGGATGTCACCAGGTTTCATGTTCCCCTTTTCGTCCAGTTCTTCACCAGCAATCACTTCTATGCGTGTTGGGATGTTGTCGATAGTCCTACTGCTACGTGTGGCAGAAACTACAATCTCTTCCAGTTCTTCATCAGCTTCTCCAGCAGGTTCCAATAATACCACCAATACTGCGGTTTGCGGCAACGGGAAATTTAAGGTATCCGTTTTCGATTGATAACCGATAAAACTGAAATGGATAAGTTGTTTACCAACAGGAATATTGGTTAAAGTAACCATACCTGTGCTATCTGCAACTGTCTGTATCGCTGTTCCTTGAATTTTAACTGTGGTACCAGAAAGTTTCTGGTTGGTTTTTGCGTCTTTGATGATCGCTCTATAAGTATTTTGGCCATAAGTGGTAACGGCAAAAAGGAGTACCACCAAAAGCACAATCAATTTTTTCATGATGTATTTTATAAATTAAGTAATATCGATAAACGTAGTCGTTATAGACTATTGGAATAACTCAACTTAATTTAGGTGGTTGCCAAATGAGGGTATAAATTGGCGAAAGTTCAATAGGTAAATAGAAGGTACAATGCTGAACAGGTTTAACAGAAACGGTAAAAACAAATAAAGGTTGTGCAGCTGTAGTAAAGCCAATACAGGTACCACAAACATAAAAAGGAGAGCAATCTTTACAGCATTCATCTTTTTGTTGCTCTGAACATTGATGTTGTTCTTGTTTTTGTTCTTTTTGATGGGTATGGGTATCACGTTCTTCTAAAGCACAACAGGGTACTGTAGTAAGTACCAACACGATCATCGATAAAAGTAGCGCAATAGATTTCACCCGATAAAAATAAGCAAATCTTTCTACTCTAACTAATTTGGGTTTGAAGTGAATTGATGTTGGTCAACAATAGCATCATCCTTCTAAAATGAATAAGTTGAACATTTAAAACAACAGCCGAGCAATTGCAATCTGATAAAAAATAATTACCTTGTTTAACAGTCAATAAGGGCTAGTTATTTACCTTTTATTGAACTTGTTGAGCAATAACCAAATTACAATCGCAAGAGCTTAACATTTATTAATGTGCATCATCAGACCTATCTTCAATAGAAAGAAAGATCAAAATTGATGCGGTACAGTGTTGCGTATTTTGTTTTTTGGCTATGATATTGAAGAAAAAAACCTTGTGGATCTTGTTGGTTGCTTTGGCCATTGCGATAGGTCTGTATCCCATTATCTATTTTATCCTTGACAAGGAGTTTGGGCTATCGGGGTTTAAATCTACCCAGCTCCTGGCCGATCCATTTTGGAACAGTGCTTTTTACATGCACATCTTTTTAGGTGGTCTTGCCTTGTTGATCGGTTGGGCGCAATTTGGTACAAACTTCAGAAACAAGAACAAAGGCCTGCACAAGCAGATTGGCAAAGTATATGTACTTTCTGTTTTATCAAGTGCTGTTGCCGGTATCTATATTGCATTTTCAGCAACTGGGGGTTTGTTGGCCGCTTTAGGTTTTATCTGTTTAGGGCTAGTCTGGCTCATTACAACTTTAATGGCTTTGATCAGTATTAAAAAAAGCCGGGTTGATGTGTACCAAAAATTAATGGCCTATAGCTACGCCGCTTGTTTCGCTGCGGTAACCTCAAGGATCTGGCTATCTTTATTGGTGCCCGTATTTGGTAATTTCACCATTGTTTATGTTATAGTGGCCTGGTTTTGCTGGGTACCCAACCTAGTGGTGGCCAAGCTGGTTATTAAACGGACCCTAACACGTACAAACCATGCAAACCAACCTGTGATGCGTCAATTGCAGTCTACAGAATAAATGAGCTCATTTACAATGTTTAAACCCAATGTTTCTAATTTTTTTAAGAAATAATTGGGCAAACTAATTTTAATTTCTATATTTGCCCCTCCTTAAACAAAAGGAAATGATTCCGTAGCTCAGCTGGTAGAGCATTACACTTTTAATGTAGTGGTCCTGGGTTCGAATCCCAGCGGGATCACAAAGCAAAACAGGTTCGCAACGCGAGCCTGTTTTGCTTTGTGCCATAAATCCGAACTAAAATATGAGAATTGCGATAATTGGTGCGCACTGTGTCGGTAAAACGACCTTGGCGGAAGGACTTCTGGAGCACCTTCCCGGTTATACATTGGAAATAGAACCCTATTATCAATTGGAAACATTGGGCTATGAGTTTTCAGAGATGCCTACTGCTGAAGATTTTATAGAACAGTTTAATTATTCGACCAAACTACTCGCCAAAAACGAAAGTAATGTGCTATTCGACAGGTCTGTCATTGATATCTTGGCCTATCTTCATGTTATCGATCCAGGCAGAAATATTCAATCACTATTTGAAACAGCTCAATCAATAATGGCCGGTATCGACTTGCTCGTATTTGTACCAATAGAAGAACCTGATCTGATACCTAGTTCTCAGACAAATCTTCCAAGACTTAGAAGTAAGGTGGATGATCTGCTCCGCAATTGGGTCTGGGATTTTGGTATGGAGACCATTGAAGTCAAGGGGCCTTTATCAAAGCGCATAGACCAGGTACTCACTAAAATTTCATGATGCCACAAAGGATCATCGGAGATAATCCAATCCGGATTCACTAGTACGTTAAAAACCCGCTCCTATAGCGGGTTTTATTTTGATAGCCTCAGTACTTCCAATCGTCTTCTCACAATTGGGATACCGCATTAATGTAAAACAGAGCCTCTTCATAAGGTTCTTGACGATTTCTGAATTTTTCCTTTAAAAATTAAAACATTGCATTTTTTTGGGTAGGGAAGCTTATATAGATATATTCATCTGGCTGGACAAAAAAATTGAAATGAGCTTCTGTAGTCTGAAATAATACTAACGATAAAACGCTATCAATTTTTGATTTGACTGTTATGCGTCTTTGTGATTTGCGAAGATGAAATCTTCTAAACACATTTTCTGCTATCTCAATTCCATTCTTTCTCAAGTTCACCCTAAGGGTCCAGTTCTACAAATTGGTTCGAACTCAGTCCAACCGCTTTCACAAGACAACCTTAAGCCCCAAGCTTGGAGGTTTTTTGTTTTACTAAGAGTGCTAATTAATATTAACGACAATGCAGAGGTTACATCAAATTCAAAATTTCCTGCTTTAAGTCGTCAGGAATGTTAGTCCAAATAGTTTTTTCGGTCAATACTAATTTATAACTGCACTCCTTATTTACAACATCAACTATGTGTTTGTACCAATCAAGGTAAGTCCATTCTCTTGGCTTCGGCGAAAAAAGGAAAAGCCCACCTGCATCCCAATGTACTTCTGTAGCAGTTCTATATATGAGATCAAAATGAGCACTTTTTGGCTTAATGTAGAGTCTTTCCTGACTGTCTATACCAATTTCTAATATTTTGTCAATTTCCATAAATTAATTAATTTATAGCTCATTTATAGTAATTTGCTCTGCTTTTATTATCCAATTATCATTCTGATGCGCAATTCCAGAATTTCCGTATGGATCAAAGGAGACATAAACACCATCATTTTCATTTTCAAAAATGGTAATATCAGAATACTGGCCGTTAGTTGGAAAATCTTCAAATATTTCAAAAAGCTTGACATCATGGAAAGTCAACATCACTTCACGGGGCTCAAAACTTTGTTTAGCAATATGTTTTTGCACTAAGAGTTTCATATTTAATTTCTTGGTGCGAAAGTCAAATTCAAAATGACTGACTTGGCCATCATTCAATGAGTAAATTTTTAAAGCTTCGTTTAGGGTCATTTTATTTTACCATTTTATCAAGATAACCTTGAAAGGTATTTCTGATTATCAAATCAATATTTGTTCTGTCCACACCCTCCCAGTACCATTGTACCTCTGATTCATTGAGATCATCTTTCGCAAAGTATAGCAAATAGAAGTCCATGTATTCCTGTTCCATGTCCAAAGCTATGCAGATATCCTTGATTTCTTTCAAAGTAATTTGTTTAACCATGTGCTTACGGATTAAGAGTTCTATATCTAATTTCTTAGCACGAAAGTCAAGCCCAAAATAATTAATTTGGCCGTCATTCATAACGTAATCTTCCAAAATTTTATTTAAAGGCATTTTATCTAGATAGTTTTTATTGCCATAAGCATTAGCAATCCCCACAAAATCATACCCCTTTTTTAACGAAACAAGCTAAAATTTACGCTACAAAGGCTTTAGATGATCAAAACCTAAATTTCTTATTTAATAAATTATCATTTAAATTAAATCAGTTAACTATAACGAATATAAAGACAATTGCAAATGTTATATTTATAGGTGATTTAAGAAATCATATATTACGATGCTCATTACTGCTAAGATGTAAAGATTTAATTTTTTCATCTTTTAACTAGTTTTTATCCATCTTGACTATGACTTATACCAAACTTGTACCACGTTTGCGCTTGATCTTTTTATTTTGCCTTTTCAACCACTTTGCACAAGGTCAGATCCAACAGATCGGTCAAGAATTACATCGATTGTCTCTTACCAAAGACAGTATTGGCATTGTTAATAGCCTAAATAGATTGGGAACCCTTTACCGTAGCAGAAATGCAGACAGCTGCTTTTATTATGGATTAAGTGCAAAACGCATCGCAAGCCGTTTGCATTACCTGCAAGGACAGAAAGATGCAGATCAAGTACTCTCCTATGCCCTTTTTAAAAGAGGATTATATGCAGAATCGCTGGATTTACTTGCTAAGACATTGCCATATTACCAAAAATCCAATAATGCTGAACAAATTATCCGGATATATCTAGATAGGATCGAAGTGCTGAACAAAGGTATCTCCGATGGGAAAGAGATCAAATCGCTGCTGCAAAAGGCGATCCAAATAGGGAAAGACCTCAAAACCGACAGTATCATGTCGGAGGTATATATCAGCTATTGTAACCGTAACCCCAATATAACTACAGACAGTATCAACTACTACCTCAGCAAATCCTGGGAAATTGCAAATCGCCATAAAGACGAACGCATGTTGATTTACGTCAGGCTGTGGCAAGCACGTTTATTGATCTTAGCTAAAAAGAAACAGGAAGCTTTGCCGCTTATAAAGCAATTGATATCAGATTCAAGACGTATCGGAAGTTCAAACTTGGAAATCAATGCACTTTTCCTGATGACTGGATATTACGACGACAAACCCAAAATAGCACTTGATTACTTTTATCAAGCCCATAAAGTTGCACAGAAAGGTGGTGACAAGTTCCTAGAACTCTATATCTTAAATAATGCTTTGGAAGTTGCAAACCAACTTGGCGATAAAGACCAGATCATCAATGTCCATCTTGAATTGGAAAAGGCAATATCGGCAGATTGGGAAAAATCAAAAAAATTCATCAGTGATTATGTAAGGTATAATGCAGTTCAAGAGGACAATAAGGTCTTAAACCGGAAAAACACACAGAAAACAGATTATCTTATCGTTTTTGGCATTTCCCTGATTGTTGTTGTTTTGGCTTTACTCAAGCTATGGCATAACCGAAAACGATTGTTGGGGCTGAACAAAAAAATCCGTGAACAAAATTCGAATATGCAGCAGACACTGAATGCGTTAGAACAAAGCCAGGCAGACAATACCCGGATGATGCAGATTGTTGCACACGACCTGCGCAATCCGATAGGTGGCATGTTTTCCATTGCATCGTACATGCTAGATGAACATGGCCGTACAGCTGAGGACAAGGAATGTTTGGAAATGATCATCACCTCTGGAAAAGTCTCTCTCGACCTGGTGAACGACCTTTTGCTCGTCCATACCAAAACGGATGACCTGAAAAAAGAACCTGTTAACTTAAGCGAAATGCTGCAGTACTGTGTTGGTCTTTTACACCATAAAGCAGAATTAAAGGAGCAGCAGATCAATTTACAGGCAGATGCTGAAATCAGTATACTTGCCAATCAAGAGAAGTTATGGCGTGTTGTTAGCAACTTGATCGCAAATGCAATCAAGTTCAGTCCTAAAGGGACATCTATTCATGTAAGTTTGCAAAAAGAAGCAGATCATGTACGCATTGATGTAGCAGACAACGGTATTGGTATACCGGAGGAAATAGCACCCAAGATATTTGATATGTTTACCGATGCCAAAAGAACAGGAACCACCGGCGAACAATCTTTTGGGTTAGGACTGGCAATCTCTAAACAGATTGTGGAGGCGCATGGCGGGAAACTTTGGTTTGAAAGCAAAATCGGAAATGGAACTGTTTTTTATGTAGAACTGCCAATAACCTGATCACATTGCTAAAGTAGCTTGGGTTTGGCTTGAAAGACCCTTTATCTTGTCGCCAATAAGCCTAGCACGTTTTCGACCCTCACCTCTTTTTATTGAATGAGAAAGGTATCACTTGCAATGAACATTAGCCTGTACAGCCTATTGCAGGCCATACCTTAGCGGAACCCATGCAAGGGGGGCAATGCTGTGCTATGCTCATTATAACAACCGCAAATTGAATAACGATTTGTACAAACTTGATATATATATATAATTGTGGGGTATTAGTTAAATTTATACATGAACCACAGTAACCATTATAAACCGCTGCAAATATTTATCCTTTGGTTGGTATCACAACCAATAAAGGGAGCTTTGTGTAGTAGGGTATCCAGCCAGAACTTGAAATTCTTTGGCGCTAAAAACAAATGTACATCAAGACGAAGATAATCTTGCAATAACGCCATCCACCACAAACTCCTCACCTGTTGCATTGTACAACTCATCGGAGGCAAGGAAGACAACTAACCGACTGATAGCTGAATGATCGGCCGTATATGTCGCCCCCGCTATTGAGGTAATACCAGCTTGCTTTTAAATACGGTTTAGTATAAAAGAGCATACGGTTTGTATAATTTTTAACCATATAGTCTCCATAGGTATTATCTTTATTAAATAACTCGATTAAGGCTATGGGCTGGAATACACTTGAGGTACAGGATATAAAGGTGATCAGATTCATAACAGAAGATAGATACAAGTGGTTACGCCATATTGTGCTGTTGCTGTCTATATGGGTTATAGTGTTCTATTCTAAAGAATTGACCGAATACCATGAGACATTGAGATATTCAAGAGCTCTGTTCTTGTATGTTCCTTTGGTTTTGATGCTGTATGTCAATATCAATGTGCTGGTTCCTATATTTTTCTTTAAAGGACGCTATGTCATCTACTTTTCTCTCCTGATCTTGTTGGTCATACTTTCATTAAGTGTCCTGTCAAAAATCGATGATATCTTTTTTTCCAATAAAAGAACTCTTTATCCGCCACCGGGTCATGTTCGCTCAGGCTATTATGATGCTATCATCATTTGTATTTCGATGATCCTGGTCACCACCATGATCAAGTTGTTTCAACGATGGATGAAGGACAATCAACAGATAATGGAGCTCAATAACATCAATTTCAACTTGGAATTAACTGCCCTTAAAAATCAGATAAATCCCCACTTTTTGTTCAATATGCTGAACGGCATCAAATCTCTGGTAAGAAGTGATCCGGATAAAGCTGCAATTGTGATTGTGAAACTTTCAGAATTTCTTTCTTACCAGCTTTACGAGAACAATGATAAACATACACCCTTAAAGTCTGAAATTAATTTCCTTTCCAATTTTTTGGAGCTCGAAACCACAAGAAGGGATAATCTATCCGTAGAAATTAGTTGCGATACGGATTCTAGTATCATTAAAAACGTATTTCTACCACCTAATCTTTTTACAACTTTTGTAGAAAATGCTGTAAAACACAGTGTGAATATAAGCGGTGAAGAATCGTTTGTCCATGTTAACTTTAATGTAAAGGACAATCAGCTTTATTTCAGTTGCGACAACTCAAAAGATCCGAATTATCTACCTTCTGCCAGTAAAAAAAGTAGTGGACTAGGCTTGGAGAATATAAAAAGACGACTTGAACTTTTGTATGGTGATCACCATACACTTGAAATCAATTCGACAAAAACCAAATATGAAATCAAATTAACCATTCCGGTATGAACTGTATTATTGTAGACGACGAACCTTTGGCCAGGCAGGAAATGCAGGCACTGATCAATGTTGTATCAACTATTGAAATACTCGGTATGTTTTCTAATGCTCCTTCGGCGCTCAAGTTTTTAGAAACGAATGGTGTAGATGTTATCTTTCTGGATGTTGAAATGCCCATGTTAACAGGACTTGAATTTGCCGCTCAACTACCTCAGCATACACTTGTCATCTTCACTACTGCCTACCCCAAATATGCACTAGAAAGCTATGAACTTGATGCGATTGATTACCTGTTGAAACCTATTGAAAAATCCCGTCTCCAAAAAGCAATCCATAAAGCAGAAACGTATATGAAACTGCTTTCGGATGAAACGGATAAGAGTACGATAGAATCGAATACCGCAGAGTTTTTGATCATAAAATCGGAACGTAGATTTTTCAAAATCAATTTTGCTGATATTAAATATATTGAAGGCTTGAAAGACTATGTGATCATCTATACCTGTAGCCAAAAACTGATTACAGCAATGAACTTGAAAACCATTCACCAGAAAATGCCACAGGACTTTTTTTTAAGAGTTAGTAAATCCTATGTTATCAATGTAAATTTTATCGATTCATTTGATCATCACAACATTTATCTCGGCGAAAGTGAAATCCCATTGGGTGAAGTGTACAAAAAAGACTTTTTCAAAATTTACGCAGGGGATTCACTCAACCCAGAGGGATGAAACAAAACTACTGATGTTTCAACATTGCTTTTTTACAAAATATTTTCATTAATGCTTAATAACCTTACATGAAGTCCTTTTTGAGCCAATGTATGCTCTATAAGCCCTTTTTTATATTGCAGTGCCGTTATCCTCATTGTAAATTGTCTGTCGCTAAGATCAATAGACCTAACACGTACATGTGGTAGCGAGATATGGATAAAGTTGATGATATCCTTTCGTCTAAGGACCAGCTCAGCGCAGATACTGAATAAAACTATATATTCTTTCATATAACTCTTATTTTGATATATATAACTAATATAGAGATCGAATTTCTATCTGTTTTAGCAATTATACAAAGTGGCTTGGTTTTTATACAAAGCCGCGTATTGTTCATTTTAAGCTAGAAAAGATCGTAATGTATGTAGCCCTGTTTTACGATCACAATCTCCTACAAGATGTACGCAACTTGAAACCTATCCTGATCAAACTAGCAGAAATCAACAGAACCGTACCCTACTCGCTTAAGGCGCAATTCGAATTTTTCTTTAAATACTTTGAAATGTAGCACAAGTAAATTAACTTTGATTTACAAAGTACTTTTAATTAGTAACGAAAATTTAACAATATGAAGATTTCAAGAACAAAATTCATCATTACCTTTCTCATTTCGGCCTTTGTCTTTCAATTCATTACCAATTCCTTTTTGGGGCCTGAGGTTAAGCTCTTTCCTGCAAATGGCGATTGGTTTCCTGGAGATGGATCACCGATGGCCTGGCAAAACACCTTAGCTACAATCATTTATCCTATCAAATTTGTGCTGATCGCACCTTTATCCTTTTTAGCTAAGGATCCAGATCCAGTACCCCCTGTTTTACTTCTTTCGTTTGCCTTCTACTGGACTGTTATGGCATTAGCGCTTCATTACCTGATCAGTAAAATCTTTCCTCGCAAAAAAGCATGAAAACATTATTAATACACCGGCATGAATAGATTGGAAGAACTCTACCACGAGGCAAAGGCTGATGAGTGGTTCAAACGCTTTGCTGTTTTTTGTCGCATTGCTTTGGCAGCGAGTTTTATTCCGGCTGGTATCGTAAAAATCATGGGCGAACGATTTACCGCTTTGCCCTCTAGCGATCCTTTAGGGCATTATTTTGACGCTTTATATCTTACAGGGCCCTATTATACTTTTATTGGAATTGTACAGATCTTAACAGCGCTATTGTTACTCATTCCGAGAACTGCCCTACTTGGTGCCTTGATGTATTTTCCCATCATCCTTAATATTTGTGTGCTAACCTATGCTACCCACTTTACAGGTACCCGAATCGTGACAATGATGGTAATGGCCAATTTGTTTTTATTAGTATGGGATTATGAGCGTTTAAAATCTATTTTACCCTTTAAACAAACCAAAATAGACCCACCTGTGCTAAAAAGACCATTAGGCATACGGCTTCGAATTATATTTTTTGGAAGTTCCATCCTCGTTTTGGCTTTGATCATTATCGGTACTTTCTATTTATAACGACCAGACTTTTAATTATTCTGTGGTGCATAACCTACAATTGCTTAAGGCTTTTGCTGTAAAATATCAAGCTTTATCCGTTGGTACATGCTCTGTTGATCTAAGGCCTGCTCAAGTTCGGTCAAAATAGACAAGATGTTTGCACTGGCACCGTTGATCCATTTTTTGTTCTCTGCTTTGATGCTGGTCAAAATAGGCGCAATCTGGGCCAATGTTTTCTTGCCAGTAGCGGTTAGCGAAACCATTCTTTTTCTGCCATCTTTTTTATCGACAACTGTTTTGATCAGGTTCTTTTGGGTAAGTTCCTGTACAAACTGGATAATGGCGGGGTGGCTGAGTTGAAGAGAGTCGGCAATGGCAGTAATGGCCATTACCTTCTCTTTTTCCAAGAGCGAAAGGATCAGAAACCATTTGGCCTCAAAATCTACATCCGACTCTTTGTATATTTTGCTCACATCACTAGAAAGGCGCTCGCTCAATCTTTTCAAGCGGGTTGCCAATGCCAATTCTCCCAATTCGTGTATCAAATCCATAGGCCCTAAGTTAGAAAAATTAGCTAAAACTATCCCGCTCTTCTTTTCTCTTCATCGGCTGCACCTACCCTTCTTGAGCTTGAAACCTGTGGTCCTCCGAAGCGATAGGTAAAGCTTAGGGTACCCACCCTGGTATCACGGCTTTGGTAAAACTGCTCACTATAACCAGTTAATTTGGTATAGGCATCGGTTTTAGTGGCATAGAAAACATCACTTACACTGAGCTTTAAGGATCCTCTCTTCTCTAATATCTGTTTTTGTAATCCCAAAGCTAACCCCCAATTGCCTTTGATGTCTAAAAAGCCATAATAAGACCTGCTCTGGTAATTAAATATCGCCTCGGCACTTGTACTGCCATTGATCTTGATGTTATTACTCGAGTTGAAATTATAGCTCACACGGCTTACGTTCAGGTTGGTATTTACAAGGTTTCCTTTATACAAGCCGTAATAGGCCAATGCATTATTGGTACTGTTTAACCATTTGCCCACCTTGATCGGAAAACTAAAGCTCAAGCTATAATAATCGAACTTGGCTAGGTTCCTATTGGTTTGGATCACCGAATTGGTCTGCTCATTGTCTGGAGAAAGCACACTTAAGATATTGTCGGTAGTGCGGCTATACCCAATTTTGGTCATGTATTTTTGTTTGTAGGTATGTGTCAGCTCAAATGAATTGGTCAGCTCTGGCTTAAGATATGGATTACCTGTAGAATAAGTAAGTGGGTCTAAGAAATTCTTGAAAGGATTGAGTTGGCGATAAGACGGCCGATTGATCCTTCTGCTCAATGAAATGCCCAGATCACTGTTTTCGGTAAATTTATAGCCTACATAACCACTGGGAAACAGTTGGGTATAGTTTCTCTCAAAGGTAGTATGGTCTGTCAATTGTAGGCCATTGGCAATGGTGTTCTCTAACCTCAATCCTAACTGTATGCTCAATTTCTTCCAAGATCTTGCCGCATTAAGGTAGGCTGCATTGATGTTTTCATCGTAGATAAAATGATTGCTCTTGGCCGTTTCCAATACCTCGGTTCCACTGCTCCGGTCAAAAAATTGAATATCATTGTCTGTTTTCACCCAACTGCTCTTTATCCCCATTTCCAGTTTGGTCTTTAAAGATTTGAGCTGCTGTTGGTAATCGATCTTAAATGATTTGATCTCCAGGTTGCCACCAAGATCACCCTTTAAAAGATAGGGGTTTTTGGCTTGGCTGCAATTGGGATTTAGATAGCTGGTGGTATAGTTCTGGATCTCGTTAGAAGCAAAATTGGCATAATCAAAATCGGCAGAGATCTCTTTGCCTGCAGTATCCAATACCTGCCTATAATTGACATTGATGCTATTGTTGTTCCTAACCGGTGCATTAACTGCTACCGTATTAAAAGAACCTGTATGTTGCGAAGCTCCATCATAAGATTTTGCCCTACTGTCTGAATTGATATCGCCCCTGCTGTAGATACCGTTGGCCGCAAAACCAATCACAATGTTTTTATTGACATAGAAATCACTTCCTACCCGCACGTTATGGTTGTTGAACTTGAATTTGAAGTAGTTGTTGTAATTATTAGTCCCCAATAACTGTTCAGTACCAGAATAAAAGTTCCTAAAAATATCCAATTGATTAAAGTTCTGGCTAAAGCCGTAGTTATAAGAACCGAACACATTCATCACTTTGGTTCTGTGGTTAAAATTCAAAGCCGGATTGACCTTGGCATACTTGCCCTGCCCAAAACTGATACTAACATTGGCATTTGTTCCGTTGTTATTGCCTTTTTTCAATTTGATATCGATGATTCCAGCATTTCCAGCAGCATCGTATTTGGCCGATGGATTGGTTACAAGGTCTATTTTTTCAATCTGGTTGGCCGACATGCTCTTTAGCAAATTGGCAAGGTCTTGCCCAGACATGGGTACAAACTTGCCATCGATCATTACCAGTACACCTTGTTTGCCACGCATGGCGATATTGTCGTTCTGGTCTAACGTAATGCCGGGTGCCTTGGCCAATACCTCTAATGCGTTGCTACCTACTGCAGAGATCGAACTCGATACATTGAGCACTGTTTTATCAAACTGTTGTTGGATAAATGGTTTTGTGGTACTCACCACAATCTCTTTTAGATTTGTGGTAAGGGTTTGCAAACGGATGGTTCCTAAATTGACGTCCTTATCTAAGGCAATGGCACTGGACTCGTATTTTTCAAAGCCCATGCTTTGGGTAGTTAGCAAATAATTACCCTGCGGTATTTTTTCAAAGACAAAACTCCCATCTGCCCCTGCAAGTTCGAGTTTAACCAATGCCTTGTTGTCGGCTTTTAAAAGATAGACGCTTAGTCCTTCTATCTTCGATTGCTGTGGAGCAACAAATACCCCTTTGATGTCATAATATTTTCTGTCTTGTGCTGACGCTATATTTATGTAAGTACTTACATAAATAAACGAGACAAAATAAATCGATAGTACTTTCTTGGTCTTCATGTCAAAAGATTTAAGTTTGGTTTGTTTTGGTAGTCATAAGACGTAAAAAATTAGCTAATGTTACAACTACCTATACAAAGCTATCATACACTAAGCTAATATCTTGTTAAAAAATGTTAAATAGGTAACAACTTACATATAATTAAACAGTATAAGATTGCGCTGTTTACCTCGGCCAATAGTGTTGATGGCTATTATAAAGGAAGCTCAAAATAAAAGACGGAACCCTTCCCTATTTCGCTCTCGGCCCAGATTTTACCACCATGGCGTTCGATGATCTCTGCGCTTAAGTAAAGTCCAATACCAAAACCCGAAACATTGCTGTTGTTCTCTACACGGTAATACCTTTCGAAAAGCCTAGGTACGTCTTGCTCCCTAATTCCAATCCCGTGGTCGCTTACGCCAACCCTTAGCACATCATCAGCTACCACACAAGAAATTTGTATGGTACTTTCGTTAGCAGAATATTTCACCGCATTGCTAACCAGGTTATTGATCACTTGGGCCACCTTGGCACGATCTGCCTCTACAAATACTTCTGGTACCGAGTGTAAAACAATCTGGTGCGAAGCATAAAGTTCTAAATGCTCCTGTTGTGTTTCCCTGATCAGTTCTGCCATATCAAACCTTGTTTTTTCGATATGGATTTTGCCAGAATCCAGTCTTGATACGTTCAAGAAACCATTGATCATCGCAGTCATCTGCCGTACTTGTTTCAGTGGTTGGTCAAATGCAGTAGCTTCCATTCCATTTCCTTTAACAACCTTGCGCTGCAAAAACTGAAGGTAACCATTCAATGAGGTTAACGGCGTTTTGAGCTCGTGGCTCACCATTCCAATAAAATCATTCTTGCGGAGCTCGTCCTGTTTGATATCGGTAATATCCATCACTACCCCAGTAAAGGTAGAAAACTTGCCAGATAGGTCGGCTGTAGAATTGCCCAAGGCCCTTAACCAACGTACCTTTTTGTCTCGATAACCAATTACCTTATAAGAAACATCATATTTTCCTCCCTTTGTAATTGCATTTTCAATAGCAGTGGTAACCTCTTCGCGAAACTCCTCGTGTATCTGTTCAATCGCATGCGCAAGTTCCATTTGATCATCTGGGTAGTAGCCAAAAAGCGCTTTAAGTCTTGTAGAAGAAATCAGTTCCCTAGTGTCTGATTGGATTTGCCAAGTACCCACATTGGCCGCCTCAATTGCATGGCGAAGGGTAGTCTCAGCCTGTTCTACCTTTTTTCTTGAATTAACCTGCTCGCTTACGTCTACTGCAACCACCAAAATGTCTGCTGTTGAACCCGATGCATCTGCCACTGGTTGGTAGACCACATTAAAGAAAAATTCGCGAAGCAAGCCCTTGTGCTCTAACATTGCCCTGATCTCGTTGGCATAAAAAGGTTCACCAGAAGTGTAGACCTCATCCAATATCCTCAAAAAGGGTTGTTCCCGTAGTTCAGGAAGTGCATCACCAAGGGTAAGCCCAATTACGTTGCTATTCTTTCCCCATACCTCTAACAACTTGCTGTTGGCAGATTCGATAACCAAGGTTCTTCCATTTAATACACCAATGGCTACAGGTGCTTCTTGGATCAAAAATTTAAAACGCGATTCGCTTTTGGCCAGTTCATTATTAATAATTGACAGCTCTTGCGCATATTTCTCCAACATCCTTTTCGAAAGTACCCTATCGGTAATCTCAAAAGACATCACCAGAACTCCATTGCGGTTGCCTTCTAGGTCAGAAAGTGGCTGATAAGTATAATCTACATAGGTTTCTCTTGTATTGCCATCTTGATCGGTAAAAAGCACCGGGCTTTCTTTCACGTCTAACACTATTCCTGTTTCCATTACCTTTCGCAACTGTCCGGCAAAAGGCTGGTCAGCAAGGTCGGGCAAAATGTCAAGAAAAGGCCTTCCTACTACTTCTGCCTTGGTCTTCTGCCAATACTCAAGGTTACTGTTGTTGATCATCTCCACTACCAATTCATCGCCACGGATCACCACCACAGAGGCTGGTAGCATGTTCAGTATCTGCTCAAGGTCGGCATTGGCCTGACTGAGCATTTCCTGCGACAGTAATAATTCTTCATTGGTAGCATTGAGTTCTTCATTAGAGGCTCCAAGTTCCTCATTTATGGCAGCCATTTCTTTGGTAAGGTTTAGGTTTTCTAGCTCCTGTTGCTTACGGTCGGTCACATCGCGGGTGGTGCCCGCCACTGCCTCTACTATTCCCTGATCATTAAAAACAGGCGTTAAAATGTAATCATATATACGATTGCCCAAACTGGCATGAGGAAAAGAAACCTCCCCACGTACTGGCTGTCCTGTTGCCACTACCTGATCGATCTCTCGTTCGTGCATTTCGGCATGCCAAGGCTCATAACCATTTTCAAGTAAGCGCTTGCCTACAGATTCTTCCCAAGATTTTCCCCACATCGAGAGCAGTGCCTTATTGGCGTAGGTAAATCTATAATCTAGTCCAAATACATAGATCAGATCGGGCGTACTTGAAGTTACTGTTTCATAGACCCGTTTTTGCTGTTCGACTTCCTCTTTGGCCAACTTCAGGTCTACCTCTGCCTGCTTGCGAAGACTTACATCACTGGCAGCACCAAACCATTCGATGATCTCTCCATCCGTATCAAAGATAGGCACTGCACGAGAAACGGTCCAACCTGTACTGCCATCAGTCCGCACTACCCTATGTTCCAACTCAAAAATGCCCTTGGTTGCTATAGCCCTGTTGATGGCTGCATTTACCATATCCATATCGGCAGGATGTACATTTTTTTCTCTCCAGCCAGTGATCGGAACCGTGGTACTTTCTAAGAACCCACGCCCATCCAGCTCATGCATCACACTCCAATCTGGGCTCATTCGATACACCACATCCGAAGTTGCGGTTACAAGCGCTCTGAAACGCTCTTCACTTGCTGATAGTTGGCTCATCTGTATCAGGTAAATCTATAATTTTCTTTCCCACAAAATAAGCAGAAAGCCATTAAAAAGAAAAATGTGGAGCACATTAGTTTTAAACACCATGGTTGAGAAATCACATGGCTTTGATCCCATTATGTATGCATTTTTCTTCGATTTGACCCCCCGCTGTTACTTTGCATTGTTGTTCATGTGATCATTTGATGGTTGGTATTTTTTAAGCTTAACAATTACGTTTAAAAGCATACGCTACTGCTACCGATACGCTTTGCCAGTTCAGAAAAACAAGTGCAGCAACCAAACCGCATCAAATAATGGGTATTTAACATTTTCTTTCGTATTTTGTTTTGTTGCTGTTGTAAGTTATCTGCAAAAAATTGCTGATGTAGCTTGTCAAGGGCCGCTTTGCAGGTAAAATCTTTATATAAAATCTGGAAGTTGATATTTTTTGAGATAAATTGGCGTTTGATAGATTGATCAACTTAAAATTTGTTCCCATGCCGCTCACCATACGTCAAGCTACTTTTGAAGACATCCCCCAGTTACAAGAACTGATTGCCATCTCTGTACGTGGTTTAAGCAAAGGTTATTATACCCCTGCACAGATCGAAAGTTCTATTCGACACATTTTTGGAATTGATACACAATTGGTAAAAGATGGTACGTATTACGTGGTGCAGTCTGACGACACCATTGTTGCGTGTGGAGGTTGGAGCAAACGCAATACCTTGTATGGCGGCGACCAGTACAAAGAAACTGAAGACCCATTATTGGATCCTGAAACAGATGCAGCACGGATCAGGGCTTTTTTTGTACATGCCGATTGGGCGCGACAAGGGATAGGCAAAAAACTGATCGATGTTTGTGAACAAGCTGCCTTGGCAGATGGCTTTACGGTTTTAGAACTTGGGGCTACCCTACCAGGTGTACCATTGTATGATGCGCTAGGTTACAAAGCACTAGAGCGACTTGACGAAGTATTGCCAGATGGAGAATTGTTAGGCCTGGTAAAGATGAGGAAGATGTTTGAAAAAGCACATTAGATCTTTATTTCTGACCTTTCGACTCATTAAACCTATTATTTTAAGGCCATTTGTTCAACAAAGTCTGTAATTAAGTATCTTCGTAATAAGAAAACCTAATACGAATAACATGCAAGACACAACATCTTGGTCGGCCATACAATTGGCCCAATTGGAAAGCAAAGCACAAACACTTACTGAATCTGAAAAAAAGACCTATCATATTGAAGCAATCACCAATATGATCAACAAAGTTCCAAATAAGATTGTAGAAGAAACGGAGTTAGATAGGTTCAAGGCCAATATCGAATCGTTGCTTACCCTATTCCCTGTTAAAGGCGAGAACAATAAATTTGTAGATAAGGCTTACCTTAAAGCAGTTAACGAATTGAAGATCGAGCTCCAGAAGAAATACAATTTGGTGGTTAAAGGTTATTACATTGCAGTTTTTTTACCTTTGGGCGTAGCCATAGGCTTGCCTTTTGGGCTGATGTTCAAAAACATTGCATTAGGTTTACCCATAGGCCTATGTATTGGAATAGCCATTGGAACTGCGCTTGATCAGAAAGCTCAAAAAGAAGGTCGTATCATTTAAAAGCCCTGTATCTCTACGAAGCTTCCGTTTTAATTTTCGACCAATGTTTTGAGTTCTTTCTTAGTCATTTCCTTCTGCACAATTTCTGGTGTAACCGCTACCGTATATTCTTGATTAGGCACTACATACATACTTGGGTTTGCTGTTGTGCAAAATTTAGCGGTAATAAAACCATACAAGCTTTTACTGTTCTGCACATTAACATTTCTCGAGGCTTCTATATCTGCTGATTTCAAATACATAAACAGCAAAGAAACATTAGGTGGGCTATCGGCATGTGTTTTTGAATTTACCCCTAAACTTGTACCTGGAAATACAACATCACCTACTTTAACTACTATGCTTCCTTTCTTTAAACCTTGGTATCTTAATATTGTACCATCGGCATGCTCAATCATAATCGAATTGAGCTTATTGGTAAAAGCTATCCCCTTTTTATCATCGGTTTCGTACAAATCTATTACTTCAACTATAGTACCCTTTCTAACTGCCGTGATTGTGTCTTCTGTTTTGGTATAAAAACGATAGGCTTTCCAATCTTCGGGAGTGGTACTTCCAAAATAGGTGGCCTTGGCAAATGATGATTCAACTGTCTTAACCTTGGTGCCGTTCTTATAAGGCAGTAAATAAACAAACTCAGGATCATGTTTCACTTTCAACTTACCACGGATATATGAATAACCATAAGAAAAATCTACACCTTGGTCTTTGTTGATAGGTTCTAATACATAAGCACTTTTAGAATAACCAGTTACAGTTACCACCTCTCTTCCTGCTGTGGCATTGGTTACATCCTTGAAATTTAAAACCAGCGTATAGGTACCAGGATCTGTTTTTATAGCAGTAAATTCAATACTTCTATCGGTATTTGTTCTGCCTCTGATAGTAATTGGCAACTCTTGTGCCTTGGTTTCAATGTACGTAGCAAAGGCCAGTAAACAACATAATGATAGTTTAAGTTTGTTTTTCATGTGAGGTTAGATGGCTTATATTTAGGGTACAATTTACAAATTAATTTAATTTAAAAAGACACTTCAAATTAAATTTAATGGTCTACATACGTGCCGAGTAGAACCACAGCGCAAATCAATATTGTTTGAATTTTGCAATCGAATGTTTCAATTTTGCAATCAGCTTGTCTAAATAAGCACTACCTTTAATCTTTATTTGATAAAGTTATGCCGAATACAGAAAGCATTGAAGATTTTTACCAGAAGAAGTTCAACTATCTACCCGCTGGATTGCAACAAGAAATAGGTCATTTTAATGTTTTTAGATTAGAAGATTGTGTAGGTCCAAATGCTAAACCTGTAAAATATAGTCGGAAAGACTTTTACAAAGTAAGCTTGGTCCGAACCAAAGGCATCTATCATTATGCTGATAAAAGTGTATCCATTGACGGTACGACATTGATCTTTTTTAATCCACAGGTTCCTTATATCTGGGAATCGCAGAGCGAGAACCAAACTGGCTTTTTTTGCATTTTCTCTAAATCATTTTTTACAGAAAAGATCCGCGGCGGATTAAATGACCTGCCCATGTACAAGTTTGATGGCAAACCTGCTTATCAGCTCAACCCACAACAAGAACAACAAGCGGCTGAAGTATTTGAAAAAATGTTGGCCGAAATTGGATCTGATTACGCTTTCAAGTACGATTTACTCAGGAATTATGTAATGGAGCTGACCCATTTCGCGCTCAAATCGCAACCTTCAGAAAATGTCTATCAGCATACTGATGCCAAATCGAGGATAACTGCCGTATTTACAGAACTCTTAGAAAGACAGTTTCCAATAGAAACGCCCTCTCAGCGTTTCACCATGCGTTCTGCTAAAGATTTTGCCACGCAGTTGGCCATGCATGTAAACCACTTAAATAGGGCGATTAAAGAAACCACTGGAAAAACCACCACAGATGTAATTGCCGAACGTTTGATCATCGAAGCCAAAACCTTATTGAAACATACCGATTGGAACGTTGCAGAAATTGGTTATTGCCTAGGCTTTGAAGAACCTGCCCATTTCAATAACTTTTTCAAAAAACAAACACAGTTTACACCAAGTAAATTCCGGACACCTTATTAAGTAAGGTTTGAATTTTGCAATTATTCGTTTGAATATTGTAAACTCAGATTTTGTTTTCGCCCTAATTTTGACCTTATGAAAAATCAAATTATGGAGAATCAAAAAGTATGGTTCATTACAGGAGCCTCAAAAGGACTAGGTTTGGCATTGGTAAAACAATTGCTGAACAAAGGCCATCAAGTTGCAGCTACTTCTAGAAATGCGACAGATCTAAATAAGGTTATTCCAGCAAACCCGAATTTTTTAGCCTTAACTGTCGACATCAACAACGAAGAAGAGGTAAAGATGGCCATCAATAAAAGCATGGAGCAGTTTGGTCACTTGGATGTGGTGGTTAACAATGCAGGCTATGGCTTGCTTGGAAGCCTAGAAGAGTTAAGTGAAGAGGAAGCAAGGAAAAACTTCAACATCAATGTGTTTGGTTCCTTAAACGTAATCAGAAATGTAATGCCGCATTTAAGGGCACAACAAAGTGGTCACATCTTTAACATTTCATCTATCGGAGGATTTACAGGCAATTTTCCCGGCTGGGGTATCTATTGCGCTACCAAGTTTGCCGTACATGGCTTAAGTGAATCGCTGGCCATGGAAGTAAAACCATTCGGTGTCAATGTTACTATTGTTTCACCTGGTTATTTTAGGACCAATTTCTTGACCAAAGATTCGATGAATACACCTAAAAAACAATTGGATGCTTACCAATCAGTTCGAGATTCGCAAATGGCACATCAAAACCAAATCAATGGTAACCAAGCCGGGGATCCAGAGAAAGCAGTTGCAGCCATTATAGAGATTGCAGAGGTTGAAAACCCACCTTTACATCTATTTTTAGGTGAGGATGCCTATAACGTTGCTTATGTTAAAATGGACGCGGTTAAATCGGATCTAGAGAAATGGAAAAAAATGACGATTACCACTGGGTTCAACTAAATAGTTGTGCTGATCAGCCGTTAGCTTATTTAACTACACTTAAAGATGAACCTATAAAAGTTAAGGTTTCAAATTTGTGGCTATCGTTTAAACCGCTTTCATCTCTTTCTTTTTGAAACTGCAAAAAAGAAGGCACATGTAACACTTCATGTTGTACATCTTCATTTTCGTACATAGAAATATGTAAAAATGTTAATCCATCTGCTTCCAGATAAACATTGTAAAGAAAATTTGCGTTGACCAACTTTTTAAAATCACTTAAGAATGTACTAATGTTCTGTTTGTTTTGTACAACAAACTCTGGCTTTACGGTATAGCTTACTTTTACTGAAATCATCTTTAAAGGCTATTTAATCTTTTCTGGTTAAAAGTACAAAATTTTGTTCAAGTGGATCTATGAAGTTAAATACAAAGTGTTTGTAATGCACCATAAAATGGTCTGTAAATAAAAAGGCCCTGCAAAAGCAGGGCCTTTTTTAACAATTAAGCTCAAAAGCTTATTTAGCTGCGTTTTTTTTATCAGTTACCTCAGTACGGATTTCTTGAGCTAAACCTTTAAGGTCTTGCATAGCTTTACGAACTCTAGTACCTGCTGCTGCATTACCACCGTTATAAAATTTTTCAGCATCTGCCTCGATTGCAGCGATTACTTCTTTAACTTTTGAGAATTTTTCCATTTTTCTAGTTTTAATTTGATTTCAAATATATCATTTAAACCTAATAAACAAATGAATTTAAAATATTTATAATCGCTTTTATTGATACGCCAAGCCACTTTTTCAACAAAAATACCTGAACGGCAATTTGTTAGCTCTTTTGGCAAACTTTAAAAAAAATTCAACAAAAGTGCCTTGAATAGCTATTTGACCATGGTTAAGAGGCAAATACTGTCTTTTATAGCCCTTGCATTAAATGATAATTGCTGGTGTAAGGTTAACAATTGGCCATCATTCAACTCAATTTCTTGGCCTAAGCTTTCAAAAAACAAATGTCCACTAATGAGCTGTAAACTCATGGTCGCCTCGTTTTCTTCACTTCCAGGGTGTACGGTTTCTCCAGCTTTTAGGGCAATCAGGGTAATGGTTATCTTTTCTGATTTAAAAACGGTGATTGCATTTTTACCATTTCTTTGATAAGCTTCTTCTGTTTTGATCTGGTAGATATATTTCGGGATATCTATAGGAATGATACCAGCATCAAGAGGCCTTGCCCCTGCTGGTCGCTGTGGTGTGGCATTGTTATGTTTCTCGTCCATTACATTTCATTTAAGTTAAAAACAGCAATTGGGCAAAGTTGTTTCGACATGATAAATGTTTATAAAATTGCAGATTTTAAATCGAATAATTCATTTTCTTTGTAGCTTCTTATGGCATTATTCATTAGCGCTTTAAATACCGGTAGTAACGGCAATTGTTTTTATATAGGCAATGCCGATGAGGCTATTTTGGTAGATGTTGGCCTGAGTTGTAAAGAGACCGAAATCAGGATGCAACGGCTATCACTAAGCATGGATAAGGTAAAGGCTATCTTTATCTCTCATGAGCATAGCGACCACATCAGGGGCTTGCCAATCATCGCTAAAAAATATCAATTGCCCATCTACATCACCAGGGATACATTTATAGGTGGTAAACAACGGTTACAAGAACATCTTATCCAACCATTTATAGCTTATTCGCCTATACAATTGGGTAATTTGGAGGTTACTGCTTTCCCTAAAAAACATGATGCTGCAGAGCCGCATAGTTTTACAGTGAGCTGTAATGGCATAACGGTTGGTGTTTTTACGGATATTGGTGCGCATTGCGAGCATGTAATCAATAACTTCAAAAATTGTCATGCCGCATTTTTAGAGGCCAATTACGATGAAGAAATGTTGGACAAAGGCAGATACCCTTATTTTTTAAAGAACCGCATTCGTGGTGGAAATGGCCATTTATCTAACAAACAGGCTTTGGACTTATTCCTAACCCACAAACCTGAGTACATGAGCCATCTTTTGCTTTCTCACCTGAGCAAAGACAATAACGACCCTAACCTTGTATATCAGTTGTTTCAGCAGCAGGCGGGCAAAACAGAAATCATCGTTGCTTCAAGACATGAAGAAACTGCTGTGTATCATATCGGTGGATAAGATATCAAATGCATGGTACATTATTTTTGTCATTCTGAGCCATGCGAAGAATCTAAATAGACCAATTCCAAAAAGAAATCTAAGGCGATTATAAGGTGCTAAACAGTTAGGTACCGAACAAGAAACCCTATCTTTCTATGTAATTAATTTATACACATTAAAGATTATGCTTCTTCCAGCCTGCTTCCTTCAGTAGTAACATTAAGAATGTGTTTAACACCACATTTTAAGGCAAAGTTGGCTCTTTGGTGCCCTACCGGAAAATCAAAACAAACAGGATAGCCATATTCCTGCACCTTATCCATTACAATCTGCACCAAGGTCCTACCAAATGCATCTCCCTCATCATCTACCTTTACTTTAAAACCACCAACAATCAATCCTTTGAGTTTGGCCAGTTTACCACTTCTTTTAAGATTATAAAACATGCGATCAATACTATAAAGGTATTCGCCTGTATCTTCAACAAAAAGGATCTTACCATCGGTCTCTATTTCCGACTTGCTTCCTGCCAGGTTTTCGATACATCTTAAATTGCCACCGATCAATTCTCCTTTCGCATCTCCAATCCTATTGTTGGCATTATAAGCCGCAGTATATTTCATCTTCTCTCCCTTTAAAGCCTGTTGGATGGAATTGATGGTTTCTATCTGTATAGGCTCAGCCAAATTCCAATCTGATGGAAAACTATTACACATTTTAGAATGGATACTGGCCACTTGGTAATTGCTATTGATGTGACAATGTAAGATGGTGATATCACTAAAGCCAATCAACCATTTAGGCGAAGTCCGATATGCGCTAAAATCCAATTGGTCTATGATTCGGATAGCTCCGTAACCACCTCTTGCACACATGATCGCTTTGATGTTTGGATCATCCAACATCTGTTGCAAATCAGCTAAACGCTCCTGATCTGTCCCACCAAAGGTAAAATCCCTTGCACCAACAGTTTTCCCAATTGCTACATTAAACCCCCAGCTTTTCATTTGGATAACAGATGGTTCAATTTCTGCTTGGGTAATGTAACCTGCCGGACAGGTAATCCCAATGGTATCTCCTGGTGATAGATAGGGCGGAATTTTTATTCTTTTAGGTTCTTCAATAAATGAAGAAACAACAGCAGCCTTGCTATTTAAGGAATTTAAAAGTAGCGAAGCTGGTATCAGCGACGAAAGAAAATATTTACGGTTCATTTCAAGGCAATTTAGCAAACTCTAAGCTATTCGCCCAATCGTCATATTCAATTTACATATTTACTTAGGCGGTAACAGTTGTGGCTTCCAATTGCGCAGATAAGCCAGCACCAGCCAATAAAAGCTCTTGGGTGATGGTTTTGGTATAATCTGCTATTTCGGCCTTAAAATCAGTCACGGAAGCTCCAGAACGGATTTCCTCCAAACGCTTTTCCCATTGACCGGTTAATTCTGCCTGTGCAATCTTCTTGTCCTTCACTACCTCATAAACGGCCAAACCTTTGTGTGTTGGTACCAGGTTACGCTTTTCGCGGACAATATATTCTCTAGTCAGCAAGGTCTCTATAATGGCAGCGCGTGTTGCCGGCGTACCTAAACCACTGTCTTTCATAGCGTAACGCAACTCTTCATCTTCAATCTCTTTACCAGAAGTTTCTAGTGCCTTTAACAAAGAAGCTTCATTGTATAAAGCCTTCGGTTTGGTCTGCTTCTCTAACAATGCCTTGTTTACAATGGGCAGTAGTTCGCCTGTTTTTACCTTTGGCAATGCCGGATTATCCTCGTCTTTTTTATCGTCTTCGGTTTCGTTAAATACCGAACGCCAACCAGCCGAACGGATTACCGTACCATTGGCCATAAAAACCGAACCCGACTCTATGGTGATCTTGGTGATCTCTTTTATACATTCCTGATGGAAAGCTTCCAGCATACGCCCTGCTACCATATCGTAAACCGCCTGATGGTCTTTGCTCAGGTTGTACGGCTTTTCACCAGTGGGTAAAATGGCGTGGTGGTCCGTTACCTTTTTGGCATTTACACTTCTTTTGTTCAACGTTACCGTTTGTAAAAAGCTGGCTTGTTTTCCAAAATCTGCATGTTCGGTTAAGGTTGCAATCAGTTTAGGCACATTGGCAAAAACATCATCACCAATATACCTGCTTCCGGTACGTGGATAGGAAACCAATTTGCTTTCGTACAGGTTTTGGAGCAGGTTTAAGGTCTGGTCTGCCGTAAAACCATTGCGTTTGTTGGCTTCTTGTTGTAAACTACTTAAGTCGTGCAAAAGCGGTGGTGGTTCTTTTCTGGGTTTGGCTTCTACAGCTGTAATGTTTCCACCTGTAGCAAATCCAGAGGCTACATCTTCAACCTTATCGAATATTTCTTGCGCTTCTGGCAAGGTCTTGAAATTGACTATGGAGATTGCTTTGAACAACTGCCCATCTTTATCCAATTGGATGCTGATCTGGTAATAGGTTTGGGGTACAAAGTTCTTGATTTCGATGTAACGGGCACAGATCATGGCCAAAGTTGGTGTTTGTACTCTACCCAACGAAAGTACACTTTTGGCACCTGCAGAGATGCTTAAGGCCTGGGTAGCGTTCATCCCTACCAACCAATCTGATTCAGAACGGCAATGTGCCGAATTGAACAGTGTATCGTAATCTGTACCTGGTTTAAGGTTCCTGAAACCATCTTTAATTGCCTCATCAGTTTGCGAAGAAATCCATAAACGTTTAAATGGCTTTTTACATTTAAGGAAATAATAGATATACCTAAAGATTAGCTCTCCCTCACGTCCCGCATCCGTTGCCACAATGATTTCCGTAGCTTCGTCGAATAGTTTTTTGATAATATCTAGCTGCTTCCTAACCCCAGGATCTTCCACAAAGCCATCTTTGGTTTTCACCTTACGGATAGATAGTTTGAATTTGGCAGGCAACATGGGCAGGTGTTGTTTACGCCAACCAATAAAGCCATATTCTTGTGGAGGGGCCAATTGCAACAGATGTCCAAATGCCCAGGTAAACGAATAGCCTTTGCCCTCGATATAACCATCTTTTCTGGTTGTTGCACCAAACACTTTTGCTAACTCACGACCAACGGAAGGTTTCTCGGCAATAACTATCTTCATCCCTTACTATTCAGTTTTAGAAGCCTAAATATCTAAAAAATATCGGAGCTATAGGCAGGAAAGTTCTCTACAATTGATTTGTTTGGCTTATGTATTTGGGTGTAAGCAGAATAATTTTAAGCTGATAAGCAAGCCTTCCAAACGAAATCGCTGCAAAGATGAGGCGGCTTATTCATAGAAAAAGCCATCAAATTGATGGCTTCTCTTTAAATTATGAGTTATATAATATTAAAATATAATGTGGTAACACAAAACTAATAAATTAAATCTTTAATCTTTCAATTTTTGTTATTTTTTTGGCTTGGCCGACATGTAAAAAGTCAGTTTGCCCCCACTGGTAATATCTGCATGTTTGATAAATGGTCTAGTTAGTTCTTTTCCATTGAGCAATACCTTTTGTACATATACATTTTTATCACTTTGGTTAATGGCCTCTACCGTAAATGTTTTGCCATTCTCCAAGTTTAAACTGGCATTGTTTACCGATGGTGAACCTAAGGCATACTCATCGCCACCTGGCGAAACCGGATAAAAGCCCAATGAAGAGAACATGTACCATGCACTCATCTGTCCACAATCGTCGTTACCTCCCAAACCATCAGGAGTTGGTTTATACTGCATCTTCAAGATATGGCGTACCTGTGCCTGTGTTTTATAGGCTTGGTCTGCATAATTATAAAAATAAGCTACATGATGTGCTGGCTCATTGCCATGTACATAACCACCAATGATCCCTTCTCTGGTAATGTCTTCGGTATCTTTAAAAAACTCGTCTGGCAGGTGCATATTGAACAAGGTATCTAAACGGGCAGCAAACTTTTTCTTCCCTCCCATCTGCGCCATCAACGACATCGGATCATGTGGTACAAAGAAACTATAGTTCCAACTGTTACCTTCGATAAATCCTTGTCCATGGGTACTCAACACATCAAATTCCTTTTTAAAAGTACCATCGGCCAGTTTCGGACGCATAAAACCTATACTTGGATCAAAATTGTTCTTCCAATTACCCGAACGTTTGATAAACTCTTGGTAGATGTCTTCCTTGTTTAGTTTTTTTGCAATCTGTGCGATACACCAATCGTCGTAGGCATACTCTAAAGTATTGGATACCGATACTCCACTTCTTTCGGCAGGAATATAACCCATATCCATATAATAGCCAATGCCTTCGTAATTGCGTTTTTTAGCGGTGGTGATACAGGCCTCCAATGCTTTGTTCTCATCACCGTTATACACCCCCTTGATAATGGCATCAGCAATTACCGAAACACTATGGTAACCACTCATACACCAGTTGTCGTTTGCATAATGCGACCAGATCGGCAACATGTGGAGTGAACTTTGGTCGTAATGGGCCAACATCGATTTCACCATATCGTTGTTACGCGCAGGTTGCATGATATTAAAGAATGGATGCAGGGCTCTGTAGGTATCCCACAGAGAAAAGGTGGTGTAATTGGTAAAGCCATTTGCGGTATGTATGCCTTGGTCTAAACCTTTATATTGTCCATTTACATCGGTATAGGTAGTTGGATTGATAAAAGCATGGTACATTGCTGTATAAAAATTCACTTTATCATCTTCTGAGGCAGCGATATTGATTTTGCTCAGCTCTTTGTTCCAAGTGGCCTGCGCTTGTGCTTTTACCTTTTCAAAGTCCCAACCTGTAATCTCTGCACGCATATTTTGCAAGGCATTTTCTTGACTTACCGGAGATAACGCAAATTTGATCTTTACCTGCTCCCCTTCATTGGTATCAAAATCGAAGTACATCCTTACTTTTCTACCTGCAATTTCTGGAAAGTTTTTGCTCTGGTCAAATTTGCCCCAAAAACCACGGTAAGCTTGGCGGGCATCATAGTTCTTTTGGCCATAACTCTTAAACCCTTTAGAAAAGCTCATCGCAAAATAAACGGTACGTGTACGCGCCCAACCATAAGTTTGGCGATAACCCGTTACCAAGGTATCATTTACCACACGTACATAAGTCCACACGGTTTTGTCATCATAATTATAGATGCCAGCCATTAGGTCTAAAATGATATGGCTTTGGTCTGATTTTGGAAATGTATATCGATGCATCCCCACACGGTTAGTGGTGGTCATTTCGGCCAAGATATGGTCATCGTCTAGTTTTACCTTATAGTAACCTGCTTCTGCAACTTCATTGGCATGAGAAAACGCCGAACGGAAACCAGATTTGGTATCGCTGGCAGTACCTGGGTTCAGTTGTAGTTTACCTTGGGTGGGCATGATCAAAAAATCGCCCAGATCCGAATGGCCTGTTCCGCTAAAATGGGTATGGCTAAAACCTACAATAGATTTATCCTCGTACTTATAACCTGCACAGTATTTATAAACATCGCCATTGTATTTGCCATTCATCTCGTAAGAAATGGTATCTGTTTCTGGACTCAACTGTACGGCACCAAAAGGAACTGTTGCACCTGGATAGGTATGCCCCATTTTTTCAGTACCAATTAATGGTTTTACATATTTAACCAGGTTTTGCTGCGCGTTAACGGCTAAAGAAAGGAAAAGTAAAGCGTAGAAAAAGATTTTTTTCATGATTTGAACTCGGGGAATGATAAATTGAAAATCTAAGGTATTAATTTTAGCCGAAAACTATAAGAATTGACATCAAACTATTACTAAATGGTTTTAGTACACCTCAAAAATTAGTAGCATCAACGTACCTAAAATGGCAAAAAAGCGTATATTTAGCGCTATAAGTTTAGGCTGTTAATGAACAAAACAATTACACTTCGTGATATTGCAAAAGCCCTGGGGCTATCTGTGTCTACGGTATCAAGGGCATTAACTGATAGTTATCAGATTGGCGATGAAACGAAACAAAAGGTTTTGGCTTATGCAAATGAACACCATTATCTCCCTAACCGCATTGCCAGAAGTTTAAAGGAAGGCAAAAGTAGGTCTATTGGTGTAGTGGTCTGCTCAATCGATAATAATTTTGTAGCACAGATGTTAGATGGCATTGACCATTATTGTACCGAACACAATTACCAATTGATCATTATGCAGAGCAAGGAGTTTTTTGAGCAGGAAAAAGCCTGTGTAAACTTGTTATATTCAGGTGGTATTGATGGTTTATTGATCTCTCCTACCTACCAAACCACAGATTTTGAATACCTGATCAATCTACAAAAAGCGGGTCTGCCCATTGTGCTGTTTGACCGCTTAAGTAGTCAAATCGATACACATAAGGTTGCTGCAGATAACTTTAAAGGTGCTTACGATGCAACCATGCATTTGATCAAAAATGGCCATCGGGCAATTGCCCACATCAATAGCCATACGCAATTGAGCATGGCCACCGAACGTTTCGAAGGTTACCAGACGGCGCTAAAAGATGCAGGATTAGAGTATCGGGAGGAGCTGGTTAAATTTTGTGATACCACTACTGCCAGTGCTTTAAATGAAAACCTAGGCAAAGCTTTAGGCCAACTGATGGGATCAAAAGATAGACCTACTGCTATTTTTACAGCTACAGATCAATTGAGCACCAAATGTTTAGCTTTATTGAATAAAACTGGATATCAAATTCCAGATGATGTGGCGCTGATTGGTTTTAGCAATACAGACCTGGCCGATGCCTTAAATCCTTCTTTAAGCACCATCCATCAACCTGCTTTCGAAATTGGAAGTTTGGCTACAGCACAACTCTTATCACTGATCAAAAACAGCAGCGAAAGCTTTGAAACAGTCCTTTTACCTGTGCAGATTGAGGTGAGGGCATCTAGTGCGCAAATAAAATAGCCTTTTTTACATTGTTCAGACTACCTCAGTCTATTATTTCATCTAAAACCTGTATTTTTGTATCCTGATTTTAAATAATGAGCAAACACGGTAGAATTTTGGTGGCCATGAGTGGCGGGGTTGATAGCTCGGTAGCAGCAGTGATGTTGCACGAGCAGGGTTACGAGGTAATTGGCCTGACCATGAAGACCTGGGACTATGCTACATCTGGTGGAAGTAGCAAAGAAACCGGCTGTTGCAGTCTGGACAGCATCAACGATGCCCGTACTTTGGCGGTAAACTATGGTTTCCCTCATTATATCTTAGACATCAGAGACGAGTTTGGCGATTTTGTGATTGACAATTTTGTAGATGAATATTTAGCTGGTCGTACGCCAAACCCTTGTGTTTTGTGTAATACCCATATCAAATGGGAAGCCTTGTTAAAACGCGCCAATAAACTGGATTGCGAGTTTATCGCCACTGGCCATTATGCCAATATCCGTCAGCAAGATAGTGGACGTTACGTGATTTCTAAAGGAAAAGACGAAAACAAAGACCAATCTTACGTGCTTTGGGGTGTTTCTCAAGAAAACCTATCCCGCACCAAATTTCCATTGGGCAGTTTTGCCAAATCTGAAATCCGTCAGATGGCCTTAGATATGGGTCAGGAAGAGTTGGCTAAGAAAAGTGAAAGCTACGAGATCTGCTTTGTTCCAGACAATGATTATAGGGCATTTTTAAAACATAAAGTAGAAGATCTAGAAGATAGAGTTGCAGGTGGTAATTTCATCAACAGTGATGGTATGATCATTGGTCAACATAAAGGTTATCCTTTTTATACCATTGGCCAACGCAAAGGTTTAGGGGTTGCTTTTGGCGAACCTATGTTTGTGACGCAGATCTTACCAGAAAGCAATACCGTTGTTTTAGGTAGAGCAGACGAGTTGGAACGTAAAGAGGCCATGGTAAGAAACATCAACCTGATCAAATACGAAAACATCAATGAGCCATTGGATAATGTGATTACCAAAATCCGTTACAAAGATGCTGGGATGTTAAGTACCATTGTACAAGAAAAAGATAAGATGCGTGTGGTATTCGACCACTCTGTTTCGGCAATCGCTCCCGGTCAATCGGCAGTTTTCTATGAAGGAAACGATTTATTGGGTGGTGGTTTCTTGATTTAACTTATATCTTTCTTTCATGCTGAGTACAACGAAGCATCTTATTTGTTAGTTCAAAGAAATTCTTTACTACGTTCAGAAAGACAGGAATTTTCATGAATTTTACGTTCAATACTATGTGTTCTTATGTTTCTATGTGGTCATACAAATTACAGTAGAGATTACAAAATGTTCAGAGTAATAAAACAATACTAGGCAGGGTCTTGTGCAAACATTCTACTCAACTGTTCATATAACCCTGGATGTTTTTCTTTCAGCAGTTCTGGTTTCTCGAAAAAGTATTCCGATACCACTGCAAAAAACTCAGCTTCATTTGTAATTGCATAAGGATTGATATCGGATTTGTTGTCCTCTATCCTTTCCATTTCCTGATGAATCATTTTTAACCAAGGTACTACATATGCATGTCCGATCAGATTTTCTGGAACCCCATCGGTAGCACCATCAGATTTATCCAACAGGTGTACAAATTCGTGGATACCTGTATTTTCCTTTCCAGCACTTTTAGAAAAACCATGGCGCAGGGCAGACTGGGATAAAATCATCTGACCATTCATATAACCTGTACCCACCATACCCATGATGTTGCGTTCACCTCCTTCAAATTGGAAATCCTTATTAAAGGTATCAGGATACAATACCACATTGGTCAGGTTTTTATATTTCCAATCTTCAAAACCAAAAATCGGGATCACTGCACTTGAGGCCACCAACAACCTATCTAAAGGCGTAATTTCCAAACCCACTCCTTCTATCTTAACTGCAGCCAGAAACGACATCAGCTTTTGCTCAAATAAAAGTTTTTTGGTTTGATCCAAGTGGCTGTAATAATCAACGTTATTGTTTAAAAGCGCTTTATCCGTACTGCTTAACAATTGTATGGCAACTTTCTTTTTCCGAAAGATAAAATAGAGAGCCACTAATAATACAAGGCCTAGTATAAGGTATGGAGATAGATTCAAGTGAGGTAGATTTAAAAGTATGCTAAAGATATAAAATAAAAAAATCCCAAAGCAAAATGCCTTGGGATGGATAAAACTCTAAAGAAAATATTATAAATTTTTAACGATGGCAGGATCTAATGGTTTTACTGCAGAACGGTAACGGTGTATCAATTCTCCTTTTTCATTGATCAGGAATTTTTCGAAATTCCATTTAATGTCACCAGTAAAATCAGGATTTTCTTCAGTGGTTAAATAACTGAACAGTGGATTGATATCAGCACCTTTTACACTTACCTTTTCGCTCAATAAAAACGTTACTCCAAAGTTCTTTTTGCAGAAATCCTGAATTTCGGAGTTGGTTGCCAATTCCTGACCGCCAAAGTTACCTGCCGGGAAACCAATCAATACGATTTCTTTACCATATTGTTTGTGCAATTTTTCCAAGTCTTCATATTGTGGGGTATAGCCACATTTAGAAGCCGTATTCACTATTAAAAGCTTCTTACCCTTAAATTTCGACAATTTAACTGTTTGACCATCAATGGTCTTGATTGTAAAATCGTAAACAGATTTGGGAGGTGTTGGGTTAACCAATAAGCTAAAAAGTATCAATAAAGTATTAATCATGTTGTTTGTTTTTAAATGTATATACGAATATAGTTACAAATTGGATGCCTATAATAATTAAAACGTCAAGAAATTATTATTTTAAAAAATAGTAAAAGCCGATTTGAATACGGTTAAGCAATGTAAAAGAGCTACTTAAATGCTTAATTAGAATATTTTTTTAAAAATAATTAGTGTACCAATTTTGATTTTAGACTAATTTATAGTTTTATTTGCAGAAAAACGTTCTGAATGGCAAAAAATTTACTGATAGTCGAGTCACCTGCAAAAGCTAAAACCATAGAGGGTTATTTAGGAAAAGATTTTTTGGTTAAGTCTAGTTATGGTCATATCCGCGATTTGGTAAAAGGAGATATGGGAATAGATACCGAAAATAATTTTTCCCAAACTTATGAAGTTCCTGCCGACAAAAAACAAGTAGTTGCCGAATTAAAAAAACTAGCCAAGGAAGCCGAAATGGTCTGGTTAGCATCCGATGAGGACCGTGAGGGAGAAGCGATTTCCTGGCATTTATACGAAACCTTAGGTTTAAAAGAAAGCAATACCAAACGTATTGTTTTTCATGAAATTACAAAACCAGCCATCTTAAAGGCAATAGAAACACCACGTACCATTGATTATAATTTGGTGTATGCCCAACAGGCCCGCCGTGTGTTAGACCGATTGGTAGGTTTTGAACTTTCTCCTGTATTATGGAAAAAAGTAAAACCTTCCCTATCTGCAGGCCGTGTACAATCTGTTGCCGTACGTTTGATCGTAGATAGAGAACGTGAAGTCAATAAATTTAATGCAAGCGCTGCCTTTAAGATCACTGCACAATTCAATACCGGAAAAGGCAAAGAGATCGTAAAAGCAGAATTGCCACAACGTTTTGAAAAAGCAGCAGATGCCGAACAGTTTTTAAAAGACTGTATCGGCGCCGATTTTTCAGTAAGTAACCTAGAAGTTAAACCTGCCAAAAGAAATCCGGCCGCACCTTTTACCACTTCAACATTACAACAAGAGGCTTCGCGTAAATTGGGTTTTTCTGTTGCGAGAACCATGCAGATAGCCCAAAGGTTGTATGAAAGTGGAAAAATCACTTACATGAGGACAGATTCTGTGAATCTATCCGAAACAGCAATTGCTGCTGCTGCTGCCGAAATCAAATCGGCCTGGGGCGATAAATATCATCAACCAAGGGTATATAAAACCAAATCTGCAGGTGCCCAAGAAGCACACGAGGCCATCCGTCCTACTTATTTCAACCAACATGCCGTTGATGGGGATAATTCGGAGAAACGTTTGTATGACCTGATCTGGAAACGTGCGATTGCTTCTCAGATGAGTGAAGCTTTATTCGAGAAAACAACTGCAAATATTGGCATCAGTACCAGAAAAGAAGAACTATTGGCCGAAGGTGAAGTATTGAAATTTGATGGCTTTTTAAAGGTCTACCTAGAATCGACAGATGAAGAGGAAGATGAAAATGAAGACAACAACCTGCTTCCACCATTGGTAAAAGGCCAATCTTTGTTATTAAAAGACTTATCGGCGACAGAAAGATTTTCTCGTCCGCCAGCAAGATATACAGAGGCCAGCTTGGTAAAGAAATTAGAAGAGCTGGGCATTGGTCGACCTTCAACCTACGCGCCTACCATTTCTACAGTGCAAAACCGTGGTTATGTAGTAAAAGAAGATCGAGAAGGCCGTAAACGTGATTTTATGAGTATGGTTTTAACAAATGGAACCATCAATAAACTCACCAAATCGGAGATTACTGGGGCAGAAAAATCTAAACTCTTTCCAACCGATATCGGTGAAGTAGTGAATGATTTCTTGGTTGAACATTTTAAAGGAATTGTAGATTTTAACTTTACGGCCAAGGTAGAAAAACAGTTTGACGAGATTGCGCAAGGACTACAAGAGTGGACCAAGATGCTCCACTCCTTTTATACGCCTTTCCACAGTGAAGTTGAAGATACCTTGGAGAATGCAGATCGTGCCAATGGAGAACGTTTATTGGGTATCGATCCTTCAACAGGTAAAAATGTATATGCAAAAGTTGGTCGTTATGGACCTTTGGTTCAAATTGGCGAATTAACCGACGATGAGAACGACAAACCGCGTTATGCCAGTTTGGGTAAATCGCAATCTGTTGGTACCGTTACTTTAGCTGAAGCCTTAGACCAATTTAAGCTGCCTTTTCAATTGGAAGATTACCAAGGCAAAGAGGTTTCTGTTGGTGTTGGCCGTTTTGGACCTTATGTAAAATGGGGCGATGCCTTTATTTCCATCCCTAAAAACGAAGATCCATTAACAGTAGATATTGACAGGGCAATAGAAATCATTGGCGAAAAAATTTCTGCTGATGCACCAGTTGCAGAATATGAAAACCTACCAGTAACAAAAGGAACGGGTCGTTTTGGACCATTTATCAAATGGAATGGCTTGTTCATCAACGTACCAAAGGCCTATAATTTTGAGCAGCTTTCTCAAAAAGATATTGTAGAACTGATCACCAAGAAAATAGAAAAGGAAAACAATCGTTTTATCCAACAATGGAGTGAGGAAAAGATTGCGATTGAAAATGGACGTTGGGGACCTTTTATCCGTTTTGGTAAAGAAATGTTAAAGCTTGGAAATAATCCTGCCAGTAAACAAAAATATACTGCCGAAGAATTGGCGGCCATTTCGTTGGAAGAAGTGAAAAAACTGATCGTGGCCCAAGTTCCTGACGCTTTTGAACCTAAAAAGAAAAAAGCACCAGCCAAAAAGAAAGCGGTAGCGAAAAAGAAATAACCCAGTTGATAGTAAACGGTTGGATTTTGCAGTGCTAAATGCTGAATTTCCAACTTTAAAACCTTACAACATTGAAAGCAGACCTGCCAGAAAATATAGTTGAAGATGTAGCCATTGCCGTTGTATTGATGAGCGAAACACCTGAGGTTAAAAACTGGACGGTATATGTGGTCAATTTTAAGAACGAGCCCATTACCAATGTGATGATCACTTCTAAAGGTTATGGAGAAAAAGATGGCAAACAGGTTAAGACTTCGTTGTTAAGACATTTTATTGGTGATCTGGAAGCAAATTCTTATGCTGGCGTTGAAGCGATCGATCCTGCAGTTTTTGGACTGACCAACGAATATTGGATGAGCTATTACATTGGCAGAGAGATTTTCGACAAGAAATTTATCTTTTTACCAGAGAGCATTGTAGATAGCAACATTATCCGTATACCTTTACTAAACAAACCAGGGGTAATGATCAAATAATACCTTAATCGTACCCTCCTTATTTAAATCATCTCCATCCTATCTTTATGAAAATCTCTGTTCTAGCTGTCTTTTTATGTTTTGCCACCTGCACCGTTCAGGCACAAACTGATTCTATAAAAAATTATGTAACCGTAGCCTTAGACTTGATGAAGACCAGATCGGTCAACAAAAACAAGATCAATTGGCCAGAAGTTTATGCTTCTTCTTATCAAGCAATAGCCAAAGCGAAAACAATCAGGGAAACCTATCCTACCATAGAAGCCGTAATCAAGCAATTGGGCGATCAACATTCTAATTTCTACAAACCAGAATTGATCAGCTTTATATTGAAACGCTATAGTGAAAACGGTCAGAAACTACCTGTAACTGAAGCTAAGCTTATTGACAAGAGTTATGGTTATTTTACAATCCCGGCAATTGGCTGTTACAATTTTACCGATTGGCAGGAATATGTAACTACTGCTTTAACTGAAATCAAAAAACTAGACCAACAGCCCTTAAAAGGTTGGATCATCGACCTAAGAGACAATGAAGGTGGTATGTTTGTACCCATGTATGCCGCAATCGCTCCTTTTGTTGAAAACAAAAAGCTAATAGGTTCACGCAACTCTGACCTAAAGGACACCTATTTCAATCTAAAAAAAGGAGTTGTATATGAAGGGCCTAAGGTGGCGCATCGTTTTGATATCAAAACATCAAAATTAAAGAATGTCAACAAGCCCATCATTGTATTAATGAATAAAAAAACCGGTAGTTCTGGCGAGTTTGTAACCATTGCACTTTCTGGATTAAAAAACGCTACCCTTTTAGGTGTAAATACCACTGGCCTCACCTCCGCCAATCAAGAACATAAATTGGCAGACAACGCCTTTCTGGTACTGACAGAAGGCAGTACTATCGACTATAAAGGAAAAGCATTTGATGTGGTTGGAAAAGGTGTTACACCAAATATCCTGTTCGAAAAGGTAAAGGACAATGAAGCCATCATCAAAAAAGCCAAGGAAATTATCGATAGTCGTCAGTAGATAATTTTAACCTTTCTTTATCAAGCCCAACTTAGTACTTAAGTCTTTCCTACTATTTTCAAGTTATCTGTGTGCCTTGTCTTTTAATGAATGTTATACTTAAGATAAAGCATTTATCTTTCTCATAATTAGAGAATATTGCTTTTGTTCAACTCGTTTATAGCATAAAATCATGATTGTTTTAAAACTAAATGGGGTAAATGTTGTATTAAATGTAGCCTAATTAATTCGTTGATAAATAATTTCTTTGTCTTGATCATTTTTCGCTAATTTTCGTATAACCCTTACAAAACATCATCTAATGGAAAACAAAGCTAAATACGCATCCTCAACCTTTAAGAAAGCAATTTTTATTGCCATCGCAGGTATTTCTATCGTGGCATTGTATCTTCTTTTTTTCAACAAGAAAAAACGACAAGATAATCAGGCCTATGCCAAATATGTAGAATCATATACCTCGGGTACCATCTCTAAAAAGAGTTACATCAGGGTACATTTAGCAAGTGCGGTAAAAAGTTTAAATGACATTGGTAAACCAGACGAAAGAGCGCTATTGGATTTTTCGCCAAACATTAAGGGGAAAACCTATTGGATAGATGCACAGACTTTAGAATTTAGGCCAGATGAGCCATTAAAACCAGACCAGGTTTACGAGGCTACCTTAAATTTAGCGGCCATTACAACTACAGAAAAAGGATTGGAAGAGTTCGACTTTGATTTTAAAGTAATCAAACCAGGTTTGAACTTAACTCAAAATGGCTTAGTAGCCCAAAACAATACCTCTTTAACCTACATGAAATTAAGTGGCGAAATCAATACTGCCGATGTAGAAGAACAGGCCAAAATAGAAAAGGCAGTACAGGTAGATTTTGATCAAAAATTAAAGATCAAATGGCAACACGAACCTGACCAACATCGTTCTACCTTTTTGATCGATAGTATTAAAAGGCCAAATAAAGAAACCAACCTCTTGATCAAATGGAACGGCGACGCCATTGATGCCAGTGCAAATAAAGGAGAAGAAAAGATTGCTGTGCCGGCCAAAGGGGTTTTTAAGGTGTTGGATATCAAAGCCATCCAAGGAGCAGAAGATTATGCATTAATCCAATGTTCAGACCCTATCAATGTGGCCCAAGACCTAAACGGTTTGATCAGCTTAGGAAATTTACAAGACCTTCGTTTTACCATAGATGCCAGCCAGATCAAGGTTTATGCACCCGATGCATTAGAAGGCAATTACGCAGTAAATGTTAATGCTACTATCGCTAATATTGAAGGAAAAACCTTGCAAAGTGCCAAAACTGCTAATATCATTTTTGAAAACAAACTACCTGCAGTAACCATTGCAGGTACAGGAACCATTTTACCAAACTCCGGCAAACTGGTTTTACCTTTCGAGGCCGTTAACCTCAAAGCGGTAGATGTAACGATTATTAAGATCTACGAGAACAATATCCCGCAATTTTTTCAGGTCAACAATTACAAAGAAGGCAATGAATTGAGAAGAGTGGCCAAACCTGTGGTCCAAAAAACAATCCGTCTGGATGAAGACAAAGGGGTAAATCTCCATAAAAAGACCCGTTTCACTTTAGACCTAGATAAATTGATCAGGACTGAACCAGGGGCAATGTACAGGGTAACCATTGGTTTTAGACAAGCCTATAATGTATACGAATGCAAAACAAATACTGAAAGTACCGATGATGAAGAGGATAATGAAGAATACAATAGCTATGGGCAAAAAATAGACGAAGATGATGCATTTTGGGAAAGGTATGATAGCTATTATCCGAACCATTACAGATGGGACGATCGTGAAAACCCATGTACATCTTCTTATTATACCAACGAGCGTTGGGCAAGTCGTAACCTATTGGCCTCGAACATTGGCTTGGTTGCCAAAAGAGGCAATGACAATAGCATGTTGGTGGTGGCCACAGATCTATTAACCGCTAAACCTTTAAGTGGGGTAAGCATAGAACTATTGGACTACCAGCGCCAATTGCTGACTACTGTAAAAACCGATGGAGATGGTTTTGCCACCTTTGACCTGAAGAAAAAACCTTTCTTGTTGATTGCCAAAAATGGAAGTGAACGAGGCTATCTAAAACTAGATGATGGAAACTCCTTACCATTAAGTCGCTTTGATGTAGGTGGTGATGTGGTGCAAGATGGAATCAAAGGATTTATTTATGGAGAAAGAGGTGTTTGGAGACCTGGAGATAGTGTTTACCTATCCTTCATCTTAGAAGATAAGCTTAAAAAACTACCAGAAAATTACCCTGTTACCTTCGAGTTCTACAATCCGAAAGGTCAATTGGCCAAAAGAACGGTAAGTGCACAGGCCCTAAATGGATTTTATAGCTTTAAAACAGCTACCGAAAGTACAGCACCAACAGGTAACTGGTTGGCAAAGGTTAAAGTTGGCGGTGCATCGTTTTCTAAAACCATTAAAATAGAAACGATCATGCCCAACCGCTTAAAGATCAACTTTGATCTGGGTGGCAAAACTTACCTGGGCAATGGCGCATCATCGGCCACTACCCTTTCGGCCAAATGGCTGTTTGGTACACCAGCACAGAACCTAAAAGCCAAGGTTGATGTAAACTTGAATACAACAGATACCAAGTTTAAAGGATTTGACGACTATACATTTGACAACCCTACCGTTAAGTTTGTATCGCAGATTAAAACGATATTCGAAGGTACCTTAAACAGCGCTGGAACTGCCGTGGTAAATACCAACCTCAGCGAAAGCAATATTGCTCCAGGTATATTGAGGGCCAATTTTACCACCAAGGTATTTGAACCAGGAGGTAACTTCAGTATTGACAATTTCAGCATCCCTTACCATGTTTACAATAGCTATCTGGGAATTAAAACGCCAAAGGGTGATCGTTTAAGTGGGATGTTGTTAACTGGACAAGACCACAAAATCGATATTGTGAATGTGAATAGAGATGGACGTTTGTTAACGGGTTCAAAAACAGTACAGGTAGAACTTTACAAAGTACAATGGCGTTGGTGGTGGGAACAAGACAACCAAGAAAGTTATGCCAACTTTACACAAAATGAGTACAATAAGCTCATCAAAAAGGAAAGTGTATCCTTAACCAATGGTAAAGGGGCTTGGAGTTTCCGTATCAATGAACCAGAATGGGGACGTTACCTGATTTTGATCCGCGATGAAAATGGCGGACATACCACAGGAAAATCCGTTTATATCGATTGGCCAGGCTGGGCACAACGCGAGCAAGGGAATAATCCTACCGAAGCTTCAATGTTATCGTTTACAGCAAACAAAGAGAAATTTAATGTAGGTGAAGAAGTTACCTTAACCATTCCAACCGGGGAAAATGGAAGAGCTTTGATCGCTATCGAAAATGGTAGTCGTGTTTTAAAAACCTATTGGATTGATACCCAAAAAGGCCAGACCCAATTTAAGTTCAAAGCGGAAAAGAACATGGCGCCAAACGTATTTGCAAACATTACGTTATTACAGCCCCATGCCCAAACCTTAAACGACTTACCGATCAGGATGTACGGTGCAATCCCGCTGAGCATCGAAGACCCAGAAACCATTTTGAAACCAACGATTAAAATGGCCAATACGCTTAAACCGGAAGTAGAAAGCAGTATTATGGTTGCCGAAGCCAAAGGTAAAGCCATGACCTATACCATTGCTTTGGTTGATGAGGGACTACTGGACCTTACCCGTTTCAAAACTCCAGATCCACACAGTATTTTCTATGCCAGAGAAGGATTAGGTGTAAAAACATGGGATCTATTTGATCAAGTACTTGGGGCTTGGGGTGGAAATCTAGAACGCATATTGAGCATTGGTGGTGACGGCAGCATCAACAAAAACCTGAATCCGGCCAAAGCCAACCGTTTTAAACCAGTAGTTAAGTTTATGGGGCCTTTCTATCTCAACAAAGGTGAAAGCAAAACCCACAAATTTACACTTCCACAATACATCGGTTCGGTTAGGGCAATGGTCATCGCCGGACAAGACGGTGCCTATGGCTATGCAGAAAAAGCAGTTGAGGTTAAAAAACCTTTGATGGTGCTGGCTACTTTGCCTAGAGTGATCGGCCCAGGCGAAAGCTTTACCTTACCTGTAAACATCTTTGCTACAAACAACAACCTTAAAAGTGTAAATGTGCAAGTACAGAGTTCGAACTTAAGTGTGGTAGGTGCAACAACACAACAACTGAGCTTTAAACAAGCTGGCGAACAGATGACCTATTTCCAAGTGGTGGCACCAAACATGGTGGGCATTGCAAAAGTGAAGATCATTGCACAAAGTGTTGCGGAGAAAACGATATACGATGTAGAATTGGATGTCCGTAATCCAAACCCTTACATAACCAATGTCATTGCGGCTACCATCCAACCTAAACAAACTTGGAGAACAAGTTATGCACCTATTGGAATGCAAGGAACCAATTCAGGTACGGTAGAAGTTTCATCAATCCCTCCTATCGATTTGAATAAGCGTTTAAGTTACCTGATCCAATATCCACATGGCTGTGTAGAGCAAACCACCTCTGGTGTTTTCCCTCAATTGCTGTTAGACAAATTAACACCATTGAGTACCCAGAAAAAGACCGAAGTAGAAAGAAATATCAAATCTGGAATCAATAGATTAAAAGGTTTCCAAACTACCGATGGAGGCCTAAGTTATTGGCCTGGACAGGGCAATGCCGATGAATGGGGAACAAATTATGCAGGGCATTTCTTGATAGAAGCCCAAAATGCAGGTTATACCTTACCTGTGGGTATGATGGACGAATTGTTGCGCTATCAAAAAAGCAAAGCCAATAATTGGGTGCCTAATAGCAATAATTTTTATGGTGGCGATTTAAGCCAAGCCTATCGTTTATATGTATTGGCATTGGCCAAAAAACCAGAAATGGCAGCAATGAACAGATTAAGGGCATTTGAGTACTTATCTGTTGGCGCCAAATGGCGTTTAGCCGCTGCTTATCAATTGGCCGGTCAGGCACAAGCTGCCAGTGCTTTGATCAAAGGCTTGGCACAAACGGTTGAGTCTTATAACCAATTGGGAGGAACTTACGGCTCTGACCTTAGGGATGAAGCCATGATCATGGAAACGTTGACCTTGATGGGCCAAAAAGCAAAAGCGGCCCAATTGTTACAGACTGTTGCAGCACGCTTAGGACAGAATACCTGGTACAGTACACAAACAACAGCCTATAGTTTATTGGCCATCGCTAAATTCTGTGGACAGAACAGCAGTGCGAATAAATTGCAGTATAGTTATGTTGTGGATGGAGCAAAAGGTAATGTAAACAGCGAGCAATACCTGAACAGTACAGCACTTACTTTCAAAAACAACAATGTGAGTGTAACCAATACTGGCAATAATGTATTGTTTGTGCGTTTGGTATTGCAAGGACAACCTGTTGCCGGTCAGAATAACTTCTTGCCCAACAAACCTGATGTATTACAAATGGATATTGCCTATAAAACTTTAAAAGGTCAGGTCTTAGATCCAACTATTTTAAAACAGGGTACAGATTTTTATGCAGAGGTTACCGTTAAAAACCCTGGCAAGATGGGTTATTACGAACAAATGGCACTTACACAGATTTTCCCTTCTGGTTGGGAGATCATCAATACCAGGCTAAATGACAATGAAAGTATGTTGGCTTCTTCACCTTTCACCTACCGTGATGTGAGGGATGATCGGGTATTCACTTATTTTAACATCCGAGAAAACGAGACCTTAACTTATAAAGTGCTTTTAAATGCATCATATGTTGGTAAATACTATTTATCTGCTGTACAATGTGAAGCCATGTACAACAACAACATCAGTGCTACACAGGCAGGAAAATGGGTACAGGTAGTGAAGTAAATATGGAATAAAGATAAAAGAACAAAAAGCAAGGATAAAAACATATCATCATTGCGAGAAAGACAAAGCAGTCTCTTAAATATTAAAATTAAGAGATTGCTTTGGTCTGCGAAAAACAGAACCTCACAATCACGAATTGAGAAGAGAAGATTTGAAATACCATTTTAGGTTCTATAAACCTGATAGCAGTGTAAACAATTTTTCATTGTTGAAACGAATAGCAGGACTGAAGAAGCAATGAAAGACTGACTTTCATTTTCAAATTAATTTTAAATGAATAAGAGATTTTCTGCGGCAAAGATTGCTTCTTTGTTATACTGTCCTCACAATGACGAATGTTCACTATAACCTTGGCCAAATGTTAAACATTAAAAAACGGATAAAACCTAAACACAATCTTACATAAATAATCAATTTTTCCATAACAGCGTATTTATTACCAAATCAACTAAAGTGGAAAAATGTTACCTCTATAAATTACAATAATGACTAAACAACAAAAAGCATTACTAATTGCTGATGGGATCTGCCTATCGTTGTTTTTGTTTTTTATGTTTTCCTTGCCTAAACAGCTTTTCAAATCTCCAACCTCTTATGTAATTGAGGCCAGTAATGGAGAATTGTTAAGTGCTGCCATTGCCAGCGATGGACAATGGAGATTCCCTACCATAGATACTGTTCCAGAGAAATTTGTAAAATGTATCACTGCTTTTGAAGACCAACGCTTTTTTAAACACTTCGGTGTAGACCCTTTGGCCATGAGCAGAGCCATGAAGCAGAATTTAAAAGCTAAAGGCATAGTAAGTGGTGGCAGCACCCTAAGTATGCAGGTTATTCGGCTATCGCGAAGGCAGCATAGAAGCATTTGGCAAAAACTTACTGAAGTATGGCTGGCTACCCGTTTAGAGTTTACGCACTCCAAACAAGAGATCATGGGGCTATATGCTTCCAATGCTCCATTTGGCAGTAATGTAGTGGGTTTAGATGCGGCAAGCTGGCGTTATTTTGGCCGAAAGGCAGAAAACCTCTCTTGGGGCGAGATGGCTACTTTAGCCGTATTGCCCAATAGTCCATCACTTGTTCATCCAGGTAAAAATTCAGGTCGTTTGATCAAAAAACGAAACGATTTGTTGGACAAACTAGTGAAGCTGAAAGTAATTGATTTAGCCACTGCTAGCTTGGCCAAAACAGAGCCCATTCCAGGAAAACCATTACCCTTGCCACAAAATGCCCCACACCTGCTCAATCGCTTCAAAGAGGAAAGAAAGCGATTGGCCATTCATTCGACCAGTTTAACAACAACCTTGGATTACGACCTGCAACTGAAGCTCAACGACCTACTTAAACGTTACAACAATCGATATAGGGCAAATGACATCAACAACATCGCAGCCTTGGTCCTCGACGTGAAAAAAGGTACGGTACTCAGTTACATCGGCAACAATTATCAGCCAGAAAATGCCAGTTTAGAAAGTCATGTAGACATGATCAAAGCACCTAGAAGCCCAGGAAGTACCTTAAAACCCTTATTGTATGCGAGCATGCTGAGTGATGGCCTATTGTTGCCTCATACATTGGTTCCTGATGTACCTACACAGATTGGAGGATACAACCCTCAAAACTACGATCTTGGTTACGATGGTGCCATTGCCGCCGATAAGGCGTTGAGCAGATCGTTAAATATCCCTGCAGTAAAAATGCTCCAACAATACAAATACGAACGTTTTTACGACAAGCTTAAAAAATTAAATTTCACTACCTTAAACCAACCCGCCGACCATTACGGCCTATCTTTAATTCTTGGGGGAAGCGAAGTTACACTGTGGGATTTGGCCAAAAGCTATTTAGACATGGCCCGTACGTTAAATCATTTCAACGATTATCAAGGTAAATACAATCCACAAGACTACGATCCTCCAATGTATGCTAAAGGGATTCGACAGCCAATTCGCAGTGAGGAAAGGGAACTCAATTCTGTTTTAGACCATGGTTCTATCTGGGCCACCTTTAATGCCATGGAAGAAGTGATGCGACCTGGTGAAGAAGGATTGTGGGAACAGTTCTCCTCCTCGCAACGTGTAGCTTGGAAAACAGGTACCAGTTTTGGTTTTAGGGATGCTTGGGCAATTGGCTTAACACCAGACTATGTGGTTTGTGTATGGGTAGGTAATGCCGATGGCGAAGGTAGGCCCGGTCTAATGGGCATTGAGGTTGCTGCCCCCGTATTGTTCGATATCTTTAAACAATTGCCTCCTTCTAAATGGTTTGAGGTGCCTAAAACCAAACTCAAGAAGATGTTGGTCTGTAAACAAAGTGGATTTAAGGCTGGTGAATACTGTACAGATAAAATTACGGAACTTGTTCCTTTTGCTGGTGATAAAACTGGCGTTTGCCCCTACCATAAACTGATCCATCTGAATGCCGCAGGAACATTTCGGGTAACCGACCAATGCGAAAGTATTGCACAGATGCAACACCAAAACTGGTTTGTCCTTCCACCTGCTATGGAATACTATTACAAGATCAAAAATAGCGATTACAAAATGCTTCCTCCATTTAAACCAGGTTGTAATGATCTAACCGGAAATGTGGTGATGGACATGATCTACCCAAAAAACAATGCTGTGGTTTACATCCCTGTAGAGTTAGATGGCCAACGAGGAAAAGTAATCTTAAATGCGGCACACAGAAATCCAGAAGCTCAAATCTATTGGCATATTGACCAAGAGTTTGTTGGAAGTACACAATCTTTTCATCAACTCGCCATAAGTCCAACGCCAGGTAAACATACCTTAACCTTGGTTGATGAAGATGGAAACCGTTTAGTGCAAATATTTACGATATTGGATAAAGAAAAGAACAAAGCTATGCACTAGCTTTTTCATTATCAATTACCGTGTGTTTTTTAAGTTTACGTTCAATAGCGCCCATTGTAATGCAATATTGGGCAATCATATAAGTAGCCATGATCCATACACCTGCAAATCTAACCGGCGATACAAATTTGTTGTAGGCCAAAACAGAATCAGAAACCAAGAAGAGGATAGCACCATAAAAGATCAGGTTAAAACTGATGGTGTTTACTCTGCCCTTTCTGTTTGTAGCCATAATGGCCATTAACGAAATCACAAAGGCGTAGATCAATACTGGGATTTTCATATCTCCAAGATATGGTCTTAAGAACAGATAAAAAGCTACACAAAAGACCCCAAAAACTCCAATTGCTATTCTGGTATACTTTTTTTCTATAGATGGCGCCCACTTATAATCCAAGTAAAAAGCACTGATATACAACAAGTGGCCAATTAAAAAAGAAGTAAGACCAAACATAAAAAAATAAGGGTCTACATAATCATACATTAAAAAAATATCACCAAATAGCCCAAATACCAGCCCTGCAAAAATCCTTTTGGCAAACCTACCCTTTAATTGGGTCTTATAAGCTACATAGGCCATTAACGATATGGTGATGGATGGCTTAATGATATGGTGGAAATCGGCCAATACTAATTTTGCAGTACCTTGATCTGTTTCAGCTAAAAGTTGGATAATGAAAATGAATGCGAATGCAAAACTAAACTGGAGATTTTTCTTGAACATGGAATTCGGTATTTTGTAAATAATAAAACCAGACCAACGACCCTAATTGGATAATTAAGACTGTTAAAGCTAGTGTATTAAAAATAAGCAGGTCTTTAAATAGGTATAATGCAAATAAACTAAATATTAGTCTAGCAAACTCAAAATATTTTAACCAATTCTTTCGCTCTAAAAGTGCTCCACAGCTCAACAAGGTAAAAATGGTAAAAATAGCCGTTGGTAAAACCGTTGTGATTTCCATTTTAGGATAGAGGAACAACAAGGCCGAACCACTTGCCAAGGCAATGGTAAACTGTACCAGAACATACAAAATAAGGTTTTTGCTGTAACTAGCATCAAACTTTTTATAGTTGACGGCATCAATTTCTGGAGCGGGTTTAAAGCCACCCAGTTTTGCAGGAAACCATCCTGGAGGCTTAATAAATACATTTATCTTATCCGCTATGGTATCCGATTTTTTGGCCGTACCCCAAAGTTCTGCCCAATAATGCACATTTGCCCAAACTGGGTTCCAGCTGGCCAAGGGTGTAGTAATTCCGTAATACACTTCTTCTTCTTCTTTCTGGAATGTACCAAACATCTTATCCCAGATGATCAAGGAACCTGCATGGTTTTTATCGATATATTTTGGATTAGAACCATGGTGCACCCGATGATGGGATGGTGTATTGATGATATATTCTAAAAAGCCCATATTTTTAATGGTGCGGGTATGTATCCAGAACTGATATAGGGTATTAAAGGCACTTAAGGTAAGGAACATCAACGGATCAAAACCAATCCAAGCCAATGGAAGATAAAAGATCCACGAAAACCAACTCTGGAACCACGATTGGCGTAGGGCTACGGTTAGGTTATATTCTTCAGATTGATGGTGTACAATATGAGCTGCCCACAAAGCATTTACCTGATGGCTCATCCTATGAAACCAGTAATAGAAGAAATCAACACCGATAAAAAGGATAATCCAAATCCAAATGGTATTGGGTAGGTCGAACAAACGCCAATGCTCAAAGATATATTTGTATCCAAAAAACAAAGCCGTTTTCATGAACAGGCCTGTTACCTGCTGCCCTATGCCCTGACTTAAATTGGCAATAGAATCATTCAATCGATAATAACCCAGCTTCTTATAAAAAGTATAGGCCAATTCTATGGCAATCAGTATAAAAAACACAGGAACCGACAAAGCGATATAATCAACTTTCATCTATAATATTTGGTTTGATTAAGCTGATACTATTATAACAATAAAATGCCATATAAATGGCAGATGTTCAAAAAATCAATCGAAAATTTTGGGCAAAAAAATTGCGGACTATAAAATCCGCAATACTTTATCAGCTTGACACCTAAGTGTAAGTCTTGTAGGTAAGAAATATTAATCCGTAAAAATCCTTTAGCCTATGCTAGACTTTAAAATGCCAATAGGATTTGTAACTAGTAACTACGCTCTCTGCTGTTGTTACGTTTAAAACCACCACCTGCATTACCGCCTGTGTTTGGTTTCTCTTGAGCCTCGGCAACTTTAATTCTGTTACCGTTGTAGTCTCCACCGTTCATTCTTTTGATAGCTTCTTTAGCTTCCTCATCATTAGGCATCTCTACAAAACCAAAACCACGGCTTTGGTTAGTTTCACGATCTTTAATAATCCTAAGTGATTTTACTTGACCGAAATCACCAAATACGGCTGTTAATTCATCTTCCCCTACTTCTAAAGGAAGGCCTGTAATAAATATCTTCATTAATGTTTAAAAATTTGCACAAAGATACAAAAAATAATGGGCATTTTGCTATCTGAATGTCAGTTATCTAATTATAAGTTATTGTTTTTCAATATTATTCCTAAAATAATTTTAAGTTATTGTTTTGCTATCCACCGATTTAACTTCTACAATTCTTTTAAGAAATTGATAAACCTGTAAAAAGCACATCAACTTTAACGCATCAGCAACTTTTCACATAAATATAACGCACCAAAAGCTGTTTTTGTGTTAAATAAAAATTAATTTATGTCCACTTAACAGAAATTGTTGAACATCAGTATTTTCTTAATCAAGAAATTCTTTCAAGTACTTTTTAGGCGCCCTATTTTTCCAAGCGGTAATGAGGAGTTCTTTTAGGTCATTTGGTTCAACACGGTCTAGATTGACCAACATATATTTGTAATTAAGGTAATGGTCGGTGATAAAGAAGGTCTGTGGATCTTTGAGCATCCATTTTTCTCTTTCTATAGTATGGATTACTAGATTTTCCTCATCTTCCTTTAAACGGGCAAAGATATGTTTATTGACATAAAATGCGGGTGTTTCAAAACACAACTGCTCTGTTACACCTGGCAATGATAAAACAACACTACGGACAAATGTCAAGGCCAATATCGTTTTATCCTGCATTCTTATCCCCTTCCTGCCATTTTGATCATCCGATGTGCTAGATCTTTTCCTAAATAGCCATCTATAATTCCATGTACCAGATACAGGATTGGCGTCATGGCAATAGCAATGATAAATTTATAGGTATAACCTACCAAACCTATGGCGGCAACCATCTGCCAGCTCCAATGGTAATTGGGATTAAGATAAAAGGCAATGAAGATCACTACAAAACTATCTATCAACTGCGAAACAACAGTTGAACCCGTTGCCCTTAACCATAAGGCCCGCTCTCCGGTAAATTTTTTAATGCGGTGAAAGATGAGCACATCAACCATCTGTCCAATCAAAAAAGCAGTGATTGAGCCTACAATGATCCACATGCCCTGCCCAAAAATAGCATCGAAGGCTACCACCATATTGATCTGTTGTCCATCCACATTTTGGCTCAACCAAAAATCAGAAGGTTGCAGCTTCATCGCTAAACCTACCACAACAAAGGCAAAACCAATCAAAATGCAAGTTAAAATAGACAAGAAACGAACCTGTTTTACACCAAAATATTCGTTGATGATATCGGTCATGATGAAGATGATGGGCCAAGTTAAAACCCCAGCCGACATGTTAAACGAAAGATTAGGAACGCCAAACAGATTGATGTCGAACTTTTTAATTCCCAGCGTTCCTTCTACCGAAAAAATCTTTACTCCAATAAATTCTGATAATATGGCATTGGCCACAAAAAAAGCGCCTAGAACCAGGAGCAATCGGCTTTCTTTGGTTTTAAAAGTCATATAGCTAAAATACAATTATTTTAGTAGAAACGAAATTCTGACACTCCTATTGAGGAATTATCATTCTATTTTTACAAAGCGGAGACGCCAAAGAATTTCCGAATCCTCATCTTTGTCGCTCTTTAAAAATCCCATCAATGGCAAAATCCAAAGCGTTCTTTTTGATCTTGATCTTAGGTTCTTTAGCAGCATTAGCACCTTTTTCTATCGACATGTATCTACCAGGCTTTAAGGCCATTGCCAAGGACCTAGATACCGATGTTTCAAGTGTATCGCTGTCGCTTTCTACTTTCTTTATTGGTATATCTGCTGGCCAGCTCTTATATGGACCTTTACTCGATAAATTTGGAAGGAAAAAGCCGCTCTATTTTGGCTTGACACTTTTTATCCTCTCCTCATTAAGTTGCCTTTTTGTAACCAACATTGACCAACTGATCGTGATCAGGTTTGTACAGGCGATTGGCTGTTGTGCCGCTGCAGTAGCTGCTGTTGCCATGGTCAGAGATTTATTTACCGTTAAAGAAAGTCCAAAGGTATTTGCCTCTTTGATGTTGGTGATTGCGGTTTCGCCAATGTTGGCCCCAACTGCTGGTGGCTACCTGATCGCAGCCCTAGGTTGGCAATCTGTATTTGTGTTTTTAGGTTTGATGGCATTTTTGATGTTATTGGCAAGTATCTGGTGGTTACCCGAAAGCTACAAACCAGACCCTTCCTATTCCTTAAAACCCAAACCGATCTTAACTAATTTTTTAACCGTTTTAAAAGAACCTGGTTTTTATACCTATGCCTTGGTGAGTGCCATCACGTTTAGTGGATTGTTTGCCTATGTATCTTCATCGCCTATTGTTTTTATGGATATCTATAAAGTAAGTGAAACAGGTTACGGTTGGATCTTTGCCTTATTATCGGTTTTCTTTATCGGTTTTAGTCAGGTCAATAGTTTTATCCTCAGGTGGTTTAGCAGTAAGAATATTGTTTTCTGGGCTTTGATCGCGCAATGTGTATTCAGTATTTTATTTCTGTTTGTTGCCCTTAACAATTGGTTAAATCTTTATACCACCATTACTTTCATTGCATTGTTCTTAGCATGCCTAGGTTTCATCAATCCAAATGCATCTGCTTTATCCTTGGCACCATTTACAAAAAACGCTGGGAGTGCATCTGCTTTAATGGGCGCCTTACAAATGGGTTTAGGTGCGTTGGCATCTGCAGTGATCAGTTTGTTTGCTGCTGATGTAGTTTGGCCAATGCCGGCGGTAATGACAATGGCTGCAATCATTGCCTTGACCTGTCTCCTTATTGGAAGAAAACGGATCAAAATAGCACCAAATACAGTGCAGTAATGTGTCATTTCTCTCAGAATTAGCAGTATTTATAAGATTATTGCTATTTTCGTATTGCATGATACTTATAAACTCTAAACTTCCAACCGTAAGCACGAACATATTTACGGTAATGTCCAAACTAGCCCAAGAACATCAGGCGATCAACCTTTCGCAAGGTTTCCCAGATTACGCTGCCAATCCGAAATTGATTAAATATGTGGCCGATGCCATGAAAGATGGGCATAATCAATATGCACCAATGGCCGGTCTACCTATTTTGAGAGAACTGGTGGCAGAAAAAACCAATAGGCTTTATGGTGCCAATTATAATCCTGAAACTGAAGTCACGATTACTGCAGGTGGTACACAGGCCATATTTACAGCACTATCTGCCATCATTAATCCCGGGGATGAAGTAATCATCTTTGAGCCTGCTTACGATTGTTATTCGCCAACGGTTAAACTATTGGGTGGATTAGTGAAACCTTTCGAACTACATGGCCCAGATTATGCCATTGATTGGGAAATGGTAAAGAAGCTTTTCACGGCCAATACCAGAATGATCATCTTAAACAGTCCACAAAATCCAACAGGCAGCATTTTAACAAAAAGCGACATTGATGCCTTGATCAAATTGACCAAAAACACAGATGTACTGATCCTTAGCGATGAGGTATATGAGCACATTATCTTTGATGGAGAAAAACATGAAAGTGTAGCCATCTATCCCGAATTGCAGGAACGAAGTTTCATTGTTGCTTCTTTTGGAAAATTGCTTCATACTACCGGCTGGAAATTAGGTTATTGCCTTGCTCCTGTTAAACTGATGAATGAATTTAGAAAAGTACACCAGTTTAATGTATTTAGTGTAAATACGCCTATGCAAGTAGGGATTGCAAACTACCTCAAAAGCGAAAGTGTATACGAAGATATTGCCGTATTTTTTCAGGGAAAAAGAGATTTGTTTCGCTCTCTTTTAAGTCAGACTAAATTTAAATTATTACCTTGTAAAGGTTCTTATTTCCAATGCGTAAACTACGAGGCCATCAGCGACGAAAAAGACAAGGACATGGCCAAAAGACTAGTTACGGAATATGGTGTGGCAAGCATACCCGTTTCAGCATTTTATACCAAGAACAATACTGATAAAATATTAAGATTTTGCTTTGCAAAAGAAAAAGAAACATTAGAAAAAGCCGTTGAAAGACTATTAAAAATATAATTTTCATCCCTAAAAAAATTATAAAAAAATGGAAAGTCCACAATATTTGAACATCCAAAATCTCAAGGTAACGGTCTTTCAGGCTTACCTATTTTGGGAGAACATTGATAAAAACCTACAAAATATCAGTTTGAGGTTATCAGGTGGTGTTCGAGAAAAAACAGACCTCATCGTATTGCCAGAAATGTTCAATACAGGTTTTACGATGAAGGCCGAAGAACTTTCGGAAGAAATGGATGGCAAAACCATGCAGTGGCTCCGAAAAACAGCATCAAACTACGATTGTGTTGTTACAGGAAGTCTGATTATCAAAGAAAATGGAAATTACTACAATCGGATGATCTGGATGTTACCTGATGGTACCTATCAATATTACGACAAACATCATCTATTTGGCATGGGCGATGAGGATAAAAACTTCACTGCTGGTCAAAAATCTTTGATTGTAGAACTAAAAGGATGGAAGATCAGGCTTGCCGTATGTTACGACCTCCGTTTTCCGGTTTGGTTGCGCAACAAAAATGCCGAATACGACATTTTATTATTGGTGGCCAGTTGGCCCGATAAGCGCTCTTCGCATTGGCGAACCTTGATCCACGCAAGGGCCATAGAAAACCAGAGTTACGTAATTGCCGTTAACCGTGTTGGCCACGATGGAAACCAAGTATACCACAGTGGTCATTCTATGTGTATCGATCCCCATGGCAATACCATCTATTACAAACCAGAGGATGAAGACCTGTATACTTTCAGTATCAACTATACCGATCTAGAGAAGACCAGAAGGCAATTTCCATTTTTAAAAGATGCCGACGATTTTTCTTTAACCTAAAAACAAACCTTAAACCTGTCAAAATCAACCAATGTTCAACAGAAGAAAATTTATAAAAGCCACTGCCCTATCAACAGCATTATTGGCTATTGACCAAAAAAGCATGGCTGCTGCAATTCCCCCATCAAATGATAAAGCAGTAAACAAGCCAATCGTTATTTCTACCTGGGATTTTGGTGTAGCTGCCAATGCGGCTGCATGGAAAATTTTAAATGCAAATGGCAAAGCTTTAGATGCAGTTGAACAAGGTGTTTGGGTACCAGAAGCGGATGAATCTAATCAATCTGTAGGTTATGGTGGTTTACCAGATCGCGATGGTAAGGTAACCTTAGATGCCTGTATCATGGACGAATTGGGCAATTGTGGCGCAGTATTGGCATTGGAGCACATTATACATCCAATTTCTGTAGCACGGAAGGTGATGGAGAAAACACCTCATGTGATGTTGGCCGGAGATGGAGCTTTACAATTTGCCCTAGAACAAGGTTTTAAGAAAGAAAACCTACTTACGCCTGCAAGCGAAAAGGCTTGGAAACAATGGCTAAAGGAAGCCAAGTACCAACCTGTTATGAACATAGAGAACAAGCTGTACGATAAAGCTGCTCCAAATAAGCTTCCAGGAAACAAATACAACCACGATACCATCGGAATGATTGCCATGGATGCCAAAGGAAACCTTTCTGGTGCCTGTACCACTAGCGGAATGGCCTATAAACTACATGGTCGAATTGGAGATAGTCCAATTATCGGTGCAGGTTTATACATCGACAACGAAATTGGTGGAGCTACATCAACTGGTGTTGGAGAAGAAGTGGTAAGAAATGTAGGTTCTTTCTTGGTGGTAGAATTGATGCGTCAAGGATACTCACCAGAAGATGCTTGTAAAGAAGCCGTCATGCGCATCATCAAAAAGAAACCAGAAACGGCCAAAAATATACAAGTAGGCTTTTTGGCCATGAATAAAAAAGGCGAATATGGTGCTTATGCCATTCAGCAAGGCTTTACCTACGCCGTTTGCGATAGTCAAAAACAAGACCTGGTGATCAAAGGAAAGAGTTACTATTAACTTACCTACCAATTGAAAACTACTGAAAATATCAAGACTGGCCTTGAAGTCTGCGCCAATTCATTCGCCTCTGCAAAAGCAGCAGCAGCAGGTGGCGCCATTCGTGTAGAATTATGCGAAAACATGGCCGAAGGTGGTACTACACCAAGTTATGCCCAGATCAAACTTTGTAAAACACAGTTAAAACTTCAGGTTTGGCCTATCATCCGTCCACGAGGTGGCGATTTCTTATACAGTGAAGACGAATTTGAAATCATGAAAGAAGATATCATCAACTGCAAAAACCTAAATTGTGATGGGGCCGTAACAGGAATTTTATTGGCCAATGGTGAAATAGACCAAAAACGTTGTGCAGAGCTGATTCAATTGGCACAGCCTATGCCCTTGGCTTTCCATCGTGCCTTTGACATGAGCAACAACCTCAAAAAAGCATTGGAAGATCTGATTGAGTTGGGTTTTGTTAGGGTATTAACTTCTGGCGGAGCTGACAATGCTTATGATGGAATGACAACATTGGCGGAACTGGTAACGCAGGCAAATGGCAGAATAGAGGTCATGCCAGGAGCGGGTATCAATCCTGAGAACATCTCAACCATCAAACAAACAACCAAAGCTTCCGTATTTCATTCATCTGCAAGGATCATGGTCAAAAGCCAAATGCAATATAAAAATACAACTAGCAAAATGGGCAGTATAGCAGATGAATATCAATACGAGCAGACCTCGGCCCTATTAGTTGAACAAATGGTAACGAAAATCTCATGAAAAAACTGAATATCACCTTTTTATTGGTTGCTTTGGTCTTTGTTCTCAAAGCCCAAAATGTAAAACCAAAAGCACCAGACTTTGCCTTGGGCAGTTTTATGGATGATTATGGCATTACCTATTCCATCAATGATACGCTTTGGGTACAAAACCCAACTACCAAATACCATATCATTAAATGGAACCCAGAAAAACAGTATCTGGTAGCTAAAAACGATGCAGGCAACAAAACTGATGGCAATAAATATACCCGCATAGATTACATGACCTTTAGCAACATGGAGCCTTGGCGATGGGGTTTCTGTTTAACTGTATATGATGCCGCAACAGACCAGATTGCAGAGCAGACCGCTTATGTTGACCGACAAAATCCTAAAAAAGGATGTAATGGCTACCCATTCTCCAGAATGAAAAAAGTTGAAACCAAACCCTAATCTAAATCAATGAAATTTGCTAAATGCTTTGTAGCGCTTGTATTGTTGGCCAATCTTTTATTTGCGCAAAATAAAAGGAACTATAATCAATATGTAAATCCATTTATCGGAACAGGTGGTCATGGACATACCTATCCTGGCCCTGCTTTGCCATTTGGCATGATCCAACCCGGACCAGACACGCGGTTGGATGGTTGGGATGGCTGTTCTGGTTACCATTATACAGATTCGTTGTTATACGGATTTTCGCAAACGCATTTAAGTGGAACTGGCATTGAAGATTATTGCGATTTTCTATTCATGCCAACTACAGGTAAACCACAGTTCTTGAACAAACAATATGCCTCTCCATTTCAAAAGAAAAATGAAAAGGCAAGTCCTGGTTATTACAGTACATTTTTAGATAAATATCGGATCAAGGCCGAAATTACAACAAGCAAACGTGCAGGTTTGTACAAATTTAGCTATCCAAAATCTAAAGAAGCCAATATCATCATCGACCTTAAACACCGCGATAAGGTTTTAGACAGTTGGGTAGAAATTGTAAACGATAGAGAGATCAAAGGTTATCGAAAATCAAGCTCTTGGGCAAAGGGACAAGAACTCTATTTCCATGTGCGTTACAATAAACCCTTTAAAGCTTATGGCATTGCCGTTAATGATGAACTACAACCAGGAATAAAAAAAGCCAAGGGAACCAATATCAAATTGTACATCCAGTTTGAAACCGAAGAACAAGAAGCCGTCCTCTCTAAAGTAGCCATTTCTGCAGTGGATGACCAAGGTGCTTTAAAAAATCTAAACGCAGAAACTGATGGTTTTGATTTCGCTGAAGTATGGACAAAAGCACAGATTGCTTGGAACAAAGAACTCTCCAAGATAGATGTAGAAAGCACAGACAACAAAAAGTTAACTACTTTTTATACTGCACTTTACCATAGCTTACTTAATCCAAATTTATACATGGATGTAGATGGAAGATATCGTGGTTTAGACAAAAAGATACATACGGCAAAAGGCTTTGAATATTACACCGTATTTTCTCTGTGGGATACCTACAGAACAGAAAACCCATTGTTGACTCTAATTGATCGTAAAAGGACTTTAGATTTTATCCAAACCTTTTTGACCATGTACAAAGAAGGTGGACTATTGCCGATTTGGCCATTGGCTAATGATGAAACTTATTGTATGATCGGTAACCATGCCATTCCGGTAATTACAGATGCTTATGCCAAAGGGATTCGTGGTTTTGACACCAAGCTTGCTCTTGAAGCCATGAAACATGCAGTGAACCGTAAACAATTCGGTATTGATGTATACGCCAAGTATGGTGCGGTAATGGCCGATATGGAACACGAAAGTGCTTCTAAAACAGTAGAGTATGCTTACGACGATTGGTGCATTGCTCAATTTGCCAAAATGATTGGCGCTGAAGCAGATTACCAGACCTATATGACAAGGGCACAAAACTGGAAAAACGTTTATGATCCATCTACCGGTCATATCCGTGCACGGAACAATGGAGGTTGGTGGAAACCCTTTAACCCAACAGAGGTAAATAATAATTATACCGAGGGTAACTCTTGGCATTACAGCTTTAGTACCCAACAAGATATAAATGGACATATGGCGCTAATGGGTGGCGAAAAGACCTACCAACAAAAGCTAGATGAACTCTTCACGACCAAACAAGGCTTAACCGGACGCGATCAAAGTGACATTACAGGTCTAATTGGCCAGTATGCCCATGGAAACGAACCAAGTCACCATATGGCTTATCTATTCAACTTTACCTCGCATCCAGAAAAAACCCAATACTATGTCAACAAGATCATGAATGAACAATACCATGATCAACCAGATGGTTTATCTGGAAATGAAGATTGTGGACAGATGAGCGCCTGGTTGGTGATGAGTGCAATGGGCATCTATCCTGTTTCGCCCGGCAACAATATGTATAATATTGGTACACCTTGGTTTAAAAAAATGAGCATCAGCTTAGAGAATGGTAAAAAGATCATCATCAATGCCCCAGCTAAAAATGTTGCTAATTATTATATCAAGGGTATTTCTTTAAATGGCAAACCTTACCATAAGTTGTTTTTAGATTTTAAAGACCTTGCCAATGGTACCAACTTAGATTTCACTTTGTCTGCTACTCCAAACCTCAAATACCTTAATAGTCTACAGAAACCTGTGATGAAGATCAACACAGTGCAAATCGTACCTAATCCAATTATCGAGGGACCACAAGAAACATTTAAAAACAATGCCGAAGTAAGCATTACGTCTGCCCTACCAGCTACTGAAATCTATTATACGTTAGATGGCAGCATACCAAATCAAAAGGCCAAAAGATATACTGTTCCTTTTACCATAGATAAAGGGCTTACCATTAAAGCAATCGCCTATAAAAAAGGATTCAAGACCAGTTATGTAAGTACAGCAACCTATCAGAAAATCACCAACAATTATAGCATTAAGATCAATAGCGAAATCAACAAGAGCTTTACTGGCGGCGGCAACGATGCCCTGATTGATGGTGTTAGAGGTGCAATCAATTGGCGTGTAGGCAATCGCTGGCAAGGTTTCTGGGGCAGAGATTTTGAAGCCATCTTAGATCTGGATAAAGTGCAAATGGTAAATTCAGTAAGCATTGGCGCTCTACAAGATACGCAAGCCTGGATTGTATTTCCACCAGAAACTGAGTTTTACATTGCTGGTGATGACCTCAACTTTAAATTGATCGGTACGGTAAAAGCTCCAGCTGAAGCAAAAGATTATACGCTACAGATCAAAGAACTGGCTACCAAAGTAAATATGGAATGTCGTTACATTAAGATTATAGCCAAAAACTATGGTACACTACCAGAATGGCATGAAGGTGCTGGTGGTAAAGCACATATCTTCTTTGATGAAATTACGGTAAAGTAATGGAATCAACAAAGCAGCTCAACCACATCCTAAATGGCCTATACATTTGTATGTCCCTGCTTTTTATGTTTGATATACTCACCAATTTCGAAATCAGAAGCCAAGGCCTAAAATCGTTTATCTATTATGGGGTTCTTTTTGCTACACCACTTGTTTTAATCTGGAATTTCATCAGTTTAAAAAATAATAAGGTTTTGGCTTCACTATCTCCATTATTGATTTTGACCTTGGTTTTTACTACGGGGTTAACCAAAATCTTAGCCAATGTAAGTGCCTGGCAAACACAAGTAATCTTATATAAAAATAAAAATTCTAACGTCACTACAATTGAACACCAATTACAAGGTAGTGCAAACTTTAAGTTCAATGAAAGAACCGTTAAGGTAACTTATTTAACAGGTTTGTTTATGATCGTTTACCGAATGCCAGATGATATATCATCTAAAAACGAGTGGGTAAAGATCAATCAATATGTAAGCCATAATTAAAGATTTTAACCACAAGTAGTTTACTTTTATTGCGTTAATCTTAATTTAATCAGGTTGATCTTTTGCTTTTCACCATTGTCGATCAATACATCGGGTCTGATACCGATGTTATCAATTGGATTTTTAGGAAGACGTTTGGATCTTGAAATCGGGATAGTTAAATTATAGTCTGCGCAAGGAATATCAAAATACTCATAATTGGCATAATCTAACATACCGTAAGAATTTTCGCCAAAAATGGTTACTTTTTTACTCTGCTTGGCCACCAGTAAAAAAGATTCTGCAGCACTTGCCGAATTACGATCTATTAAAAAAGCTACCTTTTTAGGATACTCATAAATGGAATCTAATCTAACATAAGTCGTATCCTTACCAGATGGGTTCACAAAATGACCTTTATTGTTTTTCATTAGGGCTACGATATTGGAAATATAAGCCTTTGTTTCTTTAGCCACTTCTTTATCGGCAAGCTTTTGTTCATAAATCTCAATATTATCAGCCGTTGCCCAAAACTCTGACGATAAGGTGGCCATAGGATTGGTATATAAATATGGTAAAAATGGACTATACACAAAATCACTGCCTCCCATATTCCCTCTCAGGTCAATGATCCAATTGGGTGTCCTTTTCAATTCGTTAGCATACTTTTTAATTAGGCTATCTACATTTTTCTTTTCCGACCAATCAAAAGAAGGTAGCGTAATCAATAATGTTTGGTCATTGAGCACTTTGATACTGGTTTCATTGCTCAAAGTATCTTTTGCCGCCGGAGCAAGCGATTTGAGTTTTGGAAGTAGTTTGTTCAACTGACTTAGTTTTTCTGGATATTTTTCACGGTAGCGCCAATCCAATTGTACCCTTAAATGTTGGTCTTTAAAATAATTGGTCCATGTGCGCAATAAAACATAACAAGAATCAACATTGCTTGTCTTTTTTGCCTTCTCGGTTAATTTATTGGTGAACTTGGTAAATTCTTTACTATTGGCAGCATTGACTTTATCACGATAGCCAGCATAATTCCTACTCACCTGTGTAACGGTGTAATTAAAATTAACTGAACAATCGCAGTTTTGTGCCAGTAAATTTGTGGTCAATAAAGTAAATGCAATCAAACTGATAAGTTTCATAGATACGGGTTTAAGGATGAGACGATAGGTTGATGAAATGAGTTGCATATCGGCCATAAATTTAATAATTTCTGTATGGAACCTAACCAATTCAAATCCATTTAACGACTTTCTTTTTTATCCGATGCTACAACTTCCATTTTCCATTATATTTTACCTTAAAAAAACTATCTTTGCACAAAGATGAAGCACATACGTAATTTTTGCATAATTGCACATATTGACCACGGCAAAAGCACATTAGCTGATAGGTTACTAGAATATACAGCGACGATTTCTCAACGCGAATCTCAAGCACAGTTGCTTGATAATATGGATTTAGAGCGCGAACGTGGAATCACGATCAAAAGTCACGCTATCCAAATGAACTTTAAGATCGATGGTCAGGAATACAATTTCAATCTAATTGATACCCCTGGTCACGTTGATTTTTCTTACGAAGTATCACGTTCTATCGCAGCCTGCGAAGGCGCTTTGTTAATTGTTGATGCCTCGCAAGGTATACAGGCGCAGACCATTTCCAATCTTTATTTGGCTTTGGAGCATGACTTAGAGATCATTCCAATCTTGAATAAAATGGATCTTCCTGGTGCCATGCCAGAAGAGGTAAAAGACCAGATCATCGACCTGATTGGCTGTAAAAGAGAAGAGATCATTCCTGCATCTGGTAAAACCGGAATGGGTATCCCTGAAATTCTGCAAGCCATTGTAGACCGTGTACCTGCCCCTGTTGGTGATCCAGAAGCACCTTTACAAGCTTTGATCTTTGATAGTGTGTTCAACTCTTTTAGAGGGATCATCGCCTATTACAAAGTGGTAAATGGTGAAATCAAAAAAGGTGACAAAGTAAAATTCATTAATACTGGTAAAGAATATTTAGCTGATGAAGTTGGTATTTTGAAATTAGATATGTCGCCAAGAAATTCTGTAAAAACTGGTGATGTAGGTTATATTATTTCTGGAATTAAGGAAGCTCGTGAAGTAAAAGTTGGTGATACGATTACAAATGTTGCCAGACCATCTTTAGAAGCCATTCAAGGTTTTGAAGAAGTAAAACCAATGGTATTTGCTGGGATCTACCCAGTTGATACCGATGAGTTTGAAGAGCTGAGAGAGGCCATGCACAAGCTACAACTGAATGATGCTTCTATCGTTTTTGAACCAGAAAGTTCAGCAGCTTTGGGTTTTGGTTTCCGTTGCGGTTTCTTGGGCATGTTGCACATGGAGATCATCCAGGAACGTTTGGAGCGTGAATTTGACATGACGGTAATTACTACCGTACCCAACGTATCTTACATTGCCCATACCACCAAGGGTGAAGAAATTTTTGTTAATAATCCATCTGATTTACCTGATCCAAGTAAATTGGATTCTGTTGAAGAACCTTATATCAAAGCAAATATCATTACAAAAGCTGATTTTGTTGGACCAGTAATGTCATTGTGTATTCAGAAAAGAGGAACAATTATAAATCAATCTTACTTAACATCTGATAGGGTTGAATTGGTTTTCGAAATGCCGATGGGTGAAATTGTATTTGATTTTTATGATAAATTGAAAACGATTTCTAAAGGCTATGCTTCTTTCGATTATCACCAGGTTGGTTACCGCAAATCTGATCTGGTAAGATTGGATATGTTAATCAATGATGAACCAGTTGATGCTTTATCTTCATTGATTCACCGTAGCAATGCTTACGATTTTGGTAAAAAAATCTGCGAAAAGTTGAGAGAACTGATTCCTCGTCAACAATTTGAGATCAAGATACAGGCTTCTATCGGTGCCAAGGTTATCGCTCGAGAAACATTGAGTGCCTTACGTAAAGACGTAACCGCCAAATGTTATGGTGGTGACATCTCACGTAAACGTAAGTTACTGGAAAAACAGAAAAAAGGTAAAAAACGGATGCGTCAAGTGGGTAACGTAGAAATTCCACAGACCGCATTTATGGCAGTTTTAAAATTAGACTAACCTAGATCTGAGACAGTAGACATGAGATTTGAGACTTAACGATCAATCTCACATCTCAAATCTCATATCTCACTTCTTAATATATGCAACTAATCGACGGAAAATTCGCATCAGAAAAGATCAAAACAGAAATTGCTGCAGAAGCTTCGGCTTTTTTGGCACAAAGTGGACGTAAACCCCATCTGGTTGCCATATTAGTTGGTAACGATGGTGGTAGTGAAACTTATGTAGCCAGCAAAATGAAGAATTGTGAGAAAGTGGGTTTTCAGTCGTCGCTGATCAGGTACGACAATTCAGTAACAGAAGCTGAACTATTGGCTAAAATTGAGGAAATCAATAAAGATGCTGGTGTTGACGGTTTAATTGTACAATTACCACTACCTCAACACATTGACCCAGAAAAAGTGACCGAAACCATCGATTACCGAAAAGATGTAGATGGTTTTCATCCAGTTAACTTGGGTAGAATGATGCGTAACCTGCCGTGTTTCATTCCTGCCACACCTTATGGCATCCTTTTGATGTTAAAAGCATACGATATCGATACCACTGGCAAACATTGTGTGGTAGTTGGTCGTAGCAATATTGTGGGTAGCCCAATGAGTATCTTAATGGCCCGTAATGCCAATCCAGGAAACTGTACCGTAACCTTAACACATAGTAGAACGCAAAACCTCAAAGAAATGGTTTTACAAGGTGATATTGTAGTGGCTGCCATTGGCAAAAAGAACTTCGTTACTGCCGATATGGTTAAACCAGGCGCCATCATCATTGATGTAGGTATCAATAGAGAAACTTCTACTGAAACTAAATCGGGCTATAAATTGTACGGTGATGTTGATTTTGAAAATGTAGCTCCAAAAGCATCGTGGATCACTCCTGTACCAGGTGGTGTTGGTTTGATGACCATTGTTGGCTTACTAAAAAATACACTGGCATCGGCAAAAAAGGAAATCTACTCCAATTAAACCTTAAGTTTTATTTTGAAAATTTATACGTATAGATATTTTAAATATCACGTATAAATTGTTATATTTGTGTTTAATCAAATGGTTATGGACGCAAAATTAACTTTAAGTTTTGACCAAGAAGTTGTAAAAAAAGCAAAAAAATATGCTGCAGCTAACAATATCAGCTTATCAAGGCTAATTGAACACTTGTTAACGCAGGTTACTGCCAAAGAATATAAATCTCTAGAAGATTTTCCAATAGCTGATTGGGTAAGCATGGTTTCGGAGGGCGAAATCGAATATAAAAAATCAAAACCTTCCCGCAAATCCTCAAAAGAAGAGTTCTACTCCTCTAAAAAATAAGGATGAAGTTATTTTTAGATGCCAATTTGCTAGTTTCGGTATTGAACAAAGAATATCCCTTGTTTACCTATTCATCGCGCATTTTGAGTTTGGTTTCAAATCATCCTAAATTTGAGATCTATACTTCTCCCCTTTGTTTAGCTATTGCATTTTATTTCGCTCAGAAAAAACATGGCAGCCAAGTAGCCAAACAAAAAATAGATCTGCTTTGTCAGCATATTCAGATTGCAGAGAACCTAAAAGATGGTGTTTTGCAAACCCTTGACAATAAAAAGATACACGATTTTGAAGATGGATTGGAATATTATGCAGCAAAAAACTGTAATTGCAACTGTATCATTACTGAAGACATCAGCGATTTCTATTTTTCTGAGATCGAGACCTTAGATTGCAAAACCTTTTTTAATCGGTACTTGTTGAACCTTTAACTAACCAAAAAATCTTTTCCATAGACTTTGTTTAAATCCTACATAAAGTCCGTCAGGTCTTAGCTCTGTAGGATAAATGTTGACATAATCTCCCTGTCCCTCTGCTCCTCTTCCTGTTTTGAGGTTGTATTCCCAACGGTGTATCGGACAAACCAGATTCCCCTCTTTGCACCAGCCGCCACTCAAAATCCCTCCTGCATGCGGGCAAGTATTCTGTGTAGCATAAAATGCTCCTTCGTTCTTGATCAGGCATATTTTACGGCCATCGGCCTTTACCATCGTCACAAAATCCTCTTGTTCAACTTCCTGTTTTGACAAAACCTTTACCCAAATCATCTTTTCTACTTTATTGAATGTGTATATTTGCGCTCTAATTTACGAAATGGCACATCAAATACCAGAAGACGGCACACTACTTCCTTTAATGGAAGAATTTTACACCATACAGGGCGAAGGATATAATACAGGAAAAGCTGCATATTTCATTCGTTTGGGAGGTTGTGACGTAGGTTGCCACTGGTGCGATGTAAAAGAAAGTTGGGATGCAGAACTTCATCCACTTACTTTAGCAGATGAAATAGCAGCAAAAGCAGCTACTTTTCCAGGTAAAGCAGTGGTAGTAACCGGTGGTGAGCCTTTGATCTATAACCTAGATTACCTGACCAAAAAACTACAGGAAAAAAATATCCTCACTTTTATAGAAACTTCTGGTGCTTACCCGCTTTCGGGTTCATGGGATTGGATCTGCCTATCTCCAAAGAAATTCAAGGCACCACGACCTGATATTACCCCATTTGCCAACGAGTTAAAGGTAATCGTATTTAACAAAAGTGATTTTGAATGGGCAGAAAAATATGCCGAAACTGTATCTCCTACCTGTAAATTATATCTTCAACCAGAGTGGTCTAAAGCCAAAGAAATGACACCTTTAATAGTTGATTATGTAATGGCCAATCCAAAATGGGAAATCTCTTTGCAGACACATAAATTTCTTAATATTCCATAGATATCTCAGACTTAGAATGCCCAAGCAGGTCAAATACCTATTTTTCGCTTGTTCTAAAAAATAGATTAGAAAATGAAAGGTAGTAACTATTGGCTAAGCCTGCCCTGCCTTTCGCTTTACTTCGCCTACGGCTACGTGTTCGCTGCAGTCAGGTTTAATTGACAATGGAATTGCTGCTAAAATGCTAGACGTTCAAAAAGGCTACTGTCTTTTGTAAGCTAAACCCGATGGAAGCGGCACGCAGTAAAGCGTACAGCGGGGCTATCGCAACAGAAGCACCACAAGTCTTGCTTTCTTAATGCGAAGAAATGGCTATTTTGTATCCAATAATGCACCAATTGATAGATCAGAAAATAAAAGACAGTAACTCGTGGCAAAACGGAACTGCTGCTAGGAAGTTAAATAGCTAAAAAGTCGCCAACGATACTCAGCAAAAAATCTCTCAAGTATTCGATATTTTATCTACATTAGTCTAACACAAATGGTTTGCTTAGATGGTCAAGTATCTGATATTTCTTTTATGCTGGATTACATTTTCTGTCAGTGCCCAAAATTCTACCGTTAAAAAGGCACAAGGCAGCTTTGATGACGCACAGCAGTACCTGAGACAAAACATCTACGATGAAGGCATCAAACATCTGGATGAAGCTGTAAAAGCCGACCCGAAGTTCCAATTGGCCTACATCCAACTTGGCGATGTGTATAGAAGATTAAAGAATCACTCCAAAGCCATAGAAAACTATAGAAAAGCAATTGCTGCTGCAGCTACCATTGAGGCTAGAATCTATTATGCATTGGGCGAAAGTGAATTGCTTTCTGGATTGTATGACAAGGCCAAAGCCGATTTTTTATTGTTTCAGAAGAATTACACGGGTGCAGAACCTGATCTGATCAATAAGACCAAAAAATACATCAAAGACTGCGATTTTTCGATGGTTGCCATCCAATCGCCATCAAAATACGAACCTATTAACATGGGTTTTTACATCAACAGTCCAAATCGTGATTATTTCCCTGCATTGACTGCTGATAACCAGACCATCATATTTACTCGTGTAGTAGATAAGAATGAAGACTTTTTTATTTCGAGCAAAAAGGATAACGAATGGCAAAAGGCCCAACCTTTAAGCAATGTGATCAATACGCCAAATTTTAACGAAGGGGCACAATCTATCTCACCCGACGGCAAATATCTTTTTTTTACGGGCTGTAACCGACCGGATACTTATGGCAGGTGCGATATTTATGTTTCAAGAAAAGAAGGTAACGAGTGGGGCAAACCAATTAACTTGGGAAAAATCATCAATTCAGAATATTGGGATTCTCAGCCATCTATAAGTCCGGATGGAAGCACCTTGTATTTTGTGAGCAATCGCCCTGGCGGAATAGGCGGTTATGACATTTGGAAAAGCAATTTAACCGACGAAGGGCAATGGACGGAGCCTGTAAACCTAGGTCCGACGATCAATACACCATACGATGAAAATACACCTTTTATGCACGCAGATGGGAAAACGCTCTATTTTTCATCAGATGGTTGGCCTGGGTTTGGCAACAAGGATATTTTTTATAGCAGAATAAAAGATGATGGACAATTCACTACACCAGTTAACTTAGGCTATCCCATCAATACTTTTAACGAGGAAGTGGGGCTGATTGTTACCGCCGATGGTACGGAAGGGTTATTTTCTTCAAACATCAAAGATGGTGGTTTTGGAGACCTCGATATTTACCGTTTCAAACTACCAGAACAAGTTAAGCCACTACCTGTAACTTATGTAAAAGGAATAGTGAGGGATAGAGAGACCAAAGCTTTATTGGAAGCCAATGTAATGGTGATCGACCTTAAAACACATGCAGCTGTTTTTAACGATTATACCTCTAAAGAAACAGGTGATTTTTTAGCGGTAATGCCTATTGGAAGCAACTATTCTTTTGATGTAGAAGCTGATGGTTATCTCTTCAACTCTCAACATTTTGAATTGAATACAGTTAACGAAAAACCTTATGAGGTAGAGATTTTGTTGGATAAGATCAAGGTGGGCAGCAATGTAACTTTACACAATATATTCTTCGATACCAATAAGTTCGAACTGTTACCAAATTCGATGGTTGAGCTGAATATCTTGATAGAACTACTTCAAAATAATGCCAATATCAGTATTGAAATACAAGGGCATACGGATAATGTAGGCGATGTTAAACTGAATGAAAAGCTTTCTGAAAATAGAGCCAAAGCCGTTTATGATTTCTTAATCAATAATGGCATTGAAAAAAGAAGATTGTCTTTTAAAGGCTATGGCGAAACCAAACCACGTTCAGCTAATGCTACTGAAGAAGGAAGAAAGCTAAATAGAAGGACAGAATTTATGGTTACAAAAATTGCCACTAATTAGCTTTCTACACTCCCACTTATTTTTATAGGATTGCCTGTCTTACTCTAATCAGTTTAACCAATAATTCCTCAAGCAATGCTAGATTTAACATATTGGCACCATCAGATTTTGCATTGGCCGGATCAGGATGTGTTTCGATAAACAGACCATCAGCGCCTACCGCAATTGCAGCTTTGGCAATGGTGGTGATCAGTTCTGGTTTACCTCCAGTTACACCACTGCTCTGGTTCGGTTGTTGTAAAGAATGTGTACAATCCATTACAACCGGCACACCAAAACCTTGCATTTCTGGAAGACCACGATAATCTACAATGAGGTCTTGATAGCCAAAAGTATTACCCCTATCGGTAAGGATTACGCTATTGTTGCCTGAATCGATGATTTTATCTACCGCAAATTTCATAGAACCTGCAGAAAGGAATTGACCTTTTTTTACGTTCACCACCTTACCAGTTTCGGCTGCTGCGATCAATAGATCGGTTTGGCGACACAAAAAGGCTGGAATCTGTAAAACATCTACATACGCTGCTGCCATTGCGGCTTCTCCACTTTCGTGGATATCGGTTACAGTTGGGATATCAAATGTTCTGCCTACTTTTTCTAAGATTTTTAGTGCTTTTTCATCGCCAATACCTGTAAAAGAACTCCCTTTACTTCTATTGGCTTTACGGTAAGAACCTTTAAAAATATAAGGAATATTCAGTTTATCTGTTATCGCAACGATCTTTTCGGCTATGCGTAAGGCCATATCTTCGCCTTCAATGGCACATGGTCCTGCCATTAAAAAGAAATTATCTGAATCTTGGTGTTTAAGTTTATCTATTTGCAACATATGTAATGTAAATGATGTAAGATGTTAAAAGGAAAATGGAAGACGTGTTTTAGTAGTTTACATCTTCCATCTTACCTTAACCATTTTACGTAGTTATTAGTTTCCTAATTCGGACATGAATTTGATCCTCATTAATTGTATTTCTTCTCTGGTATAATCGCTTTCTCCTAGATCGCTCAGTGCCTCATCAATAGAATCATTATCAGCTGCCCTAAAGTAATCGAATACCTCATCTTGTCTGTCTTCATCAATCAATTCGTCTACAAAATAAGATAAGTTCAGTTTAGTGCCAGAATTGACAATAGCTTCCACCTCTTTTAGGATATCGAAATAGGTGATGCCTTTTGATCGAGCAATGTCTTCCAATCCAATCTGTCTGTCTATATTTTGGATGATTGAAACTTTTAAAGCAGATTTATTGGCCTGCGTTTTGATTACCAGGTCTATTGGTCTTTCAATATCGTTGTCTTCGACATACTTTTTGATCAGTTCTATAAATGGACCACCAAATTTAAGTGCCTTACCATGTCCAACACCAGAAATCTGTTTCAGCTCATCCATCGCAATCGGATAATGCGTACACATTTCCTCTAAAGAGGGGTCTTGGAAAACGACAAAAGGCGGAACATTCTTCTGTTTGGCAATCTTTTTACGAAGGTCTTTTAACAGTTGTAGCAGCTGTGTATCTAAAGCACCTGTTCCATGTTTCACATCTTCTTCATCATCATCGGCCGCACTTTCAATCAATTCATTCATAATGAATTTGAGTGAATATGGATTTTCGATAAAATCGATACCCAATTTGGTCAATTTAAGCAGACCGTAATTATCGATGTCTTTGGCTACGAAATTATTGAGTACGGCCTGTCTGATCAACGATTTCCAAAGGATTTCTCCTTCTTCTTTTCCTAAACCAAACTCTGGCAGTTTATTTTGCTCGTAAGCTATGGTCTGGGCCGTTTCACTTCCCATAAAGATATTGAGCAAGTGCGTATCGTCAAATTTCTCTCCAGTTGATTGGATCAGCTTTAAGAAGGTCAGCAACTGTGCTTCACCTTCAAACTGTTGTTTTGGCTTTTTGCAGTTATCGCACATGCAATTACAACCAGTTTCATTAAAATTCTCTCCAAAATAGTGTAAGATCTGCTTTCTACGGCATACACCAGACTCGGCATAATCTATCACTTCTTTTAAGATCTGTGTACCAATCTCTCTTTCAGAAACCGGTTTATCTTTCATAAACTTGGCCAGTTTATCTACGTCTTTTTGTGCATAAAAGGCAATACATACCCCTTCACCACCATCTCTACCTGCTCTACCGGTTTCCTGATAGTAACCTTCCATGCTTTTTGGAATATCGTGATGGATCACAAAACGTACATCTGGTTTATCAATACCCATTCCAAAAGCAATTGTTGCAACAATTACTTCAGCATCTTCCATCAAAAACTTGTCTTGTGTTTCGGCCCTTACTTTTGGTTCCAAACCAGCATGGTAAGGTAAGGCTTTGATCCCATTTAAGTTTAAGCTTTCTGCTACTTCTTCTACCTTTTTACGGCTCAAACAGTAGATGATCCCAGATTTACCTGTATTGTATTTGATGTAACGGATAATTTCTTTGATCACATCACGCTTTGGTCGGATCTCATAAAACAGATTTGGCCTATTAAATGACGATTTGAACAAGGTTGCATCAGTCATCTGCAGGTTTTTGATGATATCCTGCTGTACTTTAGGGGTAGCAGTAGCAGTTAATGCGATGATTGGAATCTCTTCGCCCAAACCACTGATCACCTGTCTTATTTTACGATATTCTGGTCTAAAATCATGTCCCCATTCCGAAATACAATGGGCTTCGTCTACGGCAACAAACGAAATCTTAAGCAACCTTAAAAATTCAACATTTTCTTGCTTGGCCAAAGATTCTGGTGCCACATAAAGCAATTTGGTCTGTCCGTCCAACAGATCGCTCTTTACTTGGGTAATTTCAGTCTTATTTAATGATGAATTAAGAAAATGGGCAATACTATCACTCCCTCCAAATGCTCTTAACTGATCTACCTGATTTTTCATCAAGGCAATTAACGGCGAAATTACAATCGCAGTTCCTTCACTCATTAACGCTGGCAATTGGTAGCAAATTGATTTACCACCACCCGTAGGCATAATTACAAACGTATTTTTTCCTTCTAATATATTGGTAATTATTGACTCTTGATCTCCTTTAAAATTGTCGAAACCAAAGAAAGTCTGCAAATTATCAAACAACGACTTTTTCACGTCCATTTTTTGTGTCAAATATTCTGTGCTATTATTGTTCAAAATAACATAATTTTGCAGTAATTAAAGCATTAATATACTAATAAATTCTCTTTGAAAAGTAAAAAATCTATTATCGAGACCGCCGTTTCTACCTTAAAGTTAGAATCAGAGGCTATATTAAACCTTTTACAGCATATTAACGATGATTTTGTAAAAGTGGTACATGCCATTTTAGAGAGCAAGGGACGTGTAATTGTTACAGGGATTGGAAAAAGTGCCATCATTGCACAAAAGATTGTTGCAACATTTAATTCGACCGGAACACCCGCTATTTTCATGCATGCAGCAGATGCAGTACATGGTGATCTGGGCATGATCCAAAAAGAGGATATTGTAATGTGTTTATCTAAAAGTGGAAATACACCAGAGATCAAACTCCTCGCTCCTCTTTTAAAACAATCAGGCAACCTGTTGATCGGCATGTTAGGTGCGGTCGACTCTGACCTCGCTAAACAAGCAGACCTGATCCTGAATACTACCGTAGAAAAAGAAGCTTGTCCACATAATTTGGCACCAACTACTAGTACAACTGCCCAATTGGCCATGGGCGATGCTTTAGCCATTTGCTTATTGGAAGCCAGAGAATTCAATACTGAAGATTTTGCCCGTTACCATCCAGGTGGATCATTAGGTAAACGCCTATACCTAAAAGCTGGCGATCTGGCGGCCAAAAATGAAAAGCCAAGCATCCACCCCTCGGCAGCGGTAAAAGACGTGATTATTGAAATCAGCAAAAACCGTTTAGGTGCAGTGATTGTTATAGAAGACGATAAAATTTTAGGGGTAATCACAGATGGTGACATTAGAAGGATGCTTGAAAAACATACCAACATCGAAAACATCAAGGCTTCAGACTTGATGAATGTTAACCCCAAACGTATCGATAAAGATGAATTGGCACTATTGGCATTAGAGGTGATTAAAAAGAACAACATTACGCAGCTTTTGGTAACAAAAGACGATACATATTACGGAATGATACATTTGCATGACCTTTTGCAGGAGGGGATTATATAAATAACTTTATATTTGTAGTACATGAATAAGAATAACTACGCATTAATTATGGCCGGTGGCGTCGGAAGTCGCTTTTGGCCAGTAAGCAGAACAGAGTTTCCAAAACAGTTTATAGATTTTTTTGGCGTAGGCAAAACACTTATTCAGAGTACATATGATCGCTTTCTAAAAATCTGTCCAGCAGAGAATATCTTTATCGTAACCAACGAGATCTACGTTGACCTGATCAAGGAGCAATTACCCAACATCAGTCAGAATCAGATCTTGGCAGAACCGATCATGCGCAATACTGCACCTTGTATCGCCTATGGTTCAATGAAAATTGCAGAGATCAATCCAGATGCTGTAATTGTGGTAGCGCCTTCAGACCATACCATTGCCAACCAAGAAGGCTTCATTCAAGCCATTGAACAATCGATGGAAGCAGCAGCTGCAAATAAAAGCTTGATTACACTAGGGATCAAACCTAACAGACCGGATACGGGTTATGGTTATATCCAATATGTTGATGAAACCTTAGCAAGTGATAGCGCTATCCACAAAGTGAAGACATTTACTGAAAAACCAAATTTGGAATTGGCGCAGTCCTTCATCCAGAGTGGCGATTTTTTATGGAATGCGGGTATCTTTATCTGGTCGGCAAAAGCCATTAACCAAGCCTTTGAGAAACATTTACCAGAAATGTTTGAGATCTTCAATCAAGGCAATCCTTTCTATAATACAGCTAACGAAATAGAATTTATAGCCAATGCCTACCTGCAATGCACCAACATTTCTATAGATTTTGGCATTATGGAGAAAGCAGACAATGTATATGTCTTGCCAGCAGACTTTGGTTGGTCGGATCTTGGTACTTGGGCCTCGATCTATGAAATGGCCGAAAAAGACTATGTAGGTAATGCTGTTATTCCATCAGAACAAGTAATGATGTTCGATTCGTCTAATTGTATGGTGAATGTACCGGGCGAAAAACTGGTGATCTTACAAAGTTTACACAACTACATCGTAGTAGAATCCAATAATACCTTACTGATCTGCCCAAGAACAGAAGAACAGAATGTCAAAAATATTGTAGCTGATGTAAAAGCTAAATTTGGGAACAAGTTTATATAATGTAAGAGGTAAGATGGATGATGGAAAATGAACTTATACCTGATTCATTTTACATCTTATCCAACCCTCTGTCTTACCGCTTCGTATAAAATTACGCCTGCAGCCACCGAAACATTAAGCGATTCGATCTTACCAGCCATTGGAATCTTGGCCAGGTGATTGGCTACTCTTAACAATTCGTTCGAAATCCCTTCATCTTCTGAACCCATTACAATTGCCGTTGGCATGGTATAATCTGGTGCATAGATCAGCTCATTCGTTTTTTCGGTACAGGCTACGATCTGCAAGCCACTATCTTGCAAGAACAGACAAGTTTTATGTAAGTTGGCATGTCTACAAATTGGGATGCTAAATAAAGCACCAGCCGATGTTTTGATGGCATCTGCATTGATCTGTGCTGCATTTTTTAAAGGTACCACAATGGCATGTACACCTACACAGGCCGCCGTACGGGCAATGGCACCCATGTTGCGCACATCGGTTACGCTATCCAAAACAAGGATCAATGGTGTTTCTCCTTTTTCGAAAATCGCTGGGATAATGTCTTCGATGTTTTGATAAGTGATGGGTGAAATTACCGCAATTACCCCTTGATGGTTCTTTTGCGTCATCCTGTTCAATTTTTCAATCGGCACAGAATTCAGAGGAATTAAAGTTCCGTTCAACAACGTTTTCAACTCTAAAAACAGTCCTCCTGTTAAACCACGCTGTAAATAAATCGTTTCTATGTCACGTCCAGCTTTAATGGCTTCAATTACTGCCCTTATCCCAAAAACAAATTCGTTATTCTCTTTTACGCGCTGTGGTCTTCTAAAATTATCCATACTTATTAATCTGCCACAAAAGTAATTTAAATTAATTTCTATGGCGAATTGTTTAACCGCTTATTAACATTTAATTGTTTAGAAATAAATAAAATATGTTAGAACAATTGATAAGTGCAACATCTTAACTCACAGCTTGTTTAAAAAGATTTAAAAATAGAACCTTTCTTTTACCTAATTTTGATGCTATGATTACGGATAACGAACCACAGGGACAAGGGAAATTTTCAACCTCGGCAAGAAAAAGCAGATTGGCCAGCTCAATGAATACCATGGGCAAAATACCACCACAGGCCACTGACCTTGAAGAGGCTGTTTTAGGTGCATTGATGTTGGAAAAAGATGCCTTATCAACCGTAATCGACATTTTAAAGCCTGAAGTTTTTTATGCAGAAGCGCATAAAAAAATCTTTGAAGCAATCCAAAATCTGTTTCAAAAATCTAAACCTGTTGATATATTAACGGTTACTTCAGAGATGCGTACACAGGGAACGTTAGAAATCGTTGGTGGGGCATATTATATTACCAACCTCACTAATCGTGTTGCTTCAGCGGCTAATATTGAGTATCATGCTCGTATTATTTCTCAGAAGTATATCCAACGCGAATTGATCAGAATTTCGACAGAAATTATAAATAATGCATACGAAGATACTACAGATATTTTCGACCTTTTAGACCATGCGGAGAAGAATTTATTTGATATTGCTCAAAATAACTTGCGTAGAGATACGCAGAAGATGGACGAAATCATCAAACAATCTCTCGCTACTTTAGAAGAATTAAGAACCAAAACAGATGGTTTAACAGGTGTTCCTTCTGGCTTTACCGATTTAGATAGAATTACTGGTGGTTGGCAAAAATCAGATTTAGTGATCATTGCGGCAAGACCAGCCATGGGTAAAACCGCATTTGTATTAACCTGTGCTCGTAATGCAGCTGTAGATTTTAAAAGACCAGTTGTTGTTTTCTCGTTAGAGATGTCATCAGTTCAATTGGTAAATCGTCTGATTTCGGGTGAAACCGAAATTGAACAAGAGAAAATTAGAAAGGGAAATTTAGCGGAATGGGAATGGCAACAATTGCACAGCAAAATTGGAACTTTAACCGAAGCCCCACTCCTAATTGATGATACCCCAGCTTTAAATATCTTCGAATTTAGAGCAAAATGCCGTCGTTTAAAATCGCAATACGATATTCAATTGATCATTATCGATTATTTGCAGTTAATGCATGGTAAAGGTGAAGGACAAAGTGGTGGTGGTAACCGTGAGCAAGAGATTGGTAGTATTTCAAGAGCACTTAAGTCGGTTGCAAAGGAGTTAGATGTTCCGGTATTAGCGCTTTCGCAGTTAAGTAGAGCGGTAGAAAGTAGGCCCGGTCCAAATGGTAAACGGCCAATGTTATCCGATTTGCGTGAATCGGGATCTATTGAGCAGGATGCGGATATGGTGTTGTTCTTGTACAGGCCAGAATATTATGGATTAACCGAAGATGAGCAAGGTAGGTCACTTGCAGGTGTTGGTGAGGTTATCATTGCTAAACACCGTAATGGTGAAACAGGTATTGTTCCATTGCGCTTTATTGGCAAGTACGTTAAATTTGCCGATCTGGAAGAAAGTTTTATGCCTCAAAACAGCTTCTCTTCAGAAAACAGCAGTTTGGCACCTTCGCAGAGTTTTGAAAAATCATCAGGAAACGTCATTATCAAACCTTCAAAAATGGATGATTTTATTGATGATGACCCACCATTTTAATTAGAAAAAATAACCTAAAACAATACCGGCCAAAATAATCAATGGCGGACTGATCTTGGTAAAATTCAACAGCAAAAAGGTAGAAATGATCAACGAAATAGGTAGCCAATGAAAACCTATAGGTTTGGCCAATAGAATAAATGCAGCAAAAATAAATCCAACACTTACCGCATTAATGCCAGAAATGGAGTGTTTAATCCGAGCTATCTTTTTGAGGTCGTTCCAAAATGGCACAATAAACAACACCAAGATCAGTCCTGGCAAATTGATACCCAGTACGGCTAAAAAACCACCTAAAATCTGACCAGAGATGCCATAACTTGCATTTTTCATACTCAACGCGCCCAAATAGCTAGTAAACGAAAAAGTTGGTCCAGGTAAAACCTGTTGCAGGGCAAAACCAGATATAAAATCAGATTGCAGCAGGTAATGTTTCATCTGTACAAACTCGGTAAACATCAAGGGTACAAGTACCTGCCCGCCACCAAACACAAATATTCCGTTACGGTAAAAGTTCTCAAAAAGCCTAATGGGTAAACTAAAGGGTGATGTCCTGTTGATGATAGCGCCTAAAACAGCCATAAAAAGCATTACGCCAATAAAATAAGACAATTTTCGGGGATTGATATTGGCAAATAATTTTACCCTGATCTGGGCCTCTTCGGTTGGCGTGGCAATAGCCGATGTAACCATCCCTCCTATTAAAATGGCCAATGGAAAAACATAGGCATTCTTTAAAACCAAGGTAGCCACTACCGCACCAAAGGCCAAAAGTATCGCTACCTCATTTTGTAAAACTTTTCTGGCCAGGTTATAAGCACCATAGCCCACAATGCCCAATGCAATGGGATGGATAAATCTCAGGATCTCAATAAATTTTTGTTTCTGATCAAGCATGGCATAGCTGATTGCTGCCAAGGTCATGATCGCTGCTGATGGTAAGATCCAAATCAAAAAGGTGATGATCGAAAGTTTCAGTCCCCCAACCTTATAAGCAATACCTACCAAGGTCTGGGTTGATGCAGGGCCTGGTAAAACTTGAGCCAAGGCATTCAACTCTAATAACTCTTCTTCAGAAATATAATGGGTGTTCTTAACAAAATACCTCAATAACAATGAAATATGCGCCTGTGCTCCGCCAAAAGCGGTAAACGTAAAAAAGATAACATTTTTAAGAAATAAGAGTTGTCTTTTTGCCATTGATATTAACGTATATTCAAAGGTATTCTAAAAAACCGGATATCAATCATCTTCATAATCCAAGCCGGCTGCAGAATTGTAAGCCCCTTGCAGTTCTGATAAGGCATGCATGTCTCTTTTAGCTCTGGCCCTTGCCATTCCTTTTTGGTATATATCTATGGCCATATCCGTTTCGCCTTGTTTTTCATATAATTTACCTAGGTGATAATAGGTTCCTACGTAATCAGGATGATCGTTTACCAACCGCAAATAATAGACAAATGCATTTTCTGTGTCATTTAATGAATTATATTCGGTAGCCAAAGCGTATAAAATAAAGGTATCGTTGGGTTCGCTCTCTAAAAATTCCAATAACTTCGCTAATCGTGTGTTTTGCATTTTAAATCCCTGCTTTTTTAATTAGATTTGCACAAAGACAATTTAAAGAATCTATTCTTGGTTAATCTTAAAAAAATTGAACCAAAATAGCTTCATTACCTTTAAAACAAATGTAAACGTATGAAAATATTAGTTTGTATCAGTAATGTGCCCGACACGACTACAAAAATAACTTTTACCAACGATAATACACAATTCAATACTGCAGGAGTACAATTTATTGTAAATCCTTATGATGAGATTGCTTTGTCTAGAGCAATTGAACTTTGTGAAGGTGGAAAAGGAACGGTAACGGTGATCAATGTTGGCGAAAGTGCTACAGAACCTACCATCAGAAAGGCCTTGGCTATCGGTGCCGATGATGCGGTTAGAATTGATGCTGCACCTAGAGATGCGTATTTTACCGCTTTCCAGATTGCAGAATATGCAAAAGCAAATGATTTCGATATGATCTTGTGCGGAAGAGAATCAATTGATTACAATGGTTCTCAGGTTGCGGCAATGATTGGCGAATTTTTAGATATCCCATCCATCTCTATCATTAAAAAATTAGACTATGATGGTTCGACAGCTACGATTGAAAGAGAAATTGAGGGTGGTAAAGAAGTGGTTGCTGTAACAGGTAAGTTTGTGGCCAGCTGTGCCGAAGGTACTGCAGAAGCTAAAATCCCTAACATGAGAGGGATCATGTCTGCCAGGACTAAACCTTTAACAGTAGTAGCTGCAAGCCAAATTGAAGAACTAGGTAAAGTGAGTAAATTTGAAACTCCTGCTCCTCGTGGTGCGGTGAAGTTAATTCCAGCAGAAAATGCCGAAGAGTTGATTTCTTTATTGCACACAGAAGCTAAAGTAATCTAGTTAACCCCTATAAATTTTATAAAAGAACTTAAAAAAGTCCCAATTACTGGGATTGGAGGTAAATATGTCAGTATTAGTATATGTAGAACAAGCCGATGGTAAATTCAAGAAATCTGTTTTCGAAGCAGTTTCTTATGCAAAAGCTATCGCCGATAATCAAAATACAAATTTAACCGCAATATCAATTGGTAACGTTGCTGAAAGCGAATTAAAGGAATTAGGCAAATATGGTGCAACTAAAGTATTGAATGTTGCGGCCGACCAATTAAAAAACTTCGTTAACCAGGCTTATGCTTCTGTAGTTGCCGAAGCTGCCCAAAAAGAAAACGCTAATATCGTTGTATTATCTAATTCATTCTCTGGTAAAGGATTAGCGCCACGTATTGCTGTAAAACTTAAGGCTGGTTTGGTAGATGGTGCGGTAGAATTGCCTAATTTTGATGGTGGATTTTCTGTGAAGAAAACTGCTTTCTCTGGTAAAGCTTTTGCCATCACTTCATTGACATCTGCAAATAAAGTAATTGCTTTAAATCCAAATGCTTTTGGTGTAAAAGAAAATGCTGCTGATGCTACAATTGAAAGCTTTAGCCCAGCCATTAAGCCAACTGACCTTACTGCAATTGTAAAAGAAATTGTAAGGGCAACCAACAAGATCTCTTTACCTGATGCAGAATTGGTTGTTTCTGCAGGTAGAGGTTTAAAAGGACCTGAAAACTGGGGAATGATTGAAGAATTGGCAGAACTATTAGGTGCTGCTACGGCTTGTTCAAAACCAGTTTCTGATGCAGATTGGAGACCACACTCAGAACACGTTGGTCAAACTGGTATCGCCATCAGTCCTAATTTATACATCGCCATCGGTATCTCGGGTGCAATCCAGCATTTAGCTGGTGTAAGCTCGTCGAAAGTAATTGTAGTAATCAATAAAGATCCAGAAGCACCTTTCTTTAAAGTTGCAGATTACGGTATTGTTGGTGATGCATTTGAAGTTGTTCCAAAAATTATTGCAGCTTTAAAAGCGCACAAAGGATAATTATATTGTCACCCTTGGCCTGTCGAACTTACTTCGGCAGGTTCAAGTTGGCATTTACAATTTATGAAAAAAGTAAAACTCGATATCGTAGGCTTATCTTATAGCCAAACACAATCTGGAGCTTATGCACTTGTTCTGGGCGAAGTTAACGGAAGAAGACGTCTACCCATTATTATAGGTGCTTTTGAGGCGCAGGCCATTGCCATTGAAATTGAAAAGATGACCCCTACGCGCCCACTTACGCACGATCTTTTCAAGTCTTTTGCACAAGCTTACCATATCGAAATTTTAGAAATTATTATCTATAACCTGGTTGATGGTGTTTTCTTTGCCAAACTGATCTGTACAGATGGACAGAATACGCAAGAAATCGATGCCCGTACATCAGATGCAATCGCCTTGGCTGTTAGGTTCAATGCGGTAATCTACACCTATGAATTTATTCTATCTTCTGCCGGAATAGTAATTGAAGGCAATGATTTTCTATTCTTGGAAAACATGGAAGCCATTACCAAAGAACACAGTTCTGAAGATATGCCCACCACTATTCCAGGTTCTGGCTACCAGTCTTTAACGCTCGAAGAACTTCAAGAAAAACTAGAAGAAGCATTAGCCGATGAGGCTTATGAAAAAGCAGCTCGGATCAGAGATGAAATCAACAAAAGAAATTCAGCTTAATCGAACAAAATTTTAAGTTTCCAGTTTTCCTTTTTAGCACCTAATGATATAACAATCAATAACTATCAGAACAATTGCTAAAAACATCCTTCTATTTCAACATTTTTGATATGCATGTAGTTATTGTTTCAAAATAATTATAACTTACAGCTGCTTTTAACTCAACAAAAAACTATTCTAATATGAACATTAAGTTTCGCCTAACCCTGATGAATTTTCTACAATTCTTTGTTTGGGGTGCTTGGCTGATTACAATTGCCAATTATTGGTTTGGCACCAAACAATGGGATGGCACTCAGTTCGGAGCTATTTTTGCCACAATGGGTTTTGCTTCGTTATTTATGCCCACCATTACAGGGATCATCGCCGATAAGTGGATCAATGCAGAAAAACTTTATGCAATGCTTCATATTCTATATGCTGGGGTATTATTTTATCTGCCACAGGTAGAAACACCTAATAGTTTTTTCTGGGTAATGCTGTTGGCCATGTGTTTTTATATGCCAACCATCTCTTTAAGTAATTCCATTTCCTATACAACCTTAAAATCGGGTAAGTTAGATGTAGTCAAAGATTTTCCACCCATCAGGGTTTGGGGAACTGTTGGTTTCATTGCTGCCATGTGGATCACCAATCTAACAGATAGCAAAGCGAGCGCTTATCAGTTTTACATTGCAGGTATTGCCGCATTAGGTTTGGGTATATATGCTTTAACCCTACCGGCCTGCAAACCATCCAAACTAATTGATGAAAAGACAACTTTGGCTCAAAAACTGGGTTTAGAGGCGTTCAAGCTATTTGCCAATTATAAAATGGCCTTGTTCTTTATTTTCTCTATGTTTTTAGGTGGTGCATTACAGTTAACCAATGCCTATGGGGATGTATTTTTGGATGAATTTAAACACTTTCCAAAATATGTAGATTCGTTTGTGGTTAAATATTCAACCATTATCATGTCTATTTCGCAGATTTCTGAAACTTTATTTATTCTGGCCATACCTTTCTTCCTCAAACGTTTTGGTATCAAAAAGGTAATGATTATTGCCATGTTGGCCTGGGTTTTCCGTTTTGGCCTATTTGCCTATGGCGATCCTGCTGGTAACCTATGGATGATCGTAATGTCATGTGTAGTGTACGGAATGGCTTTCGACTTCTTTAACATTTCGGGTTCTTTATTCGTAGAGACCTCTACTACTGCCAAAACACGTTCGTCGGCGCAAGGCCTGTTTATGATGATGACCAATGGTTTCGGTGCCGTATTTGGTAGTTTGGTTTCAGGCTGGATGATTGACAAATACTTTACCAAAACCTTTACTTCAATTCAAGCAACTGCTGATTTTGTAGGCTCAGAAACTACAAATAGCCATCTATTGAATTTTGTAAAAACACAAGGCGTAAATGTATTGGAAAATGGAACTTTCGATAAAGCCATCAACATGAAAGACTGGCACCACATCTGGCTTTCTTTTACCATTTATGCCTTGATCATTACGGTTTTGTTTGTTATCTTTTTTAAGCATAAACATACCAGAGCAGAAGTAGAAGCCATTGAAGCCATCAGTCATTAATCAAAATGCTTTAAACTAACCACATTCCATTCCCATGTCATCCGTTAAACTTAGAAAAGAAAAAGATTGTCTTAATTGTGGTCATATTGTAGAAGAGAAGTTCTGTCCAAACTGTGGTCAGGAAAACATCGTCGTAAAAGAAGATGCCTTACACATGGTAGCGCATGCTATTGCAGATTATTTCCATTTTGAACATAAGTTTTTTGGTACCTTAAAGCCACTTTTATTAAAGCCAGGACAACTCACCAAATCATATGTAGCGGGAAAAAGGGTATCGTTCATCCATCCTATCCGCTTATACATCTTTGTGAGCATCGTTTTTTTCATTGCCATTTTTAGTGGTAAAGAACCAGAGAAGGATGAAATCAAAGCATCAAAAACTACGACTACGGTAAATACAAAAGAAAAAGATAGTCTGGCCAATATTGACGTAAAGAACTTAGAAAAAACTTTATCTTATATTCCTGTAGACCGCAAGTTGAAGGATAGCATTATAAATGAAGCTAAAAAAGATGTCCTAAAAGATAGCACCAATGCTGGTGTTAAATTTGGAATGGGAAAAAAGAAAAAATGGAACAAATTTGGTGGAGATTGGGTATCAAGTGATACGACTGTTGCCGAATATGAAAAAAAACAATTGGCTCTTCCAAAAGCAGAAAGAGATGGTTTTATCCAACACTATTTTGCAAAACGGATTATAGAATTGAACCAATATCCAAATCCAGGAGAAAAATTTAAGGAAGATCTATTGCATAACATCCCTAAAATGATGTTCTTGTTATTGCCCATGTTTGCCTTGATCTTGAAGTTGGTGTACATTAATAAAAAGAGGTTTTATTACGAACACATTATCTATTCCTTCCATTTACATTCGGCCATGTTCTTAAGTATACTGGTAATGATGTTGCTCAAATGGTTATTTGGTTTTGTGGTAGATATTAGTGGTTGGCTTGAGTTTATCTGTACCATCTATATCATTTGGTACATCTATCGATCTTTACGAACATTTTACGGAAGTAAAAGATGGATCACCATCCTCAAAATGTTCTTCTTGGGCTTTTGTTATATGATCGTATTCACCATTTGTATTTTAATTGTAATGGCCTTTAGTTTTGTAATGGTCTAGTTTCTTAAAAGTGAAATTTAAAAATCAAACACTTTCTTTTTAATGTCTAACGGAAAATATAGAAAAGACCACAATTGTTTAAACTGTGGATCGCATGTAGAAGAACATTATTGTAGTAGATGTGGTCAACCAAACTTAGAGCTCAAAGAAAATTTCTGGCAGTTTATCAGCCATAGCATAGCCCATTATTTTCATTTTGACAATAAGTTCTTCCAGACCTTGGTTCCCTTATTGACCAAACCTGGAAAAGTAACTTTAGATTACCTAGCAGGTAAAAGAGCCAGGTATATCAACCCGGTAAGCATGTATATTTTTGTGTCGATTGTCTACTTTCTAGTAGTTTCCACTCCAAAAAAAATCAAGGAAACAAAGAAAGAAAGTGCCGTGGTTGCTCAAAACATACAGAAGGTTGATGCATTGGATAGTTTGGAGCAGCCTTTAGATGACCTTGACCTTGGCAAAAGCAAGTTGCTCAGTAGAGCTAAAAAATCGTTGAAGGAAAGTATGATCAAAGAAACCTTCTCAAGGTATACCTTTAAACAGCAGGACACGGTTTTAAAAGACTTAAAGGCACAAAACTTAGTTAAAAATTCAGATTCATTAACCGAACTCATCGAGGTATTAGACCATATCCATGTCAAAAGACAAGACAGTACCTATCTCTCCTACATGGAAAGACAAAAGACATTGCCTATCATGGAAAGAGATAATTTCTTTGAAAGGCTAGTGAAAAAACGAAGTATTGAAATGGGACAAAACTCTGAAATCATACACGAGCAATTGGAACACAACAGGCCTAAACAATATTTCTTGCTGATGCCCTTGATGGCCCTTTTCATCTTGATCAATTTTAGAAAAAACCATATCTATTACCTAGACCATTTAATTTTTACCATACATGGAATGACTGCTTTCTTTTTGGTACAGATCATTACCAAACCACTGAATAAATATGTTTTTGGAGAAGATTCTATTTTAAGCACTATTATTTCACTTGTGGTAGTCGCTTGGTTGTTATGGTATATGTTTAAAAGTCTGAAGGTTTTTTACAACCGTAGTAATTCGACAACCGTTTGGAGAATGTTTGCAATATTTGTACTTTATAGTATTGCATTTAAAATTACAGAGGTAATCATTCTTAATATTATCTACTATGTAGCAGTATAAAAAAGAAAAGGCTCATTAATAATTAATGAGCCTTTTCTATAATTGGTTTAAACCTTTATTTTCTATCTGCAATATCAACAAACTCCATATTCACATCACCTACATAAACTTGACGAGGGCGGCCAATTGGTTCTTTGTTTTCGTGCATCTCTTTCCATTGTGCAATCCATCCTGGTAAGCGACCTAAGGCAAACAATACCGTAAACATATCAGTAGGGAAACCTAATGCCCTGTAAATGATGCCAGAATAGAAATCTACGTTCGGATACAATTTACGATCGATAAAGTAAGGGTCGTTCAATGCTGCTTCTTCCAGTTTTTTAGCAATTTCCAATACTGGATCGTTGATTCCTAATTTTTCTAAGATATCATCGCAAGCTTTTTTGATGATTTTTGCTCTTGGATCAAAGTTTTTATATACACGGTGACCAAATCCCATCATACGGAAAGGATCATTTTTGTCTTTGGCTTTATTGATCCATTTTTCAGTATCACCACCATCCTCTTTGATCAATTCTAACATTTCGATTACTGCTTGGTTGGCACCACCATGTAATGGACCCCATAAAGCAGAAATACCTGCAGAAACCGAAGCATAAAGATTACAATCTGAAGAACCTACCATTCTTACCGTAGAAGCAGAGCAGTTTTGCTCGTGATCAGCGTGCAAGATCAACAAGGTATTCATGGCACTTACTACAACCGGATCAATTTCTACTTCTTCTGTACGCTGACCAAAAATCATGTTCATGAAATTGGTTACATAATCATATTTGTTTTTAGGATAGATCAGTGGATGTCCTAAAGATTTTTTATAGATGAAGGAAACAATAGTTGGGAATTTGGCCAACAATTTGATCATCGTTAAATTCATTTCTTCTTTTGAAGAATTGGCATTTAACGACTCTGGGTAAAAAGTAGACAAAGAACAAACCAGAGAAGCCACTTGCGCCATAGGATGTGATTTAGAAGGATAGCCATCTAAAAATTTCTTCATATCCTCGTGGATCAATGTATGTCTACTGATCGTGCTTTGGAATTCGTCTAATTCTGCTTTTTTAGGCAAAGCGCCATATATCAATAAATAAGCAACTTCTAAAAAAGTAGACTTTTCTGCTAATTGCTCAATAGGGTAACCACGATATTTTAAAATACCTAATTCACCATCCAAAAAAGTAATGGCACTTTTTGTAGATCCAGTGTTTTTATAACCTAAATCTAAAGTAATGTGACCAGTAAGGTCTCTTAATTTTGAAATATCGATGGCCTTCTCACCCTCGGTACCAGTAATTACTGGAAACTCGTAAGTTTTACCGTCTATCTTAATTTCTGCAATAGCTGACATATATCTTATAATTTATAAATAACAAAAATAGTTAATCTGTTTCTAAAAATCGGCCTCCAAACCTAACAATGATGTTAAATTCATGTTAATTTTTACACGAAAGCCTCAATAATAAGTGAAAAAATTATTTTGCTTTAATTTCTTCTACTACGGCCCCACATTCCATCATTTCACTTCCGTAATATGGGTTTTGGATTTTCTTTTCTGATGACAACCAATCACCGCCATCTCCTTTGTTGGCCATTGGGCAATGTTGTACAAAGATCGTTCCTGAGTTTAGGTCAGCATGTTTAAACATTGCGATTACATCAGAGCTTAATGCCGTAAATTCTTTCCGTTGTCCAGCAAGATCTTTAGAAGCTTCAATTTTCTGGGCAATCAATGCTGTATTTTCACAACCACTATAGTTTTTCAGTTCGGTGGCTAAAGTTTTTGCAGCTGTTTGTGCTTCTGTCGGCTTGGCAGCCACCAATGCATCTTTTAAATTAATGTATGATGCATAAATAGATTGCAATTTCGCTTCTTTAAAGCTAACGCCAGATACGGCAACAGTTTCTACTTGTTTAGCGGTAGAGTCTTTAGTTTCAGCTTTTTGATTTGTTGCATTGTTACATGCCATCAATACTGCTACAGCCGAAATCCCTAAATATTTTTTTATCTGCATTTTTATTTGGTTAGATTAAGGTTTGACACCCTAATTGATCATAGATTTTGTATTTCGCTCAAAATAGCATTTATAATTCTAAAATCGCAAAAAAAGCCACTTAAAAAGTGATCATTCAGCAATAAAATTAGATTTTAATTATAATTCAAAAACAAGGATTTGTGCAATAACATGGATATGATGCGATTTTTTAGTTGTAAAATACTCAAACCCAAACTACTAAGTGTAATAAAGTTTTATTTGATGATCAAAGAATATTTTTCTTCTGAAAAATGAAAATGCAATCGATTGCATTACTTCAATTGAATTATTTTTTTAACGTTATGAAAGATGTGATTTTTTTATTTAGTTTGCTCCATCAAACTCATAGATTTTAACTTACTTTACCCTGTGAAAAAGAAAACCACTATATATGATATTGCTAAAGCGCTAAACATTACAGTTTCTACTGTATCTAGAGCACTTAGTGGTTTTCCAGCAATTAGCGAAACAACCAGAGAGGCTGTATTCCAAACTGCCAAAAAGTTGAACTATAGTCCAAATCGGCTGGCTTCTGCCTTAAAATCTGGAAAGACCTATATTATAGGTGTAATTGTACCTAGTGTACAGGCACATTTTTTCGCCTCTATCATCCATAGTATTGAAGAAGGATTAAGGAACAGTGGTTATCGTGTAATCCTTTATCAGTCTAATGAATCTGTTGAAAATGAGATCAATGGAGTTAAAACACTACTTGAAGCCCAAGTTGATGGAATTATTGCATCAATGTCTTTAGAAACAGAAGATGTTTCACATTTTGCCGAGATCATTGAGCAGAACAAACCATTGATCTTGTTTGATCGTGTACACGAAGACCTAAAAGTGCCAACCGTAACATTAGACGACTTTAAAGCGGGTTATATGGCCACTCAACATTTGATTGACCGAGGTTATAAAAATATCGCTTTTGTAACGACTGTACATCAGATTAAAATTTTTAATGATAGGTTAAAAGGTTATTGGGCAGCACTTAAGGATAACAACTTACCCATAGTTGAAGAAAATATTATTTTCGGAGGTTTATCAATCAAAGATGGCAGATTTGGAGCCGGTAAACTGATGCGCAATGAGGTCAGGCCCGATGCTATTATAGCTGGGGATGACTTTACGGCACTTGGCGTAATTAAAAAGCTAAAGGAAGTGAATGAAACGCCTCCTAAAATTGGGGTAATTGGTTTTGCCAACGAGGCATTTTCGGCCTACATCACCCCTAACCTATCCACGATAGACCAACACCCAAATCAAATGGGGAGTGAATGTTCAAAGCTCTTTTTAAGCATGATCCAACAAGAAGACCCCTATCAAAACATTAAAAACATCATTATAGACCCTTCATTAGTCGAAAGACAATCTACAGATAATTTAACTGCAGAATAATAAGCCCTTCTCTTCCAGTAGGCTTTACCATGCCTGCAAATGGAAAGTAAATTTCATTAACACCTCTTAGTGTTTTGAAAAAAATTAAAGAATATTTGACTTTGTTGAATTAACCTATATCTTTATGCAACCGTTTGCATAAACCAAATATAAAATTTAAATGTATTTACTAGGTATTGATATAGGCACTTCTTCTATAAAAGTAGCAGTTGTTGATGCGCACACCCAAAAGAGTGTGGCTACTGCACAATATCCAGCCGAAGAGACTGAAATAAAAGCTATCCATCCAGGCTGGGCAGAACAATCGCCCATGGATTGGTGGCACAATGCGCAACAGGCCATCTTAAAAGTAAATGCTTTACATCTTTTCGATCCAAAAGAGATCAAAGCCATCGGTATCGCTTACCAGATGCATGGTTTGGTTGTGGTTGACAGAGACCAGAAAGTTTTACGTGACAGTATTATATGGTGCGACAGTAGAGCGGTTGAATTGGGCGAAAAAGCTTTTGATGCCATAGGTAATGAAAAATCACTAAGCCATCTGTTAAATTCTCCAGGAAACTTTACTGCTTCCAAACTAGCTTGGGTAAAACAAAATGAACCAAAAATCTATAATCAGATTGACAAGATCATGTTACCAGGCGATTTTATTGCCATGAAACTAACTGGCGAAATCACCACCAGCATCCCTGCCCTATCTGAAGGTATTTTTTGGGATTTTAAAAAGGACGAAATCTCTAAAGATGTAATGGACTATTATGAACTGGATCAAAAATTAATTCCAGAAATCAGACCACTTTTTGCAGAACACGGTGACTTAAAAGAAGAAATAGCAAAACTATTAGGCTTAAAAGAAGGCATACCTGTTGCTTACAAAGCTGGAGATCAACCTAACAATGCCCTGTCTTTAAACGTATTACAACCAGGTGAAGTGGCTGCTACGGCAGGTACATCTGGGGTAATCTATGGTGTAAGTGACCAGCTCACCTACGATCCACAATCTAGGGTAAATACTTTTGCCCATGTAACCTACTCACCAACTCAAAAACATACGGGCGTATTGCTTTGTATCAATGGTACAGGGAGCATGTATCGCTGGGCCAAGCATAATTTTGCACCCCATCTCTCCTATGCAGAGCTGAACCACTTTGCAGCCCAAGCACCAATTGGTAGTAAAGGCTTAAAGGTTTTACCCTTTGGCAATGGTGCAGAACGGATGTTGAACAATAAATATACAGGTGCACAATTACTTGGTATAGACCTTAATATCCATAACCAATCTGATATTTTTAGAGCAGTACAAGAAGGTATTGCTTTCTCTTTCAGGTATGGATTAGACATTATGCGTGAAAACGGAATGCAACCCAAAGTAATCCGGGCTGGAAAAGCGAACCTGTTTCTGAGCGACCTGTTTACACAAACGTTTGTAGATGTAACAGGTGTACCTGTAGAATTATACGAAAACAATGGCAGTGTGGGTGCAGCCTTAGGTGCAGGGATTGGTGCTGGGATATTTAAAGATTCGGCCGATGCCTTCTCCCAACATCAATTGCTAAAATATGTGGCCCCTAAAAATACCTTGGCATACGAGCCGATCTATCAGGATTGGAAAGCACAATTGATCAAAGCTTTATAAAATTAGAATCACTAAATATAATTACAATGACAAAAGTAGTAAAAGGAGAAAAGGAGTTTTTTAAAGGGATAGCGCAAATACAATTCGAAGGTTTGCAGAACGATAATCCGATGGCTTTTAGATGGTATGAAGCAGATAAAATAGTGGCAGGTAAAACCATGAGCGAGCATTTTAAATTTGCCTGTGCGTATTGGCATTCGTTCAATGCAAATGGTGCAGATCCTTTTGGTGGGGCTACACATGTTTTTCCATGGGATGAAAAGAAAGATGCCATTGAACGTGCCAAAGACAAAATGGATGCTGCTTTTGAGTTTATCACCAAAATGCAGATACCTTATTATTGCTTCCATGATGTAGATATTGTCGATTATACAGATAGCATTGCTGAGAATGAGCATCGATTACAGACCTTGGTTGAATATGCCAAATTGAAACAGGCCGAAAGTGGCGTAAAATTACTTTGGGGAACGGCAAACCTTTTCAGTCACCAAAGATATATGAACGGTGCTTCTACCAATCCAGATTTTCATGTGCTGGCACATGGAGCTGCACAAGTTAAGGCCGCTTTAGATGCCACCATTGCTTTGGGAGGTGAAAATTATGTGTTTTGGGGAGGAAGAGAAGGATACATGAGCCTACTCAATACCAATATGAAACGTGAACAAGAGCACTTGGCCAAATTTTTACATGCAGCGAAGGACTATGCCCGTAAACAAGGTTTTAAAGGTACCTTTTTTGTGGAACCAAAACCTTGTGAACCTTCTAAACACCAATATGATTACGATGCGGCAACAGTAAAAGGCTTTTTACAGCAATACGACCTGCTGAATGATTTTAAATTGAACCTAGAGGTAAACCATGCTACATTGGCTGGACATACTTTCCAACACGAACTACAGGTTGCTGTAGATAGTGGCCTGTTGGGTTCTATCGACGCCAATCGTGGCGATTATCAAAATGGATGGGACACCGACCAATTTCCTAACGACATCAATGAATTGACAGAATCGATGTTGATCATTTTAGAAGGTGGCGGCCTAAAAGGTGGTGGGGTAAACTTCGATGCCAAGATCCGACGCAATTCTACCGATCCAAAAGACCTATTTTACGCACATATTGGTGGAATGGATATTTTTGCCCGCGCATTGATCACTGCCGATGCCATTCTTCAAAAATCAGATTACAAAAAAATCAGAACCGAACGTTATGCCTCATTTGATAGTGGAAAGGGGGCAGAATTTGAACAAGGTAAACTTACCTTGGAAGACCTTAGAAATTATGCTGCAGCAAATGGAGAACCTGCCATGATCAGTGGCAAACAAGAATACCTAGAAAATTTGATCAATAGATACATCTAAGCTTAACCAACTCAACAACAATTTGATATGTAGTTAAATTGTTATCGAACGCTATTTACCTATTGATTACTTTTAGAATGCTAAACCAAAAAACCATAATGAATGAAAACTAATTTACTAGACACGAAGGATTATATCGTTTTTTTGATCTATTTCGTTATTGTAGCTGCGTATGGCCTATATATCTACAAAAAGAAGAAATCTGCCACAGGTGGCTCCAAAGACTACTTCTTAGCCGAAGGGTCTTTAACCTGGTGGGCCATTGGTGCCTCATTGATTGCCTCTAACATTTCAGCCGAACAGTTTATCGGGATGAGCGGATCAGGCTTTAAAATGGGGCTTGCTATAGCCACTTACGAATGGATGGCAGCGGCAACCTTGATTGTAGTTGCGGTATTTTTTATACCAGTATACCTCAAGAACAAGATATTTACCATGCCGCAATTTCTTCACCAACGTTACAATGGTACAGTGGCAATGATCATGGCAGTTTTTTGGCTCTTGTTGTATGTGGTGGTTAACCTCACCTCTATTCTTTACTTGGGTGCTTTGGCTGTAAGTAGCATCTCTGGTTTCAGTATCGATACTTGTATGTATGCCATTGCTGCATTTGCCATTATCATTACCCTAGGTGGCATGAAGGTGATTGGTTATACAGATGTTATCCAAGTGTTCTTTTTGATACTGGGTGGCCTCGCAACCACTTATCTTGCTTTAAACCTGGTATCAGACCATTATGGAACCAAAGGTATTCTTGAAGGCTACAACGTAATGACTTCCAAGGCCTCAGAACATTTCCACATGATCCTTAAGCCGGATAACGAAAACTATATCGATCTACCTGGTTTAAGTGTATTGGTTGGTGGGATGTGGATCGTCAACCTCAATTACTGGGGCTGTAACCAATACATTACCCAGCGTGCCCTAGGTGCCGATCTTAAAACTGCCCGTAGCGGGATTTTATTTGCAGCTTTCTTAAAACTATTGATGCCAATCATCGTCGTATTACCAGGTATTGCTGCCTATGTTCTATATAAGGATGGTGCTTTTCAGACCGAAATGTTGCAAGATGGCAGCGTAAACCCTGATCGTGCCTACCCTGTGTTGCTAAATCTGTTGCCAGCTGGCCTAAAAGGACTTTCTTTTGCTGCCCTAACTGCGGCCGTTGTAGCTTCTTTAGCGGGTAAGGCCAATAGTATTGCTACCATCTTTACTTTAGATATTTATAAAAAAGTACTTAAGACCGATGCTTCCGAGAAAAATCTGGTAATTGTTGGTAAAATTGCCATTATCGGATCTATGGTATTGGGTGTATTGATTGCACCACATTTGGGTATCGATAAAAAGGGTGGTTTCCAATATATCCAAGAGTATACTGGTTTTGTATCTCCTGGTATATTTGCCATGTTTATTTTGGGCTTCTTCTGGAAAAGGACTACTTCTAATGCCGCTTTATTTGCAACGATTGGTGGCTTCGGATTATCGTTGTTATTGAAGTTCTTACCAGGAATGGTAGACCTGTCTTTCCTTTCGCAGGTAGGGTTTTCTGTTAAAAATGCAGTTGGAGTTTACGAAATTCCTTTTATTGACAGGATGGGCTTTGTGTTCTTGTTCTGTATCATTGGTATGTATATCATCAGTATGTTCGAAAATAGAAATGGAGTTAATCCAAAAGGTCTGGAAATTGATTCTAAAATGTTTAAAACCACCACTGGTTTTGCCGTTGGTGCTTTATTGATCATTGGATTATTGGTTGCCCTTTATACAATCTACTGGTAATCCTTATTCTTCTTTATCATATTGTAGAATTAAGATTAACAAAAAAGCCTTCTAGATTTCTAGAAGGCTTTTGATCTTATTTGCTTTTGGTAACCTTAAATTCTGTTCTTCGATTAAGGGCCCTACCTTCTGGGTTATCCTTACCGTCAATGGTGGTATTTGGTGCGATAGGTTGGCTATAACCATAGCCTCTCCAAGTCATCCTGCTTTCGCTAACCCCTTTGCTCACCAGATAATCTACACATGATCTTGCACGTCTGGCCGATAGGTCGAGGTTATAAGCTTCGGTACCGATGATATCTGTATGTGCGCTCAATTCAATCTCAATATTAGGATTATCCACCATCACGTTGTATAAATTATCCAACGTTACTTTTGATGCTTCTGTCAACTCTGCTTTATCAAACTCATAAAAGATATTTTCCAATACAATAGGTTTGTCAATTACAATTGGTTCTAAACATAGGTTTGCACTTAACAAAGTATCTGCCACCACCAATTGATCATAAGTATAATTCAGATTTTTGGCAAAATAGTTGTCCATGGTAGCATTCAACTGCAGTCCACGGTTAGAATTGAGCTGAAAGCTATAACTTCCGTTGGCATCAGTTAATACAGATTGTTTCTCTATATCATTACCTGTTAAGGTGATTTTAGCGCCTTCTAAGGGTTTCATCGTGGCACAATCGATCAAAGCGCCTGTTACCGTCAAATGTTTTCTGGAAACCTGAAAAACCTCCAAACAACAAACCGATTCTCTATCAGAACTGATGTAACCATCTTTGTCCTGATCATCTAAAGAAGTAAAATAGATATCGTCTTTTGCCGAGTTGAACGGGTAGCCCATATTGGCAGGTGTTGTCCAATTCTCGAAATCACCAGTACTTTCATAAAAATCAAAACCACCTAAACCTACTTTACCATTGCTACTGTACAATAGCTTTTTGGTCTTGTAATTATAATACGGTGCTTGATCGTCTTCACTTGTATTGATCTTAGACCCCATGTTGGTAGCTTTACCAACAGTTCCATCAGCAGCTAATGTAGCATACCAAAGATCGTATTTTCCAGAGCCTCCAGGTCTATCAGAAGAGAAAACAAGGTACTTGCTGTCTTTGGTAATATAAGGCTGGATAGAATTGTATCCTTCAACATTGATTTCATTGCCTAAAGCAATCGGATCAGACCAATTGGTACCTACTCTTCTAGAAATGTAAATGCTTCTTATCTTTTCGTCTTTATTTACCCAAGCAGTAATGAACATGATGTTGCCATTTGGATGGAAGGCAATAGCTGCAGACTCCATCTTTTTAACATCAATAGGTACTTTTTTAACACTTACATTAGATGCACGAGCACTGTTGTCTTGTATGGCATAAATGGTATTGATATATGGACTTTCTTTTCTAACTACTTTAGGGGCATTTTGTGCACCACCCAATACTTGGTTTTTCCCTGCAATCATATTTACAGGTCGCGATGAGGTAAAATAAAAGATCTGATTGTTCAGTACTGGAGCATAGTTGGAACCTGCTTGGTTGATGTCGTTCTGCAACCTGGCCAGTTTATATAACCTCGGGTATTTCATCTCGTTCAAAGCGTATCTGCACGATTGGATTTCGAGTTCCGATTTTTCTTTGTAACCATCGTTGAGTGCATATTTGGCTGAAAAGTTATTGAAAGCGGTAATTGCATCTTCATACTTTTTGTTGGCCCTTAAACAATCGCCATACCAATAAGTACTCAAAGCATATTTTGGGTTGGTAAATCCATTGGCGATGAGGTACCATTTTTCGGCATCCTGAAAGTTTTTGTACAACCTTAATGAGGAAGCCAATTGAAATACCAGGTATTCATATTCATCCTTTTTGATTTCGCCTTTTTGTTCCTTTACCTTACTTTCGAATGCATAGGGAACAGTAAAACCAACACTGTCTGAAGAAATCTGCAATGACCTTTTATAATATTCTGCCGCGGCATAATATTCTTTATTGATGAAATAGACATCGGCCACTCTCCTGTTGTTAGAAACCATTTGGGCTTTAGCTAACGAAAGGGTACAAAACAGTACGAGAAAAATTTTAATGGTCTTCATAAGTCAAAAGATTAAAGTCTTGGACAGAAAAAGTTAGGGCCAACTATGCCTTTTCTGCTATTAAATGAAATTGATAATTCTAAACCACCTTTGCTTCCGGTGGCTTTATTAAGGTCTGAGGTATTGAAATCGTAGCTCAAGCCAAATACCATGCTTTTAAAATGGAGCCCCACATAAGCGATGGCGGCATCTTTAAATCTGTAATTACCTCCAAATAGAAGATCTGATTGTGGATCTAACATCAGTTGCGAATACATACTTAGCGCATATTCTTCCGCATTGCCTTGTCTCATATACAATGCATTTGGCGTAAGGGCCAGCATATTGTTTACTTTAAACCTTACACCTCCATGCCCTGTAAAACGCATAGGCACTTTTGCATCACCACCTACAAACTTGTCTTTGGGTTGTGTAAGGTGTGCTACCGATGCCCCAACAAAAATATTGGCGCTTTTATAATTGCTGCCATCAAAATACATCACACCTGCATTGATATCTGGTGCAACGAAATCTTGAGAATTGATGTTTTCATTAAATGGCATGGATGGGTCATAACCCATTCCTGGATTATATTGGTTACCGAAAGTTGCTTTTGAGGCATCAAAACTTTTGCTGATGATCCCGGCCTGCATACCAAAATTGAAGATCTGGTCGCCATCTTTACCAAACCTGATCCGATAGGCCGCAGATGCCAATACATTTAACTGATTGTAACTAATGGCTCCTGCTCTTTGGTTGATGATCATGCCTCCAAAAGCCAGGTTTTTAACAGGTGCGGCATCAAAAGAAGCACCAGCAGTTAAGAAACCGTTATTTAAGCTGCTCCACTGTTGTTTGGCATTAACGTTAACACGATATGCACCTTCAGTTACACCTGTTAAGGCAGGATTTAGCCAAATAGGATTGGCATAATATTGAGAAAAATGTGGATCCACTTGAGCATATGACTGCTTTATTCCAAAACTTAGACCCAAGGTAAGTGCTAGTATTAATTTTATATTTTTCATCGGTATCATTTTAGTTAAAATCATTTCACAATTGTTAAAAAGCCAATAATTATCTTAAAAGTGTAATGGTACCTTTAAGCATTTTACTTGTACCGCCATTAAATGTTACATCTATATAGTAAACATATACGCCGCTTGGCTGTAGGGTGCCTTTAAAGGTTCCGTCCCATCCTTGCGAAATTGATTGCGATTCGAAAACGAATTGTCCCCACTGATTATAGATACGGATCTTGAAATTAGCTATTGCTGTACCATAGGCAAGGAAAACATCGTTCTTACCATCCCCATTTGGTGTAAATGTATTAGGTACATATAAACTGTCGCCTGTTGGATCACTGGTATTACCTGTTGTTGGTGTAGAGTTTGCACTAGTCTGACAACCCAACTGTCCTTTTGCCCTCACAATAACGGTTACACTTTGTGCTGGTTGTAAACCAGAAGCTAAATAGGTAGTTCCTGTTGAGGTAACCCATGTGGTTCCATTATTGGTAGAAACTTCGTAAGATGTAGCGCCTGGAACAGCGTTCCAACTGAACAAGATACTGTTATTGGTTACGGTCTCTACTCTTACTACTGGTGTGGCCAAAACAGGTGCTACCGTAACTGTAATCGAGGTCCTTGTTGGACTTGCACATCCACCGTTTTTAGCTACACTTTCTACGTAATAGGTAGTGGTAGTGGTTAAAGCTGCAGTAGTATAACTATTACCTTCAAACAAAGCTGTTCCTCCTGTATTTGTAGTATACCATTTGTAGGTTAAATTGGCATCTGGATTATTGACACTTAATGTCACTGTACTACCAGAACAAGGAGTAGTATTAGAACTCGATAAACTTGTTGGTGCAACTGGAGAAGGATTAACCGTAATGCTAACCTGTGCACGACCGCTTGAGATACAATTGCCAGCACTTGCCTCTACAAAGTAAACTGCATTGGCATTAAGTGTAGGCGTTATAAAACTACTACCAGTGCCCAATGGAACAGTACTTACCGCACTACTATAATAGGTATAAGTAATGCCTGCCACAGGATTAGATACAGTTATTGTTGCCGTACTACCCGCACATGCATTGATGGTAGTTGCATTAAGTGTAGGCGTATTAGGTTTCGTGGTGATTGTAACCGTTGCTTTAACCCTGGTTGTTGCGCCTGTACAGCCTGTCGTTCCAACCGCTCTTACATAATAATCTGTAGTTGCATTTAAAATTGGTGTGGTAAATGATGGACCAGTAAATAACAATGTTCCAGCTGTTGCATCATTGTACCATTCGTAGTTGACACCAGTTTGTGCATTTTGAATGGTCAATATCGTTGCATTTCCAGCACAGATTGTTGTTCCGGTTGATGAAATAATTGGTGTTAATGGTCCAGTATTAATAGTAATCGTAATCTCTTTCGCTGCACCAGCCAAATTCTCGCATTTATTGTCACCTTTTACAGTTACATAATAGGTAGTATTGGCAGTAAGAATAGGCGTGGTAAACACAGCACCAGTAAATACGACTGTGCTAAGGTTGGCATTGCTATACCAAGTAAATATTGGATTGGTAACTGTAGTGCTACTTGCGGTTAATACAGAAGAATTGTTTTGGCAAGTAAACAAGTTACCACTCACATTGATATCTGCAGCTACAGCAGTTGGATTAACCACTACCACTACTGTTTTAGCAGTTGCAGCGGTATTTTCGCATTTGTTAGCACCTTTAACAGTTACATAATAAGTAGTTGTAGCAGTTAATGTAGGTGTAGTGAAACTGCTTCCAGTGGCTACTACAGTAGTTAATGCGGCATTGCTGTACCAAGTAAATACCGGACTGGTAACCGTGGCACTACTGGCCGTTAAAGTTACACTAGTTGAACCACATGCTGGTGGTGGTGTAGAAACTGTAATATCGGCACTTGTTGCAGGTGGATTTACAGTAAGTGCTATAATTTTAGCATCCGCAGGTTTGTTTTCGCATTTATTGCTTCCTTTAACCGTTACATAATAGGTGGTATTGGCAGTAAGAATAGGCGTGGTAAATACTGCTCCTGTAAATACTACTGTGGTGAGATTGGCATTGCTATACCATGTAAATACCGGATTGGTTACAGTTGTACTGCTTGCCGTTAAGGTGGCAGTAGAAGAACCACAAATGGTAGTTGTACCACTAACCTGTATATCTGCAGCAACAGCCGAGCTACCAATGGTAATGGTGATCTTTGTACGTGCAGAACTGCTACAGCTATTGCCATTTACAGCCTCTACAAAGAAATCGTATGTTCCAACAGCAAGGTTTGTTGGTGTAGTATAAGTATTGTTGTTTAAAACCAATACCGTTCCATTAGCATCGTACCAATTGTAGGTAACACCAGCCACTTGTTGAACACTTAATGTAGCCGCACTACCGAAACAAACACTTGTTGGATTTCCAGCTACAGCAACTGGTGGACTTGGCAATGGTAAAATAGTAACCACAACTTTGGTTGGTGTGCTTTCGCAACCATTTGACGATGCAGTTACATAATAATTATAGGTACCAGCAGCCAAAGTAGTTGGCGTGGTAAATGTAGTTCCATCTTTTCCGGCTTGGTAAGTAGTTTCTAGATACCATTTATAGGTAACACCAGCAATTGGGTTTTTAATACTCAATGTAGCTGCTGCACCCTGACATGCACTGGCGGTTACCGCATTGACTTGTGGAGCGGCAACTATTCTTTGTGCATAATTTAGGTCTACTGAAGTTAAGGCACCTAACAGGCCTGAGTTTAACCTTACTTCTACACCATCAAATTGTGCAGTAGGGATAAAGGTTAAAATGGCACTACTGTTATCGCTCAACAACTCTATATTGATCAATGGATTTGAAGCAATCATCAGGTCATTATTACTAACAGCGCCTTTATATGTTACAACACCTATTGAAGGCAATACTGCTAATGATAACAATTTACCCGGTGAGGTGATTTTGATACGCAATGCATCTCCAACGTTAGAAAGACCACCGGTAAAACCAACTCTTTGATAAACATAGGCGCCTAATGCACCAACAGGCATTACCAACGATGAAGCGGTTTCTATTTTATCATCTACCGCCAAACCTGGATTAAATACGCCTGCCAAAAGTGCAACTCCACTTACACCATCGGCCAAGGCAATTGTGGCCGAACCACAAGGTACTGTTGTTGGTGTACCACCTGGCACTACTGTAACTACTACAGGCACACGTGCTGAAGCACATCCACCAGGAACCGATGCTTCTGCATAATAAGTTGTAGTTGTGGTTAAAGCTGGTGTAACGAATGAATTACCTGTAGCCAATATGGTAGTTGAGGTTGAGGTTTGGTACCAGTTGATTACTGCATTTGAGGTACTTGAAGTTGCAGTTAATAGTGCAACTGAACCAGAACTTATGGTTACTGTTGTTGGTGTAACTATAGGCGCATCCAGCGTTCCAACTTTTATGGTTGCCGTGGTACGGGCAGAAGCTAAACTACAAGCATTCACTGCTTCTACCGAATATGTGGTATTTGCAGTAACTGATGCAATGGTAAATGTGGTACCATCTTTACCTGTTTGATAAACACCCCCTGCATCATACCATTTATAGGTGATACCAACAACAGGATCTTTTACCTGTAATTGTACGCTATTTCCAGAACAAGTAGTTACATCGTTTGATAGCAAAACTGGAGCAACTGGTGCTGGAGTAATTGTTACATTGATTTCAGTCTTAGCACTTACACATCCTGTTGAAGAACTTGCCGCTACAAAATATTTGGTATTTGCAGCTAAGGCTGGTGTAGTGAAACTTACCCCATCTTTACCTGTTTGATAAACTCCGGTAGCATCGTACCATTTGTAGGTTAGGTTAGCTTTCGGGTTTTTAACAGATAAGGTAGTGGTTTGGTTTAAACATGCAGTGGCATTGGCACTGGTAACTTCTGGTGCTGCAATCACATGTTGTGCGTAGTTTATACCAATTGAGGTCAAGGCGCCTAGTATACCTGAGTTTAATTTAATTTCTACAGCATCAAATGGTTTAGTAGGCATAAACGTAACCAATGCCTGGGTGTTTCCGCTTAATAGTTCTAAACTGATCAATGCCCCTCCTAATGTTACGCCATCGTTGTTGTTTACTCCACCATTAAGGGTTGATAATTCAACATTTCCTAAAAGAGCTAATGAAAGCAATTTTCCAGGAGAACTGATCAACACTTTTACAGCGTCTCCAATATTTCCGGCACTGCCAAAGGTCAATCTTTGGTATACAGAGGCATTAAGAGCCCCAACTGGCATCAACAAGGTTGAAGCTGTTTGTGTATTGTTGTCGATCGCCAAGCCAGAGTTAGCTACACCTGCCAATAATGCTATTCCATTAACGCCATTTGTTTCTGCTACCGCTCCTTCACATGGTACAGGGTTTGGCACACCACCATTGTCAACATTGATGGTAATTGCTACCCTACTGGCAGAAACACAACCATTTGTTTTTGATTTGGCCTCTACATAAAATGTAGTGGTAACATTAAGTGGTGGGGTAACATAAGTTGACCCAGTATATACTGGTGCCGTTGCATTGGCTGAATTGTACCAGTTAAAATCAACATTTGAATCTGTTGAGGTAGCTGTTAAGATCACCGTCTGACCCGCGGTTATGGTAGATACAGAAGATTGTACTTGTGGTAAACTTGGACGTGGATTTACAGTAACCGTAACGGCTGCTCTAGTAGCACTTGTACATCCTGATTTAGTTGCTTCTACATAATAAGTTTTGGTAGCGCTTAATGCAGGTGTTGTAAATGTTGCTCCACTGAACAATGCTGTTCCACCTGTAGCCACATCGTACCATTGGTAGGTAATTGTTGGATCAGGATTAGTTACGGCTAAAGTAACTGGAGCACCTTCACAACTTGCGTTAACAGCAGCAACAACTGGAACCGATAAAACAGGTACAACGTTAACATTAACTGGTACACGTTCTGGATTGGCACAACCATTTCTGCTTACTTGGATATAATAAGTTGTTGATGTAGTTAATGCTGGACTGGTATAAGTATTACCCGTAGCCAACAATGTACCACCAGTAGCGGCACTATACCAAGTTAAAGTTGTACCTCCATTTGGTGTTGCGCTCAATGCCGCTGTGCTTCCTGAGCAAACAGATTGGCCTGTTGCCGCAATGGTTGGTTTTGGATAGATGATTTCGGCTCCGTAAATATCTAAACTACTTAATGCGGCCACCGTAGCACTAAAGCTTACTTCTACCCTATCAAAAGCTCCCCCAGCTAATAAGGTTGCTTTAAATCGGTTTGACCCAAGCAATTTAAGATAGATCAATGATGAATTTAATGGATAGGTATTTACTACTGTATTTCCGTTCATTACTTTAACGGTGATACCGCTTAACACCGAAAGATCCAATAAACCTGTTGGTGTAGATAAATCTAAACGGATACTATCTGTACTTAAACCTGCACTTGGGAATATCAGTCTCTGGTATCCTGTAGCGGCAACACCTACAGAAAGTGTAATTCTTGTGAAATTATTTGGATCTGCATCAGTAGAATTTGTTGGACCTGCGATGTTACATAATACACAAAGCAATGAAACGATACCTGTATTTTGTGAGTTCGCAGCATTACATGCCGTTGCACCACCACCGGTGGTTACTGTAACGGTTACAGGTGCACGACTTGCGCTTTTACAGCCATTCGCATTTACAGTTTCTGCATAATATATAGTAGTGGTAGTTAAGTTTGGTGTTGTAAAACTGGTTCCAGTTCCTAATATTGAACCTCCAGTGGCTGCACCATACCAGTTGATGGTAAGACCAGCATCGGCAGTTGCCTGCAATACTGTACTCTGACCACTATTAATGATCTGGTTGTTAGTGGTAATCGTAGCTAAGCTTGGTGAGGGATTAATGCTGACATTTACAGCAGTTTTACTGCTTATACCCGTTCCCGAAACAGCTTCAACATAAAAAGTTGTATTGCTGGTTAAAGCTGCGGTTGTAAAACTACCATTGTTATTGGTAGCTAATGGCGTGTTTCCTGTTGGACCATACCAATTATAGGTAACTCCTGCTTGTAGATTTGTAACGGTTAATGTTGCACTTGTACCATTGCAAGTAACAGCACTTGCCACAATTGGCGCTTTAACTTTTACGATAATGGTATAATTGGTATTGGCAACGTTCGAATTGGCATCTGTAACCTTTACTGAGATGGTATATGTTCCACCTACAGTTGGTGTGCCAGTAATTTCTCTGGTAGTTGCATTAAATGATAGCCCAGTTGGTAAGTTGGTAGCTACATAGGTATATGGCGAAGTGCCACCTGTAACTGCTGGTAATACTTGTGTTGGATATACATCGCCTACTGTACCATCTGGCAACGGCATTGTTGCCAATGAAAGTGCACCAATTACTTTTAATGCATAATTATTGCTCACCTTTTTTCCTTCGGCATCTGTTGCAGTTAAAGTGATAGAGTAGTTACCTGCCTGTGTTGGTGTACCGCTAACTTGTCTCGTAGCTGTATTAAAGTTTAAACCTGGCGGCAAGTTTACTGCAGCATAAGTGTATGGACCAACACCACCAAGTGCTGCCGGAAGTGTTTCTGTTACATACACGGTACCTACCGTTCCATCAACTAATGTTTTGGCTGGTAATGAAAGTGCATCTGTTACTTTGATGGTGTAATTCCTATTTGCCGTTTTGTTATCTCCGTCGGTAACTGTTACGGCTACAACATAAGTACCAGGGGTAGTTGGTGTACCTGTAATCTCTCTGGTACTTGTATTAAATGTTAACCCAGGAGGTAAATTACTTGCTGTATAAACATAAGGTGTACTGCCTCCTGTTGCGGCAGGTATAGTTTGTGTTGGATATAATGTTCCTACTGTCCCATCGGCCAAAGTAGCTGCAGGTAAGCTTAATGGATCTTTTACAACAATGGTGTAATCCTTTATCACAGAATTACCATCAGCATCTGTAACCTTAACTGGAACCACAAAAGTTCCTGATACAGTTGGTGTGCCCGTAATCGCTCTAGTAGTTGGGTCAAATGTTAAACCTGGAGGCAAATTGGTTGCGGTATAAACGTAAGGTGTACTGCCTCCTGTTGCGGCAGGTATAGTTTGTGTTGGATATAATGTTCCTACTGTGCCATTTGGCAATGTTAACGCGCCAAGCACAAGTGCATTGGTCACCTTAAGCGTATATGAAGTTGTAACCTTACAATTTTTACTATCTGTTACAGTAATGCCAAAGGTATAAGTACCGGCGGTAGTTGGTGTACCTGTTAGTAAACCTGTACTACTTATGGTTAAACCTAGTGGCAAAGTACTTGCTGCAGCCAAGGCATAGGTATAAGGCGCTGTACCACCTGTTGCTGCCGTAATCTGTTTCGTATAAGCTGTTGCCACCGTTGCATTAATAAATGTAGTCGTTGGCAAAAGAATAGCTGGGTTAACAGTTACATTTACCGCAACTCTTGCAGATTCGTCAGGACAACCAATTTTTTTGGCAGCTACATAATAAGTCTTATTTGCGGTTAAAGCCACTGTAGAGTAAGTACCATTAAAAGCAGTGGTTGCTAATGCTGGGCCACCATCTAAAGCTTCATACCAAATCAATTGGTTTGTAGCACTAGTTGTAGCACCCAATACTGCACTGCTATTATAACACGCAGTCATTGCATTTGAATATGGCGCTGTAAAAGTAGGTCTTGGTGCCGACCTGGTTACACCATACACACTAATGGTCTGTGTTACATTTACATTAAGTAGTGAGGTCAAAGTAATTTTGACTCTATCAAAAGCGCTGTTTGGTGCAAATGGTATATTGACCACTTGTCCACTATTTAAAAGACCTAATAAGTCTAATCCTAACAGATTATTACTTAATGCTTCAGAATAGACCAGATTATTTCCATTATAAGCACTAACAGATATTTTGTTCAGCAAACCTACATTAAGCAATGCAGGATCAACGCCCAACCTTACATTAAATTCATCACCAACATTCGAAGGTGAGTTGAAATAGATATTTTGACTAATAGAACCCGCTACACCTAATGCACCTAAACTGATCTGAGATGCAGTAGATGTACTGTTATCAATCGCATTTTGCATATTGGTAACGCCAGCTTTTCCTACGCCTAAAAGACTTACTGTTAAACCGGTACCCTCAAAATCTGTTGCAAATGCCGGATCGCAACTGCCCGTACCAGACATGTAGAATGCATTGTAAACCTTTGTTTGATTTGTACTGCCCAACAATAAAGCATTGGTTACATCTTTAATATAAACCCTATCGTAAGGACTTTCTGGCGTAATGGCTACATAAAAATTCCCAGCTGCATCTTTAACCAAACGTAAGTTGGAAGATGAAAAAGCCCCACTACTTGAACCAGATAAGACCTCGTCACCAGAAGAATTTCTTGCGCCCACTACAAACGAGTGATCACCTAAAACAACATTACCGAGCACATTTGCCAAAGCACTACCTAAGTTACCACCTAAGAGTGCATTTAACACATCTGCATCAAAATCTATCCTGATAAAGGTTGTCTTATTGGCCGGTATGGTTCCTGGAAATTGCAGTTCCAATTCTCCACTGTATTTCCCAGCCCCTAGTAATGCACCACCATAAGATTTAACTATAGCGAAACTATTGTTATCTAATGTTGCATTAGTAGCATCCTGTACTTGGTTTGACTTTACCGTTGCAACATTTGCTAAAATTTTCGTCTGCGCATAAGAAAGCGAACTTATTAACGTTAAAGAAATAATACTTAGGAGAAAAATGATCGTTTTGATCAATTTAGTCGAATAGGTAGATGTCAACTTCATACGATACGGATTTAGTTTAAGCTGTTTTTTATACAATTTTAGCTACCAATCCATAGATATTCGTTATTCGATTTGTTCATTAAACAAGTCTAACAGCATTATTTTGTTCATTTTGTTCAAGTTAATCATGAAAAAAACTTATTTATTTCATGATTTGTTCATTCATGCTAAGTTGGGGATGGAATTATAGGTTTTTTTTGTTCATTGCTGAAATTTCGCTTGAATTTCCGACTGTATATTTTCTAATTAGTTAAATCTATATTGGTATCAATCGGAATTTTTAATCACTATTATGCTAGATACTCATTCACTGAACGAACTCAGAAACTTAATTTTGCAAAAAGCAGGAATTAAATTCATTTCGCCATCAGATTGTCAGCATATTGCACTTTCAATCAGTAAAAAAGTAAATAAGACCATCAGTAAAACCACCATTAAAAGACTTTTCGGTTTTGCAGTGGCCAAACATAACTTCTCTAAATTCACCATCAATACCTTACTCGAATATGTTGATAGTTCTGATACCGAAATCGTATTCAAATCAAGCGTCACCCCTATTTACAAAAAAGATGTAGAAGATTGGAAACATGTTGCCATAAGGGCAAAGGCAATTTCTCAAACTACACTAACAGGTATTATCAATCATTGTACCATACCCTATAAGGCAACTATCAATAGAAAATTTGCCATCCAAGATTTTGAATACTTTTATAAATCTAATTTTAGCTTTACTGCATTTATTTCACAACCAGGCTATGGAAGAAGTATCTTACTTTCACATTTGGTACAAAACCTGTTTTTTAAGCCGCAAGCTAAATTCCATAACGATATTGTACTGTTTGTAAATGCCAACGAAATCTTCGATAAAGAAGGAAACCACCAAAGTTTTGAAACCGAGATCAAAAAAAGATTAAATATTTCAAAAAGTAGAAACCTCATACCTTCTCTAAATAACCATTACGAGAAAACCGGAAGTAAGTTTATCATTATCATAGATGCCTTCCACGAGCTTTTCACCACAAACAAGGAAAAATCTAAGATATTCGAAACCATTATTTCTTGGCTGTGTGAGATTGAGGACAGTTCCGCCATTAAGCTTGTACTGAGCATGAGGACTTATTATTGGGTAAGATTTTATAGTTTGATGCGTAACTCGCATTATTTAAAACAAAAATGGTATTCAGGTAGTCATTACAACCCTGAAAAGGTATTGAATGTACCAAGATTTACCACTGAAGAAGTAGATATTGTTTTAAATAATATTGACCATAAGATACAGAAAAAACTTGACCTGAAAATAAAGTCGAAACTAAGGTTCCCCTATTATTTTAAGTTCTACAATGAACTTAGGGAAGAGTATCCACATAATGAGTTTCATACAGAAATCATTTTTCATGAAATCTATCTTAAATACATCCTAGAAAATATCTATCGGTCAAACCAATCATTAGAGAAATTGATCTTATGCAAGAAAATCATACAATTCAGTGAATATGGGCATAGCAATCTATCTATAGACAAAAGGTTGTTTCTACACGATTTTACCATATTTAAACAGGCTTACATGGAATTGCTTTCTGATGGTATATTGGTTGAACATAAGCACGTTCATAATGGTATGTTATTAGAAACCGTAAGTTTTGTGCATTGCCATATTTTTGAATATTTCTTATTCAAAGAGTTGTTGGACCGTACGCAACATACAATGGATGAAGCCTTTTTAATTGAGATCACAACAAATTACCATTATAAACTGGCAATGAATTTATTACAGTGGTCTATATTTACGGCTATCCGAAATGGCAATTATGAAGTGATCAAACCCATCCTTAATTTAAGATTGAACGACCAAAATGAGAACTATTTTTTCTTGTTCATTTTAGAGAACATCAAACATCAGTTGAAATATAAACCTGGGGATGCTGTGCAACTCAAAAGAAATGGACTACAAGATCAGTTTGTAACTAAACTTGTTCAACAAGATTTTCTTTCACCTTCTTTTAAAAATATCATTACCTTTTTTTCTGGTATGGTAGACAACAAAGAAAATGCCATCATCTATCAGTCTATCCTATTGATTTCTGATTGTTTAAACCTAAACTTAAGAAATATAAAAGAACGATTGAATTTCTTTCTGAAACTAAAAAGTATTACAAAAGAATGGCCGATTGATCCATTTGAAACATCACTTTTTCTGAGCAATAAATTATCAGGAGACAAGAAAATCAATGAAGATTTTTTAGAAAAGGTAAAAACATTTGAACTCAAACCCTTAGAAAAAAATACCTACGAAATGTCAATCGAACAAGTGAAAAGATTGATTTCTTATCTGTTTATCTTGTTGATCAATGAACTTGAACAACACCCAAAAGACTCGATCAATTTGATTTTATCTATCGAAAAAACAAGCCCATTGTTTGCTCGGTTTTTTAGAAAATATCATTTATATCTTTTGTATGTCTTGGCACTGGAGACATCAAAAAATGGCGACAATAACAAAGCCAATGTATTAGAAAGGAAAGTAGAATATCTCTATCAGAAATCGACATCAAAATATGCAAATGCATTTTTCATGTCGATCAAAGCGCAGCAACATCTCAACAGAAATGAGTTTGCAAAAGCAATTTCTTATGCCCATCGATGCATCAATTACTGCAAAGAAAATGCATTTATCATGGTAGCGATTTTAAACTTTAATATACTAATAAAGATCTACACTAAATTGAAAGATATGGTTAAAGTAGAAGAATATAAATTTTTAAAAACAGCAGAACTGGAGAAAAGAAACATCACTAAGACTCTGAGTTTAAGTTAATAAAATAGTTGTCTTAAATATCTATATTCTTAATTTGTTTACAATCGGTTGAAATACTGTTTATTATCGCATTATTTTCAGTATTTCGCACATTTATTTAACAAAAGGTTAATTATAACAGTTTTAAAAAACCTATATTAGTGTGTAAATAACCCTTAATTATTACGAACGCTCTCATGCCTGAAATTGTTATCTTGGATAATTTAAAACGTTTAATTTTAATTAAAACTGGCATCAAAATAATCAGTCCATCTGACTGTAAATTTATATCAATATCCATTCAAAAAGAACTGCATAAAAGTATTAGTGAAACTACCATTAAAAGGTTGTTTGGTTTTGCAGAAATCAAAAATCAATTTTCTAAATATACGATAAACACTTTATTAGAATTTGTAGAAAAAACAGACAGTTATGATGCAATTGAAAATCATCAGACTTCCATTTTGGAAGCAACAGAAAGCTTAGACTTAACCAGGGCTAGAGCACTTGAAATCACCTTGTATACCTTAAAGTACATTCGCAATAGAAGTAGCGTACCTTATGACATGACCATAGGAAGAAAATTTGCAAAATATGACTTTGAATATTTCTATTCCAGCGACAAGAGTTTTACTTCATTTATTTCTCAACCTGGTTATGGAAAAAGCATTCTCTTAAGTCACTTGGTGCAGGAGTTGGCTTTGGATGACCATGCAAAATATAAAAATGATGTATTCCTATTTTTAAATGCCACTGATATTTTCGAAAAACTATATGAATCTTATAGCATTGAGGATAGGATCAAAGTAAAATTAGGCCTAAATCCAGATACTAAACTGACCAACTATTTTGATGAGCAATACGAAAGATTTGGTATCAAATTCATCATCATCATTGATGGATTTCCAGAACTTGTAGTCAATAAAATCTCTAAACCAAGGGTATTTGACAAGATCATCAACCTGATATCTAGCATAGATGAAAGTGAAAACATCAAATTGATCTTAAGCATGCGTTCTACCATGTGGAACAGGTTTTATGAGCGCTTCAAATATGTACATTTCTTAAAGCAAAAGTGGTTTGCCGGAAGTTATTTTAACCTCAACGATAGCTCAAATGTACCACCGCTAACAGAACAGGAAATTGATGACATCTTCCAGAGAATGTGTCCACACGACTTTAAGACAATTAATAAAAACGTAAAGTCACAATTAAAATTTCCATTCCACATCCAATGGTATTATCAGCTTAAAGAAGAATATCCTGAATTTAATTCTTATACCAACATTATCTTTTTCGAAATCATCGATAGGTTTATCCAAGAAAAGATCTACCATTCTAATTACGCTACCGAGAAAATCCTCTACTGCAAGAAAATCATTCAATTGACCAATTTTGGTCGCAACAATAGTACTGTCTTAAAATCAGATCTGATCAAGGAACTTTCCGTATTCAATAATGCCTACATGGAGTTATTGGCTGATGGAATACTTATGGAAGAAAAGATCAACCAAAACAGCTTTGCATTGGAGTTTGTAAGATTTATACAGCCCCATGTATTTGAATATTTTTTGTTCATAGAGCTTTTAGATGTTTTTGACCAACAAATGGATGAGCATTTTTTTGACAATCTGAATAATGATTATTTTGGAAATCAGGTTCGATTCCAATTGCTACAATGGTCGATCAGATATATCATTAGATGTGAACAATTCGAACATCTATCATCTATTCTTAATCTAAAACTGAACAACTACGAAAAGAACTATCTGATTTATTTTATTGCAGAAAACCTAAACTACAAACTTAAAGATGACCCTAACCTTATCAACAAGCTTAAGGTTAACCGAATACACGAGACACTTTCAAAACATCTGATCCACTTCGATTTCATAGATTCTTGTTATAAAGAAGCTATTAATTCTCTGATCTTAGTAGTTGATACGGATCAAAATCTTTTGTTCTATCATTCCATATTGTCAATTTTCGATGCATTGAGCCTAGACCCAGATCAGATCTCTAAACGGATAGCGCAATTAGAAAAATTAGCGGATGAGGCAGAAAAGTGGCCAATAGACCCATATGAAACCTTGAAACTGATTTACCTCAAAGTTAAAGGTATCTCTGTTAAGGAGCATGATACGCTCCTTAAAATAGAAGAGTTTAAAAATAATGAACAAATCTTGAATCCTGAAGGTCTGGCTTTACCCAATGCCAAACAAGTACTGGTCTTTTTGATCATGACAACAGTAAACCTATTTTATGGAACTCCGCTTGAGGCTATTAAGATCATCAATTCGATGATCCGACTTTATCCAAAATTGTTTGCTACCAAAAAGCCATTTGCCGTTTACCTATTAAATCTTTTGGCAGTAGCAAAAGCAAAAACGGCTCCGGATGAGAAAACCGATCAAATGGAACGGATTTTAACCACATTGTATAAAAACAATACGGTGATTAATCCAACATTGTATGCCCAAACTGTTTTTTTATCCTTAAAGGCTCAACAAAGCAAAAACCGAAGAGAATATACGGCAGCCTTGCAATATGCTGAAGACTGTCTTAAAATTTATCAACGGAATAAATTGGTGGTCAATGAGATCACGATGTACAACCTGATCATCAACATCTACCAAGAGACAGATGAAAATGAGAAAGCAAACGAATATATCTACAAAAAGTTGAGTCTCTTAGATGATAAAGGCATAAATCCTGCGCCCTTCCATTCGGTAAACAGCAATAATTAACTGTACTGTTGTACCTTTTTGTACAATTCCTCTGGTAAAAACGGTTTTACAATGATATCATCCATACCCGCTTCCCTAACCTGTTGTTCGATTTCTTTCTTCAAATTGGCAGTAAGTGCGATAATAGGAATCTTAATTCCATTTGCCCGCATTGTTTTGGCAGCTTCATATCCATCCATGATCGGCATATGTAGATCCATAAAAACCAATTTATGTTGATGGTCTAATTTTGATAATGCCTCTGAGCCATTTACTGCGATATCTACAACAGCGCCCCAATTTTCTAAGAATCTTTTTGCTACCATCACATTTAATGCATTGTCATCAACCAATAGAATATCCATTCCTTTAAATGCTTGTTTGTCTTCGTTTTTAAAATCGTTTTCTACAAGTTGTCTATCACTCAATTGCGTACTTTTTTCAAAGGTCTGGATGAAATAGAACGTGGCCCCCTGCCCTTCTTCACTATTGAGGTTTAAGGAGATATTTTGCATTTCCAAGATCCGTTTTGAAATGGCCAAGCCCAATCCCGTACCGCCAAAGCTTCTGGATGTAGAAGAATCAGCCTGTGTAAAACGTTCAAAAATGAGCTGCTGTTTTTCTTTTGATATACCTATACCCGTGTCTTTGACCTCAATTTTTAAAGTTACTTGTTTATTGGTTTGGGCAAGCACTATTATATTGACCTGTACAGAACCTTTAGCTGTAAATTTAATGGCATTGTGCACTAAATTGGTAATCACCTGAAATAGCCTTGTAGGGTCTCCGAATAAGTGATTCTTTAGCGCATCATCAATGTGCAGTTCGAGCTTGATCCCCTTTTCTATCGCATTTCCTTTTAAACCAGCAACAATGTTTTTTACAATTGAAATGATATCTATTTCTGCATTCTCAAAAGCAATCTTTCCGGCTTCAATCTTATTGTAATCGAGGATATCGTTTACAATGCCTAATAAATTGTTGGCAGAAAACAACATAATATCCAGCTGTTCTTTTTGGTCATGGCGGGGGTTGTTTCGAAGCAATAAATGGCTCATGCCAATTACAGAATTGAGTGGGGTCCTGATTTCATGGCTCATGGTGCTTAAAAATTCACTCTTGGCCACCAAACCTTGCTCAGCTTGTTCTCTTGCCTTACCCAATTGAAAAGATACCCTATGCGATAATATAAGCGACTGTAAAAAGAAAAAGCCAATGTAACCCACAAAAGTAATGAGTTGTAATGGAGGGATAACATTCCAATAATGCAATAAGGAAATGGCAAAAACAAACATCAACGAAATTGAGCTTAGCAGGGCATATTTGGAACCTGGCCTTTTATTTTTGTAGGCAAGCACATATACAATTGGTGTATAGATAATGCAAAAGACTGTAATGATCAAAAACGGATTGATCAACCTGGTAAAGATAATGGCAGGCAAGAATGTGGAGGCAAGCGTAAAGAGCAAACAAAGACCAGCTATTATTTTAACTACATTCTTATTCATATCTAAAGGATATAGATAGCGCGTATATAGGCCAAATAACCCCACACTTAAAAATAAACTGGAATATTCGAGCCGTACCATTACATACCAACTTGCGTCTGGTAATACGGTATGTAGCACGTAATTATCAACTCCCATAATGCGATAGCAATACACAATAGAATATAGGGAAAACAATAAGGTAGCTCTATCTCTATTGCCTAGCAGATACAGTCCCAAAAAGAATAGTCCACCCATAAACAAACAACCTGTCAACAATAGGTCAATTGCTTCCGTCCTTCTTCTTTCTAAATTGATTTCTGCTTTTTTTCCTACTGTAATGGCATTTTTCATGCCACCATATACATGTGTAAAATTCGAGATCTGTAATACCAGGTTCATGGTATCTTCCATCATTGGCACATCAAAAGCCTGATATTGCCATTTTGGGACATAATCTTTGGCATCAGTAGCTACCATTCCATTATGCGCAACCAATTTGCCATTTAAGAACAAGCGATAAGAGGTATAAGAATCGGGCATTTCTACCCTGAGCTGTTCATTGATCTTTGGCAGCAGAACTTTTAATTGATAAGATGCATAACCAAAGGAGGGCAGTTTTTCTCCATTGACTATTAAATCGTTCCATTTAGCGGGGAAGTTGATAAGGGTCCCAGCTTCAGATTTAGGTTGATTTGGATCGATCAACTTTTTCCAATAAAAGAGCCATTCTCCTTCTAAAGCCACCCTTTGGTCTAAAGATTGATTTCTTAAATCAAGAATACCATTTTTAGCTATTGGGATTATATCTTTAGATTTACCATAGGCAATTGTAGTACAGCATAGGATGAGCGTAATCAAGAAAAAATGTAAAATTCTCATTTTAACTGCCATAGTTTAGCTGCACAACACTTGTTATAGTTTCAATATCAATTCTGATTTGCTAAGATAAATTAAATCGCAAAATATTATCTTATAATTAATATTTTTAACCTAAAATTTAATAAATAAAAAAGCCCAATCGTAATTGGGCTTTTTTAGATTTTTATATCAACCTAAGGTTTACTAGGTTCTGGAGCTTTGCCTATCAAGTCCATGAACTGATCTAACTTAGGTGTAATGATGATCTGGGTTCTTCTGTTCTTCGTTTTACCTGCTTCACTATCATTTGCGGCAACAGGATTGTACTCTCCTCTACCCCCAGCAGTTAAACGTTTTGGATCTACACCATAATTGTTCTGTAGGGATTGTACCACAGATGAGGCTCTCAGTGCACTCAAGTCCCAATTGTTTCTGATGTTAGGTTTTGAAATTGGAATGTTATCGGTATTACCTTCAATCAACACATCATAACCTTGATAATCTTGGATAATCTTAGCAATCTTACTTAAGGTTGCTCCTGCTTTATCAGAGATTTCGTAGTTACCAGATTTGTATAACATGTTATCCGAAAGCGAAATATAAACCACTCCTTTTAATACTTTTACATCAACATCACTCATTTCCTCTCTACTTAAAGAACGGGTCAGGTTATTGGTCAATACCACATTCAAAGAATCGCTTTTATTTTTGGCATTTACCAATTGTTGAATGTATTTGTTAGAACTGTTGATTTCATCAACCAATTTGGAGATGTTCACATTTCCTTGGTTGCTTGAGTTTAAACATTTGTTCAAGGCCGCCTGTAAGGCTGCAACATTTGAGCGCTCTGCAGCTATTTGTTCTTCTAAACTTTTCACCCTGATCTTTGAACCAGAAAGATCTTGTTCACTTGCCTGTAGGCGTTGGTTAAGTTGGGTATTACTTTCCTGCAGTTTACCATTGGCCGATTGCAGTTCTTGATATTTTTTATTGCTAACACACCCTTGGGTCAATATAGCTACAAGGAGTATCAGAGGTATACTAAATGATTTCATAATCTTATTTTTTAATTGTTGAAAGATTAACTCATTAACAAAATAAAAGTTGTAAAGTTTGAATTCTAGATACAATAATTGTTGTTCAATCTGGCTTATGATGAATATATGACATCACTGCAGTTTTGAAACTGGTACCGATTGGAACCTGTTGGTAAGTAGTATCGATCAGATTTCCTTCTATCGATAAAATTGTACGCAAGGGTACAATAAAGGAACGATGAACCCTTATAAATTGACCAGAAAGCATGCTTTCTATTGCTTTCATGGTGTAATTTGCGATCAATATCCTCTCTTTTAAATGGATCTTCACGTAATTCTGCAATCCTTCTATCAATAAAATCTCGTCCAGGTTAATCTTTACCAATTTATGGTCTACTTTAACAAATAGATAATCGATTTTATTTTCGATACTTGATGTTTTTTGCGCATTCAAATTTACTCGAACTTTCTCTAAAGCGTTTAATAAACGAGGTAGCGCAATGGGCTTTAATAGGTAGTCGACAACATTCAATTCGTATCCTTCCATTGCATATTTGTTAAATGCTGTGATAAAAATAACCAATGGTGGATTTTTTAAAGAGCGCAAAAAATCCGTACCAGAAACAATTGGCATCTTGATATCCAAAAACATCAGGTCAATTTTTGAAGCATGCAGGGCTTCATAGGCTTCCATTGCATTTGCACACAGTTTAATCAGTTTATAGTTCGTTAAACCTGCCATGTAGGCTTGCAAAAGTTTACGGGCCTGAGGTTCATCATCTACAATTAAATAATTGATCATTTGTACAGCTCAAGTTTTACGGTAAACATCTCATTTTCTTCTTTTAAAATTAGCTTATAATTGTTGGGAAAATAATGGTTCAAACGCTTCCGTACATTTGTTAAACCAATTCCTTTTTGGTCATTGCTTTCAGTTGGAATAAAATTGTTCGTGGTGGTAAGGATGATTTTGTGTTCGTCCTCTATCAATTCAATTGTGATACAAACATCTTCAGCAGTTACTACACCACCATGTTTAAAGGCATTCTCTACAAAAGCTAAAAAAATAAATGGTGGAATTTGATAAGCCTCATCATTGATAGCTAAATTGATAACAATTTTGGCATTTTCTTCAAAACGGACCCTTTCAATGGCAATATAATTCTGCAATAGCTCAACCTCCTGTGCCAACGTAATGTATTCCTTTTCACAATCGTATAGCGATGACCTCATAAAATCTGCCAAGCGATTTAAAAGATCAACAGATTTTTCCTGTTCTTTCTGCACAATGAAAGATTGCAGATTGTTTAAAGTATTAAAAAAGAAGTGCGGATTAACCTGTGCCTTCAAGGTATTTAGCCGAAGTTCTGTATTCTCTTTGGCCAACCACATTTGTTGTTCATTAAATTGATAGGCATACCGAATAAATTTAATGGTAAGTGGAACATAAATAATTGTAATCAAACTTGTTAAACCGCTAAATATAACTTGTAGTAATTTAACAGGGTTGAGTTGTTTTTGATATAAATTATTCCAAAAATCGGCACCAGCCACCGATGCGCTGTGTAGATTATACCATTGGATGATCAATGAAATATGGTAAGTTCTGAGTGTTACCGCAATGATGTAATAGACAACAACTAATATGGCCCCCAATAACCATTTTTGTTTTTTAAATACAGGAACGATAAGATACACTAAAGGATAGTACAAAAACAACGAAAAGACTATCCCAGTTAGCGTGACCAAAAAATGCTGGTCAAAGCTGATGTGGACAACCATCGATTCGCGTAACCAAAATACCAGATAAGCAAACCAAAATCCAAAATGTACCGCTAAACGATAGCGCCAATCGGTAAAAGATCGGTCCCAAAACACTTTAAGTCTATTCATCGCTTTAAGCTAATAAAAACTCCAATCAATAAGCCTAATTTTCTGACGAATCTGCCTAATTTCTTGACGAACAAAGTCCAATTGAACACGAACGAAGTCAAACATTCCAAAAAATCATTTCAATCCAATTTCACTGGCTTTATCAATGGTTATCATCATTTCATCAAAAAAAAGAAGACCTAAAATAATACAGGCTTAGTTTTATCCAAATTTTAAGCCATGAGAAAATATATTTTATTTGGCTACATCGCATTGGTGTGGTCTTTACAAAGTACAGCACAAGTTAGCCTAGTTAGCCCACAAAAACCGAGCAATAAAGACAGCATAAGTCTAACTTATAATCCTAAGGATGTCAATGCCAAACTCAATGGCAATGAACCTATTTATGCACGTATCACTACTTATTGTCAGGATGGTTCAATTGAAAAGTTTCATGTAACCCTATCTGCTAAAAATGAAAAGTTTGAGCAGGATTTTAACTTACCTCTTAATGCCGCTTCTTTTAAAGTAGAATTCTACACTTTAAATAAAGATGATGAGGCTGCTACGCAAAGCTTAAAGGTATATGACAACAAATATCAATTACCGGTTAAAGGCGCTTATTTAGAAGCTTTAATGAGCGAAAAAGTTGATAGTATATTCCAACTGGAAATTACAAACTACCCTACGCATTATTTGGCCTATGCAAAATACATTAACGTCATATCTATGATTAAAGAACCATTAAAAGCGAAACAGACGATCAAAGCCTTACAAAGCAAATTGATCCAAATCCCTATAGCTAAAAACGGTGTAGCACCAGCAGGTTTACTGGCCGCACTTTGTTTAAGTTATGCCAAAACTGGCGACCTAAACACTGGAAAGAAATACTTATTTCAGTTATTTGAAATGTATCCGCTAACCACAGCAACTGCTTTTGCGTTTAGCATTTATAATTATGAATACTATAAGTTGAGCAACCAACAAGTTGAGGAAGATGTAAAAGCTAAACTCAAAGGGATTTTTATCCATACTCCAGAAGCAGCAATTTGTAAAGACATTAATATCTATGGTTATTTAAAAAATGACCTAAGTATTCCTGTTGAGGCTTTTGAGAAAGTTATTAAACCTCTATATCCAAAAGATCAAGTCCCTTATTATGCTTTGTACAATCTACCCGAACTCTATCTGGAAAGAAAGATAAACTTAGATACGGCCAAGCAATTGCTGCTAAATGCAGTCGCAAAATTTCAGGATGGAAGCATCCAACATCAATACCGTTTAAATTATGGTCATTTTCAGATGTATGTGCCTTATTTATTGCTAAATCTGGCAAAGGTTAACCTATTGAAAAATGAGCTACAAGAAGCATTATTTAACAGTTCTGCAGCAATACAGTTGTTAAGTGGCAGCAATACAGAGGGTAATTTTCTACCCTTGATACTAGAAGTACGTGCCCAAGCCTATGAAAAAATGGGCAATACCAACCTTGCCTTTGATGATTATAAAAAACTGTATTTGATTGGTCAAACTACGGCTTTAGATTCTTTGCAACGGCTATTCCCGTTGGTCAATGTCAAACAAAAAGATTTCACCAGTTTTATCGCATCTCTGAAACCGAATCAGGACAAAAATATGGCGAACAAAGACCTAGCACCAAACTTTAGCGGAACAGATCTTAAAGGCAATAAAGTAAGCTTAGCAGACCTTAAAGGAAAAATTGTCGTTCTTAACATTTGGGGGATTGGCTGTGGGCCATGTATAGCAGAAATGCCAATGTTAAATGAATTGGTAAAAACCTATCAAAACCAACCTGATGTAGTATTTATTGCCATTACAGCTGATCAAAAAGATGCCTTGACCAATTTCTTTAAAAATAGAAGTTTTGCTTATAAAGTCATTAACAATGCAGGTAACATCAGTGCGCAATTCAATACCAATGCTTTGCCTGTACACATGGTAATTGGTAAAAACGGCGAAGTGATCAACCGTTCTATTGGAGCCAGGGAAGATATCAAACAATTTTTAAAACAGTTAATTGACTTGAATTTGTAATTGTTTTTAAAAAACTAGAACCAATAGCACACACTATTGGTTCCAGACACAATGTAGCGCATCCACGATACATTGTAGTTATTATTTATTTCCCTAACCATTTAACAATGCTGTTTTCAAATTGTTTGCAATAGCTGAAATATTCTGTACAAATTGATAATCATGCACTTTAAATATATTATTTAAGTACCATTGTTGGCTTCTTGTCTTTGTCAATGGCCACAAAAGTAAACTCTCCATGTACGGCTAGTTCCCTTCCTTCATCGTACATCTGTTCGGTATAGATCTCTACGTTAACTTTTAAGCTCGTATTACCAACTTTTGTTACCACACCAATAAGCTCTACAATTGTACCTGCTGGGATAGATTTTTTAAAATCGATACGGTCGCTGCTTACGGTAACCATGATCTGTCTGCTAAAACGCGTAGCTGTAATAAAAGCCACTTCATCCATCATGTGCATGGCCGTACCACCAAAAAGTGTATCGTAATGGTTGGTCGTATTTGGAAAAACAGCTTTGAAAATACTGGTTTTAGAATTTGCTATTCTTTCTTCTAATGTCATGTTAATTTTTTGAGGTTTTTTTAGTTATTTTAATCGTTTCACAGCTCGTTTTAATGCTCGTTGGCTACCAATTCGCAGATAACCCAGATTTTGCGTTAGCATTTCTTTTAAAGATCAAGTAAATAAATCGTTAAAAGCGCTTTGGCCCTATTTTACGAAGCCTTGCCTAATCAAACGTAAGGTAGGGATATGACAATTTACCTTCTCGGTGAAAAGACACCTAAAGCCAAATTCGAATAAAATGTTATTCTGTTGTTGTAATATCAGACCTGACCAATTGCTTTTCTAACGCGAAAGCATCGTCAATTCGATAAACGGCAGGTCTCCTGACTTATCCCCAAATGTATCGCCTTCCCGTTTGCGTTTAACCAAACAGTGGTATTAATGATACTTTGTTGCCTTCTAAAAGGCAGGATTTACAGTTGCGCGACAGTTCGTGATTTACACACGATTCCCTATTAATCTACAGCTAAGTAAAACCGATATCGGTTGATGAAAAATAAAGTTAAGAACTTACATCGATGCAAATGTATGTAATAACGTTATAAAAATAGCACGATTTAAAACTAAATCAGTTCTGTTACGTTTTACAAAAAAGCCTCTTGTGGTAACAAGAGGCCATTGACATATAAACGGAAGAAAATAAATTTTCAGATTTAATATTGTCCTATTTCATTTTAAGGATAAACAAAAATCACAATTCTATATTTACCCAGGTTAAAATTAGCGTTACTAATTGATTAATAATCAAAAAGATAAAGATTTAGCAAGTACAACAATAAGGGTTGTTTATAATTTGATGTGCTGTAAGATCGCCATCACCTGAGGAGAGACCAATTCAACTTGATGTGGTTGGTACAGGGGTATTTCCATAAAATCACCGGCTTTCATTAAACGCACTTCGCCAGCAACCGTACATCTACATTCGCCTTTCAAAATCAAGAAACTCTCATATTCATCTTGGTGTATTTCTTCGTCAATATCCGTTTCAGAAACAATCAACAGCTGCGTTACCTTATGATCCTGACGAAGTACCCTAACATGCCTACCGTCTACCAGATCAAGCTGACCAAATCCTTCGGTCAAGTTTAACCAATTCTGATGGACAGAAAACTTATTGATCAATGGAAGGTCATCGATATCCATTACCTTTTCTTTCTGTAGGTTATCAATCGAATCGAGCACCAATGTTTTTAGATAGCTAGGAGGTTGTATGGCCGTTGCCATCGCTTGCTTTTCTATAGCGGCCTGTACCTTGTCTAATTCTTTGCCAAGTTCTGGATAGGCCGCCAACATCTGCTCTACTTCAACTTTTTCAGTTGTACCAAGTAAATCTAAGGCATACAGTTCTAATACACCACTATCGATATAGGTTTTTAAGTTCAAGCTTGAATTTTTTCTATAAGTTCTTTTCCGTGGTCTTATCACTTTTGCAGTTTTGACTAACTTCCATGTCAAAATTAAGGCCAATCATTGTATAAATATGATAAAATTTACTCAAAGAAAAACTGTTGATGCTTTATCGCTACTTCAGCACCAGCTGTTTTGGTTCTGTTACCACAATTTGTGGCTTTTCATTAAATAGAACCAATTTGCCTGTAACACACATCTTTTTGTTTAAATAGGTTTTTTCAGGCTCTTTAAATTTAGCCAGATCTGCTTTGTAGATAACCACCGTTAACAATTGCTTGGGAAATTCTGCTCCTAAATTGATCAGAGTGAGGTTGGCCAAAGCCCTTGTTGTATATACAGAATCGCAGATGGTTACCTCTTCTCCAATGTGTTTGGCAACATCTTTAATAGCGATGGTAGTTTGGCTTTTGGCCAAGCTTACCACAAATAAGAAAACGATTAGCGACAATAATTTTTTCATAACTAAAACAGAAATATAACCACTAATATATATGTTTAAACTCTTATTAAGGGTATTGAAATTATATTTCTTCAAAAGAAATGAAAGTTACTTTAAAAAAAATAGATCCATCAATTGGTACATGTGTAAAAAATTGACCGTAAAGCGTTTAGGCCACCCAAACATTTAAACCTCTAAGTATGTTAATATCTTGTTAACAAAACAAAGTTGATATATTTTATTTTAGCATGCAGATAATGCAACCTACACATGAAACCGAAATTTGATTGTCTTTATTTTCTTGAGAATACAGCTATCTTTATCATCGAGATCAAAAGAACCGATCTGAGTGAAGATGCAGATAGCTCATCCGTTTATCAATGGATGAAGATTGACAAATCAACTTTAGGTATTACGCTGTTGAGTTTTCGTTCTATGGATTCTTCTGCGCAGGTTGAAGAAAGGTTTTTTGAGGAAGGTTACCTCAAGTTTAATGAACATGATGGGACTTTTATCGAAAAATTCAACTCAGGACAGCACCAGTTGACCAATCGGAAAAACGCTATACTTTCTGAGCCTATTAAAGATAGCATTGAGAATTACCTATTAGTTAATTCTCTTGTCCACCAGAACTAAAGTTCGCACCTTCAAAAATATTGGTATGGGTCGAATGCTGATCATCCAGAATATTGCAACTTATAATTGCTTATTAAGGTTGAAACAAAGAATTGGCTAAATAGCTATGGTGTGAAAAATGTAGATTTTAAAATATGAATTACACAAAATAGGTATATTTTTCCCCATTATTACCCAAATACAATTAAACTTGTCGAAAAACATCTACAAGCTTATCGAAGAGTTACTACTTAAAAATTGCTTAAAAGTATATATTCTAAGCAAATAAGGCATATTTCAATATTTACTACATCATCATTCACTATAGATTCGCGAAATGGCACTACAGTTGCCTTACAGTTAACATCAATATTATAGAAATGAAAAATTTAAGATCAATATTTGTTATCACTGCTTTATTAACTTTAAGCTTTACTGCTTTTTCAAGTTTTATCAAAGCTGATCAATCAACAGCTCCTGAAAAAGCACAAGATCTAAAAATTGCTCAAGCGCATGTTACCAAGAAACTTGCAAATGATCCACTACATGGCGACGTCTGGTTCGCATTTACGGCAATAGGCTTTATTGGTGCCTACTTAGCCTTCAAAAAATAATACGCAGTTAGCAAAATATATAGTTATTAATTGTTCTCCCAATTTTAGTATAAGCAGCCCAATACCTGGGCTGCTTTTTTTATACAATCTGTTTATCTCAATATTTATTCTAAGCCTTTGCAGTTGATAACTGGGCAAAAGTTGATAAATAATATAAACAACTCATTACCAACTGTGTTGTGTAGATACATTTAAGCTATATGTTATGGAAAAGTGTATTTATGTAGTAGAAGATAATGCAGGGATCAGAGACGTAATTGAATTTTTGCTTACTGAAGAAAAATATCAGGTCAGAACCTGTCCAAATGCCACAAACTTTTGGCAGTTGATGAAAAAACATACCCCAGATATGATTGTATTGGATATTATGTTGCCCGATGGAAATGGGCTCGACATCTGCAATCAACTTAAAAAAAGTGTAAAAACCTACCATATCCCAATTATGATGATGTCGGCAAATAATCACCTCAACACCGTTAAGGCAAAATGTGATGCAGAAGATTTCATCAACAAGCCATTCGACATCAATGATTTCTTAGAAAGGATTGGCCATCACCTAGAGAATTAAGATTTGATCAATAAAATGAGTAAACTGCTCCTCCTCAGTTGAGAAGCAAGTGTGTGATATAGATAAAATTTCGGCAAAAAACAGCCTCAAAAAAGTCAATGTTAAGCGCTAAAGCACTTGTTAACATAATGATAATATGAAATTAACCTATGAACAACATAGCTTTGTACAAATCAAAAATTTTCATGAAAAAGAATAAACAAAAGGCACTCGTTAAAGAATCAAAGAAGGTAGCTAAGCAGGAAATAAAGAACAACATCGTTGAAGATTTGAAAAAGATTGTTGGAAAGTTTGGTCAGACTTCTAAAAAAATGGATAAGGTGATTGAAAAAGAAGCGACCTTATTGGCTAAAAAGCTATCAAAAGAGTTTAAAATTGTAGCGAAAGCTGTTGCAGATCAGAAAATTGAAGAGATTAAACCAACAGCAGAAAAAACAGTCAAACTAGAGGGGAAAGTCCCTGTAAAAAAAACTGTTAAAAAATCGGCTACCCCAAAAGAAAACACATCAGTTTAAATACAGTTATAATCTAGAGTTAAGGGCCTGATCATTTGATATGATTTAGGCCTTTTTATCTTTTAGTTCATTGGTCATTGGTTTATTGGTTCATTGGTCATTGGTCATTGGTTCATTAGTTTATTGGTTCAATAGCATTATACATTACTAAACCTTTATGCTTTGGGAAGTGAGAAACAAAACCTACTTCCTGAACCAATGGCGCTTTCTACCCAGATCTTTCCATTTTCTGCTTCTATAAAATCTTTAGAAATAGCCAGTCCTAATCCTGAACCAGATTTGTTCTGTCCATCTGTTGGCACCTGATAATAGCGGTCAAACAATCTCTTCTGGTGTTTTTCTTCAATGCCTTTCCCAAAATCCTTCACAGAAAATTCTATAAATTGCCCTTGTTCAATCACCTGAATAATAATTTTTGATTTTGATGGGCTATATCTTAGCGCATTGGACAAGAAATTGACCAAAACCCAGGCCGTTTTTTGTACATCTGCATGAATGTTCGGCAAATTGTTTTTACTGATCAACTCCAACTGGATCTCTAACTGTTGGGCCTGAAAATTCACTACATCCAATGCTAGGCCTACGATCTGTTGTGGATTTGTCTGCACCACATTGAGTTGCAGGTTGCCTGTTTCTACTTGTGCCAGATCCAATAGCTCACTCGTGATCTTCAATAGCCGTTCGCTATCTTCTTTGATATGGGTAACCAATTGGGTCTGTTCTTCGTTCATTGTCCCTACCCTTTCGTCGTTCAACAACTTTAAGCTCATTTTAATAGACGATAAAGGTGTTTTCAGTTCGTGCGAAACCGTAGCGATGAAATTGGTCTTGGCCTCGTCCAGTTCTTTAAATTTGGTAATGTTTTTCAAGATATAGACTTTACCGGCAGATTTTCCGGTAGAAATTACCGTATCCTCATTCGGTTCTTCAAAGTTTGGGATGGTGATTTCCCTGTTCTCTAATAAAAAATAGGATTCTTTCTCATTGGCATAGATCTTTAAAGGTTCGTCGCCAGGATTTTCTGCCAAGACCCTTCTCAGCAATTCATTTTTCTGACTAAGTTCAGCAGCACTTTTTCCAATGGCCTGTACCGAATTGAGGTCTAATAACTGTTTGGCTACCTTGTTTAAAAACAAGACTTCTTGTTTCTCATTTAGTCCAATGATGGCATCCTGCATGTGTTCGATAATGGTTTCGATGCGCTGTTTCTCAGATTTCAATAATGCGATATTGGAATTGTCCCAATTTTTAAGCTCTACTGCCATTTTGTTAAATGCCAAGGCCAGTTCGCTAAATTCGTCACTTCCTTTAACTTCCAAGCGTTGTTTATAATTTTTACGACTGATCTCGCCAATACCTTTCAATAGCTCGCGCAAAGGATTGGCGATAAAACCAGGGAAATTGACGATGAAACTAAACAAGATAAGAAAGGTGATCGATGCGGTGATTCCCAGATATAATGTTGCCTTTTCTGTTGCTCGTTGGGCATTGTCATTTTTCTTCACAATGGCGTCCATGTTCAGTTCATCGATGTTGGTAAGCTGCAATCGGATCTGGGAAAGTATCTGTTCTTTTTGCTGGTTGCTTCCATTGGTAGCCATCAGGTTTTGAAAAGCATTTCTTAAAGCTACGACGGCTTCTTTTTCGCCTTTTTCAGTTACATTCTGCTCTTCCAATTTGAGTACCTGATCAAACATTTTGCGATTGGCCTGATTAAGGTTACCATGCTCACGATCAAGTGCCGCACGCATCTCGCTTACATAAACCAACGATTTATAATTATCCTTTAAGATCACCTTCGAATGCATGGAAATCTCATTGATCTGGTAAAGGGAAATCCCTCCAAAACTGATCACGATCAAGAATAAAAAGCCGAAGCCTAAGCGGAGTTTTGTTTTAATTTTCATCGTTTTATATTTTTAGGACAAGATGACCAAGTCCGTATCTTTTTTTGCCATTGCTTTTAACAATCCATTAAATACGCTGGTACTTAAGATCAATTGGAACAGGTTAAAGTGTGGTTTACCTATGCAAATGGTGGTGATCTCTTTTTCATCGGCCATATTGATAATGGTTTTGGTGATCTCATCACTTTTTATCCTGATGATCTCGGCGCCCAGCTCTGCTGCCAACTTCAGGTTGTTGAGTAAATATCGCTGTTTGTCTAATTTAATACGGCTGGCATTTTCTTTATTACTTTGTACATACAAAACAATCCATGGCGAATGGTAATAAGAAGCCAGTCTAGCCGTTTTTCTGATCACCACTTTTGCTGTTTCCTGATTGGAAGAAATACAGGCCATGAAACGTTCCTGCCTCAACTTGATCTGTTTGGGTACTTCTATATTTACCTTACGCTCAACCTGATGGGCTACTTCTTTTAAGGCCAACTCTCTTAACTGCAAGATCTTTTCAGACTTGAAAAAATTGTTTAAGGCCTGTTCGATCTTGTTGGCCTGATAAATCTTCCCTTCCTTTAACCTGGTCAATAGCTCATCGGCCGTTAAATCAATATTTACGATTTCATCTGCTGTTTCCAGAATTTTATCTGGTATTCGTTCTGTAACCGAAATCCCTGTGATCTGTTCTATCTCTTGGTTGATGCTTTCTAAATGCTGAATGTTAACGGCCGAAATTACACTAATTCCTGCATCTAAAATATCATAAACATCTTGCCAACGTTTTGCATTTTTACTGCCTTCTGCATTGGTGTGCGCCAGTTCATCAACCACCACAATTTCTGGATGTGCATTTAAAATTCCCTGCACATCCATTTCTTCAATTTCCTTGGCGCGATAAAAGATTTTCTTACGTGGAATAATAGGCAGGCCAGCCAACAGGTCGTGGGTTTCTTTACGCTGGTGTGTTTCGATGTAACCAATACGGATATCAACTCCATTGCGCAATAAGGCATGGGTTTCTTGTAACATGCGATAGGTTTTGCCCACCCCTGCACTCATCCCAATATAGATCTTTAGTTTCCCTCTTCGGTTCTTTTTAACCAGATCCAAAAACTCCCGAACCTTATTTTCTTCTTCCATTTTAAAGCGTATTAAGTATCAAGACTGAATGCCTAATGAGTATCCTATTTACCACCTCTAAAAAGCTACTGCTATACTTGCCGTAATTGTTGCATTATTATTTACCATATTGGTGTTACGCGTAAAGATCTTGTCCTTACTGTCGTATAACTTACCTTCTAACCGCACTACCGCATTGTTAACTGGAGCATAATCTAAATTTAGCGAATAACCTTTGGTTTGAAAGCCATTTGTTGTGCCTGTGGCAATCAACATTCCGTTTTTATCTTTATAATATTCAAACCTCCCTGCAATGGCCCATTTAGGATCAAATTTGTATTGGGCGATCAATACCGGAGAGATGATTTCATTTTTAGCGGACTCTCCTTTTACTTTCTGCTGTGTGCCATAATCAAAGCCAGCGGTTAGTCCAAATTGTGCTGTCAACTGTGCAATGGCATAAAAGTTATGGTAAACCCTATTTACGCGTACTGCATTTAAGCCTTCTGTACCGATATAATTGCTATAGTTAAAGGTAAGTTTTCCATTTGGTTTATAGCTGAGCTGTACTCCCCCTGCAGGTTTGCTGTTGCCATCTTGACGGCTGATCCTCTGCCAACCATTTAGGTACAACAATACTGCGGTTAACTTACCATCTGTGGTGCTATAACTTAGCTTTGCACCAGACTCATAATATGGTGTATTTTCTGACGATATATTTCTGGTCAATACCCAACAATCTTTAGAAATGGCACTTTCAAAACCAATGTGTGAAGAAAAAATACCAGCATCTAACCATAAGTTTTCTTTTTCGCTTAGCCTGATACCCGCATTGGCTTCAAAAATGTTTTTGAGCACGCCAGGTTCTGCGGCCAGATTGGCATTGGTGTAAGTACCTGCCATCAAAGCGATATTGGCTCTCACTTTATCATTGTCGTAATTGGCTTTAATAAAGCCTAGATTTAGGTTTACTTCATTGTGTCTGTTGTGTGAGTAGATAAATCCAGGTCTATTGTTATTGGCTGGCTGATTAAAATCGTAGCCATAATAAGTCTCTAAATAACCAGAAACCTTAATTTTTGGACTTTCTTGTGCTTGTAGGTATTCGGTTGCAAATAAGGCTGCAACAGCCATTGTTATTATTTTTTTCATTTGATTTTTATTCTTTTAAAGTATTTCTAGTGAAGAGGCGTTCATCAATAATTTATTTCAGCTCGTCTAAGGCTAAATTCAATTTCAACACATTTACAGTCGATGGGCCAAATAAGCCCAGCAATGGTCCATCAGTATTTTTTACAACCAATTCGGCAATTTTTCTTTCGTCTATGTTACGGTAGGCAGCTATCCTTTTGATTTGGATGATGGCACCTTGTTCAGAAATGTTTGGGTCTAGGCCACTGCCTGATGCCGTAACCATATCTGCTGGGATATCTGCTCTTTTAATGCTAGGATTGTATTTCAACAAAGTGTTGATCCGGGCAGCAACTTCTTTTAAATAGTCGGCATTAGAAGGTCCTTTGTTTGAACCTGCAGAACCAGCCGCATTGTAACCAACAGCCGAAGGACGGCCCCAGAAATATTCTGGTTTGGTAAATAATTGGCCTAATGCGGAATAACCGACAACTTTACCATTTTTGGTGATTTTTTCTCCACCTCCGTTTCCTTTGCTCAATTTCCCTGCAAGTGCAATACCCATTGGATAGACAACACATAACAACACGATCAAAACCAGTGTTAAACGGATGGATTGTATGATATACTTTTTCATGATTTTTATTTTATGATTACAATAATTCAGTTTTGTTATTCTAAGTTGTGGTCGTCCTGAGCCTGTCGAAGGAGCTATAACATTGCTTTTCGACAAGCTCAACGTGACAGCATATTTATATACAGATCCCGACCAATAGATCAATCAGTTTAATTCCTATAAATGGGGCTACAACACCACCAATTCCATAAATAAATAGGTTTCTACGCAATAAAGCCGTCGCTCCAATTGGTTTATAGGCTACGCCTTTTAAGGCCAATGGAATAAGGATGGGAATAATGATCGCATTGAATATCACAGCAGATAGAATGGCACTTTCTGGGCTATGCAAGCCCATTACATTTAAACTTTGCAGGGCTGGGATTGAAGCGATAAACAAAGCTGGTACAATGGCAAAATACTTGGCCACATCATTGGCAATAGAGAAAGTGGTTAAAGTACCTCTGGTGATCAGCAATTGTTTCCCTATTTCTACGATCTCTATCAGTTTGGTGGGATCATTGTCTAGATCTACCATGTTACCTGCTTCTTTTGCAGCTTGGGTTCCACTGTTCATGGCCACACCCACATCGGCTTGGGCCAGCGCTGGTGCATCATTTGTTCCATCGCCCATCATGGCTACCAATTTGCCTAGTGCTTGCTCATCTTTGATGTAGTTCATCTTATCTTCAGGTTTGGCTTCGGCGATAAAATCGTCTACCCCAGCTTTTTCAGCGATATATTTAGCCGTTAATGGATTATCTCCGGTAACCATTACCGTTTTAACACCCATTTTGCGTAAGCGTTCAAAACGTTCGCTAATGCCGGGTTTGATGATGTCCTGCAGCTCAATTACACCTAAAGCTTTTTCATTTTCTGCAACCACCAATGGTGTTCCGCCATTAGAGGCAATGTGTTTAACCTTTTCTTCAATATCTGAAGGAAAAACATGACCAGCAGTCTGTACCATGTTTTGGATGGAATCAAAAGCGCCTTTTCTAATTCTTCTACCATCTGGTGTATTGATGCCACTAGAACGGGTTTCGGCAGTAAACTTGATAAACTCTGCTCCTGCTGGCGCTGTTGCGATGAGAACCGAATGGTCTTCTTTGGCCAATTCTATGATTGATTTCCCTTCTGGTGTTTCGTCTGCTAAGGAACTCAATACACAGGCCTCGATAAAGTCTTTTACAGTTACACCTGCAGTGGGATAAAAGTTAGTTGCCTTACGGTTACCAATAGTGATCGTTCCTGTTTTATCCAACAGCAATACATCTATGTCACCAGCAGTTTCAACCGCTTTACCCGATTTAGTAATTACATTTGCCCTTAATGCCCTATCCATTCCGGCAATACCGATGGCAGAAAGTAAACCACCAATGGTAGTAGGAATTAAACAAACAAACAAAGAGATGAGTGCTGCAATGGTAATGGGCGTGTTGGCATAATCGGCAAATGGTTTTAAGGTTACACACACAATGATAAATACCAGTGTAAAGCTTGCCAATAAGATGGTCAATGCAATTTCATTGGGTGTTTTTTGGCGTGATGCACCTTCTACCAAAGCAATCATCTTATCTAAAAAACTTTCACCTGGTTCGGTGCTTACCCTCACCTTGATTTCATCGGACAATACTTTTGTACCGCCAGTAACGGATGATTTATCGCCTCCAGATTCTCTAATTACAGGTGCAGATTCGCCAGTAATGGCAGATTCGTCTATTGTTGCGATTCCTTCTATGATCTCGCCATCAGTAGGGATGATATCTCCTGTTTCACAGATAAATACGTCTCCCTTTCTCAATAGGTTGGAAGAACGGATTTCGTAACTTCCGTTGGCCAATACCACTTTTGCAGGTGTTTCTTCACGTGTTTTACGTAAACTATCTGCTTGGGCCTTACCTCTTGCTTCGGCAATGGCTTCTGCAAAATTGGCGAACAATACCGTAAGCAATAAGATCAAGAAGATGAAAAAATTATATATTGGAGATCCTTGATCTGTATGATTGATTGAGTATATGGTAACATAAGCCATTATCAATGTGCCAATCTCTACTGTAAACATTACAGGATTTCTGACCATCAGCCTTGGATCTAGTTTTATAAATGATTGTTTAAGCGCTGTTTGAACTAAGGCAGGCTCGAATAATTTATTTGAAGTTTTCATTTTTTATTTTGTTAATTATAGACCTATTTAAGCATCGTAAAATATTCTGCCAATGGGCCTAATGTTAGTGCTGGGAAATAAGAAAGTGCATTGAGTACGATAATGATGGCAAAAGTCATCAAGCTGAAAGTCAACGTATCTATTTTTAAGGTACCAGCAGATTCGGGGATGAATTTCTTTCTGCCCAACAGCCCAGCAATGGCCACGGGACCAATAATGGGTAAGAAACGACCAAGAAATATGACAATTCCGGTGGATAGGTTCCAAAATGTGTTGTTATCACCTAATCCTTCAAAACCAGAACCATTGTTGGCATTTGATGATGTCATTTCGTACAACATCTCCGAAAAACCATGAAAACCTGGGTTGTTCAACCAATTTTTTGGCTGCACTGTCCATGCGGCGTCGCCATAATTGGTAAAGAGGTGTGCCGATAAAGCTGTACCTGCCAAAATCAAAAATGGACTAAGCAAGGTAATGATCGCCGCAATCTTGATTTCTCGAGCTTCGACTTTATGTCCCAAAAATTCGGGGGTTCGTCCTACCATCAAACCAGATATGAAAACTGCAATGATGAGGTAGATGAAATAATTCAATATGCCCACACCACAACCTCCATAAAAACCATTGATCATCATGGCCAACAATTGCCATAAACCCGTTAAAGGCATGGTACTATCGTGCATTCCATTTACAGAACCTGTAGAAATAATCGTGGTTAAAGTACTCCAATAGGCCGTAGCTGCTGGACCAATCCGTACTTCTTTCCCCTCCATAGCCCCAGTATTTTGGGTGATACCCATTTTTGCGATTTCTGGATTTCCACCAAGTTCTGAGCTTAAGGTCGGAATCATCAACAATAACATCCCAATGGTCATTACGCCAAAAATCATCCATCCTAATCTTCTACGACGGATAAAATAACCGAAACAGATCACCATCGCAATTGGAATAATGGTCTGTGCCATCATTTCTACCATGTTGGTTACATAATTTGGATTTTCGAATGGATGGGCCGAGTTGGCACCAAAATAACCACCTCCATTTGTACCTAAGTGTTTGATGGCAATAAACTGTGCCGCTGGACCGCGAGATACATTAACCGTATCGCCCTGCATCGAAATAAACTGGTCTTTTGATTCGTAACTTGAAGGTGTACCATTAAATGTTAAGATCAAGGCGATGACAATAGCAATTGGCAACAACAAACGGGTAATCGATTTTACAAAATACTCCCAAAAGTTACCTAGCGTTTCGCTGGTTTTATCTCTAAAGGCTTTGAATAATACTACTGCAGCAGCAATACCTGTTGCGGCACTTACAAATTGTAAGAACATCAATACATATTGTTGGGTAAGGTAGCTTACACCGCTTTCGCCAGAGTAATGCTGCAGGTTGCAATTGGCAACAAAGCTGATGATGGTATTAAAGGCAAGGTCTGGAGTCATGCCAGGATTACCATCAGGATTTAATGGTAGTTTATCCTGATAGATCAATACAACAAAACCATAAACCAACCATACAGAATTGATCAATAACAACACCTTTAAATGTTGTTTCCAGTTCATCTGTTCTTTAGGGTTGATCCCAGAAAGTTTATAGATTCCTTTCTCAAGTGGGTTTAAAAAGTCTGTCCATACTTTTTCCCCACCAAAAACCTTGGCCAGATATTTACCTAGCGGAATGGCGATGACAAGTGTGAGCAGGAAAGTGGCGATAATGCCGAGAAATTCTGTGTTCATTTTCTTTTTCTAAATGGTAAATAATCGAGATGCAAATGGAATAAGGTCTTTATACCCAACCCCTCAATCTCTAATTAAAATTTTTCTGGTTTGATGAGTACGTAAACCATGTAAAGGAATACAGCTACTGCGATGATAAATAGTGTTAGCATAAGTCTAGATGTTTTCGAACCAGTCAATGGATTTATACATTATCCAACAAAAGACAAGTAGGGTGAGCAATAAGATAATCGTGATCATGTTCTTTAATTTTCAACGCCTATACCAATAGCTATACCAGCCAGCATAAAAAACACACAACACACTAATCAACAACAACTTATGCTATTTTACAAAATTGAAGACATAAAAAAACCCTTCCAAAATGGAAGGGTTTTTATCGAAATGAAAATGTTGTTTAAAGCGAAATATATTTCATTCTTTTTTGTACTACTGCTGAAACCTTTTATAAAAAGTATTCATCTAGTCTTCCTGAAGATGGTATTCTTCTATTTTGCGGTACAAGGTAGTTAACCCGATATTCAATAAGCGAGCGGTTTCGGTCTTGTTACCCTTGGTGTGCAGCAAAACTTTTTGGATGTGTTGTTTTTCTATGGTCTGCAGATCAAGTGCATCGCTTTGTGGCGAATCGATAAAGAACTCGTTCGGCAGTTGGGCAGTATTCAAGGTATTGCCATCGGCCAAGATCACCAACCTTTCCATTACGTTTTTCAGTTCCCTTACATTTCCCTTCCAGTTGTGTTTGGTAAGGGCAGTGAGCAGTTTTTCGTCCATTTTCAGTTTTGGTCGATTTACCTTTTTGGCAAATTCACTGAGGTAAAAATCAGCCAACAAGGTAATATCGGCTTTGCGCTCTCGCAAGGCAGGTAAGGGAATAATAAATACAGATAAACGATAATAAAGATCTAACCTAAAATGTCCGGCATCTGCCTGCTCTTTTAGGTTACGGTTGGTGGCAGCGATGATCCGCACATTGACCTGACTGGTAACGGTTGCCCCTATTTTAATAAACGATTGATTTTCTAATACCCTTAGTAATTTAGCCTGTAGATCTAGGTTCATTTCTCCTATCTCATCTAAAAACAAGGTACCGCCGTTAGCTTCTTCCAACAATCCTTTTTTATCTTTGTTGGCACCAGTAAAAGCTCCGGCCTTATATCCAAACAGTTCGCTTTCTAATAACTCAGGACTAAATCCACTGCAATTTAAAGCTACAAAAGGTTTTAAGCTCCGTGGGCTTTCGTAATGGATGGCCTGTGCAAATACTTCTTTTCCGGTACCGGTTTCGCCCAATAACAATACAGTGGTATCGGTAACCGCCACTTTCTCTGCCAAGGTGATGGCCTCTTTGATCGCTTTTGAGTTTCCCAAAATATTCTTGAAACTGTATCTGCCCACAATCTTGCTTTCAAGCTCATACACCCTTAATTGCAGTTCGGCCTTGGCAATGGCCTTGTACACCAATGGAATGATCTTGTCGTTGTCGTCGCCTTTGGTCAAGTAGTCAAAAGCACCATTTTTAATGGCCAATACTCCATCGGCTATTGTTCCGTATGCCGTAAGGTTGATGATTTCGATATAAGGTTTAATGGCCTTGAGCTGTTTAACCAACTCTACTCCATTTGCATCTGGTAATTTCACATCGCTGATCACTACAACCACATCATGTCCACTGACCATCTTTAGTCCTTCTTTGGCATTTTGTGCTTGCAAAACAATAAAACCTTCTAATTCTATGATCCTGGCCAATAAACTGCGGATCTTACTTTCATCGTCAATGATGAGTATGGTTGAGCTCATGAGTTGAAATTATGTGACAATATTAGGTATAAAGATTTCAAAATCCTTGCCTCTGTTAAAATTATAAAGAGGGTTATTTATTAAACGTAGATCGCTACATTTGCTTTATGCTTAGAATTGGAATAGCTGAAGATGACATCAAAATTGCTGCGCTTTTAAAGTCTGCCTTAGAAGAAAATGGCTATACTGCTGTTGCGATTGCCTCTGGTGAAGCCGCTTTGCAGGTATTTGAACAAGAAAAATTCGATCTATTGATCTTAGACGTGATGATGCCGGGTATCAATGGTCATCAGCTTTGCCAAAAGATCAGGGTAAGCAATCCAAATATCCCGATATTGATGTTAACTGCCCTAGGTACAGTTGATGATAAAGTAACAGGATTGGAAGCCGGAGCAGACGATTACCTGGTTAAACCCTTTCATTTAAAAGAGTTATTGGCTAGGATAAGTGCATTGTTAAGAAGGCATCAACCACAAAATACTAAAGAAAACCTTCACCTACTCTGTTATGAAGACCTTTGCATGGATACCTACAGCAAAGAGGTAAAAAGGGCGAATGTACCCATCAACCTCAGTGCGAAAGAATATGTGCTTTTAGAACTCTTTTTGCGCAACCCCAACCGTCTACTTTCCCGTCAGTTTATTGCAGAACAGGCATGGGATATCAATTTTGATACAGGTACGAATGTAATTGATGTATACGTTAACTTTTTGAGAAAAAAGATTGAAAAAGGCTTTGAACGCAAGTTGATCCATACCAAGATCAACATGGGCTATATCTTAAAATAGATGAAGATAAAGGATAGGTTGGCATTGAATTTTACATTGATCAGCACAGGTATGCTACTGTTTGTGTTGTGCAGTGTGTATGTAATCTTCCTTAAGTTTTTAGAGGCCGATTTCTATGCCCGACTTACCGACCGTACCATGGTAACTGCCAAATTGTACTTGGAAGCGGATGAAATATCAAGAGATGCACTGAACAAAGTGAGGAGCCAATACCTTGTTAAGCTGAGCGATGAGGTGATCCGGATCTACGATTCCAAAAACAAGGCAACCTTTATCGGGGATCGGGCCCAGTATTGGACAGCAGAGGTAATTGATAAAGTGCGCAAAGAACGCAAGATCCAGTTTAAAGATGGCGAACATCAGGTGGTAGGTATCTTTTACAAAGACAACCAAGGCGATTTTGTGATCCTGGCTTCCGCTACCGACCAAAGCTCCCATTACCGTTTGAAAAAACTGTTCAAGATCATGTTGGCAACCTTTGTCATCATTTCTATCCTCCTCTTATTTTCAGGTAGATGGCTTGCCAAAAAAATTCTTCAACCTTTACACTTCTTTATGGAAGAGGTTAAAAAAGTAGGTTCTTCCAACATGGAGTTTAGGGTAAAGGAAACGGATACGAAAGACGAGATCAATCAATTGGCGAAGAATTTCAACCAGTTGATGGAAGAATTGGAACAAGCTTTTATCCTACAAAAAACATTTGTTTCCAATGCCTCCCACGAGCTGAGGACCCCCATTACCCGAGTGATGATGACCGCAGAATTGGCTTTATCTAAAGAACGTCAAGTTACTGATTATCAGAAAGTATTGGAATCCATGCTCGAGGATATTTCAAAGATGGACCACATCATTACTGGCTTGCTTACACTGGCCAAAGTAGATCTGGAATTGGCCAGTTCGCATCTTTCGCCCATCCGCTTAGATGAGGTACTGATCGACCTTAAAGAAGAATGGAAAAAGCAGAATAACCTTACCATTCAATTGACTTTTGGAGCGCTAAGCGACGAACCTATCTTATTGGCAAATGCCATATTGCTCCATATTGCGTTGAACAACATCATTTCGAATGCATTCAAATTCTCAAATAACCAAACCATTGAATGTATACTGCAAGCCACGCCCCAACAGCTCACATTACAAATCAAAGACCATGGTATTGGCATCGCAGCTGATGACCTAGTGGAAATGTTTAAACCCTATTACAGTCGCTCTGCACAAAGTGGACATCATGGAGAAGGAATGGGCCTATATATGGCATCCAAGATTATTTCACTATTTAAAGGTAATATCGAAGTCGAGTCGACAATTGGACAAGGAAGTAGCTTTATCTTGTCGTTCCCTAAACTTTAATCCCATTTTAATTTCGCTTTAATTCGGCTTTAATTTGCTGGCAATAGCTTTGCCGAATGAAGACAATCCGTTTATTGTTCGCTTTCATGCTATTGTTCCATGTAGCCGCAATTGCCCAGACCGATAGCCTGAAATTAGACCTTAGCCAAGCAGAGCGCTTATTTTTAACCCGAAACTATCAACTGTTGGCGGCAAACTACCAGATTGGGCAGGCACAGGCAGAGATCATCACCGCCAAACTGTTCGACAATCCAGAACTGAGTTACGAAAACCTATTTTACAATCACGAAACCAAGAAGTTTTTCGAAACTTCTTTTGCTACAGGACAATACAATGCACAAATTTCTCAGTTGATCAAACTGGCAGGCAAGCGCAAAAAAAACATAGCCTTGGCACAAACAGGTGTAAAAGTTGCCGTACAAGAATATGCGGACCTGTTGAGGAACCTCCGTTTTCAGTTAAGGAACACATTTTATAAAGCTTATTACAATGGCCAATCTATAAAGGTGTATGATCAAGAAATCACTTCTAGCCAACAATTGCTAAATGTTTATCAACAACAGCTAAAAATGGGCGATGTTGCCGCAAAAGATGTGATCAGGATCCAGTCTTTATTGATCAACCTTAAAACAGAACTCAACAGCTTGTTAAATGAGTTGGAAGACAATTACAAGGACATTAAACTGATGTGTGGCCTTGAGGCCAATGTTCCACTGAACCTAGTGCTTAACCCGGCTCAGGGGTTAGGAAACGAAGTCCAAAAAACTCCATATACCACCCTACTCGATTCTGCCAAAACCAATAGGTCCGATTATCAATTGGCCAAAACCAGTTTACAATATAATGAAGCCAATTTAAAGCTGCAAAAAGCAATGGCCGTACCAGATGTAGAACTCTCGCTCAGTTATGACCTGAAAGGAAATTATCCAGAAAAATATACCGGTATCGGTATTAGGGTTCCTATTCCCTTGTTCAACCGCAATCAGGGCGAAATCAAAAAAGCTAAAATTGGCATTGAAGCAGCCAACACAACGATCCAGATGCAAGAGGCTTTATTGGCCAACGAGGTATATAACAGTTACCAAACCGCCCTCAGGTCCGAACAGCAATACAAAAGCATTGACCCACAATTCAGTACCAATTTTGACCAATTGATGGTAGGTATAAATAAAAATTTCAAAGACCGGAACATCAGTCTGATCGAGTTTTTAGATTTCTATCAATCTTATAAAGAAAGTACACTGCAGCTTAACCAATTGAGGTTTGAAAGGCTGAGCAATAGAGAAGAAATTAATTACGTAACAGGTTCAAACATTTTCAAATAAACAGCATGCAGTTCAAGCAAAAAAAAATCAGTATCTACTTTATCCTATTGGCCCTATTGATCATGGAGAGTTGCAGTGAGCACAAAACTCCAGTGGTGGCACAAAAATTCGAAATCACAGATTCTCTGCTCAACCGCCTGCTGATTGATACGGTACAACAAGCCAACAGTAAAACCGACCTTAGTTTTTCGGCCAAGATCACAGAAGACCAAGAGCGTAAAGCCGAGATCTTCCCCATGGTAAGTGGTACTTTAAGACAAATCGGCATTAAGGTTGGTGATCAAGTAAGTAAAGGACAAACTTTGGCTACGATGAGCAGTTCAGAAATGGCGGGCTTTGACAAAGAAGAAATTACTGCTAGCGCCGAAATGAAAAATGCAGAACGCAATCTGAAACAGGCCCAAGCCTTGTTTGAAAATGGCCTTTCTTCTGCAAAAGAACTGGAAGAGGCCAAAAACGATTACGAGATCAAAAAAGCTGAACTGAAAAGAGCAAGTAGTGTGTTAAAGCTAAATGGAGGCAACAAAACTGGCGCATATGCTATCAAATCGCCCATTAATGGATTTGTGATCGAAAAAAATGCGAATAGCAATATGCAGATCCGTAGCGATTTTGAGAAAAGCCTTTTTACCGTTGCAGATCTTTCTACGGTTTGGGCCATGATCAATGTTTACGAGTCTGATATCGCTAAACTGAAAGAGGGTAATCAGGTGAGCATCTCTGTACTGGCCTACCCAGAAAAGATATTTACAGGAAAAATCGATAAGTTATATAGCTTAATTGACCAAGACAGTAAGGTAATGAAAGCAAGGGTAAGCATCAGTAATCCAGGTTATACCTTAAAGCCGGGCATGTTGGCTACCGTAAAAGTGGCAGCAAGTACAGGCATCAATCTACCTGTTGTAAATGCAAGGGCCATTATTTTCGACGACAATAAAAACTATGTGCTGGTGGTAGATCCAAACAAAAAGGTCCACATCCAAGAGATTGAGCTTGGACGCAAAACAGCTGATAAGGCCTACATCAGCAAGGGGCTAAGTGCCGGCGATCAAGTCATTTCTTCAAAACAGGTATTCTTATTCGAAAGCCTGAAAAAATAACTTATTCTTTCATCCCTCCTAATTTACCGTAATGAACAAATTCATTAAGAGTGTTATCGGTTTTGCGCTAAAGAACAAATATTTTGTTTTTTTCATCACTTTTATCCTTGTGCTTTCGGGCTATCTCAGCTTTAAGCACACTACCATAGATGCCTTTCCTGATGTAACCAATACCAACATCACCATTATTACCCAATGGCCAGGACGTAGTGCCGAAGAGGTCGAAAAATTTGTAAGCAGACCGCTAGAAATTGCAATGAATCCAACAGAGAAAAGAACAAGCATCCGTTCTTCTTCCTTATTTGGTCTTTCTATTGTGAAGGTAACTTTCGAAGATGACGTAGATTATGCAGCCGCAAGGGTCCAAGTCAACAACCATTTAGCAGAAGCCGACCTACCAGAAGGTGTTCAGCCCGAGGTACAGCCACCTTACGGACCAACCGGAGAGATTTTCAGGTATACCCTAACCAGTGATCAAAAATCGATTAGAGAATTAAAAACCTTGCAAGATTGGGTGATCCAAAGGGAATTGTTAGCCGTTTCTGGCATTGCTGATGTAGTAAGCTTTGGTGGAGAAGTTAAAACCTATCAGATTACCGTTAATCCAGAAAAAGCGATCCAATATGGCGTAAGTGCAACCGAATTGTTTGAGGCCGTTTCTAAAAGCAATATCAATGTGGGTGGCGATGTGATCGTTCAAAGTGGGCAGGCTTACGTGGTAAGGGGAATTGGTGTTCTGAACAACATTGATGAGATTAGGAATATTGTCGTAGATAATGTAAATGGAACACCAATCTATGTAAAGACCATTGCCGATGTTGCAGAATCTACCCGCCCACGCCTGGGTCAGGTTGGAAGAGACTTAGATCCAGATGTAGTTGAAGGGATTGTGGTGATGCGCAAAGGTGGAAATCCGAGCGAAGTGATTGCCAAACTGAAAGAAAAGATCAACGACATCAACAATAACCTCTTACCAGGAGATGTAAAGATCAAAGCATTTTACGACCGCGAAGATCTGGTCAATTATTCTGTCCATACTGTAATGAGCAACATGTTGGAGGGAATCTTGTTCGTTACGCTTATTGTTTTCCTTTTCATGGCCGATTGGCGCACCACCTTGATCGTATCCATTATTATTCCACTAGCCCTCTTGTTTGCTTTCATCTGTTTAAAACTGAAGGGCATGCCAGCCAATCTCTTATCTATGGGGGCCATAGATTTTGGGATCATTATAGATGGGGCCGTGGTGATGGTAGAGGGCATATTTGTAGCGCTAGACCATCATGCCAAAAAAGCAGGAATGCCACGTTTCAACAAGATGAGCAAGTTGGGTCTGATCAAAAAGGCTTGTTTAGAAAATGGTAAAGGTATCTTATTTGCCAAACTGATCATCATTACCGGTCTGCTCCCTATTTTTACTTTTGAGAAAGTTGAGGGAAAAATGTTCTCGCCCTTGGCATGGACCTTAAGTTTTGCCTTGTTGGGTGCTTTAATCTTAACTTTTACGTTAGTGCCCGCTATGGCCAGCGTATTGTTAAAGAAGGATGTAAAAGAAAAGCACAACATCTTTCTAGAATGGATCACGAAAAAGACATTGAAGATCTACGATGCCTGTTTTAGAAAGAAAAAACTCGTTTTCGGTACGGCCATTGTAATTTTGGTATTGGGTGCCTTTAGCTTTAAATTTTTGGGCACCGAGTTTTTGCCAACTTTAGACGAAGGCTCGATATATGTAAGGGCCACTGGTCCGTTGAGCATCTCGCTAGATGAGACCAAGAAATTGGCTAACGACATGAGGAAGATCTTTTTGAGTTTTGAAGAGGTAAAACAGGTAATGTCGCAAACCGGCCGGCCAAACGACGGTACAGACGCTACGGGCTTTTACAATATGGAATTCCATGTAGATATCTATCCAAAAAAACAATGGAAAAGAAAACAGACCAAAGAAGAACTGATTGAAAGGATGCAGGAAAAACTAAAGAGTTTTCCGGGCATCAGCCTTAACTTTTCTCAACCCATTTCAGATAATGTGGAGGAAGCCGTATCTGGCGTAAAAGGCTCTATTGTGGTGAAAATGTTTGGAGAAGATTTTGAATACATCGAGAAACAAGAAGAAAAAATCGAAAATATCCTAAAAACAGTTGAAGGTATTGAAGATCTGGGCATTTTAAGAAACCTGGGCCAACCAGAACTACAGATCAACTTAGACCAAAAGAAAATGGCTCTGTATGGTGTAAGCACGGCTGATGCCAATGCCGTAATTGAAATGGCCATTGGCGGCAAGGCCGCTACGCAGATCTATGAGGGCGAAAGAAAATTCGATCTGGTAATCCGCTATCCAGAAGATTTCAGGAACGACGAAAGTTCCATCAGCAAGTTGCGTATCCCTACCCTTTCGGGCTCAAACGTACAACTGGGAGAAATCTCTACCATCAGAAAAATCACCGGCCCTAGTATGATCTATCGCGATAAACATAAACGTTATGGTGCCATCAAGTTTTCGATCAGGGGAAGAGACATGGGCAGTGTAATTGCCGAAGCCCAACAAAAAGTAAATGCCGCGATCAAATTGCCAAAAGCTTATCAATTGGAATGGGCTGGAGATTTCGAAAACCAACAAAGGGCCATTGCCCGTTTGGCTCAGGCCGTGCCTATCAGTTTGTTGTTGATTTTCTTTATCCTCTTTGTACTTTTTGGCAACATCAGAGATGCTTTATTGGTATTAAACAATGTACCTTTTGCTATGATCGGGGGTATTCTGGCCTTATTAGCGACGGGTGTAAACTTCAACATTTCGGCAGGCATTGGTTTTATTGCACTTTTTGGTATATGTGTGCAAAATGGGGTAATCCTGATTACTAAATTCAAGGCTAACATCGCTGATCTGAAACACCACCAGACATGGACTTTTACTGATGCCATGCGAGATGGGATTGCAACACGGTTTAGGCCCGTACTCATGACGGCCATGATGGCTGCCATTGGCCTGATGCCAGCTGCTTTATCAACCGGTATTGGTTCTGAGGCTTCAAAACCATTGGCTATTGTAGTGATCGGGGGTTTGATCACCAACACCTTGTTCAATCTCTTTGTCTACCCTATTGTATTCTACTGGTCTTATCAGAAGAAGGTAAAGCAACTAGGTTGAATATAGTCGATAGTTTTTAACCTATAAGTAAGTTAAGGATTTATATTTTGCACCAAAAATTTTTAATCAAACCTTTGTAAGGTTCTGGATTTTTAATCGACTAAATATTATTACCTTATATTTAAGTATGTCATCAGTTTATGCAAGACCCTAAGCCAGCAATAACCGAACTCGCTAACCCTCGACAATGGATTGTCAATTATGCCGATTATTTGTACCGTTATGCCATTACCAGAACAAACGACGAAGAACAGGCAAAAGACTTGGTACAAGAAACTTTTTTGGCAGGGTTGGAAAAAATCAATGCCTTTGAAGGGAAAAGTTCAGAAAAAACCTGGTTAACGGCTATCTTAAAACATAAGATCATCGACCTCTATCGCAAAAAATCAAATGGATTGAATACGAAGACTGAAGCCACAAATCAGGAAAATTTTCAGCAAGATTTTTTCAATAGTGAAGATGGCCATTGGAAAGAAGAACATCGACCAAAAGAATTTATCGCACTGCAAGAAGAACCTATGCAACAGCAGGAATTTAACAAGGTATTACAGCATTGTATGAAAAAACTACCAGAGCTCTGGTACGCGGTTTTTTCGATGAAACATATGGATGAGGAGTCAACAGAGGTGATTTGTACCACTTTAAAAGTAACACCCTCTAATTTTTGGGTAATCATCCACCGTACAAAACTCAGTTTGAGAGCCTGCCTACAAAAACATTGGATTTAAACCTTAACGTATGAACCCTATCACAAAAATTGCCTACAACTGCCAGAAAGCTACTTTCTTGATTGAGAAAAAACAACTTAGTCCTTTAACCTCCAGAGAAAAGATGGAACTTAAAATTCATTTGGCTGGTTGTGCGGTATGCAGGTTATTTCAGCAACAGAGTATTTTTATCAATAAGATGTTCAGTAAAACAGCAGATCATTATGCAAATACCAAACTCGATGAGGGTTTTAAATCAAGGCTACAACAAAAGATCAATCAGCAACTCAATGAGGACTAGCTGATCTTACTCACTAGTAAAAGCGAACTTTGTTGCATGATCTTGATTTGTCAGCTACATGTATAGTGAATACGATCAGTTCAGAATAGATTTAATCTTTGTTTTGAGTTCTGGTAATACATCCGATCCAAACCATTGATTTTTAGCTTGCCAAATATTGTTTCTTGGAGAAGGATGAGGTAATGGGAAGTATCTTGGCAAATATTTCTTGTATTGATGGACAGTCTCTGTCAACGTATGTGCCGCTTTGTTACCTAAATAATAATTTTGAGCATACTGTCCTACAAGTAGAATAAGTTGTAGGTTTGGGATTGATGCCAATAATTTTTGATGCCATAATGGTGCGCATTCAGGTCTTGGAGGTAAATCTCCTGTTTTTCCTGTTCCAGGAAAACAAAAACCCATAGGCATTAAAGCAATTAAGTCGGCATTATAAAATGTAGATTTATCTATGGCTAACCAATTACGTAGATTATCGCCACTTTTGTCATTCCATGGAATACCTGTGGCATGCACAATTCGACCTGGTGCCTGACCAATAATCATAATTTTGCAAGTTGAGCTCGCAGCAATAATTGGTCTTACCCCAAATTCAAGGTATTGTTCACAAGTTTTGCAGCCTCTAATTTCTTCTAGAAGTTTTTTGATCACAATTGTTTATCTGTTTGATCCACATATGTTTCCTTACACTTATAATTACTTAGTAACCACTTGGCTTAATTTTTCGATAAAGGAAAGGCAATACCATTGATCCAATTCCAGTTCCAAATAAAAGCCCCCTAAACAGATCAGGCAACTGTGCAAACTGCGAAACTGCCAAAGTTCCAGAAATTAAAAAAAGCCCTATTGGGATCAATACAAATCGTTTTCCAAATTTCTGTTTCATATTTTTAATAGTTACTCCAACATCTTGTTTTTTGTCAACTCGATACTTTTAATGGCGCCAACCGGAGCAATTTTAACTGCGGGGTTGCCCTTGGCCACATAGAAATAATAAGCACTATTTGATTCTATCAAATAAATATCTTCTGATTCTCCACTATTGTAATTGAGTTTGTAATTGTATTTCAATTTGTTGCCCTTGATCCTTTTGGCAATGATTTGCCCACCACCAATACCAAAACCTAAAAAGAAAGACAACAACATGATCGAAAGTATGGATATCGCTGCGTTTAAAAAAAGTCTTTTTAATACGCCTTCAGATTGTTCTCCTTTCATCTTGTCCAATTCAAATCTTTTGATGATCCATTTTTTATGTTTGTATCGATACAAGATACTTGGCAAACAAAAATGAAAGACAAACAATAAAAATACAAAGGTAAGTATAATCGGGCTCGAAGTTAAGGTAGCGATGGGACTGATCAAAATATCCATAATTGATGAATATTTTAAAATGTTGATCCCAATCTGATGAAAGAATACACTTTCTTTCAAAATTCCCAATACTACCAAGAAAAGATAACCCAAAGGAAGTAAATTTTGCGCTTTTTCTATAGATTTCATGTATGGCTGAATTTTACGAACTATTTGGGTTGACGGGACTTGATTTCGGTATTAAGTTGACTGAGGTAGATTACTCCAGGTAAAAGTGTCATTAAACATCCAGGAACTACAGCAAGCAATGTGAAATTTTTATTCTTAAAAATAAGATAAAGTAAAATTGAACATGAAACCACCATTACTATGCCTAAGCCAATGGTTACCCCAGTTATTTTCTTTTTCTTTTCGTACAGTTCTGCTAAAGTTAAATCTGATAATTTGTTCTTCTCCATAAAATGATACTATGTTTAGCCTATTCGGTTAAAAATTCGGCAAACTTGTTGATAACTGCTAATTATCCTCTAAATATAGCAATTGCCTTGGTTTGGTTATGCTTTATCACATGATTTTAGACTTAAATACCCTTTTTTTGTCCGAGATGACCCTAACTTTAATGAAAAAAGTAATTTAATTTTGAGCTTTATCAAGATAAATAACAAAATGAGAAACCTGATTTTTTTTATGCATACTTCGCTCGATGGTTTTGTAGCGGGGTCCAATGGAGAATTGAACTGGGTAAAGGTAGACGATGAGATCTTTGATTTTGTTGCCACCATGACGGCCAAAGCTGATACTGCCCTTTATGGACGAGTAACCTATGAAATGATGCAGAGTTATTGGCCAACTGCAGGCGATCATCCAGATGCTTCAAAGCATGATAGGGAGCATTCAATTTGGTACAAAAACGTACCAAAGGTTGTGCTATCCAGAACAATGAGCAAAGAAGGACTTGACAATACTACAGTGATCAGCGAAGGACTTGCAGTACACATCAATCAAATAAAAGAACAGGATGGCAAAGATATCTTAATCTTTGGAAGTCCATCAGCATCCCATTCACTGCTGGGCGAAGGTCTAGTTGACGAGTTTTGGCTATTTGTGAATCCAATCCTACTTGGAGATGGAATCCCCTTATTCAAAGGTGTAACTGAAAAGGTTAGATTGAAATTGATAGAATCGAAAACGTTTGCTTGCGGGGTAATTGCACTTCATTACGGAAAATAACGAAATTTGAATATCAAAACACAGCAACAGATTGAAGTGTAATTGCTAACCACTCCAAAATAAAGCTAATATACTAGAAGATGCGATAAGATATGGAGCCGAAGTTAATAGTGCAAAACCAAAATAGCTATAAGTTTTCTTTTCGACTATTTATTTGATGGTTATCTCTTATAGTATTTCGTGCTGTTTTAAAAAATCTGCTAGTTTTTCTGGGTGTACATCCATTAATAAAGTATGCAGACCAGTTTTTTTTGCCCCCTCAATGTGTTGCGGACTATCATCAATAAACAGTGTTTCTGTTGGATTAAGCCCGTTTTCTTTGATCACCTGCTCAAAGATATTGGTATTCGGTTTACGCAGGCGCATCTGTTGCGAAAAATAGGCCTTTTCAAAGTGTTGATCGTAATTGGCCAATCCAAATTCTTTTTGTAGGTAGCCAATGATCCAATCGTAATGGATTTCGTTGTTATTGCTCAACAAAAAGGTACGGTATTTCTCTTTAACTGCCAATAACACATCGTGGTTTTGGGCAGAAACACCGATCAACAAACTGTTCCAAGCCTCATCAATTGCCGCATCCGTTAAGTCTTGATTATGCGCTGCAGCTCTAATTCCTGCCCTAAATTGGGCTGGACTAATACCCCCTACTTCAAAATTATCAAATAATGGATTGTGTTTTTTATGTCCAAAAAAGTGCTCCGCATCCGTTATACCTAATTGTAAAAGAGCCGCTTGGGTACGTTTAAAATTGATTTCAAAGATTACGTTGCCGTAGTCGAAAATAATATTTTTTATCTTTTCCATAAAAACCGTTTCCAAAATTCGTTGCAAATATGTAACATTGCACTCGCAAAACCTAATCGGTTTTTCGGGGCCTATAGCTCAGTTGGTTAGAGTAGAAGACTCATAATCTTTTGGTCCCTGGTTCGAGCCCAGGTGGGCCCACTGTTTAAAAAGCCGCTTTTCTAAAAAGAGAAGCGGCTTTTTTTATTCCATAAAAACTTCTAACTATTGATCGGCAGCCATAGGCTTTAGTAATTTAAGGCAGATAAAGCAGAGCAGTGGAAAGCCTATATAATAAACCACAACCATGATCATTGGCAATATGCCTTCCGGTTGAACTGGATCTTTTTCATAGGTTTTTATCAAAAGTTGCAGACCAACATTCTTTTCATTGGAAAATAAGATCATTGAAGTAAAATTATAACCCAGGTGCAATGCAAATGGCAGTAATATAGATCGGGTCTTTACAAATGCAAAAGCAAACAAATAACCCATGGTGCCGGTAGAGACCAGCACTACCAACATTTGGATAGGCTGTCCGAGTATACCGTAAGAAAACCAATGAAAGATACCGAAAGCTATTGCAGATAAAATAACCGCTTTAGTGGCATTGAGTTTTTTGATCAGGATATATAATAATGCACCCCTAAAGATCAGTTCTTCAAAAACTATTCCTTTTAATACAAATAATGAGCTTTTGCAAAAATTGGCAGCCGTATAATCTGGATTCAATTTATAGGGATTTTGCACCCATAAAGAGATACCGAGATAAAGGCAAGATAAATAAACCAATGGCAGAGCTAGGCCAAACAGCATCAAAAGCAAGCGTTTAGGATAAGGATACCAGTTCAATACATTGAGGTTTTGACCAAGCGTATACTTTAACAATAACCAAGAAAGCAACAATTCAATAACAATAGCGAGCATAAGTTTTTTCTGTAAAAATATGCCCATTAAATTGTGGAAGATTACGACATTTACATACGCCGTAACAACGCCGTACTGCAAAAGAATGGATAATGCCCAAAAAGACAATGTTGCTAAACTGATCAAGGATGCACGCTTAAAAAAGGGCTACTCACAGCAACAGCTTGCCAACCTTACACAACTTAACCTACGATCGGTACAACATATTGAAAATGCCGAGGTATTGCCCAGGGCATACAACCTTAACTTACTGGCCCAGCAATTAGAGCTAGATGTGGAAGCATTGCAGGCACTCAACAAAAGAATTGCCCAATTACCAACAACTCCGTTAATAGAAACTAAACCAATCATCAATAGTCCCAGAAAACTGATCCTTAGCCTCACCTTTGTATCAATATCAATATTATTTACGGCCGCCTTTCTTTCACAATCTAGTCGGTTTCCAGAAACAAATTTTGAACTGTTCTTACTGTTGTCATTGGTTGTAGCCATCAATGCACTTGTACTTTGGCGGATCTGGAAATTTTAGTTCCTAGCGTCTATCATAACAACAATGGCATATCTGTTACTTGAAGTAAAATTATTTGTTTTTAGCTTTTTTCTTAGCTGTTTTGGCATAAGGATTAAATGCTAGGCAATGGGCCACCCACTCCTGTAATTTTTTGGGATGGTCAAAACCTGCTTCCTCTACATAGACATAATCTTTCATCAACCGACCATTGTTCATCATGTTACGGCAATTTCCATTTTCCAGTTCCAACTGTACCCTTTCTTCTCCAATCCTACACAATAGTTCATCGCCAGAAACGCAGATACACATCTTTTGGTTGACCATAAAGCAAACCCCACTAAACATCTCCTTTTCGGTTACGTCTTCTTGGTCTACCAATAGTTCTCTTACCCGATTAGCCAGTTGATTGTTATAAGCCATAATCTATTAACTTTTGTATTGACATAAAGATAGTAAATGTAGCTGAGCATAATTAAGAAGCAATGATTTGGGTTTTATCTTAAACAAATATTACCTGCACCAGATCAGGTCTATATGTTTAATCACAGTTTTTTTCTTAAATTTAGACAACCAAGATTAAAGTAGCAATGAAAGACAAAAGATTTACTTCTCTTAAAGAGTTCTACCCTTTCTACCTTACAGAACATCAGAATTTAACAAGTCGTATCTTACATTTTATAGGTACTGCCCTATTGATCCTATCTTTAATCACTGGTATTCTTTTTCACGATTGGCGTTTCATCGTAGCCATCCCTTTTATAGGTTATGGATTTGCATGGGTAGGTCATTTTTTCTTTGAAAAGAACAAACCTGCCACCTTTCAATATCCTGCGTACAGCCTTGCCAGCGATTTTATGCTCTTTTGGGACTTATTGAATGGGAAACAACCTTTTAAGGTCAAATAGCTTTTGCCTATGGGCATATAGAAAAAAGCAGTTTGTTCTGGCACCCCTTTCTCTATAGTTTTGTTCAACACGAAAACCAATCTATTTGTCGCTCCTTTTTTGGATGATAATTGAATTGCTTTCGTTAAATTAGCTGATAGACAGCAAACATCAGTAATGCTTTAGCCCCCTAAAGTTTAATTAAGGATAAACAAAAAACAAAACAATGGAAAATAACCCTAACGACATTAGTAAGTGCCCATTCCACAATGGCAGCAAAAACAGTAACCCAGTTAATGGCGGTACAAAAAATATTGACTGGTGGCCAAATAGATTGAATGTAAATATCCTTCGTCAGCATTCACCTTCATCCAACCCTATGGACAATGGTTTTGATTATGCAGCGGCATTTAACAGCCTAGACCTGGCATCGGTAAAAAACGATCTACATGCATTGATGACTGATTCTCAAGATTGGTGGCCTGCAGATTTTGGCCATTATGGTCCTTTGTTCATCCGCATGGCCTGGCATAGTGCGGGTACGTACAGAACTGGCGATGGACGTGGTGGTGCAGGTAGCGGGCAACAACGTTTTGCGCCCTTAAACAGCTGGCCAGACAATGTAAACTTGGATAAGGCACGTCGGTTACTTTGGCCGATCAAACAAAAATATGGCAATAAAATATCTTGGGCGGATCTATTGATCTTAACGGGTAATGTTGCGTTAGAATCGATGGGTTTTAAAACTTTTGGTTTTGCTGGTGGTCGTGAAGATGTTTGGGAACCGGAGGAGGAAGTATATTGGGGAGCTGAAAAAGAATGGTTAGGGGGCGATGTACGTTATGCCCATGGCTCTGATGGCGTAGATAAAAGTGGTGGCGTATTGGTTTCTGATGATGATGCCGATGGCGATATCCATAGCCGTAACCTCGAAAAACCATTGGCAGCAGTGCAAATGGGTTTGATCTACGTTAATCCTGAAGGACCTGATGGCAACCCTGATCCAATTGCGGCGGCTAGGGATATTCGCGAAACCTTTAAGCGCATGGCGATGGACGATGAGGAAACCGTAGCTTTGATTGCTGGTGGGCATACTTTTGGAAAGACACACGGTGCCGGTGATGCTGGTTTGGTGGGTAAAGAACCAGAAGCCGCTAGCATGGAAGAACAAGGTCTAGGATGGGCCAGTAAATACGGTAGTGGAAAAGCTGGCGATGCCATTACCAGTGGCTTGGAAGTAACTTGGACAACTACCCCAACCCAATGGAGCAATAACTTTTTCGAAAATCTATTTGGTTTTGATTGGGAGCTGACCAAAAGCCCTGCAGGGGCGCACCAATGGGTTGCAAAAAATGGTGGTGGTGCAGGTACCATTCCTGATGCATTTGACTCATCGAAAAAACATGCACCAACCATGCTCACCACCGATTTATCTTTAAAGGTAGATCCAGCATACGAGAAAATATCTAGGCGTTTCTTTGAAAACCCAGATCAGTTTGCCGATGCCTTTGCACGTGCATGGTTCAAGCTTACCCACCGTGATATGGGTCCTCGAGATCGCTATTTAGGACCTGAGGTGCCACAAGAAGTGCTGCTTTGGCAAGATCCTATCCCAGCAGTTGACCACCAATTAATTGGCGAGCAAGAGATTGCAAATTTAAAAGAAAGCATTTTGGCCACAGGTTTATCTGTGTCTCAATTGGTTGCTACCGCTTGGGCATCTGCTTCCACTTTTCGTGGTTCTGATAAACGTGGTGGTGCCAATGGTGCACGCCTACGTTTGGCACCTCAAAAATATTGGAAAGTTAACAGCAGTGGTTCAATAGATAAAGTGCTAAGCGCTTTAACGCAGATCCAAACAGATTTTAACAATGCACAAACTACGGGTAAAAAGGTGTCGTTGGCAGATCTGATCGTGCTGGCAGGTAATGCTGGTATAGAAAAGGCAGCTAAAAATGCTGGACATATTGTTACTGTACCTTTTACACCTGGTCGTATGGATGCTTCGCAAGCCGAAACAGATGTAGAATCTTTCAGTGCCTTAGAGCCAATTGCAGATGGTTTCCGTAATTATCAAAAAACCAATTATACAGTTTCTACAGAAACCTTGTTGGTAGATAAAGCCCATCTGTTAACCTTAACTGCTCCTGAAATGACCGTATTATTGGGTGGCTTACGTGTATTGGATACCAATTTCGACCAATCTAAACATGGTGTGTTTACAGATCAGCCTCAGGCATTGACCAACGACTTTTTTGTAAACTTACTTGATATGAACACCGCTTGGAAGTCTGTTGACCATTACCAACAATCATTTGAAGGTAGGGATAGAAAAACAGGCCAACTGAAATGGACTGGAACTCGTGCTGATCTGGTATTTGGATCAAATTCTGAGCTGCGCGTAATTGCCGAAGTTTATGCCAGTAGCGATGCAAAGGATAAATTTGTGAAAGATTTCGTAGCTGCATGGAATAAAGTGATGAACCTTGATCGTTTTGATCTAGCCAAACACTAGTGTAGCCACATAAATAAATAAATAAGGGTTTGCAAAACAACCCTTATTTATTTTAATCTTCCTAAATATTTAAATTGCAGCAAATGAAAGCCGAAAGGATAGAAAAATTCAAGAAATGGGGCAAGAAATTAGGCTTCTGGGGCTTTATGTTCTTCTTGGTCAAAGGATTGGCATGGCTAGCTGTAGGTTATTTTGTAGTAAAGTAAGTTAGTCTTGAGTCAAAAGTCCTGAGTCGATAGTCTATTCCCTACCTGCTTACCTGCTATTCCTTATTTTCCCCTCGCTACCCTACAACCTTCTCCTTGCCTTTTCTTTACTGATCAAACCTAATTCTCTTCCGGTTTGTCCGGCTACAGATGTATTTTCTTGGGCTCTTCTAAATAAATAAGGCATTACCGCTTTGATCGGACCATAAGGAACGTATTTCGCTACATTGTATCCAGCATCGGATAAATTGAAGCTCAGGTTATCGCTCATGCCCAATAACTGTGCAAAAAAAGCATGCGGATGATCATGTGGAATGTTGTTTTCGTCCATCAACTCGGTCAATAAACGGCTACTGTCTTCGTTATGCGTACCGCAAACAAAACCGATCTGATCGATATGTTGTACACAAAACCTTAACGATTCGTTATAATCCTTATCTGTTGCAGCTTTATCTGGTTGTATTGGCGATGGATAACCCATTTCTAAAGCACGTTTGCGCTCTTTTTCCATGTAAGCACCACGTACCATCTTCACGCCCAAAATAAATCCAGTTTCTTTGGCAATCAAATAATCCGCCTTTAGATCCGCTAATTTATCGTGACGGTACATTTGATAGGTATTGTAAACGATTATTTTTTCTTTGTTAAAACTGGTCATCATCTCTAAGGCCAATTCATCAATCGGGCCTTGGATCCAAGTCTCTTCCGCATCGATCATAATAGGCACTTGTTTTTCAAATGCGGTTCTACAAATCTTTTCGCAACGTTTTTTAACCCTATCGTATTCCTCAATCTCAGCTGTGTTCAGTTCCTTTTTGGCATGAATTTTTTCTAACAAAGCAAAACGTCCAATACCGGTAACCTTAAATACTGTAATCGGGATACGTGGATCACCATCAGCACGGTCAATCGTCCTGATCGTTTCTTCACAGGTAAAATCAAAAACCTCTTCCTCTTCTTCTCCTTCAACAGAATAATCTAAAATCGTCCCAACCTTTCCATTGTGCAGTTGTTCAATGGCATGTTCGCATTCGTTAATGGTCTCGCCACCGCAAAACTGCTTAAAAATGGTAGCTTTAATGGCTCCTTTGATCGGGAAACCTATATTTAACATGAAATTGGTAATTGGAGGACCTACTTTGGTCAAAAAGTTACTGCTGATGATCTTAAACAACCAATAAGCTTGGTTCAGTTCAGCATTAGATTTGTTGCGAAAAGCGATTTCGGTGTTGTCAAAATTGATTTTTTTTCTGGGAGATGTTTCCATTTTGGTGTTTTACTTGGTCAGAAGAGTGCAAAAATATAAATTACAATCATTGTTAAGGCAAAACACTTTATAAATAATTGTAAATTTGCACCACGATGATAAAATTCAAACTTGAAGGCGAATTTATTCCGCTAATTGCACTCTTAAAGGCTACTTCTTTGGTACAAAGTGGTGGCGAAGCCCAAACTGTTGTTGAAGATGGCTTGGTTAAATATAATGGTGTAGTTGACCATAGAAAACGTCTCAAAGTACGCGTAGGCGACAAAATAGATTTCATGGGCAAAATAATTGAAGTAATTTAATGGAACCTATCAAAAGCGCCGGACATTCAATTTATTTTGAATCGGGTTTAAGTCCATTAAAAGAGATTTTAGCCCAAAATAAATACAGTAAGGTATTTGTTTTTGCAGATACGAATACGGCCGAATTGTGCATCCCCGTTTTTAGGTCTTTTTTAGATGAGCTTGAAGATTTCGACATTATCGAAACCGACCCTGGTGAGGAGAACAAAAACATCGATTTCTGTATCGGCATCTGGAAAACACTGTTAGACTTTGGTGCCGATAGAAAATGCCTGATGATCAATTTAGGTGGTGGCGTAATTACAGATATGGGTGGTTTTGTAGCTTCTACCTATAAAAGAGGCATTGATTTCATCAATATCCCTACTACACTGTTATCACAGGTAGATGCTTCTGTAGGTGGCAAAACAGGTATAGATATCGATAATGTTAAAAATATGGTGGGCACATTCAGTCTGCCACAAGCCGTTTTTATCGAAAATATTTTTTTAACTACCCTATCTAAAAGAGAATTGTTATCGGGTTTTGCCGAGATGATCAAACACGGATTGATTGCCGATGCAGCTTATTACGAAAGTTTAAAGCTTAGCGATTATCAGCATATTACACCAGCTGCCATCCATCGTTCTGTAGCCATTAAAAATGAGGTGGTGACTACAGATCCTTTAGAAAAAGGGTTACGCAAGATCCTGAATTTTGGACATACCATCGGCCATGCCGTAGAAAGTTATGCCTTAACCAACAGCAAAAAACCTTTAACACACGGTGAAGCCATTGCCATTGGTATGGTTTGTGAGGCATTTTTGTCGGCAAAATATTGTAACTTAACTCAGGATGAATTAGCGGATATTGTAAAATACATTAGCTCGATTTATCCAAAATATACGATAAAAGAAAAAAGCTTTGCTACTTTATTGAGTTTAATGCAGAGCGACAAAAAGAATGAAGATGGCCATATTCTATTCTCTTTGTTAGATAAGATTGGCCAATGTACCTTTAACTGCAGAGTAACTGACAATGATATTGTAGAAAGTCTGCACTATTACAATACAATTTATGGAGCTTCTTGATTCTAGAAACATAACTGTAACCACACTTTTTACTTTGGTCATTATCATTTCTTTGGTAGAAATGTATTTTAGCTATGCGCACGACCGTAAACTTTATACCAAAAGAGACACTTTAAACAACATCTATTTGATGCTGGCTGCTATCGTGATCAATGCCAGTATGAAAGTAGCCACTTTCTTCCTCTTAGATTATTGTTACCAGTTCCGTTTGTTCGAGATCAAAAACGTTTGGCTGTATTGGGTGGTATTGATCCTTGCCCAAGACTTTTTGTATTGGTTTTTACATACTGTTGGGCATTATGTCAGGTTTTTTTGGGCCATGCATGTAACCCATCATTCGTCAGAGTATTTTAACCTTACTACCGGTTTCCGTTCTACCGTGTTCGAACCGTTGTACCGTGTTTTCTTTTACCTGCCATTGGCTTTTATGGGCTTTAATGCATTAGACATCTTATTTGCCTATTTGGTAACCCAGATCTATGGCAATATTGTGCATACACAAACGGTTGGCAAGCTACATCCCATTATCGAATATATTTTTGTAACCCCATCGCACCACAGGGTACACCATGCCAGTAATGTACGTTACTTGGACAAGAATATGGGCATGGTACTGATCTTGTGGGATAGGTGGTTTGGTACTTTCCAAGAAGAAGTACCGCAAGAAGAGATCAAATATGGCCTGACCAAACAACCAGACGATTCGAAGTTTACCAATATTGTTTTTCACGAATGGTCTGCACTGGCCAGTGATGTCAAAAAAGCACCAACTTTTTGGGACAAGGTGAAATATATAGTAAATCCTCCAGGATGGAGCCACGATGGCAGTACCCAAATTGCCAAGGTCATGCAGAAAGAATTGAGGGAAACTGAGAAAAAGGCCAACTTAGAAAAAGCTTAGTTTTTACTTCAAAATTTAATTCTGTTTAAATTATTTTCATTTCGCTATTGACAAATTAAATTTTGAAGTGTACATTTGACACCAAGAAACAAAAATGAGATTAACAACTACATATTGGTTTGGTTACTTTTACTATTTTAGTAAGAGCCGGGACTAATATGCAAAAAACATAACAAGAATATTTGTATATAAAAAGTCCCGGCCTACAGCCGGGACTTTTTTTGTTTAACGAAAAAATGAAAACAAAAAAGACAAGAGTTGCCATCCAAGGCATCAAGGCATCATTCCACGAAGAAGCAGCATTTAAGTTTTTCGGTAGAGATAATATCGAAACCATTGAGTGTAATTCCTTTAAGCAAACCTGCGAGGCATTAGAGAGCGACAAGGCCGATTTTGTGATCATGGCCATCGAAAACTCGATTGCAGGTAGTTTATTACCCAATTACACCCTGATCAGAGAGTACAATTTTGCAGTAAGTGGCGAAGTTTATTTGCCTATCCAATTGCACTTGATGGCCTTACCAGGCGTTAAGTTTGAAGATATCAAATTTGCGACTTCCCATCCTATCGCCATTAGACAATGTGTCGATTTCTTTGACGATTATCCTCAGATCCAAGTGATTGAAAGTAGCGATACGGCTGCCTGTGCAAAAAAAATAAGAGACGAGCAATTGACTGATACTGTAGCCATTGCCAATACTTTGGCTGCCGAACTGTATGGTCTGAACATCATTGAGCGCAGGATCGAATCGAACAAGAAAAACTATACCCGTTTTCTGATCTTGCAAAAAGACAAAACAGAAGATTCGAAAGAAATCAATAAAGCTTCTATCTGTTTCCAGGTAGGTAACTACGTAGGTGCACTTTCTAAAGTCCTTAACATCTTCGCAGAACTTAATGTCAATTTAACCAAAATACAATCGATGCCTGTTTTGGGCAAAAGGAACGATTACTACTTTTATGTGGATATGGAATGGAAAGACATGGAAAACTATGATACCGCCATCCGTAAGGCACTAAAATATACGGTCAATTTTAACATTATGGGCGAATACCCGAAGAATGACAAGGTGTAATTGCCAGTCTTGATACTAAATACTTGATACTTAAAAAATAAAATCCCAAAAAAAATGAAATTACAATTAAACATCCAACCATTAGAAAGCTGGATCGACGTTAAAAACCAACCTTTATTGATTTCTGGCCCATGTAGTGCAGAAACAGAAGACCAATTGTTATCAACTGCACACTTATTGGCTGCTACCGGAAAAGTGAGCGTTTTAAGAGCTGGCATCTGGAAACCTCGTACCCGTCCGGGAGAATTTGAAGGCATCGGCAGTATTGGCCTTGAGTGGTTAAAACGTGCCAAGGCAGAAACAGGTTTACCTACTGCTGTAGAAGTTGCCAATGCCAAACACGTAGAAGAAGCACTTGCTGCTGGTGTTGATATCCTTTGGATTGGTGCCCGTTCTACCGTAAACCCTTTTACCGTACAAGAAATTGCTGATGCTTTACAGGGCGTAGATATCCCAGTGTTAGTTAAAAACCCAGTAAATCCAGACCTACAATTATGGGTTGGCGCATTAGAACGTATCAATAAAGCAGGTATCACCAAATTAGGAGCCATCCACCGTGGTTTTTCTTCTTTCGAAAAAAGTGCTTTCCGTAACGAACCAATGTGGGAATTGGCCATTCAGTTGAAAACCTTATGCCCAGAATTACCAATCATCAACGATCCAAGCCACATCTGCGGAAACCGTGAACTTATTCCTTACATTGCGCAAAAAGCTTTAGATCTAGATATGCAGGGCTTGATGATCGAGTCTCACCTTGACCCTTCAATTGCATGGACAGATGCCAAACAACAAGTTACCCCTGCTGCCTTAGCAGAAATGGTGAGTAAATTTACCTTGCGTCAACCAGAATCTAAAAACGAGGAGTTTACAGACAAATTGGCTGATCTTAGAAAGGAAATCGATAAGATCGACGACTTGGTTCTTCAGAAATTAGCTGAAAGAATGAGCATTACCCAAAAAATCGGTGAATTTAAAAGAGACAATAAAGTAACCATTTTACAAGTTAACCGTTGGGATGAGATCATGCAAAAACGTACTGCATTTGCCAAGGCCTTAAAATTAGATGTGAATTTTACAGAGAAATTTTTAGAATTGGTACACGGCGAATCTATCCGTAGACAGACGGAGATCATGAATGCAGGAAAAGCCGAAAAGGGAATTGCTGCTGAAAACCATGCTGAAGTAAAATAAAAATCAGTTCATTGGTTCATTGGTTCAATGGTTCATTGGTCATTAGTTACTGGGAATAGTATCTCGAGTATAATCTCTTGACTTCGGACTTACTGACTTGCCGACTTTTTAAACTACTTCATAATTATTTATATTTCCTTACCTTAACGTACACTAAAAAGAATGTCCGAAAACGTATTGCTTTCTTTCAAAGGGAACAAACAGATTGATGCCGAAATTAGATTAACAGGTTCTAAAAGCGAATGCAATAGAGCGTTGATCATTAGTGCCTTAAGCCAAAATACCGTACAAGTAGAAAACCTATCAGTGGCAGCAGATACGGTTACCTTGATCGACAGACTGAAGACCATAGCCGACCATAAAACCTCAGGACTTACAGCTAATGACGTTACCCTAACCGTCGACATTGGCCCTGCAGGCACAGCGATGCGCTTTCTCACTGCATTTTTAGCAATCCAACAAGGAGATTTTGTTTTAACAGGAACAGAAAGGATGAAGCAACGGCCCATTGGGATTTTGGCCGAAGCCTTAAAAAGTATGGGTGCGAAAATCACCTACTTGGCACATGAAGGATTTCCACCCTTACAGATTTCTGGTCCTTTTGAACAAAAAACTGCAAATGTTACAATCAAAGGCGACATCAGTAGCCAATACATCTCGGCCTTATTGATGATCGCTCCCTCGCTCCCACTTGGACTGACCTTAGCAATTGAAGGAGAACTGACTTCAAGGCCTTATGTAGAAATGACTTTGGCCATGTTAGAACAAGTTGGGATCAGGAACGATTGGCAGGAAAACACCATCACTATTGCACCACAAAGCTTTAATGAGGCTACCTTGTATGTTGAGCCAGACTGGAGTGCAGCCTCTTATTGGTATGCCATTGCAGCCTTGGCCGATGAAGCGAGCATCTTTTTACCGGGATTAAATGGTTATAGTTTACAAGGAGACAGCAAGATTACAGAGATCATGGCTAATTTTGGCATCACTTCACAATTTAAAAATGGTGGTGTCTACCTCAAAAAAGAACCTAAAAAAGTAGAAAGAAAGATTTTCGACCTTAAAGAATGTCCAGATCTGGCACAAACAATAGTTGTTGTTTGTGCTGCTTTGGGCCACGATGCAACCTTTACAGGCCTAGAAACACTAAAGATCAAAGAAACCAACCGTGTTTTGGCGTTACAGACCGAGTTGGCCAAAATTGGGGTCAAGTTTATTGAAAAGAACTTTAGCTATAAATTAGATTGCTCTGGGCTACATTTTCCAGAAAAAGTGACGATTAGTACCTATGAAGACCATCGGATGGCCATGGCCTTTGCTCCTTTGGCACTCAAAATAGCAACTTTAGAAATTGAAGAAAAACAGGTAGTTGAAAAATCTTATCCTTACTTTTGGGATGACTTGAAAAAAGCAGGATTTGAAGTAGTAGAATAAAGAATAAAACGCAAATGCCTAAATTGGCAAAATCGTAAATCTAAAATCGTAACCCTAAAATAAAAATGGCAGGTAACTCATTTGGACAATTATTTAAGATCACAACCTTTGGCGAATCTCATGGTGTAGCTATTGGTGTAATTATCGATGGCTGTCCGGCAGGATTGACCATAGACCTTGATTTTGTTCAATCAGAACTGGATAAACGCAGGCCTGGCCAATCTAAAATCACCACACAGCGTAAGGAAAGTGATACGATACAGGTTTTATCTGGGATATTTGAAGGTAAAAGTACAGGCACACCTATTGCTTTACTGATCCAAAATGAAGACCAACGCTCTAAGGATTATGGACACAATGTTGATGTTTATAGACCTAGCCATGCCGATTATGTGTACGATGCCAAATATGGTATTAGAGACCATAGAGGTGGGGGCCGCTCTTCGGCCAGAGAAACCGCTGCCCGTGTGGCTGCTGGTGCAATTGCCAAATTGTTATTAAAAGAATATGGCATTATCATTTTTGCCCATGTAACTGCTGTTGGAGAAATTACAGCACCTAATTTTAATACAAATGACCTCGCCGCTGCCTTGGCCACAAGAGAAGAAAACATTGTACGCTGTGCAGACCCTGCAACAGCCAACCAAATGATTGATTTTATCGATTCTGTTCGCAAGGATGGAGATACCGTTGGTGGCAAGATCAGCTGTGTAATTAAAGGTTGCCTGGCGGGTTTGGGCGAACCAGTATTTGATAAACTGCATGCTGACCTTGGAAAGGCCATGTTGAGCATCAATGCGGTGCACGGATTTGAATATGGTTCTGGTTTCGCAGGTAGCGAACTAAGGGGCTCGCAACATAATGATATCCCACAACCGAAGGCCAGCGATGAACAGGTTTTTAAAACCATCACCAATCATGCTGGTGGTATTTTGGGTGGCATTTCTAACGGAATGGACATTACCTTCAATGTTGCATTTAAGCCTGTTGCTACCATTATGCACAACCAAGCCACCATTAATGCTGCAGGAGAAGCCGCAGAAATTAAAGGAAAGGGGCGTCATGATCCTTGCGTAGTACCAAGGGCTGTAATCATTGTAGAAGCCATGGCCGCCTTGGTATTGGCTGATCAATTTTTAAGAAACAAAACTGCTAAACTCTAAACAACATGGCCAAGTATATCTGTTTGCTATTGTGCTTTTTTAGCTTAAATGGAATTGCACAAAACTTTAAAAGTTCAATTGAAGCCCATAGGACTAAGTACAAAGCCGATTTTATAAGTGATACCCACTCTCCACTTAAAGAAGAAGACCTTAAAAATCTTCATTTCTATGAAGCAGATAGTACCTATAAAGTGAATGCCACCGTAAAAATGTTAACTGGCGAAAAGATCTTCAAGATGCCTACCTATGCCGGAACCAGTAGCGAATTTATCCGTTATGCGCAATTGAGCTTTACTTTAAAGGGAAAAACTATAAAGATGACCTTGTATAAGAGCATGGCATTGGCCATGAATCCGGCTTATAAAGACCTATTATTTCTACCTTTTACCGATCAAACCAACAACAAAGAGACCTATGGTGGTGGCAGATACATCGACCTAAATGTCAATGATATTCGAAACAACCATCTGGAAATCGATTTTAACAAGGCCTATAATCCTTATTGCGCCTATAGCGATGGTTATCGTTGTCCAATTCCTCCAGAAGAAAATGATCTTCCTATAAGTATCATTGCTGGAGAAAAATTATATACTGGAGAGAAAAAGCATAAATAATTTATCGCCTCATTAGCTTTTGTTTAGAAGAAAGCTGAAGACTACAAAAATTCAATCAACTGTACTACAGTTATATACATAAAATTTTATTGACCACTGTAATTTTAAAAATTATTACCTTAGATGATAAATATTTTTTAGATTGAATTTTAAATTTATCTTTAAAGTTAAATGAGGAATTATACCTGTTTAATAGTTGACGACAACGAAATTGAACGTGATGCGATTGAGATGTTCTTACGTAAAATCAACAGACTCGAAATCATAGCAACGTGTGAAAATGGTATCGAGGCATCAGCTTTTTTGATCGATAAAGATGTAGATATTGTTTTTTCTGATATAGATATGCCCGAACTTTCTGGAATGGGCCTGCTCAAGAGCATTAAAAACCCTCCCATTTTTATCTTTATCACTTCTTTTACAGAATATGCAGCAGAGAGTTTCAATCTTGATGCCTTAGATTTTATTGTTAAACCTGCCACATTCGAACGTTTGTTAAAAGCCAGCAACAAGGCCATTGAATACCTTGACCTTAAAAAACAAGCTGACCTTAACCAAAATACCGTTGTTCCAGGTGCTGATTCAGACCATTACTTTTTCATTAAAGAAACCAAAGGCTTTACCAGGTTAAACTATGAAGATGTAATCTATATTGAGAGTATGGGCGATTTTTCAAGATTGTTTACTGCAGAAGATAAACACATTACCCTGGTTAACCTTAAAAATCTGGAAAAACAGCTTCCATCAAATTTTGCAAGGGTACATAAACAATATATTATCAATTTAAATCAGATTGCAACAGTTGCCAATAACGAAATTATGTTGAACCATAATTACAATGTACCGATCAGTTTGGCAAATAGGCAGGAGCTGATGGAGAAGATCACAAATAAGACCATCTCTAGACATACAAAATAACCCTATTTTAATCTTTTGTCCAGTCTATTATTGCTGATGCCCTGACTGTAAAGGAATACCACAAAATTACCCACTAATTTTCCAAATGCCTTAATCTTAATGATGCTCATTTTAATCTACTTGTAGTAACGGATTGAATGGTACAAATTTCAAGAAAATAAAACTAAGCTTTTCGGATAGTTGATGAATTAAGGGTTTTAGTCGATGAAGACAATTATAACGTAGACGTTTTGAGTAAAAAAACGCGATTTTACATCGCTTTTGGCAGTTGTAAGGTAAAAGTACTACCTATATGCTGTTGACTAACGACCTGTAGGCTACCATTCATCAAGCTTGTAAATGTTTTGCAAAGCACTAAACCAATTCCGGTTCCCTTCTCTTTATTGGTACCCAATGTACTTTCTCCTGTTTCTTGGTTGCCAGGTTGATTAAACTTTTGGATCTGACTCTTTGATAGGCCAATTCCATTGTCTATGATATTGATCAGTACCTGACCTGCCTTATCTACCGTATTGATCTTGATCAAGCCATTATTTGGTGTAAATTTGATGGCATTGCTGATCAAGTTCCTTAAAACCAGCGAAGTCATGTTCATATCGGCCAAACAAAGTGTTCCAGATTTGATTTCACTTTCGATCCTTATATTTTTTTGGTTTGCAGTGATCTGCAAGGAATTGATCACATCCCTAGCACAGAGTTCTACATCAAATTTTTCTAAAATTGGTTTGTAGCCTTCCATTTGACTAGATGCCCAGTTCAACAGGTTTTCCATCATGGCCGAAGTATAACCTAAGGTATTTTTAAGGTTGGCCGCATATTTAGTCAATTTTTCTTGGCTAATGTGTCCTCCTTCCAACAATTGGATAAAAGAGATCAATGAGTTTACCGGAATACGCATATCATGGCTTACCAAACTGAACATCCTGTCCTTTACCTTTCCTAATTTCTCCAATTCCAACTTTTGTTCTGATACAATCTTATTTAATCGGGCAGTTTTACGCTGGGCATAAAAAACAAATAATGCCGAGGCAAACAAAACTGCAGCCAAAATGACCAAGAACAGGTTGATATTTCTGTTAAACCTCAGTTCTGTTTTTTGCAGACTGATTTCTTTATCCTTTAATGCCGCTTTTAGCTTTTGTTGTTTAAGTTGGTCGCCTTGGTAGCGCTTTTCATTTTCCAGATCTGCCTGTTTCTTTAAAAAAGTTAAGCGTTGCAGACTTTTCTCTTGGTCGCTCAATGTCAGTTCCTGTTGCCGTAAAACCAGCTTTTGTTGCTGTTGTCTCGCCAGTAACACCTGTCTTTGTAATTCGCCATCGGTAACTTGTTGTTTCAGTTGATAATCCTTTTCTTTTACAGAAAAATCTAACTGCAGCTGTCTTCTGGTGATCTCTCTTTCTTTTTCCTGATTAAAGATCTGGTCTTTAAATAAAATATATTGCCTATAATAATTAAGTGATTGGTTAAAGTTCTTTTGTTTTTCTTCAACCGCACTTAAACTCAGGTAAGCATTTCGCTGTAACTCGAGCAGTTTATTCTGTTGACCAATGTTCAAGGCTTCCAATAAGAATTCTATAGATTTGGTATAGTTCTTTTCTTCTTCATAAAAGTCGCCCAAGGCCAATAGGCTAAAGCCATACTCCCTAACATTGTCTTCTTTTTTATTATGCTCTGCAGATTTTTCGTAGGCTTTAAGTGCCAGTTCTCTTTGGCCTATGGCTTCATAAACGTTTCCCAGATTTTTATTGGCAATACCCTGAACACCATTGTCGTTCAAAATTTTTGCAATTTTTAGCGCTTTGTTAAAGTTTTCTAGCGCGATGTTGTTCTTCTGGCTTGGGTCTACCCCCATCTTTACCAATTCTTCATTAGAGGCCGTAAAATAGGCAGTTCCAATGGTATTGGATACTACAGCAACACCTCGGGTATCTTCTCCTTCTTTCGAAAAGATCTTCAATGCCTTTTTCAGATAGTTAAGCGCATTGTCTTGCTGCCCTAAGTCTTGATAGATCCCTGCCACATTGGTATAACAACTTGCTAGGTCTATCTCGTTCCCTATTTTCAGGTAAATGGATATGGCCTTTTGATTGACCTCTAATGCCTTGGCATAATCAGGAATGCGGTAATACATCTCTCCCAGATTTAGATAAATGCCAGCTACCCAATCCAAGTCTTTTAAAGCAATGTACTTTTCGATGGCCTTGAGGTAATATTCTTCTGCCTTTTGGTAATTGGTAAAACTATGGTTATACAAACCTAATCTAAAAAAGGCCTCGGCTTCATAGCCTTTCTGATTGGTCTTTTGAGCCATTACAATGGTCCTAAAAACATATTCTTCTACTTTCGGTGTATTTTTTAGCCTAATGTATTGACGATAGATATTTTTTAAGATAGCTACCTTGGTTGAATCTTCTTTGGGATGGTTCTGGTTTGCCCACAAAAGGCTATCTAATGTTTGTTGCGGGGTTTTAAGCTGTGCTTTGGCTATACAACCGACAAAAAGGAGAACGAAGCAAAACAGATAAACCTTGAACATATCATTTAATCGGTTTTAATATCTTAATGATATGGTAAGAATTGCCAATCTCAAAATTGACACAAAGCACACTAGCGGAATTCATGACCTGGAAATAATAGCTCAAGATAATGTTTATTAGCTAATAAGCAAATATTTTTTCACCAAAAACAACAGCAAAAAGCCCTGAATAAAACATATTCAAGGCTTTTTGATATCGATTGAGCCAATGTGTTTAGCTGAAAATAGCAGGGTATTTAGTCGAATTACTTTCATTCATCATCTGATAAACAGCTTCGATCACATCATCAACAGATGGTTTGCTAAAATAGTCGCCATCAGAGCCATACGGCGGACGGTGCGCTTTAGCCGTTAATGTTTTTGGTTGCGCATCTAAAAAGTAATAGCCTTGTTGGATCTCTATGATCTGTTGCAGGATAAATGCACTGGCACCGCCTGGTACATCTTCATCAACTACCAAAAGCTTATTGGTTTTTTGCAATGATTTTTTGCACAATTGATCCGTATCGAAAGGCAAAAGGGTTTGCGGATCTATAATTTCGATATGGATACCCAATTGCTCCAGTTCTTCTGCAGCTTCTTCTACAATGCGTAAAGTAGAGCCATAAGTAACAACTGTTAAATCTGTACCTGTTCTGATCACTTCGGCTTTGCCTAAAGGCACTGTAAATTCGCCTACGTTTTCTGGTAGCTTTTCTTTTAAACGGTACCCATTTAAACATTCGATCACCAAAGCAGGTTCGTCAGACCTAAACAAAGTATTGTACATGCCGGCAGCTTGTGTCATGTTTCTAGGCACACAGATGTGCAGACCACGTAATGAACCTAAGATCATGCCCATTGGCGAACCTGAATGCCAAACACCTTCTAAGCGGTGGCCACGGGTACGTACAATTACTGGAGCTTTCTGACCAGCTTTTGTCCTGTAAGACAAACTAGCTAAATCATCGCTCAAAATATTCAAGGCAAACAAAAGATAATCAAGGTATTGTATTTCGGCAATTGGTCTTAATCCACGCATGGCCAAACCTATACCCTGCCCAACAATAGTCATTTCTCTAATGCCTGTATCAGTTACCCTTAGGTCGCCGTATTTTTGTTGTAAGCCAGCAAAACCTTGGTTTACGTCTCCGATGTTCCCTAGATCTTCTCCAAAAGCCACCAAACGTTGGTCTCTTGCAAAATTAGAATCGAAACAAGCATTCAATAGCTCCCTTCCATCAATCATTTTACTGCTTTCTGTATATTCAGCAGGAACAACATTTACCAAAAAAGGGCTTTCTTTTCCATCAGTAAATAATTTAGAGCTGTATCGCTCTTCATTTACTTCGGCATTTTTCAAATACCATTTTACCAAAATATCACGTTCGGCAGATGGCATGTTTATACTTTGTCTAATGGCCTTTCTTGCGGCAGACATCACTTCTCTACGTTGTGCATCCGATGCCGAGGCCAATTGTGCGGCTATTTTTGTCAAAGCTGGTTGCCCATTGGCAAAACCATTGATCATGTTGATCACTTCACTCTGTTCTTGTTTAATACTTTCTAAAAACTCGTTCCAAGCTTCTTTCTGTGTATTGCGCACAAATACCTTGGCTTCTTCTTCTAGTTTCACCAAGTCTTCTTCGGTAGCAATGGCCGATTCGATCATCCATTTGCGCATCTGCACAATACAGTCGTATTCTTTTTCCCAATCCAAACGGTCTTTCAGCTTATATCGCTCGTGCGATCCAGATGTAGAGTGTCCTTGTGGCTGGGTTACTTCTGTTACGTGTATCAAAACCGGTACATGTTCATCACGGCATACATCGATTGCTTTTTGATAGGTTTCGCACAATGCCGGATAATCCCAACCTCGCACCTTAAAGATCTCGTAGCCATTTGTACCTTCTTCTCTTTGAAATCCTTTTAAGATCTCTGAAATGTCTTCTTTGGTAGTCTGGTATTTTGCCGGAACGGAAATCCCATACCCATCATCCCAAACAGAGATGGCCATTGGCACCTGTAATACACCTGCAGCATTGATGGCTTCAAAGAAAACACCTTCTGAAGTGGAGGCATTACCGATGGTACCAAAAGCAACTTCGTTTCCTTTAACCGAAAAGTTCTTAAGGTAATCTAGCTCAGGGTTTTGTCTGAAGAGTTTTGAAGCATAGGCTAAGCCAACTAAGCGGGCCATTTGTCCACCTGTTGGTGCAATATCTGAAGAACAGTTTTTAATTTCTGTGAGGTCTTTCCATGAACCATCTTCGTTTAAAGAGCGGGTTGCAAAGTGGCAGTTCATCTGTCGGCCTGCCGAAGATGGGTCTGCTTCTACACTTGGATTTGCATACAATTGTGCAAAAAATTCCTTTATAGTGGAAATTCCTGTAGCAAAAGCGAAGGTTTGGTCGCGGTAATAACCAGAACGCCAATCGCCATTTTTAAACGCCTTTGCCATGGCAATCTGTGGCACTTCTTTTCCATCGCCAAAGATCCCGAATTTTGCCTTACCTGTTAATACTTCCTTACGGCCTAATAAACTGGCCTGACGGCTCTCGTAGGCAATCTTATAGTCGTTAATAACAATTAACTTAAAGTCATCGAAACTTAGTTCTGAGGCATCAATCTGATTAGTGGTAAGTTTACTATCTGACATCATAAGTGGAATTGGTTAGAGCGCAAAGATACAATTCTTTCTAATTATGACTTAATCTGAACGGCAAATAATATTTGGAATACTTTTTGTTTTAACCTATTAAAACATTAAATTTGTTTAAACCCGAAAACCATGAAAAAGTTAATTTTAATATTTGCACTGATCCTAGGCGTTGGCATTACCGTAAATGCACAGACTAAACCTGCCGAATTCAAGTTTGAAAAAGAAGTTCACGATTTTGGAAAAGTTGTATTGAACAAACCTGTAGTATATACTTTTAACTTTACCAATACTGGCGAGGCACCTTTGATCATCTCGAAAGTAGAAACTACTTGTGGTTGTACGGTTGGCGAATACACCAAAACTCCAGTTAAAAGTGGCGAAAAAGGTTTTGTAAAAGTTACCTTAACTCCATCTGGAGCACCACTACCATTTAATAAAGGCATTACTTTAACTTCTAATGCAAGAACTCCAATTAAAGTATTGATCATTAAAGGTGAATACGTAGAAGGCAATACAAAGTAAAATTTTAAAGATATTTGAATAAAAACCCCGTTAATCCAACGGGGTTTTTTATTTTTGTGCCATGCCAAAAATCTCAGAAAAAGGGTTACAAATGCCCGCTTCACCAATCAGAAAACTTACACCTTTTGCAGATAAAGCTAAAGCAGCTGGTAAAAAGGTATATCATTTAAATATAGGTCAGCCAGATATTGCTACACCAGAAGGCATGTTAAATGCCATTAAGAATATAGATTTTAATGTTTGGGCCTATACCCCATCTGAGGGTACTCTGGCTTATAGAACTAAATTAACCGAATATTATAACAAATTGGGCTATAACATTACGCCTGATAACATTTTGGTTACGGTTGGTGGATCTGAAGCCATTACCATTGCCATGCAGACCTGTGTGAACGAGGGTGACGAGATCATTATCCCTGAGCCTTTTTATGCCAACTACAATGGTTTTGCGTGTATGAGTAATGTGGTGGTTAAACCTATCCTTTCTTATATCGAAAATGGTTTTGCCCTACCTCCTATTGCTGAGTTTGAGAAACTGATCACGGCAAAGACCAAAGCGATCATTATCTGTAATCCAAATAACCCAACGGGCTATCTGTACTCAAAAGAAGAATTGGAAGCTTTAAAGGCATTGTGTTTAAAATACGACCTGTTCTTGTTCTCTGATGAGGCTTACCGCGAATTCTGTTATGATGGACGTGAGTTTATCTCGCCAATGTATTTGGATGGTTTGGAAGAGAACGTTGTAGTGATGGATACGGTTTCTAAACGTTATAGCGCCTGTGGTGCGCGCTTGGGCTGTTTAATTACCAAAAACAAAGCAGTAATTGCTTCGGGACTGAAGTTTGCACAGGCGCGTTTAAGTCCGGGTATGGTAGAGCAGATTGCAGGTACTGCCGCTGTTGATACCCCAGACAGTTATTTTGAAGAAGTGAACAAAGAATATACGCTACGTCGTGATACCTTGGTTAATCGCCTAAACAGTATGGAAGGTGTATTTTGCCCTAACCCAGGTGGTGCATTTTATGTGGTAGCTAAATTACCGATCGATGATGCTGATGCTTTTTGCCAGTGGATGTTGGAGAGCTTTGAGCACAATGGCGCTACGGTAATGATGGCACCTGCTACTGGTTTCTATTCGAGTGCGGGCAGTGGTAAAAACGAAGTACGTATGGCCTATGTTTTAAATACTGCCGACCTGAATGCGGCCATGGATTGTTTAGCAGCTGCTTTGGATCAATATCCTGGAAAAGCCTAGTTGTTAGTTGGTTATTAGTTAAGGCAAGTTCGGGATAAGAAAATGCACTTTAACATTAATCAAGGGCTTATCTTGAAATCAGTTGTTTCTACTGCTATTTAATGGTTCTGTCGCTTCGCGGACAAACTTTTTTCCTACAGCTGAAAAAAGTATGCAAAAAAAGCCGCGGCTGCGCCCTGTTCTGTTAAAGGAAGTACTTAGGCTTATTGCTGCATTCCGAACAGGCCAAGGCCGGTTGTAGTGAAACGTTGAGCTGGTGCTTAGGCTTGAGATAGTTCCAGATCTAAACTATTAATGCACATTGATTATTAGTTGCATTGTTTGCGAATAACTAACCCACTCACAACGAAACAACTAACAACAAGTAACGAACCAACTAAAAAACCATGGATATTGGCATGTATTTTGTATATTTGTGGTTCGGTTTAGGGTTTGTTTGCTGTTTTGTTCGAGAACCGGAAACGATAAATCTTAAACTGAAAACTAATATGGGGCCGTTTTGGATTTGACAGGGTGGCGCTGAGTATGTTAGCATGCAGTGCGTTGTACGGAGAGCACTTAAAAGAGAACGTTCAAAACAATAATTGGCGAAAATAACTACGCCTTAGCTGCTTAATTTAGAATTAAATAGCTTTTGTCTCGCTAACTGCTGCATTGTTAGGTTAGTAATAGAGGCATCGAAATAACAACGCTAGCTTTTGTAAGGTACGGTACAAGAGCGAAACAAAGTACCTAAGGAGAAAGGTTAGGTCGGTTTCCAGCCCGCCAGATCCCGACAATTAATTGGAAAATAAGCATGTAGAAGGTGTAATTTATCACACAACTGGACAAGGGTTCGAACCCCTTCGGCTCCACTCGATGGGGTGATTGAAGAATCACCCCATTTTTCATTTAAAAATAATACTTTTTTTTCTTACTCATAACCAATGAGTTACGAGACAAAGCGGGCATCATTGTAGGTGTTCGATAGCTCCCATTTTGATAGTACAAATTTCCGTCGAACACCATATTCACAAATTCGCGTTTTTTTAAGATGTCGACAGACTCATAAACAAATCGGATATCGGCAAGTTTGTCCAGATTTTTTTCCAAAATCTTAAATGCGCCGTTCTTATTTTTGCTTAATCTTTCAATTGAAGCTTTTAATTCTAGAATGGAATTTCTATAACTATCATACCACTTATCATAGGTATCTCGTGTTATCTGGTCTTTAAGCCATTTCCCCTCTAACACTAGCAAATTATCTTCGACTTCTTTCAACAGAATCTTCTGATCTGCAAGTCTTTTTTTATTTCCCTGTAGCTCCTTTTCAAGTAGTTTAACTGAGTTACTTCGTATCTCACTTATGTGATCGATTGGAAGACTCATCAGATCACAAATTTCCAAAAATTGATCATGAGCCTTTATAGCACTGATATTGTTATGCTTAGATTCTCTGCATTTATAATAATAAAAGTACTTACCAGACTTTCCCCTTGATGGTGCTCCGGTAAGAAAGTTACCACAATGGCATTTTAGAATTCCTCTTAGTGGTAATTCTTCATCAATAACGACCCTAACCTTATTTGGCTTCTTCATCTTGTTCTGGACAATCTGCCATGTAGCAAAATCAATAATAGGCTCATGGATTGCTGGAAAGAGCCCGCCAGTATATTCCTTATATGCCCCAACTTTAAGCATCGCCGCATATACAGGATTGGCTAACATTCTCTCGACCGCCGTTTTGCCTGTCATTTTAAAACCTAATCCTAAGGCTCTTTCTTTAATTATATAAACTGGTACATCACGCAAATAACTGTCAAATACAAACTTCACAACCTTTGCCTGTTGCTCATGAATAACTAAACCTCTAGCTTTTCCTTCACCCTCTCGCCTATAACCAAATGGCGGTGTACTGGAAAGATACCTACCTTCTTTGGCTCTGGCCGTGTACAAACCTCCTCTAATCTTTATGCTCCTGTTAATATTATCCTCTTCAGCCAAAAGCAGCTGTAGACCAGCCCTAAAAAAACTTCCAGGCGTATCATAGTCGAATATGATTCCTTCGGTGACACTGACTACTTGTATACTATAAAGCTTCTGTAAATTTTTTACGAGGCTCATTGCTTCGCCAGCATCTCTGCTAAACCTATCCATCTGATCGACTAGGAGATAATCTACGAATTTATAATGTTGCCTAATAAATTCCTGGAGCTTAATAAAGTCGGGGCGGTCAAATGTAGTTGCACTTTTTCCCCTATCAATAAATGTATCAACCAGTTCAACATTATTGTTTTTCAACCATTGGTCGGTATACAATTCCTGCCTTTCAATCGAACCGTTGCTTTGTCCGATCTGGCTAAATCTTAAATATCTAATCGCCTTTTTCATAGAATTCTTTTAACGTGATTGAAACTATCATTTCTATGTATAAATTTACAAAATTTTGCTCTTTTTCGCGCTCAATTTCAAGATAATTTTTCGAAATTTTTTCAACTAACTTGCTGTTTTCCTCCGCTTTATCTTCCATTACTCACCTCCCTCCTAAAAACAGTAGAGCCCTTACGGGCTCTATATTTAAACTAAACTTTTTACTGTGGAAAATAGATCGTACTTGCCCGCTTGCACTTAAAGGATGGGGTGTACTTTATGTATCCGAAAGTACTCAGATCTGTAACGCAACGGTAGTAGGTTGCGCGAGACGAGATCTTTGAAATCTTCATTATTTCCTTTGCGAATACATGAATTGGATTTGCATGGCCTTTCGTTATACTGTACTGAAGAAGTGCCGCATAAACGCCAATATGGGTTACACTGATACGACCATCCTTTTGAACTGCCATAAAAAATTGCAGTCGGAACAGCAGGACGATACGCCTAGCTGTAGCTTGGCTGAGGCCTTGGAAAGACAGGACTTGTTTACCAACTCGTCTCTCGCCCAAATGGGCTGTTCCCTGCTTTGGAGCCTGTTCCGCAACGGAATGACGCAGTATAGGGGATTTTTCCACAACCTGAAAGATTTCCGAACCCATCCGATCAAGGTCGCCTGACCAAAAAATCGGGCGGCCTCGGCATTCCTGCCTACGGGGAAAGCCTCGGCGCAGACAGCGGTGCAGGCACTTGCACCAAACCGTACTCCTTGCTTCTCCCCTCTCCTGTCCGCTTTGGGCAACAGCCAGCGGCTTTTCCGACCGCCAATTTTCTGCCAGAAAATTGGCGCATTTTATTAAAGCCGGCTCAAATCTCGCAGCCTACCAGTCTATTCCGGACAAGCACCATAAAAAGGCTTTTAAAATAGGAGTACGGTCAGGAATGGGAGGGCTTTGCCTGAAATACATGGATGACCACGATTATCTAAAAAGGGCGATATGAATCATATCGCCCTTTTTAGATCTATGCCTCTGACATTATGGCTGTGCCTTGCCGTACACCAAGGGTATTGTGGGTATCACCACGACCTTTTTCTTTAGGCTTAGCCCGCTAACATCTGGCATAGCATTTATAAAATAGTCATCAAAATTAATAAGTTCGGAATAGCGCTTTTTCTGGAAAGCGTCCGGAAAATTGGTGATGGCGTCATCGTATCCCCTCCTAACCAGTACTAAGGTAACGAACACGGTATTCTTATGCCCCAGGAAAGACTTTTTGTCTTTTTTGAAGTTTTCGCTGGCTCTTTTAAACAATACCAGACTGTCCAAGGTCTTTGTCTGGTTGGTAAATACTACACTGTCCACCATTCCTTTGTCGTTGACGCTGACGGCAAGCCCAAAAACAAAACCTTTTTGGAAATACTCAGGCGAAAGCTCTATGAACCCGTTATAGGCCCTGGCATCTAATAACAGTTTTTCAATTTTGGAATGCATATCACTTTTTTGTGCCATGGCACTGTTTAGTGATAAAAAAAGCAACATAAAAAGGGTCGAGATAAATGTTTTCATAATTTAGTTATTACAGTAAGAACCTTGGGAGCCGACTACGCCAGGACCGGGTTTTGTAGAATATGCTATGTTTGTATTATAAATATCAGCTTTTTGGGCTTGGCTCAGAAGACTGTATCTGGTCGTGCCTTGAAGTCCGCCCATAGCAAGTTTATGTGCATCGCTTTCATCCATATTCGGAAACAGGCCCCTGAGGTCGGCAGCCATCATCCTTATATAATTGTTGACCATATCTTCGTGCGCATTGGTTATTATCAGGTTGCCGTCAGTGTCTCTGTTCACAAGGACAGCCAGATAGGCATGCAAGACCTCATGATAGATTGTTGCTACCTTATACTCCTGTGATGCATTGCCCAGCCGGTCTTCATTGAATACGATCAGTTGGTGGTTTGGATTATTGGCTGACGGGCCTGTATAAGCGTCTGCGCCGTAGCTGCGGTTCCCGACCGGGATGGCATAATAATAAAAGTCCACATTGACCGATGAATTGACAAGAAATGTTGAATCCATCAAGGCCTTGACCTTTCCTTTCGCACCCTTGCCCAGTGCCTTTCTCAACGCATCGTTCATGCAGGGCTTTGTTACATAATTGGCTGTATCCAAGGGCACTACGTCAATTGCGCAGACTCCGGTTTGAAAATTGGCAGGATTTGTACAGTCCAGTCCCTGATTGGAGTTGCCGCCTCCTCCAGGTCCTGACGGATTCGGTGTTTCATATTCCCCTCCTCCAGAACCTCCTGGCGGAATTGGGCAATAGATGCGCTCGGAAACAAAGTACAATTGATCATAGCATACCTTTCCGCTGCCTTCGCCGCCTTCATAGCCGCCGCCTTCAAGGCCACCAACCTCGCCGCATACCTCACGCGTATGGGCAACCAATCTGTTTCCACAATCGATAAAGCCTTCCGGCGGTCCATCATCAAACATGATACGGCCATTGGCTCCGCTTTTAGAGGATGCAGTACGACCAGACCTGAGACCGCTATTGGCGGAGGTTGACATCACCGCCTTGCCATTGCTGTACACCCAGCTGTTGGCGAGCCTTCCATCCAGTTCATAAAAGCTCACAAGGCCGCTAAGGTTGCCATAGTTCATGTAGCTCAATTGTTGCGGTAACAGGCTTTCGCCGGTCGCGATGACTTCCATAAAACAAGATCTGTAACTTTGGCCCAGCTCATCCCTAAAGATCAGGAGCCTGATACTGCTTTTCGGCGCATACTCCTTTCTGGAATCTTTTAGGTTGACCGCACCATCTGTTGCGAATATCTTATCAGGATTGTGGAGCACTGCCTCATAGACGCTTCCTTTTTCGTTGTTTTGGACACGTACGCTGTCCCATTTTGGCGAAAGACTGTTCAGCCAGTTAAATTCACTTGTAATAAGGCCCTCATTGCGCGAATACCATTGTTTTACTGCCGTTAGTCTTGCGCTTGGGATAGGCTCGAAACTGTTTGGCCTATCACCCATCAGCAGGTCCTTCTTGCAGGAGCCGATTAAAATTACTGCAAGGGCAAAAGACCCAAATAAGAGCAGTCGGTTGAGCGTAATCTGTTTTTTCATGTTTTAATTTAAATTCAATATAGTAAATAATTTATCAGTTTAATATTTATAGCGGCACAGGTTATTATCATTGATGCCGATCGCCTCTTTATTCCATAAAGATATTTTCGCCGCCGCATCGTGCAAGTATTTTATACAGAACTGTTCTGGGCCGGGACAAAAGCCGCTATTCTCAGGACAAAAACTTTTTTAAGGAAAAAAGGCACGCCTGTAATGGGGTGAAATTTTTAGGGAAAATCTAAAAGGATAATAAAATGCCATGGGGCCCAAAGTAGAAGTTAATGCATAAATCGTTATTTTTACCGCATGACTATATATGAACTGGAAGCTTGGTTTGCAAAGGCACCCAAACCGTCAACCTCTCTTATGCTGCTGCCGGGAACGACTATTAATGATATCGACCATTTTTTGGAGAGCCATTTCATACCCTTGAAAAGAGAGCCTGCCAACAAGATACACCAGCCCCTTTTAGACAGGCTGAAAGCGTTGAAGCTATTGATAGAATCAAATATGTAATAATACTCCAATCTTGTAAATGAAAATTACCTACACATGCACAATATTACTTTAATCAGCACAGTGCACGATGCAGTCGGTGAGTGCAGCTCAAATGCGCTTTATAAAATTTTAGTGGATATTAGACCGGATGTTATATTTGTAGAAATGCCGCCTTCACTGTTTTCTAAGTACTATTTAGGTGAAAGTAATAGCAAACTGGAAACGAATGCGGTCAAGATGTACATGAAAGATTTTAATGCGGTGACATTCCCTGTAGACACCGATGACATTCCCTCCGCTACTTTTTTTAGGGAATACAAAAATGCAATGGAACAAGTTTTAGGATTAGAAGATATAATTGGAGAGGATTTTAGGACGCTGGTTGGTAATAAAAAACATTACACTTCCATCCATGGCTTTAGGTTTTTAAATAGTGATTATTACCTTCAGTTCACTGATGCAATTGAAGTTGCTACTGAAAAGGCATTGGAAAAAATAAACGACGAAAGATTAAGTCTGGCCTATAAAAAATGGAATGAGCTTACTGATAGGCGTGAAGATGAAATGCTACAAAATATCTACGATTACAGCAGAGAGCATAACTACAACAATGCCGTATTTTTACTTGGAGCAGGCCATAGGAAATCAACCAAGGAGAAGATAGAAGAATACAGGGTCAATAGATTGCCAAAATTGAATTGGGTCATCTACGGAGACTAGTATGTATTTTGACGAAAGCGTTTCTTCGCCGTTTTTATGGTAAAAATGACTTGGTGGAAAAACTATTATATTATAGAAAAAAAGGTGTTCGAATCGAACACCTTAAAGTTGCAAAAAAAAAACAAAGTTCATTGTTTAATATGTACAAAGACAACTGATCTTTATCACTTTAGTAGCTACCAATAGCTGAATACAAAAAACACAACACAAACAAAAGCTTTGATTTAGAGATAGTTACATTCCGTCTAAAAAAATAAGAAGTGGAATAAGTGGTTCGATTAAGCCTCCATCCATTCCACAAATAACCTAATATTCAATTCAATAGGTTATGTAAAAAACATCCAATTGTGCGCTTATTAAAGTGTATAATTGGATGTTTTTTATTTATACAAATAAATATTCTTTGATATCTTAAATGTGTTTAAAACAATTTTGAATTAGTTCATGATTTAATTTTTTCTATTACTTTCAGACGTAGATAGTTTTCGAATTTATCTTGACAGGATTTTTTTTATAAAATCTAAAATTTACTATAAATAATAGTTTATACATTGTATTAACTTCTTGTATTTGTCCTAAATAAATTTTTAAGTTCATTTGATTGTAAAAAAGTTGGGAAGCTTTCAACCATAGGTCCAGCTTTTTTGCAGTTTTCCTCAGTTGAAATTAATAGAAATTTAATTTTATAAATGGTTCCAATTGAATCTTCAAATAATATATCCAACGACCCAATCAATCCTCTCTCATGAGCAAGATTTTTAAATTTAAATGCAAAATGTAAATTTGATCCAACTTGATTTGATTGTGCATCAATTTGTCCCTTATGGCCGGAAATATCTTTAAAATCATTACTGGTTTGAACAAATGCATACGATAAGTTGAATGGTATATTATCTAATATTTCAACCTCGAGCCATGCTTGAAAATAATCCTCCAATTTCTCTTTCCAGATTATTTTACATTTAAAATCAGGTCTTATTTTATGCAAATAGTTGTTTTGCTCGATAATAGTTAGCGATTGTTGCATTTTTTGAACCTGTCTTTGTGATTTTAAACTAAAATAAAGAAATATTGCTGTAAGCGTAGTTACAACTACCATGACCCAATCTGAAACTGTGCCCCAAACTTCTGAATGAAAAATTCCAAAATTATTTATATCCATTTTTAAAATCATTATTAAACAACAAATATATAGCCCTCAATCACTACATTATTAAATGCAAAAACTTGCTTTTTCTTTATGATTTCTCTATCAATATTTGTTATAAATTCCTTTCTCGTATTATCGTAAATATAAAATCCATAATTTAACATTCTACCTTCACATCCATTTACGTCAATGTTTAGGTCATTTACTCTAGCGCTATCAATTACTTCATTAATTTCGTTCAAAACTCTTTCATTCAAAATAGTTCCACCTTGAGGAAATACAAATAAAAGTGGTGAAGCACCTAGCATTGTCTGTTTTTCTCTTGGAACAAGAATCTGATGCGAATCATCATCACTACGCAAACTCTTATTTTTATCTATATAAGCACCATTTTCATCTTTTTGTACAATGGCTACGTAATCAAAATAAACTCTTTTTTCATATAATTTCTTATCATATTCATTTTGATATTTATAAGTAAAATGTATATTTCCATCAACATGGTAAGTAACATGAAAACTAAGAATCTTTACTTGTTCTCCAACTAGTTGTAAATTAAAGAATTCTGGCATGTACCAGCTTACAATAGATTTTCTACTAATTGAAATATACGCCATGGTCAAGTACTTGCCCTTATATAAAATTCTTAACCTCATGATTAAATATATGTATTTCTTTTAGTCTTTATCAGCATATAATTCATCATTAAATTTCAAGGTTTCTAAGAGATGATAAAATGGCATTAGGTGTTTCCTTCTCAAGAATTCCAGTTCGCAGTTCAAGCTATCCAGTTCACGATTAAAGCTATTTGGTGCAGCATTAAAAACAAAATGGCCTATAGTTAAAGGCCATGGCACCAAATAATGAAATGGAAGTTTAGGGATGATTGCTTAATGAAGGCTTAGCTTTTAATGTAGTTAAACTCTAGTGCGGCCAAGTGTTTGTACTGCTCGCTGCTTGGCCCGAACAGCGACTTCACATAGTTCTTTACATCTTGGCTAATGGCTATTACTCCCGTTTCGGCCACGTACATTACCTTGTTACGGGCCATACGGGCCTTATCTAATGCGGTTTTAGCTGTCCACACGGCGGTGTTCTTAGTTTGCAATGCCGTAAACAGGGTTTCTAGGGTAGTTATTTTTAGGTCGATTTCGTTGGGTTGATACTGCGCTATAGAGGCCAATAGTTTGATCTGTTTATCAAAGGTGTCTAAAATGCTATCGTAGCTCTGGTGCGAGGCCGATACCTGCTTTACTTCTTTGCCCGCTGTTTTTAGGGCTGCACGTTCTTCTTCGCCCAGTTTTTTACTTGCCCTTATTCCTGTCAGTTTTCGATGGTTGCTCATGGCATTGTCTACTAGCTGTTGTGGGGCACGCGTTGCCTTTAAGGCGCTGATGATACGGCTACTGAGTTGTCGCAGCGGTTCGTAGCCTAGGTTTCTTTGGGCCACGGCATTGCCATGGTTGCCCAATGCGGTATTTACTTGGTCTACGGTTTGTCTAACTGCCGACAGTTGTGCCTGTAACGCCGCTAACTTAATGGCGGGCATGGAGGGGTTGTAATTGGTACCATAGTTGGCTATGGCGGTGATCATGGCCTCAAAATTCGCTACGTTTTTTGCATGGCCGGTTTCATAGGTAGTTGGCATGTTTTTTTAGGTTTTAAATGATGGATATTTGGTTAATTCACATTAAGCTAGCGAATAAAAAACAAGCAGCTAAATTTTGAAAAGAAGTATAGTATTGGTTAATTGTTGTTAAGTTTAGGGTTAAAATTTTTCTTGGTCTGAGGGTTCTTGAGTTAAAAATTGGGAAGTTTGGAGCTTGGCAGTAAGAAAGCTGAAAATCGGATGTCCAACCTGTTTGGCATTGATGCTGCTTTTATAGGATAATATTATATTTTTATGCTTTCATATTTACAGTTAACACACCCAAAACATGCCGCCTTTTGAAATGCAGCACCAAGAGTTTGAACCTCCTGAAGAACTACGGGATAGCATCAAATGCTTTTGGTACAATAAAAGGGAATCAGATGGGCAACAATCTAGTTTTGAGGTAATACCTGATGGTTATGCCGAAATCATTTTTTATTTCGGAAATGTCTCTACCCTATTGCACAATGGAAACCTGCAAGTTTTGCCCTCGCCTTTTATGATGGGACTGCTCAATGAGCCGGTTCATTTTTACACTAAAGATCGTTTAGAGATCATTGGGATCAGGTGTTTTCCTTGGACGGTTTTTGATCTGCTTGGGCTACCGTCTGGCAAAGAGGGTGTGCAAACATTTGAGCATCCTATTGCCCAGCTTCAATCTATTTTAGCACAATATATCCGAGACTACAAAATAGTGGAAGCAATTGCAGAGGTTGAACGGTATTTTTTGACTATACCATCAACAATTGCTACAAACAGCATGTTAGCTAAAGCAGGGAATGCGATGAGGGAAGCAAATGGTACCATTGCGGTAAAGCAAGTGGCGGCGGCGGCCCATGCCACGGTACGTACATTGGAAAGAAAGTTCAAGCAGTCTTCTGGTTATACCGTTAAGGATGTAACTGGTTTGATGCGCTTTGAGCAGGTGCGCAATCATTTATGGCATGATCCCCATGTTAACATTGCCAGTTTGGCCCATGATATGGGCTATACAGACCAAGCCCACCTCAGTAGGGAATTTAAACGCTACAGTGGTACTACACCAGCTGCATTTGCACGAAAAGCAAAGCAACACACAAGAGGCAATGAACTGATCACGTTTATTTGAACCTGATCTTACGCGTCAAATCATCTGATGGTAAAGCTAGGTTGTTTCTTCTGCTGGTTCCCAAAGTTCTATGGCATTACCTTCTGGATCCATGATATGGATAAATTTACCATATTCGTAAACAGCCAATTCATCTACAATTTGTACACCATCGGCTTTAAGCTGCTCAACAAGTTCTTCGATGTGCTGAACCCGATAATTGATCATAAAGTCTTTATTGGATGGTTTAAAGTAAGGAGTATCCTGCGGAAAAGTGCTCCATACCGTAGAGCCTGTTTTTTCAGGATCTTCCATCTCGCGCCAGTGAAAATTAGCCCCATATGGACTGGTTTCGAGACCTAGATTTTTAGCATACCAGTCATTCATTTTTGCCGGGTCTGCACATTTAAAGAATATGCCACCTAGTCCAGTTACTTTTTTCATAATCAATTAGCCTTAATAATTTTTTGTCATACAGACCGCGATTCTTTGGTTTTCATTACATCACGGTTTAAATTTCAATCAAATCTAATTAAAAAAATATAGCAACAAAACATCCAGATCATTGAAAATGATTTAAGCGGTTTCCTACAGTCCATGCGCTTTAATTTGCATTCTAACTTTTTTAAAACCATTATACATTTGAATTTTGTCGCATTTGTACAAGCCTAACGGTGTGGTATTTGGGAATTTTGTATTTCAAATTATTGTATATGAAAACTACACTTGAAAATAAAAACTCTATCCAAAATCCTTCCATTTACGATGTGATCATTGCTGGTGCAGGGCCTGTAGGATTATGCTTAGCCTGCGAACTGGCCTTGGCCAAATGTTCGGTATTGATATTGGAAAAGATGGAAGATCTACACTCACCTTTGAAACAACTGCCTTTTGGTATCCGTGGGCTCTCTGCACCTACCATTGAATTGCTTTACCGCCGTGGGCTGTTAAAAGAACTCGAAATCCATAAACGCATTAAAAGTCCACATCAAAATGCTGGTCAAGGAATGAACCGTCAGGTTGGGCATTTCGCTGGCATTCCATTTTATGATGGCCATGTAGACAGCTCGCAATGGAAATATCGCCTACCAAGTTCTACGGAAACCAGCCTCATCTCAGAAATAGCTGAGCTTGAAAGCATCCTGACCCGCCGTGCCGAAACACTGGGTGTAGACATTAGACGTGGGTTTGCGATTGAAGACTTTCAGCAAACCAAAGATGAGGTAACCGTTTGGGCTGGCAACCAATCTTTTCAGGGCAAATGGTTAGTGGGTTGCGATGGAAGCCGTAGCGCGGTTCGCAAAGCTGGTGGTTTTGAATTTGCAGGCACCGAGCCTGAATTTACGGGCTATACTACCCGTTTAGACCTTGTTGATCCTGAGAAACTCAGTCCTGGACGTAACCTTACTCCACATGGGATGTACCTGCAATCGCAACCTGGTTACATCATGATACAGGATTTTGATGGAGGGGCTTTTCATCAGACAGGAAAACCAATCTCACTTGAGCATGTCCAAGCAGTACTACGTCGTGTTTCGAATACCGATGTTACCATCAAAACCCTACATCTGGCAACTACCTGGACCGATCGGGCAAGACAGGTTACAAACTATCGTAATGGTCGTGTATTTTTGGCTGGCGATGCGGCACATATCCATTCGCCATTGGGTGGTCAAGGCCTTAACCTTGGCCTTGGCGATGCAATGAACCTAGGTTGGAAACTAGCAGTAACCTTAAACAAGAAAGCCCCAGAAAGTTTATTAGACAGTTACCATACCGAACGACAGCCAATTGGCGCACAGGTTTTAGATTGGTCGCGGGCGCAAGTTGTATTGATGAGGCCTGATCCTCATGCCCGTGCGCTAAATGCAATTGTACGTGATCTGATCGCTACACGTGATGGTGCCACTTATATGGCAGCACGGGTATGGGGTGTTCTCACTTGGTATAACCTAGGTGGCAACCATCCGTTAATAGGTCAAAGTGTTCCTAATTTTGAGTTTGAGGATGGTACAACCATTGGTGAATTGATGCAAAGTGGCCGAGGCATACTGCTTGATTTTAATGAGGATGCTTCATTAAAAACTTGGATAAATACATACGGAGATCAAATAGTGTATATTACCGGCCATGCAAAAGAACAATTTGATTTGAGTGCCCTATTGATCCGACCTGATGGGATCATTGCCTGGGTTACCGACGGTACAGCTAACCTAAACGAACTACAAAAAGTTACAGCCCGATGGTTTGTTAGATAAGGTCAACCTAAAACAATCAGCCTCTCCTCAAAATTAAACATCTAATTTTCAACACAATAGACTAAAATTCAGTTTGAGATGATAAAATAAATCGCATTTTATTTGCGCAAGCAAATACTTGCATTTATATTTGCAAGCACTTACTTGCATATTATGAAAGCCAGACGAGATGTATACCAGGCCATAGCCGACCCTACCCGTAGAGAGATCATTGGACTTGTTGCTGCGCAAGCGTACAATGTAAACGCTATTGCCGAAAAATTTGACATGACCAGGCAGGCCATTTCGCTCCACTTGAAGATACTTGCCGATTGTGGACTTATAGTGATCAAACAAAATGGAAGAGACCGGTTTTGCGAGGCACAACTAGATCAATTGGATGAAGTAGTAACATGGGTAGAACAATCTAGAAAACATTGGGCAAGAAGATTTGAAAAATTAGACCAGTATTTAGAAGAAATAAAAACCAAAGACCATGAAAACAAATAACGAAGATCTATTGATCACACATCTATTTAATGCACCGCCTGCACTTGTATTTGATGCATGGACCAAACCAGAACTCTTGAAGAATTGGTACGCACCAGATGGTTGTACCATCGATTTTAAATCGATAACCGTAAAAGAAGGTGGCGAATTCCACTCTTGTATCCATGATCCTGTACATGGTGATTGTTGGATTAAAGGCATTTATCAAGAGGTATTATTTCCAGAGAAATTGGTTTTTTCGATGATCCTTTCTAATGAGCAGGGCGATGTTGTAACTGCAAATGAAGCCGGAAAAACAGAAAACTGGCCACAGGCTATCGTCACTACAGTTACTTTTACTCCTATTGGCCAACAGACCAAAGTTACTTTGCACCAAACTGTAGCAGAAGCGGAGGCTAAAAAATCGGGTGCTTACCAAAGTTGGTTCAGCATGTTTGATCGCTTAAACCACATTTTATCAAGTCATTAATAGTTAAGGAAATGAAGTCAATTTCAACATTCAAGTATAAATTACTTTCTATCAGCGCATTGCTTATTTTAGCAATTGGTTTTTCGGGCTTTGTTGGATCTGAACCTATCAAAGCCTTGAGCATCAATAAAAAGACCATCAATAAATATATGGAGGGTTTCAATTCGAGTGACCATGCTAAAATATTATCATGTTTAACTGAAGATGTCATCTGGGAACTGCCTGGTTCTTATCTACATAAGGGTAAGGCTGCATTTGATAAAGAAATCGAAAATGAAGCCTTTACTGGAAGTCCTGTTATTAAAGTGAGCCGAATGACAGAAGAAGATAATGTAGTGATTGCGGAAGGTACTGTGCAGGCCAAGAAGAAAGATGGAACAGTGGTAAGCTTAGTTTTTTGTGATGTATTTGAGATGAGAAATGGATTGATCAAAAAATTGACCAGTTACCTGATGTTGAAACCGAACTAAAACCTATGTTTTCTTTAGATTCTGATTAAAAATATCGTCAACTTCAGTTGCTGTGAAACCATTTTGCAAAAGGATATTGGCAATAAAGTCACTTTTCCCCTCTATATATACATCTATATCGTTGGTACGACTTGCCAATTCTTTTTTCAACTGTCCGTATGCTTCTCTAAGTTTAGGATCATTTCTAAGTGCATCTCGTAAGGTAATGTGGTTATTTAAACTCGCACTATTTTCTATGCAGCAATACAGATGGTGTTTGGGCCATATTCTATCTGTACCTATATTTGGTGTGGTGCTTCCATTTGCACGAAAGGCATACCTGTCTTTTATCCCTTGGTTGCCCCTAAATTCGTAACCTAGTGAAGCTAAAACTTCAATTACTTCTTGCAGTTTAGCTTCACTAGCTATAATAAGATCAATATCGAGCACGGGTTTGGCTACAAGATACGGCACAGCGGTACTACCCACATGTTCAATACCTTTGATCTTATCTTTCAAGTACGGTGTATATACATTTTTTAGCGCTTCAAATTGATGTGCCCAATCGGGATCGTATGCAGCCAGCGCTATGGTGTGCTTATCCATGCTACAAAACTAAAAATTAAGTGCCAGAGCTAAAAATATACAAAGTTTAAAACTTCCTTTTCATCGGGTGTTTTTGCCTTTCTACCTATTCTCTATTTTATAGCACATTGGTGCATGCTACTTTTGAGGATCATTTATAAAACCTCATATCATGAATATTAAAAACATCCTTGCTGTAGTCATCAGCATCGTAACTGTTCAGCTTGCGAATGCGCAATCTTCTACCATGAAGGAACCTGTAAGTTTTAAACTTAGCAATGGATTAACCGTTATTGTAGCCGAAAATAAAAACGTTGCAAAAGTACATAGTAGCTTAACGAACGACATCGTAAACGATAACCAGGCCGGCGTACAACATGTTTTAACAACGATGTTGAACCATGCTACTGGTAACAGTGGCATCAATTACAATGAAAATGGTGGTCATTTAATGGCATCTACTGCAGATTTTGGTGATGCGTTATCGGTATTGTCTGCCTCTATCCAAGTTCCGACTTTAAATCAGGCGATTTTCGAAAAAGCGAAAGCCACAGTAATTGCAAGTGTAAAAGGGAAAAAACAATATTATCCAGCACACGTTACCGAAGCTTCACTGGAAAAATTGACTTTGAAAGATGTAAAAGCATTTTACAATAGCAATATCACCCCTGCTAAAACCTATCTAACCATTGCAGGTAACATCAGTGTGGTGGAAGCTAAAAATTTGGCAGAAAAATCATTTGCTGGTTGGAGCGAAACTCAAACTGAAGCATTGAATAGCAAATAAGTTCTTATTTAAGGTTCATTTGAAAAGGAGCTGTCGACATATGGACAGTTCCTTTTTTTTGTTTTAAGATTGGCTAGTATTTATGCTTTAAAAAATCCCATGGCATTTTGCTGGTAGAACGACGTTCTTCTTCTACCAAAAGTTTGGCGATGCGGGTCAATAGCCCATCATTTTCGCTCACTGTCCTATCGCCTAATGCAACCAATTTTTGGATATTGCTCGGGCTTGCTGCATCCAGTCCTTCTTTGATGCTTTCTAAACTGTCTGGCTCAATACGGATATAATTTTGCTCTTTGCCTACCGAGTGAAAAAGCTGTTCTAAGAAAAAATCGCTGGTTTCTGCTACTCCACTCATCATGATATCAATCAAAGCTGGCACAATGGCCATCGCACTGCTCTTTTTAAAATGATCATAGTCATACGATCTTCTTGACCTACCTGTACCTAAAGAATATAAATAGATATCGTTGATCTTGGTCTGGTTAAAGGCTTTGGTGACTTCAATCAAACCACTTAATGCAGGATTGGTAGCAAATACACCCCCATCTAACAAAGGATACCTCACATTGGCCAAAGAATAGATTTCGGCTACACTAAAATAGGTTGGTGCTGCCGATGTTGCCCTACAAACATCCCTGATATAGAAATCGCGGCTATCTCCTCTTGTAATGGCATTTTGCTGTCTAAAAAAATGGGTCTTACGCAATTCTATATTGTAGGCACTGATGATACAGGGCTTGATCAACTGGCTAAGTTTAGTTTCGCCGAAGTATTTTTTTAAGATTCCTTCAAAAATCTGACTGTTGTAACGTTCTCCGGCCAGACCTAGTTTAGCTCTCAACCGTTTCATGAAACTCATTTTAAAGATTTCATTTCCGTGCTCGAGGTACAGATCCAAAGCCGCCTTTGCCGAAAACTTTGGTCGGGTTGGGTGGTCTTCTGAAGGGCATAACAATAAACAGGTTAAAATACCTCCGGTACTGGTTCCTGCAAAAAAATCGAAATAATCTACAATAGCTGCATTTGGATTTTTGCTTTCCAATTTCAATTTTTCTTCAAGAGCAACGAGAAGCATACCAGGAATAATCCCTCTTATGCCTCCACCATCAATAGAAAGTATTTTCTTCATAAGATATTTGGCTTGCAGTAAATATAGATTACTTATCGTTTATTGCCAAGCTGTTTATATTTATCCAAAGTCATATCTGAAATAAAACCACTACAATGGATTACTTTACCGTAGTGACCACAAAAATATTATCCTTTATTTTTACCTTGCAAACCTTATCAAACCCGACCGAAAAACCGAAACTTATTTATGCAGAAACTCAAAGCCTTATTGTTTGACCTAGACGGAACGTTGATTGATTCTGAATTTTTCCATTTTGAATGCTGGAACGAAATCTTAGCAGAATCTGGCGTAATGTTAACCTACGAAGATTGGTTAAAAAATTATGCTGGTATACCTTTGCCTGCTAATGCAAAAAACTTGGTCGAAAAGTATGGTATTAAAACACCCTTAGACGAAATCATCACAAGAAGAGAACTTTTGACCTTAGAACGCTTAAAGACCAAGGATGTGAATTTGATGCCTTATGTTACCGAAGTGCTTGATTTTTTCCAATCAAAAGACCTTACGCTTGCACTGGTTACTTCCAGCCCTAGAAAAGACGTAGAGGCTATTTTTGAACGCAATGGTCTGAGCCGCTATTTTAAACTGATCATTACCAGAAGCGAGGTAAGCAAAAGCAAACCTGACCCTGAAAGTTACAACAGCTGTGTTGAACAACTAGGTCTCAAAAAAGAAGAATGCCTTGTTTTTGAAGATACGATCAATGGAATCAAATCTGCAAAAGCTGCTGGTTTAACCTGTATCGCCATTCAGCAAAATAGAGCTGATCACGTAAAGCTATCAATTGCAGATCAGTTATTTGTTGATTTTAATGAAGCTAAAAACTATTTGCTACAAAACTATCTGATCAATTAAAACAGGAGATTAGATGAATAACCTCCTGTTTTAGGTTTATTTTATCCTCTCGTACGATCAATTACATCTTGGGCAACGTTTTCCTGTGGTTTGTTCTTTTTGAGTTTATTGTTACCGAAATTATACCTGATGTTTAATTGTATTGTTCGGGTATCCCAATAGTTGTTATTGGTTGTTACTGCGTATCTAGAATTAATGATCGATCGCATGGCTGAAGTTTTGAGTATATCGTTACCAGAAAGGGTAAATACAAACTGGTTGATTGTTTTTCTAAAACCAACGTTTACACTTCCTCGGGCCTGGCCTTTACTTCCTTCTCCAATATCATACACCACTGGCGTTGTATAATTAAGGTTCAAAAAGGCAGAAATACCTTTTTTCTTATCAATATTAATGGTATTGTTCATTTTAAGGTTGCCAGAGAATCCGCTATTGTCAACAATCTCTTCATCGGCTTTACCTTTGTAGCTATTGTAGCTACCTGTACCAGTTAAAGAAGCTTGGATCAATTTGCCAATAGAGAAATTAGCAATCAATGCTAGGTCTATCCCATTTCCTGTCCCATAATTTAACCAAACGATCCTGGTAATGTTATCGTTATTGTTGGCCAATAAAAACTGTGAGAAATTATCAGTTAAACGGGTATAGCTTAACAAAGCGATGTAACGGTTTTTAAAAGTATAACTAAACTCATTCTTCAAGATATAAGAAGACTGTAAAAATGGATTTCCTTCTACATATTGGGTAGGGTTATTATAGATCCTCAGGTTGTTCAGCTGCCAGAAATCAGGTCTGTTGATCCTTTTAGATAGACTGTATGAGAAAGCATGTGTAGTATTTGGGGTAAAGTTGATCGACAAGGAAGGAAATATGTTAAAATAGTCTTTATCAACTGCTACGGTTTGGGTAATCAGTTCTTTCCCTTTGGTGTTAGATTGTTCTAACCTCAGGCCAGCCGATACGCTCCATAGTTTGCCCAATCCAAAATCGATACTCGAATATAAGGCATTGATATGTTCTTCGTATTGATAGTTGGTGGTTCTTAATTCATCTTTGATATAAGTTCCGTTTGCATCTGCCACTGCAACATATAGGTCATTACTGGTAGCTGTATTAAATGACCTTGCCCCTAATTTAAACTTGGCTGTTTTCCCTATAGGCCGTTGGTAATCTAAGGCAAAAGTATAGTTTTTAACCTTTTGTGGTAAAATAGAGATTTCATTGCGCCTAACCCCGTTTGTTCCGTCTAGCGTAGCGAAGGTAACCTGGTTGGTATTGTTAACATATTCAAAATAATCTGCACTAGCGATGACATGTTGACCCAAGCTATCTAAATTGAGCTGATAATTAAGTCCAACATCTAAAGAATGTCCTTTTATTGTGCTATTGTTGGTAAACACAAAGCTAGAATCCACTTGTTGTGTAGACTTTTTTAAGAAAGAACTGTAGTTGATCCATTTCTGGCTTTGGTCATTTGGAGTGTAATTTACATTGGCAGAGATCAAATTTTTCGGATTAAAACTATATTCCATTCCTAAATTGCCACCATAAAAATTTCGGAACTCGTGTCTTTCTAGTTTAGATAAGTTCAATAAGTTGCTGGTACTGGCACCTCTAAAATCAATGTCGTGTCGTTCAGTAACCAATTTTCTATCTCTACTTAAAAATGGAGCAACATTAACACCAAAATTTCCTTTTCGATAATTAAAAGCTCCGCTCACTTGTTGCGAGTTATAATTCCCTTGTCTGTTGTTAATGGCCACTGAACCTTGATAACCATCACTTTCTTGTTTCTTAAATACGATATTCAAGATTCCGGCATTGCCTGAGGCATCAAATTCACTCCCTGGTGTGGTAATGATTTCTACATTACTCAAAGTAGTACTGGGTAGGCTTTTAAGGTAGTTGTATAAGGATTGACCAGACAGATTGGATTTACGGCCATTGATGTAAACGATAGCGCCTTGTTTCGAGATAATGGATAAAGATCCGTTATCGTCTGCATTGACCAGTGGTACCTGTTTCAATACCTCCCAAACATTGTTGTTCATGCTTAGGCTACTGTTGGCCACATTTACCACAAAACGATCTGGTTTCCGCTGGATCAACGGTCTATTTGCAGAAACCGAAATTTCCTTCAACTGGTTGATGGCCACCTTTAGATAGATGTTAGGTACCACAACAGATTCTTCTCCCTGCTCGATCTTTGTGGTAAAAGCTTGATAGCCTAATCCAGAAACTCTTAACAGCAAACTCGCATTAGAATTGGCCAATATCTGATATACACCTGTACTATCGGTATAACTATGTGCCAAAAGTGTAGAATCGCTACTTTTTAGCAATTCTACTACGGCATAGGCCACTGGGGTCTGCGTATTTTCGATGTAGATCTTCCCTGAGATTTTACGTTCTTGCCTGGGGCCCTCCTTTTTTCGTTCAATTAAAATGTTAAGGTCTACTTGCCTGTAGGTAAATGGTGTATTTTTCAAAAGTTCGTATAAAGTTTGTGAAATAGATCGGTTTGCTGGCGACAGATTTAATTGTTTCAGCTCTTCTAAATCAGCCTTTCTGTAATAAAAACGGAATTTGGTCTGTTTTTCGATTTCTTTGATGGCAACGGTAAATGGTTCTTTGTGTAGGCCTATGGTAACTTGGGTTGTGCCTATGATCTGACTTTTAGCAGTTACAGCTAACAACAGTTGAAAACTGATCAGTAAAATAAATATAGATAATAAGCTAATTCGCATGAGTTGCCATATAAAAGGGGTAAATGAACTATAATTTGGTGCATATAATTCCCTACTGTCCTGCTGTTTTGCAGAAATTTTCATAATTTTAAAAGTTTTATTGATTTCCAAATGATTTAAAACACTCTTGGTCTTCCAAGAATACTGTGGATCGATTGCCGTCGGTTCACAGTTTTTGAATTGTACTGCCTAGCAGTAATCCATTAGCTATATCGTTTATTTGCGTTCCATGGTATCGTTTAAATGACTAATTACAGCCATTGCCAAAAATTGTAATTGTATTCCGCTCTCTTTTATAATTTGAATTGTTGAACTTGCAAATCACATCAAGTATCTCTTCTATTTCTCTATTTTTCATTGCCGTACCCGAAAAACGGCAGTTTTTAATCTGTTCATTGGCAAATTCAATCTTCACATTAAATCGTTCTTCCAGGATCTTGGCCACTTCACCGAAAGTTGCATCATCAAAAAATAGGTCATTGGGCAACCAGTTGATCAGTTTAACCGCATCAACTTTAAATTGCTTATAAGTTTGGTCTGTGGCATTATAAACAATCTGTTGGTCTGGTACAAGCAAGCCTAAAGTCAACTTGCCATTACTAACCCTTACCTTTCCTCTGGTTACTGTTACCCTAATCTGGTTGCTTGCTGCATCAGTTTTAATGTTAAAGGCTGTACCCAATACAGTGGTGGTTAGCTTACCTGTATGTACAATAAAAGGATGCCCAGGATCATGTTTGATATCAAAATAAGCTTCTCCAGTTAAATATACCTCTCTGGTGTTACCTGTAAATTGTTCAGCATACTTCAATTCAGCTCCAGAATTGATCCACACTCTACTTCCATCACTTAAGGTAATTTGTTGTTTGCTGTCTTTGGGCATTTTTAAGGCCACAAGTTTTGGAGAAGAAAATTCCTGTTCCAGATAAGGCCAAACATTAAATAAGATCAAAAAAGCAGTAATTACTGCTGCAACAGCCACCATACTTTTCCACCATTTTGTAGCCGATGGGAGTTTAACCACTTTCTTTTCTTCAATAGTGGCTTCTACCTTGTCAAATACAGATTTTAACCACTGTTTTTGGCTATTTTCGTCCATTTGTTCCCAAGCAGATGGTTCTTCGTGAGGAGTTAATAGCCAGTTTTCGACCAATTCTCGTTCCCAAGCAGAGGCCGTGCCTTTTAAATAGCTATCTAATAATTTATTTATATCTATACCACTCATTTGTGCCTTTTTTATATAAGCGTATCAAATCCTGTTAGGTACTATAAATAAATGAAAAAAAAATTAAAATATTTTTGAAAGCCTAAAAGCGCATGAAAAGGAAGGTGAGTAATGGTAGCGATTTTTTCAGATAGTTGAGGGCTGTAGTTAACTGATTTTTAACGGTTTGTTCTGATATATTTAATCTTTCTGCAATCTCCTTTACACTTAAATGTTCGGTCCTGCTCAGGTTATAGATTTCTTGTACCCTAGGTGATAGTTTGGTTAAGGAGTTTACCAGATGCTGTTTTAGATCCTTGGCTTCCAAATGTTGAAGTGCACTATGCGCATAGCTTTCTTCTAAAGCTTGTAAAAAGGCCGCATAACGTATTTTATTGCTGTTTTTTCGGATATGGTCAATGATCCGATTGCGGATTGCAGTAAAAAGATAGTTTTTAAGGCTGCCTGTAATCTCTAAATGCCTACGTTCTGCCCATAACCAAGCAAACAGGTCGTGTAAAACATCACTTGCATCCGTTAGGTCAAATAATTTATAATTTGAAACAGCAAATCCAGTTAAACCTTTGGCATAGCGATGATAGATTTCGGTAAATGCCAAACGATCGTCTTGTTTAAGCCGTTCTATTAGCTGATGGTCTGTTAGGGTTTTTAATGCTGTCATTCGTAGTTGCCACAAATATACTATTCGGCTTTAAATGTGGTGGCCCAATTCAATTAAAAACCAATTCTCACTTTTTATAATGACGACTGAAGAACTATAGATGTTGCATACTTTTAAATAAATACTTAAAGGACCAGCTCTTGTTGTAGTTTTTGCAAGGTTTCTTCGGCATCTATACAAAAACCGGGATGCACTTTGGATGCCTGTACTACGGTGCTTCTGGTTGCAGTAAGCCATCTAAATCGCGAGGCCATGTCTAATTGACCAATCGGCCCTGCTTCTTTTCCACCTTTGCAAATTTTTGCAATTGCCATTAGGTTAGCCGTGATAACACTTGGTTCTAATTCACAATTGAAAGCCTTTAATCGTTCTTCTCTCAATTCAAAAGCAACATTCAAATATTTTTGTTTGGCGCAATAGAGAATTACACCTACATTGATAAATTCTTCTCGTTCTACCCTAGGCATCACTCGAATTACCGCATACTCAAATAAGTGTCTCTCTTGCATGCTGAGCTTCTTTTACAAAAACAGTAGAATTGCTGATCCTGGTATTTAAAAATGTGGCATAGGCTGCCCTTTGTGCTGCACTCGTTTCAAAAGTATCTTCATTTAACCATTCGTCTGGTATCAATGCAAGTACTGAATCAACCAGTTGTGGGGTCAATATAGCTTTAAACGCATCATCAACGACATCAAGTTCGCTTGCCTGAGGCAACAACACATGATCTTTAACTAAGGTAAAGGGGCGTTTAGCTTGTTCTTCCCAATTTTGCCACGAATGGTGAAAGTAAAGCGAAGCCCCATGATCGATCAGCCATAACTCTTTATGCCATAATAACATATTGGTATTACGTGCAGTACGGTCCATATTGGTCAACAAACAATCTAACCAAACGATTTTTGAGGCCAGAAGTGCATCTATTTTAGTTACGGTGGGATCGTAGGTAATGGCTCCTGATAAATAATGTAATGCCAAATTTAGGCCTACACTTGCCTTGAGTAGGTCTTGGATCTCCTCATCTGGTTCTGTCCTACCAAAAGCTTCATCCAATTGGGCAAAAACCAATTCAGGAACCTTCAAGCCAAGGGCTCTTGCCAATTCTCCACCAATTATTTCGGCAATCAGCGCCTTGTGGCCTTGTCCTGCGCCTCTAAATTTCAGCACGTACAAGAAACCATCATCCGCTTCCGCTATGGCAGGCATCGAACCTCCTTCACGTAATGGCGTAACATAACGGGTAACATTAACTGTTCTTAATTGCAATTGGTCAATAGCTGTAGCCATATTAAGTTTAATGTTGTAAAAATAGCAAAATGAATAGGTTTTACGCATAAAAAAAGCATCACCAAAGGTAATGCTCTTCCTAAATTAGGTTTAGGTATTAGTTTTGCGCCACAACATGGTAATTCACTGTAGTTGTATTAGCGGCATCAAACCATACGGTATAAATCTTACCTGCTTCGAACTGGGCACCTGGTATTACAGTTGCATCTGTGGTACCAATTACACTTACATTTAAGCTGGTATTGGCATCAATGTTATTGTAGGCCGAAAGATAACCATAAGCTAAGCCATTGGTTAAGGATCCACCACCTACAACAGAAATATTTACATTGTTGATCAATACGGCACCAAGGTTCATGAACCTAACTCTGGCCTTGCCAGCTGGAACTACAGAATTTTCGTCTGCAAAGCCTGCAAAAGCACCAGAACCATTGGCATTGCTGTAATAAAATAAAGTATAAGATACATCTGCATATGGCGAAGCAATGGTAGAGGCGCTTACAACCTGTGTACCTTCATTTTTAAGTGAAATTGTGCTGCTTACCCCACCTTTAATAGTCAAATATGCTGTATTTTGCCCATAGGCTATGGCACTTGTAGATATTTTAGTGTCATTTTGATAGATATCTTGTGGAGTTGAACCAACAATGGTATTGACCACTCTGATTTTGGCATCACCCTGAACAGGTTCTTCTTGTTCAAGTTTTTTGCAAGAAGATAAACCGATTAACGCAATCAACATCAGCGTTAAAAACTTAGTTTGTGTATTCAATAACGTTTTCATAAGAATTAGCATTTATGTGATTTAAATTCATCGACTATCAAGCCGTTTCAAAGGCTAAATTAACATTTTAATTAGAGATTTTAAAAGATAAAGCTGTTTTATTGACTTATTTACATATCCCCTCCTGATGTAAAATCCTAAGGCTGGGTATTGATTTAATCACATCATTCACCTCTATTCTTAGATAAAAGGGAAAATTAATTATTGATAAATAAATGAAAACTGATAAATAAATCTTATTCATCTTATAATTAACAATCTTAACGTAAACGAATTTTTATTTTAAATTTTTAAATTATTTAGAATTTTATTCTTAATAATTTATTATTTCTAAATAATATTTTGATAAATTAGGTTTACCTATATCTATGAATAAATTTATCAGCTTTCAATTGGTGCTCTTTTGTAGCATCGGTTTTGTGCGTGCACAAAACATGCTTGGGCCAAAAATAACGGCCATGGGCAATAATGGATCCTCAGTAAAGGACATTTGGAGCATAGCATCAAATACTTCAGGAATTACTTCTATCGAATGGCCTACACTGGCCTTAAGCTATGCTAATCATTTCTTCGACAAGCAGTTAAGCAGACAGGCTATTGCATTCGTATTTCCGATTAAAAACACCTATTTAGGGCTTGATTTTCAACGTTACGGAATTACAGAGTACAATGAGATCAAAACTGGTTTTGCGTTGGCCAAAAAATTTGGAGACGAACTTTCAATAGGCATTAAAGTAAATTATCATCAATTAAAGATCAGTAATTACGGTCAAACCACAGGTTTTTCGGTAGATGTTGGCGCCATGTATAAACTCAACAAAGAAATTGTTCTGGGCCTATACTTGAACAACCCTTCCAAACAGCGGTACAATAATTCGACCATTTCCATTGCCATTCCAATTGCCCTACATATTGGTGCGACCTACCAAGCAGCGAATAAAATATCAGTTGCAACAACAATTCGAAAAAGTATAAATAGTGCAGTTGATGTTGCAATTGGCATTGATTACCAAATCATATCGTCACTCAGTTTAAGAGGAGGTTTAAGCATGAAACCTTTTAAACAATATGCGGGTGTAGGTTTCAACTTTAAAAGGTTCACCATTGATGGTGCGGTTGAAAATGATCCCTATTTAGGTTATTCATCACAAATTTCTTTGGCCTATGCGTTTTAAATTTACCATTTTAATGTTAACCTTCTCTTTTGTCGCCATTGCGCAAACCCAGGAAGATACTTTTATAAAAGACCTGATCGAAAGTATTGCAGAAGATTTACCTGATGATTTTGACCTTTCCGAACTACAGGACAGACTAACATTTTATAAGAAACACCCCATCAATCTTAATCAAACTACAGCAGAAGAACTCAACAATTTATTCTTTCTTTCTCCTTTACAGATCAACAACCTATTTACACACCTCAAAATTAACGGTAAGTTAATAGATGTACTGGAGTTGCAAAGTATAGCAGGTTTCGATATGCAGACCATACAAAGAATATTACCTTTTGTAACAGTCAATCCTGCTGATCTGGTTGATAAAATAACCTTAGCTAATCTTTATCAATTAGGCGACAACGACCTGGTTCTAAGATTTGGAAGGGTATTGGAAAAAACAAAGGGCTTTACCGACCTAGCAGGCAGCAGATACCTAGGTTCTCCAGAAAGACTTTTATTGCGCTATAAATACAATTATGTAAATAGGGTTTCTGCTTCCTTAATTTTAGAAAAGGATGCAGGGGAACGATTAAAAGGTAGTTCAATACCAATCCCTGCCGATTATCAATCTGCACATGTTGCCATTTATCATATGGGTAGGTTTAAAAAGATCATATTGGGCGATTATGGTCTACAATTTGGACAAGGTTTAACTTTATGGTCTGGTTTTTCATTCGGAAAGGCACCCGATGTAGCAAGTATCGTTAGAAGAGATGTAGGTTTAAGGGCATATACCTCTAGCAATGAATATGCTTTCTTTAGGGGATTTGCTACGACCATTTCTATTTCTAAAACGATAGATTTCACCCCCTTTGTTTCTTTTAGGAAACTTGATGCAAGCTTGAGCTTAAATGAACATGGAGAATCAGTTTTAAGTAGTTTAAATGAAACTGGTTTTCACCGTACAGCAACAGAAATAGAACGCAAAAACAATATTACTCAAAAGGTATTTGGTGGCGTTGTGCAATACCAAAAGAACAATCTCAACATTGGTGCAATAGGCCATCACACTACGTTTAACTACCATTTTGTTACAGGCGACCAGTCTTATCGGAATTATAACTTTACAGGCAATCGATTAAGTAATTGGGGCATCCATTATGGCTATAGTTTTAAAAACATCTATCTGTTTGGTGAAGGTAGCAGTACTGTGAATGCTGGATGGGCTTATTTAAATGGTGCTTTGATCAGTTTATCTGCTAAAGTTTCGGCAGCAGTTTTATATAGGAATTACAGCAAAGAATATTATAACTTTTTTAGTCAAGCCCCAGCTGAGAGCGGTAAAGCGATCAATGAGAAAGGATTTTATGCAGGTTTAAACTTTGCTCCAATTAAGGCATTGAATTTATCACTTTATGCTGATTATTTCGTTTTTCCATGGTTAAAATTCAGGATTGATGCACCATCTGAAGGTTACGAAATCTTGGCGCAGGCAATCTATACACCCACAAAAACCTTCAAGGCACTTTTAAGGTACAAATCTGAATTGAAACAGCAAAATACTGATCTTGAAGTACCTATCAATTATCTGGATCAGATAAAGAGGGAATCGTACAGGGCTGATCTAAACTGGAGATTAAACAGGGCTTTTGGTTTTCAGAATAGATTGGAGGTGGCCCAGTTTAAAAAGGGGGTAGCTAAAGCTGAGTTTGGATACCTGATTTACCAAGACATAAATTACACACCGATGTTAGCTAAGTTTTCGGGAAACATCAGACTCGCTTATTTCAATACCCCCTCATACAATAGCAGGATCTATGCTTATGAAGATGATGTTTTGTACAATTTCAGCTTTGGCATGTACAGTGGAAAGGGCTTTAGAACTTATGCAAACCTAAAATACAAACTCGCTAAAAGCTTGGACATTTGGCTTAGATACGCTTTGTTTAGCTACCGTGATGTAGAAAAGATTGGTTCTGGTCTGGATGAAATAGATGGCAATCAAAAAACAGATGTCAAACTTCAATTGCGTTTTCAATTTTGACCTTTAGCTCAGAAATTATTTTTGTTAGGATATTGCTCCCCTTTGTTATAGGAATCTGTTGTGCTTATCCCATTGAAAATAGACAATTTCTTTTCCCGCTGTTCATCATCAGTCTTTTCTTATTTGCTATTCTAATTATAATCAATGTTTTATACAAAAAATTAAAGGCTTATCGTTTTAAAGAAAAGATCGGTTTGTTCGTCTATCTCTTTTCTTTCTTCTTTGGAGGATTGATCTGCCTTTTTCATAAACAATCTTTAAAGGCCGATTATTACGCAAATAGTTCTGCCGAATATTTCAAGGCGTATGTAAACAGCGAACACCAACTCACTAATGGTATCCTAAGGTTTGAAGTTACAGTGACCCATATTTTTAGAGCCAAACAGATCGAAACTGCAAGTGGTAAAATTTTAATCTCTGTAAAACTTGACACACTCCATCCTATTCAGCTTAATTATGGAGATGAACTGATAATAGCTGCTAAAAACCTACCTGTAGAACCTCCATACAATCCAGCCGAATTTGATTTTAAGGCTTGGTTGGCTACTAAAAACATCTATCAGCAGGGATTTATCAATCAAGATAACATTGTCAAATTAAACCGCACCAATGGCAGTCCATTAATCAAATATGCAATTGAAGTAAGGCAACAACAAGTGGCCATTTACAGAAAATTGATACATGATGATGAGGCATTTGCAGTAGCATCAACACTGATCCTAGGTTACAGGGCGGACTTGAACAAAGAAACCCTGGCCGCTTATAGTAAAACAGGAACTATCCATGCGCTTTCTGTATCAGGGATGCATGTTGGCATCATTTACATTTTCTTAAATTGGACTTTGTTCTTTTTAAACAGAAAAAAAAGCTTACGGATTACCAAACTTTTATTGATCTGTTCGTTGATCTGGTATTATTCGCTTTTAACCGGCTTCTCTCCTTCAGTTTTAAGATCAGCGATCATGTTAACTGTTTACATTTTGGCAAAAACATTTAACAGAAGTAGCAATAACTACAACATTTTGGCTTTTACAGCCTTTTGTCTACTTTTTTATGATCCATTTCTAATCTGGGATATTGGTTTTCAACTTTCCTTTTTAGCTGTCATAGGACTGATCTATCTCCAACCTAAAATCTACAAATGGCTTTATTTCAAAAATAAATGGTTGGATAAATTATGGGCAACCGTAGCTTTAAGTTTGGCAGCCCAAATAGCAACCTATCCTTTAAGCATCTATTATTTCCATCAATTTCCCCTATATTTTATCTTTAGCAACCTATTTATCTTACTGCCCTTAACCGCAATGATGTATCTAGGCATTGTTATCCTGATCTTAAAATTCTATTTTTTGGCACCAATATTTGAATGGATCATCACATTTACCAATAATGGACTAAAATGGATTGCAGGCCTCCCTTTTTCGGGGATTACTTCAATTTGGATTAATCAGTGGCAATTGATTTTATTAAGTTTTATTTTAGTAATTTTTAGTATTGCTTTGGCTAAAAGACAAAAAAAACTATTCATCCTATCTTTGTTCAGCCTGTTGATTTTTCAATCGTACGCAGCTTATCATAAGGTTTCTGCATTAGGTCAAAGAAAAATTCTGTTTTTCAGTCTTCGTAAAAATTATGCAACAGCCTTTATCAATGCCAACGAGACCATTTTAGTTACTGATTTGACGCAGAATGACAAAAGTTTCAATTTCTTTGTCAAACCTGCTTTAGACCAGATTCAGGTTGCCAAGATCCATTTTGTAAAATGGGAACAAGATACGACCATCAATGCATTTACAAAAAAAGAGCATCAACTGTCATTTTATGGTTATCGGATTTTATTGGTAGACCAAAAGTTAAACTACAGGTCTATTGAGAACCTTCCGCAATACGAAACGGTATGGCTACATCAAAATCCCAGAAAAGCATTAAACGATTTGCGTCAAGAAGTTTTGTTCAATACCCTTGTAATAGATGCGAGCAACAAGGATTATAATTTGAATAAATATCAAATAGAGGCAAATAAAATTAAGATCCCCTATCATATTTTAAAGAAAAATAATTCATATTTGGTGCACCTTAAATAATGGAGAATATGGCCGAAGAACTAGTTTTATATCGTGTTGAAAATAGAATTGCCAACATTACATTGAACCGTGTAGACAAACGCAATGCTTTAAATCCGGAATTGGTTTCGTCCCTGACTACCAATTTGTGCAAGGCTGCAGCAGACGATGAAGTTAAGATAATCGTATTGAAAGCCAACGGAAATACGTTTAGTGCAGGTGCAGATTTGGCCTATCTACAACAACTCCAACAAAACACGTATGAAGAAAATCTTGCAGATTCGAATAACCTAAAAGAGCTTTTCACAACCATCTGTTACCTTCCAAAAGTGGTAATTGCCCAGGTTGAAGGTCATGCCATTGCCGGTGGATGTGGCTTGGCTACGGTTTGTGATTTCATCTTTGCAGTTCCTGAAGCTAATTTTGGCTATACCGAAGTTCGTTTAGGATTTGTACCTGCTATAGTTTCCTGCTTTTTGATGCGTAAAACAAGCGAAACAATAGCAAAGAAGATTTTGTTAACTGGAGAACTGTTTTCTGCAGAACAAGCTTTGGCCTATAATTTGATTTCTTATGTAACAAAAAAAGAAGATATTAATCAAAAGGTAAATGATTTTGCAGTAGATTTGTGTAACAACAGTTCCACAAATGCGTTAATGGTTACTAAACAATTGATCAACCAGACCACAAATCCATGGTTAGATCAAAGCTTAGAAATGGCCATACAGATCAATGCAAAGGTTAGGGAAAGTGAGGATTTTAAAAAAGGAGTAGCTTCTTTTTTAAATAAGGAAAAAATTAATTGGTAAATTAAATTCTAAAACTAATATTATGTTTAAATCTTTGAAAACAGGCGTTTTAGCCGCAATTTTAATTAGCACAGCCATTGTTGCGCACGCCCAGAAAAAAATTACTGAAGGTACTGCAGCCTATAAAATGGAATATGCCCTAACGCCAGAACAAGAGCCCATGGCAGCAAACTTACCACAAGAAAGCAAAGTAAAATTCAGTGGAAATATATCAAAAATTGAAATAGAACAAGGACCTGCAACGATCACTATCCTATCTGATTTTGCAACCAACACCGGATTGGTATTGATTGATGTTCCTGTAGCACAAATGCAATTTGCTGTTAAACAAGGAAAAGCTGAATATGAAAAAGCAAGAGCTACTGCTCCAAAATTCAGCGATTTCAAAGCAACTGGTGAAAAACAGACAATTGGCACCTACAATACTGAAAAATACACTTATAAAGACGACAAAGGTAATACTTACGAACTTTGGGCTACAAAAGACATCGAATTACCAACTGGTTTTTCTGGTGAAGATTTTAAAGATGTAAAAGGTTCTTTGGTAAAATATACAACTTTTCAGAATGGTGTAAAAACCATCTTGACCTTAAAAGGTGTAACTGAAGAAAAAACAGGTCCTTTTAACCTAGATGTACCTAAAGGATATGAGGTAAAAACAATGGAAGAAATTATGGCTATGCAAGGTGGTGGCGAATAAGCCCTACTAATTAACCTTATTTTAAATCAGGCTTTTATTTTGGCATTTTTATTAAATTGCGCCAATGATTAAAAGCCTGATTTTTTTTGTCCGTTTTTTTCTGTTCTGGCTGTTGTTCTTCGCCATTGATCGTTTTGTTTTCTTATTCATCTTCCATCAAAAATTAAGAGGCATTCCTTTCGCAGAAAAACTATCTACTTTTTATCATGCTTTAAGACTAGACCTTTCCATGACGGCATATCTTGCCGTTTTTCCTTTATTATTGTTTATTTTCTGGTATTTCACTAAAAGGGATTCGGTTGATTTTATCTGGGTATCTATCTATAACAAAGTATTGGTCATCATCTTCAGTATATTGTCTGTAGTTAATTTCAATATTTATCGAGAATGGGGAAGTAAGTTAAATGCCAAAGCCCTTTCTTTTGCAATTGACACCCCCAATGAGGCCTTGGCTTCAAGTGCTTCCTCTCCTATTTTTCTGAGTTTATTTACATTAGCCATATTGATAGCAATTGGTCTTTATCTTAATTTCTTGATTGTTAAGAAGAAAATCACTTTCGTTAAATCACCGATCTGGTTAAAAATTGCCATTTCAATTCTCTTATTTGGTTTTAACTTTTTATTGATCCGAGGTGGTGTTGATGTGGCGCCAAACAGTCAGAGCATGGCTTATTTCTCTAAACATCAATTGTTAAACCATGCTTCGCTAAACACAGAATGGAATTTGATGTCGAGCATTTTGGCTTCTAGAAAAACAAACCATAATCCTTATCTCTATTTTGAAAATACTATTGCTGATCAAGAAGTAGCTAAATTATACAAAGTTCAAAAAGACACCACCATTTCTATTTTAAATACAAAAAGACCAAACGTGGTCATTTTTATCTTGGAGAGCTTTACAGCAGACTTGACCAAAACATTGGGCAATGAAGATGGGATCACTCCAAAATTTGACAGCTTGATCAACGATGGCCTACTTTTCAGTAAGATCTATTCGGCAGGTAACCGTACCGATAAAGGTCTGATTGGTACCTTAACAGGATTTCCGACACTCGGAACTGGAAGTATTGTAAAATGGCCAGAAAAGATGCAAAAGATACCAGCCATCAGTCAGAAATTATTGCAAAATGGCTACCAGACTTCTTTTTTCTATGGTGGAGAATCTGAGTTCGACAACTACAAGGCATTTATCTTAAGTCATGGTTATCAAAAACTGGTAGACAAAAATAGCTTTGATAAAAAAGACATGAATTCTAAATGGGGTGCCTATGATGCGCTGGTCTTTAACAAACAACTCGAATCGCTCAATCAAACCCAACAGCCTTTCTTTTCTACCATCCTATCCTTAACCAATCATGAGCCATTTGAGTTACCTGTAAGATCAAAATTTGGTACTGCTAACAATATAGAGAAATTTAAGAGCACCGCTTATTACACTGATTCTTGTATCAATGCTTATCTTAATGCTGCAAAAAAACAAGATTGGTATAAGAACACCTTATTCATCTTTGTGGCAGATCATGGGCATATCCTACCTAAAAACAACAGTGAAGTTTTTGAGCCCCAGCGTTACCATATTCCCCTATTGTTTTATGGAGACGTGATCAAAGATGAGTTTAAAGGAAAAAAATTAAACCATACAGGCAGCCAACAAGACATTGCCTCGACTTTATTGGCCCAATTAAATATTCCCGCCAATGACTTTTTATGGAGCAAAAATCTGCTCAACCCTTACGTGCAGCACTTTGCTTTTTTTAGTTGGGACAATGGTTTAGGTTTTGTTAATGATCAACATTCTGTTACATTTGATAATGTTGGCAAAAGCATTTTGTACAATAGCAATCCAACAGACAAACAACAGACAAACAACAACTTAAAACTTGGTCAATCTTATTTACAATCAGTATATCAACAATTTATAAAACTATAATTTAGATATGAAAATCAATAAACTATGTTTGGTCATTGCATTTATTGCTTTATTAGGCAATGTGGTAAAGGCCCAAAGAGGTGTTGTTAACTGGACCAAAGATGGCAGCAGTTATTACCTGAATGCTGGTGGCGAAATTGTAACCGTTACCCTACCCAAAAGTGAACGTAAAACAATTATCAGTAGAGAACTACTTACGCCAACCAATCGCACTACTCCTTTAACAGTCAGAAGTTTTCAATTAACCGATGATGGCACCAAAGCGTTAATCTATACCAATACCAAAAGAGTTTGGCGTCAGGATAGTCGTGGCGATTATTGGGTGGCGGATATCACCAACAACAAATTGACCCAAATTGGCAAAGGCAGACCTGAATCTTCTTTGATGTTTGCCAAATTCTCTCCTGATGGCTCAAAAGTGGCTTATGTAAGTGAGCACAATATCTATGTAGAAGATTTGGCTAGTGGTGCTATTAAAGCATTAACTACAGATGGCACCTTAAGAATGATCAATGGTACTTTCGACTGGGTCTATGAAGAAGAATTTAACTGTTTAGATGGTTTTAGATGGAGTCCTGACAGCAAATCTATCGCCTATTGGCAAATAGATGCCACCAAGATCAGAAACTTTTTGATGATCAACAATACGGATTCGATCTATTCTTTCAATGTTCCTGTAGAATACCCGAAAGTTGGACAGAACCCTTCGGCTTGTAAAATTGGTGTGGTTGATATTGAAACTGCTAAAACCAATTGGCTGGCTGTACCTGGCGACAATATACAGCATTACATTCCGCGTATGGAATGGATACCCAATACAAACGAGGTGATTCTACAACAATTAAACCGCGAGCAGAACGAAAGTAAAGTATTTATGGCTAACGCTTCAACAGGTAGCATTACGGAAATCTATAAAGAAAACGACAAAGCCTGGATAGATGCAACCGATGGTTGGGTTTGGTTAAATGGCAACAAGGAATTTGTTTGGCAGAGCGAAAAAGATGGCTATACGCATCTATATCGCATCAGTAGAGATGGCAAGAAAGAAACCTTGATCACCAAAGGCAATTACGACGTGATCAGTGTAAACTTGATCGATGAGAAAAACAATATGGTTTATTTCATGGCCTCACCTACCAATGCGACGCAAAAATACCTTTACAAAACCAAATTAGATGGCAAAGGTAAACTAGAGATGGTCACTCCTTCTGTATTGCCTGGTACACATAGCTATTCAATTTCTCCAAATGGGTTATTTGCTCGCCATAGTTACAATAGTTCTAGCATTTCTCCAGTAACAGAGTGGATGAACTTTGCCACAAATAATCCTTTAACCATGGATGGTAGCATTACCAGTCAGATAGGTAAACAAAAACCACCTAAAAATAAGGTTGAGTTTTTTAAGGTAACTACCGAAGATGGTGTTGAAATGGATGGTTGGATGAAAAAACCAGACGATTTTAATCCAAACAAAAAATATCCTGTTGTATTTTATGTGTATGGCGAGCCTGCTTCGCAAACTGCTGCAGATGTTTGGGGCGCTGGTAGAAATGGACTATACGCAGGTGATATGGCCAAAGATGGCTACATCTATATCTCTATGGATAACCGTGGGGCGCCAGTTCCTAAAGGTGCTGCTTGGAGAAAAAGCATCTATAAAAACATCGGAATTATTAACATTCGCGACCAAGCAATGGCCACCAAGAAATTATTGGCTACTTACCCATTTATGGATAAAGACCGTGTGGCTGTGCATGGTTGGAGTGGTGGTGGTTCTTCTACCTTAAACCTATTGTTCCAATATCCAGAAATCTACTCTACAGGTATTGCAGTTGCAGCAGTTGCTAATCAATTGACCTACGACAACATTTACCAAGAACGTTATATGGGTACTCCTTTTCCAAGTACCGAGGCTTATGTAAAAGGTTCGCCTATTACTTATGCCAAAAACCTAAAAGGTAACCTATTATACATTCATGGTACAGGTGATGACAATGTGCATTACCAAAATGCCGAAATGTTGATCAATGAATTGGTAAAGAACAAAAAAGTATTTCAGATGATGAGCTACCCTAACCGTACACACGGGATATTTGAAGGTGAGGGAACCTCTGAACATCTATCTCTGGTTTATACCAAATTTTTAAAAGAAAACTGCCCTCCAGGAGCTAGATAACAATTTATTTTATTCCATTTAAAAGCCTCAATATAAATTGAGGCTTTTTTTATAACATCACAGTCATTGCCACAATCAATGCGATACCAAAACTTAATAAAGTACCGATCAGTACATATTCTGTAAGTTTGATGTCATGTGCTTCTTTAAGGTCTCCAAACCTAAAAATGGATTTGGCAGCTAACAAAAAACCAACTGCTTCAAAATGGCGTGTACAAACAAAAAGATAGATCAACAACCTTTCAATAATACCGATAAACTTACCTGCATCCTGTAAAGAGGCCGAGCTTTTTGTTGGTATCCATTTGGCAATAACTACCCTGATAAAAATAGCTGCTGGCGAGGTTAAGAACAATGCACCCAATACAAATAACCAAAACTTCTCATTTTGTAAAAACCCTAAGTCAATTGTAGCTTGATGGCTATATTTCCAAACGGCAAAAATTAGCACTACATGTAATATCTGGTCAATAAAAAACCACATACGCTTGGTCTTTTCTTTTTGAAAAATGAGTTTCATGGCATCAATCAGGCCATGGCCCAAACCAATTACCACAGCTACTTTCCATACATTAACTGTAAAGAAGACCAAAAAAACCAAAGCAATATGAATGGCAATATGCAGATATAATTTGCCCGATCTTAACTTTAGTTTTTCTTTTTCAGTTACCCAAGAATTAGGCTGAAGAAAGAAATCGCCCAGCACATGAGCCAATAACAGTTTAAGCAATGCAATTTCCATCATTTTTTAATTAAGGTTAGCACTTGTTGTCTATACTTGTTTTCAAGTTCCATCAGTTCTGCGAAATGTGCTCTTTTTAAGGCTTCACTCACAGAAGATTGGCTTCTACCTGATATTTTAGCAATTTTATCTTGTTTGGTGTTCTTATTTTCGATGGCATATTTTACCATCTCTGCCGAAATCTGTCCCCAGCTATCCATAGCGATCAATGCCAATTTGATAAATAGGTTGAGGTCATGGTCAAAACTAGGCCAAGGTGTTTCAAAAGCCATATTCACTTTATTCATCTTCAATGTATCAAAAGCAAATCCAGAATTGATAAAAGCTTCGCCATTGGCCTCGGTTACCTTTGCTGAATTCACATTTTTTTTGCCTATTCCTATGCCCATTCTTACATCGGCTTTCTTTAAAGTCTTTATACATGCCTTAATGTAAATTGCATTTAAAAGAGCGTCTTCTGCATTCAGCTCTATCTGAAAGCTATCTCCTCTAAAGATTTCCCATTTCGATTTTTTACTGAATAAATGCGTTAATGCACCCTTAAGCGTATCTATCCATTCTTCTGGCAATGCCCTGGAGTTAATGATATCTCCTGTAATTACTGCTATCATTTTACTAATATCGGGTAAATACCCGATATTTCCAATTATCGGCTAAATACCCGATATTAAAGATTATCGGCTAATCAGCCGATAATTAAGCCAAAACTTATTGTTTATTTATTGGTTATAATAGAACATGGCACTTATTAAGTTTACAAATAAAGGTATCTATTGCAAACAGGGGAATTTCTATATCGACCCTTGGCACCCTGTAGATTACGCTGTAACTACGCACGGACATGCAGACCATGTAAAATTTGGAAACAAAAACTATCTATGCCATGAGCTGACCAAACCTATCCTACAACAACGATATGGTTTAACTGATAATGTACAAACGCTACCTTATCATCAAACTATCAATATTAATGGTGTTAAATTAACCCTATTCCCTGCTGGACATGTGATTGGGTCTTCACAGATTAAACTGGAATATAAAGGAGAAATCTGTGTAGTTTCTGGAGATTATAAAGTAGAATATGATGGAATCAGCACAGCTTTTGAACCTGTGAAATGCCATACCTTCGTTTCTGAAAGCACTTTTGGTCTTCCAATTTACAATTGGCAAGCTCAAGAAATCATCTTCGAACAGATTAAAAATTGGGTAACTGATAATCATTGGAAGGGAAAAACAAGCATTTTAGTAGCTTATAGCTTAGGAAAAGCTCAAAGATTGATCAAAAATTTGGGTGATCAATATCCTATCTATGTTCACAATTCGATTGCCAATCTCAATGAAAGCTTTATGGCTGCAGGTGTAGAACTACCAAAGACCATCCGCATCACCCCTGACCTCAAAAAAGAGGAATTGCAAAAAGGAATTGTTATTGTACCTCCTGCACTAGCCGATGGAAAATGGATCAAAAGCTTACAACAACCAGCCGTTGGGGTCTGTTCTGGCTGGATGGCTGTTCGTGCAGGAAGAAGATGGCGAAGCGCGGATGCTGGGTTTGCTTTAAGCGACCATGCGGATTGGCAAGGACTATTAACCGCAATCAAAGCCACAAATGCAGAAAAAGTATTTGTTACACATGGCAGTACAGCTGTATTTGCCAAATATCTGAATGAAATTGGAATCAGTGCTGAAGAGGTTACTACAAAATATGGCGCTGAAGATGATGATAGTTTAATTAAACCAGAACAGATCTCTTGAAACGCTTTGCACAACTTATCCAAGAGCTAGAGCTCAGCAACAAAACCAACGACAAAATTGCCGCATTGGTTTCCTATTTTAACGAAGCAGCTGATAAGGATAAACCTTATGTAATTGCTATGTTTACTGGTAAAAAGCCAAAAAGACCTGTCAATACAGCTTTGATCAAACAATGGGCGATAGAGTTAAGTGGAATCCCTGAATGGCTGTTTTTAGAAAGTTACCATAGTGTTGGCGACCTAAGCGAAACTATTGCCTTGGTGTTACCACCTGCAGCACATATCATAGAGAAACCACTCGAACAATGGATTACTGAATTGGCAGATTTGAATACCCAAGCAGAAGCTACCAAAAAAGCATATATCCTAGCTGCTTGGAATGGCCTAAATACCCAAGAACGTTTCATTTTCAACAAGCTGATTTCTGGTAATTTCAGGATTGGAGTTTCAAATAAAATGCTGGTCAATGCGATTGCCAAACAAAGCCAAAAAGATAGCAGCAAAATCATGCATAGTATAATGGGCAAGTGGCTACCTCAAGAAATCACTTATAACGAACTTATTGAAGGGATGCATGTAAATACCGACAATTCTTGGCCATACCCATTTTGTTTAGCTTACGCGCTCGATACTGAACCAGAAAATCTAGGATCTACCACCGCCTGGCAGGCCGAATGGAAGTGGGATGGCATCCGTGGACAAATTATAAAAAGAAACGGCGAATTGTTTATCTGGTCTCGTGGTGAGGAATTGGTTACAGATCAATTTCCAGAACTTCATTTTTTAAAAGATGAATTAGAAGATGGAACTGTTTTGGATGGAGAAATCCTTTCTATAAAAGAGGGCAACGTCCAATCATTCAGCATACTCCAACAAAGATTAAATCGAAAAACCATCAACAAGTCTCAGCTTAATGAAGCTCCGATCGGTTTTTTCGCTTATGATGCATTGGAATACAAAGCACAGGACATTAGACAAGAACCCTTACAGCAACGAAGAAGCATATTGGTAGCTATCCTTCAAAAACTAAAAACCAAAAATGTGGTACTACCCTCTCCCGTTATTGAATTTGAAAGCTGGGAAAAGCTAGCTATCCTTCGACAAAGTTCAAGAGAACTGAACAGTGAGGGCATTATGCTCAAAAAATTGGATTCGATATTCCATACAGGCCGTAAGCGGGGCGATTGGTGGAAATGGAAAATCAACCCATATACCGTGGATACAGTAATGATCTATGCACAAAAAGGAAGTGGAAGAAGAGCAAATTTCTATACTGATTATACTTTTGCAGTTAAGGATGGTGAAAAATTGGTGACTATAGCCAAAGCTTATTCTGGTTTAACAGATAAAGAAATCAAAGAGGTAAATTCATTCGTAAACAAAAATGCGATTGAGAAATTTGGGCCAGTACGTACGGTAAAACCGGAACTGGTATTCGAAATTGCATTTGAAGGCATTGCAGAAAGCAAGCGCCATAAAGCTGGTCTGGCTTTACGTTTTCCCCGCATCGCCAGATGGCGAAAAGATAAAAAAGTTGATGAAATCAATACTTTAGACGACCTAAGGCAATTGATTTCATCAACAGATTTAAAATCCAATCACTAAACCTACACCAACATTAAAGGCTCCAATGCTTTGACGTACCTGTTGTGTAACTGGCGCATCAGCTGGATAGGTAGTAACTGAGAACTTCGGTTGAGTTCCATTGTAATCTCCACTCAGTTTTAATGCAACAGCAGGGCTTAAACTATATTTCAATCCAGCACCTACTAAATAAGCGAAAGAACCAGAAGATTCAGATTCTTGACTATCCTGAAAAGACCCCATACCTGGAATAGATATCCTCACATCTATTTTAGGCGATGAAGTAGATTGATACCCACCTAAAGCCCTGATCTCTAAATTTAATTTTTCATCTTTGGTTAAAGGAACAACCTGAAAAACTCCAGCCATGATCGCTCCCATTTTCCAGGCGCTTGTGGTAATGCTTAAGCTAGCTCCAGTTCCATCAGGAACACCGTATGCTGCCAAAGCTTTTTCATCAACACTATACATACGACCTTGCGCGCTGACGATGGCCCCAAAATATTTTGAGAATTTATAACTATAATCGATGGCTAAGAAACCACCAACTTTTGCTAAACCAGATTCCGAATTACCTAAGTCCTTGCTTCCAAAATCGCCTAATGGAAAGCTTGGGCCAATAGTGATACCAATACTAGATTTTTGGGTTACGGTTTGCGAATTTGCATTGAAACAAACGAATGAGATGAGGCTCAACAATAAAATTTTCTTCATAAAAAATGGTTAAATAGTAATACGGTTTTATCTGATCCTAAAATAGTAACTATTTAATGAAACCAACCATATTTAACTAATTTTTTAATTGATAAAAATGTAAGTTATAACCTAACATTTTAAAGATTGAACTGTTAAAGAAACAATGCAAAAAACAAGCGGTTATAAAAAGGTAATGGCATGGCTTAAAGCCAACAAAAAGAAACCATTTGATTTTCAGATTGAGGCATGGGACCATTACCAGCAGGGTTATAGCGGTTTGGTTAATGCCCCTACTGGATTTGGAAAAACCTTTTCTTTGTTCTTGGCAGTAGTAATTGAAGGGTTGGACCTAGCAGCACAAAAAGATAAAAAGAAAGCGAAGGACCGATTACAGCTCATCTGGATCACACCTTTACGTTCTTTGGCCAAAGACATTGCCAGGGCAATGAGGGAAGTTTTGGCAGAATTGGAATTGGATTGGCATGTAGGGGTAAGAAATGGCGACACTACACAAGCAGAAAAGCTACAACAGAAAAAATCAATGCCTGAAATTTTGTTGATTACACCAGAAAGTCTACATCTTTTATTGGCACAAAAAGGTTCATCAGCATTGTTTGAAGGCTTGAAATGTATTGTTGCAGACGAATGGCATGAGCTTTTGGGCAGTAAACGTGGTGTGTTGGTAGAATTGGCCATTTCTAGAATAAAAGGTCTACAAAAAGCGGCCAAACAACAACATTTAAGGATCTGGGGCATCTCTGCTACCATTGGCAATATTGAAGAAGCATTAACTGTAATTGAGCCTGATGTAAATGCAAAAAGAATCATCATCAAAGCAAAGCTGGATAAAAAAATCACCATCAAATCTATCTTACCAGACGATATTGAAACTTTACCTTGGGCTGGACATTTAGGATTGAAATTAGCTTATAAATTACTGCCGATCATCGAAAAAAGTAAAACCACCTTAATCTTCATCAACACAAGAGGTCAGTCCGAAATGTGGTACCAACACCTACTCAACTTAGAACCCGAACTGGCAGGAAGAATTGCCATCCATCATGGCTCTATAGATTTCGAATTGCGCAACTGGATTGAAGATGCATTACATAGTGGTTTATTAAAAGCCGTTATTGCTACTTCATCATTAGATCTAGGTGTAGATTTTAAACCAGTTGATACCGTGATACAGATTGGATCACCCAAAGGTGTAGCTCGTTTTTTACAAAGGGCTGGGCGTTCTGGGCATTCGCCAGGAGAAACCTCAAAGATCTATTTTTTACCTACACATGCCTTAGAATTGGTAGAGGCTGCTGCCATAAAAGAAGCCGCCAAAGCCAATAACATCGAAAGTAGAGAACCAGTGATCATGGTTTTCGATACACTGATCCAATATCTGGTAACCTTGGCCATTGGAGATGGCTTTGATGACCAACTGATTTATGAAGAAGTTAAACAAACCCATGCCTTCAACATGTTATTACCCGAAGAATGGGCTTGGATCATGCAGTTTATCTCTTCTGGTGGAGATAGCCTCAATGCTTATCAAGAATTCAAAAAAGTGGTGAAAGACGAAGAAGATGGCTTATGGAAAGTAAAAAGCAGACAGATTGCCCTCCGTCATCGCTTACATATAGGCACCATTGTGAGTGATGCCATGCTAAAAGTCAAGTTTCTTTCTGGTGGCTACATAGGGATGGTAGAAGAATATTTTGTTTCAAGACTTAAAGTTGGGGATAGCTTTACCTTAGCGGGAAGGATATTAGAATTTGTACACATCAAAGACATGACAGTGATGGTACGCAAAAGCAAACAAAAAAGGGCCGTATCGCCCAGTTGGCTAGGCGGCAGGCTACCTTTGTCGTCCAATTTAGGTGCGGTATTGAGAAAAAAATACAACGAAGTGCTCCTTCAAACACACCAAGAAGAAGAACTAGATGTGATCTATCCTTTGTTTCTTGTTCAACAAGAACGCTCTCACGTACCCAAAAGTGATGAATTATTGATCGAGATGATCAACAATAAAGAAGGTTTCCATCTTTTCGCTTATCCTTTTGAAGGCCGGTTGGTTCATGAAATACTAGCTGCACTAATTGCTTACCGTTTAAGTAAACTCGTGCCCATTACTTTTTCGTTGGCCATGAACGATTATGGTTTTGAACTGCTCAGCGACACCCCAATTCCGATGGATGATGCAATTGCTTACGAAGTATTCTCTCCAGAAAATTTAACAGAAGACATTACCTTGAGCATTAATTCTACAGAAATGGCCAGAAGAAAGTTTAGGGATATTGCCTGCATTGCAGGATTGGTATTTCAGGGCTATCCGGGCAAGTATGTCGCAAACAAACATCTTCAGTCTTCAGCTGGATTATTTTTTAATGTTTTTAGCGATTTCGACAAACATAATCTACTTTTACGTCAAGCTTACGACGAGGTATTTTATCAGCAATTGGAAGAACCGCGATTAGCAGCAGCCTTACACCGTATCCAACAAAGTACCATTGTGATCACCTATCCTTCCAGATTTACTCCCCTATCTTTTCCCATAAAGGTAGATAGCCTTAGGGCAAACATGAGTTCTGAAGAATTGGAAAATCGGATTGAAAGAATGAAGGCAGAAGTATTTAAATAAAAGCAGTTTAATGACCATCACCATCAGAAATGAGGAATTAATCCTAGCTAAAGAAAAGGCAATATTCTTCCCTGAACAACAACTTTTAGCGATAAGCGACCTCCATTTGGGCAAATCTGCGCATTTCAGGAAGGCTGGACTGCAAGTCCCTTCAACACTGGCCCAACATGACCTTAACAGATTAACCAGTTTATTGGAAAGCTATCAGCCTCAAACCTTGCTCATTAATGGTGACATGTTCCATCATGAACTCAATACCGATGTTGATGATTTTGAACGTTGGAAAAACCAATATCCGGCATTGAAATTTATCTTGGTTAAAGGTAATCACGACCGTTTAGATCAAAACCAATACGAGGCTTTGGGAATCGAGATTTATGACCCTAATTATTGTACTGCTAATTTCTGTTTCATACATGATGCCTTAGCGTGTTCACAACCAGAATTATATCCAATCAGTGGACATATCCATCCTGGGGTAGCCATTGTTGGAAAAGCGAAACAGCGCTTAAGGTTTCCTTGTTTTTATTTTGCAGAAAAATATGCCATTATGCCCGCCTTTAGTGCTTTTACGGGATTGAGTTTGATCAAGCCAAAAGCTACCGAACAGGTTTTTGCCATTACCCCAACCAAAGTGGTAAAGGTTTAGATCCTTAATTGCTTACTTCTTTTGCTAAACCTGTCATCCAATTGGTAAACATCTGCTGTTCGATCTTGATGATCTCTTGTGCGTGTTTTTCCCAATCTGGAGAGAACTCTTTTAACTGATGTAGCATTTCTTCTAAATGCCCTTCTTCTTCTAAAATAATAGATTTTACAGTTACACGGCTTTCCTTAGCAGTTAATACCTCCTGATAGATTGGATAAAGCTCATCAGCCCTTACCTCGATTGCATAGGTTACAAAAAGATAGGCTGCAAATTTCAAATCATAACCAGAAAGCTTAAAATGATTTTTTAAATATCTGCAAACTTGAACATCTAATGTATTTAGATAATACTTGGTATGATTAGGAGCCAACAGTTCGGCATTGCTATAGGTTTTGCACAGATTTTCATCAAGTTTAGCCAATTGCTTTTTCAGGTAGTAAGCATGACGATGTTCTTCTGCGGCATGTTTTAAGATCAATAGGGTTACTTCTTCTTTATGTTCCGATGCGGATATCTTCTTCGCACCTGCATTTTCCATATAAGACAATGTATTTAACCATTTGGAATGTAACACATTATCATTAACAATATTTTCTAAAACTGAGGTCAATTGCATATTATATTTCTTCTAGGGCTTGTTGTATGGTTCGGTAAATGTACGTCAAATCATCATTAGAAATGACATACGGAGGTAAGATATAGATGATGTTTCCTAAAGGTCGTAAGATGATTCCTTTGGTTAAAAAGTAGTTATAGAGCTGGTCTCTCAACCCACTTAAGTAAGAAGTATCATTTCCGGTTTCCCATTCTAATGCGATAATTGTTCCGGTTTGACGAATGTTCCTCACCTTGGGATGGTTTTTGACCTGATTGAAGAACTGTTGGTGTTGCGCCTCTACCCTTTTAATGTTGGCCAAGGTTTTTTCGTCCAAAAGTATATCCAAACTGGCCAGCGATGCTGCACAAGCTACCGGATTTGCTGTAAACGAATGCCCATGGTAAAGTGTCTTCAATTTATCATCACTTAAAAAGGCATCAAAAATCTTTTGGTTACAGCTCGTCACACCTAAAGGCATTGTACCACCCGTTAAACCTTTGCTTAAACAAAATATATCAGGACGATGTGTAAGTTGCTCAGAAGCGAAGTAAGTGCCTGTACGACCAAATCCTGTCATAACTTCATCAGCAATTGTTAAAATATCGTTCTCGATACAACATGCCAGCAATTGATCCAGGTATTTTGCCTCGTACATCTGCATACCACCAGCACCCAATATCAAAGGCTCAAAAATGAAACAGGACAATTCTGATTTCAAGTCTGAAATATGCGCTACTAAACTTGCGATATTAGCTTGGTTGGGCAGGTCTATAAATTCAACATCGAACAATAGCTCATTAAAAGGATTGGTAAAAATGCTTCTTCCACTTACAGACATGGCTCCAAAAGTATCCCCATGATAGGCATCTTTAAAGGCCAACACTTTCTTTTTCTGTTGATTGCCTGTATTGTGCCAATATTGCAAACACATTTTAAGTGCCACTTCTACTGCTGTAGAGCCATTATCGGTATAAAATATCTTTTCTTGTTTACCGGGCAACAACGGCAATAACCTTTCGGCAAGCCTTACTGCAGGTTCATGTGTAAAACCTGCAAAAATAACATGCTCTAGTTCACTTAGCTGTACGGAAACCTTTTCGGCAATATAAGGATGCGCATGCCCATGAATATTGACCCACCAAGATGAAACTGCATCAATGTACTTTTTTCCATCCTCATCAAACAGGTAAACCCCTTCGCCCTTAACAATAGGGATTGGCGTTTGTGCATCTTTCATCTGTGTATATGGATGCCAAATTACTTTTTGATCTCTTTCTATTAAACTCATCATATCTCAGTCTCTTCTTCCAATTCTGTTTCAAAAATAGCTTCTTCAACAGGTGCTATCGGATAACGAACCATTAAATAAACAATTAAAATGGTTAGGACAGCTGTACAAACAACAGATCCTTCAATACCAAATATACCACCAGACAAATAACCATTCCCAATGGGTTTGGCTACTAATACCCCTGGGGTATTGGTTCCACTTACTTTATAACCCAATAAAATTCCTTGTGCAAAATTCCAACCGAAATGGATACCGATGGCCCAACTCACATTTCTCTTTTGCAAGGTAAATACAGAAAATAAAATCCCTGCCAAAGCAATGTTCAGCATAGACAACCATGTAAAACCTGGGTTGGCCAAATGTGCTGACCCAAATAGTAGTCCATTTAGCGCAACTGCCAAAATAATCGGGTAACGTTCTGCAAAAACAAACAAGGGCAAGGTCCTGAACATCAGTTCTTCCAATAACGCAACCAGTATAAAATATAATAAATAGCCTAAAAAGAGGACCACACTAATCTCACCAACGGAAAAAGCTACATTGCCAGTTAAGAGCAATGCACCTCCGCATATTCCGATCAATAAAAAACCAATCAGACTGCCTTTTAAAAATCCAGACATTAGGCCTTGCCTTTCTACAAATACACTGTTAAAATCAAGTGTTGAGAAAGTTTTAAAAGTCATAAGCAAGGCACCCAACACCGCAATAATGATCTCTGTTTCAAAAATCATATCCGTTACGATAGAATCTTTAGGCAAAGAGATGAAACCAAATTCACTGATCAAGCCAAAGGGCAACAGGCAAATGAAGATAAAAACCACAAACAGCACAAACCTAAATACTGGATGCAAATAATACAAGATCTTTTCTCCCATTGCTTAGCTGATTGATTTTTTTAAAAGATCTACCACAGTTTTGTCGGTTTTAAAAGTAACATCATTTGCAGTGAGTGCTGCTAGCTCAACCCATCTAAAAGATTGGTTGCTGTTTTCATCGAAATCGAAAACCTTTGTTTTAAAAGGAAGTTGCAAGGGTTGTATTGCTTTTACCAAATAATAGATACTGATCACCTGACTATCATTAAATGATGATTTTTCGTAAAAATCTGTAGTATAAAAATGACCTGTCACTTCAATTTCGGCATTACATTCTTCCACAAACTCACGTTTTAAGGCATCTATTAAACCTTCTCCCAGTTCTAACCCTCCGCCCGGAAACTTGGTAAAACACTGGCCGTACTCGCTTTCGTCACTTAACAAAACCTGATTTTGGCTATTGATCAGCAGTCCATAAACTCTTACATTAAAATAACTCATTGATTAAAATGTTTTTGGTTTTTGGTTACATTTTCCATGTTCCATCTAATTTCGGCTTTGAACTCTTCTTGTCTAACTCCACAATGATGCATCTTACAATAATTGCAACAAGCTGGCAAGCATGGATCGGCATGGATAAACAATTCTGTTTGATGCGAACCAGAAACATTGATCAGCTTATCTATACTTGATATTTCTTGATGGACCGTATTTAGATCGTAATAATAAGGCAGGGTAACGTGGCAATCGATGTGTAGATCCGCACCATATTGTTGGGCTCTTAAGTTATGTACATCAATCCAGCTGTCTAACCTGTTTTCTTGTAAAATGGCAACTATATCTTCTACAAGTTCGATATTACTCTCATCCATTAACCCCCCAACAGAACGTCTAGTTAATTTGTAACCATTGTAGATGATATAAGAACCTAATAAAATAGAAATGGCTCCATCTAACCAGTAGACCTGGGTCAATTGGATCAAAACAATCCCGACTACCAATCCTCCACTACTGATCGAATCTGTAAGGAGGTGTTTACCATCTGCTTCCAAAGTAATGGATTTGTTCTTTTTACCCACATTGATCAGATAAAAACCAACAAATAGGTTAATCACTCCTGTTATCCCGATAATAATGGCACCTTCATACAATTGTTTGATCTCTGTAGGATAGATCAGGTCATAACTGGATTTCAATATAATGATGATACCAGCAATACCGATGAGGATTCCTTCTACAAATGCAGAGAAGAACTCTACTTTTCCATGCCCATAAGGATGGTTTTCATCTTTGGGTAAAGTGCTCAGGTAAATGCTATAAAAAGCGAAAGCGCTGGCCAATACATTCACAATGCTTTCGGCGGCATCGGTTAAAATCGCATTTGCATTAGTTAAAAAATAAGCAACAAACTTGGCAAGCATGAGTAAGATACTTACACAGAGAGAAATGAGGATAGCTTTTTTTTTCGGCTGCAAGATGAGATGTTTTAGATGCCAAAAATACATTTTAACACTGAATTTTTACGAAAATTATCTTTTTTTAGTGCCTAATTGCAATAGGTTTTTATATTTGCGCATTCACAAAAAGATTATGACATTTTTATCCCGAAGAATTAATAGCTTATCCGAGTCCGCAACACTTAAAATGACCAAACTTGGTCGCGAATTAGCAGCTAAAGGTGTTAATATTATTAGTTTAAGTATTGGCGAGCCCGATTTCAATACACCAGAACATGTAAAAGAGGCAGCCAAGAAAGCTTTGGATGAAAATTATACGCATTATTCTCCGGTACCGGGTTATCCAGAACTGCGTCAGGCGATTGCAAACAAACTCAAGAGAGAAAACAATCTCGATTACGACATTTCTCAGATTGTGGTTTCTACGGGTGCAAAACAGTCTTTATCTAATGTGATCTTAACTTTGATCAATCCAGGAGAAGAGGTAATTATTCCTACTCCTTATTGGGTTTCTTATTCAGAAATGGTGGTACTTGCAGAAGGTAAATCGGTATTTATTGATACCGATATCGAAAGTAATTTTAAAATTACACCTGCACAACTTGAAGCAGCCATTACACCAAATACAAAGCTTTTCATGTTTTCTTCGCCTTGTAACCCAACTGGGTCGGTTTACAGCAAAGCTGAACTGGCTGCATTGGTTGAAGTGTTTGAAAGACATCCCAACGTTTTCATCTTATCTGATGAAATCTATGAACACATCAATTTTGTTGACAAACATGAATCTATTGCACAATTTGAGAGCATCAAAGACCGTGTGATCATTGTGAATGGTTTTTCTAAGGCCTTTGCCATGACTGGATGGAGATTGGGCTATATCGCAGCAAGCAAAGAAGTTGCGGCCGCCAACGATAAGATGCAAGGACAGACTACTTCTGGAACATGCTCTATCTCTCAGCGTGCGGGTATTGTTGCTTACGACCAAGGTTTGGAAAGTGTATTGGAAATGAAAAAAGCTTTCGCCAGACGTAGGTTATTGGTATATGATCTTTTAAATGATATTCCCGGTGTAAAAACCAACCTTCCTGATGGGGCTTTTTATTTCTTCCCAGAAATCAGTTCGTTCTTTGGTAAAAAAGATGCTGAAGGTAATGTGATCAAAGATTCTGCAGACTTGGCCTTATATCTATTAAATGTAGGTCACGTGGCTACAGTTGGTGGTGATTCTTTTGGCAATAACAATTACATCCGTTTATCTTATGCCGCTTCTGATGAAAGCTTGGTTGAGGCTTTGAAAAGAATTAAAGAAGCATTGGCTAAATTGAACTAAGACATTGACCCTTATTTAAAAGGGAATAAAAATATAAAGGAGCCTCAAATTGGGGCTCCTTTTTTATGTCTTGTATTTTTAATATAAATATCTGTCTTTTAAGAACGTATCGCCTCTACAGGATCCAGTCTTGAAGCCGAATAGGCTGGCCAAAACCCCGATATCAATCCGATGATCACCGATACGCCAATACCCAATATAATATTGCTCATATAGAGGATGATCTCGACATCAAAACCGTGGGTGGCAATCAACGTTAAAATATAGACCAGTCCAAGTCCGAGCAAACCGCCCATGATACAAAGCGCAACTGATTCAAAGATAAACTGCAATAGGATAAAGTAGTTTTTGGCACCTAAAGATTTTTGTATACCAATAATGTTTGTCCTTTCTTTTACCGAAACGAACATGATGTTGGCAATACCAAAACCACCTACCAAGATAGAGAAACCTCCAATTATCCAACCTGCTACCTTCACCACACCAAACATCACATCCAATTGGTTAGAGATCATTGTAGTCTTATTTAGCGAGAAATCATCTTCCTGTCCCGGTCTTAAACGGTGGATGGAGCGCATCAATCCTTTCAATTCACTTTCAACATCTTCAAAACTCACGTTATCCTTACCCCTTACCGTAACCTGTGGATTATATCTTTCATTCTCTACATCGAACATACTTTTGGCTAGGTTGAGTGGAATGAGTACGTTTTTATCCTGCGACATCCCCATCATATCATCACCTTCCTTTTTGAACACGCCTACAACGGTTATTCGACGTCCCATGATCTTCACCTGTTTGCCTATTGGGTCTTGTCCGTCAAACAGACCGTCTGCTATATCTGCCCCTACAACACATACCGGAGATCCGGATTTTCCTTCACTTTCCGTAAAATACCTCCCATCCTGGAACTCTAAGGTCCAAGTCTGATCATATTCTTGTGTAGCTGTATTTAATGTAGCTCCTTCAACAGAGTTACTTCTATATTTAATGGTACGGTTGTTTGCAGAGGCTTCAAAACAAATACCTTGTGCCATTTCCATACGGTCTTTTAAAGAAATATAATCCCTTAAAGAAGGCTCAGGGCGATTGACATACTTCCACCAAGGAAAGTTACCACTAAAGATCCATGGCCATTTCTGGATAAAGATGGTTTTAGACCCAAGTTTGTCTACACTACTCTGTAGTTTGTTACGCATGGTGTCTACACCGGTAAAAACGGCGATAATGATAAAGATACCAATGGATATGCCCAATAAAGAGAGCATTGTTCTGAGTTTATTCTGGCGAAGGGCGTCCCATGCAAATCTGAAACTCTCACCAACTAGTCTAAAAATCATCATCATACAGTTTAGACCAAAAATACCTAAAAAGGTTACAGTTGCCCCACTATATTATAAAAAATACATTATAAATATTTTAAACGCTTGTGCCTTTAATTATTAATTGCGAAAAAAAGAATTAAAATACGTAAATTTGCGCCCTAATTTACTACATCAAAAAAACATGAAGTTATCTCAATTTAAGTTTAATTTACCTGAATCGCTTTTGGCGAACAATCCTGCAGAAAATAGAGACGAAGCCCGTTTAATGGTTTTGCACAAAGATAGCGGCAAGATTGAGCATAAGATCTTCAAAGATATTTTAGGGTATTTTGATGACCAGGATGTAATGATCCTAAACAACACTAAAGTTTTTCCTGCCCGTTTATACGGCAACAAAGAAAAAACTGGTGCAACTATCGAAGTTTTTTTACTTCGCGAATTGAATAAAGAATTACGCTTATGGGATGTTCTGGTAGATCCAGCTCGTAAGATCCGTGTTGGCAACAAATTATACTTCGGCGATGATGACCTTTTGGTTGCTGAGGTAGTTGACAATACGACAAGTCGTGGACGTACCATCCGTTTCTTATTTGACGGTACTGATGAAGAATTCAGAAAAAATGTGGAGATATTAGGCGAAACGCCACTTCCAAAATACATCAAACGTAAAGCTACAGCTCAAGATAAAGAACGTTACCAGACTATTTTTGCAAAACATGAAGGTGCTGTTGCAGCGCCTACTGCTGGTTTGCACTTTAGTAGAGAATTGATGAAACGTTTGGAATTGAAAGGCATCAACTTTGCCGAGGTTACACTACACGTTGGTTTGGGTACATTCAGACCAGTTGAGGTAGAAGACCTAACCAAACACAAAATGGATTCTGAGCAGTTCATCATCGAGCAACCTGCGGTTAACATCGTAAACAAAGCCATTGACGACAAGAAAAGGATTTGTGCTATTGGTACTACTTCAATGCGTGCCATCGAATCTGCTGTTTCTTCTAATAGAAGGTTAAAAGAGGCCAACGATTGGACAAGTAAGTTCATCTTCCCTCCATACGATTTTAGCATTGCAAATTGTATGGTTACCAATTTCCACACACCAGAATCAACATTATTGATGATGGTAAGTGCATTTGGTGGATACGAAAATGTAATGAATGCATACCAAGTAGCGTTAAAAGAAAAGTATCGTTTCTATAGCTATGGCGATGCGATGTTGATTATCTAGATATTAGTACTTAGTATAAAGTATTTAGATAGTTTTGTCTAGGTACTTTATACTAAAATCTAAATACTAAAATGAAATATTACGCAATAATTGTTGGGGGTGGTTCTGGTAAGCGGATGCAGAATGCAATTGCCAAACAGTTTTTATTGCTCAAGAACAAGCCAGTGCTCATGCACACCATCTCGGCTTTTCACTCCTCTCCTTTTAAACCAGAAATTATCCTTGTACTGCACCCAGACCTACATCAATATTGGGAGGAACTTCGTTTAAAATATGATTTTAACATTCCTCATTTATTGATCAAAGGTGGCGACCAAAGATTTCACTCTGTAAGAAATGGTTTAATGGCCATTAAAGGCGAAGGCATTGTAGCTGTACACGATGCGGTTAGACCACTAGTTAGCCAGAAACTAATCACCAATACTTTTGAAAGTGCCGAAGAAAATGGCAATGCGGTTTGTTGCATCAAACCCAGCGACTCGGTAAGAAGGATCAAAACCGAGTATCAGAGCAAAGTGATCAACAGAGATGAGCTGGTGATGATACAGACCCCACAGGTTTTTGAGATCAGCCAATTGAGAAAAGGTTACCAACAAGCCTATAGAGCAAAATTTACGGATGATGCAACTGTTGTAGAAAAAGCTGGCTTTACCATCAACTTGGTTGAAGGTGAAAGGAACAACTTAAAGATTACTTATCCTGAGGACTTGGAATTAGCTAATTTCTTGTTAAGGTAAAAATCGTCATTCCGAATATCCTGCTAATGCCGGTCTATTGTTTATCCGAAATGACGAGCGATAAGATTAGGCTGCGCTTTTAATCACTCTCAAAAGAATAGCCACAATTGCAATAACCAATAGCAAATGGATGATTCCACCTGTATAATAACCTCCTAAAAAGCTAATTGCCCATATAATGACCAAAATAACCGCGATAACATAAAGTAGATTTCCCATAACATTTAGTTTTAATTGATGAATGTGTTTATGATTTCATTTCCTAAACATTAACAACAACCTCACTAAATTGTTCTGTAAAATAAAAAAAGCCCCAATTTTACATCGGGGCTTTTAGTCGTTTGAGATTTTAATATTCATCTTCGTTAAAAAAGAAGTCATCTTTGGTCGGATAATCTGGCCAGATTTCTTCAATCGTTTCATAAGGCTCACCATCATCTTCCAAAGCTTGTAAATTTTCAATCACCTCTACAGGTGCACCAGAACGGATGCCGTAATCTATTAATTCGTCTTTTGTTGCAGGCCATGGAGCGTCTTCCAAGTGCGATGCGAGTTCTAATGTCCAATACATATTCTTAATATTAATTATTCTTAATTCTGAAAGCGCAAAAGTATGTTAAAAAAAATGAGCAAAACAAATATTTTTTTCCACCATTTAAATTCGTGGTATCCATATGTTTTCTGCTGTCTTAGCATCCGCATTCAGTTTACGGGCCAAAACAAACAAATAATCGCTTAATCTATTTAAATAAATTGTAATATTGCTGTCAACAAAACTATCAGCTGCCAATTGCACCGCCAATCGCTCTGCCCTTCTACAAACACAACGTGCTAAATGACAATAAGATACAACTGTATTTCCACCAGGTAACACAAAATGTTTCAAAGCGGGTAGAACTTCATTCATATCGTCCATCTCTTGCTCCAAAAGCGTAATATCACTTTCTAGCAGATCCGGGATTTTCATTTTAGAACGTTCGGGATCGGAAGCTAAAGATGACCCAATTGTGAATAACCTATCTTGGATTTCCTTTAAAACTTGTTGATGATGTACTTCTATCTCTTGACACATGATCAAACCGATATATGAATTGAGTTCATCAACCGTACCATAAGTCTCGATACGTACATGATATTTAGGCACTCGGGTACCGCCAATCAATGAGGTCTGACCTTTGTCTCCTGTTTTTGTATAAATTTTCATCCGTATAAGCTTAGTTTTTAATCATAACGAGCCCGTCTACCAAAAATAGACCAAAAGGCTTCATCAAATCAGATTTGAGTAGCAAGATATGAGATATGTATCTGAAACCAAAATAGAGTTTCAAATTTATGCTCAATTCACAAATCTATTACTGGATGCTTTCGAAGTCGTCTCCTTTTTTCTCTAAATTGGATAATCTTGGAGATACAGTTTTGATATCCTCATTCAGGTAATCTTTTTCGATCAAACCATCTCGCATACGCACAATACGATGTGCATGTTGCGCAATATCTTCTTCGTGGGTTACTAAGATAATGGTATTTCCTTTACTGTGGATCTCTTCTAATAAACCCATGATCTCTATCGAGGTTTTGGTATCCAAGTTACCTGTTGGCTCATCAGCCAAAATGATAGAAGGATTATTGATCAATGCCCTTGCAACAGCAACACGTTGGCGCTGACCACCAGAAAGTTCGTTAGGTTTGTGCGTAACACGATTACCCAAGCCTACATTTTCTAATGCTTTTGTAGCACGTTGGTCGCGTTCTTTTTTACCAGCTCCGGCATAGATCAATGGCAATGCCACATTATCCAATGAGGTAGAGCGTGGCAATAAGTTAAACGTCTGGAAAACGAAACCAATTTCTTTGTTTCGCACTTCGGCCAACTCATTGTCGGTCATGTGGCTCACATTAATGCCATTTAAGATGTAATCGCCTTTGCTTGGTGTATCCAAACAGCCTAAAATGTTCATCAAAGTAGATTTACCAGAACCTGAAGGGCCCATCAAGGCTACAAACTCTCCTTTGTTGATACTTAGACTTACAGATTTTAATGCGTGAATAACTTCTGAACCAATAACGTATTTACGACCTATATCTTTAATGGTAATCAATGCTTTCTCCATTTGTTTTTTCTTTTTTAGACAGGCTCTCCCTATATAATGTTACAGATACGGTTACTTTTCTATGATTTTAGGCACAAAGAAAAAACTTTCGTTGTGTTCAGCAGCATTTTTCAATCCATCAGCAACACTGATTTCTTGTTTCACTACATCCTCACGCCACACATTCACTTCTTCGTTCATGTAAACTAAGGGTTTAACACCTGTGGTATCAAGCTCGTTCAGCTTTTCCATAAAAGTAAGTATCTTATTCATTTCTACAGTTAATGTATCAACCTCGTTATCTTTTATGGCTATCCGAGCTAGGTCGGCTACTTTATGGACCGTTTGTTTATCAATTATCATGATGTAGGAGTTTACTATTGATCTTTTTAAAAACTTCTTCTTTTAGGGCATCAGCACTTTCAACGGCTAAGATACTAGTTAAAATGGGTTCGTGCACATAAATATCGCCAATACCAGGCCTTGTGCCGTAGGTATAACCATTGTCCCACATCAATTGCCAAATATTGACGATACTTACGGGAACAATGGGAATATTTTTTTCAATGGCCAATCGGAAAGGACCATTTTTAAACTCATGTAAAATTGGTGGATAAAGGTCATCGATTCTTCCTTCTGGAAAAATGATCAGGCTCATCCCCTTTTCTAGATTTTCTCCTGCTTTTTTAAATGCCCTAAAAGCCGATATCTTACTTTCGCGAGAAACAGCAATATCTATCGTCTTAAAAAACAAGCCTAATACAGGGTTTTTGGTCAGTTCTTCCTTGCCCATAAAATGATACCTGCCTTTGGCCAACAGGCAAAAAAGAACAATATCCAGATTAGAGGTATGGTTGGCACAATAGATATAGGTCTGTTTGGGATCAAGCTTCTTTTCGAACTTGAAATTGAGGTAAACACCTGCCAACAAGGTACTGATCAGTGCATGGAATGCTCTTAGTTTATTGAGATAAAGATAGTATTTCGGCTTTCGCGTACCTAAGTAATAGAGTGGCCAAAACAGAAAAAAGAAAAATACAATGCAAAACGAAAAATAAAAAAAATGTATTCTTTTGAGCAACTTGACCATCTAAATCAAAAATACAAATTATGGACATTTTATTTATCTTATTTTTAGAAAAACCTGGCTTCCCTTAAAATTAGTTTAATGTTTGACGAACTATTCAAAGCTATTTTTTAACTAATAATTAACAAATGGACTTGGCAAACTATTTTTTAGTGCAAAATAATTTATTTAACATTGGCGGCCATTGTGCATATGTCTACACCAATAATAAATATTCTCGAAAACGATGCATTGTTGATCAAACTCAAAAACGGTGATGCCACTGCATTTGAAGAAATCTACAATCAATATCGGAGCAAAATTTATACCTATGCCTTGAAACTCAGCAAATCGACGGTTGTAGCAGAAGAAATTGTACAAGAGGTTTTTATCAAGATCTGGCAAAAACGCGAGCAACTTAATCCAGAATTGCATTTTGGGGCCTATCTCAAAAAGATTACTTTAAACCATGTACTCAATCATCTTAAGAAAGTTGCTAGAGAAAAGACATTGCAGGATGAGCTTTTCAACTACCTGAGTTTGATCAGGAATAATGCTGAAGATAGCTTATTGGAAAAAGAACTGCTCAAAACCTATGAAGAGGCCATTGCGCAATTGCCCCCACAAAAGAAGATCATCTATCAGCTGAGCAGGAATGAAGAGCTAAGTCATGATGAGATTGCCAAAAAACTCAATATTTCTAAAAACACAGTCAAAAACCACATGGTTGAAGCCACTAAGTTTATCCGTAATTATGTGAGCAAGAACGGAAGTATCATCTGCTTTTTGATGGCTGCCTCAAATTATTTTCGTTCCAACTAGTCCTATCCCTTTTTTCAATTGTATTAGGTATAAATGTTTTTGGCAACGGAGCCAAATACAGTAGTTGAACCATATGGTGAAAGAGCCTAGATTAAACCATTTATATCAGTTATATGTTACCAATCAGTTTACGGCACAAGAGCTGGAAGAGTTTTTTGCACTTTTGCGCAATCCTGAAAATGACGACATGCTCATTTCACTCCTATCTGATACTTGGGAGGATACCCAAACAATTCCTGATACGGGCTTAACCCCTCAGTTCCTTCCAATTTATGAACAACAGGCTAATGAAACGGCTCTTGTCAAAAGAAAACTGTTTCCTTACAGGCTCATTGCCGTTGCGGCAAGTATCCTTATTGTTTTTGCAAGTCTGTTTTTTTTCAAGGATAACCTATCCAATCTCATCCATCCCGTACAACAACAGCAGGCCATGAGCACCAATGGACAACGTAAACAATTGCAGCTGTCAGATGGGACTAAAGTATGGTTGGGGCCTAATAGTAAATTAAACTATCCGAGCAGGTTTACAGCTGACCAAAGATTAGTTAGTTTGGATGGGGAAGCATTTTTTGAAGTCGTACACGATGCCAAACATCCATTTATTATCCGAACAGGAAAAGTAAGTACAACCGTACTTGGAACCTCATTCAACATCAATGCTTATCAACAAAAACACACCATAAATGTAACCCTGGTTAGTGGAAAGGTAGCGGTGGCCCTTAACACCAAAAACCTTATCATGTTGCCCAATCAACAGATTATCGTTGACAAAACAACATCCCAACTAACCAAAATTGATTTCCCAGGTGCCGCTTCCTTTTTACATAGACGGTTAGGTCTATATGAATACCAAGGAACGGCACTAACGGAAGTCATCAAAGACTTGGAAACACAGTATGGTATTGAAGTTCAAATGGACCAAGACTTGATCGCTACCAACTTTTATGGAAACTTAAACCTAAATGAACCTATTACACAAACTTTAAATAAACTCTGTACAGTTATGGAAATCAAATGGAAAAGAAATGGAGGGCAATATGTAATTACCAAATAAATGCCTGACCCTGCAATGCAGAACCAGGCAAATACCTATCTCAATTTAAATGCCCAAGCCTTGAGAACTATAGGGCAATAAATCAATTGTTAAATAAAGTTATGAATACTAAACGAGCTTATCAAAAAATGTATCGATAAGTTGGTAAAGGAAGCATAAAAATAAACCCACACAAAATGAATAAAATCGAACCGAAAAGGTTCTTGATCTTTATTGCGATCATCTTACTGTTACTCATCATGGTACAATCGCAGGCGCATGCTCAAAACATACTCGAAAAAAAAATGAGCATCCAGCTAAAAGACGAGCTTCTTAAAAATGCACTGGATAAAATAACCACCGAAAGTGGTATCAAATTCACTTATAACGAACAAGTAGCCAAAAGTAAAATCAGAATTACGGTTAGCGCTAAAGACAAAATGTTAAAAGAAATCTTAACATTGGCTTTTGCAGACGAACCTTTGCTATTTAGTCAATTAGACAAAGAGGTATTTATCCGTTTAGATCCTTCAAAAACAAAGAAGGTAACGGCCGGTCCGGCGGCTAATCCGGCAGTCACACAAGATAAATACACCATTAGTGGTACCATCAAATCGCAAAGTACTGGCGAAACCATCATTGCAGCAACAATCAAGATTATGGGTACAACAAAGTTAATGGCCACAAGTAATGAATATGGTTTTTACTCCATCAGCTTACCAAAGGGAGATTATGATATAGAAGTAAAAACCATTGGTTCTAAGACCTATAACCAACACATTACCCTGGATAAGAACTTGGCGCTCAACATTTCGATGGAAGATGAACAGAACCAATTGGAAACTGTAACGGTAACCGCTACAAGTGCCCAAAGGAACATTAAAAATACCCAGATGGGCATGGAAAGGTTAAGTATTGCAGAAACCAAAAGTGTACCCGTATTAATGGGTGAACCAGACGTGATCAAGACCTTACAATTGTTACCAGGTGTGAAATCAGGGAGTGAAGGCAACGGAGGGATGTTTGTTCGTGGCGGTGGTGCCGACCAAAATATGATTCTATTAGATGAAGCTCCAGTTTATAATGCCTCCCACCTCTTGGGGTTTTTCTCTACATTCAATTCTGATGCGATCAAAAACGTAACCCTCTATAAAGGTGGAATGCCTGCACAATATGGTGGTGGCCTATCTTCTGTGCTTGACGTAAAAATGAACGACGGAAACAACCAGAAATTTGGCGTAAGCGGAGGTATTGGTCTAATTGCCGCCAGACTTAATGTAGAAGGACCGATACAGAAAGGAAAATCTTCCTTCTTAATTTCTGCCCGTAGAACTTATGCCGATATGTTCTTAAAACTTTCTAGTGATACTTCCGTAAAAAACACACAATTATACTTTTACGACCTTAACCTAAAGGCCAACTACATATTGGGCGACAAAGACCGTTTGTATATTTCTGGATACTTTGGAAAGGATGTATTGACTTCAGATAATCTCTCTGGAATCAACTGGGGCAACACCACCTCTACCCTGCGTTGGAACCATGTATTTAGCAGCAAGCTTTTTTCAAATACATCCCTGATCTTCAGCAATTACAATTATAAGATACGTGCCAACAATGATGAAACCTCTTTGACGCTTTTTTCGCAGATCCGTGATTGGAATTTTAAGGAAGATCTGCAATGGTACGCCAACGACAAGAATACGATCAGTTTTGGAATCAATTCCATCTACCATACCATCAAACCTGGCGAAGTACAAGCTACTGGTAATTCTGGTTTTATTTCTCAAAACCTGCAGAACAGGTATTCAGTTGAGAATGCAGCTTATATCAGTAACACTTGGAAGGCAAGTAATACTTTCAGCCTTACTTATGGCTTGAGAGTTTCTGCATTTAGCATATTTGGCAAAGGCGATTATTATACACTAGATATTGATGGTGATGTAACAGGCAGTACAAGCTATAAAAGTGGAGAGTTGGTTAAAACATATGTTAACCTAGAGCCTAGGTTAGCTGCTTCCTATCAATTAAATAGCGCTACTTCAATCAAAGCATCTTTTGTAAGGAATGCACAAAACCTACACCTGATCTCTAACTCAAATTCTGCTTCTCCAACAGACAGATGGGTAGCTAGTACTAATCTCATTAAGCCAGAACTGAGCGACCAGATATCTCTTGGTTATTATAAAAATATTCTTGGCAATGCTTTTGAATTTACCGCAGAAACTTATTACAAAACTTTGCAAAACCAGATTGATTACCGTAATGGTGCCGATATCTTTACCAATAAACCTATAGAAACCCAATTGCTATTTGGTAAAGGCAGAGCTTATGGAATTGAGTTCTTGATCAGAAAGAAAACAGGTAGGTTAACTGGCTGGTTAGGCTATACGCTTTCTAAAACCGAAAGAAAAATAGATGGAATCAACAATAATGAGTGGTACAATGCCAGACAGGACAAAACACACGACATCTCTTTGGTAAGTATTTATCAATTGAGTAAAAAATGGACTGTTTCTGCCAATTGGATATATTCAACAGGAAATGCAATTACTTTTCCTAACGGAAAATACACCATGTTGGGCCAGAGTTATTATTACTTTTCTGAGCGCAACGCCGATCGTATGCCAGCTTATCACAGATTGGACTTGGGGGCTACACACTTGTTAAAACAGACCAAAAAATTTTCTTCTGAGCTTAGCTTTAGTCTTTATAATGCTTATGGAAGGAAAAACCCTTACCGCATTACCTTTAAGGATAGTGAAACAGACCCCAACCAAACGGAAGCCATCAGAACAACCTTGTTTAGGTTTATTCCTTCTATTTCTTATAATTTTAAATTCTAACCTATGAAATTTATATATCGTCTTCTATTCTTCTCAAGCTTCAGCTTTTTATGGGCCTGCGAAGACCCCATACAACTTACACCAAAAGATAATACTCCAAAATATGTAATTGAAGGTATGATTACTAATGAAGCTGGTAGTTGTAGGGTAAATATCAGTCAAACTAAAAGTCTTGCCCAGGGTAACCAATTTGATGGCGTTAGTGGTGCCATTGTAAAAATAGAATACAATGGTAGTATTGTAACTTTAACAGAAACCGGAAAGGGCATCTACAAAAGCAACTTGGTTAATGGTACCCCCGGAGAAACCTACAAACTTAATGTGAACATCAATGGCGAAATCTTTACGGCCTCGAGCAAAATGCCAGCAATTGTGCCTTTTTTAGATTTCAAGTTAAAACCTAGCGATTATGACACGACAAGAACAACGCCAATGGTTAAATTCAAAGATCCTGCAGGTGTAACCAACTATTATTGGTTCCAGCAGTATATCAACGACAAACTTCAAAGTCAATATAAAGTATTGAACGACGAATTTACTGCTGGTCAAGAAGTAAACGACTACCTGGTTTTTGAGAACACCACAAAAAACTCCAGTAAAAACATTATGAGGGGCGACAAGTTAACAGCCGAAATGCATTCCATCGATGCAGCCGTGTATACGTATCTGTTCAGTCTGGCCAATGCCAATGGCTCTCTTGATGGTGCGGCTCCTGCCAATCCGCAAAGTAATATTAAAGGTGGTGCATTAGGGTTTTTCAGTGCCCATACGGTTGAACGGAGATCGTTGATTATTCCTTAACAAAACAAAGAGGCTGCCCATTGAGGTGGCCTTTTTAGTCTTAATATACGTGTATCAAGCACACTATAGATCGTTATCCATTGGTGTTTTTATGGCCAGTGATAGATTGTAAGCAGAAAACTGATTAAAGAATACATTTTGCTCATAATTTATTTTTAATTTCGCCAACATGAAAGAAACGGTTGTAAGCGGAATACGTTCTACAGGAAAATTACATATAGGAAATTATTACGGCGCAGTAAAAAACTTTGTACAGATGCAACATGAGTACAATTGTTATTTTTTCATTGCGGATCTACATTCACTCACTACACATCCAACACCAGCGGATCTACATGGAAATGTAAAACATGTTTTGGTTGAATATTTGGCATGTGGTATAGACCCAGAAGAAACCACCATCTATATCCAATCTGATGTACCAGAAATTGCAGAATTGTATCTGTACCTGAACATGAATGCCTACATGGGCGAATTGGAACGTAGCACTTCATTTAAAGATAAAGTTCGTGGCAATCCAGATAACGTTAATGCAGGCCTATTGACCTATCCTGTATTGATGGCTGCTGATATTTTGATCCATAAAGCTACAAAAGTTCCGGTTGGTAAAGACCAAGAGCAGCATTTAGAGATGGCCCGTACTTTTGGCAATCGCTTTAACCGCTTGTACAATCAGGAGTATTTCCCAGAGCCTTATGCTTTCAGTTATTCTAAAAACTTGGTAAAAGTACCAGGATTGGACGGAAAAGGTAAAATGGGCAAATCTGAGGGCGAAGGTAATGCTGTTTATTTATCTGATACACCAGAGATCATCCGTAAAAAGGTTTCTAGAGCAGTTACCGATAGTGGACCTACGGCTGAAAACCAAGAAAAGCCTGAAGCAATACAAAACCTATTCGACCTGATGAAAATTGTGTCATCAGCTGATACAGTTGCTCATTTTGACGAACAATACAACAAAATGGCCATCCGTTATGGCGATTTCAAAAAACAATTGGCAGAAGACATGATCATTACCACTGCTCCAATGCGCGAGCGAATCAATGAAATTGCGGCAGACACCGCCTACCTTCGCCAAGTGGCCAAACACGGTGCTTTAAAGGCAAGAGAAAGTGCTCAAAAAACAATCAGAGAAGTAAGAGAATTAATAGGTTTTAAAAGTTTTTAGTAGTAGTATTGTGTAACATGAAGCGTTTAACCAAATGCTTCAAACAAAACGTACGCTCAAATCATCAGAAAAAATATGCACATAGCAATAGTTGGAAACATTGGCGCAGGGAAAACTACATTAACTGGCCTTCTTGCCAAAAATTATGGATGGGAAGCACTCTATGAGGCTGTAGATAACAATCCTTATCTAGAAGATTTTTATGGAGACATGAAACGTTGGAGTTTCAATCTCCAGATCTATTTCTTAAATAGTCGTTTTCAACAAATCGTAGAAATTGAAACCAATAAACGCAATGTGATCCAAGATCGTACCATTTATGAAGATGCACATATTTTTGCAGACAATCTTCATGAAATGGGCCTGATGACTTCTCGCGACCACGATAATTACAAGGCTATATTTGATAACATTACTTCATTTATCAAACCACCAGATTTGTTGGTATACCTTAGGGCTTCTGTACCTACTTTGGTTAACAATATCCAACGTCGTGGCCGTGAGTACGAAGCGAGTATCCGAATCGATTACCTATCTAAACTGAACGAAAAATACGAAGCCTGGATCAAGAATTACAGTTTGGGTAAATTATTGATCTTAGACAAAGACAAACTTGATTTTACCAATAGTCCTGAAGATCTGGGTACGGTAATTCAAGCGATTGAAGCAGAAATCAACGGACTTTTTTAGTTAATTTGTGAAAACCTTAGGCATTATTCCTGCTCGTTTTGCGTCTACCAGATTTCCTGGTAAACCATTGATAGATATTGGTGGAAAGACCATGATCCAAAGGGTTTATGAGCAGGCTTTAAAAGCTGATCTAGATCATGTTGTTGTAGCTACAGATGATGAGCGGATTGCAACAGTGGTTAAAAGTTTCGGTGGAGCTTTTGTAATGACCAACTCCAACCATCAGAGCGGAACGGACCGTTGTGCTGAAGTAGCCCAGCAATTTACAGGTTTTGATGTGGTGATCAACATCCAAGGTGATGAACCTTTTATAGATCCCGAACAAATTTCGTTGGTACGTTCTTGTTTTGAAGACCCAAATGTACAATTGGCCACCTTGATCAAAGAGATCAAAGAAGACAGCGAACTGTTTAATGCCAATATCCCCAAGGTGGTGATCAATATTAACCAAGAAGCCATCTATTTTAGCCGCAACCCTATTCCTTATATCCGTAATGCAGCCCAGGAAAATTGGGCAAAGGCGCATCAGTTTTATAAACATATTGGTATTTATGGCTATCAGACTACTACATTATTAGCCATTACCAAATTGACGCCCTCTACTTTAGAGCTGGCCGAAAGCCTTGAACAATTGCGCTGGTTGGAGAATGGTTATCAGATCAAAACCAAAGTAACCGATATTGAAACCATTGCCATCGATACACCAGAAGACCTGCAAAAAATAGTTTTTTAGGATATTTTTTTATCTTCGATTACTAATTCATCATACTCATGAAATCTTCTTATCTCTTCTTGCTCATTCCTGCACTATTTTTTACTGCCTGTAACTCAAATCCTTCCAAAAAAGAGGCACTAGATACAGCAAAAACTGCTTTACAGGCATTTTCAGATACCGTTCAACTGGATACCTTTAAAATTGCCCTAAAAGGTGAAAAGGCAAAGGATATGTCGCTTTTATTTACCATCACCTCCTATAAAGGTGTACAGATATACAAACAAGAGATCAAAGCAGATGAACTTTTAAAAAGTTACCTGGCCAGTGCCGAACTGAAAAAAGAAGAAGAAAAAGTAAAATTCCTCAATGATGAAATCAATTATTTCTTTGATGAACAACACTTTTTGATCCCAGCGGTTACCGAACAAGAACAACCAGATAACAATGTCCCTGATAAGGAATTTTATAACGAGCTTAAAAAAAACATGTTAAATGGTTTTGATTATAGGCTCGGTAAAGACACTAAAATCTACATTGCCTGGTCTGTTAAAGAACAAAAGGTGAAAGTATATTACAAGTGCTGTGAATTAGCCAAATAGGTACTCAATAGTCATTAATTAGCTTTTATTGAACAAGAAATCGAAGAGGTTCACTTCAGGTTTTAGCCCCAATTTCTTCCGTAAGCGATATCGGCTTACTTCTACCGCTCTTGAGGTGATGTTGAGCAGTTGGGCAATCTCTTTTGAAGACAGGTTCATTTTTAGATAGGCACAGAGTTTAAGGTCGCTTGGACTAAGGTTTGGATATTTATCTTTAAGGTTACTCAAGAAATTGGCATGCACGTGGTCAAAATGAACGGCAAACTGGTCCCAATCGTTATCCAGTTTTTTAGCTTCGTTCAATAAGCGTATTACCTTTTTAATATCGTTAGCCGTATCCTTATGGGTTGTCTGTTGCACCAAAGGCAACAACTCATCACCTATTTTAGAAAGCAATTTGCCCCGCTGTACCAAATGCATGGTAGTAGTTGCCAACTCTTTGTTCTTAAACTCTACATCAGCCTCCAACTGTTTCTTCTGTAATTTGGTAATCTGCTGCTCGTTTCGCTCTATCTCCAATTGATGTTTTTGCCTTAGGTTATCCTGTTCCTTTTGATGCTCCTTTTCCTGTAGCTTGATGATCAAGTACAACAGAAAAATAAAACCTATAAAATAAATGATATAGGCCAAATTACTTCTATACCAAGCCGGGGCAATGGTAAAACTATAACTAACAGGCTCTGATTCATTACCCAGATTGTTCCTTGCCTTAACCTTAAATGTATAATTGCCATGTGCCAAATTGGTATAATCCTTTTCGCTTTTGCTGCTCCATGCCGACCAATCCTCTTCGTAGCCCTTCAATTGAAAACTGTACTCTATGTTCTCCCTTTGCTCAAACAAGGTCGATGCATATTCAAAATGTAATGAATTGAAGCGATAAGGTAATTTAGCAATGTATTTCTTTTTGTTCTTAGTATCATTGAAATATCCACCAAACAGCAAGCTATCTATTTTACCTACAATACGCACCTGGCCCAATAATACATTTGGTTTATAGATATTAGCAGCATATTTCTGATAATCCAAATGGATCAATCCCTTATTGGCGCCTATAAATATATTGTTGTCGTTATAAGGATATATATTTTCGAAACCGGCTACTATTTTTTGCGTTAGTTCAGGAAGTTCGACAATGGTAAAATTCTGGTTTCCAGATTTCTTCTTTAGATCAACTACACCTACTTTTTTATCTGATACAAACCACAATTTCCCAGTTGCATCCTCAACCAAACATTGGATTGGGATATGCTTAAAAATCGGTCTAAAAAAAGTACTGACCTCAAATTTCTTCTTTTTGGCATTATACTCATAAATTCCATCGGCTGTTGCCGCAACTATCTTATTCCTAAGCGCAAACACATAATTATATAATGTTAATGGTAAGCCGTCTTTCTCTGTAAGCAAAGTTGTTTTAATGATCTGCTGACCATCTGCAGAAAGATCCATCTTAAAAATGCCACGGTAAGGGTGTGCGGCCCAAATGCAATTGACCTTCTTATCAATGGCCACAAACCTTAAGGGCTCATTTAACGACAGAAAATTACGATTGTTTATAAATTCATCATTTTTAAAATCCAGTATCTGCAAACCTGTATAAGTACCTGTAATTACCTTATCTCCTAGTGGTCTGTACAACCAGGTGCCTATTGCATCGTATAATTGTTTTGCATTATTGCCTTTAATATCAAAAGCCCCTTCTTCATTGGCCAACAATAAGTGCTTATTGATTTCTGCTAAGCCCCAGGTCTGACCTTTTGTATTATTTACTTCAGCAAATTTAGATTTGCTATTGCTGATATCGGTCTGGCCAAGATCTACAGGTGCAGAAAAAAGTCCATTTGAGGTACCTACATATAATTTATGATCAAAAATTCTGCTAGCATAACTCGAGATCTGTTTGTTCCGATCTGGATAGATATGTTTGATTGCACTGTTAAATGCAATAAAGGAAATCCCATCATCAAGTCCAAGCCAGAGGTTTTGATGATGGTCGATAAAAATACTTCGGATATTGTTATTCAACAGTCCTTCGGCATAAGAAAACTGTCTTTCTAAAACCCCTTTCTTGTTGATGATCAATAATGCCGACGAAGTGGTACCCAAAGCATAAAGGTCATCGTTGATCTGAATTGCACCATTGATCCGATCACTATAAAATATGGGATCAAGTGGACTGCTTTTTTTGATCAGTTTATTGTCCTTTAATAAGAATAAACCATCTTTTAAAGTAGTGATCAATAGTGTATCTCCTCGGTAAGGAAGGGAGGCAGTAATATTTGAGTTGATGATCCTTGGGTCATTGCATTTGACGACCCATTTCCCATCTTTTAAGGTCTTTAAGCCAATATTTATTTCTTGCGCTACAATTTCATTGTTGGCCACGCCCATATAAACCCAAGTGAGCTGGGTTCTGTATACATCTATTTTATTGTTCTTTAACCTAAATATTTTGTTAACCGTCCTAAAATATACTTCATCATTAAGCAATACAATATTCCAGACATCTGCAAACTGCCTGTCCCCTGCCGGGATAAGGTTTTTAAGTGATTTATAGGTCAGCACTCCATTTTTATTGGGATAATAATAACCGATTTCGTCTTGTGCACCCACAAAGACCTTTCCTTGTTTATTTATTTTAACCGACCTTACAACTGTTTTGTTTGGAAAAGGATAACGCTTCCAATAAGCTCCATTAAAAGTCAATAGGCCTTCATTGTTAGCAAAGTATAAAACTCCCTGACCGTCTTGGGCAATACCCCAGTTTTGTGTACCCGCTCCATAGTCCAAACCAGTATAACTTGTCACTTGGGGCAAGCCAATTGGATCTTGAGCTTTAGCCAAACAATTGGGCAGTAGATAGAGCAATAAGATCAAAAAAGTAAATCTCATTTCTTAAAAAAGATTAGTTCAGTTAACAGTTAATAATTGGTTATGGTACTTGGTGATTATTGTTTGATGAAGATAACAAAATTCATCTTGTTGTGGTAACATATTGCGTATTCTAATCGATTTTGCAGAAAAAAGTTGTTCTTGTATGGGTATTGTAGTGGGCAACTTTTTCATATTCGGGTACTTCCAAGTATATATTTGTGTTACATCCATTGCCAATATTGACTTGTTTCTACAAGTTGATAAAGGTGATAACTAACTAAAATATAAACTTTAATTTATTTGTTATGAAAGGAAAATCTACGTTCATTCTTTTGCTGTTTTCCCTATTTTTTTCTGCCAGTGTCTGGGCACAGGAGATAGATGTATCGGGAAAAGTAATTTCCAAAAGTGATGGATTACCCATACCTGGGGTATCGGTCCAAATTGAGGGAACAAAAATAGGGGTTGCCACCGACCAAAATGGTGCTTTCCGAATAAAAGTTCCAAAACCAGGTTCAGTGCTAGTCTTTTCACAGATAGGCATGGAAACCCAAACATTTACAGTTAACAACAACCAACCCATCAGTATTGTATTGACCGAACAAACGAGTGGCTTGGGCGAAGTAGTGGTAGTTGGCTACGGTACACAAAAGAAAAGTATAGTTACTGGAGCCATTTCTCAAGTAAAAGCATCAGACCTAGAGAACATGCCAGTTACACGTGTCGAGCAGTCTTTACAAGGCAGAACATCGGGTTTAACTATTACTTCTAGTTCTGGTCAACCAGGTGAAGGTGCTACCCTAAGAATCAGGGGTACAACTTCCATTAATAACAGTGATGCCTTATTCGTGGTTGATGGTGTGCAAGTTGGTGGTGGTATAGACTACCTTAACCAAGCCGACATCGAGTCTATCGAGGTTTTAAAAGATGCCGCTTCTGCAGCCATCTATGGTGCAAGAGCAGCAAATGGTGTTATCATCATCACTACAAAAAGAGGAAATAAAAATGGAAAGATGAGCGTTAACTACAACACTTATCTAGGTACGCAGGCACCTTCTAGAAAATTAGACCTGCTAAATGCTACACAGTTCGCTACACTTTATAACGAGGCACAGTTAACAGCAAATCCAAATATTGCCGCACCTCGTTTTCCTAATCCATCTCAATATGGCGTGGGTACAGATTGGCAAGCAGCAGTGTTCAATAACAGTGCAAAAATCCAAAACCACGAGCTCAGCATTAGCGGTGGCAATGAAAAATCTACTTATTACAGTTCTTTCGGCTATTTTGATCAAGATGGTATTGTGGCTACAAGTAATTCGAAATATAAAAGATTTACCGCACGTTTCAATTCAGACCACCAAATCACCAAAGCCATTAAATTTGGACAGACTATTGGTTACACCCGTACCAATTCTGTAGGTGTAAGTACCAATAGCGAATATGGTTCGCCACTTGGCAGAGCGATCAATATGGATCCATTAACCCCTATTATCGAAACTGATCCTGCCAAAATCAATGCAAGCCCATACAGTACAAATCCAGTAGTAAGAAACTCGCAAGGCCTACCTTACGGGATATCTACCATTGCTCAATCAGAAATCTTAAACCCCTTAGCTGCATTAGCTGTGGCACAAGGTAATGGGTGGTCTGACAAAGTTGTAGGTAATGTATACGTAGAAGCAGAAATTATCAAAGGATTAAAAGTAAGGTCACAAGGCGGAGTCGATCTGGCATTTTATGGTGGCCAAGGCTTTACCCCTGTACATTATTTAAGTCCAACATTTAGTGTACTTGTAAATTCTTACAACAGAAACCTGAACAGAGGTTTGTTCTGGTCGTTAGAAAATACCGTTAGCTATAACAGATCAATCCAAAAACACAATTTTACTGCGTTATTAGGTTATTCTGCACAGAAAAACAAAGGTGAAGGACAAAGTGCAACCTATCAAAACCTACCTGTAGACAATCTTAAAGACGCTTCTTTACGATTTGCCGTAGCTAGAGAAAACCGTGATGCTGGCGGTTCTGAGTATCTCAATACATTGAACTCAGCATTTGCTCGTTTAACTTATAATTACGACGAAAAATATTTATTCACTGGTATCATCCGTAGAGATGGGTCTTCGCGTTTTGGTCCGAATAACAAATACGGGTACTTCCCTTCTGCATCTGCAGGTTGGGTAATCACTAGAGAAAGCTTTTTCCCTCAAAACAAATATGTTAATTTCTTAAAGCTTAGAGGTTCATATGGTGTAACAGGTAATGACAATATTGGTGATTTTAGATACCTATCTACTGTAAGTGGTGGCAGAAACTATACTTTGGGTACTAGTGCAGGTTTAAACATTGGTGTTAGCCCAGATGCACTATCTAATCCAGATCTAAGATGGGAAGAAACATCATCTACTGATATTGGCCTAGATGCAACTTTATTCAACAATGTGAGTTTAACTGCAAACTGGTACAAAAAGAAAACTACGGGTATGTTGTTGCAGATTGCTGTACCTGGTTATGTAGGTAACAATGGTCCAATTGGTAACATTGCAGATCTAGAAAACTCTGGTTTCGAGTTAGAGCTAGGCTACAATAAAAAAATCGGCGATTTTTCATTTAGGGTTGCTGCCAATGGATCATTTGTAAAAAACAACATCGTTTATTTAGGTGCCGACAAAGAATTTTTGGGTGGACAAACTGTTACTCCTCAAAACTTAGAGGTAACACGTACCAAACTTGGCCATGCCATCGGTTCATTTTATGGCTATAGAAGCGATGGTTTGTTCCAAAACCAAGCAGAGATCAACAATTATAAAAACAGTGCTGGCGGTTTGATCCAGCCAAATGCCAAACCAGGTGACATTAAGTTTCTTGATGTAAATGGTAACGGATCAATCGACCCTAACGATAGAGATATCATTGGTGATCCAACTCCAGATTTCACCTATGGCATTACATTAAATGCAGCGTACAAAGGTTTTGACATGGTTTTATTAGGTACTGGCGTTGCTGGTAATCAGATATTCAATGCAACAAGAAGATTTGACCTACCAACTTCAAACTATAGCACTGCTATCTTAAATAGGTGGACTGGAGAAGGAACAAGCAATAAAATACCTAGGTTAACCTTAAACGACACCAATGAAAACTATAGTAGGGTTTCGAGCCTATTTATAGAAGATGGTTCTTATTTCAGGATCAAAACATTACAGGTTGGTTATACCCTACCTAACAAACTAACTCAAAAGGCAGGTATCAACAAAATCAGATTTTATGTAATGGCAAACAATCTATTGACCATTACCAAATATACAGGCTTTGACCCAGAGATCGGTGGTGGCAGTTATGGTGTAGATCGTGGATTTTATCCACAAGCAAGAACTTATTTTGCGGGTATAAATGTTGGTTTTTAATAATTAAAATGATGAAAAATAAATATATAAAAAGCACGATCGCAATAGTTGCGATGATGCAGATTTTTGTATCATGTAAGAAAGATTTTTTAGAATTAACCCCAAAAGGAACAACACTAGAAGACAATTTCTACAAAAATGAAAAAGAAGTAATGCAAGGCGTTATTGCAGTTTACGATGTAATGCAGTGGGGTACAACCGGTGGATATACCATGAAGATGCCTTTGTTGAGCGCTGCTTCTGACGATTGTTGGGCAGGTGGTAGTAATGCCGCGGATCAACCAGGATGGGTTGCATATGATAATTTTAACTTAAGTTCATTTGTTGGTCCTCAGGGTGGTTTGTGGAACAAAAACTATAGCGGGATCAATCGTGCCAACCTGATATTAAGTAAAATTGATAAATCGACTACCCTATCTGCTTCTTTTAAAACAAGAGCAATTGCAGAAGCTAAGTTTTTAAGGGCCTATTTCTATTTTGACCTGGTAAGATGGTTTGGTAATGTTCCTTTGATCACTACTTCATTACCAACTGCAGAATTGTACACACAGAAACAATCTGCCCCAGCACAAATCTATGCGCAGATAGAAAAAGACTTGAGAGATGCAATTGCTGGCCTACCTGCGGTTGTTTCGGCTGCAGAAAAAGGCAGAACATCCCAGGGTGCTGCAAAAGCACAATTGGGTAAGGTTTTATTGTATCAAAACGACAATGCCAAACTGAGTGAAGCCATTACTTTATTTGAAGATGTAAACAGAACTGGCAATGCTTATGGTTATAGGTTAATGACCAATTATGCAGATATTTTTGATCCTGCAAATAAATTTAACGTCGAATCTATCTTAGAAATTCCTCATTCAAATAATGCAGCTTGGGGCGATTGGGGATGGATCAACGGTGGCGAAGGTAATGTAGCCACTCAATTTATTGGCATGGATACCTATAATGGCGATACTTATTCTAGCGGATGGGGTTTCTGTCCAGTAACATTAGATTTGGTAAATGCCTTAAAAAATGACCCTCGTTTTGCGGCTACCATTATTGATGGCGCTGCTTTAAAAGCTGCTGGTGCTACCTACAATGCCCGTTACCAAAACACCGATTATTTCATCAAGAAATACGCGCCATTAAAAACTTATCGCTCAACTTTGGGTGTAGCAGAACAAAATTGGCCGATCAATGAAATCGAAATCAGATTGGCCGACACTTATCTGATGCAAGCAGAAGCATTGGTTAAAAGTGGTAGTAACCCTGCCAGAGCTAAAGAATTGTTGGATGCCGTTAGGGCAAGGGTTGGTTTAGCATCTGTGCCAGCAACATTAGACAACATCTACAACGAACGCAGATTGGAATTGGCAACAGAAGGACATCGCTTTTTTGACTTGGTACGTACAGGCAGAGCTTTGGCCATTTTAGGCCCTCTTGGTTACAAAGCTAACAAAAGTGAATACTTACCTATTCCACAATCTGAAATCGATGTTACTAAAGGAGTTATTAAACAAAATCCAGGTTATTAATCATTCAAAAAATGAAATCAATTCAAAACACAATAAAAACATCAATCTGGCTCAGTTTATGTTTGATGTTCACCCTGATCAGTGCTTGTAAAAAGGACGATGCCGTAAAAGACCTTGGCGTTGCTCCTACTTCAGAACAGGTTAAGTTTAGCAACACACCAACAAGTGCCAATGCCAATATCATTAACTTCAAAAACGAATCCCCAGGTTTTAGAGCCTTCTGGGATTTTGGAAATGGAGCAACCGCCGAAGGAAACGACGTACAAGCATCGTACCCTTTAGCTGGCAACTATACCGTTAAATTAACCATTGTAACAGATGGTGGTTACGCATCATCCACAAAAACCGTAACCATAGCTGCAACAAACCCAGCCATGTTAACAGATCCAGCATTTACTACCTTATCTGGTGGTTTGGGCAATCCAACAGGCAAAACTTGGATCATCGACCAAACACAACCCGGACATTTGGGTGTGGGGCCAATTACATCACAGTTCCCAGATTGGTACCAAGCTGGTCCAAATGAGAAAGCTGGTTTAGGCTTTTACGATGATGAGATGATCTTTAACATGAATGGATTAAAATATACTTATGCCAACAACGGAACCACATTTGCTAATGCATCAAATGCACCAGGTATTGGTGGCCCTGTGGGTACTGTTGATCCAAACGTTAGTTATACCCCAGCAACCAACCTTACTTGGTTGGTAACCACTATCAATGGCAATAAGTACATCACCATTAGTAACAATGGTTTTATATCTTATTATTTAGGCGTTTCACAATATCAGATCCTCTCACTCACTGAGGATGAAATGTGGTTAAGGTGTTTGGACAAATCAAATGCAGGCAATGCCTGGTATTTAAAACTGATCAGAAAAGGCTATGTTAGACCAGTTGTACCTCCAGTACAAAAACCGATGCAAGCCGCTGATCTAAGTGACGATTTCCAGACCACTTCGAACATTACCTGGACTGCAGAAAACATGGATTTTATTAGATCTTACGACAATCCGTCTAAGTTCCCATTAAATACCTCTGCTAAAGTTGGATATTACGAAAAACGTACCGGCGATGACGGCCAATATGGCAATTTAAATGTTACTTTGCCTTATCGTTTTGACCTAACCACAAAGAACAAGATCAGAATGAAAGTATTTATTCCAAGTGGAAATGATTTTACCAAAGTTAAACCCACTGTATCCGTTAAACTTCAAAACTCATTGCTTGGTGGTAATGCATGGCAAACACAGATTGAGATCGTGAAAACCATTCTACCTTCGCAATACAATACATGGATCCAGTTGGAATTTGATTATTCAGGTTCTTCTGCACAAACATTATACGATAAGATCGTGGTACAATTAGGTGGCGAGGGGCATCCTCACCCAGGTATCTTCTTTATCGATGATTTTGAATTTAAATAAAAAACACCTTACTGTCTGGTCTATGGCCAGACAGTAAATTAACTCAAGAAAAGATGGTTAAACCGTTCAAAAAGTTATATTACTTTATTGCGCTCTCAGCAAGTTGTATCTTATCATGTCAATCTTGTTCCACAAAAAAGGAGGATGATATCATTATTACTCCTCCAAAACCTGTAGAGATCGTAGACAAACAATGGAGTTTTGAGGCCACTCCTACTTGGGCCGACGAATTTGATTATACAGGTTTGCCGCTCGATTCCAAATGGGACTACGACCTTGGTGGATCAGGTTGGGGAAACAACGAAAAGCAATATTATACCAATTCGATCAACAACGTCAGCGTTGCTGATGGCAAACTATCCATTATTGCGCGAAAAGAAAACATGAGTGGCATGGCTTATACTTCTACCAGACTGGTAACCAGAAACAAGATGGATGTATTGTATGGCCGCATAGAGGTGAAAGCAAAATTACCATCTGGAAGAGGAACCTGGCCTGCTATATGGATGTTGCCTACCGATCGATCTTATGGCGACTGGCCAAAATCTGGAGAGATAGACATTATGGAGCATGTAGGTTATGACCAGAACAATGTACATTTCACTACCCATACAGAGGCCTATTACTTCAAGATCAATACGCAAAAAACCAGTACAAAATTAATTCCTGATGCCAGTACAGCCTTCCATGTGTACCGCGTAGACTGGACCCCTTATGCTGTACGTGGTTATTACGACAATGCAATGGTTTTTGAATTTGCCAATGAAGGTACCGGTTATAAGGTATGGCCATTTGACAAAAGGTTCCACCTGTTGCTGAATGTTGCTGTTGGTGGCGATTGGGGTGGTGCACAAGGTATAGATGACACCATCTTCCCTCAAAAAATGGAAATAGACTACGTTCGCTATTACAAAATGATAGAAAAATAAAATGTGGTAACATTTAAAAAGTGTCCAGCTTTGTCTGGACATTTTTTTTGAAATATAATATCCCCAGCTCTTCAAAAAAAGTTGCGTCCTTTCTGTTTTTAGGAAGAAAATCTATAGATAAACCAATAGATAATCAGGTTTTCATCTTCATTTTTCTTTCGTTAACACCATAAGCCAATCTTTATCAAGCTCCTATCAACCTCAAAAAATATTTAGCGAATAAACTGTTAAAACCAGATTTTTGTGTAACTTTGTATCCCGTACAAAAGCAATTAAAAAGGCAATCACAGCCCGATTAATTTCACAAACTCACAAACATGACTAAGTATATTTTTGTTACGGGCGGTGTTACTTCCTCATTAGGTAAGGGCATCATCTCCGCTTCATTGGCCAAACTTTTACAGGCAAGAGGTTATCGTGTAACCATCCAAAAATTCGACCCTTATATCAACATCGATCCAGGCACATTAAATCCTTATGAGCACGGCGAATGTTATGTAACCGAAGATGGAGCTGAAACAGATCTAGACCTTGGTCACTACGAGCGTTTTTTAAATACACCAACTTCTCAGGCCAACAACATCACTACTGGTCGTATTTACCAAAATGTGATCAATAAAGAAAGACAGGGAGATTATTTAGGTAAAACGGTACAGGTTGTACCCCACATTACCGACGAGATCAAACGCAACATGCGTATCCTTGGCGACAGTGGAAACTATGATATCGTGATCACTGAATTGGGCGGTACTGTTGGTGATATCGAATCACTTCCGTTTATTGAAGCTGTACGTCAGTTTAAATGGGAAGAAGGTTCAAGCAATGCCATTGTGATCCACTTGACATTGATTCCGTTCCTAGCAGCAGCTGGCGAATTAAAGACCAAACCAACACAACACTCGGTTAAAGCTTTGTTAGAATATGGTATCCAACCAGACATTTTGGTTTGCCGTACCGAACACCATATCAGTAGTGATATCCGTAAAAAAATTGCCTTGTTCTGTAACGTAAACATCAATGCAGTAATCGAATCTATCGATGCATCGTCTATCTATAGCGTGCCTTTGTTGATGATGAAAGAACAATTGGACAAAACTGTATTGAGCAAATTAAAACTACCTGCCAAACACGAACCAGATATGGAAAGCTGGAAAGATTTCTTAGGTCGTTTAAAAAACCCAACCGCCGAAGTTAAAATTGGCCTGGTAGGTAAATATGTAGAATTACCAGATGCTTACAAGTCAATATCAGAGGCATTTATCCATGCAGGTGCCAAAAATGAATGTAAGGTACGTGTAGAATATATTCCATCAGAAAGCATCTATCCTGATAACGTAAAAGAGAAATTGAGCCATCTACAAGGTGTTTTGGTAGCGCCAGGTTTCGGAAGCCGTGGAATCGAAGGTAAGATCGAGGCGATCAAATACGTAAGAGAGCACGAAATTCCTTTCTTTGGGATCTGTTTAGGAATGCAGTGTGCAGTAATCGAATACGGACGTAATGTTTTAGGTTTAAAAGATGCCAACACTACAGAAATCAACGATACTGCCGAGCATCAGGTGATCAACATGATGGAAGATCAAAAAAGCATCACCACCAAAGGCGGAACCATGCGTTTAGGTGCTTATCCATGCGATATCAAAAAAGGCACAAAAGCCTATGCTGCCTACGGAAAACAGCATATTACAGAGAGACATAGACACCGTTATGAATTTAATAACAAATATTTAGCACAATACGAAGAAGCCGGAATGATTGCTTCTGGGATCAATCCAGACAGTAAATTGGTAGAAATCGTAGAGTTGAAAAACCATCCTTTTTTCGTTGGTGGACAATTTCATCCAGAATTAAAGTCAACAGTTGCTAATCCTCACCCACTTTTTGTTAAATTTGTCGCCGCTGCAATGGAGCACGCCAAAAAGAAAACAATATAATACAAGTTTAAAACATCATAATGGATAGAAATACATTCACAGGTCTGTTCCTGATCATGGTTATTTTAGGAGGAGCTGTTTTTTTGATGAAGCCTAGCGAGGCTGACATGAAAAAAGAAAGAGAAAAGATCACAGCCGATTCTCTTAAAAAAGCTGGAGTTAAACCAGCGGCAGCAGCCGTAGCAACCCCAACAGCTCCAACAAAACCAGACTCTACTACTTTAGCAGGTCCTTTTGGCGCCAATATCAATGGTACTGCAACAACTTCGGTTTTAGAAAACGAAAACTTAAAATTGACTTTTAGCACATTGGGTGGCAAGATCTTAAGTGTTCAAGTTAAAAACCAAAAAACTTACACTGGCAAGCCAGTAATCTTGTTTGATGGCAATGATAACAAGTTTGGTCTGAACCTGAATATCAATGGCAAGATGGTAAATACCAACAGCCTTTATTTTACACCTACCCAAACAGCTTCGGGCATTAGCATGCGTGCAAATTACAATGCCGATAAATACATTGAGTTTGTTTATAACCTCAAACCAAACAGTAACAACGTTGATTTTAACATCAAGCTCAATGGTTTAAACGCAATTGTACAAGGAAACAACGTGACCTTAAACTGGGAAGCTACCTTGTTAGAGCAAGAGAAATCGGCAAAAAAAGAACAAGAACACGCTGCACCTTACTTTAAATATCTAGAAAAAAATCCTGACCATTTAGGTATCGGTAAAGACGAGAAAAAAGAACTGACAGAAGGTAAAATTGAATGGTTCTCTTTTAAACAACAGTTTTTCTCTGCAGTATTGATCCCACAGGTTCCTTTTGAAAAAGGAAATCTAGAGGTGAAAATCAGCACAGAACCAGGATTGATCAAATGGTATGGTGCAAATATGCAATTGCCATTTGCACAATTGGCTTCGCAAAGCTATGCCATGAAATTCTATTTCGGAACCAATAAGTTCGATGCTTTAAAAGCACAGGGCCAAGAGATCGAGAAACAGGTTGACATGGGATACTGGCCATTAAAATACATCAACAGATGGATTGTATTGCCTGTATTTAAATTACTGGAAAGCTTTAACTGGGGTTATGGATTGATCATCTTGGTATTGACTATCTTATTGAAACTGGCCATGTCGCCATTAACCTACAAATCGTACATTTCAATGGCCAAAATGAGGATCTTAAAACCAGAAATGGATGAGATCAAGGCCAAAGTAGGCGAAGATAACGCAACATTATTGCAACAAGAATATTTAAAACTCTACAAAAAGGTAGGCGTTAATCCATTAGGAGGATGTTTGCCGATGTTGCTACAGTTACCATTTGTAATGGCCTTCTTCTTCTTCTTCCCTAACTTATTTGAGTTAAGAGGCGAAAGTTTCTTATGGATGAAAGATCTATCAACTTATGATGATTTCATCAAATTTGGTTTCACCATTCCTTTCATTGGCGACCACTTGAGTTTGATGTGTATCTTGATGACGATTTCTACGTTGATCTATACTTATTTCAACAATCAGATCTCTGGTGCTACCGGACAGATGAAATATATTGGTTACATCATGCCGATCATTTTCTTAGGGGTATTGAACAGTTACCCATCTGGTCTGAACTATTATTACTTCTTGGCCAACATGTTAACCTTCTTACAGCAGTTCTTGATCAGAAAAATGGTAAACGATGAAAAAATCCATGCCATTTTACAAGAGAACAAAACAAAACCTGCAAGTGAGAAAAAGAAATCTAAATTTCAGGCGCGTTTAGACGATTACATGCGTACACAGGCTCAAGCCAAAACACAAGAGAAAAAAGGCAAATAATCATCCTTGATTTTATATCACCGCAAATGAACTATCAAACTTCATTTGCGGTTTTTTTATGCCTCAAAATTTCCAAAACCATACATCATCAATGCCTTTTATCTGATCATTAGTACAGTTTAATTTTTTATGATTAAATAAAAATATTTAATCATTTGTAAAATTTGACGTACAAATAGTGGTTTTATGCATAAAATTTGCAATTTTTAAATTTCAATAAGGCCAAACCTCAATTTATTTTAAACCATGCAAAAAAAACTAATCTTACTTTTTTTATTGTTTGCTAGTGTAGCATACGCTCAAAAAAAACCATTAGACCATTCTGTATACGACACCTGGGAATCTGTTGGTGCAAAACAGTTCACCAATAACGGCCTTTGGGCTGCTTATGCCGTAAATCAACAAGAAGGCGATGCCAATCTGTACTTCCAAGAAACATTGACCGCAAAAAAGATCAAAATTTCTAGGGCAAGTTTTGCACAGTTCAGTGCAGATTCTAAATTCGCTGCTTTTGCCATTAAACCTTGGTACAAAGACACCAGAATGGCTAAGATCAAAAAGAAAAAACCAGATGATATGACCAAAGATACTTTGGGCATAGCCAACTTAACCACCTTGGCCATAACCAAGATACCTAGAGTAAAATCATTTAAGTTTCCAGAAAATGGTGCTGCTTTATTGGCCTATAACCTTGAGAAAGCATTAGATACCAGTAAAAAAGCTAGACCTGCCGCACCAGCAAGTACGGAAGTAAAAAATGACGACCAAGATTATTTTGCTGATGACGATGCACCAGGTGCAAGTGCAGCCAAAGAAGGAACTGACCTGATCCTTAAAAACCTTACTACAGGTGTAGAGCGTGTTTTTAAATTTGTAACCGATTATAGTTTTAGCAAAGATGGTAAACAAATGGTTTTTGCAGCTAGCGGTTCTAAAAAAGACAAAACTGCACCACAAGGTGTATTTTTATTAAACACTGAAACGGGTGCTTTGAAATCATTGGTTAAAGGTAGAGGCAATTTTAAAGGCTTTATTTTTGATGATGAAAGTGAGCACTTGGCATTTTTAGGCGAAACAAGTCCTGAAAAAGCAGAAATCAAAGACTTTAACGTATATTATAATTCATTGACCTTAGATACCGCACAGATTTTGGTGGATGGTGATATGCCAGGTATGCCTGCAAAATTTGCGGTAAGTGGCGATGGAAGATTGAACTTTAGCAAAGACGGAAACAGATTGTTTTTCGGCATTGCTCCTATCAAAAAACCAAAAGATACCACGCTAATAGATTTCGAAAATGCCAAATTAGACATCTGGGGTTATAAAGATGATTACCTGCAACCAATGCAGTTAAGAAATGCTGACCGCGATTCGAAAAGAAGTTTTTTAACCACAATCGATATCTATGGAACCGATCCTAAGATCGTTCCTTTAACCGACATCAAATTACCAGATGCAAGTTTGGTAAACGAAGGTAATGCCAGTTTTGTATTGGCCTCTACAGATTATGGTAACCGTATCCCGTCTCAATGGACAGGCAGTTCGCTAAGAGATTATTACTTGGTTGACGTAAAAACAGGTGATCGTAAAAAAATATTGGAAAGCTTAGGTGGTAGTGCTTCAGCATCGCCTAATGGTAATTATATTATTTACTACGATAAGAAAAAAATGCTTTGGAATACCTATCAGGTAGCCACAGGAAAAATCACTACCCTGAATACAGGTATGGCTGTGAAGTTCTATGATGAAGAGAACGATGTGCCCGATGAACCAAATAGTTACGGAATTGCTGGATGGACAGAAGACGACAAAGCTGTTTTGTTATATGATCGTTACGACATTTGGCAATTCTCTCCTGATGGTAAAACAGCTCCTAAAAATATTACCAATAGCTTTGGAAGACAAAACAACCTTACTTTCCGTGTAGAAAGAACCAACCCAGAATTTAGGTTCTTTACCAAAAAGGATGTGTTGTTGTTAGATGCGGTAAACAATGCAACCAAAGAAAATGGTTTCTATCGCAAAGCGATCAACGACAGTAAAAATCCTGAACTGATCATCATGTCTCCTGCAAAGTACTCTAACGTAGTGAAAGCAAAAGATGCAGAAATCTATATCTACGACAAAGGAGATTATGTAAACTCTCCTGATGTATACGTATCTAAAGACCTTAAAACCGCAGTTAAATTAAGCAGTACCAACCCACAACAGGCCAACTACAATTGGGGTACTGCAGAATTGGTAAAATGGACTACACCTAAAGGTTACAAATCTGAAGGTATTTTATACAAACCAGAAAACTTTGATCCAACCAAAAAATATCCGATGATCGTTTATTTCTACGAGAAACTAACCGACGGATTATTTACCTACAATGCACCATCACCTACCCCATCTCGTTTAAACATTCCTTATTTTGTAAGTAATGGGTATCTGGTTTTCACACCAGACATCAGCTATGAGACTGGCCATCCAGGTAAATCTGCTGAAGAATATATCAATTCGGGTGTAGAGAGCTTAAAGAAAAATGCTTGGGTTGATGGCACTAAGATCGGTATCCAAGGTCAAAGCTGGGGTGGTTATCAAGTGGCGCACTTAATTACGGCAACCAATATGTATGCTGCAGCTTGGGCTGGTGCTCCAGTAGTAAACATGACTTCTGCTTATGGTGGTATCCGTTGGGAAAGTGGAATGAACAGACAGTTCCAATATGAGAAGACCCAAAGTAGAATTGGTGCAACCCTATGGGAAAAACCAGAGTTGTATATCGAAAACTCTCCATTGTTTAACTTCCCTAAAGTAACTACACCAGTAGTGGTAATGGCAAACGATGCAGATGGAGCTGTGCCTTGGTACCAAGGTATTGAAATGTTTACAGGCTTAAAACGTTTAGGCAAGCCAGTTTGGTTGTTAAACTACAATAACGAAGCGCACAACTTGGTACAGCGTCAAAACAGAAAAGATATCCAGATCCGTGAACAACAATTCTTTGACCACTACCTTAAAGGGGCCAAAGCACCAGTTTGGATGGTTGGTGGTATTCCGGCAACTGAAAAAGGTAAAACTTGGGGATTTGAGTTAACAGACGATAAACCTTAACGTATAGCATAAATTCATTAAATTCGTCATTGTAAGGAACAATTGCCGAAACAGTCTACCCAGATCGTTTCTTCATCCTTACAATGCCGATTTTTATTTTAGCCAAAACCTAAATGGATCTTAAACCTATCCTCGACCATTACGACGACTTTAAAGCAGCGCAATTACAAAACCGATTTTTCAAACATGCCGATGTGATCAGATTGCTTCAAGAACTCCCTGCAGCATTTGAAGTGGTGCATTTGGGCAATTCTGTTAAAAGCAACAGCATCAATCTAGTTAAATGGGGAAAAGGTAAAACCAAAATCATGCTTTGGAGCCAGATGCATGGTGATGAAGCGACTGGAACCATGGCTCTGTTTGATCTATTTAACTTTTTACAAGGCGACAATGACTATGTAAAACTGCTAGCTGAAAACTGCCAATTGTTTTTCATCCCGATGGTCAATCCTGATGGAGCTGCTGTCTTTACCAGAAGAAATGCCCAACAGATCGATATCAACAGAGACTTTTTAAAAGAACGTTCGCCCGAAGCAAAGATTTTGAAACAATGCAGGGCACAGATCCAACCCGATTTTGGTTTTAACTTACATGATCAGCTTACTTTATGGAGTGTAACCAAAACTTTAAAACCTGCTACCCTATCCTTTCTTGCACCGGCTATAGATGAGGAACTGAGTATCGACCAAACTCGTAAGAATGCCATGCTGGTGATTGCAGAGATGTTCAAACACCTTGATCCTATCCTTCCAAAACACATCGGCCTATTTGATGACGAATTTGAACCTCGTGCTTTTGGCGATAATTTTCAAAAAGCCGGAACAGCTACCATACTGATAGAGGCAGGAGGCCTGGCAGCCGATTTTGAGAAACAGGAAATCAGAAGCTATTATTTTGCATCCATATTGGCAGGCCTACATGCCATTGCTACAAAAAGCTTCGAACAACAAGACCTCAATAATTACTTCTCCATCCCGAAGAACAACAAACAGATCTTTCATATCTTGATCCACCAACTGATGTTAGATGGAATTGAGGTGAGCATAGGCATTAATTATGAGGAATGCCCAGTTGCTGATGGCTATAGCACCACCAAAACTTATAGCATACAAGATATCGGCGACCTCAGCTTTTGCGATGCCTATCAAAACTACACTTCAGCTCAGTTAAAGGTAAAAGGAGAGATCATTTTATACCAAAATGCTCATTTTGAATTATTTGATAACGACCAGCTGATTTTATCTTTCCAAAATGGAAAATTGCTTTAAAAAAAATACTACATTCATCATCAAAATTTAAAAACACATGGCATTAAGTAGAATTTGGTCGGGTTTTATCATTGTTGCAATTGTTGTAGCCTGTATTAAATGTTTCTTTTTTGGACAAACCGATATTTTTAGCTGGATGGTTGTAGGCAAAGCAGACGACCCAACCAATTTAACAAAGGTGAATGGGATCATCGAAACTTGCTGGACATCAGTAGAACTTTGTCTAAAGCTTATTGGAATTCTTGCTCTGTTCATGGGTTTCATGAGTATTGCCGAGCGGGCAGGTGGTATCCGTTTATTGTCAAGGATTGTAGGCCCATTTTTCTCTAAGCTATTTCCAGATATCCCAAAAGGGCATCCATCAATGGGACACATGATCATGAATTTTTCTGCCAACTTATTAGGCTTAGATAATGCGGCTACTCCTTTTGGATTAAAGGCCATGGAAAGTCTGCAAGAGCTTAATCCCAATAAAGACACGGCAAGCAACTCACAGCTCATGTTTTTATGTTTGCATGCGGCAGGCTTGAGCTTGATTCCCGTTAGTGTAATCGCGATACGTGCTTCTCAAAATGCATCTGATCCAACAGATGTTTTTATCCCCTGCTTAATTGTAACCTTTGTAGGAACCATGGCTGCCATGCTGATCGTTTCCTTTAAACAGAAAATCAATCTTTTTCAACCCGTTATTATAGGTTGGATATTGAGTATCTCATTGATCATTGCACTATTGGTATGGTATGTTACCTCATTGAATGCCGATGGGATCAAACAATTTTCTGGCGTATTGAGCAATGGTCTTATCCTACTGGTTTTTCTCCTGATCGTTCTTGGTGGTATCTACAAAAAGATTGACGTTTTTGATGCTTTTATTGATGGAGCAAAAAATGGTTTTGAAACTGCTGTTAAAATCATCCCTTACTTGGTAGGGATGTTGGTGGCCATTAGCATGTTAAGGACCAGTGGTACTTTTGATGTAGTGATCTTGGGCATTAAAAATACATTTGCCTTTTTAGGAGCAGATACCCGTTTTGTGGAGGCCCTACCAACGGCATTGATCAGACCATTAAGTGGTGGCGCAGCCAGAGGAATGATGGTTGATACCATGACTGCCTATGGTGCCGATTCTTTTGCCAGTAAATTATCTGGTATTTTTCAGGGTGCATCCGATACCACATTTTATGTTATTGCCGTATATTTTGGCTCAGTAAGCATTAAAAATACGAGATATGCGGTTGGGGCAATGTTGTTGGCAGACTTGGTTGGTGTTTGTACGGCAATTGGTTTGGCCTATTTGTTTTTTGGACAAAGCGCCTAATCTTTTCTATTATAAGGCAAAAAAGGCCTGTATCATCGATGATACAGGCCTTTTTAATTTGATCTAATTATTAAGATACCGTAAGGTAATTTTCTTGTTCTTTATCTACAAGCCTATCAATGATCTGATCCAATACACCAGCGTCTAAATTTGTAAATTTAGATGAACGCCATTTCGAAGTCTTATCATCCAACCAGATACAAAAAGAATGACAATCTTCTAAAATCACTGCGTAGGTCAAATGAAAATCATCGTGGATCCTCATGCAGAATCCTTTAAAGGTCTTGCCTTTAACATCAAACTGTAGGTTTAAATAATCGTTTAACATGGCCATAGGTTTAGGGGTGATGATATGATAACAAATCTCTTTATAAAATGTTTAGCCAAAGTTAAATTTAGAACAATAAATCGTATTCAAATTTAAAACCAACTACCCGATATTCAACATATTAGAGTAGCCTTTGGCAATGAGGCGGTCTTTAGAAGGCAAAAACACTTCGCATTGTAGGTTGATGATTGCCCTTCCCTGTTTAACAATAGCTGTTTTGGCAGTGATCACATCACCTTCATTAGCAGGTGCAAAATAATCGATGTTGTTATTTACAGTAGTATAACGTGCGCTCAACCCCAAAGTGTATACCGTTGCACCAATTAGGTCATCTATAATTCCGGCTGTAATGCCACCATGTAAAATACCATATGGATTGGTCATTTCTTTTCGCACTACATAACTACAATACAACTCTCCTCTTTCTGCACTGATCAATGTAGGTTTTAACCAGTTCATAAAATGCGAAGGAGAATGTTCGATTTCTTTTCCCTTAAATGACTGAAAAATCAATAATCGTTGTTGTGCTTCGTTTTTTTCTTCCATTTTATATTATGTTTACAGCAAATTTAGGCATTAAATATATAAATATGAGCAGCACACTGATTACAGCAATTACAGAACTTGACCGATCAAAATATAAAACCAAGGTATATGCAGGAGGACATTTGATCTATGCGGATGAACCAGCAGAACTAGGTGGTACTGATGAAGGAATGGCCCCAGGCGCCTTACTTTTGGCCAGCTTAGGTAGTTGTACTGCAATTACCATTAGAATGTATGCAGATAGAAAAGAAATGCCTTTAGAATCTATTAAAATCGATCTGGCCATCTGCAAAGAAGAAGAAATGAGCAAAGAGACTACCATTAGCAGAAAAATTGAATTTACTGGACCAATCACAGATGAACAAAGACTACGTTTAATGCAGATTGCCGACAAATGCCCTATCCATAAGTTATTGAGCAACCCAATCCGCATCTTAACAAACTAAAATATCCACGGTTTGTGTTCCCACAAACCGTGTACTTAATTTACTAATTTACCCTCTCTTCACTATTTCTGCAAAAAGCTGATGTGAATACAATTTTGCGTCTTGATCATAAATATTTGAAGTGATCATGATCTCATCAATTTGGGTTTGTGCCAAGAAAGATTTCAACTGGGTGCTTAATTTCTCTGGTCCGCCAATAAAAGAAATGGCCAACATCTGATTAACCGCTTCTTCCTCCATCATATCCCATATCTCGTCCATATTATCTACAGGTGGCTGTAACAGTTTCCGTTTATTGGTTACAATCCCTAAAAAGGCTTGTTTTAAAGAACTTGATAACCTTTCTGCCTCTTCATCAGTGTCCGCAGCAATCACATTTACACAAGACATCACATAAGGCTCTTTCAGGTAAGCCGAGGGCCGAAAGTTTTGTCTATAGATGGTAATGGCTTCTAAAAAATAAGCGGGGGCAAAATGACTGGCAAAAGCATAAGGTAAACCATAAGAGGCCGCTAAGTGCGCACTTTCAGTACTAGACCCTAAGATCCAAATTGGCACTTCTGTCCCTTCACCAGGGATAGCTCTCACCTTACTTTCACTATTGTTATTGGAAAGATATCGTTGCAGTTTCAATATGTCCTGTGGAAAATTGTGTGGGGCGGCAAATCTTTCGCCTCTAATTTCCATCGCTGTCAATTGATCGGTTCCAGGTGCCCTCCCCAAACCCAAATCGATACGGTCTGGATATAAAGTAGCCAATGTACCAAACTGCTCTGCCACTATCAATGGCGAGTGGTTAGGCAACATCACCCCTCCAGAACCTACCCTAATTGTTTTGGTCTGCCCTGCAATGTGACCGATTAATACGGCTGTAGCCGAGCTGGCCACACTGATCATGTTGTGGTGTTCGGCCAACCAATAGCGCTGGTAGCCCAATTGTTCTGTATGCTGCGCTAAGATGGCGCTATTTTTAAATGTATCTGTAGGTGTTTTACCTTCTACAACTGTAGCCAGATCTAACACCGAATAAGGAAGTGCTGATAATTGTTTTGTGCTCATAAATGTAATTATAATTCGGATGCCACGAGGTTGCTCAAAGCTTCAAAAGCGGGTTCATTTCGTTTGTAATAGGTCCACTGCCCCATTCTGGTTGCCGTAACTAGGCCTGCACGCTGTAAAATAGACAGGTACTCTGATACGGTAGACTGCGTTAAACCTGATTTCTTTTGAATAAGGCCTACACAAACGCCATTAAAGGCACAATTGGTCTTGTGTTCTGGAAAATGCTTTTCAGGTTCTTTTAACCAGCCTAAAATCTGTAGCCTGGTTTTATTAGAAAGTGCTTTGAACAACTCTACTTGATCCATAGTACAAATATATATCGACTTTTCCCGATATTCCTATTCAATAAGATTAGATGACAGGAATCTGAAGATTGAGGCTATTTACATAACTCTACTTTGCTATGTACATGCGTATCATTATTGGGAGACAGAAATGGAATACCCAGTGCTGACGCACGTAAAATAAACAAAGTACCCATAAATAGCATAAACCAAGGCACCATTTTTTGGGTATTGAAACGGATATATCTTTTAAGGTAGATTCCACCTAAAGAGATCATCAACATTAATGGTGTTGTACCTAAACCAAAGAGGAACATAAATGTTGCTCCACCTTGTATACTTGCTGTATTTAACGCAGTAGAAAGTGCTAAGTAGACCATTCCACAAGGAATCAATGCATTTAACATTCCTGCAAAAAATCCCCAAAATGGCAGTCCAAAAAGCTTACCCATTAATTTGCTAATAGGATTGACCATTTTTGATTGGAGCTTGTTTAAGTTTTTGCTATAATGACCACTTAATTGCACAAGGGTAAATGAGACCAAGATGACACCAATTATCAAACTTAAACTTTCTTGACTAGCAAAAACACTGAAGCTATTTCCTATCCAACCGACCATTAGACCCAATAAAGTATAAACCAATACCCTACCCAACTGATAAGCTGACAATTGTAGGGCCGAACGGAAATAACTGGTTCGTTGAATAGGCAAACTTAACATCAATGGACCGCACATTACGGCACAATGTAGGCTTCCCAGTAAACCCATTAAAAATGCCAAGGGTAAATTGCTCACAGCGTGATGTTCTTTTTAAATAGATAGACCTTATTGTGGCTGTTCCATTTCAGTTCTAAGAACCACATCCCTTTGTGCATGCCTTTATGGTTCAATAAAATCAGATTGGCATCTCCAACAGTTGTCCCATTCACTTTCATATCGTCCTTTGCCAATGCTGGGCGCATTAATTTCAATTCGTAACTGGCACTATCTTTTAATTGGATAATAAGCTGACTATCATTGATCGTGATCACTGGCTCTGCCTTATCGTCTATCATCTGTTGCCGAGCATTATATTCCTGATTGTAATTGATTCCTTTTTCGTAATAATCTTCATCAACCAAGGCATCTTTACCATGTACACTAAACATATAAACGACCATTGCAACTATAAATAGCATAAAAGCCACCATTCCCAAAACAATTTTTGTCCCCCAGTTCATATTCAAAATATTTAGATTTTATAGTTCAACTCCATTTACGGCTGCGAAAAGAAAGTAGTTGTTGCCGTACTTACTACCTTACCATTGGCCTTTACTTCAAATTGCACATCTGTTTTGTATTTCTTTATTGTGGATGATTTTTTAACCAAAAAGAAAGTGAGATGTGTTGTACCCTCTTTCGGTAAAATGCTTGGCACTTGGATAAATTCAATCCTATCTGTTGGATCTTGAGACTTAAACTCGAATTTGATCGCCTTATTGGTCTTATTGATCAGTTCTGCATTGTACAGATTACTTACTGTTCCATCATCTTTAACCTGATATAAAGTTCCACTTGCCCTCAACACCGTGGTTTCTACATCTTGTCTTTTATAGATCAGGCTAGAAAACACAAATAATACCACCACCAATACCGCAGCATAACCATAAGCTTTTAGGCTAAGTTTAAACGGTTTTTGGTCTTGGATAAAATCTTGATTGTAAAAACCGATCAGGTCAGCAGGTTTGTTAATCTTTAGCATGACCTCATTGCAACTATCGATACAGGCGGTACAGTTTACACATTCGAGCTGTGTTCCCTTGCGGATATCAATCCCGGTAGGGCAAACTTGTACACATAAGCCACAATCAATACAATCTCCTCTTTCATTATCAACAACCTTTTTTTGTAGATGTCCTCTCGGTTCGCCACGTTGTGCATTATAGGCTACGATCAGACTTTGATTATCCAATAAAACCCCTTGTAAACGACCATATGGGCAAATAACTGTACAAACAACCTCACGTACATAAGCGAAAACACCATAAAAAATAAAGGTGAACAACCAGATGGATATGAAACCTGTAACATGCCCACTTACTGGCTCTGTAATGATCTTATACAATTGATCTGAACCAATCAAATAGGCCAAAAAAGTATTGGCGATGAAAAAAGAGATCAACAAAAACAAAAAATGCTTAGTCCCTTTTTTAAAAACCTTCTCGTTATTCCATTCTTGGGCGTCTAGCTTTTTCTGTTGGTTGGCATCCCCTTCGATCCAATATTCTATCCTTCTGAAAACCATTTCCATAAAAATAGTCTGTGGACAGGCCCAACCACACCAAAGTCTACCCAAAACAACTGTAAAACAGACAATGAAAATGATAAATATCAGCATGGCTAAGGCAAACAGATAAAAATCTTGTGGGGTAAAAATCAGTCCAAAAAATACAAACTTGCGTTCTATAAAATTCAGCAATACCAACTGTTCGCCATTCAACTTTACAAATGGACAAGCAAATAAGAATAGAAGCAACACATAACTTACCCATTTGCGATAGGTATATAATTTACCTGAAGGCTTTTTAGGGTAGATAAAATTTCTGCCTTTTGTTGTATTGGTGCTATTTTTTTGGGCTACTTTCATTTTTCACGCTATCCTCCACACTTTTAGGTTCATATTTTTCTCCCTGTGGTGCCTTTGCATTGGCTGGTTTGCTACCTTGTAGCGACATGATATAGTTGGCCACCTCACTGATATTTTTTGAACTCATGCTTTTTTCCCAGCTTACCATTCCCTTTTCTGGCACACCATATTTAATGGTCTTGAAAACCTCATTGATGCTTCCACCATGCAACCAGAACTCGTCTGTTAAATTTGGCCCGACCAAACCTTGTCCATGCTCTCCATGGCAGGCGATACAATTGCCATCAAATATTGCTTTACCAGCTACAATCTGTGCTTGATCAAGCTTTACAGAATTCTCATCGATATTACCCACAGATTTTGACAGAAATTTTCTTTTGTCTTCAGCGGCCTTTATCATTTCTGTTTCATAAGCTGTATCTTGTCGTTCGCCATACTCGCCAATGTGGTAATAGTACAGATAACCCGCGGCAAAGATCATTGTTCCGTAGAATAGGAAATTAAACCAAGATGGTACTGGATTGTTCAATTCGTGAATCCCATCGTAGGCATGAGGAATGATCATGTTTTTTTCTTCTTCAATGGGCTTTAAGCTCAACAACTTGGTCCATATATTTGGCTTGGTCTTTTTTTGTTTCAGCCATTCTTCATAGTCCAAAGGTGCTTCGGCCTCATATTTATGATATGGAGTTGGGTTAAGCTTCTCCTTATACATGATTTTAAATGCCCTAAACAACATGGTCGCCACAAAAAGCAATACAATGGCAAACAGTAACAGGGCTATGATCAACAGTTCTGTGGTGCTCAAGCCAATACTTGGTTCTTTTGTGGCTGGCACAATACTTTCTCCGGCCTTGGCAAAAACACTTACACTAAAAAGTAGCATCGCCATACTTAGGTTAATCTTCTTCATTTTCTGCTATTTGATTGTCTTCTATAGGTAGATTGCTCATTAAACTGATGTAGTGTTTGTTTAATTTGACCAGATAGATGGTTACCAGGATAAAAAATACCATGAATATAAGGAGCGAGCTGATCAAGAAAAATTCGCCTCCAGCTAAGTCTTTAATTTGTTTAAACATGATTATTGGTTTGAAGGAATTGTAGTTGTATTTGCTTTAATATCTGTACCTAGACGCTGTAAATAGGCAATAATGGCGATGATCTCTCTATCACTTTTTACCTTGATGTTGTTCTGTTGCAAGTCTTTGGCAATGGTTTGTGCCTGTTCCGTTAGTTTGGTGTTGGCTTCTTTATCAAAATCAACCCGATAGGGTACACCCAAAGTCTGCATGGCCCTGATTTTACTAGGTGTAGTGCTGATATCTAGTTTTTGTTCAATCAACCAAGGGTAAGGTGGCATGATACTTCCCGGCGACATTGAGGTGGGATCCAATAAATGGTTGAAATGCCAAGCATTCGAATATTTTCCACCTTCGCGATGTAGATCTGGCCCTGTACGTTTACTCCCCCATAAAAATGGATGGTCGTATACAAACTCTCCTGCTTTGCTATATTCGCCATAGCGTTCTGTTTCTGATCTAAACGGACGAACGGTTTGGGTATGGCAGTTTACACAACCTTCCCTGATGTATAAGTCTCTTCCCTGTAATTCTAAAGGTGTATAAGGCTTTACACTGGCAATAGTTGGCACATTAGATTGGATGGTAAAGGTTGGCATCATCTCTACCATCCCACCGATCAAAATCACAATCAAAGAGATCACCATAAACTTCATCGGCTTACGTTCCAACACACGGTGCCATTTTTTATCTGCCGGGTCGGTTTCTACAATCGCTTTGGCCAAAGGCATGGCCTCTGCAGGTTCGTTGGCTACCAATTTAGCCCTCAACATGGTTTTGGCAAGGTTAACCGTCATTACAATTACACCAGCCAGGTACAAAGCCCCACCAATGGCACGTAAAACATGCATCGGTATGATCTGAAGCGTAGTAGTGAGGAAATTTGGATATTTAAGCAAACCTTCTTGGGTAAACTCTTTCCACATCAACCCTTGTGTAAAACCGGCCCAATACATCGGTACGGCATAAAATAGTATACCCAATGTACCAATCCAAAAATGGAATGAAGCCATCTTCTTCGAATACAGTTCGGTTTTATACAATCGAGGGATCAACCAATATAAAACACCAAAGGTTAAAAATCCGTTCCAGCCTAGCGCACCTACGTGTACGTGTGCTACAATCCAATCGGTAAAGTGGGCTACCCCATTGATCTGTTTCAGCGATAGCATCGGACCTTCAAACGTGGCCATTCCGTATGCGGTTAAGGCCACTACCATAAACTTGAGCGTTACATCTTCACGTACTTTGTCCCAAGCACCACGTAAGGTCAACAAACCATTGATCATTCCACCCCAACTTGGGGCGATCAGCATAATCGAGAAGGCAACTCCTAATGATTGCGCCCATCCTGGCAAGGAAGTATACAATAAGTGGTGTGGACCAGCCCAGATATAGATAAAGATCAAAGACCAGAAGTGCAGGATACTTAATTTATAAGAATATACTGGCCTATTGGCCATTTTGGGCAAGAAATAATACATCATGCCCAAATAAGGTGTAGTTAAGAAAAATGCAACCGCATTGTGTCCATACCACCATTGTACCAATGCATCTTGTACCCCAGCAAAAACGTAATAGCTTTTAAGGAAAGAGATTGGTAGTTGGAATGAATTTACGATGTGCAATACGGCAATGGTTACAAATGTGGCAATGTAGAACCAAATGGCTACATACAAATGACGTTCTCTGCGTTTGATGATTGTACCAAACATATTGATTCCAAAAACCACCCAGATCAGGGTAATGGCAATATCAATTGGCCATTCCAGTTCTGCATATTCATGTGATGAAGTAAAACCGAGAGGTAAGGTAATTACAGCAGAAACAATGATCAACTGCCATCCCCAGAAATGGATCTTACTCAATACATCGCTGAACATACGTGCCTTTAGCAAACGCTGCAAAGAGTAATAAACGCCCATAAAGATGGCGTTGCCCACAAAGGCAAAAATTACTGCATTGGTGTGTAATGGCCTGATGCGGCCAAATGTAGTGTACTGGTTGCCCATATTTAAGCTTGGCTTAAACAGTTGCATGGCAACAAGCAGACCTACTGTCATCCCGATAATGCCCCAAACCATGGTGGCAAGTCCAAAATTGCGTACAATCTTGTTGTCGTAGGTAAATTTTTCTAACTGCATATATTGTGTTTTGTTATACACCAAAGGTATTTAGCCTTATTGGCTATGCTGATGATGGCTATTACTCAGAAAAGTGATCTTTATCAGATTCTTCTTCTGCTACTTCATCATCAAAAAGTATACGGATGCCTGGCGTATGCACATCGTCGTGTTGTCCATTTCTTAAGGCCCAGAAAAAGGCGCCTAAAAAAATCAAGGCCATAACCAAGCTACAACCAATTAAAAAATAGAGGATGTTCATCTGAGTTTATGTTTACGGGCAAAATACCGAGTGGCCAACGTGGTAAAGCTGATAATGGTAATCGTACTGATTGGCATCAGTATAGCTGCTACCAACGGGTAAAGTGTTCCTTGTACGGCAAAATATAAACCGATGCAGTTGTAAGCAATGGCAATGGCAAAACTGATTTTAATGATCTGAAGGCCATTTCTGCTCAATTGATAGAAGTTTGGCAGTTCGTTTAAAGCACTCCCTTTGAGGATGGCATCGCAACCTGGCGTAAAGTTATTGATGTTATCGGTTAGCGCAATGCCAAAATCAGCTTGTTTTAAGGCCCCAGCGTCATTTAATCCATCACCGAGCATCATTACCCTATCTCCATTATTTTGTTGACTGATGATCGCTTCTAGCTTCTGATGGGGGCTTTGCTCAAATCTAATGTCTGTATTGGGCGAGAAAATCGTTCTTAAGGTCTTTTCATCTTTATTGCTATCGCCAGATAAAACCTTTAGTCTAAATTTACGCGTTAGCTTTGACATCAAAGTGGATAGGTCTTTGCGCCACTCATGCTCAACCATAAAACAGCCTTTGTATGTACTGTCAATTACCAAGTGTACTCCACTTACTTTTTTACACGTAATGTGGAAAGGTAAAATCCTTTCGCTTCCTGCATAAACCATATGATTGTTTACTATCCCACTGATCCCCTTGCCCGGTATTTCTTTATATTTAGAGATGGGATAAAATTTTCCGGTGTTTAAACTCTTTAAGATCAGCCGACTTAATGGATGTGAGGAATGATGTAACAACGAAACCACCAACATTTCTTCTTCTTGCTGCAGCACACCTGTAAAATAGATCTTTGCATTTTCACTACTCGTTAAGGTCCCAGTTTTATCAAATACAATGGCATTACAATGGGCCAATTGCTCTACGGCATCTGTATTCTTTACATAGAAACCCCTTTTATCAAATACAGCTAAAATGGCCGATAAGGTAAAGGGTGTACTCAAGGCCAGCACACAAGGACATGCCACAATGATCACTGCGGTAAAAGCAGCCCAAGCTTTGTTAGAATCACTCTGCAAAAGCCAATAGCCACAGGTTCCAAAAGCAATCACAAATACAGCAAGGCTGAAATATTTCGCAATCCTATCATTAAAGTTTTGCTTAAGGTTAGTTTGGTAATGTTCTTTGTTCCAAAGACCTGTTAAATAACTTTGTGAAGGTAATTTAACAATCTCAACCTCTATGGCTTCGCCCATCTGTTTACCTCCTGCGTAGATGACCTCTCCCAATACCTTTTGCTGAGGTTCGGTTTCTCCTGTTACAAAACTCATGTCTATCCAAGCATCACCTTTCATTAAAATGGAATCTGCTGGCACCAATTCTCCATTTCTGATCCACAATCGGTCTCCGATACACAATTCATTAATGGCTACCGGCTTTTCTTTTCCTTCTTTTAGCGTGGTAATGGCAATCGGAAAATAAGAACGGTAATCACGATCAAACGAGATGTGGTGATAAGTGCGCTGTTTTACCCATTTGCCCATCAACAATAGAAATACCAGTCCTGTTAAGGTATCTGCGAAGCCTGGACCATTATTGAACAAGGCCGATAAAGCCGTTCTGATAAATAGTACTGCAATGATCAATGCTAAGGGTGTATCTAGATTGATGTGTTTGTGTTTGAGACTGGTGATCGCCGAAACAAAGTATTCCTTGCCACAATAGAAGGCAACTGGAATTGAAAAAGCTAGATTTAACCAGCCAAATAAATATTGAAACTCTTGCTCTACGGCTGATAATCCGAAATATTCTGGAAAACTGAACAACATGACATTGCCCATGCAAAAACCAGCAATTGCGATTTTTAAGATCAAAGTCTGATTTACAGCGCTGCTTTTTTCTTTTACCACATCCTGTAAGCTGATTTCAGGTTCATAGCCAATATTGGTCAAAATTTCGACAACTTGCCTTAATGACACTTCTTGGTGTTTATAGCTTATAACTACTTCTTTTTTAATAAAATCAATTCGAGAGTTATAAATGGCAGGATTGATCTTGTACAAATGCTCTAACAACCAAATACAAGAACTGCAGTGGATGGCAGGAACATAAAAAGTAACGATGCTGTAATTCGGGTCTTTATAATCAATCAATTGTGTAATGATTGATGCTTCATCTAGATATTCGTAATGTTTACTTTGATCCAATCGCTGTCCGGGCGTATCGTTATAGGCATAATAATTACACATGTTATTTTCTGCCAAAATCTGGTAAACGCTCTTACAACCTACACAGCAAAAATGTTTATCATCAATACTGAGATCCATACCAGACAATGTTTCACCACAATGGTAACATACCTGATCGGTTATTGTAGTTTTTTCGTTTCCCATTACTATCAATTTTATAATGCTGTGCTAAATAGAGAGGTTTCTGGTTGTTTTTGCCATAACCTTTCATCAAATGCCATACAGATGTTTCTAAGAAAAGATTTCCCAATTGGCATAACGCTCACCTCCTTACCCACAATCTTCACCAATTGGTCTTCAATTAATGGCGCCAATCGCTCCACAATTACTGATGGGATTTCATGACTGAACTCTGTTTTGTTTTTACACATCAGGCTAAGGATGTGTTGGCCGATCACTGTATCTTCCTCATTTAAAACGTGGCCTTTTTCGATGGCGAATGAATGATTGGCCATTTGCTGACTATAGCCTTCAACGGTTTTGGCATTCTGTGCAAAAGCACTTCCGCAATCGCTGATTGACGAAACACCCAACCCAATTAAAATTTGGGTATGCTGATGGGTATACCCCATAAAATTTCTATGCATTTGCCCTTTTTGGCTCGCCTGGTAAAGCGAATCTGTTTTTAGGGCAAAATGATCCATTCCTATCTCTTCATAGCCTGCATCGATCAATAATGCCCTACCAAGCTGATAAAGTGCAAACTTCTCATTACCCTGTGGAATATCCTTTTCTGTATAATGTCTTTGTCCTGGTTTCATCCATGGCACATGCGCATAACTATAAAATGCAATGCGGTCTGGCAGCATTTGGACCACTTCGGTAATGGTTTGTGCCAATCCTTCTATTGTTTGTCCAGGCAGACCATAGATCAGATCAAAATTAACCGAATGGTAACCGATAGACCTCGCCTGATCGGTAAGGGTGGCCACCTGCATCGGGGTCTGAAAACGATTGATCAAACGTTGTACTTTGGGATCAAAATCTTGAATACCTAAACTTACTCTTTTAAAACCCAATTGATATAAGGTTTGTAGGTGTGCCAATGTAGTATTGTCTGGATGCCCTTCGAATGAACATTCGATATCGGCTGTATCTTCCTTTACAATGGATAAAATCAACTGCTTTAAGTGTGCTGGACTAAAAAATGTGGGTGTTCCCCCTCCTAAATGCAATTCCTTGAGCTTCGGACGTTCGCCAAGCAATTGACAATACATTTCCCATTCTTTGATCAAAGCATTAATATAAGGGCTTTCTACTGCATGGTTTTTGGTAATCCTGGTGTTGCAGCCACAATAGGTACAAAGGCTTTCGCAAAAAGGCAAGTGGATATAAAGACTAATACCCTCTCCCTTATTTTGATGATAGGACTTTGATAATGCCTGAAACCATTGTGCTTGATCAAATTTGTCATTTTCCCAATAAGGCACAGTAGGATAACTGGTATATCTTGGGGCAGCTACATTGTATTTTTTCAGTAATGCAGTTTCCATTATCCTTCTTTTAAAGGTTTAACCGCACAACTGTTTTGGCAACAGCAAGCTTTGCCCACACATTTACCATCGGCCCAATTGTCGAGGTTTTTGATGACCTGATGCATGGTCTTCAGTTCGTTGTCGGCAAGAAAAGGTACGTTGGCAATTTTTAAACCGGCTGCTGCTGCTGCTGCAAGATCTATATGATCTATCCCATAAGATGAAGTCGCTATATATTTGATTCCTAATGACTTTAAACCATCAATCAACACCTTATCTAAAGGATCTTCATTAAAGATGATCAGGGCTTCTTTACCATTTGCGAAAGCTAAAGTGTCTACATTTAAGCTGTTGGCAATAATGGTGATATCGTGTTTTTTGTAGTTCGCTACAATCAGCCACTCTTTTTCTTCTGGTTTAATGTTATAAGCTATCGCTTTCATTTGCATAATATTGATATACAAAACTAAAGCAGTAGCGTAGCGCTTCTGGTGAGAATGGTTATGCTAAAAAGTGATCTTCATCATAAAACCAATAGCTCAACCAACTTATTGTTTAATGTTTTTTAATTTTTCTATAGAAACGATATGGATGGCATTTCCGCTTTTTTCGATCAGTTTTTCGTCTTTGAAATCTGCCAACATGCGACTTACAGTTTCGCTGGCCGTACCCACCAAAGCGGCCAGGTCATCTCTTGATATTTTTAACGTACAGCTATCAGCTTTTCCATCTCCAAATTTACCAGCTACCTGTACCAAAGCTTCAGCCACACGTTTTCGAACCGAAAAATAGGCCAGTTTAAGCATTTGCTCTTCTTTTTCCTGCACACTTCCGGATAATAAACCAATAAATGCACCTGCAATTTCTTGATGGTTGAGCAGGTAATCCATAAAATCGGCCTTGGCAATCAACAACAGTTCACTATCTGCCATCGTTGCCGAATTGTCGTTATAGTTTGTTGCATTACAAAGGCTTTCGTAGCCAAAGAAATCTCCATCGTTATAAAGTGTTGAAGAAAGCTCTCTCCCATCTTTTGAGCGTTTGTATGTTTTTACTTGTCCCTTTTTGATGAAATAAAGATAAGCGGGTTCATCATTTTCTACATAGATGATCTGTTTATTGGCAAAGGGTCTGATCTTTCCTTTGGCCTTAAGTTCTGCAAATAAAGCCTCTTTGTCGGTAGCCGAAGATCTGAATCCTGAAGGTTTGTTTCTCTTTTTTAAGCGGCTTTCAATAGCATTGAACAGCTCTACATCATCAAAAGGTTTAGTCAGATAGTCGTCGGCACCCATTTCCATTCCCTTACGCATATCAGCACGCTCAGCTTTAGCTGTCATAAAGATGAAAGGAATAGTTGCTGTTTGTGTATTCTTCTGTAAAAGATAAAGCACACCATAACCATCCAACTCTGGCATCATGATGTCGCATAGAATGATATCTGGTATATGTTTAACAGCCAGATCCACACCAATACGACCATTTTTAGCCGTATAGGTCTCGTAACCTGCCAAGTCTAAGATTTCGGCAGTTCCTTCCCTGATATCGTCGTTATCTTCAATAATTAAAACCTTTTTCATGCGGATAATCTAAAATTTAAAATGAAGCCTAAAAGTAGTTCCCACGTTCTGCGCACTTTCGCAAGAAACGGTTCCATTCATCAGTCCTACGTAACGTTTCACAATATTCAGCCCTAAACCTGTCCCAGGAATATCGCCCGTATTGTGCGCCCTAAAAAACGGTTCAAAGAGGCTATTGATATCCATTGCAGGAATACCAATTCCATTGTCCTTTACATCAATGGTCAACTCTTTGTCGTTGATTACACTATTGAATTGAATCATTGTATCTTCTCCAGAGTATTTAATGGCATTAGAAATCAGGTTGATGATACAATTTTTAAGTAGGTTCTGGTCTAAAAATACCTGTGCGGTTGTACCTTTGTGCTCATAAACGATCAATTGGTTCTGTTTACAGATCAACTGCATTTCTTCGGCTATTTCTTCGGCAAAAGGAATGATGTCAAACCAGTGGGCATTGGCCTCTACTTTACCGGCTTCCAATTTTTCTAAAGATAGGAAATCGTTTAAGATCGTTGTTAGGTTATTGATCGAATTTTTGATTTTAGCTGTATGTTTCTCTACACTTACAGCATCTTGCTTCAAAGTATATTTATCTATTAATGAAGCAGATAACTGTATAGAACTCAAGGGTGTCCTAAACTCGTGCGAAGCCATGGAAACAAAACGTGTCTTCAGTTGGTTCAGTTCTTTTTCCTTTTCGAACATGGCACTTACATGTTCTTTTGCAGTCTCCAGTTCGTTGATCGATCGGATCAATTCTTGCGTACGTTCTTTGATCTTGATCTCTAACTCTTCAGTATAGCTTTTGATTCTTAACTCGTCATCTTTTTGTCTACTGAGGTCGTGTATAAAACCAGTAAAGATCTTGCGGTCACTAAACTTCACCTCACTTACCCCTAACCTAAATGGAAACATGGTCCCGTCTTTTCGTTTTCCAGTAACTTCTCGGCCAATGCCGATAATATGTCTTTCGCCAGTATGGTTATAATTAGAAATATAGCTATCGTGTCGGGTTTTATCAGGTTCTGGCATCAATACCGATACATTTTTACCTACCAATTCGGCTCTTTCAAAACCAAACAAGGCCAATGCAGCTGGATTGATATGCTCAATCAGACCTTTGTCATCAATGGTTATAATTCCATCAATGGCGTTCTCTATAATTGCATTTAATAATTGTGCTCTTTCCATATGCCGGTGTATAGGCCAAATATAATCAAGTTTTTATTGTCGATTATCGAAAAATGCCTAAATAACGGTATTGTTCAATTTGTTTTCGGAAACCAAAAGCTCATCATAAAACTGTGTCCTGATCAATTGAGCTTGTTGACTAAAAAGTGTTTTATAGTAATCTATCCCTTCCAACAACTGTATTTTAAACTTATTGAGCTGTTTTTGTTTTTTATCATTCAGGTCTTTAAGATGCGTTTGGATCTCTGTTTGCAGATAATCAATGTAAAGATCAAGTTCTTTGATCAAAAAATGTGGTCGTTTAACTTTGGCCAACAGATCTGCTTTGCCATAGATATGACTCACCATCTGCTCTAACGAATAAATATTTGAAAAATAAGCCAGATTTGGGCCTGGACAAATCGCTACGGCCTTACTTTCCTTGGCTTTTGCCGTTCCTGTTTTAATATACGTTGATGCACATAACCCTTCACATAAACAGACTTTTTCAGTAATGGCATCAAACTGTTGTTTAAACTCTTGTTCGGGCAATGCTAAAGTTTCTAATTGTTTAAGCTTTAGGTTTTGATATTCCCTAGATGCGGTACAGATGGGTTGGACCGTAAATTCAGTATTGGTACACAAATACTTCTTTGTACAAGGGCTACCTGGTCTGCCTTTTTCAATCCTTTCCAATCTTTGTTCTTCTATGCTACTACCTTTAAAATTATTGAACAACACACCCAATGGGGATGAATTGCTTAGGTAAAAATCCTTTTCGGTAGACCCGGCCAACTGTGTCAAAGTATGTTCATCCACATTGGTTACTTCTGGCACCAACAAAAATGGACTTCCCCATCCAGTAGAATTTACCTGATAATGTTGAAGCAAAAACTCATTTTCTATCGAAGTTCCTATTCCTCCTTGTACGCTTATTCGTTGTTCTGGCAAAGCTGTTTGATCACTCTCTCTTTCTAATAATGCAGTAACATATAGTTGATATAACTCCGCTATCATACTGTTTTTCTTCTGCTTAAACTCTTCCAATATTGGCCCTAGCAAATATCCATCTGTGGCAAAAGCATGTCCGCCACAGTTCAATCCCGACTCGATCCTAAACTCGGCAACCCACAAACCTTTCTTTGCCAAAAATTTAGCCTGGATAAATGCCGAACGAAAATCACTTACTTTTAAAATGATCTTCTTTTTGAATGTGCCCGTCTGATCTGGATAAAAATCGTCAAATGCGGTCAAGTAACTGTAAAGACGTGGGTTCATCCCTGCAGACAGTACTATTGAAGATTGTACCTTACTTTTGGCAAAGCCACGCAAAGCAGCAAGTGCATCAGTATTTTCATCACCCAAATACTGGTCATCTTTATCAAAGTTCAACTTGTCAACCTTCGACATGATATTTACATCAATGGCACCAACCTTCATCCGCTTACGTAAAATATCCTGAAAAATGCGTTTAGCCTGTCCTTCAGGATAATCCATCATCAGATCATACCCCTGTTTAAGCTGGCTATTTTCTGGCAACAGTTCAAAATACCTACAAATGTCACTTCCTTCAACAAAGTCCTGCTTTTTAAGCAAGTCAAACTGGATATTGACCAGGTCATTTAAAAGATCTAAATAAGCCGTTATCCTTTTGCTACGATAGTCTGTCGTGTTTTTAAAGATATGTACATAGTTGAGCTGATGCTTTTCCATATGGTACCTTCTCATTCTTTCTATCAGTTCATCATCAACAATAGAAACAACAGACGAAATGCCATAACGTGCTATTTTTAACGGTGTATCTATTGAGTAACCTAAACCTAAAACTGGGATATGAAATTGGTGGGCCATTGTCTGTCTTATAAAATTGATCTATATCTGTTAATTCAGCCAAAATTATTTCAAAACACAGCTAGCTTACCGTATCCATATCATCTTAAATAATGATTGATATCACTTTTTACCCACAACAAAACAAACATTAAGGTAAATGATATTGTTATTAAGCTAAAGAGTTTAAAACTTATCTGTTTAAATATTTAACCATGAGACTTCCCATAGAACGTAAACACGTTAAAGTGTACCCAGATCCAAAAAGAGTAATTGCCCGATTTTTTTTTAATGGTGATGAACGGGGCACGGATGTAATTACAAAGGTAATGACGTTAACAGATGAGCAGGTTTTTACGATCATCTCTCCCCTGCTGCAAGAATACTCCAAAAGGCATCGGAACATTACAAAGATCTTAACCAGACACTGTAAAAAACTAAAGTCGTTGTTCGAAAAGATGGACATCGATTACAAAGAGCTTGAACTTCACAGACGATTATTGATTGGTTCGTACTTTACCCACGAATACTCTATCGAATCAGCTGCATTTTTTAACCCCTCTATTATCGAGGATCCAGATCAACGCGACCTGGAGGAAGGCGAAAAACGACTGATCATCAGCTTCAGGGCAGTTGGGGAAGGCCATATCTCTTCCATTGTATTTAGAAGAGCTCTGATAGATAGGCATAACAACATTACGGTCATTCCTGCTGGAAACTATATCGATGAAGCCGAAATCATCAGAAATGCCACCTACAACAAAAAACTATTTCTCGAAAAAGGATTGACCTCTTTAATCAATGAAGATGTTTTAAAGCTACTTGACGAAAAACTGGAAGATCAGTTTGACTACCTGACCTTGAAAAAAATCATTGCCGAGACCCAAGAAATAGAACCTGATCCTGCTAAAGATGTTGAACTGGAAAAAGTGCTTTGGTTATCCGACTCTTATTACGAAATCATCTTTTCTATGGATACAGATATTTCTGATAGGGTAATCTTTCCTATTTCTGAATTTGAGCGAAAAGGAATAGAAGACGCCCGCTTTACCAAATTTAAAAATGAGGACGAATCTTATACCTATTATGCAACCTATACCGCTTATGATGGACATATCATTATTCCAAAACTGCTTAAAACAAAAGATTTTTACGATTTTACGGTAGGTCCTTTGTTTGGTGCAGGTGCACAAAATAAAAACCTAGCACTTTTTCCTCGCAAGATCAATGGTAAATACGCCATGCTGTCCCGTATTGATGGGATCAACAATTACATCATGTATTCTAACAAAATCAATGTTTGGGAAAATCCGATCAAACTGCAAGAGCCTAAATACAGTTGGGAGTTTGTTCAAATCGGTAATTGTGGCTCACCTATAGAGACCGAAGATGGCTGGTTGATCATTACCCATGCAGTTGGGCCAATGAGAAGATATTGTTTGAGTGCCACTTTATTAGACCTTAATGACCCAACACAAGAGATTGGCAGGTTAGCAGAACCTTTGTTGATACCAAACCCAGATGAAAGGGAAGGTTATGTACCAAATGTGGTCTATTCTTGTGGATCAATTGTTAACAATGGACAACTGATTATCCCCTATGGCCTATCAGACTATTCTTCATCTTTTGCTACCATAGAACTCAAAGCATTGTTAGAGCGTTTAAAATCCTCTTCATAAAAAAACAGCTATCCTATTTTGCTTAGGATAGCTGTTTTAACTTATTTTTTTATTTTTTATTTTAAGACCAGTACGGCTTTATGATGTGGATTAAAGCCATTTAATTGACGATCATATTTAAAGGCCTGTATTACGGTTAAATGTGAGATCAAATAAGCCAATGTACTCTCAGCCCCTTGGTTTCTATTGATTCCTCCTTTTTGTAATCCATCAGCACAACCTTTTGTTTCTGTATCATACAAAGGAATCCGTAAAGAGTTTTCGCCCAAAAACCATAAATAGCTTGAAAACATCTTTTTCATGTATTTGCTTTCTCGGGTTACCCTATATGCTTGAAAATACATCAGCACCATGGCCATCAATTCTATGGCTTGTTGATCATATAAGGGCATTGGACCTTTTCCTTTATGGTGCCAACCATCATTACCTACTGGCGTGCATAGATTGAGGTTAAACGTCAATTTTTCTAGATAGGCCAACGATTCTCGCGCAATCTCTTTCACTTCTTCATTTCCCGTAATTTCTGCCACATGGAATAAAGCCAATGGGAATATTGCATTGTCGTAAGTCATTTTATCTTCAAACCAATGCCAGTCTTCAACTTTAGTATCCTGATAAGCCGATATCAGCTTTTGTGTTAACAGTTCAAGCTCATTTAAGACCTTTTCATCGTAAGGATGGGTTCTTAAATAATAACTTAAACCTGTAATGGTATTACAGATACCCCTTAAATGCGTTAAATTTTTAAAATGTGGTATGGCTTTAAAAAACAATTCATAGCCAAATTCGGCATAAGAACGATTTGGAGCGGCATGGATCAAATAGCCTAATGCCCAAATGGTACGTCCAAAAGAGTCGTCTGTTCCCTCTTCGTCCAGGTATTGGCGACTAAAGCTCATGAAATTCCTAAAATTCCCATTCTCCAATTGCATATCATGGATATAGCTCATGTAAACAGGCAATAATCTTAACGCTTCTAAACTATTGCTTTCTTGATAAGCCATCAAAGCCATGATCAGTGCTCTAGAATTGTCGTCTAAACAATAGCCTTCCTTTCGATTTGGAATGCCGTATTTGGCATGTTGAAATATCCCTGTATCGTCTGTTAAAAGCTTTACATAAGCCAAATCAAGATCAGGCATTAAGCTAGGATCAGTAAGTTGACGTAAAATCTGTTCGCTATAATCGGGATGTTTAACTGCTTTTTCAATAACTTGGATAAAAGATTTACCAATTTTTGGCCACCTCAACTGTAAGCCATACTGATAGGCATTATTTTTCAATGTGCTCATCCGTTCTGGATTATCTAATAATTGATTCACAATATCGGCCAAGCCCAGATCATCTTTAAAATTGAATAATCGTCCCCTATTGTTTTCCAATAATTCTTGCGCATGCCAATATGGAGTAGAAACCACCGCAGCACCTGCGCCAATGGCATAAGAAAGTGTACCACTTGTAATTTGTGCCTCATTAAAATATGGGGTAATGTAAATGGCTGCTGCTGTTAAGTAGTTGATGAGTTCATCTTCTTCAACAAAACGATTTAAAAACACCAGATGTTTGCTTACATTCAACTCTGCAGCCAATTGTTTAAGGTACGTCCGGTACTCTTCGCCAGAATTTTTAACTACACCTGGATGTGTATTGCCCAAAACCACATAAACAACATCAGGATGAGCAGCCACAATACTTGGAAGTGCTTTAACAACGGTCTCCAAACCTTTATTTCTACTCAGCAGACCAAAGGTGAGTAATATTTTTTTGCCTTTTAATTGGGGCAGTTCTTTTACTGGATTAACGATTGGTGCCTCCAGATCAGGCACTCCATGTTCAATCACTTGGATTTTTTCTTGTTGAACTTGATAGATATCCTTTAAAAAATGGACAGCCTTATTGCTCATCACTACAATTTTTGACGAACGCTTGGCAATCTCTTTGATGATCGATTTTTGCAGAAATGTTGGCGAATTTAGAATGGTATGAAGAATAGAGATGATCGGTTTTTCGATATCATTTAAAAACGGCAGCACATATAATCCGTTTTCGCCTCCATAGATACCAAATTCATGTTGCAATATACAGGCATCTACATCACTGTTATTGATAAAATCTGCTGCTGCTTTATAATCATCCTGTACATTTTGTCTGATTACAAATTTTACTTCTTTAGGATATTCATATTCTTCAAGATCATCAGAATTGTTCATGGCAATCACCATGCTTGTTTCTACTAAGGTCTGTTCTGAAAAATTAGAACTAATGGCTTTGATTAAATTGGAGTTAAAGGTGGCTAGACCGCACTCACGTGGTGGATAGGTTGAAATGTATGCAATTTTCATGTCTCGGGGATAAAGCTTAACAATTAAAGGAACGGTAATTTTAATGGACTAACTGATTAACAATAACCGTTAAGCAGTTGTTTGAGACTAAAACTATAAAGAATGCGATTTTGAGAATTCAAATCAGGTTTAAAACAAAAAGACCAACTATTTTTTAAACAATTGGTCTTTTTTATAGGATTTTTAAAGGTCAACGGACAAAATCTTTCAGATTTCTTATACTTTCTTCATATTCTACATCAGCTAGCCATTCATTTTGATTGTTTATCTTTTTGATTTTGGTATGAACAAGATGATGAGCTTTTAAATTGGGGTTATGGGCACCCCATTCTAATCGATTACCAGTCGATCGTTTTGTTGGTTGCAATTCTGCTCTGAAATTTTGATTTCTCATAGTAGATTAAATTTTAAATGTTTAAACAAGCCTCCAAAACCTAACATATCTAACTGATTATCAGAGACACACTAAAAGAAACAAGACTCTACTTAAAAAGTTTTTCAAAAGTAAAAATGAACAAAACTGAACCACAATAGGATAAAATCAGTACCGTTATCCTTATTAGACTATTTATTTCAGTTTTTTAATGATTGAGATGATATCTTCTTCACCTAGATCAGCTTCTGCTTTTTGGAAGCTTTCAAACAATGTGTTGGCCAATGGCGAGCTTAAGCCCTCATCTTTTGCCAAACGCAGATCTTTAGCAATATGTTTCAAGGCAAAAGCTGCTTCATAGTTATCATTTAAGATGGCTTCTCCCTTAATTTTCATAAAAGCATTACCCAAAGCGCTATTGTTGATCAGTTCCATTAGGTCTTTGGTTTTAACCCCATTTTTTTCGGCAAATACAATCGCTTCTGCTAAACCCTGTGCATGGAAGCCCAGTAAAGTATTGATGGCCAATTTTGCAGTGTTGCCTATTCCATTCTCACCGATGTGCAACGCAAGTTTACCTAAACAGTCGAATATTGGTTTAACATGATCAAAAGCTACTTGCGCACCGCCCGCCATGATCACCAAACTACCATCTGTAGCCTGTTTAACACTTCCAGAAACTGGGGCATCTATATAGTAATTACCACGTTCAGTACACAAAAGTGCCATCTTGTTACTGATGGCTGGCGAAACCGTGCTCATATTGACAATGATTTTTCCGGTAGCTGATGAAGTGAACAAACCATCTAAGCCATTAAACACCGCCTCAACTGCCGAATCATCGGCTATCATGAGAACCACCACATCGCAGCTATCAAATAAAGCAGCAGGCGATTCTGCAACTTGCACCCCTTGTGTTGAAAATATTTCTGTTTTAGCATGGTTTCGATTGTAAACCATTACAGGATAAGTAGCCTTTATTAAATTCTGGACCATGGGAATGCCCATTTTACCTAGTCCAATCCAACCAATTTGAGTAGTATTCATGAAACAAAAGTAAATAAAATGTGAAGATGGTAATGTAAAATGGGAGATGGAAATTGGGAGATAACTAAATAACTAATCTAAAACTTATTCCTTCCTTTCGCATCTACCCTTTTACATTGATATATCTTTAATTCTTTACTCTACTTTTTTCACTCTCAGCACCTGATTGTTCTGATCTTGCCTTGGTAGAAAATGTTTTACCAAAGCGATAGCTGAAACTTAACACAGCAGTTCTCGAATCACTTTTGTTTTTCCAATTGGCCTCAGTTGCAGCAAGATTATTGATGATACCATTGATCACACGCCCTCTAAACATATCGTTCAAAGCCAGCTTTAAAGTTGTTTTTGGACTTAACTTCTTCTGTACGGCCAAACCTGCTTCACTGTATACACCAATGATAAATTGCACATCCCTTATCCTACTCTGGTATCTGTAGTTGAGCTCTCCACTCCAAGTAGGGCTAAAGGTCAACTGTACATTTGGTGTGGTACGGAAAAAATTTCCATTGGTTTCTAGGTAACCTGTATAAAAATCTGTGCTCGACTTGATGTTTACAAATTCTGCATAGAGATGTAAGGTCATCCATTTCGCTAGATTGAAATTTCCATCTATAGCCACATTCAAGATTGTTTTTCGACCTACGTTGGCAGGTCTGCTATAATAGGTACCATCCACAATTTCAATCGTTTCATTTACATCGTCTTTTACTCTACTGTAACCAAAAGTTGTGGTAAATTTGTTCTTATAAGTATGCGACAGCTCAATGCTCTGCGTAAATGCCGGTTTTAAGAAAGGATTACCCACATAATAAGTAAACTTATCTAAAGGCGAGAAAAACGGATTGAGATCTTGATAATAAGGTCTATCTATTCTTCTGCCATAATTAAGCCCCAATTGATTGTCGCCTGCAGTGTCTAATTTATAGGTTACGTAAAAGGTAGGGAATAAACTGGTATATGTTCTTTTAAAGCTCGAATCTGGCTTGATTGCATTACCCAATTGATGGCCATTAGAAATGGTATTTTCCAACCTTAAACCTGCTTGGAAAGAGAAATATTTACCTTCTCTGCTCATGTTCAAATAGGCTGCATTGATGTGTTCTTTGTAGATAAAATGGTTACTTTTATCGTAATCTATATTGGTTTGATTATTTGCCGTATTCCTATAGTCAGCAATATTGTCTGTTTTGGTAAAGCTTGACTTTAAACCAGTCTCCAACTTGATTGTTTTACCCAAAGGATGGGTATAATCCGTTTTTAAAGAGTAGATGTCAATATTTGAAGGCAGGTCTCCTCTTAAAATATCCTGATATTTTAAAGTACGGTTTGGAAAATAACTGTAATTGTAATAGGTCTGATCGGTCTGGTTATCGTACACGATGTAATCGGCATCAAACGTCAATTCCTTTCCCTGCCCATCAAACTTATGCCTCATGTTCAGGTTTACACTACCATTCTTAAAATTGATTTGATCCTCATTACGTGCCACAATAATAGAATCTGGCTGCATTGAAGGGTTAAACAGGTTACTCGTATTGTTGTTCACCTGTGTAGAGATCCTATTCATGGCCCCTACCACAACACCCCAGGTGGTCTGATCAGATTGATAATAATCCATTCCGGTTTTAAGGAAAAAAGTATTGCCATGTCTTTTGAAATAGCTGTTTTGGTTAAAGTAAGACTTTACAGTCCCATTTTCATTTTTATAGGTCCTGTTCAGGTCAAGATCGGTAAAGCTGTTGTTGAGGTTATAACTCAAATTACCAAATACATTGATTTTATCTTTTCTGTAATTGAAATTAAAACTATTGTTAGATCTGCTCAGTTCTCCTTGATTTAAGGCAAGGTTGAGCCCGCCGTTAAAACCAACCACTTTACTCTTTTTGGTTTTGATGTTGATTACACCTGCATTACCAGCAGCATCGTATTTTGCTGGCGGATTGGTCATGATCTCAATCTGGTCTAATGCCGATGAAGGTAAGGAACGGAGATAATTCTCTAGATCGGCTCCAGATAGATAGGCGGGTTTATCATCTATAAAAATATTTACACCACCTTTTCCTTTTAAACTAATGGCCCCATTCTGGTCTACGTTTACACCAGGCGATTTGGACAATACATCTAATGCAGTGCTTCCCGCGTTAGAGATCAAGGCATCAACATTAACCACAGTACGGTCTATTTTACGCTCTACAAACGCTTTAGTTTTGGTTACGCTTACCTCTTTAAGCATATTCGGTGCTGCTATCAATTTAATGACACCCAAGTCAACAACATTTGTATTGGCATTAAGTTCAAATATAGCTGTACGGTAATTGTTGTAGCCCATTGCCGAAATACGGATCTGATAAGTTCCATATGCCTGTTGCTCGAAACTAAACTTCCCATCTGTTTCACTCAATGTAGTTTTTACTAAAACTGAATCTTTGGCTTTAAAAAGCACTATTGTGGCATACTCAATTGCTTTATCGCTATTGTCTTTTAATTGGCCAGAAACTTTGGATGTCTGTTGAGCACTTGCAAAATTTAGCGTGAAGATGGAACACACTAGTAAAGTAAATAATTTAAGTTTCATTTAGGATGATTTGGTTAGGGATTTGGTTGGGCTATTTACTTTTACGTTTGTGTTTTATTTGGCAATATTTATCCATTCGACTAAAAAATCGATGATTTGTTTCAACAATAAAAAAATAGTTTTAAGGTGTTTTGAGCTTACTTATTGTTATCGATTTCGTAATTATATAACAGCGCAGAACTGTTTATTTTTAGGTACTTTGCTTTATACTTGGCGTGCAGTTCTTCCGACTGTTTCTTGCCGTTTACATACAGACCATCTTTGTCTAATCGATAAGATAATTGTTTGGTCTGGCTAATGATCCCATCTTTTAACAGTTCGCTGTTTACCCTATCGCTCAGTTCATCTGAATCTACCCCATCAATATCTGTTACAGAAATGCTCTTTTTGCTAGCAGTTTTAACAGATGTCTTGATTGGCGAAGTCACTTTAACTGGAGAAGACTGTAGGTTCAGGTTCTGTTTCAGGTTAAGATTTAAATTTACTTCCGACAATGGTGCAGGTTCTGCAAGGGTAGCTGGTGATGATTTTAGTTTGAGGCTATGGGACTGGGTTGGAGTTGTTGGTGGATTTATGATAGGTTGGATTGGCATAGGCGTGGTCATCTGTGGTCTTAATGGTGCTGGCGAAGTAGGTATTTGAGGGTAGCTATCTTTTTTATAGCGCTCGTACCTGATCGAGTCTTCGCTGTATCGTTTTGCATCTCTACGGTATTGGTCTTGCGCAGCGTTATATTTTCGCTGTGCATTTTCGTAATTCGCTTTCGATTCTCCATATGCGGCCTGATGTTTTGCATATTGGGCCTGGTGTTTCGCATATTCCTCATTCGCTTTGCGATAAGCTGCTTGTGCCTCCGCATATTTTTGTTGATCCTCAATGGTCAGATCATCATTTGTAATCGTTACTTCTTTTTTGATCGAAGACTTTGTATGAGGTGTGGTCAAAGTCATTTTTTTTAATTTCTTTTTAGCCGTATCTGTAGTTTGTTTTTTAACAGGTGTAACTTGTTTACTCTCTACATTATTAAAAGCTGCAGAAAACAAGAAGATAAATACCGTTGCTAGGGTCAATACTGTCTTTTCCATTTTATTTAAGGTTGATTTGGTGTTGAACAACATCCTACTTACACGATTAAGTAGTTCGCTTTTTTTTCCCGTTAAGGCCATTGCATACTCAGGGGTGTTCATCTGAAACTCTTGACAAGAAAGCAGTGCCTTTACATAACTCTTTTTATCAGCTACATAACCAAGTGCAATATCATCACAACAGTTCTCTCTTTCTGTTCTGATCAATTTAGAAAGCCACAAAACGGCAGGGTTAAAAAAGAACACAATTTCTATAAAGGACTGTAAAAGATTAACCAAGTAATCTCTACGTTTGATATGGGCAAGTTCGTGGCAGAGAATAGCTTCTACCTCTGCCATAGACAAACTATTTAACAGCCCAAGGGGAATAAGGATCAAAGGTTTCAAATGACCAGCCACCATAGGTACTTGTGCTAAACCAGATTGAACGATCCTAACCTTTTGATCAATACCTAATCTATTGGTCAATTCAACTAATTTATGCTCCCAAAATTTACCAGCTTCAAAAACCTTATTCCTTTTCAGGTAATAAATGGTATTCAAACCCAATAACAGATGTACACTTTTGGCACAGATGATCAAGAACCAAACCAATACAATTTGTTCGGCATAATTGTTCCATAACTTTAACAACTGATCCATCTTGCTCGAGATATCGATTGATGCTGGTTGCTGTTGCAATGGCTGGGCCATCACTCGATTTGGATTTAGTTTAACCTCAAGTGCTGTTGAGGTCAATGATGAACTTTTTAAGGTATTGTGATTAAACTCAACATAAAATGTTATGCCCATTACCAGTACAAAAAGACATAAACAGCATGTAAGTAATTGATACCTTAAAGCGGCACTAGATTTTCTGGTCAATAATATGATAACTGCAGTAATGATAGACAATACAATGCCGATCCAAAGTGAATGGAATAAGGTAACACCAACGGCATGTAGCCAATTTTCTGATACGAAGTGAATGAGTTTAAAATCCATTGTGGTTCTATTTAGATTTTTAAATTATTTTTGGTCGTTTAGCATTTTTTTGATCGCTTCGATATCCTCCTTAGAGGTTTTTTCATTTCCCAACAATTGCATCATCAGTTGCGATGCAGAACCTTTGTATAATGTATTTACAAAACGGTCCAACAATTGGTCTTTGGTTTTCGATTCGGCTTCAACAGGAATGTAGATATGTTTCATCTGACTTTCATCACGTTTCAATATCCCCTTCTCGGCCATGATCTGCATCTGTTTCAATGTAGATGTATAATTTACTTCCCTTTGTACATTCAGTTGATCATTGATGAAACGGACGGTAGAAGGACCAAATTCCCAAAGCACTTGCAAAATTTCCAACTCTGCTTTGGTAGGTTCTGGTAAATTATTTTCAACTTTATTACTTTCCATATTTCAAAGGTACGATGTTTTTCGTACGAAGCAAGTACTACGATTAAAATTGTCTAATAAAAAATATAAATACCTGATAATCAATTATTTTAATTTATTTAATTTTTCAAGCGCAACTATTTCTTAAATCCAGCGTCAAATCAACAGCTAGTTATTATGACAGAAATCTTCGAAGACATCAAAAAGCTATATCTATTTAAACTGCCTTGTGCTGCTTTAGCTCCTTATATCGAATTTTTCTCAGAAACTTCATTAACAGCAACTCAATTACATATCCAAACCGAAGAATTTACCGTTAAGCTCTTCCCTAGTTATACACCAACGATATGGATCAACCTGGGCAGCCCCTATCAACTCAAAAATGGTCGCCATTGGCAATTGATAGATGAAACCATAGATGTTCTGGTACTGAGAAATGAAATTATCGAACGCAAAAACCTACCCTTAGACAATATCTTCACCATTAAATTCTTTCCCGGTGGATTAGAAGCTATATTTGGCATTAGCCAATCTAAAATTGGAAGTGACATTATCAACCTCAATGAATTGATTCCCAATCCTTTTATCAAAAAGCTAAAGAATCTAGGTTCGATAGAGGACCGTATTTCTTTGCTTGAGGATTTGTTTTTGGCCAAGATCCACTCCAATCAAAAAACTGGTTATTATTTAAAGTGCATACAACAGGCCATCGATACCTTCCATTTATCTGGGTTGGAATTAAAAAACAAAGAAATTGTACAGAAACTGGCTATTAGCGATAAAACCATGTACCGCTATTTCACCAAGATGGTAGGTACGAATCCAAAAAATTTCATGGCGATCAATCGGGCCAGAATTGCCTTGTCTGCTTATGTAAGCAACAGCAAGTCTTTTTCTCCCTATATTTATGGTTATTACGATATGAGCCATTTTTACAAAGACGTAGTTAAATTTACGGGACAAAAACTTTCTGCCCAGCTGACCTAAAATGTCCGATTTTTACTTTCGTTTCTTTTTGATTTACCCTTAATTTGTTTAAAAAGAAATATGAAAGTCATTACATCCATTATAATTGCCTGCTTGATCAGCATTTCTTTGGCCCATGCACAAAGCTATCAACCAAAAATAGAACCGTTTGCCTGTACGATCAAAGTTGGCGAAGGGGTAATTGCCCGATGTGGTTATCTGATAGTACCCGAAAACAGACAAAAGGTAAATGGCCGACAGATCAAGATTCCTTTCCTCTTTGTAAGAAAAGCTACAGCAGATTCTACCCAAAACATTTCGCTCTATACCACAGGGGGACCTGGATACAGTACCATTGCCAATATTGATCAGGTTACCACATCTTCTGGATTTTTAAAATACGGTGGTTTCATTGCGTTTGATCAAAGAGGTACAAAGAAATCCATTCCCGCCCTAGACTGCCCAGAAGTAGAGCAAGCCATTAAACAGGCCTACCGCCAAAACTTACCAAAAGAACCGATGGTGCTGGCTGCTGTTAAATTCTGTAGAAAGAAATTTACAGACCAAGGAATTGACCTTTCCGCATACAATACCATAGAAAGTGCTGCTGATATCGCTGATCTCAAAAAAACATTGCAGATCAAGTCGATGACCTTGGTTGGGATTTCTTACAGTGGTGGGTTGATGTTAACCGTGGCTAGAAACCATCCCGAAGGAATAAAAGCCTTGGTACTCAACTCTCCCCTACCTGGATTTGTGAATTACGAAGAAAATGGCTTGTTTAACATGAATGAAGCCTTAAACCAGATATTCGACAATTGTGAAGCCGACTCTATCAATCAGGTTTTGTATGGCGATTTGCGCAAAAGATTCCAACAGTATTTTAAGGAAATCACTGGAAAGAAATTTAAGTTAGATTATATAGAAAAAGGCACAGATAAAACCATTGCCATCTCTTATGGCAAACAAGAACTGTTAGACGCCATAATTGACCGCATGGATAATTCAAGGTTAAAATCAGTACCTTTTGTTATGCAAGAGATCATCAATGGTAAACATGAACCGTATGTAAAAGAAGTAATAGACAATGTATTTAATGGTAACCAGAGCTTATCCTTAGGCATGCGATACTCCATCTATTGTTCAGAACAGATTGCTTATGCAGATCCGGTACTTATCCAAAAACAAGAAGAGATCCTACCTTGGTTTAAAGGTTATGGTTTCAATAATGTTAACCATCCCATTTGTGATTGTTGGAATGTGAAATCTGAAGACAAAAGTGCCAAAACACCAGTTTACAGCGATATTCCGGTATTAGTTTCAGCTGGAGATGCCGACCCTTGGTGTAGACCATTTTACAACATGCTCATTAAAAGAACCATGCCAAATAGTCAATTATTACTGATCCATAACCGAGCGCATGGCTCTGGTTTCAATATAAATGGAGTTGATTATTTAGAAATGTTTATGCGTAATCCCTATCAAAAAATAGTAAGCCAATCTAAAGACCTAAAAGTAGAATAACCATCAGTTATTTAACCTTTCCAGATATTGCTCTTTTTTAAATACCTAATGGTTAGATAATAAAGTGCCAATAGAACAGCTGCAACAACAGCAATGGTATTTCTTAAGGTTTCATTACCATCGGTAAGTTGGGGATGATAAAAAAGCAAGATCACTACAATGCCCAACATCCATATGGTTTGGGTATTGTATTCTTTGATCAACCAACGTTTTCCATTAAAATACATGCTCGAAATAGTTTTACCCAAACCACTAAAATTGATCCACCATCTATTTACCCGACTACAATATGCATCAAATTGAGCACCGAACTTGTTTCGAAGAAAGTTTTCTTCGGCCAAAACAATAGCTTGATAAATGAACAGGAACAAGGGCATAAAAACCACCAGAAACAACAAAGAGTTGATCAATATACCCACTCCTAAAAGCATTAGGATATTGCCCACATATAAAGGGTTACGACAATGGTTAAAAAAACCTTCAGTTACCAGATCATCTGCATATACATTTTTATTCTTACCCCCTCTTACAATATAGGCCAAAGAAATAGCTACCCCACGGATAAGTTGTCCTAAAATTGTAATGAACAGTCCAATAAATAATGGATAGAGGTAATAATAGGAACCAAAAATATCAGCTGTGAAAATTTTTGGGGAAGGGATAAACAGTGCCAGATACAAGAAAATGAACAAAAAATTTCTGTATTTAAAAAAGAAATTACCTATAGTGATCATGTTAGTTTTTTACAGCGATGAAACCTGAAAAATTATACCATTTAAAAAAGGTTTCCGTATGTGGGAACCCTGCTTCTCTAAGCATTTTAAAATTCTCACTTAGTTTATAAGGGATCAGCACGTTTTCTAAAGCCTCTCTTTTTTGCGAAATCTCCATTTCGCTATAATTGTTGCGACGCTTATAGTCGTAATAATATTTGATAAAATTTCTATTGAACAAACTGTCCTCGGCCAATATCTTTTCTGAGATGATCAACACACCGCCTGGAACAAGTCCATCGTATATTCTCTTTAAAAGCTTTTCCCTATAAATAGGTCTAACAAATTGTAACGTAAGGCAAAGAATAACAACTGAAGCATTTTCAATTTTTATATCTTCATGCAGATCTGCCATCACCAACTTGTAGTTACGGGTAAAGTCGGCTTGTTTCAATTTAACATCGCATTTTTTCAACATTTCGGCCGAATCGTCAATACCTATAAAGCTGATGCTTTGGTCTACATAAGGGTTCAAGCCAATCATTGTGGTACCGGTAGAACAACCTAGATCTACTACATTGGTATTGGGCAATGCATGTTCAATGGCCAATTCGATGATCATGCGCTGTATTTCATTATAAAAGGGCACAGAACGTTCTACCATATCATCAAAAGCGTTTGCAACCGTAGCTCCAAACTTAAAGTCTGATGGCTTTTTGATCTCGTCCTTAAAAACTTGATCTAAATTTTCTTCATTACCCATAAATTAACCTTATCTGTACGTAATTGGACCATAAAAATTATAAATAGTTTAATAAGCAATATCGACCAAAATTCATTGGCAATTGTTTAGGCTATTTATCTTCCAATCTATCGTATTGTTCGTCAAAACCGCCTTCATCCTTATGTACCCCTCCATCAATCATTTCATCTTCATCAATTTGAGCAGTGGCTTTTTCGTCAATTTTTTCTTCCTTACTCCTATAGCTGCCTTCTTCCCAATCCTCAATCTCCTCATTACTGGGCCTCGATACGATCTTAAAATCTTGTTTTTTAGGTTGTTGTTGATTTTCCATCTGCCTTATTTTTTATATAAAGCAATTGAGAGGCCAAAAAGTTTCACCAAGTGGTCAAAACATATTGGCTGCCTATGGGTTATGGATATATTTATTTTCTATTATAACTATGGAAACTATATTTATACTGGCGATACCTGTTGCCTGCATTGCGTGGACATTTACCAAAGAAGAAGTTTTCAGAGAACTGAGGGAATTTTGTGTCAGTAAATCTACCAATTGTACCAAACTGTACCAACGTAAGTTTTTCTATCTTTTTACCTGCGAGTATTGTTTCAGCCATTATGTTACGGTATTGATATTGATCATCACTAATTACACCCTTGTGTATGACGGATGGCGGGGTTATCTAATTGCGGGCTTTTCTATGGTTTGGATTGCCAATGTTTACATGAGTATCTATAACCTCATCCGCATCGACCTAAAAAAGAATAAGCTCATTGCCAAAAAGGAAGAACAGAGTTTAGAAGAATAACTTTTGAAAAAATCTGTTAAAAAAAGCTTAAAACTAAAAATTAAGTTAATATATTGTGGTCGCATCCCTATTAAAGCTGATGCTTACCTGAATGAAAATAAAACTTAGCCTTGTATTATTCTTATGCTTTTTTTTAGCAAAAGCACAAAGTATCATTTCTGATAAAAAGGATGACATCACCATCAACATGCACTTAAAAGGCGAAAGTGTCATCAGGCTATCGTATTATGATGATTATCTCGTCAAAAACAATCTCATATTCAGAAACAATTCAACAAAAGATACCGTGCTTACCAGAACATTCCAAGCAGCACACATCGCAGAGTTAAGGTACAGTATTTTTAACGGCTCAACAAACCAGAATTATTTTTACCTGTTTCTTGCCAACAAGGGTGCACAGATCGACTTGGAGTTACAAGATTTTAAATTAAAAAACCTAGGTAGCAATAAATTTTTGATGCTTAGCGATTATTTAGAGCTAGACGAGTCTATTTTTAGCACAAAAAGTGCAAATGGCAGCTTTGAAGAAAACATCAAAACAAATGAAGAGATTTTAAATGCAAATCTAAAAAAGATCGATCAGCTAACTACCGAAAAAGCACTAACAGATTCAGTAGCTTCTTTATGGAAAGAAATGGCCAAAAACTATTATTATGTTAAACTGATTAGACAAAACTATAAAGATAAAAGTTCGTATTTTGAAAAATTGGCCAATGAGCTTCGCGATTCCTTAGCTACAAAAAAAGCGATCAATAGTACGTTTTTAAACTCTGCAATGTACTATCTTGGAAACTACAATAAAAACAAAAACAACTTAAATTATAACCTAAAGACATTTATTGAAGAATTGATCCAAATCAATACAGAAAAGAGGTTCAAAACAGGTATTGCTTTTCAGGCACTCTTTGATTTTTCGGAAAAGGAATCAAAAATGTATGCCGAAAGTCATGCCTTATTTAACAGACAACTCAACGATCCTATATTTCAAAAACAAAGTTATGCAAGCCTAATTGTACCTGATGAAAATGCTGTTGATAAGAAAATGATCAAATTGGTAACCACTACCAAAGAACCATTAAGCCTAGCAGATATATTTAAAAAGAATAAAGGAAAAGTGATTGTGTTTGACCTGTGGGCCAGCTGGTGCATACCTTGTATCAATGAGTTCCCTTTTCTAGAAAAAACGAAGGTTAAATTTTTGGATAAGAATGTCGTTTTTATAGGTATTGGATTGGATAAAGACAACAAGGAAAAAGATTGGAAGAATATTTTACTTAGATCTAAGATCAGTGCCAAAAACCAATTTAGGGTAATCGAAAGTTCAAACAAGCTGATCAGTACCTTATACAAAATCGAAACGATACCATGCTATCTCGTTTTCGACAAAGATGGCATGTTGGTTAATGACCATTTCTCAAAACCTTCTGAACAAGATTTTGAAAGAAAATTGTTGTCCTATATTTCTGCAGTAAGCAAAAAATAGAATAACATTGATAATTTACCTACAACCCTTAACTTTTTCAGGCTAACATACTTGAGTTCATAAAATCTATAAAAGCTGGTCTATACACACTGCCTATCTGAAATTCGATGTCACAATTTTTCAATTTGACATTACTTCCTTCTATTTTTTTGATGGCATTTTTAGCAATAAGATAGGATTTGGATATCCTGATAAAATCATCCTTACTCAAGGCCGCATCTATATGATTGAGGCCCATATGGGTTACAAACTGTTCTTTAGCTGTATGGATCACCACATAATTTTTTGCAGCAGCTACATAAATGATGTCATCGGGATTGATGTAATGGTAGGTATATTTTTGATCAGCCTTGATAAACTGAAGTTGGATTTTTTTTGTAGGCACAGCCTGTTGATCTTTAAGCTCTTGCTCCGCTTTATGGGATTCGTGACTATTCTTCAATAAAAAGTTGATGGTGAGGGCAAATTTGGAAAAGCTAATAGGTTTCAATAAATATTGACTGGCATTGAGGTCAAATGCCTTTAAAGCATAGCTCGGATGACTGGTCGTAAAAATCAAAAATTTTGTTTTAGACCTTAAACTTTCCGCAAGCTCTAATCCGGAGATTTCTGGCATTTCAATATCTAAAAATATAAAATCTACTTGTTCATCAATTGAAATTAACGCTTCTAGAGGCTTTAAGAAAGTCTGGTGAACGGTAAGCCCGGGGATTTCATTTACATATTTAACAAGCGCATCAATAGCATATTGATCATCATCTATAATTATACATTTCAAATCCATATTGTCTCCTTAAATCTTAATGCAATTTAAGGTTTTTAATCGAAAACAGAAATTCCTTCATATCCTATGGAAGACCTTTCGTACTGTGTACAATGGGTTTGGTACAATATATTTTTTTTGACCAGAATAACTAACTAACTTTTAAGGAATTAAAGATTTTTAATTAATGGATTCCGGTTGCAAACGAAAATCCAAAAACGCGTATCGACGTTTATCGGTACCGCCATAAGCAGGTTAGCGTGGAAGACCTGCAACAACTTCAACCAAAATAATTTTAACGAAAATGAAAAAAGCAAACTTACTAAGCAAAGCTGAGTTAAAAAAAGTAATGGGTGGTACAAATGAAGCCCAAAGAGGTCCAGTTATCTGTTTATCGATGGACTGTTCTTTCTCTATAGGGGGCACTTATTATTACGGTTCTTGTGGGGCTATTTTTGATATGCAAAACTGCCCTTGTTTGGCCGTGGCACCCAACGGTTCTATGATCAGTCAAGAATGGGACGGTTGCCATGCTTAAGACCATTGTGGTTTTCAAATTCTTAAACAATTAAACAAAATTAAATCAATGATGAAAAAAGCAAATTTATTGAGCAAGGCTGAGTTAAAAAAGGTAATGGGCGGTGTGGATGAATCACAAAGAGGCGTATTTCCTTGTCTAAGTGCCGATTGTTCTTTTTGGGCAAATGGTATGTTATATTATGGATCATGCGGATCTGCGATGGACCTAAAAGGCTGTTATTGCCTGGCTACAGAACCAAATGGCTCTCTTCATATCAGTGAGGACATGCCAGCTTGCTATTTAGTTTAAATAGCTCACACAATGTTATTTTTTTAATCATTAAACAAAATTAAATCAATTATGAAAAAAGTAAATTTATTAAGCAAAGCCGAATTGAAAAAAGTAATGGGCGGAGGAGTTCCTCCAGAAACTCCAGGTGGCGATCCTAGCTATTGCGCACCTAAGGGTTATGTAGTCTGCATAGCCAATGGTGGTAGTGGCGAAGGCAACTCGTATTTTTACGCCTGCTGTACAAGTCTTGCACAAGCACAGGCGTTCTGCCCTTCTGGTTCAGCCTATGGCTGTCAGATGGACGAGCCAGTATTGATCGACTAAAAAAGAGAGCTAACCAGCTCTTTTTTATCCAAACTGCAACCAAATTGTGACATTACAATTTGGTTGTAGTGTTTAAAGACTATAATATACTTTCACAATAACCACTTGTACTCTCACAAAGCAGTTTGGTACAATAAATTTTGTTATATGAAACAGCTTAACTAAACTTATAGGAAAATTCAACATGTATGCTCAATTTCTTAAAACCTAAACTAAGTAATGCATCTGCTGTAGTTGTATTACTTCTTAAAGCCTTAAATGTAAAAGTAAGCTCATCGACTGTTGATGACAATCTACAAGACCATCCAGAATACCCAAGTTTATTGGCTATCAATGATTGTTTGACAGATTGGCATGTCCCTAATCAGGCATATCAGATTTCAAAGGCTGAGTACGACCCTGCCGATTTGGAGTATCCATTTATCGCCCATAGTAAAATGAATGGTGGTTATTTTATGCTTGTACACAGCATAGCAGATGGTAAAGTAAACTATAGTGATGATAAGAAACAGAATGCTTCGATTCCAGAAGAAGAATTTTTAAAAGTATGGAGTGGTGTAGCCCTACATGCTACTGCCAATTCAAAAAGTGGTGAGGCAGATTATGGCACTAAATCTTTGCTACAAACTTTCAATTCCTTAAAAATCCCTGCTTTATTGTTGGTGATTCTTGCCATGGTATTGTCAACCATCAATTACCAAACCATTGACCTTTCTTTTGGCCTATTGTTATTCTTCAAAATTGCAGGAATTGCAGTAAGTGTACTGCTCTTGATGCACAGTATAGATGCCAATAACCCATTGGTGCAAAACCTTTGTAGTCTAGGCAGCAAAAACAATTGTAATGCCATTCTTAAATCTGATGCTGCAAAGGTAACCTCTTGGCTAAGCTGGAGTGAAGTAGGCTTTTTCTATTTTACAGGATCATTTTTAACCCTATTGATAAGTCCAGCTTCCTTTCCATTGGTGGTTTGGTTAAATGTATTGGCTTTGCCTTATACCATCTATTCAATTGGTTACCAGTATAAACACGACAATTGGTGTGTATTGTGCTGTACGGTACAAGCAATCCTTTGGCTAGAATTTTTAACGAACATGTTAAATCTATCTAATTTTGAAATTTCGGCTACCAGTCTACAATTTCAATATATCCTTCCTTTAGCCATCTGCTTTTTACTACCTATCATAACTTGGTCTTTGTTAAAACCATTATTGTTAAAAACGGCGCAGTTCAAACCTTTAAAACAACAACTTAAAAAATTCAAATATAATAGTGAGTTGTTCAATCAGGTATTGACCAACCAACCTCGCTATTCGGTACCTGACGACTTGATGCCAATTGTATTAGGAAATCCGAATGCTGAAACTACGATTACAATGGTGAGCAATCCTTTTTGTGGACCTTGTGCTAAAGCACACGAGACATTAGACCAATGGTTAAGTGTACGTGATGACATCAAGTTGAAGATTATTTTCACTGCTTCTGCTGATGAAAACGACCAAAAAACAAAAGTTTCTAGACATGTTACCGCACTGAGCTTACTAAATGATGCCAGCTTACTGGAAAATGCTTTGAATGATTGGTATAAACAAGGAAGTAAAAAATACGAAACCTGGGCGGCCCAATATCCGGTTACCATTAATACCGATATGAACCAGGTAACTGAAAAACAAAGAGCCTGGTGCGATTTGACAGAAATTGCCTTCACACCAACCATATTGGTAAATGGCTACAAACTACCAGAACCTTATCGTTTAGAAGATATCAAATATCTATTGACTTGATCCTGTCATTCTTAGCACTGCTAAGAATTTCAATCAAACATCTTTTGTACAAAAGGGGCAGTTAAAGGTAATCTGCCCCAAAATAAGTATTAATATATTGGTATGGCCCAGGGTTGTAGCTAAATATGAGCAGCTCTAATTAGAACCATAGGATAATGAAGGATTATTCATTGATTAGTGGGTTCTGCTGCCAACAATGGCAGAAAAAAAACACCATCACTTAGTATCCTTTAGGTATTAATTAATATATTAGGAAACATAAAACACAGTTTTATCAAAAACCAAAGTAAGAACTATACACTTGAAAAAATTTCCATTCTTTAAACAACCTGATCAAATGGATTGCGGTCCCACCTGTCTTAGGATGGTTGCAAAACATTATGGTAAAAACTTCAATCTGCAACGTTTAAGAGATATCTCAGGCATTAATCGAGAAGGCGTTTCTTTATTGGGCATTAGCGAGGCTGCAGAAAAAATTGGGTTCCGTACCACAGGTAGTAGAATTACGTTAAGTCAACTTTCCCAAATCGACCTACCTGCCATTTTACATTGGAACCAGAACCATTTTGTAGTTCTTTACAAGATTAAAAAAGGCATATATTATGTTGCAGATCCAGGTAAAGGCTTGATAGAATTTACAGAAAAAGAATTTGCCCAACGTTGGATCAGTGCCCATCATGACAATGAAAGTCAAGGTATTGTGTTGATGCTTTCTCCTACTCCAGATCTTTATGCACAAGAAGGCGATAAAAATGATGGCTTAAATTGGTCATACTTGCTACGCTACCTTTATCAATATAAACAATTGGTAATCCAGTTGTTTGTTGGCCTTGGGGTTGGCAGTTTATTGCAGCTTATTGTACCATTTCTTACCCAATCTGTTGTTGATATAGGAATCAACACCCGAAACCTCAATTTCATCTACATCATTCTTATTGCCCAGACCATGCTTTTTTTGGGAAGAATGAGTGTAGATTTTATCCGTTCATGGATTTTGCTGCACATCAGTACAAGGATCAACATTTCTATCTTAACCGACTTTTTGATCAAGTTGATGAAACTACCGATGAGTTTTTTCGACACCAAGATGACGGGTGATATCATGCAGCGGATGAACGATCAACGAAGGATCGAGAGCTTTTTGACAGGCTCTACTTTGAACACGATATTCTCCATGTTCAACCTGATCATCTTTACCGGGGTGTTGGCATATTACAATGTCAATATTTTCATCATCTTCTTGGTCAGCAGTGTGCTCTATTCATTATGGGTAATTGCTTTTTTAAAGAGAAGAAGGGATCTGGATTTTAAACGTTTTGATATTTCTTCCAAAAACCAGAGCAGCATTGTACAGCTTATTGGTGGCATGCAGGAGATAAAGCTCAACAATTGTGAACAACAAAAGCGTTGGGAATGGGAAAGGTTACAAGCAGGTTTATTCAAATTCAGTATCAAAAGCCTTTCCTTGGGGCAGATTCAACAAGCTGGAGCCTTCTTCATCAACGAAGGAAAAAACATCGTGATTACCTTCTTAGTCGCAAAATCTGTAATTGATGGGCAATTGACCTTAGGAGGTATGATGGCCATCCAGTACATTGTTGGGCAGGTGAATAGCCCAATCGAACAATTGTTAGGTTTTATCCAATCGTTACAAGATGCAAAGATCAGTTTGGAGCGCTTAAATGAGATCCACCAGATGGAAGACGAAGAACCTTTAGACAAGACTTTATTAAAAGAGCTACCGATAAACAAAAGCATCAGCATACAAGGATTGAATTTCACCTATCCTGGGGCTGGGAACGAACCTGTATTAAAAGGAATAAATTTAGATATACCTGAGGGCAAAACCACAGCTATTGTTGGGATGAGTGGTAGTGGAAAAACAACTATACTTAAACTATTACTTCGTTTTTATACTCCACAAAAAGGAGAAATCAAGATTGGAGCTACCTATATCGATCAGATTGGCTATCGTTATTGGCGTGGACAATGTGGCATTGTAATGCAAGATGGTTTTATCTTTTCTGATAGTATTGCAAGGAATATTGCTGTTGCCGACGAAGTTCCTAATATGGCCAAATTACAGCATGCCATTAAAGTGGCCAACATTACTGACCTGATTGAAAGCTTACCACTTGGATTAAACACAAAAATCGGTGCTGAAGGAAATGGGATAAGTCAAGGACAAAAACAAAGGATACTGATTGCCAGAGCTGTTTATAAAGACCCAGAATATATCTTTTTTGATGAAGCCACCAATGCTTTGGATGCCAACAACGAAAGTATCATTATGCAGAACCTCGAAGATTTCTTTAAAGGAAGGACAGTTGTAGTGGTTGCACACCGCTTAAGCACCGTTAAAAATGCTGATAACATTGTTGTACTGGATAAAGGGGTGATCATTGAACAAGGTACGCATGCAGAATTAACCAAAAACAAAGGTGAGTATTATCAATTAGTTAAGAACCAGTTGGACCTAAACTAACCCAATACAAACAACTGGTTTAAAATTTTCATAAATATGCCAAGAGAAGAACAAAATACAGAACAAAACAATGCTTCACTAGCTGGTTGGGCTGTAAGTGAAGAAGTGAATGAAATCATTACTGCTGTACCTTCTTGGATCTTAAGAAGGGGCATTACTTTGATTCTGGTTGTTTTGCTTACCATTATTTTAATGTCTGCCTTTATCAGGTATCCAGATGTGGTAAAGACCGCTATGAAGGTGAATTCTCTAAACTCACCAAAGGGTGTAATAGCTCATCAAACCGGCAAATTGGTAAAGATCTTGGTTAAGGACAATGAACAAGTAGTTGATAAACAACCTTTGGCCTTTATAGAAAGTACAGCTAAGCATGATGATGTGATTACATTAGCAAGCAGACTCAGGGCATTGAGTCAACAATTAAATGCATCACAAACATTAACTGATAAAAATTTATTAGGAAACAACTTAAACCTTGGCGAATTACAGAGCAATTATCAATCTTTCTATCAAGAATATCTTCAATTTATCAATACGCAGAATGGAGGTTTCTACCTTACCCAAAAGGCCTATTTACAAAAGGATCTGGCAGAAATAAAAAAACTACAAGAACAGATCCACCAACAAAAAAAGATTCAGGAGCAGGAATATGCCAATGCCCAAGAAGAGTATGAAGCCTATAAAACGTTAAAGAACAACAAGGCGATTTCTAACAATGAGTTTAAACAACAAGAAAACAAATATTTGGCCAGCAAGTACCCTTTGCAACAAAGTGCAACTGCCCTACTCAACAATAATTCATCTTATTTGGCCAAACAGAAAGAGATTGAAACCCTAGAAAATACCATAAAAGAGCAAAAAGCAAAATTTAGCCAGGCTTTAAACAGCATGATCAATGAAACAGAAGCATGGCTAATGAAATATGTTGTATTTGCACCTCTTGCAGGTAAAGTTGGTTATGCCGGTATCTTACAAGAAAACCAAAATGTAAATGCGAACCAAGAATTGTTTATCGTTAACCCTGGCAATACGGATTTTTTCGGTGAGGTCCAGATTCCACAATATAACATGGGGAAAGTACGCCTTGGTCAACGGACATTGGTTAAATTAAGAAGTTATCCATTTGAAGAATATGGCATTATTAATGGAAAAATAAGTTTCATTACCGATGTTGCCCTAAAAGACAGTGTTTTTGTGGCCAAGGTTGATTTTGGAAAGTTTGAGCAGAAAAACCCTGAACATCCAATCGTTTTAAAACCTGGTATGGTTGCAGATGCCGAAATTATTACAAAAGAGAGTTCGCTGTTACAACGTTTCTTAAGAAACATGACTAAAATGCTAAATAGCAGTAATTAGTTTACTTAAATTTCAACCTAAACAACTTCTACACACCCACTTTACTCCTATATTATTCTAATCAATGTGGTTTATTATCTTTTTTGCCTATTGATGGATATTTCCGTTCTATCGAAAATAAGGTTATATACTGTAGAACACCTTTCATACTAAAGTAAGCCCACTTGGTACAATATTTTTGCGTAGTAAAAATTTCATGTTTAACTTAAGATTAATCAATTCTTTTTTTAAGAAAAAAGGCAGTCCGGTTGCAACGAAACTGCCTATTAACGAGTATCGACGTTCATCGATACCGCCTAAGTAAGCCAGGCGTGACTGGATTACAAAATCTTTTACAGCCAAAATTAAAAATTTAATCAATGAAAAAAGTGAATTTACTTAACAAGAATGAACTAAAGAAAATTATTGGTGGTGGACTTCCTCCAGGAGACCCTGGAAATCCACCTTGTTTAAGTGCATATGTAGTATGTGGTGTAGAAGATGGAGGATGGGAGGTGATTAGCTTTCCTACTGCATGTTGCAGTTCGCTAGGCGATGCCGAAAGCTTTTGCAGAAGCCATTCTTATAGTGGCACTTACCAATGTCTATTTCTTGAAGAAGCCTAATCATTTTCATTAACCAACCAATAAAAAATAAACTCATGAAAAAATCAACCCTGCTCAGTAAAACTGAAATGAAAAAAATATTAGGGGGCATTACCCCAGAAATGGCCAATTGCGAAGAGACCGCATGGAGACCACTTGTAATTGACCAAGATGGAAACTGCAGATTCTCAGGCTACAATTTCTGTTTAAATTGGTGTTCACCGAGCATGTGCAATATCGATAGTGTTTGTACCATAACAGAGGTATAATCAACTATCCTTTAATAATAGAACCTATTCCAAAACTATAATTCTAGCACCCTGAGGCCGACTTTTAAGTTGGCCTCATTACTTTTTGGGTATTTTATCAGCATACCATCTCTTAAAACTTGTATTTACGCGTTGACTGACTTCTAGTTCTAGGTTGATAGGCGTTATCAATAAGATCTTGGTCTTTTTTGAATTGATTACATCGACCGCTAAAATGGCCAATCTATTTACAATAAATGAGTGCTTAATTGGATAAAAATCTGCTGAAGGCAGAAAGAGCATGCTTTCTGACAAAGTATGGTTCCACCCCATTTTCTCACCATTAAAGCTTATTGAAAAATAGTTCTTGTCTTCAATATAAATGCAAGCTATCTCTTTATATAATTCAGGATTTAGTTCCATTATGGGCATAGAACCAACTTTTAGAATATTCTTTTTGATTTTATTGAACTTGCTTCTATAAAAGAATAAATAGAAATTGAGTACTACCGACATTAAAATCATCTGATATAGATACTTGTTAAAATAGCAATTTCCATGAATTTTCATATCAGCTAAAGCAAAGTATACTATAGTGATGAGGATGGTAAATTGTACTGGCATAAAAAATCCCAATAGAATCTGCCTTTTCATCCTTTGCTGGCATTTTTTACGCCATGGATAATGTTGATCAAGATAAGTTGTTGATATAGTAATCAACCTTATCATTACAAAGCCAATAGACGTATTTACCAAAACGGCAACAAAATAAATTTCTGATGTTAAAGCCTTTATATCAAAACATTTTCCCTGATATGGAACATGTAGATTTGCCATAAACATTGCAAACACAATTGAATTTAAACAATTAGGATACCGTGGATTAGCAATCGATTTACACCAAGATATTTTTTTCATTTCACGAAAAATCAAAATGATACCAATTCAGAATGAATAAAACTTATCTATTATTCTATTTGAGTCTAATCATTTTAGTTCCGTAAACAAAGAAATTAGTACCAACTGCAATGATGTGTATACGAAAGTATGATTTGTAGATATATTGCGTTTTGGATCAAAAAACACTTATTCCTGATCACTTCATCACCAAATGGTTCAGTTTAACTATAAATTACATCATTTTCTAAAAGTATCATCTATCCAAAATAATGGTATCATCTATCCGATTATATCTGTGTTTTTTTCATTAGGCAATAGACCTAATTTAATTTTAGGCTTCTGATTTATAGACATATACCAGTTAAAAAAAACAAAACACAGACAGAAGTAATTCGGGGTTCTAGGAATCTTCTTTACTTGGTTATTACCTACCATAGTGGTAAAATATCATCAACTTAAACTAACTTTTTCGACTGTTTTTTCAAATGCAACAAAGCAGTCCATCTTTATGAAAACAAAACAAAATTCATTAGCCTTATTTATCTTGTTATTAGGAATCAGTTCAGCATTCATCTTTAGTGCTTTTAAAAAAGATATACCTCTATACCAATACCGTAGCAATTCTACCGATGAGGTAGAAATCAAAAAAATCAGCAATTGGGAATTGGTAGATGATGAAAGCTCAGATTGTGGGCTGACAGGTTCATTGGTATGCCGATATTCTTTTGATGGAGACATCCATGATTTTAAAAATTTTCTAGAATTGCCATCAACAACTGCAGCAATGATCAATGCTGGCGCAGAAAGCACCAAAAGATAAATTATTAGGCGGGTAATAAAACCCGCCTAATAATTTGTTTAAGGATTTTGAACCATTCCTGTCAACTCAATTACTGTTCTGGGCAATGGCATGGCATACCTCGGATCATTGGGTGCTAAACTTCTTTGACCCGAATTGTATTTTCTGGAAACAGTAATGTTATAGCCCAATTTATTTAACCGCTTTAGATCACTCCACCTTATCCCCCTCATTAACAACTCCTTTCTACGCTCGGCCAAGATCCAATTCAATACAGTAGCCTGATCTGTACTTGCATACATAGGAAATACCTTTGTTTTATCCCATCTTTTCACCATCAGTTTGTTCAAGTCATTTAATGCTTCAGGCAGCTTGTTGTTACGGGCATAACTTTCGGCCCTGTTCAGATACATTTCATCAACAGCTGGTCCTGCAAAAAGCGCTATTGAACCAGAGTAGTTTCCCTTAAACGAATATTGCCCTGGCCCAACATTTTTAAAAAAGACTTTCTTCCTTAAATCGTCCGCATTGTATTGCTGATAAAGTTCGTCTACAATCACAGCAGCCGGTTCATCCATTATAATCGGATTTGCCATGGTAAGGTTAAACAACACTTCGCCAGTATAAGATGGAAAAGGATTCGCTGCTGCAGCATTAACGTCATTATAGTCCAATAATTGACTATTTAACTGTAGGGCCGAATCGGCATATAAACCTGCTTCTGTATACTTGTTCATAGACAGATAGGCACGAGACAACATGGCATAGGCCGCTGTTTTGGATGGGCGCATGGTATGCACCTGACTTATAGCAAGTAATGCTGCCGCTTTTTTAAGATCGCCGATCAGTTGGCTATAAGTTTGTGCCAAGGTAGCCCTTGTACTTTGGATATTAAAATCTGTACTTTCTCTAATCGGTAGCCCTAAAGTAGTTGATGCTGTGGTTTCATCATAGGCCTGAGTCCATACAAATGCCGCATGTAACATGGCACTACCTTTATAGAAATAGGCCTGCCCTTTTATATTGTCCCAATCTTTGTAGTTGCTATTGTTCCTTTCAATTTTTGCAATGTTCTCTACAACAGAATTACCATAATAAACTGCCAGGTAGCTGTAGTACCAATTGTCGTTGATACCTTCAAACATGTCGTCGCTCTTTTCCCAATTGTATATCTTGCGGTCTCCTTCTGGTGTAACGGCCAAAAGTGCTACATCTGTAAGGTAATAATTGTCGGCAGCCACTTCCGAAGCATAATTGGTACGTAGATTTAAACGTGCATTATCATCCAATATGGCCTGCAGACTTGCCAACGACGAAAGGGTAGCTAATTTCTTATCAGACTTTACATCTAGGTAATCCTTACATGCGGTTAAATTTATGGTTAATACAACCAATAAAATTATTCTGCCTATTACATTGTTTTTCATGTTGATGCTTGTTAAAGTGTGCAATTGATACCTAAAGAAAAATATTTACTGGGCAAGATCACATTGTCCCGATAATCGGGATCAAGCCCATATTTGTTGGCGCGCCACAGTATACCTAAATTGCTTGCGCCAGCCTGTAACTGTAAGGTTTTAAAGGGCATTCTTTTTAACCATTGCTGATCAACCGTATAAGCTACAGCTACATAGGCCAACCTGATGTGATCTCCTTTTTCAACTAGTACTGTAGCATTGTTGTAAAATTGGTCTCTTCTATTTACTGCTGGATAAACCTGCGATGGTACTTCGGTATAAAGCTCGTCTCCAGGATTTTGCCATCGCCTTGCGTAATCTGGATGTGCAACTCCAGAATTATAGAGGTTGGTATAGTTAATGGTGCTTCGCCTAAAATAATAGCCAAATTTATAGCTGAGCCTTGCAGAAAGGCTTATGCCCTTATAGGTAAACCTATTGCCCATGGTACCGAAAATACTCGGAAATGCAGGACCATGATAAACAAGATCGGTAATTTTAACAGTACTGCCCGTAAGCAGGTCGTAATTGCTAGAAACCTTACCCTCTTTGTCATAACCTTGCGGGTTGCCATTGGCGGGATCCAATCCGGCCCAAGCATAAGATAATACACTGTAAACCGGATAGCCTTTCATAACTGTTGCCAGATTTCCGTTTCCAACAAAAGTACTACCTTGGTCATTTGTTTGGTAATAGGCCAAAATCTTGTCTTTGTAAAGGTTGAAATTAAGGTCTATATCCCACTTAAACACCCCATTTGTAAACTGCTGAGACCTTAAGGTTACATCAAGGCCCCTTGCCCTGATACTGGCTACGTTTTTGATCAAGGTTACCGCTGGCACTGCTGTATAATCGACAGGGCTGGCACCATACAGATCAACCGCTTTTTTTTGGTAAAGCTCAATGGTACCAGATAAACGATTGTTCTTTAATGAAAAATCTATGCCGATGTTATACGTACCTACTTTTTCCCAACTTAGATCTGGATTGCTAAACTGGTTAAACCTTGCAATCTGTGTACCGGTAAAAGGAGAAGTTGAAGTATTAAGAATGGTGGTTACCGCACTGCGGCCCAGATCCACATTGCCGCTAAAGCCATAACTTGCCCTCAGTTTGAGCTGGGCCAACCAGTTGAGCTGATAAAAAGGTTCGTCATTGATCAACCAAGCAGCACCAACAGACCACAGGGGTTTCCATTTATCGTTGGTTTTTAGTCCAAAAAGGTTAGAAGCATCTTTTCTGGCACTAGCAGAAAACATATACCTTTTGTTAAAACTATAAACCAGATTTGTATACAAAGAAACAAACCTATTTGATCGGCTACTCAGGTTATTTGGCCCAGGGCTTATAAATGCCATAGATTTTGTAATATAGTTGGGATAGGTGGTAGCAAAATTCAACAATACATTAGAAAGATTTTCGTCATTGTAACCATAAAGCCTATTGCCCTGCCCTTCTGTATTGTTTTCGTTGATTTCCCATCCACCCAAAAAATCCAACCCATGTTTACTCCAAGACCTATTGTAATCTATTTGGGCCCTAACATTATAAGTGTTTAATGTACTCTGGCTATTGTCTAAGATCTGCGCCATAGGTACAATCCTTGTAGGTACACCTGCACTACTTAACTGTGTAAACGAATTTACGATGTTACGCACCATGTAACTTTCTGTTCCGTATATACTTCTATTGGCTGTAACCTGCCTTTCAGTCTGGTAGTGCAATTGTGCCGTTACACCATTGCTGATCCTATACCTTAACGCTAGGTTCGCCAATAGGTCTCTTGTCGTATTCTTGATCTTATGGTTAAGGTAATCTGTAGCTGGATAGTAGTTCCAATCGTAAAAAACATTTTTGTTTAAACTATTGAGGTAAGCATTGGAGTAGGTTTTGGGCACGGCAAGTGGATTTCCATTTTCATCTCTTAACCTTAAATAAGGATAGATGATGCCTGACCCATTGTCTAGATCGGTATAGGCCGCCCTACCATTACCCGATAGGCTTAGCGTATAGGTAGCACCAAAGTCTAACTGTAATGCTTTGGTAATGCGCAAAGAATTTCTGGTGCCTAGGCTTAACCTTGAGTTTTTGGCACCCAATGCCGACAGGTTGTGGTCATATCCTGCCAAGATCTTCCAATCTATCTTTTTTTCGGCACCACTTAGGTTTAGGGCATATTGCTGTTTCAGTGCCTGCTGGTAATTTGTACGGGCCAATTCATCTCTAAGGTCGGTTGCCTTTAGCTGCTCTACCCTTTCGTTAAAGCGCTGTGCGGTAATGGCGCCATTTTTTTTGGCCAGTACCAACTCTATATAAGGAGACAGTACGGGTTTGGCCGAAGAGTTAATCCTAGAATTGTAAAAGCCCTTATTATACAAGAACTGTTCTACTTCTATTTGATCAGCAGCTGTCATTTGCCTTAGTGTATACAGGTCTGGACTGGCTACCACACTTAAATTGCTGTTGATCGCCACATTTAGCGCATTGCCCGGTAATGCCTTTTTAGAGGTTAGTACAATTACCCCGTTGCCTGCCCTACTGCCCCATATGGCAGTTGCTGCTGCATCTTTAAGTATGGTTACGGTTTCTATATCATTTGGATTGATGTTATCGAGGTTGCCTTGATATGGAAAGTTATCTAAAATAACCAATGGGTCTCTGTTGCCATCTAAGGTGCTCAAGCCCCTAACCATTAACCTGCCGTTGGTGGTTGACCTCCGATCTACCGTAATGCCATTGGCCACGGCCTCTAGCCTACTGAGCAGATCGGTACTAAACTGCTCTGCAAGTACCTTGCTGCCAATGGCCTGAAACGAGCCAGTGGTACGTGCCTTAGCTATGGTCTGGTAACCGGTATGTACCTGTACTTCTTGTAAAAAACCAACATCGGGTTGTAGGTGAAATTTAAAAACGGCCGTACTGGGGATCCTGATCTCTGTAATCAGTTGTTTGTAACCAAGGTAGCTGATCTTGATCTGGTAGGTACCCGCAGGCAGGTCTGCACTAAAGCTACCTGTTGTATTGGTTTGTATATTGGTTTTGGGCGCAATATAAATTGTTGCACCCATTAGTGCGGTACTATCTGGCAGGCCGTACACATGGCCCTTAAACTGCTGTGCATTGGCACCTAGGCCAATAAGCAAACAGGCTATATATACAATGATCCTCATGGCCTGTTTTTGGTTTGTTTTTTTAAGGTATAGGCCTGATCTATTGCTTGTGCAGCCAATAAACCCTTAATTGCCTGCTCGTTTACCAGATCGGCATTGGTAAGGGCCAATAGTTCTCCGTTAGGGCCAATCCAGGCATAGTGCGGCAAATACGGGTGTGGAAACAACTTGCCCAAAATGGTATCGTTATAAATGCTAGATAGATCACTTTTAATAAAAGGTGCATTTTTTCCACTAAAAATTCCTTGTATATGCTGTGGCTTATCTTTTGTATTGGCTTCGTTTACCAACAGCACCTTGATTTGGTCCTGGTATTGTTGCTGTAGCTTTTCTAGTTTTTCAAACTGGTAGATACAACCACTACACCAGGTGGCCCAAAAATCTAAAATAAGCAGTTTGCCTTTGTAGGCACTTAGCGCAACACTGTCTGTTTGGCCGTTGTTGCCGTTTATATAAGGCATTTTTTGTTGTAAAATGGCCAATGGTACTTTTTGCCCCACTTTAAGGGGTTTTATTTCTTGTGCATTGGCACCAGAGTTTAGGCATAGCAATGCCCATACGATGTAGATCGTTAATTTTTTCATAGGTAGTTGTAGGTAATGAACGCTTTTTTACAAAGGCATGGTTAAGGCCTGTTCCTGTAACAAAGCTTTCAGATTAAAAATAAAATAAGATGGTAATGGTTGGTAATAAAGAAAAGCCAACCCCACAGTTAGAGTTGGTTTAACTATTCGGGGCTACAGATCACCAAAGAGATCAAGATAATAAATGAAAAATTAAAAAAATGCTGTAATAAGTCAACCAAAAAAGCACAAAAAAATACTCCGCTAATTGGGGAAACAACATTTTGATCAATCTTAATTAATTTTTGCATAGCCCGTATTGATTATACGAGTCTTGGTAGCCTGCAGATAATACATGTGGGGCTGCAAACCATACCTACTTAAAGTATCTGACGCCTTACGTACATGGATTTACAGCAGCCCCACATCTATTTCAATATGCAAATATAGCACATCTACACATAGATATGGGCATTATTCTGCTGTCTTGCATTACGGCGTCAGATTTTGTAGGTGCAAGACTCTTTAATACCTATTCTAAAATCAAATGTAATAAAAATCCCAATACTAAGCAAATACGTTTAGTTAATTATATAAAAATCTTTTGAGTTTGCACCATGGCCGAAGATTTAAAACTTTTCAAGAAAGAACTAGGTAAAAGGATTGCCTATTTCCGTACGAGCAAAGGTTTTACACAGGCCCAACTGGCGGCATTGATCAACAAGGATTTCCAGAGCCTAAGCCGTATAGAAAATGGTCGGGTAAACGCTTCTGGTTACATTTTAATGCAGATTGCTGATGCATTGAACATTTCTATGGACGATCTGTTTGGCAAAAACACTTCCAGTGTAAAGGAAAAGCCCTAGGTACAGAGCAATTCAATATGGCACCCTTAGAATATTAAAAACTGGCATGTAACTTGCTGTTTGATAGGTCTATAAAAAGCAAATTTCCCCAACGTTTATTGTTCAGTTTAAGTATCAAGATTGTATGAAACAAAATCATCCAGAATTGACATTATTGCAACCATTTGTAGGCAAATGGACAACTAGCGGAAAAATCTACGCTATATCCAACAAACCCGAAACCATGATCAAAGGTTATGATACCTACGAGTGGTTACCTGGTGGCAAAATGTTGTTGCACAAGGTTAATGTATACATGGGTATAGAAAGGGTACAGAGCAGCGAGTTGATCAGTTACGATAAGTTAACCGGCAATTTTAAAATGCAATATACAGACCCACAAGGTAAACAAGATACCTTAATGATGCTTGTTGATAATCAAAAGCTGACCTTTATGGGCAAAAATCTTCGCTTTAACGGAAATTTTAGCCACAACAACACTGAGATTGTGGGTTATTGGGAACAATCTGCCAACGGAAAAGATTGGAAAAAATATATGGAGATCAGGCTGGTTAAAGACTAAACCTTACTGCTTGCCTTTAAAAACGTTGATCGTAGCTGTTTTCCATACTATGTAGCCCAAATTGGCGCAATGGCTAGCTACTTCATTCTCAACTGAAGCAGGTATATCGTTTACAATACGCCAGCGCACCGTAAATTTTGGGTTGTACGAAATATAGACCACCACATCATCAGTTAAAGGCTCTATGTTGGCCAGGCTCTTTAGATGCACATCTTGCAGTTCGGAAGCTAAGCGGATCAATCTTTCCTTCATTACTTTGGCCAAAGGCGCATTGTGGTTAAACTCATCAAATATGGCAAGTACGGTTACAGTCATATCAAGGGTAGTGAAATACTATTATTTTTAGCAAAAATATACAAATAAATTTAGTAACCTATTAAAAAATGTCATTTTTAAATCAAAAAAGGCATTTTTAAGATCAGGCATCATAAAAAACGGAGGCATCTTTCGATGGCCTCCGCTGATTTATTCATTTAACGTCTTAGTATATAGACGTTTTGTTACAGTTATTATTGCATGCTTAATTAAAATTTGCAATGATTATAATTCCATTGCCAATATGGGATATGGTCTGCCTGCTGCATCGTTTTCAAAACGTTCTACGATCTTGAAGCCTAAATGTAGGTAAAAATCAACGGCTTGTTGGTTCTGTTCGTTTACGTCTACTTTTTTGGCACTCTTTTGGCCAATTGCAAATGCTACCAATTGTTTGCCCTTCCCTTTACCCCTGTAATCTGGGTCAATAAACAACATTTGGATGCTATTGTCGGCTAGGCCAATAAAACCTGTAATGCGTTTATCGTGTTTGGTACAATATAGATCTACCTTGTCAAGATATTCGTCAAAGATTAATCTTTTGTACAAGGTGATATCGTTTTCATCTAAAAAATGGTGCGTTGCCCTTACTGATCTTTCCCAAACGGCAATTAGTTCTAGATAATCGGTTTTTAAAGGTTTATATAAAGTAACTTTTTTCATACAGCTACAAAGTTAGCCTAATCAGTTGACTAAGATTAAAATGATTTGTTAACATCGCCCTTATGATCAAGTACAGGTAAAACTTGGCATTGCTTTATTAGATAGACATTATAATTGATAACAAAAAAACGAAAACATGAAAATTACACCATTCAGATTGATGATTTGCCGTACCCCAGCCTTTCCAGTTGCGAATACATTGACCGATGTATGGGAAGAACTCAAAGAAAAGATCAAAACTTCGTCCCCAACATTCTACGAGCTGATTGCCGATAAACAGGCAACGGAGATTGCACAGTTAAATGAAAAGATACAATTTACGATCTGGAAATATTATAACCGATCAAGATACAGGGCAACGCCTTTCGGTTCTTTTGCTTCATTTTCTTGGCTATATCTAAAAGATGGTAGCGGAGCAGATGTACAACTACACGCTGATATGATCGAGCACAAATTTACAGACTGGAGCGAAAAGGATACTTACCTTGATTTTAAGGATATTTTAGAACGCTCAAACTTTGTTTTCAGCAATTCGACGATATATGAAGCAGGAGAAGAAATAAGGTATATCTGTTTTAAAAATGGTCAGTTTCAATTGGCATCTGTTCTTTGTTTCGATGAGCTCAAAAAGATTTTAGATGTCTGTAAGGTAAAAACAAACCTCATTGACCTGTATGGCCAACTACAAGCTGAATTTGACATGGACGAGGCAAGCAGTAAAGACTTAATTGAACAAATGATTGCGCTACAATTGATCTTAACAGACCTTTTCCCAAATATAACTGGTGAAGATTATTTTAAACGGACAGGTTTTGGCAAAAAAAACAAACATCTAGACTATATACTGGCCGAACGTAAGTTGTATGGTCTTTTTGATCAAAAGAAGCTGAAAGAGATACCTGATTTGGTCAATTGTTTACAATCTTTAAAACCGATCCAAACCTCGTCGAATCTGCAAGACTTTAAAACAGCCTTTTTAAAAAAGTTCGAAGACAGGCATATTCCATTGGCTATGGCCATGGATCCAGAATTTGGAATTGGATATGGCAATCTTGAACAACAATTCAGTACAAATGACCAGATAGCCATTTTAAAAAAAGGTGAAATCAAGAACAACAGCCAAAGCCAGTTTAAATATACAAAACTGCATAGTTTACTGTTAAACAAGATCATTTCTGGAGAAGAGATCAACCTGGCAGACCTTGAACCGCCCAAAGCTGATTTTATAGCCCCATTGCCCAATACCTTTAGTATCATGTTCCATCAATATAAAAGTAAGATAGTTATCGAGAGTATTGGGGGCTGCACTGCCAATTCTCTACTTGGACGTTTTACTTTGGCCAGCAATAAACTTCATCTTTGTGGAAAAGAGATTGCAGCATTAGAAAACGAGGTAAATCCTGACGTTGTTTTTTTCGACATCGCCTATCAGGCAGAGAAGAATGTAGACAACGTAAATAGAAGGAAAAACTGCTATACCCACGAACTTGCAATTTTATGTTGGCCAACATCACTTGGTACACTTGAGCTCAATGACATCATGATTGCTGTTAACAGAAATGAAATCATTTTGAGTTCTAAAAAATTAGGCAAAAGATTGGTGCCAAGAATTTCTACGGCCTATAACTATACCCGATCTGATTTGGCAGTCTACCGTTTTTTGTGCGACCTTCAACATCAGGGTATTCAAAGCCATCTTCAATTTAGCCTTAATGAGTACTTTCCTGGTCTTCAACATTATCCAAGGGTTTATTTTAAACAGGTTATCGTTGCCCCTGCGCAATGGCTGGTACCTGCTACCTACCTTAAAGACAAAAAAGAAGAATCGATAGCGGAGATGATCAAAAAATTTAAAGACTGGTTAGATCTTCGTCAAATCTCATTTCCATTTAAGGCGGGCAACGGCGATCTTACCTTAACATTTGATCCTGCCCAAAAAGAAGACCTTTTAGCCTTTTTAAATTATTCGAAACAGCAAAATCTATCAGAACTCTATATTACCGAAGCATTGGTTGCAAGCGAAGATTTTATAAGGGATGAAACGCAAAAGGGCTATGCTCCACAATACATTGTTAATTATTACCATAAGGAGCAACTATATGATCCAGTACCTAAACATAACAGTAGAGCTGTTGATTTTAGAACCGCAACCGATATAAAAATACCAGGTGGAGATTGGTTGTATTTTGAGATCTATTGTTATCCTTATCGAAGTAACAGCATTTTATTAGCACAGATCCAAAAATTCTTGAAACAACACCGATCTTTGTTAAAGCTTTGGTTTTTTATTCGCTATAATGATCCTGCTTATCATATCCGCTTAAGGTTAAATGTAAAAAAAATAGATTCTATCGCAATTCTGCTACAATCATTTAAAAATTTAATCGAACCGATGTTACTTTCAGAAATGGTTAAGGATGTCGAACTCAAGACCTACTACCGTGAAACCAAACGTTACGGTGCTACGAGAATCGAACTGGTGGAGCAATTTTTCCATTTGGATAGCAAACTGATCTTCGTCTTATTAAGGAAAGCCAAAACACCGACACAGCTATATCTTTATGGCCTGGAGACCATGCAGTTTTTTTGTGATGGTTATACCAACAATATTGACCAACAGATTGAATTTGTAAAAAAAGTGGCTAACAATTTTGCAGAAGAGATGAAAATGGACATTGAAGTTTTTAAAAAGGTTAACGTCAATTTTAGCAATTTTAAACGAGAACATGATACTTCAAAACATTTGACAATGCCATTTGTAAACAGCAGACAAAAAATGCTCCATCAAATCCTTAACAACTGTACAAATGTGGGCGAACAAGAAAAAATGTTGGCAGATCTGATCCACATGCACATTAACAGACTTTTTGATTCTGAGCAGCGCAAACATGAAACCATCTTATACCATTACTTTTTAAAGGTATTACAAGCTAAGCGTGCACGCTTAAAGCAGTCATTGGCATACTTATGCTAACCTTAAAATGATTATCTTCCGTTTGCCCGTAAGTAAACGATAGATTTTCTCCATAGGCATAACGCAACCTATTTTCGATATTCGCGATACCTGCGTTATTACTTATCTTACTAATGTTCCTACTGATCAGGTTTTCTGTTTCCATATAAAAAACATCCTCTACTATAGCTAAAGTAATCTGTGCTTCATGGCCCTCTGTAGTTAGGTTTCCATGTTTGAAGATGTTTTCTACCAGTGTAAGTAGAATAAGCGGAATAAACTTGACTTCTTTTACCTCTGGGGTATAATCTAAACTGATTTCTAGTTTATTTTTCTTTCTGATCTGATATAAATAGATCAGGTTTTCTACCTGTGCAATTTCATCGCCCAATTCAATAAATTCACCCATCTTATCAGAGTCTATCGCATAACGCATCATCTGTGCTAAACTGATGATCGTTTCTCCGGCTACTGGAGATTGTTCATTTACATTATGGTACACAAAATCTAAAGTGTTGAACAAGAAATGGGGATTGATCTGTGCTTTTAAAAAAGCATTATGGGCCTTGGCTAAGGCTTGTTCTGTTTGTTGTTGGAGGATTACACCTTCTAACCGTTGTCTCTCTAATTCCTCGGTCTTTTTCCTTTCCTTGAAATAGTTGCGCAAGTAATAGTAACCTGTAGAAAATCCCAGAAAGTAAAGACCTCTATAAATATTCCGAAGGATATAATCAGAACCAAATTTATTATAAGAATCAGGTTTGATAATATCTAATGCAAATAAAACGATATCCACCAAACGATGTGAAAGTGTGTATAATGTAATGTGTACAACTATTATAGCTGGTAAAAGAAATATGGTCCTTGTTTTATTCTTTAGGGTATAAGGGAGTGTATAATTTGCATGAATGTAAAAAAAGACAACAATTACTGTATAATGTGCAAAGTAAATGAAGAAATTAACAAATTGGTTAAATAGTAGTCCCATTAAAATGGTCTCGTAAAACACGAAACCAATCCATGCGATGAACTCATATCTATTTCTTTTTAACCATCTAATACTTTTTGACATAAATACCTTTTGTACTGTATATAAAGGCTTCTGTATCGGTAAACAGCCTTTCTGTATAAAATTTTTCTATTGAAGTAATTACTACACTATGTTTCATAAAAAATTAAAAAATCATGAAACGCAAAACATTCAAAATCAACCAAAGCACACTTTTCGTTTACAAACAACACAGTGCTGCACAAGGCTATGAACCAACAGAGCCTACTACAAACATGACGGTAACAACTTCAAATACTTCTGGTATTTCTGGAATAACTGTCTTAACAACAACATTCGGAAAACAAAATTAATATTTTCTAACGGGGAAAATCAATTGGTTTTCCCTGTTCTTAACCATTTATCTGCAATAAATGTGGCAAATTCTTTTCTATAATGCTCGCCTACAATCAGTTCGATACCATTAACCATCTTTACACTATGGCCATCTACTGATTCTATGGCATCTTTTTTTATGATGAAACCTCTTTGTAATTGTATAAAATCAGAATGCTCTTGCAATATGCTGGATATTTCAGTTAAGGACATATAGGTCAGCACTTGCTTATTCTTAGTGTAAATTAAAATATAATTGCGCTTGCTTTCGACCATTAAAATATCCGAATAACTTATTTTAACCAGTTTTGGGCTTTCTTCTCTACTTTTTACAAAGAAAAAATCAGCTTTTTCTTTTGGTTTCTCTTCGGTTTTCTGCGGTTCTTGTTTCTGGAACAACTTATTGATACAGATCAGAAATTGCCCAAGCGAATAAGGTTTCAGCAGGTAATCGTCGGCATCGGCTTTAAAGGCATCATACGCATATTTGGTGTGTGCCGTAGTAAAAACCAACTTTTTTGTTAGTCCCCTGATCTCTTTAGCCAATTCGATACCTGTAATTTTTGGCATATCTACATCTAGAAATACCAAATCAATGGGTCCTATTTCGCCTATTTCTTTTAAAGCAATCAAAGGATCGGTATAGGAGGCAACCAACTTTAATTCTGGTACATTGTCGATATACTTTTTTATACCTTCAATTGCATGAGATTCATCATCAATTACTACACATCTATACATATCTAATCTAGGAATTGAATAAATATAGGGTATTAACCAATATTTTTCAAAATAAATTACATTTTAGTCCTGAGATTTACGGCTTTTGTATCGAAAATGAGAGGTTTCGTATAAGGACATTCTCTCAAAAACACATTGGTTCACCAAAAGTTGAATCAAAAAAATAGCCATCCCAAAAGGATGACCATTTTACATAGGTGGAGCGCTTAATTTATATTATTTGCCTCGATAAGCGAAGGGTGTTTTTCCTCTAAGTTTTTCAAAATAGATGGCAAAATCCCATGACTCAAAAAAACCAAGTGTATTTGCAATAGATTTAACAGGCTTTTGGGTATTTAACAATAGATATTCTGCCTCAAACATCAATCTTTCCATAATCAGATCAACTACCAATTTACCTGTCATCTTTTTACAGATCAGGTTCAGGTCTTTTGATGATAGGCCCATTTCCTTGGCATAAAAATCACTTGTACGGTGTCGTTTAAAATTATCTTCTATAAGATATTCGAGTTTTTGCATGATCGCTTCTTTAAAAGAAAGTTGTTCATTTGCCAAACTATAATAAGGATAAGGGTTAGAATCAATCAACAACAATGAAAACAACTGGTTTAAATGCTCGAAATCACCACCATTCTCTAATTCGATCTCTAATTTTTTCATGGTAGGCGAAATTTTTTCTAAACTACCCCAAGCTAAATCGAATATATTACTAGCGCTATTAAAAAGGTGTATCTGTGGATTAAAGTGGCTTTGGAATGTAAAAGTCTGGTATAACAACTGGTCTATTGATATCAAATAAGCTGCTGAAATAAAACCTTTTATTTGTAAAGAAGCATCTTTTGGAATAAAATATACCCTTCCAGCTAAGAAATCCAACTCTTGACCATCTATCCTAATCAATCCGAAACCTTTTTCTAGTATAAAAATCCGTAATGGATAAGCACAAACAAGGTCTTCATCTACAAATTGTTTTCTTGTTATTTTGTTAATCTTTATCATAATTATAAAAACTAGATCAACACAAGGTAGTTCCATCTATAACAGACACCTAATTATTTATACAGAACCGTTCAAATCCGGGACAGAATGGCAAATTCTCAGGACAAAACCCTTTTTGACTTTTTAAGTTGATTTTTTTATACAAAACCGCTCCAATCTAGGACAGTATACTAAATTCTCAGGACTAAATCGGATTTGGCTTTTGAAATTGATGATTTATACAGAATGGTTCAGATCCGGGACGGAATGCCAAATTCTCAGGACAAAAAACCTAAGCAGATCACAGGTTGCTTTCTATAACCTAAATGCGAATAAGACCTAATTGGGTCAATATAGATCATATTGGGATATATTGGGAACCAAGAAACTAATGGGAACTGGTTATTGGTTTGTTTCTGGATTAGTCCGTTATCTTTCCCTGTCCCACAGAAGACAGGGAATAGAAAACGGGTCTACAAACGCTCAAATATTAATAACCATGTGTAAGGTGCAAAATGTAGTCTATTTTTTATAATTTCTTATACAGAATGGTCAAATCTCAGGACAGAACGGTCGATTCTCAGGACTAAACCCTTTTTGGCGTTTTTTTTCTTTGAAATCTTTATACAAAAAAAACCGCTTATCGAAATAAGCGGTTTTACATTGTGGGATGATTATAGGGATGTTCGACCTTGTATACTAATCTGTTTTATTGTTTAACGATCTTAAACTCTGTTCTTCTGTTCATTTGGTGTTCTTCTTCTGTACATTTAACACCGTTTGAACATTTATTGACCAACATTGTTTCGCCATAGCCCTTAGCGGTAATGCGTTCTCTTGCTATTCCCCTACTAATGATGTACTCAACCGCTGAGTTGGCACGGTTCTGCGATAGTTTAAGGTTATATAGATCATTACCTCTACTATCGGTATGCGAACCTAGTTCTATCCAGATGCTTGGATTTTCCTTTAACACGGTTACTAGTTTGTCTAATTCGATTGCGGCATCTGGTCTGATGTTATATTTATCGAAATCGTAAAATATATTCTCTATTTTGATGGCTTTACCAATGATGATCTCGCTCATGTAAAGGTTCTTTTTAAGTACCTCAGATTTTGTTAATCCATTGGTCGTTACGTAGTCCGTTGCCTTCATAAAACCAGCTTTTTCACCTGTTAGTACATAATCAGATTTTTCTGCCAGCTTAAATTTAAAGGCTCCATTGATGTCTGTTTTTACACTAACTGGCCCGGTATTAGGTTCGGTTAAGGTAACGGTTGCTTCTTTTATCGGTGCATTTGTTTCTTTGTTCAGCACTAGTCCTTCTAAAGCAAATACAGGTTTTTCAACCACAACCTTTTTCTCTCCTACAAAACTGTAGATGTCGTCATTTCCTCTCCTGTTCGAAGTAAAAAAGCCCATCTTACCGTTATCAGACCTGATCAATCCGAAATCATCAACTGAAGAATTGATTGGTGCACCTAAATTCAATGGTACGCCTTGTACCGTTTCTCCTTTTAACCCAATCTGAAAAACATCCAGTCCACCTAAACCAGGATGACCTGTTGACGCAAAGAACAAAATGCTATCTGCACTGATCGACGGAAACATTTCATCACCTTCAGTATTTACAGTTTTACCCATATTTACAGGTTTAGACCAAGCTTCGGTCAGTGTTGCCCTTTTGCTATAATATAGGTCTACCCCGCCAAAACCTCCTGGCATATCAGAAGCGAAAATAAGGAGTGTACCTTGTTTGTTCACAGCAGGATGGCCAACAGAATATTCATCATTGTTATAAGGGAAAGCTTCAATATTGTCCCAATTTGCACCAGTTGCGGTATATAGCTTTAATTTATTGATCCCTTCTTTACTTTTTGCAGTTTTACCATTGATCACATTATTTCTGGTAAAGATCAACGATCCATCAGGCAATGCAACTGCAGGTCCTTCGTGGTATTTGGTATTGATCTTACCCCCTACCAATTTGGCTTTTTGGTTCAGTACAAATAGTTGACCAAGCGTATCTTCCTTATATGGTAAGCTGAGGTTACCCAAAACTTTACTATCGTTACTGGTTGGGCGTGTATCGTCGTCATTGACCTTATACAGCTTTCTCAGCTTTAACGAATCGCGACGAACCTCTTTGATCAAGCTATCTGTATTTACAGCTTTAATGTCACTCAATTGATCTACAACGTATAAATCTGTAAATGGAGTTTCATCCCAACCGAAAATGGTTTTTGTGACTTCAAAGCGGTTGCGGTTGCTGCTAAAGATTAAGCCATTTTTGTAAAAAGCTGGTGCATATTCAGAATTAACCGTATTCAGATCGGTATAGCTGATTTTGAACTGCCCTTGGTCTTTTGTCAAAGTGCTGATAGATGGATAGGCTTTTACAAATGCTGCTGCTCTGGCATCTGTGGTTACCAATGCCTGGTATTTTTGATACCATTTTTCTGATTCTGCATATTTCTGTTGATTGGCCAACACCTCTGCATATTGCAGGGCCCATTCTGGCTTCAATTCTTTACTTGTATTTAACTGTGCGTACCAAAGTGCTGCGTTATCGTAATCTTTGATCTTTCTATAACTGTTGGCCATCATTTCTTTGGCAACTAGATGATCTGGGTCTTTCTTTAAGGCCTGCGTTAACAATTGGATGGTAGACACATATCTAAGTGAAGTATATTCCTTAGTTGCTTTGTTTATCAATGGAGCGATATTAGCTTTTTGTTGAGCTTGCATTGCAAATGGAAGCAGCAACAAACCAATCATAACAGCTAAATAATTTTTTCTGATCTGCATGTCTTAAAATATTAAAAGTATCTAGGAGATAATATCTTTCCTTTTTCGAAACCAAATTCATAGCGCAACATGATCTCGTGGCTTCCAGAGTTGTACTGTACCAATTTTGTTAAACTTCTATCGTAGGCATAACCCAAACGTATCTGTGGACTCGCTTGAATTTCTATCATTGCAGACATGTCTGCCTTGGTACGGTATTGCAAGCCAATTGCAAATACATCCTTGATCCATAGGGTAGCATTTAGATCTGCTTCAATTGGTGCTCCTTTTACACCTTTTACCAATACAGAAGGTTTAAGTGCAAACACGTCAGAAAGTGGAAAAACATAGCCTGTTGCAAAGAATAGGTGGAGTGCTTGACCATTAAATACGTTATTGCCTTCTACCGTAAAATTGGTGAGCTTATTGTTGAGCAATTGTGGAGAAGATAATCCGATATAGAAACGATCGGTATTGTAATAAACCCCAGTCCCTACATTGACCAAAACCTTGTTTACATTTTGGCTAAAGGCCAAATCGTTTGATGGGTCTGGACTTAGCAAAACATTCTGGAAGTCGGCCCTGTACTGGCTAGCTCCAGCTTGTAGACCAAAGGCCAATGTTCCTTTTTGCAGACGTATACGATAGGCATAACTTGCAAATGCCCCAGTAGTTTTGGTAATACCGATCTTATCATTAAAGACCTGTAATCCCAAACCTACCTTTTTACTGTTAACGGGCGCATCAATAGAGAAAGTAATGGTTTCTGGTGCTCCGTTAATGCCCACCCATTGGTTACGGTATAAGGCAGTAGCCGAAGTTACATTCCTACTTCCTGCATAGGCAGGGTTAATGGCAAGTGTATTGAACATGTACTGCGAGTACATTGCTTCTTGCTGCGCATATAGTTTATTTGCAGCAGCAGCTATCAACAATAAAGCAAATGTTATATATTTTTTCATAATTATCGTTTTAATGTAATAGAACCCACATATTTATCTTTTCCATCAATTATTATAATGTAGAAATAGGTTCCTTCAGGTAAATCGCTACCCACACGAACTCCTTCATTACTTTGTCCGGCCCAATCATTTTTATAATCGGCACTTCTGTATACTCTATTTGCCCAACGGTTATAGATTTCTAGTGAAATGCGTTTATTACCTGTATTTCTGATCACGAAGGTGTCATTCGTTCCATCTTGGTTTGGAGAGAAACCTTCAGGAATAAATTCAGCTGGTTTGGTCAAGTCTACCGGTGTAGGTACTGATGGCGTTACATCTCCAGGTGTTGTTGGATCAGGTTTCAGACCATCTGTTGATATATCTGTCGATTTTAATCCACTAGGCGACGTACCTTCTGCGGTAGCTGAGTTATTATAGGTTCCTTTATTGCCACTTAAGGTAATGTTAACTACCATTTCAATATGTTGAACCTCTCCAACAGCAAGGGTATTACCTGCCAACAGCATTTCTGTATTAGAACTACCGTTGTATTGTGGATTAACTTTAATTGTACCTAATGAAGTAATGCTCTTCACGCTGAATACATCGCCTTTAAAGGTTTGTCTCAAGTCATCTTTGATACTTACATTGTTCAACACTGCTGTACCATAATTACCCACAACAAAGTGATATGTAATATTGTATGATCCATTCTGTTGTTTTTGAACAGCCATTACAGATTTGGCCAAACCAATTTTTGGTAGGTCGTTAAGCTTGATTTCTACCGTTGCAACATTAGAAACACATCCATTTGCATCTTTTACGGTATACTTGAAGCTATCTGTTCCGAAGAAACCTGCATTTGGTGTGTAAGTTGCCTTACCTGTTGATGGGTCAACGGTTAACGTACCATTTGTAGGTTGTTGCGTAATGATTACAGAACCTGGAACAATATCTGATGATCCTTTGATGTCATTAGCCAAGATATCAATCGTAACTGCCGTACTTGGATTGGTAGTTGCATTATCATTAACTGCAATAATTGGTTGGTTAATGCTAATTTTTACATTGGCAACATTAGATGTACCTCCATTTTTATCTTTTACGGTATAACTAAAATCATCATTGCCTAGATAACCTGCATTAGGGATATAAGTTACTTTTCCGGTAACTGTATTAACTGTAACGCTACCATTTGTTGGTTGTTTGGTGATCACTACAGTTGTTGGATCTAGGTCAGCAACAGATTTTTGATCGTTAGCTAAAACATCGATTATTGTTGCATTGCCACCACCACATATCTTCACTTCATCGTTAACCGCTATTGGGGTTGCTTGTGGTACTGGTGTAATGGTAACGGTATTGTTTGCTGGTATAGGGTCTTTTTCTGTACCTGTAATGGTTGCAGTATTGTCATACGGACCAGTTGCTTTTACTAAGGCCGTTACTTTTAAAGTAGCAGAAGCACCACTTGCCAAGTTTCCAATAGTCCAAATGCCAGTAGCATTGTTATAAGTACCTGTTGATGCTGTAGCACTTACAAAAGTATATCCAGCTTTTAGTAGCTCACTTACACTAACACCAGTAGCACTACTTGGGCCATTGTTGGTAGCCGTTAAGGTAAATACTACATTCGTATTGATAGATGGTGTATTGCTAGATGCTGTTTTGGCAATTTGAAGATCTGCAACAGGCACAGGTATAGGAGAAACCGTAGCTGTGTTGTTGTTTGTGATATGCTCCACTTGGTCAGCAGCAACTGTCGCTGTATTTACATAGGCACTTGGTGCTAAGTCTGGATTAACTTTTGCTTTGATGTTGATGGTTACCTCATCATTAGCTTCCAGCGAAACTATCTGCCATAAGCCTGTTGCAGCATTATAGCTACCTATTGAAGGTGTCGCTGCTACAAATGTATATCCAGCTTTTAATAGGTCATTTACAACTACATTTGTAGCCCTACTTGGTCCGTTATTCCTTACTTTTAAGGTAAAGGTTACTTCGCTGCCTACATCAGGTGTTGTATTGTTAATTACCTTGGTAATGGCCAAATCAACTACTTGTACTGGAGTTGGATTAACTGTTGCAGTATTGTTTGTTGATACTGGATCTGTTTCATTTCCACTTACTACAGCAGTATTTACATAATTTGCGGCTGATGCATCTGGTACAACTCTAGCTACTACAGTCAAATCAACCGTTTGGTTATAGATAAGGTTACCAATTGTCCAAATACCAGTTGTTGCATTATAAGTACCTACTGAAGGAACTGCACTTAAGAAAGTATAACCCGATTTCAATAAATCAGTTACCTTAACCCCAGACGCATCACTTGGACCTCCATTAACTACTGTTATTTTGAAAGTAACTGCTGAACCTGCTTCTGGTGCCATGCTGCTGATTGTTTTGGTTACCTTAAGATCAGTAATGCTGTTTTGGGTATCAGTTACATCTGCCTCATTAGGGTCTGTACCCACTTCGTTCGAACCTACAGGCTTGGTAATGGTAGCCTTGTTGTAAAGATTACCTGTACGGCCTGATGGTACCACAACGGTTACGGTATAGGTAATCGTGCCGCCTTTCGGAATGGTTACCAGTTGACTGATATTGCCCGTTCCAGAGGCTGCCGCACCCGATGCTCCTGCACTGTACACTGCGGTCCAGCTGCCTGTTGTACCCGTAGGCATTACATCTTCTACCAATGCACCTATCGCGTCACTCCTTCCGGCATTGGTTGCCGTTATGGTGTAAACCACATTAGTGCCTGGAGTATATTTACCTCCACCAGTATTGGTCTTGGTGATCTTCAGATCTACTTCACTTTCTTGGATATCGGTTACATCTGCTTCGTTAGGGTCTGTACCCACTTCGTTCGAACCTACAGGCTTGGTAATAGTAGCCTTGTTGTAAAGGTTGCCCGTACGGCCTGATGGTACCACAACGGTTACGGTATAGGTGATCGTGCCACCTTTCGGAATGGTCACCAGTTGGCTGATGTCGCCCGTTCCAGATGCCGCAGTACCTGAAGCGCCAGCACTGTACACTGCTGTCCAGCTGCCTGTTGTACCCGTAGGCATTACATCCTCTACCAATGCACCTATCGCGTCACTCCTTCCGGCATTGGTTGCCGTTACGGTGTAAACCACGTTGGTACCCGGGATGTATTTACCTGCCAAGGTATTGGTCTTGGTGATCTTCAGATCTACCTCACTGTCTTGGATATCGGTTACATCTGCTTCGTTAGGATCTGTACCCACTTCGTTCGAACCTACAGGCTTGGTAATGGTAGCCTTGTTGTAAAGGTTACCTGTACGGCCTGATGGTACCACAACGGTTACGGTATAGGTAATCGTGCCGCCTTTCGGAATGGTCACCAGTTGGCTGATGTTGCCCGTTCCAGATGCCGCAGCACCTGAAGCGCCTGCACTGTACACTGCTGTCCAGCTGCCTGTTGTACCCGTAGGCATTACATCTTCTACCAGTGCACCTATCGCATCACTTCGTCCAGCATTGGTTGCTGTTACGGTGTAAACCACGTTGGTACCCGGGATATATTTACCTCCACCAGTATTGGTCTTGGTGATCTTCAGATCTACCTCACTGTCTTGGATATCGGTTACATCCGCTTCGTTAGGATCTGTACCCACTTCGTTCGAACCTACAGGTTTGGTAATGGTAGCCTTGTTGTAAAGGTTACCGGTACGGCCTGATGGTACCACAACGGTTACGGTATAGGTAATCGTGCCGCCTTTCGGAATGGTCACCAGTTGACTGATGTTACCCGTTCCAGATGCCGCAGCACCTGAAGCTCCCGCACTGTACACTGCTGTCCAGCTGCCGGTTGTACCCGTAGGCATCACATCCTCTACCAATGCACCTATGGCATCACTTCTTCCGGCGTTTGTTGCCGTTACGGTGTAAACCACGTTGGTACCCGGGATATATTTACCTGCCAAGGTATTGGTCTTGGTGATCTTCAGATCTACCTCACTGTCTTGGATATCGGTTACATCTGCTTCGTTAGGGTCTGTACCTACCTCTGTTGAACCTACAGGTTTTGTAATGGTAGCCTTGTTGTAAAGGTTGCCTGTACGACCTGATGGCACCACAACGGTTACGGTATAGGTGATTGTGCCACCTTTCGGAATGGTCACTGTCTGGCTGATGTCGCCTGTTCCAGATGCCGCAGTACCTGAAGCGCCTGCACTGTACACTGCTGTCCAGCTGCCTGTTGTACCCGTAGGCATTACATCTTCTACCAGTGCACCTATCGCATCACTTCGTCCGGCATTGGTTGCCGTTACGGTGTAAACCACGTTGGTACCCGGGATATATTTGCCTGCCAAGGTATTGGTCTTGGTGATCTTCAGATCTACCTCACTGTTCTGCGTATCTGTATCAGTTGCTGTATTGTTAGCAGGTGTTGGGTCTGTTATACCTACAGCAGTGGCTACAGTAGCCGTATTTACAAAGTTGCCTGTGTACCCACTAGGAATACTAACAATATAGGTATAGGTTATCGTAGCTCCAGCAGGCATATCAACGGTTTCTGCAATACTATTTGTACCAGATGCGTTTCCGGTTGCTCCACCTGTATAAACTGCAGTCCATGTACCTGTAACTCCCGCAGGAAGCGTATTGGTTACAGTTGAACCTGGTGCATTACTTGGCCCATCGTTGGTTACAACAATGGTGTAGGTATTTGTTGTACCTGGAATATATGGTATTTTACCATCGGTGTTGGTGATTTTTAGGTCAGCTTTGCTGTCTTGTGTATCGGTCACCTCAGCCTCGTTAGGGTCTGTACCCACTTCAGTAGAACCTACAGGTTTGGTAATGGTAGCCTTGTTGTAAAGGTTACCTGTACGGCCTGATGGTACCACAACGGTTACGGTATAGGTAATCGTGCCGCCTTTCGGAATGGTCACTGTCTGGCTGATGTTGCCCGTTCCAGATGCCGCAGTACCTGAAGCGCCAGCACTGTACACTGCAGTCCAACTACCAGTTGTACCTGTAGGCATGGTATCTTCTACCAGTGCACCTATCGCATCACTCCTTCCGGCATTGCTTGCTGTTACGGTGTAAACCACGTTGGTACCTGGGGTATATTTACCTCCGCCAGTATTGGTCTTGGTGATCTTCAGATCTACCTCACTGTTCTGCGTATCTGTATCAGTTGCTGTATTGTTAGCAGGTGTTGGGTCTATTATACCTACAGCAGTGGCTACAGTAGCTGTATTTACAAAGTTTCCGGTATAGCTGCTTGGTACACTTACAATATAGGTATAGGTTATCGTAGCTCCAGCAGGCATATCAACGGTTTCTGCAATGCTATTTGTACCAGATGCGTTTCCAGTTGCTCCACCTGTATAAACTGCAGTCCATGTACCAGTAACTCCCGCAGGAAGCGTATTGCTTACCGTTGAACCTGGTGCATTACTTGGCCCATCATTCGTTACAACAATGGTGTAGGTATTGGTTGTGCCTGGAATATATTCCGTTTTACCATCGGTATTGGTAATCTTTAGGTCAGCAATACTATTTTGGGTATCGGTATCAGTTGCTGTATTATTTGCAGGGGTTGGATCGGTTACTCCTGCAGGAGCTGTAACCGTAGCCGTATTTACAAAGTTTCCTGTTGTTCCACTTGGCACATCAACTACAAAAGTATAGGTAATCGTTGCTCCTGATGGCATGTTAACCGACTCAGAGATGCTGTTAGTTCCATTGGCTGCACCAGTTGCACCGCCTGTATAAACTGCGGTCCATGTACCTGTAACTCCTGCTGGAAGCGTATTGGCTACTGTCGCACCTGTAACATTACTTGGACCATCGTTGGTAACCACCATGGTGTAGGTATTACTTGTACCTGGAACATATTGGGTTTTACCATCGGTATTGGTAATTTTTAAATCGGCCGTACTGTTTTGGGTATCAGTATCTGTAGCGGTATTATTTGCAGGGGTTGGATCGGTTACTCCTGCTGGGGCTGTAACCGTACCTGTATTTACAAAGTTTCCGGTATAGCTGCTTGGTACACTTACAACATAAGTATAAGTAGCTGTAGCACCGCTTGGCATATCTACCAACTCGGAGATACTACCTGTACCACTTGCATTACCTGTTGCTCCACCTGTATAAACCACGGTCCATGTACCTGTAACACCTGCTGGTAATGTATTGGCTACTGTTGCGCCTGTCACATTACTTGGACCATCGTTGGTAACCACCATCGTATACGTGTTAGTTGTACCAGGAACATATTGGGTTTTACCATCGGTATTGGTAATTTTTAAATCGGCCGTACTGTTTTGGGTATCGGTATCTGTTGCCGTGTTGTTTGCTGGAGTTGGGTCGGTTACTCCCGCTGGGGCTGTAACCGTACCTGTATTTACAAAGTTTCCGGTATAGCTGCTTGGTACACTTACAACATAAGTATAAGTAGCTGTAGCACCGCTTGGCATATCTACCAACTCGGAGATGCTACCTGTACCACTTGCATTACCTGTTGCTCCGCCTGCATAAACCACGGTCCATGTACCTGTAACTCCTGCTGGTAATGTATTGACTACCGTTGCACCTGTCACATTACTTGGACCATCGTTGGTAACCACCATGGTATAGGTATTGGTTGTACCAGGAACATATTGGGTTTTACCATCGGTATTGGTAATTTTTAAATCGGCAACGCTATTTTGTGTATCTGTATCTGTGGCTATGTTGTTTGCAGGCGTTGGATCGGTTACTCCTGCAGGTACTGCTACTGTTGCAGTATTTACAAAGCTCCCGGTATAGCTGCTCGGTACACTTACAACATAAGTATAAGTAGCTGTAGCCCCACTTGGCATATTTACCAGTTCTGAGATGCTACCTGTACCACTTGCATTACCTGTTGCACCACCTGCATAAACCACAGTCCATGTACCTGTTACTCCTGCTGGAAGCGTATTGGCTACCGTTGCACCTGTAACATTACTTGGGCCATCGTTGGTAACCACAATCGTATAGGTATTGGTTGTACCTGGAACATATTGTGTTTTACCGTCGGTATTGGTAATTTTTAAATCGGCTGTACTGTTTTGGGTATCGGTATCTGTTGCCGTGTTGTTTGCTGGAGTTGGGTCGGTTACTCCTGCAGGTACTGCTACTGTTGCGGTATTTACAAAATTACCTGTAGTACCACTAGGTACATTCACTACAAATGTATAAGTAATGGTTGATCCTGATGGCATATTTACCGCCTCAGAAATACTATTGGTTCCATTGGCCGCGCCAGTTGCACCACCAGTATAAACTGCAGTCCATGTACCTGTTACTCCTACTGGTAGTGTATTGGCTACCGTTGCACCTGTCACATTACTTGGTCCGTCATTGGTAACCACCATGGTATAGGTGTTGCTTGTACCTGGAACGTATTGGGTTTTGCCATCGGTATTGGTAATTTTTAAATCGGCAGCAGGTACTGGCGTTAAAGTTACCGTTGATGTATTATTTGTCAGATCTGGATCTTGTGGATGGTTATTACTTGCTGTATTTACATAATCACCAATCGGTCTATTTGGAACAACCTTAGCAGTGATCTTTAATGTCTTCTCATTAGCCGCACCAACGTTCAAAATACCAACAGACCAAGTACCCGTGGCAGAAACATATGCTCCTGCGCCATCATCGCTTACATATTGGAAGCCTGATGTCAAGATATCTGAAACCACAACAGGAGCTGCATTACCCGCACCCAAGTTTCTTACCTTGATTTCAAATACTACATTATCGCCCTCTTTAGGGGTTAGGTTATCTACTGTTTTGATGACCCTTATATCTGAAGTCTGTAAGTTTACAGGTGTTGGCGTATTATAAAACAATGGTGTTTTGGTATTGTCGCCATTATTAGGGCTCGTATTGTTGTGAGATACATCAGTTACGTTAACAGGATCTGGTGTATCTGTAATTGCGGTTGTTGTAGCTGTATTGTTATAGGTAGTATAATTTCCATTAGGATTTACATTGATCGTAAAACTAATACTTGCATAATAAGCTGTACCACTTGCCGGATTTGGCATTCCTATCAACGAACTCGTTGCAGGATTCAATAGATTTTTATCAGTAGTTCCGTTAAAACTGGTATTTACCGCTATTGCTCCAGAACCATTAGTTGTGCTTGAACTTAGTTTGGTAACCACTCCTACCATGGTAAATGTTGCAGGTGATGGAAATGCGGTAGCTAGATCATCCGTTATCTGGATGTTTTTTAAAGGGATACCACTATAGTTTCTTACCCTAAGTGTATAAGTTATATTATAGGTTCCATTGCTTTGGATTGTGGGTGTACCCAATGTTTTGGCCAAACCGATCATTGGGAAAATAACCGGGGTTTCATCTCCATTTAAACGGACAATGGTTGTACCTGCATTGGAAATATCGGTAACTTGAACATTTCCGGGAGCTACGGCTGTTACCGTAGCTGTATTTTTTGAGTTATAGGTTACCTGCGCACTTGCATTTCCCCTACTAATTAGCATGAATAGCAACACCGTTGCTGTATACTTTAAAAATAATTTTGCGATCTTCATTTTATACAGTTCTCCAGTGATTATAAGATTACGTTAACTACAAGGGTAATGGTCTCTTCTTGACCTGCCGCAAGTGCTGAACTTGCAGGAGTTAATAAGTTCTGATCGGCAGCACCATTAAATGTTGGATTAGCAGTAAGTGAGCCTGTTGCATTTAAACTTACCTTGGTAAAGGTTTTAGGAGAAGGGAAGGTAAGATTCAATTGGTCCTTCACTTGAACAGTACTTAATGCTGTTGTTCCTGTATTTTTAACTTTAAACGTAAAAGTTACATTATAGCTGCCGTTTGCCTGTTGTACAGGGGTTCCTGCTGATTTTGCAATGGCCACCTGACAGTCTTGAATGGTTACGGTAATATCGTCCTGGTAAGTTGTACAAGGTCCATTAGAGGTTGTCCAACGGAAAACATAAGTACCTAATTCTAGACCACCAACAGTAGCATTGTTTGCATTTACCGAACTAAATACCGGATTTACACTACCAGCAGGTTTAGAAAAGGTTGTCCAGGTTCCAATGCCCGAATTTGGTGCAACTGCTGCCAACTGAACTGGGGCGTACAAACAGAATGATGCTGTTGCATCGCCGGCATCTGCCACACTTGGTGGATCAAATACCACAAGGCTTACTTGGTCCTCAGTAGTACATCCACTTGTATTGGTTATTTTCCATTTAAGGATATATGTGCCTTTGATCAAGTTGCTCACATTTGCTACTGGATCATTAAAACTGCTAAATGTTGGACTGTTTGGTCCACTTACTACAGACCATGTTCCAGTACCTCCTACGGCAGCCGCAGCGGTTAAGGTTTTTGTTCCAGTGCCACCAATTGCTACTGTACAAACTTCTGCATCTACACCGGCATTGGCTTGACTTGGGCTAACATCAACTACGTTAACACTTACATTCTGAGAAGAAGAAGCACATACACCATTGGCGATGGTCCATTTAAAGATATATGGATTGCCTGGCGCTACATCTAAACCTGATATAGTTGTAGTTGGCGAGTTTGGTGTATTGATCACAATGTTACCAGGATTGGTACCACCGCTTACATAAGTCCAAGTACCTACACCAATTACTGGAGTTGTACCTGTTAATGTAACCCCACCTTGACAAGCACTAGTTTGTGCAGGCATTGGTTGGGCCGTTGTTGGTGGTAGATATACGGTAATCCTCACCACGTCATTATTAGACTGTGTACCGCTACAATTTACATTGCTTACAGTCCATCTTAATATATAAACCCCTGGTACACTTAAGTTATTAACTGTGGTTGCAGGCGTTGTTGACGAAGCAATAGTTGCCACCCCTCCAGATGGTTGGCTTAAGAAACTCCAAGCACCTGTACCTATTACTGGAGCTACCGCCGTTATATTTGCTGTAGTACCACTTGTTGTACAGATTTCTTGATCAGGGCCTGCATCAGCTGTTGATGGAGGTCCACTTACAGTAACATTCATTAGATCTGTAGCAGTTCCACATCCACCTGCAGTAATGGCATATTGGAAAGTATAATTACCACCGGCTGTTAAGCCAGTAACTATAGCTGTATTATTAGAATTTGGTGTAATGGTAACCGCTGGTCCGGCTGTTTGTGTCCAAGTACCTGTACTACCATCATTACCGATCAATACCGTACTTGTAACATTACATAAAGTTTGGTCGGCTCCTGCTTTTGCCGATTGGCCAATAGTGATTGTTACGTTACTTGTTGATGGTGCACAATATGGTCCGTTTGTTGCTTTCCATGTCAATACATAAGTTCCTAACTCCAGGTTACTGATGGTAGATGTTGGGCTGGAAACATTAGCAAAAACTGGTGTACTTGGTCCGCTTACAACAGACCATAAACCTGTACCTGTAGTAATTACATTGGCGGCCAGTGTGGCTGTGGTTACATCGCAAAGTGTTTGGTTGGTACCGGCGTTGGCTGTAGTAGGCGGCTCTCCAATATTATAGGTAATCTCTGCCGAACTACTAGAACAAGCACTGTTACTGATGGTCCAACGGAATTTATAACGCGCTTCAATCAAACCAGTTACATTGGCTGTATTGTAACTTGTTGGGTTGTTGATTACGGCTCCACCTGGTCCTTCAACCTGTGTCCATAAACCTGTTTCGTTAGCTGCTGGCTGATTTGCCAATAGACTTAAAGGAGCTAAACTACAAACATTTTGTTGTGGCGCTCCTGTTATGGTGGCTACTGTTGTTGGTCCGGCAATGGTAACAACTACTGTATCTCTAGTAGGTACACAACTTCCTCTTTCCAACTTCCATTCAAATGTATAAGTACCTACGGTTGCTCCACTAACAGCTGTATTAAATAAACTGGCGTTAAACGTTGGCACATTCGGAGCACCAGGCAATAACGTCCAAGTTCCTGTTTCACCTACAGCAGGTGCATTTCCTGCTAGGTTAAAGTTTGTTGTGGCTGCAGTAAAGCACATGTTTGCACCAGCAATTGCCTGTTTAGGGCCATTGGTATTATCAGTATTGATGGTTACGTCATTAAAGATACTTCCGCAAGCATTGCTGATGGTCCATCTTAATACATAAGTTTTATTGGCCAAAAATCCGGTAGCTGTTGCTTTTGGATCATTAACATTAGAAAATGAAATGGTGCTTGCAGGTGCTGCAGGGCTTTGCGAAAATACGGTCCAAGTACCAGTTTCACTTCGTTCTGGCACATTGGCATCTAGTTTGATCGGTGTACCAAAACAAGCATTGATTGATGCACCTGCATTAACTACAGTGGGTTGTGATGCAACGATTACTCTTGCATCATCCTGTGTATTTGGACAACCAGCACCACCAGTTACAATCCATCTAAATATATAAACACCGCTTACCAAGTTTGAGATTGCGGTGGTATTTAAAAACTTATTGGCAATAACTGCTGTATTAGGGCCACTTACTTGGCTCCATTGACCGCTACCAGAGTCTCCTACTTGTGCAGCGTTACCTGCCAAGGTTGCATTCACTGTACCACAAACCAAAAATTGGTTGGTACCCCCAACTGCCTGATATGGTGTTTTTGAGACTACTATGCTCAAGTCAGCATAAGCATCAACACAACCTCCAGAAGAGTTATCACTTGTTCTTCTAAAACGTACTACATATGTACCAATTTTATCTAAACCGATAATGTTCTGTATCGAACTAGCTGCAGTCATGTAAACACCAAATGGATGATCAGCCGCAATCTGTGAATCTGAAGGACCGCTGATCAATGCCCATTGGGTTAAGTTTCCACCACTAATTGTATATGGAACTGCCAATTGACCTACTTCACATGCCAAGATCTGAGGGCTTGTGGGTGTAATTGATATTGCAGGAGGAACGGTGTATCTTATGCTATAAGTACCTGAAGAGGAACAACCCGTTACCGTATTGGTAATGGTATAGTTAAAGTTATAATTGCTGCTTCCATTTAAACCGGTGATGGTTGTTGTAGCAGAAGTAGGTGAATGAATGGTTGCCCCGGCTGGGTTACCAGCTGCAGCAGTCCATTGTACAGTTTCATTTGTGTAAAGCGGTTTAACGCCATTGAGTATGGTTGTTGTTCTCCCATCACAATAGATCATTGTTGGAGAGCCTGCTGGAGTAACATCTTGTGAAGGAGGGTCTACGTTGATCGTTACATCTGCAGAACCTGTACTGCAAGGACCAACAACCGTCCAACGTACTACGTATGTACCTTGTGATAAATTACTAACCGTTGTATTGTTATCATGTATGTTTGCAAAAGATGGAGTACTTGGCCCACTAATAAATGACCATGTTCCTTGCTGTCCAAAACCTGCACCACCATAAGATGCTGAAAGTTGTTTTGAAGCTGTCAACGTATAACAGCTTGCATTAAGTGGCGATACTGCAGTTACAGGAAACACCCCTCCCAAATTCCTTACTTCAATCAAATCAGATGAAGTACAATTTGTACTGCCATTTTTAATCGTATATCTAAATACCGTTACTCCAACACTGTTACCACTTGTAGGCAAAGTTACCGATGCGCTTGCAGAGGTAGCTGGCGAGGGCACTGGAAGATTTCCGCTGATCACTTCCCATAATGCTGTTTCTCCTGGCTTTAATGGGTTACCAACCAAGGTAATGGTGCCTGGGCACTCTACCCTATCTGGACCTAGATTAGCCACAGTAAGATCTGAAGCCTTATAAATGGCATCATCAAATACCGGAGAACCATCGGTACATTTTGCAGTTAACCTAAAGGTATAATCTACATTTTGCAAATAGCCTGAAACTGTTGCAGTTGCTGCCCCACCTGCTACAGTAGTAGTAGATATGGTAACAGCTGGACCTGCAATCTGTGTCCATACCGCAGTTTCAGCAAAACTTCCTGTTGCGGCACCTGTTAATATAAACGATGTACCCGGACAAATTACCCTGTCTTGGCCTGCATTAATGGTACAGTTCTGCGCATTAGCGCTAAAAGCACCAACTAGGATTAAACTTGCAACAAATAAATAGATACGTAAAATTTTAATCATAAAAATATGGTTTGACTAAAGAAGGATTAAAAATGCTGGCAATGATTACCTAAAACACAACTTTTAACACAGGGGAACGTTAATAAACAGATACCGATCGAAGCGCACAGTGGCTTACAATCAGACATAAAAGCATTCATGAATTAAGGCGATATTTTAGATAATATTTTTTTTGTAAAACTATCCCCTTTGGAAAAAAAATCTTGTAGTGCGATCTCTACCGATTTGTAGTATTTATTCTACAAGATTTATCTTCAAAAAATTTGTTATTTTAACTTTTAAGAAATTAGATTGTCTTTTTTGTTAGTCCTTTAATTTATAGCTGATTTTTTCAACTATTGAGGCATAAAAGATAGTTTTGCACTTATTCCTTATCATTATTTATGCGCTTCTCTCTTGTTCTTGTTGTTTTATGCTTTCTGTTCAACCAGGCAATAGCACAAAATTATAGCCTCAGCCATTACACAGACGAAAATGGTCTTCCGCAGAATAGTGTAAAATCCATTACAACAGACAATGCTGGTTTTGTGTGGTTGGCCACAGAAAATGGATTGGTAAGATATGATGGTCAGAAATTTGTGCTGTTCGACAAAAATTATGCGAAAACAAGCTCTAATCGCATCGCCAATTTTAGGATTGATGTAAAAACTAACAGCTTATATGCACTTTCAGAAAATTGGCAACTGATCAACATTAAAGATGGGCATGTTGCTCCTTCATCTTTAACCTATAGCAAAGTATTCAACTTTAAAAACGGCTCAAAAGATGATTATAATTATGCCAATGGAGTACCCAATGCCATGGAAAAATATGTCCTTGGTATGCCATATATTATTGTGATCGATAAAAATACGGTCTATAAAATACAGAAAGGAATAATTGAGCAATATCTAAATGAAGTTCTGGTCAGGAAGATCCCTTTTGATTACAAAGACCAGTGGCGTTTTTTCGTACTCGACAAAAAGTTATATTATATTGATGAAAAAAGAAAGCTGACTTGTTTTATCGATGGCAAACAAATTAATACAAATATAACCGGTGAGCTTGCAAAGATAACCAGCCAAGATGCAGGAACGCTATTTTGGAATACCTGCACGGGAAATGTTTTTTTGAACATTAAAAACGCTTTATATACTTTAGAAAAAAGTCAAAAAACCGGGCATTTTGTTACCAAGTGTATCATTAAAGACGTAGATCTGGAAGACCTGAGCATCATTTCTATCTATCTGGATCAAAAAAGTGGGCATATCTATATGGGTAGCTCTACCAAAGGCCTATATGTTTACCGAAAAAAAGACTTCAATACCCTAAATCCTATTCAATCCACTTCATCAAATCTTTTTTATGCCCAAGTGCCTTATGGCCAAAATTCGGTTTTGTATGCCAATGGCTATCTATTTCAAAATACCGGAAACACCTTATACTTTGATCTGCTCAAAAAACATAGCAGTAACTTTTCCTTGTTGATTGACCATCATAAAAACGTATGGTCGCCAAATGGCACAACACTGTATAAGTTTTCGCCAGAACTGACCAAGATCCTGGCCACCCATCCATTTCCGTATCGAATCAATTCTATTTATCAGTCGCCAGATGCTGAGCTTTGGGTAGGTACCTTTAATGGGATATATAAGATGGCCAAAAGCGATACCAGTTTTAAGCGAGTTGACGTTTTATCGGGTATTAAAGATGTAAGCTACTTACAAAAAACTGGGCAACTACTGTGGATTGGCACCCATAAAGGAATGTATTACTACAATTTTGTCAACCGTGCAAAATACAGCATACCGGAGTTGGCCAATAAAGACATCCGTAGCGTCTATACCCGTGGGAATGAGGTGTGGATCACTACTTATGGAGATGGTTTTTATCTTTACAGAGAAGGCAAGATTACCCGATTGCCAAATGACAATAACAATTATCTTAACACCTCTCATTGCATTTTAGAAGATAAACATGGTTTCTTTTGGATCAGCACCAATAAAGGGCTCTTCCAAGTGGCTATTGCCGACCTCTTGGCCTATGCCGACCAAAAGACAAGTAATGTATTTTATCTTTATTACAATAGGGCATCTGGTTTTAATACCAACGAATTTAATGGCGGATGCCAGCCATGTGGTTCGATTATGGGTGATGGCAATTTTTCTTTCCCAAGTATGAATGGAATGGTGTTGTTCAATCCTTCAAGAATAATTGCCAATGAGCCTGACCAACCCATCTTTCTCGATAAAGCGGTGGTAGACAATCAACTGATCAGTTCTGATGGTACAAGTTTAAGTATACCAAACGAATTTAATAGACTGAATATATTTTTGACCACTCCTTATTTCGGGAATAGCGAAAACCTAAATTTCGAATACAAATTATCCAATCAGAAACAATGGACACAAAGTATAGACCAGATCATCTCCTACTCTTCGCTCCCATCGGGTAAAAACATCCTTAATATTAGAAAGGTAAGTGGTTTTGGGCAAGACAATTATGTTTATAAAAACATTACCATCATTGTGCCGCCCCACATGTACCAAAATTGGTGGTTCATTTTAGGGGCTATTATTTTGGCTGCTTTGATCCTATACCTGTATATCAAAGTAAGGATAAGAATCATCCGCAAAAGAAACCTGCAATTAGAGGAAAGCATTAGCGAACGTACACATGAGCTGCAAAATACCATTAAAGCCTATGAAACCTCTCAAAAAAGGTTGGAACAACATGGCTACTTCCAACGCCGACTGATTGCCGCAATTACCCACGATATCAAAAGTCCACTTAAATATCTAATGATTACTGGAGAATCGTTGTATAACAGTTCAACACACAATGAAATTGACCGTGATGGCCTAAAAGCAATGTTTACTTCTTCTTCACAGATCTACCATTTTACAGAAAACCTATTGACCTATGCCAAGGGATTTACCAATGAAGACCTGAATGTTAAAACTACATTTAACCTGAGTAGGTTAATTGAAGAAAAAATTGCCATCTTTCAGGGCATTGCCAATTCTCAGGGTACTACAATCCATAACTTGATACATAAAGAGGTACAGATAGAAACGAACGAACAATTGTTGTCTGTTATTTTACACAACCTGATAGACAATTCGGTAAAGTTTACCAATGTTGGAGAAATCAGTTTTTCTTTTCAAGTGAATGGGGATAAGATCAGTATATTTATTAAAGACACTGGCATTGGGATGAAACCTTATCAAGTATTGTGGTGCAATAAGATCAACGACCCATTTGCCGACTTGAACGATACTCCTTTACATGCAGGCTTGGGATTGATCATGGTGAAAGAACTGATCAAAGCCATTGGCGGAAAAATTCATGTAGTAGCTACCTTAGGAAGAGGTACAACTGTCGAGATCATCTTATAAACTCAATTGGCTTCGGTAATGTTCCAAAGACGGAATTTATCAATCAACTGTACAATATTATCTACCTTCAGTTTTTCAAAAATCCTGTTTTTGTAGGTACTTACGGTAGACATCTGCAGATTTAAGGAACTAGAAATTTCGGTAACCCCATGCCCAAAAATCAACATCTGGGCTACTTCAAACTCTCTATTTGATAAGATATCTATCGGATTTACATCTTCATTGTTATTGTTGAGCAGGTTATTGATCAAACCATCTTTAACGGTTTTGCTCATATAGGTACCTCCATTCAAAACGCTTTGCAGTGCCAATTTAACATCGTTGTTAGAATTTTGTTTATACAGATAACCTTTGGCCCCTGCCTGTAGATACCTTAAGGCATACAAGCTCTCATCATAAGCCGAAAAGATCAATACTTTTATTCCTTTTTGTTTTCTTTCCAATACATCCAGCATCTGGATGTTATTACCCCCAGGTATATTGATATCTAACACTACCAAATCGATTTTATTTTTCTCTACCACCTCTATTGCATCTGGAAAGCTACCAACCTGTGATATTTGGGCCCATGGAAGCAGCTCTTTGATCAATAACATTATACCGTATCGTACTACATCATGGTCATCTACTATCAGAATATGTTTTGGAGAGCTGTTCATTTATTTTAACAATTAGGGTGACTGTAAATATACAACATCCTTAGTATTAACAAACTTGTTTTTACCAATAAAAAGGCAACATTTTTGCTATTGACCTTGATCTTTCAGTGCCAACTTGGCTCCTTTTTCGTCTACTTTATACCAGATTCCTTTTTCGAACAGTGCAGCTTCATGTTTTCCGGCATGTTGGTTTACATCTAAGCCCAAAACTTTGCCACCATAATAAAACCCAACATTACCCGGAACAATGGTATGACCAACAACAATCCGCTTTACACCAAACAACGAAAGCGTTGCATCTACTTCTTGCTCGGTTGCTTTTGGTTCTACAAAGTATCCACGGTACCAGAATAAAGATGTTTTGCTATTGAAAAAATTAGCTACTGTGGAATCTAACTCTCTAACTGCAGCCAAGCGTTTTGCTTTATCATAATAGGGCCTACATTTGTTGTTGATCTGGTCTAAAGGCATGGCCATTTGATTAATTTGTGGAGCAATACCCGCATGTGCGCAAATGTTATCACCAATTTTTTCAATAATATTCTTAGTTCTTAACCACCTGCCCAATTCTGTATCTGTTCTAAAAAAATCGGTGTAGGTAATCCCCACAATTTTAGCTATTTCCAGATATCTGGGATCAACATATCGGATATCACCACTCAAATTCATAATGTCATGGTTGCCCAAAATGGTATGTACATAACCGCCTGCAGCTTGTGCATCTTGCTCTAACTTATACAATAACCAAAGTACTTCTGTTACCTGTTTGCCCCTATCAAAAAGGTCGCCACAGATGATCAGCTTTCCTTTGCCAAATTTCCAGTTGTATTGCTGGTCAATTACGCCATTGGCCAATAATAAAGCCCTGAAAGCTGAGAACTCTCCTTCTATATCAGAAATAAAGAACATTTTATCTGTGCCTTTACTTGTAGCTGGCTCTATGTCCAGTGTCTTTTTTAGTGCGACCGAGAAATCCCAATCAGGCTGTTGTGCAAATTTCACCTTCACCAAGACCTTATTTTTTGCAGTTACAGTATCTACAACAGATTTACCATTCACAACCGACTGCAACAGGTTTTTTCCATCGCGATAAAACACATGTGGCGTTTCATTCAAAGGTTCAGATTGGGCAAAAACAGCTAAGAAAAAGAAGAGACTCAGCAAACACAGTAAAACAATTTTCATCTATAGGTTTATTAAACTTTAATTCGATATTAGCAAATATATCTTAACTTGTAGTTTAAAACCAAGTTTATGGTGCAAAAGGTTAAGTCGAAATTTAGGATCAGGAAAATTCGGAAGTTTTTTAGTCTTTTAGGCCCAGGGTTAACCACTGGAGCTGCCGATGATGATCCTTCTGGCATTGCAACCTATTCTCAAACTGGTGCCCAATTTGGTTATGGCCAATTATGGACGGCTTTATACATGCTTCCTTTTATGACTGCTGTACAGGAGGCCTGTGCAAGAATCGGACTGGTAACGGGTAAAGGCATAGCTGCTGTAGTTAAAGAACATTACAACAAAAAGGTGCTTTATGCTGTGGTAGGGCTTGTGGTAGTGGCCAATACGATCAATATCGGAGCCGATATAGGGGCAATGGCGGCAGCGGCCCAGTTATTGGTACCTGTACATTTTGTGGTGCTTACACTTTTTTTCACTATTGGAATTCTTTTGTTAGAGATCTTTACAAGTTACAGGATCTACTCAAGGATACTTAAATGGTTGGCATTGGCCTTATTGGCTTATCCCATTACGGTATTTATGATCGACCAACCTTGGCCTACCGTATTAAAAGCTACCGTAGTACCGCATTTTGAGTTTTCTTTTGCCTTTTTGTTTATCATAACCGGTGTATTTGGCACTACAATTACGCCTTATATGTTTTTTTGGCAAGCCTCACAAGAAGTGGAAGAAGAAAATGCTAAAGGACTGATGAGAGATGGCAAACCCAGAATTGGCTGGCCACATATACATGCCATGCGCAAAGACAACAATGTTGGCATGGTCGTTTCTGAGTTTACTACATGGTGTATTCTCTTGGTAGGTGCTACTGTATTGCACAATAGTGGCATAACGGATGTAAAAAATGCTGCTGATGCTGCCAAAGCTTTAGAGCCCTTGGTTCATTCTTTTCCAAATTCGGGCTACTTGGCCAAGCTCATCTTTTCGGTAGGTATTATAGGTCTTGGGCTCTTGGCAGTACCGGTTTTATCTGGTTCGGCCGCCTATGCTGTTGCAGAGGCTTTTAGTTGGAATGCCAGTTTAAGTACCAAGATCAGAAAAGCACATGGTTTTTATGGGGTGATCATTGTGGCTACACTGGTAGGACTAATGATCAATTTTGTAGGGATAGATCCAGTAAAAGCATTGGTATATACTGCTGTGATCAATGGCATTGCAGCCGTACCTTTGTTGTTTTTAATTGTAAGGATAGCCTCTAGCGATCAAATCATGGGCCAGTACAAAAGTAGATGGCTATCTAAAACATTGCTCTGGGCTACATTTGTAATTATGGGTGGTGCAGCTGTAGCCTTATTTTTTACCATCTAAGTTAATTGTGGCGATTGGCGAAGATGTATTATTAGTTAAGGATGTGTTTGATTGGTTGGTTGTAGATAAGCCTTTATTTCTTCTTCGCCGATGATATCTAAAAGCTCCGTAATCCCATAATAACCTATAGCAGCGATAATGTCGATATGGTTCAAAACGTCTTCTGTTTTGATCCTGGCTTTGAACAATAAGTCTGGCAACAGGCTAAGGTCGATGTTCATATCCGATGATTGATTTCCTTTAATGATAATATTTTTTTTGGGCATGACAGTAATATAATATTGGATGAAATCTATAAACAAAACTATATTTTAATAAATTACCAGAAAATACAGGATAGCCAGAAAGGCATAATCGTTAGACGAATTAGCCAGTAGGGTCTGTGAAAAAGAAAGTACTTTAACGTAAATTTTAATCGGCAACTTAAAATGGTTATTTTGGGTTGCTGACCAAGCTCAATCAACAATCAATTGTACTATGGACGAACAACAAGAAACCTGGAAACGGAAGAACAGCAATACCTCTATCCTACTTATTGCCCTCAACCTGATCTTGGTATTGGTTTTTATAAACATGGGTTATGCTTCAGAAAACCAACAGATGCTCAACGTGGTTTTTTCAGTGTTGGGTTTTACCCTATTGTTGGCCGGTTATGCTTTCAGTTACCATGGCAAAGGTTACAGATTGGGCAAATGGCTGTTTGGTATTGCCTTATTGATCAGTTTGGTATTGGCGGGTTTATTATGGTATGCCATGGAACTGGGTAAAGCCTTTGCACATTAACCATGAAATTAAACCTCATTAACAAAATCTATATTGCCATTGCTTTAGCATTGGGTATAGGTATACTCATTAAGCTTTTCGTTTATAAAAGCTGGGACAGGTATGCTTATGCGGCCAGTGTTACTGCACCCCAAAGTTATCCGATAAGTATTAAAAACTGTTACTTTCTATTGCCCTATGGTGATGACGCCCATGTCAATACCGAAGACATAAGAGAATTTAAGACCACATGGGGCGATGAATATTATTTTCCGGAAAGCCATAGACCTTTAAGGCTCCCAGAAAAACTGGTTTTGGAATATGTTTCCTTTCGCGGTAGCCAATTTTATAGAGATACCTTAAACCTACCTACAGACCTGATCAAACAAATATTTACGGAAGCCGACAAACAGAACCAATTCGAAGAACTTTACAATGCGGGCGGCGACAAAAAGGGATTGCGATTTTTAATAGGTATCGCCAATAATGGAAATGTAATCGTATGGCTGCGTGGCAACAGATTAGAGAGATTGGTACTTCAAACCAAACTACAACCCTATGAGCCTAGTAGAACTGATACCTATTACGAGAAACCCTTACCAAAAAACATCTACCTCAAAAAAGTATTTGAACAACTTCCAGACAGCATTAGGTTAAAAATAGCTCAAGGATGGGATAAAGAGGCCAATTATATAGATAGCAGCACTCATTACCTAAAGTCAAAATGAAGGCAATAAATTTGAATTTATTTTATCATTTAGCATCTAATTCTTTAACTTCGCCATAAAAAAATACATTATGGGACCTCAATCAACTCAAGGCTTAATTTTATTGGTTACATTGGCATCTGTTTGTGTAGTGATTTTGATTACTGCTTTTTCTTTGACCTTTTTTAGAAAGGCAGATACTTCTGACAAGAAACACTAAGTCGATATTACATTTTATTGGTGGTTGTGTTTGGTGATGTTTATTCCCCAATACAACTACCCTTTAATTAGACCTGCCTTCAAATCACCTCAAGGTTCAATACAAACCTTACAATGCTACCCTTGCACAGAAATATATAAAAAGACGGTCTACTTCTTTTGACCAACTTTCTGACCGACCTCCTCATTTTCAACATTTACCTAATAGAGATACATCTTAATTAAGTTGGTATGCCGACTAATAACGATTAATCATAATTTAAAACATATTCTGCTTTATTGTGTTAGCTTTATACACTTATCGCATAAACAGTAGTTTACAAAATCTTTAGTAGCTACCTGTAATACTTTTTACCCCTTTCTTTAAAGCACCATTTGTAAGTTTAAAACATGAAAAAAAGTACTTCGGATGGACAAAATGGGCCTAATCATACCCACCCAACTATTGGTAACCCAACAGCAGAACTGATCATAGCCAATAAAGAAATTGCCTTACAAAATGATGACAAGGTAAATCTTGCCGCAGAACTTCTCATTGCCAATAAAGAGTTGCTTTTTCAGAATGCCGAAAAAGAGAAAAGAGCTAACGAACTGATCATTGCCAACAAAGAGCTGGCTTTTCAGAATGAAGAAAAAGAAAATAGAGCGGCCGAATTGGTGATTGCCAACAAAGAGCTGGCTTTCCAGAACAAAGAAAAAGAAAAACGCGCCCAAGAACTGATCACCGCCAATAGAGAGCTGAAGAATGCAGAGGAAGATATCCGCATCCTAAATGAAGAACTTGAACATAAGGTAATAGAACGCACGGCACAGCTCGAGTTTGCCAACAAAGAGTTAGGATCCTTCTCCTATTCTGTATCCCATGACCTTCGCGCACCCATTCGAGCCATCAATGGTTATTCCAAGATTTTAATGGAAGACCATGCACATAAACTAGATAAAGATGGAGAAAAAGTACTCCAATCCATCATCTACAATTCGCAAAAGATGGGCCTGCTGATCGATGATTTGCTGGCTTTTTCCAAACTAGGCAGAAAACCTGTAACTGTTGCCGAAATCGATATGGATGCTTTGGTCAATCTGGTACAAGAGGAACTACTTTTTGAGCATGGAGAAAATGTTCCCATATTTAATGTTGAGCAGCTTCCACCTGCACTTGGCGACAAATCGCTGATCAAACAAGTATGGATCAATCTGATCTCGAATGCTATCAAATATTCAAGCCATACCACTGGTGCCCACATACAGATTGGCGCCTATGTTAACGCACAAATGGTTGTCTATTATGTAAAAGACAATGGCGCAGGCTTTGATATGTTATATTATGATAAACTCTTTGGCGTATTCCAACGCCTGCATTCTCAAGAAGAATTTGAGGGTACGGGGATTGGACTCGCCATTGTACAAAAAATCGTGCACCGTCATAACGGTACGGTTTGGGCCGATTCTGTATTAGAAAAGGGAACAAATTTTTATTTCAGCCTACCCGCTGTAAACTCAAATTAAACACATGGACTACGAAAATATTGAAATCTTATTTGTTGAAGACAGCGCTGATGATGCAGTACTTACCATCAGGGCACTGACCAAAAGTGGCTTTACCAATAAACTATTACACGCAAAAGATGGTGCCGAAGCCTTAGATTTCATCTATTGCAGAGGCAATTATGCAGCTAGAAATCCTGAAGAATTTCCTAAACTGATTTTATTAGACCTTAAAATGCCCAAAGTATCAGGCTTACAGGTTTTAGAACAGGTAAAATCTGATCCTCGGATAAAATCAATTCCGGTTGTAATGCTCACTTCATCAAATGAAGGACCTGATATTGAAGCCTGTTTTGCCCTTGGTGCAAATAGCTATATCGTTAAACCTGTAGATAGCGACAATTTTTTTAAAGCCATCAAAGAAATCGGATTGTATTGGATGGTCTTTAGTCAATCCGCACACCCATAATGACAGCCAAACTCAAGATCCTTATTGTTGAGGACAATGAAAGCGACGCGGACCTATTGGTCCGTGAGCTGAATAAGTCTGGATTAGATTTTACCAGCATCAACGTACAGACTCTAAAAGACTTTGAGACCGCTCTTTTGACTTTTGGACCTGACCTGATCCTATCAGATTACGCTTTGCCTACCTTTAATGCAGTAACCGCTTTTAACATCAAGCAACAAAAGCATCAACATATTCCTTTCATCATCGTTTCTGGCTTTATAGGTGAAGAAAATGCTGTAGAATTGATCAAAAATGGAGTTACCGACTATGTGTCGAAAGAAAGGCTATATACCTTGACTACCAAGATCAAAAGGGCTTTAGCGGATACATTGATCAGGAAAGAAAAGAAAATGATGGATAAAAAGTTACGTCATCAATCTGAAGAGCTTTTTACCTTGAACCAACAGCTTGAAGTGAGGGTCGTTAACCGCACCAAGGCACTTGCAGAAAGCGAGAACCGTTTTCGCAACATGATGGAAACCATCCCACAGATTGCCTGGACCAATACCATAGCTGGAAAAATGGTCTATTATAACCAAAGGTGGTATGATTATACAGGACTGGATGAAAAACAGACCAGAAGTTTTGGCTTTGATGGCATCATCCATCCTGAAGACCTGAATACAAGTACGACCCAATATCATGCTATCCTTACCGATGGCAAAGGTGGCGAATTTCAAGTGCGTGGAAAAAGAAAAGATGGCCATTACCGTTGGCACCTTATCCGTTTGATGCCTATCCTTGATCAAAAAGGCCATACCCAACTTTGGGTGGGCACAGCTACAGATATACAAGAACTTCGCGTACTGCAACAACAAAAGGATGATTTTATCAATATTGCCAGTCATGAGCTTAAAACGCCCATTACCAGTTTAAAAGCTTGTTTACAATTGTTAGACCGTATCAAATACAAACCTTCATCACCCATGTTACCAAAATTGATTGTACAGGCAAACAGGGGTATGAACAAAGTAAATCTGTTGATAGAAGATCTGCTCAATACCAGTATGGTCAATGAAGGACAGTTGCACATCAATCCAAAAAAATTCGTCATTGCCGACATGATCAGTGAATGTTGCCAAGATGTACGCAGTGAAGGCATCTATACGATTACTACAGAAGGTGAGCTGGAGTTGGAAATCTTCGCGGATGCACTTCGGATCGAACAGATCGTCACCAATTTTGTAAACAATGCCATCAAATATGCCCCAAAATCCAACCAAATAGACATCCTGATCCAAAGTGAAGATGGAATGGCTAAAGTATCCATTATTGATCATGGGCCAGGCATTGAACCAGACAAAATTCCTTACCTGTTTGACCGTTATTATAGGATAAACAGTAACGAAAACCAGTATTATGGACTTGGCTTAGGTCTTTATATCTGTGCAGAAATCATTAAAAAACACAATGGTAAAATAGGCGCAACTATTCAGGCAGACAATGGAACAGCTTTTTGGTTTACCCTTCCTATCCATCAGTTGGGCGAACTATAGCAGACATAAACACAAAAATGGGAGATTGAATTAACCTAACGGCATTGTTTGAATAATTAGAAATATATTGCAAATTTAGCATTTGATAATTAAATCCATTACGATGTCTTTTCAAGCCTACCTCAAAACAATCAAAGAAAAAACAAACCTGGGTCCTGCAGCGCTTAGACAGAAAGCCGAAGAAAAAGGTTTTACCGAAAGCGGAAAACTTAAACCTGCTGTAAAAGCGGGTGATATTGTATCCTGGCTAAAGGAAGATTACCAATTAGGGCACGGACATGCCATGGCCATTTATGCGCTGTTAAAAGGAATTAAAGACGAAAACAGTCAATAAAAGCTAAACCATAATTGTTTTGTTCAACAATTTTTGGATAATTATTAGGGCAATCTGTAAAAAAGTGCTTCAAATGGACAAAATCATCTCTTTACTTTAGTGCTGTGCAGATTTATTTCAACATCATTGTCCTTTTGTTGTTGGTGGTCATTTCCCAATCGCTCTTTGTAGCTGGTCTATTGGGTTTTGCTTCCAATAATCAACGCTCAAGTCGCATTTTAGCAGTATTGATCTTCGTTATCGCCCTATGGCTGATCGACCATTTTATGCGCATTTCTGGAATTTATGGACAAAGGCCTGACCTGTATTTCCTACCTATCTTTTACTCTTTCAGTTTTGGGCCATTGATCTGGTTTTATGTGCGCAGCATGGTCAACTCGCAATTTAGGTTCCAATACAGACACCTCCTTCATTTTATACCTGTGCTGCTTCAATTTGGCCTGTATACGTACCTAACTTTTTGCACTTACCCGGTTAAGGAATGGTATTGGGAAAATATACATCAACCCTATACTTACAGGATCGAGTTTGATGGCACATGGATCTCTATGACCATTTATCTGGTGCTATCTTTGCGTTTGCTTAAAAATTACCAGATATGGGTGGCCAATCATTTTTCTGAGCTTTCTAAAATCAGGCTCAATTGGCTTAAAATCATTATAGGAACATTGCTGCTCTTGTGCCTACAATGGTTTATAGAAATTATTCTACGTGATGGTTATGGGCTGTATTTCAATTACGATTACTCCGTTGAAATATTAGGTATTGTTTTACTTGTACTGGGCGTAGCTGGTTGGCGACAGCGTAATCTTTCAGACATCAACTATGAAAAGGATGAACCTGAAATCAGTTTACATGTCAAATCCACTTACCAAATAGACCCTATCATTTTGCAAAAGATCAGCAATGCCATGATCCAGGATCGTCTATACCTTAATCCCACCCTAACTTTAATAGAATTGGCCACAGCCATTAACCTCAATAGCAAAACAGTATCTCGACATATCAACGCTGGTTTTGCCCAATCTTTTAACGACTATGTAAATGCTTATCGTGTTGAAGAGGTAAAACGTAGGTTAAAATCTGGCGACCTTACCAAACTTACCATTATGGGCTTAGCTATGGAATCGGGTTTCAATTCTAAAACTACTTTTAATCGGATCTTTAAGCAGTTTACAGGAAAGGCACCCTCAGCCTTCATTGCAGAGTAGTCCCATATCCTGAATTGGGACGCATCAGTACCTGATCCAATACCTTGTTTAGTGTTTACAGCCTCATCTTTGTGGTGTAATTAAACAAGAAACACATGAAAAAAATCTTATGGTTGGTGCTGTTTTTAACCAGTGGCACCACTTTATGGGCACAACAAGTTTGGACAGATAAACGAAGGCTCTTACCAGACCAATTACGAAACATCCCAACTGGCATCAACATTTTCCATTCTCCTACACCTGTATGGCCCGAACTGAATACAGACACGGTCAATTACCCAGGTCGATACATTTGGAAGCACCTTACCACAGTATCTACCCAATTGGGACAATTGCAAGTAATCGCAGCTGGAAGTTATATCTGGTGGAAAGACAAAGGTTGGACAGCAAACATCAAGCTTGACGCAAAAGACTTTGAAGAACTTTTCAATTGTCCAGCCGGACAATTGAAACCAAACCGCACTTACACTTTTCTGAAAAACTACCGACATGAGGATGGTCTATATGCTGGGGATGCACTTTGGTTTGTATTGGCTAAAGCCAAAAATGGAAAGCTTTACAAAGGTATTGCCCTGGTAGAAACCGAAGGTGAATTAAAACCTAAACATTAAGCGAAAACAAGTATTTAAATCAAATAACAATGAAAAATCTAACTTTACTTTTTCTATCCTTCTTCTTGGCTAACACGACCCTTATTTACCCCGTTGTCTATGTAATTGACAACAATAAAAGTAATATAAATTGGACTGGTTATGCCGAAGCAGGAAATTATGCTCCGAGCGGTACCATCAAAATCAAATCAGGTAGGTTTGGTTTTAATGGAAAAACCCTAACTACTGGCCAAGTGGTAATGGATATGCCTACAATTAGCCATAGCAATAAGGAATTGGAAAGCCATTTAAAAGCCGCTGATTTTTTTGATGTAGGTAAATATCAAGAGGCCATTTTTATCCTAAAAGCCATGAAAGGCAATAGAGTGAGTGGCAATTTGACCATTAAAGGCATTACACATGCCATTAGCTTCCTTATCGTACTCAACAAAAATACTGTTGGTCTACTGCTAAAGGCAAAAATAAAAGTTGACCGTACCTTGTTTGGCATCAAATACAACTCCAAATCATACTTTCAGGATATAGGAAATTATGCCATTAAAAATGAATTTGAACTTGATATCCAACTGGAACTACGCGAGCGTTAAAATTTTATGGTTTAACACAAAATCACAGGGTTACTTTCCTTCAAAAAACTTGGATATCGTTTCGTTAAACTCTCTTACGATTTCAACAGGAGCATAATGCGATGCTCCTTTAAAGATAACCAGTTGCGATTTTGGGATATTTGCAGCTATGGCTCTGGTATGGCTTTCCAAGATCATATCGGTTTCTCCGGCCATTACCAATGTTGGGGCCTTGATCTTTTTGATATCAGCAAAAGTAAGGTGAGGTTCATTCAGCAACATGGTAAACAGCCGCACCTGCATTTTAGAAGCTTCGTCTGTACGGGTTTGAAGTTGCGTTATGCCTGTTCTGAGTTGGGTCCATACCATTTCGGGCAATGCCTCTGTAGTTGGAAAAAGATTTGCGCCCATAATGGCCAGTTTATTCACATACTGTGGATACTTTACCGCCATGATCAATCCTGTATTGCCACCATCGCTCCAACCAATGATGTTAACTTTTTTGATATGGAGCGAATCCAGCAATTGTTTCATGTCTTCTGCAAAGAGGTCGTAACTTAATGGTCCGGTAGAAAAGTCTTTGCTCTTGCCCTGCCCTCTGGTATCTACCGCAATTACTTTGTATTTCTTTTCAAAATGTGGAATCTGTTTCATGTAGGCATAGATCATCTGGCTGTTGCCATGTAACAACAACAAAGGTTCGCCAGTACCATAAGTTTCGTAATAAAGATCTACATCTTTTAATTTTACCCTACCAGATGCAGCCGTATTGTCTCCAAACTTTGCACGTTTGGGTGGGTTTGGATCATAATCTGGATCTATTTTTGCTTCGCTGATGTCCTTACCATCAACCAGTAACTGCAAATCATCAGCCCAAAGTTTGCCTGGACCATTCAACATGGCACCTACCACGATCGTCTGTCCATCGGGAGGCAAAAAGGTGGTCACACTGTAGCGCTGCCAATCGCGAGTACCACTGATCTTTTGTGCCTGCAGGGTTTTATATTGTAAAAGTTGGCCATTCACATCATTTACCCTCAACACCAAACCCTGTAGGTTGGCCACATCCTGAAACTTAAGATAGGCTTTTAACTCAATCTGTTTTCCAATATATTTTGCAGGAAGGGTTTTCATTACCGTAGTAAATGCTTTTGGGTCGGCACCTGCTGTGCTTTCGATCAGTAGCGATTGATTGCCCCCGTGTTTTTCGGTTGTTACGATCGCCGTTCTGTAGGTTCCTCCAGTTTTGGTCCAACCCTCTGGTAATTGATCAACAGCTCCTTTTTCAAAGTCGAAGTTGTTGTTAGTTGTAGTTGGGCTGTTCTGTTGTGCCATGAGCTGGCTACTGATCAATAATGCAATAATTGCGATAAAAGTTCTGGTCATAAGGATAAGGATTTACCCTAAGTTACACTTTGCTGGATATGGCTGAAATTAATTAACAGATTTTAACGATAATCCAAATAGGTTACCTATTAATCTTTCCATTAACTGAATTAGGAAACCGGATAAGCTACTTGATACCTTCTTCAACTAAGGTTTCCTTAGCAACCTGTCTGATCAGTTCTTCTTCCTCTACTTCATCTATAATTCTTTTTTTCTTCCAGTCGCCATTGGCAAAAACGCCCATAGAGATCAATGCCATCAACACATTAGAAACCGGAAAAGCCCACCATATTCCATTTACACCCATACCGCCATGATGAGAAAGCATATAGGCCAACGGAAACTGGAACACAAACTGCGAAACCAGTGCCAAGATCATGGAGGTAACCATATTTCCAGAACCTTTCAGTACTCCTGTAAAAGCCAACTGTATGCCCAAACATCCCCAGGTTAGGGCTATGGTACGTAAGAAAATCGCAGCACCGGCAATAACATTTGGGTCTTCTGGCACAAAAAAGGAAACCACCTGCTTGGCAAAAAAGAATACGATAATCCCAATTCCAGACAAGCTCCAAAAAGACACGGTTGCCCCTAATCTTCCAATCCTGGCTGCCCTTGTTACCTTACCAGCCCCAATGTTCTGCGCCACCAAAGTAGAGATTGCCTGAGAGAAACCCATACCAATAACCATCACCACCTGCAAAATATTAGAACCCACCCCATAAGAGGCCAACGAAAGTGTGCCATGGGTAGCAATTAAAAAGGTCATCAATGTTACCCCCAATCCCCTTACCGACTGCTCAATTGAGGAAGGCAGTCCTAAGAAAAATGCTTTTTTGATATATGGAAAGTCTGGAATAAAATCAATGAGTTTTAAGTCTATACCCTTTTTACCCCTGAAAAGGATGATAATGATGATTACTGTCGCTAATGCTTGTGTGCTTAAGGTGGCAATGGCCGCACCCATCACACCCGAGGCCGGTACCGGACCCCAGCCGAAAATGAAGAGTGGATCAAGAACAAAGTTTAACGCCACACTACCTACGATGATATAGATTGGGACGGTTGGATTTCCAACACCGCGCATAAAGGCAGTAAACATGATGAACTGGAAATTGAAGACCAAACCAATGAACGAAAAACGCATAAAACCCAAAGCGCCATCGTACACCACTGCCGAAACCTTCATCAAACGCAACAGGTCTGGTGCAAATACAAATCCGGCAGCACCCAAACAGATAGAAATCAACAATACCAACAACAAGGTCTGTCCAGCCACATGGTCTACCATTTGCTGGTTTCTGGCACCTACATATTGTGCGATCAACACCGATCCTGCAATGGCAAGGCCTGCGCCAATGGCAATAGAAAGAAATACAAAAGGGGTAGTTACCGATACTGCAGCAACTGCATTTCCACCTAATCTTCCTACCCAAAAAGCATCAATCAGCTGATAGGCAGCCTGTAGCAGCTGCAGTAGAATAATAGGTATGGTAAGTTTTAAAAGCGATTGGAGGATTGGCCCCTCTAACAAAGGGTTTCTATTTTCAATGGTTGTACTGGTCATTCCCGAAAATGATAATAAGTGCAAAAGCCAGTATAAACGAGCCAGCTTATAATAGTACAATCTACATCAAAAAGAGTTTGGATGAAAGGGATTTTATTTTATGTGCCAACTGATGTTTTAATTGAAAACACCAAAGGTTCTTTCATTAACATCTACCCCAACAACATGGCTGGGATAGATGTTGATAGTTATTTTTAAACTTGTCCCATCAATGGATCTGATATACTGTTCTTACCAGTTTCTACCCTTCCAGCATACTGATGGGCAAATGTGGCATTACCCTGTATGGTTAGGGTAAAATCGTACCAACCACCACTTTGTTTGGCAGGCACAAGCAGTTGCGAGCTTTTACCTTTTTTAAGGGCGATGGTTTTGGTAACATTGCCATAAGCATTGTCCTTAAGCTCAACTTTTAGGTCGCGGTTTGCAAAAAGATTGACCAACACATTTCCTGTAGCCATTTTAATATTCAACAGTTCTGGTGACACCTTGATGTTCAGACCTGAAACTTGTTTATCTCCCTTAAAAGATCTGAAAAAACCATTTGCACCATAACATGCTAACAGGTAATGATCAGCCACAAAATCTGCCAGCGACCATTGATAACTGATCTGATCTCCTGGTACTACACAGAAATTCCATTGGTTCATCTTCACCTCTTCGCTTTTCCCTAGTTTATCCAATCTGAATGGTCCTGGCGCATATACCTGAAAAGCACCCGCTACACTTCTACTGCCAAACAATGTTTTTCCCGCAGCAAAATGCATTTCCAGTTCGCCATTGGCCAATTGTACCAAGTTAACCTCATGTTGGTAAGGCAAGGCATTGGCTAATTTTGTACCTGGCTCCTGACTAGGAAGTAGCTCTCTTAACCTACCCGTTTTATTGGCTTGTGCCAATTGCTGTTCGCTAATTGCATTGAAATTTCCAGGCAGTGGTTTAAAACGTGCAGCATAGATACTCTCTATAAACTTGTTCCTTTCTAATGGTTTAATCTTAACGGCCTGTTCATTGGCGGGTCTAAATGCAGAAGTCAGGTCTCCGCACACTTCTCTTCTCCAAGCACTGATATTGGTTTCCTTTACGATCTTACCTGTTTTAGCAGCTATAAAATGTTCTAAAAACTGTAAACAAGAAGTATGGTCAAAGATCTGCGAATTTACATAACCACCCTTGGTCCATGGCGAGGCAATTACCATGGGCACCCTAAACCCAAGCCCGATAGGACTGTCTTTGCCCTCTTCTTGTTGGTCCTTTGGATCTAAACCAGCAAATTCTGTTGCCGTATTGATACCTGCCGAAGTTTTTCCAGTATAAGGCCTTTTACTGTGAGGAGGTACAAAAGGTGATTGATGGTCGAAATAGCCATCACTCTCATCATAGGTCAACACAAAAATCGTTTTTTTCCATATTTCCTCGTTCTTAGTCAGGATATCCAATATTTCAGAGATATACCATGCACCATGCCATGGTGATCCAGGATGATCGGAGAAGCGACATGGTGCAACCAACCAAGAGACCATGGGCAGCTTTCCATTTTCTACATCGGCCCTGAACTGGTAAAGCACATCACCTTTGGGCACCACCATTTGTCTCTTTACTCCTGCATCATCATAGTCCATATATGCTACCTTATGGTAATCAGGATCTGCGATATTGGTTACAAAAGCTTTTTTGTGGATGTTCTTCTGAAATTCACTTAAGGCATCAAAACCCTGTTCGTTCCAAGTCTCGATGGCTTCCTGTGCTTTGGCCAAAGCTTCCTTTTTTGCCATAAGCGATTTTTGTTCCTGCTCATCTTTGGGCAATTTGGCTTCCAGATGATTGATCTCTTGAGGAAGGTCTGCCAACTGTTTACGTACAAAGGCCACATGTGCAGGGTGAAACCTTACATTGTACTGTTTAAAAAACTCTAAGCTATTGTCGGTAAAATTGGCCAACCAATCATCTTCCTCATCCTTAAAGCCCACCGGAAGGCTCAGTTCGTTCTGGTACACCTTCCAAGAGATCTGCGCTTCTTCCAATCGTTCAGGATAGGTTTTCCAACCCACATTCTTATAATCGATCTGACCATTAAAAACATGTGGCAAAGACGTTTCCTGATATGGTTCTTCTCTTACCGCACCAGACCAGAACGAGGTCCGGTTAGAGCTGGTACCTGTCAATGTAGAACAGAAATGTTGGTCACAAATGGTAAAGGCATCGGCCAATGCATAGTAGAAAGGGATATCTTTTCGATCAAAATAACCCATGGTCAATGGCATATGTTCATAGGCCCTACCGGCTTTTTTGGCCTCTAACCAAGTATCCATCTTGCCCTTGTTCCTCGCAGCTACCATATCGGTCCAAGAATGGGGAAGCGAGCCCATCCAAGTGATCTTCGAATTTTTGATGTCTAACCTAAAAGGTGCATAGGTCTGTCCTTGTTTATTGGTCTGGAACCAGATGGGATTTCCATTTTCCTGTTTCAGTACCCTTGGATCATTAAATCCCCGTACCCCTTTCAAAGTGCCATAGGCATGGTCGAAAGAACGGTTCTCTTGCATCAGGAAAACCACATGTTCAGCATCCTTATAACTACTACCTGGGGCCGGTTCAATAGACATGGCCTTTAACAGCGAAGGTGGGATCACATTGGCCACAGTTATTAGCCCAGCAAACAAACTTGTCTTTTTTAAAAAATCTCTTCTAGAATCCATTATACTTTAAATATAAAAAAGGGCCATTTAATTGAAATGGCCCCGTTTGATTGTTGATATTATTTAACCCACCAAGTTGCTTGGTTGATCTGGTCATTATTGGCTCCAAACTGACTAGCAATGGCCTTGTTCACATTTGTTGCATTGTTGTTGTATTCTGCCTGCGGGTAGATCCACCTGAAAGGGATACTTACTCCTGCTGGTCTGCGGAACGAAGGATAACCGGTACGCAGGTTAGTAAAAAACGCTGACCATCCATTTTGGAAATAGGTTTGTAGGTATTTTTGAGTGGTGATCAGTTCTATTTTCTGCTCATTACCAATTGCCTGATCAAAATTATTGAGCGGTTTACCTAAATAATTGGTTGCCGCTGTTTCATTTACATAGGCAGAAAGGCTGGCCACATTGTTTTCATAAAATTTGAAATTGGCCTTTACCCCACTCTCATATAGATTTTTCGCATCGGCGGTAATCCATCCCTTCACCGCAGCCTCTGCCAAAATCAGTTGCTGTTCTGCATAACCAATCAATACCCTTGGCTCATTTACCGGATCGGCATAATAACGTTCGTGTACCTTTGATACTCTTCCGGCAACAGCTTTAACGTTGGTTTCTGCGTAAGGTGCTGCAGGGTCTCCACCTTCATAAGAAGAGAAATCAGAAATAGGCTTACCTGCTTCCTTACCCAACCTGGTCTGTGTACAGAAAAGGAAAAGACGAGGATCTTCACGTTCCTTTAGGCGCTCTACAAAAGTCATGTCCATGTACATGCCCGAACCAAAACTGCTCGAGTTGAACTCTGGATACCTGTTGTTCTGCTGGTTAAGGAAAACAAGTCTGGCACTTTCATCCTTTGCAAATAAAGGCTCAGATGCGTAGATGGTAGCAAACTGGTTAACGATATCCAGGTCAGCTTCGCCAGTCTTTTTAGATAGGGTAAGCAAGATCTTTAAACGCAGCGCATTTACCGCTTTACGCCAGTTTTGTACCGAACCTCCGAAGATGATATCTCCTACAATAATGGTATTTTGTCCTTTTAAGATGGTATTGGCTTCGTTCAGTTCGGTCAATATTCCTTTAAAAACAGCTTTTTGTGTATCGTAAGCTGGGGTAAATATTGGATTTGCACTCTCTCCTTTTAAAGCCTCACTGTAAGGGATATCTCCAAAAGTAAGTGTAAGGTTATAAAAATAGTAGGCCCTAAAAAACTTGGCCAGTGCAGTATAGGCCTTAAGGTCTAGCTTGGTTGCTTCTTGATCCATCTTGGTCACAATACGCAGGTTATTGAAAGGATCGAAACTAGACCTGTTCCATTTGTAGTACTGTTCTAGGTTTTCACCATCACTCTGTACCAACATCTTATTGGCATATAATGGACCTGTTCCACCAAACTCTTGGAAAGCTGTCCACTCGATTTTGGTCAATAGCAATTGTGGGTGCGTTTCTTGTGGTCTATTGGGATCTTTATTGAGTGCTTCGAGGTCTTTTTTACAAGAAACGGTAAATAGGCACACCACCATTAAGCATATATTGAATATCTTTTTCATGTCTTTTGTTGTAAACGATTAAAACTTAAGGTTAATTGAACAGCCCAAATACCTTGACGAAGGATCCTGCAGATCAGAATCGGTACCAAAATCTGGATCTAGGTAAGGCATTTTTTTCCACATGGCCAAGTTGTAGCCATACAAGCTGAAATCTAATGCTTTTACTTTACCCATCTTAACGATCTTGGTAAGGTCGTATCCTATAGAAACCCTACGTAACTTTACAAAAGAGCGGTCGAAGGTATTGGCAAACTTTTCGTTTTCTGCCTCGGTTACCCTAGCTCTATAAGGATACTGTTGGCTCCAGGTCTGCCAGCTCACCGCTTTGGTGTTTGGCGCATAGGTACGGGTATCGGTAACTACGTTTCCATTAATGTCGCGGGTAAGGCTACCACCAGTAACCACTACGCCAGTTGGAACGTAAACAGGTTTACCTGCTGCATATTCTGCATCTCTGTATTCCGTAGAGGCAGGGTGTTTTCCTCCCCACCACATTTTCTCTATGGTAGTCGAGTTCATCAAACCACCCCATGCACCATCGATATCAACATTGATTACAAAATCTTTGATTTTGAACCTGTTCTGGAAACCAAATCTCCAAGTAGGATCAAGGTTTCCAACTTTTCGCTGAAATGGATCTCTGATCGGCAGGCCACTGTTGGCATCAAGGATAAGTTCGCCTTTGGCATTTTTTTCCCAAACCGTACTGTAATAGCTGTCTGCCCTATCGCCAACAACCAAGTTGCCGAATTTGGCATTGCCATTATAGATCTCTTTCAGTTTACGGATAGACGACGACCAGTTCAGGTTCAGATCCCAGTTAAAATTACGACCAACAACAGGTTTGATGCCCAACACCACCTCGTAACCATTGGTCTGGTATTTATTACCATTAACCTTACGGGTAGTAAAACCAGATGCCTGCGAAACGTTCAGGTCAATGATCTGGTTCTCATCAATGATATTGTAATAGGTCAGATCTAAACTTAACCTGTTCTTGAAAAAGGCAGAAGAAAAGCCCAGTTCATAAGAAGTCGATTTTTCTGGATTGATCAATGGGTTTACCAAACCACTTCCGTAACCTACAGATGGTGTACTGCCATAAGTTACATCTTTAGTATACACTGATTGGATACTATAAGGAGCCAAATCGTTAGATACTTGTGCCCATGAAGCATTCAACTTCATAAAATCAACCGCCTTTGGCATCTTTAGGTACTGCGATAAAATGGTACTGATCGATGCAGAAGGATAGAAATAAGAGTTCGAAACAGAAGGCAGTGTAGAAGACCAGTCGTTACGTGCCGTTACATTAAGGTATACCGCATTGAAAAGGTCGATATTCGCTGAACCATACACCCCTTGAATCTCTTTCTTTTCTAGATAGTTGCTGGCCTGAACCGGTCCTTGGGTATTATTTAAACTATAGATAAAAGGTACGATGATACCATCTGTACTTTGATATTGCTGTCTGTAGTTTCGGGCAAACTTAGATGCTCCAGCATTGATGGTCAACCCTACCTTACTGCTCAATTCCTTGGTATAGGTAGCAAGAAAATCAGCATCGAAATTGGTCTGGTTAGAGTTCCAGTCCTTATAATCGCCATTTCTCGAATCGCCATAGTTCATGTACGATTTCGGGCTCTGCATATCTTCAAACAAACTTGTATTTCTTAGGTTTGCTCTTGCTTGTAAGGTCAATCCAGGACTTACCGTCCATGCCAAGCGCATCAAACCATCAATGGTGTTTTTGTCGTGTACCTGATTAAGCTCATAGGCTGCAAAATAAGGATTGTTGTACCAAGCATAGTTATAGTTTGCTTGTCTGTAACCTATTGCACCCGGAACATACATGTGTTCTTTGAGTTCTTTTCCGTTCACATCGTCTCCCATCCAGATCAAGATGGTATACATGTGGTTTTTAGGCCCATAACCATAACGTGGGAAATTTGGAGAATAGACTTTGTTGTAAGAAAGACTGGCTTCTGCTACCAGATTTTTGGTCAGGTTATAGTTTCCACTAAAGTTAAGTCCTCCTGTTGATAGGGAAGTATTTGGCACCTGTCCTCTTTGATAAGCATATTTTCCTGAGAAGTAAAGTTGTGCTTTTTCACTTTTATAGGCCATAGACATATGGTTGTCTGTTACTATTCCAGTACCCAGAAAATCGTTTAGGTTGTCATGACGCACCCAGTCGGTAGGCACCCTTTCATATCTTGATTTATCGTTATAGATGGTTCCACTTACGTCTCCCCACCATGGGATAATCGTACCTGTCTGTTTATCCCTGATCGGACTGTTCCATTGTCTTACCTTTATGCCAGTTCCGAATTTCGGGCCCCAGATCATATCGCCATCGGAGATACCACCATCGGCTCCATCCCAGAACTCATATTTGCCCTCAGATCCATTGCCATACTCGGTCTGTGTTTTAGGGAAAACCGTAAAACCTGCAGTAACCATGGTATTGGCACCCACATTAACTTCCAGGCCATCGGCCTTCGCTCTTTTGGTGGTAAGAATGATCGCACCGTTTTTACCTCTTGAACCATAAAGTGCAGAAGCTGTTACGCCCTTTAATACGTTGATGTTCTCGATATCTGTTGAAGAAACATCATAAAGGTTACTTTCTACCGGAATACCATCGATCACCAACAATGGTGTTTTTCCCCTCAATGTGATCTGTGGGCTCTGGAATATACCTGTTGGGTTGTTCACACTCAAACCTGCCACCTGACCGCTCAAGGCGTTGCCAAGGTTCATGGTCTTTGATTTATCCAATACCTCTGTATTTACTTCTTGGGTAGCATAACCCAGCTTCCTTTTTTGTTGTTTGATCCCGATAGCGGTAACTACCACTTCACCTAATACAGATTCCTGTATCTCTAAGGTTACCTCTATCTGGGTTTTAGATCCAACAGTAATTTCTTGTGGTCGGTATCCAACCAATGAGAATACCAAAATGTCGGTAGGTTGTACTTTAAGCGTAAACTTTCCATCGCCATTTGAAGACACTCCTTTTCTAGTGCCTTTAACCATGATACTAACCCCAGGCAGCGGTTGCCCTCCTACATCCTTGATTGTACCTGCAATGGACAGTTCTTCACCAGTTTTTAAAACCGGAGTCTGACCCTTCGTAACCGCAAATGCGTTTACGGTTCCCATAAATGGGATAAACAGTAGCATGAGGCCACTGAGCGCTTTTCTGAACTTCATATAATTTCGTTTTCGGTATGCAATTTTAGCCTGCCGAAATGAACTTAAAACCAAATTCAAATTAAGTAATCATAAGAAAAGCCGTCCAAAAGTTATCAAATTGTTAAAACCCATACCACATGGCCGATAAGTGAAAGATTTACACTTTTCTCTTCGCTCTCTACAAAGATTTATCAATATTTTAGATTAAATTGTTTTGTTTAACTCAAACAAAACAGCAATTAAGTAATTATATTTAAAAAATAAATTTTCATCTAATGGGCTACATTAAGCCAATATTACAGCTGGTCTGCTTATCTCTTGTGTTTTATGCTACATCTTTTGCACAATCAATTCATGTAATTAGTCATCCAGATTTAAAATCCTTGCCCAATTCGAATATCTTTTTGAATGGAAAGGCTATTGGAACTACTGATAATCAAGGAATATTTACCAATACAGTGAAAACTGGCGAAATTATGATTTCCTATTTGGGTTATATCACGCAAACCTTTCCAACTCCAAAAAGAGATACCACCATCCTATTGCTTCCCGCTTCTATTTTACTTACAGCAGTCATTGTCAGCCCACCTAAAGAGAAGATCATGGGTTATTTCGGGAAATGGGGAAATGGAGTGATACATGGCATTCCAGATTTTAATTCGTCCATTGTAAATAGTGTTACAATCTCTAAAACTGCTACGTTAAAATCATTTTTATTCTATATTCCCAACTACCCCACAAGTCAGGTCAATGTTCCTTTCGAGTTTGTCATTTTCAAAGAAATTGATGGAAAATATACCAACATCCCCATTATTTCTCCTATAAGGATAGAACAATATGGGTTTTTATGGAATAGTTACGCCTTAGAACCTTTTAACATCTCGCTCGAACCTGGCAATTATCTATTTGGAATGAGATGGATAAAAAGTGCTGTAAACGAAAACAAGAAAAACAGACATATACGTCAATCGCTTGGCGCTATAAACAAAGGCAATACAGAAGTAAGCAGCTATAGATCTACGCCCGACAAAGGCTGGCAATTGTTAGCATCTAGTAAAGATGGCATTACAACCTATAGCATAGCCTTGTTGGGCTTAATTATAGCTAAATAACTATCCAGAAAAACACAACTTGATCACCTTAAAGCATTCCATCATTTCTTTTGTCTAATTGACCGTAATCTGGCCCCTTTTATTTTCCAAAGGCTTGCCATCTATCTTCATAAAGTAAGTATAGATACCCGCAGGTAATTTTTTTGCAGCAAATTCCTTGTAGTTACCAAACTCAGCTTTCCAATCGTCTTGATAATCGATATTGTTATAAACAATGGCATTTTTACTGTTATAAACGGTCAGGGTTTTTAGCTCAGCTTCAGAATTCGGGATCCTCAATAATTCTCCTTTGGTTCTATCTAGGTTAAGTTTTCCATAAAATGGAGGAGCCGGGATTCCAGGAAGATACTTGAGGTCTGTACCTTTGATCTCTACAGCTCCATTTTTACCTATCTCTTTGCCATAGATTTTGATTGCCTGCTCCTTACTCAAAATGCTTACACTTTCTGCATTGGCCACACCATGAAGCGTAGCATTATCCTTCACTGCTTCACCATTGATTACAATGTACCTTTTATCAACCTCTACAGTTATATATTTTTCTCCATTGTGTTTATAGACATTCCTAGGGTAGAAATTGGCTGGGGTACCAGATTTAACGATCGGTGGCGGAAACTTCACTTGATCCGTTTTTGCTACCAATGGCTCGTTTAACCAATTGATATTTTTACCCGTAATTTCTACTGCTCCAAATGCAGCTTCTTTTCCGTATTTCCTTGTAGCTGCTTCAGCATTGAGGTGTACAATATTTTGTGCATTGGTTACGCCATAGAAAGTGCTCAAGTCTGTTACTTTTTTTCCATTTACTAAAATGTATCTTTTTTCTACATTGTGGGTCTTGCCATATTGACGTTCGGTAGACAGCACAGGAAAGAAACTTTTCATCAACGGCTTCTTGGCAGGACGTATTTTGGTTTCTGCCCCATCTTTCTTCGTCACTATTGTACTTACCTGTGGGGGAAGTGCCTGTTGGGGATCCTGAAAATCTATAATAACAACTGTTGTTCCTTTCTCAACACTATTTTTAGTAGATGCCATGGCCGAAGTACATAACATGGCACCACCCAATGGTAGTACGCATAGCCACCCTAGCCTATCCCAGGTGGTGGTTCTTTTTTTGTTCAATATCTTCATTTTCGTTTTAATATAATGGTTTAATTTTTTCTGTCATTACAATAAGTTTTTCCATATCAATCCATTGCCTGCTATCACTACATTATTTGGTTTTCTTTTCGCTTACTTAATAAAGATATAACTATTTTATTAGTTAACAAATTATTTTAATAATTAATTGAGCATGTGGCTTAACGAAACAGGGTAAAGTTAAATAGTGTTAAATGCGAGCTTGCAGCGATAACCTTTTTCACAAATCCCCTATTTTAGAGGCATGAAAAGAAGTCTTTTGTTGATTGCAACCCTCCAATTCCTATTTGTCTTTGCAAATGCACAATCCACCCTATCTGGTCTGGTCAAAGACAGCAATGGCAAAGAAATCCCTTATGTGAACATTGGAATCAAAAACAGCAAAACTGGAACCGTAAGTACCATTGATGGAAAATTCAGCATTTCTATCCCAGATTCTCTTTTGAGGGATTCACTTACCTTTTCCAGCGTTGGTTTCAATGAAAAAAGCTTCTTGATTGCTCAACTTATGGCCAATAAGGACCTAACGGTAACCTTAAATGAAAAGGTAACAACATTAGCAGAAGTCAAAATCAGTAACATTAAACGCAAACAGTACAAACTTGGCATTACAGGTCGTACACCTATGCTTTCCATTCCTTCGCGAAGCTATCAAAAGACCGACATCATCGAACAAGCTAGGCTCATTCATTTGAAAAAGCCCTCAAAACTGATCAATGCCAATATCTTTGTCCTCTCCGAATCAATGAAAGAGGTAAACATACGCCTAAACTTCTATGCTGTTGAAAACGGGATGCCAGGAAAACGATTGGTAGAAAAAGCGATCATCAAAAAGGCAAACCTTCAAAAGGGTTGGTTCACCATAGACCTACAGGACGAAGACATCTATCTTGACCAGGATTTTGTCGTTGCTTTCGAATACCTACCAAGCGAACAAAGTGCAATCTCTTTCGCCGCAAAATTGGGAGCGGCCGATAGTTTCTTGCGAAGCAACAGTCAAGGCATTTGGCGAAAAAATTCGGTAGGTGGTTGCAGCATCTATATCACGGCCGAGCAATAACAAGCCCACCATTTAAAAAATATTTGATTTAAAGGTTGTCCATTATGGATGACCTTTTTTATTTGGACATCAATTGTATCAACCTTAACCATCATATTAAATTACCAATATCCAACCGACCAAATAAAGGTACTCGTAGTAATTTCTAATCTGGTTTCTTATATTCGTATTTTAGTTTTATCCTTTGAAAAACATTCTTACAGCCGCTCTTTTTTGCATCCTCACTTACATTACCGCAACTGCACAGGTACCCAAAGACCCTATTCAAAAAGGCAAAACCTTAGATTCTCTACGTAATGTTTACCGTTTCAATCGCGAGCAAAGGAAAGATATAGAAGACAAGCTCCTCAAACAATTTCATCAAACCAATGATAAAGAGTTACAGGCATTTGTTGAAGTGCTCAAATCTTGGGTACGGATGAAACCAGATTCGCCATCGGTAGAAAAATTCAGAAATGAGATTGATACAAAATACAATGCATTTCCTAATATAAAGGCAAGAGCCTATCAGATATTGGGCTATCATTATTTTATTGGAGACATCAACTACGAAAAAGCTTTCGATGCCTATCTTCAACTGGAAAAGCTACTTGAACGCTACGGCCCAGTAGTGATCACTGATTATGCAAACTACTGTAGCGAGATTGCATCGGCCTACTACAAGTTCAAAAACTATAAAAAGGCTGTTGAACTTGCCAAAAGAGGCGTTAACTATGCCAACGACAAGTGGGATTTTTACAATACAATAGGTTTGTGCTATGGAGAACTGTCACAACCAGATTCAGCTGTCTATTATTTAAAAAAAGCCGTAGGTGAGGCCATTGAAAAGAAAAAACCAGATATCTATCGCAGCATATCTTTGGGCAATATAGGCTACAGTTATTATAAACAGCAAAAATTCCAACTGGCCAAGCCCTTGTTAACTGTCGACCTAAAAGGCGCACTTCGCATAGATGATAAAGGCCTGGCCGTTGGGGCAGCCATCCCATTGGCCGACATTTACCTGTCTGAAAAAAAATGGAAGGCTGCAGACAGCCTGCTTGGCATGGCAAGAACTTATATTGCCCAGAGTAAACAGCCAGAAAGGCTCGAACGATTTTTCCCTATCCGTAGCAGGTATTACCAGCTTCAAGGCAAGCCCCAACTTGCACTGGCTTACCGAGACTCTTCTATTGCCGCCATCAAACGCAACGACTCGATCTTCAATAACCTACTGGTAATGCGGGTACAGCAACGTACGGACATGGAAAAACTGGCTGAAGAAAAAAGCAAGCTCGAAAACTACAGAAAGATTTCCCAAATTCGCCTATGGGCAGTATCCATCATCTTTATACTCACTGCCATAGGAACTTTGATAGTAATGAGATACAGAAGCCGCTTGGAGAAAAACAAAAAACACATAGAAGAACTGAATCGTTTATTGGCTCTTCGGCAGCAGCTTAGTGCAGATATGCACGATGATATTGGTAGCACCCTTAGCAGTATATCGTTATACACCCACTCCTTACTGATGCAACCACAGGCACAGGCGCAACAGCTCATTTTGGAAAAAATCAAACAGAGTGCCCAAAATGTACAAGAGAGTGTAAGTGATATCATTTGGAGCGTCAATCCCCACATGGATATGATGGCACAGGTGGTGGCGCGTATGCGTGCCTTTGGTGCCGATATGACAGAACATGCCGGGATAGCTTTTGTATTCGATTTTGACGAGTCGGTCACAAAAATTACTGTAGAAATGTCTGCACGGAGAAACCTTTACCTGATATACAAGGAAGCCATTAACAATGCGGTAAAATACAGTGCCTGTAAACAAATAAAGGTAACATTGACCAGTAGCAACAACCAATTTAGGATGGAAATTGCCGATAATGGTATGGGATTTGAAATCGGAAAACAACACACAGGAAATGGATTACAGAATATGCAACGCAGGGCCGATGAAATCAATGGGACCTTGGACATTGTTAGTACCCCACTAAACGGGACAACCCTTACCCTTAGTTTCGCCCTCAGTTACGATAGCGAACATTAGCTATTGTAGGCCGTTTGAATAATACTAAATTTGCTCGTTCAACAAGTAACCAAAGCAAAGGCCAATTGCCCACAGTAGCCCTAAATGGCAGAAAAGCACAAAACAGAGTGAAGAAAAGAATTATCATATTTGATGACGACCCAACCAGAAGAGACAGTCTTTCTATGCTCTTGAACATGTGCCATGATATGGAATGTGTGGCCACCTTTGAGAATGCACTTCACGCAGCCAAACAGATCAAACTGACCAACCCAGATATGGTATTGATGGACATGGATATGCCTAAAGCGAATGGCATAAGCGGAACCCGAGAAATCAAAGCACATTTCCCTCACCTACCCATCATCATACAAACCGTTTTAGACGACAACCAGAATATCTTTGAGGCCATAAAAGCTGGGGCAAATGGTTATATCTTAAAAACAACCCCTCCTGAAAAACTCCTGGCACAACTTCGCGAAGCACTGGAAGGTGGAGCACCTATGACCAGTACTGTTGCCATTAAGGTACTACAGTTTTTTAGAGATGAACCTAGCTCAGCAGATTATAGCTTGAGCGAACGCGAAAAAAGCATCCTCAAGTTACTTGTTGATGGCCATAGCTATAAAATGATAGCCGATAAGAGCAACATTTCTTATTTTACGGTCTGCAACCACATCAAAAAGATATACGAAAAACTTCATGTAAACAGCGCTACAGAAGCTGTCCGTTTGGCCATACAACAACGCTTGGTCAATCCTTTCTAAAACCAACCCGCACAGCGCCAATAATGGCCAGCTAAATAATATTAATTGTTTTCTGTAGCAATTTACAATTGCTGAAAACGTTGATCTTTCGCAATTGATCCTATTAAAATAGCTAGAATTCGCTATTGCCCGCCAGCCGTATTTATTTCTTTTTTGCAATTGATAAACCAACTGTTTCATACACATGAAAAAAACAATCAATTTCATTCTCTTGCTCTTCGTAATGCAGGCTACTACAGCATTTGCACAAGTTGCCGATAGCATTAAAACTAACAACAGACAGATGTCTGTACAGATCCTGGCCGGTAGTCAAGGCTTTGGTGCCAATTTCAGGTATGTACTGAACAAAACCATTGCGCTTAGATTTGGTGGCAGCTATGGCAAGGCGGGGATTGACGACAAGATCAATATTGCCGCATTTAATTCCAAGAACAGGTTCTCTGGAAAAATTGGTACTGTACATGCCCTGGTAGAACTCATGCCTCAAAAATTCTTTCGGGTAGTAGCAGGTGCAGCCTACCTTTCTAATGCACAGGTAGCCGTTTATTTCGAGCCAAAAGATAGCTATTCTTTTGAAGGGATTACGTTAACCCCAGAGGAAATTGGCTCGTTGGAATTTCAGATGGACTGGGGCAAGGTAGCGCCCTATTTAGGTTTAGGTATAGGCAGAGGCATTCCAAAAAAGAGATTCAATGTCAATGTTGATTTAGGCGCCTACTATCTTTCTGGACCAAAGGTTACCGCAATAGGCACCAAATTGCTCACCAATAACGATTCCAATGCAGCAATCATCCAAAACAACATGAAATCCTACCGCTTTATTCCAGTAGCGCAATTGAACTTTAATTTTAAATTCTAACCATACGCCCAATGAAATTCCTATTCAAAAAAACAGCTATTGCATTAGTTCTTGTCACCACCCTCTTGGGTGGCTGTAAAAACCCTGCAGAAGATATCAAGATTACGGTAAACACCGATATCTTTAAATCGCCTATGCTCTTTCAGTTTGTAAATGAGAAAAATGGTAGCGAAGGCCCTAAAGATTTTAGTGTAGAAATTAAAGGACCGAATGCAGATCTGGTACGTACCCCTTCGGGTGGAAAAATATTTAAGGCAAGTGCTGGTCTTTTAAACCTGATGTTAGACCGAACTGCCAACCCTACACCAAATAATCCAGTAAGGTTTACCATTACTGCAACTGTAGCAGGTTTTGCCCCTACCTTTCAGCATGTGGAGATTACCAGTGCTACCGACCCGAGGTTATACAAGATAGCCATGGTAGAATATGCCAATCCGGCAATTGGTAATGGAACAGTGCTTGCTACAAAAGCAATCAGTAATGGAACTGCCAATAGCGAACTTAACTTTACTACAGTTACCAATGCAGACTTAGCCCAAAAAGCAGAAATCACTATTCCTTCTGGAACAGGCTTTTTAGATGAAGCTGGCCAACCCTTAAGTGGTGCCCAGTTAGAAGCGCGTATTGTGTATACAGGTACAGCAGTCAACGGAAAATCACCTGTACCAACAGGTGGCAATATTGTCAAAAACGTAATTGGCGCAAATGGCCAACCCATCACTGAAGACTTGTTTTTTTATCCAGCTGGAGTAGTAACGATAGATATGTTTGCAGGAACAAAAGAAGTTAAAGGCTTTACCAAACCAGTGAATGTTGACATAGAAGTGAATAGCAACATGATCAACCTCAACACCAATCAACCCATTCAAGAGAATGAAACCATTCCGATGTGGAGCTTGAACCAAGCCACTGGGCAATGGAAAAGTGAGGGTGATGCCAAATTTGTAAAAAATACAGCTGGTAAATTGGTAGCCCGAATGCAGATCACACACTTATCATTATGGTCTCCTGCCTTTGTGGAACCTATACCTACTATGTTAATTAAAAGGGCAATATGTAATATGCAGGTTACTGTGAATAGGCCTACTGCAGATGTTAATCAAACTTTTACGGTTAACGGTAATTTCTTAGACAAATCCGTTGTTTTAGAAAAAGGAGAAAAAACCAAAACTATTTCATTGTCTGTATTTGGGAATTCTAGTGCTACTGTAACGGTATCACCTTTCCTTCTTCTTAGCTCACCATCAAGCTATGGAACCTTAACCAGCGCAACCTATTCTAATCCATGTGATCAGACTGTCACTTTCAACTATCCTCCTGCACCTGATGGTACGATCAAGGTGGATATGGATCTGCAATTCAAATGCAAGAACAAGGAGTTGCGTACAGGTGTAAATGCCATGATTACTGTTACGCCTCAGGGTGCTTCTTCAGATCAAGCTATGGTATATACATTGGTAAATGGCAAAGGTAGCGGTACTGTTGTAAATGGAGTAACTTATAACATTGTAGTGGCTATAGATGGAAAAAGCTATACTACCAAATTCACCGCAAGCAAACTAGATAGTCCATTGCCTACAATACCTGATTTTTCTGGAAATGTTATTTATGATAAGGAGAGCAATACCTTAAAAATTGTAGGACAGGTAAGCAAAGATTGTAACTAGGATATAAATCCAAGGTCTTATTAAAAGCCGGGCAAACCTTATTTAAATGTAAGGTTTGCCCGGCTTTTGCCATTTATCATTCTTCGAAAAAACCAACTGTGCATGTCTATTTAAATGCTTTATTTTAAATCTTCACAGTAGGGTAAATTACGCTTATCAAGAAAAATCCTTAGCGATGATTTTCATATACACTGGATGATTAGACTTATCGAACTTAATGTCGTGGCATTTGTTAAATGTTACAAAAGCCTTTAACGCTGCGCTAAACTTCTCGAGTATATCTTCGCTCAGCACAATGTCCTCAAAATGGATATTGTGTACCATCAGCACCTTATGCTTACGGTCGGCCTTGGCATCCATCCTGGCAATAAACGTTTCTCCTGCCAATACAGGAAGCGAAAAATAACCATATAACCGCTTAGGCGCAGGCACGAAACATTCGATCTGGTAATCAAACCCAAAGAAATCCCTTAACCTGTGACGGAAAACATTCAGTACATCAAAAGGAGAAAGAATAAAAACATCACCCGATAACTCAACATCTAGACGCTGATCTGCAAGTAGATACAGCTGACTTTTCACTCCTTCTACATTGATCCGTTTCACTTCACCTTCTTCCACCATTTTTTCGAGCTCAGACTTCACCAGATTTCCCTTTACCCTCCTTGCACGCCAAGCCATTTCCTTCACTGAGCAGATACCCAACGCCTTCAAAGTCCTCCTTACCATAAATCTGGCAAATTCTTTGGCTGTAGGCATGGTCAAATCAGTTTCTTGTGGCACCAAATTAAGGGGTACATCATAACGTTTATGGAACTTACTGTCTCGACTGATCATCAGCTTCCCTTCCAAATAAAGTTTTTCCAGTGCAACCTTGGCAGGTCTCCAGTCCCACCATCCTGTACTGGCTTCTACCCTATCGTTCTCAAAATCTCCAACCATCACTGCCCCATCACGTTCTACTTGGTCTAAGATCTGTTGCATGAGGTTAGCCATCGGTTTTTCTGGTGCTTTGCCTTGTAACCTAAAAGCTTCCTTTATGGGTAGTGAAAAACGAAAATCCCCCATGGGCAGATAACCCGCATCAGAAGTAAAATATTCAAATACCCTTCCCTCTTCGCAGAGTTCAGCCAACCAGCCTACCTCATAATCTGGAATCCTTGCAAACATTACATGGTGGTGTGCGCGTTCTACCACATAATTGGTATCGAGTTGTACAAAACCCAAATGATCGATCAGTTGATATACGGCTTCAATCCCCAGACCGAACTGGGCGGGCTTGGCAAGACCTGCCGCAGCTAGGATGATTCGTCTAGCCAGAGTTAAAGAAATTGTGATGGAATCCATTATACTATGCCATTTTTTGCACCAACCTGTATTTCTGAGGCTTATCATTAGTCCTTTCGATCAGTTTCCTTGCTTCTAGATCAAGTTTTACTGTTTCGCCATACCATTGTACCCCACCTTCAAAAGTATCTTTAACCTCTTGATAAAGGGCTTCCATCAGCTCCGTATGTGTCAGTTCTCCATGAGCCAAAATCGACAATAAAGCTGTTTTGATCTGCTCATATTTGGTTACTGCAATCTGCTTATTCTTTTTTAATGGATCAGGATGTAAGGTTTGGATAACAGCGGTTTTCATGTGATTAGGATAAATGAAAAGTAAAAATAACATTTATATGTGGCACTGGCTTTAGGTAATTGTCAACAGTGCTAAGCTCCAAAAACCAACTATCAAAAAGCTAGACTCTATAAAATACTATTTTTCCCTACAGGCACATTCATGGTGCTCATGGAGATAAGCAATAGATTCTAGGCACATTTCCTTAAGCACATCTATATTGACATCAGCAAGTTTTTTCACATAGATACATGCCTTGCTGATCTTATACTTTCCAAGCTCGTCCAACAATGGCCTACTCTTATCAGTTGGCGAATAGACGTACAAGGAGAATGCAGGTTTGCGAGGCGAAAAGCCTATCATTGGTGCGGTGCCACCATGACCGCTGGCATATTGATAAGTATATTTTCCAAAACCAATAATTGTATGGCCCCACATCTTGGCTTCAAATCCCGACCATTCGCTCATCAGCTCAACCAGTCGAAAACTGTCTGCCCTTTTTTGTTCATCGTCTACGTTTGCCAGAAAATCAGCTACACTGACTTCAGTTTCGGTCGTCTTATTCTGAGTTGCCATAGTTAATATTTTTTGAATAAATTTCAGTTATTCTCCTTCTAAGGCTAAGATAACGAAAACAGCAATGGATTAAAATGGAGCAACAAAAGATTTTTTTAGGATAGAGCCAAAGTTTAACTTCAGGCAAAAAGAAAGCGGGAGTAACCAAAGGCCACTCCCGCTCATCTAAATTAACGCTCTCGAAATATTAAACGCAACAATTGACAATATGTTTCATTCTATCAAAAAAAAATTAAGTGTCTTCATTATAACCTACTAGGTTAGACGTTATCCTTCGCAATTATACTCCAATCATCCGAACCATGACCTTTTGCAATCCAGTTATCCATTTCTGCTGCCACAGCAGGAAGAACGGTCAGTTTCACTCCACTCGCTTTTGCTGCACTCATCATTAACCCCGCATCTTTGCGTGCCATGTCCAGTTCCCACGAGGGTTTACTAAAATCCCCAGTTCTTAGCTTATCTAGCCTTGCAGGTGCTCCTGCCCCCGGATTCCAAGTGCTGAATAGCGCAGAAATATCCGCCGAATCAATGTCTAGAGCTTTTGCTAGGGCAAGTGCATCAGAAAGGCCAGCCGTCATCGATATCAAAAAGAGGTTACCAATCAGTTTTATACCTGCTGCCTTTCCCTCTTCTGGGCCAAAGTTGATCAGCTTTCCTGTCATTTTTGACAGTTCGGCCTCCACTCTTGCAATCACTTCCTGATCACCAGACACCAACATATTGCCACTAGCTTCCAGCGCGTTGGGCGGCCCCATAAATACTGGTGCATGTAGATAGGTAAAACCCTTAGTCTTCCAAGTGGCCGTTCTTTCAACAGCGCCCTCGGCAGAAGTAGTCGTATGATCAATAATGGTTACACCGGTTGAAAAGCCAGCAGAAGCTGCTTCTAGCACTTGGTCTACCGTAGCATCGTCTTTTAAGGTCAAATGTATCACATCGGCCCCTTTTACTGCGTCAATTATATTTTCAAATGCTTTTGCACCAGCTGTTTCAAGTGCCTGAGCCTTTGATGCGGTTCTGTTCCATACCTGCACCTGATTCCCCCTGCGGAGCATCGCTTTAACAAAATTTGCCCCTAAAAGGCCTGTTCCCAAAAATGCTTTCATAAACTGTTCTATTTATGTGATAAAGATAGCGAATGAACCATCGTTCTACAGCTAAAAAATAGATTTAAAATGACCTGACAAGACCTTAATTTAGTTCCAAACAGTTCCTGATCTAGTTTTAAGTATTTGCATTTTCAGAAAAACAGTTGCCATCGGCATCAAATTTAAGTATAGCCGAATGATCAGGCTTATTAGCGATTAAACGCAAAAAAGCCTCAAAATGCATAGAAATTTTTATCTTTGTACACTTAAAACCTAGCTCATGTCAGAACTTTCTCCTTGCCCTCTTTGTAAATCAGTTTATACCTACGAAATGGATTCCTTATTGGTATGCCCTGAATGTGGACACGAATGGAATGCCGAAGAGGAAAACACAACAGAACAAGGCTTTGTGGTAAAGGACGCTAATGGCAACATACTCCAAGATGGTGATTCGGTAATAACCATCAAAAACCTGCCCGTAAAAGGCGCTTCGCACAGCATCAAAGCCGGCACCAAAGTTAAAAATATCCGCTTGGTAGACAGCGACCACAACATTGATTGCAAAATTGATGGCTTCGGCGCAATGGCCCTTAAATCAGAATTTGTAAAGAAAGCTTAACACTTTCTTCAGCTGATCGATATACTTTTTTGCATCTCGATCAGCTCTATAGCATCCACTTTTGGGTCTCCAAAACGTCCTTCAATATCTTCAAAGGCAATGGAATGACCAGTTGGCACATAGCCATGGCGCTTATACCAATCGATCAGTTCTTCCCTTATACTGATCACGGTCAAAGTGATCCTATCGCAACCATGAGCCAAGGCAAAGTCTTCGGCAAAAGACAATAGCGCCTTACCAATCCCCTTACTTTGCGAAAGCGGGGAAACCGCAAACATGCCCAGGTATAGTGAAGTCGCCTTTATCTCTAAATAGACCGTACCCAAAATCTCTCCATCGCTATTGGTATATTTGATGATCGTTCCCTCTCCCTGAGTCAACATCGCTTTCAAAGTCATTTCATCGATCCGTAGCCCTCCCAGAATTTCCGCCTCGGTGGTCCAACCTCTTTTAGATTCCTCGCCACGATAGGCAGCATTAATGAGTACATTTAATTCCTTGACATCTTGCTCGCTTGCGGTTGTTATCATTCTATGCTAAATTAATGCGCAAAAATAAGCAAAGGAATTGGATGTATATCATATCAAACTAAGGTAGTGTGCAAGCTATATTTGCTATATTGTGCTAACTATTTGAATTAAGCCAATGACAGCAAACCTAACAGCAGCTGAACCTGATTTCGAACTCTACTTTTTGAGTGAAAGGGCCATTACCATACAGTTTGGGGATTCAATTTGCAAGACAACATTCGATAAACTTACCCAGTTAAACCGCCTCATTTACGAACACCCCTTTATTGGCTTAGAGACCACCTTAATGGCCTATACCACCCTCACGGTTTTTTATGAGCCTTTTCGGTTATTATCTTCCGAACTTGCGGGAAAAACATGTCTGGAAAAGCTTTCAAATTACATCCATACCCTTTACCAGACGATACCACATGGCACAAATGACGATGCCAAACTCATCGAAATCCCAGTTTGTTACCACCGTAGCTTTGGACTTGACTTGGAGGAAGTTGCCAGGCATGCTAAGTGCTCTACTGAACAAGTGATAGCTATGCACACTGAAGCTATTTATGCTGTTTACATGATCGGATTTTTACCTGGCTTTGCTTACCTAGGCGGCATGAACAGGCAATTAGCGACCCCCAGAAAACCCAGTCCCCGTCTCAGCGTACCCGTTGGCTCGGTTGGGATTGGCGGAGAACAAACGGGCATCTATCCCCTAACTAGCCCGGGTGGATGGCAGCTTATAGGTCGGACACCAATAACCATGTTCAATATTGAAAAAGACCAACCTTCACTCTTGCAACCCGGAAACAAAGTGGTCTTTAAACCTATAGCAATGGAAGAGTTTCATCATTTAGCGTCTACTTTTCCATGAAAATTACCATCATTAAGCCTGGTGCATTAACCAGCATACAAGATCAAGGCAGGTCAATGGGCAGGAAAGAGGGCGTGCCCACTTCGGGCGCAATGGACCAACTATCGGCGGCACTGGCCAATAGTGCTGTGGGTAATGACCGAGATTCGGCTGTTATCGAATTTACCTATGCCCATGCAAGTTTCAGGGCCGAAACTGATATCTTAATCGCCCATGCTGGATATGGCGCTGTTTTGGAAGTAAATGGAAAAGACATACCTCCCCGCAGACCCGTTTTTATTTTGGCAGGTACTGTAGTGAGCTTAAAAGCTAGTGAAGTTGGCGTACGAAGTTATCTTGCCATAGCAGGCGGATGGCAAGTGCCAGCTGTATTAGGCAGCAAAAGTACCTACCTACCGGGCGGCTTTGGTGGATATCAGGGAAGATTGCTCAAAAAGGGTGATATGTTAGCGCATTGCCCAAAGCTGAGTGCCCCATCAAAAACGATCTTGGAAAAATTGAGTGGGGATCAACTGAACTATCCATCATGGGGAATTGCATTCCCTAAATTTGCACTTAGCAAGCACATCAGGATTGTGCCAGCACGTGAATTCACTTGGTTCGATTCTACTTCCATCCTCAATCTTTTAAGTTTGCCCTTTGCTTTAAGCAATCAATCCGATCGTATGGGCTTGCGTTTCGATGGACCAATAATGAACAGGGTACAGCAAAAAGAAATGCTGTCAACCGCAGTTACCATGGGCACCATTCAGGTAACTGGCTCGGGAGAGCTCATCATCTTGATGGCCGATGGCCAAACTACTGGCGGCTACCCAAGAATAGCACAGGTTGCCGCTATCGATTTACCGCAGTGTGCTCAACTTAGGCCAAACCGACAGGTATTTTTTAAGGAAATTAGTCAGGAAGTTGCTGAAAAGCTTTATCTTGAACAGGAGAATTATTTGAGGCAATTACAGGCAACCATAGTACATCAACTTTATAAGCAATGATAAAAAGTATCGACCTCAACTGTGACTTAGGGGAATCGGTTGCCGGCATTCCAATGCCAAACGATGCGCAGCTCATGGACTATGTTTCATCGGTTAACATTGCCTGCGGATTCCATGCTGGAGATGCCACAACCATGGCCGAAACGGTAAAGATTGCAGTAGCAAAGCAGGTAAAAATTGGTGCCCATCCTAGTTTCCCTGATCTGCAGAATTTTGGACGCAAGGAAATGAACCTACCTGCAAAAGAGGTATACGACATTGTTCTTTATCAAATTGGGGCTTTAAGCGGATTTGTAAAGGCTGCAGGAACGAAATTGCACCATGTTAAGCCCCATGGGGCACTCTATAATATGGCAGCAAAAGATAGCCAATTGGCAGAAGCAATTGCCCAAGCGATATTCGATTTTGACCCTACCTTAATTTTATATGGCCTATCTGGAAGTAAAGTGATAACAGCTGCACATCAAATCGGCCTTAAATCTGCCGCTGAAGTATTTGCAGACCGTACCTATCAAAACGATGGCACACTCACTCCCCGCAATCAAGAGAACGCACTGATCACCGACAGTAAACTTGCACTTGCCCAAGTGCTTGCTATGGTAAGGGAACAACAGGTAGTTACATTAGACCGTAAAAAAATCAATATTCAGGCGGAGACTGTCTGTATCCATGGTGATGGGCCACATGCCCTTGCATTTGCCAAAATGATTTTTGAATCTTTAACAGCCGATGGTATAACCTTAAACTTACCCTAAATGAAGAAAAAGTACAATTGGAGTGTACTCATTGGTGCTGCTTTTTTAATGGCATCATCGGCCATTGGACCAGGGTTTTTAACGCAGACCGCAGTTTTTACCGAGCAGTTGGGTGCGAGTTTTGCCTTTGTGATCCTCTTGTCCATCATACTCGATGCCGTTGCACAGCTCAATATCTGGAGAATAATTGCGGTGGCCGATAAACCAGCACAAGATATCGCCAACAAGGTTTTTCCAGGCGCAGGGTACTTCCTTTCATTTTTGGTTTTTCTAGGTGGCTTAGCCTTCAATATAGGGAACATTGCGGGTGCCGGACTAGGGCTGAACGTGCTTTTTGGAATAAGTGTTGCCCAAGGCGCCATGATCAGTGCAATCATCGCAATCGGCATTTTTGTATACAGAGAAGCTGGAAAAGCCATGGATGCATTTGCCAAAACGATGGGGCTGTTAAAAATAGGGCTGGCCTTATTTATTGCCTATGTGAGCGACCCTCCTATTATGGAAGCCGTGGTGAGGTCGGTAAACCCCACACAATTTAGTTTTAGTGCAGTGCTAACTATTGTTGGAGGTACTGTTGGCGGTTACATCACCTTTTCGGGGGCACATCGATTGCTAGATGCCAGACAGACCGGAATTGCCAATCTTCCCGCGGTAAACAAAGGTGCACTCAGTGCCATTGGCCTCGCCTCAGTAATGCGGCTGCTGCTCTTTATCGCTGCGCTAGGTGTAGTGAGTAAGGGCCATAGTTTAAACCCCGATAACCCGGCAGCCTCTGTTTTTCAATTGGCAAGCGGACAATTTGGCTATAAGGTATTTGGTTTGGTGATTTGGGCCGCCGGAATTTCTTCAGTTGTAGGTTCAGCCTATACCTCTATCTCCTTTATCAAAAGCTTCCATGCCAATATCCTTAAGCATACAAGGATAATTACCATCCTATTTATCCTCATCTCCTGTGCCATATTTATTGCGATCGGCAAGCCGGTGCAGATCTTATTGGCCGTAGGTGCCATCAATGGTTTGATCCTCCCCTTGGCATTGGGCATGATGTTGGTTGCCGCCTATCGATCAAACATCATATCAAGCTATAAACAACCTTTATGGCTTACCTTAACGGGAATAGGTGTGGTAGTAACGATGATCTGGATGGGCTACGGCACCATTATACAAATGTTTACGAGTTAATTCAATGAAGATGAAATCTCTTACAGCCACCTTTATGGCCCTGCTGATCTGCACAGGTGTATTTGCACAAAAAATCGAAACGGGTGTATCCTTAGCACTCGCCACCTTTCGTAGCGAGGTGGTCAGCAACATCCAATACCGATTGGATTTTAATATTCCGGCAAACAAAGAGCAAGACATCGAATCATTGCTCCAGCTCGAATTCGATCTCAGCAAGTTGCCTGAAGTGCTGCAGTTGGATTTTAAAGAAGATAAAAGCAAGCTCAAAAGCTTATGGGTAAACGGACAAGAAACGCCCATTGTTTTTGAAAATGAGCATATCTTGTTAGCTGGCAAAAACCTTAAAAAGGGAGGAAATCTGATCAAGATTGCTTTTATTGCAGGAAACGGATCACTCAACAGAAATAAGGAGTACTTGTATGCCCTTTTTGTACCCGCTAACGCCCGAACAGCCTTTCCTTGTTTCGACCAGCCCGACCTAAAGGCCCGTTTTGAGTTGAGCCTTACCGTTCCCAAAGGTTGGAAGGTACTTGCAAATGGGAAGTTAAAGGATTCCCTAGTGCATACCAGCACTGTCAAATATCAGTTTACCAATTCAGACAAGATTTCTACCTACCTGTTCTCTTTCTGCGCCGGAAAATTTGATCAGGCAAAAAGGATGGGCAAACAGCCCATGGAGCTGCTTTACCGTGAAACCGATCCACAAAAAATAAAGTCGAGCGTCGACTCCATCTTCAAATTACATACTGATGCGCTTAACTTTTTGACCAATTGGACAGCCATCCCCTATCCTTTTCAGAAAATCGGGTTTGCAGCTATCCCTGATTTCCAATTTGGAGGTATGGAGCATCCCGGGGCGGTGTTGTATAAGTCTTCTTCGCTATTTCTGGATGATGGTGCGATCAAAGACCAATACATCTCTAGGGCCAATCTAATTTCGCATGAAACTGCACACATGTGGTTTGGCGACCTGGTCACCATGAAATGGTTCAATGATGTATGGATGAAAGAAGTATTTGCAAATTTTATGGCAGATAAAGTTGCCGAAAAAATGATGGGCAATCAGGCCTTTGACCTCAAATTTCTTCAAGACCATTTTCCAGCCGCTTATGGGGTAGACCGAACACTTGGTGCCAATCCGATCAGACAGCAACTCAACAACCTGCAAGATGCCGGCTCTATGTACGGTAATATCATCTACCATAAGGCGCCAATCATGATGCGCCAATTGGAAGCCCTTATGGGGCCAGTAGGCTTTCAAAAAGGCATACGGGAATACTTGGCTACATACGCCAATAAAAATGCAACCTGGCCAGACTTGATTACGATTTTGAGCAAGCATACTGCTGCCGATCTTTATGCATGGAACAAGGTTTGGGTTAATCTTCCAGGCAGGCCCATCTTCAGTTATGATGTAAAATATCAGGGCAATAGCATAACCAATTTTAGCATCAGCCAACGCCCAGAGCAGGGCGAATTGAGGCTCTGGCCACAGGTATTTACCTTGAAACTGGTTTATCCAACCCGCACAACAACGGTAAAGGTGAACATGAAAGGCGGAAAACTTGACCTAACAAGCCTAAAAGGCATAGAAAAGCCACGCTATTATCTCTTTAATGCTAACGGAATGGGATATGGGCTTTTCCCGATTGATAAGACAATGTTCGATGCTGTTAACCTGATAAGCGGACCAGTAGAACGGGCCTCGGTATATATCAACCTCTACGAAAACACCCTTGCAGGCAATTACCTAAAGCCTAGGGAAGCCCTAGATTTCTACGTTAAAATGTTAGGTCTTGAAAAGAACGAACTAAATTTAAAGCTGCTTACAGGCTATTTATCAAATCTTTACTGGAATTTCATTAAGGAGGAAGACAGAAATGCAATCCACCAGGAACTCGAAAAATCGATATGGAACATCATGGGCCAGCAACGGGAGGCAAATGGTAAAAAAATCCTGTTCAATGCCTATCAGAACATTTACTTAAGCGAGCAGGCATCGAAGCGCATAATCGAAATATGGGAAAAGAAGACGCCACCTGAAGGGGTAAAGCTTACCGAAGATGATTATATTTCCCTAGCGGTTTCCATTGCGCTAAGGGCAAAGGCTCCAACAACGGTTATCGCTCAGCAAATGGAAAGGACACTCAATAACGATCGTAAGGAGCGGCTTGCCTTCCTAGCACCGTCATTAGCTACTGATGCGGCCGAAAGAGCGGCCTTTTTCTACAGTTTAAGGTCGAAAACAAACCGGAAAAAAGAGGCTTGGGTAGGCTCTGGTCTTTCTTACTTGCACCATCCATTGCGCCAACGCCAATCGCAGGCCTACCTTGAAGAAAGTCTGCTATTGCTGGAGGAAATCAAACAAACTGGTGATATCTTCTTTCCCCAAAGTTGGCTTGCTGCTGTTTTTGGATCCTATCAGTCGGAGTATGCCTATCAGGTTGTTCAAAATTTCTTAAAAGCACATCCAAATTATAATCCCATGTTAAAAGATAAAATCTTACAGGCAACAGACAACCTTCGTAGGGCTCAAAAGTTGGTACAATAAAGATTTGATTTGGGGTGAAAGATTTCTTTTGCCACAACTAGACCTGACCTCTTTGGCGAGCATCCCTATATTTAGAGCATGAGAAAGGTATCATTTACTAGACACCAGAATTTTTAAGACTATCCAAACCTACCATCTACTCAAGGATTTGTAGAGACGAACTACCAGGAATTAAGGTACTTTTACTTTCGCAATTATAAAGAAAAATTATTTGATTATCAGAAAGTTAAAAACATTATTTACCGATGCAGAAAGTAAATTATTGCTGATTATTAGATAGTTAAAATACTTTAAGTATAAAAACGGTTTAAACTTATATAAATGAATATTACTTCATTCTATTAAAGTAATCGTTAAATATTTCTATTGGCAGATTATTTATAGATTCATTTACTCATTCGATCCTAAAAAATAAATAGGATGCAGTGGAAGCATATTTTTATCTTCATCACTTAAATTGTGATAATTAGTTTTCCATAACTCAACTAGTTCTTCTCCATCTATCAACCTTATATGGATATTACCATCCCTTGCTGATCTTTCTGCTTCTTTACTAAATGTACCTGATGTTACAAATAAGCCTATTTCTGAAGCTGCGTTGGTAATACCTTTTAAACTTCTTACATCGTCAACACTAATCGCGCTGTTAGGATAATGCTTAACCTGTACTTTCAGTCTTGGAATTTTTACACCTAAAGGATCGCTATATGCGATAATATCCACACCTCCATCTCTTCCTTTTGGAGAAATGAAAGGTGTATAATAACCCATAGCTCTTAAAAGTGCGCCAATTAAAAATTGAAAATCATATGGTTTTTTTTTAGCAATAAAATCTTTAATACCCGCTGTCTCCTTTGATTCCAAATCTTCAATTATAATTATTTGAGTTTGGTCTCCATCGTCTAATGAGTCAATATTGTTGTCGATTATATCTTTGCTTTATTGATTTAGGATTATTATTAACCCATGCTCTGTAGCGCACAGTAAAAAAACGAAAAAAAGCGGATTGGCCAGAAATCCATCCGCTTTAAAACTATCTTCGCCCCATGACAATCCCAGAACTGAAAAGTTGGTTCGCCAGCGTCGAACAGTTCCTCGACAGTCATTTCTACACCCTTGAGGTCAACCCCACCAGCAAAATCAATGAACCAATCCTTGACAGGCTGCTAGCATTCAAGCTGCTGATTGAATCAAATCTTTAAGAAAGTGCCATATCATCAGGAGTTAGCCTTCAAAAATTTGTGAGGAATGTACTTTTTTGCTAAATAGCAGATAAAAGCGCTCCAAATGAATTCAACTTCCCTTAACACACTCCTAGAAACCACTCTTAGGCATTACCAGATCGAAGAAACAAAACTTGAATCAATCGAAGAACGGATGGTCGGCGAAAAATTTCGCCTATTCCATCTGATCGATGCCGTACTGTTCGCAGATCCTACCGAAATCCGGCTCAAACACGATTTCAAAGTCCTTCAACTCGCTTTTCAGACCTACGACAATAAGCAAAACCTCAGTAAGGATGAAATGGGTTCGCAGGTGGAACGTACCGGAGAATGGACAAGGATCAAACAGGTAGAAATAGACAAGCATTTCAACAGGATTTTTGCTTTCATACAGGACATTCCCCGAGCGGACAATCTGCAGGAAACCGAATGGGCCAAACTAGATTTCATCCATCCAAGCAAACAGTACTGCGCAAAAGTCAATGAATTCAATTCCACCGACTTCAGCCAGAAATTCATCACCCGCATTATGGGCGTACTGCTTCGGGATTCCCATTTCCATTTAGGCAACAACACCTACGAAAACTGGTCAAATGCTTACCTTATCTCAAACAGGCTGAAGAGCTTTAATTTCTATGCCTTTATCAAAGAACTTCAGAAAACACTCGGACCCAACAATCCAATCAGGAAATCGGACCGTACGTGGACTTTTAAGGACATCATCGCAAAATTTGGAAAAAGCGTAGATACCAAAATACATGATGAGATCATCGAATGCTGCATAAACCTGGTAGATATTGAATTCGAATACATCATGGTTGATGAAAAAGGAGTAATCATCCCTCGAAACTCCAAAAAGACCATCCCAGAATATCTCGAAGAAACTTTTGATAAACTTGGATACGACCCCAGAGGGCACACCAGAGAAGACATATTCGACTACCTTGTCGAAAATTACCCCGAACAGGAATGGAATATCAGCTCGGTTTCGAGCAACCTAGGTGTCGCATCAGGCACCTTCCGTTCACTGGGAAAAACCAATGCATTTGTGCTCAACAGCTGGATTGACGAAGGTGCAGATATTATATTGGGAAATATTCCAGAGGTAGCGGCCGAAATACTGAGCCGAGAACCATTGCCCTTGAGCCTTTACGATCTAACGGAAAAAATGTCAAAATACAGGAGAAATGTGGACATGAAAAGTGTTTATAGCTTTCTCAACCAAAGACCAGACGTTGAGACCAGAGAAAGTTTTTACGGGCAGTGGGGAAATACAGTACATTCCTCTTTCCTCGCCAGCCTGAAATCTGGAAAGGGAAGCATAGTCAACTGGAAGAAATTTGATGGAAAACCTGTCGACGAGATCTACCACTACATGCAGCAATTTGAATATCCCAAGCAACAGGTAGATTATTTGTTCAAGATTAAAATTGCGGACAGACAGATACAGGTATTCGACGAAAAAATGTACTATATCAAAGAATCGCAAGACACCGGGCAATGGTCTTCCACGTCATCTAACCCTTCCTCAACATCCACGAAACCAAAAAAGGACAAAGAGACTCTGGTCGCCAAACTCGCAGGTCTAGAAGATACCGATGGGTTCAGGCCAGCCACTTTTCGCTTCGAGCAGGCGCTGCTGAGGTCAATCCTGTTCTTTGGCATGAAGGACTGCGATTGCGCGATATGCGGCAGGCGTTATCCGATAAATTTTCTTGTTGCGGCCCATATCAAAAAACGTTCCTTGTGCAATATAAACGAACGCCGAGACCCGAATATTGTCATGCCTGCCTGCGTGTTCGGATGCGATCCGCTATTTGAAAAAGGTTACCTGACGGTAAATCAAAAAGGAATCGTAACTTCAACAGGCAGGATTATAGTGGACAACCACGTAAAGAAATACATCGGAGATTGCCATGGGCAGATTTGTAGCCACCATCATGAACATAGCCATCATTACTATGCAGCACATGCTGAAAAACATCAGGCGCAATGATAATCTTACCTAAACTTACAACGTTGATTTCGTTTAAATTTTGAGGCTCATTGTTATAGTGTAGGCAATTTCCTATCTTGGTTTAAGCTGGGGTTATTCGAAAAGTGGTCACTGGATTACGTTTAACGCGGCCACTCATTTCACTCCGAATGACCACTTTTTTCCGTTCAAAAGTGGTCATTCGGCTTGTTTTTAGGGATTTTAAGCTCCTAAGAGGCCAAGGTGGGCAATGGTCGTTTGCGTGGCAGAATCTATTTCCTAGGCGTGCCAATGGCTTATAAACGCAATATATTTTGTCCAACCCATTAGGAGTTTTTTGAAGGACGTGTTTTAGCTTTGGGATATGCTTTTATGATGGCCTGAACCAGCATTTGGGCTTTTAGATCGATTGGAACAAGTTTTGGAACATGTCCATAAAGAATGTCTGCTCAGGATTTGATGTGTTTCGATATTTGGGATTATCTATCTTTGGCAGATTATCATATTGCATTAGCTGCAAAAATTGGGTGGTCAGTTTGCCCCGAAATGGAGTGAATACTTTTGCCGAAATACACTAAGCTCCGTTACTGGCTAAAGGTAGATAAGTGAAGTTATTTCCCCGCCAAAAATCTCGGGAAACAAAATCTGAACTCGGAGAACAAATACGGAACAAAAATATGCAAACTGGTGCAAATTGAAGAAAATCGCACATAAAGAAATAATAGTTAAACATCTGATTTTTAACTATTTATCAACAAACAGCTTGCATGAAAAGAGGGTGATTCGGCATGCTTATTTTCCGATACAAAACTTACTAAAAATATTCTCCAACAGATCATCAGTAGTTACCGTACCCGTAATCTCACCCAAATAATGTAAGGCCTGTTTGATATCCATAGCCAAAAAATCGGAGGTTACCGGATTATCGATATTGTTCAGCACCTTATACAAAGCATGTTCCGTGTTCTTTAATGCCTCTACATGGCGGATGTTGCTCACCAAGGTTTCGCTGGTATTGATGTGGTGCAGGTTTACCTTGGCTAGTAGATTGGTCTTGAGTTCGTCAACCCCAATGTTTTCTTTGGCAGAAAGGAAAAGTACTTCCTGTTGTTCGAAAGCCAAACGTTGCTCAGGCGTAAACAGATCAGCCTTGTTCACCAAGGCCAGATAAGGGATATCCAGTTTGCGCAGGTCTTTCAGTTGTTCTTCCAACTCATCAGGCGTTTGTAGCGCATCAACCATGTAGATGATCAGTTTGGCCTGTTTCATCCGTTCTAATGTACGTTCTACTCCCTTGGCTTCAATGATATCAGCCGTATCGCGGATGCCAGCGGTATCTATAAAACGGAAAATGATCCCGTTGATGTTCAGTTCATCTTCAATGGTATCGCGGGTGGTACCAGCAATATCCGATACGATGGCTCTTTCTTCGTTGAGCAAGGCATTTAACAAGGTAGATTTACCCACATTCGGTTTACCCGCAATCACAATCGGCACACCATTTTTAAGCACATTCCCCATTTCGAAAGAAGAAATCAACCGACCAATGTGCGACATGAGTCGCGAGATCAAGTTCCGCAACTGCGTACGGTCTGCAAACTCTACATCCTCTTCTGCAAAATCAAGTTCCAACTCTATCATCGAAGCAAAATGAATCAGTTGCTCACGTAGCTCTTTCAGTTCGGTAGAAAAACCACCACGCATCTGTTGCAAGGCTACATCATGACTCGCCTTACTGTCTGAAGCGATCAGATCCGCCACAGCTTCGGCCTGACTGAGGTCGAACGCACCATTTAAAAATGCCCTTAAGGTAAATTCGCCTGGTTTGGCTGCCCTTGCCCCTTTTTTGATTAATAAATTTAAGATCTGCTGGATAATGTAATTAGAGCCATGGCAAGAAATCTCTACCACGTTCTCTTTGGTGTAAGACTTCGGTGCGATGTACAGTCCAGCCACTACCTCATCAATGATGATACCTTCGTCCTTAATTAATCCAAAATGTAAGGTATGCGTAGCTTGCTTGGTCAAGTCCTTTCCTGCAAAAACCTGATTGGTCAATTGGATGGCATCAGGACCTGATAAGCGGATTACACCTATGGCGCCACTACCCGGAGGAGTTGATAAAGCAATGATGGTATCTGTTGTGTACATTTTTTTAAGAATAAAAGACAAAAGAACAAAGAATAAAGACAGGTTCTTTGTTATATATTGCAAAAATAAAGCTTTTTATCGGAGTTTAGCTTGCTGCTTATCTTTCATCCATCAGTATCCTGTCAAATTGCCCAATTGCCAAGCGAATTTGAACTTTTGAAACCATTGTCATGCAAAGTTTATCGAGGCCTTGTGCTACTGCGGTGGTACTTCTCCTTAGCACAATTGTTGTCATGATGGGCTTGTCGAAGTATCCCATGCCTGCAATCCTACTTCTTGCGCCTGCAATTCTACTTCTTCCGCCTGCAATCCTACTTCTTGCACCTGCAACTATACTTCTTCCGCCTGCAACTATACTTTCTCCTCCTGCAACCCTACTTCTTGTGCCTGCGACTATACTTCTTGCACCTGCAATTCTACTTCTTCCGCCTGCAACCCTACTCTTCTCCTCTAATCTTTTTTCCCTCATCACAAACAAAATAGCTACATTAGTGTTAAAGCTGGAACAAACTACAAACTATGAAAGAACTGCCATTGAGCGTAAAGCGATCTATTGAATTATTGGGCCTTGTATTGGTGATTGCCATCTTGGTAGCTGGCAGGGATATCATCATGCCTGTAGTGATGGCATTTTTCATCAGCATTATGCTCTTGCCCATCTACCGCTTTTTAAGAAAATATAAAGTACCTGAATCCATATCCATTATCTTACCCATTCTATTTGTACTGATCTTTATTGCAGGTATTGTGTGGTTCTTTTCGGCCCAGATCGGTATTTTGGTTAGCGATTTTCCGCAGATCAAGCAGAATGTAACCAAACACCTCCAATCGTTACAAGAAGGAATATTTAACCTAACGGGTATTGAAACCAAAAAACAGACCGAGTTTATAGAAACCAAAAGCAACGACCTGCTGGGTATGGCGGGCAAGGCTGCCGGTGGTGCTGCAGTAACCTTAAGCGGTGTTTTTGTGTTTGTAGGACTGCTACCGATTTATATCTACCTAATCTTGTTCTATAAGGATATTTTGTTACGTTTTACCTTTATGTGGTTTAAAACAGACGACCACCCTAAAGTTAAGGAAGCCGTTTATGAAACGGAATCTATCATTAAAAGCTACCTGATCGGACTATTGATTCAAATCACTTACATGACCATTCTTTTGGGTGGCATCCTGATGCTTGTTGGCATTAAACATGCCCTTTTAATCGGAGTGATATTTGCCATTTTAAACCTGATTCCTTACGTGGGTGCCTTGATTGGTAACCTGATCGGTGTATTGTTGACTTTAACTTCATCTACCGAATTATGGCCAGTAGTTACAGTTTTGGGAGTAATTGCTGTGGTACAGTTTTTAGACAACAATATCCTAATGCCTCGAATTGTAGGTTCGAAGGTAAAGATCAATGCTTTATTCTCCATCCTTGGGGTGCTGATTGGGGGCAGTATTGCAGGCGTCTCCGGCATGTTCCTCTCCTTACCGATCATTGCGGTACTAAAAATCATCTTCGACCGCACCGAATCTTATAAACAATGGGGTGTTTTATTGGGCGATGAAAGACCATCGAAAAGTCCGATGTCCTTTCCAGGCTTCGGAAAGAAAAGTAAGGTAAGCACCAAAAGTGGGGTTATCGCGAAGAAGTAGATTTCTTTTCAAACATTAAGGCATGAAAAACCATTAAGATGAAGTCTTTCTAAGCATAAAAAAACTATGTACCCTACCTGCCTACCGCAGGCAGGTGTACCTATGTGGAGAAAATTAAAAGAATGCTTCGACAAGCTCAGCATGACAGCGTTTTATATATTTAAACATTAAGGACCATTAAGATGAAGTCATTCTAAACATTAAAAGACTATGTGTCCTACCTGCCTACCGCAGGCAGGTGTTTCTATGTGGTCAACAACAAAAGAAATGCTTCAACAGGTTCAGCATGACAAAACGCATGAAAGCATTCTGCCTATAAACCTATGTGCTAAAAAATTATTTCAACAGCACATCATAAGCAAACCTTAAAATGGTGCCGAAGACCACAATCAAAAAGAAGATGCGGATAAACTTATTGCCCTTAAGCAGAGCCAACCTAGCCCCAAAAAAAGAACCAATCACATTAAAAACCGCCATTGGAATTGCATACTGAAACAAAACATGCCCCGTAGAACTAAAATAGATGATGGCCGCCAAGTTGGTCGCAATGTTCACAATCTTGGCATGTGCACTGGCCCCAATAAAATCAAAACCCAAAACAGCTATAAATACCAAGATTAAAAAAGAACCCGTTCCCGGCCCAATCAAACCATCGTAAAATCCAATTACCAGACCAAAGAAAGCCGCCAGCAATACCTGTTTTTGTACAGAATGTGCCTTATGTTGATGAATACCAAACTGTTTGTTGAAATAAGTATACAATGCTACCAAGACCAACACCACCAAAATAACAGGCTTGATGACCGCATTGTTGATCATACTTACCGAATAAGCTCCCAATAAAGAAGCAAAAAACGCAGCAATAACACAAGCAATCAATACTTTGAAATTGAATGCTACCTGTTTCGAATATTTAAAAGCCGCCACACAAGTACCAGCCAACGAAGGAAGTTTGACCGTACCAAACAAAGTAGCCACAGGATAATGTGGCAAGATCAATAAAGTTGCCGGAGTCTGCAACAGACCACCCCCACCTACAATGGCATCGATAAAACCAGCAGCAAAAGCCGCCAAACAAAGTAAGATGAGTTCTTGGAGCATTTATTTTAAATAGAGCGCATATTTCTTGATCACAAGATGACCACTAAACTAATGATATTAATGTAATGAACCATTGATACCAATGAACTAATGATACCAATGAACAAGTAACACAAATGAACCATTGATACCAATAAACTAATGACCAATGAACAAGTGACACAAATGAACCATTGACACCAATGAACTAATGAACCAATTCCCCTACATCCTCTCCGGCACATTAATCCCCAATATCGCTGTTCCAGCCTTTAAAATATCAGCTGTAAGCTTACAGATGTTCAATCGGTGCTGTTTCAAGGCTACATTTTCTTCCTTTACAATTGGTGGCACCTCATGGTAGAACTTATTGAACAATTTAGCCACCTCATATAAATAATTCGCTAAAAACGCAGGACTATACGCCTTGGCAGCCGCCGAAATCTCTTCAGGATATTTGGCCAACAACATGATCATTTCCAATTCTGTAGGCAACAACCCAACTGTAAACTGCTCACTGCCAACCGTCAACTGATAATTGGCTTTGCTCAATAAAGATTTGATCCTTGCATGCGTATACTGGATAAACGGACCCGTGTGACCTTGAAAATCGATAGACTCAGCCGGATCAAACAACAAACGTTTTTTAGGCTCTACTTTTAACAAGAAATATTTTAAAGCACCCAAGCCGATGTTGTAATACAATTCGTCTTTCTCAGTTTCAGAAAAGTCGTTGATCTTACCTAGCGCTTCCGTTTTTTGTTTGGCCGTTTCGATCATTTCGGCAACCAGATCGTCAGCATCAACTACAGTTCCTTCCCTACTCTTCATTTTTCCACTTGGCAGATCCACCATTCCATACGACAAGTGATGTAAACCCTGTGCCCAGCTTTTACCCAATTTCTCTAAGATCAAGAAAAGCACTTTAAAGTGATAGTCCTGTTCATTACCAACCACATAAATAGATTGGTCCATATGGAAATCGTCATATTTCATTTGGGCAGTACCCAAATCTTGGGTAATGTATACCGAAGTACCATCTGCACGTAATACCAATTTTTGGTCTAAACCTTCGGCAGTTAGATCGATCCAAACAGAACCATCCTCCTTTTTAAAGAAAACACCTTTGGCCAAACCTTCATCTACAATATCCTTACCCAAAAGGTAGGTATTGCTTTCGTAATAATATTGATCAAAATCAACCCCTAGGTTTTTATAACTCACGGCAAAACCATCGTATACCCAACCATTCATCTTTTTCCAAAGGTCTATTACAGCTGTATCGCCCGCTTCCCAAGCCAATAACATCTGTTGTGCTTCTTTGATCAAGGCCGCACCCTTTTTGGCTTCGTCTTCGGTTTTACCATCTGCCATTAAGGCTTCGATCTGTTTTTTATATTCCTTATCAAAGATCACATAGTATTTACCCACCAAGTGGTCGCCTTTTAAGCCCGAGCTTTCTGGCGTTTCGCCATTGCCCCATTTTTGCCAGGCCAACATCGATTTACAGATGTGGATACCCCTATCATTTACCAGATTTACCTTATACACCTCGTAACCATCGGCCTTTAACAGTTCAGAAACCGAATAGCCCAATAAATTATTGCGTACATGGCCCAAATGCAAAGGTTTGTTGGTATTTGGCGATGAATATTCTACCATTACCTTTTTACCATTCGGCTTGATCTGACCAAAATCAGCAGCCAGCAATTCATTGTTGAACAGATTTAACCAATAGCTATCGGCAATGCTCAAGTTCAAAAAGCCTTTAACCACATTAAAAGCAGTCACCTCTGCAACATGGTCTACCAAATATTGGCCAATGGCAGTTGCGGTTTCTTCTGGAGATTTTTTGGAAAAGCGTACGATCGGGAAAACTACAATGGTCAATTGTCCCTCAAATTCTTTGCGGGTCTCTTGTATATTGATTACGCTTTCGGCAACTTCTTCCTTATAAATCTCTTTAATTGCATTTAATGTCTCGGTAATGATAAAATTCATGTTCCAAAAATAGCGATTAAACACTAAAGCTGAAAATACAATACATAAAGAAGAGTTGATATTGTATCAAATTAACCAATCCAATCCAATCTCACTTCTCATATCTAAATAATTCTGATAGATTTGCATATCTACATACCAAATATATGAGTGCACAGCAACAAAACTTTAAAGTAAATGTAAACACAGAAATCGGTAGACTACGTAAATTACTGATCCATAGTCCTGACAGTGGATTGGGGAAAGTAGTACCTTCTAAGGCTCAAGACTGGCTTTTTGAAGACATTGTACATCTAGATACCATCCGTAAAGACGAGTACGATTATTATGTTAAACTATTGATGTACTTTCTTGACCCAGATAAAATTAAAGGCAAATTGGCCGAAATCGATTCAGAAGCGGCTCAAAGAGCATTCTTTAAACCAGATAGCGAACAGTTCCATGCTTCAGAAAACGTTGTAGAACTGCAACAGTTATTGGGCGATATCTTGACCAATATCGCTATCAAAAAGAAATTGGCAGCATCTGTATGTGCCATTGAAGGCTGTACCTACAAACTACAGTTACAACTGATCGATACCGAACCTAAAGAGCTGGCCAAAACATTGATCTCTGGTTCATTGCCAGATGGGAGGATGATCTTCTCTCCTATCCCCAACCTGATCTTTACCAGAGATGTAGGCACAACCATCAATAACTTCATTTTATTAAACAAACCTGCTAAAAAAGCAAGGGTACGCGAAAGTCTGTTGATGCGTTATATTTTCTTTAACCATGATCTATTTGAAGCGTATAGAGACAACATCTTGGAAATTCCTGATTCAGAGCATCATTTTTTAAGACCTGGTGAAGAAGAAGACAACAGGACGACCTTAGAAGGTGGCGATGTAATGATGGTGAGCAAAAACCATGTATTGATCGGTTGTAGTGAACGGACCTCGCCTTATGGTGCCAATGAGGCCATGAAGTTGTTGTTTGAAAACGATGTGGTTGAAAAGGTAACTGTAGTAAAAATCCCGAACAAAAGAGATTTTATGCACTTAGACACTGTATTTACACAGGTAAAAAGAAATGTGTGGGTATTGCTACATTCCATTGCAAGTGTAGAAGAGAACAAATTCAACAATCCAATCGATTTCTTGGTGCAACCAGAACCAAAAGAACAAACAGAGATCATACAATTCTATAAAGACAAAAGCACGCCGAAACATTTTAAAAGTATGGAAGAGCTTTTTGAAGACATTAGTCAGAAAGACTTGAAAAGTACCGAACCTACCCAATTTATCTACAGTGGAAATGGCGTTTTCCCTTTTGATGCCCGCGAACAATGGACAGATTCTTGTAATCTGCTAGCGATCAAAGAGGGTGTGGTTTTGGGTTATGATAGAAACGACAATACTGTTGAGGCCTTTAAAGCCAAAGGATTTGCCATTGTAAAGGTAAAAGACCTGATCAACGATTTGGAGAATGGCAAAGTTGATGCTGATACGCTGACTGATACCTTGGTATTGATGCCTTCGGCAGAACTATCTAGGGCAAGAGGTGGATTCCATTGCATGAGCTTACCTTTATTAAGAGACGATTTATAAAAATAATTTAGACCGAGAGTCAGGAAGTCCGTAGCTATAACGGATTTCCTGACTCTCAACTTTCCAACTTAAAAAAATGCAAACTACCAATCATATTTTAATGATCCGCCCTGTTGATTTTAAGTTCAATACCCAAACCGCAGGTAACAACAAGTTTCAAGAAGCAACATTGCAAGATAATGTGCAACAACAGGCTTTGGCAGAGTTTGATGGTTTTGTGGCAATGTTAAGGTCAAACGGTGTAGATGTAACGGTAATCGACGATACCTTACAACCGGAAACACCTGACTCTATCTTTCCCAACAACTGGGTATCTTTTCATGAAGATGGTTCGGTCTATCTTTACCCTATGTTTTCTGAGAACAGACGTTTGGAACGCAGAAGGGACATCATTGATACAATTGGCGAAAAATTTCAGCTGAACCATGTCAGCGACCTGAGCTTTTTTGAACAACAGGTACTCTTTTTAGAAGGTACCGGAAGCATGGTTTTAGATCGCCAAAACAAAATAGCTTATGCTTGTTTAAGTGTACGTACAGATGAAGAAGTACTCAACAATTTCTGTATGCTTACAGGTTATACACCTGTTGCTTTTCAGGCAGTAGACGAAAGCCGTTTCCCCATTTACCATACCAACGTAATGATGTGTATCGGAGACCAGTTTGCGGTAGTCTGTTTTGATTCTATTCCCAACTCGGCAGAAAAAGAAATGGTGAAGCAAAGTTTATTGGCCACAGGCAAAGAACTCGTTGACATTACTTTTGACCAGATGAACCATTTTGCAGGCAATATGCTTCAGGTTAAGGGCAAAGATGGGCAAAGCTTACTGGTGATGTCGGAACAGGCTTATCTTTCTTTAAACCCCGAACAGCTTGCCACGTTAACCCAATACGCAAAAATTGTCCATGCCCCTTTGTACACCATCGAAAAAAATGGTGGTGGCAGTGCAAGGTGCATGTTGGCAGAAGTCCATCTACCCATTAAATAACCCAAAATATTGTCATGCTGAGGAACGAAGCATCTCATTCCTAGCCAAAGTTGGTCTGGATTTGCAATTCAGACCTATTACATAGTGGATTTTAAATCCACAACACAGCCAGTCGAGATTACAAATCTCGACTAACATAAATGAGCTGCTTCACGGTTTTCACTACACTCAGAACGACAAGATTGTCTATGTGACCTATGTTTCTATGTGGTCAACCCTTACATAAATCTATACTTAGTCATGCTAAGGCACGAAGCATCTCCTTTCAAGTAAAAGTTGGCCTGGATTTGTAATTTAGATCCATTACATAGTGGATTTTAAATCCACAACACAGCCAGTCGAGATTACAAATCTCGACTAACATAAATGAGCTGCTTCGCGGTTTTCACTCCGCTCAGAACGACAAGATTGTCTATGTGAACTATGTTTCTATGTGGTCAACCCTTACATAAATCTATTCTTTGTCATGCTGTGGTACGAAGAATCTCCTTTCAAGTAAAAGTTGGCCTGGATTACAAATCTCGACCAACAACAAATCACAAATCCCCAAATAATTGATGGAGAATTCTCCCCCCACAACTTGGGATTATTTCTTAACAGTAAAAAAAAATATATTAAGGACTATTTCTCAATTTAAAATTACATTTTTGCAAAAATTATTATGAAATAAATGCAGAGTTACTCCGAATTTCTTGATCTAAGTGTTGGCTTTCCGCAGGAAGGCTACAGCGTTATAGACGATGAATTATATTTTCAGGATCTAAATTTAATGGAAATGATTGAAACCTATGGTACACCATTGCGTTTCACTTATCTACCAATGATCAGTAAGAAGATCCAACAGGCTAAACTGTTGTTTCAAACCGCTATTATTAAAAATAATTACCGTGGCGATTACAAATATTGCTACTGTACCAAAAGCTCGCACTTCAAACATATCGTAGAAGAAGCTTTAAAAAATGGCATCCACTTAGAAACCTCATCCGCATTTGATATGCCAATGATCGAGGCCCTAGAGAAAAAAGGAGCCTTGACCAAAGACATCACTGTGATCTGCAATGGTTTTAAAACCTATCAGTACAAACAATATATCATCGATATGTTGCACGATGGTTACCATAACATCATCCCAGTATTGGACAACAAAGAAGAATTCAACCTTTACGATGACGAAGTAGAAATGGATATCCCTTGCAACTTGGGGATCCGTATCGCTGCCGAAGAACAGCCAGACTCACAGTTCTATACTTCGCGTTTAGGCGTAAGGATGGAGGATGTAATTGATTTCTACAACAATAAAATAGCCGCAAACCCTAACTTCAGGGTAAAATTATTGCACTTCTTTATCAACTCCGGTATTACCGATTCTCCATACTATTGGAACGAGTTAGAGAAATATGTAACGCTTTACTGCAAGTTCAAAAAAATCAATCCAGAATTAGATACCCTAGATATTGGTGGTGGAATGCCATTTAAAGACAGTTTGGTATTTGATTTCGATTACGAGTACATGGTAAACGAAATCGTAAAAAGGATCAAAGAAATCTGTGCCGAGCACGACGTAGTAGAACCAGATATCATTACCGAATTTGGAAAATATACCGTTGCAGAAGCATCAGGTATCCTATATAAGGTTTTAGGCCGTAAACAACAAAACGACCGCGAAAAATGGTTGATGTTGGATGGTTCTTTCATTACCAATCTACCAGATGTTTGGGCATTGAACCAAAAATACATCTTATTACCGATCAACAATTGGGACGCTGAATACGAGCGGGTAAACTTAGGCGGTATTACCTGCGATGGTCAGGATTACTACAACCAAGAGGCCCACATGAACAGTGTGTTTATGCCTAAAACACGTAAAGTACAATATTTGGGCTTCTTTAACACTGGAGCTTATCAAGAAGTACTGAGCGGTTATGGTGGTATCCACCATTGTTTATTACCAAGCCCTAAACATGTGATCATCCGTCGCAACAGAGACGAAACTTTCAACTTTGAGGTATTTGGCGAAGAGCAGAACAGCAAGCAAGTATTGAAGATCCTAGGTTATACATAGGATTGAAAACAAGTCATAAAACAATCAAATCCTTCTCTACCGAGAGGGATTTTTTATTTCAGGCCTGATAGCGAATAGATTTCAAGATTATTTTCATTAACTTCAATTTCCCTATTTAAATTAATTTCCTAAACATTTTTTTATGCTGAAAGACCTCAACTTAAATAAGGTATTTGTCATTGACATCGAGACCATTCCACAATACGAACATTTTGATGATGTGCCCTTGCACCTGCAAGAATTATGGGAACATAAAACCAGGTTACAACGAAAAGACGAATATACGGCTGCCCAATTTTACGAAAGAGCAGGCATCTGGGCCGAGTTTGGTAAGATCATCTGTATCAGTGTAGGGCTTTTCCATAAAGTGGCGGGCGCTTATCACTTTCGTGTCAACTCTTATTTCGGGCATGATGAGACAGAAATCCTCAACCATTTCAACGCCCTGCTAAAAGAACAACCTGCTGACCAGTTGTTATGTGCACACAATGGCAAAGAGTTCGATTTTCCTTACCTTTGCCGTAGAATGTTGGTCAATGGTATAGAAATTCCACCCCAATTACAGATTGCAGGCAAAAAACCTTGGGAGGTTAACCACCTAGATACGCTAGAGCTTTGGAAATTTGGCGATTATAAAAACTATACCTCTTTAAACCTATTGGCAGCCATCTTTAACATCCCAACACCAAAAGATGATATTGATGGCAGCATGGTTAAAGCCATTTATTACCAAGAAAAAGACCTGCCACGCATTGTAACCTATTGCCAAAAAGATGTGATCACCACTGCACAAATCTTGTTACGTTTTAAAGGAGTAGCTGCAATTTCGACAGAAAATATTACCTTAGTAAAGTAATGTTAGATGTAAAAGAGTTAGCCATAGCGTTCTATAACCGAGAAGAAAAAACTTGGTCTGAAGCCGTACATAAAGTTAGTTTTAAGCTAGAAAAAGGCAAGGTTTTAGGCATAGTAGGCGAATCTGGTTCTGGCAAATCTGTTACTTCCTTCTCGATCATGCGTTTGCACGATTCTAAGAATACCAACATTACAGGCGAAATCGATTTTGACAACATCAGTCTATTGAACCTCTCTGACAACGAGATCAGAAATTTTAGGGGCAACAAAATATCCATGATCTTTCAAGAACCCATGACCTCATTGAACCCTGTGTTTACTTGCGGTTATCAAGTTCAAGAGGCCATTGTGTTACACCAAAAGGTGGACAAGGAAACCGCCAAAGCACAAACCATCGAGCTTTTTAAAGAAGTGCAACTGCCACGTCCAGAAAATATCTTCGATAGCTACCCACATCAATTATCTGGCGGACAAAAACAAAGGGTAATGATTGCCATGGCTTTAAGTTGCAATCCAGAATTGCTCATTGCAGATGAACCCACAACCGCACTAGACGTTACCGTTCAAAAAACTATTCTAGAGCTTTTGTTGCGCCTTAAGGATGAACGCAATATGGGGCTTATCTTTATCTCGCATGACCTGGCAGTGATCAGCGAAATTGCCGATGAACTTTTAGTGATGTACAAAGGCGATATTGTAGAACAAGGCCCTGCCAAACAACTATTTGAAAACCCTCAACATCCTTATACCAAAGGTTTATTGGCCTGTAGGCCTGCGCCGCAAAGACGCCTAAAGCGTTTGCCTGTGGTGGCTGATTTTTTAAATGAGGACAAAGATGTTGCCGTAAGGCATCTTTTAGACATCAACACCTATACCCAACAGGAAATTGAAGAAAGAAGGCACCAATTATATACACAAAAACCACTGCTACAAGTAGAAAAACTTTGTACCTGGTACCCCATCAAAAAAGGTCTGTTTGGCAAAACATCTTCCTTTGTAAAAGCGGTGGACGACATTAGTTTTGATGTTTTTCCGGGCGAAACCTTGGGTCTGGTAGGCGAATCGGGCTGTGGAAAAACCACCTTGGGCCGAAGCATTTTACGCTTGGTAGAACCCACTTCCGGCAAAGTCATTTTTAATGGTACAGACCTTACAAATCTGGACAAAACCGACCTCAGACGCATGCGCAGGGATGTACAAATCATCTTTCAAGACCCCTACTCTTCGCTCAATCCTAAAATCACCGTGGGTAATGCCATTATGGAACCTCTGCAGGTACACAAGGTTTTTAAAACTGATCAAGAGCGTAAAAAACATGTATTGGGCTTATTAGAAAAAGTAGACTTGAAACCTGAGCATTTCGACCGTTATCCACATGAGTTTTCTGGTGGACAAAGACAACGGATCGTGATCGCAAGAGCCTTGGCCTTACAACCTAAGTTCATCATCTGTGACGAATCTGTTTCTGCTCTTGATGTTTCGGTACAGGCACAAGTTTTAAATCTATTAAGAGAACTGCAACAAGAATTTGGCCTCACGTACATCTTCATTTCGCATGACTTGGCGGTGGTAAAACACATTTCAGACCGCATGATCGTGATGAACAAAGGAAAAATAGAGGAAGAAGGTTTCCCAGAAGTGATCTACAATTCGCCAAAGGCGGCCTATACCAAAAAACTGATCGATGCCATCCCCGGAAAGGCACAGATTCAACCCATAGTTTAGGTACAACTAGCCAATTTGTGTTATAGAAGCGTTATTTCTTACAAAAAATAGCCTAAGCTAAGCATACAATTGCTATCTTCGATACTAGACCAATAATGCGATGGCAAAAAACAAAAACTCACAAGTAAAACTCGTTTTAACACAATTGATTAGTGATATTTTCGAGAAAAATAGAAATGTGGCACTAAACCATAAACAAGTTGCTGCCAAGCTAAATCTAACAGACCTTGCTTCTACAGATACCATTCTCGAAATATTGGTAGAACAGACTGAAAAAGGCTTATTCATTAGACCCGAACGCGGAAAATTCCGTTTAAAAGACCTTAAAACCTTTGTAACTGGTACAGTTGACATGACCGCTGATGGTTCTGCATTTATTGTACCCGATGATGAATTTGAGAAAGATATATTTGTTGCCCCACGTAAATTGCGCAATGCCTTACACGGCGATAAAGTAAAAGTATATGTATTTGGAAAGAAGACCAGTGGACGCAAAAACGAAGGTGAAGTTGTAGAAATCATCACCAGGGCAAAAACCGATTTTATCGGAGTGGCCAAAGTTTCCGAACGCTTTGCCTTTATCATTCCAGACGACCGTAAAATGCTGCACGATATTTTTGTGCCACTGAGCGATTTAAATGGTGCAAAAAATGGCCAAAAAGTACAGGTAAGCATTACCGATTGGCCAGAAGGCGCTAAAAATCCAATTGGAAAAATTATCAATGTATTAGGTACACAGGGCGAAAACGATACCGAAATGAATGCCATCTTGGCCCAATACGGTTTCCCTTTAAGCTTTCCTGATGCCGTTGAAAAAGAGGCCAATGCCATTCCAGAAACGGTGAGCGAAGCAGAAATCAAAGGTAGAAGAGATTTTAGACAGACCACTACTTTTACAATCGACCCTGCAGATGCCAAGGATTTTGATGATGCCATTTCCTTTAAAAAACTGGAAAATGGAAATTACGAAATCGGTGTACACATTGCAGACGTATCGCATTATGTGTTACCTAAAAGCAACTTGGATAAAGAAGCTTATGAACGTGCCACCTCGGTTTATCTGGTTGACAGGGTAATTCCCATGTTGCCTGAACGTTTAAGCAATGGTGTTTGTTCATTACGCCCAAATGAAGATAAATTGTGTTTTGCAGCCGTATTTGAGCTAGATGACCAAGCCAATGTAATTACCCAATGGTTTGGCAGAACAGCAATCCATTCTGACAAACGTTTCAGCTATGAAGAAGCGCAGGAAGTGATTGAAAACAAGGCAGGAGATTTTGCCGAAGAATTGTTAAAATTGAACGATCTTGCCTATAAACTACGCGATAAAAAGTTTAAAAATGGCGCCATCAGCTTCGAAAGTGCAGAAGTAAAGTTTAAACTAGATGAGCAAGGCAAGCCGATTGGCGTTTATGTAAAAGAGCGAAAAGATGCCCATAAACTGATAGAAGATTTCATGTTGTTGGCCAATAAAAAAGTAGCCGAGTTTATCGCCAAAAAAGGAAAAGGCAAACAGAAATACACTTTCGTTTACCGCTCGCACGATTCGCCGAATTTAGAAAACCTCAACAACTTTGCTACGTTCGCCTCACGTTTCGGTTACAAGATCAACATGAAAACAGATAAGGAAATAGCCAAGTCTTTGAATTACCTGATGGAAGATGTAGAAGGTAAAAAAGAACAGAATATATTGACACAACTGGCCATCCGTTCTATGGCAAAGGCCATTTATACCACTAAAAAGACAAGCCATTACGGTTTGGCATTCGACCATTATACGCATTTTACCTCTCCTATCCGTCGTTACCCTGATGTAATGGTACACCGTTTATTGGCTTTATACCTCGATGGTGGGAAATCTGCAAACGAAGAAGAATACGAAGCGGCAAGTTCGCACTCTTCTGCTATGGAAAAACGTGCAGCCGATGCCGAAAGAGCTTCTATCAAATACAAACAGGCCGAATACCTAGAAGAAAATATTGGCAGTATATTTACAGGGATTATTTCTGGTGTAACCGAATGGGGAATGTATGTAGAGATCATTGAGAACAAATGTGAGGGAATGATCCGCCTACGTGATATTACCGATGATTTTTATGTGTTGGATGAAAAAAACTATTGCATCATCGGACAGCGCAAAAAGAAAAAATACCAATTGGGTGACGAGGTTCAGGTAAGGGTTAAAAAAGTTGACCTTTCTAAACGCCAGATAGACTTTTCATTGATCCAAGATTAAAATAATGAGATATATCATCTGCATTTTATTGCTCGCATTTACGGTTCAGACCAAAGCACAGAACCTACAAGGAAAAGTTGTGGATGATGCTACCGGGCAAGGTATACCTTTTGTATCCGTAAGTATCGTTGGTGCCAATGTAGCTACAGTAACTAACGAGAATGGATTCTTTGTATTAAAGCCAACTACCTTACCCTTTAGGCTTAGGTTTAGCCACGTAAGTTACAATACGAGCGAAGCAGATATAAAAGACATCAATAACCTGCTAACCATCAGACTTAATCCTGCTACCATCAGCTTAAACGAACTAACTGTAGACCCCTATAAAGGTCAAAAGATACTAAAAGCTGCGCTGCAAAAGGCAACCGACAATATAAATACCAATTTCTATGCAAATGCATTTTACAGGCAGCTGACCTCTTTAAATGGTAAAGCAAGTCAGATTTATGAGCTTTTTTACGACCTCAGGTGGAATACCGCTAGGATCCAAGGTTGGGCAGCCAAACAAAGCCGTTTTGCCGAACTGAATGAGCAGATTGCTTTTTCGATGAACAACCAATCCTACTTGACCTTTTCTTACAGTGGTTACCTGCTTCCAAGTAAAGGTGGTAAATTTGTAAGCCTAGAAACTTTAAAAGATTACGACATTTCAATAGACAAATATATTGAGCAATCTAACCAAAGCATTGCCGTGGTCACCTGCAAATATAAAAAGGCCAAGAAAAACCAATATTATGTCAATTCTACCTATTACATCGGTGTAGAAGACTCCAAAGTATACAGATTGGAGAACAGTGTCTTTAATCTCCCGATCCGATTATCAGATGCCACTACAAAGTTCCCACCAGTAGTCACTACAATTGCTACATTTAATGGTGCTGGGCATCCTGTACCAGTTCTAGAAAGTGTATCTACCAAAGTATTCTTGAGTTTAAGCGTTAGAGGTCAAGACCTGAACACAGATATCAGCTCATTATTGACCATCTACAACGTAAGCGATGATTTAAAAAAGCAGCAATTTGAAGCTTTAAACAGAAATACCAGAGATAAGAATGTGATAGAATCCCTTCGATACGATCCAGAGTTCTGGAAGAACAATCCCATAGTTAAACAGACCACATTAGAAGATTCATTCATAAAAATGATGGAAAGCAAATCCGCTTTCGGTACCATGACCAACCCTTAAACAATGCATAGTCCAACACAATTACAAGAAATTTTAGAAAAAGCAATCCCTCAGATCGTATATCCAAAACACCCTGCCAATTTATACGAACCTATTCGCTACATTATGAGTTTAGGTGGCAAAAGAATTAGACCCGTAATGGTATTAATGGCAACAGAGCTATTTACTACTGATATCAATAAAGCATTAGATGTGGCTTTGGCCATTGAAACTTTTCATAATTTCACTTTAGTCCATGATGACATCATGGACAACGCCCCATTGCGAAGAGGTAAACAGACGGTACACGAAAAATGGGGAATCAATAATGCCATTCTTAGTGGAGATGTGATGATGGTAGAATCAAACAAACACCTCTCTAAAGTAGATGTGAATGTATTGAAACCAGTACTGGATACCTTTAATGCCACTGCACAAGGGGTTTGCGAAGGACAACAGCTCGATATGGAGTTTGAACAACGCGATGATGTAACCATTGAAGAATACATCGAAATGATCCGACTAAAAACAGCCGTACTATTAGGTGGGGCTATGAAATTGGGCGCTATTGTAGGTGGAGCGAATACCGCAGATGCAGACCTGCTCTATACCTTTGGCGAGAATTTGGGTGTGGCCTTTCAACTACAAGACGATATTCTAGATGTTTATGGCAACCCAGAAAAATTTGGCAAACAGGTTGGTGGCGATATCATTGCCAATAAAAAAACCTTTCTGCACCTCAAAACATTAGCATTGGCACAAAGTGATGAAGTTGAAAGTTTAACCAGCATTACTGATGACCAGATCAGCAAGATCAACTCCGTTACCCTTCTTTACAATAAATATAACATCAAAGAATTGGCGGCAACAGAAATGGAGAAATACCTAGACAAGGCAAATACAGCTCTGGCCAGCTTGGCAGTTGCCGAAGAGAAAAAGATGAACTTTAGGGAATTGGTACAGCAGATATTAGAACGGGACAAATAAACAGTCCTGTTCAGCTTAAATAAAAAAAGCCTCGATAAATTATCGAGGCTTTTTCTGTTGTAATGAACTTACAAATATTATTCAGCAGATGCTGCTTCAGCATCGTCAGCTTTAGCTGCTTTTTTTGCAGGTGCTTTAGCCGCTTTAGGTGCTTTTTCTTCTTTAGCTTCAGTAGTTGCTGCTGCTTTAGCAGGAGCTGCTTTTTTAGGTGCTGCTGCCTTTACAGGAGCTGCATCTTCAACAGTAACAGGCAATACAGAAACGTATGATTTGTTATCTTGTTTCTTTTTGAAAGTTACAATACCAGGAACTAAAGCGAATAAAGTATGGTCTTTACCAATACCTACGCCTTTATCAGGGTGGTGTTTTGTACCGCGTTGACGAACGATAATGTTACCAGCGATAGCTTCTTGACCACCAAAGATCTTAATACCTAAACGCTTGCTATGCGATTCACGTCCGTTTCTAGAACTACCGGCTCCTTTTTTATGTGCCATTTTATTTTATATTTTTTAAGAGAGGAAACCCAATCTTACAATTAAACAAAAAAATTAACTACAGAGTGATACTCTCAATCTGGATTTTGGTGAAATACTGGCGGTGACCATTTTTCTTTTTGTAACCTTTTCTACGTTTCTTTTTGAAAACGATTACTTTATCACCTTTTAAATGAGACACGATTTTAGCTGTAACCGATGCACCTTTTACTGCAGGAACCCCTACTGTAATTTTACCACCATTATCAACCAACAATACATTGTCAAATTCAATACTAGCGCCTTCATCTCCTTGTAAACGGTGTACAAAAAGGTGCTGGTCTTTTGCAACTTTGAATTGCTGTCCTGCTATATTTACTATTGCGTACATTGTTAAATAATTATTTTAGAATTGTTTATTTTTTTTATCGAGGTGCAAATATAGAATAAATACTATTCAAACACAAGTAGATCATAAAATAATTTTCAATCCACTACCAATTCAATACATTCTATAGGCTTATGTTCCAAAACTATTGCCCATCCATCCCATTATTAAACATTTTAGCAACGTGTCATTTTGTACCGAACACTATTCATGTTGATTAGATAGAGCAAATTTGAGCTTAAGTAATAAAAAGGATATATATTTTTCATTACTACGATTTATTCGTAGTTTTACGAAAAACATTTAGACTTTATATTTTTATGAAACCTATCCTAATCACCCTTTCGGCAATTGCATTTGCCACTACTGTTTTTGCGCAGAGTCCGGATAAGGCCTTGGCCAAAGTAAGTTATACCTTTTCACACGTCAGAGACAAAACCCAAAGAGACAAGCCCTATACCGAAACAATGCTATTGATCATTGGCAAAAATGCTTCCATTTATACCAGTTATGACAAAATCGTACAAAGTGAGGCCAGAAAAAAGATGATTGAACAACAGATCAAAGAAACACCAGAAGGGCAGCCCATGAAGATCAATCTTGGAAAGGTAAAGCCAACTTCTTCCATCGACTATTTCCTTTTTGCAAAAGAGAAGCAGCTTTTTGTCAAAGAATCTGTAGTTAACGATTACTTAACGGAAGAACCTGCATTTCAGATCGCATGGAAAGTTACCAAAGATACAGCAAGTTTTTCGGGCGTACATTGTCAGAAAGCCATTGCTAATTTTAAAGGCAGAAACTGGATCGCTTGGTATGCGCCTGAACTACCCTTTCAAAGTGGGCCTTGGAAATTAAATGGGCTACCAGGTTTGATCATAGAGGCTTATGATGACAAAAAGGAAGTACAGTTTCTATTTGCCGGTATCGAAAATATAAAAAACGAAGTGATAAAGCCAAAACAACCTATTGGAGATCATGAAACGGTCAAATCTATCAATCCTATTCCTGATAACGAGATCAAACTACCTGTAAATGCCATCAGAACTACCAAAACCGAACTTGATAAACTCAAAGCAGCAAGGGCAAAAGATCCAATGGGTTTTGCAAATGCACAAATGGCTAGCAGTGGTGTAAGTGTAAGTATGACTCCATCGAAAAGTCCAAACACTACTCCAGTCAAAAACACCTTCAATAATCCGATTGAATTACCTGAAAAGAACTGATCCCTTCCATTATTGAGCAACACATGTAAAAAATTGTTAAACAGTTATATTATTACGAAATAATCGTAGATTTACGAAAAACTAATCTTAAAAACATGAAAAAGATTCTAACCACATTAATTGCCATTAGCTTAGCCACACTTTCTTTTGCCCAAAACCAAGATAAAGTATTGGCCAGGGTAAGTTATAGTTTTACCCATGCCAGAGACACTACACAAAGAAATGATCCCTACACAGAAAACATGTTATTGATCATTGGGAAAAATGCATCCATCTATACCAGCTACGATCGTATCCTACGCGAACTTAATCTTGACAAACCCTCTAGTACAGCACCATTTAAACCAGTTACCCGAATTGACTATTATTATTTTGCCAAAGAAAATGAGTTCTATACCAGAGAAAAAATCATTACAGAATATATGGCTAAAGAAGTTGCACCGAAGATCAATTGGAAGATTACAAAAGATACAGCTAGTTTCTCTGGTGTACATTGCCAAAAAGCTACAACTTATTTTAAAGGGAGAAACTGGATTGCCTGGTTTGCACCAGACCTACCCTTTCAAAGTGGACCTTGGAAACTAAATGGTCTACCAGGATTGATCATTGATGCCTATGATGATAAAGGAGATGTTAAATTTCAATTTTCAGGTATCGATAACCTTGATACCCCACCAACTACAGCAGAACAGAAGTCGCTGGCAGCACATTTCTACTATGGCCCTACCATTAAATTTCCAGAAAACGCTAAATTAACTACCAAAGCCGACCTGGATAAATTAAGAGAGACAAGAGATAGAGATCCATTAGGTTTTGCAAAAGCTTCGGCTCCTAATGATGGTCGAATTGTAAAGATGGGCATGAGTACCACTGGCGTTTCGCATACAGTAATCAATAACCCGATAGAATTGCCAGAAAAGAAAGATAAATAATATCCTGTCTGAAGATCTTCAGCATCATAAATAGCTTATGAAAGCCATAGCAACACTTTTTTTTGTAACCATAGCAACTACCATTACTTTGGCCCAAAGCCCCGATAAAGTATTGGCCAGGGCGAAGTATCACTTTGTACACATCCAAGATACCATGCAAAAAGATAGGCCCTATACCGAAAACATGTTATTGGTCATAGGTAAAAATGCTTCTTTATATGCAAGTTATGATGGATTAGACCAAACCATTATAAGAAACAACCGTATTTTGGAACGTGCTAAGAGTTTAGATCCTGGCTTGGTCAGCGTACAGTTAGATCGGACAACACCAGATGTAAATTCCATCGTTTATTTCTTCTTTGCCAAAGAAAACAAGTTCTTGACTAAAGAACGTCTGATCAATACATATCTCGTAGAGGAAATTGCACCAAAAATAAGTTGGACAATTACTGCAGATACTGCAGATTTTTCTGGCATACATTGTCAAAAAGCGCTTGCCCATTTTAAAGGTCGAAATTGGATCGCCTGGTATGCACCAAACCTCCCTTTTCAAAGTGGACCTTGGAAATTAAATGGTTTGCCAGGGCTGATCATCGATGCTTATGATGAGAAGAAAGAAGTTTGGTTCCAGTTTGCTGGGATGGAAAACATAACAGCCGCTACAAAATCACCAAGCATGCCGTCTGCTGGCCCCAAAGTAATCGACTTAGATGTTGGTTTGGTTAAGGATACCGAAATACGACTACCAACAAATGCAATCAAGACTACACAAAAAGAGCTCGACAAATTGAAAATCAGTAGAGACAAAGACCCTCAAGGTTTTAGGAATGCACAAATGGCAGCATCCAATGGAAGTTACAATTTAAAAGCCCAACCAAAAGCAGTGCTCGAATCTCCTAAAATGAACACCATCAACAACCCTATAGAACTACCAGAAAAGAAAAACTAGCGCATCAAAATTCATCAAATATTATTGTACACATATCATGAAAGCCATATTGATCACTTTGCTTACAGTTACAATGACCACAGCTTGGGCACAAAAACCCGACCCTGTATTGGCAAGAGTACGTTATACCTATACCAATAAAAACGACACCCTTGCCAACGGGAAACCACGCATCGAAAACATGCTGTTGTTTTTTGGAAAGAATACATCTTTATACACCAGCTACGATAAGATAAGGCATGAGATTTCTGAAGAACAAAAATTTTGGGCCATGATCGAAAGTGGTGGAGGTAGGGGTAAAAGTGTGTTTGTGATAGATGATAGTAACAGCAAATGGATGACCACTACCTCTTACTTGTTTTTTGTAAAAGAAAATAAATTTTACACCAAGGAAATGTTTTCACTAAAGAGTTATCTTGTAGAAGAAACTGCCCCAACAATTGACTGGAAAATAAGCAAAGACACGCTTAGCTTTTCGGGGTTAAGTTGCCAAAAAGCAACAGCCACTTTCGAAGATAACAACTGGGTAGCATGGTATGCACCAAGTGTGCCTTTTCAAGGAGGCCCGTGGAAATTAAATGGTTTACCGGGGTTAATTGTAGAAGCCTACGACGTAGACAAACAGGTCTATTTCCAATTTGCAGGAATTGAAAATGCAAAAAATGGCGACCATGTACGTGACCGCGATGTAACAAAACGACCCGGTGCCAGCCCAACCACCTATAATGCAATTGACCAGATGATCGGACGCGACGTTGGTACTGCTTATTTCGAAAACATTATTCGTTTACCCATAGGTGCTGTTAGAAGCACCAAAAAACAGATGGAAAAATTTAAAGAAGCGATCAAAAAAGACCCAAAAGGTTTTTTTAAAGCACAATCTAAATATTAAGAAAATATGAAAATCGCACTTATTACATTTTTAGCCTTTTTTAGTAGCACAATTGCTTTTGCACAAAAACCTGATGAGCTACTAGCCAGGGTACGTTATACCTATATCAACAGTAACGATACCTTAAAAACCGGAAAAGTACGCAATGAAAATATGCTATTGTTTTTAGGCAAAAATGCATCGTTATATACCAGTTATGATAAATTAAGGCACGAGATTGCTGAAGACCAAAAATTCAGGGCCAAAGCAATGAGCAAAGCCGGCAGTGGCCAACCTGTAGCCATTGTAATGGACAACTCAGGTTCAGAGTGGATGTCTACCTCATCCTATTTATATTTTGCCAAAGAGAATAAATTATTCACCAAAGAGGTCATTGCACTGCAAAGCTATCTGATCGAAGAACAAGCACCTAAGATCAATTGGAAAATAACCCGCGACACGACAAGTTTTTCTGGACTGAGCTGCAAAAAAGCCGTAGCCAATTTTGAGGGTAAGAACTGGATAGCATGGTATGCCCCTAGTCTACCCTTCCAAAGCGGACCATGGAAACTCAGCGGTTTACCCGGTTTGATCATCGATGCTTATGAAGAAAACAAATTGATACAATTTCAATTTGCAGGCATAGAAAATGCCAAAGAAGGCGACCATCAAAGAGTAGACGATGTTACAAAAAGAGCCGATGCCAGGCCAGGTGATTACAATGCATTGGACCAATTGATTGGACGTGATGTTGGAAGTGCTTTTTTCGAAAACATTATTAAACTCCCAGTTGGGGCGGTTAAAACCGATCGAGAAAAGTTTGACAAATTAAAGGCCGCCTTTCTAAAAGATCCCAGAGGCTTTGTAAGAGCACGTTCTAGATATTAAAAAATGCCATTAGTTAAAAAATGTTAAATCATTTTTAATATTACGAAATAATCGTAGTTTTACGAAACATTAATTGAACATATAAGAAAATATTATGAAAATTATTCTTGCCATTTTATTTACAGCATCAATTACCTCAACCGTTTTAGCGCAAAACACTGACCAAGCTTTGGCAAGAGTACATTATAAATTTAGCCACATTACAGATACCACCAATAGAGACGAGCCTTTTCAAGAAAATATGATATTGATCATTGGAAAAAATGCATCACTATATACCAGTTATGATAAAATGACACAGACCGATCGCTTGGCTGCATTTCTCAAAGAGCAGACAAAAGCAAATGGTGGTACATTAACCAATGTGGTGATGCAAAAAGGATTGATAAAAAAAGTAACCACTACTGATTTCTACAGTTATGCGAACGAGCAAAAATCATATACAATCGAATATATGATGACGAACACTTATATCATACCGGGAGAATTGACCCCAATAAAATGGACAATCAAACAAGATACCATGAGTTTTGCAGGCATCAGCTGTAGAAAGGCGATTACCCGTTACAAAGGCAGAAACTGGATTGCTTGGTATGCTGTAGACCTACCCTTTCAAAGCGGACCTTGGCAATTAAATGGTTTACCAGGACTGATCGTAGCAGCCTACGATGAGAAAAAAGATATCCAATTCCAGTTTGATGGTTTAGAGAAGGTAAATGAAACCAATCTAGTAACCAAAGACGAGAAGATACGCATAGGAACTGGGGAACTCAATTTCAGCAATAACACTTACCTCGGTAAGGAAATCAAACTTCCAACAAATGTGATCAAAGCCACAAGAGCAGAGGTGAATAAGCTGAGACAAGCAATAGCCGAAAATCCAATGGCAGCCATGAGCGGTGGACAAATATCAGCTGGCGCAACTGTCATACGTAAAAATTCAACTATTCAAACCAAGGCCAAAACCACATTTAACAATCCAATCGAATTGCCAGAAATAAAGAACAATTAACCAAACACAATATGAAAACGACTTTAACTACCTTATTCGCTATTGCAATAACTTCTGTTGCTTTGGCACAGAACCCAGACAAAGCATTGGCTAGGGTTAAATACAATTTCGTCCACATTCAGGATACCACTGAAAAAGATAAGCCTTATACCGAGAATATGTTATTGATCATTGGTAAAAATGCATCAGCATATACAAGTTTCGATAAGGTAAACGAACAACTTGCCATGCAGAAGCAGTTACAAGAACAACTTAAAAATCAAGCTGGCAGTGGCAACATGACCCTTAAGATCAGCAAGTCGGATTCAAAACCAACTTCACCACTAGATTACTTCTATTTTGTGAAAGAGAATAAATTCTTCACTAAAGAAAGGGTCTTCAACAATTACCTTATAGAAGAAGAAGCACCAAAGATCAATTGGAAGATTGCGAAAGATACAGCAAGCTTTGCTGGTGTACACTGCCAAAAGGCAACAGCTTACTTTAAAGGCAGAAACTGGGTGGCCTGGTTTGCTCCAGAACTACCTTTTCAAAGTGGGCCATGGAAACTCAATGGCTTACCAGGTTTGATTATAGAAGCCTATGACGAGAAAAAAGAAGTTCAATTCCAATTTGCTGGTTTAGAGAATGTAACTGCTGAAGATGGAAAAACAGCCGATGCTGGTGAAATCAAAATAGATGGACCTGCCGGCAGCCCAGGTGTAGTAAAGATAATGGGCATGGATACCGGCAATACTTTTCTTGGAAACGAAATCAAATTACCTGCAGATGCGGTTAAAACAACCAGAAAGGAACTGGACAAGTTAAAAGATGCCCAGGCAAAAGACCCACAAGGTTTTATGAATGCGCAGTTGGCTGGAAGTGGCGTTAAATTTGGTAACATGACCAGAACAAGTGGAAGTGTGGGTACACCAAGACCTAAAGCAGTAGTCAACAATCCTGTCGAATTACCTGAAAAAAAATAAATACACCATGTTTTTTGTCGGAATTTTATTAGCCATCATCTTTCTGTTCAACTACATCTTCGGTTAACAGAAGCATTAGCAACAGATTAGATTCTGGCAAATTTAGGTACAGTTTTACGCATTGCTGAAACACCATAGCGAAGCCATGCCATTATTTACAACTGAATTAGCTCAAAAGAAATGAAAAAACAATTGCTCTACACATTCTTGATCTTCATGCTGAGCAGTGTTGCTGCGTTTGCACAAAAACAGGTCAAAGGAAAGATAAAAGATACAAAAGGTACACCTATTGCCTCTGTAAATATCAATTTAAAAGATAAAGAGGGTAATATCCTTAGTTTTACCAGAACCAACGACAAAGGTGAATATACCCTCTCTTTTACTGAGGAGAACAAAGGTCTGACCTTAGAGGCTACCATCATCGGTTTCCAAAAGAAGATCATCGAAGTTGCTGACCTAACCAAGAGCTACGATCTTTCTCTGGTTGAAACAGAGATCAACCTCAAAACCGTAGTGGTGAAAAACCGTCCTGTCCTTACATCCAACGGTGATACTTTAAATTATAAAACTTCGGATTTTGCCGATAAACAAGATAGGACCATTGGTGATGTATTAAAGAAGATGCCTGGCATTGTGGTTGATGAAAATGGGAAAGTGACTTATAATGGAAAGGGTATTTCCAATCTGTATCTGGATAAGGATAACTTGCTTGACGACAAATACAATATCGCTACCAAAAGTATCCCCCATGGTGCAGTTGAAAAAGTGCAGGTGATCCAAAACGACCAACCAATCAAAATGTTGCGCAAGAACAACATGAGCGACGATGTAGCTCTGAATTTAGTGATCAAGGATGATGCAAAGCTTAAAATGATGGGCGATATCAAGGCTGGACTTGGAACACCCGACAGGTTTGATGGTAACATCAATGCCATGATGTTTAAAAAACAACTGAAATTCATCAATAACCTAAAGGGCAACAATATTGGTATCGACCCAGGCATTGACCTTACCTCGCATAACATGGCCGACTACCTTAAGCGTTTTGACAACAGCAAGCCTGCCAGCTTTCTTTCTGCTGGTGCCGCAGGTGTACCCACATTGCCCCAAAAAAGGTCTTTGTTCAATAAAGCTGGCCTCATCAACCTTAACAATCTTTACAAGTTCAACGATGACCTACAGTTAAAAGCGAATATTTCTTACCTATATGACCAAAGAACACAGGAGTATAACAAATTTTCTGAAACTTATCTACCTGGACAGACTATCCGTTACAACGAAGTACAGAACAATGCCATCAATCCACAAAAATTCAGAGCACAATTGAACCTTAACAAAAATACCGAACAATCATACCTGAACAATACTTTTGTGGCTGATTATGCACCCAACAAAACCAACTCTAATGTAGTGATCAATGGCATTGGCGCCAATCAGGGGCTTAGCCAAAAAACGTTCGATATTTCGAATGAACTGAGTTATAGAAAAAAACTAAAATCAGATAACATCCTTAACTTTTATTCTTATTTAAACAGAACCACACAACCAGAGATCTTAAATATCAGACCAGGTTTAAATGCAGATATCTTAAACAACGGCACTCCTTATCTTGGCCTAGACCAATATGTTAAACTACCAACTTCATATACCAACAACTTTATCTCTTTTGCACTCGTAAAAAACAAGTTTACACAGACCTATAAAACTGGTTTTAGTGTACAACAGCAAAACTTCAAATCAGAGCTTTACAGGATACAAAACAACCAAACTACCGAATTGGTATCGCAAAACACAACCAACGACCTTGATTGGCTTAAAACGAAGACATTTATTGAAGCAGGTTATGATTATACAGGTGAAAAGATCAAAGCAAGTTTATTTCTGCCCTTGAGCTATAATAACATCAATTATAGCGACCCTGCTAAAAGTTTAGACAAAAATCTCGACAAATTCTTTGTAAATCCATCTTTTAACATCAAATACCAAATTGGCATAGAGAATTACATTTCGGCAAATTATAGCTTTAACAATACTTTAGGTGGCATAGATGATGTTTATCGTGGTACAGTATTAAAGAACTACCGTTCGTTATTTGCCAACAACGCCCCTATCTCAGAAAGCAAATCGCATGGTGTTGGAGCCAACTTCAACTTCCGTAAGGCCATGCAGATGTTGTTCTTCAGCTTAGGTGTAAACTATTCTGCTACTACATTAAATACCATTTCATCATATACTTTAAGCGACAATATCCAACAACGTATCGTTCTGCCTTTAGCCAACCAAGCCAAATCTTTTTCTGTCAATGCCGCAGCAAGTAAATACCTATTTGACCTCCGAAGTACAGTAAACATTGGCAGCACTTTTAGCCAAAGTACATTTGACCAGTTACAAAACAATAGATTATTACCTTTTAATGCCCAAACGATGACCTACAATGCAGGAATAGATTCGAAGTTGACCAATTTCATGAATTTTTCTTACAATGGAACATACACGGTTAGCAACAATAAATCTTCGATTAGCAACATCAGCAGTAAATTTCAACAATTAAGACAGCAATCTAGCTTAACGTTTACCACCTTTAAAAGTGTGTTTATCAATGTTGCTGCAGAACACATCTTTACACACCAATTAGACCAGCCAAACCTAAGCTATCTATTTGCTGATTTCAATGTGAGATATAAACTGATGAAACTTAAAACCGACCTCGAATTTGGCGTTACCAATTTGGCCAATGTGAAGAAATTTGAGGCCATTAACCTCTCTGCAAACTCATTGACCTCAGGCACCTACTATATCCCTGGACGTGTTGCCATGTTAAAAGCGACGTTCAATTTTTAAACAACTGGAATTGTGTGTATTGGTTAGGGTTAATAAATAATACCAAACAAACAATTGAAGCCCCGAAACTGTAAAGTTGAGGGGCTTTTTTATGATTTGCCTACGTGATACTAATCTGGACCTAAATGAGTTTATCTTTATATCACATTTACACACCCCATTTCCTACACATGATTCAAAACATTAAAATTCTAAAGACTGAAATCCTTTCTAACAATTGGTACACTCTTAAAAAAATCACTTATGAGTACCTGACAAAAGCAAACAAACTAGAAGTACAAAGCAGAGAAGCTTACGACCGGGGAAATGGTGCTGCTATCCTACTTTACAATACGGCACAAAAAACAGTAATCTTAACCAGACAATTTAGATTACCTACCTATATCAATGGAAATGAATCTGGTCTGCTGATAGAGGCCTGCGCTGGCTTATTAGACCATGATGCTCCCGAAGATTGCATCAGACGTGAAACCGAAGAAGAGACCGGATATAAAGTTACTGCTGTTGAAAAAGTATTTGAGGCTTACATGTCGCCAGGATCGGTAACTGAGATCCTTTATTTCTTTATTGCAGCCTATTCAAAATCGATGAAAGTAAATGAAGGAGGAGGTTTGGATCATGAACAAGAAAATATCGAAGTATTAGAATTGGATATTGACAGTGCAATGAAAATGATCACCACTGGAGAAATTAAAGACGGAAAGACCATCATGTTGCTACAACACCTCAAGCTCAATGGCATTTTATAATACTTCCTCCCTTATATTCTGTCACAAAAAAAGCCTCAATTAATGAGGCTTTTTGATATAGAATAATTTAGATATTAGTTTTTCTTCCCTCGTGCAACAATATGTATTTCGGGCAGTTTTGGTTCTTCCTGTTTAACTATACTTACATTTTTGATATGGTCTGGGTTTACTTTATTCAATTCCTCTGCACCTACTTTTTTACCATTTAAGATCACGGTAATGGCACGTTTACTGCTATCTGTCGGTTTGTTCATTTTCCCATAACCTACCACCGTAATAACTTCAAGTTTTTTACCTTCTACATCAACTGTTGCCGGCTTATCCAGCTTAGGGAACATAAAACCCTGTACGCTTTTCTGCAATCTTTTGGTCACCGAACTTGCTGTATCAGCAAATACTAGCTTTCCTTCAAATTTACCTTTTAGAGGAAGGTTTTCAGCATTAAATGAGGTAATCGCATTGATGATTCTAGTAGCTGCCAACTCCCTTGAAGAATTGGTAGTATCTGTATTGATATAAATTGTATTAACTAAAACGATATTTCTTTGTGTAGTATCTGATTTGATATTGAGTTCAACAGGAGCTTGTTTTTTTCTGATAGGCTTATGTTTCGAAATTGTTGTTTTAACTTCAACCTCATCCTTATGATCGTCGATGATATGATTATCAATCAAAACCTGCTCTAAAGGTGCCAGATGCTTTTTGATATCTTTTTTTGTTACTGTAAAAGCTAAAGTAGTCAGCAATAAAACCGGTAGTACCAATAAGTAACGGCTAAGTGTTAAACGAGACGAACGTTTAACGTTCATCATCTTGATCCGTTTTTTTAAGTCAGATAAGTTAAAATTGTTGACGATTGGCACTGATGGTGAGAGTGTACCCACATCTAACAAGCTATATTGGTAAGCTTTCTTATCAATCCCTTTCTTTAAGATCTTCTCATCTGTGATAAACTCCAAATTCTCTTTTACAGCCCTTTTCATCAACCAAACACCTGGATTGAACCAGTAGAAAACCACGCTGAGCTCGGCCAAGATAATATCTAACGAATGCCATTGTTTCACATGGATGTTCTCATGTGCCAAAATGGTCTTCAACTCTTGTTCTTTATGTAAAGATGGATTGATATAAACTGTTTGCCAAAATGAAAATGGACTTACGGCCTCATCCAAAATCCTAACCTGATAATCTGCAACAGAACCCGGAGCAGATTTTTTATGCATTTTATACAAAGAGATAAACTGTATCAACAGTCTAAACGCCATAAAAATTACCCCAATATAAAACAATAGACTGATCCATCCCCAATAGGCCGTGATAAAGTTTGAGGGAACCAATTCCGTTACCTGTTGATTCATTTTAACTACAGTTTCCTGATCAACATGTGTTTGGTTAAAGAAGAAATCCGTTAAATCTATAAAAGGATAGATGGTTGAAAACAGTATACCAAATACCAAAAAAACGCGGTTGATCACATAAAATGTCAATCGACGTAAAATAAGATAATAGGCTGCAGCGAAAAGTACAAGAACCAGGTTTATCTTAAACAGGAGGACAAAGAGATAAGGCATATCATTACTTTTCAGGGTTTTCGATCAGATTGATAATTTCTTTAAGTTCTTCAGTGCTTATTTTTTTATCCTTCGCAAAAAAAGCAACCAATTCTTTATAAGAACTTTGGAAGTAATTGTTTACAAAACCATTCATGAAACGCTTTTTGTACTCCGCTTCTTTCACCTTGGCGCTGTAACGATTGGCATTGGCATAACGCTCACTCTTCAAAAAACCTTTGCGTTCTAAATTCTTGATGGTCGATGCCAAAGTAGTATACGGTGGTTTAGGCTCGGGCATCACGTCCATAAAATCCTTGATAAATCCTGCCCCTACTTGCCAAATCGCAAGCATTGCCTCTTCTTCTTGTAGTGTTAACTTCTCCATAGTTTACGAATATATCGTAAATATACGAAATTATATTTGAGACGATAAAATTTTAGGCTGTTAAAATTTGTTAAGGCTTTGCGTACCTGTCTTCTGCCTCATTTATAGTCTGAGCGATGACCTTTTGCAATTGTTCTGCCTCGGCCGCAACAGTTGCATTTTCATTATAATCCGTCATATAAATGATCTTCTTTGTTTTACGCTCGTAATTAAATGTCATTTCATAGCGTAAAACCTTATCACTTTTTAAATTGGCATTTGGATTGGCAATTACTTCTGGTAATTTCCAGAGGTCGAGCTCATTGGCTTTACTGTGCAAAAAGATAACATGGTTGGCATTTAATTTAACCTTGGTTTTAACCAGCTCGTCTTTATTGTTTAGGTATTGATATTCGCCTGTAGCCGAATTATAGCTATTCACAAGCGTATCGCCCACCCCCCATTTATAACTTAGCGAAATAAAAGAAGAAGCCGGATATGGACCCTGTTTAAGATTGATCAAATAATAACCGCCAATACTGATGATCAGGATTACAGCAATTGTGGTGATCAGCGACAGCTTCTTTTTCAGTTCAATAGCCATTATTTCTTTGCCCTTTCTTCAGCGTCTATGATACTTTGCTCAATGATCTTCTGCATCTGTGCGGCTGCGTTTTTCATCCGTACATTACCCTCAAAATTTGGCAGATAGGTCACCTCTTTCGATTTTTTCTGATAGTTGAACTTCATAAAATAACGCAGCGTCTTAGGGTTTTTCAGGTCACTTTCGTTATTCGCTACTACATCTGGCAAATTCCAAAAGCCTTGCTCGTCGGCATTGCTATCCAAAAACTTTTTGTCCCTTGCATTCAACTCCACATGTTTGATAATCAAAGAATCCTTATCATTCAGGTATTTGTACTCGCCAGTAGCAGAGTTATATGAATTTTCTAATTTATTACCCACTCCCCATTTATACTCCAACGACACGAATTCTTTTGCCTTAAATGGTGCATTACGGATAATCGGTGCGTAATAGATGATGGCGTAAATTAAAAATGGAACAACTACTGTTAAAAATAAAAATATCCTTTTCCCTCTGCTCGTCATATTATAATCTTAAATCTAATCTAAAGGTCCAGTCAGTTCACCTTCCCACTTACTCACTACCGCAGTTGCAATACTGTTACCAATTACGTTAGTTGCTGATCTACCCATATCCAATAATGGATCAATACCTATCAATAGGGCCAATCCAGCTTCTGGGATGTTAAAAGTAGCAATGGTTCCGGCAATAACCACTAAAGAGGCACGAGGTACGCCGGCAATACCTTTACTGGTCAACATCAAGATCAACAACATGGTAATCTGCTGCTCAAATGAAAGGTGAATGCCATAACATTGCGCAATAAACAACGAAGCGAAGGTCATGTACAACATCGAGCCATCCAAATTGAACGAATAACCCAATGGCAATACAAAACTTACAATTTTATCTTTACAGCCGAAGCGCTCCAACTGCAACATGGTTCTAGGATAAGCAGCTTCGCTACTTGCCGTACTAAAAGCCAACATTACTGGCTCTTTCATCCTATTCATCAAGTTAAACACTCTACGTTTAAGAATCAGATAACCTATAAAGATCAACAGTATCCACAGCATCAACATACTCGAATAAAACTCTCCGATAAACAAGGCATAAGTAGACAACACACTGATACCTTGCTTGGCTACAATGGCAGCCATGGCCCCAAATACCGCAAAAGGTGCAAAGTTCATTACATATCCTGTTACTTTCAAGATGATATGGGCCACTGAATCGAAAAATTCAATCACCATTTTACCCTTTTCACCAATGGCCGCAGTTGCTACACCAAAGAATAAAGAGAACACTACTATCTGTAAGATCTCATTGGTGGCCATTGCTTCTGCGAAACTTTTAGGCACAATATGCGAGATAAAATCTTTTACAGATAAGGCTGCGCCTTTTATACCTGTATCGGTATGGCTGCTTGGCAGAGGTAAATTCATGGCTTCGCCCGGTTTAAACAGGTTTACCATAACCATACCCAACACCAGCGACATTAATGAAGCACTAATGAACCACAGCATCGTTTTGCCTCCAATACGTCCAACAGCCTTGATATCGCCTACCTTGGCCACACCAACCACCAACGTGGTAAATACCAAAGGCGCCACGATCATTTTGATCAAACGCAGAAAGATATCACTCAACAAGGTTAAGGGTTCTAATTTTTTCTCTCTTTCCTTTTCGTTTTCTTTACGGATAGCTACTTGTTCTGCTTTTTGCGTTTTTAGCACAGCAAATTGGCTAACAGTAGTATCAGAAAGATTGCTCATCTGAGTTTCAATCTTTTTTATCTGCGCATCGGCACCAACAATGGCATTATTATTTTTGTTGAAGTTATTTACATTTAAGTAATAACCTACAGCAACACCTACTATAAGTGCTATAAAAATAAATAGTGTAAGTCTGTTTTTATTCGACATTGGTTAGGTTTAGATTTTAATCAAGGCGTAAAACTACAATAATAAAATTATTCTCTAAACTTTGTTGATAAAGCATTAGTTATTTTACATATTTGGGGCGTAACAAAACTAGGCACTGAACATCTAATCCAGTAGCTCATCAAAAAGAAATAAGTGAATCAGAAGGATACTTTATTTAAGGAAATTTTCGACAAGAACTCTAAAAAGATTTTTCACTTATGCTATGGTTATACAGGGGACAAGGATTCTGCGAACGACCTTTTACAAGAAACTTTTTTAAAGGTATGGCAGAACCTGGATAAATTCAGGAACAAATCTTTGATTTCTACTTGGATCTATCGGATTGCGGTAAACACTTGTTTAACTTATCTACGTTCAGAGAAAAGACAGGCCAAAGATGAGCTTACAGAAAATATCATTGAAAACAAGATTGAAGAATTTTCTGAAAAAAACGAACAAGTTGCGCTACTCTATAAATCTATCTCTAAACTAGAAGAAAACGACCGTTTGATCATTACCATGGTACTGGATGAATTGCCATACAATGAAATTGCAGATATATCTGGAATAAGTGAAGGAAATCTAAGGGTAAAAATTCATCGCATTAAACAAAAATTGACCGAATTATACAATCAGCATGCAGGAATTTGATCATATAGAAGCACTTTGGGCGCAGCATACGGTTGATGTAACAATATCAGCTGATGAGATGCTGAAACAGGCTAAAAAAGAAGTTAATGGCATGCGTACCCGCTCGCTATTGAACATATTGGGCATGAGTCTTTCTTTTGTTGCTGTTGCTTGCTTGTGGCTTTTTGATTTTCAATCGTGGACAACACATGCAGGAATTGCCATTATCGCCTTTGCTGTAGCGGTATATACCATCATTTTATACAATAACCATAAAATCATAGCCAAAACTGATTTTACCGCACATCCAAATGCGTTTATCAGTACTTTAAAACACTATCAGTTGAATCGCCTCGCAATTTACAGCCGCCTGTATTGGTTTTATACCGTGGCGCTTTCTCTGGGCATGGTTTTCTTTTTTGTTGAAATTTCTGGACACATGGAACTATGGATACAAATTGTATTTATATTGATAAGTTTTGGTTGGATGATCTTCTGCTCTACCCTGGTACGTAAAGCGGTGATTAAAAAGGATAAAGAGCGGATTGCATTGTTGATCGAGAAATTTGAACGCATCGGCAACCAGTTTAAAGAACACGAATAATTTATTGGCACGGCTTTCGTTCTATACCTTCAAATGAAGAACGGATTGATCATTCCCTTTGTCTTATTTACTTTTTTGCTTTTTAGCGGATTTAAAACGCAGCAGGAAGTTATGCCAATCCAATTGGATTGGGACATCCATTTCAAGGGCAAACCCGATGAGCATTCTGCTTATGCGGCATTGACAGCCACAACATGGCATTATAGTTATACTGCTAAGATTAGCGGTAACAAACTAAATATTGATTTTAAATTTGCCGCAGGTGTCGAACCTGAAAAATCGTGGGTAAAACAAAGCAGGATTCGCGATAAAAAGGCAAACAGACAACTGTTAAACCATGAACAAGGTCACGTTTATATCAATTATCTGCTTTTAAAGGAAGGCGAAACCGTTATTCGCAACCAAAAATATACAACCAGCAATTACAAAAGATCAATTCAAGCTACTGCCAATAAAGTAGGTAAATATTACAGCGACATGCAAAGTCGTTATGATGATGAGACCAAACATGGTGCTGACCAACAGGCCCAAAACCAATGGGACGATTACCTTAGGGATCAAATGAACAAGTACCAGTAATTAAAAACGCTACTGTGGTTTTACTTCGCTGGCCGAAAAACTATTGCCACTTAACCTATACTGTAAAGTTTTAATCAAGGTGGTTGTTTTACCACTATCCGTGCTTACAACCGGTACTGAACGGAACAAGTCTCCATTTTTTACAAAGAACTTATCATTCCCCTCGTATCCCTTTTTAATGTTATTGCTAAAGCCCGGAAAACTGATCTTGTTGAAACTATTGCCACTAAACTCGTAAACATTTAGGTCATTCACATTCTTTCTAACCACGTATTGGACATACAATTCTGGATTCCCATCATTGTCCAAGTCCATGTTCCAGACATCTGTAATGATTCCTTTTCTTTCATCAGAAAGCGACTTATAATTGTTTTTGATAGAATCAGACATCAACAACAGGTAGCCACCAATGGTATCAACTCCTTTTCCCCAGCTTACCACTTCAAAATGATAGCCAGGTTTGATTTCAATATTTTTATAAAATGGAAATGGATTACCAGATTTTGCCTTCCCAGTTTCTGTTTGAGCTACAGTAGTTGATTTCTCTTCGTTACTGCAAGCCGTATAGAACAACATTGTTCCAAGTGTTAGAAAGCCAAGTTTAATGGTATTTTTAAATTTCATTTGTGGTTCGGTTTTAAAAATCCAATTTATACGATTTCCCTATCCTTTGCAAAAAATATTCAACTATTTTGTCTTTACATCTGGTGCGCCGTTGTTCAAGGTGGTTTCTGTAACTACACTTCTTTTGCCACTTGGTGTAATCACAATGGTTTTAAGTGTTTTCTTTTGACCCTGAGGTACGATAACTTTAATTGGCTCTTTGTATTCTTTGGCATTTTCTGATGGGCGGTAACCATCAAGCGTATAAAATATTTTAGCCCTTAAAATTGGCGACTTTAATTCTAAGCTCACATTGCCACCATTCAATACTTTATCTGGCTGACCAATTGGTGTAGGTACCCAATAATTGGCGCTCGTTTGATCTAACCTGGCCAAATGCAAAGGCACTCTTTCTTCCATAAAGTTTTTGATGTCTTTTTTGTCCAGTGGACTCCAAGCAATTTCCGCAAGCGCATATAGTCTAGGCAAGATCTGGTATTCTACCTTGGCAGGACTTTCTAAATATTCGCTCCACATATTTGCCTGTACACCAATTACATATTTACCTTGGTCGGCATTGAGTTCTTTTGGAATTGGATCGTAGCTATAAAGTTTGGTATAAGGAGCAAAACCACCTATGGTTAAAGGTTCGTCTGGAGAATTGGATTGTTTATGGTCAAAATATAAACCTGCCGAACCTGGTGTCATGATCACATCGTGGCTCTGTTTGGCCGCATCAATACCACCTTGTTCTCCCCTCCACGACATTACTGTTGCATTTGGGGCCAATCCGCCTTCTAAGATCTCGTCCCAGCCAATTACCGACCTTCCTTTTGAATTGATATATTTTTCAATCCTTTGAATGAAATAACTTTGTAGCCCGTGCTCGTCTTTAAGGTTATTGTCTTTGATAAACTGTTGGCAAAATGGCAATTGTTTCCAATACTCTTTCGGACATTCATCTCCACCTATATGGATATATTTGGAAGGGAATAAAGCAATCACTTCATCCAGTACGTTTTCTAAGAATTTAAAGGTATTATCTGTTGGTACAAAAACATCATCAAATACTCCCCAGGTTTGTTGTACCTGTTTGCCTTTTCGATCACCAGACCAAGGTGTTTTATCCGAGATGAAGGTATCCTTATCAGGAAAACAACTGAGTTCTGGATAAGCCGCAATGGCTGCAGAAGCATGTCCAGGCATTTCTATCTCAGGAATTACAGTGATGTATTTACTGGCAGCGTAAGCAATTACTTGTTTCACTTCTTCTTGTGTATAATAACCTTTGTAAGGTTCATTATCTGTACCACCAGTACCTGGATAATTCCCCACAATTGTTCCGCTTCTGCTTGCACCAACAGTGGTCAGTTTTGGATATTTTTTAATCTCGATCCTCCAGCCTTGGTCATCGGTTAAATGCCAGTGGAACTTGTTCAGCTTGTACTGTGCCAATAAGTCGATATATCTTTTCACAAAAGAAACAGGAAAGAAGTGTCTGGCTACATCTAAATGCATTCCACGATATTTAAAACGTGGATAATCATTGATTTCTGCGCTTTGGATACTGATCTTATCCTTGCTTTTGTCTGGCATCAACTGCATCAACGATTGTACGGCATAAAACAGACCTGCTTCCTTGCCTACAACTTTGATATGATTAGGGGTAATTGTTATGGTATAACCTTCTGCTGGCAACTTATCTGCGCCAACAGATGTTAACACAATTGATTTTTGCCCACTTGTTACCGCTTTTTCTTCCCTTAGCGCAAAACCGCCTTTGGTAACGATAAAAGCATTTAACAGATCCGCTGTTCTGGCATTTTCAGCTTCGTTACTGATCAAAGCCACAGTTTTATCTAATTGGAATACACCGCTTGTCTTTTTGATAGAAACGGGAACAGGAATGATACCCATATTCGCATCGGTTTGTGCGTAGGTATTTAGCATGAGCAAAGTAGGTAATAACATTAAAAAAATCTTTTTCATAGTTTTCAAGTATTTGGTATGACCAAGATATAAAATTTAAGGGAAAGCAAAAACCAATTGGGTAAGATGATTTATTTAAACTGATAAAGACAGAAGGACTCTAAACATAAGCAAAATTCAATGTATCATTTCTGTTCCATGGCACTTTTGCGCTTATTCTTTAAACAAACTTTGTAATTTAACTTAAACGATTACCAACGTTATTGGTAAAGCCTGAAACAGATTGGCGTGAAAAATCTGTACGAGCTAACAATCTAAAAACTAAACTTAAATGAAAAAAGCAAACTTACTTAGCAAAACCGAGCTAAAAAAAGTAATGGGCGGTACAAAACCTAATTGCCCTGAGGGAACTTGCGCAATGGTTATGCCTGGTTCTAACTGGGATGACCTTTGTCCGATGAACATGCACTGCGAGACATTTCTTTGCGATGATGGTGTAGGACAATATACCAAATGTGTTCCAGATGGGGTTACCTTACCTGAATTATAATTTGGATTGAAATGAAAAAGGCCAGCTTAAGCTGGCCTTTTTTCTATACTTTAAATTTAAGCAACTACTGCTTTCACTACATGCTCTTTTGCAGCCAAATACCTTTCGGCATCTAAGGCGGCCATACAACCAGAACCCGCAGCTGTTACTGCCTGACGGTAATAATGGTCCTGAACATCTCCACAGGCAAACACACCTTCTACATTGGTTTTAGAAGTACCTGGCGTTGTTTTTAAATATCCTGTTTCATCCATATCCAACCAACCTTTAAATATGTCTGTGTTAGGTTTGTGTCCAATGGCCACAAAGAAACCTTCTACAGCTAAAGTGCTTGCTTGTTCTGTTTTATGGTTAAATACCTTAACCCCTGTTACATTTTTACCATTACCAATGATCTCTGTTGTTTCTGTATTGTAGATCACTTCAATATTTGGGGTATTCAATACGCGGTGAACCATTGCTTTTGAAGCCCTGAATTCATCCCTACGCACCAACATATATACTTTTTTACACAATTTGGCTAGGTAAGTAGCTTCTTCAGCTGCTGTATCTCCTGCACCAACAATAGCCACATCTTGTCCTTTAAAGAAAAAGCCATCACAAACTGCACAGGCCGAAACACCAAAACCATTGTATTGCTGTTCACTTGGTAGGCCTAGCCATTTAGCCGTAGCACCAGTGGCAATGATCACAGTATCAGCGGTAATCGTTTTTACTTCATCAACCACAACTTTATGTGGCAATTGAGAGAAATCTACAGAACTTACATAACCAAAACGGATCTGCGTACCAAAACGTTCTGCTTGTTTTCTAAAATCTTCCATCATTTCAGGGCCCATAATTCCATCAGGGTAACCTGGAAAATTATCTACATCGGTAGTTTGTGTCAACTGACCACCCATTTCCATTCCGGTATACATTACAGGTTTTAGATCTGCACGAGCAGCATAAATCGCAGCGGTATATCCTGCTGGACCCGAACCTATAATTAAACAATTTACGTGTTCTATTTCTTGTTGTTCTGACATTTTGTTTTGCTTAAGTATGCAAATTTAAGGTTTAATTTACGAATGGCAAAGCGCCATTAGCAAGCCGAAAGTAAAAAGATATGAAGTTTATTTACCTGCCTTGTTGGCTTTGAGTAGACGAACAAAATTACCACCTAATATTTTGGTTATCTCATCTGCTTTATAGCCACGTTTAAGCAGGGCTGCTGTTATTTTTGGATAATCGGCCACACTATTTATGCCCAAAGGAAATGATTCGGCTCCATCAAAATCTGCACCTAGACCAACATGATCTACTCCAATCATTTTAACAATATAGTCAATATGATCAATCAATATTTCTATTGAAGGCCTTGTCGCGTCAGCATCCTTCGGATGTAAGGCAATTAAAGTGTCTATTGCATTGCTACGACCAAATTTTGCGCTCAATGATTTTAATTCTTCCTCATATTTTGCGAAAAATGTTTTTTGCTTGGTATTATAGGTAGAATCCAAAAAGCCACTGTAAAAATTAAGTGAAATTACTCCTCCATTTTTACCAACAGCTTTGATCTGTTCATCTTTCAAATTTCTTGGTACCGGATTTAGGGCATATACACAGCTGTGCGATACCAGTATCGGTTTGCTGGATTCTTTAATGGCATCAAAAAATGTTTGTTCACCAACATGCGACAAATCGACCAGTACACCTAAATCGTTCAATTTATGGACTACTTGTTTACCAAATGTATTTAGTCCAGCATTCTCCTTCTTTATTTTCCCCGAGGTTTCTTCAGCAGCAGAACTTGCCCATGGCGTACTATTGTTCCAAGTCAAGGTTAGGTAGATCATGCCTCTTTGCGCCAATTTTTCCAGATAATCAAGACGGTTTTCGATCATATGTCCACCCTCTACCCCTATCATCGCGGCCATTTTATTTGCCTTAACTGCTTTTTCTAATTCATCGGAATTGCGCACCAAGGCTATTTTTTCTGGATAACGCTTAATGAGGCTGTACAATGAATCAATTTCTTGATTGGCCACATCATAACCGCCTTTTTCATCGCACCAAATAGAAAACACCTGTACATCCAAACCCCCTTGTTTTGCCCTTACCAGATCAAAATTACCTGTCTTTTGCAGTTTCCCAATGTCTATTCCAGATTTGATCTGGTTAAACAGGATATCACCATGCGTATCTACAACAATGGCCTTATCATGAACCTGTTTGGCAGATTGTGCAGCGCAAAAAATGCTGACCAATGCTAAAAATAAGGTGGAGGTATATTTTTTCATCTATTTAAATCATAACTTTAGTTGACTGTTCCGCTGGCCTTACTTTGTTTTTTCTTCTTCTCTTCTTTTTGGAGCACGCCCATTATATAAACTTCCTTTCTCCTGCCCTTGTTATAGAACCATTCGCCATCTTTTTTGTCCATTACGTAATTTCCGGTCTGGATCACATCCCCATTATTTTCATAATAGCCAAAAAGGCCATTTTTTTGTCCTTCTAAATAAGTGGTGATCATCAGTATATTACCCGTTGGATAGAATGTAGTCCATTTCCCAGTCCTCAACCCATCTTCAAATCGTCCCTTTAACGAAACATATCTGGTTTTGTCTTTTAAAAAAAATGAGGTATTATTTTGATAGTTGAAATCACGATAGTCATTGTAATACACAAAATCTCCATGCTCAACTTTTAAGGTTTCATCCTTATAACTACCTGTACTGGTCAGCTCATCATACAGGTTATAGGTTTTCAATATGCACAATTTATCAGGACCAACTATTCCATATACCCCATAAGAAGTGGCAATGGTAGAATCGCTGGTAATCTTGTTCCCCCTAAAGTAAAGTGCTTTTACTTGGGTCTGTGCAAATACATTGATACTAAAAATGATAGCGCTAACAAATATCAAAAATTTCTTCATACTCAATTAGGTTTGGATAATACCTACATTAAACGCCTTTTTTATTGGCGATTGATTGGCTGCTTCTATCCCCATAGAAATTACCTTACGTGTTTCTAAAGGATCGATCACTCCATCTACCCATAAACGTGAAGCGGCGTAATATGGTGTGGTCTGGCTATTATATCGATCGGTAATTTCATTCAACAGTTCTGATTCCTTTTCTGGTGTAATGGTTTCGCCTTTGGCTTTTAGCGATGCCTCTTGGATCTGCAACAGTACTTTTGCTGCTTGTGCGCCTCCCATTACAGCTATTTTTGCACTTGGCCAAGCATAGATCAGGCGTGGATCATAGGCTTTGCCACACATGGCATAATTGCCCGCTCCGTAAGAATTACCAATTACAATGGTGAATTTCGGCACTACAGAATTAGCTACTGCATTGACCATTTTAGCCCCATCTTTGATGATCCCACCCTGCTCAGATCTACTGCCCACCATAAAACCGGTTACATCTTGCAAAAACACCAATGGAATTTTCTTTTGGTTGCAGTTCATGATAAATCTACTGGCTTTATCTGCACTATCTGAATAAATGACCCCACCAAACTGCATTTCTCCTTTTTTAGATTTCACTACTTTTCTTTGATTGGCCACAATACCCACAGCCCAGCCATCAATTCTGGCCAAACCACAAATGATACTCTGGCCAAATAACTGTTTGTATTCTTCAAACTCAGAATTGTCTACCAAACGAAGAATTACCTCTCGCATGTCATAAGGTTTTTCTCTATTATCAGGTAAGATACCGTAAAGCTCCTGTTCATTGAGTTTTGGCAACGCCGATTTGATCCGATCAAAACCTGCATTTTCTGGAGCACCCAACATGCTCATGATGTTTCTGATGCTATCCAGACAAGCTTGATCATTAGGTTGTTTGTAATCGGTCACACCAGAAATCTCGCAATGGGTACTTGCACCACCCAAAGTTTCGTTATCTATATCCTCGCCAATGGCAGATTTTACCAAATAAGACCCTGCTAAAAATACCGAGCCCGTTCCCTCAACAATCATGGCTTCATCACTCATGATAGGCAAGTATGCTCCTCCTGCTACGCAAGAACCCATAATGGCAGAAATCTGTACAATTCCATCTGACGACATGATTGCATTGTTTCTGAACATCCTTCCAAAATGTTCTTTGTCAGGAAAAATCTCATCTTGCATCGGCAGATACACTCCGGCACTATCTACAAGATAGATTACAGGTAACCTGTTCTCCATCGCAATCTCTTGGGCACGTAGGTTTTTCTTTGCCGTCATCGGAAACCATGCTCCTGCTTTTACGGTAGCATCATTGGCTACAATTAAACATTGTCTGCCCGAAACATAACCAATTCCGGTTACTACACCAGCACTTGGGCACCCACCCTGTTCTGCGTACATCCCGTCTGCCGCAAATGCGCCCAGCTCTAAAAATTCACTTCCTTCATCGGTAAGATAGGCGATGCGTTCTCTGGCTAAAAGTTTGCCTTTTTCCTTTTGTTTAGCAGCATTTTTTTCACCACCACCCACATATATTTTCTTAAGCCTGGTTTTCAGATCATACACCAATTGCTTATTTACATCTTCGTTTTTATTGAATTCTATATTCATGCGAGCAAGTTAGATGATAATTTTTTAAAACTAAAACCTGTAACGGTATTTAGTTTTTCAAAAACAATACGTGCTAAATTAACGTTTTATTCGTTTCTAATGATATGCGCTATTTATTTTTGATTTCGAGCTTGTTTTTCTGCCAATCTAGCTTTGCGCAATCTTTTGTTTTTCCCAAACTTGCAGGCCAGGGTAATAGCATTTCTACGCTTATCCCACAAAATTGGAAAGCGATAGATACGGCTTATGGCGACCTCAACAACGACAAGAGTGAAGACATGGCTTTCGTACTCGAGTTTGAGAAACCTGTTACTGAAAGAAGAGCTTATGGGGATGCAGAAACCGAATTGATCAAGGAATTTCAGAAACCTAGAATATTGGCGGTCTATTTCAGAGATCAAAAGTCTGGTAAATATATTTTTGCCTTACAGAACAACAATTTTGTGCTACGCTCTGAAGAAGGCGGTGCTTTGGGCGAACCTTTTAGACAATTGAACATCACAGACAATAACCTGAACCTCGTTTTTGAGGGAGGCAGCGAATGGCGATGGAAATTGGATTATTTCTTTAAGTTTCAACATAAGGATTGGGACCTGATACAAGCCAATCATACGTATTATAATTCCTCATCCGGAGAGATGACCATTAAAGCCTATGATTTTGCCAATCGGAAAGTGAAACAGACCAAAGGAAATCTATTTGTGCGGAATACCATCAACGAAGTAAGCGAAGAAATCCTCTATTTCTCCCAACTTAGAACGTTAAACAATTTTAAAAAACCATGGACCTGGGAAATTACCAAGGACAATTTTTTATAGTTCCACCTCGTAATTAGGTTAGGTTTCTATCCCTGAACCAGACATCATCTGGGGCAGCCGTAAAATTTTTCATCTTGTTTACCAAAACATCGGCTTCAACTTCGTTAAAAACCAAGTCTCTGTTGGTCTGTTTCAGGAAACGATGTTCAACCATTACATCCATCTGTAAAAACAAATGGTCGTAAAAGCCATTGATGTTCAACACACCAATAGGTTTGGCATGCAGGCCCAATTGCAGCCATGTCAAAACTTCAAAAAGTTCTTCCAATGTACCAAAGCCACCAGGTAGAATAATGAAACCATCGGCCAGATCGGCCATCTTCTGTTTGCGCTGATGCATATTTTCCGTCACCAACATTTCTGTTAAACCAGTATGACCAACCTCCTTATCCATCAAAAACTGTGGAATAACTCCAGTAACAGTTCCACCCAACCGTAGGATTTCGTTTGCAATTACACCCATTACACCTACACTTCCACCTCCGTAAACCAGATTGATATGTTGTGCCACCATGGTCGAAGCCAAGGCCTCGATTGCTTTTTGTAATTGAGGGTCGCCATTGAAATTGGAGCCGCAATACACACAGATAGATTTCATTTGAAATAGATTGATTTAAAAAGCCAAAAGTAACAAAAAGTTCATGGGTTCAATCTTGATCAGCAAACAAATGAACAATTGAACCAATGAACAATTGAACTGATGAACAACTGAACCAATGAACTGATGAACTGATGAACTAACGAACCAACAAACCATCAAAAGTTACGGCCACATAATAGAGCGCCCCTAAAGTTGGTCCGCCAGCATACTGCACATAGTTTTGATTAAAGATATTGGTAGCGCCGAGCTTGATACTGGCCTTATTTTGAGGAATGCGATAAGTAACCTGTGCATCCAACGTGTTAAAGGCAGGCACTTGACCATTGACCAAAGGACTCTCCCACAAAAAGGACTCCTGCCATTTCCAAAGGATGTTGAAACCAAAATTTTTAACGATTTCTCTATTGCCAAATAAAATATTTGTGGCCCAATTTGGCGTATTGAATCCAGTTACAAAAACATCTTTGTGCGAATTTTCAGAGATATCGTTGTAATTGACATTCCCAGCGATGGTAAATTTCTGATAGAAATTATAGGTCAATCCAAAAGACGAACCATAGTTGTTATAGGTATTCTTGGCATTGGTATAAACCCTATAACGAGTTTGCTGGCTATTTCTATTGGCCTGTACCATGGCAATTACCGCTGCATCAGAACCTACTGGAACCTGACTGGTTAAACCTGTTTGATAAGGAACCGCCACTTCTACCTGGCCTAAAAATCCTTTATATTGATTAACATAAGCATCAATATCCAATACCAATTTATTGTCTAGCAAAACACTTTTATAACCAAATTCAAAAGAATTGATCCGCTCAGGTCTGGTAGCCGCAAGACTGGTAACCGCTAATAAATCTCTATTTTTAAGTGCAGCATTGTTGGTGGATAAACCTGTAGCGACGTCTTTATTTACCGCAGCATTAAAATCGTTGATAGAGTTGAGTGTATAAGAATTATCCAAGTAGTTTAATCCATTATTGATGTAAGACAATCCGCCAACACGTCTGATATTGCCATTGTTAACGAATGATAAGGCCTCGAATAAAGCTGGAAACCTGTAACCATTCTGAAAAGAAATCCTGAAGTTATGTTTGGTATCAAGGGTATAAACTGCCGCAATCCTCGGATTCAATTCTGCCGTAAATTCGGGATTGTAATCCAACCTTAACGAACCAAAAAGTTTTAACTTTTCCTCAAAAAATGTTTTCGTTACCTGCGCAAATGCTCCAAATTTCTTGTAGTAGACGTTATCACCAAAACTCCCATCGGCTAAAGGTTTGTTTCTTTCTGCCAGTGGTCTTTTAAAATCCACAAAATTGTTTCCATCGGGCACAACCTCATAAATGCGTACATCTGCACCAACCAATAAGTCGACAGCTTTGATCTGATTAGCAAAATTATACTGACCATCTGCATGATAGGTACGGCTTCTTTGACTCAACCATGCCCCACCCGTTGCCGGAGCATCACCTCCAACCACAGCTTTATGGTCCCAATTGTTGATCCCAACAATGGTATTTTTTAAGCTTTCAAAAGCTGGTGTACCCGGCACTACCCTACTGGCATCGGCAGCAGTTCTGCCCATCTGCAAAGCATCAGCTAAGGAAGAACCATTGTTCAAGGCATTTTGTAAGGCCGTTTTGTATTTGGCGCTCCAAACACTATTGGTTCCACCGCTGGTAATATCCAAATTATCAACCAGAGGTTTAATGTTATACGAATCGCCTGTATTTTCTAATGAAGCGTAGCCACGAATAAAATAGTTGGCACCTTTTAATTCTAACTTATGGTTCTGGACAATTACGTTATCGAGCTGTATTTTGTTTCCTCGTTGAAAAACGCCATCCATTTTGCCAATACGATAACCATAAGCCAATTCTGCATTGTCTCCCAAACGGTAATGTAAAGAAGCATCAAATTTCAGGTTATCGACTGTAGGTTTGACCACATCCTTTTCCCAGTAACCTGTTCGTCTAACAATAATGCTCTGGCTGCCCATTCTACCTGGAATAGTTAGACCAGTGAGTGTTACGGCATTACTACCACCATCATCACCATATTTATTCCAAGCATCATAAGCGGGATTAACCGCATCAACATTGAGTTCGGGGAAAGATGGATTTGCTGTATTCAGATTGTTAGGGTTTTGGTTGGTCCGCGTATCCGACAACCAATCTGTACCCCGTAAATAACTCAGGTTGATCTTAAATGCAAACCTATTGTTAAAAGCTTTGGCATAACGGACCGCTGTTTCTGTAAGGTTACTTAACTCTCTACCTGTGCCACCCAAATGATTGATTCCTGTTTTTTGATAGAAACTTAATCCCTGATATAAAAATGGACTTTTGGTCAAAAGATTGGCCATTCCGTTGATCGCATTCATGCCATACAATGCCGAAGCGGCACCAGGTGTAATCTCAACACTGGCAATATCCAATTCTGTTGGTCCGATGGCATTGCCTAATGGCACACCTAAGGTTGCAGCTTGCATATCAATCCCATCTACCAGTTGTACGAACCTAAAATTGTTGGGAATATTAAAACCTCTGGTATTTGGCACCTTAAAAGTGATGCTTGAGGTGGTCATCTGCACACCTTTTACATTTTCGAGTGCATCATAAAAACTGGCCGCTGGCGATTCTCGAATAGCTCTGATATCCAATTTTTCGATGGCTACAGGCGATTTCAAAATACTTTCTTCAACTCTCGAAGCTGTAACCACCACTTCCTTACCCAACATGGTCTGTGTGATCAATTCGATGGTAAGCGCTGAGTTTGGTCCTGCTACCTCAAATTCTTGTGTCTGGAAACCTACAGCAGAAACCACAAGTGTAAATGGATATTTGGCCCTCGTCTTAACAGCAAAATGGCCTTGCGAATCAGTTGAAATACCATTCACCGTTCCCTTTACAGTTACATTGATGCCAGCTAAGGCCTGTTTGTGGTCTTTATCAATAATATTTCCGCTGATTTCTATAAAATTATTGCCCTGTGCAAAGAGGGACAATGGTGTTAAAAGGGCTAAAACAAGGATAAGATGGAGCGCGTAAAACTTCGATTTGGTCATAAGATAGTTAGTTTGAAGATGGGTAATTTTTTATTATATTAAATCTATAGATTAAGTAGACAAATATATTTTAAAAAAAGCAATAACAAAATTTAATTCTGATTTTTCAGAAATGTTTTGTTATTGCTTTTACATTATTTTGATTTTTAAACAGAAATCAAAATAAATTATCTCGTATAATTAGGAGCTTCTTTGGTAATGGTAATATCGTGCGGGTGACTTTCTCTCATCCCTGCTGCCGTGATCTGTACAAACTGCGCTTCTTGCAAAGCTTCGATCGTACCAGCACCACAGTAACCCATACTTGCACGTAAACCGCCAACGTATTGATACATCACTTCGGCCAAAGTTCCTTTAAATGGCACCCTACCTACAATACCTTCTGGTACTAGTTTTTTGATGTCATCTTCAACATCTTGAAAATAACGGTCTTTAGAACCTTGTTCCATCGCTTCGATAGAGCCCATTCCACGATAAGATTTGAATTTACGTCCTTCGTAGATGATGGTTTCACCTGGTGATTCTTCAACTCCTGCAAACAACGAACCTGCCATTACCGTACTTGCACCAGAGGCGATCGCTTTGGCAATATCTCCTGTATGTTTGATCCCTCCATCAGCAATCACAGGTACACCAGTTCCTTTTAAGGCCTTGGCACATTCGAAAACAGCATACAATTGTGGTACACCTACACCTGCAATAATTCTGGTGGTACAAATAGAACCTGGTCCGATACCCACTTTAACCGCATCAGCACCAGCTTCGGCCAATGCTTTGGCAGCAGCACCTGTGGCAATGTTACCTGCAATCACCTGTAGATCTGGATATTTAGCTTTTACTTCTTTTAATTTATCAATTACCCCTTTAGAGTGGCCATGGGCCGTATCAATTGCAATTACATCAACACCCGCTTTTACCAGGGCATCCACACGTTGCATCGTATCTGCAGTAACTCCAACCGCAGCACCAACACGTAAACGTCCCCTTTCGTCTTTACAGGCGGCAGGATAGTTTTTCACTTTCTGGATATCTTTAAAAGTGATCAGACCGCTTAAATAACCTTCTGCATTCACAACGGGTAATTTTTCGATCTTATGGTTCTGCAAAATTTCTTCAGCTTGCACCAATGTAGTACCTTCTGGAGCAATGATCAGGTTTTCTTTGGTCATTACATCCGCAATTGGTCTGTTCATGTCTTTTTGAAAACGCAGATCGCGATTGGTAATGATCCCTACCAATTTATTATCGTTACTTACTACAGGGATACCACCAATCTTATGTTCTTTCATGATCTTGAAAGCATCGGCAACAATAGCATCTACACGTAAGGTAACCGGATCTTGGATCATGCCACTTTCAGAACGTTTCACTTTACGTACTTCTTCAGCTTGTCTTTCAATCGTCATATTTTTGTGCAGCATACCCAAACCACCATTTTGAGCAATGGCAATGGCCAATTCTGCTTCCGTAACAGTATCCATAGCTGCAGAAACCAAAGGTACATTGAGCTTGATCTTTTTGGTCAAGAAACTTGATGTATTCACTTCACGTGGCAAAATCTCTGAGTAGGCAGGCACTAACAATACGTCATCGTATGTTAAACCAGTAGCGATAAATTTTTGGGGATCGAGTTGCATAGCAAATAAATTAGGAGTTATTATTTGCCGGGCAAAGATACAATAAATCATTCAATATAAAAATATCATTACACTTTGTTCGGCTTAAAAGAATTTAGCACCTTTAACAATCAATCCCCCCATCATGAAAAAACTAATCTTAGCCGTTGTCATTTCTTTTATCGCTTTCCATTCTTTTGCTCAAAATTTTAAATATGCTTTTGTTACGGATACCCATGTAGGCACCGCAACCGGAGAAGAAGACCTGAGGAGAACAGTTGCCGATATCAACCTACAAAATGATATCGATTTTATATTGGTAACTGGCGACGTTACGGAAATGGGTACCAATGATGAGCTCAAATTGGCCAAAGAGATCTTGTCAGGATTGAAAAAACCTTTTTACGTTATCCCAGGAAACCATGATACAGGTTGGTCTGAATCTGGAGGCGTAACTTTTATCAAAGAGTTTGGTAGCGACAAATTCACTTTTGACCATAATGGTTATCGTTTCATTGCTTGTGCTTCTGGACCCTATGTTAGGATGTCTGATGGGCATATTCCTCGTGATGCCACGGTTTGGTTAGATGAAATCTTGAAAAAAACACCGGCTAAAATGCCCATTGTTTTTATCAACCACTACCCTATCGACAATAGTTTAGACAATTGGTACGAAGCTACAGACCGATTAAAGAAATATAACATCCAATATGCCATTTGCGGCCATGGACACCAGAACAAGGCTTATAATTTTGAAGGTATAGAAAGTACCATGGGCCGATCAAACTTAAGGGCCAAAGATAGCATTGGTGGTTATAACATCGTCAACATGACAAAAGACACGGTCTATTTTGCGACCAAAAAACCTACAGAGCCTTTATTGCCTGCTTGGCGAAAAATAGCCTTAAAACCTTTTATACACCAAACATTAAAGGCCTACGAAAGACCCGATTATACGGTCAACCAAAAATACAATACTGTTAAAGAAGCATGGACCTACCATTCAAATGCCAACGTAGTTAACACGCCTACTTATACCGATAAATTGGCCATTTTTGGCAATAGCTTGGGTTTGGTAGAAGCCCTAGATATCAAAACCGGTAAAAAAGCATGGACCTTTAACACCAAAGGGGCAATCTATTCATCGCCCGTAGTGGCCAATCAATTGGTAATTTTAGGTTCTGGCGATGGCAATATCTACGCCTTAAATACAGCTACCGGTAAGGTGGTCTGGAAAGTTGCAACGTCAAATGCCGTATTAGGCTCTCCAATCATCGATGGCAATCAGGTATTGATTGGGGCAAGCGATCATACCTTTAGGTCGCTGGATATCAAAACAGGTAAGGCGAATTGGAAATTTGAAGAAGTAGAAGGAACCATTGTGGGTAAACCACTCATCTATCAAGGCAAGGTTATTTTTGGTTCTTGGGGAAGACACCTCTATGCCCTGGATATTAAATCTGGCGCCCTAATTTGGAAATGGAACAATGGCAGTGCCAATAGGATGTTCTCTCCCGCCATGGTTACACCAGTAGCCACCAATGGCATTGTTTATATTGCAGCTCCAGACAGGTATTTAACCGCCATTGATGCAAAAAATGGTCAGACCCTGTGGCGCAACAAAGAAGCCACTGTTAGAGAATCCATTGGCTTATCGGCAGATAGCAGTACGATCTATGGTAAAACCATGCAAGATGAAGTAGTGGCTTACAAAACCCAAGCAACCGACCCTGGAATTGCCTGGAAACTGAATCTAGGTTTTGGTTACGAGCATGTGCCATCTATGCTGATAGAAAAAGAAGGCAAGGTATTTTTCGGCACAAAAAACGGTGTGGTATATGCTTTCGACCCTAAAAAACAGCAAGGTTTATGGGCACATAAAATAGACAACTCCATGATCAATACGGTTAATGTGATCAATAGCAAAAATATCTTGGTCAGTACAATGGATGGAAAAGTAACTTTATTGCAGAGCAAAGAATAATTTTTAAAAATTAACTAAGTAAATAGTTTTTTTTGTGTCAGATCAGAATATTTTTGTTATCATAGCGGCTTAAAACCTATCTATGAAAACTAAAATGCTCCTACTCTCTCTCATTTGCATTATTTCCTATTTAAATAGCTACGGCCAAAAAAAAGAATTTAAGTTTGGCAAAGTAGGATTAGAAGAATTTCAAATCAAACCTTTGGGCGAAGATTCTGCTGCTTCGGCAATCAAACTCTTCGATATTGGTGATTGTTATTTTGAAATCAGCCCAACAACTGGTGGTTTCTTATATGTCTACGAAAAACATGTCAGATATAAGATCATTAACAAAAACAGTTATAGTTTGGCCGATTACAGTATTGGTTTAAGAAAAGGGAATGGTGGTAACAAGGAAGAACTGCACAAATTTGATGCAGCGGCCTATAATCTTGTAGATGGTAAGATTGTGACCAGTAAACCTAATAAAGACGCTAAGTTTTCTGAGGAGTTTAACAAGACCTATACGTATAGAAAGATTGCCCTACCTAATGTAAAGGAAGGAACAATCATAGAATTTAGATATACCATCAAATCCAATTTCATCTTTAACCTTAGGGGTTGGAGTTTTCAAAGCAGCATGCCTACGCTCTATACCGAATTTAATGTTAAAATACCTGAATACCTAAGTTATAAGACCAACTTGAGTGGTTACATCCCTGTAAACAGAACCAAAAGCGAAACTATCAACGCGACTTATGTAACTGGTCTAAGTTCTACTGCTAATTACGACCAATATGTATTGGAGAACGTTCCAGCCTTAAAGGATGAAGCCTACATCACAACATTGGATGATTACAGACCTATGGTGGATTTTGAATTGCGGTCTACCCATTTTCCAAATTCGTTGATGGAAGATTACAACAGTACTTGGCCAAAGATCATTTCTGAGTTGGCAAAAGACGAGAACTTTGGACTATTCATCAATAAAAATTCTTATGCGAAAGCTGTTCTTCCTACAATCATTAAAGACGAAAAGGATCAATTAGCCATTACCAAGCTTATCCTTGAGCATGTTAAAAAGAATATCAAATGGAATAAAGAAAGTTTTTTTTATGCCACAGGAACCAATCCTAAAGCAGTTTTTGAAAAGAAACAGGGTAATTCTGGTGATATCAACCTGACATTGATCAGCCTTTTAAAAGAAGCCAAAATAGAGGTTGCTCCAGTATTGATCAGTACCAGAAGTAATGGAGCGCATCCAGGTTACCCAATCTTGTCCAAATTTGACAATGTAATTGCTCGGGTAACCATTGGTGATAAAAACATACTCATAGATGCAACAAATGAAGACCTACCTTTAGGCATGGTAGCTTATGAAAATCTAAATCACCAAGGTTATATGGTCAACCTTAAAACGTTAGAAGGAAGTTGGGTCACAACCGAACCTACCACAGCAAACGAAACCTTATATGCGTTAGATTTGGTATTGGATACCGAAAACAAGCTTAAAGGATCTTACATGAAGTACGCCAAAGGTTATGCCGCATTAAGTATACGTAATGGTTACAAAAACACCAACAATGAAACCGAATACCTTAAAAATTTTAAAAAAGACAAAACTGGCTTAGAAATTTCTGAGTATAAGATCGACAATTTGAATAACTTGGATGAGGTTTTGTCTCAATCGATGAAAGTAGTGATTGACGATAATGTAGAAGAGGCAGGCAATCTTGTCTATTTCTCTCCCTTACTCTACGAACGTACAAAGGAAAATATATTCAAACAAGAAACCAGAAATTTTCCGGTAGATTTTGCCTTTCCAATCAAGGAAAGCTATCGGATCAAAGTAAATTTTCCAGAAACTTACGAAATCGATAAATTACCAAAAAGTGGGTCTTACAAAATACCCGAAAACGCAGGGGTATTTACCATTTCCTTCCTTAGTGAAGGAAAAACACTATTGGTAAGGAGCAACATAGAAATTACTAAATCTGTTTATAGTCCGGACGAATATTTCCACCTCAAAGAACTATTCAAGGCCATCGTAGAAAAACAAGCTGAACAAATCGTATTTAAAAAGAAATCTTAATGAGAAAGTATATCCTATTGTCTGCTTTGGCTTTAAGTTCATTTTTGTCATTTGCTCAAAATTATGCCGCCAGTCTAATTCCAGACCAACTCACCAAAGATGCTGTAGCGGTGATCAGAAACGAAGAACGTTTTTTTGATTTCAAAAGCGTGGGTGCTGGTCAGGAAACCTATAAAATTGCCATTACCATATTAAATAAGGCGGGAGATGATCTTGCAGAAATGGCCGAGGTTTACGATAAGTTCTCAAGCATCTCCAATATCAAAGCAACATTATATGATGCTGCTGGAAAGAAAATAAAGGAGTATAAATCTGCGGATATCAAAGACCAAAGCCTAATCTCTGACTATTCGATGTATGAAGATAACCGCATCAAATTGCTAAAATTTTACAGCACAACCTATCCTTATACAATTGAATACAGCTATAATCAAGATTACAAGGGGATCCTTTCTCTTCCTTCTTGGTCTGCGATCAAAGGTTATGGGATCTCTACAGAAAAATCAACCTATACCATTCAAAAGGCCCCTACATTAAAAATCAAATTCCTAGCAAGTAAAGGTCTAAAAACAGATTCTACTAAAATTAACGATAAGACGCAGTATAAGTGGGCCGGAAGCAATCTACCAGCAATTACCAGAGAACCGATGAGTATTGGTCTTGAAAACGTGGGCGACTGGGTAAAGGTTTCTCCAACCCAATTCGAGTATGACAATACCACTGGCAATTTTGACAATTGGAAAAATTTTGGGGCATGGATACACAACCTGAACCAAAATGGCAACAATCTACCACCTGCAACGAAAACCTTGGTGCAGAATTTGATCAAGGACGCCAAAACACCTAAAGATAAAATGCGTATCCTTTACAACCATTTGCAGCAAAATACACGTTACGTAAGTGTACAATTAGGTATCGGTGGTTTTAAGCCAATCTTGGCCGATAAGGTGGCACAGGTAAACTATGGCGATTGTAAGGCCTTGTCTAATTACATGAAAGCTTTGTTGAATGAAGCAGGTATCAAATCAAACCTAGTGGTGATCGGTAACGGCATGCCAAGTATGAACCCAGATTATTCTAGCATGGGTCAGGCAAACCACATGATCTTAAGTGTGCCTTTGGCTAATGATACCACCTTTTTAGAATGTACCAGCCAACATTATCCAATGGGCTTTATTGGTTATGATAATTCAGATAGAAATGTATTATTGATTACAGATGAAGGTGGTAAAATCGTACGCACGCCAATCTATAATGCAAAAGATAACTACCTACGAACCAAAACTAATGTAGGGTTGCAGGATGATGGATATGCGATGATCAATATCAAATCTACCTATGGCAATGCTCAATTTGACAACAACATGGGTATGTTACTCATCGAACCAACAGAACAACGCAAAAGGCTCAATGAACAAAATGACATACCGGGAGCTGAACTAATCTCGTTCAAATTTGAACAGTCTGATAAAACATTACCTATCCTTACAGAAGAAATTAACTTGAAAACCAACCAACTCTTAACCAAAGGCGGCGATAAGTTATTTCTTACCCTTAATCTAACCAACCGTAGAGAAAGTGTTCCTGAAAAAATAGAAAATAGAAAAACCTATTTTGCGGTTTCTTTTGCTTTTCAGGATGAAGATGAAATCAATTACACCTTGCCTAAGGGCTATACGGTAGAGTTTTTACCCAAAGACATTACACTTACCTCAGAGTTTGGCACTTATAGCGCTAAAGCAATCTCAAAAGACAATACGGTTACTTATACCCGTACTTTAACGGTTAATGCCAAAAAGTTTCCGCCAGAGAAGTATAATGACTATGTAGACTTTACCAAGAAGATATTCCAAGCAGACAAACAGAAGGCTGTTTTAACCAAAACAAATTAATTGTTTTCTTGCTCTGGCTCGCAATGTTGTCTTAATTGTTTTGGTCCTTGTGGCCAGATAAAGGCTGTGGTCTGTTTTTTCCAGCCCATACTTTTGTAAAAATTATCTGCACCAGGTGCTGCGCTCAGGTTTACAAAATGATAATCAACCAACTGATTGTTCAAGGTGGTTACCAGATATTTCCCTAGGCCCTGTCCCTGATAATCGGGATCTACCACAATATCGGCCAGCATGGCATAATATCTTCCGTCACCTACTACCCTACCAAAAGCGATCACCTTTTCGTCTTTGAAGATAAAAAGTGTAGTGGTACTGTTCTTGAATGCAGCCGCAATCTCTTCTGCCTTTCGGTGCTTCCATTCAATTTTAAAGAATAGGGAGATAATATAGTCCCAATCTATCAGGGTTAGATCTGGATTGATTTGATAAGTATAAGCTGGGTTTTCTTGAGGGATGTTCATTTTAAATTAAAAATAGGGCATTAAGAAGTTGGTCAAGATTTATTTGTTCTGGCCAAGGGGTATTCATTTGTTTTAAATCGTATTTCTATTTTTTACCAACCACAACTTTGGTCATCGCATCCCAGTTCAAGTAAGTATTGGCAATGGCCTTAAGTTCTTCGGCAGTTATTGTTTTCACTTTGTGGATGTATTTATCATAATAGCTATAATCCAATCCCGAAAAATAGATGTTCTTGAACTTATCAGCATGAGAGAAGGCATTTTCTAAACTCCCCAACATCGAGCCCAACATATAGTTACGTACCAAATCTAATTCTTCTTCAGCTACCAGTTCGGTTTTTAATATGTTGATTTCCTTTTCTATTTCTGTCAAAGCACTGGTGCACACATCAGTACCAACTTCTGTAGCGATGAAAAAATAACCTGCATCTTTCAAAGAAGCTATTCCAGAGCCAATACCATACGTATAACCTTTGTCTTCACGGATATTTGCCATTAAACGCGACCCAAAATATCCTCCTAAAAGCGTATTCAGTATCTGTAGGGAAGAAAAATCTTCATGTTTACGGTTGATGCTCAAGTTACCCATCCTAATGGCCGATTGAACTGCATCTGGCTTCTCGATATACAAGTCTTTTCCCTCAACCGAGGTAAAGGTAAATTGATTGATGGTAGATAGCTCATTGTTTGCCCAAGCTTTACCAAAAAACTGGTTCAAGAGGTTAAATTGTGAATCTTCAAATTTGCCAGCAGCAATAATGGTACAGTTCTCCGGTTTGAATGCTGCTTTGAAATAAGCCAAAAGATCACTTCTTTTAATGGCATCATAATCTGTTAAAGAGATGTCAGAGCCATAAGCTGTTGACCCAAAAATTGTATTGGCAAAGGTTTTACGCGCTAAAAAGTCGTTCTTTTGCAGATTAACGCTCAACTTTTGCTTTTGGTTCTGTATAAAGATATCCAACTCGTTTTGTGGAAAGTTACTTTCATTCAAGATCGACCATACAATTGGCAGTACGGCAACCAGGTGTTTGTTTAAACTATATAATGTAATGGTGGTATGGTCAGCTGCGTATTCGGTCTGCAAAAAAGCACCGTAATAATCTATTTGGTCTGCGATTTCTTTTGCCGACAAAGTTGGTGTACCATTATTGATCAAGCTGTTTACGGTAACGGCCTGCAAAGGTAGATTTTGGTCCCAATTTACATTTTGAAACACAAATTCGATACGCACCAACTCTTGCTGACCAGCATTTACAGTAAAAACACGAATGCCATTGTCTAATTGTTGTGCCTTTGGCGCAATAAAATTGATTTCATCAACCTGTTTTGATACAGGTGCAATTGTACGGTTAAGCATTAGCTAAATAATATAAGGTAGAAGATTTTTCTTTAACAAAGGTTGTGGCAGCAGCCTGTTTGATCTGGTCTGCAGTAATGTTGAGGTATTTATCGATTTCTATATTGAGCAACTGTGCATCGCCCAATAGTTCGTAATAGGCCAAGTTCATGGCTTTATCTAATAAATTCATCTCCGCAAAAAGCATGATCGATTCTGATTTGTTTTTCACTTTGGTCAATTCATCTTCACTAACCAAAGTATTCGTCATTTGATGCAGCTCTTCCCAGATTGCTTTTTCGGCAGTTTCCATTGCTATATCTCCAATCAGTTTTCCTTCTACCACAAATAGGCCTTCGTCTAAACTGCTGGTGATATAAGCATTGATATCGCTGAACAATTGCTGTTCTTTAAGCAAACGGTTATACAATCGTGAAGATTGCCCTTGCGATAAAACATCAGACATCAAGTCAAATACTTGATAGTTCTTATCTGTTCTGGCCGGCATCTTAAAGGCAATATAAATTGAGTTTAAAGGCACGTTTTCATGAACCGTTAATGTTCTGGCCTCCGTTTGGGGCAATTCTTTTGGTAAATTGCGATGATATTTCTCTCCAGCCGGAATAGGTTCGAACCATTTTTCGGCAAGTTTTTTAACCTCCTCGGTTTTTACATTACCACCCACTACCATAATGGCATTTTGGGGATTGTAATGCTTTTTGAAGAATGCTTTTACATCTTCCATTTTGGCATTTTCTATCTGTGCCAGGTCCTGACCAATGGTTGCCCATCTGTACGGGTGTGTTTGATAGGCCAATGGGCGCAATTTTAACCAAACATCGCCATATGGCTGATTGAGGTAACGTTGCTTAAACTCTTCCATTACCACATTTCTTTGCGTATCTAAACTCTTCTCAGAAAAAGCAAGGCTGAGCATCCTGTCGCTTTCTAGCCAAAATGCAGTTTCGATGTTTACAGCAGGTAACGTAATGTAATAATTGGTGATATCGTTACTGGTAAATGCATTGTTTTCGCCACCTACTCGCTGCAGAGGCTCGTCGTAACTCGGAATATTGACCGAGCCACCAAACATCAGGTGTTCAAACAAATGGGCAAAACCCGTCCGGCCCTCTTCCTCATCCCTTGCACCAACATCATATAAAATATTCAAAACTGCCATCGGTGTGGTTGGATCTTCATGAACCAAAACTGTTAAACCATTGGCAAGCGTAAAACGATTAAAATCTACCATATAAATTTTTAGAGCAGTAAAGATATATAAAAAGGTAAGATGTGTACGGTAAAATGGAAGATGTATCAATTAAATGATAATTGCTTGTCCACAATCACCTTATCCAGTATTTTTACACAGCATAAACCTAACAGCTTTCGCCTTACATCCCTTTTAGCTATCTTTGTATTATGAATACTGCCGAATTATTACAACGGGCTTTAAAATTCGACTTTTTGCGCAAAGAAGAAGGCGTTTTTTTATACCATAATGCAGCTACTGCAGAATTGGCCTATGTAGCTAACGAATTGAGAAAGATCCAAGTACCGAGTGGTAAAGTTACCTGGCAGATTGATCGCAATGTAAACACCACCAATGTTTGTATTGCCAACTGTAAATTCTGCAATTTCTTTCGCAGACCAGGGCACGACGAGAGTTACATTACTGATATTGAAACCTACAAGGTTAAGATTGAAGAGACTTTCCGTTTAGGTGGCGACCAACTTTTATTACAAGGTGGACATCATCCAGACCTAGGCTTAAGTTTTTACGCCAATCTATTTAAAGAACTAAAAGAATTATATCCAGACCTTAAATTACATGCTTTAGGTCCACCTGAAATTGCGCACGTAGCCAAATTAGAAGGCATTTCGCATACTGAAGTCTTAAAAGAACTAAAGGCCAATGGCATGGATTCATTGCCTGGTGCTGGTGCAGAAATCCTGAACGACAGGGTTAGGCGTCTAATTTCTAAAGGCAAGTGCGGTGGACAAGAGTGGCTTGATGTAATGCGTGCTGCACATCAGCTAGACATTACCACTTCTGCAACCATGATGTTCGGCCATGTAGAAACCATTGAAGAGCGTTTTGAGCATTTGGTATGGATCAGAGAAGTACAAAGTGAAAAACCTGAGCATGCCAAAGGATTTTTGGCCTTTATCCCATGGCCTTTCCAAGATGATGGCACTTTATTGAAACGTTTAAGAGGAATCAGCAATAATGTAAGTGGTGATGAATATGTGAGGATGCTGGCTTTGAGTCGCATAATGTTGCCGAATGTTAAGAACATACAGGCCAGTTGGTTAACTGTGGGTAAATCGGTGGCCCAAATGTGTCTACATGCTGGTGCAAATGATTTTGGCTCGATCATGATCGAAGAAAATGTGGTTTCTGCTGCAGGTGCGCCACACCGTTTTACAGCGCAGGGCATCCAAAATGCAATAAAAGAAGCTGGATTTGAACCGCAGTTACGTGGACAACAATATAACTATCGCGACCTACCAGCTCATCTGGAAGAACAGGTAATCACCTATTAATACAAGGGTTAAAGACATAAAAAAGGGAAGAAAGCATACACTTCCTTCCCTTAACTTAAACCAATGAAAAACTATGTTAATCTTTTAGCTGGCAAAATGAATAGATTAGCGATGGTTTTAACGGCTGCGCCTGTTAAAAATTCATCAAAAGATTCGGCTGCCGCTGCTTTGGTTATACCAGCAAAACCGCCAATACCTGTAATTTCTATTCCTGCTTGCATGGTGTTGTTTTCTCCAGCATATACTGCATCTGCTGCTGTAACACCAGTATCGTTAGCAACACCACCAGCCCCTAAGCTGATCCAAGGTTTTAAACCAACGCCTAAGCTTGCCGCTGTCATCTGACGCAAATGGGCAGCATGACGTGCTTCTACCGAATGGATCTGTAAAGCTATAGTAAGTACATCTGGAGCGGCTTTTAAAATTGGCGCTTGTCCTTTATAAGCCCTTACTCCTGTATCTTCGAAAGCGGTAGCCACTTTTAAAAAGGTCTGATAATTGGTATAAACATCACCAAATGTACCACCAGCGGTAAAGTCGAAATCGGTATAAGCCAATGGCGTTCTTGCATTTCCAGCTAAAGCACCTGCTAACAAATCTACGTGTGCTTTTTCATGATCGCGAATAGTGGTAATCGCGGTTAAGGCTGCACCTGCAGGGATTAAACCTGGAGCGGCAACCACAGCATGGTTATAAAAATGATATTCTAAATATTCTAACGATAAAGCGAAATTCAACACATCGTTTACACTGCTAGGATTGCTTTGTCCGTATGCTTTTTGAAACATCGAACCCAAAGCCAATGGCATTGCCGCTAACGAGATTTTCTTTCCCATGTTGAAAAAATCCTTCATGGCCGCTCTTCTCGGGCTTAATCTTTCATAGATCTCACCGTCAACTTTTTCAATTTCTTCTAATATATTTATGATATTCATGATTTCTGAGTTTTAAAGATTGACATAGTTGATTTTTGTTTTGATAAACGGAGCTGCCAATGGCAAAACTTTATCTGGTGTAAGTGCACCATCCAAACCATTTCCATTAACGGCACCAAAAGCAGAAAGACTGCCTAGGTCTGCAAAACTTCCCGGAGTGATCTGATCCCTTACCCATGCTGCGTGACGCGCTTCAACAGAAACGATCTGACCTGCAATTACCAAATAAGCATCGGTTTTTAACCGACGACCTGCTCCATTGTAAGCGGCAACACCTAAATCTTCGAATGTTTTTGCTGCAGCCAATACGCTAGATGCCTTTGTAAAATCAATTGAAGAAAAGTTCACCTCCAAACTACCTATCGCTGCTGTGCCCAATGCTTTTTTAAAGAATTCTCTGTGCGCAATTTCGTGGAACTGTACATCCGTAAAATATGCTTTTTGAGTTGGCGTAAAATCAGAAGCCAGGTTAGCGGCTACTTGAATGTAGAATGCTGCTTCCAATTGCTCTAAAGCATAAGCATAATTCAATACCCCAAAATCATCTTTAAAATCGAGTGTTACACCAAAGTCAGTATTAACAGCTCTGTCTTTTTTACAGCCTGCTGCTGTTAAGGCAACAATGGCAGCGCCTGCCCCTGCATACTGCAAGAAGGAACGGCGTTCGAGCTTGGCATCCAAAATGCTATGGTTTTGCTGCACTAGCTCTTGTTTGTTTAAATTTTCCATAAAATAAATTTTTAATTTAAGGTTCTAGTAAAAGGTCATATATATGTCATCTACGAAAGCCATCTGGCTTTGGTTTTTGAGATCAAAGAAATATTTTCTATTCCCTCTATTTTTTGATAAATTGAGCCCTATTAAAAACTACGCCGTGTTAAATGCCATAATTGTTGATGATGAAGAGTTTGCCCGTTCCTCCCTTTATTTTCTTTTACAGGAAAATTGTGAGAACGTGCATATTGCAGGTATTGCCAAATCGGTAAATGAGGCCCGTAATCTATTAAATCAACATGCGATAGATCTTATTTTTCTGGATATAGCCATGCCGAGTGAAAATGGTTTTGAGCTCATTCCACAGGCACAACAGGCAAATGCCACAGTAATATTCACTACGGCCTATGATCAATATGCACTAAAGGCCATCAAGGCAAATGCGCTTGACTATCTATTGAAACCAATTGATATTGATGAACTTAAAGAAGCTGTTCATAAAGCTGCCAAATATATCAAGTTGAACAAAGCCGAAAACAATAGAAATGAAAGCCTAAAAAATCTGGCCAACGATTTGAATGATAGGACAACAAGTATCAAAAAAATAACTTTACCAAGTGGACAAGGCTATCGATTGGTAGATATTGACGACATTATCCATATCGAAGCAGATAGTAATTATTCTGTATTTCATTTGGCCAACCTCGAAAAAATTGCAGTATCTAAAATATTGAAAGATTATGAAGAAATATTGCCAGAGAACAGGTTTGTACGCATCCATAAATCTAGTATTGTAAACCTGAAATTTGTAAAAGAATACAACAGCAAGAACGGATTGCAGGTGGTATTAAACAATGGAGAGACCATTACTGTTTCTAGAAGGAGAGCAAGTGACTTTTTCGACAAGATCAAATCCTATACCAATATCCAAGGTGAAAATTAAACCCCATCTATATCTTATTGTCTGCCTATCGATCTTAATTTTATCATCGGCAAAAAAAAGCTTTGCACAAATTGCTTACTTGCCCCATTATACTACAAAAAATGGCCTACCAAGCAACAATTGTTATTATACTTTACAAGACAAGAAAGGTTACATCTGGGTGGCTACAGATGCTGGTGTAAGTAGATTTGATGGCACAGTATTCGAAAATTTTTCGGTCGATGACGGTTTGCCAGACAACCAGATTCTACAATTAAGGGAAGATAGCAAGGGAAGGATATGGTTTTTAGCTCTTAATGGTCAACTCAGTTATTTCTTCAACGGAAAAATCTACAACCAGAACAATAGCAAACAACTACAACAACTAAATTTTAACGCTGTAGTAGTTTCTTTCTTTGAGGACAGTAAAGGAAGGATATGGTTTGGCACCAACAAAAATGTAATTGGTCTTTGGGATGAAAAGACCTTGATCAAGTACAGCTCGCCAAATATCGAAAACCAATTCATCAATACTTTTATCCACGAAGACAAACAAGGTAACATTTGGGCCTATAGCACACAAGCTGTACATTTATTTATCAGGAATAATTTTGTACTTATCAAAGACACTTTACTCCCTCTTTCTTACAAAACTATACTGAACCGTCCAGATAAATCGATGTATTTTTTGGACAAAAACGGTTTAAACCTTAAAGTTGGAACATTTAACCAGCTGATGTTAAAGGTAGACACTGTTCTACTGAACAATAGCCCCGGCTACATCTATTTGGGCAATAAACAGCTTTGGTTAAGCAATAACAATGGTGTTTTTGTAATTGATTTTGATGGCAGTACAAAACAGATCCTAAAAGATGTTGATGTTAACCAGGTTATCAGAGACAACAACCAGAACATGTGGTTTACCACCAAAAACGGTATTTATAGATTGCCGGATGTTAAAGAACGTCTTTATATTTTTAATAAAAGTAATGGTTTGAGCAATGACATGATCAAAAGCATTACCAAGGATGCCCAAAACAGGTTGTGGCTCGGTTTAAATAGTGCCAACATTGATATTGTGAATATCGGAAGTAAAAAATTGGAAAAGATTGCCCTACCCAATCCTAAAAAATACAACCTGATCAAACAACTACTTTTTGACAAAAAAAACAAGAACATTTTATTTGCTTCAGATTATGGATTGGGCGCTGTATCGGCTACATTTCCTTTAAAGTCCAACATCAGGCATTTAAGGGAGACCAATAATTCGGTCTTTGTGGTCAAGAATTTCAGTATTGACAGTGTGCAAAAAATGGCTTTGGCCCTATCTTCTGGGGTGGTGATCATCAATGACAGACTTCACAAATTTGAATTCACCTCATCCAATTACAAAGAAAAACAAGACTTTTTCAAAGACCGCTCCTACCGCGTTTATTACGACAAACAGCAGAACCTTTGGTTTTCTAACCTGAATGGTGTCTCCGAATTCAATTCAGAAAAGTTGAACAAGGTTTACGAAGGCAACACACTGTTAACCAAAAGGATCAACGACATGCAGCAATTGTCTAATGGAAATTTGGCCATGGCAACTGATGGTTACGGGATATTATTGATCAAAAACGGACAATTGTTTAAACACCTTACCCAAAAAGATGGCCTAAACAACAACATCATCAATAAACTATTTGTACAAGGTGACCATTTATGGGCAATCAGCCGAACAGGCATCAACAGAATTGCCTTTGACCAAGATAAAGTATCAGTCAGTACATTCGATTATGCCAACGACCTGCTATCAGATGACTTGAATGACCTGTATATCGACACAGACACTGCTTATTTCGCCACAAACAATGGACTGGTGTATTTTGCACATAAACAAAAAGCACAGCAGACAAAAGCGCCGAAAACTTATATTTCGTCTGTAACCAACAATAAAGAATTCTTAGACCTTAGCTCTGCTAATTTTACGCTGAGCCCTGGCCAGCACAACATTACTTTTAATTATAGTGCAATTGATTTCAAAAACCGAAGAATTGTTTATCGCTACCGATTAAAAGGAGATGCAAACTGGTCTGAGACCAAAAACCGCAGGGTGGAATTGTCCTCACTTGAACCAGGCGAATATACCTTTGAAGTAAGTGCCAAAAGCCAAGACAGCGAGTGGAGCAAACCCGATAAGATCCATTTCATCATCGAAAAGTTTTTTTGGCAAACCTGGTGGTTTATTGCAGCGCTATTGGTTATTGGAGGTTACCTTTTGTACATTATTACTGTTCGGATCACCAAAAGACAAAAAAACAAAGAGCAAGAACAGTTATTGTTAAAGAATAAGATATTGATGCTAGAGCAAAGGGCATTACAGGCTATGATGAACCCACATTTTGTCTTTAATGTGATGAATTCTATCCAACACTATATCAATACCAAAAATACCTCTTCTGCCAACAAGGTTTTAACGGGTTTTGCGAAACTGATCAGGAAAAACTTAGAGATCTGTACCAAAAGCTATATCAATATTGAAGAAGAAATCGAATACTTGAATCTCTATTTGAGTTTAGAGAAGTATCGTTTTGGAGAAAAATTCGAATATCACATCAAGGTTGATACAACAATAGATAAGGAAGAGACATTGATCCCTTCGATGATCTTACAGCCCTACATAGAAAATGCAATATGGCATGGTATTATGCCAAAAGAAGAAGGTGGTGAAGTACAGATCAACATTACCCATAAAGATGAAGATTATTTGTGGATCAAGATCATTGACAATGGCGTAGGCATCAACAATTCCTTGCAAAATAAAAACACCAAACATCAAAGTAAAGGGATGGCCTTAACCCAAGAAAGGATCAACCTTCTCAATCAGATTGAAGTAAAACCTATACAGATTTATATAGAACAGAACGGTAATAGTGGTACAACAATCACAATTTCGGTGCCTTTAAATTAAAAATTACCGTTTACTCAATTATTACTACCACTTACTAAGTTTTCTCTAATCGTTTTAATATTAGCATTAAACTTGTTATAAGATATTAAACAAACAGTAAATGTTTGTTCAAAAAACGTTCTTATAGGATTGACAAAGATATTTTTTAACCTAACCTAAAATTATATCTCAATTCAGGTTTCATTTGTGTGTTAAAAGCGTCCCGAAAAATCGAGACGCTTTTTTTGTTTTTAAGAATGCGCTATTTGGTTCAATGCGTTTTTTGCCTTCCTAAATGACTGCTTTTCAAGCGAAGAAAAAAATGAAAAAAAATTTCAGAAAAAATCTTTTTATTCTAATTTTGGACCAAATAAAAAAACAAAAAAAGAGGTTTCTTTCTATTTAAAAAGATTTTTTGTAATTTAGAGTACCTTTAAAATTTCCTATTATTAACTATTTTTTGTGTTATGAAAACGCCGAAAAAACCGATCCAAAAAAACCCAGTGAACAAGCCTCTTTCCGACAAGGAAATAGATGATGAAGATGATGATATCCAAGACAACGAGATCCTGGATGAAGAGGAAGACGACTTCGACGTTCCATTAGACGACCTAGATACTTTCGACAACTTCGATGACGATGACGACGATGATGACGATAGATATTAAGAAAAAATAGATCAAAAATTTATAATTCAAAAAGCATCCTTTAAGGGTGCTTTTTATTTTAAGCCAAAACTAATCAATGCAGATCATACTTGTTAAGGATAAAGAAAGTAAAAGAGAATTTTTAAATGTTGTTGAGCATATCTATAAGGATGATAAAGCGTTTATCCGTCCTTTGGATCAAGATATTGAAAAGGTATTTGATGCCAACAGCAATCCTTTTTTCAAACATGGGCAATGCGTAAGGTGGATCTTAAAAAATAACAACAATCAAACCATTGGTAGAGTGGCTGCTTTTATCAATGAAAAAAAAGCATTCAACTACGAGCAACCTACGGGTGGAATGGGCTTTTTCGAATGTATCAACAATCAAGAAGCAGCTTTTTTACTTTTTGATACCGCAAAGAGCTGGTTACAGGAAAAGGGCATGAAAGCTATGGAAGGCCCGATAAATTTTGGAGAGAATGATACTTTTTGGGGTTTATTGGTAGAAGGCTTTACACCTGCTTCCTATGGCATGAACTATCACCTACCCTATTACCATCAATTTTTTACGGCCTATGGGTTTGAGACAGCCTATGAACAGCTGACTAACCATATCAACTTGACCATTCCTTTTCCTGCCCGTTTTACAAAAATTGCAAATTGGGTAGCGGCTAAGCCTGATTATAGCTTTGAGCATTTCAAAAAGAGCAATGCGGATAAATACATCAACGATTTAATGGAAATCTATAATGATGGCTGGAAAGATTTCGAAAATTTTGTTCCCATCAAAAAAGAGACCTTGAAAGAGAGTTTTAAACAGATGGAAGTGATCATGGACGAAAACCTGATCTGGTTTGCCTATGCAAATGGAGAACCTGCTTCTTTTGTAGTTATCATTCCTGATGCCAATCAAATGATCAAAGGCTTAAATGGCAAACTAGGGCTTTTAGAGAAATTGAAGTTTGCATATAGACGTTGGGTTGGCGTAACCAGGATGCGTGCCATCGTGATGGGCACCAAGTCCTCATTCCAAAAACTAGGTCTAGAATCTGCCCTTTTTATTAAATTAGGAGAATATGTACTGCCTAAAAATCAATATACAGAACTAGAACTTTCTTGGGTTGGTGATTTTAACGAAAAGATGATCGCCATTCATCAAGCAACAGGTGCCACTTTTGGAAAGCGACACCTTACCATGCGCAAGATTTTTTAACTATTTTTTCTGATCTCTTCGTAAAGATCAATCACTTTCTTTTGAAGTTTGATGATTTCTTCTTCTTGACTGGCCAATTTGCCTTTTAATATGGTAACTTCTGCTGGATCATATGAACGTTGAACATTCCCTTCTTCAGAAATAATGTCTAAGGTAGAGACTTCAAATAAATCGGCTATTTGATCTAATCTAGAAATATTGATATCTGTAATACCGGTTTCAATTTTCGAAAATGCGGGAATTGAAATCTGTAATCGTTTAGCTACCTCTCCTTGGCTCCAGCCATTTTTCTGGCGTAATTGTCTGATGTTTTTACCAATGATATTCATCACAATAGATATTTATGTTTTTTTAAGGTTAGTTGTCCTTATTAAACATTCAACTCTAATGCCAATTTGACCAGATTCATCCCACCATAATTACCAGAACTCATCAATAAGAGGTTGGTATTCTCAAAATTAAGGGCTCTTAAATAACTTTCTAAAGCACCCGCCTCATTAAAAAACAAAATGTGCTCATCATTAAAAGATGTTCTAACATCTTCCCCACTTAAGGGCTCCATTTTTTTATGTTTAAACGTCTTTTCATCTATATAAACTATCGCAATATCGGCAGCTTTCATGCTGTCTCGGTATTCCTGCAAAAACTCTTTGTTTAAGCTGCTAAAGGTATGAAGCTCTATGCAAGCTATCAACTTTCTATGTTCAAATTGTGCCTTTACAGCATCAATTGTAGCTTTTAGCTTAGAAGGCGAGTGCGCAAAGTCTTTATAGACACTGGTATTTTTCACACTGTTCAACAGCTCCAATCTCTTGGCAGCCCCTGTAAAAGTAGAAATAGCTTTGTCAAAATCTTCCTCGGTTATGGCTAATTGTTTACACACCAATTTAGCTGCATTTAGGTTCATTAAATTATGATCTCCAAACACTTGCAAAGGGGTATGTTGAGGCAAAAGATATGTTACACCATCTATTACTTCATGGTCCGGAATCGAGTAAGGGAGCTTCGTAATATTTTCTTCTGAGTTTATAACAATTTTTCTTAATTCTAAATCTTTTTCACAATAGATCAATATTCCGTTGGGGAATATCGTCTCAATAAATTTATTAAACTGGGAAATATAATCCTCAAAAGTTGGAAACACATTGATATGGTCCCAAGCAATACCACTGATTACTGCAATATTTGCTTTGTATAAATGAAATTTTGGCCTGCGGTCTATAGGCGATGCCAAGTATTCATCTCCTTCAATAATGATCACCGGAGCCGAGTCGGTTACCTTAACCATAGTTTCAAAACCAGCCAACTGCGCACCCACTAAATAATCAAAATCCTTATGGTAATAATTCAGTACATGTAGGATCATGGAAGTGATGGTGGTTTTGCCATGACTGCCTCCAATTACTACCCTTAACTTATCTTTTGATTGTTCATAGATATACTCAGGATAAGAATAAATCTTCAATCCCATCTCCTGTGCTTTTAACAATTCTGGATTATCCAATCGGGCATGCATCCCAAGTATAACAGCATCAATATCAGCCGTAATGTTCTCTTCAAACCAGCCGTTTTCCTTTGGCAAGAGACCATATTTAGCAAGTCTGGTACTAGAAGGCTCAAAAATCACATCGTCAGATCCAGTAACCTTAAAACCTTTTTTGTGTAATGCAATAGCCAGGTTGTGCATGGCACTCCCTCCAATGGCGATAAAATGTATACGCATATGTAAATAGTTTTGAAAGAATGGATTTTGAATGATAGCATGTCTATTCATTCAAAATCTACTCATTATATCATTAAAAATCGAGCAGCAACCCAATCCCCAATTTTTTTATGGTCAACATAGGTAAGGCCAAAATCTCCACAATGTGTACGGATCATCTCTAAATCTGGCCCTTCATAAAAACCGCTAAAAAGTATCGTTCCCTTGTTCTTTAAAACCGCAGCATAACTGGCGATCTGATCTAACAATATATTTCTATTGATGTTGGCCAAAATCAAATCAAAGTCTACAGCTGGAATGGTTTCTTTACTTCCGCAAAGTGAGGTAAGGTTGGTAATGTTGTTCAAAGCCGCATTTTCAATCGCACTGCGGTAACATACTTCATCATTATCAATGGCAATAATTTCTTTGGCACCCCTTTTAGCTGCCAAAATTCCCAATATGCCTGTACCTGCCCCCATATCCAACACCACTTTATCTTGCACCTCAATTTCAAGGATATATTGCATCATCATGGTGGTGGTTTGGTGGTGACCTGTACCAAATGCCATTTTAGGATCAATTACAATCTCGTATTGATATTGTGGCTGCTGTTCGTGAAAAGTTGCACGCACATAACAATCTTCATTGATGATCAAGGGGCTAAAATTTTTCTCCCACTCTTCATTCCAGTTCTGAGGTTCGATCTCATTAATGAGATAGGTATATTGTAATTCATCTCCAAAACCCATCAACACCTCATTCAAAGCGGTTTCATTGAACTGGTTTGCTATCATAAATGCATCAAATCCAGTCGTGGTGTCTTCAAAGGTATCAAAACCAATGTCTGCCAATTCAGCTATCAAAAGATCTTTCTGGTACTCTTGGATGCTCGTAAAGCTAAAAGCTACTTGAATATAATCCATTAGGAGTTAAAGGTTTTAACGATGTCTACAAAATCACGAGATTTTAAGGAAGCACCACCTATCAATCCACCATCTATATCATGTTGCGCAAACAGCTCAGCTGCATTTTTAGGATTACAACTACCACCATATAAAATTGTGGTGTCATCGGCTATGTTCATTCCGTATTTGGCATCGATTTTTGCTCTGATAAAGGCATGGATATCTTGTGCCTGCTCTGGACTAGCTGTTAAACCCGTTCCAATGGCCCAAACTGGCTCGTATGCTAAAACTATCTTAGAGAAATCTTCAGCACTTAACCCAAATACACCATTCTCCAATTGCGACTCCAATACCTGGTAATAACTGCCATTATTTCTTTCATCCAACGTCTCTCCGATACAAAATAGCGGTGTTAGATTATTGGCTAAGGCAATTTTGGTTTTTTCAGCCAATAAAGCATCAGATTCTGCAAAGTATTGTCTACGCTCTGAGTGACCTATAATTACATATTCGCAACCTGTAGACTTTACCATTTTAGCTGAGATTTCACCAGTATAAGCACCACTCTCGTTTTGGTGACAGTTTTGGGCACCAATTTTTACTACACCAGCAGATAGTTGCGCCAAACTATTCAAATGAATATAAGGAGCACAAATTACGGCAATCTGGTCGCCTTTCTTTTCGTCCCTAACCATATTCATAATTTCAGAGAATAAAGATATGCCTTCGCTATAATCCATATTCATTTTCCAGTTGCCTGCAACTATTTTCTTTCTCATAATTTAAAATCTCCTGTATTGTTTTGTAAGTTCAAAAACATGCGATAAAATAGCAGTTTCTGTTGTATCTAATAATGTATCTCTTCTTTCGTAAACCTTAACGGCTGTTTCCAACATCTTGGACAAGCTATAAACTTCAAAGCCATGCACACCACCCCAAGCAAAATCTGGAATAAAATTACGAGGAAAGCCAGCACCAAAGATATTGGCACTTACGCCTGCAACTGTTCCGGTATTGAACATGGTATTGATGGCACATTTGGCATGGTCGGCCATGATCAGTCCACAAAACTGTAAACCCGTTTCACGAAAACTTTCTTGACCATAGTCCCAAAGCTTCACTTCACCATAATTATTTTTGAGGTTTGAATTATTACTGTCGGCGCCAATATTACACCATTGGCCTAAAACAGCATTGCCCAAATAGCCTTCATGACCTTTTGAAGAATATCCCCAGATGATGCTATTATTGATTTCGCCACCTACCCTACTAAATGGGCCTATTGTGGTTTTACCATATATTTTGGCGCCCATTTTAACCTGAGAGTTATTACATAGTGCAAATGAACCCCTAATGTTACAGCCTTCCCAAACTTGTGTATTTTTACCCAAATAAATAGGCCCCTGTAAACTGTTAAAGGTAGAACATTCTGCAGTTGCACCTTCTTCTACAAAAATCTGGTCGCCTAAAAAAGTATTGGTATTGCTTAATGTTCCTGATGATCGGCCCTTGGTCAGCAATTCGAAATCTTTAACCAACTCTTGATGGTTGTTGCTAAAGATATGCTCTGGGAAAACGATATGCGTGAAATCTTGCTGATAGTTTACAACAGTTAGTTTTTCAAGTGCTTGATGATGGTCTAAGGTTGGATCTTGTGTCTGATAGGCAATCACCAATCCTCCCTTTACCAGCACCTGATTGTCTTTCAGTGCCAAAATCGCATCAAGTAGCTGTTGATCCGGGCAAACCGAACCATTAATGGAAAGCCCTGCCTGAATAGGCGCATACTTTATGCTTAAATAAGCTTGGGTTTTGAAACCGAATGATGCATTTAAATATTTTGCCCATTTCTCGGCAATGGTTAAAATACCAATCCTCAAATCAGCTACGGGCCTTGTAAATGTCAATGGCCTTAGCGATAGCCAAGACTTGTCATCAAATAGATTGATCATCATAAGCTACAAAAATAAAAAAAGTCCCGAGCAAATGCTTCGGGACTTCTAAAAATTTTATGATATCGCTAAAATTATTTTTTAGCGTAACGAGTTTTAAATTTATCGATACGACCTGCTGTATCTACTAACTTCATTTTACCAGTGTAAAAAGGGTGTGAAGTATGAGAGATCTCTAACTTATAAAGAGGATACTCATTACCATCTTCCCATTTAATAGTTTCTTTAGTTTCAACGCAAGATTTAGTCAAAAACTGATATTCGTTAGACATATCTTTAAATACTACGAATCTGTAGTTTGATGGATGCAAATCTTTTTTCATTTGAATATTATTTTAAGTTATTTATAGTGAAACATCAAGAACATACTGATTGCAATTTGCTGGCAACAATGCTTATGATCGTTTCTATTTGTCTTTTTATTTATCGCCCCTATTTTAGAGGATGCAAATATGAGGATTTTATTTTTTATTTACAACACCAAAAACAATTTAAAATGATAAGTTTTTCAAGTGTTATTGAAAATAAAAAATAATTAGGCTTACATTTAAGTTCCCTAACGGTTAAACCATAACCCATGAATAGAAGAAATTTCCTAAAAAACAGTTCTGCGGCAGGGCTTGTTACAACTTTTGGCATCTCTGGCACTTTGGCGGCTGCTACCATGGTCGACAAAGATAGTCCAAATTATCTCGATAATTTTGAATTGAACGAAGCTAACATCCATCAATTACAAGAACAGCTGGGCAATGGTAAATTATCTTCAAAAGCATTAACAAAGTTATATTTAAAACGCATCAACGAAATTGACAAAAATGGAATCAAGTTAAACTCGGTCATTGAAATCAATCCTGATGCCATTGAAATTGCCACAAAACTAGACCAGGAAAGAAAAGAGGGAAAAATCAGAGGCCTACTTCACGGCATCCCTGTGTTGATCAAAGACAATATCAATACTGCCGATAAAATGCAGACTACGGCCGGCGCACTGGCACTTGAGGGAAATATAGCTGCTGAGGATGCCTACATCGTTAAAAAACTTCGTGAAGCTGGTGCAATTATCCTAGGTAAAACAAATTTGAGCGAATGGGCAAACTTTAGGTCAACCAGATCCTGTAGTGGATGGAGCAGCCGTGGTGGACAAACAAAAAACCCAAATATTTTAGATCGAAGCCCGAGTGGCTCGAGCGCTGGCTCAGGATCTTCGGTATCTGCCAATCTTTGTGTGGTGGCTATTGGCACGGAAACCAATGGTTCGATCATTGCACCTTCATCTTATAATGGCATAGTGGGCTTAAAGCCAACGGTGGGCTTATTGAGCAGAAGCGGGATCATCCCCATCTCAAGCACCCAAGACACTGCTGGGCCTATGGCTAGGAATGTTACCGATGCTGCCATCCTCCTGTCTGCTTTAACTGGCGTAGACAACAATGATGAGGTAACAAAAAACAGCAGTGGAAAAACGCATCAAGATTACACTCGGTTTCTAACAAAAGATGCATTTAAAGGAAAGAAAATAGGGATAGAAAAATCTTTCTTAAGGGGGCATGAAGCCGTTGTTGGGCTGTATAAAAAAGCCATCGAGCAACTGAAAACATTAGGGGCCGAAGTTGTAGAAATAGATTTTATGAGCCAGTTCGGCAGTCTTGGTGGGGCCAGCTATACTGTGCTTTTATGCGAATTTAAGGATGGGGTAAACACCTATCTCTCAAAGGCCAACGCAAAGGTTAAAACGCTAAAAGAAGTCATTGCCTTTAATCAGGCGAATGAAGCTAAGGCTATGCCCTATTTTAAACAAGAACTTTTAGAGTCGAGCCAAAATTCGCCAGACCTCAACAGCACAACCTACAAGGATGCGGTGGCCAAAAGCACCTCATCAAGAAAGATGATAAACGATATCCTAAAAAAAGACAACCTGGATGCCATTATGGGCACAAGTTTTGGCATTCCGTGTCATATCGATTTGTTTAAAGGAGATTATGGTGGCGATTTTTATTTCTGTTCTCCAGCAGCGATGGCAGGCTTCCCCCACATTACCGTACCAATGGGTAAAGCCTTTGAGCTCCCGATAGGGCTTTCGATCATCGCTGGCGCTTACGAAGAACCAAAAGTTTTGGCCATGGCCTATGCCTTTGAACAAGCAACCCTACACCGAACAGCACCAAAATTTATCAAAACTTCTAATTTTTCATCTGGCATCTAACATTTAAACCTAGTATAGCTTAAAATTGAACATCAAAGCTCAGTTCAAAACCCCATTCGAGTCAATTTGGCATCTTCATTGCTATAGATGGCGCAATTATAGTTTCTATCTACCTCTAAATTAGGCGATAGTTGAAAAAGATGAGTTTATTTATGGAATCTCATTAAAAAACTTATCATTTAAGTACACATAATGAAATATCGAATGAAATATCGAATGAAAAATCTAACAAAAAACACCATCTACAAAACCATCTTAAGTTTATTTTTGATCTTTGGCTCTGCAAGCTTCGTAAAAGCCGACACCATTAGGCTTACCATCAAAGAAGAATTGGCCAACTGCACGGGCGTGGCTCCACAAACCTGTTTTCAGGTTAAATATAAAAACAGTAAAAACTGGGAATTCTTTTATAGCCAGATTGAAGGCTTCACCTACAAACCAGGCTATAGATATGTAATAGATGTAACCAGGAGCAAAAGAAAAAATGTACCTGCCGACGCCAGTGCCTACACCTACAAACTTAAAAAGCTGATCAAGAAACAAAAGATCAACACAAAAAAAGCCGACAGTTGGGCCTTTGTAACCAAACACAATTGGAAACTGATCCAAATCAACGGAACAACGCCCAAAAGCACAACAGCTTACCTCTCCTTTCAGGCAGATAAAAATGCAATGAGTGGCTCTGGTGGATGTAACAGGATTTTTGGAGGTTTTGAATTAAAAGACAATCAAATCACTTTTAAAAGCATTGCTAGTACTAGAATGGCCTGCGCTGACGCTGATAAAAGCAAATTAGAGGCCGATTTCTTAAAACTATTATCAGAAAATAGCTTTCGCTACGATGTTGCAGATCAGACCCTAAATTTCTATAAAGACAACAAATTGGTGCTGATGTTTGGCATGGCCCCATTAAATAATAAATAATTCTATAAAAGTCCAGCCCTTAAGCTGGACTTTTCTTTTAACTATATTTTTTCCAGGTTTCGATCTTTGCTTTCTGCCTAGCGATATAGGCATCCGCAATAACTTCTGCCGAGCTTTGATCGGCATTACTTTCTAACAACTCTTTTAATTTATATTGGTCCACATCCGCCCTATACAGGATCTGCAGGAGCTTAGAAAAATCCTCCTCTATCAAATAGGCAAAAGAATTGACCATCAGTTCTCGTAACCGTTCTTCAGAAAGGCCATCGGCCACTTCAAAATCTTTATTGATGATCTTGATCAATGAATTGATATCGCTCATTTTAAAATCGTATTAACTCCTTACTCGGCCAATGCAAAGGCGACCGCTGCATCGGCATGTATCTTTGTGGTATCAAAAACAGGAACCGAGATGTCCGTTTGACTGATCATCATCGGAATTTCCGTACAGCCCAATATAATCCCCTCTGCGCCGTTGGCAATCAGTTCGTGCATAATAGAAAGGTATCTCGACTTGGTTTCTGCTTTGATTATCCCTCTGCCTAATTCTTCTTTCAAGGTATGTTGGATGTAATCCCTTGTGGCTTCACTTTCAGGAACTATTACCTCTATCTGCTGTGCGTTGAGCTTTTCCTTATAAAAATCCATCTCCATGGTCACCTTCGTACCCATCAGCCCTACTTTTTTCAATCCTTTTTTATTGATGGCTGTTGCCGTAGCCTTTGCAATATGGATAATAGGTAATTGTACCTCTTCTTCTAATTGATCAGCAAATAGATGGGCTGTATTGGCACACAGCACAATGGCTTCAGCACCACTGTTTTTTAGACTTCTACACGCCGCAGACAAAAGCCCATACGAATTGTTCCAGCCATGTTCATGTATATCGGCAAAATTTAAAGAGTAGATGATACACTCGGCAAAGTTGAGCCCACCTAGTTTTTCATTGATCCCCTCATTGATAAATCGATAATAATCTACGGTAGAAACCCAGCTTACTCCGCCCACCAAACCTATTTTCTTCATTTTTATCTAGCTAATTTCCTGACAAAGTTCTATCAAAACACCATTTGTCCCCTTTGGATGTACAAAACAGATCAGTTTATTGTCGGCACCTTTTTTAGGTTCTTCGTTCAACAGAACAAAACCTTCTGCTTTTAAACGGTCCATTTCGGCATAGATATCCGTTACATCAAAAGCAATATGGTGTATGCCCTCTCCTTTTTTTGTCAAAAACTTGGCAATGGCACTGTCTTCATGGGTACTGCTCAAAAGTTCTATCTTGTTTTCGCCCACTTTAAAAAAAGCTGTATTTACATTTTCAGACTCTACCAACTCTGTTTTATAGCAGGCAGTTCCGAGCAGTTTTTCGTACAGGTCACAAGCCTTGAAAAGGTCATTTACGGCAATACCAATATGTTCAATTTTATTCATAAACTTTTAAACAGTTAAACAAATGTAAAAATGCAGGTTTTAACTATACCGTCATAGCTATAATTTATAATTGTTAGGAAACTTTTTTCGTATCTTTGTGTATTAATAAGAACAGATAGATATAATGGAACTTCCAATTTACTTAGATAATAATGCTACCACACCACTCGACCCTAGAGTGTTAGAGGCGATGTTGCCCTATTTTACTAACAAATTCGGCAATGCAGCTAGTCGCAACCACGCATTTGGTTGGGTAGCAGAAGAAGGTGTTGATTATGCTCGTGAGCAGGTGGCAAAATTGATTGGGTGTACAGAGAAAGAGATCATCTTTACCTCTGGTGCTACAGAAGCCGATAATTTAGGAATTAAAGGCGTTTTTGAAATGTACCAAGACAAAGGTAACCATATCATTACTGCAACAACAGAACACAAAGCGGTATTAGATACTTGTAAACATTTAGAAAAATTAGGCGCTAAGGTTACTTATCTAAAAGTAAAAGAAGACGGCTTAATTGATTTACAAGAACTAGAGGCTGCCATGACCGAAAAAACAATCTTGGTTTCTATCATGTATGGAAACAACGAGATCGGCGTGGTACAACCTATTAAAGAAATCTCTGCCATTGCACATAAACATGGTGCTTTGTTCATGACTGATGCTACACAGGCTGTAGGTAAAATTCCAGTTAATGTAAATGAAGATGGTATCGACCTAATGGCATTCAGCGCACATAAAATGTACGGACCAAAAGGTGTAGGTGTTTTATATGTACGCAGAAAAAATCCAAGGGTTAAAGTTACGGCACAGATAGATGGTGGTGGTCACGAACGTGGCATGCGCTCAGGTACATTAAACGTACCAGGTATTGTTGGTTTAGGTAAGGCTTGTGAGTTATGTCGTTTAGAAATGGACGAAGAAGCTAAACGTCTATCTGCTTTACGCGACAAACTAGAAGCTGCTTTAACAACTTTAGAAGAAAGTTATGTAAATGGTAATACAGAACACCGTTTGCCACACGTAGCTAACATCTCTTTTAAATATGTAGAAGGCGAAGGCCTGATGATGGCGATGAAAGACTTAGCGGTATCTTCTGGTTCTGCTTGTACTTCGGCATCTTTAGAACCGTCATACGTTTTAAAAAGCTTAGGTTTATCTGATGATTTGGCACACTCTTCAATCCGTTTTGGATTGGGTCGTTTTACTACCGAAGAAGAAGTTGATTACGCAATAGAAAACACTAAAAAGGCCGTTAACCATTTAAGAGACCTTTCTCCACTTTGGGAAATGTTTAAGGATGGCATCGATTTGAGTAAAATTGAGTGGGCTGAACACTAAAAATTGATCAGTTTAAGGTTCACAGTTTTACTGAGAATTGAGAACTGGAAACTGCTAACTAATTAAAGATTCGTCTCCGCAAGGAGATTTAAAAAAAATACAAAATGGCATATTCAGAAAAAGTAATGGAACATTATACCAACCCTCGCAACGTTGGTACTTTAAATAAAGACAGCAAATCTGTTGGAACAGGTTTAGTTGGCGCACCTGAGTGTGGAGACGTAATGCGTCTTCAGATCGAGGTAGATGAAAACAATGTAATTACTGATGCTAAATTCAAAACATTTGGTTGCGGTTCGGCAATTGCTTCATCTTCTTTGGCTACAGAGTGGTTAAAAGGAAAAACAGTTGACGAAGCTTTGGCTATCGATAACATGGACATTGTAGAAGAATTGGCTTTACCTCCAGTTAAGATCCACTGTTCTGTTTTAGCAGAAGATGCAATTAAATCTGCAATTAATGATTATCGCGTTAAAAATGGTTTAGAAGCATTAGAATTAGCTAAATCACACCACTAAATAGATAAGAGTAGATAGATATGAAATATGAGGGCATAGTTGTCAAATCAAATCTCAAATCTAATATCTCAAGTCTCAAATCTTACTACTATGATTACCATAACTGATAAAGCAAAAAGCAAAATTGATCACCTTATGCAAGATTCGCAATTGGGTTCTGATTACTTTTTACGTGTTTCTGTAAAAGGTGGTGGTTGTTCTGGCTTATCTTATAACTTGGATTTTGATAACGAAGCCAAAACAGGCGATCAATTTTTTGAAGACCGTGGAATTAAAATAGCCTTAGACATGAAATCATTTTTATACCTGGCAGGTACAGAACTTGATTTTACCGACGGCTTAAACGGCAAAGGATTTAATTTTATAAACCCAAATGCAAGCCGCTCTTGTGGCTGTGGCGAAAGTTTTTCTGTTTAATATAATTTCTCATAACTAGAAAAGGCACCGAAACATTGGTGCCTTTTTTTATGCTTTGTTTTTTAAGATAACCATGGTTCGCGTCGACACGAACCATGGACAAGCCCCCTACTCCTATAAGTGTTACAATAAAGCCATACATTTTATTAGCAACCCAATCCGATTGATTATTTTTGTTATCCTATTCATTTTTTTAACGTACTCATTTTCTAACCCAATCGCTTTTGCATTTTTAACACTAAAAGTTTATCATTGTTAGTTCAAAGCACAACAAACATTTAACACATGGTCTCATTTACCGAATTTTCTACCGTTCCCAGCTTATTGCGTAATGTAGTAGAGCATATTCATCAACCAGAAGAAACTTTTTTGATCCACAAGAAAAACACCACTTGGGAAGAGATTTCTTTTAAAGACACTTTACAAAGAGCTGATTCGGTTTCTGCTTTCTTTTTAGAAAAAGGAATTGTAAAAGGAGACCGATTGGGTCTGATGATCGAAAATTCGCCAGAGTATGTGTATTATGATCAAGGTATCCAACAGATTGGTGTAATTAATGTTTCTATCTATCCTACACTATCAGAGCAAGAAGTAGCCTATATCATTAACGATTCTGGGATAAAAGCCATCTTGGTGGGCAATCCCTTCCTTTTTAAAAAGGTATTAAAAGTTGCCGACAACTGCAAAGAATTGAAATATATCATCCCAGCCTTTGCTGGTTTCGAGAAAATCAGTGTTCCTGAAGATGTAAATCTTGAAGTAATCGATTTTAATATCATCCTGCAAAAAAATGTAAGCGAAGCAGAACAACAAGAAATCAGCAAACGCCGATCAGAAGTCCTGCCTTCCGACATCTCTTCATTAATCTACACTTCAGGTACAACAGGCACACCAAAAGGCGTAATGTTAACACACAATAACTTTGTGGAAAATGTAAACGTTTGCCTACAACAAATCCCTGTGATTGACGAAACCGAAACTTTTCTGTCTTTCTTACCGCTTTCGCACGTTTTTGAACGTACTGCTACCTATCATGTGTGTTGTGCCCAAGGTTGTAAGATCGCCTTTGCACAAAGCTTGGAGTTATTGGCCAAAAACATGGGCGAAGTGAGACCGACGGTAATGTCGTGCGTACCACGTTTATTAGAACGCATCCATGATAAAGCCATCAAATCTGGTACAGCAGGCGGTGGATTAAAAGCAAAAATATTTACTTGGGCTTTAGAAACAGGCAAAGATTACCGCGAAACCAAAGAAGCTGGAAAAAATACAGGCTTGGTGTTAAATACCAAAAAAGCCATTGCCGAGAAACTGGTTTTTAGCAAAATCAAAGAAAAAACTGGTGGCCGATTGAAATTTATGATTTCTGGAGGTGCTGCCCTACCTAAAAATGTAGGAGAGTTTTTTGGTGACCTGGGTATCAAAATATTAGAAGGTTTTGGTTTAACGGAAACCTCTCCTGTAATGTCGGTAACCGAATACCACCGTCAGGTTTATGGAACGGTAGGTCGTGTGATCCCTGGTATCGAAGTTGGTATTCAGGACGTAGAGACCAAGGCAATGATCAGCATTCAAACCCATCATACCTTTAACGAGGATTTTGAATGTGCAGAAGGCGAAGTTATTGTACGCGGACACTGTGTAATGAAAGGTTATTTTAACAAACCAGCAGAAACTGCCGAAGCCATAGACAAAGACAGGTGGTTCCACACAGGTGATATTGGTCGTTTTTATAAAGGCAACCTACAAATTACCGACCGACTAAAAAACATGATCGTTAATGCTTATGGCAAGAATGTTTATCCAACACCCGTTGAAAACATCTATCTAAAAAGCCCTAAGATCGATCAATTGTTCTTAATCGGCGATAAACGTGAATTCATTACCGCCATCATCATTCCCAACAGAGAAACCCTACAAGAAACCTTTAACCTGAAAGAATCTTTCTTCCAGGAAGGGGATGATTTTATCAGAAACCCCGAAATCATCGAATGGATAGAAAAAGACATCAAGAAGATTTCTAACGAATTGGCCAAATTTGAGCGCATCAAGAACTTTAAGATCAAACGTAATCCATTTAGCATTGATGAAGGCGAGATTACCCCTACCATGAAGGTCAAACGCCGTGTGGTAGAAAAGAAATATGCCGAAGCCATCAATGAGATGTATGAAGAAGGTGTTGAGGCCGAGAGCTAAAACAAAAAAGATGTCATCCTGAGCCTGTCGAAGGAAGTCTTTTTTGTTTACATCCTAGTCTTCGACAAGCTCAGACCGACAAGTCATTTTTTTGAATAAGAAAAGAAAATTACCATTAGAAATAATCAGTTAGTTTATTATTCTTTTCAAATCATTACTTTTGCAAAAATATACGATAAATGAGTACAGGATTATCAGAACAGGAATTATTGCGTCGCGATTCATTAAAACAGCTTCGCGAACTGGGCATCAACCCTTATCCTGCAGAAGCTTACGAAATTAATGCCAATGCAGCAGACATTTTAGCCAACTACGAAAAAGATAAAACAGCCTATAAGACCATTAGCCTTGCAGGTAGGATCATGGGCCGTAACATTATGGGTGCAGCATCTTTTGCTGAACTACAGGATGCAACTGGCCGTATCCAGATCTATTTGAAGAGAGATGAGCTTTGTCCGGGTGAAGATAAGACGCTTTATAATACTGTATTTAAGAAACTGTTGGACATCGGTGATTTCATCGGTATCAAAGGATATGTATTTACTACCCAAACAGGTGAAATTTCGATCCATGTTACGCAATTTACCGTACTTTCTAAATCTTTACGTCCACTACCTATCGTTAAACGTGACGATGAAGGAAACGTTTATGATGGATTTACCAATCCAGAATTGCGTTACAGGATGCGTTATGTAGATCTAACGGTTAATCCCGACTACAAACAGATCTTCATCAACCGTTCTAAGGTCATCAACACCATGCGCAACTATTTCGATAGCCAAGGCTGGATGGAAGTTGAAACACCTATCCTACAGTCAATCCATGGTGGTGCAGCAGCCCGTCCTTTCGAAACGCACCACAATACTTTAGATATGCCGCTGTTCTTACGTATAGCAAACGAACTGTATCTAAAAAGATTGATCGTTGCAGGTTTTGATGGTGTATATGAGTTCGGAAAGATGTTCAGAAATGAAGGTATGGACCGTACGCACAATCCAGAATTTACCGCAATGGAAATCTATGTAGCCTATAAAGATTATATCTGGATGATGGGCATGGTAGAAGAATGTTTGGAAAAAATCGCTACCACCATCCATGGGCAACCAGTGGTTAAAGTTGGGCAACACGAAATTAACTTCGCCGGACCATACGAGAAATTGACCATGTATGAGTCTATTGAAAAATATACAGGTATCGATGTTTCAGCAATGAGCGAAACTGAAATTGCCGGAAAATGTAAAGAACTAGGTATTGAGATTGACGATTCAATGGGCCGTGGTAAACTGATCGATGAATTGTTCAGTGAAAAAGTAGAAGCCAACCTGATCCAACCAACCTACATTACAGACTATCCTTTGGAAATGACGCCATTGGCTAAAAAACACCGTAGCAAAGATGGTTTGGTAGAACGTTTTGAACTATTTGTAAACGGTAAAGAGATTGCCAATGCCTACTCTGAACTCAATGACCCAATTGACCAAAAAGAACGCTTTGAGGAACAATTGAAACTAGCTGCCAGAGGAGATGATGAAGCAATGGCGATGGATGATGATTTTGTTCGCGCATTAGAATACGGAATGCCTCCAACTTCCGGTCTGGGAATTGGTATCGATCGTTTGGTAATGTTGATGACCAATCAATCAACCATTCAAGAAGTATTGTTCTTCCCGCAGATGCGTGCTGAGAAAAAAGCCAAGGTAACTACAGATCAGGATTTTGTAGATGCTGGTGTAGCTGCAGACTGGGTACAGGTTATCCGTAAAATGGGCTTTAACACTGTTGAAGAATTAAAGGCAGGAAATCCGAACAAGGTATTTAACGATCTTGGTGGAATGCGTAAAAAATTGAAATTGGAACTGGCCATGCCTACAAAAGACGAGGTAACGGCTTGGTTCTCTTAACATAAGCATAACAAAAACTTAAAGGCTTACCCTATTAAATATGGTAGGCCTTTTTTAATTTTAGGCTGTTACTAAAACTAATATAGTTATGAATAGTTCAAGCTTAGAAATTACCGAGAACCAATATTGTATCAAGCTGAGTAAAGATGCATTTGACCTTTCCCTCGTTCGTCAACTGATCAAGCGTATACAGGCAGAAGAATTGTTCTTCAACCGTAAAAACGAAAACCTTGATGAAGATATCATCAGCAGAAATGGTTCAGCATACGAAGAGAACTTCGACCGTTTGTGCGATAAATAAAGTCATAAGTTTTACTTACTTCTAACGTAAAACTTATGACTTTCTACTTAAACTCCTTAACGGCTATAACGCACTTGTTGTTGTTTGTCCATTAAGCCCATCTGGTCTTTCATCTGTTTGATCTGATCAGCCAGCAATTTGTTTTTATCTGCTTTTTTGGCTTCAGTTAGATACATCTGAGCCTCTCTTTTATTTCTTTTACCCATGGCAATACCCGCTAAACTTAATTTAGCCAAGGCAACGTTATGGTCCATATGCAAACCTAAACTCAAAGCTTGCTTGAAATACTTTTCTGATTTCATTGGCGCTTTTCTAGATTCTATCAATCCAATCAATAGGTTATAATAACCATGTTGAACTCTGTTCAGTTCTTTTTCATAGTTTTTGATCCTGCCCAAAAACAGTTCAGCTCTTGGCATATTGTCTTTACGTAAAAACCATTGTGCAATCAACATGTTCTCATTGTAAAAATAAGTGATGAAAATAAAGATACTCAGGAAGATCAAAAGTATACCCCAACCCCAAAAACTGAAAATCATTAGTGCAATAGCAGCACCCACAAAAGCAAAACCTATAATAAGACGTAGTAAATTTGGCATAGTTATAAAATATTTGTGCAAATATCGTGTTTATATACCAAAAAATAGATTTAAAATTTATAATTTCAACAAAAATTAAACTCAAAATCAACACAATCCTTACCCTAAAAAATTAAACCATTTACACAAAACGTACTCTTATCCACACAAAATTATTCAAACATGAAAAATATATTTACAGCCCTTATTTTATTACTGGCGATCAATGCTGGTGCACAAGAACTAAACAAAAAAATCGAAGACCCAAATAGACATAAACAAGTGATGTTAAACGTATGTACAAGAGAAGGAATTACCAGCTTTGCCGAGTTTAAAGAAAGCTATGACCCAAATTATAAGGCTTATGTACCAGATTCTACTTCGTTACCAGAATTAGGGAAGTTGTTAAAAGGCAAAAAGATCACTATCGTTTTAGGCACTTGGTGTGGTGATAGTAAATTCCAGGTTCCACATTTTTTAAAGATCATGGATGCTTTGAAAATAGATGAGGATAAAATCACCTTTATTGCTGTTGATGGAACCAAAAAAGCTGAAAATGGATTGATCGATAATCTAAAGATCACTAACGTACCTACCTTTATCTTCACTGACAAAAAAGGAGTTGAAGTGGGCAGGGTTACCGAAAGACCTCAACAAACACTTGAAAAAGACATGTTGGTAGTATTAGCCTCAAAACCTGCAGTACCAGCAAAACCTGAAAACAAGTTCAAATAAAAATGGCTACAGCTTTAGAACCTGGATGGTTGAAAGTTTTAGGTCCAGAACTAGAAAAACCTTATATGAAGGCCCTTAAATCCTTTTTGCTTGAAGAAAAGCAAAAAGGATTTACTGTTTATCCAAAAGGCTCGGATATATTCAATGCCTTTAACCATACCCCATTTGATCAGGTTAAAGTTGTCATTCTTGGTCAGGATCCTTATCATGGCCAAGGGCAGGCACATGGACTATCCTTTTCTGTACAAAAAGGAATCGCTGTCCCTCCTTCGCTAAAAAACATGTACAAAGAACTGGCAGAAGAGTTTCAAGACTTTAAGATCCCAAATCATGGCGATTTAACTTCATGGGCAGACCAAGGTGTATTGCTGTTAAATGCTACCCTAACTGTAAGGGCACATGAAGCAGGCTCTCACCAGAACAAAGGATGGGAAAACTTTACCAACCATGTGATCGCCGAATTATCAGCACAAAAAAGTGGACTGGTATTTTTGCTTTGGGGTCGCTTTGCGCAACAAAAGGAAAGCCTGATAGACACCACCAAACACCATGTGCTTAAAGCAGCCCACCCCTCTCCATTTTCTGCCTACAATGGCTTCTTTGGCTCCAATCATTTTACTAAGACCAATGAAATCTTGGTAAAAGAAGGTTTAACACCAATCAATTGGCAAATAGAAGGGTAGTTTGAGATTTTAACCATCTAAGACGTCTTAGAAAATCTAAGGATTTATTAAAATAATAATTTATATTAGTATATCCCTATTGATCAATTTAAAACAATTAAATATGATTAATAAAGCTTTTTTAGACGATTTAGAATATGAGGTTACAGGTGCCTGCATCGAAGTTCATAAAATACTAGGTCCCGGATTACTTGAAAGCATTTACCACCAATGTTTAGTTAGAGAGCTTCAATTACGAAAGATCAACTTTGATTCTGAACACAGTATTCAAATTGTATATAAAGACCTTTTCATGAATACAACTTTAAGAGTTGATTTATTTATAGAAAACTCTTTAGTGCTAGAATTAAAATCTGTAGATACCATTTTACCTATTCACGAAGCACAAATCTTAACTTATATGAAGATTCTAAAGGCACCCAAGGGTTTACTTATTAATTTTAATTGCACAAACATTGTTCAATTTGGGAAAAAGCCTTTTGTAAATGAATTTTACCACCCATTTTTAGAGTAATAGTTTAAACTAAGATGGTCTAAGGTTTCTTAGGTGGTAAAATTTAATTAAGGTCTAATACTCCAAAGGAACGATTGGCTCTTTTTTGGTCGTAGACATGATCATCATGGTCTGGAAAGTTTTTACCACAGAGATCTTGCTGATCTTATCCATGATCAAACGCTCGTAGGCCTTGATATCATTTACATAAACCTTTAATAAAAAGTCGGCCTGACCAGTAACGTGATGACATTCTGTAATCTCGTTGATCTGGTTTACCTCATCTAAAAAAATCTGTATGGTATTGTTTTTATGAAAGTCTAATTGTACCTGAATAAAAGTTTTGATTCCTAACCCTAATTTTTCCTCATCAACTAATGCATGATAACTTTTGATGTACCCTGACATCTCAAGTTTACGAACCCTTTCTAAAGTTGGTGCTGGTGATAAACCAATCTCTTGCGATAAAAGCAAATTGGTGATCCTTCCATTTTCTTGTAAAAGTTTAAGGATTTTAAAATCGGTTTTGTCTAATTCTGTTGCCATAAATATTTGTGTTGTTACCCAAAGGTAGGATACTAACGCTACTTAGCCAAATTTTATTCTACAAACACATTAAAAAATTACTTTTTATTTTACATAATAATTTTTAGATTTGTCTAAATTTATAGTTAGACTAACAAAAATGCAATCTTACACCGAAGAGAACTATCTTAAAATAATCTACCACTTATCTGTGATCAGTAATCCTGTTCAAACCAATGCCATTGCCGAGCGCATACAGACCAAAGCAGCATCGGTAACAGACATGCTGAAGAAACTTTCTGACAAAGAACTGGTTGATTATGTAAAATATCAAGGTGTTACTTTAACTGAGAAAGGAAAACTCACTGCAATCAGTATTGTGAGAAAACATCGTCTTTGGGAAGTTTTTTTGGTAGAGAAGCTAAACTTCAAGTGGGATGAAGTACATGAAGTTGCCGAGGAACTAGAGCACATCAAATCTACATTGTTGGTTGAACGTTTAGATGAATTTTTAGACTTCCCAAAAGTTGATCCACATGGCGACCCTATCCCAGATAAACATGGAAATTTTGCAGACCTCTCTTTTATAAAATTAAGTAAGCTCAAAGTTGGTGATAAAGGAACGATTACAGGCGTAAGCGAACATTCCTCTCCTTTTTTAAAGCATTTGGAAAAACTAGGCCTAACCTTGGGTAAAAAAATAGAAGTATCTGAAATTATCGATTTCGACGGTTCTGTTGAACTATTGATCGAACAGCAAAAAATAAACATCAGTAGAGAAGTAGCTAAACATATCTTAATCAACAAGTAATGAGCCAGAAGCAATCTTTAAGCGAAGTACACGAAAGTGTAGCGACAGACAAACGTAAAGGTTGGAGAAGGTTAATGGCCTTTATAGGCCCTGCCTACTTGGTGAGTGTTGGTTATATGGATCCCGGAAACTGGGCTACAGATATTGCTGGAGGTAGCAAATTTGGTTACCAGTTGATCTGGGTATTATTGATGTCTAACCTGATTGCCCTATTATTGCAATCGCTAAGCGCGAGGCTGGGTATTGTAAGAGGATTAGATTTGGCACAAGCCTCTCGAAATGCCTACCCAAAATGGGTTAATTTTCCACTCTTTATTTTGGCGCAAACTGCAATCATCGCTTGCGACCTTGCAGAAATCATCGGAATGGCCATTGGTTTAAACCTATTATTTGGTCTGCCTTTGATCTGGGGCATCTCCATTACCATTTTTGATACGGTATTGCTGTTGTTCCTATTGAACAAAGGAATGAGAAAGATGGAGGCTTTTATTGTATCGATGGTATTTATTGTTGGCCTATCATTTTTGGTAGAAATGTTTATTGTAGAGCCTTCCCTAAAAGAGATTGCAAAAGGATTTGAACCTTCGCTCCTATCTGGGGAAGCCTTATACATTGCCATTGGTATCATCGGCGCAACTGTAATGCCGCATAATCTATATCTACACTCGTCTTTGGTACAGACCAGGAAGTTTGAAAGGGACAATAAAGGCATTAAAGAAGCCATCAAATTTAATTTCATAGATACTGCAGTTGCCTTAAATCTCGCCTTTTTTGTGAATGCCGCTATTTTGATCTTAGCAGCAGCCGCCTTTTTTAAAAATGGATTTCATGAGGTGGCCGAGATACAAGATGCCCATCGCTTATTGAGCAATATTTTCGGTAGTGTTGCGCCTGCCCTTTTTGCCATTGCTTTAATTGCAGCCGGACAAAGCTCTACCGTTACAGGAACCTTAGCTGGACAGATCATCATGGAAGGCCACTTAAACTTAAGGATACAACCATGGCTACGCAGGCTAATTACTCGTTTACTGGCTATTGTACCTGCTTTTTGTACCATTTTATTTTTTGGTGATGATGCACTTGGTGGACTATTGATCTTAAGTCAGGTAGTATTGAGTTTACAGTTGGGCTTTGCCATTATCCCATTGATCCATCTAACTTCTGATAAAAAAGAAATGAAGGATTTTACCATCAAAACCTGGGTAAAAGTATTGGCCTGGATGAGTGCCGTAGCCATCATCAGCTTAAACATCAAATTGGTAATAGAAGAGATCAGTGGTTGGATTGCAACTGCCGATGGATGGTATATCTATGTGATCGTCATTCCTATGACCATTTTAATCGGTTTGTTACTGCTCTATATCTTTATTTACCCACTGATCAGTAAAAAACAAAGGATGGGTAATATCCCACATGGAAATGCTTTGGAAATATCGAATATTGAAAAAATCAATTACAAAAAGATTGGGATTACCGTTGATTTCTCCAAAAATGATAGAAATACAATCAGACATGCACTTATCCAAGGTGGAAAAGATGCACACTACCATTTGATACATATTGTAGAAACCGCTGCTGCACGTTACCATGGAAAAACGGTGATGGACCATGAGACACAATCAGACACCGAAAATCTAGAAAAATACCAACAAAACTTAGCAGAATTGGGTTACAAAGCTACCCCACATATTGGGTTTGGAGGTACTGCAAAAGCCATAGCAGAAATCAGTAATCAAAATAACATCGAGCTTTTGGTAATGGGTGCACATGGACACAAAGGATTGAAAGATTTGATTTTCGGAACTACCGTAGACTCTGTACGCCATAAAGTAGCCATACCTGTATTGATCGTGCGTTAATTTTTTACCGCAAAATAACCCAATACCTGAAGCAGTTCTTTGGCATTCATCATTGCAGAATGCTGGAAAAGGATTTCATTTTGGTTATTTAAGATACAACTGGTTGGAAAAGCCAATTTCCCATTCTGATTTCCCAATGCTACGGCCAACTCATGGAAGCCTTTATTGGCCTTGTATTCAAATTTTTGATGTTGGTACGTAATGGGTAACTTTTCTTCGGCATCCAATCTTACAAAATAATAAGCCTCAGTCAATAGCTTGGCCACTGCTTTATCTTTAAATACCACTTCATCCATCGCCTTGCAGTAGCTGCACCAGTTGGTATGGATAAATACAAAAACCTTTTTAGGTTTGATCCGCTGCAAACTATCCAATTGGTTAAAACGAATATTGGTCTGTTGTGCTTTCACAACCGAAGCACAACAGACCAATAGCAAAACAAGGAATGTTCTCATGTTATTTGATGGTTAACCTTATGCCTAAGAAACCTCTGATACCCTGATTTGGCGCATACACATAATTTGGATCAAATGTCAGGGCATATGGATTGTCTGGTGTTGCTATCACTTGCCCATTGGGGTTAAACTGAACATTTTTATCAAATGGGTCGTTGGCTCTGGCAATGATAAATGGAGTACCCTTGTTCGGTGTAAAATTGAGCAGGTTTTTTACACCTCCATAAATCTCTATATTTTTAAATCCATCGAAAACCAATTGTATGTTCTGGATGCTCCAAGTTGGCGAATAAGGCCTACGGGGATCTAAATCGCCTAATAAAGGTAAACGCATAGGGCTGTAAATATTACCTGTATAATCTATGCCTAAATTGAGCTTCTGGATCTTATAAGATACAGTCCAAGTACCCGAAAACTTTTCTGTCAAGATCTGTTGCTGGCGAATGCCCTTTTCTACAAAACCAACATCTTGATAGGTCAAACCAGCGGTTAGTTTTAATCCAGAACTAAATGCAAGGTCTACATTAGCGGTCAAACCTTTGCTTACAGCATATCCATCCAAGTTATCATACCTGATTTCGTTCGGGTTCGAATCAAAATCGCCAATGATTCGGTTATTGAAATAGGTATAAAAGGCAGAAAGATCCAAACCAAGAAACGACCCACTCTTTAAATAGATCTTTTTCAAGAAGTTCAAGTTCACATTATAGGTACGTTCAGGTTTTAGTTCATTGCTGATCACTACTTCACGGGCACCAGTTAAAGCGGCATGGTCTTCTGTAAAAATATTTACTACCCTAAAACCTGTACCAGCATTTAAGCGGATGATGTTTTTTTCGTTGATACTCCATTTATAGGCCAATCTGGGGGTGAAGATATTGCCATGAACAGAATTATAATCATACCTCAACCCTGCCAAAACTGAGTGGCTTTTTGCTACCTTGATTTCGTTTTGGATAAAGATTCCAGGCAAAAACACCCGCTCGGGATCATTGACCAGATCTTTAGAAGCGGTTGCAGGGGTATTGTCATCATAATACGTATAACGCAGGGCCGTACCGATCAATAAATCGTTTATCCCTATCTTTTTGTCCCAGGTAAGCTGACCAAATGCGATTTTCTGTTGGGCGATATAAGCCACTGTCCCATATCGACTATCCTGATCATGGTCTGTAAGCGAAAAAGACAGAAACATCTTCTCTTCAATCGGCAGTTGGTAATTACCGATCAGCTCAAATCTTCGGGTGTAGATACTCTCTCCATACACTTGGTCTCCACCCCTAAACGATTTGTTCCAATTCACCTCTCCTCCCCACCTGTCTTCATATAAATATCGCCCTGCAATAGAGAACAGCCTATTTTTTTTACGGTCGATGTTCCATTTTTGAAATATAGAAATACGGTCTTGTAAAGTCACATCGGTAAATCCATCATGGTTGTGATCTACCCTATTGCCAAATTTGAAATAATTTAGTCCTGTTAAAAAAGATACTTTTTTGTTGAGGTTGACCTTAAAACCCAAGTCTGTATTGTATTCGCCATAACCAGTTGCCATTACATCGGCAGAGAACAAGGCAGCATTTTGTACTTTTTTGGTAATGATGTTGATCAGTCCACCAACAGCCTCACTTCCATAAAGCGAGGAAGCTGGGCCTTTTACCACCTCAATTCTCTCAACCAAAGCATTGGGAATACCTGACAGTCCATACACCGTAGAGAGACTACTTACAATGGGCATTCCATCTATCAATACCATCGTATACGGGCCTTCTAATCCATTGATATGGATATCACCTGTATTACAGATGTTGCAGTTGAGTTGGGGCCGTACACCATTTACATTCTGCAAAGCATCAAATATGCTTGGTGTGGGGTTCTTTTTAAAGAATTTAGCAGTGTAGATTTCTACCGGAACGGGACTTTCGAGCCTATTCACCTCTTTTTGAGTTCCTGTAACCACCACTTCATTCAGATTTTCGTCTAAGGATTCCAACTTCAACAGGGCAAAGGTGGTATCTTTTGTCAAATCGAATTTTAAGGTCAAACTTCTATAACCTAGCATACTTATTTTTAGGTGATAGGTACCAGCTTTTACCTTATCCATGCTGAATTTGCCCGTGCTATCGGTAACCGTTGTCCGTTTCAATTCTAACAAAGAGACTGAAACTTTTTGTGCAGCTTCATTTGTGGCTACAAAACCTTGCACTTTAAATTGCTGGGATTGAACTTGATGAAACATCAAAACAAAGAAAAATAAGAGTATGGCTTTTTGCATGTTGTACATATTAGTTCAGCAAAAATATAAATTTAGATTAATCTAAAAAATAATTTAGATTAATTTATTCATAAATAATAGACTATACTAAATATTATGGTCTTATAGCTGTCTAAATGTACTACATTATTTTTAAATGCAACTATATTGCATTTAAAAATATTATTCTTCTACATTAGAGATATAGAATAAGCAAGAAATAACGATATTTGTAATTATGTCAAAAGATATCCAAATCAAGAACAAAAGAGCCTATTTCGACTACCATATCCTAGATAGTTATGTTGCTGGTATAGCGTTACTTGGCACCGAAATCAAAGCGGTTAGACAGGGGAAGGCCAATATGACCGATGCTTTTTGCATGTTTATTGATGATATACTTTATGTGAGGAACCTCCATATTTCTGAATACAGCCATAGCTCTTTTCATCATCACGACATTAAAAGAGACCGTGTGCTGCTTTTGCACAAAAAAGAACTCAAGAAACTGAAGATCAAGGGAGAAGAAAAAGGCTTTACCATTGTACCATTAAGAATTTTCACTAACGAACGTGGTTTTGCCAAAATGGAAATTGCGATTGCACAAGGTAAAAAGGAATTTGACAAACGTGATAGCATCAAAGACCGCGAAAGCAAACGTGAAATGGATAGGGCAATGAAGGTTTAGTTCATTGGTATCATTGGTATCATTAGTTTCATTGGTTGTTGCAATTCTCAATTCCAAAACTGCAAGCTAAAAACTGTAAACCGAAAATTATTTACCAAGCTTGGTCGCCAACCAAAGGTACAAACCTAAATGTATCCAACTCAATCTTATCGTAATCGTTTTCGTTTACGCGAATAACTGTGATCATTTTTTGAGATTTCTCGTCTCCTACCGGAATAACCAAAATGCCTCCGATTTTAAGCTGTTTCAATAAGATTTCTGGAACAAATGGGGCCCCAGCGGTAACGATGATCTTTGCATAAGGCGCATGTTCTTCAATGCCTTTTGAGCCATCCCCAAGGAAGAAATTGGCTTTGTATCCCATCCCCGGTAATACTTTTAAAGTATGGTTATAGATATTAGGTTGACGTTCGATGGTATAAACCTTAGCGCCTAACTCCATTAAGATACAAGTCTGGTAACCAGAACCTGTTCCAATCTCCAAAACCTTATCGCCTTTTTGGATATGTAAGAGTTCGGTCTGATAAGCCACGGTATAGGGTTGGGAAATGGTTTGGCCATCGCCTATCGGAAATGCGATATCTTTATAGGCTTGGTTCCAAAAAGTTTCGTCGAAAAAGAAATGACGTGGCACTTTGCCGATTGCTTTTAAAACTCCTTCGTCTGCAATTCCTCTTTCTCTAAGCAATTCAACCAGCTTTTTTCTTGCACCCTTCTCTCTGTAATTATCTATAAACTTATATGCCATTCTATCCAAAAATAGCGTTTTAAACGCTCATTTCATTAAATAATTATGAGTTTATGTGACCATGGATGATAACCCCCACAAAATCAATCTAGAAAATTTAAGGCTTAATGAACAAGAATAAAGGAGTAAAGATTAAAGACTCAAGACTACAGACTCACGACTGTAGACTAGAACTCCAAACTAATAAGGATCTACGTCGATCTGTGTAATTACACTCTTAAAGTCTTTTTGGGCATTAAAATCTTTGATCGTTTCTTTTAACACAGCTTTTACCTTTTGGATGGCTGCATTTTTTTCTGTTTTGATAATGATCTGTTTGATGTAATAGTTCCTGATTCTTGCTACCAATGGCTGCTCTGGGCCTAAAATTCGATTACCCAATTGTGATCTTAAGGCATTGGCCAAGGTCTGCGCCGCAATGTTCAACACATTGGCATCCTTATGCTTCACATTGATGAAGATCAAACGTGTAAAAGGCGGATAGTTGAACTGTTTGCGCTCGGCCATTTCATCGTTATACATCTCCAGATAATTGTTTGCTATCACCTGTTTGATGATCCTGTGCGAATCATCATAAGCCTGTATGCAAACCTTTCCTTGTTTATCTCTACGGCCTGCTCTTCCAGCTACCTGCGCCAACAATTGGTAACTTCTTTCAAAAGCCCTAAAATCTGGATAATTCAATAAGGTATCTGCATTGATTACCCCGATCAAACTCACATTGTCAAAATCCAAACCTTTGGCAACCATCTGTGTACCGATCAAAATCTGTGTTTTTTTGTCCTGAAAATCGGAAATGATCTGTTGCATCCCATTTTTGGTTCTTGTGCTATCCAGATCCAATCTAGCCATTTTAACGTCTGGGAAGATCAAACTCAACTCTTCTTCTACCCGCTCTGTACCAAAACCTTTTTGCTCAATGTGAACGGAACCACAGGCCGGACAAATGTTAATGCTGCTCTGATGATAACCACAATAATGGCAATGCAATTTACCACTGGTTTTATGGAAAGTTAGACTTACATCACAATTGACGCATTTGGGAGCATAACCGCAAGTTGCACAAATTAAAATGGTGGCATAACCTCTTCGGTTCTGGAACAATATCACTTGTTCCTTATTTTCGAGAGCAGTTGCCATATCATCGATCAACACACTGGTAAAGTAGGATGTCATTTTCTTGCGCTTGGTTTCTTCAGCAATGCTGACCACCTCTTGCAAAGGCAATTGCACGCCGCCAAATCTTTCGTTCAATACCACCAATCCGTATTTATCTGTTTCGGCATTGTGGTAACTTTCTATAGATGGGGTTGCCGAACCTAATACTACCTTTGTTTGGTGCAAGTGACCTAGAAAAACCGCAGCGTCTCTTGCTTGGTACCTAGGCGCAGGCTCATGCTGTTTGTAAGACGATTCATGTTCTTCATCCACCACAATCAGTTTCAGGTCTTTAAAAGGAAGGAATACGGCAGAGCGGGCACCCAATACCACTTGATAAGAACCGTTCAATACTTTGTTCCAGATCTCTACCCTTTCGTTATCGTTGAATTTAGAATGGTAAACTCCGATTTTATCGCCAAAATATCGTTTGATTCGTTCTACAATCTGTGTAGTCAGTGCAATTTCTGGCAATAGAAAGAGTACTTGTCCACCCTTACTGATAGCATTTTCTATCAATTTGATGTACAACTGTGTTTTACCAGATGCGGTAATACCATGCAGTAATACTACATCTTTGGAGGCAAACTGCAGTTCTATTTCGTCAAAAGCTTTTTGTTGTGCTGTACTTAGTTGAAAATTAACTTCAAACTCATCTGTAGAATCGTTTAAGCGGCTTACTTGTCGTTTTTCAACGCTGAACACCTCTTTATCGATCAAGGCCTTTAAAGCGCCTTGTCCACTCCCACTTTCTTCCAAAAGTTTTTGTTTGGGAATTGTGGTTTCATTTTTGGCCAATTTCAAGTAAGCCAATAGTGCATCCAATTGTTTTGGAGCTTTTTCTAGCACCGAAAAAAGTTGTTTTAGGTTTTCTTCTTCCTTATAAAAAGGGTTAAGGGTAATAAATGATTTTAAAAGTGGTCGATATTTTTCAATGACTTCTTCTGCCACATAGATCACTTCTTTACCAATTAAAGCATTAATGATCGGGTAGACTGTTTTCTGCCCCAAAAGTTCAACTACATCGTCTATACTGATGCGCTGTTGTTTATGCAATACCGAAACAATCAGGCTTTCTTTTTCTGTGAGGTCTAGTTCTTCTGGTAATTCGTCTCTTAGCACCAAGATGGTCTCACTTGCCAATTTCAATCCAGTGGGCAAAGCCGCAGCCATTACATCACCTTCATTACACAAATAATAAGAGGTGATCCAATCCCAAAATTCAAATTGTTTTGGTGTAATTACGGGCAGTTCATCCACCACATCGATGATGTATTTGGCCTGATAAAATTCTGGTGGTTGATCGCCGATACTTTTAACCAGCGCCGTGTATATCTTGTGTTTGCCAAACTGTACCACCACACGCTTACCTACCGCAATCCGATCATTGAGTTCGAAAGGAACACGATAAGTATAGTTGATCGCTAGCGACAAAGGCAAGATCACTTCTACAAAAAGTGTTTCCCTTTCAGAAAAATCTATGGGGCTTGCAAATTGCATTATTTATCTTTTAATGCAGCCAAGAACAGACTTATCCAGCCCAAAATAAAACATAAACCTCCTACTGGTGTAATTGGTCCAATAAAACTGACCGATAAATGATAAGCATCTTTTAATGCCAAAACATACAAAGATCCCGAAAACAGCACAATGCCAAGGGTAAAGAAAACGAAGGCAAAACCTATCAATTTATTTTTATAACGGGCAAAAGTAGACAGATATAACAGTGCAAAAACATGATAGAACTGATATTCTACTCCTTTTTGCCAAATTTCTAATGCTGATGGGCTGATCAGTGTTTTTAAGCTGTGTGCACCAAATGCACCTAAAACTACTGCCAAAGCTCCAAAAAAAGCTGCAGTAAGGATAATACGTTTATTCATGAATTAACGGCTTTATACGGATGCTAAATTAAGAAAATGCCCTTATAATCTCTGTAATCCCAAAATTAAATTAAATTTGTAGGTAACAGCCATGAAAAGAATATATATAACGTTAGGGATATTACTGATAGGAATGATCGCAATGGCTTATCTGTATTTTTCTAATTTGAATACAGAAACAAGCGCAAACGATTTATCTTTAAATACAGTTGCCTCCAACTCGGGGATCATCTTCAGCTTTGAAAACGACAAAAGCTTTTATGAAATCTTAAGTGGACAGGATTTGTTTCAGCATATTTTAGGGGAAAGCAAATCAAAACAATTCAGTGCTTTAAGAGACAACTTGATTGGACAGCCCGATATTGCCAATGCATTAAATGGTCAAAAAATCTATATTGGTTTGATCCCTGGCGCAGACCATACCATTGATTTTTTGATTGGCACCCAAATCAGCTCAAATATCAATCCTCAAAAAATATTCAATGGTTTAAGTGGCAACCAAACCAAAGTAAATAAGCTGGGCGAAGTTTACCAGCTTACTTTTAAAGATAGCACGCAATGTTTTATTGGCATCAAAAATAACATGATTACTTTGTCAAATGTATTGTTGCCAATCCAGAATGCACTGAAAGACCAGAAAACAGAAAAACAGGATTTTGTCAATTACATCAAAAACAATAGCCGTTTTAACAAAAATACCTTGGCTAGTCTTTATCTTGATTTCAACAAAATTCCTTTATTTCTGAAAAGCATCTTGAACAGCAATATCAGTGGCGAGCTTAATGTGTTTAACAAGCAAAATAGTTTTGCGGCCTTAAGTTATAATTTTAGCAAGGAAAAACTCTTGTTCAATGGCAATACCCAGATCAACAACGACCAAAGCTATTACAAACTTTTCGACCATGTTCCAGAACAAAAGCTAACGATCAACACTATCCTTCCGCAAAAAACGGCCAATTATACCATTTATGCTATCTCAGATTATGCCAACTGGCACAAAGAGCTAAATGAATTGATGGTTAAGACCAATGAAGATAAAAAAGTAAGTCAGCTGATTTCCTCGGTCAATCAAAAATACAGGATTGATCTAAATCAGATTTTTCCTAAATACTTTAAAAATGAGTTGGTCACTTTTCAATTGAGCAGTGGAGAAAAATTTGGAGCAATTGCATTGAGCAATGGCGAAAAAGTGGGACAACTTTTAATGGATTTAAGTGGTAATTATGCACCGGAAATCAAAATATTTAAAGAACCCGGTATTGCTTACGCTTATTTTGGGGAACCGTTCAAGAAATTTGAAAAGCCTTTTTATACGATCATCGACAACTATTTGGTAATGGCCAACAACGCCAGCAGCATACAGGTATTTTTAAATAGCTATGAAAATAATGCTTTGTTAACCAATGATGTAGACTATCAAGATTTTAACAATCAACTCTCTTCTTCCGCTACCATTTCCTTTTATGTGAACCATAAAAACTCGAATGATATTTTTGGCAGGAACCTCAAACAACCTTATTTTAAACAGTACCAATCAAAAACCGGTTTTAAGTCTTTTGATGCCTTCTCTTATCAGTTATCTGGCGATAAAGGTAAGTTTTTGAGCAATCTGTTGCTTTATAAGAAACCTGAAAAGACAGTTGCTACAGATACTTTAAACAAAGATTTTTAACGTAAAATTTCGATAAAGCTATTTTTATTTGTGAAAATTTTAGCAAAACATTGGCAGTAGTTCTTCGGTCGGTCCAGCCCTGCTTTTCACTCCTGCCGAAGAAAATCGGCATCCGCTACAATCAGGTTTAAATAACAAAACCAGTAGTTCTTGGCAAAAGCAACCCTAAATAGCTGCATAGGCCTGCGTTAATTAAACGGGATTGGAATGAAAATCCTTTTTGTTTTGTTGAGCTTATTGAAGCACAAAAAGATTGGAATGTAAAGCCCGACTAACGTTAAAATTGCTGAGCAACTTGCTTTCCTCAATTCTTATGGGTACAAATAAACCTTATCAATGAAGTTTCAGCAAAACATTAATAGCCTATCAAATTTGTGTTTAAACACCACTCAATTCGTTTTACTTTTTGGGGTTGTAAATACAAAATCCTTAAGGTAAAAAGGTTCAAAGTAGGCTACATCCTCAAAGTTTTGGTGATCAAAGGCCAACTTTGCCAAACTGCTCATATTGGCTGCGGAGTTATAATTTGAAATAGAAAAATGTGCATTTTGATGGTCGAGCACAGGCATACATTTTTCTGCACCATCGCCAATAAAGGTTACATAGTTTTGGTCTAGCTCTAAGATAAAACTCTTTTCGTCTACAATTTTTGCATTTACGGCTTCTATTTCCTGTAGTTTATTGTTGTAAACGGCCGTAAATACTTCCATCCTCCTGGCGTCGATCATGGGACAGATCAATCCCCCATAATTTGGATGCTGCAACAAAAATCCATTCGCCATCATCTGTAAAGTGGGTATGGCAATAAAAGGTTTATCAAGCGCAAAACACAAGCCTTTGGCGGTGGATACACCTATACGCAGACCTGTATAAGAACCAGGTCCTTTACTTACTGCAATGGCATCCAAATCTTTATAAGCCAAACCTGCCGTCTGCATTACTTCTTCTATAAATAAGGTTAAACTAGCCGCATGGATATTCTGTGCGGTTTGTTCCTTTAAAGCAATTGTTTCTCCATTTATAGCCAATGCAACCGAGCAAACCGGTGTAGCTGTTTCAATTTGTAGTATAGTAGCCATCTTTAAAATTAGAAAGGTAAAGTTAAGCGTTTAGATCTTATTTTAAGGTACGGGATCATGCCCATGTTTGCCCCAAGGGTGACAACTTGCAATGCGCTTTAGGGTTAGCCAACCACCTTTAAACGGACCATGTTTTTTAATGGCCTCTACACCATATTGTGAACAAGTTGGTGTATATCTACAATTGGCGCCTAACAAGGGAGAGATAAAAAGTTGATACAACTTGATGATGCCCAAAAAAAGACAAGAAAACAGAAGTTTAATTATTTTCATCTGCGGCTATTTGTTGAGTTAATTTTTTAAGTGCCAATGACAATTTCTTTTCAAAAAAGCCATAATCGTATTTCTCTTTGCCTACATACTGTAACGACAAAAGCAATAGGTCTTGATGGGCGACTAAAAATGGATAAAGTTGGAGTTCTTTTTGTAAGCGATAAGCTTCACGGGTACGTCTCTTGATCAGATTACGATCAACTGCACGTTTGTAGCGTTTTTTGGCTACGTTGATCACAATTTGGGCAGGATATTGATGAGGTTCGGCTACAAAAAAATAAGTAATCCGAAAGGGGTATAATAAAAAAGAAGAACCGTTCTTAAATAGCAAGTCTAATGACTTTTTACTACATAACCGTTCTTCTTTGTTAAATTTGTTCATGTTTTTGATTGCAATTGTGCAGCGTAATCTAACTGCTAACACCTAAAAGGCGGCAATCAAAAATTATGCTTTATGACGACGCTCGTCAGAAACTGATAATCTTTTTCTTCCTTTTGCACGGCGAGAAGCTAATACTCTTCTACCGTTTGCTGTAGCCATTCTTTCGCGGAAGCCATGCTTGTTTCTTCTCTTTCTTTGCGAAGGTTGGAATGTTCTTTTCATAACTGTATAATATCTTAACTAGAGTTTTTTAAATAAGAGGTGCAAATATAACGTGATTTTTCTATAAATGCAAGTGTGATTTCTTTTTATTTTTTATTGAGTTGCAAATATAGTGTTTTCTATCGTTTTCATGATAGTTTTGCTTCTTGTAAAAACGTAAAGCAGGGTATTAAAGACCTAAGGCCGCTTTTAATTTGATGTATCCAGTTTTGCTTACTGGTAGCCAAATGCCCGATTTTAAAAGTACAACATAACTCTCCTTTTCTTTCAATTCGATCTTGGTTACCTCAACCAAGTTAATGATATAAGAGCGATGGATGCGGATGAACTGGTTGGGATCGAGTGTCTGCTCGAAAAAGCTCATGGTCTTGTTTTTATGGAAATTACCTTCCGTTGTACTCAATTTCACATAATCATCATCCGCTTCAATGTAATGTAATTCTGTTACCGGAATAATTTTGATTACCCCTGCGTTCTTAACCACAATCCTACTGTTCTGTGCTGGCGACAAGGCAGCGGTTTCCAGCAACTCATTGCTGGTTTCGCCTTTGGCCAGTTTTGCAGGCAATTTCTGCATGGCTTGGTCAAAACGTGTTTTTTCTATGGGTTTCAGTAAATAATCAACCGCATTTACCTCAAATGCCTTAATGGCATATTCATCAAATGCTGTTGTGAAAATTACCGCAGGATGGTTCTCTACAAGTTCCAACATCTCAAAACCACTGATCTTAGGCATCTGGATATCCAAAAAAATAAAATCAGGTTTATGTTGCGCAATGGCTTTTAGTCCCTCAAAACCATCTACACATTCCGCAACAATCTCTATATCAGGATACGATTTCAAATAATGTTTAACCACATCCCTGGCTAAGGCTTCATCATCAATTAGTATCGTTCTTATCATCTTTTTGTGGTATTTTAAGCGTAGTTATATATAAATTATCGTTGCGTGTCTCGGTCTGCAAAAGGTTGCTGTCGGCAAATAACAGATACAATCTACGACGTATTGCCGACAAACCAAAACCTGTACCTTTTATGGCCCTCATTTCTGGATCGTAAGGATTGGCCACACAAACCACCAAAGTCCTATTTTCCAATTTGACCCTTATGGTAATGGTTATGGCGGCAGAAGTATTGTATAAACCAAATTTAATGGCATTCTCTACAATAGGTTGCAATAAGGTTCCTGGCAAACATAGACCCAATGTATCTTCTTCAATCTGTACATCCAGGTTTAACCGATGACTAAAACGTACTTTTTCTATATCCAGATAGAGCTGTATGTATTCCATCTCTTCGGCTACATTAACCCAAACCTCATCATCTCGTTTTAGTGTGCCCCTTAAAAAAGCAGCCAATTTGGTGATCATCGTTCCCGCTTCGGTGGGATTTACAATGGTTAGGGCATAAACAGAGTTCAAGCTGTTGAACAGAAAATGTGGTTGCAATTGATGTCTGAGTTTATTCAGTTCAGCTTCTTTTGCCAAATTTTGGGCAGCTAATAAACGGCCCTGGGTTTCCGACTGTTCTTCTAATCTATACCATAAGATATTGGCCAAAGCACACCAGGTTAAAGACAGGAATGCAACTATCGCCCTAAACGGCAAGGAAAAATCTAAAAATAGTTCATAGAGCTTTTGCTTAATAAAAAGATAGTTGAGTGCATATTTAGCTGTAAAGATGATCACTACGGTCAATACGGCGGTCAACAGCAAAAGGAATAACATCCTTTCATTTTTAGGTTGGTAATAGCCCAACATGTTGCTGATCACAATACAGCCAATGGCCAATAGTCCATTACTGATAATGCTATCGGCCAAGGCAATCTGCCAGCTAAAGTTAAGTGTATAATAGACAAATAAAGCGCATACTCCCATCCAACAGGCCAATATGACGCTGGAGACGAGTTTGATTTGCTTTACTGATAATGGAGTTGTCGTCACGACATCAAGTTTAGGTTAAAATTTGTTTAGTAATTCCTAATATCTACCCCGCCAAACATCGCTATCCCTCTAATAATTAAAAGCTTATTCTGCCCTTCTACGGCTGGCTGAATGCTTCTTTTGTCGTCCATACCACCAAAAATCGCTGTAACTTCTGGTTTTACCTGCCATCCTGGAGGAATGATGATCTTGCAGCCTCCAAATATTGCTGTGATATCCAATACGATTTCTCCTTCAAAATCTGCCTGTGTCAAGTTAAGGTCGCATCCACCAAAAACCGCGGTTACTTCTCCCCCTTTAAAGTTTTTAGAATAAACCGTTTGGTGACTTCCTCCAAAAACATTCACAGAATCTAGATAATCGTTGCTATTCGTTTTTTTTTCATCGGTTGTTTTGGCTTCTTCTCCATAAGTCTGAAAAGGTTCTGCCTGTCCAAATCTATTGTTCCAACGACGGCCTTTTCTTTGCCATCTATTTTCCCTATGGTTAAAAGTACTTTTTGGTTTAAAGATCAAAAATAGTCCCAATCCAACCAGCATTATTGGAAAGACCACATGCGACATGTTTAATCCGTCTATTGCTTTATCCAGTGTAAAATAGGTACCTACAAGTACCATAATGAACCAACCGCTATTTCTAAAATTATGTTTAAAACCGATAAACAAACCTATGGCGATCAAAAGTGTACTCCAGCTGAACAACCATCTAGGTAGGTCTAAGCCTACATTGTCCAACAATAAAAGTGAACCTATTACTATTATAAATAAACCTGCCCAAACCTTGCCAGAGCGGTTTATCATTTCGTTATGATTGGTATTTTCCATTTTCTTCTGTATTGTATATTCAAATGTAGGTCGAAACTTCACATCAGCCTATAGCAATCTTGCATTTGTAAGTTAATTATCGGTAAAAAGCATTAATTATTCGGTAAAAATTATTTTATTCTTTGAGGATCCGTTTACCGAAGTTAATAAAACATTAGACTATAATCCATCCCTCGGCAAAACTGCTCAATTTAAGGTTATAAATGGTTAATATCAGGAAAATTGATCTTTGTATTTAACAGTATCTTAAGCACTCCTAATTGACAGCACTTTAACTTTAACCGAGAGACCAAAAACAAACTTATCATGAGATCCAAAAAACTGCATTTACGCTTCCTGTTTTTATTTTCTACAACGATCTTTTTATTTGTTGTAGCAAACAGCTTTGCCCAAGGCAAAATTGAAGACTACCAAAGGGCCGAATCGTTAAACGGCCAAATACAGAACAAGATCTACTATGCGCCCAATAGTTTTAAATGGCTGAATGTTAAAAAGCAATATTTCTATACCATGGTAACCGAAAAGGGAACGGAGTATATTTTGGCAGATGTGAAAGACCTCAGTAAAAAACCTGCGTTTGACCAACAAAAACTGGCTACAGAACTGGCAACCGTAGCCAAAACACAATTCAGCCCTTACCAACTTCCTATTACCAATGTAAGTATGAACAATGATGGTGCTGAACTACAGTTTACCTACGACAATAAGATCTGGTCTTATGACCTCAGTACTTTTAAATGTAAGGAGCTCAAAAGAACAGAAAGCCCAAGAACCCCAAATTATTGGGGCAACCAGGCCAATGATCAAACAGAAAGAAGAATAAAGTCTCCAGATGGAAACTGGGAAGCCTACATTAAAAACTTTAATGTTTACATCAAAGCTAGCGAAGGAAAAAAAGAGGAGTTTCAATTAAGTTTTGATGGCTCGGAAGGCGAGTATTACAGTTCGTTCATTGTATGGTCGCCAGATTCGAAGAAATTAGCGACCAATAAAGTCCGCCCAAATAAGCCCCATTTGATTTACCTGATCGAGTCATCTCCAGTAACCCAGTTACAGCCCATACTACAATCTAGAAACTACCTTAAACCTGGTGATGCACTGCCTCAATTGCAACCTACACTATTCTTGGTCGACAGTAAAAAACAAATCAATTTAGATCAACAAAAAATCCAATCGCAATATGCACTGAGTAATTTGGAATGGCGAAAAGACAGCAGGGCATTTACTTTTGAGTATAACCAACGCGGACATCAAAAATATACCGTTGTTGAGGTTGATGCCCATGGTACGTTGAAGGAATTGATCAAAGAAGAAAGTAAGACCTTTTTTAGCTATAGCGGAAAAAAATACAGATATGATATCAACGATGGTGAAGAAATCATCTGGGCATCTGAAAGAGATGGTTGGAACCACCTTTACCTTTATAATGGCAATGGGACATTAAAAAACCAGATCACCAAAGGCAATTGGGTGGTGCGTAGCGTAGTTAGTGTCAATGAAAAAGACAAAACCATCATTTTTGAGGGCAGCGGATTGGAAAAAGACCAAGATCCTTATTTTATCCAATATTATAAGATCAACTTTAACGGAACTGGACTTGTTAAATTAACCACAGAAAATGGGAACCATAAGGCCTTCTTTAATGATGATTATAGTTATTTTATAGATACTTATTCTAGAATTGACCAGCCGCAGCTTACCGTGTTAAGAGATGGCAAAACTGGAAAAGTATTAAAAGAATTAGAAAATGCCAATATAGATGCACTTTTAAAAACAGGCTGGAAATTACCAGAGGTATTTAGCGCCAAAGGAAGGGATGGCAAAACAGATATCTGGGGAATGATCATCCGCCCTAGCAATTTCGACCCTTCCAAAAAATATCCTGTTATAGAATATATCTACGCTGGCCCACACGATTCTTTTGTACCTAAAAGTTTTGTAAATGATTCTCGAGGTTCTTTACATGAATTGGCAGAGCTTGGTTTCATTGTGGTGCAATGCGATGGAATGGGTACTTCTAATCGTTCAAAAGCATTTCATGATGTGGCTTGGCAAAACCTAAAAGATGGAGGTTTTCCTGACCGGATTGCCTGGATCAAAGAAGCCGCCAAAAAATATAGTTATATGGATATGGAGAAAGTCGGCATTTTTGGAAATTCTGCTGGTGGACAAAGTTCTTTAGGCGCCTTGCTTTTCCATCCCGATTTTTATAAGGTTGCGGTATCTTCTTCAGGCTGCCACGACAACAGAATGGACAAAATGTGGTGGAACGAACAATGGATGGGTTATCCGATTGGCCCGGCCTATGCCGAATCATCGAATGTTGACAATGCCTATCGCCTACAAGGTAAACTTTTGCTCATTTTAGGGGAGTTAGATGATAATGTAGACCCTTCTTCAACCATGCAGGTGATCAATCAATTGATCAAAGCGAACAAGAATTTTGACTTTTTAATGGTACCAGGCATGAAACATTCTCTGGGTGGCGATTATGGAGAACATAAACGAAGAGATTTCTTTGTCAAACATCTATTGGGAATTGACCCTCCGGAGTGGACTTGGACAACAAATATCACCATACCAAAGCCATAGTTTAGTAGCTGATTTTAAGAAACAGTTCCTTTTTAATACATTCGCAACAGCTCGATAGCGGTTAAACCAAAGGATCATGATCAAAAGAAAACTATTCATCTTCATCTGCCTACTCATTCCTATATTGGGGTCGGCACAGGATATCAGCAAACATTACAAAGTTTATGATGTAAAAAAGCAAAAAACCATTAGTCTTGACGACATCATTACAGACCTCAGTACTGCCAACGTATTGTTTTTTGGCGAAGAACACAATGACTCTATCGGTCATTACCTAGAGGTTACACTATTTAAAAAGATGGCAGCAGCTTATCCGGGCAAAATTGCCTTGACCATGGAAATGTTCCACACCGATATCCAACCTGTAATCAATGAATATTTAAGTGGGATCATTAGCGAAAAGAATTTCATCAAAGAAGGGAGGGCTTGGAACAACTACAAAGACTACAGACCAATGATTGAGTTTGCCAAATTGAACCAACTGGACGTAATTGGGGGTAATGGGGCTGCCCGATATAGCAATGTGGTAACCAAATCTGGTTTGGAAACCTTAAATCAATTGCCTGCAAATTCGAAACAGTTTATTGCGCCCCTACCTATTGACACAGCTACCGGGCGTTATTACGATAAGTTTATCGAAACACTTGGCGGCCACAGCATGGGACCGATGAAAATTTATCAGACCCAAAACTTTTGGGATGCGACCATGGCTTGGTCAATTACCAAATATGCCAAGAACAATAAAGACAAGAAGATCTTTCAGGTGAATGGCCGTTTTCATAGTGATGAAAAATTGGGCACCTTAGCCAAACTGGCAAAATATGCACCAAAATTAAAAATTTTAAATATTTCTGCTTTCTCTGCAGATGATTTTAACGATCCGGACTGGAAAAAATATGCAGTTTTAGGAGATTACATCATTGTAACAGACCCTACTGTAAAGCGGACTTTCTAGAATAAAAAATCGTCATTTCGAACACTATAATATTTGCTCGAAATGACGATTGAATTACTCTTTCTTTATTTATTTCTTCAATAAATCTCTGATCTCTGTTAAAAGTACTTCTTGATTTGTAGGTGCAGGTGGAGCAGCTACCACTTTTTCTTCCTCCTTACGTTTCAAGGCATTGATACCTTTAACCAATAAGAAAACAACAAAAGCCAGCAATAAGAAATTGATTGCTACGGTGATAAAGTTACCATAGGCAAAAATCGAAGTATCAGGTATTTTTCTGGCTTCTTCTAAAGGTAGGTTTGTTGGAACCGTGCCTTTCAGTACCACATACAAACTGCTAAAATCTGGTTGCCCAATAATTGCGGAAACCACAGGCATCACAAGATCTTTAACCACACTATCGATAATCTTACCGAAAGCGCCACCAATGATTACCCCAACTGCCAGATCCATCACGTTGCCTTTAATGGCAAACTCTTTAAATTCTTTAACAAAGCCCATAAATAGTTCTAATTTTAATCCAATTAATTAGTTTAGTTAATTTAAATGTAATAAACTTTACAAGTATACCAAAGCTTTTTTAATCAAAAATTAGTCCAATAGTAAGAATAGCTGATTAATTGTTCCTAAATATCTAAAGCAAATGCTTAAATTTGGAAATTAAAACATCTTCCAGAAAAATATGCTTAAACAACATCTACAGCAAAAACTATTACAGAAACTCTCGCCGCAACAAATTCAGTTCATCAAATTGTTGCAAGTGCCTACTGTTGCTTTAGATACGCGTATTAAAGAAGAACTGGAAGATAATCCTGCGCTTGAAGACCCGAGCTTAATGACTGCCGAAGAGCCGAAAAGTGAGTACGACGATTTAAACGAAGACCGTAATGAATATGATTCGGATTCAGGTGAAGAGACCAGTGTAGATGAGTTTAATGTAGAGGATTACCTTCAAGACGACAATACAAACGATTACAGCACCTCCTATAACAATGGGGATGACGACGAAGATAAGAAAGAGACACCAATAGCAATAGAAAGCACTTTTTTTGAAAGCCTACAGGAGCAATTAGACCTCGTACCTTTATCTGATACAGATTTTATTGTGGGTAAACAGATCATCGGTAGTTTAGATGACGATGGTTATCTGCGTCGTCCGATTACTTCAATGATTGACGATTTGGCTTTTTCGCAAAACGTAATGGTTGAGGAAGAAGATGTACTGGAAATGCTCAAAGTGATCCAAAGCTTTGACCCTCCTGGCATTGCTGCACGCGACCTGCAAGAGTGTTTATCGCTACAGTTGAAACGCAAGGATGTGAACAATCCAATCGTTAAAAAAGCGATAGCGATAGTTGAGCATCATTTAGATGAATTTACCCGTAAACATTACGATAAGCTGGAAAAATCAGTTGGTTTAAGTAGTGAAGAACTTAAAGAGGTGGTTGCTGAGATCTTAAGGCTAAATCCAAAACCAGGCGACTCGAACCAGGTGACCACTAAACAGCTACAGATCATTCCAGATTTCCATATCAGCAACAATGACGGGATATTGATCTTGACATTGAACTCTAAAAATGCACCTGAACTAAGGGTAAGCCGCTCTTACATGGACATGTTTGACCATTACGACAAGGCTTCGCAAAAAGATAAAAAGCTAAAAGAAGCCGTTCAGTTTGTAAAACAGAAATTGGATTCTGCAAAATGGTTTATTGATGCCATTAAACAAAGGCAACAGACATTGCTCAAAACCATGAATGCCATTATGCATTATCAATATGAGTATTTCTTAACTGCTGACGAGCGTAAAATGCGCCCGATGATCTTAAAGGATATTGCAGATAAGATTGGTATGGATATCTCTACCGTTTCGAGGGTGGCCAACTCTAAATATGTACAAACCGAATTTGGCACATTTCTGTTAAAATCATTCTTCTCTGAAGCTATACAAACAGAAAATGGAGAGGAAGTTTCGAATAAAGAGGTTAAAAAAATATTGGAAGACTGTATTGGAAACGAAGATAAACGCAGGCCTTTAGCTGACGAGAAGCTGACCGAAATCTTAAAAGACAGGGGTTATAACATCGCCAGAAGAACTGTAGCCAAGTATAGAGAGCAGATGAATATTCCTGTGGCCCGCTTAAGGAAAGAGCTTTAGGCAATTTGCAGTTGATAGTTTATTCGAGTTCAAACCAATGAACCATTGAACGAATAAACCAATTTAATGCCATCTACCACATCCTCATTGAACGCATGGTTTGATAGATATTGTTCAATTGCAATCCTAATACGATTTCGTGGCTTCCATTACTGAAATTTTTGAGCTCGGAAGTGGTAAGATCATAAGAATAAGTCAGATTGACTAGCTTACTAAAATTAAATCCAGCCATAGCTGCATACGAATCCTTATGTCTGTAACTACCTCCTACCCAAAAACGATCTTTAAAAGATACTTTTACATTGGCATCAAAAGATAATGGAGCTGGCTTTACATATTTGACCATGACCGATGGAATGAAGGAAATTTCATCATCGATAAACAATTTATAACCCGCAGTTACAAATGCATGTGGCACTTCTTTACCTTGATTATATACATCGTCTGTGGTAAAAGCCAATCGTTGTGGTAAGATCTGCTGTACAGAAGCCCCAGCAAAAAACTGCGCTCCATATAACCAAACACCCAAGGCCAGATCTGGCTTTGTTTGCGCAATGATCGTATTTTTCAATGCAGGATCGTTCCCGTTTTCCAAGACTAAATCTTGCACATTAAGATTTACCCTTTTTACACCAGCTGCGACACCAACAGACAAATTAAGTGTACCTGATAACTGTAAATGATAGGCATAGGTTAAATTGGCATTTAAGGTAGCTAGTGGACCTGCTTTATCATAAAACACAATGGCACCAACACCATGGTGGGCTGGAGAGGCGGTGTAGTTCTGTGTATAATCATCACTACGAGGGTCATCACTTTTCTCTGGCAAAGAGAGCGGATTCTTCCATAGATATTTATCTCCTAAACTCCAATGTACTGCTGCAAAAGTAGTTTGGGGTGCATCGTTTATACCTGCCCATTGCTTTCTATAGCCAGCTTTAAAATCTGTATAATTTTCAATCCCACTCAATGCCGGATTTAACAGGTAATTGTTGAGTATATATTGGGTATACTGTGGCCTTTGTTGTGCATAACCATGCATAGCTATAAATAAAAGCAATATAGTTAGTTTCTTTTTCAATTTATCTGATGATCGTTAAAGGGCCAGTAATTGCTTTTCTTCCATTTTTTGGCGTAATCACATAATAATATACCCCAACCGGTAGGCGTTCGTTATGGTAGGTTCCATCGAAAGGTACAGTATATCCAACACTTGAAAAAACTTTCTGTCCATTTCTATTGAATACCTGCACGAGTGCATCTGGATAAGAATCTATTGACCTGATGTTCCATATGTCGTTTATCCCATCTCCATTAGGGCTAAATGAGTTGGGCGGATTAATTTCGCCAAGTACTTTAACCAGCACTTTGGTCGTTACTTCACACATGCCATCGACGGTAACGGATAAGGTATATTCTGTGTCTTTATCTGGTGAGGCAATAGGGTTTTGCACGTTATCCTTATCCAAACCTGTGGCTGGTGTCCACTTGTACCTAAACTTTGCATTAGGGTTGGCCACAACTGTGGGAATAGTTTTCTGTCCTCCAGAAAGAATATAGATTTCTGGCTCTATACTGATCTTAGGCAAAGCATAAACTTCAATATCTTGCGTGGCTGTATTGATACAACCGTCGGTAGAGGTGAAAGTGTAGGTAATTTTGTGTACCCCAGCACCTGCAGCTGCAGGATCAAAAAGCCCAGTGGCACTTACACCATCTCCACTAAATACCTTGTTGGCAGCAGTAAGGCCCAATGTTTCTGAAGCGCCAAATTGTTTTTTAGGTGCATTGATACAAATAGGATCTAAAGCATTAAATACAATAACAGGCAGGTATTTCCTAACCACAATGTCTTTTGACAAAACATCAGACCAACAACCTGAGGCATTTGCCACACTTAACTTTACCTTATATGTTTTTGCGGTTGTGAAAATAAAAACCGGATCCTTTTCTGTTTTGATGGTCCCATCAAAATCCCATTTCCATTGCGTAATTGTATTCCCTCCTGCAATGCTACGGTCAAAAAACTTAATCTCTGCACCAGCACAAATATCTGTAGGTATATCAAAATTAGGTGCGGCCAAAGCATTCACCTCAACCGGAAAATTCAGATCCAATTGTCCTGTTATACAAGACGAGGTGGTGTTAGCTAAAATGGCTACCGCCGATACGCTTGTTGTACCTATCGCTGTAAAAATCTTTCGAGCTGGCGAGGTATAGGTATATAATGTTTGTCCGTTCACCACACTTGTAGTATAAGTTGGCGAATTATCTATAAAGTCTGGTGTTCCATCATTATATTTCCATGTAATTTTGGTGATCAGATATGGCAGGGTCAGTTTAAAGTTTGTTTCCTGACTGATACATGCTGAGGTATTAACGGTATTGGAAACATTATTGACCAATTCTAAGAATTGTGAAGCAGCAAGATTTGTACCTGCCGAATAAGCATAAGATTCGGTTTGTCCAAAACCATAAGCAATCGCATTGAAACCATCATCAGCAGTTAGATTGATTGATTCATCATACACTTGGATCTGGATATAAGAATAAGTTGGATCAGAAGGCATGGGTTGCCAAACTCCATTTGCTGGCATACTTCCATTTATCCTAAATGTAGAAGTCTTAGCAGTCTTCATAAAAACATTGATGTACTTTTCTAAGATCCTAAAATTATTGGAAGAGAATACGGTAATGTTTTTGATGTTGAACTCTATAGGATTTAAGAGTACCATTTCTGGATCTCCAAGCATGGTTTGTCCAGTTAGGGAGGAACAGTTTTGAGATAAAGAGTATTCTGCAACACTGATCAGCTTATCTGCTGATACAATTGTAGGTGCAAACAAACTGGCTTCATAATACTCTCCCTTATTTAAAACCCTTACCTGAGCTCCATTTAAGCGTACTGCTGTATTATCTTCTTGCGCTAAAACCCTAATGATATATTGCCGATTGATAAATGGTACCACACCATAAACTTTACCCCAACTATTAACTGAATATAACTGTTGCAGCAAAGGATCTCTACCATTGGTGCAGACAATGCCTACAGAAGTACTACCAGAAAATGCGGCAAAACGCTTGCAACTTGAAGTGGTAGGGTCTGCTTCTACGTAAACACCTGTTAAATCTACATTGTAGCTAGTTGGCAAATATTCATATACATCACCAGCTTTTAACAGTTTTACCGTTTCTATCACTCCTCCTTTGGCATCGCGGATAATAACATCTGTCTTGTCCTCAACAGCCACCAGGGTCAAAAAATTTCTGGCACTCTGCATCGCCTCATCCTGAAAGTAATTCATCGAGAAATACTTCTGTCCGAGTGCATCATAGGGCAAAATCAATGTTGCCGCCGAACGGGCCGAGGCAAATACATGGCTATAGGCTACTACTTTAGCATTGCCAGGGGCAACTACAATGTGGATACCTCTATTGGTCAATATCTTGTTGCCATCTGTATAATCGATATAGGATTGCGCCCTTGGAACCAAAAAAGTAACTACTGTATTGGCAGGTATAGCTTTAGTTTCCGAATAGCTACCACAACTTACAGTAACCCGCGAATTACCCTTAGAAGTGATATTGACATTCATGGTAGCTAAACTACCTCCATTTGGATCGTGGGTAGGGAAAACCGTCCAAAATTCAGTCCCTTCGTTTGAAATGTTTTGTGCCACAGCTTTTGGAACAAAAACCACACACAACAACAATACAATAAAGAAATAAAAATTCTTCATTAAAATCAGGGATAGCGTTAACTCAATTGCATTAAAAATAAACAGTCTAATGCAATAATAATAATTTATTGTACTAAGCTAATCTTTTTTTGGGTTATGGATTGTTAAATGCTAAAATTTAATACACAAGTATTTATGGTCTGACTTGTCCTATTTTTATGATGATGGTGTATTTGTAGGGAATTTATAGTCCACATTTTTTTAAAACCAAATGTGGACTATAAATTAGTGCTATTGATTATAGCAGATGGTGATATTTCTTGTTAAGAAAGCAGGTTTTGGCGTGCAATAAATTCGAGTTGTTTATTGGCAACCAATAATTTTTCTGTCAGTTCTTTATTTTCTTTTCTAAGAGTATAGATCTCAATTGCTTTTTCGATGTTGATCCTCAGGTCTTCTTCCATCCAAGGCTTCTGGATATATCGATAAACCTGCCCTTTATTAATGGCGTCAATTACAGCATCGATATCTGTATAACCCGTTAAGATCATACGGATTGGATCAGGGTGCGCTTCTAAAATCGAGGCTAGAAACTCTACTCCGGTAGTCTTAGGCATCCGCTGATCGGTGATGATAATGTGTATGTCTTCTTTATCTAATATCTTCCTGCCTTCGTCTGCAGACTCGGCAGTAAAAATCTTGTATAACCTACGATAAGTTGCTGCGAATGCACTCAAATTATGTGGTTCATCATCTACGTATAAAATATTTGCGTTCATCGGATCTTAATAAAAAGATAAAAATACTTTTTTATTATAACTCTTAAAAGACTAATTTAGTTGTTTTAACAGATAATCGTGTTTTTATTACATTATAACTCATTATTTCCTATAAGAAATGCCTTCTAAAACTGGTTACGCACAACAATTATCCATGCTCATTGATCAAACATCTGAGCAAAAAAACACTTATAAGCCGCTCATCTTTAATTTAGTAGATCCCACGCAAAAATCAGCTTTTGAAGAATTAATCCAAAACAAAAATAATTTACAGGTTTACGACCATATCTATTCGCAAGTTGAAGAATTGATTAAGTGCTTGCAGCCCACAATTGTCTTTTTACCTCCAACAGAATTAAGCAAGGCCGTAGAGAATCATTTTGGCGACAAAACAAGAGATGAATATGGTGTTTGGGTATATTATCCTTGGACCGAAAAATTGGTTCACATGTTGGCTGAAGATGAGTTTGCCATTGTGAGGACCAATCGCAATAAACATAAGATCACCGCTAAAGAACAAGCCCTTCTCTCGACCAAAAAAATTGGGGTAATGGGTCTTTCAGTTGGCCAATCGGTTTCGCTGACCTTGGCCATGGAACGTGGATTTGGAGAGCTGCGTATTGCCGATTTTGACGAACTCGACCTTAGCAATATCAACCGGATCAGAACGGGAGTGTTCAACCTTAAAATCAAAAAAACAGTAATCGTTGCCAGAGAGATTGCAGAAATTGATCCTTTCCTACATGTAGTCTGTTTTGAAGATGGTATTACCGATGAAAACTTAGATAAATTTTTAGAAGAAAATGGTAAATTAGATTTGTTGATCGATGAGTGCGATAGCTTTGATATCAAGATCAATGCCCGTAACAAGGCAAAGGCCCTTGGCATACCTGTACTAATGGAAGGTAGTGACAGAGGTACGATTGATATCGAAAGGTTTGACCTAGAACCTCAAAGACCAGTTTTGCATGGAATGGTTGAACATTTAGACATGAGCAAGTACAAATCATTGACAACAATGGATGAACGGATTCCGTACATTACAGCTGTAACTGGTGTAGATACCTTGTCTCCCCGTATGAAAGCCTCAGCCATCGAGATCATGAGCACCATTTCTACCTGGCCACAATTGGCAAGTGCCGTTACTTATGGTGGCGGAATTACGGCTGACCTGGCCAGAAAAATATTGCTAAATAATTTAAAAATTTCTGGTCGGTTCTTTATCGATATGGACGAATTGATCCATGATCCTCTACAAAAAACACCCGAAACAACTGCGACACAAGTTGCGCTGCTACAGACCAAAGATTTGACCGCATTTATTGCAGCACATAACTTAACCCATAACAAAACAAGTTATCAGCCTAGTGAAGAAGTTTTGAATGAACTGATCCTGGCAGCTGGTAAAGCACCTTCTGGAGGAAATAACCAACCCTGGCGTTGGCATTTTGAAAATGGCTTATTGCATCTGTTTTTAGAACAAAGTGCCGCACAAGCTTATTTAGACCCTCAAAACATTTCATCTTACATCTCTTTGGGTGCAGCAATCGAAAACCTATTGGTAACAGCCGCAGCTCACCATTTAAACGTCAACTGGCAATTGACGCCACAATTGGCACCAATGCATATTGCCTGGTTTAGTTTTACCGAAAATCAGCAAGTTGATGAAAATGAAAAGCAATTAGCGGATCAGATCAATAACAGACATACCAATAGACAGGTTACTCCAAAGCAGGAATTAGATCCAACTGATTTAAACCATCTTCATCAACTGATTGAGCCTGTTGATGGGGCTAAATTAAGATGGTTGCAAGACCCAGAAAAGATCAAAGGCTTGGCCGCTACTTCTGCGCATACCGATCTATTAAGGATGTTTATTGAAGAAGCGCATGATGATTTTATCAATAGGGAAATGCGTTGGGACCTTACACAGGTAACCGAAACCGAAGACGGGATTGGCATCCATACTTTAGACCTAAGCAACAACGACCGTATAGGTCTCAATCTGGTAAAGGATAAACGCACCATCGACTTTTTGCAGCAGATCGAAGGTGGCAGTGCATTTAAAAGATTGGCCATGCAACAGTTTATGTCATCGCAAGTTATTGGATTGATTACCATGCCGACTTCAGCAACAGCTTCGTTTATCGAAGCCGGTAGAGCGGCAGAAAGATTGTGGTTAGGGGCTACTGCACTAAATCTACAGGTACACCCAGTTAATGTACCCTTGATATTTTTCTACAAAAACTCCATTGAAAACAAGCTAAATATCCCCGAAAAAGACAAAGCTATTTTACACCAATTAGAGAACAGCTTTAAAGAGACTTTTGAACTAGACAAGGGCGAACAGGCCATGTTTATGTTTAGGTTATTTAAGGCCAATCCATCCCCAGAACGAACAATCAGGAAATCAACCGCTAAAATATTTTCAATTGGAAGACCTTAAACCACACATAGAGAACTTATACTTCAGGTCATTTAGAGCTGTTGACGACAGGGCAGCCTGCATGAAATTTATTGAAGGACACACCCATGTATTAGAAATTTTTGGCATTACACAGATCACGTCTGCAAAAATAGATTGGGTTTTAAATCCAAATGTTTACGTGATCCTGGTTAGCGCTGAAGAAAATGGAAAGGCACTTGCAGGAAGTAGGATCCATGTGGCTGATGGTAAAACACCATTACCAATTGAAGATGCCGTTGGCGAAATGGACAGTAGGATCTACAGCATGGTTGAAGAACGCAGGGCTGCCGGAACTGGAGAATTTTGTGGTTTATGGAATTCGTGGGAAATTGCTGGTCTGGGCATCGGAAGCATGCAGTTGAGCATTGCCTGTGTAGCTTATGCAGGCCTGATCAAACTAAATACCTTATTTGGTTTATGTGCCCCAGCAACTTATCGCAATTCTATTAGAGGTGGTTTTAGGGTGATCAAAGAGATTGGAATCAATGGCAAATTCTATTATCCAAAAGAAGACCTTACCGCAACCTCTATCCTGATCGATGATATCGAAAACCTACAACTAACTTATGATGATGTAAAGGCTGATATCATGACGTTAAGAAATAATCCAATTTCTACGCGACAAATTCCTTCTAAAACGGGCGAAATGATTAACTTACATTTTGATTTAACCTTACGTTAGGTATGAAGAAGATATTTACTTCCCTATTTCTGTTTATTCTTCTGTTCACTCATTATACTGGTTATTGCTCACTTTACCCTAACGATCTCGTATCGCAAGGCTTTGGCGTTTCTGTTTATAGAGATGTTTCTAATAAAGACGATATTAAACAGGTACAAGGGAAAAAATTCGAACCAACAGATGCCAAGATCTTCAATTTTGGTTTGGATAAGGCTACTTACTGGATCAAGCTCAATTTAAAAGAGAACCATCATTATGTAAATAGGGTATTATTTATAGATCAGGCCAGGCTTTCTCTAGCCGAAATGTATGTTTATACCAATAATCAGCTACAACAATCGCAAGAATACAACCCTTTCTCTTATGCCCAGGCCAAATTTACACAAGGTAAGATCTTCAAGATTCCAGATAGTTTAAATAAGGGAAACATTATATATCTACGTCTAAAATCGAAAGAAACTTTTTTGGCACCGGTAAACATAGTAGAAGAAGGCAGCCTGTTGGAAACATTTTCTTTAAGAGGTATTGTATTTGGCTTTTATACTGGCATTATGGCCATTATGTTCATCTATAATCTCTTTTTATACATCATCATTAGGGACAAGAGCTACCTCTACTATATTTTTTACATCTTTTCTATCTGGCTTACCCAAGTTACGATTCAGGGTTATTCTTCGAAGTATTTCTGGGACGACTCTTCGCACATCAACAATTATGCAGTGGTGTTGTTCTCTTGTATTGGGCTGATCTTCGCGAGTTTTTTCACGCTATCTTTCTTAAATACAAAAGTCTTCTCTAAGGTATGGAACAACCTGATCACTGGATTATACCTATTGACTTTTCTTAACTTGGTGATCTTATTTGCTTTCAGTATCAGTATTGCATTTATCATTATGCAGGTATTGACCTTAACTGGTGCCATTTTCGCCTTGGCTGCTGCTTATTATGTGTATTTCAAAAAGCATTTTAAGCCTGCTGGTTATTACTTGGTAGCTTGGTCGGTATTACTTTTTGGGGTAATTCTTTTCATCATGAAAGATTATAGCATTATCCCTTACAACAACTTTACGATCTATCTCTTACAGATCACCTCTTCTATCGAAGTGATGTTGCTCTCTTTCGCATTGGCGGATAAGATCAACTTCTTTAAAAAAGAGAACGAAGTTGCACAGGCACAGGCCTTAAACGCATCCTTAGAAAACCAAAAACTGATCAAAGAACAAAACATCGTCTTAGAGAAACGCGTACAAGAAAGAACCGAAGAGTTACAGAGCGCAAATTCTACACTCAATGTGGCCTTAACCAATCTAAAAGACACCCAATCTCAACTGGTTGATGCCGAAAAAATGGCAGCTCTTGGTCAGCTAACCGCAGGTATTGCACACGAGATCAACAATCCTATCAATTTTGTTACTTCCAATATCAAACCATTAGAATTGGACATCAAAGACCTGAAAGAAATCATTACCCGATATGAAGAAATAGATTTCTCAAAGGACGTAAAAGAACAGATAGACGAAATCGAATCCTTCAAACAACAGATAGACCTCGATTTTGTAAATAATGAGATTACCTCACTCCTATCCGGTATCAGCGAAGGTGCAAAACGTACTGCCGAGATCATCAGGAGCTTAAGGAACTTTAGTAGGGTTGATGAGACGGATATGAAGCCAATTGACTTAAATGAAGGTTTACAATCTACATTGGTATTGGTAAGGAATAACATTCCAGATAATTTAACAGTAGTAAGAGAATTTGGCAACCTGCCTAAAGTAGAATGTCAACCGGGCAAGATCAACCAGGTCTTTATGAATCTGGTTTCCAATGCCATACAAGCCATAAAAACCAAAGAAAACCAAAGAGATGAAGAGTTTTTGACCATCAAGAGCTGGTATGCAGATCAGCAGGTAAAAATCAGCATCAAAGATAGCGGTATTGGCATGACAGAGGAGGTTAAACACAGGATTTTCGAACCTTTTTTCACTACTAAAGATATAGGAGAAGGAACAGGTTTAGGATTATCAATTGTATTTAGTATTATTGAAAGTCACAAAGGTCATATAGATGTTATTTCAAAGATCAATGAAGGAACAGAATTTATTATTACCTTGAACGTAAATCCTTAAATAACGCCAAGATCATGAGATCCCCTAGTGTCAGAGTATTATATATTGATGATGAGGAAAACAACTTATCAGCTTTTAAAGCCAGTTTTAGAAGGCAGTATGAAATCTATACCGCCATCTCTGCAGCAGACGGGCTAAAGATCCTCCAAAGTGTTGATATCCAGGTGATCATTGCCGATCAAAAAATGCCCAACACTACCGGTGTTGAATTTTTTAAAAGCATTACGGAGACCTTTCCAGACCCTATACGCATCCTTTTAACAGGCTATACCGACATCGAGGCACTTGCTGATGCGATCAACCATGGAGACATCTATCGTTACATTACCAAGCCTTGGAATGACCTAGAGCTACATAACTCTATCAAGAATGCATACGATGCTTATAAAGCTAAAATAGACCTCAGAAATAAAATTGCAGAATTAGAAAAAACGAACGATGAACTCAATCGTTTCATCTATAGCATTTCTCACGAGCTAAGGGCGCCATTGGTTTCGGTGATTGGTATTGTAAACTTGGTGAAACTGGAAAACATGTACAACTCTAGTGGCGAATATTGGAGCCTTATCGAAACATGTTCAAATAAGCTAGACTATTATATCCAAAAAACACTTCAATATTATAAGAACAATAAAACAGTTGCCGAGGCAAGCGAGATAGATTTTAAGAATTTGATTGCAGAACTGATAGAAGTACATGCCTATGCGGATAAGGATACACAGTTTACGGTCAACGTAGTTCAAAATATGCCCTTTAAAGGTGATCTTTTTAGGATAGAGGTAATTTTGGGTAACCTGATCTCTAATGCGATCAAATACCAGAAAGTAAATGAATTAAACAAAAAGGTAAATATCGACATTGAAGTTGGAGCCGAACTGGCTGAAATTAGCATAAGCGACAATGGAATGGGCATCTTAAATGAACACCTTGAAAAAATATTTACGCAGTTCTTTAAAAGCAAAGTTCATCATGGTAGTGGCCTTGGTCTATTTATAGTTAAAGAAGCCCTGAACAAGATCAACGGACGTATTGCTGTAAGCTCAGATGTTGACAATGGAACAACCTTTACAATTACAATTCCAAATGCAAAGTAAGACTAAAAGAGTAATGCTGATTGATGATAATGAAATCGATCTTAAAATCAATGCAAAACTGATCAGTTTGACTAAATTATTTGAAGAAATAATCATCTGCCAATCTGGTGGAGAAGCCTTGAATTACCTGAACAAACATCTTCAGGACCAAGACAAGTTACCTACTTTTATCTTACTGGATATACAGATGCCAGAAATGGATGGTTTCGAATTCCTGAACTATTACAAAGCATTTTCAAAATCATTTACCGATAACTGCCCTGTTGCAATGCTCTCTTCTACTTTAGATTTTGGAGATATCCAAAGAGCTGAAGCCAATCCTTATGTAATCAAGTTATTAAAAAAACCATTCTCGCCAAAGGAACTGTTGGCACTTCTTTAAAGAGACAAATATTCCCTTAATTTTACACACTTTATAAATGTAAGCCGAGTTCTGCTTTGAAAAAAGTACAAGGATTTAATGGACTTAAAAAAATCTGATTTTAATCTAAAGTTTATTTTTCCTGTTCAGTCAAATTAAAAGATATCGCATTAATTAAAAGCAAAAAAATTGACCAATAAAAAAGCCGTTCTGAAATTCATCAGAACGGCTTTTTTTATTTAGAGTTATACTTACAATTTAAAACCGTAAGCTAAACGTAGGCCAAAATAACCTGTGTTAACACTGTTTTTTGATAACCCTTCGAATTTAGCACCTAAATCCAGTCCGTTGCTCCATGCATAACCAATTGCTGGTGAATACACAAATGAAGTTCCGCCTCCAGATTCAGTTGAAAAACCTGCACCTGCTTCAGCTAAACCATATACACCAGAACCAGTATCGTTAAAGAAATATTTAAGACCAACTTTAGCAGGGATATAACCAAAATCAGCAAAATCAACTCCCGTGTTTCCTATTTCTTTTCCCATTAAACGGGTATAACCAGCTGTAATTGGCACTGACAATTGTTTGTCTATATCAAATTGATAACGAAGATCTGCTCCGATTGCAAAACTATAAGCATCACTAGTAGGGACACCAACATTTACACCAATTCCTAATTTTGGAGATTGAGCGTTTGCATTAGTAGAGAAAAATAAAGCTACTGCAGCTACTGCAAAAGCTAAAAATTTAGTAGATTTTTTCATTTTAATTTTACTTTGTTAAGTTCATACGTTGAGCAATATTGTCCAACATCTCTAACTAAACAAATTGCATGCCACAAGCCTGTTACCAAATGTCATTATTTGATAATTGGCTCACGTTTAAGCTGCTATAGAGCGTTCAAATTATCCAATTTACACTGGCGTTACAATTCTATCAAAGCGAGGAAAAAGATGTGCAGGATTTGGCACAAAACGTACTATACAGTACAAAAGGCAGATATTTATATTGCATGACTGACTAAATTTTCTTTATTTGTTCGTTATAATCAAATGTTTAACTGCCCTGTTATTTCTACCCCTAACATTATAGGTATAACTCTTATCAAAAGTTAACATTTTCACTTTTGGATGTGTATATATTTTACGAATAAATTCTGTTTCCTTAATAACCACCATCCATTGTGCTTTGGTTTTAATTAAAAATGAAGCCAATCTTTGTTGGTCATTTTGGGTAAATGCACTTTGGTCATATTCTGAAAATTCGCTATCGTAAGGTGGATCTAAGAAGATGAAATCTTTTGGTTTGAGGTCAAGCTGTTCCAAAAATGCTTCAAAATCAAGATTGAACAATTCTGCATGCTCAAACAGGTCGGTTATGCCATCCCTGAAAATTTTCCCTGCCTTGTGCCTAAATTTACGTTTATTGTAAGCAATACCTCCATAAGGGATATTGAACTCGCCTTTGTTGTTGAACCTGAACATAGAGCCATAACAAAACTCCCTTACAAAATACCAGTTTGCCGCCGCTTTGGCAGGTTGAAGTACTACTGTTTGTTTGTATTGTTGATTGAGCAACTTCCTAAAAAATAGATAAACTCCACTCCTGATCCCTGTTTCGAAATGAGATTCTAATTCTGCAGTGTTAAATTTCCTAGATTCCTTTTTACAGATATTTCTGATTCTTCTAGCCTTATCTGCGATACTTGCCAGAAACATCTTCTTGAACAAGGCAATATTAATGACAAAATCTTCTTGGTTAAATACCAAACTAGATTTCAACACCAAGGTCAATTGTTTCAATAGCAATTCATTGAAGTCGGCAGCCTCACTAACGCCTTGTATATATTTTTTAAAGGCAGCAGCACACCTCAACCATAACTGCTCATTGATTGTCTGCAGTTCGTCCCAAGCCTCTACATACTTATAAAGTTCGGTTTTAAATTCGGGCTGTCTGATCTGTCTATAGAAATTGATCAGGTCAGTACTTTTGTCGTTAATAAATGATTTCCCTTTAGGTTGCAATGCGAAAAATACACCCCCACCACCAAAAAATGGCTCAATATACCTATCAAACTTTGGAATGTGATTGGCAAATGAGGCAAATTCATCATACTTCCCCCCTGTCCATTTTACAATTGGCCGCAACTTTTTATTCATTAACTCTATGTTTAAGGCATTCAAGAACTCGCAATAAAGCTCTTCTATTTGCGCAACGAATATGCGATTATTTTAAATCAAATTTACGTGCCACCAACCGAATTGCTTCTTCTTTTAAATTGGGGTCATCAGCATTGAGCCAATTGATCGTTACACCATCCTTTTCCATTTTCCTAAAAAAGGTCATCTGTCGCTTGGCAAACTGGCAAATGGCGATACCCAAACGTTCTTGAAGTGTAGCAAAATCAAACTCGTTGGCCAAATAGGATACAATAAATTTATATTCCAGGCCATAAAAAGTCAGCATCTCTGTACTAATTCCAGTTGCAATTAAATTTTCAACTTCTGCTATCAAGCCATTTTTCAATCTAAGATCCAATCTTTCCAGTATTTTTCTTCTTCTGGTTTCTACCTCACTTGAAAGACCGATAACCAAGGGTTCAATCTCAGGCCTTGCAATCTTCTCTAAGTTATTATACTTTAAAAAAGCTGCAATTTCTATGGCCCTGATCAATCGCTTTGACGAAGAATAATCGGCCTGTTGTCTCAATTCAACCGGATAAGTAGTTAAATATGTCTGCAACTGTTCTTTGCTCAGGTTTTGCAGCTCCAGTCTTAAATTTTCGTTTACAGGGATTGCAGTCAGCTCATGGTTCTGCAAAACACTGTGTATATACATTCCTGTACCCCCACAAAGGATTGGTAGCTTATCGTGGCTACGGATTGTATCATAAGCTTTATAAAAATCCTCCTTAAAAGCATTGACCTGGTATTTTTCTCCAGCTGCTTTGATATCGATCAAATGATAGGGAATACTTTTACCATTCAATTCGTATTCCTCCAGGTCTTTTCCCGTTCCTACATCCATCCCTTTAAAAACCTGCCTACTATCTGCACTGATCACTTCTCCATTAAAGTGCATAGCCAAGGCTACAGCCAGTTTGGTTTTTCCGGCGGCTGTTGGTCCAAGTACTACGATTAAGGGGTTAGACATTTTAAAAATATAGGTGATATTTTAAGTTTCCAGTATTGAACAGTTTGAAATAACCATTCGCTGCTAAAAAATCGTCCAAATTTAAAACATTTTGCGCTTCAAAAGCCGACAATATGGTTTTCGGCAAGCGATGTGGAAAATAACGTACCAATGTTGTCGCATTTACATATAGAATTCCAGGGGATGTTGCAGCACTAAATGTAAATCCTAATTTATCATAACCTTTGCCCAAAGACCAATCTCGATCGGCATAAGTCATCAGGTCGTTTATTTTGAGCTGTTTACTAAAATGCTTGATCAACTTGCTCAGACCACCAACGATGGTCAATCCATCTTTTGAGGCAAAACGCACCAATTCTGCGGATTGATAATCAGCGCCCTTGCTTTTCATTGGTCTGGCATCGCTAAAGCTGGCTACTGCAATTAGCGCTCCATCTGTTACCAAGCCATAACTATATTTTGCCCTTACATAACCTTGTAAGTGGTAGGTATCAAAAAAATTTAGGGTCTGTTTTTGATCGAGTGTTTCGATCTTGGCCTTTCTGCCATGAAAGCTTTTGTTTAGGCCTAGAAAAGACCTGAAACGACTTAATACCTGATCTCTTTTCGAAAGCCAAACATCCTCCCAAAGGTGTACCAAATGCTGTCCTCGTTCTTGGTATTCTTCTTGAAGGGCAATAAGTTCTGCAGGTACAAAATGATGGCCAACAGCAATCAGATGGATAAAAAAATGTGTATTGCAGGCAATAATAGCATAAGGTGCAGTAGGAAGGATTTGCGCCTGATGGTCAAAATCCTGCACAGTTAAAAAAACATCTTCTTGCCACAAAGGATTTAAACCCACCCTTTTTGTTTATAAAGTGTAAAACCTGCTACAAGTGCATCATCGATCTGGGTCATCAATACATCATCTAATTTTTTGATGTGAAAACACGATTTGCCCTTTAACAACTTTAATAGATCAGGATGAAAGATCGCTTTGATCTCTTCTTCTACATACACGGGCATAAAATAAAAGCCAACATGCCCTTTAAGTATCCTTACGCTAGCAAAAAATACGGCATCTTTCTCTCTTCCTTCTATGTCCACGTTTTTTTCACTCCACAACTCATAGTTTGTCTCACTATTAACTTTGGCCGTAAATCCATTGGCTGTATAAGGCTGAAGGCTTGCCCTAATGGTCTGAAAAATTTCTACAAAGTCTGTTTTCATGACTGGTTGTTTTATGGTGTTTTTTTAACAACACTAATTTAATACCAATTGTTCACTTAAAAGAAATTATAAATTCAACCACCATTTATCCGTTGGGTTGTTTTCTCCCAAAGTGAAAGATTGCCCTAATCGAGGTGTTATTATGGGCAAATGAAGTTCTTCAGATTTTTTAACTACACGTTTGATGGGTTCGTCCCAATCGTGTAAAGCCAATTTATACTTGCCCCAATGTACGGGCATCAACACTTTTGCATTCAGGTCTATACAAGCTTGGGCAACCTCTTCTGGAAACATATGGATAAATGGCCACATTTTGTTGTATTGCCCACATTCTAAGATGGCCAGATCAAACGGACCATAGGTTGTACCTATACTTTTAAAATGGTTGTCGTAACCAGAATCTCCACCAAGGTAGATATTGTTATTTTTTGTTTTGAGTACAAACGAAGACCATAAGGTTTGGTTCCTTTTAAATAACCTACCCGAAAAATGTCTGGCCGGCATCGCCGTAAAACTGGTATCTGGCCAAGGCGACGTTTCTTCTCCCCAAGCCAATTCGGTAAGCTGACTTGGCTTTACTCCCCAATATTCTAAATGGGCACCTACGCCCAAAGAAGTAATGAAATGAGTGGTCTTGTCTTTCAAGGCTAAAATCGAGGCATAATCCAAGTGGTCATAATGGTCGTGTGTGATTAGAATAATGTCCAAAGCGGGAAAATCTGCTGGTTGTATAAAGTCAGTGCCAGCAAATCTTTTGGTTCCCATAAATTGAAAAGGCGAAGTCCGCTCACTAAATACAGGATCAACCAGAATGCTTTTACCATCAACCTGAATCAGGTAAGAAGAATGTCCAAACCAGGTGATCTTTAAATTTTCTGATTGGTTCAAATCAGGTTCAACATGGGGAAGTGCTTTTTTAGGCGAACCATTTTCATTCCCTTCTATCATTTTCCGAATCATTTGCCAATAGGAAGCATCATCAGCTTTTGGCGGTGTATGCGATTCGTTTTTCACCTCACCATCTTTATAATTGGGGAGGTTTTTAATACGTTGTAATCTTTTCTGAACTGGATGTTTTCCAAAAACCGGAAGATTTAGGATGTATATTACAGTTAACACTATGACAACAAGAATGATTGCCCAAGAATAGCTCATCTTCAAAATAATTTAAGCTACAATGATAGATACAATTTTATTAGCCAACAATTAAACTACCTGTAAAAGCTATCCCAATTGCATAATTTGACAATTGTAGGTACAAAAAAGCCCAGACATTTTATCAAATGTCTGGGCTTTATCCTTTATAATTAGGTATAATTAATTTTTCTTTTGTACCCTACCACTTTTTCTATCTTGTGCTCTACCAATGGCATAACCAGCACCTGCACCAGCCAAACCACCTATAATTGCACCTCTACCATCTTTTTTATCAATCAATATACCACCCAATGCACCAACACCAGCACCAATTGCGGTACCTTTAGCGGCATCACTCCATCCTTTTTTCTTATTGGCAGTTGCAGTTCCACCAGAATAGGTTGTGCTAGACCCACTAGAGGTATATACTGTATTTGCACGTTTAGCAGCAGCTAACTCTGCTTGGTGTTTTTCTTCAACCAATCTTTGTTTCTCTGCAACTTCTGCTCTTCTAAAACTGTCTAATTTTAAACTGTCTTTAACAGCAGTTATTGCCTGTTGTTTTGCCAGAGCCTCTTCTTTGGCTCTATTGCCACATGAAGCTAAAACTGTAGCCAATGCAACGATTGCGAATATCTTTTTCATGTCTGTTATAGAATTTAATTAATATGTAAACAACATAGAGAAAAAATGATGCCAAGATTGAGAATTGTGGAGAATACTTTTTGTAACAAGCATTAAACTACGCCTGTAGGATTATTACACAACAACGATAAAAATCCTTTAATTTTCATCAAAAAATGCGTATATTTGCACAACGGAATATCAATATGCTATTCTCTTAAATACCTACGAAACAATTTTAAATTGTTTCAGCATTCCAATCTTTAGCAGGCCGTACCGTTGTCCTGCAAGATAAAACAGATGTCTTGATCACCTTTCATCCTTAACTATTTCTAGTTAAAAATAGATCAACAACAGGTAAAACCAGAGAACAGTCGGTTTTTTAATTAATACAATTTAATATGGCAAAGTCTCAGGCTACTTTCATGAAAAAACAGTTAGAGAAAAATAGACAAAAGAAAAAAGAAGAGAAATTAGAACGTAAGCAAGAACGTCAACAAAACTCTACAGGTGGAGACCTGGAAAGTATGATGGCCTACGTAAATGAATTCGGAGAAATTGTTTCTACACCTCCAGAAAAGAAATAATCAAGTCTACAACTCCCGCCCAAAACCGCGGGAGTTACAATTCTCTCCCTCAAAAATCTTGATCATTTCTTAGCCTAACAACTATGATTTAGGGCTAAAAAATGATATCTTGCCCAAAGCTAAGGAAAGTATTTATACATGAAATTAACCATTTGGGGAGCTGCCCAGCAAGTTACGGGCAGCATGCATCTGTTACAACTAGACAACTACTCGATACTTATTGATTGTGGCCTAGACTACGAAAAAGGAACCTATCAAGAAGAAAACCAGCATTTTCCATTCAATCCCGCAACGATAGACCTGGTTATCTTAACACATGCACATATCGATCATTCTGGAAACTTACCTACCTTATTGCGAATGGGCTTTGAAGGCCAGATTTTGTGTACTTCTGCCACCGCAGACCTAGCAGAAATTCTACTGTTGGATTCTGTGAATGTATTTTTAGGCAAACAGCAAAAAAAATCAAAACATAGAAAAGGACGTTCTGGTCCGCAACCCCTATACCTTCAAAAACACGTAATGGAAACCGTTGACCGCTTCGTTACGATTGGTTTTAACAAACCCTTTCAAATTAACGGAGCTATAGCGTTGACATTTATACCTGTTGGACATTTACTAGGTGCGGCAGCTGCAGTAGTGAGCGTTATAGAAAATGGTATCACCAAAAAAATTGCCTTTACTGGCGATATCGGCCGAAAAAACTACCCTGTGCTCACAGACCCTCAACCATTGCCACAGGTCGACTATCTCGTTTCTGAATCTACTTATGGTGGCCGATTTCACAGTACAGATACCACTTTACAAGAAAAACTGATCCAAACCATCGAAGAAACCTGTATCAAAACACCAGGAAGGTTAATTATACCGGCATTCAGTATTGGCAGAACCCAATCTTTGGTATTTACTTTAAATCAGATCTTTAGTAAAGGACTATTGCCTCCGGTACAAATCTTTGTAGATAGTCCATTGGCCAATTTTGCAACCGATATCTATCGCAAACACCACGAATTGGTGAGTGATGAGGCCAAGGAATTTTACCAGACCAAAGGTGACCAGTTTGAATTTGAGAACTTGGTTTATGTGCACGACCGGAAGGAAAGCCTTTCCATCAGCAATTATTTGGAACCTTGTATCATCATCTCTTCTGCAGGAATGTTAGAAGGAGGCAGAATCCAAGACCATTTATACTACAATATCCAAAACTATTATTGTACCATCTTATTTATCGGGTATTGCGCCAAAGGGACCTTGGGCGATCGTTTATTACGTGGTGATCCTATTGTGCGTTTGCGTAACCGCGACCTGATGGTTTATGCCGCCATCAAAAAAACTGACCTATTAAGTGGACACGGGGACCATAACGATTTGGTGCATACCATTCAACAACAAGACCCTCAAAAGCTCAAAAAGGTATTTTTAGTGCATGGTGAGCTTAAAAATATGAACATCCTGGCAACTGCACTTACAGCAGAGGGTTATCAAGTCCAAATCCCAGAAAAAGGTGAGGTAATTGAGCTTTAGATTACCAAAAAGACGTTAAACTTTGCGTTTCTTATCGGCTGGCCTTTTATCGACAATGTTTCTCCTTTATAGTCGCGCATTGGTCTGATCACAAATGGTTCATCACTTTTATCAAATTCATCAAAAGCCAATTTTAAGCGATCGATATAAGTATCTGCCTTAACTCTCCATTTTTTATTGTTATACCAAAAATAAGCAAAAGTGTTCCTGGTGTCCCCTTTTAGTTTACCATCAAGCCTGATGTAGGCTATATTCGCTTTTTTTAAAGGTTCTACCGCTTTTTTATAAAATGTTTTAAAGTCTTTAAATTCTGGGATAACGTTGGTCTCACTCATTGCTTTCAATTTTGGCGCAATTTACGATATTTTACACGATAGCTGTAGCCTGTTTTCTTTTTAGAATCAATGCGCTTAACAAAGTAATAATTATCCCCACTGGTAAAATTTCCATATAAGTTAATAAAATCACACCAATTGGGGTTTTATACATCTCTTTGTAATCTTGCATCTCAGCAATCTGCTGATTGATTTCTACCGTTGTTTTTCCAGCTGCTCTTGCCTGATCAATCACATGTGCGGCATATTTTTCCATAAAATCTGGTATAAATCCGTAATAGGCAATCAACCATGTGATTACATAAATGCTAGACGCAATAAAAGCGATTAAAATCCCAATTTTAAAGGCCTTTCCAAAACTGATCACACCTTGATTAAACTTGTCTCTATAATTTTTAATGCCCACAAAAATAAAAGAGAAGGCCAATATCATGAGGGTAAAACCCATTACCATGTTACCGGAGAAGTCTTTGTTGTTGTAACATTGCACTGCTGAAACGATCAACATCGAGCTGGCGATCAAGCCAGATAATAATCCAAAAATGAGTATGTTCTTTTTCATAAAAAATTTAATTTATCCCACAAAGTAAGTTCATGGGTTCTACATAGGCTTCATACTTTTGGGTGATTTTTATCAAAAACAGGTCTTTACTACTAAAGTATGAAGATCTTCAGGAAATCAGCGCTAGTTTTTTGGCCTTTTCAATGGCTTGGGTCCTTCGTTTTACATCCAGCTTCTCGAACAAACGGCTAATGTGGGTCTTAATGGTATTTAAAGAAACGAACAATTGATCGGCAACTTCTTGATTACTCAGCCCTGTGGCCATCAACTGTAAAACTTCCAACTCTCTTTTGCTCAGGCCAAGCGCATCAAAAGCAGATTGGTTAAATTCAAATCCATTCATAAAGACTTCTCTTTCTATCACTTTGGTTTCAATTTTAGGCTTGCTGAGTTTTAAGGCCAACCAAATGCCCAACATTGTAAATATAAGGGCAATCCCACCTGCATAGATCTCGAACGAATGTTGCATGATGATGAAGCGGATCTCTAACCATCTTACCAAAATTATCAATATAGCAAGGCTTGTTCCGTATAAAAAAATCTGTTTGTATCTTTTAAAATGCATAAAATCTAGTCGCATATTCTTGTAAATTGCCTTGTGGCTTAAGAATTTTATTTTGTCAAAAATATGGAATTTCAACAGTTACCACATCCTCTTTTAAATTTAGCAATTATGAAGAATTTTATACGTCTCTCTCTATTATTTGTTTGTATTTTCCTATTTCATTCCAATGCCTTTTCGCAAAAATATACTGTTAACGATTTTTATAAGATCGATTCACTTGCAAACGCTGCACAGCCAAAAAATGCATTGGCGCTAATCAATAAGATTAACAATCAGGCTCGAGCCGAGGGCAATACCACCTTATTGATCAAATCTGTGATCTATAGAATGCTTTTCCAAAGCTATTTGGAAGAAGATGCATTTACCAAAATTCTAACTGACCTAAAGCAAGATATTGGTTCAGCCAAACAACCAGAAAAAAGCGTATTACAATCATTATTAGCCGAAACCTATTGGAAATACTACCAACAGAACATGTATAGGATTTCAAATCGTACCAATGTACAAGGCAATATTGGTGATGACATTAAAACATGGTCCAATCAGAAACTCACTGAAGAAATAACGGTTACTTTTTTGGCGTCGCTGGCCCAAGCAGACTTGTTACAAAATGTAAAAATGGGTGCTTTAAATGACATTTTAATTGGCGATAAGCAGAACAGGATTTTAAGACCAACCTTATACGATTTGTTGGCACATAGAGCTATTGATGTTTTTGCTTACAATCAAATGGGGATCACACCTCTTGATAATGGTACTGTTGAAGTTGTCTATCCATTGGGTTTTACCGATTCGCATACATTTTTAGCCATAGCTATTCCACAAAGTGATAGCAGTTCTACGTATCTTAAAACATTAGGCATTTTTAGAAATCTTTTAAAATTTCATACCGAACATAAAAATTTAGCGGCATTGGCAGATGCTGATCTAAAAAGACTAAAATTTATCTACCAAAACAGTACCAGCGTCGATAAACATAAGGAGTTTTATAAAGCATTAGAATCATTAGCAAATCAAATCAAAAACACCGAAATCTATGCAGATGTGCTGTACGAACAGGCGGTGTTGATCAGAAATGCCCAGTTGCAGGTAGACACAAGCAATTTAAATCTGGTTAAGGCAGTTGACATTGCAAACAGGGCCATAAATGCATACCCTACAAGCATAGGTAGCCAAAATTCCAAAAATCTGATTCAACAGATCAAACGCCAAGAGCTTAGCATTCAAGTCAAAGAAACGATAATTCCTGATCGGCCGGCACAAATTCGCTTTACCTACAAAAATTTAGACACGCTCTATTTAAAATTATATCAAAAACCTACAACAAGCAACAGGTACTTTGAACTAAATGACAAACAACAATACCTTAATTTCTTAAAAAACAATAAATTGCTTAGAGAATGGATGATCATTCTACCTCAATCAATAGATCATCAAACACATACTCTTATTGATAAAATTGACAAGTTACCAGCAGGTTCTTATGTAATTTTCGTTCAAGGTTCAAAAGACAATCCCACAGAAAGCACTTTAAATTATGCCAACTTTAAGGCATCTAATCTGGCCATTACCAATCGCCTATCAAAAAACGGAACGCATGAGTATTTTGTAAAAGATAGCAGAACAGGTTATCCTTTAAAAAATGTTGTCATCCATCAAAAAGGGACAAAGTATTATGCGGGTAGAAACGAAAACATCAATGGTGTAAGTTTAAAAACAGATGAATTTGGCTATGCAGAAACCAACGAAATCACAAATATACAAAAGGCATTAGTGATCCACGAAAGGGATTCGACATATATCGATATCGAAAATTATAAATACGATGAAAATGAAATCCGGAAACGAGTCATCTTATTTACAGACCGTCCAATTTATCGTCCTGGGCAGACCATTTACTACAAAGGACTTTATATTATCAATGAGCATGATAAGAACAGCATCCTTATTGCGCAAACAATGCACATCGGTCTATACGACACCAATGGTGGGAAGATTGAGGAAACAAAGGTAACCACTAACGAATTTGGCACTTTTCAAGGTTCATTTACTATTCCTACTGGAAAGTTAAATGGATCGATGAGGTTACATACTGATTTCGGTAGCATTTTGGTTCAGGTAGAAGAATACAAAAGGCCAACATTTGAAGTTAAATTTGACAAGTTAAATCAAAAATATAAGCTAAACGACAGCATTAAATTACAAGGTGCAGCACAAACTTTTTCTGGTTATGCTGTTTCAGGTGCCAAGGTAAAATATACTGTTTTTCAGAGGGTCATTACAAATTATAGGTTTGACAGATATGCCTACCAAAATCCAAAACAAATTGCTATTGGCAGCACAACAACCAAAGCGGATGGCAAATTTGAACTTGGCTTTTTTGCAAAATCAAACCAACCACAAGAAAATTATACTTTCGATATCAAAGTTGAAATTACCGATCTCAATGGTGAAACCCGTACCAATACACAAAGTTTAAATGTGGGTAAAAAAGACATCACTTTAGATCTACCTCTACCAGGTCAACTATTTTTAAAAGAAAAAACAGATAGTTTATCTTTTTTAATTCTTAACCTCAACAACGAACGAATTAAGGCCAATTTAAAGGTAGAATGGCAATTACTTAAAGCACCTGAAAGGTTAACGACCAAAAGTCCGTTTTATGCAGAAAAATACAGCTTAAGTCGTGAGGATTTCATTAAAAACTTTCCAAATGATGATTATGACAATGAAAGTGAACCTACAAAATGGCAGGTAAAGCGCTTACAGTTTAAGCAAGATCTTCAGGTAGCAGATGGAAAGGGAAAGCTTAACCTGAACAGTAAAGATCTTCCAGCTGGTTATTATAAAGCCAAATTTATGGCTATAAATACACTAAATGACACGATTACGCTCGAAAAAATTGTACGGATCTATGGAGCTGAAGCTGTTTCCATCCAAAATAATGCAGAGTGGCTCGTTACTGAAAAAAATGTAATTACACCTGGCGAAAGTGCTATTTTTAGGATAGCCGGATTAGCTCCAAACACCAAAGCCTATTACGAAGTATATTATAGAAACCAAGTTTCGAAAAAAGTATGGTTAACTCTTTCGGATAAACAGGAAATCATACAAATTAAACCTGAAAGCAATTTTAAAAATGATTTTGCCGTACAATTTACAATGGTCTATAATGGCAACATCTATAATTCAATCCAAAAAGTAAACATCGTTGATGCCAGCAAACAATTAGAAATTAAATTTTTGACCTTTAGGAATAAACTTCAACCAGGGGAAAAAGAGAGCTGGAAATTACAGATCAGTAACAAGCAGGGCGAAAAACAAATTGCCGAGCTGTTGGCCACTTTATATGATGCTTCTCTTGATGACCTGAAAAAAATGGATTGGGAAAGCAATATTCAAACTGCTTACAACTACGATTCTTATAACTGGCGATTAAATCTGTTTAATCTTGCTAATGGAAGGAATCTTTGGTTTTTGAGAATAAACAATCAAGGTTATTTCGCTCAATTAAATCGAACTTACGAAACCCTAAACCTTTTTGGCTTTAATTATTATGGAGGATATAACAGCGGTTATCGAGACTATCTGAATATGATCCAAAATGTAAAAAAACAAGGATTGAGTGAAGAAGCAATCAAAAAATTAGCAGAACTTAAAAAAGGTAGAACAGTACATGGTCTAATTATGGACAATATGGGCCTTATTATTCCGGGCGCGACCATAAAAGTTGGTAAAACCACAACAACCTCCGATCAATACGGAGTTTATAGCATCAATGCCAAAGTTGGTGATCAAGTTCAGGTTATTCTTATAGGTTACGAAGTCAGGACGATTATCGTTGGCCAAAACAAAAGACTCGATATTAAATTGTTTAGCGAGAATAATTCATTAGCGGAAGTTGTTGTAACCGGATTTGGAAATAACAATAAGAATGATATGCAAAGATCAATGGCTGGTGCTATTGCTACGATACGTAGTGATACGCAAGCTAAAGAGTTTGTTGCACCACCTTATAGCGTAACCGAAGAAAGTGTTGTATATACTTTTGCAAGCATGGAAGGTTATGACGAAAAATCTAAGACCTATCTGATCAATGGCAAACCGGTTACAATGCCTAAAGCAGTTGAAGTGCGTTCAAACTTTAACGAAACCGCTTTCTTTTATCCGCAGTTACAAACCAACGAAAAAGGCGAGATCACCATCGAGTTTACCATTCCACAATCTCTAACTCGATATAAGATGATGGGGTTTGCGCATACCAAAGACTTAAAAACAACTACCGTTACAAACGAGTTGATCACTCAAAAACAATTGGCTATCTCTGCCAATGCACCAAGGTTCTTTAGAGAAGGAGATACCATTCTATTTAGTGCAAAATTGAATAACGTATCTGGTTCAAAATTAAAAGGTGAAGTACTTCTAGAATTACGTGATGCATTAACTGGCAAACTGATTAAAATCTTAGCACCCAATGCTAAATCAGAACTTTCTTTTGAAATTACAAATAGTGGCAATGAAGCATTAAAATGGCCATTGATCATTCCATCGGGTGTCGGTGCCATCAGCTACAAACTTATTGCCCAGTCTGGAAAATACAGTGATGGCGAAGAAATGACCATACCTGTGCTGCCAAATTCTATGTTGGTGACAGAAAGTATGCCTTTAAATGTACGTGGCAATACCACCAGCACATTTAACATGGAAAAACTGTCTAAATCGGGTAATTCTAAAACTTTGCGTAACCAATCTTTAACCTTCGAATTTACCTCAAATCCAATTTGGTATGCCATACAGGCCCTTCCCTATTTAATCGAATATCCCTATGAGTGTGCAGAACAGACTTTTAGTCGTTTTTATGCCAATAGTTTTGCCAAAGGGATCATCAACAGTTCTCCAAGAATAAAACAGGTATTTGACCAATGGAAACAAATGGACAATGGCAATGCTTTGTTATCAAACCTTGAAAAGAACCAAGAACTGAAATCTATTTTACTGGAAGAAACGCCTTGGATTAGGAATGCGAATAACGAGACTGAGCGCAAAAAAAGATTGGCTGTTTTGTTCGATCTAAATAGAATGACCTATGAGCTCAAAAACAATTTCGAGAAACTAGAGCAAATGCAAAATGCAAATGGGTCTTTCTCTTGGTTTAGTGGCATGAACGAAGACCGTTACATTACCCAACATATTGTTTTGGGTATGGGACAACTTAAGAAATTGAAATTAATTGATGAAAAAGCTTATCCAAATTTTGATAGAATGCTCAACAAAGCAGTTTCTTATTTAGATCAAAAATTAGTTGAGGATTATACGAAAGAAATCAAAGGGAAAGGTTATGCTTATCTTCCATTACATTATCTGTATGCTAGAAGTTACATTACTTTAAAGAATAACAACCCGAATTATAATAAGGCCTTTGCCCATTATATAGAAAAAGCACTTACAGACTGGAAAGAAATGGACATTTACCAACAGGGACAAGTGGCTTTGGTTTTACATAGAAATGGGAACAATGCTGCCGCGCTTAAAATAATCGGACTATTGAAGCAAACTGCACAACAAAGCAATGAGATGGGAATGTACTGGGCAAATAACCGCAATGGTTGGTGGTGGTACCAAAGTCCAATAGAAACACAATCACTTTTAATAGAAGCTTTTGATGAGGTTGCTGCTGACCTAAGCGCTGTAGAAGAGATGAAAATATGGCTATTAAAAAATAAGCAGACCAATGATTGGAAAACAACCAAGGCCACAACTGCTGCCTGCTATGCCTTGCTGAACAGAGGATATGATTTATTAAGTGAAACAGCAGCACCAGAGATTTTGATCGGCAACCAGACTTTAAAAGATTTAGGCTTTGCCAACAACGCAAAGGAAGCAGGAACAGGTTATCAGAAAATAACAATAGCCGGTAACAATGTTAAACCAGAAATGGGCAAGGTTGAAATCAAGAATACCAACAAAACTATAGCATGGGGCAGTTTATATTGGCAATATTTTGAGCAATTGGATAAAATAACACCAGCAGAAACAGGTGTAAAAATCAAGAAACAATTGTTTCTGCAAAAACAATCTGCCAAGGGAGATGTACTTACACCATTAACGGCAAACAATGTGCCTACGCCTGGCGACCTCTTAAAGGTTAGGGTCGAAATTTATTCGGACAGAGACATGGAATACGTACACCTCAAAGATATGCGTTCGGCTGGACTTGAGCCCGTAAATGTAATTTCGAAGTATAAATACCAGGATGGTCTGGGTTATTATGAAAGTACAAAAGACGCCAGCACAAACTTTTTTATCAGTTACCTCAGCAAAGGAACTTATGTTTTTGAATATGCATTGCGTGTAACACATGCCGGAAATTTCTCTAATGGAATAAGCTCTTTACAATGCATGTACGCACCAGAATTTAGCACTCATTCTGAAGGAGTTAGATTAACTGTAAAACCTTAGTTAGGGTTTTGCAGTTAATCTTTAAGGTTTAGACTTCTAATCTTTATCTTAGTGCAGAACAATAATCGTATTACAATGAATCCAATGCTAAAAAAGAACAATATCCTCATTTGCCTATTTGCATTGATCATTAGTTTTGTATTGCTCAGTCTGTTTGTGGCGCATCATCCTGTGCCAGCTATAGACCTTAAGATTTCTCTATTTATCCAAAAATACCATTCTGATTTAATGGATAAAGTGATGTTGGCGATTAGTTTTTTTGGTGAGTTGCCTTTTTCTTTGTTAATGGTAGTGGTGGTAGCGGCAATATTCTATTTCTTTAAGTTTAAAAGAGAAGCCTATTTTATCACTTCTATATTACTCTCTGGTCTGATTATTTTAGGAATCAAAAATATAATCGATCGGCCAAGACCTACCGAATTTTATGTGCGTTTAGTAGAAATCAATAGGTTTCAAAGTTTTCCAAGTGGGCACGTACTTTCTTACGTTCTTTTTTTCGGATTTATGATTGTTCTAATGCGGACGTTAAAGAACATTCCAAAAATGACAAGAAATATTGTTACCTACATTTCTGCATTTTACATGGCTACCATTGCATTTTCGAGAATTTATTTAGGCGCACACTGGTTTACAGATACCTTAGGTGGATTTATTCTAGGATTGATCTGCCTCTTCCCTTTATGTTATTTCTATTTCAAAAAGAAACGGGAATAAAGCCGAAGCCCATCCCCGTTATTAAATTAACGCTCTCGTATATATAGACGAGCTATCTTGTAAATTATTGTATCAATCTGTTATTTTATTTTGCGAGCAGGTTCAAAGTGATACCAGCAAAAGTGCTATTGCTAAAGAGAAAAAGCCTTTAAAAAGAAACAGGGATAAAGGCTAGGCCTATATCCCCGTTATCTAAATTAACGCTCTCATTACATAGATACACTTTAATATTTAGAATCGGGTAATTGTCACATTTTTTTTTCAAAAAGCCCTAAAAAATGAGACGGAGATAAAGCTATGCCCTATCCCCGTCATCTAAATTAACGCTCTCGTATATATAGACGATGCATTTAACGATTTATTATATCTACTTGCATTTTTTTATCTTTTATTCCCCCTAGTTGTAAATTTAATTCTGGACCTATATTAAGATTAAGACATCCCACTCCAAATAAACAAAATCAAAAAATTTGCTCCCTCAAATAAAAATTAAACCAGCGTTTAATTACTAATATTTTTAGCATATATTTGTTTAATCATTTGATCATTATGTTGTATGCAGTTGTAGATATCGAAACCACCGGAGGTTATGCCGCATCTCATGGCATTACCGAAATTGCTATACACATCCACAATGGGCAGGAGATTATTGAAAGTTATGAAACACTGATCAACCCCCATCAGCATATTCCAATCTACATCCAAGCCTTAACAGGAATAGATGATGAAATGGTAGCTTCGGCACCAGATTTTAGAACAGTAGCCCCACAGATCTACGAATTGCTGCACGATAAAATATTCGTTGCACACAATGTCAACTTCGATTATTCATTTATTCGCCATCATCTGGAGGCTTGTGGCTACACCCTCCATAATAAAAAGCTTTGTACTGTTCGGTTAAGTAGAAAGTTGTTTCCTGGTTTGACCTCCTATAGCTTAGGCAAGCTTTGTACAGCTTTGGCAGTTCCTTTAAACAATAGACATAGAGCAGGTGGCGATGCCAGTGCAACTGCTCTTATTTTAAGCATGCTGATCCAAAAAGATACAGATGGTTTGATTGAAGATACCTTAAAAAGAAGTTCTAAAGAACAAACACTACCTCCCAACCTACAAAGGTCAGAAATAGATAAACTGCCCAATACGCCAGGCGTCTACTATTTTAAAGATGAAAAGGGCAAGGTGATTTATGTAGGAAAAGCGAAACAATTAAAAAAACGTGTCTGTACTCATTTTAGTGGGCATAGCATTAGCCAACAACGACAAAATTTCCTGAGAACAATTCACAGCATTGATTTTCAAATCTGTGGCACAGAGCTGATGGCTTTTATTTTAGAAGCTGCAGAAATCAAAAAACTTTGGCCAGAAAACAACAGGGCAATGAAACGTTTTGAGCAAAAGTATTCGCTCTATCATTTCGAAGACCAAAATGGATACATCCGCCTAGGTATTGATAAATACAGGAAAAATGGTACCATACTTTATAGCTTCAACAATCTATTAGAGGGACATCAGCTGTTAAGGACTATAGCAAGCGAACATCTGCTCTGCGAAAAACTATGTTTTATTCAAACCCATAGAGGTGCCTGCAGTTTATATGTTGATGGTGGATGTCAAGGTGCTTGTATAGGCGAAGAAAGTCCAGAAGAGTATAACGATCGGGTAGCAGCTGCCATGAAACAGCTACAAGACTTGCTGCCCTCTTTTGTACTCATAGACAATGGGAGGTCTGAAGAAGAAAAAAGTTGTGTATGGGTAGAAAGAGGAAAATTCTATGGCATGGGTTACATTTCTGAGTATAGCGACATCAATGACCTTGAAACCTTAAAATCTGCCATTATACCCTACCCTTCAAACGACTATATCATGAACCTAATTTTATCACATAGTAGTCAGTATCCTCAAAAAACCATTCCACTAACCATAGCGGTTTAAATCAGGTTGTTCACTAATCAGTAAAAAGTACTATTTTAAGTAGGGATTATACCTTTAGCAAGCCATTATTAATTGGTACTTTTGTATATGAAATCTGATATTCCTGTTTACGATATCCAAAACTTTAAAACTTACAAAAATGATGGCATTTTGGTAAGTCGTTTCGGATATTATGCCAAACAACATCAGCATTTGCATTCGGCACATCGCCACTCGTTTTATCATCTGGTTTTTTTTACAGCAGGAACAGGCAAGCAGCAGATCGACTTTAAAAAATTTGAGGTCAAACCTGGGTTGGTGTATTTTATGATACCGGGCCAGGTACATAGTTGGGATTTTAGTACGGAGCCCGATGGTTACCTCATCAACTTTTCTAGCAATTACCTTAGTTCTTTTCTTTTAAAACCTGATTATTTAGCCGATTTTAGTTTTTTCAGTGGCCAACCAGACCATCAGGTAATTGAACTCCCTACAGCTACACAAGAACGGATTACTCCTATTTTTGAAGATATTTTAAAGGAGGGACTCAATGAGCAACCGCTTAACGATGACCTTGTAAAAACCTTACTGATCAGGTTATTTATAGAAATAGCCAGAACGACTAATGTCATGCAAAACCCAAATGGAAATTCTTACAACCATACTTTGCTAAAGAATTTCCAAAACCTTATTGAAACCAATTATGCGCACTTGAGGTTGCCTAAACAATATGCAGAACTCTTATACATCACCCCTAACCACCTTAACGCTTTGTGCAATGATTTTTTAGGCGTTTCGGCAGGCACATTGATCAGAAATCGGGTAATCTTAGAGGCTAAACGTTTATTGATCAACTTAGATCTAATGATTTCGGAAGTTGCAGCGAAACTTAATTTCGACGACCAATCTTATTTTATCAAATTCTTCAAGAAGTACGAAGGACTTACACCAGAAAAATTCAGAAAATTAAATACCAACACACATGGAAGCAAATAAAGAAAACAAAGAGCTATATATCTCGCAATGGCAGGGAATGGTAAACGCCAAATGTCCTCGTTGTAGAGTTGGAAATGTATTTTCTGGTCCTACATATGGTTTTAAGATCCAGAAGATGAATGAGGTTTGCCCACATTGCAACCTTAAATTTGAACGTGAACCAGGTTACTTCTATGTTTCCATGTTTGTAAGTTATGCCATGAATGTGGCCGAAATGATTACCGTAAGTGTTGCGGCCTATATTTTTGGACTAAAACTGGAATACGAAAACCTATGGTATTTTGTAGCTATCCTATTCGGAACAACCGTACTGTTTTCACCTTTCAACTACCGTTATTCAAGGATAGCTTTATTATATTGGCTATCTCCAGGTTTAAATTACGAACCTGAAAGAAGTATAAAAGCAAAGAAATAGTTTAAAAAATCGCATACCTATAACTGATCAACTCATCCCAATTTGATTTGGTTTGTTTGGCATGCGTTGTTTCATCTTCTTCTTTCTGCGCTTGCTCTTCGGCCTTGTCCCTACGTTTTTCAATATACTTTTCTACGATTGGATTAGTCTGAGCATTTTTTTGTTCTTTTGGCAAATGGCTTACTGAAGTAAAACCATTAACGTTTTCCTGTTTTGACATTTTCATTGACACCTCCCCTTTTTTAAAGATTAAAGCCTATTTAATGAACACCTATAGGCTTTAAAAGTTTTGAATAAGTTACCAATTTTTAATCGAAGGACAAAACTTAAAGTAAACTAATTCCCATCAATATTTATTTGCCCCTCCTTAACACTCAGGTTTCCCACCTAAAGATTGTTACCTTTGCAGTTCAAAAAAATAAATAGCTATTGAAGAAAATAGTTTAACTAATAATAAAATGATTGAAATAGGAAAATACAACGACTTGAGGATTGTGGCTAAAAACAGTGATGGCTTAAGTTTGTCTGATGGCGAAAGAGAAGTTCTACTACCCTACATTGATGTGCCTAAAAATGCAGAACTAGGCGACAATATCAAAGCGTTTGTATTTGTAAATAAAGATGGGAACACCATTGCCACCACCAAACCCGCATTGGCTGAAGTAGACGATTTTGCCTACCTGACAGTGGTTGATTCGAGCGAAGATGGGGCTTACCTAGATTTAGGTATTGGTAAAGACATCTATGTTCCGGTACGAGAACAAAAAAGACCCATGCACAAAGGCGAGAGCTATGTAGTATATGTTTATTTAGACGAGAACAACCAACGTATGCTGGCTTCTTCCAGATTGGACAAGTTTATTGAGGAAGATGATTTTGACCTTGATGAGGGCGATGAGGTGAGCTTGCTGATCAGCGAACAGACCGACTTGGGTTTCAATGCGATCATCAATAACAGATATACAGGATTATTGTACCACAATGAACTGTTTGCCCATTTAAAACCTGGCGAACAGCGTAAAGGTTGGGTAAAAAAGGTACGCGTAGAAGGCAAAATAGACCTGAGCCTACAGCCAATGGGTTACGGACACATTTTAGATACCAAAGACGTGATCTTAAAAGAACTGAGAGAAAATGGCGGTGTGATCTTGTTGGGCGATAAAAGCACCCCAGAAGAGATCTACGAACGTTTTCAGATCAGCAAAAGCGCATTTAAAAAAGCTATTGGTGGTTTGTACAAAGAACGGATCATCACCGTTACGGATAGCGAGATTAAAATCGTTGTGGATCAATTGGCAGATTAATGGACAATGCAAAGAACTTTTATTGACCAACTTCACAGAACGGTAACCATAAATTACCCACCCAAGAGGGTTGTTTCGATCGTGCCATCGCAAACCGAGCTCTTATTTGACCTAGGTTTAGATGAAGAAGTGGTTGGCATTACAAAATTCTGCATCCATCCTATAGAGAAGTTTGCAACCAGAACCAAGGTTGGAGGAACCAAAAAATTAAGGATCGATCAGATCAGACAACTCCAGCCCGACTTGATCATTGGTAACAAAGAAGAGAACACTCAGCAAGAGATCGAATTGCTGATGGAAGAATTTCCGGTATGGATGAGCGACATCAGCAACCTGGAAGATGCAATGGCTACCATTACACAAATTGGCGAAATCGTAAATCGTGAACCGGAGGCTGCTTATTTAAACCATTTGATCAATACCGGTTTTACAGACCTCCAAACTTTGGCCCTATCAAAAGGAATCAACCAAACGGTAGCTTACCTAATTTGGAAAGACCCATACATGTTTGCTGGCAGAAATACTTTTATAGATGATATCCTGCGCAAGATTGGGTTGCAAAATATCATCACACAAAACAGATACCCCGAAATTACATCCGAAGAACTGAAAACTTTAAACTGCCAACTGGTATTCCTGTCTTCAGAGCCCTATCCTTTTAAAGAAAAACACCTAGAAGAAATCAGGGTTTTGCTACCCGAAGCGAAGGTAATGTTGGTAGATGGTGAAATGTTTTCGTGGTATGGCAGCAGATTGGTTAAAGCGGTAAATTATCTCTTCCATTTGCAAGACGAGCTAAAACCTTAATAATTAGAACAATAAATAAGCAAGAATTCTATACTGATCAAAAACATAAAATTTTATTAAAAATAAATCATTTTACTTTTTGATAATTGATGCAAAACGCTATCTTTGCAGTCCTTAATAAATCCTAACTGCGGAAGTGGCGTAATTGGTAGCCGCACCAGACTTAGGATCTGGCGCTTCACGGCGTGGGGGTTCGAGTCCCTTCTTCCGCACAATAAGATCAAGGCCGTTTCAATGCAAATTGGAACGGTTTTATTTTTAAAAGGATTTGTTTAGTACAAAAAATAAATCGAGATGTGTCTGAAGAGCGGTTAACTGTCTCGAGCTCATATCTCCATACTCAGATCTAGAATAGAATGAACATCACACAGGAAAAAATTGACGATTTAAACGCAGTAGTTAAAGTTACTATCGCACCTGAAGATTACACTCCAAGAGTTGATAAAGCCCTTAAAGAGCAAGCTAAAAAAGCTAATCTACCTGGTTTTCGTAAAGGAATGGTTCCAGTTGCCCACATGAAAAGAATGTATGGCAAAAGCATCTTGGTTGAAGAAATCAACAACATGTTGAGCGAAGCCCTATCTAAACACTTGGCCGATAATAAAGTTGAGGTTTTAGGTCAACCTTTACCTGTAATGGATGACACCAAAGAGTTTAAATGGGATAATACTGATGAGTTCGAATTCAAATATGAATTAGGTCTGGCACCAAAAGTAGATATCGAAGTTACTTCTAAAGACAAATTTGTTCAATACAGTGTAAAAGCTGACGAAGAAACTTTAGCAGCCCGTATCAAAAACATCCGTAAAAGCTATGGCAAAATGACAAACCCTGAAGTTTCGGCAGAAGGAGATGTACTTTATGCTGAATTGGCACAACTTTCTCCTGATGGTTCAGTTTTTGAAGGAGGAATTAACAGTACAGGTTCTATCCGCTTAGACTTGGTAACCGACAAAAAGATCTTGAAATCTTTAGTAGGTTTAAAGAAAGATGCAGTATTGGAATTAGACATCCAAAAAGCTTTTGACAACAACGAAGCAGTAATTGCGAAATTGTTGAACATTGGCGAGGAAGATGCTAAAGAATTGAAATCGAAATTCCAGGTAACTGTTAAAAATGTAAACCGTTTGGAAGAATCGGATTTGAACCAAGAGTTCTTTGATAAAATATTTGGTGCAGATGTAGTAAGTGATGAAGCTGGTTTTAGAGCTAGAATAACTGAAGAAGTGGAAAGCATGTTTAAGCAGGATGCAGATCGTAAATTACAAAACGATATCTATACCAAGCTTACCGAGCAGACTAAAATGCAGTTACCTGATGAATTTTTACGTAAATGGTTAAAGGCCACCAACGAAAAATTGACCGATGAAGAATTGGAACAAGGTTATGCTGATTTCGCAAAAAACCTTAAATGGACTTTGATCGAGAACAAAATCATTACCGACAACGACATTAAAATTGATTATAAAGATGTTTTCGAAACTGCAAAACAACGCTTAGATGCGCAGTTTAGAATGTATAGCCCACAACCAATGCCTGAAGACCAATTGGCACAGTATACTGCCAACTTCTTGCAAGAAAAAGAAAATGCAAATCGTATTTTCGATGAGGTGAAAGCTTTGAAAGTATTCGAACACATCCAATCTGTTGCAACTTTAGATCAAAAAGACATAGACTATAACAAGTTTATCGAATTGAAGTAAGACAAGTTGTATCCATTATGCTAAATTCAATTCAGCATAATGTCAAGATGAAGATATCTTTTTTAAGAGCAGCTTTTAGCTGCTCTTGGTTTATCCGATCATTTTGGTAATCTCTTTGTCTAACATTAGGTCAATTCAAAGAAGATTGCTTATATCTGACCAATATTTGTTTGATTATTGGAAGTTTTAAATAATTTAGCTAGCTACTAATTGTTTAAATACACCAAATTTAGATAAGCTTAAAAAAGATAACATATAAATATCATGAAAATAGATAAAGAAGAATTTAGAAAATACGCAGTTAAACACCATAGAATTAATGGTTTAAACGTTGATAGATTTATATCGGCCACAAATAACTCTCCAAAATCAATGACACCTTATATCATTGAAGAACGTCAGTTAAATGTAGCACAGATGGATGTTTTTTCACGTTTGATGATGGACCGTATCATCTTTTTAGGAGATGCGATCTACGACCAGAATGCAAATATCATCCAAGCGCAGTTGTTGTTCTTGCAATCAACCGATGCCAATCGTGATATCCAGATCTACATCAACTCTCCTGGAGGTTCGGTTTATGCAGGTTTAGGGATCTATGATACCATGCAGTACATCACACCAGATGTGGCTACAATCTGTACAGGTATGGCAGCATCAATGGGTGCGGTTTTATTGGTTGCAGGTACAAAAGGTAAACGTGCTGCTTTAACACACTCAAGAGTAATGATCCACCAACCATCTGGAGGCGCACAAGGTGTTGCTTCGGATATGGAGATCAATTTAAGAGAGATGTTAAAGTTGAAAAAAGAATTATACGACATCATTTCAACACATTCAGGACAAAGTTACGAATGGGTAGAGAAAGCATCAGATCGTGATTACTGGATGAAAGCTGATGAGGCTAAAGAATTTGGTATGATTGATGAGGTGTTAGGTTCAAATAAATAAAAACCAGTGGGCAGTTGTCCATTTTCAGTTAAAAAACTGTAAACTGATAGCTGCCCACTGAAAACTATAAAAAATGGCTAAACAAAATAAAGATTCTCGTTGCTCTTTTTGTAACTCTCCGAAGCAGGAAACTTTAATGCTGATAGAGGGTATGGATGCATATATTTGCGACAAATGTGTAACGCAGGCCAATGTTTTGCTCGCTCAAGAATTGGGCAATAAGAAAAGTAAGGCATTTGACGATTCGTTTAGATTGTTGAAACCTGCCGAGATCAAGGCCCATATTGATCAATATGTAATTGGTCAGGATGATGCAAAAAAGGTGCTTTCTGTTGCCGTATATAACCATTACAAACGTTTAAGCCAGAAAATTGACAAGGATGAAGTAGAGATTGAAAAATCCAACATCATGCTGGTTGGCGAAACTGGAACAGGTAAAACACTTTTGGCCAAAACAATTGCCAAGATTTTACATGTACCTTTTTGTATTGTAGATGCTACGGTATTAACAGAAGCTGGTTATGTTGGTGAAGATGTAGAGAGCATTTTAACCCGTTTATTGCAAGCTGCTGATTACGATGTGGCTGCTGCAGAGCGTGGCATAGTCTATATCGATGAGGTAGATAAAGTTGCCCGTAAGAGCGATAATCCTTCCATTACTAGAGATGTTTCTGGCGAAGGTGTACAACAGGCCCTCCTTAAAATTCTGGAAGGTACCATTGTAAATGTCCCACCACAAGGCGGAAGAAAACACCCCGATCAAAAAATGATCCCAGTAAACACCAATAATATCTTGTTTATTTGCGGCGGTGCATTTGATGGCATAGAGCGTAAAATAGCAAATCGTTTACGTACACAGGCGGTGGGTTACAAAGTGAAAAAGGATGAGGCAGACTTAGATCTGAAGAATCTATACAAATACATTACCCCTCAAGATCTGAAAGCTTTTGGGTTGATCCCTGAACTGATTGGTCGTGTACCAGTACTTACACACTTAAATCCTTTAGATATTCAAGCTTTAAGAAATATCTTAACTGAGCCTAAAAACTCATTGATGAGACAATACATCAAGCTATTTGAATATGAGAACGTAAATCTGGTATTTGATGATGAAGTATTGGATTTTATCGTGAATAAAGCAATGGAATATAAATTGGGTGCGAGGGGCTTAAGGTCTATTTGCGAAGCGATCATGCTGGATGCCATGTACGATACGCCATCAGACGAGGAAATAAAAGACCTGCATATTACACTAGAGTATGCGATAGAAAAATTTGAAAAAGCAGATTTTAAGAAATTAAAAGCGGCCTAAAATGAAATCCTCTAGTTATACTAGGGGATTTTTTTTAACTTACAAATACGGGTACTGCCAGATTTATTGAGCAGCTGACCTAAAGATCCCGAAACAAAGTTCAGGATCACATTTAATAAGAATATATAAAAAGGAGTACAATATGAACGAAGAAAAAGACGTAAAAAAAGATGAAAAGATTGTGGCAAAAGCCAAAAAAGTAAAAGAGGTTGAAACTCCGGTAAAATCAGGATTAAAGTCAAAGGATGATATCGTAAAAAATTGGCTGCCTCGTTATACGGGTAGGGCTTTAGAAGATTTTGGAAGTTACATCTTATTGACCAATTTCAGTAAATATCTAACCATGTTTTCTGAATGGAATGACAATGCCCCTATTATGGGTCTAGATAAACCCATGCAAAGTTGCTCTGCAAATGGGATCACCATTATCAATTTCGGTATGGGAAGTCCGCTAGCCGCAACCATGATGGACCTTTTAACTGCCATTAATCCTAAAGCAGTATTGTTTTTAGGGAAATGTGGTGGATTGAAAAAGAAAAACCAGTTAGGTGACCTGATCTTACCTATCGCTGCCATTAGAGGCGAAGGAACATCAAACGATTACCTACCGGCAGAAGTACCTGCATTACCTGCATTTGCTTTACAGAAAGCCATCTCAACAACCATAAGAGACCACTCTAGAGATTATTGGACAGGAACTTGTTATACGACCAACCGTAGGGTTTGGGAGCACGACAAAGACTTTAAAAAATACTTGAAGAGCTTGCGTGCCATGGCAGTAGATATGGAAACGGCAACCATTTTTACAACTGGTTTTGCCAATAAGATCCCAACAGGCGCCTTATTATTGGTTTCAGACCAACCAATGATACCAGAAGGTGTAAAAACCGCAGAAAGTGATAGCTCTGTAACCACCAATTATGTAGAAAGCCACCTTAAAATTGGCATTGACTCTTTAAAACAGTTAATCAATGGTGGTTTGACCGTTAAACACTTGAAGTTTTAATCAACTTTATCTTTATATAGAAAAGAGAAATCTAAAACTAGGTTTCTCTTTTTTTATTGATATCAGTCTTCGTCGCTTTTAGGATAATCGAATAGTACGATTTTACCTGTGTCATTACTGATCTCCTTCCAACTTTCAAAAGGAAATTCGATGATCACCACACTACAGGTAGGCATGTTATAGATATGGCCATTGCTGAGGTAATTTGCTAAATCTGTTAGGCCAGGATTATGACCAAATAAGGCAATCTGCTCAAACTGGTCATCTAACTGATTGACAATGGCAAGCAATGTTTTTACATTCGCTTCATAGATCGCTTTTTCTTCTACGATATCTTCATTTTGGATATGCCAAGTTTTGGCAAAATACTTTGCAGTGGTCAATGCTCTTACAGCAGGGCTACTCACGATCAGTTGCGGCACAATTCGTTGCTTAACCATCCTTTCTGCCATTTCTGGAGCATTCGTATTTCCTCTTCTATTTAATGGCCTATTAAAATCAGTTAAGCTTGCACTTCCCCAATCAGATTTGGCATGTCTAATTAACAACAATTGCTTAGCCATTCATCAACCTTTCTTTTATTTTGTTTATTATAGTTTGAGGTTCAATCAGTTCGATACAAGGCATAACATCACAAAGGCATGGTTTGTTTCCATAAATTGAATTGGGCCTGTTTGGATGGTCTATCTGTAAACAATCTGTTTCAGCTTGCCCGTAGCCCAAAAAACCTGCATAAGGATGTGTCGGGCCCCAAATTGAGACCACAGGTACCCCCATTAAAGATGCCATGTGCATACCAGAAGAATCCATGCTCAACATCAGATCAAGATTTGAAATCGCCTCCAATTCTTCTCTCAATGTAACCTTACCGATCAAACTATTAACTGTTTTAAATTTCTCCTGCCATTTATCGGCAACAGCTTTCTCTTCACTTCCTCCACCAAAAATAAACAACTGATAACCCATGGTATCCAATACCGCAATTACCTCTTCCATTTTTGCCAATGGGTATACTTTAAACACATGCTGTGCAAAAGGCGAGATTCCGATTTTTTTGATAGATGGAGCTGCAAACAATCCATCAATCGAAATTGGCAGTTTTTGAGGTGCCCTAACTAAAGTATGCTTTAATTGTAGTCCAAAACCCAAAATCCGGAAAACATCAGCATAACGTTCTACTGTTTGTTTTAAAGGTTTAAATATCTTATTTGTAGTTCTGGTCAAAGCCCATTTTTCGGCCCTACCCTTGTCTATCCGCTCAATCTGGATACCTGTTAAGCGGAAAAAAGTACACAATGTCCTACTTCGCAAATTGTCATGTAGATCTGCAATAGCAATGGGTTGGTAACTTTTGAGTTCTTTGTATAATTTATATAGCCCATTTACACCTTTATGAAGGCTTTTTGGATGGATGGGGTGAAAAGTCAGGTTGTTGATCCCATCAAAAAAAGGTTTAAAGGCTTCCCTGGTCACCATCACCAATTCAGCTGCTGGATTTTGGACAGAAAATTCACGCAATACCGATGCTACCATAGCTACATCGCCCATGGCAGAAAAACGTAGAACGATAACTTTACCTTTTAAAGGCATTTATTTTACTTTATTATATAACACTGGATTTAAACTCGGGTCGTTATACATCTTCATCTGCTTATACACTTTCATGTATTTCTTTCCTGCTTGGATATCTGCTAAAAGCTCGTCGATACTGGTTGATAGATCTGTTCTTTGCGCCAATAAGATCGTCAGTTTCTGTTGACATTGTTTGCGATGTTCTTCTGTTGCAGTTGGTCGATCTACTTCTTCTTGCATATGATAGATTTTCAGCGCCAAGATAGACAATCGGTCAATTGCCCATGCCGGACTTTCTGTATTCACCTTTGCGCTTGCATCTGGTGTTACACCTTTATAAAGATCTAAGAAATAACCATCAATAAACTCTACCATGTCTGTACGCACCTGATTCTGGGCATCGATACGTCTTTTCCAGGCCAATCCCTCAACTGGATCAATTGAAGGGTTCCTCACTACATCTTCCATGTGCCATTGCGCAGTATCTATCCAGTTTTTAAGATAAAGCAAATGTGCCAAGCTATCCTTGTCATGAGGATTGTTTGCAACTTGATCAATATTGTCAAATTGATGGTAATCGGTTATCGCCTGATTAAAAATCTGATTGGCTATTTCACTTATCATGCAACAAAGTTATATATAATTTGATAGATAAAAGGTTAAAAATTCTCACTTCGCTTGGCAAAATAGGCTGATATTTCGGTTAAAGAAAAGGCATTTAAGCAATTAACGGCTGTTAATCCACCCTTGCGACCAACCATTACACCGTAACGCATATCGTGGAAACCTTCCCTTCTATGTGCATCTGGATTGATCGATAGCAACACCCCCTTTTCTAAGGCATAACGATGCCAACGCCAGTCTAGATCCAAACGCAAGGGATTTGCATTGATCTCTATCACCACTTGGTTTGTGGCACAGGCATCAATTACCTTTCTATAATCGATATCATAGCCCTTTCGGCTTAACAATAATCTTCCTGTTGGGTGACCTAAAATAGTAGTATATGGATTTTCGATGGCTTTGATCAGTCTGGCCGTGGCCTTCTCTTCCTCCATTCTTAGATTGCTGTGTACAGAAGCCACTACAAAATCGAAGGTTTTTAAAATCTCGTCGCTATAATCTAAAGAACCGTCATTTAAGATATCACTTTCAATCCCTTTAAAAATCTTGAAGGGTGCCAATTTAGCATTCAGCTCTGCAATCTGTTGGTGCTGTGCATATACCCTTTGCTCGGTTAGCCCTTTTGCATAAAATGCAGATTTAGAGTGGTCGCAAATACCCAGATATTCCAATTGAAGCTCTTCTTTACAATATAAGGCCATTTCTTCTAAAGTATGTACACCATCGCTCCAATCAGAGTGGTTGTGTAAACTTCCTTTTAGATCTTGATCGGTAATCAGGTGTGGCAATTGGTGCTGGGCAGCCAAATCTATTTCGTTTAGGCCTTCCCTTAATTCTGGTACAATAAAGTCTAATCCTGCTTTTGCGTAGATTTCCTCTTCATCTTTAAAAGGTCCGTCACCAGCTAATTTCAATACTCCATTTACATGGGCCTCATTACCTGTTAGCTTAAAATAATGGAGATAGAAATCCAATCGTGGCACTACAACTATCTTTACCTGTAAACCGGTTTCTGTTTGTGCAGTAAATACATCATCACCACTAAGGGCAAATGTTAAACCTGTATGTAACTGCAGTTGATCAAGTAGATTGGCATTTTTGTCCGTCCCGATTACAAATACAGCCTCTTCAATAATTTCTATAAAACGTCTAAAATCTCCAGCAATACCCAATAAAGCCTCTTCATCGCCTGCTTTTTTAAGTCCTACGGTTAATTCAGTATAAAGTTGGTTAATGATACCCTCCACATGTGCATAAAGAAACTTACCATTGGCGGCCATCTTAAATTCAATCACCTTTTTGATATCTTCTTGGGTTTTAAGTCCAAAACCTTTGGCTTCTATCAATCGGTTTTCGTTGCAGGCATAATAAAGCTCTCCAACATTTTCTATACCTAATTCATGCCATATCACAGCGATCTTTTTTGGACCAATACCTTTGATACCCAACATTTCTACAATACCTGGCGGAGTTTGGGCCAGCAAATTTTCCAATTCTTGGATTGACCCAGTCTCTAAAAGTTCGATGATCTTTGCTGCGATGCTTTTGCCTATGCCATCGATCTTATCCAGTTCTTCGAAAGGTTTTTTGGCAATTGGAAAAGGCAGTTTATCTATTTTAAAGGCAGCATTCGCTACCGATTTGATCTTAAATGGATTTTCTTCGTGCAACTCCATCAGCTGCGCCAATAATTTTAAGGTCCGTGCTATAGCTTTATTTTCCATTAATGCTAAATTAAGGTTTTTGTCAGCGTTTAAATCAAGTAAGGGTTAGAGCAGTACTCCTTTTAATACCAATACTGCGATACTAAAATAAATAACAATTCCGGTAACATCTACCATGGTAGCTACAAAAGGAGCTGATGATGTGGCTGGATCTAGTTTTAGGCGTTTCATGATGATTGGCATCATCGAACCAATCAAACTGCCCCAAAGCACAATACCGATCAAGGTAAAGAAGATGGTCAGCGCAATCAAGAACCAGTGTGTTCCATAATTATATAGGTCGAGGTTTTGCCATAAGGAAATCCGAACAAAACCGATTGTTCCCAAAATTAATCCCAATAACAGACCTGAGATTAGTTCTCTTCGCATTACGCGCCACCACGAGGCAATCGTTACTTCGCCCAATGCCATGGCCTGAATGATCAAAGTTGAAGCCTGTGATCCACTATTGCCACCACTACTCATGATCAATGGAATAAACAAGGAAAGCACTACTGCTTTCTCTAATTCAATTTCAAAGTGTTGCATGGCCGTAGCGGTGAGCATCTCTCCCAAAAAGAGAACAATCAACCAACTTGCCCGTTTTTTGACTAGCTTTAAGATGGGCATATCCAGATAAGGTTCATCAAGGGCTTCTGTACCCCCAATCTTGTGCATATCTTCGGTATACTCTTCATGTGCAATCCACAAAATATCATCAATGGTTACAATACCTAAAAGGATATTCTGATCGTCAATTACCGGCAAGGCCACACGATTGTTCATCCTAAACACATTAATGGCCTCTTCTTGTGGATCTTTTACATTTAAGGCAATCAGCCTGTTGTCTGTCAGTTCGCCAATCTTCACTTCTGGATCGGCCAATAAAATTTCTCTGATCCTGATATCGTCTAATAAGACGCCATCTTTATCGATGACGTAGACCACATCAATTGTTTCAGAGTTTTTACCGTATCGACGGATATGTGAAAGCACTCTGCTCACTGTCCAATCTATTTTTACGGCTATGAAATCTGGTGTCATCAATCGACCCACACTATCTTCTTCGTAACCTAAAAGATGAAGGGCCTCGATGCGATCGTTATCAGGTAAAAGGATCAATAATTTTTTAACTGCATCTCCTTTTAGCTCACCTAAAAGTGCAGTCCTATCATCTGGAGGCAGTTGCCTAACAATTTCAGTTAATTTATTGCTTTGCAGTTTTTTGATGATCCGCTCTTGCGTCGGGAAATCGAGGATTCGAAATACGTTGACTGCTCTTTTGATAGAAAGTGTTTCGATAAACTTAACTGCATGTTGTGGAAGTTCGTCGATCAAATGTTCTACATCCGATATGTTGAGCTCATTCAAATAGACCTTTAACTGCCTATCACTTTCGTTTTCTAACAATTGTAATACCTCTTCTACTAGCAGCTCTTCCATAACTCAACAAATTAAAATTTACATGTTTCTTCCTATTTTTTATCGTTTTGCAAAAGTGGCTTTTTCTTTTCAGAAAAGCCAATTATTTCAAGGAAGATGTCAAATCTTTAAAGGCAAAATGTTATTGCTCGGGCATTTGTTGAGTTTTTTGGGTTTTAATGCAATTTTATGGCTTTCCTTTTCTGTCTTACGTACAATCTTTTTCTATATTTGTAGCTATGTCCCCGTAGTTCAATGGATAGAATTATGGTTTCCGGTACCATCGATATGAGTTCGAATCTCGTCGGGGACACAAAAAAAGGTTTGCAAACTCATTTGCAAACCTTTTCTATTTAATGCTGTATTTTGGAGCTTATTGCCATCCGCCACCTAAGGCCCTGTACAAGCCTAAACTGGCATTTAGCTGTGCTGTTTTCAGACTGGTCAGGTCTAGTTCGCCTTGTAACAGGTTTCCTTGTGCGGTGATTACTTCTAGGTAATTTGCCATTCCACTTTTAAACAACAGATCCGAATTTTTAACGGCCAATTGTAAAGTCTTTACCCTATTTTGGGCAATGGCGTATTCATTCTTTAGGTTTTCAATCTTGGCCTGTTCATTAGCAACTTCTACTACCGCAGCAATTACCGATTGTCTAAACAACAATACCGATTGTTCTCGTTCTACCTTTGCCAATTCAAATTGGGTTTTGAGCTCCTTGCGTTGAAAAATAGGTTGGGTAATTCCACCACCAACCACGCCAAACAAAGAAGCTGGGATATTAAACCAGTTGCTGGCCTGAAAAGAATTTAAACCTCCACTTGCAGAAATGGTCAAACTTGGATAGAGTTTCGCATTGGCCACTCCTACTTTAGCATTGGCTATTCTTAAGCCCAGTTCCATGTTTTTTACATCAGGTCTAATGCTCAACATCGTTGCCGGAACGCCTGTTGCCAATTGCTCTGGCACTGTTAATTGTGCCAAAGTGGTAGAACGTTCAATGGCAGATGGATATTTCCCTGTCAACTCGCTCAATGCATTTTCTTGGATGCTGATTTCTTGTGTAAGTTGTGGGATCAATTGAGCTGCACGCAGTTGTTGTGCTTCTGCCTGCTGAATGGCCAATGAAGTAACCTGACCTGCATCAAACTGCATTTTGATCATTTTCAAGGTATTTTCATTCAATTCCACATTTCTTTTCGCTACAGCCAATTGTGCATCTAGCATTAACAGGCGATAAAAACCTGAAGCTACTTGGGTTACAATTCTGGTCTGTACCGCTTTTTTTGCTTCAGCAGACTGCAGATAACCGGCATATGCCGCATCTTTTTGCCTGCTGATCTTACCCCAGATATCTGCTTCCCAACTTAAGGCCAAATTGGCATTGTAATCCTCAATATGCGTAGTTTTAAGAAACTGTGAGGTACTTAATCCATTGATACTGTTATCTGATGGCCTGCTCGAATTGGCTGTAACCTGTAAATTCAATTGGGGCAGATTACCCAATTTAGCTCTTTTCAAGATCAGTTCAGCAGCATCGATATTCTTGATCGCAATCTGCAGATCAAAATTTCTCACCAAAGCACTATCAATCAACTGTTGGATGGCTGGTGTACCAAAGAAATCTTTTACAGGTAATTTACCAATACTGTTGGTATCGGTGGTAGTGATGTTCCTAAAATTGATAGGCACATCTTTGATAGGGTTTATAATGTCTTTTGTAATGCTACAGCCACTTAAGACCAGCAATAGAATTACAAAAGCGCTATTTATAGTTGTTTTCATTTTCTTAATTATTTATTGAACCATTTGTTTAACCATTCTGCTACCAATGGTAAGAACTCATTTAAAACCGTTGTTTCTTGAGTTTGTGAAGAAGTGTTTCGATTAGTGTCCATGATCTTCATTGTTAGGGTTTGAATGTGCTACAGCGGCAGGCACACCTTTGATTTTTTCTTGCAGATGTTGGAAGATGACAAAAAGTACAGGGATGATGAATAAACCTAGAATGATACCTGATACCATCCCTCCTGCCGCACCGATACTAATAGAGTGGTTACCCTGGGCCGACGGACCTGTTGCAATACTCATTGGGAATAAGCCTACAACGAATGCAAAAGAGGTCATCAAGATAGGTCTCAATCTTAGTTTTGCAGCCTCAATTGCAGCCGTCACTAAAGTAAGTCCGGCCCTTCGTCGTTGTGCTGCAAACTCGACAATCAAAATGGCATTTTTAGCCAACAGACCTATCAACATGATCAATGCAACCTGTACATAGATATTGTTTTCGATACCTGTTAAGCCAATGGCGATAAACACACCTACAATTCCTGTTGGTATAGATAAGATTACAGCCAAAGGCAAGACATAACTTTCGTACTGCGCCGCCAACAAGAAGTAAACAAATATCAAACATAGGATGAATACGACTGTAGATTGACCATTTGAAGAAATCTCCTCTCTGGTCTGACCAGAAAATTCGAACCCATACCCTGCTGGTAATTGTTGTTTGGCAACTTCTTCAATTGCTTTGATCGCATCACCAGAACTAAAACCTGGTTTTGGAATTGCATTGACTTGGATGGAATTGAACAGGTTATACCTAGATACTGTTTCTGAACCATATACCCTTGATAGTTTAACGAGTGTATTGATCGGTACCATTTCTCCTGACCTATTTTTAACAAATACGCGGTCTATGGCCGATGGATCAGCTCGGTCTGCAATATCTGCTTGCACAATGACACGGTAATACTTACCAAATCGGTTAAAATCTGATGCTTGGGCACTACCAAAATAGGCCTGCATGGTTTGTAGGATATCTTTCACATTTACCCCTAATTGGTTGGCTTTGTTGTCGTCAACTTCCAATTGGAGTTGAGGATAATCTGCTTTAAATGAGGTAAAAGCTACTGCAATCTCTTTACGTTTCATCAGCTCACCTATAAAATTGTTGGCTATGCCACTAAATTTATCCAGCTTGCCACCTGTTTTATCCTGTAGCACAAGATCCAAAGCTTCTACGTTACTAAATCCTGGTACGGTTGGAAAACTGAAGACAAAGAAACTTCCTTTGCTGATTGCTCCTAATTTACCCCTGATCACATCCATTACACCATTGATGTCTTTTACTTTCCCTCTTTCTTTTTCGGGTTTAAGCAATACGAATACTACAGCCGACGATGGACTTGTGGAGTTGGTCAATAAATTGAAACCTGTAATCGCTGTTACAAATCTTGACGCATCTAACTTTTTAAGTTCTGTTTCGGCCTGTTGCATCACTTCTGAAGTAGTAGCCAATGAAGTACCTGATGGCGTATTTACCGCAATGGCAATAAAACCTTGGTCTTCTGTAGGAATAAAACCTGTTGGTGTACGTTTAACCATCCAGATGGTAGCCAAAATAACGATGGCCAAACCTCCCATACTCACCACTTTGTTTTTGATCAAAAATTTCAGACCACCGACGTATTTACCGGTCATGGTATTGAAACTTCTGTTGAAACCAGCAAAGAATTTCTCCTTAAAGCTGGCTTTCGGCTGGTCTTCATGACCAGTATGGTTGCTTTTCAAAAATAGCGCAGCCAATGCAGGACTTAAGGTTAAGGCATTGATTGCCGAAATGATGATCGCTGTAGCCATGGTAAAGGCAAACTGTCTGTAGAATACGCCTGTAGAACCTTCGAGGAAACCAACAGGTAAAAATACAGCCGACATGACCAAGGTAATGGAAACAATTGCTCCACTGATCTCGTGCATGGCTTCGTGGGTTGCCGATTTGGCATCTAAACGTTTGTGTTCCATTTTGGCATGTACGGCCTCGACCACTACAATCGCATCATCTACCACAATCCCGATGGCCAATACCAAAGCGAAAAGCGTTAACAAGTTGATTGAAAACCCAAACAACTGCATAAAGAAGAACGTACCCAAGATCGCAACAGGCACTGCAATGGCAGGTATTAAGGTAGACCTAAAATCTTGAAGGAAAACAAATACCACTAAAAACACCAATATAAAAGCTTCTACCAAGGTGTGTTCAACCTGCTCGATAGATTGGTCTAGGGCAACCTTTGTACTGTAGAAGATATTGTGTTTGATCCCTACTGGAAAATCTTTTGCAGATTTTTCCATCAGTTTATTGATGGCGATCTGGATTTCGTTCGCATTTGAACCGGCCAATTGGATAATTCCAATTACAATCCCTTTCTTACCGTTTAAACGGGTTAAACTGTTGTAAGAATAAGACCCAAACTCAACTCTTGCCACATCTTTCAGGTGTAAGATCGAACCATCGGCATTGGCACGAATGGCAATATTCTCATACTCGTCTGTTTTGGTCAGTTTTCCTTTATATTTGATCACGTACTCAAAAACTTCGTTGCTTTTTTCACCAAAACGGCCTGGAGCAGCTTCTAAGCTTTTATCTTGTATGGCAGCCATAACTTCGTTAGGCGAAATTTTATAGGCGGCCATTTGGGCAGGATTAAGCCAAACCCTCATCGAATAGTCTTTAACTCCGCCAAAAATACTGGCAGCTCCTACACCTGGGATCCTTTTGATCTCTGGAATGATATTGATCTGCGCATAATTGGCCACAAAAGTCTGGTCGTATTTCTGCTCATCCTCTGTATACATGCCAATAGCCATAATAAAGCTATTCTGTTGTTTGGCAGTGATGATCCCTTGTTGTACCACCTCGCTAGGCAATTGACTGGTGGCTTGTGCAACACGGTTCTGTACGTTTACTGCAGCCTGATCGGCATTGGTACCCAGTTTAAAATAAACTGTAATGGCCAATGTACCATCATTACTTGCTGTAGAGCTCATATAGCTCATGTTTTCTACCCCATTGATTGATTCTTCTAATGATGGGGCTACCGAACGTAAAACAGTTTCGGCGTTTGCTCCGGGATAATTTGCGGTAACCAGAACAGAAGGCGGAGCAATATCTGGAAACTGTTGGAGCGGTAATTTGGTAAGGCTCAGCACACCCAAAATCACCAATATGATGGAGATTACTGTAGCTAAGACTGGCCTTTGTATAAATATTTTAAACATGATCGTTAATAGATTTTAATTGGGAATTAATTTTTAGCAATTTTTTCTACTGCTTTTTGGGGAACAATGACAACACCTTCTTGCAAACGGTCTAATCCGCTTACCACAATCTGTTCTCCCATTTTCAACCCATCTTTTACCAGGTAATTTGTACCACTTTTACCTACAATGGTGATGGCTTGTTTTTTTACTTTGTTACTGTCGGCAAGTGCAAATACAAAAACTTTATCCTGTATCTCAACCGTTGATGCCTGAGGAACCAACATAATATGGTTGTGATCAAGTGCTAACCTTACCTTGCCTGTATTACCAGATCTTAACAGGCCTTTTGTATTGGCAAAACTTGCTCTTAAAGTAATGGCGCCAGTAGTTTTGTCGAACTGGCCATCGATCATATCAATCTTACCTTCAATTGGGTATACACTTTGGTCGGCTAAAACCAATGAAACTGCTGGCAGATGTTTAATTCGGTCCGCTACAGATTTACCTTGATATTTTGTATTGAAGTTGATAAAATCAGTTTCTGCCAAAGAGAAATATACATGTACTTCATGCGCATCAGAAAGTTGTGTCAATGCTTCAGGATCTGCCGGACCAACCAAGCTTCCTTGTTTTTTTGGAAGCCTACCAATATACCCGCCAATTGGCGCCTTGATCTGGGTATAAGTTAGATTGATCTGTGCACTGTTTACACTTGCTTTTGCCTGCTCTACATTGGCCAAGGCAATTTGATGTGCTGTTTTGGCAGTTTGTAACTGAAAAGCAGAAACTACTTTGTTTTGTACCAATGGTGTTAACTTATCTACTTCTAGCTGTGCATTTAAAACTGCAGCTTGTGCGGCTTGCAATGCAGCTTTGGCATTGTTCAATTGTGCCCTAAATGGCAGTTCAGAAATCTGGAAAAGCAATTGACCTTTACTCACCAATTGACCTTCGTTAACATAGATACGGTCAATTGTACCTGAGATCTGTGGTCTGATTTCTAAATCAGAGGCACCTTGTATCGCTGCTGGATAATCGACAAAGGTCTGTTCAGAACTTTCGCTTATTGTAATTACAGGTAACGATGGAGCAGGTGCTGCCGCCATTGGCTCTGGCTGGCTTTTGCAGCTGGCCAAGAATAAAACGATTGTAATGGCTACTAATATTATCCATTCGTTAAATAATTTAACATTGTTAGATAATGAGAGAAATTTGGATATGTTGTTCATAATAATTGGGGATTTTAATGTTTACTTTACGTTAATAAATTAATTTAACAGTGTTAAATAGAGGATAAAAAAATTTTAGTCGTTAATGGTTGCAATAATTGCTCTGATCGCTCCTATTAATATCTGTTGATTGATCTCTTCTCCAGTTCCTTTTTGAACCAAGTTAATAGAAATCAGACCGTGGATAACTGACCAGAAAGTATAATATTTTAAACAAACAATATTTTCTGGTACTGGAACTTTGGTAATCAATTTTTCAATTTCCTCATTAAAAAGCCTAGTGGTATATTCAGCTTCTGGTAATGATTTTTGCAACTCGCAACAGTTCATGTCTACGCCAAACATGAGCTTGTACAATTCTTTTTCTTCAAATGCAAAATTCCAGTAGGCCACCCACATTGCTTCCAATTGTGCAGCGGTTTCTTTTTCACTGTCTTTTGCAATTTTGATCTTCTTCCCTAAATTGATATAACCTTGTCTGGTCAGTTCAATTAGGATACCTTCCTTATTTGAGAAATATTCGTAAATAATCGGAGCAGTGTATTCGATCACATCTGCAATTTTACGCATGCTTAGGGCATGCCATCCCTCTTGTTTTACGATTTGTAAAGCGGCGTCCAAAATACTTTTTCTGGTTTCGTCTTTCTGACGCTGTATTCTTTCCTTACTTCCCATGATTTGTTAAATGATATAAAATAATCTAACACTGTTAAGCAAATGTATAAACACTTTTAAAAATGCATATCATCCGTTTGTCAGATAATTTGTAAAGTGGTTTTAAATTGATTTTTCGATGCTTTTTTGTGGATTCTTTTTAATGGTCTTCTTTATTTTGGTCCATTGTTCGTCAAAGAAATCGCACGACATGTAGTTTACACCTACACGTAATGCTTTCAATCCACTTACTCCCTGCAACTCTTCCAGATCTAATGTTTCCAAGTCGTCTTGTAAAAAGCCTTGTTCTTGTAGGTACTTGATATATTCTCTGTATTCGAGCGCTTCGTAATTATTAAAGTACACCAAGGCAATCTTACCAGGCTGTGTTAAACGTTCGTCAGTTCCTTTAACCAATACTTTGTCGATCCTTTTCTTCACTACTTCGTAACGGATGTTATAGGCTCCTTCTACATCAAACCTACGTTCATCATTCCTAAAACTAATATCTATTGGGTTAGAATGGATAAAGATCAATTGTGTGGTTAACAGGGCTCTAGGCATTTGACTAACCAGGCCATTTGTTAAACGGGCCACTTCTACCATGGCTGTTAATTGCCAAAGGCGGATATTTTTAAGGTACAATAAATCAAAAGGTATATCTGGAGCAATATCCTGACCAATATAAATATCATATTCTACCCCATCTGTTCTGAATTTTGCAAAATAACAAGGATAAGATGATTGAAGTACCTGTTGTGCATCTTCTAAATATTCGCTAACCGCAGTATTGATAAACTGCATGGACGTTTCTAACGTTCTTCTATTCTCAAAAGCAATACCTTTTTCGGTATTGATGCTCTCAAAAAAAGCTTGAATCAGTTTGCTGGTTTGTGGATGTCCTTTTTCAATATGTTTTAGCATTGGATAGACTTCCAACTCTAAAAATTCATTTAACAATGCTTCTTCACTTGAACTGATAAAATCTTCAATCCTTTTTAGCCAATCTCTACAATTGAATAGAATTTTATCAATCAGATCTAACGGAATAATTACCCTCAGTTCATTTAAAGTTTGACATAAGAGGGCAATTTGGACTTTTAAATCTTCTTTTAAGGCGTAATTCCTTTCTACAGTTGAATTTCGGATATCTATAGCACCAAATAATGGATAAAGTCCTTTAAAGGTAACCATTTCTATATCCTGTGCTTTTTTCTTGCCTTTGCTACTTTTTAGAAAATCCCAAACTACTTGGTTAAATTTCCATTGTACAGAAGGTTGTAACGCTGTAAATTTATCTTTCAGCACTTCGTCCATTACTGCATTAAATTCTTCTATTTTATATTGGAGCAACTGACCTAACAAGGGCATTGCCGAATGTAAGCGAGACAATAATCTTTCGTCAACTTCTAAGTCTTCTCTTGAATAAATTTCGAGGATACCCGCCAATTGATTATTGTAATAGACAGGTAGAAACGAATAAGAATGGACACCCTCTTTTCTCAAGGCATCCAAGAAGGGGAATTTTTCTATTTTATCATCGGTGAGGTTGTTAAAGAAAACCGGACGTGGGCTTTCAGCATATTCGCTGGCCAAGCTTTCAAAGGCTTCTTTTTGTAGGTTATATTTTCTACTCGAATTTAAAAGGATACTTTGTGTACTCTGTTCATCGTCGAAAACAAATTTGTTATTGACCTTTAAGAATGGAAATAGACCAAACTCTATACGGCCATTTCCTGTTAAGGTTTTCAAGGCCTGGATCACATGTTCGTATGCCTCATCCTCGTAGGTATGGTTAACCAAGGCATTCCTAATGCCATCGATGGCATGTTGTAAGGTTACATCAGTTAATGTAATTACGCTAAACCCGTCAAATCTAAAGTTACACAAAGGGATAATGGTTTGCAGCAATTCAACTTCATTTCCTTCTTGGATAGCGGTTGCCACGGCTTCAAAATTTAGCTCGGGCATTTCCCCTTCATATTTGATATCGATGAATTGACTATCGGCCTTGATGTTATAATAGGTAGTAAGATTGGTTTCTGGATTGGTATAGGCGTAAAGGATTTCATTTTTATAGATAGAAGTATAATTATAGAATTTCTCTAAGATCATTCTATAAATAAACTGCAATTGTTGCCTTTCCTTATTTTCATCTTCTGGAAGATTGTCGCGCTCCTTTTGTTCTTTGTGCAACAATAAAAAATCATAGAAAACATCAGTACTAAAAAAAATCTTGTCGGGAATGGGTGTACTCAAAGCCCAGTATAATTCTTTTTCGTTGGCCATTAACGGAGTTAGAATGGTAAATATCAATTCTAAGGTGTCTTTGTATCGTGCCAGGTCGTCAACGTCTATGTCATTTTTTAGGGCTTCTTCTCGTTCTATTTTTTCTAACAAGAAGCGATAAAACTCAACTTTTAAAGTCTGTTCTGTCTTCAACCTACTTTTTAGGTAAGCAATTAATGGCCTAAATGACAGGGTAAATTTTACCTCGCAATTGATATGCTCATTCTTATTAATCTGAACAACTGTAGTATTCATCTCTTTCTCTAATTAATATCTAAAATTCATCGACACGTAAGGATACCATCCTTCTGTCGAATGCCCCATCACAAAACGGAATACTGTTAAAGATGCTGGTGCAAAATATATGCCAGCCCCAACTCCATGGTGCCATTTGTCAGACTCTTCATTGTTTTTCCAAACTCTACCTACATCATAAAAGCCCATCAGACCTACTTGTCCAGGTAATACATAACTGACAAAATCGCCTAATTTAGCTCTCAGTTCTAGGTTATTATAAAAACTATGCTGTCCGGCAAACCTAAATTGCCTGTAACCTAACAAATTGCCCTGACCACCCAAAAACTGGTTCTGATAAAATGCGGGTTTACCCACTGTAATCCCACCACCAAACCTGTCGGCCAATACAAACTTCGCTCTTCCATCCAAATTCTTATAAAGCGCAATGCTACCTGTAAACTGACCAAATGAGTTGGCATATTTGTTCAGGCCTTTATAAGCCGACCATTTAAAATCGATATAGCTTCCCAATGTTGGCAAGATCTCATTGTCTCTGGTGTTGTTGATAAAGTTGACCACTACACCTGCATACCATTTATTTTGGGCAACAGTTAAGCTATCGTAAGAATGTAACTGTGAGGTATTGGTAATGAAACGACCTTCATTGTCTTCATGATCATATTTATACAATTGAAAACTTGGGCCCACACTGAATGTTGATTTTGGCCTGCGCCACCTTAAGGTAGATTCTATTTGATAAATATTAAATCTGGCCCTATAATATTTTATCCTATCATCAAATTTTGTCTCGTTCCCTACGCCAAAGAAATTTTGGGTATTGTCTGGTGCATACGCATCTGCTTTTAAAGTAATATCAGCTTTTCCTACTGCTTTTAACCAATCGCCACGGTAATTGAACCTGAATGCTGTAGTGGCAAACGAGTGTAAGAATGAAAAGTATTGCGAATTTCCATAAGGTTGTTTCCTGAAACCCGGATTGGTAATCTTAAAGCTCAAACCCAATAGTAAACCGTCATCAGCATTAAAGCCAGCATTTAACAAGGTAGAAGTTCGGCTATACATATCTTTTCCCAAATAAGATACATTGGAAGTATCTACTGCCATTTTTTTGTTTAACCTATTTTGATCGTTGCCACTAAATGTTGAATTGCCATTTTTTCTGCCAAACAATTGGATACTTCTGGATGCATGAGGTACTTCGTATGTTTTTTTACCGGCACCAGCAATGATCCTTAGCTTAATATTGGATGTTTTATTATCTATTACCACACTATCATTCCCATCTTTTACGTACAAACGAATTTCTTTTGTAATTGCTGGATCAAAATTTCTACTAAAGATCTCTTCTTTTACATTTCCCTCTTTAGAAATTTTATTGATCTGTATTTTTAAATGTTGGTTTGCCGAATCTGTGATCAACACCTTTTCATTTTTATTACTGGTCTGGATATCGACGATGCGGTTAAAAAAGTGGTAATACTCGTTCATCAGTTTTGGCAAAGAGGCTCTACGCTCTTTTAGCCTTGTTAAAAACTGATCATGACGTAGGGTATAATTGGGTTCAGGAAGTTTCTTTAAAGCCTTTTCAAAAACATCATCTGTTAATTTGGCACAAAAATCTACAATTACTTTATCCCATTCGGCCTCGGTGTATTGCGACATCAGCCTGCTGTTCATTGCTCTTCCTTCCCACAAAAACCAATCGATGTTTTTGATCTCTCTTTCGTAACCCTGCATCATTGGCAGTAAAGAAGAACCTTGTGCATAACGTTGGATAAAACCATCAGAACTATAGAAAACCTGGTCACGGTCTCTGGGTACGGCTAAATATTTCTTTCCTTTTTCAGTCTTTTCTGGAAACCACCTCCATTGGTCTTCATGCCTGTCCCAATCGCCTAACAACACGTCCAAAGCTCTACCTCTAAGCAATAAATCTGCATCGTAGGTATTGTCATTGTCGTCATCTAGTTTTTTGAACATTTTGGCTGTATTGTCCGAATCGCCAATAGGTTCTCGTTCTTCCAATAGACAAAGTGTATTGGCAAAAGCACCCATGTAATCGCCTAGGTTTGGATCTGGAGAAACCCAACCAATAATAGGGGTACTATGGGGCACATCTACAGCTTTGGCTAATGTTGGCACCACTAATGCGCCAAAAGGATGTTGGGCAGACATGTTGTCTTTTAGGATATCCTTTGCAAAAGTTTGTCTTAGCCCTTGTGGCAAAAGTACTTCTGGATATTTTTCTACGCTTCTCAATACCCATTCCTTACCGCTTTTATCTTTTAATCGCAATGACCTTGATTGGTTGCCCCCACCTAATTGCGTTGGTGTTAAACCTCCCTGTATTTCAGAGATCCGCAATACAGGCACTTTGGTATCCATTGCGTAATCTTTACGGTAGTTTTCGCCAAAAAGAAATCGGTGCACCTTACCAACACTATCATAAGATGGATGGATCTTGATGGTAATGCTATCAGCCTTGATCACCTTATGATCGGTTTTTTGTTTGGCCATGATCTCTTTATAAGGTTGCACATACGTGAATACCTTTACCACACCTGTATCCGCGTAGATATAATATTCGTATCGCATGTTGTTATTGCGCAACTGATCTGCGATCACATAACCTTGCCTCATCTCGTTAAACAATGAGTTTTTACCCAATTTATTAGGATTCATTTTTGAACCAGAACCACTTACGATCTGCAATTGCTTGCTTTTGATGAGCTGAAGCCCATGTTCGTGCCCCGCTACATAAATAACATTGGGTTTATTGCCAAAAACACCATTTACACTTTTAATCATGTCTTTGTACAGTGGATGATTCAAATCTTCTGGACTTAACATGGTTGACCGTAAAAAGGGATAAAGTGATCCGATGATTGGCAAAGGGATATATAAGTTTCTATTCAATAAGGTTAAAGGAAATAGATGGTTTCTCCAAGTAAAGTATCCGCCATGCGATCCATAACTTTGAAATGGGTGATGGGAAGCCAATAAGATAATTTTGTCTCTATTTTGCTCCATCAGATCTTCCATTCTAGAAAGCACCTCTTCTTTAGTCTGACAATCGCAATCTGCTGCTGGGTTGGCTTTGTTGTAGGGAAACAACCACCATTCACTATCGTAGGCAATCACCGTCAGTTTATCACTTAATTGGATGGCAATTGGATCCGGACAGCCATTAGACGGGATCATTTTCAAAAGTGGATCGTTAAAAGAAGCTAAGTAATCACTTTGTGCTTGGATCTTTGCCAAACCATTTGGTCCAGATTTATCCCAATCGTGATTGCCTGGTATAAAATAAACGGCTGCACCAGCATCTCGCATGGGCTTGAATTGCGATTCCAAAATTTTGCTCGTTTCTTTAAAATCGCCAAAACCAGGAATGGCCATCCCAACCGGATAAATATTATCTCCTAAATAAAGAGTGGTGGTTTTTCCTTTGATGACGTGTTTGGCCGCATTTTTTAGTGATTCTTTTTGGCCATCGTTCATTTCTCCCGCATCACCAATCAAAATCACCCTATATTTTATCGAATCTTGCGCGAAACCTGCGAAAGCCTGAAACAAACATAAAACAAAGAGTAGCTTTTTTAACATATTGATAATTTGAGATTTAACAAATTTAAGGTTTTTTATAATCGAACCTTAAGATATTTCCGAGTTGTGTTTCACTGCCCTCGTTAGAGATGTAAAGGTTTCCCGCTTTATCAAAGGCAATACCTTCTGGTTGATTGAAAGTATTGGAACTTAAATGATACACATTTTTGATCTTCCAATTTTGGTCGGTTACCAATAAAGCCTTGTTTACCGACGACACGATATACCATTCTTTGGTTAAAGGATTGATGGCTAATGCTGATGGATGGAAAGTACCTTTTTTCTTACCAGATAACTGATCTACCTGACTAACATCTACACTAAATGTGCCTTTGGGTTTGATGTTGCCATCTTTTTGCAAACTCAGGATATATCCACTGGTTAGCTTGGTTCCTTTGTCTTGTTTACAATTTTTGCAAAGTACATACACATCACCTGTAGCTTCATCGGCAAACATACCTTCATACTCGCCTTTTGGCACCAAACCTTTAATTTCTTTCACATTGGCTGCTTCTGGCTTTTTGGTTTCACTCAACAGAAAGGAATAAAGATCACCATTACTTTTTAATAAGATTACCCAACCTTGGGCTATAGAAATATCTTCATAATCGCCTTTTTTGGCAAATTTGGTAATTGTTTCATTTTTAGTGCCCAATGGCAAGCTAAACACACTTCCGTCTTCATCCATCTCTGCATAAACAATGCTATTGTCACCTTTATCAAAGGCAATTCCCGAAATTTCTTGTAAAATATCAGGCATACTGTATTTCTGTGGTTTGTTTAAATAGTATCCCACAGGACTATCTCCGCCCTTTGGTTTTTTTTCTACGCAAGACAATCCAGTTAAGGTTACCAAAAATGCCAACACAACAAGTACTAGTGCATATTTTTTACGGATTTTAGTTTTTGAGCTGTTTACCATCTGATTTACTTTTTAACAATTCATAGATACGATATTGAGATTGGATCGGTTCCTGTTTTGTTACAATAGGAACATTGATCATTTTGTCATTTATTTCTACAGACTTAACATTATCTGCAAGCTGAAGTTTTAAAATAGATTTAATTTCTGCTTGGATCTGTGGATCCAAAATAGGGAAACACACTTCAATCCTTCTGTAGATATTTCTGTTCATCCAATCTGCCGATCCAAGATACACTTGCTCCTTACCTTGGTTATGAAAGACAAATACCCTGCCATGTTCTAAATATCGATCTACAATCCTATTTACTTTGATGTGTTCGCTCATTCCCTTTACCCCAGGAATTAACCTACAGATGCCCCTGATAATCAGATTGATCTTAACCCCAGCCTGTGATGCTTCATACAATTTGGCAATCAGTACTTTTTCTTCCAGGTTATTCAATTTAATGGTGATCGCAGCAGTATTTCCTTGCTCAGCTTGCTCGATTTCTCTTTGGATCAATTCAATAAATCTTTGTTGCAGGTTAAATTGGGCCACTAAAAGATAGTTGAACTTGATCAAATTGGAATCGGTTGGTTTAACTCTTTTAGCTAAAAAGATAAAGAGCAGTTCCATTTCCCTCAACATCTCCTGATGAGAGGTCATTAAGATGTGATCTGTATAGAAATTAGCAGTAGTTTCGTTAAAATTACCTGTGGCAAACAAACCTGTGTAAACTTTTCGCAATCCTATTTTCCGTTTTACCAATGCTATTTTGGCATGTACTTTTAAGGCGGTTACGCTGTAACTGATCTCTACACCAGCCTCTTTCATTTTTTTGGCCCATTTGATGTTGTTGGCTTCGTCAAAACGAGCTTTTAGCTCAACCAATACAAATACTTTCTTTCCGTTTTTAGCGGCACTGATGAGCGCATTTACAATCTTCGAATCGTTGGCCACACGGTAAAGGGTGACATAGATTTCTTCAACACTTTCATCAGTCGCAGCTTCGTTAAAAAAGCGCAAAACACTATCGTACGATTGGTATGGCGGATTGATCAGGATATCTCTTTCTAAAATCTCCTCATACAATGATTTGCCTTTGGTAACCGTAGGATAGTAGATCTTAGGCCACGAGGGGTTAGAAAGTTCTGGAATATTTACCGGAAAGGCAGATAGGTCTTTTAAATTATGATATCGCCCACCTGCTACCAGATTGGCATTTTGCAGGTTTAATTTATCGGTTAACAGATCTATGGTGGTTTGTGGTACACCAGGTTGATAAAGAAAGCGGGTGGCAAGGCCAAAATCTCTTTTTTGCAGCTGTTTTTCAATCTGTTCTGCCAAATTGCCAGCATATTCGTCTTTTAGGTCAATTTCTGCAGTACGGGTGATCTTAAAACTATAACAACCTTTAATTGCTGCATCTTTAAAAAGCACGTCTAGGTTTGCCCTGATGATATCATCTAAAAGCAATACAAAAGTTTCATTGCCTTTAATGATCTTATAAAATCGGGATAAATGACTTGACGGAATGTTTAGGACAATGGTCTGTTGTACTTCATTCTGCACCAGGTCGATTAAAAAATAGAGTTCATTGTTGTCTGGAAAAAACGAAGATTTAGCTTCTCCCAGATTTACGGGCTGCAGAAAAGCCAACACCTGGCTTAAAAAATATCGACAGACTTCTTCATCCAACGCTTTTGGGATAGCTGTTCCATACACAAAATTGACGTGCTGCTGCTGCAGTTGCGGAATGATGGTATCTTTTAAAATGCTACCATAAGTTTGTTGCTGGTTCTGGATCGCCTGATTTGCTTTGTCCAACAGATCGTCTGCCACTGCAACGTTATTGTTCTCTTTTTTACTCAGTTTGGCCAATGCCAATAAAACCGGCATCCTTACCCGATAAAACTCATCAAGGTTTGAAGAATAAATAGACAAAAACTTGATCCGTTCTAATAAAGGTACTGCGTCGTTGTTGGCTTCTTGTAAAACACGTTCGTTAAATGATAGCCAACTTAGGTCCCTATCAAAAAACTCATTTTCAATTGTTGCACCCGACATGTTAATCTAGTTTTCCGTAGGCAATATAAGAAGTTACATAAGCCAAAACTGCTGCAATCAAACCAAACATAAAGATGTTGTAAGCTATCCTGATCAATTTATATTTACGGCCCAATACTACGCCTTGAGAGTACACATCGGTAATTAAGGTGCCGTATAAAAACTCATTATCATTCATCACTTTCACCATGCCCTTGGCATAATCGCTCAAAGTCATTTTATAAAAATTGCCAAAAAACAGCAGGTTCACTTTTTTGCGGGCCAGGTCATTATCAGAAAACACCCCATCTGGTATAGATGGTCTGGTAGCCAAGATCGAAAAAATGATGGTGGATAAACTGACCATCAACAGAATAAAGGTAGGTACGATTAAAAAGGCATTGTCTTCCAATCTTCTCAGTACCAAACTCACAATTAAAGACAAGATGATAGAGTTTACCGTGATCAGCAATTGCGCCTTGTTATCGGCCATATCACTTAAGCGTTGGTTATTGGAAGAGGTGATCCTGAACATGGTCTCGATGCCTTTATCGGGACGTTCCTTGTCTTTCTGTTTCAACAGTTTATCCGTTTTTTCCAATGGACTGTCACTATTGCCTTTCTCTTCTGCAACTTCCTCCTTTTCTTCCTTGAGCCTACTTTTTAACCATTCAATATTTTTCTGTTTTTGTTCATTCAACAACAACATGCAATAATCTGTATGGTATTGTTGTTGTTCCAAAAACTCGATATCTTTTTTACGCCATTCGTTTTTACCAATATCTTTGTTATACAGCAGCTCAATCTCTTTGTGCATCAGTTTTCGCTTGTCTTTAAACTCTGCGGTTCCCAAATGAAAAAGATCACCATCGCACAAAATATTCTCCAATAGATTTGTTGGTTTCTGCGGCATTTTGGTAGAGAGGATCACCTGTATTACTGCATCTCTAACCTCTGCCGTTACTTTTTTCTCTTTCAAAAATGCATCGGCCAAATTTGCTCCTTTAGTCTCGTGGTTTTGGGCATCTTCAAAATACCCCGTATCATGAAACCATGCACCGGTACTCACAATAAAAAAATCTTTATCGCTCAGTTGGTAATGATTGGCAATCTGTATGGTGGCATCAACCACGCTTTGGGTATGTTCTAAGTTATGGTAAACCAATTTTGCATCGTGATGGGTATGGAAATATTCCAATACATGTTCTTTCACTTCTTCCTGCAATTGTTTGTAATTCATGATGGATGTGTAGGAGTTTTAAAGATTAAAATACTTCATTAAATGATAGCTGTTTTCAACTTTACGTAATTAATTAGATATTTACGAAATATAAGAATTTTATTGTAGAGCATATCAACAATCTCATTAAAATGAATTTTTGTGCTACATTATTTTTCTATGCAATCTTACTCATAAATTATACCACTTACCAATAACATAGATCAATAAAATGAATTTTTTCAAGGTCCTTTTTGCTGTAGTTTTAGTGATTATTTTAAGCAGTTTGAAAACTGACGAGCCCTTTAAATCGGAAGTAACGGCTACACTTCGAAAGCAAGTTATTGCAGAAGCCGAATGGGCCATGCAGCAAAAACCCATTACGGTAACTGCCGAAACGTCGAGCAGAAGTGCTGGTGGTAAAAATGATTTTTATTCTGAAGGTGATTATTGGTGGCCAAATCCGGAGAAACCCGATGGACCTTACATCCAAAAAGACGGAATGACCAACCCTCAGAATTTTGTGGCACATCGATTAGCAATGATCCGTTTCAGTCAAATTATAGGCGCATTGGCTTCGGCCTATCAACTTACAAATAATGATAAGTATGTAAAACAGGCCATGCTCCACCTCAATGCGTGGTTTATTGATCCAGCTACAAAGATGAACCCCAACCTCTTGTATGCCCAAGCCATCAAAGGTGTTGCCACAGGGCGAGGAATAGGCATTATCGATACCATCCAATTGATGGAAGTGGTGCAAGGGATAATCGTTCTACAAAGATCTAAAGCGATGGCAGCAGCAACAGTTGAAGGTACTAAAACCTGGTTTACCTCTTATTTAAATTGGTTAACTACCCATCAATATGGAAAAGATGAAATGAATGCCAAAAACAACCATGGTACTTGTTGGGTAATGCAGGTGGCCTGTTTTGCAAAGTTTACCGGAAATGAGCAACTGATGGACTTTTGTATTTATCGATATAAAAATGTATTGCTGCCTCAACAGATGGACCCTGATGGCAGTTTACCGCTAGAACTTAAACGCACCAAACCTTTTGGTTATTCGATTTTTAATCTGGATGCTTTTGCTACCATCTGTCAACTGTTGAGTACAAAAGAAAACAACCTATGGAAATTTGAAACTAACGATGGAAAAGGAATTAAAAAAGGAGTTGCATTTCTTTATCCGTTTCTTGCCGATAAAAACAAATGGCCTTATGCAAAAGACGTAATGCACTGGGAGAGTTGGCCAGTAGCACAACCTGCCCTCTTATTTTCTGCTCTTGCATTTCAGCAAAAAGACTGGCTAAACACATGGAAAAAAGCAGAACATCAACCCAAAAATGAAGAAGTAATAAGAAATTTACCTGTAAGACACCCCTTAATCTGGATAGAGTAGCTAAATTTAAAATAGTGCCAAACAACAGTTATCGTTAATTGTTATTGGTTCAATTAAAATTAATAGCTCGATGCCAAATCAACACAAAAAATTTCAATTCTTCCCGTTTCTGCTCTGCTTGATCATTCCACTCTCTATAGGTGCAATTGGTGGTTTTTTAACAATGGATTCTGTTAAAACCTGGTACACTACCTTAAATAAGCCAGCATTAAATCCACCAAACGCAATTTTTGGTCCTGTATGGTCTTCACTTTATATCATTATGGGGATCTCTTCTTATCTGGTATGGAGAAAAAGAAAGATCGTATCAGGTTATTCTTGGGCCGTGGTCATCTATCTGTTGCAATTGCTGTTAAATCTTACCTGGTCCTTTTTATTCTTTTATCAACACCAGATTGGTTTTGCTGTCGTAGAAATAGGTGTGTTATTGTTAACCATTATTGTTAATGCCTTTATTTTTTACAGGATTGACAAAGTAGCAGGCTGGTTATTTTTGCCTTATATTCTTTGGGTCAGTTTTGCGTCTTATTTGACCTATTCTATTTTTATTTTGAACTAATTTCAAAAGAAAACGATATTTTTATGGTGTGAGTTATCCTAAAAAACTATTCGTTTTGTTCTTGGTACTTTTTGTGCTACAGGTTAAGGCACAAAAAGTTGGCTTGGTTTTAAGTGGTGGTGGCGCTAAAGGTCTTGCTCATATCGGTACACTTAAAGCCTTGGAAGAAAACAATATTCCAATCGATTATATCACAGGAACCTCAATGGGTGGTATTGTAGGTGCAATGTATGCTGCAGGCTATTCTCCGATACAAATAGAAAAGATTGCTTTAAGTTCAGATTTTCAGGATTGGGTAAGTGGGAAATATAAAAGTGATTACAGCTATTATTTCCAAAAAAACAGCAACAACGCTTCCATCCTCACCGCTAAATTATCCATAGACCAAGGTCTACGCCTCAGTTTTAGGCCTAATATCGTCAATGACATTCCTTTAAATTTCGCCTTGTTAGAATTGTTTTCGCAAGCATCGGCCATAGCCAAAGACAACTTTGATGAACTTTTTGTACCCTATCGTTGTATGGTATCTGATGTATTATCGCAAAAAAGCATAACGGTTAGCAAAGGAAGTTTGGCCGAAGCTGTAAGGGCAACAATGACTGTTCCTTTAGTTTACAGACCAATTAAACTTGAAAACAAATATGTTTTTGATGGTGGATTGTATAACAATTTTCCAGCTGATATTATGAAAAACGAATTTAAACCCGATTTCATTATTGGCGCCAATGTATCTTCAAAAACTTTTAACGAATATCCTAAAGATGATGACCGCTTGATGAACCGGTTTTTGGTCTACATGTTCCTCTCCAAATCAGATTCTACCCTTGTTGGCGAAAATGGCATCTACATCCAACCTAATCTGGCAGATTTTAGCGTAACCAATTTTGCACCTGTGGAAGAACTGATCAAACAAGGTTATGATGCTACCATGGCTGATATGGAGAATATCAAAAAAGCCATTGCCAGAAGGATAGACCCACAAGAGCTACTGACCAAACGCAATAAATTTAATGAACGAAAACCAGATTTGGTATTTAGCAATGTAATTGTAAGTGGTGTGAACTCGCAACAAAAGAAATATATCGAAAGATTATTTAAAAGCGACCACCCTACTTTTAACCTGGCAGACATTAGACGGGGTTATTATAAATTAGTAGCTGATGAGACGTTTGAGACCATCTATCCCAAAATATCCTATCAACCGGAAACAGACAGTTACAATTTCGAGATTGTGGCCAAACCCAAAAAAAGCTTGAAGATAGATTTTGGTGGCAATATTTCGTCTAGACCAATCAGTAATGTTTATTTGGGCCTGCAGTACAATTACCTGAATAGAAAGGCCTATACCTTTGGCACTAATTTTTATTCGGGCAGATTTTACGAATCGGTGCAATTAAGTGGTCGGGTAGATTATCCTTCTGGCTTACCACTTTTTCTTGGGGCTGAAGTTACCTACAACCACTGGAACTACTATAATACGAGTCAGATTTTTTTAGAAAATCCACATCCAACCTACATTGAACAGGCAGACCGAAAAATAGACCTCAAATTAGGTATGCCTTTGAATCGCAATGCCAGAATTATCCTGAGTACCGCTTTTATCAACAACAATGACAGGTATAGCCCTACCAATACCTTTGCCGTTGGAGATATCTTAGATAAGACCATTTACAACGGCTTAAGAGGGAGTTTGGCTTTTGAACAGAACTCGCTTAACCGCAAACAATATCCAACCCGTGGGCATAGCTTTCTACTCAGCCTCAACTACTCTACTGGTAAAGAAAACTATACGCCAGGTAATAAATACAATGACAAAATCGAGGCAGGCCAACTCCAGATCTTTAGAAAATTTAGAGAATGGGGCCATATCAAATTGAGCGATGAACATTATTTTTTCCATACCAACAGGTATACTTTGGGCTATTTGGTTGAAGGTGTAATCTCTAATCAGCCCTTATTGGCCAATTATTATTCTACTTTATTGGCTGCGCCAGCATTTTATCCATTACAAGACAGTAGGTCGTTATTTTTAGAGAAATTTAGAGCAACGAGTTACATCGCAGGTGGATTAAAAAACATTTTTCAACTGAAAAGAAACCTCGACCTACGTGTAGAGGGTTATATGTTTTTACCTTATAAAGAGTTTGAACAAATTGGATTACAAGATGTTAAATATGCAAAAGCCTTTAGCAATTGGCGTTATGCAGGTACTGCCGCCTTAGTATACAACACGCCTGTTGGTCCGATCAGCTTTAGTTACAATTTATACAACGACCCTATAAAAAGAAGTGGCGTTTTACTACATTTAGGCTATCTAATTTACAATAAACGATCTATAGAATGAGACGAACAGCTGAGTGCGTAAATGATGCCACATTGTCCTTCAACATTAAAAAATAACTCTATGAGAAAAATAGCTGTATTGTTTTTACTGTTCATTTCCAGTAACTGCTTTGCCCAAAATGCCGACATCAACAATTTCTTGGTTAAAGAAAGCCTGCTTAAAAATAGCAAATTGGCTATCATTGCTGCAGATTCATTAGATCAACCGCTCGAAAAAATAAATGGGCTATATACTTTTAGTGTAAGTGGTTTTACGCAAGAGATGACTTTTAACAATGGGGTGGCCATTTTGCCCTTACAGATAGATAAATCTACTTTTGTTTACATTAAACACCAGAACGACCAAGGCACCCACAGTAAGTTGCTCTATGTTTTTAAGAAAGATGGTAACCTAAACCCCATCACCATCAGTAGGATATTTTTGATCATTATTCCTTTGCTGATCATCATCTTGATCTTCGCCTTCAAAAAGTTCATCTATATAGGCATTATCTTATTGCTTGTATTTATGTATTTTAATTACAGCAATGGCCTAAATATTTCTACTTTTTTCGAAACTACTTTCGATTATTTAAAGAATCTGGTTTAGAAAGGTAATCCTATACCAAAGTTATATTGCATAAAGCGATAACGGTCTGGTGCATTTGTGATTTTAAAATTATCCTTAAATGCCCTACCACCACTTAAGAACTTTCCGATTACCCATTGTTCAGAACCTTCAAACTGAGGATCTTTGATCTTCAGACCAAGGTCAAACCTGAAAACGAAGAACTGTACATCGTACCTAAAGCCCATACCTGTTCCAATGGCAATCTGTTTGCCCAATTTATCAAGTTTAAAGTAAGTTTCTGGTTGTGGATTTCCTGGCGAAATGTTCCATACGTTACCCATATCAATAAATGTTGCTCCTTTTAACTTGCCACCCATTAACTTACCGACCAACAAAAAGCGGTACTCAAAATTGGTTTCAATACGCATCTGTCCAAGTTGATCAATCCCGAAAGAAGAATTTCTGGCATCCTCGCTCGCAATTACCTTTCTGTTGTAATTTCCGGGTCCCAAAGTCCTAGCCTGCCAAGCCCTGATCCCACTCGAACCACCGGCATAAAATAATTTCTCGAAAGGGATAGAGATCGAGTTGCCATATGCATAACCAATACCTGTATTCAATCTTGCAATAAACTGACGTTCGCCACCTAAACTTTTATACCAGCGCAAATCGATCTCAGGACGCACATATTGGTTAAATGGCAGACCAAACAGGGTTCCAAAATCTCCATTTTTAGGATCATGTTTGTCTCCAAAAACTTTAGAAGCTACTTGTAATAGATTACCAGCAATGTCAATGTTTCCTCTAAAATAGATAAACGACCTGTTCTCCAATAGTTTATTCCCATTGAGTGTATAGGCATATTTCATCCCAAGGGTAAAGTCTTTTCTACCTATTAGTTTGATGTTATAAGAGTTGGCCTCTAAGATCTGTTTATTTTTTTCGTACTGCTCCAGGTTTGTTTTATCCAATGTATCAATCAATACATTACCAAAACGGTACTCCACATTTAATGGGGTAAATGAGTGCAACTTTGATTTGGTTTCTACCCAATCGTAAGTTATCGCATTGATAAATATTTTACGGGTGGTGATGTCTTTTTGCAAGGCATACAAATAGCTCGAAGAAAATGTGGTAAACGGCATTCCATTTTTTCCCATCTGGGGGATAGTTACAAACGGAATCATCAACCTTGGCACCGTTAAACTGGCACTTACCGAAAAGTCTTTTTGATAGATATCAGTAAATATCGATTTTCCTGCTCCTATCCTCGACTGCAGACCACCTTTAACCTGAAACTGAAATCGCTCTGCACCTTTTAGAAAGTTATTGTTGGTATAGGTATTACTCACTGTAAAACCTACTGTACCATTGTTAAAAGGTATTTCTCCTTCAGTCCTATTGCTCATCCGCTCTTGTGGGATCAACAAAATTACAGGGTTTAATTTATTGCTGCTGTCTTTTGCCTTGGTGTATTCTATCTTCACATTCTTAAAAACATTCAGTTCATACAACCTGTCGTAGGTTAGCGTTTCTTTTCTAATGTCGTACGTTTCACCCTCCTTGATAAAATTATACCTCACAATCGGGTTTCTCCTAAACCTTCCCGATAAGTCGGTAAATCTGGTTCCCCTGACTACCCTTTTGACCTTTAAAGAGTCTGCCAATCTTTCCATATTCGAAAAACCCTCCGAATTTTCGGCAATGATCACATTGGTGGTATCTATGGTATATACTTGATGTTTACTTCCATCAAGAGGATTGTCAATGATTAGGCGAACACTTACCTTACTATTGTTTTGGCTTGAATCTGGTTCGTACCTTACATATGGGCGTTCAAAAAACCGATAACCATTTTGACGCATTACTGTAAAGATCTGCTCCCTTTCATAAGCCAAAGAATCTTCATCGTATTGCATCCCTTCACGCAGGTGCGTAAACATGGCCTTGTTTGATAGGTAAAGTGACTTCACCGTTTCGTCTGGTATCTGATAGGTGATTTTATTGATCGTAAAAGCCGGACCAGGGTTGGCAATAAACTTTAGACTTGCCTTTTTCTTGGCCACGGTAATCTCTGATTTTACCTTCGCCATAAAAAAACCTTTGCTCTTTAGGTATTTTTCTATCTGGTTACGAGAGATCTCTACTAAAGTACTATCTAAAATTGGAGGTGGTGATCCCAATTGTTGTTTAATTCCAGATGTTTTGTATTTGCCGTTTTTGGTATTGAATATATTGTAGATCCCTACGTTTATACCTAAGCCACCAGAGGGACGGATATCCTTTTGTACGTAATTGTATGCCTGCTCTTCGTATTGTTTAGGTATGCTATCAATCTCTACCTTTTTAACGATGGATTGATAATCCTCGATGTATTTTGTTGAAGAACATCCTGCTACAAAAACAAGAATTAATAGTAATATTGTAAGAAATTGTACCTGCTGCTTATAGTTATACTTGTATGCTTTCAAAATCTCAAATCAGTTTTATAAAATCCCTACATCAAAAAAAGTACCGCAAAGAAAGTGGAATATTTATTATTGAAGGTATAAAATCTATCACAGAATTCATAAACTCCAATTACCAGCTCCATAGCATTTATTACACTTCCCAGTACTTCTCTTCTTTACCCAAAAACACTGCAAATATAAAGTTATTTGAAGTAAACAACGTTGAATTGGAGAAGATTAGTACTTTACAAACGCCACAAGGAATTTTGGCATTGGTACATATCCCATCGGAGCAAGAATTGGACCTTAAAAAACTAAACAATTGTTTTTCTTTGGTATTGGACGATGTACAAGATCCTGGAAATTTTGGCACCATTATCCGTACAGCCGATTGGTTTGGCATCAAGAACATTATCTGTTCTGCGCACACTGTTGAGGCGTACAACCCTAAAACTGTTCAATCTACCATGGGTTCGTTGTGTAGGGTAAACATCAGTTACACCAACCTTTCTACCTTTTTTGAACAAGTAAAACTGCCTGTTTTTGGTGCTTTGTTAGCGGGCAATAATATTTATACAACCAATTGGGGTAAAGAGGGCTTAATTTTATTGGGCAATGAAGGACATGGAATTTCTGAAGAACTGATCAAAAAAATAACGATTCCGGTAACCATACCCAGAATTGGGCAGGCAGAATCGCTAAATGTGGCCGTATCTGCAGCTATTTTTTGCAGCGAATTGGGTAAAGTGTTTAAATAAAATAAAATATTAAACATTCGGCTTTGCATACTAACTTATAATTGTTATTTTTGCAACCTTGAATTTAAAAGGTCGAGTGGCCGAGTGGCTAGGCAGAGGTCTGCAAAACCTTGTACAGCGGTTCGAATCCGCTCTCGACCTCAAGATTAACAATAATTAAAAGAAAATAAAGCTCATTATCATGGCAGTAACAAGATTAAAAAGAAAAGACAGATACAATAAAACAGTTTCTCGTTTAGAAGTTAAAACTTTAAAATTAGCTACTAACCTAGAATTGGGAAGCCGTTCTAAACAATCTACAAAAGACCAATTGGCTAAAAACAATGCTGTTTTAGCTCAATTAGCAGCTAAAGCTTAGTCTGTTTCTTTCTTTTAAGCCTTTAAAAAGCATCTTAGATTTATTTCTGGGATGCTTTTTTGTGCGTTCTACCCCCATCTCAAATGTAGAGTTGAAAGAAGGAGTTAGTAAATCATCAATCTCTGCTCCTTATCTGTCCATATCCTAATTGTGCACCAATCTATAGATGTGCTGCATATAAACTGCTTCTTCAATCGCACTTGCGAAATTATCGAGTTCTTCTCTGGTAAACATCAAACAAATATCATTACATGGTGTAGATAGGATCACAATCTCAGTGCCATCTGGAGCATATTCTACGTAATTATCAAATTCGATACGACTGGTAATTGCTGCAAACTCATCAAACTGATTGAAAGTAAACCTCATTAACAAACCTGTTTTCCAAATATTTACTGTTTTGCAGTTTACACATTGTGTAATTGCCACTCCTTGTCTTTGGGCGATCATTGTTTTCTTACACATACTCTATTCAATTGTTGACGATACAAATATCACCTTATTTAGAATAATTCCAAATAAAAAACTAAATTGATTTTTAATTTGCGTAAGCAAATGCTTACCTATATATTTGTGTAAGCAAACACTTACATATATAAAATGAGAAGAGATGTATTTCAGGCCATAGCCGACCCCACAAGACGAGAAATTATAAACTTAATTGCTACTCAATCGTTAAACTTAAATGCCATTGCAGATAATTTCGAGATCAGTAGGCCCGCTATTTCTCAACACATCAAAATTTTAACAGAATGTGGCCTCGTCGCGATCAAAAAAGAAGGTAGAGAAAGGTTTTGTGAGGTGAAGTTTCAAAAACTACAGGAGGTTTCCAAATGGGTAGAACAATACCGCATTTTCTGGACCAGCAAATTGGATGCGCTCGAAAATCATTTATCAGGCAATATAAATAAAGTTAACACTAAAAAATAATCGACATGAAGAAAGAAAACGTTGTTGTTGAAAGAACATTTAATGCACCCATTGATAAAGTATGGCGTGCCATTACCGACAAGGATGAAATGAGAAGCTGGTATTTTCAATTGGAAGACTTCAAACCAAAGGTTGGATTTAAATTTGACTTTACAGGTGGTCCTGATAATGGACCACAATACCTACATTTATGCGAAGTAACTGAGGTAATTGAAGGCAAAAAACTAACGCACAGTTGGAGATATGACAATTACCCTGGTAATTCTTTTGTAACCTGGGAGCTTTTTGACAAAGGAGAACAGACCTTGTTGCGACTAACACATACCGGACTTGAAACATTTGAGGGTATCGGACCAGATTTTGCCAAAACAAGTTTTGTTGGTGGCTGGACTTATTTTATGCATACTGCTTTAAAAAACTATTTAGAGCCGGCAGAAAGCTAATCAATTCGCTTATACAATTCCGAAACAGCGCCATTGACCAACAACAATGGTGCTGTTTGCTATTTTTTATTTCAATGCATGACTGTATTTGTGAAAATGCTTGTCGCAATCAACCCCCGTAATTGTCTTGTCTACCTACCAAAAGTTAGCCTATTGCTTTGTAAGTTTGTTTTATAAAATCGTTAAAGCATGAATGCACCTCAAAACGTAGACGAGTATATTGCCAACTTTCCAGAAGAGACGCAAAAACTTTTAGAACAGGTACGTGCTACCATCAAGAAGGCGGCACCAATGGCAGAAGAAAAAATCAACTATGCCATGCCAACCTTTGTGTTGAATGGTAACCTGATCCATTTTGCCGGTTATAAAAACCACATTGGCCTCTACCCTGCCCCACAAGGAATTGAAGCTTTTAAAGAAGAGCTATCGGCTTACAAAGGCGCTAAAGGTTCGGTACAATTTCCATTGAACAAACCTATGCCATTAGATCTGATCAGTAAAATTACCGCTTATCGGGTCAAACAAAATTTAGAAAAACCCAACAAAAAGAAATAAACCTAAATTTACTGGTTTTAAAGTCTTTATTTTGTTTCACCTATCCGTAAAACAGAAAGATGAGCAATGAAACCAAACGACTTTCGAGGTTAACCGCCATACTTACCCAACTACAGACCAAAAGGCTGGTTACAGGCACCGAATTGGCCAAAAAATTTTCGGTCAGTTTACGCACCATTTACCGTGATATCAAAGCACTAGAACAGGCCAATATCCCTATCATTACCGAAGACGGGAAAGGCTACACACTGATGCAAGGCTATAGGGTTCCGCCAGTAATGTTTTCCGAAAGCGAAGCCAATGCCTTAATTACTGCCGAACAACTTGTCCTAAAAAACAAAGATTCTTCTTTTGTAAAGGAATATACCGCAGCAATTGCTAAAATCAAATCTGTTTTACAATATGGCACCAAAGACAAGGCCAACTTATTGGCCAACCGTATTGTTTTCAGAAACAATCCAGCAAACGACCAAACCAGTAATTACCTATCAGTTCTACAATTGGCCTTGACCAATTACAAACTCACCAATATCACTTATCGTGCGGCCGAGAAAGATGAGGTAACCACCAGAACTGTTGAGCCTTTTGCCGTCTACAACACACAAGAAAATTGGTTGTTGATCGCTTTTTGTCGCTTAAGGAAAGAGTATAGGGCATTTAGGTTAGATCGGATCCAAAAACTGACGATACTCGACGAGCAGTTTGAGCCACATCAACTTACGTTACAAGAATACTTCGAAATCTGCAAAGCAAAATCTACTGCAGCACCCCTGACATAAGGCTGTCAAAAGCTCATCTACTTTTGTGATTCAACAAAAATCAGAAAATCATGAGCACTCAAAAAATTCAAAAATTTAATGTTATTGGCATTGCGGTAAGGACTAGCAATGAAAACGAACAAGCAGCTACAGATATTCCAGCCCTATGGGAAAAGTTTATGGCTGAAGGAATAGCTGAAAAGATTCCAAACAAAACCGACCATTCGCTTTATTGCATCTATACCGATTATGAAAAAGACCACACCAAACCCTACACAACTATCCTTGGTTGCAAAGTTGAAAATCTGGATATTATCCCAGATGGAATGGTAGGCAAAACTTTCGAAACAGCTACCTACAAGAAATATGTGGCCAAAGGAAATATATTACAAGGTCTGGTTTATAACGAATGGATAAAAATCTGGAATGCAGGTTTACCAAGAACATTTACGACAGATTTTGAAGTTTATGGAGAAAAAGCACAAAACCCTGAAGATGCAGAAGTGGATATTTATATTGCGGTCGGTTAATCAACCGTAGCTTAGATCAAAGCCAATTCTTTGCAAATCCGTTTGATCAGGCCTGGACCTTCATAAATAAAACCTGTATAGAGTTGAACCAATGAAGCTCCGGCCTCGATTTTATCTTTGGCATCTTGTGGAGAATGGATACCTCCTACGCCAATAATCGGGAAAGATCTTTCAGATTTTTCTGCCAGGTAGCGGATCACTTCGGTAGATCTTTGTGTTAAGGGCTTGCCACTTAAGCCACCCATTTCACTTTTCATGCTTTCTTCTGCATAAAGTCCGTTTCTATCTATGGTAGTATTAGTTGCAATTACGCCAGCGATACCTGTTTCTTTAACGATTTCTACAATATCATCTAACTGTTCGTTGGTAAGATCTGGTGCAATTTTAAGCAAGATAGGTCTTGAAATGTTGTTTTTGAGGTTGCGTTGTTGTAAAGTGTTCAACAGTTCTTTTAATGGTTCTTTTTCTTGCAACGCCCTTAAACCTGGGGTATTTGGAGAGCTCACATTGACCACAAAATAATCTACCACATCAAACAAACGATCAAAACATTTGATGTAATCGCTTACGGCATCTTCATTTGGCGTGTTTTTGTTTTTGCCAATGTTACCACCTACAACAATCTGCGGCTCTTTTTCTTTGAGCAAGCGCAAACGCTCGGCCATTACATCAACGCCCTTATTGTTAAAGCCCATGCGGTTGATGATGGCCTCATCATCCTGTAGCCTAAACATTCGAGGTTTATCATTGCCCGGTTGCGGCAATGGGGTAACTGTACCAACTTCGATGAAACCGAAACCCAAATTGCTTAATGCCTCTACGTATTCGCCATTTTTATCAAAACCTGCAGCTAATCCCACTGGGTTTTTAAATTTAATGCCGAAAACTTCTCTTTCTAATCCTTTTAAATGAATATCATAACTCCCTCTTAGAATGGTTTTGCCTAAAGGGAAATAATCATGAAACCATTTAAGACGTTTTACCACAAAGTAATGCACGTTTTCTGGGTCGAACTTAAAAAAGACTGGCTTTATGAGGCGATACATGCCACGAAGATAGGCAAGATATAGAAGATGTAAAAGAGAAAAGGAAAAATGTGTTTAAAAACACTTCTTGCTGCTGTAACACAACCTTTATGTATATAGAAAAATAAGATGGAAAGCGCACCAATAGTTACATTTTCCACCCTATATTTCCTATTTTATGGATTAGTATGCTGCCGTAAATCTTTGTTGCGCATGTTTATTGCTTTCTACCTCATCAACAATGGCAACCGCTAAATCTTGTACGGATAAAATGCTACGACCTTCTTCATTAAACACCGGATTTTCTAAACCCAAACGATAGTTCCCGGTTCTACCAGTTGTGATTCCTGGGTGCATCTCTATGGCTGGACTAAAAAACGACCAATTCAACTCTTTTTCTGCTTTGATGATGTTTAGATAATCTCTTGCTGCAGTTGCCCCAGCTTTGTAATCGGCTGGAAAATCCGGACCATCTACCAATTGGTTTCCATCAATGAACAAACTGCCAGCCCCACCTATTACGATCAATCTATTTACCCCAGCTGCTTTTACTGCTTGTTGGATATCTTTTGATCCTTTCAGAAAATCGTTGTATAGATTTGGATTGGTCCAGCCTGCATTGAATGCACTTACCACCACATCTGCTCCGCTAACTGCAGTAGCCAATGCCTGCACATCATTTACGTCGACCTGTTGAGCTGTTACTTCTGCCTGATCAGCTAAAGTGCTTGTATTCCGGGCAATGGCAATCACTTGGTGACCACGGCTGGTCAATTCTTTTACTAAATTTTGGCCTACAAATCCTGTGGCTCCTATTACTGCTACTTTCATCTTATTTATTTTTATATTGTAATTAATTTTGTTACAGTTAAAGTTAAAAAAAATCTAATTGAACTTCTTACTAAAATCTGCCAAGGTTTGTTTGCTTAGCTGATCAATTAGTACCTGTTCTGTGTCATTATATAAATTATCTAAATGTGTATTGATGTTTTTGCCAACTGGACATTGCGGATTAGGGCTGTTTTTTTGATGCCCCAATAACGAGACCTGTTTTACACTTTTGTAAATAGCACCTAATGTAATATCCTTTGCAGCGCGTGCCAAAGTAGTTCCGCCATTTTTCCCTTCTTTGGTCTGTACAAACTCATGCTTACGTAAACTCATTAGTTCTTTACGTACCATTGCCGGATTGATATTAATGCTACCAGCCAAGTATTCGGAAGACAACAATTCGCCTGCTGCTTTATCCAGCAGCACCAAAATGTGTAAAGCGATGGCAAATCTTCCGTTGTTCATTCTGTAATTTTATTTATTACAGTACAAAGGTAGGTTTATTTTTTTGATTTCCAAATTTATAGCTAGAAAAGAGATGATAGAGGATGGTAAATGGAAGATGGAATATGTAAACTAGGTGTACCATTTTCCATCACACCTCTTACATTTTACCTGCCCCCTTTGTAAATTAAACCTGATTGGAGCGGACACGAAGTAAAGCGGAAAGCAGGGCTGATCTTGCCATTATTGATGGGCCTTAATTTTCAGAAACTTAGACTTGAAAACGGCCTTAAAAAGTCGTATTTTTGCGGCCAAATGATTTCTATAAACGACTTAACCTTCTTAATTGGCTCTAGGGCCTTATACGACGAAGCGAACTGGCACATCAAGCCGGGCGACAGAGTTGGACTTATTGGCGCCAATGGTACCGGAAAGTCTACTTTACTTAAAATAATTGTGGGAGAATATGCACCGTCTTCTGGTAGCATATCGATGGCAAAGGATTTAAAAATTGGTTATTTGAACCAGGATCTGCTTTCTTACGACTCACATCATAGCATTTTGCATGTGGCCATGGAGGCTTTTGAGCGTCAAAACCAATTGCATGATGAAATTGAAGAACTTTTAAAACAAATAGAAACGGATTACAGTGAAGAGGTTTTAAATAAACTGAGCGACAAACAACAAGAGTTTGAAGCTTTAGACGGTTATAACATCGAATACCGTGCAAATGAGATCTTGGCAGGTTTAGGCTTTAGTACCGAAGACCAACACCGTCCGTTGAATACATTTTCTGGGGGTTGGCGTATGCGTGTAATGCTGGCCAAGATCCTGCTGCAAACGCCAGACATCTTGTTACTGGATGAGCCTACCAACCACATGGACTTACCGTCTATTAAATGGTTGGAGAACTATTTAGCTGGTTTTGAGGGGGCGATTGTGATCGTATCACACGATCGGTATTTCTTGGATAAGATTGTACGTAAAACCGTAGAATCGAGAAAAGGCAAACTGACCGTTTATGCGGGTAACTACTCTTTTTACCTAGAAGAGAAAGCTTTACGTGGCGAGATCCAAAAAGGAGAATTTAAAAACCAACAGGCCAAGATCAAACAGGAAGAACGTTTAATTGAACGTTTTAAAGCGAAAGCGAGCAAGGCCAAAATGGCCCAATCGAGGATGAAGGCCTTGGATAAGATGGAGCGTGTGGAAGATGTTGACGATGATAACCCTACGGTAAACTTCAGTTTTAAATTCTCCAAACCTTCAGGCAGACATGTGGTAAGGGTTGAACATGCCAGCAAAAGCTATCCGAATATCGATATTTTAGCAGATGCTGAAGGTTTGATCGAAAAAGGCGATAAAATTGCCTTAATTGGCGCCAACGGTAAAGGTAAATCTACTTTGTTAAGGATGATTGCCGGAACCGAGAAATTTGAAGGTTCTTGCGAAACTGGTCATAATGTTACAACGACTTTCTTTGCACAGCACCAATTGGAATCGTTACACTTGGACAATACCATTCTAGAAGAGCTACAGGCATTTGCGCCAAAACATACGGATACAGAACTGCGCTCTATTTTAGGCTGCTTCTTGTTTACAGGTGATGATGTATTTAAAAAGATCAAGGTATTATCAGGAGGAGAAAAATCGAGGGTGGCCTTGGCCAAATCATTAACTACTGATTCGAACTTCTTGATCCTGGATGAGCCTACCAACCACTTGGATATCCAGTCAGTTAACATCTTGATCCAGGCATTACAGCAATATGAAGGTACATTTATCTCCGTATCTCACGACAGGTATTTCTTAGACAATGTAGCTAACAAAATCTGGTTCATTGAAGAAGAAAAAATTAAGGAATATCCTGGAACGTATGCTGAATACGAAGAATGGAATAGCAAAAGGGTAATTCCTACCCCTAAACCAATCCCTGTTAAACCAACTACTGAGGAAAAGAAAAAAGTGGCTGAGCCAGCTCCTGCAAACATCCAACAACAGCTTAAAAAACTGAACGAAAAACTGAAAAGGACTGAGGAAGAGATTGCAGCTTTTGAGCTAAGTGTTAAAGAAGTGGAAGCAGAATTGGCTAAAGAGGAAGTATTTTCTAATCAGCATAAATTAGACGAGACCAATAAAAGATATTTGGCAGAAAAGGCATTGTTAGACCATGCTCAAAAGGTTTGGGAAGACCTAGCTAGTGAAATTATGGAGTTAGAGGCTTAGTATGAAAAAAGGGTTGATATTTTTTATTTTAACGTGTTATTATTTAAGCGTAGGTGCACAAAACCCAGTTTTGGTGTACGATAATAAGATCTATCAACCCAATATCAAAACAGTAGAGTGTTACAATTCTAAAAAGGAACAGTCTTTTCCGATTATTGCCCTGCGTAGTGGAGAAACGATCACCTTTGCTTTTGATGACCTTAATGGTGGGAATAAAAACTACAGTTATACGGTTGAACATTGTAGCAACGACTGGAAGCCTACCCGAATTAATCCTTTAGATTATCTGGATGGCATGAAAGAAGATATTATCTTCAACTATCGCTATTCTTTTAATACCCTACAGAAGTTTACCCATTATCAGCTCACTTTACCTAACGACCAGATCAAACCTAAGATCAGTGGCAATTATTTGTTGAAGGTGTATGAGAACAATAATCCTCAAAAGATTGTGGTTACCCAACGTTTTTATGTAGTTGACAATGTAATGAATGTTGGTGCCGAGGTGGTACCGAGCAGTCAGGTTCAATTTCGTTTGAGCAAACAGAAGGTAAATTTCACGATCTTCCATCAGGCTCCTATTCAAAACCCCTATCAGGATATCAAAGCAGTAGTGATGCAAAACGGCATTCCTCAAACTGCGATTGTAAATACCAAACCTACTTTTGTACGTCAAGGCTCACTAGTCTATAACGAATTGAATGCCAATGAATTTTGGGGCGGTTACGAGTTTAGAAAGTTTGACATGCGTAGTTTCCGTTATAAGGCAGAGCACGTACAGGATTTTTATAAGGATAGCACTTTAAATGTGATCCTTTTTACCGACCAGCCCAACAGTTCTACCAAATATGCCAATCAGTTTGATGAAAACGGAAATTTCTTTATCAGAAACCAAGATGGCAGAGACAATATAACGGATAGTGATTACGCCAATGTACTGTTTTCTTTAAATGCCAATCCTCCTACCCCAAAAGGGAATGCTTACGTTTTAGGCAGATTTAACAACTACACCTTAAATGACGAAAGCAAAATGGGTTATGAGCCATCAAGAAAACGTTTTTATACCAACATTAAACTGAAACAAGGTCTATACGATTTTAAATATGTTTGGGTTGACGAGAATGGTAAGTTTGATGATACGGTTTTTGAAGGTTCGTTTTTTGAGACCGAAAACAGCTATCAGATCTTAGTGTATTACCGTAAACCTGGTGGCAGATGGGATGAATTGGTTGGTTTTAGCAATATCAATAACATTAAGAAATAGTTGGTTTAATTGTTCATTGGTGTCATTGGTTCAATCGTTCATTAGTTCATTGGTAAAGTAGTCCATTTTCCTTCTTACCTCTTCCATTAATATCCATTGGTTCATTGTCTTCGACAGGCTCAGACTGACATTATTTATTGGTTCATTGTCTTCGACAGGCTCAGACTGACATTATTTATTGGTTCAATAGAAAATACAGACATAAAAAAAGAGGCCGCTAATAATTAACGACCTCTTTTTTCATAATGATTGCTTATTGTTTATTATAACCTGGATTTTGGGTCAAATTAGGGTTCAACTCAATTTCTTTAGCAGGTACTGGATAAAGTTGAGCATAGCTTTTCCATTTTGCACCTTTTAAAGCACCTAGAACAGCATCAGCACGTCCGGTACGTACCAAGTCAATCCAACGATGTCCATCGGTGAAGAATTCGAATCTACGTTCCTTTTCTACCGCTAACAATACATCTGTTTTACCTAAAGTTCTAGGCAATGTATTAAGGCCAGCTCTAACACGAATTGCATTTACATCGTCCATTGCTTCTTCTGTTCTGCCCAATTGTGCTAATGCTTCTGCTCTGATCAGATACATTTCTGTTAAACGAATGTAAACCTGATCCTCAGCCAGCGCAGTATTAGTTGGCGCAGCTTTCAATTTATACTTGAATGGATAATGAGTTGTAATTCCACCAGCGGTCCATGTACCGATCCAATTCTCTTTTCTTTTATCATTCGCTTCGAATGCATTATAAAGATCATCAGTGATGTTATGGGTAGTACGTAATACTGGCAAATAAATTGTAGCCAAGTAGGTATAATTTACACGAGTTTTTGCAGAACCATCACTACTAATTGCTAAAATGGTTTCTTTGCTCGCACGTTGATAAACTTTACTCACATCAGTTTCTAGCGCTAGTGTTCCTTTTAACGGACCACTGATCAATTCAGTAGCTGAATTTGCAGCTTTATCCCACTGCTTGTCGTATAAATAAGTACGTGCTAAAAGTGCAGTTGTACTTTTCTCATTTACATAAGCACTTGACTTATTGATTCCTTTAAGTTCAGCTTTTGCTTCAACCAAATCAGTAATGATCTGCTTGTATACTTGCGCTGCAGGAGTTCTTGGCAAAGAAGTTGTTTTTTTAACATCAGTTTCTAATACCAAAGGTACATCTCCATAAATACTTACCAAGTTCAAGTGGGCCAATCCTCTAAAAAACTTCGCCGTTCCCAAAGCTTCTGCCATAACAGGTGCAGAAATTGTTTTAGCTTTAGCAAGTGCCTCAATCATTAAGTTAGATTGATAGATTGTTTTATACGGGGCTGTCCACATCCCTCTATTTGTGGCATTGGCATCTTGGATATTGTTCTCTGTAAACTGATCATTCGCCGTAGTATAATAGGTGATCTCATCCGCACTAAAACCAGGATATTGATGACTGTCTGTATCATAATATCCACTACCCGTGATAAAGTTGTAACTGTGCAAACCAGCAATGTTAGACCTTACCAAGTCATCATTGTCATAAGCTGTAGCCGAATTAAAAGCATTAATTGGCGGATCAATTTCTACAAACTTTTTACATGAAGCAACCGTCATCAAAGATAATCCGGCTGAGAAACATGCTATTTTAAAATATTTAGATTTCATATTCTTAAAAATTAAATTAGATATATTAAATTATAATGAAACTCCGATACCGAAAGTAAACGTACGCATTGGTGGTGTAGTAGTACCTGGGGTTTCTGGATCATAACCTTTGTAGTTTGTAATGGTCCAAAGGTTTTGTCCCAAAGCATATACCCTAACATTGCTCAATTTCATCTTATTGCTTATTGAAGTAGGCAAAGTATAAGACAACGAAACGTTTTTCAACCTAATATAAGATGCATCAGTAATACCAGCATCAGATAATCTATATCTGCTATAAGCCTGGTTAAATGCACCACTGTTTACACTCGATAATCTTGGTTTAGTTGCGATATCACCTGGTTGACGCCAGATACCATCAAGCAAGAAGTCTGGTAAGTTGAACAAAATACCTGGCTGACTTGCATTTGAACCATTGATATAGCCATTGGCATATGGTCTTTTGGTAAATTGGAAGAATACATCCAATTCAAAACCTTTGTAGCTAAATGTATTGCCTAAACCGCCATAAAATCTTGCATCAGAGTCGCCATAGCTTCTGTAGTCACCTACAGCAGCAAACACGCCATTTCCATCTAAATCTTTCACAATTGGTGTACCTGTTGCTGGGTCAATTCCAACAAATTCGTAACGACGGTACACATTGATTGATTTACCAATTTCGTAGGTGTTAGAATAGGTACTTTTTGATAGTTCAGGGAATTTCAATAATTTATTTCTAAAGGTAGTGATGTTAAAACTGGTACGCCATTTGAAATCTTTACCATTGATGTTGGTTGTTGTAGTTTCGAACTCAAAACCTCTGTTTTGGATTTTGGCATCTAAATTGGCTACATAGCTTGTCCAACCTGTTTGTCCAGCAATAGGATAACTTACCAATTGATTACCTGAAATATTATTGAAGAATGCCGTAGTAGTTGTAATTCTGTTGTTAAAGAAATTCAACTCTGCTGCAACCTCAAATTTCCTGTTCGTTTCCCAACCAAAGTTTGGATTTCCTAATCTGTTGGCATACAAACCTGAGTTGTAATTATATTGCTCAGATGTTGCAGCAAAAGTTTCCATAAACTGATAGTTACCTACACCATCGTTACCTGTAAGACCGTAACTTGATCTTAATTTAGCTAAGGATACAAATTTGAAATTGTCTCTGATAAAGTTTTCATTGGAAGCAATCCACGCACCGCCGATAGCCCAGAAGTTACCAAATTGTTTTGAAGGTCCGAACCTAGAAGAACCATCTCTCCTAAATGTACCATTCAATACATATTTGTTATCAAAATCATAAGTTAATCTACCAAAAACAGAATTGAATTTATATTGGCTATAAGATGTACTATATGAAGGAATGGTACCTGCAGCTGCTAAAGCACCCATTAACAACTCTGAAGAGAAGTTTCTACCTTGTATTACTTGTCCACCCGCAACTGTTTCTTGGAAAGTTCCACCCAACAAGGCAGTTAATTTACCTTTACCAATTTTTGTGTTGTAGTTAAGCTGAGGCTCGATATTGTAAGTATGTTGGTAATCGTTTCCAAAAGTAGCAAAGTTTTTATAATCCAAGTTTGAGTTAGGATTTAAATAACCTGCTCTGTATTTCTCTACACCACGGTAATCCAAACGTGTGAAACTTGCATCTAGTTTTACCTGTAGGTTAGGCAATATTCTATAACCCAATGTTGCAGCTCCAATAAAGTTGAAGTTAGACAATTCGGTATCACTATATGTAAATTTCAAAGGACTTTGTGCGTTACTTGCGGTACCATAGAAATAAGGTAAACCAGTAGTCTCATTTACCAATGGCATATTTGGTGCAATCCAAGAAAAATCAAAACCACCTGTACCAATAGATATCATTTTGGTAGAACTATAGTTAATGGTAGAGTTTAACGTGAATTTATTGTTGCTTGAAGTGTGGTTGATGTTTAACCTTGCAGATCCTCTACGTTGATTGTTTTTCCCCATCAAAACTCCATTGTCATCTCTATAACCTACACCGAAAATAAATTGTGTATTTTGGTTACCACCTTGTATGCTGAATTGTGCATCAGTTACATCAGCGGTCTTTCCAAATATCAAATCTTGCATATCGGTATAACGTTGGTCACCCCACAAAAGCACATCATAAGCGTTGGCCTGTGTCATTGTAACTCCATCAGCAGCAAAGGCATCTTTACGCATTTGAATGTATTCTTGTGTATTCAACAAGTTCAATTTGTTAACTGCATTTTGGTAACCTTTGTAAAAATCGACGTTTATTTTAGTTGAACCACCTTTACCTTTTTTAGTGGTGATCAATACAACACCATTTGCACCTCTAGATCCATAAATAGCAGTTGCATCGGCATCTTTTAGTACTTCCATACTTTCAATGTCGGCACTGTTAACGTTCATGAACGGACTATGTGGACCTGTAGCACCTCCGTAGGCACTGTTGTTGATCCCTGTTGAAGGCATAGGCACACCATCAATGATATATAATGGTCTTGATGAAGATGCAATTGTATTTGTACCCCTGATGGATACGTTAACATTGGCACCAAGGTCACCACTGGCAGTTGTCATATACACACCCGCAACCCTACCTTGCATACCCAATACCGGATTACTGATTGGCTGTTGTACCAAGGCTTCACCACTTACTTTACCAACAGAACCTGTGTTCTTTAACCTGGTTGTAGTTCCGTAACCTACCACAATTACCTCATTCAGTTTGTTATCTGCAGCAAGTCTTACTTTAAGGTCGGAAATAGTTTTATTAAAAGTAAGATCTTGTTTGGCATAACCAACCATCGTAAAACTTAAGGTAATTGGAAAATCACTTACGTTGATTGAAAATTCACCTTTATCTCCAGATGTAATTGTTTGTTTGGTTTTGGTGTTATAAATGTTAACACCTGGCATTGGTAGATTATCATCATCTACTACAACACCTGATACCTTGCCTCCATTTTGAGCAAATGAATGAAAAGGTAAGAAACTGAATAAGAAAATAAATATAAATGCAGCAATAGGTTTAAGCCTATTATATTTATTTAATGCACATATTTTTTCTTCCAAAAATAGCTGTTTTTGCATAATTTATTAATTACTTAAAATGATTTAATGAATTGTTTAAGTGGGTAATGCCAAGACATAGCAAGCTCCGTATCGATGTTTTAAACATCACATAAAGCTGTATAGATAAAAGGCATAGTAAACCCAGTACCAATGCTCTAAGCACCGTACTTATAGCTGTTCAAGCTACGGCGGAATTGTCATTTGTGGTTTTGTTTTGGTTAAGTTAATGTTTGGCGTAAATGTTCGAAATCCAAAGAAATCGGCATCTCCCAAATATATAGTTATAAGAATTAACTAAAAAATAATTAATGTAATAATTTAGGTATACAATTTAATCATGAAGAAAAAATGAATTTCTAGGATTATTATTTGCTTAACTCGTAATTAAACATAATTTAACTTGGCATTTTGACATTTTTTATCATAAATTTTTAAAATATCAAAAACAACAAGGTATTTTAAGAATAGTTAGCCTATCAAAATTGTATATTATCATAAAAAATCTAATCAATAGGGTTTAACAGACACCTAAAACGATTTTCTTAGAATTTATTTTAAAGAATTGACAAAAAAGACTATAAAAAAGATAGAAAATATAAAATTTCTTTATTTGTCAGACCGACAGATTTCCAAAACAGTTTAACAGCAAATTTCTCTCTAATTTTGGAATTTAGCTTTTGAGGATTCTATTCACATGTAGCGACTTAATTCAATCTATTTTCAATACCCAAACAGCAACACTACCTGCATTACAGAAGAATTCACCACAACCATTTTCATCAATTGCTACTTCTTCTTTGCGTTTGCCCAATACGTCGATAAAGATCTTGCCCGCAAATTTCTTGTCAATTTCCATTTCCTTAAAACCTTCATCTCCATTGCTCATCAATACGGCAATTCCAGAATTTGGATGTTCATCATCTCCAGCTCTTGTCCAACCAATGCAATTTTGATGGTCTAGATAATCAATTTGTTCGCCATAGGCCAAATTCTGCCTTACATTTAGCAGCTGTGGCAACTCCTGAACAGGCGCTAATTCTATTGTTTTGCCATCGTCTTCATAACTTGCGCCATAAACATCAGGATAGAAGACACAAGGTATTCCTTGCACACGCAATAAGACCAAGGCATAAGCCAATGGCCTGAACCAGTAATCTATAAATGATTCTAAGGCCTGTAAAGGTTGAGAATCATGGTTGTCTACAAAAGTAATGGCCAGCAAAGGATTACGATGGGCCAATGTATTGTCTAAGATGGTGTTAAAGTTATAATCCTTACCTCCTATCGATGCCAAATAAAGATTGTGGTGCAATAACGAATCGAAAAGTTGGGTTCGTCCACCAGTTATTTCAATGTAATGCTCCAGCTCTTCAACACTTTCAATATTCCAATTTTCTGAGATGATGAAAAAGTCTTTGTTACAGGCCTTCTTCATCTCATCTATCCATTCGGTGATAAAACCAGGCGAGATGTGTTTTACCGCATCTAACCTAAAACCATTGACATTGGTAGTATCATAATACCATTTGCCCCATTTCTTCAGTTCTTCTCTAACAGCTTGGTTTCTAAAATCGATATCGTCAAACATCAGGTAATCGTAATTGCCCAACTCTTCAGAAGGCACTTCTTCCCATCCTTCTCCATGCCAGTTTTGTATGGCATAAATGGCCGATTCTTTAAGGTCTTCGGCCCAATCTACCCCGCTAAAACAGGTATGGTCCCAAATAAAATCAGAATATTTTCCCTGTCGACCCGGAAAGGTAAACTTGGTCCATGCTTCAATTTCAAATTCATCAGATATAAATTCATTCCTGTCTTCCTTATTCACTTTTCTTACAGGCACCTTTTCAAGCTCGTCTGCGCCCGCTTTATGGTTAAAGATGGTATCGGCCAAAACATTGATATGTTGTTGCTGTAGGGCCTTAATTGCCGCTAGGTATTCGGCTTTTGTACCATATCGTGTTGGAATGCTATTTTTCTGATCAAACTCACCCAAATCAAAGAGGTCATAGGTATCATAGCCTATTGAGTTTTTGCCATTGGTGGCTTTATAGGCTGGCGGAAACCAAACTGCCGTAAATCCCATTTTGGCAAGGTTAGCGGCTTCGTTTTTTGCCTTGGTCCATAAATTGTCCTTTTCGTTGTAATACCAATGAAAATATTGGATGAGCGTTTGATTCTGCATAGCTAAAATTCGACTTTCATACACTAAAACGTAAAAATCTGGTTTATGTTTGATGTATCATAAGATAGGCTAAAACCATGCTTTATCAAATTAAAGCATCGGAAACCTATGTATTTTGCTTAATTTCGCAGCATTATGAGTATAAAAGTTAAAAATCCGAAGGATTCTTTCACGATAATGAACGAATTGGTATTGCCAAATGATACCAATACTTTAAACAATTTAATGGGTGGTAGGTTATTGCATTGGATGGATATCGCAGCTGCCATATCAGCGCAAAAACATTGCAATAGAATTGTGGTGACTGCATCTGTAGATAATGTTTCTTTTAAACAGGCTATTAAATTAGGAGATGTAATTACCATCGAGGCCAAGGTTACACGTTCTTTTAATACTTCTGTAGAAGTCCGTTTGGATGTTTGGGCAGAGAACATCCCTTCTGGAACCAGAGCCAAATCTAACGAAGCTTATTATACTTTTGTGGCCGTTGACCAAAGCGGCAGGACCATTCCTGTTCCAGAACTTAAACCAGAAACGGCAGAAGAAACAGAATTGTTCAATGGGGCTTTGCGTCGCAGACAATTGCGATTGATCTTAGGTGGAAAAATGGAACCTAATGACGCAAGTGAACTAAAGGCTTTATTTTTTAAAGATTAATAGCGACCTTATGGTTGCCTAAAAATCAATTATGACAACCTATACCGTACTTATTATCTTAAGTGGGCTAGTGATCTTCTCCTACTTGTTTGATCTTGTTGCCACCAAAACCAAGTTGCCTTCGGTTTTGTTGTTATTGTTATTGGGCATTGGTCTGCGTTTGTTGGTCGACAACCTCAATCTCCATACCTTTAATTTTTTGCGCATCTTACCTGCTTTAGGAACAGTGGGCCTGATCTTGATTGTTTTTGAGGGTTCGTTAGACCTTAAATATGATAAGGCCAAGAACAAGGTGATCAAAGGGGCTTTTTCTGCTGCAATAGTGATTCTGCTATTGACAGTTTCTGTCATTACTTTTATCATCTATCAGACCACTGGCAAAGATCTTTATCTCTGTTTTGTAAATGCGATCCCATTTAGTGTGATCAGTTCTGCAATTGCGATCCCTTCTGTAGCCGGACTACAAAAAAGCAGTAAAGAGTTTATCATTTACGAAAGTTCTTTTTCTGATATTTTAGGGATCATCTTATTCAACTTCGCCATCTCCAACCCTCATATTTCGGCAAGTTCTTTTGCAAGTTTAGGTTTAACTACACTATTGATATTGATCGTTTCTGTGATTTCGTGCATCTTTTTGCTGTATATCATGGGCAAGATCTCTCATCATATCAAGTTCTTTTTGATCATTTCAATTTTGATCATGGTATATGCCATTGGACAATCTTACCACTTGTCTTCGCTAATTTTAATTTTGGCATTTGGTTTATTCCTGAACAATGCAGACACCATCAAATACGCATGGTTTAGGACAATTTTTCTCTATAAAAATCTGGCCAACGATCTTTCGCAACTGCACCAATTGTCTGCCGAAAGTGCGTTTATCATCCGTACATTTTTCTTTGTGATCTTTGGTTTTACCATGAACATTTACGAGTTGAATGATCAAAATGTATTGATCAATGGTTTCTTGATCTTATTGAGCATTTACATCATCCGCTTTGCCTATTTATTGATCTTTAAAAAGCAACATGTTTTACCTGAAGGTTTCGTTACACCTCGCGGCTTGATCAGCATTTTACTATATTACAATTTGCCAGCGCATATGAAACTGCCCGAAATAGGCACAGCCTTTTTGTTTATGGTGGTATTGGGATCTAGCCTGGTGATGAGCATTGGGCTAATGACCTCTAAAAAGGGAAAATTGCAAGAAAGTACAACCGAGTTATGATAGGCCTTAAAAAGGTTCAACACGGATCAAATTGATATAAGGCATTAATTTTTTGTAGTTCTGGAGATATTTCTCTTCGTTACCTTCTATACTTAAGGTTAGTTTTCTATTTGCAGTTTCTACAACGACACCTGTAATTGCACCTAATACGGCTCCAGATGCAGTTAATACCGTGGTTAGTTTTAACATTTCTTCAGCAGATTCGCCCTGTTCATCCAAAGACCATATTCCTGCTCCTATGCCCAAACCTATTATGGCACCAGTACCCGTTGCCTCGCCTATGGTAAGCCCTCTCCTTCTCACCTTTAGCTTAACAATTTCTGCTGCCCTAAAGATCAGGTAATTGCCTTTATAGTCTGCTATGGCTATACCTTCTGGAGACACCTTTTGTAGTTTACCCCTAACATTTTGGTATTTTTTGGATATGACCTTGATTTCAAAATCTCTATCCTGAGCCTTTAGCAGCACAGCAGAAAAGAGAAATAAAATGACCAATATTAAAGATTTCATCTTAGCTGCCCATTTCCAAGATCTTATCAAATTCTGTCGCCCTTAAAGGCATAACAGACAAACGACCTTGTCTAACCAAAGAAATGTCTTTTAGGCTTTCTTCTGCTTTGATCTGCTCTAAGGTAACAGGTTTTGCCAAAGCTTGAACTGGCGCCAAATCTACCACCACCCAGTTAGGATCACTGGTTGTTGGATCTTGATACGATTCTTTAACTACTTTGGCAATGCCAACCACATTTTTGCCTTCGTTACTGTGGTAAAACAAAACCAAATCTCCCTCTTTCATGTCTCTGAGGTTATTACGGGCCTGATAGTTGCGAACGCCATCCCAAAAGGTACGCCCATCTTTATTAAATTTTTCCCAACTGTATTTAAAAGGTTCTGATTTGACCAACCAATAATTCATATCTCTGTATTTAAAGCGTTTTAAGGCTAATTTTAAGTTTTGCAAAGGTAATTAGAATGAAACAATAAAAGCCACATCAATCTATTTATAAGTAAAGACCATAAGTACCAAAGGTAACCCAATAGCTATTTGTTCATTTTGCCATCTAAATTCCAAAACTAATAAATCTCGGTGGATTAGAAAATACATTACAAAGCGCAAAGAGTGGCAAATTTCCTTCACTTATTGTTAGGTTACAATTGTACAACATTTCTGGTCTTAGTGCCAGATTGTGCCTATAACATTGACACCTATATTCAACACACTCAACAAGTACATCAGTTATAAATAGCTATAAATTTATTAGCTTTATATCTTCTAATAATTTATCTAAATGCTGTGGATACAGCATATTTATCTACCTCCTAAAAAATAAAATGAAATTCATTATCAACACTTTACTGATCATTGTATTTACGATAACCAGTTTAAATTGTATTGCCCAAAAACAGGGAACATTCAAACCCAAAGAGGTTTACAGATCAAAGGATTTAATTGTAACCCAAATTGCAGCAAATGCATTTGAACACACTTCATTTTTACAAACCAACGATTTCGGAAATGTTCCTTGTAATGGCCTAGTTGTAAGAAATAGCAATGAAACCATTGTTTTCGATACACCAACCAACGATAAAAGTGCTGAAGAATTGATCAAATGGATAAAGGAAAAGCTACATTGCAAAATCAACGCAATTATCCCAACCCATTTCCATGATGATTGTTTAGGAGGACTCAAAGCATTTCATGACCATGATATTCCTTCTTATGCCTATTTCAAAACCATTGAACTTGCAAAAGCAAACAACTTTATGGTTCCAAAAAATGGTTTTAGGGATTCTATAATTTTAAAAGTAGGCAATGAAAAAATCAGTGCAAAGTTTTTTGGGGAAGGGCATACAAAAGATAATGTAGTTGGCTATTTCCCGAGTGAAAACATCATGTTTGGGGGTTGTTTGATCAAAGAATTGGATGCAACCAAGGGTTATTTAGGTGATGCTAATGTTTCTGCTTGGTCAAGTACGGTTGACAAGGTTAAAAAGGAATATCCAAATGTAAAAATTATCGTTCCAGGACATGGAGCACGTGGAAACAAAAAATTACTTGATTACACGATCAATTTATTCAAGATCAAATAGCACACTTCATATCTATATAGATAAAGGAATAGTCATTGTACTATTCCTTTATCAAATCAATTTATTTAGACGAATGTCACCACATTCATTTATTCATATTTTAATGCATTAACCGGGTTTGCCCTAACTGCATTTAGGCTTTGCAAACTTACTGTTATGATGGTGATCATGATTGTTCCAATATTAACAATCAAAAAGGGCAAAATTGGCATATCGATACGGTACACAAATTCTTCGAACCATTTATTCATGTAGATGTAAGCAAAAACATCTCCTAGGATATTGGCAATGATGACCAATTTAACCAGATCTGCATTTAACAACTGTAGGATCGAAGCAGTTGAAGCACCCAATATTTTTCTAATGGCAATTTCCTTGATACGGATTTTGGCAGTATATGCAGCCAAAGTGAACAAGCCCAAAATTGAGACCAACAAAGTAATGGTGCTGAACGAGAACATCACCCTTGCCATCCGTTCGTAAGCAGCATTAAGTGCCGCAAATTTTTCATCAGCGAAACTATAAGAAGGGTCTACTGCTGGCTCAATCTCTTTCCAAACCTTTTTTACCTGCGCTATGGTTTCGGCAATATTTTCATTACTCAGGCTGATCAATGCAACTCTTCGCCAATGCCACTGATAATCTGAGGCCAAGTATACTGTAGGTTTAATCGATTTATCAAAACCTTCATTTTGGATATCCTTCACCACACCAATTACATTAAAACGCTGTAGTTCATCATCATCATTTTTAAAGGTAATTGCTTCTCCAACACCCTGTTTTAGCCCCATGGTCTTTAAGGCAGTTTCGTTAATGATCACATTATTTAAGGTATCTGTAGCTATAAATCTTTCAGAGAAGTCTCTTCCCTTTAAAATATTTGCTTTTAAGATATTTAGATAATTCAGGTCATTGTACCTGGCAATGAGTTGTGTTGTTTTTCCTTGATAAGAAAAATCCTTCTTCCATCCTCCCTCACCCACTATTCCATCGGTTGATCGAGACACCTGCATTACACCTTTGATATTTTCAAGCCTTTGTTTGATGGATGAAAATTGCTCTGGATTAAGTTTTCGATGTCCATAATCATTGATGCTCAACACCATGATTTGATCAGCTTGCATCCCCAGATCTTTGTTTTTCATGAAATTAAGCTGGTTGTTCATGATCAAAAAACTGATCACCAATACGCCAGCGATGGTAAACTGTAGGATCATTAAACCTTTACGCAAGGTAACTGTACCCAAATTACCCGAGAAATTACCTTTTAAAACTTTTGCCGGCATAAAACCTGATAAAAACAATGCTGGATATAATCCTGCCAAAACCACGATTGACAGCACAATACCTAACGATTGGAGCAAAAGCACTTTTAATTGTTCATTCGTAAATAAGGTAAGCTCTGTGGCTAACATGGTATTAACTGTGGGCAAAAGCAATTCAACTGACACTAAGGCTATAAAAAATGCCAATAGGCATTGCATTGCTGTTTCTGCCAGAAATTGTTTGGCAAGGGTAAACCTAAATGCCCCCAATACCTTTTTAACACCCACTTCTTTAGCCCTGCCAGTTGCTTGTACAATGGCCAAATTGGTAAAGTTAACACAGGAAATAATGATCAGAAATGTAGCCAATGCCACCAGGACATAAATGCTTTTCTGCTTTGGATTTGGAGAGAAAAACGAATTCAGGTTAAGGTCTTGAACAGGCTCTATAATGATTGTTTGATTGGTAATTCCATCGTTTTTGCTTAAGATCTCTTTGGCCTTGGCAACGGTTAACTTAAAATTGGGATCACTATTGTTAATGGCTCTCTTTGCTTGTTCCTTTAGGTATTCGTCATTAATTTTTTGAGTGAAGGCAGCAATAGCTGTATTGTCATGTAATTTGAGTATTACACTATAACTCACATCCATTTCTTCATCACCATAAGTCTTAAAGTCTATTGCACTGATCATAGACATCTTAAAATAAGACCTATATTTTTGGTCATCCCATACGGCTTTAACAATCAAATCTTCATCTTTAAAGTTTGCACCCCCTTTTCTGGTCAAGGTTTTGTTCACAGGATTGATATCTCCGAAGATTTCTTTGGCTTTGGTAAGGCTGATGGCCACAGCTTTTGGCGTTGTAAAAATATCTTCCATCTTACCATATAGGGCTTTGATCGGATAAGTTTTAAAGAACAGGCTATCGGCACCTGCCATATTGAAATTTGGTTGAAAGGTCTGATGGTTATAAATATAATCTATTGATCTAGGCGTTCCACCCCAATTTCCCCTAGTTACAAGTTCGACCTGCGGAAAACGTTCTCTGATCATTTTTACAAAATGACCATCAATTAAAGGCTCTTTGATTTCTGCACCATTTTTTGTGCGGGATATACCCACCTGATAGGTTTGTTTTAAAGCTGGATCCCATTTGTCGTATCCTGTTTCTTTATTGATGTAAAGCAGGATGATAATGAAACCCGTTAATCCAGCAGCCAATCCAAAAATATTGATGGCACTATAAGCTTTGTTTTTCCAAAGGTTTCTCCAAGCGATTTTTAAGTTTAATCTGAACATCTTTTTAAGTTTTAAGTGGCAAGTTTTAAGTTATAAGTGTTAACACTTACAACTTAAAACGTATAACTTGTTCTCTCTTTTATTCATATTTCAAGGCATCTACCGGGTTATTTACCGCAGCTTTTCTGGCTTGTAGGCTCACTGTAAACAAAGCGATCACTACAGAGGTTAATGTGGCAATCACAAATGGCCATATGGGCATATCAATGCGGTAAGCGAAGCCTGACAACCAGTTTTTAGTTAGAATGTAGGCAATAGGCCAGCTGATCAGATTGGCCGCAACCACCAAGATCAGAAAAGAGCGGTTCAACATGTTGATGATCTGAAAATCTGAAGCCCCCAAGATCTTGCGGATGGCAATTTCCTTTGTTCTACGTTTGGCCATAAAAGTAGATAAGGCGAATAAACCAAATAATGATAATACGACCGAAATAATGCTAAACAAAACGACCAGCTGCATCAATCTATTGGTAGATTTAAGTTTCTCTTTAAATGCATCTTCTACCGCTATATATGTCATTGGAAAGTCTAGATATAGCTTTTTCCATTCTGCTTCAATTGATTTAACTGCAGATTGATAGTTTTCGCTATCAAAGCGTACCAAAAGGTTATTTGTATTTGTAGTCCCACCTAATTGGGTTACTTTATAAACAGTAGGCAGAACGGCCTTATCAAAACCTTCATTATGGTAATCTTTAATTACCCCTACCACCTGGAAAGTAAATTTATTTTTACCATTTGGTACATCGTATTGTTTACCAACCATATCTTTTCCCAACAGTTTGGCCGCAGTTTCATTTAACACCACACTGTTAATGGTATCTTGTTTATATTCTGGTGCAAAAATGCGTCCACTTACCACCTGTACACCCAATGCAGGCAAGGCATCCATGGTTACGGTAACTGTATTCAACTGAAAATCTTGATTTTTATACCTGATCTCTTCAGGTATATTAAATGCATTGCCCATTACCTGACTAGTTGTAGCCACATATTTTACCCCAGGAATACGTTTGATTCGCTCGGCAAATGCATCTTCGTAATTGGTGGCAATGTTGATGAGTTTGTCTCTGTTAAATCCAAGGTCTTTATTGGCTACATAATCGGTTTGCTTGTAGATTACCCCTATGCCAATTATAAAAGTTACGGCAATGATAAATTGAATTACCACCAATCCATTTCTTAGGGCCACGCCACTAAATCCACTTTCGTAATTGCCCTTAAGCACTTTAACAGGGTTATATTTCGACAAGATCCAAGCTGGGTAAAAACCAGCCAAAAGTGTGATCATTACAAATACACCGAGCAATTGCAAGACTATACTACCCAATTGTTTGCTATGCCAAAAACTCAACTGCACATCGAATTGATTGCCAAATGCAGGCAATAAAACTTCAACTAAGATGGCACTGATAAATAGGGCAACTAAACTCTGAATAGCAGACTCCAATAAAAATTGGATTACCAGTTGTTTTTTATAGGCCCCTAATACTTTTTTAACCCCCACTTCTTTGGCTCTTTGTACAGATTGAGCCGTAGCTAGGTTTACAAAATTGATGATCGACACCAAGAGCAAGAAAACAGAAAGTGCAATAATAGGCTTGATCTTGGTTAACCAATTGACACCCAATGCAGGTTTTGCATGTATCTCTTGAAGAGGAACTGCTTTTAACCCAGGTGTTTTTCCATTTTTATAAAAATCGTTAAAGGATATTTTCCTTTGAACAAATGAAGCCTTTTTAAAATCTATATATACTTTTTGTAGGGTTTGATTAATTGCTGTAGTGTCTAATCTTTCATTGGCCAAAGCATAAAACTGACAATAGTTTGAACTACTTACTTCTTCAGGATCCTTTTCTCTATTCCCACTATGGGTTATGGCACTAAAAACTACACTTTCTGCAGTTGGCGGATCTGCCACCACACCGGTAATGGTCATGATCGTTCCTTTACCACCTCGCCATGTTACAATTTTAACCTGTTTACCCAATACCTTGTCTGTTCCAAAAAGCTGCATGGCCAAGCTCTGTTTAAGCACAATCGTATTAGGGGCATTAATTGCAGTTAAACGGTCTCCTTGTATAAATTGGTAGGGAAATACCTTAAAGAACAAGGAATCTGCATCTTTAATGTTCTGTACCATTATGGGATCTGCATTGGCCACTTTTATAGCCCACCCAGTCAGCCAGCTCTTATCGATCTTAGTTACATATTTAAATTGAGGAACTTTTTCTTTTACCAGGTTTGCAATTCTCGAATCGCCATTGTCTTGCCAAGCTTGTTTGTTATCTGGCGTAAAAAAATCATGCCTTTCTCTAAGCTCATAGACCTTATCCAGATCTGAATTCCATCGGTCGTAATTGCCCTCATGGTTGATAAACAAAAGTAACAGTACAAAAGCGGTTAGTCCAATGGCCAAGCCACCAATGTTAATTGCAGCATAAACCTTATTCTTGAATAGGTTGCGTAATGCGATTTTTAGATTTAACTTAAACATTTTTTAAAGATTAATTGAATAATACTATGCTTTAAGGGATAATCTATTACGGTATAGGGGGAAAGGTTAGTCTCAGACTTTTATATCTTCTTTAATTACTCCATCTTCTATCGTTAGGATACGGTTACCATATTGCGCATTTTTCTCAGAGTGCGTAACTTGAAGAATAGTTATATTTTCTTCCTCATTTAATTTTTTAAACAGCTCCATGATCTGCTCTGCCTGTACCGATTGTAGGTTTCCGGTAGGCTCATCTGCCAAGATAATAGAAGGTTGCGCCACCAAGGCTCTTGCAATGCCTACCAATTGTTGTTGACCACCAGAAAGCTGGTTCGGAAATAGGTCTTTCTTGGCTACGATGTTAAAACGGTCTAAGATATCAGCGATACGGCTCTTGCGTTCAGAACTCGGTATTTTTTTGTACAATAATGGGGCTTCTATATTTTCGGCCACGGTCATCTCATCTATTAAATGGTAGGCCTGAAACACAAAACCGATATGGTTGCGGTACAGTTCTATCCTTTTGCGCTCGTTCATGGCTGTCACATCTTCACCCATAAAATTATATTCGCCATAGGTAGGTTCTTCTAGCATGCCCAAAATATTCAACAAAGTAGATTTTCCGGCACCAGATGGCCCCATGATGGACACAAATTCGCCTTGTTTGATCGTTGTAGTTACATGGCGAAGGATGTAGCTCTTTACACCTTTATTGGCGTAGTATTTCTCTATATTTTTTAATTCTATCATTTTCTTGATTGTTAATTTAGTTCATTGGTCATTGGTTCATTGGTTCACTTGTCATTAGTTCACTTGTCATTAGTTCACTTGTCACTAGTTCACTTGTCACTAGTTCATTAGTCACTGGTTCATTGGTTAATCACTATTTCCTATTCCCCATTTTCCATCTTACCTCTTCCATCTATTCATATTTCAAGGCATCTATTGTATTTGCCCTCGCTGCATTGTAAGATCTTAGGGTTACCGTAACCAAAGTGATTACCATAGAAATGAACATGGCAATAATAAATGGCCAAATACTCAAATCTATTCGATACTGGAAGCTGGCCAACCATTTCGAAATAAAGATATAAGCTACTGGCCAGGCCACCATATTGGCAATCAACACCATCCATAAAAAGGTACTGTTCAACATCTTGATCAGTTCGAAATTTGAAGCTCCCAATACTTTACGAATAGCGATCTCTTTGGTGCGTTGTGTGGCGATGAATGAAATTAAACCAAACAAACCGATAAAAGAAATAAAGATCACCACACCAGCAAAAACCTTAAACAGAACACCCATGATCCGTTCCGTTTGGTAGTAACTGGCAATCTGATCATCTATAAATTTAACGCTATAGATAGACTCTGGAAAAGTATGGTTAAAGGTATTTTCTATAGATTTAAGGGTGCTGACCATTTCCTTCGATTCCAGTTTGATGGCCATCGTATGGTAATTGTTCAGGTTAGAAAAAATAGCGATCGGCGAAATTGCATCACGTAAAGAAGAGTTGTTAAAATCTTTAACTACACCAACCACTGGGCCTTTACGTCCACTTAAATTGATGATCTTCCCTAAAGCTTCGTTCGGGTTGCTCACGTTCAGTTTTTTCAATAAGGTTTCGTTGACCACAAATTCTTTGGTGGTATCACTTTTGCTTAATTCTTTACCCGCAACAAGCTGTAAGCCAAATGTTTCAAAATAATCCTCATCAGCCGTTTTTATATTGACCTGAAAATCTGCATCCTTTGAGCTGTTGTAAGAAAAATTAGTTTCACTATTGTTGCCTGATGAAGGTGCCTCACTACAGAAGCTCACTCTGTTTACACCTGTTTTTTTCAGGATTTCGTCTCTAAAGCTATTGTATTTAAGCTTACTTAAACTATCTGTAGGTACATTGATCAAGGCAATGGCTTTGGTGTCAAAACCTAAAGATTTATCGCGGATGTAGCTCATTTGTTTAATGACCACTAAAGTACTCACAATCAGTATAGCAGTGATGGCAAATTGTACAACAACCAAAGTTTTACGTAGACCAACACCACCAGATTTTGTAGTGCTTACCTTATTTTTGATGGCCAACGCTGGGCTAAAGCCCGACATGATCATGGCAGGATACAAGCCCGCTAAAAAGCTCACCAGCACCAACATCACCAATAAGAAAATAAAGATAATAGGATGGCCAAACAGACTAAATGAGGTATTGGCACCAAACAGACTTTCCATTCCTGGAAGTGCCAATTCTGCTAATACACAGGCCAACAACAATGCAATTATTGTGATCAAAGTGGTTTCACTCAAAAATTGCCAAATCAACTGGTCGCGTCTGCTGCCCATTACTTTTCTTACACCTACTTCTTTAGATCGGCTAATTGCTTGTGCGGTAGCCAAGTTCACAAAGTTGATGCATGCCGTAAGCAAAAGAAATAAGCCGATAATGCCTATACCGATCAATTGTTTATATGGGGTTACACTACCCGCAAAATTTCCATACTCACCATTGTGATGGATGTTATTTAATGGCTGAAACCAATGTCCTTCTTTTCCTGGCCCCTTCTCCACATAATGTTTTGTGATAAACTGTGCCAAAGGGCGATTGAGTTGGTCAATCGTAATGCCATTTTTTAACAGCACATAACATTCGGTACTTGAAGAAACGGAGCCCCAACGTTTGCTGTTCTTATGCTGATAACTTGCATAACTAAAAACGATCTTTAAAGGGAAACTACTGTTCTGTGGATTATCCTTAATGATTCCTGTTACCTTAAAATCAGTGTTATTGTCAAGATTTATGCTATTTCCAATCGCCTTTCTCCAATCGCCAAAATACGTATTCGCAGTTTTTTCAGACAAGACAACGGTATTAGGGGCAACCAACGACTGGTTGGGCTGCCCTGCCAACCACTGGTAATCGAAAATCTCAAAAAATGAAGGCTCAGCATAGTATACATCTTCAGCTGTTTTGATTTCGGCCTTACCTGCCTGGGCGCGAACTTTGATAATTCCTCCGGCTTGTTGTATGGACGCTACTTTTTCTAATTGCGAAAAATCATTTCGCATGGCTGGTGCCAAAGGTCTGGGTACACCTTGCGAATAAAAATCATTTCCATCTGCATATTTCCAGGTAGAAACAACACGATAGATCCGATCTGCATTTTTATAGCCTTTATCGTAGCTGAGTTCGTAATTAACGAATATAAAAATCAGGATACAACTGGCTAGGCCAACTGAGAGGCCAAAAATATTAATGGCAGTGTACCCTTTATATTTCCAAAGGTTTCTTAGGGCTATTTTTAGGTTTAATTTAAACATAAGCTTATGCGGTCAATTGTTCGCAAGCTCTGATGCCAATTTTGTACCAAGCGATACAAAAATTATAAACAACTAAAAATCAATAGTTTAAAAAAATACAAAAAAATAATCTGTTCATTTTCGTACAATAGCTGTACGTAAGCGGACTACATCTTATTCATACTTCAACGCATCGATGGTATTGGCTACCGCTGCTTTATAAGAACGGATGCTAACTGTTATCAAGGTAATGAACATGGTGATACACATGGCCAATACAAATGGCCAAATGCTCAGCTCTATCCTATAGGCAAAACTCGATAGCCAATTGGAAACAAAAAGGTAGGCCACTGGCCATGCGATCAGATTAGCGATAAAAACCATCAATAAAAATGAACTGTTAAGCATTTTAACCAATTCGAAAGTACTGGCGCCCAACACCTTTCTGATCGCCATTTCCTTAGTTCGCTGGGTGGCCACAAAAGAAATCAGTCCAAAAAGGCCAATAAATGAGATGAAGATGATTACGCCAGCAAATAATTTGAACAATACACCTGTAATGCGTTCATTCTCGTAATAGTTGTTGATCTTGTCGTTTAAAAAATCTGCTTCGTAAATGCCATTTGGAAAATTAGCATTCCAGATGGTTTCCATCTCTTTCATTACCGGCAAAACTTGATTGCCTTCTACCTTAACAGCAGCATACCAATACAATCCTTTACGTGGAAATATAGCCAAACCCGAAATATTCTCTTTTAATGATCGATCATTAAAATCTTTAACTACGCCCACAATTGGTAGGTTTCTACCTGTAGCATCAATCATTTTGCCTATGGCCTCTTGCGGATTGCTGATGTTTACCTTTTTCAAGAAAGTTTCATTAACCACGTAACCATTAGTGGTATCGCTTTTGGTGTATACTTTTCCGGCTACGAGTGTAAGGTCGAACAATTTAAAGTAGTTTTCATCTGCACCTACAGTTCTAAGCTCAAAGTCTTTATTTTGGATATTGTTAAAGGTAAAACTTGTTGAATTGATATCATTCGACAAGGGTGGGGCCATACAATAGCTGAGCATTTTAACCCCTGATAGCTGCATTACTTTGTCTTTGAAGATCTGATGCTTGCTCCTTCCGATACTATCGCCTGGAATACCCACCATTACCACCTGATCAGTACTAAAGCCTAACGACTTCTCTTTCATGTATTTCATCTGATAGACCACTACCAATGTACTGATGATCAAGATAATGGTAATGGAGAATTGGGCTACTACCAGAACTTTGCGCAAGCTCAATCCACCAGTATTCAATACCATCTTATTTTTAATGGCCAAGGCGGGATCGAAACCAGACATGATCAATGCAGGATAAAATCCAGCTAAGAAACTCACAAAAACCACCAGTAAGGTCATGAACACAAAGATCAGCGGATTTCCAAACAAGCTCAACAACACCTTGTTCTTGAACAGGTGGTGCAGCATTGGAAGTGCCAGTTCGCTCAATACACAAGCAATAAGCAGTGCCAATAAAACAATCACAAAGGTTTCGGTTAAAAACTGAACAACAAGCTGTTTGCGCTTACCTCCCATTACTTTACGCACGCCTACTTCTTTAGATCGGTTAACCGCTTGCGCCGTATTGAGGTTGATAAAGTTGATGCAGGCGGTTACAATTAAAAATAGGCCAATAATACCTAAGCCATAGATCTGATATTTACTGATGCTTGTTTCAGCGAAATTATCATAACGCTCATCAAAATGGATCTCTTCTAAGGGCTGAAGCTGGTTATTCTGATTACCCGAAATTTTACGGTCGTGGTAGTATTTTTTGTTGAACTTCGCCAAAGAAGATTCCAAGCTTGCCTTGTCAAATCCTTCTTTTAACAGCACATAACCGTTAGAGCTCGAATTGACACAATCCCAACAGTCTGTGCTACCTTCTTGAAGTGTTTTATAGCTGATTACGATGTTTAATGGAAAACTGGTATTAGCTGCCACATCGTCAAATACACCCGTAATTTTTAGGTTGATTTTGGTGCCAAGCGTTATGCTTTTTCCAATTGCATTCTTTGCACTTCCAAAATAGCTGATTGCCCTCGATACCGAAAGCGCGGCTGTATTGGGTTCTTGTAAAGCCTGTAATGGTTGGCCAAATTGCCAATTGATGTTAAATATGTCAAAAAAAGAAGGCTCGGTATAATAAATATCCGTCTGCTTTTTAATTACCTCTTTGCCACTTTGGTCTTTTACATGAACAATACCCCACCTTTTAACCATGGGTGCTATTTTTTCTATACCAGCTAATTCATTTCTAGCCGCAGGTATAAAAGGAATGGGCACTCCTGATGAAAAATCGTCGAAAGCATTGTACTTCCAATGGGTAACCACACGATAGATCCGCTCCTTGTTCTTAAATCCTTTGTCGTAACTCATCTGATAACTGATAAAGACAAAAATGAGGATACAACTGGCCATACCAATAGAAAGGCCCAAGATATTGATCAAGGTATATCCTTTATATTTCCAAAGGTTGCGCAAAGCTATTTTTAGGTTTAGTCTGAACATCTTTTTAAAGGTTTAGGGTATAAGGCTTCAGGTGTAAGGTTTAGCGTATTCACCATACGCCTTATATCTTTATTTATTCATATTTCAAGGCATCAACAGGGTTGGCTTTTACAGCCTTTTTAGCTTGTATACTTACGGTAATAATTGTTAAACAAATGGTAATCAGGGCGCTCAACACAAAAGGCAATAGGGGTACCTCTATCCTATAGGCAAAAGTTGCCAACCATTTTTTTGTCAGCACATAGGCTAATGGCCACGAAATAAGGTTAGCAATCAATACCATTATAAAAAAAGAAGTGTTGATCAATTTGAAGATCTGCAGGTCGCTTGCTCCTAATATTTTGCGGACGGCAATCTCTTTAATCCGGCCATTGGTAATGTATTTGGCAAAAGCAAACAAACCTAATATTGCAATAAAGATGGTAAGCATAGCGGCAGCGAAAAACACAGACTGTAACTGTTCTTGTTTCTGGAAAAGCCTGCCATACATTTCGTCTAAAAACTGATAACGAAAATTGTCTCCATCCAATTTGTTGATATCAGACCATTGCGATTTTAGTGTAGCCAATGCCGCTCCCATCTGACTCTCTTCTATTTTGACCATGATTTCTGTCTTCGCATTGCCACAAGGGTCGTTGATAAGGTAGACGGTTGGTTCTATTGCCTTTTCAAAGCCTTGGGCTTTAAAATCTTTTACTACACCTACAATGTTATAAGCTGTACGGCAACCTCTTATTGTTTTACCAATAGGATTTTTCAAACCATATTTGGCCACTGCTGCTTCATTTAAAATGGCAGAATTTTCTATATCGCTTTTAAAAGCGGTAGAGAAAAACCTTCCTTCTTTGATCTTGATACTCAGTGTTTCGAAATAATCAAAATCCACATCAGCCATATTGATACTATGTTCTTGCCCATCAACAGTATATCCATTATAACCCATTCCACTACCATCAGGTATTGCATTGGCCACGGTTACCGATTTTACACCGGGAATCTTCATGATCCTTTCTCTAATGGGCGCAAAAACTTCAGGTTTAGAAAACATCGTAATGTTTTTAATATACACTACTTGTTCGGCCTTAAAACCTAGATCTTGTGTACGCATGTATTTGAGTTGTGAATTGACAACCAGTAAACCTGTCATAAAAATTACAGCAATACCGAATTGTACCACTAATAAGCTATTTCTAAGCCAATAGCTTTGCCTACTGGTTTGAAAGTTTCCTTTTAAAACAGCAGCAGGTTTAAAACCACTCAATACCATTGCGGGGTAAAATCCAGCAATCAGTGTAATAAAAACTAGGATCAAAGGCAATTGCCAAAGCAAACTATTATCCCTGTTCCAGATAGATAGCTCTACCAAAAACAAGGTATTGAATTTAGGCAGTACAAGCTCTGCAAGAATCAGCCCCAATGCTGTAGCGACCAAACATTGCATTAAGATTTCTGTAATGAACTGGATGGTCAACTGAAAGCGATAGGCACCCATTACTTTTTTAACACCAACTTCTTTGGCTCTTTTGGCTGCCTGTGCAATGCTGAGGTTGGTAAAATTGATACATGCGATCACCAAGATCAAAAAGCCCAATACAGATAAAGCGATCAATACTTTATAATTGGCATCATTACCGGCCTTTGGTCTTAGATGTTGGTTTTTTAAAGGATCGATAAAAGCTGTTGTACTGGCAATGTCTGCTTTGTCCATCCCTGCTTTGGACAGCTCAGCCTTATATAAGTTGTTTATTTTCTGCTCTAAATCGGCAATAGCTGTACCAGGTTTAACCTGTATATAGGTATAATAATTGGGTTGCCCGTAATCTTCGCCAACGCCTATTTCGTTGACAATAGAAACAGCATCAAAACTGATATTGGAATGCGGATCTGGTGTAATGCTTCCTGTAACTTTACCACCCATTCCATTAGATTTACCACCAAAAATCACCATTTCGGGCTTATTGTCTTTTTTATGAGGGAAAAGCGTTTGCATAAATTGCTCGCTCAGGTAATATAGAACCTCCCCTCCATTTGGTTTTTGTAGTCCATTTTTTGGAACGAGGTTAAACATCTTGGCCGCTTCATATTCTACAAACAACTGTTGTTTGCTAAAGACGGTGTTCTCAGCTGCAGAAACAGCAAACTCAAAACCTCCCTTTTTCATTTTACCTACTGCAACTACTTCTGGAAAGCGCTCCTTGATTACTTTTGACAATGGTGGTGGGGTAAAGTTTGTCTTAAAGTCTGGGAAAGTTCTGCCAACGATATAGATATTCTCGTAATTCGGATTTTTCTTATCAAAGGTCGTTTCATAAGTAAAATACATCATTACCAAGATAAATGCGGCTAACGCAATGGATAATCCGCCCACATTAATGGCGGTTATCCCTCTATTTCTCCAAAGGTTTCTTAGGGCAATTTTTAGGTTTAGTCTGAACATCTTTTTAAGGTTAAAGGTTTTGAGGTAAAAGGTGGAGGGTTTTAGACGCAATAACCCTACGCCTTATAACCCTCTACCTTCAAGCCTTTATTCGTATTTCAATGCATCTACAGCATTGGCTTTGGCTATTTTAAAGGTCTGCAAGCTTACGGTTAGCACTGCAATAAAAACAGATGCAAAAATGGCAAATGCGAATGGCCACAAATTTACAGCCGTTTTGTAATCATATTTCTCTAGCCATTTTGTCAATAAGATATAGGCCACCGGAATGGCAATTACATTGGCGATGACCACCAGTTTCATAAAATCTTTATTCAATAGCACTAGGATATCTGAAAGACCTGCACCCAAAACTTTACGGATACTGATCTCTTTACTTCGTTGTTCAGCCATGTACAAAGCCAGTCCGAGTAATCCCAAACAAGAGATAAAAATGGCAAAACCACCAAACAGATTAGAAAGTACACTTAATAAGTGCTCGCTCTTCAGTTTTTCTGCCATACCCTCGCTTATAAATTGTATTTCTGCCGGATAAGCAGGATTAAGTTGCTGACTTACATTTTTAATGGCTTGGATAGAAGTATTTAAAGGCTGGTTAGGGTTTAACCTCAGCAGCAAAACCTTGCTCGAATTTACATTGTAATAGTAGAGCGTTGGTTCTACTGCTTTACCCAATCGTTCGTTATAGTAATCCTTAACCACACCTACCACTTTTAACGATGGATTATTGCCCCAATTGAGTATAGTGCCTATTGGTGTTTTTAAATTCATCAGTTTTACAGCAGTTTCATTTAACATGACCGAACTGCTTGTATCGGCTGGAAATTTTGGAGAGAAATCTCTTCCGGCTATCAGTTGAGTACCTACGGTTTGTACAAAATCGAAACCAGTACTTCTGTAGTTGATGATAGATTTGTCGGTAACTGCTTTTCCGGGCCAACTGATGTCTCCGGTAATGGAGCCCCCTCGAGTAAATGAACCTGCAAATTCTGAGGCTGTAGTGATCACCCCTTCTTTTTTCAACTGGTTCTTGAACAACTCGAGTTTGGAAGGATTTCTCAACTCGCCCTCTAGATCCAATTGGACCATGCTGTTCTGTTCGAAGCCTAAAGGTTTGTTTTTGAGGAATTGGATTTGGTTATAGATTACAATTGCTGATATGATCATGCAGATTGATAAGCTAAATTGCAAAACCACCAATACTTTTCTGATGGAAAGTGTACCCACAGATCCTTTAAAACCTTTCAGTACTTTGATTGGAATGAAAGACGACAAATAGAACGATGGATAGCTGCCCGCCAATAAACCCGTAACCAAGGCTAGACCTACCAAAACTGTCCAAAATAGGTAAGAACTATAATCGATTTTGATGATGATATCCAATAAGTTATTGAAATATGGAATGGCCAGCTCTAAAAGTGCAAAGGCAACAAACATGGCCAAAAATGATAACAATAGAGATTCTAACATAAATTGCCACATCAATGCACTTCTTGGCGAGCCTAATGCTTTTCTGACCCCAACTTCTCTTGCCCTTTTTTCTGAACGTGCGGTTGACAGGTTCATGTAATTGATACAAGCAATAAAAAGTACGCATATACCTAAAAAGGCAAATAATTTTACTTGGTCTATCTTACCTCCAACCAATTTTCCGTTTTCAAACTCATCGTATAAATGCGATTTGCTGATCGGAAATAAAAATGGCTCATAGATATAGGATTTTAGCTCTGGCTCCTTACCGGTAATAAAGTTTTTTAATGAAGCATTAATTGCCGTTAATGAGCTATTTTCTTTGAGTTGGACTATTGTAAAACATTCAATGCTTCCCCAACCGCTGTCTTTTGAATCTGGATCTATCTGCTCATAAAATGACCATGGTTGTAAGGCTTCGAATTGAAGGCTTTGGTTTTTGGGTAGGTCTTCAATTACGGCAGTAACTTTTAGATCTCGCTGATTATCCCATCTTATAGGCTGGCCCACTGGATTTTCGTTACCAAAAAGTTTTTTTGCAATGGAAGCTGTTAAAATAATGGCATTGGGCTCATTTAATGCAGTTTCCTTGCTCCCATTTATAAAATTATAATTTAGGATCTTTACAAAAGATGGATCAACATAGCTCGATTTGAGTTTAAATTTATTTTGGTCGCGACTAAATAATTTAACGTTATTGAAATCTACAATGCGGGCTGTATTTTGAACACCTGGAATCTCTTGCATCACTGCTCCTGCCAGTTTGATAGGCACAGCTAAGGTGGTGGCAATTTTACCATTGAACTTTAGGTTAAGTCTGGTAAAATAGATATTATCTACGTTCTTGTATTGCTTGTCATAGCTCCACTCGTAGTTTACATACAGCATCAACATTAAACAACAGGCCAAACCTATTGCAAGGCCACCAATATTGATCAACGAAAAACCTTTATTCTTCCAAAGGTTTCTTAATGCAATTTTTAAGTTTAATCTAAACATAGGGTATAAGGTTTAGGGTTTAGACGTAAAAACCTTACGCCTAAACCATTAAGCAATTATTCGTATTTCAAAGCATCAACTGGGTTGGCTTTGGCGACTTTTATAGATTGTATACTTACGGTTAAAACCGCTATTAAAATTGAAATGAAGATTGCCAAGGCAAAAGGCAAAAATGATATGGAAACCCTATACTCGAAAGCAGATAGCCATTTATTAATAATAACGTAGGCTACTGGCATTGCAATCATATTTGCGATGGCTACCAATTTGATAAAATCTTTATTTAACAGGGTAAGGATGTTTCCTGTACTAGCTCCTAAAACCTTACGGATACTGATCTCTTTTTTACGTTGCTCTGCCATAAATAAGGCTAAACCAAGCAAGCCTAAGCAAGAGATAAAGATGGCAAATCCGCCAAACCAATTGGAAAGTGTACCTAGCAATTTTTCATCTTGGAACTTCACTTCAAATGATTCGTTTACAAACTTGCGATTGACAGGATAATCAGGTTCAATTTGCGCAACCAACTCGTCTATGGTAGCTAAAGAAGAGCTCATGTTCTGATTTGGGTTTAAACGTACAAGCATAACTGTAGCATTATCATGGGTATCTAAGTAAAAGATCATTGGTGCCACCTTTTGATAGGCACTTTCTACCACAAAATCTTTAACCACACCTACATTGGTTAGTTTGGTTCCCCAAAAGGTAATTGTTGCACCGATCGGCTGTTTTAAGCCCATCATTTTCACGGCTGCCTCATTAAGCATTACATTATTGGTATCACTTTTAAATTTGGTCGAAAGTTCTCTCCCGCTCATTAATTTGGTACCAATGGTTTCTATAAAGTCATAACCTATGGCTCTGTGATTAAACGAAATCAATTCCTTAGGGTTTTTTCCTTCCCACTCTATATTTGTGGTATTGTTTCCACCTTCAGTAACATCAGAGCTGAATAAGGTTACGTTTGTGGCTGCACCAGATTTCAACAGTTGAGTTTTAAGCAATTCGAGCTTTGAAGCCTCATGCATCTTGCCTTGTATGGCTATTTGTACCAAATTTGATTGATCGTAACCAATAGGCTTATTTTTCACGTAGGTAAGTTGCTGATAGATTACTGCGGTACATACAATTAAGCAGGCGGCAAAAACAAACTGCCCTACTACCAGTACTTTTCTTACAGATACCGATGAATCGGTTTTGATCTTGAGGCCTTTTAATACTTTAACCGGCTCAAAAGAAGATAGATAAAGTGCAGGATAACTTCCGGCAACAAATCCTGTAAAAATCATTAAACTGAACAAGATGATCCAAAACTCACCATTGGTATAATCAATTGTTAATTTGATATTTAATATATTGTTAAAATATGGCAAGCTCACCTCAACCAAGATAAATGCTAAAACCGTAGAGATGAACGTAATAAGTACAGATTCGAGAAAAAATTGACTAATCAGTGATTTACGTGTTGAACCAATCGCTTTACGAACCCCCACTTCTTTTGCCCTACGCTCAGATCGAGCAGTTGATAAATTCATGAAGTTTACACAAGCGATCAACAATATACAGAAGGCCAACAGTAAGAATATTTTAAGTTGATCTATTTTACCACCAACCGACTTACCATTTTCAAAATCGCTATAGAGATGCCATTTAACCAAAGGGTGCAATAGGGCCACTGCTACATTGTCTTTTTGGTTGCGTTTATAAATTCCTTCCATGGCAGCATTTGCTTCTGGAAAAAACTTATTATCCTGTAACTGTACAAGTGTTAAACACATGTTGTTGCCCCAATTGGCCTCTTTTGCCCAAGGTTCTTTTTTTATAAATAATTCCCATGGCATTAAGCATTCGAAAATAATGCTGCTATTGGCTGGTGCATCTTCAATCACTGCCGAAACCTTTAAAACCTCTTGGTTTTCGAATTTTACGGTTTTATTAATCGGGTCTTCATTACCAAAGAGCTTTTCGGCAAAAGACTTGGTTAGAATAATTGTATTGATATCATTTAAAACCTGTGCCGGATTACCTTTAATAAATTTGTAATCTAATATTTTAAGAAAATTTGGATCAGCGAAAACAACCCTACTGCTTAATCTTTTATCCCCAACAGTGATTAAGTTGGTTCGCGGATAAGTTGAATGCGATGCATATTTAACCCCAGGGATTTTTTCCTGAACTTCTCTTGCCATTACATTAGGTGTCCATGACCAGCTGAAGGTTTTACCACTTGCCACAACATTTTGATAAACTACATAGGTTTTATCATTATTTTTAAATTGTTTATCATAGCTCCATTCATAAGCAACATAAATCAACAGTATCATGCAGCTGGCTAAACCGATAGCCAATCCGCCGATATTAATTAAGGAGAAGCCCTTGTTTTTCCAAAGGTTTCGCAATGCGATTTTTAAGTTTAATCTAAACATAGGGTATAAGGTTTAAGCCATAAAGTTTAGGGTTTGGGCGTATAAATTTTACGCCTTTTACCTTAAACCTTTAAGCAATTATTCGTATTTCAAGGCGTCAACTGGGTTGGCTTTCGCCGATTTATAGGCTTGGAAACTTACCGTAACCAATGCCATCAATAAAGTTCCAAATGCAGCAATCGGAATGATCCACCAACTAAATTCGGTATGGAATTCAAATTTTGTCAACCATTTTTCCATCGCCAGATAACTTAAAGGAGCAGCAATGATGATGGCCACCAAGATCATCTTGATAAATGACACTGACAACAACTGCATCAGGTTAGTTACTGATGCTCCTAAAACTTTCCTCACGCCAAATTCCTTGGTTCTTTGCTCTGCACTATAAGCAACTAAACCAAACAGGCCCAGGCATGAAACAAAAATGGCCAGTCCCCCAAAAAGATTAGACAAAATACCCAATGTCTTTTCGGTATTGTATTTTTCGGTATAAATCTCGTTTAAGAAATTGATTTCTGTTGGATAAGCCGGATTGATCTCTTTGGTGATTTTGGTAATGAGCTCTATATTCTGTTGGAGACTATTGGCTTCGTTTAAGCGCATGGTAATTGTTCCTGTTCTTCTTTCGTCAAAGAAAACAACCATTGGATTGTTAGACTTGTAGGGCGAATCCCAAACATAATCGTTAAACACACCTATAATATTAAACTTATCGCCAAATACAGTTATTGATTTTCCTATTGGATTGGTATAACCGAAGGTTTTAACTGCAGATGCGCTTACCATTACACTTACAGAATCTGAAGCAAAATTTTTAGAAAAATCTCTTCCTTCTGTGAGTTTAATTCCATTGGTTTTGATGAAATCATACGTAGTTGCCACTTGGTTGAACAGCTGTGTATTATCAACCGTAGTCATTCCATCCCATCTGATATCCATAAAATTAGATCCACGATGCGACAGTCCAACAGATGATTGGAACATCGAAGTAACAGCCCCAGATTTTAACAGTTGCGCACGATACAATTCATATTTCGTTTTCAGTTCGCCATCTTGCGGTATTTCTACCAATGCATTGATGTCAAAACCTACAGGTTTGTTTTTAATGTACTGGATCTGACGATAGATCACCAGCGTAGAGATGATCAGGATAATGGCAAAACAAAACTGCCCTACTACAAGTACCTGCCTTAAATTGATTGCAAAAAAACTACTCGATTTTACTTTTCTTTTCAGGGTTTGGATCGGATTGAAAGCCGATAGATAAAATGCAGGATAGCTGCCCGAAATCAGTCCTGTAGCGAACACAATGCCCAGAATGCCTATCCAACTCGAAGTGTTGAAATAAGACATGTTCAATTTGATGTTGAGCAGGTTATTGAATGTTGGCAAACAAACTTCTAAAAGGGCAATGGCTGCAATTACAGCAATAAAAGTAAGTACGATAGATTCTGTTAAGAATTGCATGATCAACGAAGCTCTGTTGGCTCCTATGGTCTTTTTGATTCCTACCTCTTTTGCACGTTTTTCTGATTTGGCGGTAGCCATGTTCATAAAATTGATACAGGCGATAAGTAAGATACCAAATGCCAAACCTACAAACAAATAGATCTGCTCTATGGCTCCACCCATGCTTTTTCCTTCTTCAAATTCTCCATACAGATGTAATTTAGCCAGAGGGAATAGCATTTGGCCTTGATGGGCATCATTGGTGTTCTTTTTCAGCACACCATATATTTTTTGATTAACCACAGCTAGGTCTGCACCAGGCTTTAATTGCACCAGCGTTAAATAGCTATAGTTTTCCCAACTTAAGGTCCTTGCGCTTTCGTCAATTGTTTCATACAAAGACCAAGGCATCAGGTAATCAAATTTGTTCGAGCTATTATCTGGTTGGTCTTTAATTACCCCAGTTACATTTAGGTCAAATTTATCTCTAAAGCGAACCGATTTATTCAACACGTCGGTGGTTCCAAATAATACTTTGGCAGTACTCTCTGTTAAAACAACTGAGTTTGGATTATTTAGTGCAGTTTGTTGATCACCTTGTATAAATTGATAATCGTACATTTGGAAAAGGTCTGGCTCAGCAAATTTCGACATCCGTTTGAACGAGTTTTGACCATTGGCAATCAGGTTCTTTTTACCATAATCCATTCTGGCCATATATTTCACCTCTGGTACATCCTGTTTAATTGCAGGGCCAAAGGCCGTTGTAGAACCTTCGAAGGTTTTCGATATTTTGCCACCCTCACCAGGGATATTGGTCATGGTGGTATATACATCTGCCGAATGTTTTGCCTGTTTATCAAAGTTCCATTCGTAGGTTACGTACATCAACAACATTAAACAAGCGGCAAGTCCGATAGACAAACCTATTACATTGATCAACGAAGAAGTTTTGTTCTTCCACAGATTTCGCAACGCGATTTTTAAATTTAATCTGAACATCTTTTTAAGTTTTATGTGGTAAGTCATAAGTTATAAGTATCAATACTTACAACTTAAAACGTATAACTTGTTTTCTCCTTTTACTCGTATTTCAAAGCATCAACTGGTTTCGCCTTAGCTGTTTGATAAGCCTGCAAACTCACTGTAATGATGGTAACCATGATCGAAATTGTAGTAGCTACAAGAAATGGCCATATAGTAAGCGTTGTACGATAGGCAAAGCCTGATAACCAATTATTAGATAAGATGTAGGCAATTGGTATAGCAATCATATTAGCGATAACGACCAAAACCAAAAAGCTCTTGTTCAGCATCTGCAAAATATCTTTGGTTTCTGCACCCAATACTTTTCTTACCCCGATTTCTTTGGTCCGTTCTTGAACCGTAAAGGCGGCCAATGCAAATAGACCAAGTATGGCAATGGACAAAGTAACGTAGGTAAAGATGTTGAACAGCTTATCCAACCTTACATATTGCACATACACATTGGCAAAACTTTGGTCTAACCACGAATATTGGAAAGGAAATGGCTCTACCGATTGCCATACCTCTTTTACTTCGTTTAGGGTTTGTTGGATGTTATGGCCACTTACCTTTAAGATCACATTGTTTGCACTATTGGTAGTTCTACCTTCAATTACATAAGCAGTTGGTTCTGGATTGATTTCCATGCCTTTTTGAACATGATCTTTTACCACACCTACTAGGGTTCTGCCCTCTATCCATTTATTGCCGACTTCTTTTTGAAGACCATATTTTTTTACAGCAGTTTCGTTAACCACAATGGCTGTACTATCTGTAGCAAACTGATCAGCAAACACCCTACCTAGCTTAGCAGGCATACCCATTACTTTAAAGTAATCAAAATCAACCGTGATCATGCTTAGGTTTTGTATGCTTTTGCCATTGTATTCTCGGCCAACTACCTGCATCGATTTTACACCAGGATAATAATTTACCCTACTTACAGCCGTTATGCCTTCAATTTTGGCCAGCCTTTGTTTGATCTGTTCAAAATTCTTTAAGGTTTGACCTTTTCTGATCTTAAAAACAAGTACATGCTCTTTGTCAAAACCAACATCTTTGTTCTTGATAAAATTGACCTGTTGTTTGATCACGATCAAAGAAACCATAAATATGGTGGCTACAGCAAATTGAACCAGCATCAATGCTTTTCTCATCCATATACTGCCGATACTTCTAGATAAGTTGCCCTTTAATACTTTTACAGGTTCGTAACTCGAGAGGAAAAATGCAGCATAACCTCCCGATAACAGGATGACTAATAGCATTACTGTGGTTAACTGGAATATGAGTAATTTCGGATTCGCAAAACCAAAAAGAGAAAGTTCTGTACCCATCAGGTTATTTAACACAGGCATACCTACTTCTACCAACGCAAAAGACAACAGCAAAGCCATGATGCATTGAATAGCTGTATCAGTTAAAAAGTAAGTAATCAGGTTGCTTCTCTTCGCCCCTAGTACCTTACGCACACCTGTTTCTTTGGCGCGCTTAACAGACTGGGCAATAGATAGGTTGGTGAAATTGATACAGGCAATCACCAATAACAAACCAGAGAACAACAATAAAATGGTAACGATAGCAGGATTGCCTCTTTTGGCCGGATCTTGATCAGTTTTTGAATACAGATAGATATCAGTAACTGGTGTAATAAATATCTGGGCTTTTTTTAAGTCATTGTCTTTTTTAACAATAGGCAGTTTTAAAAAGGTTTTATTGATCTTTTCTTCAAAAGCCTTTCTGTCTATACCTTCCTTAACCAAGATATAGGTATAGAAATTTCCATTCCCCCAACCATCTCCAGCTGATGACTTCTTGATAAAACCATCAAAATCCATGTGTTCTGGTGTAGTTGGATCTTCGTAAACACCACTTACTGTATAGCGTTTATTGGTATTGATCATTAAGGTCTGGCCTACTGGATTTGTATTGCCAAAAAACTGTTTGCTGGTTTTGTTGCTCAATACAATTTGATCATAAGTTAAAAGTGCTTTTGGAACATCACCATATATAAATTTATAGGGAAATAAGTTAAACCATGTACTATCTACCCCCATAATATGGTCTACATAAGCCTCATTTTTATCTTTGGCCAACAATCTTTGGCTCATGTCCCAAACATAAAAACGGCCATAGTCCTGAATTTCTGGCAAGGCCTCTTTTAATGCTGGCGCCAGTTCTGCCGGACTTGAAGAATATTCTGCTTCGCCTGGTGCCCATTTAACAGAAACACGATAGACGTTTTTTGCTTTTGGGTTCCAAGTATCATAACTTCTTTCGTGATTGGCAAACAACAGGATCATAATGAAACCTGTTAAACCCACAGAAAGGCCAAAGATATTCAATGCTGTATATCCTTTATTTTTCCACAAGTTTCGCAATGCGATTTTTAAGTTTAACCTAAACATTTGGTATCAGATTTATTTGTGTGCGATTGGTTTATTGACAGAAGCTAGTTGTTAATGTATAAATGGTTGATGGCCTAACCCCATCCACCATTTTATTCTTCATCTTATAGTTGCTTCTTACTTTGTGTGGTTAAAAATTAAATCAGTTCTTCTGTTCTTCCTTTGTTCACTTTTTCAGAGATCACATGACCATCTTTAAGGTTGATGATCCTGTTAGAAAAACTCGCATCGTGGCTAGAGTGTGTTACCATTACAATGGTTGTTCCTGTTTCGTTCAGTTCGCAAAGCAGTTCCATTACTTCGTTACCGTGCGTACTGTCCAAGTTTCCGGTTGGCTCATCGGCCAAAACCAGTTTTGGTTTGGTAACCAAAGCTCTGGCTACTGCCACACGCTGCTGCTGACCACCTGAAAGTTGCTGAGGAAAGTGTCCGCTACGGTTCACAATGTTCATCCTTCCGATTATTTCATTCACCAATTTCTTACGTTCGCCCGCAGGAACCTTATTGTAGATCAAAGGCAATTCAATGTTTTCGAAAACGGTCAACTCATCAATCAGGTTAAAGTTTTGGAAAACAAAACCCATGTTTCTTTTTCTGAAATTTGAACGTTCCTTGTCGTTTAAGGTCAACAATTCCGTATCAATGAATTTGTAACTTCCACTTTCAGGTTTGTCCAAAAGTCCCATTACATTTAACAAAGTTGATTTTCCGCAACCAGAAGGTCCCATAATGGATACAAATTCTCCAGCGGCAACATGCAGGTTAATGCCATTTAAAGCTGTAGTTTCAATTTCTTCAGTTTTGTAAACTTTTTCCAGGTTTTCAATTTTAATCATTGCTGTATTTTTATCGGTTTATATCTTTAAAAGATTGGTGCCCCGACCAAACGCACAGATACAGGGCTTAACCAATCTAAATTTTTATTTCAGGTTTATTAACTATTTATTGACTTCAATAATATCATATTGGTTATACTGGTCGTATGATGAGGTGATCACCTGCTCATCTTTTTGTAAACCTTCCAATACTTCATAGTACAGATAGTTTTTACGTCCAATTTTTACATTTCTTTTGGTGGCTTTGCCATTGTTCACTACAAATACCCATAATCCACCGGTACTTTGGAAAAACTGTCCTTGGGCCAACAATAGTGATTTACTGTTATCAGACAAAGTCAGTTTCACCTGCATGGATAGTCCTCTTCTCAACTCGTCTGGAGATTTGCCTTCAAAAACCAATTCTACCTGGAACTGACCTGCAGTAACCTCTGGAATTACTTTTCTAACGGTTAATGAATAGGTTTTTCCGTTAAATTCGCACTGTGCAGTCTGTCCTTCCTTCACACGGTTGATGTAATATTCATCCACACCTGCCTGTAGTTTATAACCTTGCATTACATCAATTTTACCCAACATCTCATTGGCACCATAAGATTTTCCAATTACGGGATCATAAGACGACAAGCGGCCTGAAACTGGTGCCTTGATCGTCATGTTCTCGATATTTTGTCTAATGGTTTGCAAACTCTCATTCATTCTGGCAATAGAAGTCTCTATTTGTTGCAATTGCATTACACGGCTTTGATTCTCTTGTTTAACCGCTTGTTTCAATAAGGCTTTTCTACCTTGATAATACTCGTAATCTTGGCTCGATGTATTAAATTCTTGTTGCGTAATTACCTTTTTGGCAAATAATGCACTGTCTATTTTATATTTACGGGTCGATGTTCTCAAGCTGTTCTCGATGTCCATCATGTCTTGGCTCATTACCCTTTGGTTCTGTTCTAGGTCCAATCTCAATTTACGCAATTGATTGATCTGCTCGGTAATGCTGGTTTCGCTAGCCGTATAACTCGACAAGGCATTTGGGTTGGCAATTCTTAATAGTGGTGTGCCCGCCACAACCGATGCTCCGTTTTCTGTAAAGATCTGCGCAACCGTTCCACCTTCTGATGAACTTACGATTACAGATGTTAAGGGAACTACACTAGCATTAAGTAGCACTACATCTTCAAAATCTCCGTATTGTACTTTGCTAATGGTAATTTTATCAGCATCTGCTTTAAACACTTTATTCAACGATAAGCTGTATCCGTAAGCTACCAATGCTAAAAATACCAGCGAACCAACAATAATTAGTATCGTTTTCTTATTAAATCTCTTTTTCTGTATTACTTTATCCATTTGGGTATATTCTATTATTGTTATGCCTTTTGCCAAGTTTATGCCAAGAGCCATAAAAATTTTAATCACCTCATTTACAGTTAATTATTTTTAATACCCCAAAAATTATGTCCAATATCGAACAGTAGCTGTACACCATCGAACAGTTTCTTATAAATTTGTTCAAGCTTAAAGTCTAAAGCTGTAAACCTTTCTTTAGTCTTTGGTTGCTACACTTAATATTTTCCTACATGACAGATGCCAATATTTTAGTAATCGACGATGATGATGATATCTTACTAAGTGCACGTTTGTTCCTCAAACAGCATTTCAATCAAGTGCTTACTTGTAAATCGCCAAGAGAGATCAATGTATTGCTGAGCAAAAATGAGGTTGACATTATTTTGTTGGATATGAACTACCAAAAGGGCGCTAGCGATGGCCGCGAAGGTTTGTACTGGTTAGAACATATCCTTTCTATTGACAAAGATTATGTTGTGATTTTAATGACGGCATTTGGAAACGTAGAATTGGCCGTACAGGCCATTAAAAAGGGTGCTATAGATTTTATCTTAAAGCCATGGGAAAACGAGAAATTGTTTGCCACCTTATCTGCTGCTGCCAAATTACGTCAATCTAATAAAAAGGTCAAAAAACTAGAGAAGATACATACCTCCATACAAAGTGACATGGCCAGGAAGTTTGAGCACATTGTAGGGAGTGATGACAGTGTACAACAATTGCAAAAAACGTTGGTAAAAGTTGCCCCTACCGATGCCAATGTGCTGATCTTAGGCGAAAATGGAACAGGTAAGCAGGTATTTGCCTACGAATTGCATAAAAACTCGTTACGTAGAAAACAGATCTTTATGCACGTGGATTTGGGTTCATTGAATGAAAATCTATTTGAGAGCGAACTTTTTGGTTATGCCAAAGGGGCTTTTACCGATGCCCGTGAAGATAAACCAGGTCGTTTTGAAATGGCTGATGGTGGAACCATATTCTTAGACGAGATCGGTAATCTTTCTTTACCATTACAGGCCAAATTGTTAAGTGTATTACAAAATAGAACAGTAACCAGGTTAGGCGAAAGCAAAGAAAGAAAAATTGATGTCCGTTTGATCAGTGCAACCAACATGCCACTGAATGAGATGGTAGCCAAAGGTACTTTTAGGCAAGATCTACTGTTCAGGATCAATACCGTAGAACTGATTTTGCCACCACTACGCCAACGAGGAAACGATATCATCCTTTTAGCTTATCATTTTCTACAAAGTTTTGGCAACAAATACCACAAAAACCTAAAAGGAATCCATGCAAAGGCAGAACAGACACTACTCCATTACAGTTGGCCCGGTAACATTAGAGAGCTACAACATGTATTGGAACGTGCTGTAATTATGACCGATGGTTTTGAGATCACTGAAAACGACCTGCAGTTGTCGCCACAGAAATTTGGCAACCAAGCTGTAATGCAAACGGATATGCCATTAGATGAAATGGAAAAAATGATGGTCAATAAAGCCATTGAGAAACACAAGGGTAATATTTCTAGGGCCGCAGCAGAGCTTGGGCTAACACGTGCCGCCTTGTACAGAAGGATAGAGAAGTTTGGTTTGTAAGTGGCATCGAGATGTGAGAATTTAGAGATGATCGGTGAGCCTCATGACTTCGCAACTCCTACTCCCAACTTTTAAACTTATTAATTACTAAATACTTATTACTTTTAATACTAGATGTTTTACCAGAGATTTACCTTCCGCTTAGTTAGTCGCTTGTTGTTTGTTAACATATTGGCGGTATTATTGGTTTATCTTATCCGCAACACACAACTTTGGTTTACCATTACTGGTGTTGCGCTCATTCTATTGGGCACTACCATCTCTCTTTATTTCTACATTAACCAAATCAGAGATGACATCAAAAGATTTATTCTGGCCGTAAAAACGAGAGACCATACCCTCAACTTCAAAAATAAGGTAACCAAAGGTAGTTTTCCAGAATTATATGAGTCTTTCAATGACATTATCCAGATCCATAAGGATATTCAATTGGAACAGGATGCTATTTTCCAGTTGATCAAAACTATCCTAGAGCAGGTTCCAGTTGGAGTTATTGTTGTTAAGAAAACTAAAGCAGCTAATGAAAAATCTGAAATTTCTTTCTTTAATATTGCCGCAAGTAACCTCTTAAATGTTCCTGCATACAGTTATTGGCATCGTTTTGAAGAACATCTGCCTATTTTTGCAGCCGAAGTAGAAAAGATCGACACAGGTGGAAAACGTTTTCTTGAATTGAAGATCCAGGATAAGTTTATCCAGCTTTCTATGGAAGTGATTCCGTTAAACTTGTATGGTGCTGATCATATCATCATCTCATTCCAGAACATCAAAGACGAGATTGAGCAAAAGGAAACAGAAGCCTGGAACCGTTTAATTGGGGTAATCTCTCACGAAATCTTAAACTCCATTACACCAATCAGTTCTTTATCTGATACGGTCAACCAGATGATTACCAACAAAACCACTTTAGACAAAGAAGACCTTGAAGACCTAAAACCTGCGCTACAGACCATTAAACGTAGGTCGGAAGGTTTATTGGATTTTGTAAAAGACTACCGTTTGATTGCCGAGCTTCCTACACCAAATGTTGAACAACACAGTGTAGGCGAAATTTTACAACATGTTAAAGTATTGATGCACCCAATGGTCAGTGCCAAACACATCAAGTTACAAGTCGTACAAACTGCTTCAAAAATATCGTTACAGATCGACTTTAAATTGGTAGAACAAGCTCTGATCAATTTAATTACCAATAGCATGTATGCTTTAGAACATGCAGAACAACCCTTAATTGAGGTGACGTACAGATTGGCCCACAATAAAGTATATATCGACGTAATTGACAATGGCAAAGGGATCGAGGCAGATAATATCGAAAAGATATTCGTGCCTTTTTATACTACGCGTAAGAATGGATCCGGCATTGGACTGACCATTACACGTAACATTATGAAGATGCATAGAGGTAGTTTGGAAGTAGATTCCATTCCAAATCAGCGCACAACTTTCTCTTTGGTATTCAACTATGCTTAGTCAATAAACTCCTTGGTTCGTGTCCACACGAACCAGGGCCAGGTGACACGAACCCCAATTAGCTATTCAAATACTTACTCTTCTTAAACTCAATTCCTTTTCTAATTAAAATGGCGTGGTAAAAACTAGGAATATCGTGTGTCCATTTGGGTAGAAACAGAATAATAAGTACTACATCCAATTGTGAAATTAAGCCTAAAATAATACAAGTTTTCATCATCCATCCACCATAAGCGAAACCCAATAAACAGGTAAATGTTGCCAACAAGGTTAGTCCCCATATTTTTGACACAAATGCATGCGTACAAGTTTCCTTTCCAAACTTGACTAAACTAACCGCATAACACATCGCTTCCATTACCAAAATTGCAATAACACCAATCCAGTTTTCTCTGATCAACTCTGGATAGATCAAGTAACAACTAAAAGCAATACTCAACCAAAATATCAAATCAGTCTGACTATCTAACCTTCGCATCTTTTCGGTATCAATTTTCATTTTCCTGGCGATAATGCCATCAAAAATATCAGAAAACAACCCTAAAAACATCAGCACCAATACAATGTAGGCGGCTTTCTCCCCCATCAGAAAAGAAAGCAAAATAATCGTAGGAGCTAATAAAAACCTGAAAAGAATTAACAGATAAGGAATACTCATAAAATGTTGATGCAATGAACAGATTTAAGCTAATAAAAAGCCTTGGTTCGTGTGGACACGAACCAAGGCTTCACTTTAAATTACTGTTCCATTTGGGATGGTTGCGCCCTTTTTAACCACTACAATCCCATCTTTTACTACATATAGGCCATAATCGCCTTCGGCTAGATGCGAACCACCATTAATGCGCACATCGTTTCCGATACGGCAGTTTTTATCTACAATGGTATTATTGATGTAACAACGATCCCCAATACCCAATAAAGGGTGGCCGATACGTGTTTCTTCATTGATTTCGGGTAAGGTTTGGTAATGATCGCTTCCCATAATGTACGAATTGACAATGGTAGTTCCTTTGCCAATTCTAGATCGGATACCCAACACTGCCCTTTCTACCCTACTTGCCTGTACAATACAACCTTCGGCAATAATTGTACGTTCTAAAGTAGTACCTGATATTTTAGACGGAGGCAACATCCTCGCTCTTGTAAAAATGGTATGCGCACTATCAAACATGTTAAACTGCGGCAACTCGTCTGTTAAGCCTAAATTGGCTTCAAAGAAAGAAGATATATTACCAATATCTGTCCAATAACCTTCGTATTGGTAGCTCAACACATGGTTGGTCAATAAAGAACGTGGAATGATCTCTTTACCAAAATCTTTTTCTTCTGGGTTCTCATTCAACATCTTGATCAGCAGATCACGATTGAAAATATAGATCCCCATCGAAGCCAGATAATTTCTTCCGGCACCTTTCATTTCATCACTTGTTTCCGATGTCCAGTCTGGTAACAGATCCGATTTCGGTTTTTCGATAAATGAAGTGATAAAACTATTCTCATCTGTTTTTAAAATCCCAAATTCGGTAGCTTCCCTGGCGCTTACAGGTATGGTTGCAATAGAGATTTCTGCCCCCTTGTCGATATGGGCTTTCAACATCTCCCTGAAATCCATTTGGTACAATTGGTCGCCAGATAAGATCAGGATATAATCAAATTCATGGTTCACAATGTGATGCATACACTGACGTACAGCATCGGCAGTACCCTGAAACCAAGTTGGGTTATCTGGTGTTTGTTCTGCCGCCAAAATATCTACAAAAGCCTTAGAAAAATGGCTAAAATGATAGGTATTCTTAATGTGTTTATTGAGCGATGCAGAATTAAACTGTGTTAAAACAAACATACGGTGTATGCCCGAATTCATGCAATTTGAGATAGGAATATCTACCAAACGATATTTGCCACCTATTGGCACCGCTGGTTTGGAACGTGTTTGTGTTAGTGGAGACAATCTTGAACCTTGGCCACCGCCAAGAATTACACCCAATACTTTATCGGTCATATATATTTAGTTTTACATTTGGTATAAATCGATGTACTGTTGGGCCGCCCTATCCCAAGAGTGGTCCAAAGCCATGATAAACTTACGGATTTCTTTTACTTTTTTCTGATCTAAAGACAACTCATAGGCCCTTCCTATGGCATGTCCAACATCCCAAATACTGGTTTGGTCGTGGCAGATCCCAAAACCCCCATCGCCAATATCTATAACGGTATCTTTAAGCCCTCCAATACGTCGCACAATAGGGATTGTTCCATAACGCAAGGCGTACATCTGGTTCAAACCACAAGGTTCTACCCGCGATGGCATCAAAATAAAATCGGCAGCGGCATAAATCTGGTGCGACAGGGCTTCATTATAACCTATATAGGCATTATAACTACCTGGAAACTGCTGTGTAAGCGCATTCAATCGGTCTTCTACCTGTGGGTCACCAGAACCCAAGGCAATGATATTGATTTCTCCATCACTTTGTTGTAGGGCATTGTAGAAGATATCTGGCAAGAGGTCTGCTCCCTTTTCACCCACCAAACGTCCAATAAAAGTGAACAATGGCTTTTCTTTATCTAAGTTAAAGATGGCACAAATAGCCTCTTTATTTGCTTTTTTACCACTCTCTACAGTTCTAACATTAAAACCTTTGGCCAGCATGGGATCCTTTTGTGGGTTCCATACCTCTACATCAATGCCGTTTAAAATACCTGCAGATTTGCCGCGCTCTTGCGCCAAAAGGCTTTCTAATCCATTGGCATTGTAACTGATCTCTTCTAAATAACTAGGCGAAACCGTACTAACCCGCCAAGCACATTTAATGGCTGATGCAAGTGGATTAATGCAGTTGCCCCAATCTAGTTTGCTCGAATTTCTGAGGTCGAAAGCTGGTAAATAGTAGAGTTTGTCCCAACCAAACTGACCTTGGTACTGGGCATTATGGATCGTGAGTACGGTTGGGACGTGGCTTAAATGTCTATAATTATAGCAGTTACCCAACATAAAAGGAATCAGGCCTGTATGGTGGTCGTGGCAATGGATTACATTAGGCTGATGCTCCCACTGGGCAATCCAGTCTAAAGCAGCAATCTGAAAGGCCATGAAACGTTCGGTATCATCGTCATACCCATACACCTTTTCTCGATCTAATAGGCCTGCAATGTGAACCAAAAACAAATCAAAACCCAGCTCATTGGTCTTTTCTCTAAAAATCCTGACTTGAAAATTAGTATAGCCCAGTCTTACCCAACCATCATACACTACTTCAAAGTCATGTTGGTGCAAAAACTTGGTCTGGTAAGCAGGCATTACCACTTTAGCCACATGTCCGAGCTTATTTTGATATTTTGGCAACGCACCAACGACATCGCCTAAACCACCAACTTTTGCAACCGGATAACATTCTGCACTAAAGTGTATAATTTCCATAATTAGAGCTTTGAGAAAACTTAGTCAAAATAGGCAATAGATTGAGCATTGCAAACATTTAGAAAAAAATTATTTTTTAGTTAAAGAACATCCAGATGCAGATTTTGTTTAGCGAAAATAAATTGCATAAAAGGAAAAAGCCAGGTGATTAAACCTAGCCTTTCACAACCAAACAAAAATAAATATGAATTTTATGGGGTAAACTCTTTTGGTCAATATTCTTCTTGTTGAAGAATACTGTAAAACTGATGGATGGCGTTAAACTGCGGATGCAAGGAAACCACATGGCCAAATACCAATAAAGCGGGTGAAGTGATCTTTTTCTCGATGATCAGTTCTTCTATGGTTTCTACAATGCCGACCACTACATTTTCTTGTGTTGATGAACCGTTTTCTATCACAGCTACCGGCAGATCTGCTTTACCTTCTGCTTTAAATATAGAGGCGATGGCAGCAATCTTTTCGATACCCATTAATACCACAATGGTGGCATTAGATTTTGCCGCTACATACAAGTCTGGCGAAATTTCTCCAGCAGCATTGGTTCCGGTAACTACCCAAAAACTTTCGCTCAGCTTGCTGTAAACCATAGGGATTTTCTGTAGGCCTGGTACACCCAAGGCACTTGAAATGCCAGGGATGATCTCTGTAGGAATGCTATACGATTCTGCGATATCTATTTCTTCGTAACCACGGGCAAACACAAATGGATCACCACTTTTTAAACGCACTACATGTCCATAGTTCAAAGCATAATCAATCATCAATTTGTTGACCACCTCTTGCGAAAATGTTTCATCATCTGAACGTTTACCTACATAGATCTTGATCGCATCTGCTGGCGCAAAATTTAAGAGGGCTTCATTTACCAAGGCATCATATAAAACTACCGCCGCAGTTTTTAAAGCTTTTACACCTTTTAAGGTCAATAGATCTGGGTCTCCAGGTCCTGCACCTACCAAGGTGATTTTAGGTTCAATGGTCTGTTTTTCAATTTGGTTCAAAATCATTACTTACGAATTAGGAGGTCAACAGTACAAATGTATATAAAATCTATAGTATTAGTAGTATTTATTTTAAAATATTTTTTACTTGTTATTTATTACCAATAAAAACACTTTAAATCAATGAGTTAATTAAGCTACCGCTGCCCTGAACATCAAGGCCCCTACTGTTAAATTGGTTCGACTGTCAATCAAAATGGCAGAACCATTGGCCCTATTTTCTTTGTAGAAGTCAAATGCTAAGGCATCGGCTGTTTTTAGCACTACCCTACCAATATCATTCAATTTAAAATCTGTTGTCCCATGTTTTTCTAAAGTATTGATGTCGACCTTGTAGATCACTTCATCAATCTTACAGCGTGTGGTTTTACTGTTATGTTGGATCAGGTAAGTCAAAGAAGTATCTAAGGCTCGGGCATCCATCCAACACAAGTCTGCCTCGATCAATTTAGATTCGTTTGGCAAGGCCGAAGAATTGACCAAAGTATCGCCACGACTGATATCGATATTGTCTTTTAAGTGAATGGTAACCGATTGTCCTGCCAAGGCTTCTTGAAGTTCCTGATCAAAAAACTCTATCCTACTGATGGTAGACGTATGGCCCGATGGCAGCACAGTAACTTGATCGTTCAACTTAAACGTACCACTTAAAATCCTTCCGGCATAGCCTCTATAATCGTGAAGCTGCTCAGTTTGTGGCCTGATTACCCATTGCACAGGCATCCTTGTTTGTGCGGTCTGGTCTTGGGTATCGGTATCTACCTGTTCGAGAAAATGCAACAGACTTTCGCCCTCATACCAATCCATTTGCTCAGAAGGCTGAACAATGTTGTCACCCTTTAAGGCGCTAACCGGAATATAGGTTACATCTTGCAGGTCCAGTTGTTGGGCCAGTGCTTTGTATTTTTCGATGATGGCTGCAAAAACGGTTTCGCTATACGCTACCATATCCATTTTGTTAACGCAAACTACTATGTGTTTGATCCCCAACAAAGCAACTAAGTACGAATGGCGGATGGTCTGCTCTACCACCCCATTTCTGGCATCAATCAAGATGATGGCCAGATTTGCCGTAGATGCGCCTGTAACCATGTTCCTTGTGTATTGGATATGTCCGGGCGTATCTGCAATGATGAATTTTCGTTTGGCCGTTTGGAAGTATTTATAGGCCACATCAATGGTAATGCCCTGCTCCCGTTCTGCCCTTAAACCATCTGTTAAAATGGCCAGGTCTATGGTTCCATCATCGTTTTTTCGGTTGGCATTTTGCAAAGCTTCCAACTGGTCTGCCAAGATTGAATCCGTATCGTATAACAAGCGGCCAATGAGCGTGCTTTTGCCATCGTCTACACTGCCTGCGGTAAAAAATTTTAATATGTTCATATTTATTAGATTTGAGATAAGAGATTTGAGATATTAGATAGATGTAAGGTTCTCAAATCTCACATCTCCATACTCAGCGCTCTTAAAAATAGCCTCCTTTTTTTCGGTCTTCCATGGCTGCTTCAGAAACTTTATCGTCCATGCGGGCACCTCGTTCTGAGATTTTTGATTCGCTGATCTCTTGGATAATATCGTCGATCAGATCTGCATTAGATTCTACTGCGGCGGTACAAGACATATCGCCAACAGTACGGAAACGCACTTTTTTGCGCACCACCACATCTTCGTCATCCATATTTAGAAATGGTGACGCCGCCATCAACTGCCCATTTCTGGTGATACAATCGCGCTGATGTGCAAAATAGATACTTGGTAAAGCAATGTTTTCTCTGCGGATATAATTCCAAACATCGAGTTCAGTCCAATTACTGATTGGAAATACCCTTACATTTTCTCCTTTGTGGATTTTACCATTATAAGTATTCCAGAGCTCGGGACGTTGCCTTTTAGGATCCCATTGCCCAAACTCATCCCTTACAGAAAAGATGCGTTCTTTGGCACGGGCCTTTTCTTCGTCTCTTCTTGCTCCACCGATACAGGCATCAAAACCATTGGCTAAAATCGTATCTAACAGGGTAACGGTCTGTAAAGCATTTCTACTTGCATTTTTACCCCTCTGCTCTACCACTTTTCCTTCGTCAATTGATTGTTGTACCGAGCCAATGATCAGTTTTTCGCCAATCCTTTCAATCATCTGGTCGCGGTATTGAATGGTCTCTTCAAAATTGTGACCTGTATCTATGTGTACCAACGGAAAGGGAAATTTACCTGGCCTAAATGCTTTTTCGGCCAACCTTACCAAGGTGATCGAATCTTTTCCACCAGAAAAAAGTAAGGCTGGTTTTTCAAACTGCCCCGCCACCTCACGTAGAATGTGGATGGCCTCGGCCTCTAATTCATCTAAATAATCTAAATTGTATGTACTCATATTGCAACCTTAAAAGGTATTACATTTAAAATCGTATCAATTGTTGTAGTTCTAAAACTACTTGAAGACTTTAGCCTTCAACCTTTATATTTTCTGTGGTACTGTGCAGCCCACATTCTTTTTTGCTTTGGTCTTCCCACCACCATCTTCCTGCCCTAAAATCTTCTCCGGCTTGTACGGCTCGTGTACAGGGTGCACAACCAATGCTCGGAAAACCCTTGTCGTGTAAAGTATTGTAAACAATGTTATTTGCCGCAATGTATTGCCTCACGGTTTGCAAACTCCAATGAAATAACGGATGGAACTTCACCAATTGGTTACCTTCGTCCCATTCTAGATCTGTCATTTCTTCTCTATTTGTGCTTTGTTCTGCTCTAATGCCTGTAATCCAGATCTGCTGACCTGCCAATGCTCTTTTTAAGGGTTCAATCTTGCGGATGTGACAGCATTGTTTCCTATTTGCTACCGATTCGTAAAAACTATTGGGCCCTTTGGTGTTGACCATTTCTTGCAGCAGCTCCGTTTGCGGATAATAGGCATGGATTGGTTGTTGATAGATTTCCAAGGTCCTGTACCATACGTAATAGGTTTCTGGAAACAACCGTCCGGTTTCTAGCGTGAAAACCTTAATGGGTATCTTGTTGGCAAAAATCAATTGCGTAACTACCTGGTCTTCTAAACCAAAACTAGTACTAAAAACAACCTGATCTGGATACTTACGGGCCAAGAACCAGAGCTTTTCAACCGTGCTTAATGCTTTTAGTTTTTCTTTTAAATCTGTTAGTACATCCATCACGCTATATCAACTTTAAAATAAACAAGACTACGCTTCTTAGGCTAACGACCATCACGATAATGCCCACGGCTACCATGATCGTTTTTGCCGATATCTTATTAGACACCCGTGCCGCAATTGGCGCAGCTAAGGCACTGCCAATAATCAAACCCACTACGGCTTCCCAGTACCTACCGCCTAACATGGTAAAAAAGGTAAGTGAGCTTAAGGTGGCGATAAAAAACCTACTGATCTTAACCGTACCCAAAGAAAACAAAGGATGGCGACCTCCAGCAATTAGACTAGACAGAACGATAGAGCCCCATCCACCGCCAAAAGCCGCATCTATAAATCCCCCAAAAAAGCCCAGTATTCCAATTTTTTTGATCTTTTGCCCTGTTCTTTTTCTTTTGATGTTAAAGGCTTTCATTAAGATTACCGCTCCCAGCACTAGGGTATAAATGGCAACCAAGGGCTTAGTATATTGACTATAATGTTCTAACGACGACAACAAATAGGCTCCTATAATGGCCCCAATTACGGCAGTGATGATCAATAACTTGAAGAGCTTCCAATTGACATTACCCATCCGGTAATGCATCCAACCGGCTATACCATTGCTCAAAACTTCCGAAATATGGATGGCCATACTAGCCGATGCGGGTGGTAGGCCCATGGCCAAAGAGAAGGAGGCCGATGTTACGCCATACGACATCCCAATTGCACCATCAACCATGGCAAATACAAATCCTGCGCCTAAAAACCAATAGAATAACGGATCGATATGGATCAAAAAAGACTGAAATTCGGGTTCAGTATTCCATAAGGTTAACCCTACCGAGGCTATAAAAAGTACAACCGACAACCAGATCAGCCATTTGATATTGGTTTCTACAAAGCTCTTTTTTGGCGCCACCAAACTGGCCGTAACCTGATTTAGTTTTTTGACCTTGGCGGCAAAATCGCCATTTAAAGATTGGCGCAGTACGTTTAATTGTTGTAAAGAGTTATCTAACTGTGCAGGTAAACCTTCGTTTAAGATCTCTTTGAGGCGTTTGGCCATGGTTGGCGATTTTCCATTGGTAGAGATCGCAATCTTTAAATCACCTTTTTTAACAATGGAGCTTAAGTAAAAATCGCAAAGGTCTGGCTGATCGGCTACGTTGACCAATAATCTTCTATGGTGTGCTTCGGTTGTTATCTTTTCGTTTACGATAGAATCATTTGTGGCCACGAAAACAATATCTATGGCTAATAGATCTGCTGCTTCAAAGCTTCTCTGCTTCAGTTTTAAATGAGGATACGTCTTTTTCAGCTGCTCAATTTCTGGAGCAATGGTTTCTGCAATTACTGTAACATCAGCCAGTTGGCTATTGTTGAGAATGGCATTTAGTTTTTCTATCCCTACCTTACCCCCACCAACCAACAAGGTACGCAACTGGTTCAGTTTGATAAAAACCGGAAACAGTTGGTTTCCTTTGGCTTCATCGGCCAAAGGCCGCTCGTTATATTGCAGCTCAGGCGATGGAAGCATAAGATTGGACTAAGGTTTTAAATGATGGGTGTAATGACACCACTTCTCCAAATACCAACAATGCTGGTGCTTTGATCTTTTCTTTTTTGACGATAGCTAAAATTGTAGCTACTTTACCAACCACCAGTTTTTCATCGGTCGAAGAGCCATTTTGTACCACCGCAGCAGGTAGGTCCTGTTTGCCAGCGGCTTTAAAGAGCGCTACAATTTGGTCCAATTTATTCAGGCCCATTAAAACGATTACAGTTGCGCTTGATCGGCTGGCTTGATAGAGGTCTTCAGAAATTTCTCCGTTTGAAGTTGTTCCAGTAATTACCCAAAAACTTTCGCTCAAACCGCGATGGGTAACCGGAATCTGCTGTAGGCCTGGTACTCCAATTGAGCTTGATATCCCAGGGATTACCGTAACTGGAATATTGTACGAATCTGCATAGGCCAGTTCTTCATATCCTCTGCCAAAAACAAAGGGGTCGCCGCCCTTTAAACGCACCACATGGCCATAGTTTAAAGCATAATCGACCATCAGTTGGTTAATAGCCAGTTGCTCGAACGAATGTTCGCCAGAACGCTTACCCACATATACCTTAATGGCATTAACAGGTGCATGGATCAACAAGGCTTCATTTATCAAAGCGTCGTACAACACTACATCGGCTGTTTTTAGGGCATTTACACCTTTGAGGGTCAGCAATTCTGGATCTCCAGGACCAGCTCCTAAAAGTGTAATTTTTGGTTCTTTATGTGTATGTTGTGCTAAACTCATGCGATTTCTACTGCCCTATTGGCTTTGATCTGGTTTAAAAATTGTGTGGCTTCTCCGAAGTATTGGATGGCAAACTGCTGTGAGGGTTCGTTTTTATTGATCTGCAACACCAACTCTGAAAAACTTGTACCGAAGTTGAATTCTCCTGTTGCTACAAAGTGATGATCAAACTCTTTGATCACACCTGCCTGTGTGCTGCTGTTGATGCTTTTATCCAACAACAAAGATTTGGCAGCATTTACAAAAACACTGTAGGCATGGTAGATGGCATCGGCATAGGCCTTATTTTTCAATGCTTCGCCTGCCCAGGTCAGTTTGTCTTCTGCTTCTAACAAAAGGGTGGCTACCAAGTCTATTACAACGCCAGCACATTCGCCTACGCCAATGGCAGTTTCGAAGGTTTCTTCATGACCCCAGTCTACAAATTCTGTAGTTTTGAGGTTGCTCAAATCTGCCAAAGGTTTGAGCAGTTGATAAAAATGGTCTTTGCCTAACCTATCGTAGTACTGGTGAAAGTTTTCTTCTGGTAAATGATTGGCTTTAAAATCGTTCAACAACAGGTGTAAAACCTGCGTAGCTCTTTTGGTTGGCACTTTGATCACACGCTCTGCCACCCTGCCTACCCCATTGCCTACCGTACCACCACCCAACATTACTTGTACGGCTGGCACTACTTTACCCTCTGCTTTTACAGAACTGCCATGGAAACCAATTTCTGCCAAACCATGTTGTCCACAAGAGTTCATGCAGCCACTGATCTTGATCTTGATGTTTTTTTCGTAGATGAACTCTGGAAAATCCTCATACACTACCTCTTCCAATACTTCGGCCAAGGTCATGCTGTTGGCGATGCCTAGGTTACAGGTATCTGTGCCTGGGCAGGTGGTGATGTCCGCCAAGCTATCAAAGCCAGCATTTGCAAAGCCAATGTTCGCTAAGGCTTGATATAAAGAGGGCAAGGCATTTTCTGGTACAAATTTTAACAACAGTCCTTGGTTTTGGGTGATCCTGATCTCGTCGGCAACATAAGATTCAACCGCTTTTACAAAGGCTCTGGCCTGATCAGTTTTGATGTCGCCAACCTGTATCTTTACATATACGCCATAATATCCTTTTTGCTTTTGCGCTATGGTATTGGTAGCCAACCAATGTTTGTAATGGGTTTCATTTGCGGGTATGATAGTGGGATAAACCTGCTGAATGGGCAAAGCGGGTTGTGGAACGGTATGTAGATCTATTTTAAAGGTTTTGACTTTATTTGCTGTCCGTTCTTCGGCGATCAATCTTAACACCTCGTCAATACCCAGTTTCTGAACCAAATATTTCAATCTGGCTTTGTTTCTGTTGTTCCGTTCGCCATAACGGTCAAAAACCCTCAGTACCGATTCGGTAAATGGGATCAATTGGTCTTCTGGCAAAAAATCATGTACTGCCGTGGCCAAAAAAGGTTGAGCACCTAGTCCACCTGCAAATAGCACTTTAAAACCACGTTCGCCATTGGCATTGATCTTAGGGATGAACCCCAAATCGTGGATATAACTATAGGCTGTGTCTTTATCGCTTGATGAAAAAGAGATTTTGATCTTCCTCCCCATTTCTTGACAGATAGGATTACGCAAAAAATAAGCAAATACTGCCTGTGCATAGGGCGAAACATCAAAGGGTTCTTCTGGATCAATACCTGCATTTGGAGAAGAGGTGACGTTACGAACGGTATTGCCACAGGCTTCTCTTAAGGTAATATCGTCCAGCTCTAATTTGGCCCAAAGCTCAGGAGTCCGATCTAAGCTTACGTAGTGGATCTGGATATCCTGACGGGTAGTAAGGTGCAGGTTTCCGCTGGCATACTCGTCGGCTATGTCTGCGATACGCAACAACTGCTTAAAGGTAACCTTACCAAAAGGGAGCTTAATGCGGATCATTTGTACGCCTGGTTGGCGCTGCCCATATACACCTCGTGCCAAACGTAGGCTTCTGAAACGTTCTTCGTGGATCTTGCCAGAACGGAAGTCATTGATCTTTTGCTCTAGATCGATAATGTCTTTTTCTACTATCGGATTTTCTAACTCAGTTCTGAAACTCTGCATTGGGTCTGTTTTTTATAGGCGATATTTCCGTCTTTGCCAAACCACTTATCTAAATAAGTTATTGGCTATGGATCAGCAAATATATAAAATCCATAGAATTAGTAGTATTTATTTTGACAAGAAATTTTAAAAGTCTAAAACGCGCTTAAAATCAAAGGGTTTTATAAGATAGATGAAGCTGTTTTCTCGCTTTCGATGATGTGGGCAATGCTGGTTTCGCTTAAAATCTGCAAACTGGCATCTCTAACTTTGATAAAAGCTTTGCGGATACCGCAGGTAACTTCATCGTGGCATTCTTCACACTTGTGGTAAAACTTGATACTTGCACAGGGTAACATTGCAATAGGTCCGTCGGTGATCCTTAAAATATCTACCAAGTAAATGTCTTCTGGGTTTTTATTGAGACTATAGCCCCCTCCCGCTCCTTTTTTGCTATATAAGTAACCTGCATTGCGCAAGTCTAGCAAGATCTGTTCAAGAAATTTTTTGGGAATATGTTCTTCTTCCGCAATACGGGCAATCTGCATGGGCGGTTGCGTTAGGTTCCTTCCTAAAACCACCAGTGCTTTTATAGCATATTTTGTTTTCTTAGATAACATATACCAACAAAGCTAATAAAAGATTTATGAAATACGGAAGCTTAACATTGAGTTAGCGCCCAAATTATTTTCGACCTCAATTAGTATCGATAATATTACATTGATTAAATTATTTGTTATATTTAAGTACTATATGTATTTGTTATGAGAGCATTCTACTTATTCCTGATGGTTTTTGCCTTATGCTCAACAGGTTTGACAGCTCATGCACAAAATGGCTGTGTAATTGTTTATGGCCCTGGCAGTGCGGGTACTGTAGTTTATACATCTAGCAAAGGCACCACTACTACCTGTAATGGGCAAACTGTCGAAAATTTCAATACCTCTCCTGCTGTAGCCTTAGCTGCTGGCTGCCAATGGAATCCCTACCCTGCTACCTCTCCTGCTACTTTGAGGAACTGTATTGTTAATGGTTCTTGTGGAGTTAAAAACAATTACACTCAATTATGCCCGCTTGATGATTATGTGTGGGTTTTGATTGTTATGGCTTCTGGTTTAGGTTTTTACCTGTTCCGTAATCGGTTTGATCATCTAGCTCCAACAATCCAAGCTTAATTATTCTATTTTTTCGTACTGAAGCACATAATTGCGGTAAACCCTACTTAGAGAGAAGGTACGCTCTAGCATGATCAAGATGATCAGTGGAATAAAAATCAGGCTCAACAGGTCAAATTGGTAAAAGACATAGGCCACTAGGAGCATCAACCTTAAACATTCTAAATAATAGATCCATTTTCGCTGCTCTAGCAATGCGCCACAATTGATCAGGGTAAGTAATACAAAAACCGATACCACCCATTTATCTATGATTTGAAAGTAACTGAAAAAGGCTGTGGTAAAAGTTAATAAAATGATACAGACAACCAATTGGCCATTGAGGTATTTTTTGAATTTGAACCGAAAGCGATCAATAGATTTGTGCTGTAAAAACCGCTTTTCTAAAATGGGCCTAATGTCTTGATCTAATAACGCTGGACTACCAAAAACAACTTTCCATTTGTTTTTTAGCCCCTTTTCTCTTTTGCAGGCTTCGGCCAGTTCAAAATAATAATGAAAGTGCTGCCATAAAAAACTATAACTTTTGATAGGATGTGTTAGCCCATATCGGGGAGCTTCTTCTTCTTGTTGAAAGGTGCCGAATAGCTTGTCCCAGAACACAAATACATCGCCATAGTTTTTATCAAGGTATTTTTCGTCGCTGGCATGATGTACGCCATGTAATGAGGGTGTAATGAGTACCTTTTCTAACCAACCTAATTTGCCGATCATTTGGGTATGGGTAAAGAAAGAATAAGCGCCATGCACGGTTAAGATCACCACCACCATCACTGGATGGAAACCCACAAAGGGCAAAATACACCAGAAAATATTTCGGATCAGGGCCTGAAAAGTAGTAATCCTTGCCGATACGCTTAGGTTAAATTCTTCGCTCTGGTGGTGTACGATGTGTGCCGCCCATAAAAAATTGACCTGATGCCCCAAGCGATGATACCAATACCAGACAAAGTCTGTGGCCAATAGGAGCAATATCCATACCCACCATGCATTGGGAATATTGAAAAGGGCATAATGGATATAGATGTAGTTGAAGAGCTCGTAAAAACTTGCAGCAATGAAGAGGTTCAACAATCGTTCTGCAATACCTATGCTTACGTTAGAGACTGAGCTCTCGTACTTGAACACATCCGTTTTTTTGAGGCGAACGGCCAATGCATATTCTAGGTATAAAAACAAAAAGAAAGCTGGAATAGCAAAGGCCAGGTAATTGATCTGATCCATGTTATGCGCTCAAAAAGTTGTTGACATGATGGTTAAACAATTCGGGTTGTTCCATCATAGGTGCATGCCCGCATTGGTTAATGTAATGTAAGGTGGCGTTGGGCAACAAGCGATGGAACTGCTCGGCCACAGCTGGTGGAGTTACCACATCCTGTAAACCCCAGATCAACAATACAGGGAGCTTGATCAAGGGCAAAAAATCTTTGAGATTCTGTTTTTGGGCATCTCGGGCAAGGCCAATAATAGACAGGACCTTTAGCTTCTGTTGTACAATTCCGAATACATGAGCCACCATTTCTTCGTCTACAACTTCTTTCCTATCAAAAACATCTTCTATTTTGGTTCTGATGTACTGGTAATCCTTTACTCTTGGAAAAGAGCCTCCAAAAGTATTTTCGTACAAGCCAGAGCTTCCAGTCAATACTAGCCTATCTACTTTATCTGGGTGTTTCAAAGTGTAAAGCAAGGCTACATGGCCACCTAAAGAGTTGCCAATCAACACCGGTTTAGCAATGTGGTTCTTTTCGATGTATTGTTCTAAAAATAATACCAACCTATCTAAACCCTGTCCTACAACCTTACTGAACAGCGGTAGCTCTGGTGTCCAGATCTTATGTTGGATCGCAAATCTATTGGTTACGTTTTTCCAATTGCTCAAATTACCAAATAGGCCGTGCAGCAGAATAATATCTTGAGTTTGCACCGCGCAATGCGGAAGAAATGTTTTAGGAGTCTGATTTAATTGTACCTGCATGATCTGGAAATTTTGAAATGAAACACAAAACTTCCCAAAAATAACAATATTTTAAATAAAGACTACTATTTCTATAGATTATATATTTTTAATTAAACCGATCAGGTCGATAGCAATCAATCTGAATAGATAATTTAGTACCAGCAGCAAGTTCGGCAACCAATTTTCCGGTAACAGGTGCCAAGCTTACGCCCATCATTCCGTGTCCGCCGGCTATAATTAGATTGCTTATTTTTTGGCTATAACCGATGTAGGGCAAACCATCTGGCGAACATGGCCTGAAACCATACCATATCTTTTTAATATTCGGCACGGCTACATGGTAATCTGGATAGTATTGCGGAATGGAATTGACAATTCCCTGTACCCTATTCATGTTGACATGGTGGTTGATCGGTGCAATTTCCATCGTGCCTCCAAAGCGTACCTGTCCATCCATAGGGGTTACGGCCACTCTTGCTTCTAACAATAACGAAGGGTGATGGATCTTATGATAAGGATCTACCATAAAGGAATAGCCCTTACCTGGCATCACAGGAATAGTTAAACCCGCTTTTTGTGCCAGTTCGGGTAACCAAGCCCCACCAGTCATTACCGTTAAGTCGCTTTTAAATGTACCATGTGTGGTATGGATTTCGGTTATCTTAGCATTTTGGGTCTCAAAACCATTTACTTTACAGTTTGTAATGATCTCGACTCCCTTGTTTTTAAGATGGGAAATCAATTGCTTAACCAGTGTACTTGGGCTTAAGTGCGCATCGCAACGGTAGTGTATTGCGCCTAACACATCCAAAGCTGTATCTGGTTCTAGTTTTTGTGCCGCACCTGCATTTAAAACAGCTACATCTAGGCCCAAGCTTTGAGCTTTTAAAGCCAAATGAATTTCTTCTTCAGCTGCTGCTTGTGTTTTATACAACATCAAAATACCCTTTTTCTCCAGACCAAAATCCAAGTCGGGTTCTTGAGCCAGTTCATCATACAGTTGTTTGCTCAGTAGATGCAAATCTCGTAAAGGTTCTGCAGCGTGGTCTACATGTTTTTGATTGGCATGTTTCCAGAATTTTAGCCCCCAAGAGATCAATTTTGGGTTGAGAGAAGGTTTTACGTAGAATGGACTCTTGCTGTTGAACATCCATTTGATGCCTTTACTGATCATACCTGGGGCAGCCAAGGGCACAAAATGACTGGGTACAATCATTCCTGCATTACCAGAAGAGCAGTTGTCAACTAAATCGCCCTGCTCTAATAGGGTAACCTTAAAACCTGCCTTGGTTAAATAATAAGCACTGCACAGGCCAATGATACCTGCGCCTATAATGGTTATGTTGCCTTTTGTCTGATCAGCATGCATATCTTATCGTCAAATGTTTTGGTATTAAATTACTTGGAAACCATGTGCATAAGGATCGTCATCGTCTATGAATATGATGTTGTAGCCTGTTACTTTTGCCCAGCCTTCTATACCAGGTACAATTGCAGGTTGTCCGTTAATGGTAGTTTCTTCTTCTATTGTGCCTATAAATTGTGAGCCAATGATACTTTCGTGGATAAATCGGTCTCCTTTTTTAAGCTTACCTTTTGCAAACCATTGTGCCATACGGGCCGATGTTCCGGTACCACATGGCGAGCGGTCTATGGCTTTGTCTCCATAAAAAACAGCATTGCGTGCGGTTGCCGTTGGCGAAAGGGTTGCACCTGCCCAAAGAAAATGACTTAGTCCGTTGATGTTCTTGTCTTCTGGGTGGACGAAAGTGTATTGCTCGTTCATCAGCTTACGGCAGGTTCTGCTCCAACTGATCAATTGGTCTGCGGTATAGTTTTCTAATCCTTTAAAGTTCTGTTGTGGATCAACAATGGCATAAAAGTTTCCGCCGTAGGCTACATCTACCACTAATGTGCCAAGGTCTGGACATGCTACAGTCAAACCTTCGGCCGCTAAAAACGACTTGATGTTGATGAGCTTAACCGATTTTACTTTTCCAGCTTCTTGTACATATTCTACCAAAACCAATCCTGCAGGGGTTTCTAAGCGTAGTTTACCCGGCACTTTCGGGATCACCAAGCCTTCTTCTATGGCAATGGTTACGGTACCTATGGTGCCATGACCGCACATGGGCAAACAGCCACTTGTTTCAATATATAATACGCCTATATCGTTGGCAGGGTCTATGGGTGGATAGAGGATACTGCCACTCATCATGTCGTGGCCACGTGGCTCGAACATCAGACCTTTGCGAATCCAATCGTATTCTTTTAAAAAATGTAGCCTACGCTCCATCATGCTATTGCCTAACAGCAGTGGGCCACCACCTGCAACTACCCTAACTGGATTGCCACAGGTATGGGCATCTATGCAACTAAATGTTTTCTTCATGGATCTGATTGCGCGTTAATTCGTTGTTAATGGTTCGCCAAATGTTTAGCGGGTTGGCATTTTGGAGTTCTTTTGGCAAAAATTCATCGTCCCAGTTCTGGTAGCTTAACGGACGGGCAAAACGTTTGATCCCATCGGCCCCTACCGAAGTGAAACGGCTATCGGTACTTGCCGGAAATGGTCCACCGTGCTGCATAGCCAAACACACCTCTACCCCTGTTGGCACATTGTTGAAGATCAAACGTCCGCATATGTCTTGTACGTAATCTAACAAAGATTGATGCTTGCTGATATCATTTGGAGTAGCCATTAGGGTTGCCGTTAATTGGCCTTCCATGGCTTTGGCAACGGCCAGCATTTCGGCCTCGTCTACACATTGGATAATGAGCGAGTAAGGTCCGAAAACTTCTTGGTGCAGGATGGGGTTTTCTAAAAACGTTTGTGCTTTTGTTGTGGCAATACTGATCAGTCCTTTTCCTTCATTCAACTCTTCTTCTTCTGTTTGCCCTACCAATTGCACTCCTTTTTGTGCCAATGCTGTTGCTAGCTTTTGCGCATAGTTGGTTGCAATGCCTTGATGTAGCATTTTAGTTGGGCTTAAAGTTTTGATCTCTCTTCTAAAGTTGAGGATAAATCTTTCCAGTGCTTCACTGTCAACCGCTATGATCAAACCTGGGTTGGTGCAAAACTGGCCCATGCCCAAGGTTACCGAAGCGGCCATCTGTTTGGCCAAGGGGTCTGCTTCCTTGGTTAACTTTTCTGGCAATATAAATACGGGGTTAACACTACCCATTTCGGCAAATACAGGAATGGGTGTTTTACGTTGGTTGGCCAAATCAAACAAGGCTCTACCCCCACTGTAAGACCCAGTAAAGCCGATTGCTTTTACGGCTTCGTGTTTGGCCAGATACGCCCCTACTTCAAAGCCTTGGCCGTACACATGTGCAAAAATACCATCGGGCATGTTGCATTTTTTGGCTGCGCTAAAAATGGCGTTGGCCATTAGGGTCGAGGTTTTTGCATGGGCCGGGTGGGCTTTTACAATTACCGGGCAGCCTGCAGCAAAGGCACAGGCGGTATCGCCACCGGCGGTTGAGTAGGCAAAGGGAAAGTTACTTGCACCAAAAACCACTACAGGCCCTAAGGGTACCAACATTTTACGCAGATCAGGTTTTGGTGGGGTACGTTCTGGCAAAGCAGTATCGATACTGGCCTCTAGCCAATTGCCCTGTTCTGCAGCGGCCGCATAACTGGTTAACTGGAACATGGTACGTGCTCTTTCGCCTTGTAGGCGTGCTTGTGGCAGGTTGGTTTCAGCCATGGCAGTGTCAATCAGTTCATCGCCCAATGCTTCTATTTCTGCGGCTATGGCACGCATGAAATCTGCGCGTTGTTTTAATGAACAGGTTTTATATTGATGGTACGCTTGTACAGCTTTTGCTAATGCTTCGTCAATTGCTGTGGTGCTTGTATCTTTATACATGGTGTGATTTGATTAAGCTATTTTTTGTTATCGATTGTTCGGCCTTATTGAACAAATTCTACCGTTAGCGATAAATATTCTGGCAGTTGAGGTCGGTTGGCCAAGCCATCGTTGATCACTTTAAGTACGTGTGCTCTTTCTTCTCCTTTTAATATCAATCTTGGTGCTCTTACGATCTCTGAGCTAATACCTGTTGCTTCGGCGGCCAATTTAATGTATTGCACCAGTTTGGCATGGATATCCAACTCTAGGATCGGCAAGAACCAACGGTAAATGGTCAAGGCTTCTGCATAACGGTTGGCTTTTACCAAACGGTAAATGGCTACGGTTTCTGCCGGAAAAGCATCTACCAAACCTGCTACCCAACCGTGTGCGCCTAATGCCAAACACTCAAATGCCAAGGGGTCTACACCGCATAGTATCTTAAAACGATCGCCAAATCGGTTGATCATTCGGGTAACGTTTGATACATCTCTGGTACTTTCTTTTACGGCTTGGATATTTGGGAACTGTGCCAACTCTTCGAACATCTCTATAGATACTTTAACTCCATAATCAACCGGATTATTGTAGATCATGATAGACAAAGTGGTTGCTTTTGCTACACTTTTGAAAAAGGTTAGTGCTTCTTCGTCGTCTGCTTTATAGCGTAAGGGTGGCAGCAGCATTAAGCCGTCTGCTCCTATTTCTTCGGCCTGTTTGGCCATAGCAATGGCTTCTTTGGTGGCCTGTTCTGCAATGTTAAGGATTACGGGTACTTTGCCGTTAATGCTTTTTACGCAATAGGCCAATAGTTCTAGTTTTTCGGTACTACTTAGGGTACTGGCTTCGCCCAGCGATCCGCAGATGATGATTCCGTCTACGCCTGCTGCCAGTTGTGCATCAAGGTTTTTTTGGAACAGGGGGTAATCGATGGTATCGTTTGGGGTAAATGGGGTTAATAGTGCAGGGTATACGCCTTGCCAAGCAACGTTTTTCATAAAATGTCTGTTTTTAATGTACTGTTTAAAGTGCCGGAGCACTTTGTGGTTCAATTTTTTTATATAGGTCAAATGTAGGTGGTGCTTATTGACTATTTTTAACAGGTTTTAATGAATAGTAAACGGATTTTAACCTTGGTGTTTTATCATGCTGGGTGTAATGAAGACTGTGAAGCAATAACGGGGTAAATTTAGTTGATGAACTCTTTACATGAAGATGCTTCGACAGGCTCAGCATGACAATTTTTTGAGGATTAGTTGGTTAAAGTGTTGACCACATAGGAACATAGCACACATAGATGGTTTTGTCATTCTGAGTGCAACGAAGAATCTAAATAGATAAAGTTCTCACTTAAGGGTGCTTCGACAGGCTCAGCATGACAATTATGTTGATGCTTAGTTGGTTAAGGGGTTGACCACATAGAAACATAGCACACATAGACGGTCTTGTCATTCTGAGTGCAACGAAGAATCTAAATAGATAAGGTTCTCACTTAAGGGTGCTTCGACAGGCTCAGCATGACAAAGTTGTTGAGGTTTGCATTAGGTTTAGCATGCCAATTTATTAATGGTACTTAAACCTTAAAGTTTTTAAAATAATGGTTTAGGTAGGCTTTGGGTGCTTCGCCTTTGATGGCCTTAAACACCCTGTTAAAATTGGTTACGCTGTTAAAACCACAGGTATAAACTACGGTGGCAATGTTCTCGAACTTACCGCTGGTCAGTTTTTTACAGGCTTCGTTGATGCGCAACTCGTTTAAAAACTCTACAAAGGTTTGTCGGGTGTGTTTTTTAAAGTACCTGCAAAAGGCTTGTGGGGTCATGTGGGCTTCTGCCGCAACCTCGTCTAGGCTAATGGGCCGCTCGTAGTGTTGCATCAGGTAATTGAAGATGTGCCCAATCCTTATGCCCTCGCTTTCTGAAAAGCTCGACAAACGGTTATTGGAAAGGGCTGCTCCGCTGTCGCCTATTTGGTGTAGGGTGTTTAATAGGTTCAGAAATTGTACGATTACTTCTTGGTTTTTGGCGTATTGCACGCTCAGCATCTTTTGGATTACACTGTCGGCATGGGCTGCTGGCACCTTATAGCCACTTTGATGTTGCTGTAAAAAGGATTGGAGCAACTGCATTTCTGGCAAGGCCAAAATGGGGGCCAGTTTTCCGTTGGGATCAAAAAAGATCATCAGGGCCTGGATTTTTAAGGTACTGTCTTCTTGAAAGTATTCGGCATTGCTTTTAAAAAGATGGGGCTGGTTGGCTCCTAATAAATAGATGTCGTTTTTTCTAAAAGTATGCATATTGTTGTCTACCACCAAAGTGCCCTCTCCTTCTTTGATCCACATCAACTGTGCTTCTTTGTGGCGGTGTAGGTAAGGGTAAAAATGGGCCATATTGTCTTCTTGAACAATGATGGTATTATCGTGCGCTACTGGAATTGTAAATTGTAATACTTTCATAGTTTAATTGCAACAGCTCAATATTAACTTAAAATAGCATCCTTTTTAAATCAACAGGTTAAAATAAGACTTTTTATGGACAGATATTCGTTTCAGCATGTTTAATTGTGATTATTCTCGTAAAATGTTTGTTTCAATGTAGGGAGTCCGAAGTCCGGAGTCAGAAGTCCAGAGTCGGAAGTTTAGTTGGAAAGTCAGAAAGTCTGGAGTCAGAAGTCCGGAGTCGGAAGTCTAGAGTTGGAAAGTCAGAAAGTTGGAGTAAAGAGTTGGAAAGTCGGGAAGTTGGAAAGCTTGGAGTAGTACATTGCCCTAATGACAAATGAACTAATGAACCAATGACACCAATCAAACAATGTCAGTCTGAGCCTGTCGAAGACCAAGAACCAATGAAACTAATAAAACAATGTCAGTCTGAGCCTGTCGAAGACCAAGAACCAATGACACCAATGACAAATGAACCAATGAAACTAGTGACACCAATGAACCAATGAACCAATGCCGAATGAACCAATGAAACCAGCGAAATGTAAAATTGCAGTAGCAAATTATTGAAACAATTTCTTGGTTTCCCTTTTCTTTCCCACATTTGTGCATGACTTATCCTGAAAAACTAAATGCCATCCGTGAGCAAATGAAGGCTGACGGTGTTGCTGCCTACATTATTCCTTCTGCAGACCCTCATATCAGCGAGTATCTACCCGACCATTACAAGTGCATCTCTTTTGCCACTGGCTTTAAGGGATCGGTAAGTACCGTGGTGATCACTTTAGATTTTGCGGGGCTATGGGCCGATTCGAGGTATTTCGAACAGGCGGAAGAGCAGTTGCAGGGCAGCGGTTTTGAGTTGGTTAAACTAAAGGTACAGCATGCGCCTGAGTACATCCAATGGCTTGGCGATGTGTTGCCGCAGGGAGCTACTGTTGCTTTTGACGAGAAATTGGTTTCTATTTTATTGGGCGAATTGTTGCACAAACAATTGGCTTATAAGGGCATCAATTTCCAACATAAGGATTACTTAAACCCGATCTGGACCAACAGACCTGGCTTACCTACAAATGCAGCTTTTTTAATTGCCGATGCGTTTATTGGCCAATCTGTTGAATCTAAACTAACCGAGGTAAGAAAGGCAATGAAACAGCTTAGGGCAGATTATCATCTGATCTCTTCTTTGGATGATTTGGCTTGGTTGTTCAACATCAGGGGTACTGATGTAAATTATAATCCGGTAGTGCTGAGCTTTGCGCTGATCGCCGAAAACCAAGCTACTTTATATATACAACACGATAAGCTTAGTGCTGAGGATAAGGCCAGCCTAGCTAAAAGTGGCGTAGAGATTTTGGGCTATGATACCATCGCCAAAGACCTTGGCTTTTTACCTGCCGAAAGCTCAATCTTGATCGATCCTAAACGCAATTGTTTTGCGCTTTATAAACTGATCCCCATTTCGGTACAGCGGATCTTAGATACCAATCCTTCTACTTTGTTAAAGGCGGTAAAGAACCAAACCGAGATCAACAATACACGTACGGCCATGATCAAAGATGGTGTGGCCATTACCCAGTTCTTAAAATGGGTTAAAGAAAATGTAAATAACACCACCATTACAGAAATTTCTGCTGCCGACCGTTTAAAGGCTTTTAGGGCTGCGCAAGATGGTTTTATTGGCGAAAGCTTTAACACCATTGCTGGCTATAGGGCGCATGGGGCCTTGCCTCATTATGCGGCTACACCTGCTAGCGATGTTACAGTTAAGGCCGAAGGTTTGTTTTTGGTTGATTCTGGCGGTCAGTACCGCTATGGCACTACTGATATTACACGTGTTTTGCCTATGGGCAACAATACGGAGGAGGAAAGCATTGATTATACCTTGGTATTAAAGGCAATGATCGAGGGTTGCAAGACCCGTTTTCCAAAGGGTACTTGTGGTTACCAAATCGATGCGATTACACGTAGACCGATGTGGGACTACGCCTTAAACTACGGTCATGGCACCGGTCATGGTGTAGGCTATTTCTTAAATGTACACGAAGGGCCGCAGGTATTTAATGCCACGGCTACGCCTGTTGCCATTGAACTGGGCATGATCACTTCTATTGAGCCCGGTATTTACCGCTCTGGCAAACATGGTATCCGTATCGAAAACCTTGTGTTAACCATTGCCGACCAAACCAACGAGTTTAACGAGTTTTATGCTTTTGAGGCACTAACTCTTGCTCCTATTGATACCACCTTGGTTAAAAAGGAACTGTTGGAACAAGCGCATATCGATTGGTTAAATACTTATCACGAGAATGTGTACGCAAAGCTAAGTCCATTCTTGAATGAGGAAGAAAGGGTGTTTTTGGCAGGGATGACGAGTAGCCTTTAGGTTTTTGGTTCATTGGTTCAGTTGTTCATTAGTATCATTGGTTCATTGGTTCATTAGTTCATTAGTTCATTGGTTCATTAGTCAATAGTTGATTGGGCTTAGGGTACTAACTCAAGCATTGCGGGAGGATTCCGAACGATGGTGGGAGGATTACGAACAATGGTGGAGACTTCTCAAGCAATGGTGGAAGGATTCCGAGCACTGGTGGGAGCTTCTCAAGCATTGGTGGGAGGATTCCGAGCAATGGTGGAGGCTTCTCAAGCAATGGTGGAAGGTTTCAGAGCAATGGTGGGAGCTGTTCAAGCAGTGGTGGAGACAGTTCAAGCGATAGTGGAGGCTTCTCAAACTATTGTGGGAGGATTCAGAGTGATGGTGGGAGCTGTTCTAGCTACCAGATTGGAATAGGGATGATCGGTTTGGGGTGGTCTATCCTTTAAACTGTGTAAAGGTTAGTGCAGCAAGGTGTTTGTACTGCGGGCTGCTTGGCCCAAACAACGACTTTACGTAATTCTTTACATCTTTGGTAATGGCTATTACCCCAGTTTCGGTCTCGTACATGATCTTATTGCGGGCCATGCGGGCAGTATCTAATGCTGTTCTAGCCATCCATACGGCGGTGTTTTTGGTCTGCAATGCTGTAAATAGGGCTTCTAAGGTAGTCACCTTCAGATCGGTTTCGTTGGGCTGGTATTGTGGTATGGAGGCCAATAGTTTTACCTGTTTATCAAAGGTATCGAGGATGTTATCATAGCTCTGTTGCGAGGCCGACACCTGTTTTACTTCTTTTCCTGCTGTTCTTAGTGCCGCAACTTCTTCTTGGTCCAGTTTTACGCTTACTCTTATTCCTACCAGCTTTCGGTGGTTGGTTAGTGCGCGGTCTACGATCTGATGCGGGGTATCTGTTGCTTTTAGGGCACTGATAATACGGCTGCTGAGTTGGCGCAGGGGTTCGTAACCAAAATTTCTGATGGCCACTGCATTGCCATAGTTGGCCAAAGCGGTGTTTACCTTGTCTACAGCTTGTTGCGCGGTCGATAGTTGGGACTGCAACGCAGCCAACTTAATGGCAGGCATTGAGGGGTTGTAATTGGCACCATAGGTAGCTACAGCTGTGATCATGGCCTCAAAATTCGCTACGTTTTTTGCATGGCCAGTTTCATAAGTGGTTGGCATGTTGTTTAGGTTTTTAAGTGATGTATATTCTGTTAATTCACATCAAGCTAACGAATAAAAAACAAGCGGATGAATTTTGAAAAGAAGTATAGTATTGGTTAATTGTTGTTGAGTTTAGGGTTAATAGTTTTCTTGGGCTGAAGGTTTTTGAGTTGAAAGTTAAAAGTCTTGAGTTAGGAAGTCGGAAGTTGGGAAGTCCGAAGTCGGGAGTCGGGAGTACGAAGTATTGAGTTGGTAGTTTAGAGTTGGGGCATTTCTAATGGGCTAGGGTTTATTGATCAATTGCCCATATCGTTTTAGAACTGGGGTTTTAAGAAGTTGAGGTTTGTTGTAGGCAACAATACTACTTTTTTCTTGATGCTTATGGTACTGATATCTGGCATGGCATTCATAAAATAGTCATCGAAATTAATGAGCTCGGTATAACGTTTTTTCTGGAAGGCATCTGGAAAATTACTGATGGCGGAGTCGTAGTCTCTTCTAACCAATACCAAGGTTACAAATACGGTATTTTTATAGTTGAGGAAAGACTTTTTGTCTTTTTTGAAATTTTCGGTGGTTCTTTTAAACAGCATCAAGCTATCTAATATTTTTGTTCTATTGGTAAATAGAACGCTGTCTACCCTACCTTGCCCATTTACACTAACAGCCAAACCAAAAACAAAACCTTTTTGGAAATACTGTGGCGAAAAATCGGCAAGTCCATTATAGGGCCTAGCCTCTACTAATAACCTTTCAATTTTAGCATGCATATCATTTTGTTGTGCCATGGCACTATAATTAAATGATAAAAAAAGCAACAGAAAAAGGATTGATGTATATGTTTTCATAGTTTGATTTTTTTTAACCTAATCTATAATCTCAAACTGGCTTATATTTTTGATTAAAAACCACTTGTTGTTTTGTTTCTCAAAAAACAGGATGCCAAAATTATAATAGCGATAATGATAAGGTCCTTGACTAGCATGGTTGTGTTCAAATACTACTGCCGCCCTATTATTTAGTGGATCATAAATTACAGGGCTAAATATATTAATTGCATCTGTTTTATCATACTTGATTACTGAGTCGGGATGTTTAACCAGATTTCTTGAATAGAAATAGCTGGTTGGCCCTGTTATTTTATTCGTTGCTGCCTTTTCTACAAACAACCGATTATTCGCTCTTATATAGCTAATGACTTCGTCTTTCGGACTCCCTTTGGTATAAAAGGAAATGTATGAGAATAGGCTTGAATTAATTCCAAATCTTTTGGAATAGGCATTGTCAAATTTTAATGCCGCTTGAGCTTTAGCGTAGATCTCTTTTTCTTCTGGTGAAAACCTGTTTTTTTGGGCATAAACATGCTGCAAGCCAATAAGACTAACCAACCAGATAATACCTACGGTACTGAAATTAACAACCTTTGACATGTATGGAGTTTATTTTGATTTCAACTATTTTGGTTAAAACATATAGGTATTGATAATTTTAACCGCGAAAAGTATAACAATAGACACGGCAGCAAACATGATTCCCATTTTGTATTTTAGGTTTGGCCTCATCCTATAAAATAGCACCAATAAAGAACAAGTGAATATTGCAAAAAAATAGACAAATGTAAAAGCTGAACTAAAGAATTGAGACACTGCCGAAAGCTGCACATGTGTATGGTTAGCTAGTTCTTGATCTGCTGGGCCAAATAGTCCTGCTTTTATGAATCTCATTACTGTAATTGGCCCCATAAAAGGGAAAAACAACCAAAAACAAGATTGGATAAGGCATATGGCCAAAGCAATATAGAACATGATTTTCATTTTCATAATGATGTGTTTTTATATAACACTTACGCCATCAGGCAACATTGATGTAGTTGACCAAAGCATCTATTAACAAGGAAGTGAAAAATACATCTATAATTGTTCATCGGTTTTTTTATCCACAAATATGTGTATCAAGCTTGCAAATAAAAAACTAAAAGGCATAAAATAGGCTAGGTAGTATATATTTTTCCAATAAGGGTAACTCCATATATTCATAAAAGTTCCTAGTACACAAAAGTCAATAATTAATATAAGCTCAAACAAAAGCACTTTAATAAAAATGTTTGTTACTTTTTTATACAAGAGAAATATATTATAGGGGAGCAATGTGAAAACTATGAAAAATATTGGCGCTATCAAAAACACTGTGGGTGCTATCATTTTTTCATATTCTAAAAAGGAACCAGAAAACGCAGCATAATCCTGATTGATCTCGATTTGGATATAGTCCCAAATTAATTTTATTACTGGCAATAAAATGAATGCTAAAACCAGATTTACAATAACTCTTTTTTTCATTTCTATAAAATTAATCCTCGCTGTTCTTTTCAAAATCAGTTACTGAGATACAACTCTTTAAAAGAGTATTTAAGATTTATTCCCTGACGATGTGTATATGTCGTCAGGGAACGGTATGGATCTAGGATGAATTATATCTTTGAATGGCTCAGCGAATCTACTTCTAAGCATTTTGACTGGCCTTTTTTTAACCAAATGGCAAATTCATTTCCGGTAGTTCTAAACAACAATGTCAACAAAATCCGATCATGATCCACATTCTTTAACTCAAGTACTTCTAGATAAGGTTGAGGATTTTTCCAATTGTTGAGTATTTCTGAGTTTGGCTTTTCGTTTACCAACTCCGTTTTTAATCCATTAACAAAAAAACCAGTGTTACCAGGTACATTTTTAGATTTTACAATCTTTAAAGGATTAACATAATAATCGTCAGCAAAACGCTTTGTTTTAAAAACAAAGTCGACGCCTGTTTCAATTGCTTTAACAGAATCTATAATATTGGTTGTACGCTTGTTTTCAACATCGTTATTTGTGGTACAAGAAGCCATTAAACCTAATACACATGTAACTATAATCAATTTAAGTTTTCCCACTTTCAATAATTTTCAGAAGTTTATTAAGCTGTATGTAAATAGAGTTTAACCAGATAATGGAATAATTTTCCTCCACCAATAAAAGTGGTCAATGCTATGCCACAGGCAATAATACCAATCTTATATTTAGTTCTTAAATCCATTTTATAGAAAACCGGGAGTAAGCAACAAACGATTAAGGATAAAAAATAAACGAATGCCGAAATACGGTTTAATAGCAAAAGCTTTTCTGTATATGGGTTATTACTATATGGAGGAAAATTGAGGTCGATGATACGATACCCTGAGCTAACGGTAAACAATCCATTTTTTATATAGTTAATTATACCCATTGGTCCGGCAAAAGGAGCAAATAGATAAATACAAAGTTGGATTAAGCAGATACCGAAACAGATATAATAACTTATTTTTAATATTTTCATATAGGTTGTTAAATCTTAATGCCGGAAGCTCTCGTTATAAAACGGCACTTTATTGCTTTATCTTTTGTAAACGATCTTTTACTCCCTTACCTCTTGTATAGAATAGCATCGGTGGTAAAAAAATCTGACGTTTCCCTGTGCTGACGATATAATTGGAGTTCTTAACGATAGAAATCCAATTATCCAATACCTGGTTGCCATTTTCTATTGTGATGAAATTCTCGTCTCCTCTTATCACCATTACCATTAAGACCACAAATTCGTTTTTATAGGACCTAAAATCTGTTTTGTTGACTTTTAGGCCAGCTGTTATTTTTTTCAGGTTAAAAAGTCGACCTATATCGATATTGTTATTACCTCCAGAATAGATTACAGTGTCAACCATTCCAGTTTTATTTACCCCTATACTAATGGAGAGTACAATACTCTTGTCATAGAAAGTGTCCGAACGATAAAAATTGTTATTTATCTCAAGTAGTTTATCAAAAGGATCATGCAATTTATGAGACTGCGCCTTCAATAGATTAATTTGGATAAAAATCAAAATAATGATTATAACTGAGTTTTTTAATGTTTTCATATGGATTGAAATTATGGACAAGTATGCCCTAATGTACCTCTTTTATATTTATCTAAGATTAACGCTATTTTCTCTGCAACCAATTGAGGTTTTAAAGCATACATTGATGTTCCTTCTAGTCCAGCCCAACCAAAGGCTATAGAATCTTCATTAGGCATACCTGGAAATAATCGCTGTAAAGCCGCAGACATTCTATTAACATAAGTAGTGGCCATATATTGATGGTTATAGTTAACATATAATAACCCACCACCTAGTTGGGTGAGATATGCATGTAACATTTCATGGTACAATGTCCATACCATCATTTCTTGTGACGCACCAGGAATTGTAAGTGTGTTAAAGCTAATCCTTCCAACCAGATAGTTTTTTCCTTTCCTTTCTTCTGTACCCCATCTATCAAAATAACCCATCATTAATGTATCACCAAGGTTTTCTTCTCTAAGTATCAGAATTAATTCATGGTTTCCAAGTATTGTACTATCCATGATTTTTTTAAAATCATTTTTAACTCCATTAGCTAAGGCCATCTTTATCGCTGCTTTTAAACAGGTATTCTGTACAGAGTCTAATGTATCTAAAGGCACCGGATCTGAACCTGTTCCTCCTGCTCCTGGTGTTGTAGGATTTGGCGGGTTGTATTCTCCATTTCCAGACCCTCCTTGTGGAATTGGACAATAGATGCGCTCGGAAACAAAATACATCTCCTCCCTACATATCTTACCACTGCCTTCGCCACCATCATAGCCAGGTCCTTCAAGCCCACCAACCTCGCCACATACCTTGCGTGTATGTGCCACCAACCTGTTACCACAATCGATATAACCCTCTGGTGGGCCATCATCAAACATAATACGGCCATTGGCCCCACTTTTGGATCTGGCGCTACTACCAACCTTAAGTGTACCATTTGAGGATGTTGACATCACCGCTTTGCCATTGCTGTACACCCAGCTGTTGGCCAGCTTGCCATCAAGCTCATAAAAGCTAACCAAACCGTTAAGGTTACCATAGTTCTTATAACTCAGCTCCTGTGGCAACTCACTTTCACCAGTTGCAATGACCTCCATAAAACACGATCTATAGCTTTGGCCCAATTCGTCCCTAAAGATCAAAAGCCTTATACTGCTTTTGGGTGCATACTTCTTTCTGGAATCTTTTAGGTTGACGGCGCCATCTGTTGCAAATATCTTATCGGGATTATGAAGCACTGCCTCATAGACACTTCCCTTTTCGTTGTTTTGGACGCGTACGCTATCCCATTTTGGCGAAAGGCTATTCAGCCAGTTAAATTCGCTTGTAATCAGGCCTTCATTTCGCGAGTACCATTGTTTTACAGCGGTAAGTTTTGTGCTTGGAATAGGCTCGAAACTATTGGGGCCATTGCCTGTTAGGAGTTCCTTTTTGCATGAGCCAATAAAAAGCAATGCAAAGCCTAAAGCTGCCATTAAAAGCAGCTGTTTGAGCGTAATCTGTTTTTTCATTTTCTAGTTAACTTTAAATATTAAATAATTGTTGCTGTACATTTAATAATTAAAGGGATGATAACTATTATTTAGATGTGTTCCGAACTTATTTCTGTAAAGGTAATAGCACCTACATTTTACGCAAGTTTTTTATACAGAATGGTCAATTCTCAGGACAGAAACCTGTATGCTCAGGACAAAACCTTTTTGGCAATGAAACATTTTAAGGTTAACTACATAGGAACATCATTTTGTAAGAGCGGCCTGGCCAAACAAAAATTCATCTTCTGGTTTGCTTTACCATAGTTAACCTACTTATTAAGTCTTTTCTGCAAATAGTTTAAAACTGACCACATATATACATAGTACACATAGATTTCCTGTGTTGATAGTTTGGCCAAACAAAAATCCATCTTCTGGTTTGCTTTTACCATAGTTAACCTACTCATTAAGTCTTTTCTGCGAATAGTTTAAAACTGACCACATAGATACATCGTACACATAGATGATTTTGTTATTCTGAAGGCTAAGAAGACTGTGAAGTGGCTATGGAGTAAATTAAGTAGTATGCTTTACATAGAGATGCTTCGCTAGGCTCAGCATGACAATTTTATTAATGGGGTTGACCACATAGATACATCGTACACGTAGATTTCTTGTATTGGTGGTTTGGTTGGGCATAAGATTTTTTGGCAAAGGGTATTAGCACTATGGCCAACTGCTTGGCAGTTGGCCATGTATATATAGTTGTTATGGGCTTAGTTTAAAAATTCTTCTTCTCCATCTTGGTAACTGCACCAATCTGTTAGGGCCAACACCAAATAATCTTTTAGCACTACGCCTCTTTTTTTGCTTGTTTTTAACAGTTGGATCAGCCATAAAATATCCAGATGGGTAAGCTTGGCTTGGTCTTCTAGGTCCATTCGGGCCACTACAACCTGCTTGGCATTGATGCTAATGGCCGTACCGATAATGTTTTTGGCACTGGCGGCAATGTCTATAAAGTTTTGCAGGTGGTGCCAACATTTAAACTGTTGTTTTTGGCCCAGAAAGAGTACATACCAACCGTCTTGGTGGGCCTGGCACTCCCATAGTTTTAAAAAGAGTTCGTAGGCCTGTTTGGCATCTTTAATGGTGAGGTTGTCTGGGTGTAGCTGATAGCTGATGGAGAGCTCTGCGGCTGTGGGGTTGTTTTTTGGGGTTCGCATGGTAGAAAAATTTTAAAAAGCCTAGGTCGCTGCGAACCCCAATCGGAAACCGATAGAATACAGTACTTTCAACTGCTCGCCTAGGATATTGTAAATAAATAAAATTAATTGGATCACTCCAATTGGGATTCGCACTACAAATGTGCAAATTATGTTTTTAACTACCCGTATATAATCGGATAAAGTTTGGAGTCTTAGTAAATAGATTCAAAGATTGATTTAAGCAAAGAACTGTATTATTTCTATAAATACAAATAACATTAATATTAAAGATATAATGAATCTTAAAAAGAAATTTTATTAACTAAAATGTTTATATTGGTCATATTAGTTAATGATTAATGTATTTGAAGAAAAAATTATTTTTAGTTCAATATTCAATTAGGCTGCCTAAATAATGAGAAATCCTAAGTGGCATCGAGATGAAATTATACTGGCTCTTGACTTATATTTTAAATTAGATAAGGGCTCGATTCATTCAAGAAATCTAAAAATTATTTCCCTCTCTGAAACCTTAAACAAACTCCCTATATTTTCGAATAAATTGGAAATGGAAAAATTCCGTAATCCTAATGGAGTGAGTTTAAAACTAAGTAATTTCTTAGCTATTGAAACCAATTATGCTGAGGGCATGAACTCGCATAGCAAACTAGATAAAACCATATTTTTTGAGTTTAACAACAATAAACAGTTACTTGATCATATAGCAAATAGTATTAAACTAGCTGTCGAAGATGAAGTTCTGAACCAAAACTTAAATCTGGTTAATGATGATTTTGATGATGAACTTATTTCTGTTAAAGAAGGTTCGGTTCTATATAGATTACATAAATACAGAGAACGCAATAAGTCTATTGTTTCGAAAAAGAAGGCAAGTGCTTTAAAAAAGAATGGGAATATTGCTTGCGAACATTGTGGTTTTGATTTCGAAAAGGTCTATGGTAAGGTTGGTCATGGATTTATTGAATGCCATCATAAAATCCCCCTCAGTGAACTTGATATAAATAGAAAAACTTCTTTAGATGACTTAATGTTGGTCTGTTCAAATTGCCACAGAATGTTACATAGAGGATTGGAATTAAAAATTTCGTAAGATTATCCTTTTATCCATCAACATCTCAATTCGCAGAAAGCATAGATGACTAAAAAACAAGATGAAATAAGCCTATATCCTATTTTTAGTTCCTTAAATCAACAATTTTTGTTTATTATCAGAATATTAAAAATGTTTATATTTTTTGCTTGATCGGCAACTTTCTGTTTCTTAAATTAGCGGCTTATATTTAGTGTACCACATGAAAAATAAGATCAGAGTAGCGGAGTTGTTTGCAGGGGTTGGGGGTTTTAGGCTTGGGCTTGAGGGCTGGCAAGGCCGATCGGCCTTAAGCGGGTACACTAAAAAATTGGACAACAATGGTTTTGAGGTGGTATGGAGCAACCAATGGGAGCCTTCTACCAAAAGCCAAGATGCCTCTAAGGTTTACGAACAAAGGTTTGGAAGCGAACACCACTCTAACAATGATATTGCCACCGTAGCGGCCAACCATATACCCGATCATGATATGTTGGTAGGTGGTTTTCCGTGCCAAGATTATTCTGTTGCGCGTACGCTAAGCCAATCTGGCGGATTACAAGGCAAAAAAGGTGTGCTATGGTGGGAGATCCATCGGATCTTAAAAGACAAGATGGCTGCAGGCAACCCTGTTAGCTATGTTTTTTTAGAGAATGTAGACCGTTTGCTTAAATCGCCAGTTAAAAAACGTGGTCGTGATTTTGCTATTATCTTAGCCTCGCTGGCTGATCTAGGCTATGCGGTAGAGTGGCGGGTGATCAATGCGGCCGAGTATGGCCTACCACAACGAAGAAGAAGGACTTTCATTTTAGCTTTTTTTAAAGATACAGCCATTTACAAGCAACTTGACCATAAGCAAGGCGATTGGATTGCCGAAGAGGGGATCATGGCCAAGGCTTTTCCGGTAAGGGACGAGGCGTTGAAAACAAACAGTTTCCATATTGATGGCGACCTTGCCGATATTTCTGAAGATTTTAGCGTGTTGTTGAGCGGGGTTAGTCCGTTTGAAAACGCGGGTTACATGATCAACAGAAATGTAGTTACACAAAAAGTTGCCCCAAAATACACAGGCAAAAGAATGACCTTAGGGCAAGTACTATTGGCTGATCAAGAGATACCGAAAAGTTATTTCCTTAACGAAGAGAGTTTTGAGAAATGGGCCTACTTAAAAGGAGCCAAAAAAGAAGAAAGGGTAAACAAGGCTACCGGCTTTACCTATAACTATGCCGAGGGTGGCATGATATTTCCAGACCCGTTGAACGAACCATCGCGTACCATTATTACAGGCGAAGGTGGTGCAGCTGCATCGCGCTTTAAACATGTGGTAAAAACCAACGATGGACATTACAGAAGGTTAACCCCTGTTGAACTGGAAAGATTAAACATGTTTCCGGATGGGCATACCGATGGCGCAAGCGATATTAAAAGGGCCTTTTTTATGGGCAATGCCCTAGTTGTTGGCGTTATTGAAATGGTGGGCCAACAATTGCTTGCCAGCATTAAAGAACTTGAACTAGCAGGTACTCCTGCATCCTAATCTATCGATTTTGCTAAAAAAGACAGCTCCTGGAACAGGCCATTAGCCAATGGCTTAGGGCTAATTTTCTACAAGCTAGTTATCGGTTAGGTCTGCTCTTCATTGGCTATCTCACAAAATCGGTACAGTTCTCTTCGCCTATGCTAGGCTAAATGCTTATCTTGCGGTATTTTAATTTCACCCTTATATGATAGCCCGCTACTTTCATCGCTCTTTTTTTAAAGCTTTTTTCTTATCATCAACCTTGTTGTTGCTAGCCTTAAATGGTGTTGCGCAAAAGAAACTCCCTTATACCCTACTCTGGCAGATCAGCGGTAAGGGCTTAAGTAAACCATCGTACTTATTTGGTAGCCTTGTATTAAAGGATAGCCGAGGCTTTAATTTTAGCGATTCGGTATTTAAGGCAATTGAAGCCAGTACGGCATTTGTGGTAGAGGAACACCCAGATTCTGCTGCCAACAACCTATTCTACCTTATTAACCAAAGCACGGCAAATACAATTAACAGTTTGCCCAAAAGCTATAGCTTAACCACGCTAGATCTTAAACAGACTGCTGCCAAAGCTTACTTGTATGGCATTGCCCGTACCCTGAACAAAAAGATATTGGCTTTAGATGGCGCTACCAAAAACCAAGCGGTTGACGAAAGTGCTGAGGATGTGGTTGAGGCTGTTGAGGAGGATGAGCAGAATGCCCTGCAAGAAGAGATGGAAAGCATACTCACAGCTTATCAAAACGGTAATCTGGATGAGGTGTGGAAAAAGATACAGTATTATTACGAAGAAGACGAAACATCGACGGGTAATGTAAAAGAGCTGTTTAACCGGATCAGCAAACTGCTGGCTACAGAACAGGTATTTGGGGTGTTTAATTTTCCGGCTTTGGCCGGTAACCAGGGCCTAGTTGCCCTATTTAAAAATGCTGGTTATACGGTAAGGCCAGTAGAGGCTTCTTTTACAGCTGTTGGTCAAGGCTATGTGGTAGACCTTGGCAAAATGCAACGTTATACCTATCAGGATCAGCAGGCCAATTACAGCGTTAGTTTTCCGTCGGCACCGCTAAGTTCAGCTGGTAACAGATCTGCGATCAAAACCTACCATGATCCTTTAAATGGCGTCATCTATACTTCTACTTCTTTGTACACCGGGCCTTTAACGGGCTTTACTTCTGCACAGTATGCTGATAGTGCCTTGGCAAATTACTTAAGGTTGTCTAAAATGGAACTGGTTAAAAAGAACCCCATTAACAAGTTTGGCGCAAGCATACTCGAGGTAACCTTAAAAGGCGAGCACAAACATGCCAAAACATGGCTTTTGCATACCAATGGTACTTTTTATAGTTTTACGGCAGAGCATAAATTGGATCTATTAACAGACCCTTATATAGACTTGTTCTTTAATTCGATCCAGATAAGCGAACCAAAGGCCATTACCAGCAGCAACTGGATAGATTACAAGCATAAAATAGGCGCTTTTTCTATCAAGATCCCTGTACAGCCCCAAGAAATGATACAGGATGTGGCCAGCGAAGTTAACGGCGGAGCATACAAACTGAACATATACATGTCTACCGATAAGGTAAACCTGATGAACTACTTGGTAAGGTACAACGATTTTCCTGAGGGTTTATACCTCGACAAAAAAGCTGTTGTTTTTGATGCCATGCTTACAGATTTTACCAAAAAGGGCCAAATTATTGGACAACCCAAGGTAATTGTAAAGGATGGTTATGAGGGACGGTCTTACGAAATGATAAGCAACGGTTCTTATATAGAGGTACAGATTTTTATAAGGGGCAACCGCACCTATCTTTTGTTAAGACAGAACATGAACGGTACCACCAAGCCAACAAAGACCGACCAGTTTTTTAGTTCATTTAAGTTTGATCCTTACCAAAGTGCCGGCAAGGTAAGTTATGCCATAGGCCATACCACTTTTATAATGCCATCGCAGCCTACATTGGCAAAAACAGAAAAAGAGGAAGGCGAAACAGAGGATGACAAACATAGTTCTTTTTTAAGTGATGAAATGGTGCACACTGCTCTTAATGGCAACACGGGGGCTTCTTATGTAGTTGCCAGATCTACCGTAAGCAAATATTTTAAGAGCAAGAACATAGATACTTTGATGGGCGTTTTGATCGAAAAGCTAAAACCGCAGCACAGCGCAGCCAAGGTTGTTGCTACAGATTTTAAGCTGGGTACCATTACGGGTAAAGAGATGGTTGCTGTTGATACGCTCTCTGGCAGTACGAGAAAAACAAGGATATGGTTTAACGAAGGCTTTTTCTATTACCAGTTTTTGATTGCCACTAAGGAAGAGATAGAAAGTGAGGCGGCGCAACGGTTCTTTAACTTAACCGAAGTAAAGGAACAGGCAGCTACTTTTGATATGACCAGCTCTAAGGCCAAACTGATCACAACCGACCTGTTGAGTGAAGATCCAGAAACCTATAAGGCGGCACATGGTGCGCTTTCTTATTATACTTTTGACAAGGAAGAGCTACCTACCATTTACGCAGCATTAAACCATAAATATACAGATGATACCACCAGTACTGGTACAAGAGTTAGTTTATTGGAGTTTTTAAATGATGTAAACGATAAACAAACGCCTGATCTTTTGAAAAAACTATATCAGGATAACAAAGGGGCCGACCTTATACAGAGCAATATTTTGAGCGTGCTACCTAAAATAGACAGTACCAGTTACGATTGGTATTTTAAAGCGCTAACAACTGCACCTACGTTTAAGCTCAAAAACTATTGGCCTTTATTTACGCCATTAAGAGATTCGGTGAGTTATACCAGCGCCCACATAGACCAAGTGCTTAAATTAATGCAGGTACAGGAATACAGGTCTTCGTTGCTCGGTATCATCAGCCAAATGGTAAACATGGACGGTGCGCCTTACAAGGCATTGATCGAAAGCAAAAAAGAGCTGATCAGCAAAAACATGATGAAAGACCTGGAAGACGACATCGTGTTGATCAAAGCAGACGAATATCCATCAACCGTGTATAGCTACCTCAACATTTTGCCTACGCTTAACCTGCCCCAATTAACGGATACTTATACCAATAAGATTATTGCTTTAGATTCTGTGCTTTATTTGCGCACCACCGCTTTTGCCACAAGGATAGTAGCTGGCCTTAGCCTAGATCCACAAATGTTAAGTGCTCAGTTGGATAGTTTGAGCAGCCGTTACAACATTATGTACGCCTTTAACAAAGTGGGCAAATTGGCCACCATACCTTTAAAATACAGAAAGCATGAGGAGTTTGCCAAACTGCTGCTCTATAATTACCTTGATGAGGAGTATGCCTATCCGGAAGAGATCAAACTTTTGGGAAACATTAAAGAGGGGCAGCAAACTTATTATGTTTTTGATTTTTCTTATACGGAAGAAGGGGTGAAAAAAACGTACGTTGGCGTTTGTGGGCCTTTTAACAGCAAAGCAGAAACACTTGATTTTGATACCTATACATCGTACTCTACTTTTGAAACGAAAGAAAAGGATTGGTTAAAACAGGCCAAATTGATGGTTAAGGAAATAAAAAGCGATCAATAGTGATGGCTTTGCCCAGCTATAGGTAAGGATTATTCTTTAGCTGGCACCTTAGCAACCCTTGCTGCTTCTACATATAAAAGCACTTGGTTTACGCAGGCTTTTAGGTTCTGCTTTACCTCATGCTCCCAAAAGCGCATAACGGTAAAGCCCATGGCTTGTAGCTGCTCATTTACAAATTGATCCCGTTGTTGGTTGCGCTCGATCTTGGCCACCCAAAAGGTAGTATTGGTTTTTGGCTTGCGTTGCTGCCAGTTGTAGCCATGCCAAAAATCGCCATCTACAAATATGGCCAGTTTGTATTTATCGATCACCAGATCTGGCCTACCGGGCAGGTCTTTTTTATGGATCCTAAAACGGATGTGTTGTGCCCAAAGTGCTTTTCTTAACAGGAGTTCTGGCAAACTATTTTTACCCCTGATCTTAGACATTGTCTTGCTCCGTTGTTTGGTGGTATAATAGCCTGCGCTTTCTTCAAAACGGGGTACTTTGATGGCGTCTTCTTGTACTGGGTAAGCTTTAGCTCTCATTATTGTTAAACCTTAATAGGCCGATATTGTTTAGGGCTTTTAAAATTAAACCCTAAACAATATCAAAAATAGCATTGCTGTTGATATGAACATCACAAAGCCCACAAAATGTGAGTAGGCCAGTACAATTATTGAGCACTGCTTGTTTTAATGATGCAGGCTGCTTGTTCGAAAACAAACCTGCCCTTATCGTAATCTATGGGTACATTCTGGTTAAAGTATACCGCGCCCCACATTACTCTTATATCGCCAACACCCATGGTTAGGGTATTTTCTTTTTTTAGCAGGGCTATTGGGTTTCTGTACCATTTATCGGCCTTGTTTACTTTAAAAACGTAATGTCCTTTTAGGGTATCGCCTTTAACTTCACCTTTTATGGTACCTACAAAGTGTTTTTCGTTGTGATAGTTAAATTCTAGTTCGCCTAAGACTTGTTTCTTGGTGGTATCTACTTTAAGCCAAGCGGTATCTGTTTTGTCTATGGCCATGTAGCAGATGGTTTTTTTTTCGTCCATTTGGTCTTTAAACTCTTTTTGTTGGGTGCAACTGCTTAAGGCAAGGATAGAAATGGCAATTGATAATAGGGATAGTTTGTGTTTTTTCATGTTTAGGGTTTAGGGGTTGACTTTATATTTACACTAAGGATGCCAAAACCTGATGGATTGCATACACAGGAAGATAAAAAAAATTAATAACGCTAACAAATTTGTCATGCTGAGGCACGAAGCATCTTAGTTTAGAAATTCTTGGAAAGAGATTCTTCACTACGTTCAGAATGACAAAGTGGTTAAAAGATAAAACGAACAAATTTGTCATGCTGCTATGTTAAGAATGACAAAGCGATTAAAAAAACGAAACCTACAATAGTCCTTTCAGTACTACCCAAACGTTTTCGGCCAATATTTTATCGCCTGCTGCCGTAGGGTGTATGCCATCGGCCTGGTTAAGCTTGGGTACTCCTCCTACTTTATCCAACAAAAAAGGGATCAGTTCTATTTGGTTCTGTTTTGCCAATTTGGGAAACATCTCCTTAAAATCGTTGGCATAGGTACTACCCATATTTGGGGGTACCTGCATGCCTGCCAATACTATTTTAACATTGGGATATTTGCTTTTAACCTGATCTATAATAAATTGTAGGTTTTTGGTGGTCTCGGCAACGGCAATACCCCTTAAACCATCGTTTGCACCTAATTCTAATACAAAAACATCAATAGGTTGTTTCAATAGCCAATCGATACGACCTTTGCCCCCAGCAGATGTTTCGCCACTTAAACCACCATTGATCACTTTATAAGGTAATTTTAACGAATCGATACGGTTTTGGATCAAGGCTGGATAGGCTTCACTTGGGTCTAACCCATAACCTGCGGTTAAACTTGTGCCAAAAAAGAGGATATGTTTTTGGGCAACTGCGTTTTTCTCGTCGGTAGTACCATTGGCCTGTGTTTCGGCTTTGTCATTTTTTGTATTTGTACAGGCTCCGCAAAGGGCTACCAAAACAAGTGCTGCTATTAAACGTTTTCGTAACATATCTATTTGTTCTATCTCTAATCATCAAAACCCATTATCTTTAAGGGGTAAAGGGATTAATGTTTGATTTCAAATATAGCTAAAACTTAAATAAGCATGCCATTGGAAAGTATTCTGGAAATTAAAAACGTAAGTAAGATCTATCAAAGCGCCCATAACGACCTCACTGTATTGGACCAAATCAATTTTGCCATCAACAAAGGCGATACGGTAGCAATCACTGGTCCATCGGGCAGTGGAAAAACAACTTTATTGGGTCTATGTGCAGGCCTAGACCGTGCAACCACAGGAACTGTTACTTTAAATGGCGTTGAACTCACCAATTTGGGCGAAGACCAAAGGGCTGCCGTCCGTAACCAATATGTAGGTTTCATCTTCCAAAATTTCCAGTTGTTACCAACGCTTACCGCTTTAGAGAATGTAATGGTACCTTTAGAACTAAGAGGAGCTAAAAACAGCAAAGCACATGCGTTAGATCTGTTAGACAAAGTTGGTTTGGCCGAACGTGCAGCACATTATCCTGTACAATTATCTGGTGGCGAGCAACAAAGGGTTTCTTTAGCCAGGGCTTTTTCTAATCAACCTGCCTTACTTTTTGCAGATGAACCTACCGGAAACCTTGATGCAGAAACGAGCGAAAAGGTGATCAAACTCTTGTTCGACCTGAATAAAGATGCAGGTACTACACTGGTTATCGTTACCCACGATCTGGAGCTAGCGGCAAGAACAAACAGAATTATAAAAATTAAAGGCGGTAACATCATCGCCGATGAAAGCCAGCAACATGCCTAATCCTCCTATCCAAAACCAACCTATCGGGATGGGTTGGCTGTTTAAAATGGCTTGGCGAGATAGCCGAAAAAACCGTTCGCGGTTATTGCTTTTTATCTCATCGATCGTATTGGGTATTGCCGCTTTGGTAGCCGTTTATTCATTTAAAGACAACCTACAGCGAGACATAGATAACCAAGCCAAAGAACTAACCGGCGCCGACCTGATTGTAGAAAGCAGAAGGGCTGTTGAGCCTAAAACGCAACAACTATTGGCCAAACTGGGCGACGACCGTTCGCAGGAAAGGTCATTTGCATCGATGGTGTACTTTTTAAAAGGTCAGGGCAGCAGATTGGTACAGATCAAGGCACTACAAGGAAAATATCCTTATTACGGAGCGATAGAGACTAGTCCAACAGCAGCTGCGAGCAGCTTTCAGCAAGGAAGAAATGCACTGGTAGACCAAACTTTGATGTTGCAGTTCAATGCAAAAACAGGCGATTCTATTAAAGTTGGCGACCTCAATTTTGCCATTGCAGGTATTTTAAACAAGGCACCCGGACAAACTGGTATTTCGGCAACGGTAGCACCTACGGTATACATTCCCTTAAGCTACCTTGAGCAAACAAAGTTAACCCAAATAGGTAGCCGCATTACCTATCGCTATTATTATCAATATAAAAATGTCGATTCGTTGACCCAAACCATTAAAAAACTTGACCCTAAGTTAGAAAAGGAGGGTTTAGACATAGAAACGGTAGCTTCAAAAAAAGAACAGACTGGTCGTTCTTTTAGCGACATGAGCAGGTTTTTGGCCTTATCAGGCTTTATTGCGCTGTTGTTGGGCTGTATTGGCGTAGGTAGTGCAATCCATGTATATATCCAAGAGAAACTTAGTGCCATTGCTACCCTACGTTGTCTTGGCCTAAAGGCTAGACATGCCTTTTTGATCTACCTGATCCAAATCTCTTTTATCGGTTTAATTGGTGCAATATTGGGGGCGATATTGGGCACTTTGATCCAATTTTTGTTGCCCATCGTGTTAAAAGATTTCTTGCCTATTACCATTAGCATGCAGGTTTCGTGGTTGGCTATTGCACAGGGTATTTTATTGGGACTGATCATTTCAGTGCTATTTGCCCTACCCTCTTTACTTGCGGTGCGCAAGATATCTCCTCTAAATGCCATCAGGGCATCTTTTGAGCATACTGTAACTAAAAGGGACCCTCTAAAATGGTTGGTATACCTCTTAATGTTGGTATTTGTTTTGGGTTTTACCTACCTGCAAATGAGGGGTTGGATGCAGACCCTTGCCTTTACCATCAGCATATTTATTGCCTTCTTGTTGTTGGTGGCGTTTTCTAAGCTATTGATGTTTTTGGTGCGGAAGTTTTTACCGATGTCGCTCAGTTACTTGTGGCGTCAAGGTTTTGCCAATCTCTATCGTCCAAATAACCAGACCTTGATGTTGACGGTATCTATCGGCTTGTCAACTGCCTTTATCTGCACTTTGTTTTTTGTGCAGGGTATCTTGATCAAGCGGGTAACCTTATCGTCTGGTGCAAACCAGCCCAATATGGTCTTGTTTGATATCCAGAATACACAAAAAGAAGCGCTAGATAGTTTAACCAGATCCTACAAACTGCCTTTAATGAACCAAGTGCCGGTAATTACCATGCGGATCGAAGAAATCAATGGAAAGAAGCTATCGGCCGATACGGCTAATGCAAGGGCCTACAGGGGCGAAATCAGGGCAACCTACCAAGATACCTTAACTGCAGCAGAAAAGATAACGGCTGGTACGTGGACTGGCAAGGTCGAATCAGCCATGGCACCTATCCAAATCTCTCTAGATCAAGACTATGCCAGAAGAATCAAGGTAAAACTGAACGACAAAATCTTATTTAATGTGCAAGGCATGCTTCTCCAAACTACAGTAGGCAGTTTTAGAGAGGTAAATTGGGGCAGGATGCAAACCAACTTCAGGGTGGTATTTCCTTCGGGGGTATTGGAATCGGCTCCGCAATTTCATGTGTTGATGACAAGAGTGCCTTCAAAAGAAGTTTCGGCCAAATTTCAAGGCGCAGTGGTTAGGGGTTTTCCCAATGTTTCGGTGATAGACCTAGGTTTGGTATTACAGTTATTGGACGAGATCTTGGATAAAATCGGTTTTGTGATCCGCTTTATGGCAGGATTTAGCATGGCTACGGGCTGGATTGTACTGCTCTCTGCGGTATTGACCAGCAAAAACCAAAGAATCAAAGAGAGCATCTTATTGCGCACTTTAGGGGCCAGTAGAAAACAGGTATTGGTGATCAATGCTATTGAATATTTCTTTTTAGGCGTTTTTGCCGCAGGTGCTGGTTTGATCTTAGCATTGGGCAGCAGTTGGCTTTTGGCCAAGTTTAGCTTTGAGGCTACGTTTACACCTCCATTGGTTCCCATCTTTGTGCTTTTTGCCATTGTGGTTGGCTTAGTGGTGTTAACTGGTGTATTAAGTACAAGAAATGTGTTGAACCAACCTCCATTAAAGATATTAAGAAGTGAGGGCTAAGGGAATGCAGATTTAACAACAATTTGGGGGTAGATTTTAGAATTATAAGGTCTTGGTAACCTTAGCATTGTTTTCTTCTCCAGATTATTTCTTTACTTGATATTATTTGGTTATTTTGTAGGTTCGCTCGTTTTAGCTAAAACATTGACTATGAAATTTGCACATACCGTAAAGCAAAAAACAAAAATTGCCGCCTTACTTTTTGGGGTAATGGCCTGTACCATCTTGATTAGATTTTTAGAGGATAAAAGCATCAAAAACATGAACAACGCTTTTATTTCTATGTATAACGATAGGTTAATTCCTGCTACCGACCTCTTCTACTTGGCAGAGAACCTGTATGCCAAACGTTATATCCTCGAGGCTGTAATTGAGCACCAACCTAAAAAGGAAAGTCAGCAGGAGTTATTGCAACGATTGATCAAACATGACGCAAACATCAATTCGCTATTGCAGAAATATGAAAAGACTTTTTTAACGCAACAGGAAAAAACTTATCTGGCAGAGCTTAAGGCCAAACTGCGAGAAAACAAAGCCATTGAAGATCGGATCATCGCTGCCGAAACCACACAGGTTAATGCCAGCAACAAATTGTTGTTTGAAACTACAGCCATGGATTCTTTCAATGGGATCAACGCCAAACTGGCTGAACTTACCCAATTACAGACTAAAGTTGGCGAAGAATTGATCAAAGATTCGAAGTATCTGGTGTCGGGAAGCAATCTATATTCTACAATTCAGTTTGCTTTGGCCATTGTAATTGGAATTTTAATTGTGTCTATTATCTTTGCTTCTAACGTGGTAAAAACTAACAATCAGAAGTTTAACTTAAATTAAGGCTTCTCCAAAAAATAGAATTCATAGAATATGAAAATAATCCTTGCTATTTAGCCATGCATTTGATAGATTTGCATCCCGCTGAATAAGCAAATGCCCAGCTGGCGGAATTGGTAGACGCGCTGGTCTCAAACACCTGTGGGAAACCGTGCCGGTTCGACTCCGGCGCTGGGTACGAAGAGTAAAATTAAAAGCCTTAACATTTATATGTTAAGGCTTTACTCTTTTAAAGACATCTTTGAATCACTAAATATCAGTAATCATATGCCACCATTCATCTCTCTGGCTACTGCTAATTTTCAGTTTGTTTAATTTCCTTTTTACTCAATAGGCCCATAAAGTTTATTTCAAACTTTCATCTATATTTGAGTTAACAGTCAGGCTATGATAGCCACAGCTTAGACAAAGTAGACAAGACAAAATGGTAAATATAAATTTCACACCTTTCCCAATTTTGACAACTGAAAGGCTCACGCTTAGACCATTATCAATTGATGACCAGCAAGATATTTTTGCCTTGCGTTCTGATGCAGAAATAAACAAATATCTTGGCAGAGCACCTAGCCAAACAATTGAAGATGCCATAAACTTTATCAACAAGATTAATGATAACATCCAAAAAAACAATTCCATTTATTGGGTAATTACGCTGACGAAAACAAAAATATTTGTTGGGACAATTTGTCTTTTTGACTTTTCAGCCGAAAAAAATAGCTGCGAAATTGGATATGAGCTTATGACAAAATTCCAAAACCAAGGCATAATGAAAGAAGCAGTAGCGGAAGTAATTACGTATACTTTTGAAACATTGCAGTTTCAAAAAATAGTAGCGTTTACGCACAACGAAAATCAGCATTCGACCAAACTATTGAAGAAATTCAACTTTCTTCAATCATTAGAAATAGACAAAGAAAATCCTGATTGTACTATTTTTACATTGGAAAAAGACATGAACAACAAAGGTCAGAACCACTAACACAGGTTTGGCAAAATATTTAGGTTATCAAAGATTTTTATGGTTTAACCAAAACCGATTGTGTTTTATTTAAGGGCTCGATGCTTTTTTATGCCTTATCATTTGTCCATCAGTTTAATCCATTGCTCAATAACCTCCTGAAGACCTTTACTTCTTGCCTCTACTTCTGCCATATCCTTAAATTTAGCGTAAGCTTTGCCTTTTGGTGCCACTTCAAGCACTTCATCATTATTCAACCCTTCTGCTTGATGGAAAACTAGTGCCGCTGTATCTTTAACACGTGGGCTAAAGGTTGCAATATCACCTTTGTAATAGAAACTGGGACCACCCCATTTAACATCTTCTGTAATTTCTGGATGTACTTTCATGATGATATCACGCAACACTCCCATTTCTTTTTTTAAAGGATGATCCAATTTTGCTAGGAAATCATCTACCTTTTTTGTCCTCATGTGTTTTTCATTTTTAATTAATGTTCCCAGAAGCGGACATTTCTGCTTCAACAAAGCAAACTTCGCTGGTTCTAATCGAGAAAAAAATTACAAATGTTGAGAAAAAGAAAATTATTTGCCGTTAATGATACGACTCAACTGAGTGGGAGTAATTCCAAGGTAAGAAGCGATATGGTATTTTTTAAGACGGGGCAGGATTTGTTTGTGCGACAGTAAGAACTGTTGATAACGAGTTAATGCTGTATCAGTACGAAAAGCAATTTCTAATGGTTCTTTTTCAGTTATCCAATGTTTTTCTAGGTAATTGATATAAAATAAAGCAAGGTCATGATGTGTATCAACAAGTTTTCTAAATGCATTAAAATCATACTCCAACACAATGGTATCCTCAACGGCAGCAATGGTAAATTTACTTGGTGTTTCCGTCATTGTTGCTGTGACTGATGCCGCAAAACGGTTTTCAGGAAAAAAGTATTTGATCACCATCTCACCTTCAAGTGGTAAATAAGATTGATAAGCTAATCCGCTACAGATAAAAGCAAATTTTCGTGGCACTTCTCCTTCTGTTACCATCAGCTCTCCTTTACGGTATGTTTTCTGTTTGAGCAAGTCGGCCCAGACGTGCTCTGCTGCTGCTGTAATTGGATAGTACCTACGAACCTGCTGGAAAAACTGTAATTTGCTCATGATGTCTTAATTTAAGAACTAAGCTAATCATTATTGCTTTCACCTAGATAAAGGTTTGACCTAGCATTAGTATGTTTTCTCATCTGCTAATCTTTAATCTGGTTTTGGCAACATTAATTTACACAAGAAATATTATGGTTCTCAGTAAAACCCTTAAATTGCACACAAGAAGTCATATCCTATCAACTTAATTTTTCACTAGCATGAAACTTATATTATCTCTAGCATTTTTGACAATCATCTCCTTCACAGGTTTTTCGCAAGAACTAAAAAAAGCCAATCCAGAAAGCCAAGTTCAAGATAAAGCAAACCCATATGCTTATATTTTGATTGAGGGTAAATTATTCTCTAAAAAACTAAGAGTTGAAGTCGATTTTGGAGACACGCCAGAACAACTCAAAGCAGGCAAGGAATATTCTGAGAAGCTAACGAATAAAAAATCGTATGCAGCTGTATTGAACTACATGGTCGAAAACCAATTTGAACTCGTTCAAACACTTGATTATACCAATAATTACTCAGGCTCAGGCGGAACATCTGGCATTGTTTTTATCATGAGGAAAAAGTGATCTTTAAACTAGTTTAAAGAATTGCTTTCCCAATTTTTAATGCATAATCTCCCAAATCGGTCAGATTGGTATTGGATAGGATGATAATACTCAAATCACTATTTAAGTAGTGGAACCAAACAGCATTAGCGCCTGCTATCCTACCATATCTTTCCATACGTTTGTATTTTTGAGTATCACGGACCCAAACACTATAACCATACTGATCTAGTCTGGGTGTTAAAAGCTGATCCAAAGTTTCCTTTCTGATCAGTTTAAAAGCAAATAGGGCGTTATTGAATTTGATCAGGTCGGCTGTACAAGAATACATTGCGCCTGCGGCAGAGAAGTCTTCTACGTAAATTGGGATATTTGGAATTAAGTGGTCAAGACTTTTATCCTTATAATAAGGGGTGGCCAGGTTTTTGATCAATTTATAATGAGAAATCAATCCAGAATCGTGCATCCCTAATGGAAGGAGAATCTGCTGATCCAAGACCTGCGCAAATGTCTTTTGATAAATCACTTCTAAAATTCGACCTAAAATCATGTATTCTCCGTTGTTGTAATCGAATTTTGTTCCAGGTTCATTCACTAGGTTATTTGAGCAAAAACTATCTACGATTTCCTTTAATTGATAAGGTCTATTATAAAACCCTAGTCCATATTTAAAGAAATTTTCATCTTTGGCTGTATCCGTATTTTTCATTCCGGATGTATGGTTCAACAATTGATGGATAGCTACCTTGGGGCCTGCTTCTCCCTTGTAATCGGGTAAATAATCAATTATTTTTTTATTCAAATCAATTTTTCCTTGTTCAACCAACTGAAGAATTAGAACGGCCGTAAATGTTTTTGTGATCGAACAGACCTGATATTTGGTGTTGTTTGTAATTGGCGAGTTGAATGCACGCTCGGCTACACCAAAGCTTTTGTGATAAATTATTTTTGAATTCTTTTGAATCAACACCGTTCCATTAAATTGATGTTGTGCGGCATAGGTTTCGACCAAGTTGTTAATTTGCTGTGTTTGGCCAAATGCGCAAAAGCTAAGTACAAAAAGGAACAATGTGTTTAAAAATTTCTTCATTTTAACCAATTTAAGTTACTCATTAGACGCTCCTTAATTCCTTAAGTTGCACCTCTATTAACTATCTTATTGATAATTTATCCAATACTCTGTGTATAAGGTCTTTTCATAGAAATGACGGAAGATAACTTGTCAACTCTTTTATTTCTCTCTCCAAAATCCGAGGTCTTTCCCTTATCTTTGCCGATAATTCAATACCCCCATACTGTGATCAATGTAAACAACATTTCCGTTTCTTTTGGCGGAACTACCCTATTTAGCGACGTTACCTTTTCCATAAACGAGAACGATAAGATTGCCCTAATGGGTAAAAATGGCGCTGGCAAATCGACTATCTTAAAAATCATTGCCGATGTAGCCAAACCTACTTCTGGTAACGTAACCGGACCTAAGGATGCTGTAATCGCTTATTTGCCGCAGCATTTGCTTACCCAAGACAAAGTGACTGTTTTTGAAGAAACGATGAAGGCTTTTGCAGAGGTGAACCAGATGCAAAAAGAATTGGATCAGCTGAATGAGCAATTGACTATTCGTACCGATTACGAAAGTGATGACTACATGAAGCTGATCGAACGCGTATCGGAACTGAGCGAGAAATTTTATTCGATCGAAGAGATCAATTATGATGCAGAGGTAGAAAAGGTATTGAAAGGCTTAGGTTTCGAGCGCAAGGATTTTACGCGTCAAACTTCAGAGTTTTCTGGTGGATGGCGCATGCGTATCGAGTTGGCTAAAATCCTGTTAAAAAAGCCTGATCTGATTCTATTGGATGAGCCTACCAACCACATGGATATCGAAAGTATACAATGGTTGGAAGATTTCTTGATCAACTCGGCCAAGGCGGTGATGGTGATCTCGCACGATCGTGCCTTTGTAGACAACATTACCAATCGTACCATTGAGGTGACCATGGGCAGGATATACGATTACAAAGCCAAATACACCCATTACTTGCAATTGCGTGCCGACCGCCGTGTACACCAATTGAAAGCTTATGAAGAACAACAACGTTTTATTGCAGACAACCAAGAATTTATAGACCGTTTTAGAGGAACTTATTCTAAAACCTTACAGGTGCAGTCGCGTGTAAAAATGCTCGAAAAACTCGAGGTGATCGAGATTGATGAAGTAGATACTTCGGCATTACGCTTGAAATTTCCACCATCGCCACGCTCTGGTCAATATCCAGTAATTGTAGAAGAGCTAACCAAAACTTATGGCGACCATGTGGTGTTCGAAAAAGCATCTATGGTAATTGAAAGAGGAGAAAAAGTAGCTTTTGTAGGTAAAAATGGTGAAGGGAAGTCGACCATGATCAAGGCCATTATGAGCGAAATTGATTTTCAAGGAAACTTAAAAGTAGGCCACAATGCCAAAATCGGATACTTTGCCCAAAACCAGGCTGCCTTGCTAGACGAAAACTTAACGGTATTCGAAACCATTGACCAGATTCCATTAAGTGATGGAACGATAAAAATCAAAGATCTTTTAGGTGCCTTTATGTTTAGTGGTGATGACACGACAAAAAAGGTTAAGGTACTTTCTGGTGGAGAAAAAACCCGTTTGGCCATGATCAAGCTGTTGTTAGAGCCTGTAAACCTGTTGATACTGGATGAGCCAACCAACCATTTGGACATGAAGACCAAAGACATTATCAAGGATGCCCTTAAGGATTTTGATGGCACTTTGATCCTGGTATCCCACGATAGGGATTTCTTAGATGGATTGGCAACAAAAGTATTCGAGTTTGGCAATAAACGTGTTAGAGAACACTTTGAGGACATCAAAGGGTTTTTAGCCTACAAGAAAATGGACAGCTTAAAAGAAATCGAACAAAGCTAAATCTCAAATCATTGGCCAATTGGTTCAAATCGAATTTAACCGCAGATACTCAACCTCATTATGAAATCGTAGTGAGGTTTTTTGTTTTTAATCGAATAACATTTCTTAATCTTAGCTACTGCTCAAACACCTTCATCAAATTGATTGAAATTTCATTTTCACTTGCAACTTTCATCCTTAGAAATCCATCTATCACTAAACATCTAATTGTTACTTGAATGAAATCAAATTTTAAAAAGCATATATGAAAAAAACATTGGGCATATTTTTCATTTTGAGTTTAGCTCTCCATCTTCACGCACAAGAAAAAATGACAGCTCAGGATAGTATAAAAGTATTTTATGATGGGCTTTTTTCTGCCTTAAAAACCGGGTATTTATATAAGAAAAATGTAGATTGGAAAACAGTTGAACCTGAAACCAAACAGAATTTGACAGGGTACAATAGCTTTAAAAATTCGTTGGGCGAGATCAAGATTTTATTTGATAAAATAGGTGCAACACATTGCGGTGTATATGACCAACAAAATAAGTATGCTGCAACTGCAAAAATCATATCAAAAGATGATTATAGTGAACAATGGAAAAAGAAATATGAAACCAAACCAAGTTTTGAAGCCAAAGTGCTTAACGAAAAGTATGGTTACATTTTAATGCCAGGTATGCTATTTTTTGATACAAGCCCAGAAAATATCCATAAAATAGCCCAGCCTTTATACGACCAAATAGCTGATCTTAAAACTAAGCATGAAATTGAGGGGTGGATAATTGATTTACGCTTTAATACGGGTGGAAACTCAACTCCAATGCTTTTGTCGTTATATGACTTTCTTGGCGATAATGAGATTTGGGGCTCACTTAACGTGAATAAAAAAACAGAGAACAGATTTAAATTGAAAAAAGGGAAATACATTGACAATTCTAAAATAGTACACTATATCAACCCTAGCGGAGCCTTGCTTGACCAAGCAAAAGTAGCCGTCATTACCAATAGGTTTACCGCCAGTTCGGGAGAGGTCACCGCACTGGCATTTAAAGGTAGACCTTCTACGCTATTCATCGGAGAAAGCACTTATGGGGCTACAACTGGAAATATATTTTGGCCTTTACCTTTTGGAATGACCATGGCTTTAACTACCTCCTACGACAGTGACAGGAATGGCAATTATTATGAAAAAATCATTCCGGATATTGTTGTGTTAAAGCAGGATAATTTCGATGATCTACTTTCAGACAAAAAAATTCAGGAAGCTATAAAATTCATATCGGTAAAATAATAACCATACCTAGCATTAGAAATTTATTCGTTTTTAAGCCTACCTTTTGTTTCTTAACATGCCTAATATTGGCCTGGCATTCAACATTCTCCAATTCACATTAAGCTCTGATACAAGTGTAGCAGCAAAGATCAGTCCGCCACCAATCAAGAGTCGTGATGAAATGTTTTCTCCCAAAATGAAATGTGCAGCGATTGCTCCAAAAATCGGTTCAAAAAGATAGATGATAGATACCCGCTCGGCGCTAATGTATTTTTGCGAAATATTGGATATGGTATACATGTAAGCTGTTGAGAATAATGCACAGAAGACAACTCCAATCCAGAAAGTATTTTGTGCTGGAACCCAGCTGATGTTTCCCTGTCCAAGTGCCAACAAAAAGACGAATATTGAACAGGTGGCAAACATGGGAACAATTGTTGGGATGATATCGCCAGCCTTTGATTCTTTTTCAATCTGGATCAGATACACCGCAAAGCAAAATGCACCAGCAATGGTATAAAGGTCGCCGATACCAATGTTAAATTTGTCGTTGATAGAGATGACGAACAGGCCAATGAGTGCCGTAAAAGCAGCTAGCCATATCTTTAGCGAGGCCCTCTTTTTGTAGAATATCAGTTTAAGAAGCGGAATGATCACTACGGTTATTCCAGCTACAAATGAACATTGCGATGCTGAGGTATGGGTAATACCCAGTGTCTGTAAATAGATACCAAGCACCAATGGAATACCCAAGATGGCACCTGTCTTGATTGAGGTGAGGTTGAGTTTTTTTACATGTTTCCAGAAAACAATGGATAAGACTATAGTTGCCAAAGCAAAGCGATAACACAAAAACAAGGCAGATTGGTTTGCTCCGATGGCAAGTTTGGTTACTGAAAAGGAAATGCCCCAAAAAGCAGTGCCCAGTATCAGTAAAGCGAGATAGATGTTCTTTTTCTCCATTAGGCGATTGCTGACTCACCCACACCAGACAACACTTTTTTCATCATCAGGTCCGTCTGTTCATCGCTTCCCAACCTAAACATGTGCTGATCAAAAGTGACAAAACCATTTTTCTCATAAAAAGCCAAAGCCCTATGGTTCTTTTCCCATACACCTAACCAAACATAGGTAGCCTTTATTTCATAGGCAATATCGATGGCCTTTTGATAAAGTAGTTGGCCCACCTTTTGGCGATGAAATTCTTTTAAGACATAGATGCGCTCAATTTCTAGTGCATCAAGACCTTGCTTTTCGGTCTGCGCTTGTCCAAGGTTTATTTTCAGGTAGCCAATCACTCTTCCTTCATATAGGGCAAAATAAAGCTGTGAATCTTTATTTTCAAGTTCTGCTGTCAGTTTAGCTATCGAAAAACTTTCTTCGAGGTAGGCTTTCATATCTTGCTCGCTATTTACCTCTGCAAAGGTTTCTAAGAACGTTGTCGTTCCAATCTCCTGCAGTGTGCGAATGTCTTGTCGTGTTGCCCTATTGATAGTGATTTCCATAACACAAATGTAAACAGTCTTTAAATGCAATAAAATGCTAATTTTTCATTTATTAATGCGTATATTGCATTAATGGATCTTCAACGAATCAAATATTTTTTGGCCCTATCTGAACAACTGCATTATTGGAAAACGGCGGAAAAGATAAACATCACGCAATCTGCACTTAGCCGTCAGATCCAATCACTTGAAAATGAACTTGGTCTACAGTTATTTGAACGAAACAAGAGAAATGTGAAGCTTACACCTGCTGGCAAGTTCTTAAAAGAAAAATGGGAAGTAGAGCTGAGCGAGCTTGAATATATCCATCAGTTTGCAAAGCAGATCCATTTGGGCGAACGTGGTACAATTACCATTGCACATCCAGATTCTATATCGGCTTCGATCATGCCCGATGTTTTGGCAAAGATCAGTCAGGTATTTCCGCAGCTTCAGATCAAGCTTGTGCAGGTTTTATATGAAAATCAGTTGGAGTTTCTAAAGACCTATAAGATTGATTTGGCGATTACAAGGGACATCAACAGCGAGCCTGGTATCAAATCGAGAAAGTTGTATTCAGATCATTTGGCGCTAGTAGTTCCGCAGGATCATCCATTTAAGGAATTTGGAGACTTATCTACAGAAAGCCTAAAACAACAAAAATTTATCTTACCTACCAAAGACGAAGGCAGTAGTTATAGTGACATCATCCATGGACTTTTCAAGTCTTACGATTTTGTACCTGATGTCTTTCTTCATTCAGAATTTGGTTCTACCATCATCGCCTTGGTGAGAAAAGGCTTGGGCATTGCCATTTTACCCGATTCTTATGTGCATCACCAAAGCCCTGGTCTTCGGTTTATTCCTTTACCTTTTCAAACGGATCTGTTTATCAACTGGCGGGCAGATGACCATAACCCTGTACTTGCCAATATTTTGGATCTTTTGCTCGAATATTAGAATTGAGCATTTCTGCACATATTTAGCCATCGCTATGTGATAATTTTGGTCAATTTTCAACCGCATGATTTAAATGCATAAAAAATAGACTTATGAAATCAATTCAAAAAAAATCGACCTTAGTATTATCCGTATTGGCCTTAATGGTGTTATTCTCTTGTAAAAAGAAAGAAGGTGGTTCGTCTGGAAATTCGGATGAAGCAGCAGCTGCCAGAGTGGTAGGAACTTACAAAGGAACGTTGTCGATAGCTGGCAGCACTCAAGAATATTTTAATGCTATTATTGTGATTACAAAAGAAAACGGCAACAAAGTAAAAATTGCACCTAAATCTGGCGAAGCCTATACTAACGTAACTACAAAAATCATCCCTATCAAAGCCATACCTGGTTCTGATGATGCCGAAGCTATTTCTGCTCCCGAGGGGACACTCATATATCAACACTCGGAGAAAGCAATAAATATAGTTACCCAAACTACCGCTTCGGGTGATGTAACCTACACATATAGGGCAACCAAACAATAAATTTCATGAAAAATCAAAGCACTTTTGCAGCTGAATAGCAAAAGTGCTTTTGATTAATTTTCTTTTTACCCTGACATAGGGTTGTCTTTGTATACCCTAGCTTTGGTGCATAAATAATTGTTATTTTAGTTGCAATGAAACCTTAAAGCACTGATGCCAAAAACAGATCCAGATATCTTTTGCCCAACAAGTCGAACGGCATGGAGGCAATGGTTAAACGAAAATCATCATTTAAAACAGGCTGTTTGGCTTGTGTATTATAAGAAAAAGTCGAATGTTGCTACGCTTTCTTGGAGCGAAGCTGTTGACGAAGCATTATGTTTTGGTTGGATAGACAGCACCAAAAAAACACTTGATGAGCATACCTTTACACAATTCTTCTGCAAAAGAAAACCCACTAGTACTTGGTCTAAGATCAACAAAGGAAAAGTTGAACAATTGATTGAACAAGGGTTGATGATGCCTGCAGGTTATCAAAGTATTGAAACCGCTAAACAAAATGGCTCGTGGACGCTCTTAGATGAGGCGGAAGAATTAACGATACCTGATGATCTGGCCATTGCACTTCAAACACACAATGGTGCTGAAGATTTCTTTTTAGGTTTAAGCAAGTCTGCCAAAAAAGCCATTTTACAATGGTTGGTATTGGCCAAACAACCAGCAACTAAACAGAAAAGGATTAATGAAATAGCAGAACTTGCTGCCCAAAAACTAAAGCCAAAACAGTTTAGGTAAAGATTTTATACCTGTTCCATTTTGAAATCACGTGCAGTGGCCCACTTTACCATTTCATCAAGCATAGGCCGCAATTGTTCGCCATCAGCACTTAAACTGTAGGTTACAAAAGGTGGCACTACATTTTCTGACTTTCTGATCACCAAAACATCTTCTTGCATCTGTTTAAGGTGCTGGATCAGCATCTTTTCTGTAATTGCCGGAATTAATCGCTTTAACTCGCTGTAGCGTTTTGGCCCGCTCATCAGATGAAAAAGGATAATGGGTTTCCAATGACCACCAAGCTTGCTCATCACATAACTTATGGGACAGGTGGCCTTATTTGCTTTTTTATTAACGTTTAAAGTTGAGCTTTCTTTGATAGCGGTCATGATACATACTTTGGGGTAAGTACTTGTATAAAAGTAAGTACAAATATAACTTTGCTTTAGAAAAAAACACAATCATTATGAAAATAATTTTAACCGGTTCTTTGGGCAATATCAGTAGACCTCTTGCCATGAATCTGATCGCAAAAGGACATCAAGTAACTGTAATAAGTAGCAATAACGAGAAAGCAAATGACATTATCAATCTTGGTGCTGTACCAGCCATAGGCTCGGTAAGTGATGAAGATTTTCTGACCGCAACTTTCAATGGTGCTGACCTGGTATACTTGATGGTACCCAACGATTTTTCTACCAACGACCTTAGAGCGCATATCAAAAATATCGGACAACATTATGTAAATGCTATCCAAAAAGCAAATGTGAAACAAGTTGTATTGTTAAGTAGCATTGGGGCGCATCTGGACGAAGGTACAGGACCTATTGCAGGATTAGCTGCTGTTGAAAAGCTGTTCAGAAAGCTTACAGACATCGATATCCTCTTTCTTCGCCCTGCTTATTTCTATAATAACCTATATGCCAATATAGATATGATCAAACATATGGGTATTATTGGGGCCAATTATGGTGCAGACCAACAGATTGTATTGGTAGACCCACAAGATATCGCGACGATTGCCGCAGAAAAAATAGATGCGGGTTTTAGTGGACAAGAAACTTTTTATATTGCTAGCGACAAACGTACCTTAAAAGAGGTTGCTGAAGAGATTGGAAAAGCAATTGGACAACCTGCGCTTGCATGGGTAGCATTTGAAGATACCCAATCGTTTGAAGGCATGGTACAGGCCGGACTTTCTGAAGAGATGGCCAAAAACTATGTAGAAATGGGTACTGCCGTTAGAAGTACCATCCTTTGGGAAGATTTTGAACTACAGCAAATTGTACCTGAGGGCAAAACGAAATTGGAAGATTTTGCTGTGAAGTTTGCACAGGCTTACAAAGGGTAAGCAAAACAGTATAAACATATAAAAAGCCTTCGAGAGATCGAGGGCTTTTTTATTGACAGGTACTGATCCATTTGAAAAAAATGAATCAAAAAATTTTACACTGCCATAGGGTTGTCAGTAGGCACAATTATTTTTGGGTATATCAAACCAGTATTCACTAAATAAAAATAAGATGTCAAAAGGAAATGTATTAAGAGGTTTAGCCACGATCAGCTTTTATGCTGCAGACCATGCCGCAGCAAAAAAATGGTATGCCGAACTATTGGGCATGGAACCTTATTTCAATGTGCCGGGCTATGCCGAATTCCGCATTGGCGATTACCAACATGAACTAGGATTGATTGACAGCAACTACGCTCCAAAGGGTGCCACAAATGGTCCTGCTGGTGCCATTGCGTATTGGCATGTTGATGACCTTAAAGCAACGCTAGATCATTTAATAGCTTTAGGAGCAACTGCCTACCAACCCATTACAGACCATAGTGGTGGAAGCGGCAATTTTGTAACGGCAGCTGTTGTTGATCCTTTTGGAAACATCTTGGGCATCATGACCAATAAACATTATCTTGAAATCTTAGCTCAAAAAGCATAGTTATGGAAATGAAAGATGGAAAACCAGCTGTTTATGCTCCAACTAGGGCAGAATGGCGCGCTTGGTTAGCGCAAAATATTGAAACAGAGAAATCGGTATGGTTGATCCAATACCATAAAAAAAGTAAAGTTGAGAGTGTGAACTACAATGATGCCATGGAAGAAGCGGTCTGTTTTGGTTGGATAGATAGCAAGGCTAAAAAAAGAGATGCAGAGAGCTTTTATTTAACTTTTACTCCCCGTAACCCAAAAAGTAAATGGAGTGAACCCAACAAAGAGCGTGTAGCCAGAATGGAGGCCAAAGGTTTGATCACCGTACACGGACAACGCCTCATCGACATTGCCAAGACTACCGGAAAATGGGACCATTTAGTTGTTGAGGGATAGACAAGCACAGTAACCAGATCCGGAGTATAAGACCTGGTTTACCTGTGTCTAGTCACAATTAACTATATTTCTCTATAAAAGCAATATAGATTCCTATAAAACAATCGTCAGCACAATTGTCTTCAACATAACCACAAGAAGAGATCATGCCGTTATTATTAGCCTCAAAAGATGTTTTGGCATTTTTTCTTTTCAACAACCAATCCGTTTTTGCTTTTTCGTAGATCTGATCTAAAGTCAAAGCACTTGCTCCACTTTGGTGTGAATTTAAGTTGCTCTTATCCTCGGTCCATTGATCGTATACCACCACCTGATTTGTGGTACGGTCTATTCTTTTTGCAACATAAGAACGTGCAATGGCCTGACCGTTTTTGATGGTGATAATGGTTTCTGTACTACTTCCTACCCATGATGAAGTACTGATCTTATAGCGGTAAGAATTGTCGCTTGTCGATTTGAAGTTCAACCAGGTTTGGTAACTTCTGTCAAAATCTTTGACTTGAACAATGTCACTTTTCTTACAAGCAGTAAATAGGGTACCAACCAATAACAGGATAATCAAGTAGGGATTTCTTTTCATAATTTATTGTTTCTTACCTAAACGGGTAAAAGACATTTTACGCTACAGTTAACTCGTATATTTTCTTTAGCCGAAGTGGTTAAAATGTTCAGTAAATTTGGATATGATTAAATTCGCTTACACGATCCTTTACGTAAAGGATGTTACCAAATCTATCGAGTTCTATGAGAATGCCTTTGGCTTTAAGAGGAAGTTCATTTCGCCAGACAATGATTATGGCGAGCTGGCTACTGGAGATACTGTACTCTCTTTTGCCTCAACAACATTGGCAAAAACCAATCTATCTGAAGGTTTTTTAGAAAGTAACCCTGAGACAAAACCATTTGGTATTGAAATTGGCTTTGCTACGGAAAATGTAGTACAAGTTTTTGAGGAAGCCATTAAGGCAGGCGCAACTGTTGTTGAAAAAGCAAAAACCAAACCATGGGGCCAAGTAGTAGCCTATGTTAGGGATCTAGATGGTTTTTTAATTGAGCTATGTACCCCTATGGGTTAATCAAAATAGCAATGGGCAGTTTACGGGAACTGCCCATTGCCAAGGTATTAAAATTTATAACTGTACCCGATACGGAATACCTGTGTTTCTAAATAATCGGTACTGTTTAGGGTAAAGCCATCCCCCTTTATTTCTCTTTTGATCTTTAAGGTATTGAGAATGTCTGTTCCATTCAAAAACAACTCTCCTTTTCCTTTTTGGATCTGTTTTTTGGCGCCTAAGTCCATCGAAAACCTCGAACCGATGGTGCCTTGCGGCACAATGTCTTTGGCCAGGTATACCGCCGAAAGCTGTAATTGTGTTTGTTTAGGTAGCTTGAACATTGCATTTACCTTAGCATTTCCAGAAGTTATTTTTTCTTCATCCATGTGATAGACTGTTGGCACCGGATATTGGTTGGTAATGCTAAAGGCTTTGATGGTATTCTGGTAAACAGCTATGCTGGTATTGAAAGAGAACCAGTTGGCAAGTTCTTGTTGCAATACCAATTCTGCTCCGGTGTTGTAACTTCTGCCAGCATTCTGAAAGATATTATAAAGAATGGTACTTCCAGGTACAGTGGTGGCAATTCTGGTAATGGTCGCATCGATCACCTTGTGGTAAACAGCAGTATAAACATTGCCCTTTGTCCAATTTAAACGATGGCCTAATTCAAAAGTATTGGTAAACTGGGGGCGCAAAGTAGGGTTACCAACTTTAAGCAATTCTGGCTCATCATATTTTGGAAAGATGCGGATATCCACTTCATTTGGTCTATCCACTCTTCTGTTAAAGAAAATCGATAACTTATTTTGAGCATCTATTTTATAGGCCAAACGTAGGTTTGGAAAAGGACGGGCATAATCATAGCCATCACTCTTGTAGGTATTATGGTTAGGATTTACGTCGTATTGAACCTTTACATATTCAAATCTTAAACCTGCTTCCAGTTCGAAATGGTTGTTCTCTAAAACGTAGTTGGCATATACCGCAGGAATCGTCTCTTTGTAATCTGCCCAACCACCTGCATTTACATCAATTGGTGAATTTAAACCCGGAAAGAACTTCATATTGGTTGGAATGGTCCTTCTTCTAAATTTAATACCAGTTTCAATCCTCCCCTGCTTTAAAGGCTTGATGTAATCGAGGTTAAAATCGGCCACATGTTCATCAGAGAGCAACTTGAAAGCATCTTCTCCTGTAAATGTAGGCATGATGTTGGTGAAAAAATATTTTTCGTCTTCTCTATGCCAAGTATAATTAAATCCGGCATTCAACAAATGTCCAGGTTGTTTAAACTTGTGTTGGTAAATGGCCGAACCAGTAGCGGTATATTTTACTTCGTCTTCCAAAAACTGCCATAACCTTAAACGTTGAGCAAAATTAGCATTGAAATAAGGGATATCACCTCTATCCAATATCTTTTCTCTATTAAAGTAAGCAGAAACGGTAAAGGCATTCTGTTCGTCCGGATTCCAATCTATTCCTGTTTTTACGGTGGTATAGGTGGTGGTACGGTTACGTTTTACCTGTTGGTTGATCACTGTTCCATCTGTGTAGGTCCTTGTGGCAAACTCATTTCTATTGAGAGTTTGTGTATATAACCAATCGCCCTGCAAAAAGGTATTGAGTTTATTCTTCCTGTAGTTAAGGGAAACAGATGGATTTATTTTGGGTGTAGCCTGGTATTGCGGCCTAATGGTTGGCAGGTTTTCTTGTCTAACCCATAATGCCCCCAACCCTGTAGTCAATCCTATTTTGCCATTAAAGCCTTCTTGTTTGTTCTTTTTGTAGATGATATTGATGATACCCGCATTGCCGTTTGCATCGTATTTGGCAGAAGGATTATTGATGATCTCGATCCGTTCTATTGCCGAAGCTGGAATATTGTCTAGACCAGTTTGTGTACCAAATCCGGTCATTGCATTCTGCCTGCCATCAATCAATACTGCAACCTTGTCGTTTCCCCGCAATTGGATTTTGCCATCTTGTATGGTAACACCTGGTAGATTCTGCATGGCCTGTAAAACTGAACCTCCTGCCTGACTTACATTATTGCTCAAAGTAAAGGTCTTTTTGTCCATCTTATCCGATAGCCCCTCTGTACTTTTAGCGGTTACCGTAATTTCATTGAGGCTTTTAGAGTCTTCTGTTAAAATGATTTCTCCCAAATCTAAAAAGGCGTTTAAGGTGCCAATGGTAATTTCTTGTGTTTTGTTCAGGTGTCCTACCGAAGAAAAAGCGATGGTATAGGTTCCACTTGCAAGGTCCCCTAGTTTAAAACGACCATCTTCATCTGTGATCGTGCCTGCGATAAATTTTTGGTCGCTTTTATTTTTCACTACAACGTTGGCGTATGGAATGATATTTTTTGATTTGCCATCTTTCAATAAACCAGAAATCGTTGCTTTAAAAGTCTGTGCTTCTGCTTCCATTGCAGAAGCGAACATTAAAAACAGAATGAGCGTGACATTTTTCTTAAGTTTCAACATAGAATATTCAATTAAAGAGTTTAAAGTGTATTGTCAAAAGTGAGGTCTTTCTTTTTCTTAACTATCCCAAAATTGTAGCTCATGCCAATGTAGGCAATCCTTGAATTGCTTCGGGTAAATACATGCTGTGTTAAAAGCGGACTACTTAATTCGGCTTCTTGTCGCTGGGTCTTAAACACATCTGATACGGTTAAATAAATAGACCCTTTCTTTTTAAGGATTTCTTGTCTTGCGCCAAAATTGAACACAAAACTTGGCAAATATTTACCCTGCGGGGTTAAGCGGGCTGATTTATAATTAGAATTAACTTGTACCACCGTACTTTTGGTAAGGGTATAACTCGAATTAAAATTGGCACTCCAAGTAAAGGTATTTCTCTTGCTGCTGTAACCCAGATTAGAGGCATCAATTTGATTGTAAAACGCATTGGGTGTAAAATTGATGTTAACCTTATCGTTGAGGTTGGCCGAGAAAACGACATCAGCTCCAATGGCCCGATCATTGGCCAAATTCTGTTGTGTGGTAATGAGAGTAGTGCTATTTAAGGGTGTGGTAATAGCGGTAAAACCGTTGTACTTGTAGCGGTAATAGATACCCGGCAGTATGGTGAAATTATCGTTTTTCCATTGATAACCCAGCTCTACAGAATGGATGATCTCTGGTAACAGGTATGGATTACCAACCCTGATATTGGTTGGGTCGGCATATTCAGCAAATGGATTAAGGTCATCTCCCTCTGGTCTACGCACCCTGCGGCTATAGTTCAATTGCAACTGCCTGCTATCACTTAATTTATAAGACAAATGTAGCGTAGGATAAACCTTAAAATAATGATTGGGAATAGTCACATCTGTAGTAATGAGGTGAGAATTTAAGTCGGCATACTCTCCTCTTAAGCCAAGCATCAGTCCAAATTTTTTCCACGATTGTTCTATCGTGCCATATAGGGTATGGATATTTTCATTGTAGATGAAACGATTGGTCCTTGCCTGATCCGTAACAAATCTTTGCAACTGGTAATCATAGGCCTCTCCAAAAAAGTCCATGTCATGCCTGTTGTACTGACCATCGTAACCAAATTCCAATTTGGTGTTTTCAGAAATCGGATTCTCATAGGCCAAGGTCAATTGTTGGTTATCACTGGTCTGTTTGATGATCGTATTGTCCAATTGGTTAACACTGTTTGGAAATTTGTAGACATTGGTATAACGGTTATCTTCTACCTCGGGCGAATGTGCAGCATTGAACTCTAGTCTGATTTTGTGGTCTTCTTTTTTAAAACTATGTTCAAAGAAAAAGGTGGCATCGGCTTCCCGCTCGTATTCGTAGTTTTTTCTGATGCGCTCGTAATCCGAAATCGGACCCGCACTGTTACTTACCATTTTAAGGGTAAGGTCGTTCTTGTGCATGTTTCGGAAATAATAGTTTCCAGAAATGCCAATACTGTTGTGATCATCAATGGTATAATCCATCCCTATGGTTGCTGTATTTGAAAAGGGCCTTGAACTTGCACTGATCTCGTCCTTATAGTAACTCAATGCCGAAGTAACTGCATCTGTTTGGGTGCGATCATTGGTGGTTTGCCTTAAACGGTAATCTTGTTTGAGGCTATAACTGCCGAAAAAATTGACCTTGCCAGGTTTATAATTTAGGTTAATACTGGTATTGTACCGATCTTGGTTACCGATGTTGGCCGCAACGCCCCCATTCAAGCCATTTTTACTGTTCTTTTTGAGCACAATGTTGATGATACCTCCTGTACCATCTGGTTTATATTTAGCGGATGGGTTGGTAATTACCTCAATCCTGGCAATGCTATTGGCTGGGAGTTGTTGCAGGGCTGCAGCTGCATTTTTACCCATAATGGGCGAAACCTTTCCATTGATCAAAATGGTGGCCGACGAGTTTCTAAGGCTTACATTGCCATCGATATCAACCTGTACCAAGGGCACATTCTGCAACACTTCGCTTGCCGAACCAGATTTTGCCATTACATCTTGGTCTACATTGTAAATTTTACGATCGATCGAGTTGCTATACAATTGTTTCTTAGCTGTTACCTCTACCTCTTTTAAGATCTTGGTATCGTTTTTAAGCACAATATCCAATGTTAATTTGGGGTGGCTTTGGTCTAATACCAATGTAGCCGATTTGTATTCTTGGTAACCCACAAAACTCGTCTTGATGTAATAGCTACCTTCAACCATACCTGTAAATTTATAGTGCCCGTTTTTATCGGTTATTTCCTGTTTGATGAGCGCATTATTATTCAATGTTCTCAGTTCTAATGTTACAAGTTCCAGATTAAAGTTGGTACGCTGTTCTTTAACTACACCAGTAATTTCGCCCTTAAACTGCTGGGCAAAAGCTGGTATGGTAAACATTAAGCCTATAAATAAGGTGATGGATCTAACTAGGATACGTTGCATAAAACTATTTTCTGCATAATTAGCACCCAATTCTGTAGCATTCTTGAAGTTTCTAAAAAAATAGAGGTTAGAAAGACCCAATTTTTGGGCTTATTTTAAATTATATCATAAATGTTATAGTTAATTATGGTTTTTTGTTGCAACTTTGATGCAATTGTGAAAATAACCGAGACAACATTTTTCAAAGCACTGATCAGGCAATGCATAGGCATGGCCATGCTATTGGTATTTGTGCTGTTTCAATGGTTTCAATTTTATCACTACCACCCAACAACTGACACCACTACTTCTAACTCTAAAACAAGCCAACTCTATCAAAAATGTGAAGTTTGTGCTTATGTACTTGGTAAAGAGAATAGTTGTATCACCCATACTGGCTTAACTGCCCCTATACCTACCTGCTTTATCCTTAGCGCAGTTAAATTCCTTCCCCATCAATTGGGCAATATTAATTTAGTTGCCATACCTTTTGACAATAAAGGTCCCCCTTTGGTTTAGTAATCCTTGCACACAACGTACAAACGTTGTTTTTTTCTAACACACAATTAAGATTACTTCACCTCCGGCTGGCAAATGCCAACTGGAAATCAACACGCGTAAATGAAATTTTTATATTTATTATGCTGCCTTTTGCTAGGCGGCTATTGCTATGGACAAGGCAATTTAAAAGGAACAATCAAACAGAAAGATGGGGCTGCTGCTGTGGCGGTAACCGTATCTTTGGCAAAGACCACCTACAGCACCGCCACCAATGAAAGTGGCGCTTACAGTTTCAGTCAAATTCCAGAAGGAAACTATACTTTAAAAGTAAGCAGTATCAATTATTCGCCCATCAGTACCCCAATCAAAATTACCAATGGAGCTACCACAGTTGCCAATTTAGAACTCCACCTCGCTGACAATTTATTGGAAGAACTGGAAATCAACAAAAAAATCATCAAAAATTCTACAGCATTGACCAGAACTTCTACTCCATTAAAAGATCTGCCCCAAAGTGTTCAGGTCGTAAGTGAAAGACAGATCAAAGACCAACAATTGTTATATGTAGAAGAAGCCTTAAAGAACGTAGCTGGTGTTAACTTTTCTTCGCCTTATGGCAATTTCAACTACAGAGGTTTTGAAACCGGACTGCAAGACATCATGTTCAATGGCATGAAAGGTAGTCCATATCCTGAAGGGGTTTCTCCAATGCTTTCCAATGTAGAAAGAATCGAGGTGATTCATGGTCCAACGGCTATCCTTTATGGTCAAGGAGCACTAGGTGGCAACATCAATCTGGTAACTAAACAACCAAAAAAATACAGTTCTTTTAGTGTAAGTGCTGGTATGGGCAACCTAAACCTTTATCGGGTAATGGCCGATGTTAGCGGTAGTTTAAACAAAGCTAAAAATCTTTATTTTGTAACCAGTGTAGGTTATCAGGATGGTGGGGTTTACCTCGACAATTATAAAAAGCGGAACCTACAGCTGTATAGCGCATTGCGATGGGACATCAGCCCAAAAACCTTTATACAGGTTAATGGCACTTACCTAAACGATGAACAGACCAGAAATTATCAGCCTACCCTACCCCTTGTAAAAAACGATCTTTTTGCTGTACCTTATCGTTTTAACTATTCCAGCGCAGATGCTTTTTACAAGGGCAGTTCTTATCAGGTACAGGCCGAAGTACAGCACCAATTCAATAGCGATTGGAGTTTACATCTACTAGCCAACGTAGCCGAAAGTTCTTCGAAAAGAAACGAATATAGTTCGTTAGGTTATTATGACCCCATTACAACAGCTTTGCGACGTTCTTATACCAAAAAGGAGATCCATTCGCCTTCTATTTCCATCAATCCTTACTTAAATGGCAAATTCGATGCGCTAGGCCTTAAAAACACTGTTTCAGTCGGGATCAATGCCGATTTCAAACGCAACAATTATCCAAATGGATTTTTCCAATACTCGGCAAATACCATTTTCTTAAATAAGCCAGACGACAGGCCTTTTACCACAGATGGCCAAACGCTGTTTTATCTTTCTACCGAAGAAATATTTACCTATAATATTTTTGGAGCCTATGTACAAGACCAGATAGAGATCACACCTAAATTAAAGGCGCTGCTTGGCCTTCGTTATGCAAACTATTATTCGAGATACCATGTACCTAGCATTACCTATGATGGTGTAGAGTTTAATGAATACAATGAAAACCCACAGGTGACCAGTACTTTTATACCCAGAGCCGGTTTGATCTATCAACCATGGAAAAATACCAGTCTGTATTTCGATTATAATCAAGGTTTTACCCCGCAGTACAACAATGTTAAAGCCTATGGTGGACCATTTGATCCAGAAACCAGCAACCAATACGAATTTGGTTACAAAGGCAGTTTCTTCGACAATAGTCTATTGGCTGGGGTTTCCATTTATCGCATTGATAAAACGAATGTACTTACAAATGCCCTGGATCCTAACAACCCAATGTTGCTACGGGCAATTGGACAAGTAAGAAGCCAAGGTGTAGAATTGAGCTTAACTGGTAAAGTTACCGATGGTCTATTTTTAACAGCCAATTACAGCAACAACAGCACTAAAGTACGAAAGAGCAATAAACCAGTAGAAGTTGGTCAGATCTTTAGCAACTCGCCTAAACATATTGCCAGTATTTGGGCGAGCTATCAGTTTGAAAAAGGAAGTTTAAAAGGTCTTCAGCTTGGCATGGGTCCGCGCTATACCAGCAATAGGTTTATCAATATCAAAAGATCAAATGCCGATGTTTTGATATTGCCAAAGTATACCATCGCAGATGCCATGATAGGTTATCAGCGTAGCCGTTATAGCCTTCAGTTCAACATCAATAACATTTTCGATAAAAGATATGCCCAAAGCGGAAGCAATACAGTATATGCCCCCGGCATGCCACGCAATTTCATGTTAACTGCTACTTACAGTTTTAAAAAATCGTAACCTATGATCAAAGTCATTGTCCTCAACGAAATCAGGTCTGCCCTTAGAAACAAGACCATCGTGTTGCTAAGTTTCATATTTTGGTTACTTATTGCGGTGGCCACTTTTGGTGGATTTAAGAACTACACCTTATCAGACCAGAACAGAAAGCAAGCAAAAGCCATGTTCAGAAAGGAATGGGTAGCACAAAAGGCCAATCCACATTCTGCCGCTCATTTTGGCACCTATTTATTCAAACCGTTTTCATTACTTAGTTTATTTGATACAGGCTTAAATAATTATACGGGTACATCATACAGAGTAGAAGCCCACAACCAAGCAGAGATGAACTATGCAGCTGCGCAGGACAGTGATACTGAAATGCGCTTTGGCGAACTGACGATTGCTTCACTGCTACAGCTTTTTTTACCCCTATTGGTCATTTTTCTCTGTTTCCAATCGGTGAGCAGAGAACGCGAAAACCATACTTTAAAACTATTATATGCACAAGGATTAAAGCCTTCGTCATTGTTATGGGGTAAAATTTTGGGCAACTACCTGCTCATTGCCGTCATTACGATCCCTGCATTTGTATTGATGTTGTTGGCAGTAGGCATTAAAGAGCCAAGCTTATTGGCCAGAACAGGTGCCTTTAGTGTTTGTTACCTGCTTTACTTTTTAATATTGACCAGCATTTTCGTTTATGTTTCGGCATTGAGCAAAAGCTCAAAGAACGCACTATTAACAAGTTTGGGTTGCTGGGTCTTCTTTTGCATTATGCTGCCGAAGATGCTTACTGGTCTGGCCAATCATTGGTACAGTTTACCATCGAGGGGAGAGTTTAACAAAGCCATTGAAACCGGCACCAAAAATGGGATCAATGGGGATAAGGATAGAATGGGGCGCTATAAGGATTACCTCAATCAAACACTAGCCAAATATAAAGTAGATAGCCTTACCCAATTACCCATAAATTTTGATGGATTGAGCATGCAAAATGGAGAAGATTACCTGACCAAGGTCTATTTCAATTACGCCAAAGACGTAGAAAGTAAAATCAATCAGCAACAGCATGTTCAACAATTTGCTGCTTTTATTGATCCTTTTCTAAGTATGCAACAATTGTCTATGGCCTATGCTGGAACAGATTACGACCATCATATCGATTTCCATAAACATGCCCAACACTATAGGGATGAATTTATCAGGAAACTCAATCTGGAAATGGCTTTTGGCGATAAATTACAGCTCAAATATGATTTTAAGGTAGGCCCAGATTTTTTTAAGACCATACAGGATTTTGAGTACCAGCAACCGCAATTGGGTTGGGCTATTCAAAAGCAGCAATATGCATTGTATGCCTTGTTGTTATGGTTGGTCTTTGTCCTTGCTCTTGTTCCATTCGTTTCAAAAAAAATAGCCATTAACTGATATGAAATTATTCAACACGATCTGCCATTTTGAATGGCTACAGCTTAAAAGGCAAAAAACACAATGGATCAGCTTGTTGGTCTTTTTCTTAATTGGATGTTACACCATCTATTCGGGTCATCGTACCATTCAAAAGCAAAACATGGTACTTAGCAAATTGCAACAACAGTATGATAAAGACCATGAACTGGCCCTACAAAAATTTACCGATACCTTAACTGCCGAAACCAAAGCGCAAGCTGCAACTGCAGGAATGGCGCAAATGATCAATTTTAGGATGCCACCCTTGGCTTTAGACCATCCTGAAGGTTTGGCGGTATTGTCCATTGGCCAACGCGATGTAAACCCTTATTACCAGAAAGTAAAATCGTCTATCAATTACCTGGATCAAGAAAATGTAGAAATCAGCAATCCAGCACAGCTTTTTGCAGGCAATTTCGATCTTTCTTTTGTATTGATCTACCTGCTTCCCTTATTGATCATTACACTTTGCTACCATACTTATGCCGAAGAAAAGGAACAAGGCACTTATTCGTTATTAAGTATCCAAGCGGCCAACCTAACAACCATCATGCACTGTAAGCTATTGTTTAGACTGGGTATCATCCTGGGCTTGATTTTATTGCTTAACCTGATTGGTTTTCTGGCTGCTGCACAACAAGCTGCACTTTCTATAAGTTCGATGATGTTATGGCTGTGGTTAAGTTTAGCCTATATCATTTTTTGGTTTGCCATCTGTTATTTCTTTTTGCAGCTTAAACGCAGTTCTATTGTTACCGCCTTACAACTGGTAGCAGCTTGGTTGTTCTTTCTTATCTTATTGCCTTCTTTAACCAACAGTTATCTCAGCCTTAAATACCCTATCCCACTAAGGGCTAGTTTGGCATCTTATCAAAGGCATATCAGTGAAGAAGTATGGGAAATGAAACCTATCGCATTAGCCGATTCTTTCAATAGATACAATCCGCAATATAAGTCCTCGATCAATTTGGCAAAAGACAGTACCAGAAATGGAGAAAGATTTATTGCAGGTTATTACGACCTCAGTGAACGGAAAATAGCCAGGTTTGCAAGGGGGATAGACGAACAATTGGCTCAAAAGAATAAAATGGCAAGCCAACTTGCGGTCATTAACCCAAGTATCCAATTGCAATACCTGTTTAATGGTTTGGCACATACTGGCCGAAGTGACCATCAAAACTTTAAACAGGCAGTGGTCAGCTTTCAAAAAAAATGGAAACATCACCTGCTCCGTTATCAATTGGCAGGAATTCATTTTACGCCAACAGAGCTAGAACAACTGCCAAAATTCAAGCTAGAAAACCCAAGCAATAATCTATCCATATGGATTGGCAGTTTAAGCTTATGGATGGGCGCAGGCCTATTTCTACTTATTTCATTAACGATCAAAAGAAAAATCTAAACCTCAAAAAATGTTACAGGCAATTAATTTAACAAAAAAATACAACGACCAATTGGCTTTGAACAAGCTTAACCTCACCATTAACAAAGGTGATGTATTTTGTCTTTTAGGTCAGAATGGCGCTGGAAAAACAACCACTATCAATCTTTTTTTAGGCTTTGTTAGCCCTAGTGCTGGGCAGGCTTTGGTCCATGGCGTTCCGGTTGAACAAGATACTACTGCCACAAGAAAACACTTGGCTTATATTCCTGAAGTAGTTATGCTTTACGCTAACCTTACCAGCATCGAAAACTTAGACTTTTTTAGTCGCTTGGCAGGCTTTACATACTCAAGGAAAGAACTGGAAGCCTTTTTGAATAAGGTAGGTTTACAACAAGCTGCTTTTGACCAAAGAATGGGAGCCTACTCTAAAGGGATGAGACAAAAGGTAGGGATTGCAATTGCTCTAGCTAAAAATGCAGATGTATTATTGATGGACGAACCAACTTCTGGTCTCGACCCCAAAGCCACTAACGAATTTACAGAACTGGTTAAGGAATTGGGCAAACAAGGCAAAGCCGTAGTAATGGCGACACATGATATCTTCAATGCCGTAAATGTAGGTACAAGGATAGGTATTATGCGAAGAGGTGAGCTGGTACATGAAATGTCGACCAAAAACCTAGATGCCATTGATTTACAGAAACTGTATCTGGAAACCATCTGATCTATCTGCAATAGTTGATCAAACTTACCAATTGCTATCAAAGCATGTTTAATCGTTAAAAACAATGAAAAGCATATTTTTCGTCTTCATTTTATATCTAGGTTTTCCTGTTGCTTTTGCGCAAAGAACCCATAACGCAAACGACCAGATCAGATCCATCAATTGGGATGCGATTGGAAGTGTAACTTATGAATTGACCGAAAAAAATGAACTGTTGCCTATTTATACAGAATTGATTACCAGATACGAGAATAAATCTTTTGAGTTATTGGGTTATTTGATTCCAATCAAAAGTAAGCTCAAACACGAAAGGTTTCTATTGGCCTCTTTACCCATCAGTCAATGTTTTTTTTGTGGCAAGAACGGTGTTCCCTCCATGATTTTGGTCGAGATGAAATCGCCAATTTCTTTTTCCGACAAACCCATCCGTTTAAAAGGCATACTTAAATTGGCCAAAGGTGCAGGTCAAACACCGATTACCTTAACTAATGCGGAGTTGGTACCTGATTGACGTTTATGATCAAATTGTTTCCATGCAAAAGCCCTAGATTACGCTAGGGCTTTTTGTTTTTCCGATACCCACAATGTAAATGAGATAAGGAACATTATTACTATTAACAAATACGAGGCGTTAATTAGAAATAATAAATTAAAGTATGGCGAGCAAGTTGATATTTGCCGCTTTTCTTCTGCTGAGTTCTTTTAACATATCACTTTCCTTCATCGTTGCCGCCCAAGCTGGTCGTAGATGAAAATGAGGCTGGCTGGTAAAGGTCTTCCTATCGCCTGCCCATGTCAGGCCAATAGATTCGCCTATGAGGGCCAGTTCTGTATAAAATGGTGAATCATCTTTATAGACATATTCTCCTGTGGCAGTTTTTTCAAAAATGCCAATGCCAAAAGTGAGTCCGAAGTTATAATCGGATGCTTTTTTTTGGTCATCATCCTCACATAGGCAGTTCATCAACCTGATCTGGATGCCTTTAGCAGTGGCCAATTTGATCAATTCTTTGGCAAAGGGTGTTACTTCCTTTGTCATGGTCTGTAGTATACTTTCATTATAAAGGTTGATTGATGCCGTGTCTTCATCAATAGCAGGTTCATTGTCAATCAATAGGTCGTATAGCACATCCCAAGTTTTAGACCAAGGATAGCCATCAGCCCTAACATCTATTTTTTGTTGTATGGCTTTGATCAGCGAATTAATATTGATGTCGTAGGGTAAGCAGTTAAACAATAGGTAATAAATATTAAGCCATGTTTTTGATGAGGCTACACCATCGGCTTCAATACCAGCTTTAAGTTGTAAGGCTTTAATTTTGTCTGAAGAGGTCATCTGTTTAATATTTAGCGTAAAAATCGAAATCTAATTAATTAGCGAATTATCCAAGCCGGTTAAAGAAGGCTTATGCGGCATGGATACTTAGCGAAGCTAAATGACAGTTTTTTTTGAAGAGATTTGAGCGTAGTTTTGCCTAAAAGGCTAATCGCGTAGATTTACGAGGGCATACCCGTAAAAATACCTGGTTTTGATTTTATTGACTGAAAGATTTTTAATGAGAAAAGCTGTCCAACTCGATCAGCTTATGTTTTAGGGCATATAAAACAAGTCCAGCGGTATTGCGACTGCCGGTTTTCAGCAACAAGTTATTTCTATGTCCTTCTACTGTTCTATTGCTGAGAAACAATTTTTCGGCAATTTCATTACTGTTAAATTGTTTACAGATCAACTCCAACACCTCCTTTTCTCGGGAAGTCAACTTGTTTTCGCTCTCGAGTGTGGTGGGTGCTTTTTTAACCAGACCTTTACGCATGATCTCTAACATCGGCATGGTAAAATAGAAATCGTTCTTAAAAACTTCCCTTATGGCCAGTTCTACCTCCTCTGGTTCTGCATTTTTGGCCAGATAACCATTGGCACCTGCCTGTATGGTAGCCAAAATAAAATTCTCTACCTCGTGTATTGTTAAGATAATGACCTTGATGGCGGCATGTTTTTCCTTTAAGATTTTTAACGCTTCCAGCCCATTCAGCTCTGGCATTGAAAGATCTAGTAAAATGATATCTGGCTTTTCTATTTCGCTATTGCATAACTGGAGCAGTTCGTTTCCATTTCCAGCTTCAAAAATCAGCGACATCTGATCAAAAGAACTGATCAATGCAGCCATACCCTTTCTAAAAAGCTTCTGATCATCTGCAATAGCAACGTTAATTTTCATGAGAATCTGTTTGGAAAGCTGAATGTATAAAAAATACAAAGCATTTACATATAATCCCTGCTCTTTTTTAGATTTTGATCCTTATACTTGATTTTTTAAAGTTTTATACAAGGCAATTGACCTTGGTTTAGACGATAGATGCAAAGTTTTTTTCAAACTGTTCATAAATATTGTTTTTAAAGGAAAAGAAGTGTAAAAATATGTTTAAACACATACAATGTAGATTTGTTTTTCTAGTTTTATAAAAAAAACAAATTATGAAATCTCAAATTACAGTACCAACCATCCCACTTCCAGAAGCTAAAGAAAGAGTTGCTCGTTTTAGGGCGCAATTAGCAAGCTCAGTACCAGAAGAAAACATTCCTAGAGCGATTTTAATTCCTATTGCTGATATTTTAGCAATTGTAAACAAGTACCAAACATTAACTCCAAAAGGAGACATTACTGTTGCCCTAAAAGGTATTCGTGCATATTTTGCAGTTAATAAAGACGATGAAGATCTACCTGATGACATCACTGCATTGATCGTACCTGTTGACCTTAAAGGAAGTGATATTATCAACACTCCTGCCGGAATAGGTTTGGGTGAAGATGAAGGCGGTTCAGAAATCTATGATTTTACTACCCCATGTCCGAGTGAATGTGATGTGGATAGTCCGTTATTTATCGGTGGAAAACCATAATACGCACAATAAGGGGTATTTTGTATAAGTTTCACCTAATTTCTACATCAAACCCCTTTATATTTTAATACGTTCATGTTTTTATGATTGCTTATTTTAAGGATAATAAAAACCATGGCTACAAACTCTTCTAAAAATATATAATGCCACCATTAAAATATATCTTTCACACCATTATTGTTCCATGTAGTATCCTCATTCCTATATTTATATTTATCCCTAAGTTTAAGATCGCAAAAGCTGAGTTCCGCTTGCTTTTCTACTATCTTTTGATCTCTGGAATAATTAATACCATAGCTATATTAGTGAGACGTTACCATGTTAGCAATTTGCCTTTACTGCATTTGTATACAATTGTTGAAGCCGTATTTCTTTTAAGCTATTTTAGACAGATATTTGAAGACCCCAAGATCAAAAAGATACTTACCTTTTTAATTTTTATATTCCCGGTCATCTGTATCTTAAATTTTAGCTTTTTACAGAGCATATATACTTTCAATACCTATACCAGACCATTAGAGGCCATTTTAATTACCTTTTTCTGTATGTTATACTTATACAGAAGTGGATTTTCTGAAAACTGGTTGAACAATCCCATCAATTGGATCAATATGGGTATTTTAATTTACTTCCCGGCAGCCTGCATTATCTTCATCCTTTCCAATTATTTCATTGCCAGTACCAATGCTGTGATGAAAACCATGGTGTGGAATATACATGCGGCATTGGTCCTTTTCATGTATCTGATTTGGGCAAGGGGCTTTAAACTGATCGGCAATGGGCGATAATATCTTCATCCTTATTTTCTATAGTGTAATTGCTATTTTTATAATGGTTACATTTTTCCTCGTATTATATATCCGCAACCAGAACATGTTATGGCAACAACGAAGATTATTTCAGGAAACCGAAATCCTTCAGCAAAAGCAGTTGTTGAATGCAGTGATCGAATCGCAGGAAATAGAACGTAAACGGATTGGAGAAGACCTACATGATGAGATTGGAGGTACTTTATCTGCAATTAAATTGATGCTTGGTGCATTGAAACAGCAGGATGCTACAAATCAAGATGTAGTTTTGCCAGCCAAGCAATTGATTGATAAAATGATCGTAGATGTGCGGAACATTGCCCACGACCTTTCTCCTCCTGGCCTGGCTATGTTTGGTTTGTATACCACCATTGAAGGCTTTGTATCTTTGATCAATAATACAGGTGAAATAGAAGTTGTGATCACACACGACCCCCACACAGAAGAAAGGGTTCTTTCTGACAAAGCAGAGCTTGCTTTGTTCAGGATCATTACACAACTGATAGCCAACACGTTAAAGCACGCAGAAGCAAAACGCATTGAGCTTTGTTTCAAACCTGATGACCGAAACATCGAGATCATTTACAATGACAATGGAAAAGGTTTCGACCCCACTATTTTAAATGCCAAACAAGGTATTGGCATGCAGAACATTAAAAGTAGGTTACAGATGATCGATGCTAGCTATACGATAGAAACAAGTTTAAACAATGGTTTTAAGATGACTATCGTTTGCCCAGTTGATAGGGTAAATTAACATCGCTGCCTTAAGTTCATTTAAAAATCCTTAGTATCAACTAGGGATTTTTTTTTGCTATAAAAAAGGGCGAGAACAATCCGTCCGATCATTCTCGCCCATCTAAATTATACGCTCTCTACTATAAGACGTCAGATATTTAAAAATCGTATATGTAGATGAAAAAAATTTATTCTTCAACTATTTTTTATCCCTTATTTTTTTCCAGCCAAAGCCACAGATCAAAAGCAGCATTACTGGAATATAACCATCTAAACTACATTCAACGGTAAAAAAGCCTTCGTAACCCGAAGCCATCCCTCCATTACATCCGCTGATCAGGCCTAATACATTATAATCCAATCCACCCGGACAGACTTTACAAGTCACCGTTCCACTATAAGGCACATAGCTACAATTGTCGTTAGATAAAACCTGAGTTGTCGATTCTGCATAAAGTGCGCTTCCACCTAAAAGTGCATTAATCAACGAGGTCAACAATCCACTCACTTTTTGTGTGTAGATTACCTTATTATTGCTGGGCAATACGCAACCCTGAACTTGTTGTGCAAATGCATTGTTACAGAAGATAAAGAACAGTAGAAAAACAATTATAATTTTTGAACTCTTCATCATTTTGGGCTTAATACCCACAAATAAGCTGATTAGCCCTGAATAATCAGGCGTTCATTTTGTTCAATAAAAGGCATGTTTTACTATCATAGCCGACCTTTTTGTTCAACCTTTGTTGAAGGAAAAAAAATGTTGTCCAAAACCAAATCCCTCCCATTTTCGTAACTTTACAGGAGTTTGAACACATTATACAATTTACTTTGGGAATTAAGTCTACCTTAAGCTTTATTGCTTTATTCATCAGCCTGACCTGTTTTGGCCAAAAATCAGGTTTGATCACCGGAACCGTACAAAATGCGAACACAAATGAATTATTATCCAATGCAAGCATCATTGTAAATGGCACCAATATAACTATCCTTTCAGATAGCGTTGGAAAATTTAAGCTATCATTACCTGTTGGAACATATAGTTTAACTGCCAACTATGTTGGATATATTTCCCAAACAAAATACAACATTGTGGTAAGCTCAGGCAATGTTCAATTGGTAAATTTCGAACTTCAAACTGCGGCAAAAGCATTGAATGAAATTGTGGTACAAGCCAATAAAAACAAATCGGCCATTACAGCAGATATGGTAACCCCTTTATCTGTTCAACAGCTCACTACCGAAGAGATCAAAAGTAGTCCTGGTGGTAATTTCGATGTATCTAAAGTGGTACAAACACTACCTGGTGTAGGGATAAGTAATGGTGTAGGCGAGCGAAATGACATCATCATCAGAGGTGGTGCACCCAATGAAAATGTTTATTATTTAGATGGGATTGAAATTCCGGTACTTAACCATTTCCAGACACAAGGCAGTTCTGGTGGTGCACAGGGCATACTTAATGTTTCCTTTATTGAGAGCTTAAAACTATCTTCATCTGCCTTCGATTCAAGATATGATAATCCTTTGGCATCTACCTTTGTTATTAAACAAAGAGATGGGAACAGCGAGCGTTTATCTGGCAATGTGAGGATTAGTTTTACCGAGTCTGTATTGACCTTAGAAGGCCCTCTTTCTAAAAAAACCACTTTTCTCGCTTCTGCCAGAAAATCTTATCTCAGTTTTTTATTCAAATTGATCGATCTCCCGATCAGACCTGACTTTAATGATTACCAATATAAAGTAACCCATAAATTTAATGACAAAACTACCCTCACTGCAATCGGTTTAGCTGCAGTAGATCGTTTCTCTTTTGCACCAACCAAAGAATCAACCTTAGAAAACACCTATGTCTTAAGGTCTACCCCTTATATTAACCAATGGAATTATACTGTAGGTTTTAACCTTAACCGCAAGATTGATGATGGTTTCATGAATTTTACACTCAGTAGAAATGTGTTTAACAACACTTTAGACAAATTTGAAGACGAAGAAAAAATAGAAGCAAAAAGAAGTTTATTGGTAGCATCTCAGGAGGTGGAAAATAAATTTCGATTTGATATCAATAAATTTATCAATGGCTGGAAACTTTCAGCTGGTGTGATGACACAATTGGTTGGTTATGATGCCAACCTGTACAATAAAGTTTCTAATGAGGTGAAAGATTCACAGGGAAATGTGATCAGTGCAGAGCGGATCATCCGTTTCAACAACGATTTCAGTTTTTGGAAATATGGATTGTTTTTGCAGGCATCGAAGAACATCTTTAATGAGCGACTGCTTGTTTCTGGTGGGATCAGGACTGACATGAATACATTTACTGCTGGTGGAAACAATCCATTAAAAACATTATCACCTCGTATTTCCATGGCATATCACATTGATAATCAATGGGACATCAATGCTTCAATTGGCACTTATTTTAAAATCCCACCTTATACTGCATTGGGCTATTTAGACAATAAAGGGCAAGCTGTAAACAAGGACATGAAATATATCCAATCTACCCATTACGTATTGGGCACTCAGTTTCTTCCTAAAAATGATCTCCGATTCACGTTTGAAACTTTTTATAAAAAATACCACAATTATCCGGTTTCTGCTGCTACAGGCATATCGCTTGCCAATCAAGGAGCTGAATATGCTTCTGTAGGTAGTGAACAACTGATCAGTGTGGGTGATGGGGAAACTTATGGCTTTGAAGTTTTTGTTCAACAAAAATTGATCAACAAACTATTTTATGTAGCGAGTTATTCTTATGTGAGAAGTCGATTTGCTGGACTTGATGGCAAAATGATTTCCTCTTCTTGGGATAATGAACATCTGCTTTCTCTTACTTTAGGTTATAAATTGAAAGGCAATTGGGACCTAGGTCTGAAATATCGTTACGCCGGAGGCTCTCCATATACACCATTCAACTTATTGGCATCACAACAGAACTATGTTACTTTAGGTGTGGGTGTACCAGACTACAGTAGGTTAAACAGCGAACGATTAACTGCCTTTAGTCAATTGGATTTCCGTATCGATAAAAGAATCAACTTCAGTAAAACTTCTTTGAACTTGTATGTAGATATCCAAAATATACTGAAAAACCAGAATGCCAATTTCCCTAAATACACTTTTAAACGTACAGCTGATAATGCTGCTTTTTTAACCACTGATAACAAACCTTTGCAAACGGATGGTTCAAATGCGATTCCTTATATCTTAAATACAAAATCTGGCAATCTCATACCATCTATCGGGCTTATCTTCGAGTTTTAACAGGCATTTAGATCATTTTATTTTTCAACTCCTTATACCTTGATCTTCCAATGGGCAGCATCTCTCCATTTTTAAGCAAAAGATGGTATCTACTTCCAGGTTGTACGATAATTCGTTCGGCTACCTGCAAGGGAACAAGGTATGATTTATGGATACGTTCAAAAGAAGTTGCCAGCAATTGCTCCAACTTTTCTAATGATTTATCATGCAGTTCTGTTTTGCCGTTCTTTAAATGTAGCTCGCTATAGATCCCTGCTCCTTTTACATAAAATAAGTCTTGGATATCGATTAGGCAAACATTACCTGCTTTTTTTACGGCCAAAAATTTGATGTTATTTTCAATTTTTATGCCACTGATGGTAATTCTTTTAAAGGCCAGTTCCAACCTGTGTTCATCAAAGGGTTTGGGTACAAAGTCTAATACACCGTAGGCAAAAGCAGTAATTGCCTTGTCGGTATTGGCAGAAACAATGATGGTATGAAAAGATCCTGCAACTACAGATTCCAACACATTAAAGCCATCTTCACCATTCAAATTCAGGTCTAACAATAAAATATCAATCGGATGTTGATCGATATAATTCAATCCTTTTGTCAAAGAATCACAAATGGCCAAAGAGGATAGATTATGTTCGAAAAACTTACTCGTCATGCGTTCTAACCTCTTGGCGATCCTAGCCTCATCTTCAATGATCAATATCCTCATTTATCGTAAATTTTAATGATGGTTTGCCAACCATCATTGTTCGCTTCAGAAATAAATTGCCAATTGTTGCCATAACTTTCGGCCAATCGTGCTTTAACATAGCCAAAGCCATTCCCCTTATCGCGGGTAGTTGGTCTATTTTGGGCCTTGGTCTGAAAAATATATTGTTTGTAAGTTGCAGTTCTATTAAATTTCAAACTGAATCCAATTGTACCATCCGCAAGTGGCATGCTATGTGTAATCCCATTCTCTAAAATGGTATGGATCAAAGCCGGAGGAATCAATTCATTTTTCTCTATTCCTTCATCTTCCCACGTATATTGAATCTCCTTTCGGTAGTGCATCACCGTTAAATGGGTTTTACAAAGTTCTATTTCTTGCTGGATAGGGATTAAAGTTTGATCTGCTATTGAGTTCATGATATCAAACTCACCAGCTAACGCCTGGATAAAGGCTGCTCCTTCTTTTGGCGATTCCTCTACCCAATCTATCAAAGAAGTTAACGTGTTTTTAAGAAAATGTGGCTGGATATTCTTTTTGACCAATTCTAATTTTAGGCGTGAAGAAAGTAAAAGAGACGATTGATATTCTTCTTCTACCTGCTTGGTGCGCAAGGCATGCAAATAAAGCATACACAGTACAATAATGGTAAAACTGATGAACAGACTAAAATCATAAAATAGATATTGATATATGATTATGGTTGACAACAAGCCAATAAACACTATAATCGCCCCTTTCTCTTTTTTATAGATGGCCATTAACACAACTAAAACAGAAGTAAGCCACATTACAAATGTGTAGCAGAAAGCGGTAAAATCGTAATGTCTATAATTAACAATATAGATTATACTTAAAATAACAAAAAGTACTGCCAGCAATAAACCCTTTCGATAAAAATGAAATTGGATAGTAAAGTATGCTGGAACCAGCATAGCTAGGGCAAAAGTTAGCCAACCAATGATCTCTAAACGCAAAAAAAACTTGGTATACGGAATATCTATATAAAACTTCAGGTATTCCATCATCAACAATGCAAAAAACAGCAAACAGATCACTGCAAAGATGAAAACTGCATATGCCTTGGTCCGGCTATTCAGGAATAAGAAAAAATAGTAGATCGCTGCAATAAGAAAAGCGCCTGCCATGAGGTTCATAAAAGACATAATGATCAGTGGGCCTTTTAATAGCATCTCATAATTATCAAGCCCAATACCGATGCTCCTTCTAACGTCTGGCAAATAAGATTGCGAAATGCGAAATGCCAAAACATGTTCTCCTACCTGCGACAATGAATCGGGTACGCTTAGGTAAGTAGTTTCGGTACCGGGTACCTCTATGCTGTTCTGGGCAATTACTTTTCCATTTGAACCAATCAAAACCCCATCCCAATACACATCGAATGCTCCAAAAGACCCGATCTGTAAACCCAGTTGGCCTTTGGACCTTTCAAATAGTTTAACTTTTGAACGCGCCCAAAAGATTTGCTTACCTGTATCCCCCCTGTCGGTGGTCCATTTAGAATCATCGTAGTCTTTCTTTGCCCATTCTAAATTATCCCCAATCTGATAAAGAGGTTCTTCCTTCTCATATTTCATTACAGATTTACAAGACGAAAAAAATAATAGACCGACTATAAAAACCAGGATACGTTGCATAGGTCAAAGTTAGTACTAAGATAGTGGAGAATGGTGCATTTCAAAAGGACATAGAGCAATTGACATGTTTTTCCTACCTACGATCAAAAAGACGGATTAAACTTGCATCATGAAACGATCATTACTCATTTTATCTATCCTCTGCTGTTTCATCGGCAGCATGGCACAACAAGCTGTTTTAACAAAAGGAATAACCGTACATGGCCTAGTGCATGATCAACAAGGAAAAAACCCAATCGCCTATGCCACAGTAAGTATTCTTGATCAGTCGTCTAAATTGATTGCAGGATCAATCACCGACGAGAAAGGAGCTTTTACCTTAACAGGCATCCCAGCAGGCAATCTCACTATCCAATTTAGCTTAATGGGCTATCAAACCATTAGTAAACCTCTACAAACAGCCAGCAACAATATTAATCTTGGTACAATTACCTTAACCACAGACCCTTTGTTATTGAAAGAAATTGCCGTAGTTGGCGAAAAATCTGCTATAAGTCTGAAACTGGACAAAAAAGTATTTGAAACCGGAAAAGATATTTTATCGCAAACAGGCTCGGCAACAGATCTGCTTAATAGCGTACCATCTGTAAGTGTTAGTCCTACAGGTGCGATCAGCTTACGTGGTAATGGAAATGTGTTGGTTTTGATCAATGGCCGTCGCTCTGGTGTAGTTGAAGGCAATGCCTTAGAACAACTGCCAGCAGACCAGGTTGAACGTATTGAAGTCATTACCAACCCTTCTTCCAGGTATGATGCAGCAGGTTCGGCAGGAATCATCAATATCATTCTCAAAAAGAACAAAAAAGCAGGGATCAACGGCCAATTGCGATTGGTAGGTGGTATTCCGAATGAAACACGCATTACACCTAGTTTAAACTATAAATCGGACAAGATTAATCTCTTTTCTACTTTTGGCATCCGATTATCAGATTATGTTGGTCTTTACAAAACCAAACAGACCATACAAAATGGTGCAAATACCAACCTGTTAAATCAGGTACAAGATGAAGACCGTCATGATGATGCCAAAATGCTCTACTTGGGCGCTGATATCATCTTGAACAACCATAATACAATTACGGCTGCTTTTTTAAAAAATGCCACCAACGACCATGATAAAACTGTATTGAACTATGCCTATGCAACCGCAGGAAAAGGTAGCGACAGCAGTTTGGTACGCAAAGGCGAATCGTGGGAGAAACGCAATTACAATCAGTTAGAGTTCAACTATACCAAAACCTTTTTAAAACCTGGTAAAAAGTACACTTTCGATATGCAGTATGATTTTTGGAACAGTGATAAGGATTGGAATCTAAATACCAGCAAACTATTTCCGCAAAACATTGGTCAACCCGGCATCCGGACCAGTTCTATAGGTGCAAGTAAGGATTTATTGCTACAAACCGATTTTGTACAACCCATCGATAGTATTTCTACATTTGAAATGGGCCTGAAAATGGAAAACCGTAGGGTAACCAGCGATTTTAAAGCAGAACAACAACAAGGGAGCGACTGGACCATCTATAATGGCATTAACAATCAATTAGCTTATAACGAATTGATTGGTAGTGGCTATGTACAATACGCGAGCAGATTAGGTAAAATTGCCTATCAATTGGGTCTACGCACCGAACTGACCAAAATCAAGATTGAGGACAGGGCTGGCAGTTACCATAACAATAAAGATTATACCAGATTGTTCCCTACGCTAAACTTGAGTTATCCTTTTTCAACAAGTGCTACCTTACAGGGAAGTTATAGCAGAAGGATCAACAGACCGTCGTTAAATCTATTATACCCTTTTAATGAACTGACAGATTTCAATTCACAGTTTGTAGGTAATCCAGAGTTAGATCCTTCTTTTGCTCATGTTTTTGAATTAGGCTTTCTTAAAAACTGGGGTACTTTTACTTTTAATCCTTCTGTTTATTATCAAAATAATAGTCAGACATTGGTAGAGTATACCACCAGAAACACACAAGGGATATTTATTACTTCGCCCATCAATATCACAGGCGAAACACGTAAAGGGATAGAGCTTTCTACCTTGTACAACCCTTTTAAATGGTTACAGCTAAATTTTGAGCTGAATGCCTACAGTTTCAAACAAACTGGAAGTTACAAAGACCAGAACTTTAATTTTACGGGCGATGCCCTGACCAGTAGAATAGGTACGCAATTCAAATTACCAAATAAATTGGCTTTTCAGGTTCGATACAACTTTACAGGTGCACAAAGTAATGCCCAAAGCCATGATCAAGCCATACACAATATTGATTTTGGAGCAAGTAAAAACCTGTTCAAAGATAAAGCCACTTTATTGTTAGACGCCACCAATCTGTTCGATCTTCGTCAATTTACAACCACAACTACAGGTGTTAATTATGTTTTAGAAAAAACAAACCGCCCAAATGCAGCAAGGTATCGACTAACTTTTGTATACCGCTTAAATCTAAAAGAGAACCAAGCAGTTAGGCAAGCCAAAACCGGAAATAGAAATTAAAGCAATCCACTCTTCACCAAATGAAGAGTGGAATTTTTTATTCATAGCCATTTTCAAATACAATGGTCTGCCCTTTTTTAAGGTAGGCACTCACTACTTGAATCCCATTTACATTGGCCATTGAGGTAACCATATTTTTAGCAATAAATGTCCGGAATGGTAATTTAATGTACAGCTCACCACCTTGTTCGGCATATACCTTTACTTGGGTAGGTACACCATTTTCTTTACTGGCACTGATCAAAAAGGCACCTTCGGTACGCAGATTGTTAAAAGACACATTTTTCCAGGCATTAGGCACTGCCGGAAAAACCTGAACATAACCATTTCTGGATTGTACAAGTAGCTCTTGCACACCTTGCGCAAAGGCAAAATTCCCCTCTAAGGTAAATGGTCTATAGGTAAAACTTGAATATTGCCCGCCTTTCTGGTCGCCATTTAAGTGGAAACTGTTGGGCGAACAAAAGTTAGAAGCAAAGATCTGTAATTGTTTTACAGCCTTGTCTGCTTCGTAAGCACGGGCATATAAAGATGCCATCCAACTGAATGAATAACCTGTCCATGCCCTAGTGCCCTTTTCCTCTATCCTTTTTAGCGAATTTTTTATTTTTGTTCCATCTTTTGGCAAATTGACATCAAGTAGGGCCAAGGGATAAATTGCCATGTATTGCGACATGTGTCGATGGGAATCGTTCAGGTTTTGGTTCGGGGCGATGGTAAACCCAGTTTCATTTACCTCATAATCTGGCAGCTGTTTCAACAAAGCCAGCCAATGTGTACTTTCTTTACTTTGCTTATTTGCTGCACTTACTTCAGCCGCTGCTTTGAATAAAAACTTGGCCAAGCTCAGGTCAAAATTACTCCAGTTTAAATACCATGCGTTAATGCTATTGTCGTTGTATTCTGGACTTGAGCTCAACGGTAATTTGCGTACCCCTTTCTCTAAATAGGTAATGTTTTCAAGGTAGGTTGCCGCTGCATGGATGTATGGATAAGCCCTGGTCTTCAAAAACTTTTGGTCCATGGCATATTTCCATTGCCAATAGAAATGTTGCGCCGTCCAGGCACTTACCGTTGGCGACATGGAATACTGGATCCAACCGCCCATTGGGTCTCCATTTAAAGTAATTACGCCGGGAACATTTAGTCCATCTACGCCGAAATATTGTTTGGTATAAGCCAAATTTCGATCCTTAATTTTCCAGAGCCAATCGGTAAAGGTGGCGCCCTCTGCCAAATGGTTCGAAGTGTAGGTTGGCCAATAACTTAATTGCGTGTTTAAGTCATTATGGAAATCGCCTTTCCATGGAGGTAAACTTCCATTGTCTGCTGTCCATACGGCTTGCAGAGTAATGGCTGGTGCCCCTTTTCTGGCTACACTGCCCAATTTATACATTTCTAGCTGATATTGTTTTTGGATCAGGGTGTCTGGTAGGTTGATATTAGACTTGGACCAAAAGCTTTTCCACCAATTGAGATGTGCAGTTAGATTGAGTTTTTCCTTCTCGAGTGTAGATATTGATGATAATTCGGCCCTTTTGGTATTGCTGATTGTCCAAGCCCCTATTATTGTCGTCGCATTTACCCTTTTCCAAATGATCTTAACTTCATAGAATTTCCCTTGGGCCGTGGGTTGAACATAACTGATACTGTTGGCAGTCTGTATTACCTTAGCCTTGGCATAACCCAGTTTTTGCAAACCTTCGCCGGCATGGCTATTGTCTGCCACAGCTTGATTACCGTTGTTGTAATTATGTGCAATCAGCTCAGGGATAACTTGATCAGTTTTTAGATTGTTAAAACTGAAAACACCTTTAGGTTCAATGGCATGGATGTAGCAGTTAAAAACAGTTCCATTTTCAAATTTAATGGTATTTACAGCTGTTTTAATATCTAAAGTATTGACAATTACCTTACCTAAAGCAGCAATGTTAAATTCAATTGCAGCCGCGGGCAACTTGGTTGGATAAGGAATCTGATCGTAAGGTTCATCTCCTATTTTTTGAACTACAGCGTAATTTTTGTTCAACACCTGTTCTTTCACCCATGTAAAGTTGAGCTTGGATAGGTCTAGCGCTTTACGTTCATCCCATAGGTCTGCCCGATCCAAAGACAGGCGAAGTTTATCATTTTTACCCCATACCAAAGCCCCCAACAATCCATTCCCTAAAGGCATGGCCTCATCCCAACGGGTAGCTAATCTAGCAAATGACAGGTTCTGGTTCTTATTAACCTGAGCGGAGATAGTGCCTGTCGAAAACATCAGTACAAACAGGGTAATGATTAGGTTTTGCAGGTTCTTTTTAAGCATAAATGCTGGGATTTAAATACATACCAATATAACATTTATACGACATTAAAACTAGTTAAAAAAATAAATGGCTAATTATCAAATATTTAACAAAAATACAAAATACATATAGTACTATGTATTACATAATACTGAATTAAACATCTACCTTTATTGATATCAATAAACAATCAACCCAAGGCCAAGCAAAAAATAAGATGAAAATTACATCGACATTAATTATCGCACTGTTGCTATTGACCAAGCAATCATTAACGGCGCAACAAACTTTACCCATACTCAGATCTAATTCAAATACCTTATCTATCAGAGATGGAAAAATCTTTCGTCAACATACCTGGAAACTGGATCCTAAAGCCAAACCAGATATTTATTATACAGGTCTACCACAAAAAGAAACCAAGATTACCTTTATTAGTGATGTAGACTCAATTTCTTTCGATGTAAAATATGGCAAAACTTATGATTTTATAGTGCTTTTAAAGCATAAAGACACCTGTTACACTATGATATCAGCAAATTATGAAGGAATCAACCATCCAATCAAACTCAATCGTCCTGCAAACCGACCCGACACTATTCCTTTTACCTTACAAAATAGTCGCATTTATTTTAAGGGACAGGTTAATGGAAAAAAGGATCTCACTTTTCAATTTGACCTCGGCGCTGGGGGCTCCTTTATCAATTATCAATCGGTAACTAAAGCAGGTATAAATTTCGATGGAAAGACCTTGGTCACCAATACCCATGGCACTAATGAAGAACCCACCAGTAGCCAAAACAACATCTGTATTGCTGGCTTAAGATGGGAAAATGTGAAGGTGATACAGGTTAAGAACATGGACAAGAATGAGGATTTGATCATCGGTAATTCCTTATTTGCCGATCAGATCATTGAACTGAATTATGACCAAAAAATACTCATCGTACATCATCAACTACCCGATGTATCAAAAGGATACAGCAAGCATGAGGTTAGGTTTGAACAACACCGTCCAAGTATAGAAGCCACGATCCATTTGAATGGAAAAGCTTATACGGATTGGTTTTTATTTGATACGGGTAGAGCTGGGACAATGATGATCGGTAAATCTTTTGTTGATAAATTCGGACTATGGAATGATTTCAATAGCATTTTAAGTTGGGGCGATAAAAAAATAGTAGTTATCCCTAAAATCACCATCGGCCAATTGAGTTTTACCGATATTGTAACCAACGCACAAGATCCCAAAAGTAGTTCGAGCCGAGCTACTTTGTTGGGCAATGAGCTGCTCAACCACTTCAATGTAATTTTGGATAATCCCAATGGAATCATCTACTTAAAACCGAATAGTTTACAGCAAAAGACATATTCAGATTTAAACCAGTTGAAAACTACTGGTCTTTATATGCTGATCGGGGTCCTGTTGTTCATCACTGCTTTTGTAATTTGCATAAGGAAATGGATAAAATATTGGAAAAATAGAACAACAAAAAAATCACTTTAACGACTTAGTGATCATTCATTTAAAATGCTAACTTTATTCTTCATCCCAGTCCAATGTATAATATTAACCATTTAAAGTACTTTTTCAGCTTATTCATCCTATTTTGTAGCACTTTCGGTTTTGCCCAAAAAGAAAAAGCTGAAGCTGAAATACAGGAAATCATCAAAAAATATGATGTGGTTGGTCTTTCTGTTGCCGTTGTAAAAAAGGGAGAGCTCATTTACAGCAATTCTTTTGGCTTAAAAAACATAGAAAGTAATACCCCTTTGAGCAATACAGCTATTTTTAGGATCGCTTCGATATCCAAGTCATTTTCTGCAACATCCATCATGCAATTGGTAGAAGCCAAAAAACTTTCACTTGATGATGATTTTAGTAAACTGGTTGGCTTCAAGATCAGAAATCCAAAATATCCAGAAAAAATAATCACCCTTAAAATGGTGCTTTCGCATACTTCAAGTATCAACGATAGCAAAGGTTATTTTGACCTAGATGTGATCAACCCTGATCAAAATGCCGATTGGGCCAAATGTTATAATGATTATGAGCCTGGTACTAAGTACCAATATTGTAATCTAAACTTCAACCTCATTGGTGCGGTTATAGAAAGAACTAGTGGCGAACGTTTTGATCATTATGTAAAACACCATATCCTAGATCCTTTAAAGCTTTATGCTGGCTATTGTGTCGATTCATTGGATAGCAATAGATTTGCAACACTATACGAATATAGCGCCAATCCAAAGAAATTTACTGCAGCGCCAACAGCATATGCACCACGCAGAGAAGAAATCAAAAATTATAGTTTAGGGCATAGTACACCGGTATTTTCACCAACCGGTGGAATGAAGATCTCTGCAACAGACCTTGCCAAATACATGACGATGCACATGAATTTCGGAAAATACGAAGGTGTGAAAATCATCTCTAAAAAGAGTGCAAAACGAATGCAAACGAAAATTTCTGATGAAGAGGGTTATGGTTTGGCCATCAGGACAATTGACAACCTCATCCCTAACAAAATTTTAAAAGGTCATACAGGATCAGCATATGGCCTATATAGTGCCATGTTTTTTGAACCAGAAGAAAAATTTGGAATTGTAGTGATTACCAATGGTTGTAACCCCATTTACACAGAAGGGATGAACGCTGCCTTAAAAACTACCATCAATAGTCTTTACAACAACCTGATCAAATAAAAATGCTATTTGTTTTTAATAAATAAATGGATTGTTTTGTCACAATTGTCGCACCTATACCTTTTAACTTTAACGAAAGGTATTAGCTTGTACAAACGAAAAGACTTCACTCTTTCACTTAGGTTACCTTTCTTACAGTATGGGCATTTTTGGTATCTCTTATCTTCTTTAAGCCAGGCTAGTGATGTATTGTCCATAATTTATTTAAGTTAAATAACCATTACAGTTATTTAATTAACAGCAAAAAACGCATCCAGTTTTATTGTTTAACAAATTAACCAATTGTATATCAAAAGATTTCAAAAATAATTTGAGGAATACAATTATCTAGCACCCTTAATACTATTTAAAAGTATTCCATCAAATTATTATAATTTATCAACAATAATGATTGAATTATCGCGATTTAAAATTGCTAAATAAGATGTTTTGTTTTATGCGTAATCGATGAACAACAACAGATAGTCGATAAAACTACTGCTTGAGTCTAAGAAGTTAAACTGGGTCAAAAATATGTTTTAAAAATATTTGACACAAAAAAGGCCCATATTTAATGGGCCTTTTTTCTTTTTAGTTAACTTTTTTTACTTCCAACCACCACCTAATGCGCGGTATAAATTAACTACAGCCTGTAGCTTTTGCAATTTATCGCTTACACCACTTAATTGTGCTGCTAGTAGACTCTGTTCTGAGGTCAATACGTCGGTATAATTGGTTGCAGAACTGTAACGTAATAATTCTTCTGTAAAATCAACTGCTTTGGTCAATGCCGCAATTTGTTTTGCCCTGGTTGTTTCTTTCTCTGTAGCAGTCTGATAGGCATACAAGGCATTTGAAACTTCCTGCCCACTTGTTAAAAGTGTTTGCTGGAACGAATAGAATGCCATTTGCTGTTGGGCTTGTGCCGTCTTTAATCTTGCTTTGTTCTGTCCCTTTGCAAAAATAGGTTGGGTCAATCCACCTACCAAATTGTAGAATATAGATTGACTGAAAAAATCTTTCAATTGTAAACTAGACAAACCACCACTTGCTGTTAAAGTCAAAGCTGGATAAAAATAGGTTTTGGCTACATTGGTATTTTCAAAGGCCGCCCTAAATGCAAATTCTGCTGCCTGCACATCTGGTCGGTTCTGCAATAACTGTGCAGAAACTCCTGTCTGTAAATTGCTATAAGCTGTTTGCTGATCTAAGGTAGAACGATTGATTGCTCCTGCAGCACTACCGATCAACACGCTCAATGCATTTTCGGTTTCTCTAATGCTTCTTTTAAGGTCAGGCAAGGTTACTTCTGCAGCATACAGGTTAGCTTCGCTCTGTACTACCGCAGCTCCATTTACAATAGCTCCTTCTTTTAGTTCTTTCATCGTGGCCACACTGTTGCGCCTGATCTTGATCGTCTGTTCGGTGATCTTCAACTGCTGGTCTAATGCCATTAGATTATAGTAGGCATTGGCAATATTTGCAATCAATTGGGTCTGTACTGCTCTTTTCGCAGCATCAGTTTGTAACAAGCTAGCATAAGCCGAACGTTTTGCACTGCTTAATTTACCCCAAATATCAGCTTCCCAACTGGTGCTCAACTGGGCCCTGTAGGTCTGTGTTTCTAGATTGATATTGATTCCTGCAGGAAAGTTCAAAGCTGAACGAGATTGTTTAGCATCTGTTACCGACACATCGCCTTGCAAACTTGGTAATAAGGCCGCACGACTTTGTTGTAAGGTCGCTTCCGCAACTTTAATGCGTTCAATTGCCTGTTTTAGATCCAAGTTCTCTACCAATCCTTTTTCTATCAACGATTGTAAAGTTGGATCGGCAAACAAACTCTTCCAAGGAAGGTCTGCAATTGTGGTACTATCTGTAGTTTTTTGATCACGGTATAGACCATCACTTTTTACTTCTGGGCGATTGTATTTTTGGGTAACACAAGCACTTAAAGTAAGGATGACCGAACCGATAATTAAAAACGAAAGTTTATTTCTCAATTTCATAAAATTTAAATTAGTGTTCACGGCTATCAATAGCTGGGAAGTCAAGTTCTGATTGTTCTACATGTACATCTTCATCAAAAGGAGATTTATTACTTACTTTCTCCTGTAAAGTTTGGAAGATGATAAACAAGGCCGGAATTACAAAAATCCCGAAGATTGTTCCGATCAACATTCCTCCAACGGCACCTGTACCGATAGATTTATTTCCTGCCGCACCTACACCTGTAGAAATCATCAGTGGTAATAAACCTAAGATAAATGCGAATGAAGTCATTAAAATCGGCCTTAAACGAGCTGTAGCTCCTTCAATGGCTGCATTTACAATGGTCATTCCTTTTCTTCTTCTATCTACAGCATACTCAACAATCAAAATCGCATTTTTGGCCAATAGTCCAACCAACATGATCAATGTAATTTGTGTATAGATGTTATTGTCGACACCAAATATCTTATCGAAGATAAATACGCCGGCCAAACCAATTGGCAATGAAATCAATACCGCTAATGGTAAGATATAACTCTCGTACTGCGCACAAAGCAAGAAGTAAACGAAGATTACACAAAGTAAGAAAATGAAAATGGTTTGACTTCCACTGCTCATTTCTTCTCTCGACAGACCAGAAAACTCATAACCATATCCGGTAGGCAAGTGCAATGCCGCTTCTTCTTGTACTGCTTTCAACGCATCACCAGAACTGAAGCCTAAATTCGGCGCACCAGTTACCGCAATGGAAGTAAAGAGGTTAAAACGTGAAATGGCCTGAGGTCCGTAAACTTTCTCCAAGTTGATAAACTCACTTATTGGTGCCATTGTACCACTCGCGTTACGCACATAAATGCTATTTAAGCTCTGTTGGTTTGCACGATATTGTGCATCGGCCTGGTACATTACCCTAAATTGTTTACCAAATTTATTGAAATTGGATGCATACACCCCGCCATAATAACCTTGTAAAACACCCAACACATCATTTACAGTTAAGCCCGCCTGTTTGATCTTGGCTACATTTACATCAATCTGGTATTGAGGGAAATTAGGGTTGAATGAGGTTGATGCATATTGAATTTCTGGACGTTTACTTAAGGCCGCCAAGAAAGCATTTCCAACTTCGTTAAATTTCTTGATGTCGCCACCGGTTTTATCTTGTAGTTGGAACTCAAAACCACCACTGGTACCAAAACCTTGGATGGTTGGAGGAGCAAAGAAAATGATCTTCGCACCTTTGATGCTTGCAGTTTTGGCAAATAGCTCGCCAATAATTGCTTTTACATCGCGTTTACGCTCATTCCAAGGGGTTAAACGAGAGATGACCATTCCATACGAACTTCCAGAACCACTGATCATACTTCTACCAACTACCCTTAAAGAGCTCTTGATCTCGGGAATGGTATGCACAATACTGTCGATCTTGGTGATCACCACTGCCGTTGCTTCTTGTGAAGTTGAAGGAGGTAAAGATATGTCAGACATGATCGTTCCCAAATCTTCGTTAGGTACGAAACCTTTTGGTGTGGTATTCATTGTCCATACCAAAACAACAGCAAAAAATACAATTCCTAATATGGCTACCCATTTTTTGTGGGATAAAAACGATACCGATTTTTTATAACGGTTGGTCATTAAATCAAAAGAAGTATTGAAGGCCGTATAAAAACGTTGTAAAAAGTTCTTCGACTTTTCATGTTCTTCTTTATGCGGTTTTAAAAGCAAGGCACACAATGCCGGACTTAACGTTAACGCGTTGATTGCCGATAAAATGATGGCTATGGCCAAGGTTAGACCAAACTGTTTGTAAAATACACCCGAAGATCCTTGGATAAAACTTACTGGAATAAATACCGCCGACATAACCAAGGTGATGGAAACAATAGCCCCACTAATGTCGTCCATCGCATCTAAAGTTGCTTTTTTAGCCGATTTATAGCCGTGGTCCAACTTGGCGTGCACGGCCTCGACGACCACAATCGCATCATCTACCACAATACCAATGGCGAGTACCAATGCAAACAGGGTTAGCAAATTGATCGTAAAGCCAAACAGACTTAAAAAGAAGAAGGTACCGATAATGGCCACGGGTACACTAATTGCTGGAATTAGTGTAGAACGGAAATCCTGAAGGAAGATAAATACAACAATAAACACCAAGATAAAGGCTTCGACCAATGTATGGATTACTTTTTCGATTGAAGCATCAAGGAAGTCGTTTACGTTTACCAACGACATGTAGTGCATGCCCTTTGGAAATGACTTTGAGGCTTCATCTAAAGTTTTGATCGAGTTTTCGATTACTTCTTTCGCATTTGAACCTGCAGTTTGGTTGATCGCAATACCTAAAGCTGCCTTACCGTTAAATTTAACAGAACTGGCATAACTTTGTGCACCCAACTCAATCCTGGCAATGTCTTTTAAACGAAGTACCTGACCATTGGCACCACTTCTGATGATGATGTTGCTAAATTCTTTTTCGTCTTTTAATCTACCTGTATACTTTAAAGTGTACTGGAAGGCTTGGTCTCCTTGCTCTCCAAACTGTCCTGGAGCTGCTTCTATATTCTGTTCGGCAAGTGCCACACTGATGTCGTTTGGTACCAAACCATAAGTAGCCATTACATCAGGTTTCAACCAAATACGCATGGTATAATCCATCAAACCAAATGCGCTGGCATCTCCTACCCCATTGATCCTTTTGATCTGCGGAATGATGTTGATATTGGCATAATTCTGTAAAAACTTCTGGTCGTAAGATAGGTCATCACTATAAATCGCAAAGATCAATACGTTACTGGCTTGTCTTTTTGCGGTGATTACACCTGATCGGGTCACTTCTGCGGGCAATAAACTACTTGCCCTGGCTACCCTGTTCTGTACGTTTACCGCAGCTAGGTCGGGGTTTGTACCCAATTTAAAATTTACGGTAATGGTTGCCGTACCATCGTTACTGGCAGATGAGGTCATGTAGGTCATGTTCTCTACCCCATTGATCTGTTCTTCTAAGGGTACAACCACACTGTTCATTACCACATCGGCATTGGCTCCTTGATAAGAAGCAGAAACCTGTACGGTTGGAGGTGCAATTTCGGGATATTGGGAAACCGGCAAGGTCACCAATCCCAATCCTCCTAGTATTACAATTATAATGGAGATGACCGTTGATAAAACTGGTCTTTCTATAAATTTCTTAAACATATGCTAATTTCTTCCGGCTGAACCGGGATCTAAATGAGTGTTATTTTTTTATTTCAGCATAAACCGAATCAGTATTCAACTCTTCAGGTTTGATCATTGTTCCATTTTTTAAAGATTGGAAACCTTCAAGTACAATCTTATCACCTGCCTTTAAGCCTTTGGTAACCACATAAAACTTTCCTTTTGTAATTTCCATTACTTCAATTTCTGTGTTTACCACTTTAGCCGAGTCGCCAAGTACATATACAAATTTCTTTCCTTGTAGATCGATGGTAGATTTCTGTGGAATTAAGATCACATTATCGATATGTTGCGGAATACGAACGGCTGCACTTGCTCCACTTTTTAAAATGGCCGTTGGATTTGGGAAGGTAGCCCTTAAGCTTGCCGAACCTGTATTGGTATTGATCTGTCCATTTATTGATTCAATCTTACCATTTTGCGCGTAAGTAGTTCCATCAGCTAATATCAAGCTAACTGCCGGAATATTTTTCATTTGCGCCGCCAAAGTTTTGCCTTTATAAACATTGGCAAAATCTAACAGTTGTTTCTCGTTTAAAGAGAAATAGGCATATACTTTAGAAATATTGGATACGGTTGTTAGTGGCTGTGCACTGCTACCACTCACCAAACTTCCAGTTTTAAATGGAATACTGCCTACCACACCATCTGCCGGACTTGTAATATTGGTATAGCTCAGGTTTACCTTTGCATTTACCAATTCGGCCTTGGCTTGTGCCAATGCAGCCTTTCTGCTCTGCAAGGTAAGCTGTGCAGCTTCCAACTCATATTTGCTGATGATGTCTTTATCTACAAGTGGCTTAGTTTTGTTGACCTGAAGTTGGGCAGCATTTACATTGGCCTCAGCATTGCTGATTGAAGCATTTGCTGTTCTAACCTGTTGCTCATATTGAGGTGCGTTGATCTTGAAAAGCAATTGCCCTTTCTTTACCACAGCCCCTTCATCCACGTAGATCTTTTCAATAAAACCATCAACCTTTGGTCTGATGTCTACATCCTGTATTCCTTCAATTGTTGCAGGATAATCAGAATCAAGTGTAGTAGATTGGGTAGCAACGGCAAATACTGGATAGACTTGTGGCTTTGCCGCCGCCGCGGCCTTCGCTGCCTGTTCGTCTTTACCTCCTCCGCAAGAAGCAAGAATGGCTCCTAAAAATAAAATCGATAGTCGTATTGTTGTTTTCATGTTTATGTGGGGTTACTTTGTGTTCTATATTGTTTAATTTATTGGTAGACCATTTCAAAAATCAATCGCTTGCGCTCTTTCATCATCCGCAGGTACTCTTCATCATTTACATTAAACAATGTTTTGTTGAGCCCATTGGTAATCAAAGGATGTAACATCAGTGCAAACAAATTCATACAAAATTGTCTTGGATCCATTTTCTTAATTTTTCCTGCCTCCATTTCTGCAGCAATCTCTTTTAAGAATAGTTTAGAACGTGTTTTCTTTTCTTCGGGTACCATTCCAGTGCGGTTAAGTTCCGTTATCACATACATTTCTCGATATGGAAATTCAATGGTCTGATCTATAAATACATTGATCAGTTGTTGCAACTTCTCTTTAAATGGCAATTGTGCCAAAAAAACAGAATCCATAATGGCCGACATCTCGGCCCTTGCCTCTGTTGCAACTTGCTCAAAAAGAATATCCCTAGACCTAAAATAGTAATTTAAAAGCGTTCGGTTCACACCTGCAGCATCTGCAATATCTTGTGTGGTAGCATGTAATTTTCCCTCAGAAAAAAAGATTCGTTTGGCCGTTTCTTTAATATGCTGCTCTGTTCCTGTATCTCTCTGCGCCATTTACATTTTTGTTTAACATTTTTGTTAAACGACAAAAGTAGAGATATGTTTCTAGAAGAAACCACTGTATCAAAAAACTAGCTGATTTATGACAAAGCATTGATAAAGGTAAATCAATGTCTACAAACAGCATTTCTGGAACTAAAAATAAAAAGACATTTGTGATAGGGGTAAAAATACTTTCGGTTGTATTAGCTATAGAAACACAAATTTTATTCATCATAAAAACAGAAATCATGGTTCCAGCACTTTTATTTTGGTTATTCAAAAAACATGCACTTCCTGTATTCAATAACCTTGTTATGCAATTTCAAGTTGATAGTTTTCATAAGCTGTTAAAGAAAAAGACAATACTATCCATTATAGCCCTTCTTTTTACAATTTCTTCTTTTGCACAAGAAGAAACCTCAACTTATCAGATCAAACGCAATGGGGATATAATCGGCCAGATGCAGTTTAAACAGAAAAGAAATGGCACAGATACCTATCTCAAAATGAACTCGAAAGTAAAAACCCGTTTCATTTTTGAAATCGATGTTCAAACTGATGATGAAGCCCATTTTAAAAATGGTCAATTGGTCTTTTCTACAGTTTACAGAAAGGTAAATGGAAGAGAAAAAGAACGCAAAGAGACCAAACTCATCAACCAAAGCTACCTACTGCAAGCTGGTAACAAATCGAACGCCATTAATGGTAGTATCAATTACAATATGATGCTCTTGTATTGCAAAGAGCCTGTTAACATTGCGCAGGTCTATTCAGACAGTTTCCAACAAGTTTTAGCGATCAAACGAATGGCCCCGAATACGTACCGCATCAACCTGCCCGATGGCAATTACAACGATTATTACTTCCAAAATGGGATATGCAAAACTGTAAAGGTGCATCATTCGCTTTATACCATTACCATGGAATTGGTTTAATTATTCAAAATACAGATCAAATGGAGACAAAAATATTTGTTAGCGGGGCCTCTGGCTTTATCGGTAGAAAGTTATGTATAGCATTGGCCAATAAAGGTTATCAGGTACACGCTTTATGTAGAAAACTAGACCATCCCTATCTTATCCAACACCCAAACATCAAGTTCTTTGTTGGAAATATCTTAGACAAAGAGAGCTTAATGGATGCCATGCAAGGTTGCAACCAGGTTTACCATACCGCTGCCCTCGCAAAAATGTGGTGCAAAAACAAGGATGATTTTTACCAGGTCAACGTAATTGGAACCAGAAACCTATTGGAAAGTGCCATTGCCTTAAACGTAAAACGGATAGTCTACACTTCTACCTGTGGGGTTTGGGGACCTACTTTTAAACATCCGATGGTGGAAACCGACCCAAGGATATCAGGTTTCCCGATTGATTACGAACGGACAAAATACCTGGCCGAACTAGAAGTGAACACCTATGTACAAAATGGCTTGGATGTAGTGATTGTCAATCCTTCTCGGGTATTTGGCGAAGGGCCCATTACCGATAGCAACACGGTAAGCAAAATGGTAAAAGGCTATTTGAAAGGTAGCTGGAGAGTAATTCCAGGTTCTGGAGAAAATGTAGCCAATTATGCATTTTTGGACGATGTAGTACATGGCCACATCGCAGCGATGGAGCATGGAAAATCTGGAGACCGATACATATTGGGCGGTGAAGATGTGAGTTTCAATCAGTTTTTTGAGACCTTGGGTAAGGTTTCCCATCAACATAAAAAGATGGTCAGGGTGCCTCAGAAGCTGATCAAATTCTTCAGTCATATCGAATTGCTTAAAACAAAAATTACAGGTTTGGCTCCTTTCTTTCTACCTGAATTTGCCGACCGCTTAAAATACGACCAAAAATACAGCAGTAATAAAGCCATTACCCAACTAAATTATAGGATCACACCTTTTGCTGAGGGATTGGAAAAAACAGTCAACTACATCCAACAATCTCTATAAACCTTATACACATGAAAAATCTAACTGCATTAATTACTGGGGCCAGCGAAGGTTTGGGAAAATCATTTGCTTTTGAGCTTGCAGGCAGGGATATCGACCTTGTTCTGGTGTCCTTACCTAATTCAGGCCTGCCAAAACTGGCCAACTTTATCAAGGTCAACTTCAACATCAAGATCGTTTACTTTGAATACGACCTGACACAGGCAGAGAGCTGCACTGCAATTTTTGAAGAACTCCATCAACGTGGACTCAATGTTGATTTATTGATCAATAATGCAGGTTTGGGCAATTGGTCTTGGTTTGAAGAAAAGGACATCTATTTTTACAAAAAACAGATCGACCTCAATATTACAAGTACAGTGCTATTGACCAGATTATTTCTAGACCAGGCAGACAAAGAACAGCCATCCTACATTTTAAACGTGGGAAGCTTAGGCGGACGTTTTGTGGTGCCCAGAAAATTGGTTTATGGTGCTACAAAATCATTTATCAGCTATTTTACCAGATGCCTACAGTTAGAGCAATCGGGAACCAATGTACATGTAAGCCTGTTGAGCCCAGGTGGAATCAATACCAAGGCCGAGCTTTTGGTGCTGAACCATACTTTAAAAGGCCTGTCTAAAGCTACCATTTTAGAACCTGAACAAGTGGCTAAAACGGCCATCGATGGATTATTCAAAGGAAAGAAGGAAATTGTACCAGGACAGATGAATAGGTTATTGGTTGCCTTCGATGTGCTGTTGCCCACATTTATCAAAGAATTTATCATCAAAAGAAAACTGACCATGAACTTAAACCCACAGCCTTAATGATTGAAACTACCCCGCTCCACTAACATTTATGCTGATAAATTTACGACAAAAGTTTACCTTAGATACGATCAACAGACCATTGGAGCATAACGACAATCATTTTATTCCGTTCATAAAAAAGGGTGATAAAACAGCCTTTGATACCGTTTATCTTAATTATTTTAAGCGTTTGCATCAATATGCCACTAATTTTATCAAAAACCACGACGATGCAGAAGAAATCATCCAAAACGTGTTTTGTAGGATATGGGAAAAAAGGGCACAACTTGATACTGGTGGATACTTGAAATCGTTCTTGTACCGTTCAGTACATAACGAATGTTTAAATTATCTCAAGCATCAAAATGTAAGGTCTACCTTTAAAGTATACCACAACCAAACTGCGGTAAACGAACAAGATCTATCAAAAGAGCTATTGGCAGTAGAGCTGCAAAAGCAGATCCACATGGCCATTAACGAATTACCAACGCAATGTCGGACCATCTTTCAGATGAGCCGCATAGAACAACTTAAATATAACCAGATCGCTGAAGAACTTAATTTATCGGTTAAAACAGTAGAAAATCAGATGGGAAAAGCCTTAAAAATGCTACGTCTGAAATTGGTCGATTTTTTACCACTTATATTAATCTATTTAACTCAAAGCCTATGAACCTGAATGATACCAACGTGAATGATGACTTGCTAGTTAAATACCTGCTTGATGAAGCTACGGCGACAGAGCGACAACAAGTAGAATCCTGGATCAACCTAGATCCTGCAAACCAAAAATATTTCAATGATTTTAAGCTGATCATTGAAAAGAGCGAATTGGCACCTCCAGTTCATGAAAAAGATTACGATGCATTAGACCGCCTTAACCAACGGATGGCAAATGAAGGCTTGATTGCCAAACAAAAACCTTTCTTTACTTGGACCAGAGCTGTGGCAGCCATTCTTATTGTCAGTGTATCTGGTTGGCTGGGCTATACTTTACTTAACCAAGGAAAATCTCTTGTTAACGTCCAAACAACTTCGGCCACTTTAAAACAAGAACTTCCAGATGGCTCAATGGTTACCTTAAATAAAAATTCGCAACTATCCGCCAATTTTGCTGGCGAAACAAGGGCTGTTAATTTAAAAGGGGAAGCATTTTTTAAGGTAGAACCAAACCCAAAAAAACCATTCATCATCAAGGTAAATAACATTACGGTTAAAGTGGTTGGCACTTCTTTTAATGTAAAGAGCAGAAATGAACATACCGTGGTCATTGTAGAAACTGGGATTGTAAAAGTGAGCAAGGCCAATCAAAGTATCGAATTGCGCAAAGGAGAAAAAATAGACATCGCAGACCAAGACCTCAATCTATCCAAAACGATCAACAATAGTAAGCTGTACAATTATTACTATAGCAATGAGATTGTTTGTGACCAAACCCGATTAGAAGAATTGGTAACTATTCTTAACGAAAAGTTTAATGTAAAGATCAGCATTACCAAACCCTCTTTATTAGAATTGCCAATTAACACTACCTTTAAGGATGAAAAGCTGAATCAGATTTTAGATATCATTGCTAAAACCCATGCCATCCAGGTTGTTTATAGTGGTAAACAAATTCTATTGAAGTAACCAGATGATCGTATTGTCTAAAAATTACGCTATCGTTGTTTTCATCCTTTTTACGCTTTTTGGTGTACAGATAGAAACAAAGGCCCAAAATATATTAGGCAAAAACATTTCTCTTGTGATCCGCCAACAAAAGCTCAGCAAGGTTTTAGCAGCCATTGAGCAACAAGGAAATTTTAGGTTTTCTTACAACAGTACCATCTTGCCCTTAGATAGCTTGGTAGACCTCAATGTGGCCAATTTAAGCATTGCAGAAACCTTAGACAAACTATTTAAACAGCGGTATGAATATCGAGAAGCCTACAATTTTATCATCATCAGGTATGCACCCTTGCAATTGGCTTTGATCACACAAGAATCCGTTGGCGACCAATACATTTACACCATTACTGGAAAAGTGGTAGATGAACAAAGCCGTAAACCCATTGCCAATGCCAGTGTATATGAAAAAAACCTTCTCCAGTCTACTTTAACCGATCAGGATGGTGCGTTTACGCTAAAACTTAAAAATATATCGCAGACCATTGCGATTACCATTAGCAAACTGAACTATAAGGATATCACGTCTTTCTTCTTACCAGAGATTACGGTCTTTAAAAATAAAAGAAAAAACAGCAATAGGTATATAGACGATGCCCCATCCGAACTAGGACAAACATTTTTGGGACGTTTACTCATTACTTCCAGGCAAAAGATACAAACTGCTAATACTGGCGGATTTATTGCAAATGCACCTGCTCAAATATCTTTGGGACCAGGCTTAAGTTCTCATGGTTCGTTAAGTGGACAGGTGATCAACAAGTTTTCTTTTAACATTACAGGCGATTACAATGCTGGCGTAGATGGGATGGAAATAGGATTACTTTATAACATTAACAAAAGAAATGTTCGTGTCTTTCAATTTGGTGGCACTTTTAATCTAGTTGGCGGTAAATTTACAGGACTACAGATCAGCGGTCTTCACAACGATGTCCTTAAAAGTGTAGACGGCATTCAGATTTCTACGGGCTACAATAGGGTACGTGAAAAACTAAATGGTATTCAGATTGGTGGGCTTTACAACAATGTACGAAAAAACGTAGAAGGCATTCAGATTTCTGTGGGCTACAATCTTGCACACGAAGAACTCAATGGCGTTCAGATTGGTGGTGTGCACAATAGGGTACTTCAAACCTCCAAAGGACTACAGCTTGCTGTACTCTATAACCAAACCAATGGATATTTTAAAGGAATGCAGTTTGCTGGGTTATTTAACAATGTAAACAACAGTTTTAATGGGTTACAATTTTCGACAGGTTATAACAGAACCAAAAATAAATTGACAGGTTGGCAAATTGGCGTTTTGAATACGGCAGACCAGGTAAAAGGTGCCCAGTTTGCCTTATTGGGCAACTTTATAGCTAAAGAAGCAAACGGACTTCAAATAGGTGGTATTTTTAATTATGCCAAACAGCTAAAAGGCTTGCAGATAGGTTTGGTCAATATCGCCGATACCTCTTCGGGCTATAGCCTCGGCTTGATCAATATCATCAAAAAAGGCTACCACAAAATTAGCCTTAGTACCAACGAAAGCATAGACTTTAATGCAGCCTTAAAAACAGGTAATCACAAATTATATACACAAGTGTTATTTGGCAAAAACTTTAGTAGCAATCAAAAACTAACTGCATTGGGTATAGGAATTGGCAAGGAATTTAATATTGGCAAACAATTTCTCTTAAATCCAGAGATCAGCAGCCGATACATCTACCAAGGCGATTGGAAATATCACAACATCCTCAACAGGTTGGATGTAAATATCGGTTATCGATTGACCAAGTGGCTTGCGGTAGATGCAGGGCCAGCATTCAACTTCTATTATACTAAACAGAATCAGAAAATAGCTGGTTACGATTTGATTGGCAACAGTTCTAATACTTTTAAAGTAACCAACCATACCAAGGGTTGGCTAGGTTGGAATTTTGGGGTTACTTTATTCTAAAAATGTAAGTAAAAGAGATATCCATTTGAGAAAACTTCGCTAGCGAATATCTCTCCTTATTAGATTATAAAGCAGCTTCCAGTATCTTTACCGAAGGCCTTTTTTTATAGTCCTTATCAAAATAGGCAAACTTGATCTTGCCATCCTGACCAATGATATACGTTGTCGGTACAGGTAAAACATAATCTACTTGTCCATTTGCCATTGCCACATCAAGTCCTCCCTTTTTATATTTATCTGCCAAACCCGGTTCCATTACATAATTTACTTGATAAGCTTTCATTATACTGTAATCACGGTCGCTAATGATACTGAACGAAGCTTTTGTTTTGGCTACGGTTTTATCGATACCTGCCGCATTTTCTGGAGAAACGCCAATTATATAGGCTCCTTTTGCCGTTAATACCTGTAAACTATCTTGTAGGTTTTTGATGTGCTTGCTACAAAATGGACACCATTGCCCACGATAAAAGAAAAGCACTACAGATTGATGTTCTTTTAAGACCTTCTTTAGGTCGATCAACTTGCCACTATTGTCTTTTACATTAAACAAGGGAGCTTTCTCTCCTACTTTTAAAGCCGTTTGGGCAAATAATTGCGCTGTAGCAAAAATAATGAATGCGGTTAACAGGATTTTTTTCATGTCTACTAATTAATTTTCTGATCAAATGAATTTTCCTTACAGCACATACTGAAAGGGATTATAATCAGCTAGTCGACAAAATCAACAAATCCTTACAAAAAAATATTTTTATTTTACCTATTCCCCTAAGGCATCATCAACTGCGCAATCTGTCCTTTGTTTCCAGTTAACAGAATGAGCTTACCTTTTTTAGCTTTTTGCAAAGCATTAAAGTTTTGCGTAGAGATATTGGTCCATGTTTTACCACCATCATTTGAATAATCTGTTCCAGAAGAGCCTGTTGCAAAACACAACTGATCGGTGATGTATTCAACTGCCGAACGATAGCCCAAAACTGGTTTTGTAGGTTTACTCCAACTTTTACCGCCATTGCTTGTTACCAACACATTGTTTGTGTTTTCTTTATCCTTTAGGTAATTTCCACCTACAGCTATACCTTTTTTATGGTCGTAAAAGGCGATAGAAAATGGCCCTGTACTACTTTCGCCTTGGATAATTGGGCATGGATACACTTTCCATTTTTTGCCATAATTACTAGAAAAATAAATATTGGATACAGCACCGCCACTGGCAATCCAAACTTTACCATGATCGGCAGTTCTGATGGTAGTACCACTGGCCGCAAAACCGGCCTCGCCCATTTTTAGCTCTTTCTTTAAGTTGGCAGAAATATCTTTCCAAGTTAAACCACCATCAGTAGTTTTTAAAAGCTGCATCTTATTTTTGATTGGATCACCAAATATGATTCCTTGCTGGCTGTCCCAAAAGGCCATGCCATCTAAAAAAATGGCCGAATCGGTATTTTTATAAACCTGTTGCCAGTTTTTTCCGCCATCTATCGTCGAAAGGATGTAAGCCGGCGAACCTGCATTCACGATAATGGCTTTGAGGTTGTCAAAAGCCTCAATGTCCCTAAAATCCAACTTTTCAAATCCTTTGGGTTGTGTCCATTCCCAAGTTTTGCCACCATTTAAGGTTTTACCCACGTAGCCATTGCTACCACTTACCCAGGCTACCGAATCAGATACAATAGATAAGCCTCTCATGCTGGTGTTTTTACCAGCAGTAAGCGGTTTTATGGTGTAATTTTGTGCAAAACAGATGGCAGGAAAGAGTAGCAGAAAGAATAGGGTATTTTTCATGGGTTAGGTAAATTAATTCATGAATATAGCAAATTGAAAAGATTATTTAGCTCTTTTCCAACTTTCTGATCTTCCAATTAACGAGATACCTACATAGCCCCTGATATTGAGCTGTCCATCATTTTTGATATTAAGGTTACAACTATAGGTTTTGCCAGTTTTTGGGTCATAGATGGTACCATCGGTCCACTTGCCATCTTCAAAAACAAAATCCTTTAAAATTTCCAATCCAAGAAGCGGTTTAGACCTTAAATCTGCATTTGGATTTTTAACGTCGGTTTTGGCTTTGCCTTTTTCGTCATTTGGCTCTTTGATCCAAGCCAACTTACCAAAGTATTTGTCACCTTTTTTATAAATTTCTATCTGACCTTCACCAGATGGATTTACCCATTTGCCCAAAACATCATCCTTTTTTTGAGCGAAAACAGACAGTGTGCAAATAGCGAAAATAAACAGCAGAGATAATTTCTTTGACATAGGAATATAGATTTAACTAATGATAAAGTTAGCGAATAGGTTTTGAAAACAAAATTTCTACTTATTCCTAACGCTAAAATGACATTTATAGTCCGTATATACTAAAGATTATTCTGTAAGGATGGTCCGGATCAGCGCTGAAAAATGCAGGTCCGAACTTAAATGAGGCTGAAAATCGTCGGGCAATACTTCGGCATGAAATCCATTTCTTTTTAAAAGCTCAATAATTGACAATGCACATACCAGCCCCTCACTGCATTGCACCCTTAAGATCAGGTCACAATCTTCTAGGTCAAAATTAGCTTTATAACTCTTAAAGTTTTCATGTATCTGCAAGAGCAGCAGTTTGGCAGCTTCACCGTTGCTTACATCTGTTTTAAAAACTTCGACCATGTTGTTGTATTTAACCCATGTAGACCTGTTCAGCCATTGCTCAACAGGTCTATAAGGCATTGTTTTAATTAGTTTTGAGGGTGATTTTCTTTACTACAAGATAATTCTTTTTATTAAAAATTATCTTTTGTATTTCTTAAATACATCAATTATTTTTTGTTCTCATCAAAGTTGACCATCCATTGGATACCGAACTTATCTGTAAACATTCCGAAATAAGCACCCCAGAACATTTTCTGCAAAGGCATCTGTACACTGCCACCTTCGGCCAAACCATTAAATAATTTATCTGCTTCGGCTTCGCTATCTGTATCAATTGAGATTGACATGTTGGTGCCTAATTTTACCTGTTCCATGTTTTTAAGCACATCAGTACCCATTAAAATACTATTTGGACCAATGGGTAAGGCCACATGCATTATTCCTTCCTTTTCATCCATTGGAACATCTTCGCAACCCGGAGTACCATCAAACCGTTGAAGGGTTAAAAACTCTCCTCCAAATACGGATCTGTAAAAATTAAACGCTTCTTCGGTATTACCGTTAAAGTTCAAATAAGTCTGTAATGTTGCCATTGTATAAATTGTTTTTGTTAATTGTTTGTATTATTTTTTTGAGATAAGTTCTGTTTCATATTGGCTAAACTCTTTACCAGATTGTTGCCTAACCAATCAATTTTAAGGGTGTTTTATTGCATTATGGATCCGGTTCAATTGTTGGGTATGCCTTTGCGTATGATAGATCACAAAGTAGATTGCCTCTAACCTTGTCAAAAAGCCATAACCTGGTAATTCAAAGGCCAAACAAGTTTTGCTCAAGTCCAATACCGCTATCTCTTTGATTGTAACTTCCTCAATCTCCTTCATTTTCGCCAATTGATCCGCCTTATTGTAGTCTTTTTTTTCTGGATGAATAAAATCAGGCGACTGCATCTTAATATCAAAATTCAAGAAATCTGCCTGCAAACGGGCAACCAGTTCATCTATCTTTCGATCGGTATCCTTAACCTTTGCATTTAAAACAGCTGCAAAACCTGTATTTGCTAAAATGAGATGTTGCCCCACCTGACCTGCGGTCCAACTGTTTTCAAATGGAACTGTATTGAAACTTTCATCGTCAAATGCAGCGATTGAATTGATCAGGGCCGAAAATGTATCTCTAAAATCTTTTAAAATTATTTCCTTGTTCATATCTATCTTAAATTACATGTATTTCATTCCTTCATAATCCAACAACCTTCTCCAAAGCGCAATCTGACCAATACAGTTGGCTTCTCTATAGATATCAAAAGAAATCATCTCGTACATCGAGAAACTCATCCCAGGAAATTCCAATATCTTATCCAATTCTGCATCCGTAGCGTTTAACAGATAAGTTCTTAAGATAGGCGTAATTGTCTCCCAGTCTTTTTGATAAATAGCCAAAGATGGATAGGTTGCATCAGCTTTGATCCCTTGGTGGTCTTTAAAAAGCTCGTGTCCACTTGATTGGAGTTCGGCACCGAATAGATTGGCAATCTCATAGCGTTCCTGAACCAAACTTCCAGCAATCCAAGCAATGTGGTTTGCTTTTGTGTTTAAACGATCAGTAGCATCTTCTTCCGAAATTCCTGCCAAGGCATTATAGAAATAAGTGGTATGCATATCATACAATACAATGAGTGCATACATCCGGTTACTTGCAGTTTTAATTTCCATTTCTTTTGATTTTTTGTTTACACTAAGTTAGCTCATCTGTAGCGATGGCGTGCATGCGTAAGACGTCAATGTTCGGGGGCATTTAAGACAATTTTCATATATTAGCTCATCAAACAATTACATATGAAACTACTGGGTGTACTCTTGAGCAAGAATTACAAATTATTAAGTGTGGCAGCGATTTTGGAAGTTTTTGAGACCGTAAACAAGTTTTATCAAACTGCCGGAGATGCCCAGCCTTTCGAAATCAACCTATTGGCATCAGAAGAAACTACGCATACGCAACAAGAAGCCTTTGGTTATCCATTACAATCTATCAAAGATGTGAAACAATTGGATATGATCTTGATCCCTGCTTTTACATCAGACAACATGCAGGAGACTTTGCAGGCCAATGGCACTTGCATTCCACATTTGATCAAACAGTATAACAATGGGGCCTCTCTTGGCACATTTTGTACCGGTGCTTTTTTATTGGGGGCAAGTGGTTTATTGAATGGAAAAATAGCCACCACACATGTGGATGCGAGCAATGGTTTTGCCATTGCTTTTCCAGCGGTAAAACTAAAAGCAGATAAAACAGTTACCCAAGATGGCAGATTGTACACCAGTGGCGGAGCTACCTCTTCTTTTCACCTGTTGTTACATCTGGTACACGAGTATTGTGGTAAAGACATGGCCATCAAAATCGCTAAGGTTTTTGCCATTGATATGGACCGTGATAAACAATCTTACTTCAGCACTTTTCAACCTTCACATAGCCATAATGACGAATTGGTGGCCTCTGCACAACAAAAAATTGAAAGCAACTATCATGATACAGCGACCATCGAAGAGCTGATCAAAGACATTCCTTCAAGCCGTAGAAACATTGTCAGGAGATTTAAACAGATCACTGGCATTACCCCTATCGAATATTTACAGCAAACGCGTATTGAAGCCGCAAAGAGGCTATTGGAACGTACCGGACAGCAAATGACCGAAATCATATTCAACTCAGGCTACAGCGACCCCAAAGCCTTTAGGAAGGTTTTTAAGAAGAGTGTGGGGATGACACCCTCTCAATATAGAGAGAAATTTCAGGTAAGGTAAACCCTTGGTTCGTGTTGACAGGAACCAAGGATAAGATAATTATTTTAAGTTCAATAACATTTGGATGTCTGAGCGTTCGTAAGGCGATGTATGCCCCTTTACCTCTTCAAAGCCAAGTTTATGGTACAAATTAATCGCAGGTTTTAAAATCCTATTGCTCTCTAAGTAAAGTGTGCTTGCACCCAATGCTCTAGCTTTTTCGATTACTGCCAGCCCCAGTAGATAACCCATATTTTTTCCTTGTGCCTTTGGCGATACCGCCATTTTCGCAAGTTCGAAATCATACGCATGGTTATTTAATTTGATCAAAGCACACACCCCCAAGGGTTCATTATTAAATAAAGCCACCTTAATATGTCCGCCCTTAGCCAAGATATATTCTTCTGGTTGGTCTAAAGATTCATAATCTTTAGCTTCCATTTTAAAATAATTGGCAATCCATTCTTCATTCAAAGCCCTAAAAGCAGCTTGATATTGAGGTTGATAATCTACAATCTGAATTGAACCATCTTGTAGGTTTTTGTGTTCTTTTGGTGCAACTTCCTTTGTAATGATGGTCAGGTCCTTGATAAATTCGTCAACAGCATCAAGATCAGTGGCCCAACAAGTAACCAATCTAATGGCCGAAGATTGTGCATCTATTTTTTTCCATACATAAAAGGCATAATCTTGATTGATTTTGGTAATCACCTCATTCGGCAATATAGGAAAGGATTGGTTGGTCTGTGTTGCGGTAAGAAAAGGATAACCCAATGCAGCTATACCCTCATGTAGTTTTTGAGCTGCATTATTGGCATGTTCGCCCAGTTTAAAATAGAGGTCGTCCTTAAACAACTCCAAAAATTGGATGCCCAACAACCTCCCTTTGGCCAATAAGGCCCCTCTTTGTTTAATGTTATATTTAAAATTCTGTTGAAGAGTTGGGTTGTTGATCACAATGGCCTCTCCTAAAAGTGCACCTGTTTTTGTACCACCGATGTAGAACACATCGGTATATAACCCAAGGTCTTTTAAAGTTAGGCCACTATCTTTTGCCATTAAGCCCGATGCCAATCTTGCTCCGTCTAAAAACAACAAAAGCCCTTTTGTTCTACAAAACGCTGATAAAGCTTCCAGCTCATCCTTGGTGTAAAAAGTCCCTACTTCTGTTGAGTTAGAAATATAAACCATTCGAGGCATGGTGGTATGTACTTCTTCAAACAGGTCTAGCTTGTCTTGGATATCCTGCACGTTCAATTTACCATCTGCTGTGTCAACAACCTGTATCCGGTGACCTGTGGCTTCGATTGCTCCAGTTTCGTGCACCTGGATATGTGCAGTAGCAGCAGCAATAACAGATTCATAAGGACGAAGCAAAGCTGAAATCACCAACAGATTGGCCTGTGTACCACCAGAAACAAAATAGACCGCAGCATCAGGATGTTCCATCTTTTCTTTGATCAACTGAGCAGCAGCCAACGAGTAAGTATCTTCTCCGTACCCTTCTTCTACACTGAAATTACTTTCTGTTAATGCTTTTAAAATATTAGGGTGGCATCCCTTGGTATAGTCGTTTTTAAAATTGTATTTCATCTCTTCAATCCTTTTGAATTAGGTAGTAAAGATATAAAATCTTTTATATATGTTAATATTTACGTAAAATATTACATATATTTGATTTCAAATCAATTTCAGATGAACATTATTGAAAAAGCAGGCATTCTGGCCATTGGAACAAGATTGTTGAGGGTGCACGACCAACTCAGAACAGATGCGAATGCCTTTTACAAAGCACAAGGTTTTGATTTTGAGACCAAATGGTTTCCGGTCATGTATGTCCTTTCTATCAAATCTCCTTTGAGCATTATGGAGATTGCAGCTGAAATCGGCTTAAGCCATCCTACTACCATCACTTTGTTGAGAGAGCTTGAAAACAGAAAATATATTGAATCCATCAAAGACGAAAGGGACGAAAGAAAACGGAACATACAACTTACCCCACAGGGTTTAGAACTGGTAAATGCACTTCGGCCCATCTGGAAGATGATCATCAAAGTACTGACCAAATTGACCACCAATCAGAATAATCTATTTGAGGCGATCAATGAAGTAGAAGACAGGCTGAAGGAAAACAGCTTTATCCAACGGATGGAAGCGATAGCAAACGACCAGAAACAGGTGAAAAGCGAGTTGGTTACCATCAAAAAAATAGAGATTCCAGAAGAATTGGCCATTGCCAAGGCCATTTTACAGGAGGTACAAATGCAAAGGGACGAATCGACCCTTTACGAACCAGCAGATGGTTATAGTTATTATATGGGTTTTGTAAATGGCCTACCCGCTGCAACGGCGGTAATCAGCTTGATTGATAACAGTGCCAATTTAGAAGAATTAGCTGTATTAGATGCCTATAGATCCACGGGAATAGAAGAAGCTTTATTGGGGGCGGTTGATCAGCTATGATCATTTAAGATTGTGCCTGCATTACCCATACCACATTTAAATGGCACAGATAAACAGGTCTTCATCAACCGACGGGCTACTTCATCCCAGTTCACTACCTTCCGCCATGCGGTGATATCGTCGGCTCTTTTGTTCTGATATTGGAGGTGTAAAACGATTTTCATCCTGTTTTTGGTCTATATTTTTAATTAAGATGGGCCTATATGGAAAAAGGATTGCCTGTATCAAGCAATCCTTTTTAAATTAGATTTTAATATTCCTTTTGGCCTACACCTATTCATCGATGGTGTTTTTGAGTTTCATCAAGAGTGAATAAGCTCCTTTTACGACTACCTTTTTACCTTTTAAAGAAGCATCTACTGCGGTAAAGCCACCAACAGATTGATTTTTGGCTATGGGTGTCATTTTATAGGTCTGGTCTGCTTGGGCTACAAATACATAATCTTTGTTTTCGTAGTTTACAATGGCAGCATTTGGTAAGGCCTCTACTTCTTTATGTTCTAGCTGTACTTCGGCATTCATATACATACCTGGGGCCAATGTTTTATCGTATTTATCGATATGGCAATGTACTTCGGTGCTTCGGTCGTTATTGAGCGAATGGCTAATCAATACAATTTTGGTATTGTATTTCTGCTCTGGTTTTGCATTGGCATAGGCTGTTACCTGTTGGCCTATTTTAAGCAGGTGCAGGTCTTTTTCAAAAACAATAAGGTTCAAATGGATATCTGTTGGGTTTACCAGCTCAAAGATCACATCTGATGGTGTTACATATTTGCCGATATTTACATTTACCTTGCTTACATAGCCATTAATGGGCGAATAGATATTGATGGTCCTGCTGATGTTGTTTTCGGTAAGCCGTGCAGGATCCAATCCAATCAATCTTAATTTTTCGGCCAAGCCTTTGCTTTCTATGGTCAATTGTCGCCATTCGTTTTCGGCCTGTTGTACTACTTTGTCGCTATTTGCCTTTCCAACGTTCAGTTCTTTTTGTCGGGCATATTCTTTGGTGGCAAAGGCCACTTTACTTTTGATGATCAGGTAATCTTGTTGCAGTTGGATGTATTGTGGGTCTTCCATAATGGCCAATAGCTGCCCCTTGCGCACTTGTGTGCCTGGCAATAAACTAGAAGATTTGAGGTAACCTCCTAGGGGTACACTAACCGAAATCAGGTTTTGCGGCGGTACATCAATCTGACCATTGAGTTGAAGTGTTGCACTCATTTTTCTGGGCTGTATTTCTTCAACCATCAGGTCGATCTGTTTGGCCTGCGCTGCAGTAAGCTGTACAACATCGTCGACCGGTGGTGTGGTGGCAGCTACCTGTTCTGGCTTTGAAGCACCACTACAACCCAGCATACTTACGATTGAAAGGATATAGCTACATTTTAGAAGTAATTTTTTCATTTTATTTTGATAAAAGATAGTTCAGTTGGATAATACTATTGTTGAGGTCTTTAACGGCATCTAAATAAGCTAGTTTTAAGGTCATTGCTTGTTGGTTGAGCACCGTCCATTCGAGGTAATTGATCTCGCCGTTCTGTAATTGTCTATTTAAGGTACTGGTAATGGACTTTGCGTTTTTGATGGCGGTATGCTCAAATTCCATCACAATTTCACGGTTTCTCAAAAACTGGTTGTACACATCTTGCATTTCTGTCTGCCATTGTTTTTTGGCCAATATACTTTCGTTTTTAGCAATCGCTTCTTGGGTCTTTGCCGATCTGATCCTGGCTTTTTGTGCTCCTGCAAAAATGGGTATGCCAATACCGAGCTGGACGGAGTTGAATCTATTACTACGGGTATTGGTTCCATCTTGAATGCTCATGTTGTTATAACCCAACAGCAATTCTGGCAGTAATTGGGCCTGCGCCAGTTTTGTATTGGCCATTGCGGTTTGCTCTTGCTGTAATTGCATCATTACGTAAGGATGCTGGGCAAGTGCAGCTGTATCGAGCGCTATAGATTCAAGTTGATAACTCTCTGCTTGTGGTTGTAACATTTCGTTGCTATTGGTCAATAACATCAGCTGTTGCTGCAATAGGCCGAACTCTTTTTGGAGCCCTTTGATCTGTATCGCAATTTGGGTAGATTGGTTAGCAGCGCTTGCTTTTTCCAACACGTTGCTTTCTCCTGTTTTTAAACGCAGGTCGGCCACTCTTGAAAACTCCTTGTAGGCATTGTTAATGGTATCTAGTACTTTGCTTTTTTCTTGGATCAACAGCATTTCATAAAAAACCATGGTGGTTAATTTTTTAACTTCTACTTGCTTTAGGTCGATATTGAGTAGGCTTTCTTTCCATTCTGCCGTTAGTTTATCCTTTTGTCGGCTATAAACTGTAGGGAAATTAAAGCTTTGGGTAATGCTAAGGCGATCATCAACAAAAGTGCTGTTGAACTTTCCATATTCTGCCAGTATATTGGTTTGGGGAAGATCTGTTGCAGTTTTGATCAATTGTTTGGCTTGTTCTGCTCTTAATTGTTGCCCTTTAATGCCAAGGTTGTTTGCCATTGCACTTTGTACTGCTTCGTTTAAGCCAATCTTTTTCTGTGCTTGGGCAGGTAGAATCAATGCCAAAAGCAATACCACTGTTGCTACTGCCTGTTTTTTAGCTTTGGTTAGTTTTATTCCTTTTTCAAAACTGATATAGAGCATAGGTAGTACAAAAAGGGTCAATAAGGTGGCAATCATCAATCCGCCAATTACTACCGTAGCAAGAGGCCTTTGTACAGCCGCTCCTGCCCCATTGCTGATCGCCATTGGCAAAAAGCCTAGGGAAGCCACAAAGGCAGTCATTAGTACAGGTCGCAACCTGGTTACTGTTCCTTGCAACACTATTTTTTTCATGTCTTGTTCTCCTGTTTTTTTGATTCGGTTAAATTCTGCCACCAAAACAATTCCGTTGAGTACGGCAATACCAAATAACGCAATAAAGCCAACGCCTGCACTGATGCTAAATGGCATGCCCCGTAAGGCCAACAAGAAGATACCGCCAATGGCAGACAATGGAATAGCGGTGTAGATCAACAAGCCATATTTAATGGAATCAAAAGCGAAGTAGAGCAGTAAAAAGATCAGGATCAATGATACCGGAACGGCAACCGAGAGCCTTGATTTGGCCTCGTTCAGGTTTTCGAATGAGCCGCCGTAACTGATGGTATATCCGGTAGGCAACTTTATTTTCTGGTCTACCTGCTGTTGAAGTTCTTTAACAATACTTTCTACATCTCTTCCGTTTACATTAAAACCAACCAATATCCTTCTTCTGGTATCTTCTCTTTGTATCTGACTAGGGCTGTCTACCAATGCTACATCGGCCACTTGACTTAAAGGGATCTGTTGGCCATTGGCTGTTGGAATCAAAAGGTTCTGCACATCTGCGATATCTGTTCTTTTTTCATTCTGTAACCTTACCACAAGTTCAAAGCGTTTTTCGCCCTCAAATACCAAACCTGTACTTTGGCCTGCAAAAGCAGCGTTTACATTTTTATTGATATCGGCAATGTTAAGCCCGTATTTTGCAATGGCGGCACGATTATATTTGACCACAATCTGTGGGGTTCCGGTGATCTGTTCTACATATAACTCTGTAGTTCCTTCAACATTACGTACGATATTACCGAGTTGTTTTGCATAAATCCCCAGGGTGTCCAAATCTTCACCAAAGATCTTACAAACCACATCTTGCCTTGCTCCTGTCATCAACTCGTTGAAACGCATCTGTACCGGAAATTGAAAACTTGTGGTTACACCGGGTACTTCACTGGCGGCTTTGCCCATCTTTTCAGAAAGTTCTTCGAATGTTTTTGCCGAGGTCCATTCGCTCTTTTTCTTAAGGTTGATGATCATATCGCCCATATCCATTGGTAAAGGTTCTGTGGGCACCTCGCTGCTCCCAATTTTGGTAACGATATTTTTCACTTCGGGAAACCTCGATTTTAGGATGGCGGCTACCTTTTGTACATTTTCGATGGTGGTATTGAGGTTACTACCCGAAAGTACACGGGTTTCTACAGCATAATCTCCTTCTTCTATGGATGGAATAAATTCTCCACCCAAACGGGTCAATAAAAACACAGCTACAACAAACAAACTAATCACCACCGTGATGAGTATTTTAGGGATGGTCAGTGCTTTTTGCAATAGACTGCTGTACCTATTTTCTATCTTAGCCATTGCACGGTCTGAGAAATTCTTCTTTAAAGAGATCTTTTTGCTTAAGAATACACTGCTTACCATGGGGATATAGGTTAACGAGAGTATAAAAGCGCCTAATAAAGCAAAGGCCACGGTTTGCGCCATTGGTTTAAACATTTTTCCTTCAATGCCCTGTAAACTAAAGATCGGCAAGTACACGATCAAGATGATGATCTGCCCAAATACGGCACTGTTCATCATTTTGGAGGAAGCACTTTTCACTTCTTTATCCATCTCGTGTTGGGTAAACAAAGTCAGTCCGCCTAATTTTTTATGGTGGCTGAGTTGGTGCATTACTGCTTCTACAATGATCACGGCACCGTCTACGATCAGTCCAAAATCTAATGCGCCAAGGCTCATCAGGTTACCGCTTACACCAAAAAGGTTCATCATGATAATGGCAAAGAGCATAGAAAGTGGAATAACCGAGGCTACCAATAGTCCGGCCCTGAAATTGCCCAAGAAAAGCACCAGTACAAAAACAACAATCAATGCACCTTCCAATAAATTGGTCTGTACGGTATTGATGGCATTGCTTACCATATCTGTACGATCTAAGAAAGGCTCGATCACTACGCCTTCGGGTAGGGTTTTCTGTATTTCGGCAATTTTTTGTTTGATGTTTTCGATCACCACATTGCTGTTGGCTCCTTTCAGCATCATGACAATGGCTCCAGAAACTTCGCCTTCGTTGTTATAGATCAGTGCGCCATATCTGGTAGCGGCACCAATCTTAACTTCTGCTACGTCGCGGATCAATAAGGGGACTCTATTTTGGGTATTTTTAACCACCACATTTTCAATGTCTTCTTTGCTGGTGATCAGTCCTTCGCTTCTGATGTACAGTACAGTTTCTTGTTTTTCGATATAGCCCCCCCCTGTATTTTGGTTATTTCCTTCTAAGGCATTGAATACATCGGCAATGGTAACACCATGTGCCTGTAACTGGTTGGGGTTGATGGCTACCTCGTATTGTTTAAGTTTGCCACCAAAACTGCTTACTTCGGCCACTCCTTTTACGCCCAATAGCTGTCTTCTTACTACCCAATCTTGTAAAGTCCTGAGTTCGGTAATGTCGTATTGTTGTTCGTAGCCTTTTTTGGCTTTGACTACATATTGGTAGATTTCGCCAAGGCCTGTAGAAATAGGGCCCATTTCTGGCTTACCTATCCCCTCTGGGATATTTGCCTGCACGGTTAGCAAGCGCTCAGAGACCTGTTGTCTGGCCCAATAGATATCTACATCGTCGTTAAATACCAAGGTAACCAAAGAGAGGCCAAAGCGGCTGTAGCTCCGGATCTCTTTGATACCAGCAATATTGCTACTGGCCTGTTCAACCGGAAAGGTGACCAGCCTTTCTATATCTGTAGCACCGTAAGAGGGTGCTGTGGTAATGATCTGTACCTGATTGTTGGTAATGTCTGGTACGGCATCTACTGGCAGTTTGGTCAATTCGAAAACGCCGTAGATCACTAACGCTATGGTAAATAGCGCAACAATGAGTTTATTCTTTACAGAAAACCCAATAATTTTATTCAACATGAAAATTAAGTTTAATTGATGTTCATTCGATAAGATCCAAAACCCGATGGGTAATGGCTGATTAGAAATGAATTAAACTTTTGGCGGTTGCCAGATCTTAGATTGGTACGAATTGGGGATATGGCCTTCCTTATAACCAACTGTTAGTTTTACCGCAGCGGGTATTGGAAACTTTAGGCTAACCTGATGGTATTGTGGGATCGCTAAATTGGCTAAACCATTTGGGGGCTGTTGATCCGACGATTTGAAGGGCAATTGGTTGTCTCTTTCTTCGTCGTTATCTGTATGGGGTATATCGTTATAGTGGTCTACCAGGTATTTTGTGAAGGTAAGTTGGTCGTTTAAAGCAGTGTGTTCAAAGTAATGTTGAAAAAGCACAGGCAGTTTGAGCAACTCGTGTAATGCTGTTGCAGAAACCAGATGGAAAGAGAGAATAAATAGGATAAATAGCTTTTTCAATGCTGTAAAGTTATTGTTTTCTTTGTTTTTAAAAAAGACAGCGTCATTTTTTGGGCCAACATATAGGTAATTTTTACAATGGTGTTGTGTAATTGGTTTTTGTAATTGGTTCGTGGGGACACGAACAAATAAGATAGTTCACGATTCAAGCTGCCCAGTTCACGGTTCAAGCTACCCAGTTCGCAGTCCAAGCTGCCCAGTTCGCAGTTCAAGCTGCCCAGTTCACAGTTCAAGCTGCCCAGTTCACAGTTCAAGCTGCCCAGTTCACAGTTCAAGCTACCCAGTTCACAGTTCAAGCTACCCAGTTCGCAGTTCAAGCTACCCAGTTCACAGTTCAAGCTGCCCAGTTCACGATTCAAGCTGCCCAGTTCACGATCCAAGCTACCCAGTTCACGATTCAAGCTACCCAGTTCACAGTTCAAGCTGCCCAGTTCGCAGTTCAAGCTACCCAGTTCACGATCCAAGCTACCCAGTCCACGATCCAAGCTACCCAGTTCGCAGTTCAAGCTATCCAGTTCGCAGTTCAAGGTACCCAGTTCAGGACTATAAAAATAAAATAGCCGACCTTAATGGGTCGGCTATTTAACTGATGAGCTATTTCCAGCCACCACCGAGATTTCGGTAGATACTGGTTCTTGTAGTCAATTGGTCTTTTTTGGTTTCGATCAGTTCTAGTTTCGATTCTAAGGCGTCTCTTTGGGTCATCAACACTTCCAAGTAATCGGCCCTTGCTGATTTGAACAGGTCGTTAGAAATTTCGATGGAACGGGTCAAGGCTTCTACTTGTTTAGATTTTAAGTCGTACTTTTTCTCCAAGTTATCAGCCTTATAGAGTTGGGTTGCTACTTCTAGATAAGCATTTAACAATGTACGCTCGTAATTGTAAATGGCCTGAAGTTGTTTGGCATTGGCTGCGGCAAATTCTGCCTTGATGGCATTTCTGTTGATCAAAGGGGCAGCTAGATCACCTGCCAACGAATACAACATCGATTCTGGAAATTTAACCAGATATGATGGTTTAAAGGCTTGTAGTCCTAAACCAGCCGAAATACCCAAAGAGGGATAAAATTCTGCCCTTGCTACTTTTACATCCAGTTTGGCAGCAACCAATGCTAACTCGGCTTGTTTAACGTCTGGCCTGTTACCCAACAATTGTGAGGGGATACCTGCCTGTACCGACATGGGGCTAACTGTAATGAAACTGCTTTTGTCTCTCGGTATTTCTTGTGGGTAGCGGCCTAACAACAGGTTGATCCTATTTTCGGTTTCTTTGATGTTTTGCTGTAGATCAAACTCTAAACTTTGCGAGTTTAATACCTCTGCCCTAAATTTCTGCACGGCTAATTCTGTTACCCTACTGGCCTCTTTCTGTACTTTTACCAATTCTAGTGCATTGTTTTGCAGGGCGATGTTCTGTTTAACCAGCTCGAGTTGGTTGTCTAATGCCAACAATTCGTAATAAGCGTTGGCCACTTCGGCAATGAGGTTGGTGAATACAAAATTCTTGCCTTCTACACTGGCCAAGTAACGGGTTACCGCTGCTTTTTTGGCATTGCGCAGTTTTTTCCAGACATCAACTTCCCAGTTGGCATACACACCAATGTTAAGGTCTGTTAATGGATCGGGTACGGCTTTGCCTGGGGTAATTTCAGTACCGGCATCGCCTGCACCTTGACTTGTATATCTACCCACCTTTTCTACACCTACACCTAATTTAGCACCAACTGTTGGTAACAATTGTCCTTGTTTTAATCTGATTTCGCTTTTGGCAATTTCAATTTCTTGCAGGGTAATGTTCAGCTCTTGGTTGTTTTTAAGGGCTGTATCAATCAGGGCGACTAGGTTTTTGTCTTTAAAAAACTCGCGCCATTGCAGGTTTGAGCTATTGGTGGTATCTCTGTCTTTGTTATAAGATACGGGTACAGCTCTGTTTTCGGCAGTTTGTGTAATTGCCGGAACTTTACAACTGGCTATGGTTAGCACAATAGCTGCCAATGCCAGTATGGGATAGCTCTTTTCTTTAAACATTATGATCAATTTCTTCGGTTAACGGATTTTCTTCTTCATTTTTAACGAGCTGGCGTTTCTCGGCAATCTTGCCAAATACATAGTATAGCCCTGGGATGATCAATACCCCGAACAGGGTACCAAAAACCATCCCTCCAGCCGCAGCCGAACCGATGGTTCGGTTACCGTTGGCACCTGGTCCTGATGCAAACACCAACGGAATCAGACCTGCGATAAAGGCAAATGAGGTCATTAAGATTGGACGGAACCTTACGGCAGAACCTTCAATAGCCGCTTTGAGTACAGAATAACCTGCCCTATGTTTTTGTACGGCAAATTCAACGATCAATACGGCGTTTTTACCCAATAGTCCGATCAGCATTACCATGGCTACTTGTGCGTAGATGTTGTTTTCTAGGCCCAATAATTTAAGGAGCAAAAAGGCCCCAAAAATCCCTGCAGGAAGCGAAAGGATAACTGCAAACGGCAGTAAGAAACTTTCGTACTGTGCTGCCAACAAGAGGTACACAAAGGCCAAACAGATCAAGAAGATGTAAATGGCCTGGTTGCCCCTGCCTACTTCATCTTTTGATATACCCGCCCAATCAATGCCATAGGCTCTAGGCAAAGTTTTTTGGGCAACTTGTGTAATGGCTTCAATTGCTGCTCCACTACTGTAACCTGGTGCTGCTGCTCCACTGATCTCGGAAGAATTGTACATGTTGTGTCTGGTGATCTCTGATAGGCCATATACTTTTTCGATGTGCATAAAAGCAGAGAATGGAACCATTTCGCCATGGTCGTTTTTCACATAGAGCTTCAGGATGTCTTCTGGTAAGGCCCGATATTGTGGCAAGGCCTGCACCATTACTTTATATTGACGGTCGTATTTGATAAAACTGGTTTCGTAATTACTACCTACCAAGGTTGAAAGGGTGTTCATCGCATTTTCGATGGTTACGCCTTTTTGCTGGGCAATATCGTTATCAATCTTTAACATGTATTGAGGGAAACTGGCACTGTAAAAGGTAAATACCGACGACAGTTCGGGCCTTTTGTTCAATTCTCTTACAAAATCCCTGCTTACGGTTTCCATCTGTTTGTAATCTCCAGAGCCCGCTTTGTCTAACAGACGCAACTCAAAACCACCTGCTGCTCCGTAACCCGGCACTGCTGGGGGTTGGAAAAATTCGATAGTGGCACCAGAAATGTCTTTAGATTTTTTCTCCAGTTCATCGATCACTTCTTGTACGGAGTGTTTGCGGTCTTCCCAACTTTTAAGGTTGATCAAACAGGTACCAGAGTTGGCGCCTGTACCTTCTGTAAGGATCTCGTAACCTGCCAATGAAGAAACAGACTGTACATCATCCATGCCTTCGGCAATTTTCTGTAGCTTTTCTGCAATCTGGTTGGTCCTTTCTAAGGTAGAACCTGGAGGGGTTTGGATTACTGCATAGAACATCCCCTGATCTTCATTCGGAATAAAACCGGAAGGGAGGTTATTGTTCAATAACCAGATCGCGGCACAAAATGCAATGAACATGGTAAGGGTAACCATTCTTCGGTTAACAATCAGTCCCAATATTTTTTGGTAACGACCTGTTAAACGGCCAAACCAATTGTTAAATCCATCAAGTACCCTATTTAACCAAGTTTTTTTACGTGGTTTGCCATGGTTGTTCTTTAACATTACCGCACAAAGTGCCGGAGTAAGGGTTAGGGCTACTACACCTGATAGAATAATTGAGGTGGCCATGGTAATGGAGAACTGCCTATAAAAGATACCTACTGGGCCAGACATAAAGGCTACTGGAATAAATACCGCAGCCATTACAAAGGTGATGGCAATGATTGCTCCACTGATCTCGTGCATGGCTTCTTCTGTAGCCTTGAGTGGCGAGAGGTTCTTTTCTTCCATCTTGGCATGCACAGCCTCGATCACCACAATGGCATTATCTACCACAATACCGATGGCTAGCACCAGTGCGAAGAGCGTGATCAGGTTAAGGGTAATGCCAAAATACTGCATAAAGACGAAGGTACCGATCAATGATACGGGTACGGCAATGGCTGGAATAAGGGTAGACCGCCAATCGCCAAGGAATAGGAAAACCACCAGACCTACCAATACAAAGGCTTCTAATAGGGTATGGATTACTTTTTCTATGGAGGCGTCTAAGAACTTGGACACGTCGTAACTGATTTCGTAATCTACTCCTTTTGGAAAAGATGCTGATTTGATCTCTTTGAGTTTGGACTTGATGTCTTTGATCACCTGACTGGCATTGCTACCATAGGATTGTTTAACTACAATAGCTGCCGAAGCCTTGCCATTCAAGTTAGAGTACAAATCGTAATAGGAGCTACCAAATTCTACATCGGCTACATCTTTTAAGCGCAGGATCTCGCCATTTGGAGTGGATTTGAGGATGATGTTTTCATACCCTTCTTTGGTATTGAAACGTCCTGGATATTTCAGTACATACTCAAATGCCTGTGATCGTTTACCAGAGCTTTCTCCGGTTTTACCTGGCGAAGCTTCTAAGCTTTGCTCGTCGAGGGCTTTTAATACTTCGTCGGCCGAAATTTTATGGGCCAACATGCGATCGGGCTTTAACCACACACGCATTGCGTATTCGCGGTTACCCAAAATATCTGCAACCCCTACTCCATCTACACGTTTCAACTCAGAGAGTACATTGATATCGGCAAAGTTGAACAGAAATTTCTGGTCCATCTTTGGATCTTTGCTGTAAAGGTTGATGTACATCAACATGTTGGATTCTTCTCTGGTGATCTTTACACCTTCGCGTACCACAATTGGTGGCAGCTTGTTGATCACGGATGCCACACGGTTCTGGATGTTTACAGAAGCTTGATTGGGATCGGTACCTAGGTTAAAGATCACCTGAATGGTAGCCTCGCCATCGTTTCCGGCATCGGAGGCCATGTATTTCATGCCGGGTACGCCATTAATGGCGCGTTCTAAGGGGATGATAACGGATTTGATCATCAACTCTCCATTGGCACCTGGGTACTCGGCGGTAATGTTCACCTTTGGTGGCGAGATTGATGGAAACTGCGTTACGGGCAGTTGGGTAATGGCCAAAACACCTAAAAAGGTTATGATCAGCGATATGACAATAGACAGGACGGGCCTGTGTATAAATTTATTAAACATAAAATCTTTTGGTTAGGTGTAACTATTCTGCTTTTAACTGCAAATGCGAAATCACCTCTTTAGGAGATACCACGGTGTATTTGATTCGATCGTCTTCTTTAACTTTCTGCACACCATCGAGCAGAATCTGATCGCCCTCGGCTAAGCCACTGGCCACAATGTATAGATCTGGCAATGATCCACCTAGCACGATGTTCCTTCCACGTACCACACCTTTTTGATCGATCACAAATACGTAGGTCTTGTCTTGTACTTCGTAAGTAGATTTTTGTGGAATGATCAGTGCGTTGCGCAGTGGCATGGTCATCAGCACCTTGCCGGTTTCACCATTCCTCAATAGTTTGTTCGGGTTGGAGAACCTTGCCCTAAAGGCAATATTGCCTGTTTCATTGTCAAACTCGCCTTCTACAGTCTCTACATTTCCTTTGTCTGCTAAGGTTTCGTTATTGGCCAACACCAGGCTTACCTTGGTATTGCCACGGTCTTTTACATGGGTTTGGTAGTTGAGATATTCTGGTTCGGATACGTTGAAATAGGCAAATACCTGGCTATTGTCTGATAGGCTTGTCAATAGTTCGCCCTCATCGATCAAACTCCCTATTTTTTTGGGTATGCGGTCAATGGTGCCATCAAATGGTGCACGAATGTCGGTAAACGATAAATGCAATTTTGCCAACGCCACACCTGCCTTTGCTTGATCTAGCTTGGCCATGGCCATAGCCAATTCGTTTTTAGAGACTACATTTTTATCGGTCAGCGTTTTGGTGTTCTGCATCTCTATTTCTGCTGCCTTTACTTCGGCTTGTGCCTTTAACAGCTCTGCTTCGTACATTTTAGGCATGATCTTAAAGAGCAGTTGACCAGCTTTTACGGTCTGGCCTTCATCAACAAAAATCTGTTGTAGATAGCCTTTTTCTTGGGCACGGATCTCGATGTTGCGTACCGAGCGGATCTGCGAAACGTATTCTTTGGTAAAAGAGGTATCGATCTTTAAGGGATTGGTTACCGTATAATGGGTAACTTCTTCTTTTTCTTGTTTTTTTTGGGTACAGCTGGTAAGGCCTAACAGCACACACCAACCCGCGAGCATTAAAATTTTCTTTGTCATAAAATTATTGGGTAAACTATCTGAATAGAGGAACACAGGGTTCCTGAAGAATTAACTGTATCGGGAAAGAAAAAATGGAATCACCATCTAATGGCAATCATTCTTTTGGGTGGGATGTACCACCAAACCCGGTAAAGCTGGTTTGATCTTAAATTCTTAAAACCCTTTGGCGCAGGTAAGTGCTAGTAGCTGTGTAAGAAAGGTGCTTGCAGAATGGCAAGCGATGTTTTACAGTATCGAACAGGTAAAATGTAAGTGATACGTATACTAGTGCGATTACCAATGGCAAAAATCTGCCCAATGTTGACACATCATCGTCTTCGTTTTCGATGTTATAGAAATCTTCTAGCTTGTCGGCATTGTTGATTTTTTGCAGGATGGAAAAATCCAAGTTGGTATAATCGGTATGGGCTGCTTTTTGTAGGTGTTGTGCGGCAGCATAGGGTTCTACATTTTGTAGCGTTTGGGCAAATGCCGGGCTTTGTCCTTTTAGAAGAAGGAAACAAAAAGCTACTAAAAATGTGAAAACTATTTTCATATCTGCCGCAAAAATAAGAGAGGGTTTTAAAGTTCAACTCTTCTCATCGTCATTATTTTGTAAACAATTTAATTAGCTAAAAAAGCCAGTAAAACAGCAAATTAACTGTTTTAAACATGAAGAAATGCTGAAGAAATAATTAAATTGATTAAAGTTTTTTGTTTTTCTTGCTTTAAACAGCCTACTGCTTTTAAAACTTCAAGGAATAAAAAAAGATGAGGTATGCCGAAGTAAAAAACACAATTAACGAAGGGCATATTTTTAAACATTAAGAAATTAATGCAAAGCTTAACTCTTCTTCACTTCTTAATGTTTAAAGCTTTTACCGTGCAGCCATAAACACCACATAGCAACATAGGAACACATAGGTTTTTTGTGCATGTGGCTTTATAACAAAAATTAGGTTTTACACCCTAATTCTGATGTTAAAAAACCTTTATCATTTCAACAGCTTTACTCAAAAGCTTAACATAAACTTTGTTTGGGCTTAACCAAAAGCGTAAGTGGCAAGCCTTTCTTTGTAGCATTGATTATGGTTTAAAATCTGCAATCAATAGTATAAGTTCTTATCGACGCTCAGTCTTTAAATTATTACATCACCAAAAATTGCTGGAAACAGCAACAGAAAAATCAAAAAACAATTTTAAAAAATGAAAATCAAACATCTACAGATTACAGGTATGCTTATGCTTGTGATGTTCGGTACTGCCTGCCGGAAAGACAAAACATCTATTGCTCCTCATGAAACCCAAACCGCTGTCAAGTTTTCATCAACGATAAACGGACAGATCCAAACAAATGCTGTTGACAACAGCTGGAGTGCCAACGACAACATCGGTGTGTTTATGAAAACCGGTACCGGACTATCGAACGTGGTTTCGGCCAATAAAACCTACAGTACGCCTGGTGATGGCACATTTGCTCCTGCTGCTATCGACCAGACACTTTACTATCCTGCGGATGGCAGTTCTGTAGATTTTATAGCTTATTATCCGTATAAACAAAATCTTACTGCAAACAAGTATATGGTTGATGTAAGCAACCAAAGTTCTTTAGCTGCTATTGATCTATTGTATACCAACAATGCAGTTGGTTTGAACAAAAACAATAGCAATGCCAACTTGATCTTTACACACCAACTGTCGAAAGTTGAGTTTACGGTAAGAAATGGCAATGGAGTTGCAGACTTGAATGGACTTGCGGTAAATATATCGGCCTTAAAAACAGGTGCTGAGTTTGATCTGGCTACGGGTAGCTTAACTGCGCAAGATCCAACTGCCAGCATTACCTTGAAAACAAGTGCTAAAAGTGGCGCAACACTAGCAGAGGCCATTTTAATTCCAACCACCAATGAAACTGGTACACAAGTGGTTTTTAGCTTGGGTACAAAAACATTTACCTGGAAATTACCTACCAATACCAAGTTTGAAAAGGGCAAAAAATATACCTACGACATAGAGCTTACAACTAGTGGAAATGGTAACAATGGTACGGCGATATCAGCAAGTTCAACCATTACCAATTGGACAGATGTACCTTCTGGTACTTATTCGCTTGACCAAGAAACGGTAACAACCACGCCAATCAGCTCTAGCTATATGGAAACACCTGCTATTGCAACGGATGAAAATACGGTTTATGTATCGCACGGTTTTCCGGGAAGGACCAATGTGAGGAACTATGCCATGTTATACGACAAAAAGTATAAAGTGGCCTACTGGGTAGCTTATCCAATGCATGCGTCTTACATTGGTAGTTCTGGTCGTACTGATGCATGGGGTTACGACCCTGCGATTGCACAGGCAGACCAAGTGAACTTGAGCAGTTCTTTTGGTAATGGTTATGATCGTGGACACCAGATTCCAAGCGGCGACCGTACTGCTACAAGAGACCTAAACGCTACAACTTTCTATTATTCGAACATGACGGCGCAGGTATCGTCAATGAACCAAGGGATCTGGAACAATCTTGAACAACAGGTAAGAACATGGACTGCACAAAGTGATACACTTTATGTAGTTACAGGTGCATCTATTAGAAGTAAAACAGACCAGACCATTACTTATTCAAAAGGATCTGCCATACCTAAATACTATTATAAAGCTTTGGCCATGAAAAAAGGTGATACCTATTATACCATTGCCTTTAAGATCAACAACGAGGTTATCCCTTCTGGTACTTCATACAACAATTTTAGGATGAACGTAAGTGACCTAGAGAAAGAAACGGGTTATACTTTCTTCCCTAAACTACCGAACGGATCTAAAACAAGTATCGACGGCAACATCTGGAAATAGACAAACAAACTTTTAAAATGAAGCCTCCATGTTATAATAGACTTGGCTTCATCACCTTTAAAACCAATGAAAATCAATAATTATATACTCATGAAAAATCAGCACATCCTATTGGCATCAGCGTTATCGCTGTTGGTAATGAGCAGCTCCTGCAAAAAAGAAAACACACCCGACGTGGTGGCACCAAATGCTAATGAAGTAAAGTTCTCGTCGATCATTAATGGACAGACTTTAACCAATGCGGCAAACAACACTTGGGAAGCCAATGACGCCATCGGTGTATTTATGAAAAGCGGTACAGGTTTATCCAATGTATTGGCTGCCAACAAAAACTACAATACCACGGGCGATGGTAATTTCAGACCATCTGCAACTGACCAGACCATTTATTTTCCGGAAGATGGAAAAACAGTAGATTTTGTAGCCTACTACCCTTTTAAACAAAGTCTTGCCAGCAACATTTATCCAGTTGACTTGAGCAATCAAACTCAGCAAGGTAGCATTGACCTTTTATATTCGAATAATGCCACAGGTTTGAGCAAAACAAACTCAAATGCCAGTCTTACTTTTTCGCATCAGCTGGCTAAGGTAGAGTTTACCGTAAAAAATGGTGAGGGTGTGGCCAATCTAACTGGTTTAACCGCAAGTTTGGCTGGACTAAATACCAAAGCAGATTTCGACCTTGCTACCGGTTTATTGGGCAATCCATCGCAAACTGTTGACATTGAGGCAAAAGTAGGCACAAAAAATGCAATTGTTGTGGCTGAGGCAATCTTGTTACCAGTAGCTGATGCGAGTGCAAAACTGGTTACGTTTACTTTACCTGGTGCCAAGTTTAAGTTCACTTTCCCCGCCAACACCAAATTTGAGGCTGGCAAAAGATATACTTACGAAATAGAACTGAAAAACGTAGTGGGTACAACTCCGGTTGCAGCTGCTTTAAGCGCAGAGATCACCGATTGGACTACTGTACCTTCTGGATCTTATACTGTTGGTCCGGATGAGGTAACACCCCCCGTTACTGGCGTTGAAGAAGTGGTATACACCGAAACCTTTGGTGTAGGTGCTGCAAGTTCGAAACCAAAAGTAAGTGCTTATACCGGATGGGCAAACAGCGCATTTACTTTTAGTGATAGTTTTGGTACTGCCGACCTAAGGACCATTAGTGCTTATCCTGATAATATCCACGTTTGGTTACCTGCTTCAAAAGATGCTTCACTTAAAATTGAGGGTATCAAATTAACAGGTTACCAAAAACTTAAGTTGAAATACGATCTTGCTCCAAATGCATCTTCATCGAGCTCGGCTTCTGATTTTAACGTAATTACGGTAAAGGTAAATGGTGTAGCCATTACTGTTCCTAGCCGTCCGGTTGGTTTTGCAGACAACAATAAATTCTCTACCATAGAGCTTACTGGCATTACACCATTGGCTACCAATACCATCGAGTTTATTGGTTCTTTGGCTACCAACAATTTGGGTATGCGATTGGACAATGTGGTGATCATTGGTATCAAATAGGTATTAGCTAAAAGCAATCTATATCATCGGGCACAGCAGTTTAAACTGCTGTGCTTTTTTTATATGGCTTTTGAGGGCATGAACCACATCAATTAAGTCAACGTTGTTGATTTTACAAAATTTACATTTTTATTTACAATAGTTATCACCTTAAGTTTTAAAGGGGTAGTTAGGTTTGCTGCATCAAAATCTAAACTTTATGATCAAGTTAACTCAAACCCTATTCTTGTTGTTGCTGATGCAATTAGGCGTACAGGCACAACAACGCTACACTTTAAACAACAAAAAAAGCAAGATCTTATGGAAGGTCGAAACCATTGGCAAACATCATGGCGATATCTTGTTCAGCAGTGGCCGATTGGACTATTCTTCTATTGGCCAACCCACCACAGGGTATTTCATCATTGACATGAAAAACATGCGCAGCAATGATCGGCCTACGCCTCAAGGCAGAGCACAGATAGATGCCCAACTTAGGTCTCCTGATTTTTTTGATGTGGCACACTATGCTTCTGCAACCATGGATGTGAAACAGATTACTTCTACCAGCAACCCATTGATCTTTAAAGTGAAGGGCAACCTGACCATTAAGGGAATCAGCAATCCCGTCGAGTTTAATGCTTCCATCAATAAAAAAGCGGATGTGATTAGCGTAAAGGCCAATCTGAGCATTAACCGAACCAAATGGAACATTGACCACAAGCCTGACCCTAAGCCCTTAGATTTATTTGGAGTGATCAAAGATAAGATGATGACGGACGACATCCTGATCACCTTAGACCTGCTCTTTGCTAAATAAGGTTTTATCGTTTTTAACTATTGAAGGCTCTTTGGAGAGAGAGTCTTCAATGTTATATGGTGAAGAATAATTATGACCAATATTAATTTGTGGCCAACAATGCTTTTACGTCCTTTTTAGAGAGGATAGAAACTTTAGTAGTAATTTTTACCAATGGGCGGTCTGCTTTATCTTTCTGTGCACTGGCAATGCTTTCTAAAACCTCCCAACCTTTTACCAATTGACCAAAAACTGTATAGTTTTGGTCTAAGGTGGGTGTACCTCCTATTTCCTTATAAACTTTTCTGGCTTCTGCCGAGAAATGGAAGTCTTTGCCAATCCGTTTTTCTATTGCATCCAACTGCGCGTCTGTATATTTTTTACCATCAACCACGTAAAACTGGCCCAAAAAGGATGATTTATCTTTATTGTCATCACGGCCAGCCGCCAAAGCTCCCTTTTGATGGAATAGCGCCACATTAAATTCGGCAGGAAGTCGTTTGATGGTTTCGCCCTTCTTCTCCATTGCAGCATAGGCCGAATCTGTTTCACCACCTTGGATTACAAAACCTTTGATCACTCGATTGAAATCGTAAGTGTTAAAATAGCCCTTTTTGGTCAAGTTGATAAAATTGGCCGTATGGTTTGGGGTGTGTGCCGACAAACGAAAAACCATTGTACCTAAATTCGTTGCTATCTTTACATAAGTATCAACAGTGGAAGTCTTGTTAGCTTGCGCATTAACAGATGAACTACTGATCAGTAAGAATAGTAAAATGCAAAAGGTTTTTAGTGGCTTCATCATCAAAATGGTTTAACGGTTAGCAACGAATGTAGAAAAAATCCATTGCATCAGAAAATCAATTCAATTGCTTAATAGTTAAGAATTATACAAAATTTGTTAGCTTTAGGGCTTACACACAATGCCCCACATGAAATACCACTACCAGCTCGTTTCTAAAACCAAGGTACGGATAGAGCTCATCCCAGAAGACAAAAAAGAAATCGGAATATTTGAAAGTTTTGGGGAAAATGAAAACAATGATCAACTGACCGAATATTTTCGGGTAGGTTTGGCGGCCTATAACACCGGAGCTATTTTAGTACGAATCAATTTCATGCAATTTCCTAAAGTTGCACTCTGCAGTTTCGAAACCATTAAAAAAACAGCGCCTAGTCTCATCTAAATGATCAGCGGATATGATGCTGCTTTCTATCCGTTATAACCATATTGTTTATGGCTTGGGTATTTCTGCTTTGTTGTGGAAATAGTTGTGTATTAACTGCATGGTTCGAAGCATAGGATTTAATTGGAAAGTTTTATGAACAACCCTTATCTTTGGTTAAAACAACATTACAAGCCATGGATACAAGTAAACACGATGAGCGCATTGCCAAAATGATATTTGGTTCGGTCTATCCACATTATGTTAAAAAAGTGGAAACGAAGGGCAGAACCATAGCAGAGTTGCACCAAGTAATAGCGTGGCTTACTGGTTTTGATGAGCAAAAACTCCAAGAACTTATTGAAAAAAGGGTTACGTTCGAAACATTTTTTGAACTGGCTACACTCAATCCAAATGCGCATTTGATCACCGGGATGATTTGTGGTTATCGTGTAGAGGAAATCCAAAATCCATTAACCCAAAAGTTAAGGTATTTAGACAAGCTAATAGATGAATTGGCAAAGGGACGCAAGATGGAAAAGATTTTGCGGGCTTAAAATCTTTTTAAACCTCATTTTTTTGACCAATGTATAATGTTGTTAACTATACTTTTTTAATAATTTATCATTCAATTCTCCATTAGGGTATAAGTTAATAAGTCTAGTAACAAGCTCCTTTGTTTTTTCGTTATCGTTTAAATGCAAAAGGTTATTTGCCAAATAATAATATCTTGATGCTTTTGGAAGTTCTTTTAAAGCAAAGTCAAATTTTTCCTTATCAAACTCTTTATAGATGATCAATTTATTTTTCAATTGACTAAACTTAAAGGTTAAGTATAATTCAAGAAACTCATTATACTCCTGACTTATCAACGTAGCATAATCAACATTCTCTTTATTAAATTCAATAACATTATTTATTTTTTCTGGAATTTTACTACTAAACATTGTCGATGTTTCTGCTTTGTGGTCTAACAAAAAATACCTAAGAAACTCCTTCTTACTTCCAAATTCGATTTCTGATTTTGTGTACTGATACAAAAATGGACTTATATATTGCTGCTCTTTAGCTAATCCACTTAATAATTCGGTTGATTTATTGTTTAAATTTTTAATGGCATTATCGATGTTTTTGATATCCTTTAATGTTGGATCAAATCTCGGATCTAATACTTCATCGAGTCCACCATCTAATTCAAATGTAGTTTGATAGTACGCTGAACTGTAATTATTCTCATTTAAGAATTTAATAGATGTTTTACCATAACGTTTCGTTTTTGTCAGTTCAACATTTGTTTCTGTTCCTGGTTCTATGAGGTATGTAGTTATTGGGTAATCATAGAATTTTTTGCAATATCCCCTAAAATACTTATCAGTTAAGTTTTCAAACACTACATCGTTTCTTAAATCCAAAAACTTCCGTTCTGGCGTTAGAAAAACAATGAATGGTTGGTCTACTTTATCAAAGGCGTATTCAAAACTTTTATCAGGTGTTAATACTTGAAAACCTTCTGTAGTGGAGTATGGAGAATGGAATGTAAATGTGGCGAAGTAAACGGTGTCTGTAGGCCAATCATGAACTTTACCTTTAATGGTGGCCTTTTTTGTGTTTAATTCGTTTTTGTAGGTTGTTTTTGTAGGCTGTTGATTGCAGCCCAGCATGAATAAGAGAAATATTAAAACCAACCAAAAAGAGATTTTTTTGAGTTGAAAGAAATTTGAGTGTATGAATTTCATCATCGTTTGAAGGTGGTTTTAATAAAGTAGGTGAATAGAAATATTTTATTTGAGACGCTATAAGTTTTCATTTTTTGAGTTGTATGGAATTTCCATAGAAAAGAATAGAGAGACCTATTAGTGAGAAAGGAATAGCTCCACTAAACACCGCTGTAGCTATACTTACTTGGAAAAGCAAGAAAATAATTAACAGAATAAATCCACTTCCAAACTTAACAAGTCTGATCGCACTCGTTGTGCTACGTGCCAATGATACGATAAAGTATGGGAGTAAAATGCACAGGCAAAAGGCACCTATTCTGGTGTAGGTATTTGCACCGTCATAAACAGTTAAGTAGATGATAATGCCTGCTATAGTTATATTTAATAAAATTATAAATAGGGTATTTATAATCTTTTGAACAAGGTTACCAAAATCATTTTCTTCTACTTGTGGTTTTAATTCATTGTGGTCGATTTCCAATACGCCAAAAATCAAGTTTATAGTGGTTTCTCTCGGTTCGGTTAGGTCATTTTCAATTCTTTGTATCGTTCGTAAATTGACCTTGGCCATTTCGGCCAATTCCTCTTGAGAAAGTCCTTTTTTCATGCGGACTTCATAGATTATCTTTCCAGTTGATTTCATAAATATGTTGTTATGTATGGTGTAAAACTATAGAAATCAAGCGGCAATCTTGTGGAATTTTCATGACTTTTCACGACATTTCCTTGACTTTTAATGACATTTAGAGGCTTTAGCAATCATATGTTGGTCAAGATGGCTACCAACTCAAGGCTGTTTAAAAATCTAAATCAATTTTGCGATGAAACGTAATGGCCATATTCTCCGTTACATCAACCATTTTGACCATCTTCAAATACTGTACAAAACTATACTTCTGCTATTTCAAACCCAATCTTTCCTGTTTTAGGGTTTTGAATTTGCTATTATTGTTACAAGTTTGATAAAAATTAAACCTAACACTATGCAAAAGATCATCCTTACATTTCTCAGTTTCATTATTGCCCTATCTACAGTAAATGCGCAAAAAACAGATGCACCTACCATAGTGGCGGGTGCAGCCAAATTAACAGGAAAGATAATCAGTCCAAATAACACAGGCAAGGATAGCATTTTTGTAAATCTTACAGTTTCTAATCCAATTTCGGGAGAATTTGTTAAATATAAAGCGTTGGTTGATCCATCAGGGAGATTTTCTATTGGTGTCGATATGGAAACAGATATTACTCTGGCTCATCTAAACACAAGTTTAAATGCTGAGAATCCCCTTCTCGTGAAATTGACAAGTGGTGGTGTTACGAATATTGAAATTTCTTATAATTCTAGTGATGATATCAAAAATATTGTCGTTACACCTGCTATGAGTCAAAATGACATGACTGAAAACTTCAAGGTAATAAGGGAAATGATTGAATATATATCAGACAGAGCACCACAACCTTTGTATAATAAAAGCACAGATGAGTTTCTAGTCCATGCTAAAACTACCTTGTTAGAAAGATTGGAGATTGTAAATAATAATCCATTGTTATCAAAAGAATTAAAAGAAATACTGGCCAAAGATTTTCATTTATGGTTATATAACGCATATGTATTTAATTACGAAGGAGCGATGATCAGCAATTATCGCAACACAAGTGATGATAAAAGTGGAACACCTGATATCCAAAAAATCGATAGAACCTATTTCCGTTTTTTGAAAGATTTTAAGCTCAATGACCCACAATATTTACGATGTGTAACATTGCTTGAATTTCAAAAAGAAATTCTTCGAAATGAGACCCTAGGGTTGCCCTTGATCGGAGAAAGTGACATTCCTTCATGGTTGGCAAGCGTGAAAGTTATTTTATCGGATTTGGTCGGATTTGACAATGGCCCATACTATGATATTTTAGCAGCTAATGCTTATGGCAAGCAGTTAACTGAAGAAGTAAGACCGCTAACTGAAAAGCAAAAGGAACAGATTACCAATTATTGGAAAAATGGAGAAATTGCAAAAATATTATTTCGAAAAAACGAAAAGGTTATTGAGTTAAACAGGTTAAAATCACCCCTTGTAGTAAATGACATCTCGTCAGTTCCTAACGATAAAATTATCGAAACAATTCTCGCTAAACACAAGGGCAAGGTTGTGTTTATTGACCTCTGGGCAACATGGTGTACCCCTTGTCTGAATGCAATGCAGGAATTCAGACCCGCAAAAAACGATTTACGGGATAAGAATGTAGCATTTGTGTATCTAACAAATGGCTCTTCTCCTCTAAAGCTATGGGAAGAAAAAATCAAAGGAATAGGTGACCAACATTATTACCTGAAAGACAAGCAGTGGGAATATATCATGGACCATTTTGGATTCGAAGCTATTCCGTCTTATCTATTATTTGATAAAGAAGGTGTGCTTAAAAATAAATTTACGGCCTTTCCTGGAAATGTGAAAGTGAAAGACATGATCAATGGTCTGTTGTAAATAAATACTGTACAAAACTACACTTCTGCTATTTCAAACACGGCCCTTCCTGTTTTAGGATTTTAGTTTTGCTATTATTGCTGCAGGTTTGATGAGAATTAAACACAACATTATGAAAAAGATCATCTTCACTTTTCTCGGTTTCATTATTGCACTATCTACGGTAAGTGCCCAAAAAGGCATCAACTTTTCTCATAACTATGCCGCTGGTGGAAAAATGACTATGAATATTGATAGCTCGGCAAAAAATGTCTTTTATGCTATGGGGTTTCCAAATCAACCTCATACCTCCTTTAACTATTTACCTGAAGTTAACAATGTAAGCGTCCAGATTAATTTTAGAGAGACAGAAAGTCCACAGCATTATCGTTACTCCATTTTAGTCGATAACAAACCAATAGCGTTAAACAAGTCGATCGACATGGCACAACTGAAAAATACCCATGCGGGGGGAGATGAAGAGATATTCCGTTCTCTAACTTTTGGTATCTTCCCTATAAAAGATAAAATCATTACCATCATAACGTATGATATCCAAAAACCTCAGGATGTCTACAAAAATGTTTTTTACGGGAAGCCCATTCCTAAAGCGAAAATTCAAGGTTTTTCAAAACGTTTCAAAACTGAAAAAGGCGTTGGTTACAACTGGATCACCAACCCGAAAGACAGTACAAAGCTTATTTTAACCGAAAAGGAAGATGAACTAACTATTATTAAAGATAGATCCGATATAGATTATCTCTACTACACCACTATAAAAAACAAGCAAACCAATCAAATCATCTTCGAATCTACTATATGGCAATATGGTGGCGTAATAAGTGAAGAACATGAGCCTTTACCTAATATAAGTATCGACAAAAGCATTTTTAAAAAGTCGGGAGATTATGAAATTAGTATTCAACCACGAATTAATTGGGATATTTCGGCAAAGGATTTAGAAAAATATACCACCAGTTATACATTTGCCATATCTTTAGCTGAAGAAAACTATACCAAAAAAGAACTTTTGATCTATGGGTTTATTGTAGCCTTATTTATTGGATTGATTTTCTTTGTTATCTTTTACTTCACCAAAAAAAGAAACAAAAAAAAGTTGGCAGAAAAAGAGCAGCAAAGAAATACAGCAAAGCTTCAATTGAACTCCATTCGTTCTCAACTCAACCCTCATTTTCTATTTAATGCGCTCTCCGGCATTCAAAATTTAATGAACAAAAACGAAATAGACAATGCCAATAAATACCTTGCTAAATTTGCCCGCTTAACACGTAACGTGTTGGATGATAAAGAACTGATCAGTTTAGCACAAGAAAAAACATTATTAGACGATTATCTACAAATGGAGCAATTGCGGTTCGGCTTTACCTACGAAATTAACCACTCCGAAAACTTAGATAACATAGAAATACCAAGTATGCTGCTACAACCTTTTGTAGAAAATGCGGTGAAACATGGCATATCGCAAAAAGCGGCCGATGGAAAAATAATGGTCGCATTTATTAAACAGGAGAATGACTTGGTATTAACGGTTACCGATAATGGCAATGGATTTGACACCAAAAAGAAGCATGATGGTTTGGGTCTGCAATTAAGTGACAGTAGAATAGCACTCTTAAATAGTATTTATAAAGAAAATCGCTTTATTTTAGCCATACAAGCAACCACTAAGGGCACTAAAATAAGTTTAACATTAACCGATTGGCTGTAAGATAATGAGGGCGATTTTAATAGACGACGAAATTTCCAACTTACAAAACCTGCAGACTTTGCTAGAAAAGCACTGTCCGCAGGTTAATATAATGGCAACAGCACAAAATGTGAGTGATGCGGTTGAGGTGATTGAAAAACATTTGCCCCATTTAATTTTTCTGGACATCCAAATGGGCAAGCAAACAGGATTTGATGTACTCAAACTGCTTCCAAAGCGCAATTTCGAAGTTATATTTGTTACCGCTTACGACCAATATGGCATAAAAGCTGTAAAATTTGCTGCCTTAGATTATCTCTTAAAACCTATAGACATTGAGGAATTAATAATTGCCGTAAACAAAGCCGACCAAAAATTAATGGCACAAACTCAAACATCGCAACTCGATTTTTTATTGCAACAGCTTAAAAAACCTGAGGCGGCTACCGGCAAAATTGCCCTCCCAATGCAAAACGAAATCAGATATATTCCTTTGGTTGACATTGTACGTTGCGAAGCTGATAACACTTATACTTTTTTCTTCTTGGCGAACGATGAAAAGATCTTGATTTCTAAATCTTTAAAAGAATATGCTGATCTACTGCGCCCCAACGGGTTTCTAAGAACCCACCAAAGCCATTTGGTAAATCCAAAATATGTAAAAAGCTGGTTAAAAGAAGACGGTGGTGTGCTACTCTTAACATCTGGAGAAAAAATACCCATTTCTAAACCCAACAAAGACACTGTAAAACAAGCTTTGCAACAGCTTTAAGAAATTTACCTTAAAAGACCAATTGACAGCTACATTCTATCATTCTGGAGTAAATAACGAATGTGATTATCACTGTCTTGAAATTAAAGTTTTTTGTTCCGCCCTCGGCGTTAAATCCAGAAGCAACAGCAATGGCTTCTATTAAGGTAGATTTGCCCATGCCATTTTCGCCAACAAAAAATGTTACTTGAGGGTGAATCTTAAGCTTCTTTAAATCTTTTAAAAAAGCAAGATTGAATGGGTATTGATTAGACATAGAATCCGTTACCTGAAATTGATATTTTTCGGGATAAAACCCATTTTTTGCCTAGGCTATACGCCGGAATGTTGCAGCTGTTTCCATAATCTATTTCTAGGCTTGTGATTAAAATTTCGACCTCTGTTATTTCAGTACCAAAGGATAAATCAATTCACGTCGTTACCGATACTTTTTAACATCTATTTCATCAAGTGTACAATTAAATTGCGCCATAATTCTGTACTTGGTATAGTCATAAACAATACGATCTCAAGTGTCCAACAACATAAAAAAAGGAAATAGGGACTTTTTAAAACGGACTTTTTACATTTAACCTTTTCAAAAAGCATAATGGTTATACTTACTATAAAAGGAAGAATGACAGCAAGCAACAGTCCCAGTCCTGGTTTTATTTGATTGAGCAACCTGGACATTCCCGGATTGAGCACAACCAATGTAGCGGCTATTAAAAAAGCAACATGCCAACGTATATTTCGTTTGTTGGCCATTGCTATTAGGTAATATACTGAAAATGAAATCGCATCAAGCAATCCGATAAATGCAGTTACAGCGGCATTGCTTTCAGCAACACCAATTTCTCTGATCGTTTGTTTTCTTACCAGCATAAGAATTGTGATCACCAGTACTGGGGCAATCAGATAAGAGATCTTGCCCATTCTGCGGTGCAGGTCATATTTTTTGCGGCGGATAAGAATAGGTTGTACCACCATCAAGGCCAGCCAAAAAACAAAAGCAATAAAATGGATATGGATAACAATCGGATATTTATCCGTATCAGGCAGAAATTTGATGTAGGAATTAAAAAAACCAGCGATCGTGATTACCATGACCGCCGTAAAAAACCATACTAGCAGTCTATATTTTGTTTCCATATGAATTGCTTTTAAGGCTTACTATTTTGAACAGTTTATAAGGTTTTCATCAGTTTAAGTTTAAAATAATTTTTGCAGCAAGGCTTCTTTTCTATGGGCGGACACTTCTACCTCTGATCCATCGATAAGTTCAAGGGTTCCACCATCGCCTTTGCGATATTTTATAACATAACTTAAATTGATGATCACAGAACGGCTTATACGGGTAAAGAACTCATCGTCCAGTAGCTGTTCATATTCTTTTAGGGTCTTAGATACCACTATCTTTTTACTATCTACCAGTATAAACACACTATAATTGCTCATCGCTTCGACCCTGATGATATTGGATCTATCAACAACGTATACACCTTCGGCAGTAGTTAAGGCTAAGCGATTGCTATTCACTTTCTCTTTTTTTAAGGTTTTATAAGTAGACTTTTCCACTACCCTTTTCCTTAACCTGATAATGGCGGTTTTCAGTTCTTCTTCATCAATTGGTTTAAGCAGATAATCTACCGCACTTAAGCGAAGCGCCTCCAGCGTATAACTGTCATAGGCAGTCGTAAAAATCACTTCAAAATCGAAACTGCCTAAGCGCTCCAAAAACTGGAAACCATTCATCCCAGGCATTTCTACATCCAAGAAAAGAACATCGGGTTTAAGCTCAACAATAGCATTTAATGCCTTGGTGGGCTGATTGAAAATACCAACAACCTGCAACTCATCTTCAAAGAATGCCAGTTTTTGGCTCAGCAATTTGCTTCCCTTAACCTCATCATCTAATATTGCTGCTTTTAACATAATCGGCCTTAAATTAAATTTTAATAATCTATTGATGTATTCCACACTAAGTTAATCATTAATAAGATTGAAGTTTTCATTATCTTCTTATTTCAATTTACCTGGTCTAAAATGCCATAAGTAGCACCCTCGCTGGGATTTTTATATACATTGATTACCACTAACTGGTTGCCGTACTGTACAAAAACCCGGTGCGAAACCAACGATTTAACACCCCCGGGGGCATTCCACTTATAGCCGGCCATATTGCCAACCAAGGTATATTCGCTAAAATTTGCGATCAAGCCTTTTTCGCCAGTAATGCTAAACTTATTGCCAATAAACTGATAGCTGACCCGTTCTACCACATTTGAGTTTTGCTTATGCAGTATACCTGTATAACGATTACTTTTTAACTGATTGCCAAAAATCTTCTTTTGAAGCTTTGCAAACGTTCTGCGTCCGCTTACCGTTTCTCCATTGATCTGGTAAATTTCTTCGCCACCTACATATCCAAGTTTTAAAGTACCATTAACAAGCGAGTACCTGCCCTCGCGTATTTTGCCTGATACATCGAGCATACGAAAAGCGTTGTTTTCGCCAAAATCTACAATAAATGGTGTTTTAAAAGTACTGGTTGCCGAGCTGGCATAGTAGCCTGTAATGCAGTAATCTTTAAGGTCTGTTGTTTGACTGCTTGCCTTTAATGAAGCCAATAAAACTAGCAGGAAAGTTAGGTATTGTTTTGAATATGCTATTAGATTTTTCATGGTAAGCTATTTATAAATTCTAGTCAATAATAACAGGATGGGTATCATCGTAAACCTTAATTGTTGCTGTACGTCCATCAACTAATGCTTTAATGGTAAAATATTCTTCCCAATTTCTGTTGGTTAAATCAATGTCTTTAAGTTCCCAATACCCAATACTGTTGGCAGTTAAGGGATATGTCCTATTTATCCTGTTTATTGGCCCTTTACCCTTACTAATGGTTTCTTTCTGAGGATTAACTAGTTTTTCGTAATAAGCACTGGTAATTTGAATTTTAAGTTTCGCATTAGGTTCTGTATAGCCATAAATCGAGTATCTGCCTCTTACCTTTTGCCCGTTTTTTGGAAAATAAATTTGTAGGTGAGGTACATGATTAGCTTGTTGTATTTGAGTTACTTCCGGCTTTACCTTCATTTTTACTGGAACTGTTTGTAAGGTTCCAAATAAAATGCAACTGATGATGATTAAAGTTTTCATAAGCTTATTTTTTTAAATCAATACGTTAAAATTTAGAAGGTGTATTTGATGCCGATACCACCATTTTCTGCAGAAAAACCACTGCTAGGACTAAGCATATATCCGGGAACCCAATCTGCACTAATAGCAAATGGCAGTGTCTTTACTTTATACTCTAGGCCAACTACGCCAGATATTCCAAAACTAGTTACGCCGTCTATATTGCTATCTTTCCAGCTGAAATGGTTTACATGACCACCGCCGCCAATATACCAACGCAAGCCTTCTACTTCTTTAATGTTATTGTGATATTCGTACAATGCTGTAAAAGCAATATTGCTACCTAAACCACCTGCGCCATTGTATCTCACAATGCCTTCTAAGGCATGTTTATCTGTAAGGAAAACTTTGCCAGTAGCAGAAATACCGTAAATAAATTTTAAACCTAGTGCCACTTTGTAGTTAGCAGTTACACCGTTTGCATTAGTTTGTTTAACTGTCTGGTTTCGAGGTTTTACACCTGTTTTCTCATCAGTTTCTACAGGTTTATTTGTAGTGGTTTTGGAGGTTGTAGGAGTTGTAGTCGTTTTCTTTGCTGGTGTGGTTTTAGTAGTAGTAGCTTTTTTAGCGGGCTTTTTGGTTTGTGCTTGCACAGTTAAGCCTGCAATGCTTAAAATAGTTAATAGAATGATGGATAAATTCTTCATGATAATTTCTTTTAGATGTTTAATTGTGATGATTTGAATGTGGTATTATGGGCAAATACGTTTCGAAGTATTTTTAATAGAATTTACATCGTCTATGGAGATCACTTTACCACCATTTGCTAAACCATTGTACAAGCCATCATTTGTCATACTTAGTTGGTTGTTAGCGCCTGGATTGTTATTAAAACCCCACCACCATGCGATGTAACCAAATTCATTGTCTTGGCAAAGTTTCATCAACAACCTATAATTGATGTTGTAAGTAAGTCCGTTTTGAATATCGCCAATAGCCAACTCGCCGAATACAATTGGCAAACCAGTCTGTTTCAATGCAGTAAAATCAGCTGTTATTTTAGCATCAGAATAGTTGCCGAAAGGCCCGTTGGTTGGCCAATAAGCATGTACGCTAAATAGCAAGTTATGTAGGGGGTCGGCATCCATTAGTGCCTGTCCTTTGTATAAGAAAAATACATGGTCCTTGCCCCAATTTGCAGCGTCAATCATTATAGGGCAGGTATAACCTGCATTTCTCAAGGTTTTAACAGCGTTAATATTAGCATCGGCATAACCTGCATCAGATGCCGAGCCATTATCTGGCTCGTTTGCAATATTTAGGATGATTGATTTCTGGTATTTTTGAAGCATGCTTTTTATGCCGGCACTTGTCCACCATTGAGCGGCTTGTTGCAAGTCTGCAGCTGAGTTTGCGCTTCCGGTAAAGTCATGCAGCTCTAAAATCGGGATCATACCTTTGGCAATGCATGAAGTAATTATAGGTTCTATTTTGGCTGCAGTTAGCGCAGTAACCGCACCGCCATTTGCCCAATCTTTATAGTTTCTTTCTAATACAATACGTATATTGTTCGCTCCAGTTTTTTCAATTTCTTCTATCTCCTTTAAACCGAAATTTACGGCATAAACGTTACCCATGTTTACACCTCTTAAAATCACTTTGTTACCGCATTTATCGGCCAAGTATTTACCATCTACTATGTGTAAACCTTTGGTAATATCTGTATCTGGCGTTTTACGATCCTTTTTACAGCCAATGCAAAAAGCAATGGCGAAAATTAGGACTAAACTTATTTTTAATGTTTTCATGGTGATAAGTTTTAATATGATAATTATTGATCTTTAGAAAGTGTTCCATATAACAAGGACTCGGCATTAGTACCTCCGCTTTTCAACCGAACTATCGTAAGTTTGCCATCTACCATAAGAAAATACCTCAAGACATTATTTATGGAAGATATTGCAAATACATTATTAATAGGATTTAACACATAATCAAGCTGAGGTTGTCCGTTGTAACCTTCTCCGAACTGTGTTTGGTTAAAAGAGTAACTAAATGGGAATGCAGTATTAACCATATATGAATTTAACATACCACTATAATTACCCGTAAATTGGTTTGTACTTGGAAGTTCACGAAGTTTCACGTTTTGAATCCCAGAGGTAAAGCCTTTGGTATCAATTACACTCCCGTCTTTAATTGTAAATCCTAAAATTTGATCTGAGGTGGTTATTGTTAACTGATCATCAGTTAAGGTGTAAGAACCCTGAGTTGGAGTTGCATTGCTCGCAAAGCTGTATATCTTTACTTTTCCTTCATTTTCGAATAAAACTAAAACTGGCCAGTTGAAAATTCTGTTCCCAGCATACGTTTTAGTTGGAGCCTCCCAAGTAATAAAATGTTTTGTTAAGTCAATTTTTGTTTCTTCTGGAGTTGCTTCATCTTTCTTTTTGCAGCTAACAACTATTAACAGCAACATAATTGACAGATATAGTTTTAAATTTTTCATGATGTAGGTTCTTTAGTTGATGTTATTGTTAGTCAAAAGAACAGCTATTAGCTATAAGATTTTTTGATAATGAGCGAGTTGACATTTTTAATGAGTGAATAAGGTTATAGCTTATCGGAGGCCTTTGTTTGATTGACCAAAGCAGGCATGGAAAATTGAAATTGGTTAATGTCCCATCGGTTTGTCGAAATGTTTTTTTTATTACTAAGGATTTTTAGCCGCTATAAATAGTTCATTTTTCCTTTCCAGAAGCATAATTGGTTTGTCTATACTTTTCCAATTAGGAAGAGATACCGCCATGTAACTCCCATCAACTGTTTTAAAACCAATATTTATTAGCTCAGAAAAGTAAGGTCCAACATTGTTCCATAATAATGCACCTCGATCTGAACTTGATCTTGCTTTGATACTAAAAGGAATACCAGTATTAATTGTATTAAAAGGAGCATTGCTAGGTATCATTTTATAAGAAAGGCTTGTAAAGATAGGTGCGGCTCTTGTCTTTACCATTGTAGCATAGGCAAGCTCGTTGCCTTGTCCATTATAATTGAAACTATACGATTTTAAAATTAACTTTCCAGTTGCATCTCTCTCAACAACAAAGTTATAAACCGCTTTTCCATCACCGTAGTAATCAATACTGAATGCAGATTTTTTTGCCTCTACATTTATCACCTTATTGCTTTCAAAAAGATGCGCTTGGGCCTTTATAGCCGTGTTATCTTCAGTAAAATATAATATCATCATCTTATTGGGACCAATTGCATGTTCGGCTACAATGTAATAGTCCAATAGCTCTTTGGTTGCTACTTCTTTAGCTACTTCATCTTTCTTTTTACAGCTTACTAATGCCAGTAACAATAGTATCGGTAATATTTTCTGAGCATTTTTTAAATTGTTCATAACAATGTCTTTAAAATGATTTTTTTAATTACTTACCCAAACTTATCTATCCTGATGCGCCTATTTTTAGCTAATGATTGAAGCACACTTACCAATGAGTGAAGCGCCCTTTAGGATTAGCGAAAGAAAGATTTGTTTGTTTTTACTCCATTAAATTGAAGCGCAATACCAATGCAGAAATTAATGTTGGCCTCGCTTTTTGCTCTCCCGATAACCTTCGGTTGTATCGGGATCCGCGGCAATCGGGGCTAGAGAACAAAAAGCGGTGCAAATTTATGCGCTTAGCTAGCAGGATGTACAAAAGAACCAATGCCTTTGTACTATAAACCCGATTGCAAAGCGGGGTTACAATTGCCATGCGCTATTCGCATCGTTTTTCAAATCCCTTTATGCTCGTTATAGATTTCCTTTTAGTTTCTTTTTAATCTCTTTTGGTGGTATTGGCTGTGGATTAAGGATAATTTTATCTTTAGGAAGAATTACTTTTGGTCCTTTATTTTGATCTGGGATTTTATGAGATTCTATTGTTGAATAGATTCTATTTATTTTCACGTTCCATAAACCTGATCGTTGGTTAAGGTATTCTTGATAGATAAATAGACCATAATTGGTTTTCCCTTCAACCATTTGCTTGCCCTGTATGGCATAAGGTAAGGGTTCTACTGATAGATTTGCAAAACTCCAACTTCCACCTTCTCCGAGGTTTACTTTTTTGATTGTTTTGTTTGTGTATAACTTTGTATCGCCTTCCATATAATATGTTATTTGCAATTCGGCAACCACTACCGATTTTGGGTTCCAAACATTGGTGTCAAAATATTTAAATGGTATCCCTTTAATATGGAATGGAAATTTTTCTGATATCGTTATTCCTGTCGGAATGCCATCAACTTTTGGAGTTGCCAACGTTTGAGCAAAACTAAATGTAGTTAAGCTCATTAGAATGATGTATAAAATATATTTTTTCATAATGTTCAATTTTAAATCAATCCAAATTTGTAGAAGTTTGCGTCTTCACCTTTCATCAACATAAATGTTCGTAGTAAACCTTTGTAGTTTTCTTTAATGCTTAGGGCAAAATAAGATTTACCATCAAGCGTACCTTTCCAGGCTCCACGAGAAATTTTTGTATAAGTGCCTTTATTGGCAGAAATGCTCCAATGCCAATTATTGGTATTTTTAAAAAAGGATAAGCCATTAGGTTGGTTTATATTTTCGTAAGTGTAATCTTGAATGTCAAAATCACCTTGTATATCAGATAATTTAGAAATATAACTGGCCTCTACACTCATACTTATATCTGCTTTATTGATAAAACTTACACTCTTAAAGCTTAAAGTTCCGTTTACATCTTTAGCAAAACTAAATTTGTACGTTGTGCTGCCATTTCCAAGTTCATCAAAAGTGAAACTATCGTTTTTAATAATTACTCTTTGCGTTTTTTTAATATTTAACCCCTCTAGTGCGGCTATAATTTCATTACCATTACTGGTAAAATAAAACAACCGCAAATCTGTACCCATTTGATTTTTAAGTGTTACCACTAGCTGATAGTTCGATAATTCGCTTGCTGCAATGGTAGAATTATCCTTATCCTTTTTACATGCCATAAAGCTTAGCAGCAATAAAAGCATTGGAATTATTTTTAAGGTTTTCATATCGCAGATCATATTTTATTGAACTGTAAGTACACCGTAATAATGGGTGGTTTGAGTTGATTGGGAATAGTAGAGTTTACCATCGGCCAAAGTCATGAGATGTAACCTACCTTCGTTACCTGTGTTTGCAGTGGCAACCCCATTATTTTGTAAGGTGTAATCTGCGCCTGTACCGGTTTGCCCGAAACCATCAATACTTACGGTAAATTTACCTGCTGTGGTAAATTTGATTAAACACGATTTGCCATTGGCAAGGCCATTGGTCGCGACTGTGCCTTTAAAGTTTTTACCTGCAAAAGCATCAGCATCAGGTATTTTTTGTAAATGATAAGTGATGATACCTGGAAAATCGCAACTTGTAATTATACCATTCGCAATTTTAAATTTGTAAGATTGATTATTTGCATGAGTAATACGCAAAGATCCATCTGCATACGTATAACTACCAGAATTAGACGAACCTACGGAGGAACTGTTAACTTTCATTAGTGTTCCGAAAGTGTATACATACCCATTACGTATACTATAAGAATCGTATTCTCCAGTAATATAATATTTAGTAAAATCGATATCATTTGCTTCATTTTCTGTTTCCTTATCTTTTTTACAAGATGCAAATACAAATATTACAGAAAACATTAGGAGCGTTTTTGACAGGATTTTTTTTGAAGTTTTCATAATTATCTTCTTAATTATATTTAAATATGTTTATTGTAACCAAGCCACCATTTTGGTGTACATTTTATCGGTCCAATTGCCACCGCAATGACTGTTGCAATTGTTATCGGTTACGCCTTCACTTTTGGCTTTGATAGGTGAGTTTGCTGGAATTTGATCGTAAAGTGCTTTGCCGTTAAAGTCGCCTTCATTGTTCCCGCTACAGTTAATTGCAAAAATTGGGATTTTGAAATTTTGAGCGTTCCAGGTTCCGCTTCCGCCGCAGGCGCCCAAAACACCTTTGGTATAACTAAGCGTTGTGTTTGCCGAGATGTCTGAGAACAGCATAAAGGAAGTATAAGAGAAACCACCCACCACTGATTTATTTTTGTCGATGCCGTATTTGCCCGAAATACCTACAATGGCTTTGTTAAAATCTTCGCCCATTAACTTGGCTCTGGTATTCCAGTTGGCACCTGCTGCTGGCTTTTGATACCTTACAATAGCAGCAGCATAGCCATTAGCAGCAGCTTTTTCACATAACTCCGTTTCCGAAGCTCCGTTAATAGCTCCTTCAGTTGGATTATTTTCATCGTTACCGCTGCCTACAACTAAAATGCCTTTAAAGTTGGTCGTGTTTAACTCAGTAAATATTTTGTAGGTAATGCCGTTTGCAGTTTCAGTGACCTGTTTAATATTTCCTTTAATTACTTCTTTTTCTTCGGCAGGAGTTTTATCTTTTTTACAGGCTATAGCTACAATGATGATGCACATTGGTATGATTAATAATTTTTTCATGGCCTTATATTTTAGGTTAACTATTTTGTTTACCCAAACTTACCCGCCTTAAACATTACATTTTTTAACAATGATTGGAGCATACCTATAATTGAGCGAAATATGGCTATGTATGAGTGAACAGACCTTTTGACAGGTGCAGAAAAACCATAAAAATTGGGTTAAACGCATCCACGCTTAACCCAATTATTAATTAACCTATTTTTTTAATTTTTGTTATACAGAATTTGTATGGTGCGTTTATTATAAAAGTCGGTTGGTATAAAGCCCTCGCTTGCCTTAGCGCCAGCAATGCCTCCAACTATAAAAGTTGCCGCGAGCTTACAATTTCCATCGTAGTATTTTAAAGTACTCGAGCAATCTTTGCAGTTTGCTTTCTCTTTTGGCACTTCATGTTCAAAATGATACAATATTTGGTCTTTTATGTTCACTTGTAAAACACGTAACACACCCGTTTTATTTAACGAATCAACATTGGTAATTGCCTTTGCAATACAAGTAGGCACAGCTGGCAGTTCTTTTCCAAGTTTCAAATTGGGGTAAGTACCCTTGCCAAGTTCTAAAGCAGTGTAGCCGTGCCTTATATACGCATTCGGACCTCGGCCCATAATAAAACTGGCAATTTGATTGCAATTGTTATCGTAAAAAACAGTACCATTAGGGCAATCCATACATTGTCGTTTGCTGGTGACAGCAAATTCGTAAACAACCCTATTGCCTTTTAAATTTAGTTGCCTAACAAACTTGGTGGAGGTAAGATCATTTACCCTATTTAAGTTTTTGATGCAGATTGGTAATTCTTGTGCCTGTGCAAAAACATTTGCTAAAAGCATAACGATGAGCATGATTGTATTTTTCATAACGGATAATATTTAAATGTTATGGTACTTTGCTAAAAACCCCATAAGTAGCAATTTCAGCATTTAGGCCAATCACATTAGGTTTAAAACAGGTAACCTCAAGCTTGCCATCAATAAGTACCAGTTCGTATCTGGCATCATTATCGGCAGCAGCATCTGGTGTACTGCTTCTTGCTGCAATATTCGCAATTATGAATACTTGCCAGCAAATGGATAAATCGCATCTGCTTTTTCGCCATAAGTATCTGGGTTAAATGTAAACACCGAAAATGTCTTGGCTATATTGGTCCAATTAACTTGATACGAATTGCTGTTCAACTGATTTTTTGTCGGCTTTTTTTACAGGCTGTAACTGGCAAATGGCTATACTGGTCTTTAATACCTTATAAAACTTCGTTTTCATAATGCTATTGTTAATGTTGATTAGGTTTCGATTATAAATCCTTTAATCAAACCTATTAAATTCATTACTGGGATTTTAAGGCAACGATTGGAGCAGGCATTTTAATGAGCCAGATATAGCTTACAATGAACGAAAACTACTTATTAAAAAGCATTTTAGCGCAATATGGATTTGGGGGGAAATTACAACAGATATTAAATGAACTTTTATATAAAGCCATTCACTGTAACAGCGGCCACAAATCAATAAAAATTTGGCGGTTTAGTCATTTATTATGCTTTCTTTTTTGTATTAAAAGATAGCTTGCGTGAATAGGATGTATTAATGAGCAAAACGATAGTTTGAGTTAGTTTATAGTAACCGTATTGATTATATTTATGTATTACTTTGAGGGAGATATTCCAACCTATGAAAAAACCTATACTCATGATTGTATTTAACTATTCCGAAAAATATCTCAAATACTCATTCGTATTTCTTTTTCTGGTAGTTTGCTCAATCTTTTTTTCTACGGCATATGCCCAAAATAAAAAGATAGATTCCCTTGCAAATCTATTAGTAAAACATCCACAACAAGATGATGAAAGAGCAAAGATACTACTCCAGTTTGCTGATTATTATGTAATGACCGATGCAAAACAGAGTTTAAAATTTTCAAATGAAATTATCTCATTCGAAAATAAAATAAAGGATAAGGGAATTTTAGCTTCAATTTACAGAACAAAGGGTATTTCCTTATATTTCCAATCTATGCACTTAGAGAGCATACAATCTTTAAACATGGCCTTAAAGATAAATACTGAAATTAAAAACAATCTTGGAATTGCAGTAAGTCTAGCTAATATAGGTACTATTTATTTGAGCCAATCAAAGTTTCCTGAAGCATTAAACTTCTTTTTAAAGGCCTTAAAAGAGTATGATAAATTAAAGGGAAATGAGCTACCCATAGCAAATACAATTGCTAACATTGGCATAGTATATACTGAAATGGGCAATCTTGAAGAGGCGATGAAAAATCATCATAAATCGCTTACAATCTATCAAAAATTTAAAAATTATGCTGCTCAAGCTACCTCATTGTCAAATATTGGTACTGTTTATTATAAACTCAAAAATATAAATGAAGCCATAAGATATAGTAAATTATCTATAAAATTGGCAGATTCAATTGGAGACCTACGTACGGTAGCTAGGGAGAGTGGGAATTTATCTGCGTATTACAGCACAATTAACCAAGCAGATCTTGCCCTTACCTATGGGTTAAATTCTGTTGAAATAAATAAAAAAATAAACAACAAAAAAAGTTTGGGGTTCAACTATCAAAATGTTTCATCGGCATATTTTAAAAAAGGAGATTATAAACTAGCTAAAATATATGGCATTAATGCTTTAGGTATAGGTAATGAGCTTAATGTTACTGAGATAAAAAGAGATGCCAGTTTAGGCTTAAGCGAAGTTTACGAAGCAATGAATATGGCTGATAGTTCTTTATTTTATTACAAAGCATACACAAAATTTGCTGATAGCATAAGTAATGATAAAAAGAAGAATGAAATTACTAAAATGGGCTTGCAATATGATTTTGATAAAAAGGAATTGACTTACCAACAAAAACAATTACTAGCCGATGAGCAACTTAAACAACAACAGCTACAGTTGGCCTTAAACCAGACTGAATTGCAAAAAGGGTTACAGTTTAGGGATTTACAAGAAGCGCAGTTGCAAAATGAAAAGTTACAATCGGAAGAAAAAGAAAAACAGCTGATCATTGCAAGGAATAACGAAAAATTGCAAGCCAGTAAAGTGAATGAACTTTCACAGCAACAAAAATTAAACAAATTAGAATTAAAGCAATTGTGGTTGTATGGAATTCTAGTTCTGGTTGTTTTAGGTTCTATATTGGTCTATCTCCTAAATTTATATCGGATCAGAAAATTGAAATTCAACAATGAACTTCAGTATCAACAGGCAGCTCAAAATGAGTTGAAATTGAAACATCAATATCAACTTTCCGAAAGTGAACTAAAGGCAATTAGATCACAGATGAACCCACATTTTATCTTCAATGTATTAAATTCCATTGAAGCCTATGTAATGGATAACGAGAAAAGGAAGGCTTCAAGGTTGATACAGAAATTTGCCTCCTTAAGTAGATTGATCCTTGAAAATTCCACAAAAAGTTTAGTTACCGCCGACAAAGAATGGAAAGCTATAATGCTATATACAGAATTAGAAGCCATGCGTTATGAGAATGCTTTTACTTATTCATTTACTGTGTTAGATGATATACAACTGAAAACATTGTACCTCCCACCCATGTTGGTCCAACCGCTAATTGAAAATGCCATTTTACATGGCCTGATCATAGAACCAAAAGCAGATGCACATCTTTCTGTCATACTTCAAATGCAGACAGATAGCATTTCTATTACAGTAGCAGATAATGGGGTCGGTCTCGAAAATAAAAGCACGAAAAATGCAAAAAACCCGGTAAAAGAACAGTCCATGGGTTTGGCTTCTATCAAAGAAAGGATTGATATGATCAATAGGCAGCAATCAGCTTATCAAGCCAGCTTTAAGATAGGACCTGGAGCAAAACAAGGAACCATTGCAATTATATGTTTACCTTTTTTGAACGGGAACCCTGAACTCAATACAGAGAACTAAGAAATAGTACAAGTATTGAGTTCAGGATGGATAAACTACTTTAATATATAAAAATAATTTCTAAACTCATCTCTTATTCCCCCTTAATAGACTGAACCCTAAGCAGGAATACTTTGAACAAAGCTGAGAAACGTTGAAATACCGATTTAGCATAAAAAAACCGCAATTAAAATGTTCAAAGTGCGGTTGTACAGATCAAGAGGAATATTTTGAACATTTAAAACGCTTTTTATCGCTGATTGAACCCATAATTGAGGATTTGGAACGAAAGGGATTCATATAAAAAGAGAATGAAAATTTTTCATTTTTTCATCAAGGAGACCTTGACCAGATTATGTTAGAACAAAAAATTTGGCAAATGTCAAAGTAAATACTTTAGCATTTTGCCGGACTATCCGACCAATAAGGATACTTATTGCCATGGGGAAGCAGGCAAATTTTAGGATAAATATGACAAAACCACCGTTTAAGCAACGTTGGTTTTTATTTCACTTTTACCACTGCCTTCCCTTTTGTACGGCCACTTTCTACATAAGCTAAAGCATCGTTGGTTTGTTCAAATGGAAACACCTTGTCAAGCACGGGAGTGATCACACGCGTTTCAATCAATGAAGTGATTTCGCTCAATTGTTTGCCATCTGCCCTCATAAATAAAAAAGAGTAATCAACACCAAGTTTTTTAGCTTTTTTTCTAATGCCAAAGCTAATAAGCGATAAGACGGTTTTAACAACCCAAGAGGCACCAATTGCTTCGGCAAAAGCCGGTGTTGGTGGTCCCGAAATCGAAATCGCTTTCCCTCCAGGCTTAAGTATCCGTAATGATTTTTCAAGTGTCTTTGTATCTTGACTGTTCAGCACAACATCATAATCTTTCAGGATAGTTTCAAAATCTTCCTTCTTGTAATCAATCAGTACATCTGCTCCAAGCTCCTTCAGCATTGCAAAGCTTTTTTCACTTGCAGTTGTAGCCACAGTTGCCCCCAGATGTTTTGCCAGTTGTATTGCAATTGTTCCTACACCTCCAGAACCTGCCTGGATAAATACCTTCTGTCCTTTTTTGAGATTGGCCATTTCTACCAGGGCTTGCCATGCAGTAAGGGCAACCAAAGGAATAGATGCAGCTTCTTCCATGGTAATGTTCTTGGGCTTAAGTGCAACATCTTTCTCATTGATGGCAATATACTCTGCAAAGGTACCAATGTGAAAATCAGCAACGCGGGCATAGATTTCATCGCCTACCTTAAAGCGTGTCACTTGTGTGCCTGCCTTGGTAATTACGCCGGCAACATCATGCCCCAAAATAAGTGGCAGTTTATAGGGCAGTATCATCTTAAATTCGCCAGATTTTATCTTGGCATCAAGCACATTAAGGCCCGAAGCGTGGATTTCCACCAATACTTCTTCTTCCTTTACGATCGGAGCAGGCACATCAATAAGTTCAAGAACTCCCTTTTTATCGTATTTTTTTATTGCGAATGCTTTCATCTTATGATTTTAAGGTTGCATTTGTTTTCTTCGGATTAATCAATCCAAAGGCTAATTTAGGGAAAAAGCGGTTGAAGAAATAGATGAGCTTCGAATCACCTACCCGAATGGTGTACTGATCCTGCTCAAGACCCTTTATCAGTTCCTTAACCAGTTGCTCGGGGCTTATTTTCTTATCTTCCCTATCTGCCACCATATCCGTGTCAACCAAAGGTGGCAACAGTTCAAAAACCTTTACCTTAGCACCCAGAATTTTTAAGTGCTCTCTTAAGGATTTGGTGTAAAAAGCCAACGCGCTTTTGGATGCCGAATAGGTAGCCTCAATGAGTGAAGGCACCATACTCAAAATTGAAGTAGTATTGATGATTGCACTTTCCTCTCTTGATTTTAGCATCTCCATAAAAAGGTTATTGAGACGGACAACGCCAAGATAATTCACCTGAATTTCATACGCAGCTCCTTTCAAATGCGCATCATTTGAAAGGCCTAAATTTATTGGTGGTATACCAACGCCTGCATTGTTATAGAGTATATCGATGCCGCCCAATTCTTTTACCTTATCAAAAAGCGCATATGCGTCATCCTCATTTCCAGCATCACTTTGTATGGTAATCAGGTTTGGATATGCTTTTTTGGCTGCCTTCAGTTTATCTTGATTTCTGCCCGTAATGATCACTTTTGCACCAATCTGCAGAAATTGTTTTGCAGCTTCAAGTCCTATACCCGATCCTCCTCCTGTGATGAGGATAGTCTTCTCTTTTAAATTCATGGCTTTTCTTAATTAATGAGGAACATTTTCTGTTGTTGGAATAACCAATTCATGGATTTTCTTCGTATCGCCAACCGGAACTTCAAATTGATTTTCCGCTAATGCTACAAATAATTCATCCGCTACTTCCGATGCTGGAATTCCATTTGCACCACCAATTTCGGCAGAAAAATAGGTATTCACCAAAGGTGGATAAAGTTCGTACACATTTAAGTTTCCGTTTTCTGAAAAGGTATCTCTCAGCCCTTGCGTGTAGCTATGTAGCGCTGCTTTGCTTGCCGAGTAAGTAGGCAAATATTTGTTAGATCTGAATACCGCAATCGAAGAAACATTTACAATTGCCGCTTCTTCTTGTTGCAAAAGCAATGGCAACCTAAGCGCAGTAAAATCTATTACACTAATATAATTGGTATTAATTTCCTCGTAAGCTTTTGCTGCTGCGTTATTATTGTTGTCGCTTAAATCGTTCATAAAAGCAGCCCCAGCATTATTTATGATGATATTTATGTCGGCATGTTTACTTTTTAATTCTTCTGCAATTTTCAACCTATCAGCTTTGACCGATAAATCGCCCTGAATTGCCATGGCATTGTCCAATTGTTTCAGGGCGTTTTGCAAGCGTTCTTCATTACGTCCGTTGATGATGATCTTGTTGCCTGCTGCGCTAAATTTTTTGGCAATAGCTAAGCCAATTCCGGCGCTCCCGCCGCTGATAAATATGGTGTTTCCTGTAGTTTTCATTTTGCTCTGTTATTTATTGTTGTTGTTTGCGACAGGGATACCGCGGAAAGCCCGCCCGGTCGCCCAAATATTTCTTAATGATTAAGACTAGAATAATCGGTGTATCCTTTTTCGCCCGGGGTATAAAAAGTTGCTTGATCTGGCTGGTTTAGCGCTGCGTTTGTTTTGAAACGTTGTACTAAATCTGGATTGGCAATGAATGGCACACCAAAAGACACTAAATCAGCATCGCCATCATTTAGTACTTGATTGGCTGTTTCATTCGTAAACGCTCTATTGATAATGATAGTGCCATTATAAATTTTACGGAAGTGCTTTGCAACTTCTTGGATGGCATCTGAAATTGCAGAAACATCTGTAAATGGTTCTATCAAGTGGATGTAGGCCAGGCCATAACCATTAAGTTTGTTCACTATATAATCGTATAAAGCGATCGTTTCGTCATCAACTAAAATGCCCATAATTCCATTAAGTGATGGATTTAGACGAACTGCGACACGCCTGATATCGACAACTTCTTTCAATTCATCTAAAATTTCAAATAAGATGCGTGCACGGTTTTCGATAGAACCGCCATATTCATCTTCCCTATGATTGGTATTTTTACTAAAGAACTGTTGCAGCAGATAACCATTGGCACCGTGCAGTTCAACACCGTCGAAACCAGCCTCGAAAGCATTGATGGCAGCCTGTTTAAAATCATTTACCGTTCTTTTAATATCTTCAATAGCCATTGGTTGTGGCGCTTCAGATGGTTTGAAACCCTCCGCTGTAAATACCTGCTGCCCAGGATTTATGTCTGAAGGCGCCAATGGTTTTTTTCCATCATGAAGATCAGGATGAGAATATGCGCCGGTATGCCAAAGCTGGGCAAATATTTTTCCGCCCTCGCCATGCACTGCATCTGTAGTCAGTTTCCATCCCTGTATCTGGTCGTGGCTATAAATACCAGGCACGTTTATCACACCAACAGCCTCTTTGCTAATAAAAGTTCCTTCGGTAATGATTAGTCCGGCACTTGCACGTTGTTTATAATAAAGCGCTGTAAGCTCCGTAGCTACGTTCCCAGGGTTTGCGGAACGGCTCCTTGTCATTGGGGCCATGATAACTCTATTGTTTAAATTTAGCTCGTTTAAGCTATATGGTTCAAAAATTATTGCTGTTTCCATTGCATTATAATTTAATTACGTAAATTTGCTTGCGTTTTGCAAGTGCAAATATATAAACAACTTTCATTTTGCAAGTAATTTTATAATTTATTTTATGCCAGATTTAAAAAAACGGTCTGATTGCCCCATTAGCAGCTCATTAGATATATGGGGAGACAAATGGTCATTGCTTATTGTTAGGGATTTAATGTTTTCTAAAGAGTGTACGTATGGCGACTTCTTAAAGTCGGATGAAAAAATAGCGACTAATATCTTGGCTTCCCGATTACAGATGCTGGAACTAAATGGGGTAATTACCAAACAGGATCACCCGGACAGTAAAGCTAAGGTCTTATATAAACTAACCCAAAAAGGTGTTGACCTTCTTCCTTTAATGATCGAAATTAACTTATGGGCTGATAAATATTTTACGTTGCCAGCAGAGAGAAATGCGCTGCTTGTGGAAGTAAAAAAGGATAAAGATGCATTTATAAAAAACAAAACAATTGAGCTATTAGAACACTCGAATTAATTGAAAACAAAGCTGATTTTTGCGGGCAACGAGCCTTGTTAAGCATATTTTTTTAATTTTTTTGCACGGCACAGACCGTGATCAATTAATGCACTATAGTTAGAGAGCGTAATTAACTATCTTAACAAATAAAAATAAGTTCAAACCTAATCTGCTATTCCCCCTTTACCAGACTGAACCATTAGCAGGAATACTTTGAACAAAGCTGAGAAACGTTGAAATACCGATTTAGCATAAAAAAACCGCACTTTAAAATGTTCAAAGTGCGGTTGTACCGATCAGCAGGAATACTTTGAACATTTAAATCGCTTTTTATTGCTTATTGAGCCCATAATTGAAGATTTAGCTCGAAAAAATTTCATTTAATCTGGCATCAAAAATCAAGGTGATTTTAAATTAAATCACCTTGACCAGATTATAATAGAACAAAAAAGTTGGCAAATGTGAAAAATTGTAATTAATCCTAAACTTCGGGTCAGGGACGGTGCGAAATTCGAACCATTTTGTGGACGAATTGATTGAAATAGGTGGTTTTTCGAAGATTTTAGAAAAATCGTAAGGAACTCCAACAGGTTTGTATTTTTATTAAAATTTAGGTCAATAATTTTACAATGGCACCGACAAAGGTTTCAATATGCAGCAACACGTACCATTGAGTTTTGCCCCGTTTTCCCGCAAGCCTCACATGTTCTCGAAAATGTTGCCAATGAATTTCTCGTTCTCCCATATCATGCTGGAAGGCAACGTCATTTTCATGAGCTTCTATTCCGTCAACCAAATGGAACTCAAAAACTTCGGTATGGATAATTTTATTGCAAGTCTCTCGCAAATCCAAGCCAAGATCATCGAACAAACCAAAGGGAAGTTCATCAGTCAGCTTTAACCGCTCTAAATAACTTCTACGCTCAACATCATCAGGGTGCAAATTTCGCATATGATCATCCATCACCCTAATCGTAGCGGCAATCTCTATCATCAAACGGCTTATTTTGCGATCAAAAAAACGCTGATGTAAGAGATGTAGCGAATCTTGGTCGTCGCTAACATTGCGCCTACGGAAAAATTCCTTACTACCAAAAAATATACTGAGCAGGTCATAAGCCTTTTCCAGCAGAACTTCCCGTTCAAAAACATATGTGCCTTTTGTGTCTACCTTTTTTATCATCAAAGTCAGTGCTAATGGAATACCTGATAATAGTTACGATTTTCTGGAAAAATACGTAAAATTCCCAAATGCTGAAGCTTTTCTAAAATAGACAGGTTCAGGGAATCTTTCGGAATAAATGGCGTTTTGGAATGGTCATTTATTTCCTCGTATTTATCGCCAATGTGATTTAACAGTGTGCTGTTTTCTGATGCATTGAAATCCTGTATATGTTTCTCGAACAAAACAATCTTTTGGTGCTGCAAAATATCCTGAGCAAATAGCGCTTCGATAACCTCGTACGAGCGAGAAACGTATGGGGCTGAAACAAAATGGTTCATTATGTGTGCGGCAAGTGGGGTGCTTTGCTGAATTGAGGTAGATGGAACTTCATCTGCTAACCTTCTTTTCTCGTCTGCGGTAATCCCGCTATCCATTAGGGCAAGGTAATCAGTGGTTTCAAGTTCATAAAGTGAGGTATCATTAAGAAATGTTCCGATATTTTTCTCTATTAAACCTGGTATCAAATGAGGGTGATTTGCTTTTATGGCATCAAAGTTATATTCAGAAAGTACAAGAATACCTTCTTGGATCAATTTATCTATCCTTTCAGCTGTTAAGGATGAAAAAATTGGTTGCTCATCAATCGGATCGCCTATAGCACGAATGAGTTTGTTATAGGCTTCATCTGAAAGACTACTTTTAATAAGCGTGACAACAAAATCCTCGTCGTGAAGTTTTTCTGTTGCTAGTACCTCATAATTAGCTTCATGGTTTAAAAAGGCTAACAAGTCCTCATCGATTTGGGTTACAGTTTCAAAATAAGTCGAAACATTTTCCCAAGTTGGCTGTATCTTATTGGCATTTAGGATGGGCTTCCACAAATCCTGATCAACTTTCTCGAAACCAGAGAGTTGGACATCCTGCTGTTCAATGATTTTAAGTTTCTGATCGATAACAATATCTTGTTCAAGCCAGTAGACTACAGTATCCTCTGATTCTTTAGTGTTGCTCGGAAGTGCTAAACCAACAATCAACAAGTACCGATTTATTTCCGATTTGAGATAAGAAATTAGCTTCTCAGCCTTTGATGAAATTACGGTCGTGAAATTTGCTGTTGGTAAGCCATTAGGATCAACCTGAACCGAACCTTTTTTTCTGGCCATTAGACTGATCATATGTTCATTTATCTGGTAATAGTTCCCATCATAAATCATATTGAACAATAAAGAACCGTCTTGGTCATCATCAAGCTCACCGAAAGTAATTCCAAAATACTTGATGATTTCTTGCGCTTTTTGGGTAAGCGAATTTTCATCTATAAATGTTAAAAAATCTGGCTTCCAAATGATGTATCTGGTGAAAAGAAATTCTTCGTTGATAGCTTCTATTTCTTTAAATGTGGCCGTTCTGATAATAGACAGCATGATTTTATCTGTTACCTCTGGTGAAATGCTGTTGTCCCTTGAGATATAGGCCCACATCCCTTGCCAATTTAGGTAAAGCACACGGATGAGGTAATCAAAATGCGTAGTGACTTCAAGATATGCTTTTAAAAAGTTAAGGGTTGTTTCAGATGCATTGGTTAGTTGGGCGTTTAAGGTGCTGATAAATTTTGAGTAGTTGGATCTATGGGAGAACAAATATTCCACTAGGGTAAAGTTTAAAAGCTCCTCGAGAATAAAATCTTCTGGCTCCAGCCGATGCAGCAATTCCTCAATATTTGTAAGCTGATAGCTGTATTCGAGCGCTTCCTGATTACGCACTGCACGCAGAAAAACCATATCGGAGTCGGTAAGGCTTTTTGGATAAAAGTAGGACATGTAGTGCTCGTAAAGTTCGTTGAGATAACCTCCCCTAAGTAGGTAAACGAGCAGTTTTTCATTTCTGAACTTTTCGTCTAAAAATTCTACAGCGGATTTGTTTTCAGCCAGCAGCATCTTAAATGGACGTGTAGAGATAAACTGGATCTTTCGAGTAAGTTCACTGATTTCTGTTTGAAGAGCTTTCTCGGCATTGGCCTTAGAATCCGTTATCAATTGGGCACGTTTTTCATATTTGTTGACCGGATCGACCTGTCGTTCGAGCTCTGCGAAAGAAATTCCGCTTCCATTGGATTCACCATAGGATAGGAAGTAGCTGTATGGAATTCTGGAAGCGTTTTGCAACGCCTTGAAGTTTTCATCACTGCTCATTCCTGCAAGCGGTACGTTCCCATTTACATTTATCGTGGTAACCTTTGCATTGGTTTGATCAACAAAATGCTGAATATAAAGCATTCGAAGCTCCTTTATACCGTTTGCAGTAGTGCCTTGCAGAAGAGCAAGTTCTTGCTTTGCTTGGGCCAAACGCGCTGAAAATTCCGTATTAAGGTTATCGGCGAGTTTGGATTTTTGCGACATCACCGAATAAACGATGCCTTCCTGGACATGTAGGACAGCGAAGTCCTGCGGGTAGATATTTTTATAAACGATCATGCCCATCAGTTCATTAGGATCAAAACTGCTCCCATTGAGTTGCTTCCTGTAAAGCATAAACTCATTAAAAATATTTTTTAGAATTCTCATATCACTGATATATAGTGAGATATCATAGAGAAACTTTTTCTTCAGAAGATCTTTTAATCCGGCTTTTTCAAGACTGTCGGTCAATATATTGATGGAGTTGGAATGATTTATCGCTGGTAGTACAGGTAAGATAAAATCAAAAAATTTCGTCCGGTTGTTTTCACGGAAAATATCGTCTCTTATCGCATAGATAAAAACGATGCGACGACCAACCTGGGCGGAGTTGTTGAGCAGAAGGTTTAGTTCACGCAGTTTGGTAAAAATCTCGGGATCATTGAACCTATCCAAGTCTTCTAAAATTACCACGTTATAGGGCTGCACCTGAAAAAAATAAAGGATTTCATCAAGGTGCTTGTTAAGTATGCTGTTTGAAACGTCATTGTTCATTTCAATCTGGCCACCAGTGAGGTTGATTTTGCTGAATTTTGCGGATGCTAAAATTTTCATTGCCTCGATTAGCAGTTTAAAGGTACCATAGAGAAAAAATGCCGCACTCGTCATGAAAAGCAGCGCTTCCATCCAGAATTCCATGGGTTTCCAACTGTAAAACCCTTCACGGAAAGTTTGATTGGTAACATAGTAAAAACATAGCCCCCAAAGCATTAAAAAAACAGGCTTTTTCCAGTGTTTGCGCAATTCAAATTTCTTAATGCGTTTAAATCTGGATTCCGGCAGGAGTTCATCGGTTTCACGGTAGAATATCTGCTGGAGGATACTTAGTTCTACGAGCCTGTGCTGCTCAACCCGTTCGGTTTCAGTAGGCTTTTTGATCCGGTAAAGGGCAACGCCATCTTTTTCATATTGTTCCTCAATTCCGTCACGGAAAGAGGCCAGAGAAATAGGCAGGTAGTTATAATCCTCATATTTTTCCTTGAAAGCCCGAAGTATACTGCTTTTTCCAGATCCATAAGCTCCGGTGAGTGCGATATTGAGTACATCGGGATTCTCCGTTGCCCATCTGAGTGCTTTAAGGTAGTCCTGTGACTTTCCGAAATCGGATTTAGCAGTCAGGTCGGAAAGATAAAAAGGATTTTCAGCTGGTTTTTTTGGAAAATTTTTGGCCTTCCAAACTGGAAGTTTCTTTTCCAAGTATAGGATAAATCTTTGTTTGAAACTTGGTTTGATAATATTCATTGAATCGTTAATTTATACCTAAGCTAGTGAGTTCCCATCAATTTGTCAAATCATAAAAAATTGATCTTCAATGTAGAAATTGTACATTTTAGCTGAGATAGAAGGGGAGTGAATGATTTGACTGAAATTAGCGGTTTGAAAAATTTTCAAGGAAATGGGGATCGCTATAATTTTTCTGATAGCGGCTATTTAAGGGTTAATTCAATACATTTTCCATGGCTTCAAGTGCTTTATATCTTATTGAAGGAATACCAAGAAGTTTATCGAAACAGTCTAGTGCCGTCTTTTGCTCTTCACGGTATTTAAAGGGTTCAAGCCTCAGTCTAGAATATATTGCTAATACCAGAACCAATGGTTCATCACCAAGATATGCCTTCTTACTGATATCCACTTTCTCTGGAGTATTCATTTTTACCAATAAATTCAAACATTCTTTTGGATACAGAGATGAGCACTCCGTCAAGAACTCCAATAGATATCTCGGATCGTTACTAAACTGATCGGTGGAAATATATTTTTCGATGAAGCCATAAAGCTCCCCAAAGTTTTCAATTTTAAACTCCCTTAGCACTAGCCCGGAAAATTCATGGGAAAGATCGAACTCAGTATGTGACAAACATCTTTCCAAGACTCGCATCGATCGCTGATCGACTACGCCATCTCTGATCAAGAAACTTTCAGCTACGTCAATGGCGCATTCTATCGCTTTTTGGCCAAGTCCCATAAAATGGTCATACATTTTGAAATCATCAATATGCTCAAAGACCCAACTGTTTACAAAGAAGTAGCATTTATCATATAATTCCTCATGCAACAGCATTTCGTCAAAATAAAAACCCATCCTATCATGGAACTTATTGTTAAAATACTGCGCTGGGTTGATGGAGTATTTTAACACATGTGGATCTTTCTGGGCTAAAAGCTGCTGGAAAATAGCGAACGAACGTTCTATGTCAAAGCGGTTCAAGTGGGCAAGCTGAGACATCACCCCCGCCAGAATTGTAGTTGATGGGCTATTTTCTGGATTAATGGCGAATTCAATAGTTGAAAGCACATCCTCCTTATAATTTGGATAATCGAACAGGTAAAATAAGTTGTAAATGGCCGACCCTCTCGGTGTATTAATAAAATCTGAAATCGGATCATTTGGGTTCAGCGCATCATCTCGATACCCTCCCGATCTGGCAATGGCAATCATGAAATCCTTGATATCCTCGGTAACCTGCTTAGTATTGATTAGGTATTTGATATGCCAGGTAGTATACAGAGTAAACTCTCTGTTTAAGGAAAGTTTTATTTCCCTTCTAACAAGGTCGGCAACCTTCTCAGGATCATATTTTGCCTTGATCAATGCAGATATGCCGTGCGAGATGTAACTGTTAGATATACCCTTCTCATTAAATAACTGCCTAATAAAACCACAAAAATGTTCTGGACGCTTTTCCACCACGCTTTCAAAAGATCTCGAATGCTCAAGTAAACCTCCCTTGAAAAAATCATCAGATTTAAAATCTTCATCAATTTTCCGCATACTTTTTAACCAGGCATCAAAACTGAATTTGTTAAAATTCGCATTCGATAACGGGGAACCTACAGCCCCAAATCTACTATTGTTTCTATCCAAACCTCTATTATGATCGATTTGTCCAAAACGTCTTTCCAACACAAGATATAATTGCTTCAACTCACGATCATTTTCCAGAACCTTTTCCGGAAGTGCTCTTAAAAACAAGTATTTTTTTCGGCCGATGTTCAGGCTAAATTTCTTCTTGCCATTTTCTTCATACTTCCATATCTCATAAGGATGGGTAATATTGAGCAGTAGTTTTTTAACACTTTGGTACTGCGCTGGAGCAAAGAGGGATATGGCTTTAGCAATCATTCTGCGAATGTTAAGCTGAAAAAAATCATCTACCTCCATCAAACCATTCTTGGATTCGATGATCAATAGTAGTTGGTAGATTTCCTCAATAAATTCACTAGCCCTATCCCGCATCAATTTTGCTAGAAGAATGAGCAAAGGAACGTAGTTGGTCGAGGAATATTTTTGGACAACCTCTTTAAGTTCACTTCTTTCACACGTACTATAATATTTAAGCAGGTAGAAATCTATCGATTTTTCATCCTCACTGTCTTTATAAAACAGGCCGTTATCGAGCTGATAGGAACCTAGCAGTTCGGAGGTAATTCCTGAATACTCAGAATAATAGGCGTGTTTTGTTTCTTCCAGAATTTCCAATTGCACAGACAATAAAAATTCAGCGGTGCTTGAAGGATCTTGTTGGTACAAGTTATCAATAATTCTTTCAAAACGATGGTCGAACCGAAAACGTTCAGTACGACTTTTTGTCTTCAATATTACTTGCTTGAGCTTTCCAAATACATATTCCAGATCAAAAGGGGCTATTTTTTTTAGGGTCTCGAAATACCAAAGTTCTGTATTCTCATCGTACGGAAAGTAATTATCAAAAAAGGGTAAAAGTTTGGCATCCCAGTTTTTGACGCTCGGTATAATGTCCGCAATTAACTTATATTTTTCTTCAAACTTGCCATTTTCCAAATGACCCAAAACAAGCTTTGCATTATGGTTGATGTTGCGGTAAAGAATTCTGTACACATCATTTTGATTGCCGTTAAGCAGATCATTTGAAATAAAAAACTCGATCCAACCTCTTGAATTGAACAAATCTAGAAACAATTTCCCATAATCATTCGCTAGCATATCGCAAACCAGTTCTTTCTCCTTCTGCGATGGAATTTCTACCAGTCCAAGTTCCAGTACAAACAAATATTTGATGTGATACCTAATCTGATCTTGACAGATTATTTTTTTATAGAGTTCTATATATTTTTGATGGTCAGCCTCCCTAAGGTACTCAATAACGGTCTTGATCAAAGACCTAATATACAAGTTCTGGCCTTCCTCAAAAATATAGTCGATTAGATTTCTGTCGGAGATTACGAACCATCGAGCCAGATAATATTCATAAAATGATTGATGGAAAAAAGAAAGTTTATTTCCGTTCTGTACAAGAATTTCATGGGAGACTAGATACCTTATTTCAGCTTTGAATTCTTCAAGAAATGCCAATTCTATCAGATTAGGATGCTGTTCGTACATCCTTTTCACAATTGCATTTAGACAGTCGGTGAGCAAAAGTTCCCTCGATGTCATTACTTGACTCCACAATTCGGAATAGAGTTTAGTTAATGAAATCCCGGACTGTTTCTGCAACAGTTGATCCAAATTTGGAATCTTGGTGAAAAGTTCAAGATTATAAGGTATGGTAAGCAGTTCAATCAGCAATTTACTTTTTGCTTCAATTTTAAGTAGCTTTAAAATGTCGGTTACTTCAGTCTCAGACAACTTACCAACCTCAATTTGCTTGATAAATTGTGTATCATTAAATTTTCTCAGATCGGCATCGTACTCAAGATCGAAACTCCTAGTCGAGATTATAATTCTTGCATTTGGCAGCTTGAGAAGCTCCTGAATAAGCTTAATATATGTTTGTAGCCATCTCCTGTCCGTTGACAAGGTTTGGGACAGCGCGTCGAGTTGGTCAAGTACAACTACAAATTTTTCACCTTTGTCCCGAAATACGTTGAAAAGTTCATTGAATGATGCTATATCGGTGAACAACTGCTGGGAAAGTCCGTTCAAACTGACATCATAAAACTGGTCACACTTGATTGCAAGGACAACATATTCGTGTTCATTTGCCAATTGACAGTAGACATCATGCAGAACTGTAGTTTTACCGACGCCTTTTTTACCTTTGACTACAAGCATCTTTTCTAAAATGGCCCTGCCAGGTAGATCCCTCTTTACCCATGCTACAATTTCCTGAACTGCTTGTCTCTCGATATGTGCTAGCTTTTCCTTGGAAAAGTAATTTTTGAGGTTCCTAACGTAGTTCGAAGCAGACAAAACTTCCTGATCCAGGTCAAACTTTTTTCCGACTACAGCGCCGTGGATCTCCCGCACTGCGTTTTTGATTTCTATTTCAAAGGCTTCATCATACAGACCGAAAGTTTTTAATTCATCGATAAGATCGGCCCCATCCATCAGTTCGATGCAATCATTTGGCAACCCAAAGGTCTTCATTTGCTTGTCTTTCCAACCTGCCCACCATTTGTGCTCTTGGATGCTCAACTTTCCCGGCACACAGAGTATCCAATTGCTGACCTGAAAATCAGCTGAACTTATAGCAGTTTTAAAGGATTTCCTTATTTGTGCCTTTTGTGATTCCTCAATACCGTTAACAAAGAACTTGCATTGGATGATCGCTATTGGCTGATTTTCGATATCACCAATAAAGACATCTACCCCACCGTCACCGATATCAACCCGTACCGATTTCACACATTGCCCCTTAAATTTATGTTTGAATAGCCTAGTACAGATATCTTCAAATTTGCTTCTGGCGCCAGCTATGGTGTATCTATTGACAAGGTAGACCCATTCATCGATCATATTTATTATATCTTTAATCGTTCCAAGTTGGTTAAATATTTCTTACAATTTCTCTGATTCTCAATATCTACCAACCCTTTGTTTAACGTATAAGTTCCCCCATAGGCTACTCCTAACATTCCCATGATGTCTTTTATTCTGCTAATGGCAGTTGCGAATGGGTTCTGAATCATCATAAATGCCGAGAATGGGATAGCTAGTAAGCCTATCCCCTGTCCGATAACCTTCTTATTGAAATCAGAATAGATCTCATTATACTCCTTGATGAAATCACGTTCAACATAACCACGACCTATTTTATCTTCGACCAAATCGAGCTGGTTATTGAACGCTAAGATGTGCCCTATATTCTCGTTCCTGAACTTAATCAGCTTCTCGAAAGGTATCTCTGAGAGATTTTGTGGTACAAGTAGGTTAATGATCCCTTTAGCAAAGTTATTCCTGCGTCCTAGCCCTATATTATTCATTCTTCTCGAATTTGTGAAATTATCAAAAGCATCGTTATCTGTAACAATTGCCGTATCCTCCACATACGCTATTTCGCTCGCCAAAAAAGACATAAATATAAAACCAAGATCTTTTGACATCAAAAGCCCATTATCGGTTTTCTTACCAAAACCATTTTCGATGATGTAGTCTTTCCATTCATAAGAAAACTTTTCAACGAAAAGCTCATAGTCCCAGCTATCTTCATTACGAAATTTCCTCATGATATTAACATGATTAAAATGATGAGATCTCTCATGTGGCCTACGACAAATACTTTCTACTTCTTCTCTAGCTTTTATTGAAGCTTCAACCCCTTCGTTATATCCAGGATTTATTGCATTTATCAGGTTAGTATTTTCCTTTATTTGCCTAAATCCATTTGAAACTAGATGTTCTCGATTGTAAGGTATAATCGGTCTAAATTCTTTGAAGTAAAGCAATGCAAACTTGAGCCATATTTCATCCGGTGGTTCAAAACTTGGATAGTAAATTAGAGGCTTCATGATTTTTGATTTCGTTAATTTTAAATTCAGAACTAAATCAAAAATAATATAATAAATCATGTAATAATAATACCATCAATGCATTCCATCCTTTTTTGATTTTACTAACCATCTAGATTTAGAAAAACTCGCCCACGAGAATTAAAAAGTTAATAATGATTGAACATCTAAATAATCTAAGTATTTTAATTTTATGATTATAATATCATTTTACTCAATTGAATCCTCCAAAAAGAAGAGCAAAAAGAATCCTAAATCACCCAGGTAATGAGGATAGGATTGTCCATGAAGACGAGAAGCCATTCTTAAATCTTGTCGCTCGACTTGCCGTAGAAGTCTTCTTTAAAGATGTGCTTGATATAGAAGAAGAGCAAATTACAACGACTAAAAATCGTCCGTCGGCAAGTCGAAATAAAAACGTGTTTTAGTAGGGACAAGCAGACGCTGTTTGAACAACTGAAAATCAAGCAGTTACATATAAGACGCTTAATATCAACAATTTACAAACTCAATTCTTGGACATTAAAAAATAAGTAAATTTCTGATTATCAAATAATTACAAATAACCTATTTTTGTGTTCAAAGATAAAATTCCATAAAAACAAGAATGCAACTATCTGATAATTAGACAGTTGCATTCATTAATTTAACATCCGGTACCCAAGAGGAGATTCGAACTCCCACACCCATACAGGCGCCAGCCCCTCAAGCTGGTGCGTCTACCAATTCCGCCACCTGGGTTTGTGGTGCAAATATATCAATCTACTTCAAAACTCAAACCATCAAAAGCTAATTTGATGTGCGATGGCAATTCTTTTTCAATTTCCGCATGTAAACCAAGGTTATGGCTCATGTGCGTAAAGTACGTTTGCTCCGCTCCCACTTTATTGGCAAAGGCGATGGCCTCATTTAACGTAAAATGAGAAATATGGTCTTCACGTTGCAGGGCATTGATCACCAAATACCTGCTGCCCTTTATCTTTTCAAAAGATGCATCGCTAACCGTTTTGGCATCGGTAATGTAGGTAAAATCTTTGATCCGATAACCAATTACAGGCAGTTTATAATGGAGTACTTCTATCGGTGTGATGGATATTTCACCCACTTTAAAAGGCTCATCCGTTACCGTATGTACATTGATCTGTGGTATACCATGGTATTGTATATCAGAAAATATATAAGAAAACTCTCTTTTTAAAGCTTGTTGTACACGCTCGGTGGCATAGATATCTATACGCTTTTTAAGCAGGTAATTGAATGGTCTAATGTCGTCCAAGCCTGCCACATGGTCTTTATGCTCATGGGTAAACAAAATGGCATCCAAGTCTTTTACGCCAGCCCTTAACATCTGGTAACGAAAATCTGGACCACTGTCTATTACAATCGTCTGAACTGAATCTTCTATTAAAACCGAAACACGTAACCTTTTATCACGATGGTCTGTAGATTGGCATACGGCGCAACCGCATGCAATAACCGGAATTCCTTGTGAGGTACCTGTACCTAAAAATGTGATTTTCAAAATTAATTATTTACCAAATATTGTCGCCAATTTCTTATCCATCGCTTCATCACTCTCAGCCCCACCGCCGTAACGACCGATGATTTTGCCCTCCTTATCAATTAATATCTTGGTTGGCAAAGTATGAATACCAAAATTCTCACTAATGTCATTTGTTCTGTCGAAACTATATCCATTCCATTTCAAACCCCTCAATACATGTTTCCAAATTCCAATGCCATCTTGTTTTACTGCATTTTTCCAGGCTTCAGGCTTGCTATCATCATCAGAAATACCAATAATTTCGAAACCTTTTGGTTGGTATTGTGCATATATTTTTTTGAGATGAGGATTACCTGCCCTACAAGGCAAACACCAACTTGCCCAAAAATCCAACAGTACATATTTGCCTTTAAAATCGGCTAAACTCAAAGCTTTTCCATCAATACCTGTAGCTGTAAAAATAGTGGCAATGGCACCCGGCGAACCTTTTTTAATTTTTACAATCTCTTCTGCAATCATTTTACCATAAACACTTTGCTGTACCCTAGGTGTCATATTATTATAGAACAATTGTGCCGAATCGAGTGAAAGTCCAGAAACCTTAAAGATCATCAAATAAGCAGTAAGGTAAGAATCTGGATTTTTTAAAAAGAAAGCATAGTCTATTTGGTCCATTCTAGCATTAAATGGTTCAAATTGTTCTCTAATATCGCCAGCGCGTTTATGCAAGCTATCTTGCTCTGTTTGTGGTAACTTATCTTTTATGGCTTTGGTGTAGGCAGCGTTGGCCTTGGTATAAGCCTCAGAAATGGGTTTCATTTCTGCTTTAATAGATGCCTTTGATAAGTTAAGCCTGTTATTGTCTTCTTCTGTTTTAGAACCTAACAATTTAAAATCTTTATAAGCCCCCTCCATAAGTGCTAGTTCCATGTTTGTAGGCTCAATAAAGAAACTAGCAGAATTAGGATCGTCCATATTTCTAGACTTTAAAGAAGACCTCAGGTATACAATACTTGGTCCATCTACTTCGCCTTTAAAAACAAAAGCGTGGTCATGCACTAAAGCACTATCTAATTTATATTTGCCATCCTTTTCTGTATAGCTGATGTAGATGTATCCTTCATTTCTGCCTTCAATAGTTCCGTTAATCTTAAAAACTGTATTTTGCGCAAATCCAACAAGACAGCAACAGCTAATGGCTATTAATAGTCCGATTTTTTTCATTTTCAACTGAAATAAGACGTTAAGTGTATTTTGGTCTACAACAATGATACTTAAAAATTAGCTAAATAAAAAGGGTTTAAGCCAATAGCCTAAACCCTTTTAACATGTAAATTGAATTAAAATTATCTTAAGTCTACCACTTCAACACCAGGATATTTTTTGGCATCGAAAGCAAAAGTTGTTTCTGGCACTTTTACGTTTGGCGAGAATGTTTTCACATTGTAGGTATAAGTATTCCCATTTTTCTCAAAGATCACCACATTGGCAATCTGTTTTGAAACCTTATCAATACTCAAACGGATTTTAAATACTGTTTTTTTAGTGTCTATCGGCGAAAGGTCGATCATTTGATAAGTCTTTGCACCAACCTTGCTTTCTCCAGTATATAGGTATTTAAAGCCTTTTTCATAAATGGTGAAAATCTTAGCTGGGTTGATTGCATCTCCACTGTTATCTACATTAGAGATCTGTACTTCTTTGTCATTTTTAAGATAAGTCCACTGTACTTTACCATCACTGATCAGGTCTTGATTGGTCATGGCTACTTTGTACTTGTTCGCATTCGCTTTCACGTATAATGTACCTTGTTGGGTTTCTTTTACTTTAGCTTGTGCGTTGTTTAGCGTAAAAGTGAAGTCGGTTTTTACGATATCGTAAGAACGATATTTTTTACTCACTGCGGCCAATATCTCTTTGGCCTTCGAATCTGTCTGTGCATTGGCCGTAAACCCAAATGCTCCCATTACCATCAATGCTACTATTATCTTTTTCATCTGTATAAAATTGTTTTTAATTGTAATGAAGCGCTCATGATTTGTCAATTCTATTCTTTTGAAAATCATGATGGTTTCATATTTTCTAATTTATCTGTCAACAACTCTTCAATGCTGGCTGGCAGAAAGTAAATCTGTTATTTGTTATTTAAGTTATTCAAGAATTGTTCCAAAGCGTATTGGTCTGGCAATAAAACTTCTCTGGCCTTACTTCCTTCAAATGGACCAACTACTCCAGCAGCTTCCAATTGGTCTATAATTCTACCGGCCCTGTTATAGCCTAGTTTCATTTTACGTTGGATCAATGAAGTAGAACCCTGCTGATGCGTTACAATCAATTGTGCAGCCTCTTCAAACAAAGGATCTCTATCGTCTGGATCAAAATCAGCTTTAGACGATTCGCCATTTTCATCGATGTATTCTGGCAATTGATAAGCATCTGGATAACCGCGTTGGTTACCAATAAATTCTGAAATACGGTCTACCTCAGGTGTATCAACAAAAGCACACTGTAGCCTAATCAAGTCGCTACCTGTCGACAATAGCATATCTCCCCTACCAATCAATTGGTCGGCACCACCACTATCTAGAATAGTCCTAGAATCGATTTTAGACAACACCCTAAAGGCCAATCTGGCCGGGAAGTTGGCCTTGATCGTACCGGTAATGATATTTACAGATGGTCTTTGTGTTGCCAATACCAAGTGGATCCCGATAGCACGGGCCAACTGGGCCAAACGGGCAATTGGTGCTTCTACTTCTTTACCTGCGGTCATCATTAAATCGGCAAACTCATCCACCACCAACACAATGAAAGGCAAAAAGCGATGTCCATTATTTGGGTTCAGTTTACGTTTGATGAATTTATCGTTGTATTCTTTTAAGTTCCTTACCTGCGCATCTTTCAATAGATCATAACGTTGGTCCATTTCTATACACAAAGAATTTAAGGTATTCACTACCTTTTTGGTATCGGTAATGATGGCATCAGCCTCACCAGGTAATTTGGCCAAAAAGTGGCGCTCAATTCTATTGAATAAGGTTAACTCTACCTTTTTTGGATCTACCAGTACAAATTTAAGCTGTGCTGGATGTTTTTTAAACAGCAAGGAAACCAAGATGGCGTTAATCCCTACCGACTTACCTTGTCCGGTGGCACCCGCTACCAATAAGTGGGGCATTTTGGCCAGATCCGCAATAAACACCTCATTACTGATGGTTTTACCCAAGGCAATAGGCAGGTCCATTGTATTTTGCGCCCATTTTTCGGTATTCAGGATGCTACGCATCGATACCATTTCTGGATGTTGGTTGGGTACTTCAATACCAATTGTTCCTTTACCTGGCATTGGGGCAATGATACGGATACCCAAAGCGGCCAAACTTAGGGCGATATCATCTTCCAAGTTTTTGATCTTCGAAATCCGAACCCCAGGGGCTGGAATGATTTCGTACAGAGTAACCGTTGGACCAATGGTCGCCTTGATCTTATCGATCTCTATGTTGTAGTGGTTAAGTGTCTCTACAATTTTATTTTTATTGGCTTCCAGTTCTTCGGCATTTACCGAGATCTTGTTAGAGCCGTAGTTCTCCAATAATTCGAGATTTGGATATTGATAACCAGATAGGTCTAACTTTTCGTCGTAATTACCAAACTGCTCTACCAAACCATCTGCCTTCACTTCATCTTCGCTTTTTTCTATCGTAAAGGTAGGTGCTGGTGTAACTTCTATAGGCGCTGAAGCTACTGCTGGTGTAGCCGTTAACATCACATTGGTACCTAAAGGCAAAATTGTAGCCAAGTCTTCTTTCTCTTCTTCTTTTTCTTCGAAGCGGTTAGGGGTTAGAATAATGTTCTGGTCTTTTTTGGGTTGGTTCTTGAAGCGGTCGTTTACACTAAACTCTACAGGTTCAGAGATCACTTCATCTTCTACTGCTATCGGTGCAGGTGGCACAGGTACAAAATCGTCTTCTTTTTTGCTGCGCTCTGGGATTTTAAAATCGATGTTATAGGCAATGATCAATATGGTAAGGCCTAAAAAGATAATGAGCCCACCTACTCCGGCCTGCCCAATCTGGGCCACCAATAACCTGTTGCTCCAATAGCCAAATTCGCCTTCCAAAAAATGTGGGGTTTCTGCAAAAAACGAATGTCCGAAACCAAAGGCCAAGGAAATAAACAGTAAAAAGAAGAAACTATAGGCCAATACTTTTTCAATGGCGAATATCCTTACTTTAAACAATAAGCGATAGCCTATCACAAAAAACACAAAAACAAATAAGAAAGAGGCAATACCAAACCACTCGTAGATAAACTGGTGCGACAACAATGCGCCAAATTTACCCAACCAGTTCTGTACTACCGGATCATTTACACCATTGCTCTTTAGTTCATTTACAGTTTTAAATAGATTGCTCCAACCTCCATTGGCATCTATTACATAACTCTGGTCTTCTTGCCAAGTAAACAGATAAGAGGTAAAGGCTACCAGAAAATAGATGGAGATGATCACAAAGAAAAGCCCTATTATTTTAACCAGCCTGCCGTTCTGTAGATCGAATGTTGGTAAAATATCTGCTTTAGCTCGGGGTTCTTTGCCTGTTGACGACCGCTGACCCGGTTTTTTAGGATCAGAATCTTGCTTAAATGAGTTGGATTTGAATTGATTTCCCCTTACCGACATCTTTCGTTTAATGTTATTAATCAACAAATATAAAACATATACTTGTTTTGTTTCGTATAAAACAATTACGATTTAAACAAATTATTTCGAATTGCCAAAAGCCCCTCGTAAAATTTATTGAATGGCTATTAAACTTTCTTTATAAACAATAGTCATACTTAAAACTTAATAAATTTTCATTGAAAGATTTTTGTTTTTCATGAAATGAGGGCATCATGAACACTCCCACCTTAAGGTGGATTCGTGATTACTTATTTAAATAGTTTTGTTTTAGGTTAACCCTGCTTGATCATAATTGGGCAGGGTTTTTTTATGGTCAAAAAAACAGATTGAAAGTTCGATTTTTAATGTATCGTTAGCGGTTAGCGTATATTATTCTAGAAAAGCCATTTAGCAATCTCAATTTATTTTTGTTAATTTAACGGATTAGTTTAAAAACTATTAAAAAATGGACATTACGCAGCTCGAAACGTTTATTGAAAATGATCAATTGGCCGAAATCACCTCCTTACTTTCGCAAAAACCCCAATTGGCCGTTCAAGTTACTTCACATCAGATTTCTCCTATCTTATTGGCCTGTTTTTACAAAAAACAAGAAATTGCCAATGCGATTGCAGCATTTGTACCTGAACTGAACATTTTCGATGCTTGTGCTGTAGGTAAGTTTGATACAGTAACCTTATTGGTTTTTAAAGACCCAAAAATTGTCAATTCTTTTTCTGCTGATGGTTTTACCCCATTAGGGCTGGCTTGTTATTTTGCACATGAGGAAATTGCAAGGTTTCTCGTTTTAAAAGGGGCTGAGGTCAATATTGCCAGTAAAAATGGATACAATGTGTTCCCGATCCATTCGGCAGTTGCGGCCAATAATTTTAGTATTACCAAAATGTTGTTAGATGCGGGTGCTTATCCTAACGTTTGTCAAAAATTAGGGGCTGCACCTTTACATACCGCTGCTCAATTGGGCAATATCGAACTTATTATACTGCTGTTAGAGCATGGTGCTGAAGTTACTTTGCGCATGGAAGGTGGTAAATTACCTGCCGATCTGGCCGCAGAAAAGGGTTTCCATGAAATTGCAGAGATTTTAAGGGATGAAGATTAGCTAAGTACAGAGTATTAAGTAACAAGTACTAAGTAATAAGTATTAAGTAATAAGTACTAAGTATTAAGATTATTAGACCAACTTATAACGTACAACTTTAAGCGTATCTAGTACTAAGTATCAAGTACTAAGATAGACCAACTTGAAACTTATAATGTACAACTTTAAGCGTATCTAGCATTAAGTATCAAGTACTAAGATAGACCAACTTAAAACTTATAACGTACAACTTTTCACTTTGAACTTTAAACTTCACGCCTACATATCCCAAACTCTTAATCTAGCTTTTTTCATGTAGTTTCTGATATCCAAAACAATGGCAGCAAGGATATAGAACAGAATTGGAAAACCTACCGCTAAAAAAGAAGAGTAGATAAAAAACAAGCGGACTTTGGTTGTACTCATATTAAGCTTGTTGGCCAAATAGGCGGAAACACCAAAACTTTGTTTTTCGAAAAAGGTAACAATACGTTGAAACATCTTATTGTCTTAAAATTTTAATTCCAATACCACAATTTAAGCATTTTTTTTCATTACAGTAAGTTTTTTTCAATTGTAACAAAGCTTGCGTCTGGTAAGCATCTTTAATACGAACACCAGCATCTATATATTGTTTGACAACTGCATTATTTTCTGCCGGTAGATTTTCCAAGATATAAAAACACCGTGTAATGTAATTGTGTTGGTCCATCGCTTTGCCAAATGCAAATAGAAACAATGAAAGTGTATTGATTAAAATGTTATCAATAGAGCCTTTACCAAGCTGTAAACCTACATTTTCAGCAGTTTTGTTGAAATGATAATGGTTTTGCCAATAGGGATTTACAGGCAACGCCTCAAACAATTGCTGCGAATTGCGATAATCTCTAAGGGCCAAAACTTTAGAAAACAAATGATGAGAGTTGATGATCAATGCTGCAAATTGTGCCAAACGCAGGGTTGGAAAGTTCTGCGGACGCATGCGCATAAACTTCCATAAAGAAACTTCTATAGGTTGTAAGCCGTATTTCTTTTGCAGAAAGCGATATTCTGCTTGGAGTTGTTTTGGATATTCGTCTTTAAATTTTTGGTCTAAAAATCCCGCCTGCCCGAAAATCAGGGCCTCGATCTGCAAGGGCTGATCTTTATGTTTGGCAAACAATTGTTGGGGTAAGGAACGTGCCAACATTTCCATCGGTACGGCATTTACCTTAAAACCAAAGTTTCTGGCCATAAAATGATAAAAAGCTTCGTCCCAATCGTTTTTTAGCTCTTTTAACTTTTCATAAACCTCTGCAGATTTATCTTCCAAACGTTCTACCAAAACTCTTGATAAAAATCCTTTGATTAAAAAGTCATCAATTTCATGGATCTGTTTTTCGCAGGGAAAGTTGTTTGCCGCCGTAATCAAAGCTTCGTAATTATTTGCTAAGGAGGCAGGAAAACGATTTTTGAGTACTAAGGCTGGTAACAGAGTTCCATCCTTTCTATAGATCTTGGTATCATCATCATACACTACATGTAAGATTACGTTTTCGTAGGCATTGTCCAGTTGATGCTGATGCAATAACCAATCTGATGATTTGAGGTGGATCTCTACATTCCCAACCCAAGTGGTATCTCCTATCACGAGTTTGGCATTGCTAAAATCTGGACCAGCATTTTTGTTCAGCGTACCCAGCTGAATAACCTGAATGATTTCTCCAGTAGTGGTTTGTAGAGGTTCTGCACCATACAACCTAAACTGCCAAACAAAATGTAAAAGTTCTTCTGGAAAGTTCATCACTGAATTTATGCATTAAAATGAAGAGATTCCATCTTTAACCAAAATTTAACCCTATCCTATCATCCATTATTTAATGAGGAAATAGAAATTAATTTATCTGAAAATTTTGTTCTGTTGAGGCAAATTTTAAGGACATTATCATATTTTGTTAAGCCATTACCTTTTGTTTTTTCTTGTAGTTGGTAATAAAAACTCCTGTAATGATCAATGCAGTGGCAATGAGCAGGTCTATGGTAATCACTTCATCCAATACAAGCCAACCCAAAAAAATTGCAATTATGGTATTGAAATAAGAAAGAATGGATACCTCGGTAGCGGTTACCTTCTTCAGCGCATAATTGTAACAGAAATAACCTACAATTGATCCAAATACCCCTAAATAAAGTACGGCCAATAGGCTTTCCATACTCCAGGTACTTGGTGTTATGTTTTTAGAAAATACAAAAGCAAAAACCAATTGCACAACGGTGGAGAACACAAATTGATAAAACAGATCTAAGAAGATATTTGAACTCTGGTGGGTATATTTTTTGGTGTAAATGGTACCGACAGCCCAGCCCATGATCGCTGCCGCCAAAAACATGATTCCTGTTTGATAATCGGGATCAAGCAGGTCACTCAAGCCATCCCTAAAAATAAAGGCTACGCCAATAAAGCCTATAATAACACCTAAAAACCCTTTTAAAGTTGGTTTTTGCAGGCCTATGGCTACACTTCCTATAAAAACAACAATTGGCGAAAGTGCATTGAGCAAAGAAGCTAAACCACTTGGTATGCTCTGCTCGGCAACGGTGGTCATGCCATTGGCGATGATGATCATCAGGGTAGACAATAACATCTGTCTCCTCAATGCAGGCCATCCTATCCATTTGAGTTCGCTTTTACGCAACAATACGACCAACAAAATAAGCGAAGCAATACCTTGACGCATGGCTGTTACAAACCACGGTGGTATGGTGTGCACTGCTACGCGGATACCCAAATAAGTGGTCCCCCAAACTATGGCTACTGCCAATAAGGAAATGATCAGTTTGAGATCTGTTTTTGCTTTCATAGCAAGTTAGCAGACCCTAAGATCTGTTCCATTTCTTGCTGTAGCATTAGCGCTTCTTCTCGTGCTTTTTCTGCAAAATCCAAACCATCACTGGCGTAGATAATGCTTCGGGCAGAATTGACCAATAGACCACATTCTTTGTTTAAACCATATTTACATACGGCCGATAAACTACCGCCTTGTGCACCAACACCAGGCACCAATAAAAAGTGATCAGGTGCCAATCGACGGATATTTTCAAATTCTTCTGCTTTGGTAGCTCCAACAACGTACATCAGCTGCTCGTTGCTGGCCCATTTTGAAGAAGTGGTGATCACCTGTTCGTATAACTTTTGATCTTCACTTTGTTTGGTCTGAAAATCCTGACTTCCTGTGTTTGAGGTCAAGGCCAACAAGATTACCCATTTGTTAGGATGATCTAAAAATGGCGCAACGGAGTCTTTACCCATATAAGGGGCGACGGTTATCGAATCGAAACTCATCTGCGAGCTTTCTTCGTTAAAAAAGCCTTCGGCGTACATGGCCGATGTATTACCGATATCGCCACGTTTGGCATCTGCTATGGTAAACACATCCTTTGGAAAATGTTTCCAAGTGTTAACCAAGGTTTCCCATCCCTTAACTCCCCTACTTTCGTAAAATGCAGTATTGGGCTTATAAGCAACGCAAAGATCATGTGTGGCGTCAATCAATTGTTTGTTAAACTCCAAGATAGGGTCGTTGTATTTCAACAAATGTTTTGGAAGCTTGTCCAATACAGGATCAAGGCCAATGCATAAAAAAGATTTCTTCTTTTGTATCTGCTCAAAAAGTTGTTTCTTGTTCATTTGAATGGGAGAATGGGTGCACAAAGATGCCAAATTTTAAGTTTTTTAATACCCCAAAAACAACAATTTTGAAATTTATTTTTAAACAATTTTAAATTTTTGTTGCAGATTAATTTTCAAATACATACAATTGTGACATAATTCCTGAATGTTCATCTGAATATCCCAGAAAAATCTCAACCAAAATTGTTATTATAAATGTTGTAAAGGGCATTTTTCCATTATATTCTTTTGATAAACCCTATTTAAAATTTCTCGACAAGCACATATAAATGTTTAATAAAACAGAATTAACTGAAAAGCTGACTGCTGAATTACGTGAGTTGGCAAAAAAAGAAGGCATCAACAACGCAGACGATTTGCGCAAAAATGACCTTATTGAACAAATTTTACAGCAACAAGCTGCTAAAAGCACAAGCGCTGAGGTAGTGAACGAAAATGCTGCCCCGATTAAAGAGACAAAACTTAAAGCGAACAAGGAAAATGCCACAGAAAAACCTGTTGCAAAAAAGAGAGCTCGTATTTCTAAAGACGACAAGAGCAATCAACCTCAACCTGAACGCGAAAGGATAACTTTATTTGATGAACCACAGTTCCGCAATGCAGAACCACAACCAGAAATTGAAGTTATTGAACCACCGGTAGTAGTTGTTCCACCAGACTTTAATGATGATCCGGAGCGATTGGAAACCATTGCTACTAAACTACAAAACCAGGCGAACCAGCCACAACAACCTAACCCAGCCAAAAAAGACAGATTGCCTAAAGAAGCAAGACCTGTTAAAGAAAATAAAAATGCTCCTGCTGGAGAAGAAAAACAGCCTAGAGAAGAAAGAGCACCTCGAGAAGACAATGCCAATCGTCCTCAAAAAGGCCAGAATAATCCTAACCAGAACGGTGGTAGCCACAAACAGAACGAAACCAGTTATTCTAATCTAGATTTCGATAATACCATTACCAACGAGGGTGTTTTAGAAATTATGCCTGATGGTTATGGCTTTTTACGTTCTGCGGATTACAACTACCTTTCATCACCAGATGATATTTACGTATCACAATCGCAGATCAAATTGTTTGGTCTAAAAACTGGTGATACCGTGAATGGAAGTATCCGTCCTCCGAAAGAAGGCGAGAAATATTTTCCATTGGTAAAAGTGATCAGCATCAATGGACGTATCCCTGCCGATGTGCGCGACCGTGTTCCTTTTGATTACCTGACCCCGCTTTTCCCTACAGAAAAACTAAATCTTTTTACAGATAGCAGCAATTATTCTACACGTATCATGGATCTATTTACCCCAATTGGTAAAGGTCAACGTGGTTTAATTGTAGCACAGCCTAAAACGGGTAAAACCAATTTATTAAAAGAAGTGGCCAACGCCATTGCCAAAAACCACCCAGAGGTCTATTTGATCATCCTATTGATCGATGAGCGTCCGGAAGAGGTTACCGATATGGCACGTAGCGTAAGGGCCGAGGTTATTGCCTCTACTTTTGACGAGCCTGCAGAGCGCCATGTAAAAATTGCCAATATCGTTTTAGAGAAATCAAAACGTTTGGTAGAATGTGGTCACGATGTGGTTATCCTGTTAGATTCGATTACCCGTTTGGCCAGAGCTTATAACACTACTGCACCTGCATCTGGTAAAATCTTATCTGGTGGTGTTGATGCCAATGCATTGCACAAACCTAAACGTTTCTTTGGTGCTGCCCGTAACATTGAAAAAGGTGGTTCATTAACTATTTTGGCAACTGCCTTAACGGATACAGGTTCTAAAATGGACGAGGTGATCTTCGAAGAGTTTAAAGGAACAGGTAACATGGAGCTACAGTTGGATCGTAAATTGTCTAACAAACGTATCTTCCCTGCTATTGATATTACTGCATCTAGTACGCGTAGAGACGATCTGTTATTGGATAGAGAAAACCTACAGCGGATCTGGGTACTGCGTAACCACTTGGCCGACATGAACAGTCAAGAAGCGATGGAGTTGGTACAGGCCCAAATTAAAGGCACCAAGACCAACGAAGAATTCTTAATGGGAATGAACGGATAGGAATTGTTAAAAGTGTAAAGTAAAAAGTTGACCTTATTGCTTTACACTTTCTACTTTTAACCTTCAACTTTGAACATGAAAAAACACATCCCTAATGCCATTACCTGTGCCAACCTCTTTTCTGGTTGCATCGGTGTTGTTTTTGCATTTAAAGGCGATCTACAAACAGCGGCCTATTTCGTACTGCTTTCTGGTATATTCGATTTTTTTGACGGGATGGTAGCCCGATTGTTGAATGTAAAATCGGCTATTGGCAAAGAATTGGATTCGCTGGCAGATATGGTAAGCTTTGGTTTTTTACCTGGCGTGGTGATGTTCCAATTGTTGAAGGTCAGTGATTTCAGTTCTCCGTATCTACCCTATCTGGGTTTTATCATTACCGTATTTTCTGCACTTCGCTTAGCTAAATTTAATATTGATGAAAGGCAAACAGAAGAGTTTATTGGTCTAAACACACCAATGAATACCTTATTTATCGTGTCCTTGCCATTTATTGCTCTGGATTATCCGACAGTAATCGGATCTTCGATCTTATTGATTGCCATTACGGCTATTACCAGCTTCCTGCTGGTAAGCGAGATCAAGATCTTCTCTTTGAAATTGAGCAACATGACCTGGGCTAAAAACAAGTTCAAGTTCATTTTCCTTATTTTATCGGCCCTACTGATTGTTTTCTTAAAATTTGCAGCAATACCATTTGTATTGGTATTGTACATCGCCTTATCTGTATTACACTTTAGAGGGATTACCAATAAAGCTAAATAGCTTAGCCTTTTTGTTCTAATACTGCTTTTGCTTCGTCTAATTGTTTGTATAAGATTTCAACAAATGCTTTGGCCTCCTCAAAAGCAGCCGGAATACCTTCTATATCTTTTAGTTCGCGGGCATTTCTTTCAATTTCCTGCATGTGATCCCTTACATCTTCCCTACCTACATAATAAAACGTTGGTTTCATTTTATGGGCACACTCAGAAGTAGCTTTCCAGTCTTCTGCCACAACTGCTTTCTCTAGGTCTGCCATATATATTGGAGTCTGCTTTTGAAAAGCTTCCAACATTTCGATCATAAATTCGGCGCTATCGCCAGACATGTCCCTTAAATAAGAGAGGTCAAGGGGCTGGGTGTTTTTACTGTGATCAATCATTGCTTCAAACTTAGATAAAATTGTGATTTAATGCAATTCCATAAAATATTTTAGCAATCATTCATTTGGGCTTTTCAACACACCATCATCAGAAAACCTAAACGGATTGCTTTTTGGATACGGACAGCGAATCAGTAAGACTTTCTAATATTTCTGATACACGCTGACCAAGGATGGGATGGATCACATCTGGTGCAATTTCGGCGAGTGGTTGCATTACAAACTTCCTATGTTGCATTTCTACATGCGGGATTTGAAGTTCGTCACCGATTTTAATGACCTGATCACCATAAAGGATAATATCGATATCTATCAATCTCGAGCCCCATTTCTCATGCCTGATGCGGCCAAGTAGTTTTTCTATAGACAATACGGTTTCCAACAATGCTGTTGGCGTTAACAAGGTTGTTACACCAACGGCCAGATTTAAAAAGCCAGGTTGGTCAGTTTTACCCCATGCTGCTGTTTCATACACAGCAGACTTAGCGAAGATGTTGCCTACCTTTTCCTGGATCAGTTTTAATGCATTTTCGAGATACAGTTCCCTATCGCCTAAATTGCTTCCGAGTAACAAATAAGTCTTTACTTTGTCTATATGCATATCAAACTGTGCGCTAATTGGAATATAATTGCCTGGTTAAATCAACAGGCTCAAATTTACTATTAAGATGCCGTTCAGTTTTATATATTTACAAATTAAATATTTACCTATCGCATGAAAGATTTTTTTAAGTATGTTTTTGCAACAGTAGTTGGGATTGTTATTTCTACAGTAGTCCTAGTTGTGCTATTCTTCGTTATATTGGTTGGTGCGGTATCATCTCTGGGTGAAGACAAAAAAGTAGAAGTGAAGAGCAATTCTGTTCTCTTTTTAGATCTAGACCAAGCTATTACGGAACGTACACCCGAAAATTCTTTCGCAGGATTACCAATTATTGGTGGAAGCGAGAACAAGAGCATCGGTTTTAATGATTTGATCAAAGCCTTAAAAGCAGCTAAAGATGATGACAAGATCGAATGTGTTTACATCAATGTAAGTGCGCCAAATGCGGGTATGGCGACCATGCTAGAGGTTAGAAATGCAATCCTAGATTTTAGGAAAAGTAAAAAACCTGTAATCGCCTATAGCGAGATTTATAGCCAAGGAGCGTATTACTTGGCTTCTGCAGCTGATAAGGTTTATTTAAACCCACAAGGGGCCTTAGAATTTAAAGGTTTCAGCTCTCAGCTTACCTTTTTTAAAGGAGCTTTAGACAAATTGGGCATTGAAGCACAGATCATCCGTGTGGGCAATTACAAAAGCGCTGTTGAGCCTTTTATTACCACAAAAATGAGCGATTATAACCGTCAACAAGTAACAGCTTACGTTGGTGGTTTATACAAAACCTTTTTACAGGGCATTTCTGAAACCAGAAAAATTAGTACCGACAGTTTATTTGTATTTGCCGACGATTATAAGATCCAATTGCCAAAAGATGCCTTGACCTATAAAATGGTTGATGCACTTAAATACAAAGACGAAGTATTAGACGAACTGAGAAGCATTACCGGTAAAGACAAAAAAGCAAATATTACCACAATCAGTATCAACGATTATATTAAAAACCTACCTTTTGAAGCCACTTATAGCAGCAAGAACAAGGTGGCTGTAATTTATGCCAATGGTGATATTGTTGGTGGCGAAGGTTCTGACGAACAGATCGGTTCTGAACGTATTTCTAGAGCCATCAGAAAAGCAAGATTAGACGACGATATCAAAGCCATTGTACTCCGTGTAAATTCTGGTGGGGGCAGTGCACTGGCATCCGATGTGATCTGGAGAGAAATTGTATTGAGTAAAAAGACCAAACCTGTAATTGCCTCTTTTGGCGATGTTGCAGCATCTGGTGGATATTATATCGGTTGTGCAGCAGATAGTATTTTTGTACAGCCCAATACCATCACTGGTTCAATTGGTGTGTTTGGCATTATCCCTAACCTACAGAACTTGTTGACCAACAAATTGGGAATTACTTTTGACGGAGTTAAGACTGGAAAATATGCCGATATCATGAGTTTAAACCGTCCATTAACTGCTGGCGAACGTTTCATTATCCAAAATGATGTAAACCATGTATATGATAGTTTCATTACCCGAGTGGCCGATGGTCGTAAAAAGACAAAAGCACAGGTAGATAGCATTGGTGGTGGACATGTGTGGATTGGAACCGATGCCGTAAAAATTGGTTTGGCGGATCGTTTGGGCAGTTTCAACGATGCTATTGCCTCGGCAGCAAAAAAAGCTAAACTGAGCGAGTACAAGGTGGTAGAATATCCAGAAAAGATCGACCCATTAAAATCTTTCCTTTCCAACGCGAAAGAAAACATCAGCGTTTATTATACCAAAAAGGAACTTGGTGAAAATTACCTGATCTATAAACAGATGCAAAAAGCGATCATCAACTCTGGTGTTCAGGCCAGGATGGATTACGAAATCCAGATTAAATAAACTTTAAATGATATTTAAAAGCTGTTCGATAACTTGAACAGCTTTTTTTTAAAAAGAACAAGCCACAAAACCTAAAAATTAACAGCTTATTTACAACATTTTATAACGCTAAAACAAACGACTTTATAACATATCAATGTAATTATCAGGTCAAGTAGTATTTTGTCTACAAAGAATATCAAATCACCCGCTTATTTTTGCATCCAATAGCAGAGAAGCGTTCAATTGTTTTGATGAATTTGAGGAAGTTTGATCAAGCAGAACGCAACTTATAACACGTACGACAAAAAAAGATTAAAGAATTGACAGAAAACGTAATACTTGTAGATAGCTACGATAATGAAACTGGAATTATGCCTAAAATGGAAGCCCATATCAAGGGATTGCTCCATCGTGCTTTTTCTGTTTTCATCTTCAACAGTGAGGGAGAATTGTTATTACAACAAAGAGCTTTAGACAAATACCATTCTGGAGGCAAATGGACCAATACCTGCTGCAGCCATCCCAGATTGGGAGAACAAACCATTGATGCGGCCAACCGTCGTTTAATGGAAGAAATGGGCATGGAATGCGACCTTCAATATGGATTCAATTTCATTTATAAGGCCGATATGCTCAACGGCATTGCCGAACATGAATTTGACCATGTGTTTTTTGGTTTGAGTAATGATATCCCCAAACCAGAGCCAAAAGAAGTTGCCAACTACAAGTACATCAGCATGGAAGATCTTGAAAAAGACATTGAGACCAATCCGAGCCATTATACCGAATGGCTAAAGATCTGTTTCAATAAAGTGATGAAAAGTTACTTGCAGATTTTTTAGGACCAAAATCGAATACCTCGATAAAAAGCCAAACACGATAGCATTTTTTTAATATTTGCGGCCATGCGGTTAAGTTTATACGGTCAATTAGTTAATTAATTGTAATTGTATGAAAATAATTTAAGCTTTTATATTGAAATTGTTATCTTCACTTTTTAATTTAATAATAAGTAGTTATGACAGGTACAGTAAAATGGTTTAATGATGCTAAAGGCTTTGGTTTTATAACTCCAGAAGAAGGCGGTAAAGATATATTTTGCCACCACTCAGCGATCCAATCTTCAGGACAAAGATCACTGCAAGAAGGACAAACAGTAGAATATACTGTAAAAGAAGGCAAAAAAGGCCCTGAAGCTGAAAACGTAAAAGTTGTTGGATAAGTAGTAATTTTTTATTTATTTATTTGATGCACAAAAGCCATCCACCACCGGTAGATGGCTTTTTGATTTTACTGAAAGCCAGAATATTTCTTAATAATTAAAAAATTATTCACGCAGAACTTAAAGGTTTTACTAATTTTAGGACCTAAAACTTCCTCATTGTTATCACTTTTTACGTATAAAACCCCAGCAAACTTTGCGAATGCTTTTAAAGAATTCTATCATGTTGCCAACCTTAAGCAAATAAGAAACTTAAGCATTGTTATTTTGGCGGTTACTGTTTTTAGTAGGGCCATAGCCTTATTTTACCACGACCAAGTTGTACTGATAGAACGATATACCGCTTATTCTTTGATCAATTGGGTACAGATCAGTGGTGGTCTACTATTTTTAATATTGAGCAATTCCGCCTTAAATTCTACCCACTGGAGTAAAACAGGTAAAAAAGCATTGACCATCTTTTTTATACTTTTTGTACTGTTAACCTCATTTGCGGTCAGTTATGTGGTTTCTACCTATAATACCAAAAATACATTGACCATGTTTTTAATTGGCATTGTGGCCGTAAGTCTCTTTTTTGTGGTAGAACGCAAAGAGATTGTACTGATCTCTTTTTTCGTCATCCTCATCTTTCTATTGGGTATGGTTATCCCTAAATTGACGTTTCAGGACAAGATCATGAACCTTCTTGCATCCATTATACTTGGTTTTATATTGGTCTGTTTTTCGCGATACAACTACTGCTTTAAATCGCAACATTTTGTAAGACTTAAACAACTCGAAGAAAAGAATTTAGAAATTGCCCATTTAAATAATCAAAAAGGAGAAATTTTGGGTTTTGTGGCGCACGATTTAAGAAATCCGTTGAACAACATTGAGGCGCTGAGCGCTTTTTTATTGTTGGAAGACAAAGACAATAGCGAGGCCAGGATGATTTCTAATTCGGCCAAACAGGCCAAAGAGATCATAAATGACCTGATTGAAGCCGCAAAACAAGACCAGCCTAACCTACAGACAGAAAAGCTCGATATTGGAAACTACCTTGAAAGTGTGATCCAAAAATGGCGAACAAATACCAAGAGAGCATTTGTATTTATCCCAACCGCTACTGACACCTTTGCCCACATCAATCCTTCCAAATTAGAACGTGTAATTGATAACCTGATCAGCAATGGCTTAAAATTCTCTGCAGAAAATAAGCCTATTCAGGTCAATATGGAACAACAAAAAGGAGATGTGGTCATCACAGTTAAAGATTTTGGGATAGGTATTCCAGCAAAATTACAGGAGTATATCTTTAACCAGTTTTCTAAGGCAGGCCGTAGAGGTCTACAAGGTGAAAAATCGATTGGTTTGGGTCTACATATTGCCAAAAAGATCATCGAGCAACACCATGGTCAACTATTGATGAGTAGTATAGAAAATGAGGGTACTACATTTACTATTAAGTTGCCCCTAGCCTAATATTCTTCTTGTGTGGTTGCAAATAGATTTTGCGAAAAATTGACCAGAAACAATTCTTTCTTTGCCCTTGTTACGGCGGTATATAACCAGCGTAAAAAATCGAGGTCTACCATTTCATCCGTTAAATAGCCTTGGTCTACAAAAACGGCATCCCATTGGCCACCCTGTGCCTTGTGGCAGGTTACCGCATAGGCAAATTTGATCTGAAGCGCATTGTAATAAGGATCTTCTTTAATGGCGGCCATCTTTTCACGTTTGCTGTTCAAATGCTCGTAATCAACCATCAATCCATCAAAAAGCAATTTGCTTTGGGCTTGTGGCAGGTTTGGTGTTTCGGCCTGCAAGGTATCTAAGATTACTTTACAGGTAATTGTTCCAGCATCCGGAAAATCTAAAAACTCTAATTGTACTTCGGCAAACCTTAGTCCATATCGTTCTTCCTCCCTTCTCACCCTAATTACTTTTGCCATATCGCCATTGGCAATAAAGGCCGTTTCTGGATTGTCTGGCAGCCAAAAATAATTGTTACGGACCACCATGATCTGGTCGCCCCCACTTAGTTCTTCATCTCGATACAATAACCTTGCCCTGATCTGGTTATTGTATACATTGGCCGATTTATTGGAACGACAGACCATCAATGCGTTTTCAATCCCAAACTTGCTATAGGCATATTCAAGCCCTTCAACCAGTTTAATCCCGGTCATGCTAAAAATATCCTTGTAACTTTTGGTGATAAACCTAGGCAAGGGCTTTTGACCTTCGCTATAGCTATGGATCAACCCCCTCAACATCGTTGCATTGGCCAATATACCCGATTTCTTTTCTTGCCGCACCACTTCTTTCAGTTCAACAGCTGTTACCTTCAACCCAAAATTGTCGGTTAGGTATTTCTCGTTTAAAGCGGGGCTGTCAATGCTGCCTACAGGTGGCAATTGCGCCGTATCGCCCACAAATAAGAGCGAGCAGTTTTTATCTTTCCCAGATGGGCCAGGTTGATAAACAAATTCGATCAGATCTTTTAAAAAGGATGAGCCATTTTGCGGATTCCATTCATCGGCAATCATCGAAGCCTCATCTACAATAAACAAGGTATGTTCTGCCAGGTTTGGTGCCAACTGAAAGGCCATTTCTAGACTAACGGCATTACGCTTGCGGTAGATCTTTTTGTGTATGGTCAATGCTCTTCTGTTGGTATAAGTACTGATCACCTTTGCTGCCCTACCTGTGGGTGCCAACAAAACCACTTTTAACTTAAATCTGGGTAAGGCCTTTACCAAAGCGGCAACCGAAGTAGTTTTACCTGTACCTGCATAGCCCCTTAAAATAAAGCAACGATCTGTTTCATTTTTCGTTAAAAATTTGGTTGCTTTATCACAAAAAATCAATTGCTCTTCCGTAGGTTCAAAAGGATATGATTGGGCAATAACATTGGCTTTATCCATTTAGCAAAGATGCGATGGTAATGTTATAGAAAAAAGAATTATTTTTGCACTAGATGAATAACAACAATAACATTTTATTAATAGACCCAGCATTTGACCCAGCATCTTCATCAGCTTGTAATTTACTGGTAAAAGTTGGCACAGACCACCTTTCTTATGCCATCATTAATAAGGAAACCAAACAGGTTTATGTTGTTTTTGATCAGCAAGAATGTGAAGACGGCACCTTAAAACTTGCCGAACGTTTAAAAACAGACCCTTATTTGGCTTTGGCCTATCAAGAAGTTAAAACGGCTGTGCATACAGACAATGTGGTCTCTATCCCAAATGAGGTATATAGCGAAACCAGCCTAAACACACATGCTAAATTTTTAACAGGTGTAAACCATGGCAATCTTTATACACAGTCATTAAGCCATTTTGGTTTTACTACCATTTTTGCCTTGCCAAAAGCTACAGACCAGATTTTAAATACACATTTAACAAACACCAAAAGATACCAGCACAATGCGGGTTTATTTGCATTGGCCGAAAAAGTAGCTGGAACCGCTTTATTTTTAGACTTTTCTGTAGGTTCGCTACATACCTTATACCTCAAAGATCAGCAGGTTATTTTTCAACAGTGTTACGAAATAGCTAACATCGAAGAGTTCAATTATTACCTATTGTTGATGATCAACCAATTACATATCGACCCTAAACAAACCGATATCCATTTGGCGGGTATTATCCACGATGGTGATGAAAAATACAACTGTCTACTAAAGTACTTTACTTCCATCCAGTTCATCAATATCACCAATGAACCTGCGCAAGAGATCCTTGACGAAATGCCTTTACACTATTACAGCAGTTTATTAGCCCTCGATCTATGCGTATAATAGGCGGAAAACTAAAAGGCAAACAGTTTAATGCACCTGCTAAACTACCTGTTAGACCTACTACAGACATGGCCAAAGAAGCCTTGTTCAACATCCTTTACAACACCTACGATTTCGAAAACTGCAGCGTATTGGACCTTTTTAGTGGCACTGGTAGCATCTGCATCGAGTTTGCCTCTCGTGGTATTAAGCAGGTAACTGCGGTTGATAAACATGCTGGCTGCGTATTTTGGATCAAATCTGTAATTGCCCAATATGGCTTAAATGAAATTGATGCCCAAAAGGCCGATACTTTTAAGTTTTTGGCACAAGACACCAACCAATACCAGATCATTTTTGCCGACCCTCCATACGACCTGCCCAATATCCCCCTCATTCCGCAATTGGTAATGCAACACAACTTGTTAACCGATAATGGAACCTTGATCGTAGAACATCCGCCCATGTTAAAACTGAACCAGTTAGCGGGTTTCACAGAAGTGAGAAAATATGGAAATTCTTCCTTTAGCTTTTTCGAAAAGGTTAAAGTGTAGTTAGTTTTTAGTTCGTAGTTGTTAGTTTCTAGTTTGTAGTTGTTAGTCTGTAATTGTTAGTTGGTGGTTTACAGTTTTCTGTTAAACATTTTTAGTTTACAGCCAGCTTTCAACTTTGAACCTTAAACTTTTAACTTTCAACCCTAAACTTTTAACTTTATACTTCCAACCTTCTTCCCTATATTTGAACATGAAGATTGCATTATTTCCGGGCTCATTTGATCCCATTACAATTGCGCATGTTGACATTTTAAAACGGTCTTTACCTTTATTTGACCGCGTAGTTGTAGGAATTGGCCTGAACAGTTCAAAGCAGAACTTCCTTTCGGCCGAAAAACGAGAAGAAATCGTTAAAAGCATCTTTACCAATTATACCAATGTTGATGTACAATTGTACGAAGGGCTGACCGTTGATTTCTGCCGCAAGATCGATGCAAAATACATGGTACGTGGCATCCGTTCGGCTTCAGATTTTGAATACGAAAGAGCCATTGCCCAAATCAACCAGACCATGATGCCCGATGTAGAAACCATCTTATTGCTCAGCAAACCAGAATATTCTGCCATCAGTTCTACTATTGTTCGCGATATTTTGCGCAATAATGGAGATGTAAGTCCTTTTGTCCCAAAAGAGGCCCTAAACTTTTTATAAGCTTGGTCTTTTTTATGCTCAACCTTTAGATAGCTTAAATAAAGCGCTAATAAATAGTGCTATTGATGAGGTTATTACCTTTAATTTTAAAAAATCCAATTTTCTGATGTAACGTTTTAAAAAATCGCATACCAATGGGATAAATTAAAACAATATAATGATGAAACCCTTAAACACAACCCTGATCAACACTATAAAAGCTAGTCTTTTAATAGCACTCTTCTTCTTAAGCTCAAACACCTTCGCCCAAAACAAAAATAAAGACAATGCCCTGTTATGGAAAATCGAGGGCAATGGACTTCAAAAACCGTCGTATCTATTTGGTACCGTACACATGATATGCGAAGACAAATTCCAGATTCCAGCAAAGGTTAAAAATGCAATTGACCAGACCGAACAAAGCTATCTGGAAATTAATCTTGCTGCGCCAGATCTAGCTGCCCAAAGCCAAAAGTACATGAAAAGCAGCCAACCTTTATCCGCTCAGATCAGTGCTTCCGATTACAAAATTGTAGACTCTGTAGTCAACGCAAAACTAAAAGTTAACCTTAAACAACTACAAAACATCAAGCCGATGCTGATTGTAGCTTCTGTATTCCAAGCTTCCTTTACCTGCAAGGTGATGAGCTTTGAGAGCGAGATCATCAAGCAGACCAAAGCCAACAACAAATCTATTGAAGGTCTATCGACCATCGAAGAACAGTATTCATTTCTAGATAAGATCTTTGATGCAAAAGATATGGCCACGTACCTAAAAGCCAATAATGATATAGAAATGAACAACATCTTCAAAACCATTTATAATGCTTATTTGGTGGAAGATATCAGTACAATTGATAAACTGATGTTAGACTTTAGCACCACCAACCCAGAAGGATACCGTCAGTTGTTACCTGTACGCAACCATTTATGGGCTGATAGGATGCCAAACATTATGAAGGATAAATCGACGTTCTTTGGCATTGGTTGCGGACATCTGCTAGGCAAAGAAGGTGTAATCTCACTTTTAAGAGCTAAAGGTTATACGGTTACGCCAGTTCATTAAACAGCAGTATCGCATTCAACATGTCAGGACCAACAGCACAACCATTTCTAGCACTGATCAATGCGAACAAGGGGATTATACATAAAGTTACCAAAATGTATATGGACAGTGCCGAAGATCAGGAAGACCTCTTTCAGGAAATTGTAATGCAGTTATGGAAAGCTTATCCAAGCTTTAAGGGAAACAGCAAATTTACAACCTGGATGTATAGAGTAGCCTTAAACACAGCGATTGTATTCTTTAAAAAAGAGCATAGAAAGGTTGACAAAACTAGCTTACCAGAACATATAGACATTGCCGATACTACTGACAATGACAACAAAGAAGAAAAACTGGCTTATCTGTATAAAGCCGTACAAGAATTAAATCAGATAGAGAAAGCCTTGATCTTCTTGTTTTTGGAAGACCAGTCGCACAAAGAAATTGCACAGAACTTGGGTATCAGCGAAGTGAATGCCCGAGTTAAATTAAACAGGACAAAAGAAAAATTACAACTTATCATCAAAAAGAACGGTTATGAATTTTGATCAACTTAAAAACGAATGGAACAATGAAGAGGCAAAAGGCCCTGTTGTTTTAGAAAAAGCATTACAAATAAAAGAGGCACACATGCCGATAGACCAAATCAGAAAAAAAATGAAATCTGAATTTTTTGTACAGTTATTGGCCTTATTGCTGATTGCATTTACACCCAAGATATTCAACTTTTCGCCAGAGATGAGGCCCATCTTTATTGCCTTTTATGCCTTGGCTTTTGGTTTTACGGCCTATTACTTCTTTAAGTTTTACGTGTTCTATAAAAACACTTACCATATGGCCATAGACACCCGCAAAACCTTGTTGTGGTTCTATTACGAAATGAAACTGAATATCGAACTGTATAAGGCTTTAACCTATATGTTAGGCTTGATCGGCCTGGCAGGTTTTATCGCCTACATCTTCATCAACAAGGGCGGTGCAATCAATTCAGACACCAAAAACCTTACTTTAATGATCATCGTGGTGTGTTTCTCTTCTATCTTTCTGTTGGGTTTGGTTACTGAGTTTTGGGCCAGATCCTATTATGGAAAAGACCTAAACAGGATAAAACTGGTGATCGACCAATTGGATGATGAATAAGCCAAATGCTTAAATTAGGGTAGCAAAGCGAAAAATAGACCATATTGTGGCTTAATTATTGAATTGCTAAAGACACGTATTAAAACAACCCGACATGAAACTTACAAGAATTGGCATATTGGTTTTGACCCTTGGATCATTTGCCTGCAGCAGCAACAAGACAGACCAAACGCAAACCACAGTAGCTCAAAGCAAAACCAGCGACAGTATAGTGGGCAATTATGTATCTAGCGATTATCAAAAGCGTAAGGAAGGATATGATTGGGTAATTGTAGCCGTTACAAAAAACACAGACAGTACTGTACATGTTTCCATACGTTCTCGTGCCGACCTCAAAAAACCAACCTGTACATTTGATGCCGAAGCCAAAAGGTTAAACGATACCGTTTACACCGCCAAAGCAATGGATAAAAATATATTGTTCACATTTAACTCGAACCAGGTTACCATTAGTACCGAACACGAAGAAGACACAGGCATCCTGAACTATTATTGTGCTGGTGGTGGAAGTTTAGCAGGTATTTTTGATAAGCTAAAAGAGCCTATAGATACGGTCCAAATAGACAAAACCAAGGCTAAATAAACCACCTAAAATTAAGATCAAATTTTTCAGAAACGATTAAAGCCACTTAGCATGTGGCTTTAATCGTTTAAGTACGATATGAAAGCAATGCTTGTTAAACAAGATTTGCGGTTTCTATCACGTCCATTATAGAGGGGAAGGTATTTTTGACCACCATATCCAGTTTATTCGGCGATAACCAAACCGCTTTATCAATCCCCTCTTCCTTTTGTGGGATCAGTTTAGGTACACCTTTTACGTTCATTTTATACCAATTTGTGCGTTTTAAGATCACTTTACCATTCAATTCGTAAATATGGTAGGTTTTACACAATAGATCTTCTCGTTTTTCTATTTTCACACCACACTCTTCCTCTACCTCTCTAATGGCCGTTTTCTTTAGTTTTTCGTCCTTTTCTACCTTGCCTTTTGGCAGGTCCCACTTTTTATTTCTAAAAATAAACAGAAAATCGCCATTGGCATTCGCTACCAAACCACCACCAGCCTTAATGATGGTCAGTTTTTTCTTGATCGCCTGGAACAACTCTTTCGGATTTTTATGCACCAGCACGTAATCTTTTTTTGTACCTTTTTTGAGGTTTTTATAAAATGTTAGAAAATCAAAACCCTCTGTTTCAACCTGTTGAATTTTAGCGATTTGTTTAGGCACCCGATCTGCTATAAACAAAGTATTATCGTTGATATAAATTCTGTATTTTTGAGCCATGTATAATAAAAGTGATATTGAATTAAAGGTAGCTGAATTTTTATTACAAATTAAAGCAATTAAATTACAACCTAACAATCCATTTACTTGGGCTTCGGGTTGGAAGTCTCCTATTTACTGTGATAACCGCATTACGTTATCTCATCCATCTGTTAGAACCTACATCCGCCAAAAACTGGCCCAACTGATCCAAGAAGAATATGGTGCAGTTGATGTGATTGCTGGTGTGGCCACTGCTGGAATCCCACAAGGGGTATTGGTTGCTCAAGAATTAGGTCTACCATTTATATATGTAAGATCTAAAGCCAAAGAACACGGTACCGGTAGCTTAATTGAAGGAGAAATTATAGAAGGTCAACGCGTAGTAGTGATCGAAGATTTGATCTCGACAGGAAAAAGCAGCTTACAAGCTGTTGAAGCTTTACGTGCAGCAGGTTTATCAGTTGCGGGTTTGGTAGGCATATTTACCTATGGCCTTGATAAAGCAGATGAGAATTTTGCAAATGCTAAATGTCGTTATTCAACGTTATCAAACTATAGCACTTTGATCAGTTATGCTGCAGAGCATAGCTTTATTGCACAGAACGAAATAGAATTATTAAATAAATGGCGTGAAAACCCAGCCGATTGGGGAAAAGAGCTAGAGCAATTAACATAATTGATATGACCATTATAGAAAGTACTGTTGAAATCAATCTACCCATAGACAAAGTTTATAACTTTTTGGAAGATTTGAATAACCATCAACAATTAATGCCAGAAAACATTTACAATTGGTCATCTACAAGCGACGAAGCAAGTTTCACGATCCAGAACATGGCTAAATTGGCCATTAAAATTTCAAATCGGGTGCCTAACAGCGAAATCACTGCCATCCCTACAGAAAAGCCACCTTTTGATGTAGAATTGAAATGGACGGTTAGCCCAAGCGAAAATGGTGGCACCATTGCCAAACACATCATTTCTGCGGACCTGAACATGATGATGAAAATGTTGGCCTCAGGTCCACTACAGAAACTGGCCGACCACCAAACACAAAAACTAAAAGAAGTATTAAGCTAATATTTCATACCCATATCTTCAAAACCAATTACCTTCCCGTAATTGGTTTTTTTATTTAGTTTTTCTTGGTTCACAAGCACTACATTTACAGATTTTGGCTGGAGTATTGCAATGAATTATTATAATTGCAAACCTCATATATCCTTAACAAAGGTTTTGTAAAAGTGATAGTAAATTCTTCTACAACCTTTCCAATTTTATAGTAATTTTATTCTAAGCACCACCATTTGCCAAACCGCAAAGCGTTAGCCTTTCAGTATAGAGGACAACACTCAACAGATAAACAATGACAATAGAATTGATACCAGTAATTGAAATCGGATACAATAATCAGGACGTCACAACACCTAACAAATATCCTTATTGGGAATATTCAGATTTATGGGACGAATACAATGCTGACAGTTATAAAAAAGCAGGTTTTATTGACAATTTCAAACCCTATATAGCAGGCTCTTCGTTTTACAGACTTTCTGAAATAACAGAAAAAAATTTGACGAAACTCACAATTGACCATACAGAAGAAATGAGAGAAGGAAAATATGAAAGAGAACAAGCAAGTGCATTTTTTGGTGGTTATGTTCTACGTATTGATGAACAAGACAAATATTTTCCACAATGTTGTGGCACCCTTGCTGACATTCATTATTGGGAAAATCTTGCTAAAGGAAAAGAAAGTGGTTTTTATGCAGGGCACCCCGAACCACAAGTGAAAATTCGAGGCGATAAAATAACCTTTGACTTTACAGTCGGCGAATTTGACGAACACTTTTCACCGATACCGACAAAAAACATAATTCAATTTGACATACCATCATTAAGGAAAGCTATTCAGATTACTAAAACTGAACTCAACACATTTGAACAACGGCTTAACAAGGTAAATGAAGACAAAAAACTGAATATCGATGACATTGGTGAACTATTAATTTGGGACAATGTGAATTATGATTAGAAAAAACCGAACCACTAACAATGGTGGTCAAAATTGACGAAAATTCAACCCCAACTTATTATATTGCATAATAAATTAACGTAACCGCCAAACTTCGCCAAGACCTGGACGTTAAGTGCAGTACTGAATGCATACCTATCAGAAGTAAAAACCCAATGGAAAAACATAGCTTTTTAATATTTGAACCAGACAAAAACACAGAATCTGTTTCTAATGAAACTATAATATATTCGTTGTGGTTTTTAGCTATTGCAATATTTTATTTGTCGGATAACTATGTCCAATCTAATAACCTGATATATTGGAGTAGGTTATTTATTTTAATTGCTATAGTAATTTTATCAAGCTATTGGGGCTTAGTTGGTCTATGGAAATACAAACCTTTAAACGGGGTATATAATGGTGATTTAGAGTTTGGTGAAGACTACTTCAAAAAAAATGAAGAGGAAATAAAACTGAATGATATAAATAAAATAAATATAGAAATTCAAGACTACCATGGAATGCAAACGAGAACTAGAGGGTCAGCATTTAGTCCAGGACTATCTCATGGAATTAATAATTATATAGAGTATGTAAATCTAGATGGCACAAGCAATAAGATATTTTTTAAACAGTCTGTTAGAAATCAATATAGAGTGCTTCGTGCTTTTATTATCTCCTCAATAAGACTTAATAAAATGTCTTTCTTGAGAGGAATAGATTTATTAGGAATCGAAGATTACGATGAAATACAAGAGTTTAAAAGAAACTTCAGCTAATAAGTGTTTGCCAAAATTGGCGAAAATTCAACTTCAATCTATTATATTACATAATAAATTAACCCAACGCACCAACCTCGCAAAGCCTAGGAACATTATGTTATACTTTAATAAAACACACTACCAATGACTACAAAGCGCTACGATATATTTCTTGACGACAAAATAATCGGAACAACTGAGCTTGAAAAAGCAGATGTATCAATGGGCGTCATATTTGGTAACATAAACTTCTATGATGTTTTATCTAACTACGATTTCATTAAAACTTACTGCTTGACAAATGGAATTGAAATAATTACAGACTATCCAGAAGACCGATTGATTGCTACATCTGACATTCCAACATTGAAAATTATTAACTCAAATGGCATTAAAATTAAGGGCAAAGGGGCGAATATTAATGGACTGGACAGTGATGGTTTTGAAGTGACAATTTTGGGAGTTTCATATCCATTCTTTGAAGAAGAATTTCCACATCACGTGAAAGCATACGAAGACCAATTCAAGGACAAATAATAATTTTTATTTAGGAGCAAGCTGCTTCAGTTTCATTCGTTTCATCAGCAGATAAAAACCGATCGCTGTGACTAACATCAACAAACCTGTACCTGTCCATAATACATTAAAGCCATAATTCGCGGCAATTTTGGTCCCTAGAAAAGGTGCAAAAATAAGTCCGGCCGATAATGACAAAGAGTTTAAGCCCATATAAACACCCCTGTTCTTTGAATTTGACCGTTGTAAGGTTACCGTGGCCATAAAAGGCATGGCCAACATTTCGGCTACACACAGCACAAACATAGAAGCATATAAAAGCCAAATGGCATGGGTAAGCAATAAAGAGGAAAAAGCCAAACCGCAGCAGATCACCCCAAAAATAATGGCATTGGCGGCGGTCGTTCTTCGTTCGGCAATATGTACAATCAGCATTTCCAGACTAAATACCACTACCCCACTATAAGCCAAGATAACGCCAATATTCTTTTCGGTAAGGTGATAAACTTCCCTGTAATATAATGGTAAAGTACTTAACAACTGAAAAAAACAGATGGCAAAAAGGATACTCAACAAGGTGAACACCAAAAAGGGAACATCTTTATAGGGCGATCGGTAGGGAATCTCTTCCAGTGCAACCTTTTCCTCGTTTGTTTTATTTCCTTTTTTGTTTCTAAAATAAAAGAAGAAGATCAAAGCGGCCAACAAGGCAGCAAAAGCATTTCCATAAAAAAGCAGGTCGTACGAGATTGCGGCTAAAAAGCCACCCAAGGCAGGCCCTATCGAAAAGCCCAGGTTCAATGCCATCCTGTTCAACGTAAAGCTCCTCACCACATTTTCTGGTTTCGAATAATAAGCCAAGGATACCGAATTGGCTGGTCTCAAAATATCGCTCACAATACTTAACGCTAAAATTCCTGCGGCTAGCGATGGCATTGTAGTCAATTGCGGTAACAACATAAACAATGGTACAACTCCTGTTAAACTAAACAACTGCACCTTAAAATGACCAAACCGATCTGTTAACCAACCACCCATCGAAGAACCGATCACCGATCCAATGCCAAAACAGCTCAACAAGATACCTGCATCCTCTAACGAAAAACCCAAATGTTTAACCATATATACCCCCAGAAAAGGTACCACCATGGCACCACTCCTGTTCACCAACATCACCAAGGCCAGCATCCATGCGGGTGTAGATAGTCCTCTGTAAGAATCAAGGTAGAGTTTAAAAAAGTCCTTCATTATTGATATACATTAAAACACCTTTATGTAGAAATACCTCAGCATTGCAAACTGAACAAAATCCAGTTCAATTGACAATAAGGCTTAAAAAAACATAAAATGGCAGGTTTACCCTGAAAAAGGGCGAACTACAAAGGACGTGAAATTTAATGTAATTGACGAACAAATATTGGAAATACCCTATTTTCCTAGCCTCACATAATTTTAATATCTTAGTTTTTATTAATCCCCTATCCTAACATGATACCCAACCTTTTAAGACCATCAGTTTTTGTATTTTTCTTGCTCTTTAGCCATGCTTTTGCACAGTCTCTACCTCAAGTGAAAAATCTAAAGACCGAATACCTGATCGATCCGATTGGTTTAGATAATCCTAAGCCTCGGTTGACCTGGCAAATGGACGACGCAAGAATGGGTGCTCAACAAACGGCCTATCGCATTAGCCTAAATATCGATTCGGTAGCCCTTACCCAAGGAAAAAACAATTTTTGGGATACAGGATGGTTGCAGACAAGCACCTCCCTAAAAACTTATGCCGGACCAACACTAAAACCTTTTACCAAATACTTTTGGAAAGTAGAACTGAAAGACCAAAAGGGAAACCTGCTCAAAGGGAAAAAGATAGCGAGTTTTGAAATGGGCATGATGAATGGAAAAAACTGGCGAGGATCATGGATTGCCGATAACGAAAACCCCAACCTCAAACCCGCGCCATACTTTAGAAAGACCTTCGAAAGTACCAAACAGATCAAATCTGCTCGGGCCTATGTGGCAGCTGGTGGACTATATGAACTTTCTATCAATGGCAATAAGGTAGGTAACCATCGCTTAGACCCAACCTATACCAGATATGATAGAAGAACTTTATACGTGACTTATGACGTTACCCAACAAATCAAATCTGGCAAAAATGCAATTGGTGTATTATTGGGCAACGGCTGGTACAACCATCAATCAACGGCAGTTTGGAATTTCGAAAAAGCGCCTTGGCGCAACCGCCCTACCTTCTGTTTAGACATCAGAATTACTTATACCGACGGTTCAATTGCCACAATCAGCTCTGGTAAAGATTGGAAAACTGCTTTAAGCCCTATTATTTTCAACAGTATCTACACCGCAGAACATTATGATGCCCGATTGGAACAGCCAGGTTGGAACACCATAAACTTTGATGATAGCAAATGGAAAACAGTGATCAATCGTTCTGCACCATCTACCAATATTGTTGCGCAGGCCTTACACCCGATCAGAAATGTGGAAGAAATACCTGCGCAAAGTTTAACCAAGTTTAATGATACAACCTACATTTTCAATTTAGGTCGAAATATTTCTGGGGTCAGTAAAATTAAGTTGAGTGGGCCTGCAGGCACCATTGTAAGGTTAAAACATGCCGAACGCACTTATCCCAACGGAAGGGCCGACCTATCAAATATCGATGTACATTACAGGCCAACAGATGATAAAGACCCCTTTCAAACCGATATCTTGATCTTAAACGGCAAAGGCGAACAAAGTTTCATGCCGCATTTTAATTACAAAGGTTTCCAGTATGTTGAAGTAAGCAGCAATACGCCTATTTCCTTAAAAAAAGAAGATTTGGTTGCTTATTTTATGCATAGCGATGTACCCGTTATCGGTACAGTTAAAGCCTCAGATCCATTTATAGAAAAGATTTGGTCGGCCACAAACAATTCATACCTATCCAATTTATTCGGTTATCCAACAGATTGTCCACAACGCGAAAAGAATGGTTGGACAGGCGATGCACAGATTGCGATAGAAACTGGGCTATATGGTTTTGATGGCATCACCATTTACGAAAAATGGTTGGCCGACCATCGGGACGAACAACAGCCAAATGGTGTACTTCCATCCATTATCCCAACAGATGGTTGGGGTTACGAATGGGGCAATGGACCAGATTGGACAAGTACCATTGCCATTATCCCATGGAACATCTATCTATTTTATGGCGACCAAAAATTACTGGCCGATTGTTATGAGAATATCCGTAGATATGTTGACCATATTGATGAAACCTATCCTACTGGTTTAACCACATGGGGTTTGGGCGATTGGGTACCTGTTAAATCAACAACACCGGCTGAGCTTACCTCTACCTGTTATTATTATGCAGATGCATTGATCTTGGCAAAGGCTGCCAAAATTCTGGGAAAGGAAGCCGACCATCAAAAATACAAACTGTTGGCCAACAAGATCAAAACCGCATTTAACAACAAATATTTAAACAAAACAACCGGCATTTATAATGTGGGCGTGCAAACCGAGCTCAGTGTGCCTTTATTTTGGGGTATCGTGCCCGACGAATACCGAGCAAGGGTAGCCGAAAATTTAGCCAAACGTGTGGCAGCCGATGGCTTTCATTTAGATGTGGGCTTATTGGGTACAAAAGCGATTTTAAATGCATTAAGTGAAAATGGCTATGCTGATGTAGCTTACAAAGTGGCTACACAAAAGACTTTCCCAAGCTGGGGCTGGTGGATCCAAAATGGAGCTACAACATTATATGAGAACTGGCCAATCGATGCAAAATCAGATATCTCTATGAACCACATCATGTTTGGAGAGATTGGCGCCTGGTTATATAAAGCACCTGGAGGGATTAAACCCGATGAAAATCAACCCGGTTTTAAACATGTGCTCCTTGAACCTCATTTTATGGAAGGCCTAAGTTCTTTTGAAGCCAATCATGATGGCCCTTATGGAAAAATAACCTCTTCGTGGACAAGGGACCAACAGCACATCAATTATAACGTGTCAATTCCGGCAAACTCTTCTGCCACGGTAAAATTACCTTCGTTTAAAGGCCAAAAAATTTATTTGAATGGAAAATTGATGTCAAGTCCTGTCTTTAACCTGAATGCAGGAAATCATGAGATCAGGTTAGAGAGATAGATTTGGCTTTACCGATTACAAACTGTCAGTGCTGTTATCGTCACTAAAAAAACCAAAAATAAAAAATAAAATCATTGCAAAAACGGCCACAATGCTCGTTAGGATATATTGTAATCTGCTCATATCTTTAATTCAGTTTCTTAAGTATTAGATGTATTTCATACACTATAGTTTAATGTGCCTAAAAAATAAAATTGCTAATCAAAACTTGACAAAATTTCAGTATAAAGCACTAGTTTACAGTCAATTAGTCATAAAAAAGCAAATTATACAGACAAAATTTCCGATTAACAAAGCAAATCTGCCGTGGCATTTGTTTTGTTTTAAAAGGAAATATGAATTTCAACAACTTTACCATAAAAGCCCAGGAAGCAATTCAGAAGGCTTCTGAAATAGCGCAGGGCAACCAGCAACAAGCTATAGAAACAGCTCACCTGTTAAAAGGTTTGCTTTCTGTTGATGAAAATGTAGTTTCTTATGTATTAAAGAAGCTCAATGTAAACCTTAATTCGGTTGAGCAGAACCTTAGCGAAGCCATCGGTAAACTTCCAAAAGTTACAGGAGGTGATGTTTACCTATCATCTAATGCCAATAATGCCTTACAAAAAGCACAATCTTATCTAAAAGAATTTAAAGATGAGTTTGTTGCCGTAGAACATATTTTATTGGGGATCTTGGCCGTTAACGATTCTACTTCCAAACTCTTAAAAGAGCAAGGTGTAAACGAAAAAGACCTTAAAAAAGCAATTACTGCCTTACGTGGCGACAACAGGGTAACTGACCAAAATGCAGAAGCTACTTACCAAGCTTTGAACAAATACGCCAGAAACCTGAACGAATATGCCGAAAGCGGAAAGTTAGATCCAGTTATTGGTCGTGATGAAGAAATCCGTCGGGTAATCCAGATTCTGTCTCGTAGAACAAAGAACAACCCAATCCTGATAGGTGAACCTGGTGTAGGTAAAACCGCCATTGCAGAGGGTATCGCTTTTAGGATCATCAAAGGCGATGTTCCTGAAAACCTAAAGACCAAGACCGTATTCTCTTTGGATATGGGCGCACTCATTGCAGGTGCAAAATATAAAGGCGAGTTTGAAGAACGCTTAAAGGCAGTAGTAAAAGAAGTTACCCAGAGTGATGGGGATATCATCTTGTTTATCGACGAGATCCATACCTTAGTGGGTGCTGGTGGTGGCGAAGGCGCAATGGATGCGGCCAACATCTTAAAACCAGCATTGGCAAGGGGCGAACTACGTGCCATTGGCGCTACTACCTTAGACGAGTACCAGAAATATCTGGAAAAAGACAAAGCCTTAGAACGTCGTTTTCAAAAGGTAATGGTAGATGAACCCGATACCCAAGATGCCATTTCTATTTTACGTGGTTTAAAGGAACGTTACGAAACACACCACAAAGTGAGGATCAAAGACGAAGCCATTATTGCTGCCGTAGAAATGTCGCAACGTTACATTGCCGACCGTTTTTTACCAGATAAAGCCATCGATTTAATGGATGAGGCCGCTTCTAAATTACGCATGGAGATGGATAGCGTACCAGAAAACGTTGATGCTTTAGACAGAGAGATCATGCGTTTGGAAATTGAGCGCGAAGCCATTAAACGTGAAAAAGATGATAAAAAAATCAAAGAACTTTCTGAAGATATTGCAAACCTGTCTGCCGAACGCGATGAGCTGAAAGCAAAATGGCAAGGCGAAAAAGACCTGGTTGATGGTGTAAATAATCAATTAGAGCAGATCGAAGCCTATAAATTAGAAGCAGAACAAGCAGAACGTGCGGGAGATTATGGACGAGTGGCAGAAATACGTTATGGCAAGATCAAAGAAGCACAAGACAAAGTTGAAAAACTTAAGGCAGATCTAGAAAGTCAGCAGAGCGAAAGCAGAATGCTTAAAGAAGAGGTGAACGCTGATGATATTGCTGGTGTAGTGGCCCGTTGGACTGGTATTCCGGTAACGAAGTTGATTGCCAGCGAAAGAGAGAAGTTATTGCATCTGGAAGATGAGCTGCACAAACGTGTGGCTGGCCAAGATGAGGCGATAGAGGCTATTTCTGATGCTATCCGTCGCTCTCGTGCAGGTTTGCAAGACAAACGTAAACCCATTGGCTCTTTTATCTTTTTAGGTACCACAGGTGTAGGTAAAACCGAATTGGCCAAAGCATTGGCAGAGTTTTTATTCAACGATGAAAACGCCATGACGAGGATAGACATGAGCGAATACCAAGAGCGACATGCTGTTTCTAGGTTGATTGGTGCGCCTCCGGGTTATGTGGGTTATGATGAGGGCGGACAGTTGACAGAAGCGGTTAGACGTAAACCGTATTCGGTGGTGTTGTTGGATGAGATTGAAAAGGCGCATCCAGATGTGTTCAACATTTTGTTACAGGTATTAGACGATGGTCGTTTAACGGACAATAAAGGTAGGGTGGTCAATTTCAAAAACACCATTATCATTATGACTTCTAATATTGGTTCGCACCTGATACAGGATAATTTTAAGGCATTGGATGATGAAAATCGTGAAGAGGTGATCGCCAAAACCAAAAATGAATTGTTTGAACTGTTGAAACAGACCATTCGCCCAGAGTTTTTGAACCGGATTGACGAGCTGATCATGTTTACCCCATTAAACAGGAACGAGATCAGGGATATTGTGAACCTACAATTTAAACAGGTACAACAAACTTTGGCAGAAATGGGCATTACCATTGAAGCCAGTACTGAGGCTTTAGATTGGTTAGCAGAATTGGGTTATGATCCTCAGTTTGGTGCAAGACCTTTAAAACGTGTGATCCAGAAAAGGATTTTGAACGAATTGTCTAAATCTATCTTGGCTGGAAAGGTTGACAAGGACAGCAAGATCAAATTAGATATGTTTGATCATCAGTTTGTGTTCTTAAACCAGGATAATTAATTGATACTACTTATTAAAAAGACCCATAGCTTTATTGTTATGGGTCTTTTTGATTCCCTCTAACATTTGTACATTGTGTTAGGGGTTGTCATCCTGAGCCTATTCTTAATTTGTCATCCTGAGCTTGCGAAGAATCTTCATAGGCAAATCTCTTTAAAGGAGATTCTTCACTGCGTTCAGAATGACAAAAAAATTAAATACATATTGTCCCAAACTAGTCGGCTATTTACAATCCTGAGCCTTTTGTAATTTATCATCCTGAGCCTATCCTTAACTTGTCATCCAGAGCCAGCGAAGGATTTCCATAGACAAATCTCTTTAAAAGAGATTCTTCACTGCATTCAGAATAACCAGATAGAACGCATCATTATCGTTATAGTTAATTGATCCTCAAAAATTAAATTGTAACTTAGGTCATAGTTCTCCCTATCCAGCTGCTCAACAAGATGAACAAGTTTTTATTACAGATACTCCGATTGGCCTGCGTTTCTTTCCTGCTATTGAACCAATCGCTCTATGCACAGCAAATTGACGATAAGCGCAAGATCATTGCACAATACGACAGCCTAAACAGGTTTCTGCCCAAAGAGAAGCTGTATGTACATTTCGACAAATCTATCTACACGACACAGGACACCATCTGGTTCAAAGCTTACCTGTTGGATGAGAGTCTAAAATCCCCAGCCCAATTGAGCGGTTTGATCTATGTAGAAATGATCGACTACAAAGGCGATGTGATCAAAAGCATTGCGTTACCAACAGAAAGTGGCATTACCTGGGGGAGTTTACCCATCGATAGCAAATACCAATCAGGCAATTATACCTTTCGGGCCTATACCAATTGGATGCAGAACTTTGGCGAAAGATATTTCTTTAAAAAAGAACTGAAAATTGTATCGCTAGATGGTGAGCAACAAGCACCAAAAGAAAACCGGAACAGCTTGGTGGTGACCAAGAAGATACCTCAATCTTTTATCAAAAGAGGACAAGATGTTGATGTACAGTTTTTACCCGAAGGAGGAACTTGGGTTGCTGGCATCGACCAAAAAATGGCCTTTAAGGCAATCAAAGCAAATGGAAAAGGGACAGCCATAGCTGGTGAGGTGATCGATTCTAAAAAGAATGTAATCCTTCAATTTGCATCCAACCAAAAAGGGATGGGTTATTTTAAACTCAATCCTAAATTGGACGAAGAATATACCGTTGTCTATAAAAACACGGCCATTAAACCCCAAAGCCTACCCAAAGCCTTACCTAATGGCATAACCTTACAGGTAAACAACGATTTTCTATCCGATTCGCTGCGCATCACCATCACTGCCAACCTACCCAATCGGATGCTGTATGTACTTGGCCAATCTAGAGGGGCATTGTGTTTTGTAAGCCTTAGCCATACCAACACTCCTGTAAGGACTATCAAGGTCAGTAAAGAGATCTTTCCAAGTGGTATTGGCCAGATCATTCTTTTAGATGCCAACAAGCAACCCATTAACGAAAGAAGCTTTTTCATTAACCACCATGATCAATTGAAAGTGGCAGTAACTACAACCGCAGCAGCTTACAGTACAAGAGACAGCATTCCATTGCAGTTAAAAGTAACAGATGCCATAGGCAACCCTGTTATCGGTTCTTTTTCTATGGCCGTTACTGATGATGGACAGGTAGCAAAAGATACTTTAAATGACAGTAACATCTTAACCTACCTCTTGTTGAGCTCGAATCTAAAGGGTGAAATAGAAAACCCAGGGCAATACTTTAGCCAAGCCAACCAAGAGAGCCACAATGATTTAGAAGCGTTGGTGCTGACCCAAGGTTGGGCAAGTTATTATAACCAAGCTATCAATACTACCCCATTTACTGCAGAAAAAGAGTTTACCATTAGCGGTAAGGTAACCAACATTTTAAACAAGCCAATTGCCAAAGCAAACATTTCCCTACTAGGAAGAAATAAGAAGATGATGTTCTTGCAGGCAGTAACCAACGACAAAGGGCAGTTTGTATTTGATAAGCTACCCGCCTTAGACAGTGCTTCTTTTGTAATACAGGCCTTAAATGCAAAAGACAGAAAAGGAACCTTGGGTATTGAACTGAATGAATTTAAACGACCCGAAATTAGCCTTGTACCACAAATAAGTGTAACAGATTCGGTTGAAGTTATAGATACTATTGTCAACAACATGGTCAAAACCCAACAAGAAGCCTATGTGATCACCAACGGAGGGCTAATGCTAAGAGAGATCAAAGTAGTTGGCAAAAGAGCGGTAAAAAAATCTAAAAACTTGAATGGCCCTGGCGAAGCCGATCTTACTTTAACTGATGCAGATTTGGAAAAGGTAGCCAAAAAGACCTTGTATCAGGTATTACAAGAACAGGTTAGAGGTTTTAGGTCTGGCGCTATCAATAAAACGATGGAACAGGCATTTTTTGTAAATAGCAGTATTGTGAAACTGATTATTGATGGTACAGATGTAGATTTCTTCTACGAGCCATTTATGAATTCGAAAAATGAACATTACCTGTTCCTGAAAACATATTTAGATTATTATACTGCAGAAGATATAGCTGGGATTGAGGTCATGTATACCCAGAGAAATACGGGTGCTTATAAGATGCAATTTGTAAATCCGATGTCGGAGGTAGAATTTAGTTTTATAGAAATTACCACGAAAAGCGGCGCTGGACCTTTTCTTAAAAAAGCAGCCAACATGTACCTTTATAAACCGATGGACTATGGGGATCTAAGAGTTTTTTACAGTCCGAAATATACACCTAGTACCAAGACCATTAAAGGCACCGATTTTAGGTCTACCTTATATTGGATGCCCAGCCTCATTACAAACGAAAAGGGCGAAGCCAGTACTTCTTTCTTCTCATCAGATAAAAAAGGTAGCTATACCGTGTGGTTGGAAGGGTCTGATATGATGGGCAATTTTGGAGTAGATACCTTAAAACTCCAGATCAAATAAAGTTGAAACAAAAAAGGTCTTTCGCTCATGGAAAGACCTTTTTTTATAAGGTATTGAAAACTTATTTCATACTTTTTTCTCTGATGGCCTTAAACTCCGATCCAGCTTTCCAACCTGGAAAAGTAGTTTCGTTACTCAATTGATAACCTACATCAAACAACAGACGTAGATCTTCAACCATTCCAGAAAAGTTCCATTTTGCAGGTTCAAAGTTGTCGGCAGGCGCATGATAACGGTTTTTGGTATATTCTTCTTTTTGGGCTACACCCCAAGCCTTGCCATGTTCAACATTGTCATCGCCCGTTTCAGTATACAAGGCAGGTATACCTACTTTTGCAAAATTAAAATGGTCTGATCTAAAGTAAAAACCTGCAGATGGATTGGTGTCTTCTACCACTATCCTACCTTGTTTTTTCGCTGCTGCAATGAGGTAGTCTTCCAATTCCGATTGTCCGTAACCCACCGCAATGATGTCTTTGGTTTTGCCACTGGCCTGCATGGCATCGATGTTGATATTGGCCACTGTTTTATTAACCGGTACCAAAGGATGTGCACCATAATATTCAGAACCTAATAAGCCTTGTTCTTCACCTGTTAAAGCAATAAACATGATGGAGCGTTCTGGTTGTTTTTTGGCTTTTTTAAAGGCCTCTGCAAGCGCCAATAAAGCTGCAGTTCCTGTAGCGTTGTCAACTGCACCATTATAGATCGAATCTCCGTTGATGGCTTCTCCCTTACCTAAATGGTCCCAGTGGCCCGAATAGATGATATATTCGTCAGCTCTTTTGGTACCTGGTAAAACAGCTACTACGTTGTTAGAAACAGATTTTTTAATGATATTGTTAATGGTCAACGATAGTTTAAGTCCCAAATCAACTGATTTAAAACCTGGTTTCATGGCCTGCTTCATCAAGTCTTCAGATTTGCCAGCCAGTTTAAACATTGCCTTGGCCATATCTTGGGTAATCCACCCTTCCATTAATGCCCGCGAGCTATTGTTATCGGCAGCTGCCAAATAGAGTTTAGATTTAGACCAACCGCTTCTTACCACTGCCCAAGGATAACTTGCCGCAGGAGTATCATGGATAATGATTACACCAGTTGCACCCTGACGTGCCGCTTCTTCAAACTTATAAGTCCAACGACCATAATAGGTCATGGTTTTGCCTTTAAACAAAGTAGAATCTGCAAAACCTGGATCGTTTACCATTACCACTACGGTTTTACCTTTTACATCCAAACCTTCGTAATCGTTCCATTTATATTCTGGGGCCACAATGCCATAACCCGCAAAAACCATTTCTGAGTTCTCTACCTTAACTTGGTCTTTTACATGTCTGGTTGCCGCAACAAAATCGTCAAGATACTTTAAAGATAAACTACCGCTTGCACCTTTAATGGCCATATTGGCTGCAGGTGTCGATTTGATATCAACCATGGGTACTTCTTGGAAGAAGCTTTGGCCATTACCCGGTTTGAGGCCCATTTTTTCAAATTCTCCTTTAAGGTAGTTAATGGTCTTGGTTTCGCCATTGGTAAAAGGTTTACGACCTTCAAAATCATCAGAAGCCAAAACGGCAATGTGTTTGGCTAAAGTGGTATCATTTATTGCCTTTAATGCTGTTGAATCGCTAGACGAATCTGCCCCATTTTTATTGGATTGACATGCGGCCAGGCTCAATGCGCCCAGTCCCAATATTAATAAATGTTTTTTCATGTCTAAAAATAAACTATTTAAGGGAAAATAGGTAATCATTTAAACGACCAATTCATCGATCCGTGTTCCCACCAGCCGAAATTCAACTTTTGTCTTGGTTCGTGGAGACACGAACCAAGTGGGACAAAACTTATTTCTTTTCGTTTTTGATGTTAGGCAAGAAACCCGTAATCAAACCAATCAATGGTAAAAATGCACAGATGTTAAATACATGTTTAATGCTGGTGGCATCGGCCAGTTTGCCCAGCAAGGCAGACCCAATACCCCCCATGCCAAAGGCAAAACCAAAAAACAGTCCAGCAACCAAACCAACTTTACCCGGTATAAGCTCTTGGGCATATACCAAAATAGCTGAAAATGCCGAAGCCAGAATCATCCCGATAGGTACAATCAGTACGCCAGTCCAGAACAGGTTGGCATGGGGCAGCAACAATGCAAAGGGAGCTGTGCCTAAAATAGAACCCCATATTACATATTTTCTACCAATCCTATCGCCTATTGGCCCACCTACCAAGGTACCAGCCGCAACAGAAAATAAAAACACGAATAAGTATACTTGTGATGTTTGTACGGAAACGTTAAACTTTTCTATAAGGTAGAAGGTAAAATAACTACTCAAGCTAGCCATGTAAAAGTATTTAGAGAAGATCAGTACCAATAAGATCGCAATGGCAAAAACTACCTTTTGCTTAGAAAGATGATTTTCTACCCCTTGTGCCTTAATCTTGGTGCGTTCTTTTAACTGCACCAGGTAACCTTTGTACCAATTGCCCACAATGGTTAAGATCAAGATGGCCAATAAAGCGATCAACGAAAACCAAGCTACACTAAACTGGCCATAAGGCACAATGATCCATGCGGCCAATAAAGGGCCTAAAGAACTACCTGCATTACCGCCCAATTGAAAAACAGATTGTGCCAAACCACGTTTACCCCCAGAGGCCGCATGTGCCATTCTCGAAGCTTCAGGATGGAAGATGGAAGAACCTGTACCAATAAGGGCAACAGCCAACAGCATGGTATAGAAATTGGTAGAGAGCGACAAAGTGACCAGACCGATCAACGTAAAGCCCATCCCCATGGCTAAGGAGTAAGGCTGAGGTTTTTTATCGGTATACAAACCCACAAAAGGCTGAAAAAGTGAAGCTGCCATTTGAAAGGTGAGGGTAATGAGTCCAATTTGAGAGAAACTCAAATGATAACTGGTTTTAATTACTGGATAAATAGCAGGAATTAAAGATTGTATGGTATCATTTAAAAGGTGTGAGAAGCTTAAGGCAAAAAGGATAGGAAAAACGGTTTGTTCTGCTATTTTTTTTGGCGTAGAAGTATCTATCATAACTATGTATTGAGCTACAAATTTAAACATTAAATAAAGGTTAACTAAAAGTTTATGATTTAAATGCGGTATAAACCTACTTCAACTTGGCATCAATTAACAAAGATTAATCTTCAATTGAAATCAAATTTCATCAACCGTAGCTGAACCTCTTTACATACAAAAGGCCTCCAATAGGAGACCTTTTGTATGATTATAGTTTTTCTGATGCATCAGTTGATTTAAAATACTGTCAGACTGAGCTTGTCGAAGTCCTATATAAAAGCTTTTTCAAAACATCCTTCGACGGGCTCAGGACGACAATGTAAAAAAGCGCTGGACCATCAACAATTATTGCTTTCGTTCAATTTCGCGGTCCATTTCAACAATGTTTACCTGTGAAGATCCTGAGAAATCTCCCAATAGATAATTGTTGAAATAATCGGCTAAACGCCAGAACATGTATTCTGTCATATCACCAAAACCATGGCGTTGACCAGGAACAATCATGTAATCAAATCTTTTTCCGGCTTTGATCAAAGCATTGGCAACCCTAATTGAGTTGGCAGGGTTTACGTTGTTGTCAATATCACCATGCATCAACAATAAATGCCCTTTCAGGTTTTTGGCCAGATCAGGGTTTTTATCAATTGCATATTTAAAAGTTGTATCGCCTTTGGCCGAAACAATCTCTTTTACACCATGGTGTTTTTCGCTCCACCAACGGTTGTAGATGCTGTTATCGTGGTTACCAGCTGCAGATACAGCCACTTTAAAGAAATCTGGGTAAACCAATAAAGCTGCTGTAGACATAAAACCACCACCAGAGTGGCCAGTAATACCCACCCTATCGGCATCAATAAATGGATATCGATCAGCCAATTGCTCAATCGCTGCCTTTTTATCGGCCAAACCATAGTCACGTAGGTTTCCATAACCATAGGTATGGTACCACTTAGAACGTGCAGGGTGTCCACCTCTGTTACCTACCGTGATAACAATATAACCCAACTGTGCCAAACGGTCCATCCTGTCCATACTTCTTCCAAAAGCTTTGTTAACCGCTTCTGTTTGTGGACCTGGATATACATACTCGATGATCGGATATTTTTTGTTAGGATCAAAGTTAAATGGCTTGTACATTACGCCATAGATATCAGTGATACCGTCGTCTGCTTTTACCTTAAACGGTTCTGGGAATTTGTAACCTGTAGCCATCAATAAAGACAGGTCCGCAGTTTCAAGGTCCATTACCTTGTTACCTAAATTATCTAACAACACCGACTTAGGTACGGTATTTACCCTAGAAAAATTGTTGATCACAAATTGGGCCTCATCATTCATGTTTACGGCGTGGTCAAAATCTCCACTGTTCAACAATTTCATACCCGTACCATCAAAGTTGATGCGGTACAAGTGCAGATAATAAGGGTCTTCTTTAGCTTCTCTACCATTGGCCGTAAAATAAAGCACACGATTTTTTTGGTCTATGTTTACAATGCCTTCGCAGTGGAATGCACCAGAAGTGATCTGGTTCTTCAATTTTCCATTGCCATCAAACAAGTAAAAATGGCCCCAACCATCGCGCTCACTCCAATGGATAATCTCTTTACCTCCATTTACCAATCCTGGGCGTTGCACCTCCACATAGGTATTGAAACGCTCATCGATCAATTGGGTTACTGCACCCGTTTGGATATTGATGGTACAGATATCGATACGTTTCAAATCTCTACTGGTACGCGCAAAATAGAACTTCTCATTATCGCCCAACCAGATTGATGGCCTAAATTCGTTATCTCTATCCTTTACCAACGATTCTTTGCCCCAAGTAGAAATACTTTGGTCTTTAAATGCGGTAGTGTTAATGGTTTTATAGGTTTTTGCAGCAAAGTTGAACAATACAAATTCGTCTATAGGCGATTCTTTTTCACCTGGCATCTGATATTTATAGGTTTCTAACGTTGGTCTGCCTGGGCTTACGCTGTTGATTACCCACAAATCTTTTACTTTACGAGAATCTGTTCTATCCAACACAAAGTATTTCGAATCTGGCGACCACAATACATAGGCCCCTCTTCTTTTTTTATTGTTCTTGATGTTGTCTTCATTGTTTTCGCCATCGCCATCACTGCCGTACGAATAGAATTTAACGCCATCCTTGGTCAATTGATGCTCAACAATGGTACTATCTTCATCGTTTTTAACCGCTTTTAGGTAATTGGCTTTATCCATCCAATACAGGTTATAGTTACGAGAGAAGATCACAGCCGACGAATCTGGTGCAACAGAGCCCCATGATGGTTTGGCCTTAGGTTTTTCGTAGTTTTTAACTTCTGTTAGTTTATTTGAAGCCAGTTCGTAATTAAAGAAGAAGATTTTTTTCTGCATAGAATCTGCAGCCTTTTTGTCTTTTCTGTCTTTTTTAACCTCTTCTATCGTACTTCTGATCTCGAAATTGATGCTTTTTTCATCTTTCGCAAATTTCAGGTTCTCGATCGGCAGGTGTTGTGCATCAAAAGGATCACGGATCACCAATGTAATTTCTGCGGCCAATTTCTCTGGGTCAAAAAGTGGTCTTTTGCTTTTCAACACTGGATCTACAATGTACCATTGTTTACCTGCAGGGGTTTCAAATTGGTACCAGAACCTATTGGTCAACTTTAACCAATGTGGATCTACAGCAGTAGAATAAATGATTTTTCTGAGCTTGCTTGGCGAAAAACGTGCGGCAGCTTGATAGTTTGCCTTTTCGGGAGCTTGCGTTGTTTCGGTTAATGAGATGGTTTTTGTCTGCGCCAAAGCGTCAAAACCAATTAACGAAACAAAAAACAACAGGATGTAAAGTTTCTTCATTGATAATTTTTGTATGGTTAATAAAACGCCTAATTTATTTAAAATGTGGGGTTAATAATTGTTTTAATTGTAATAAAAAAGATAGGAAATTTTGCACTCCAGCTTTATGCTTTGAACAGGCTAAAAAACTTGTTAAATGCTACTACCTTTTGTAACACGGGACTACCCCAATCGAAGAACCACAGGTTATATTTTCCAAATAACTAGAGTGGCAAAAATCTATTTTATACTTAAGAAATACCTGTATGGATTGGAAAATGGAAGGTCAGTAGCCCTTGGCCAAAACAGCCCTGCTTCCCGCTTTACTCCGCCAAAGGCTCCGTGTTCACTCCAATCAGGTTTAATTTACTAACGATAATGCAGCTAGGACGGGTGCATATTCAAAAAAGCCACTGTCTTTTGTAGGCTAAACCCGATGGCAGTTGTAGGCAGGAAGAACTACCTCAACCGAAAAACCACTGGTACTGCTTTCCTGAGATAAGTTATTAAACTGTTCTAATTTTATCAACAAATTAAAAATTATGGCATATATCTACCCCCTTTTTATAGTTTTGTAGTAAATATCACACCATGAAGAAGAATTTCTTATCGCTTATAGCAGCTGCCCTGATTTTAACAGCTGGTTGCCAATCTAAATCACAATCTGCAACAGATGCAGCAACTACAGACAGTACAGGTAAAGTTGTGGCAAACAACGAAACGCCCGAACAAAAGGTAGATGTAAGTGGTATCAAGGTTGCCGATGCCAAAACTATTTTAGACCGTAAACAAGTGCCAATCTTATGTTACCACCAAGTACGTAACTGGAAACCTACGGATGGTAAGGTGGGCAAAGACTATATTGTAGAGATACAGAACTTTAAAGACCAGATCAAGATGTTGGCCGATAGTGGTTACCATACCATTTTACCAGACCAATTGTATGCTTACCTAAATACAGGTGCCAAACTGCCATCGAAACCAATTATGTTGACTTTTGATGATACCGACCTTGACCAGTTTACTGTGGTTAACCCCACTTTAAAAAAGTATGGTTACAAGGCTGTATATTTTATCATGACGGTATCTATTGGCAAAAAAGGAAAATTTGTTGATTACATGTCTGCAGACCAGATCAAACAATTATCTGACGAGGGCAATGTAATCGGTAGCCATACCTACGACCATAAGAACTTTAAAAAATACGCTGGCAAAGACTGGGAAGAACAGTTAGACAAACCAACCAAACGTTTGGAAGAGATCACTGGTAAAAAAATGACCGAGTTTGCTTATCCATTTGGTCTTTGGAATGCTGAAGGGATCCCTGAACTTAAAAAACGTGGTTTCAGAATGGCCTACCAATTGTCTACCAAGCGTGACGAGAAAGACCCATTATTTACGATCAGAAGAATTATTGCAAGTGGATATTGGAGTCCGAAAACATTGAGCAACAGCATTAAAAATAGTTTTTAGTCTCTTGCTCATCATGTTATGAAACTGAAATTGTCATTTGCGTTATTGATTTCTTTGGCCTTATATGCCTGTAGTTCGTCTGCGGTAAAAGAGCAGGGCAATAATGCACCCACTACGAATAGCGCCAAGACGGATACTTTAAATAGAACCAAACCTGCTGATGCCCAAACGATATTGGCACGTCAACAGGTTCCTGTACTTTGTTACCATCAGATCAGAGACTGGCAAGCTGGCGATTCGAAAAGGGCACACGACGATATCATTTCGCCTGCAAACTTTAAGGCACATGTAAAAATGCTTGCCGATAGTGGCTACACTTCTATTTTGCCAGATCAGTTGTATGATTATTTGGTTTACGGTAAGGAACTGCCCAAAAAACCGATCATGTTTACTTTTGATGATACAGACCTGGATCAGTTTACCATTGCCGCTCCTACACTTAAGGCCCATGGTTTTAAAGCGGTCTATTTTATCATGACCGTTGCAATAGGTAAAAAAGGAAGGATCGCCTACATGAACAAAGCGCAGATCAAACAACTTTCTGATGAAGGCAATGTAATTGCAAGCCATACGTACGACCATAAAAACTTTGCCCAGTTTACTGCCGAAGACTGGGTTACCCAAATTGATAAACCTACCCAATTACTGGAAGAGATTACTGGTAAAAAAGTAGAATACTTTGCTTATCCTTATGGGGTGTCTAAAGCTTCTGAGCTACATAAGCTAAAAGAACATGGCTTTAAAGCAGCCTTTATCCTCTCTACCAAAAGGGATGAGTATTATCCCTTATACACCATCCGACGTATTATAGACCCGGGTACTTATACCGCAAAAAACCTGATGCATAGCATTAAAAAAAGTTTCCAGAACTAATGAAGATCAAAAAAATGCTATTCGCATTGGTGTTGTTGAGCAACACGATGACTGTTTGGGCCCAAGTGCCCCATCTAAGTGGTAAGGTAGAAATCAAAATGGCAACGGGGCAGATCACCTGCGATTTTGTATTAAGCAACATCCCCGACATGGGCAACGACTATCAAATTTTATTGAATAAGGGTTTTAACATCAAAGCCATTACAGATGCCGAAGGTAGAACCTTAAGGTACGATGGTTTTTACAATGGAAAGATGAAGGGCGAAGGTTTAACCTACACCCCAAAAGTAAAGGATAGCGTATACCGCAATCCAAAACAACTGCACATCACTTATACAGGGGCTTTTCCGATCTATAACAACTCTTTTAATTTTATAGATTTTAAGGGTTTGATCGCTTTTAATGGCGAAACTTTAAGGGCCACCGACCAATCTAAATGGTATCCGGTGCTTTATGATGTAAAGAACGACCGCCAGATCGAACAACCCACTTACGACATTACGGTAAGTACCAATGCAGAAGCTACCATTTTTGTGAATGGCGATTTGCCTAAACATGGTCCTATTGCCCGTTTCACGTCTAAGATACCAGTAGCACCGATGTTATTTGTTGGTAAATATGCTACCCAGCAAACTGCAAGTGCCTTGTTCTTAAACACCAACATGAACAAAAAACAATTGGAGGTATTTGAGCAGAACATTGCCGAAATGAAAAAATACTATCATAAAGTATTGGGCATACCCTATCAAACTAAAAACGTGTTTATTGAACATAAGGCAGTAGAGCAGTTTAACAATGGCCGAAGCTGGGGTTTTGTAACCTTCCCGACCATTGCTTTTGCTGGTATAAGAATGGGCACCATGATCGATGAAAAGCAGAGCAAGTTTAAAGATTCTACCGACTATCCTTTTATTGCCCACGAAATTGCCCATTATTATTTTGGCAATGTGTTACAGCCAAATGCTACCTTAATGTGGTTTTTCTTAGAATCTACGGCAGAGTACCTATCTGTTAAAGCAAGTGAAGAAAAGTTTGGCAAAAGCTTCGGGGCTAATTATTTCAAAGCGGCCACACAAAATCTCAAAAACTATAAAGTTATTCCCCTACCTGCAATTAAAGACATGAACCAGGTTGACGGAAACTATCGCTACAAATATGGCCCCCTATTGTTAAGAGGTATGGAACAGTTGATCGGCGAAAAAAGAACCTTCGATTTTCTAAAAAGCTGTTTGGCCGATACTAAAGGGCTTACAGATTATGCTTTTTTCAAAAGGAATGCCTTAAAATCGGGCATTACCGAGCAAGAATGGGCTACTTACGAAAAGGACTACCTGCTTTCTGAAAATGTAACGGCGTTGATTCGTTATTAGTTGTTAGACGGTGTATAGGCTTAAGCTACTTCTTTGATCTGGTATTTTTTACCATTAAAATCAAACTGGTTGCCTTTTTGTTTACCCAACAATAGCTTTCCTATAGGCGAAACTGCAGAAATGGCAAAAACCACTTCGTTACCCAGATGCAGTTGACCTGCACTGATGCTTAAATAGAAGTTACCTTGGTCGGTATATACCAAACTGCCGTTTCTGGCGGTTTCCGAATAAGGTGTATCTTTGATAGAAGTCAACACTTTTTGATTTTCCTCGGCATCGATCAGCAGGCGCTTGTTACGATCAATATCCTGTTGCATCATTTCCCTACTGGTTTCATATTTATCGCCCGCACTGCTTTTGGTGTCGTCGTTACTGGCTTCACGAGCCTGTTTCAAAGCAGTTTCGGCGGTTTGGATTCGCTCTTCAATAAAATTTAGGCAAAGTTGGTATAAAGAAGATTTTATTTCTTGCATAGGTGTTTGGTTAATCAATTAAATATATCAAAATTTAAACAGCAATGCTACGCATCAAGCTGTTAATTTTTCAATTATTTAACCGTTAATTAATAAAGATAAGTTGATTGTTAGTGCTCAAGCCATTTTACCTTATCGGCAATTGGTGTCCTGTTGGCTTCGCGGGGTTCTTCTTCATGGTAGCCCATATAGAAAAGACCAAAACACTTTTCGTTTGCCGCAAGACCCAAGAACTCGCCAAGGTCATCAATTAAAGGTGGCGAGCTCCAATATGCCCCTACATTTAGGGCTTCGGCAGTTAGAGCCATGTTCTGTACTGCGCAGGCAACCGCAGCGATTTCTTCCCAATTGGGTAATTTATCTGGATGGAATTGGATATTTACGGCCAAGATACAATCCGCCTGGGCAGTTTTTTGGGCAAAACTATCAAACTTCTTCTGCATAAACTTCTCTGCCGGAACAGTTGCCGTATACAACTGACCCAAAGTTTGGCCCAATCTGGTCTTTGCTTCTTTTCTCATCACCACAAAACGCCAAGGTTGCGTTAATTTATGTGTTGGCGCATAATTGGCACTCTCTAAAATCTGCTCAATAACTGTTGTGGGAATTTCTTTTTGGATATAGCTGGCAGGAAAAACACTTCTTCTTCCTTTGATGATCTTTGTTAATGTTTCAATGGCTGTACTCATGTGGTAAAAGTAATTAAAAGTTAAAAGACCAATGCGTATGGCCGAAGCGAAAATCCTATAAATCAAAATATTTTACTTTTTGATGGCTAGGTATTGGTTCATTGGTCATTGGTTCAATAGTTCAATCGTTCATTGGTTCATTAGTTCATTGGTTCATTAGCTAAAAACTGCCAACTAAAAACTATTAACCGAAAACTGCCAACTAAAAACTGAAAACTGCCAACTAAAAACTGAGAACTATCAACCAAGAACCTTCAATTGCTTCCTGATCTTTTTTACCTTCGAATAAAACCCTATGCTTTCCTTATCTACTAGAAAATCCATGGTTTCTAGGAGTTCGTCTTTGATCCAATCGTGCTTGACGCTCAAATTGGCCAATACATTTAAACAATGCGATTTAATGGCTACAGGTATTTGATCATTGATCAGCCAACCGAATACAGTGGCTACAATTTCGGTAGTTTCGTAATTGTCGATTATATTTTTGATGGTAATTGGAGCTCTTTTGCTCGTCATCAAAGCGAGGATCTTGCTGTAATGTCTGCAGCACGAAAGGTTTTGTTGTGCTGTAAATCGCTCCAGAAAATAAGTAGCATAAGGCAGAAAGCGGTGAAAATGCTGTTCATAGATATTCTCTAGGATCCAAGCGGCCCTAAAAGCGATTTTTTCATCTTGATGAAAAGTAAGGTCGATCAGCTCCTTGACAGAAAAACCTTCTTCTGCTGCCACATGGGTCAATAGTGTAACCTTTGTTTTGGTTAAAGTAGTTTTAATGGCCTCAATTAGCATTTCCCTTTCCATCTGCTAAAAATAATAATTTTTGTTGATGAACTTAACCACATGGATGTATGGTTTTTCACCACCTCAGCCAAATCCATAAGTTTTTCTGAGGTGTCGGAAGTGGTAAACCTTTTAAAACTTGACCACATAGAAACATAGGGCACATAGTTTATAAAGTCTATCTATGTGGTCTATGTACCTATGTGGTTTAAACCCAAAGCCTATTAACCTAAGCAAATTAGGCACATGATTTTTCACCACCTTAGTAACCTTAGTTACACCTCAGCCAAATCCATAAGTTTTTTTTGAGGTGCCTGAGGTGGTAAACCTTTTAAAACTTGACCACATAGAAACATAGGGCACATAGTTTATAAAGTCTACCTATGTGGTCTATGTGCCTATGTGGTTTAAACCCAAAGCCTATTAACTTAAGCAAATTAGGCACATGATTTTTCACCACCTTAATAACCTTAGTTACACCTCAGCCAAATCCCTAAGTTTTTCTGAGGTGTCTGAGGTGGTAAACCTTTTAAAACTTGACCACATAGAAACGTAGGACACATAGCCCGCTATTAATCTATGTGGCCTATGTACCTATGTGGTTTAAACCCAAAGCCTATTAACCTAAGCAAATTAGGCACATGATTTTTTTCACCATCTTAGTAACCTTAGTTGCACCTTAGCCAAATGCCTTAGCTGGTGGAATTTTAGCACCTAACTTTGTACGCTAAACCTGATTGAAGCGGGCACGAAGCCGAGGAACGAAGGCAAAGTAAAGCAAAAAGCAGGACTACTTTTGCCAAGAGAAACTGCCGCTGTTTTTCAAAAACCTTTTTCCTTCGTCCTTTCAACCCTCAACCTTTTTAACTACCTTTGCACTTTATTTTTCAGCAATATGATTTCAGTTTCTAACCTATCCCTGCGTTACGGCAAACGTACTCTTTTTGAAGATGTTAACCTTAAATTTACACATGGCAACTGCTACGGTGTAATTGGTGCCAATGGTGCAGGTAAATCTACTTTCCTTAAAATCTTATCAGGCGATGTTTCGCAGACCAGCGGAACTGTGGCATTTACACCTGGCGAACGCATGGCGGTTTTAAAACAGAACCACTATGAATTTGATGAGTTTTCGGTAATTGAGACCGTAATGATGGGCCATAAGGAACTGTACGACATCATGAAGGAAAAAGATGCCATCTACATGAAAGAGGATTTCTCTGAAAAAGATGGCGAACGTGCAGGCGAATTGGAAAACCTTTTTGCAGAAATGGACGGTTGGAACATGGAAAGCAATGCTGCTACCATGTTGAGCAACTTGGGCATTAAAGAAGACCTACACTATAAATTACTAAAAGAAATAGATGGTAACCAAAAAGTACGTGTATTATTGGCACAAGCTTTATTTGGCAACCCTGATATCTTATTACTGGATGAGCCTACCAACGACTTGGACATTGACACCATTGCTTGGCTAGAAAACTTCTTGGCCGATTATCAGAACATTGTATTGGTGGTAAGTCACGATAGGCACTTTTTGGATGCCGTTTGTACACACATTGTAGATATCGATTTCAGTAAAATGAACATCTACACCGGTAACTATACTTTCTGGTACGAATCAAGTCAGTTGGCGTTAAAACAACGTAGCGACCAGAACAAGAAACTGGAAGAAAAAGTGAAAGAGTTACAGGAGTTTATCCGCAGGTTTAGTGCAAATGCTTCTAAATCTAAACAGGCTACCTCACGTAAAAAAGCTTTAGATAAGATCGATATTTCTGAGATCAAGGCCTCAAGTCGTAAATATCCAGCGATCATGTTCAACAACTTAGGACGTGAAGCCGGCGACCAGATCTTACAGGTAGAGAAACTATCAAAAACTGCAAATGGCGAAGTGATGTTCAAAGACATCACCTTTATGGTAAACAAGGGTGATAAAATCGCTGTACTTTCGCAAAACAGTTTGGCTACTTCTGCATTTTACGATGTTTTGAGTGGCAATGATACTGATTACACGGGCGAATTTAAGTTTGGGGTAACCATTAGCGTGGCCGACCTGCCTAACGACAACTCTAAATACTTTGCAGGAAAAGACGAGAACCTGGTAGATTGGTTACGTGAATATTCTGGCACTGATGCTGACGAACAGTTTGTAAGAAGCTTTTTGGGCCGAATGCTTTTCTCTGGAGAAGAAGTGCTTAAAAACGTTAAAGTTCTTTCTGGAGGTGAAAAAATGCGTTGCATGTTCTCTAGAATGATGTTACAACAAGCCAACATGTTGTTGTTTGATGAGCCAACCAACCACTTGGACTTGGAATCGATCACTGCATTGAACAACGGCCTAAAAGATTTTAAGGGAGCCATCTTATTTACATCCCGAGATCATGCCTTAACAGAAACCGTAGCCAACAGGGTGATAGAGATTACGCCAAAAGGGGTAATTGATAAATTGATGACCTACGACGAATACATCAACAGTGAAGATGTAGCCAAACTTCGAGAAGAAATGTATAAATAAACAAAAGCAACCCTTTTAGCCAAACTAAAAGGGTTTTTTATTGGGATTGATTTTTTGGTTGTTTTTCCACTTTTTACATATTATTGTAATCAGAAACCTATCCAAACAAACCTGATGAAAACCATCTTGATTTTATGCATATCCATTTTATGCAACTTAAGTGCTCATGCTCAAAAAAGTGATTCTACCCATACCCATTATCGGTTGATCCGCGGCGGCTTTGTAGAACACGCTACAGAACTTAAATCAAAAAAAGGGGTAAAGAACGGCGAAGCACGCATACAGAATGGAAAGAAGATCGTGGCCAAAGGTTTATATAAAGATGGAGAGCGGATAGGCAGATGGCAATTCTTTAAGGAGGGCGATACTTTAGAGCAGATCTACAATTACAGTATCAAAAGGATGGAGTATAACTTGCCACATGAAAAGATCAGGTTTGAAATTGATTCTTTAAAAGAAGGCGACAGGATTGTTTATCCTGCAAAAATTGGCGGAACCAATTATGCATTGATGTACCTATTAAAGCAATACATCATGCCATATCAGTTACAAAACAGCAATGGAGAATATCTACTGTCCTTTATTTTTAATATCGATCGCAATGGCAGGCTTGTTAAATATGAAATCAAGGTTGGTAACAATAAAATCAATAAACTACAGCAAGTTGACCTTAAAAAATTAAAACCCGAAGATCTTGAGTTTACAGCGGCAAAGTTAAACGGGCGCAATGTGGAGAGTACCCTGATCTTTGAAACAAAATTTACTATAGATAGGTAATAACGCCAAACAGCACTGTAAAGGCCCTGATGAAAAAACCGTTACAAGTGCTGTTGTACTTAACTAAATAATGAAGTTCAAATATAAATAAACTTTTTTATTAAATGCAACTAAATTGCATTTATATTTGTGACATGAAAATTTTATCACATTCACAAATTGATCGGCTCGGTATTACTGCAGCCGTTGCCTGCGCTGTACACTGTGCCGCCCTACCCTTGATCATTACCTCATTACCATTACTGGGGCTTGAGTTTTTAGCCAATATCTGGGTAGAAATTACCATGATCTGTGTTTCTGTCTTTTTGGGCTGTTATTCTTTAAGCCGATCTTACCTTAAACACAAAAACTTAATGCCCGTATTTGTGCTTTTAAGTGGTTTTACAATTATAGCCATTGGTCATTTTTGGTTAGAAGACCTTGAAAGTTTTCTGATTCCCATCGGAGGATTGATATTGGCGTTGGCCCATATGATCAACTGGCGTTTGATGAAATCGTGCCACCACAACCATAGCCACAACTAATAAATATAACGGAGTAGCAAATCCTTTACACTAAATTTAATGCAATTCAATTGCATATCCTAAATTTGTAACAGCTAATGATGAGAAAGAAATTAGTAATGTTAAGTGCTTTGATCTGTATCTGCACTTTAAACAATGGCTGTAAGCATACAAAGCCCAATGCCAAAGAAATTTATATGAAATACCTCAAAAGTCACATCAAAAGATAAAAAATGATTTCAATCAAATCTGTAGCACATAGTTATAACGGCACACAGCAGATCAGTTTCAAAGACTGGCAGATCAACGATGGTGAGCAATGGTTGTTATTGGGCGAATCTGGTAGTGGGAAAACAACTTTATTGCACATTTTAACGGGTATCTTAAAACCAAAACAAGGGGAAGTAAAAATCAGTGATACTTCGATCTATACGCTCTCTTCTAAAAACCTTGATCAGTTTAGGGGCAGAAACATTGGGATTATTTTTCAAAGGCCACATTTGATCAAGAGCTTGACCATAGCCGAAAACCTGTTGTTGGCCCAAAGCTTTGCCCACTTGCCAGAAAACCATGAAAGGATTGATGAGGTATTGAAATCTTTGGATATCAGTCATAAAAAGAATGCTTATCCAAAAGAATTGAGCCAAGGTCAATTGCAACGTGTTTCTATCGCCAGGGCAGTGATCAACAAACCTGCTTTATTGATTGCAGACGAACCTACTTCTAGTTTGGACGATAAAAACGCTGCTGCTGTTTTAGAGTTATTAATGGAACAGTCTGGTTTAAACCAAGCCACATTGGTGGTGGCCACCCACGATAAAAGAGTTAAAGATGCATTTACACATACTTACGATTTAGCATGAGCCCATTAAAAATTAGCTGGAAAAGTTTGATCTCTAAACCTTTGTCATCGGGTTTAAACATCATGTTGATCGCATTTGGAACCGGCATCCTTACCATTTTGTTATTGGCATCCACGCAGATCGAAAATAAGCTCAACAACAATTCAAAAGATATCGACTTGGTAGTAGGTGCAAAAGGAAGTCCCTTGCAACTGATATTGAGCAGTATCTATTATATTGATTTCCCAACAGGAAACATTCCTTTAAAAGAAGCCAATGAACTGTCTCATAACCCTTTTGTAAAACGGGCTACTCCCCTAGCCTTGGGCGATAACTACAATGGGGTAAGAATTGTTGGAACAGACAGTAATTATATCAGTCTTTATGGGCTAAAAGTACAAAGTGGCAAGTTTTGGTCGGCCGACCTTGAAGCTACCATTGGTACAACTGTTGCCAAAGAACAAAACCTAAAAGTTGGTGATACCTTTTTTGGGGCGCATGGTTTAACCAACAATTCTGATGTACACAAGAGCCATGCCTATAAAGTTGTAGGTATTTTGGCTCCACAAGGCAATGTTACCGATAACCTGATCTTAACCAATGTGGCCAGTGTATGGAAAATGCACGAGCCCGAAGATGAGCATAAACCTGGTGAGGCACACGAAGAACACCATGAAAGTACAGAAATCAGCAACAGAGAAATCACTTCATTATTGATCCAATACCGTTCGCCAATGTCGGTAGCCATGTTCCCACGTATGGTCAATCAAATGACGAGCCTACAATCTGCATCACCAGCAATGGAAAGCACCAGACTTTTCTCTTTGATTGGTGTAGGTGTTGATACTTTACAATGGTTTGCCATTTTGATCATGTTTATTGCCGCCATTAGTGTGTTTGTAAACCTTTACAATTCTTTAAAAGAGCGCAACTACGATCTGGCCATCATGCGAACCTTGGGTGCATCTCGAACAAAACTATTTATGATCGTGATCCTAGAGGGCTTGGTATTGACCATAGTAGGCACGCTGATTGGGGTAGGTTTAGGGCATTTGGCATTGCAGTTGATTGGGCATTACCAAGAAAGTAGTCAGGCCAAACTAACTGGACTGATCTTCATTCCTACCGAAACTTACCTCTTGCTTGCTGGTTTAGGTATTGGTATATTTGCTTCTATCATCCCTGCATTGCAGGCTTATCGTTCTAATATTTCTAAAATATTGGCGAAAAACTAATAAATAATGAAACCTTGAGCATAATGCTCTTGAACAACAATAAAACAACCGGAAAAATAAATTAATAATCTGATGAAAAAACTAAGCTTTATCCTTTTGATCCTTGCAGGTTTTGGCTTCTCAGCCAAGGCACAACACGACCCTAACGACCAAATCATTTCAGAAAACTGGGATGTTATTGGCAGTGTAGACTTTAAAACTGTTAAAGACACAGAGATGTATGCGATTTTTGGCAATGAGATCAAAAAACATGCAAATAAACCTTTTGAGTTGGAAGGTTATATCGTTCCGATCAAAGACGGCATGAAACAGACCAAATTTATGCTTTCTACGTTACCTATTAATCAATGTTTCTTTTGTGGTAAAAATGGCGTTCCGATCATGGTATTGGTAGAATTGGTAGAACCAATCAAGTTTACCTATCAAACGGTAAAAATCAAAGGAACATTAAAATTGAGTACTGCTAATGCGATGGATAATCCACCGATTAGTTTAACCGCTGGAAAGGCTTTATAAATGACATTAACCGCAGATCCAATTGAAATTTTAAAACAGCATCAGCTCAAGAACACCAGACAAAGGGTTCGTGTTTTGGAGGAGATTGCTTCAGATTCTGCTGCAATTTCTCAGCCAGAGCTAGAAAAAAAGCTAGGTAAGGAGATTGACAGGGTAACTTTGTACCGTATTTTGAATACGTACGAAGACAATGGGATCTTACACCGCATCATTGACCTCAATGGTACGGCAAATTATGCCATCTGCTCTTCTGCTTGTACGGCGCATCACCATCACGATGAACATGTGCATTTCAATTGCACCAATTGCAGCAAAATCTATTGTTTGAGCATAAAAGTACCTCCAATCGATATTCCAAAAGGATTTGAAACACAATCCTTGAATTTGATTGCCTACGGAGTTTGTGAGAAGTGTAGCAAGAAATAAGTAATCATAACAGATGGACACCAAAAACAAAACCCCGATAACTTTTAAAGCTATCGGGGTTTTTTATGTCATTTTATATAATTAGTGACCTGCGTGACCATCTGCACCATGTGCATGGCCATGGCTCAATTCATCTGCATTAGCTTCGCGTACAGATAATACTTTACCAGCAAAGATCAAGTTTTTACCAGCCATTGGGTGGTTTAGATCGACAGAGATGTGCGCTTCGTGAACACCAGTAACACCAGCACGGAATTGGTTACCTTGGTTGTCTTGCAACGGAATAACATCTCCAACCTGTGGCAACTCACCACCAGCTTCTTTAAACATATCGATTGGTAGATCAACGTGTGCAGTTGCATCAATTTCACCGTAACCATCTGCAGGAGAAAGCTCAAAGCTATATTCATCACCTGCTTGTAGGCCTTGTAAATGTTCTTCAAATTTAGGTAACATCATACCTACACCAAACAAGAACACTAATGGTTGTTCTTCATTTGCTTTTTCAACAAAAACTTGCTGACCTTCTGGAGTAGTAGTGTGTAGTTCATAAGTTATAGACACTACTGTGTTCGAATTAATATTCATTCTTAATGGTTTAATTTAATAATTTCACTGCCTCGGCAACCGTATGTACTGGCAGTTGGCAAGTTTTATTTCGGCAAATATAAATCTTTGTTTGTTGGCTTTCCTTATCTTTTAACAAAGGGAGTTCACTTTTTGTTCCGCCCAATGTAATTTTGTTGGGAATATAGAATTTATTCAGGTCTTTTTTGGTGCTTTTGATGTCATTTCCCACTATCGCAATTTCATTAATTCCGTGAACCTCATTTAACAATTGGATACACCAGTTGGAGTAGGCCGAGCCATAAGCCTTGATCCTAGGCAATACCGAACTTAGCATTGCAACTGCTTTTTCGCGATAGCTTTCCTCATCATAAAAAAGCCCCAGCTTTTGGAGGTTTTGGGCCATCACAGAATTGGAAGCAGCAATTACATTGTCCATTACCTCATGCTTACGGGCAATCAGCTCTTCGCCATTGCTCGCAGTATAAAAGAACATGTCATTTATTGGATCATTAAAATTAACCAATACATGATCAGTCAATTTTTTGGCTTCAACCAACCATTTTTCGTTAAAGTCTGCTTCATACAATGCAATCAAGGCATCGATCATAAAAGCATAATCGTCTAAAAACCCTTGAATATTCGCTTTACCGTTTTTATAATTGCGATACAAACCTCCATCTATTGCCCTAAGGTGATGCAAGATAAATTCAGCAGCTTTTTTGGCACTGTCGTAATAGCTTTGCTCATCTAAAACCAGTGATGCATTTGCCAAAGCTTTGATCATCATCGCGTTCCAAGCTGTCAAACATTTATCGTCCAATCCAGGTCTGATCCTTTTGCTTCTTTCCGCCAATAGTTTTGCTTTGGCCGATTTCACTTTTTGGTGAAGCATCTCTTCATCAATACTATGTTTAGCTATGAAATCTTCATCTTGGATTGTTCTTCTCAAGATATTGGTTTCTTCTTCTTCCCAATTGCCCGCTGCAGTTACATTAAAATAATCACCCATCAAAACTGCATCATCACCTAAAACCTCGTCAAATGCAGTTTTGTCCCAAACATAAAACTTACCTTCAACACCTTCACTATCGGCATCTAAAGCCGAATAGAAAAGTCCATTTTCGGCAGTCATCTCTCTATATACCCAGTTAATGGTTTCTTCAATTAATTGTTTAAAAGGTTCAAATTTTAAGCATTGGTAAGCTTCAGCATACAGATTGATCAGTTGGGCATTGTCATACAGCATTTTTTCGAAGTGTGGCACATGCCATTTGTCATCCACCGAATAACGGGCAAAACCTCCTCCAATCTGATCATAAATGCCACCCATCGCCATGGCTTCTAAGGTGGTACAAACCGCGGTAAAGGAAGCCTCGTCTGGTGTTAAGAAACTATAACGCAACAAAAAGCTCCAGTTATTGGGCAGTGGAAATTTAGGCGAACGGCTATATCCCCCTTCAGTAATGTCGAAATGACGTTTCCAAGGTTCGATGATCTCTGTTAAATGAGATTGGTCGAAAGCAACCTGCGTTGATGATGGAATGATATTTTCTGCCTGTTGGATGCCCTCGCTTAAACGTTCAGCATAGTTTTTGGCTTTTTCTGGCTCATTTTTCCAAAGATCGGCAATATTAAGCAGGATGCTGATCCAATCGTTTTTTCTAAAATAGGTACCACCGTATACCGGTTTTTGGTCTGGCAAACAAATTGCATTTAAAGGCCATCCCCCATTTCCATTCATCAGCTGCACGGCCAACATATAGATCTGGTCAATATCTGGTCGCTCTTCCCGGTCAACTTTGATACACACAAAATTCTTGTTCATTACCTCGGCCACTTCAAAATCTTCAAAACTCTCGTGTTCCATTACATGGCACCAATGACAGGCCGAATACCCAATACTGACCAAAATCAGCTTATTTTCTGCTTTGGCCAAAGCCAGCGCTGCTGGGCCCCACTCGTGCCATTGTACAGGATTATAGGCATGCTGCAATAAATAAGGTGAGGAAGCGTGGATAAGGTCATTTGGTTCTGCTGACATGTTTGTGGTTTTATTTAGTGTGTTGTAAGTGGCAATTGGAAATGTACGCCATCACAACAAAGTTATTAATTACTAAATACCTATTAAGATTAATTATTGTTTTTTACTTTAGCATTCTTAAGCTGACCATCCATTATCCAAACCAGAAATGAAAATTACCCATACCGAAATATATCGCTTTAGCATTCCGATGGAACCATTTGTAATTGCTACTGGCACCATGCATTTTGCCCAAAATGTATTGATCAGGATTCATACCGATGCTGGTATCTACGGTACAGGCGAATGTTCTGCTTTTCCGATGATAGTTGGCGAAACGCAAGAGACCTGTTTGGCTATGGCCAAAGATTTTGCCCAGATCTGGAAAGGGAAAAACCCTTTAGAGATTCCTGAGCGTATGCAAGATCTATTGAATTATGCAGACCATAATGCAACCATTAAAAGTGCCTTTGATATGGCGTTATTTGATATTGCTGCAAAAAATGCGAAACTACCTTTATACCAGTTTTTAGGTGGACACAAACGAACGATTGAAACTGACATGACCATTGGCATTGATACGCCCGAAGGAATGGCCTTGACAGCGCTTAAGCATCAAAAAAATGGATGTAGGATCATCAAGATCAAGCTAGGTAAAAAGGTACACGAAGATATTGAAAGAGTAAAACAGATCAGGGCCGCTGTGGGCAGTGAGATGATCTTACGATTAGATGCCAACCAAGGTTGGAGTTTTGATGATGCACTTTTTGCCCTTGGAGCACTAGAGAGCCAGCAAATAGAGTTCTGTGAGCAGCCTATGCGCACTTGGTTTGATGACCAGCTGCCAGAACTGGCCTTAAACTCGAAGATCAAAATTATGGCCGATGAAAGCTGCTACAACCATCACGACGCTAGAAGATTGATCAACAACAAAGCCTGTGAATATCTGAATATCAAATTTGCCAAATCTGGAGGAATTTTAGAGGCGCAAAAAATTCATGAGGAGGCTTTGCAACATGGCGTAAAATGTATGATTGGTAGCATGTTAGAAAGTAGGATTGCTTTAACTGCCAATTTGCATTTTGCCTTGGCCAGTCCTAATGTTGTATTTTTTGACTTGGACACCTGCCTACTTGGTCACTTGGTTGATCCAGTAATTGGTGGGCTGAGTTACGATGGTTATTTCTTAAGTGTGCCTGATAGTCCGGGTATTGGCGCAGATGCAGACCCAGCCTTTCTAAAAGGTTGCGAACAGTGGATAATTAGTTAAGAATCATAACAATATTTTAACAATTCCAAGACAGTAATTTAATAAACCTAATTTTTTAGTTTTTGTTAAATTATTTTCGTCTAGGATAAAAGGGAGTTCGTCGATAATTATAATATTTTGGTATAAAAGGGAAGATTTGGTGCAACTTTTTTTAAATCGGAGCGTCTTATCTACAAATCCACACAAATTATATTATGGTTATGAAAACTTCAATCAAATCACTAATCGCTGCGTCATTAATGACTGTAGTGGTTTCAACATCAACTGTTTACGCTTACACACCAGTAGTAAAAACTGTTTCTGCAAATGCAGTAGATGTGACCTCAATTAAAAAAGTAATTGTTACTGGCAATGTAGAAGTTACTTTAGTTCAGTCGCCGAAATCGAAAACCTTATACAAAAAAGAGAACGATGCTTACGTACATGTTAAACAAGTTGGAAGTTCTTTGTTAATAGACACCAAAAACAGTACAGAAAATGCTAAAATCACTGTATATGTTGATGAAATCTATAGAATTGATGCTTCTGGAAATGCAGTTATAGAAACCAATGATGCTTTAAAGCTAGATTATCTTCAGATTTTCTTAAAAGACAACGCTAAAGCTGATATCAATTCTACAACAACAGGTTTATATACTTCTTTGATCGGTGCTTCTGAATTAAGATTACAAGGTTCAACAGGTACACATGTTGTTGCCATGGACAAGTTATCTAAAATAACAATGGAAAGATTTAGTGCAGTAAAAACTGAGACCAAACCAATCGTTTTCCCAGAATATACCGCATTGAACAAATAAGCACTATTGTTTGATTTAAACGAATAAAAAGTCTACCATTAATTTGGTAGGCTTTTTTTTATTGCACCAATAGTTGTTGGAATTGCAAACTGTCTCCATTAAATGCATTAAAGTCTACAACGTGGTTAATGCCATTGATCCTTGCCTTATCAGAATGTTGCCAAAACTTCCATGCATTTGAAGGTATTTTTAATTTAGGCTGGTGGTAATGTGCTACCCAAAAGGGATAGCCTTCATAATAACCCATTAAATGGTCCTGATAAAACTTCAGTCCCGAATAAATGATTGGTCTAACTTTAGTTTTTACTTCGATCTGGATAATAAAGGCATTGAGTTCTTTTCGCATCTTGTCTGGCGAAACACCATCTAAACTTTCAATGTCAACTACTGGGGGCAAATCGCCTTTCTCTATATTAACCGTCTGTAAAAAAAAGTTGGCTTGCCATAGGCCTGATCTTTTAGGTCTAAAAAAGTGATAGGCACCTACCTTTAAACCAGCTTTCGGAGCTTCGCGCCAATTGCGCTGAAAATAGGGGTCTACATTCAACACGCCTTCGGTGGCCTTGATAAATGCAAAATCAACTGCCACCCCATCTTCTTTCATTGCCTTTACTTTTTGCCAATCGATCTTGCCTTGGTAATAAGAAACATCAATGCCATGAATGGTATATTTTTTAGGAATTTTGATGTTATAGCTTTCGTATGTTCGGTAGTTTTTGTCTTCGTTAGGGTGGCGCAGCCAAAACCATGTTGAGGAAGCTACTTTTAAAACATAACCGTAGTAAAATGGTGATAAAAGCACCAATACCACACCTGCCATTACAAACTTGAGTGTTGTAGACAGTCCTTTGGTCTTTTTTCGGGATGGTTTTCGTTTCCTGGCTGGCATTTGATAAAAATACCCAATAAAAACGTCCTTTCGAACAAAGAGAGAAATCTATTGGGCAGACTTCTCTCTTCATTTGATATATCCGAAAGGATAAAAATGCTTATTTACTCAATTCAGCATAATATTTATGGAACAATGGCAAAGTTTCGATGCCTTTGTAATAGTTATAGATATCATACTTTTCATTTGGCGAGTGTAGTGCATCGCTGTCTAAACCAAAACCAAACAATACCGATTTGATACCCAAAACATCTTCAAATAAAGCTACAATTGGAATACTACCACCACCACGTGTTGGGATAGGTTTTTTACCAAAACTATCTTCAATCGCTTTTTCTGCAGCACGGTAAGCAACGCTATCAGTTGGCGTTACCACAGGTTCGCCACCATGATGTGCCGTAACTTTTACTTTCACATAATCTGGAGCAATACTTTCGAAATGTTTGGTGAAAATTTCAGAAATCTCATCAGAACTTTGGTTTGGAACCAAACGCATCGAGATTTTAGCATTGGCTTTGCTTGGCAATACGGTTTTTGCACCTTCACCAATGTAACCACTCCAAATTCCGTTTACTTCTAAAGTTGGTCTTGTACCGGTACGTTCTAAAGTACTGTATCCTTTTTCGCCCCAATCGGCTTTGATATCAAGGTCTTCTTTATATTCTGTTAAGTCGAAAGGAGCAGCATTCAATGCTTTTTTCTCTTCTTCGGTTAGCTCAACTACTTTATCGTAAAATGCTGGAATGGTAATGTGGTTGTTTTCGTCGTGTAGCGAAGCAATCATCTTACATAAAATCGTAGCAGGGTTTGCCACTGCACCGCCATATACACCAGAGTGCAAGTCGCGGTTCGGTCCTACTACTTCAACTTCCATATAAGCTAAACCACGTAGACCGGTTTCGATAGACGGGTTTTCCATGCTGATCATCGAGGTATCAGAAATCAATACTACGTCTGCTTTCAGCCTTTCTGCATTGGCTTTCACAAAAATACCAAGGTTTGCAGAGCCTACTTCTTCTTCGCCCTCGATCATAAATTTAACATTGCAAGCCAAAGTATTGGTTTTCATCATCAATTCGAAAGCTTTTACGTGCATGTAGAACTGGCCTTTGTCATCGCAAGCACCACGAGCATATATCTTACCATCGCGAACCGTTGGTTCGAATGGTGGAGTTTTCCATAATTCAAGTGGATCAGGTGGCTGCACATCATAATGTCCGTAGATCAAAACGGTTGGCAAGCTCGCATCAACGATCTTCTCTCCATAAACGATTGGATATCCTGCTGTTTCACAGATCTCAACTTTGTCGGCACCTGCATCTTTCAGCTTTTGAGCTACAAAATCAGCAGTTTTTAACACATCTCCTTTGTATTTTGGATCGGCACTAACCGATGGAAAACGTAACAATTCAAACAACTCATCTAAAAAGCGTTGCTTGTTGTCTTCAACATATTTCTTGATTTCTTGCATAACATTTATATTTTGAACAAATATAGGTTTTTCGTCAAAAGCATTCTAAAAACAATTGAATCAATAATTAATTCGTTCAGATTAACTAAAAGTAAATCAAGCGTATAAATAGCTTTATTAATATTTATATATTTGTAATTAATAACTTTATTTTGCGCTATAATTATATTTAGGGATGAGATTTCGGGCATTAGCGCTATGCATTGCACTTTTACTTTGTTTTTCTTTAAAAACCATCGCCCAGATCACTGGAGCGAGCTGCCCCGAATCGGCCAAATATTTTTCAAAGGATAGTGTAAACGTGATCACTTTTGGTGCCAGTACGGTTGAAGGTGTAAATGGGCTTAATTTCCAGACCTACCTTACCACCAACTTTGTTAACTGTTACATCAACAAAACCATTAATATCCAAAAATATGGTGTGAGCGGAGAAACCACTGCACAAGGCCTATTGCGCATTGACAATGCCATAGCTGATAAAACTGGTTTCATTGTGATCTTAATGGGAGCCAATGATGCGCTACAGATCGATGCGGGCAAAATGACACTTGCACAAACAGAAGCCAATATGCGTACATTGATTGTAAAGTCTCTCAATCAAAACCTCGTACCCATTGTATGTACACTTCAAAATTTTGATGACCGAACCAGTGCGCTTTATAGAAGGGTTAATTTACAGGTTAGGGCGATCAACGATATGTATAAACGCCTGATCAAAGAATACAATATTTATCTTGGCGATATCAACGCGGCCATGCGCAGGGATTTCACACTTTATCAAGATGCTGTACATCCGAATGCGAGGGGCAACAGATTGATCAGCTTTGTGTTATTCGACACGATTAACAAAATCATTGCAGAAAGATTTTTACAGTTTACGGTAAGCCAAAACTATCCTAATCCGGGTAAAAGTCAAACATCTGTAGATATTATCATGCCTGAAGCTGATAAAGTAGAGTTTAAGATCTACAACATACAGGGCAAGCTCATACAAACCGTGTTACATGAGTACCTGAATACTGGAAAACATACCATCCAGATCAATTTAGACTATCTCAATCCAGGTGTTTATATCTATAGGGTGGCCACGAGTTCTGGGTTATATGTCACGACCAAAAAAATGGTTGTTATTCGTTAACTTTAAATATCGACTTTATTCCTTTATCATTATCTTTAGTGCATAATTAAAGGCAAATGCAAGATTTTACCAACGAGACCATCGACCTGGATAAACTCCCAAAATATCAGGAAATCGTACTTACCGCACCCGACCAAAAATATTGGAAAGTAATTATCATCAATATCTGCATCTTCTTATTCATCATCGGCATAGGCTTAGGCCTTTTTCTTTGGCTAAACACCTATATCAAGCCTTACACCTACCCCATTATTGGTGGTTTTTTGGTTTTTGGCATTTTACTCTTCTTGATCCACAGGGCTAGTTTCAAAAAAAGAGGTTATGCTTTAAGGGAAAAAGATATCGTCTATAAAAGTGGCATCATTGCCGAAAAAACATCCATTGTACCTTTAAATAGGATACAACATGTATCGTTGGACGAAGGTGTTTTTTCGAGGATGTATGGTTTGGCTACTTTAGAAATCCATACTGCTGGAGGCAGTGCGGGGCATATGCATATTGCTGGCATCCCAGTTGAAAAAGCCAGCGTTATCAAAGAGGCCTTGCTTAAAAGAATAGATCTATTAGAAAGTTTAGCTGCAGATTAATGGATTACGATTTCAGCAAACCACAAAGACAATCTGCTGCCGGTATCATTATTATGGCGGCAAATACGTTGCAACATGTAATAAGGGCCATGATCTTCCCCATCATTATTTTTATAGTGAAGGTAGACCACAATATGCTTTGGTATACCGGTTTGGGTACTGTGGCTTTGTTGTTCATCGTTTTGACCTATTCCTATTTCAACTATAAAAAATTTACTTTCTATATAGATGAGGCCAATCAGGCATTTATCATCAACAAAGGGATATTCAATAAAAACCTGCTGACCATACAATTAGACAAGATCCAACAGGTAAACATCAACCAATCGCTTTTACAAAAGATCATCGGTGTATTTAGCCTACAGATAGATACGCCTGGTGGCGATGGCAAGGAAGTAAGCATCAAGGCCATTAACGAACAGATTGCCTACAGTTTAAAGGAACGCCTGTTAAATGTCCATAAAACCGTCATTGAGGATAGCGCAGTTCAAGAACAGGCACAGACACAACCCAAAGCCTCATTTTTAAAAATCAGTATCACTACTTTATTTAAGGTAGGACTTACTTCTAATTATGGCAGTAGCTTGGCCTTATTGTTGGGTTTTACCTATGCGTTATTCCACAATACGAAAGAGCTTTTAAAGGCTTTTGCCAGCGATGATGGACAAGTAGAGGCAGCCATCAAAAGTGGTGTTTCGCTTTTTTCGGTTGGAATACTCATTGCCTTATTGCTATTTGTATTGTTGGCCATAAACATTGTGAGAACCTTTGTTAAATATTTCGATTTCGAGATTAGCCAACATCGGCATTCATTGCTCATTTCTTCAGGACTTTTTGCCAAGAAGAACACTTTGTTGAGCCCACATAAAGTTCAGATCACTACCTACAGCCAGAATTACTTTCAAAAAAAGTTCAATATGTTGAATTTGAACTTGAAACAGGCACATGATGGCGAGGCAGGAAATGAAAAAGAAAGACAGAAGTCCAATCTTGAGGTTCCGGGTTGTAACCCAACTGAGCGTGATGAACTGTTAAAGATGATCTTGGGCAAGATTCCTGCCGAAAGCGCAAGTTTTGTCCCGAACTATCGTTTCTTAAACCTACCTATTTTCTTTAATGTGGCTATCCCGCTCATTATCTTCTTTATATTTTCAGCTAATTTTGAAGTAGTCAAAGCCTTTTATCCGCTGGCCATTGGTTATGCTATCATCGTAATTGGCATGATCTATATCAGTTACACCAGACATCGCTTAATGGTGAGCCAAGATTTTATCATCAAGAAATCGGGCATTTGGGACGTTTCGCACGAAATCATCTTCCCACATAAGATCCAATCCATTACCACATTTCAATATCCTTGGCACAAAGGTGTAGATGTTGGCCATGTTAACCTGCACACCGCCGCGGGTACCATCCACTTTAAATATGGCAATTATACCGAGATCAAATCTTTGGTCAACTATTGGCTATATCAGATAGAAAGCGGAAGTGAAGAATGGATGTAGGCATGAGGTTGCAAGGTCTAAGGTTGAAGGCTTAGGGTCTAAGGTTTCGATAAGCCTACCTCAAAACTGGCGTCTCAATAAACAATTAATTTCTTTACCAACAAATTCCGATAAAAGCACATAATTTGCTATTTTTGGACCTCAAAAGACAGGAGCTGATTTGGATTATTTAGAAGGATTAAACCCACAACAACGCGCAGCAGTAGAAAACACTGAAGGACCAGTAATGATTGTTGCTGGTGCAGGTTCAGGCAAAACCAGGGTAATTACTTATAGGGTGGCGCACCTGATACAAAAAGGTGTGGATGCTTTTAACATTTTGGTATTGACCTTTACCAACAAAGCCAGTAAGGATATGCGTGAGCGCATTGGAAAAGTAGTGGGTAGCGAAGCCAAAAATATCTGGATGGGAACTTTCCACTCGGTATTTGCCAAAATATTAAGGGTCGAAGCAGAGAAAATAGGTTATCCTTCTAATTTCACCATCTACGATACCGACGATAGCAAAAGTTTGATCCGTAGCATTTTAAAAGAAATGCAGTTGGATGATAAATTATATGCTGCAAATGTGGTATACAATCGCATATCAGCCGCGAAGAACAACTTGATTTCTGCAACCGAGTATTTAGAAAACGACCAGATCCAAGCCGAAGATGCAGGCAATAAACGCCCCTTGTTAGGATTGATCTATGATACTTATGCCAAACGTTGCTACAAAGCTGGTGCAATGGATTTTGACGACCTGTTGTTCAAAACCAATATCCTGCTTAAAAACCACCCAGACGTTTTAAATAAATACCAGCACAAGTTTAAATACTTAATGGTTGATGAGTACCAGGATACCAACTTTTCGCAATATACCATTGTAAAAAAATTGGCAGCTGCACACCAAAATATCTGTGTAGTGGGTGACGACGCACAAAGTATCTATGCTTTCCGTGGAGCAAATATCCAAAACATCCTAAACTTCGAGCGCGATTATCCTGAGCTAAAGGTCTATAAGTTGGAACAGAACTACCGTTCTACACAAAGCATTGTAGAAGTGGCCAATAGCATCATTGCCAACAATAAGAACCAATTGGAGAAAAACGTTTTCTCTGAAAATGAGAAAGGTGATAGGATTAAGGTTTCGAGAGCTTTTACCGACAATGAAGAAGGTAAATTGGTAGCCGAAGCCATTGTACAGGACAGAGCAAACGCAGGTATACAATATAAAGATTTTGCCATTTTATACCGTACCAATGCCCAAAGTAGAGCAATGGAGGAGGCTTTGCGGAAGTTGAATGTGCCATATAAGATCTATGGCGGTCTATCTTTTTACCAACGTAAGGAGATCAAAGACTTAATCGCCTATTTCCGTCTAACCTTTAATCCTGCAGATGAAGAGGCCATTAAACGGGTGATCAACTATCCACGTCGTGGTTTAGGTGATACTACCATTGAAAAAATTGCAGTTGCAGCCGACAAACATGATGTAACCATGTGGCAGGTGATCTGTAACCCGCAACAATATATTGAAGGTAGGATTGCCAATCAGTTGAATGATTTTGCGGTAATGATCCAGAGTTTTGCAGCAGAATCAAAAAAATTGGATGCCTATGATACTGCCTTGTTTATTGCGCAACACTCGGGTATTTTAAAGGAACTGCATACCGATGATAGCGTAGAAGGACGTAGCCGTTACGAAAACATACAGGAATTGTTGAACGGGATCAAGGAATTTGCCGAACGAGAAGATATCGAAGACCGCAGTTTGGCCATTTTTATGCAGGATATTGCCTTATTGACCAATGACGACCGTCAAGATGATAAAGACAAGGATACCGTTTCTTTAATGACCATCCACTCTGCCAAAGGATTGGAGTTTAAAAATGTATTTATTGTAGGATTGGAAGAAAACCTGTTTCCATCACAAATGTCTTTAACTTCGAGAACTGATCTAGAGGAAGAGCGACGTTTATTCTACGTAGCCATTACCAGGGCAGAAAAGAAGTTAACCATTACTTATTCTACTTCACGCTACCGTTGGGGTACTTTAACTTCTTGCGAACCAAGCCGTTTCATCAACGAGATCAATCCATCTTATCTAGAATTAGAAGTGGTAAAGCCTGCGAAAAGCAATTTCGGTGAAAACAGTTTTGACAACGAACGCAAAAGCTGGAGTCAACAACGTGAGTTTACACCTAAACCTACTACCAGTACCACCGTAATTAGGCCAAAAACAACTTCGATTTTACCTAAGGCACACGTACCAACAGCTGGTTTTACACCCAATGCTGCCAACGAGTTTCAAAATGGTATGGATGTTGAACATGAGAAGTTCGGATTTGGTAAAATTGTGAACCTGGAAGGCAGTTTGCCAGATGTAAAGGCGACCGTATTTTTTCAAGGTCTGGGAAACAAACAATTGTTATTAAAATTTGCCAAATTGCGAATTGTGAAATAAATATAGCAGAGATGCTGTTAGCTGCCTATTAATTGTATATCTTTGAAGCAAAGAATGGCAACATTTCGATGAATTCTTAACCAAGATTTCTCTGTGAAAAATATGTTTTGTTTCTCAACACCTATTTTTTTGTTTTGGTTATTTCATAATGTGCATAACAATAGCTAATTTTCAACAATTAAATTATTCATGAATTTCGATTATAATACAACGCGTAGCGATTTAATTTTGGCAGAATATGGCCGTAATGTACAGAACATGGTGAAGTACATTATTGATTTGCCGACCAAAGAAGAACGCAATAAATATGCACAGGCCGTTATTGATCTGATGGGTTTTTTAAACCCACATTTACGTGATGTTGCCGATTTTAAACATAAATTATGGGACCATCTACATATCATTTCTGATTATAAGATCGATGTAGACAGCCCTTATCCGAAACCTTTACCAGAGGCAGCACAGTTTAAACCTGCGCATATCGGTTATCCTCAACAAAAAATCACCTATAAACATTATGGTAAAACTGTTGAGAAACTGATTTCAAAAACCATGGAAGAGGAAAACCCAGAACGTAAATCTGCTATGGTACAAGGCATTGCCAATTTCATGAAAATGGCCTATGTACAATGGAACAAAGACAATGTTGCTGATGAGGTTATTCTTAAAAACCTAAGAGAACTTTCTGGCGGTAATCTAGAACTGGAAGAAAATGTAAACTTACAAAAAGTTGAATTCAGACCTCAGGCCAACAGACCAAGTAACAACAACAATCGTGGTCGTCAGAACAATAACAAAGGTCGCCAGAACAACAACAATAACAACGGTCGCCAGCGTAACAATAACAACCAAAAACAAAGACACTAATCAAAAGAAATACCTGTTGTTTCAAAAACAATAAGCAGATAAATATATACAGATGAATGCATTCGAAATCATAGGCGGTAAAAAATTAAAAGGCGAAATTACTCCACAAGGGGCAAAAAATGAGGCTTTACAGATTTTATCGGCAGTTTTATTAACCGACCAAAAAATTACCATCAGCAATATCCCAGATATCAAAGATGTAAACAAGCTGATCGAATTATTGGGAGACCTAGGGGTAACCGTTGAACGGATCAACAAAGACACCTATACTTTCGAAGCAAAAAACATTAACCTTGATTTCTTCCAATCAGATACATTTAGGGCAAAAGGCGGAGGCCTGCGTGGTTCTATCATGATCGTTGGTCCATTATTGGCCCGTTTTGGTAAAGCAGCAATCCCTAAACCAGGTGGCGATAAAATTGGCCGTAGACGTTTGGACACCCACTTTATCGGTTTTGAAAAACTAGGTGCAAAATTCATTTACGATTCTAAAAAAGCATTTTTCAACGTTGATGCCACCAATTTAAAAGGGGCATACATTTTATTGGACGAAGCATCGGTAACCGGAACTGCAAATATTGTAATGGCTGCTGTTTTGGCAAAAGGTACCACCACCATCTATAATGCTGCCTGCGAGCCTTATCTACAACAATTGTGTAAGATGTTGAACCGCATGGGTGCAAAGATTTCGGGTATTGGTTCTAACCTATTAACCATTGAAGGGGTTAAGAAACTAGGTGGAACCGAGCACAGAATGTTGCCTGACATGATTGAAATCGGTTCTTTTATTGGTTTAGCTGCCATGACGGAATCAGAAATCACCATCAAAAATGTTTGTTATGATGAGCTGGGTGTAATCCCTGAGGTTTTCAAAAAACTAGGGATCAAATTGGAGCGCAGAGGTGATGATATTTATGTGCCTTCTCAAAAGCACTATGAAATAGACACCTTTATTGATGGGTCTATCTTGACTATTGCAGATGCTCCATGGCCAGGATTTACACCGGATCTATTGAGTATCGTTTTGGTCGTAGCTTCACAGGCAAGAGGTTCGGTACTTATCCATCAAAAAATGTTCGAAAGCCGCTTGTTCTTTGTAGACAAATTGATAGACATGGGTGCACAGATCATTTTATGTGATCCGCATCGTGCTACCGTTAATGGTATCGACAAAAAATACAAACTTCGTGGAATCAGCATGACATCTCCTGATATCCGTGCTGGAGTTTCCTTATTGATCGCAGCCCTATCTGCAGAAGGTACTTCGACCATTTACAACATTGAGCAGATTGAACGAGGTTACCAAGATATCGATATCCGCTTACGTGCATTAGGTGCACAGATTAAACGGGTAGAGGGCTCTGGCCCAAGCCACTAAGATGACGATTTACAACCCCATCCAAAAAGTATTAAAGTATAGATCACTCGCATTTATATGTTTAATACTTTTTTTTTGGATCAGTGGTTGTAAAAACACGACCTCTGAAAGTGAAGGTAAACAGCTAGACCAAATCCTAAAATACAAAGAATTAGGTCCCATTGCCAAGGCCTATATCGACACCTTAGATTCGGTTCGTAAATACATTGGAAAGAATGACGTAACCCGTTTAACCAAATTCTATCGGATTAAACAGCTATATCTTCAAGCCACTGAAAAAGATTTAACCAAACTAAATCTATACGCCGATAGCGCGATTGCCCTTTTTAATGATCAAGACATAATTGCTGCCAATAAAAATGCTTATTTCGATGCCTTACTCTTAAAAGGAGATGCTTTATATGAAGCTCAAAAATATACGCAAGCAGTTTTATACTATCTTGAAGCCCGTTCCTTCCGCAAAAAGAACCTAGATCTCTGTAGCAATAGGATATTGAACGTTCGTTTGGGTAATGTCTACTTCATCCAGGGAAAATTTGAACAATCTGCCAAATATTATAAGGAAAGTTACGAACTAGAGCAGGCCTGTGCCACTTATAGCGATCCAAACAAAGAGTTTTACGAAATACAAGCCTTATTAAACAATACAGGTTATAGCTATGAAAAAGCCAATCTATTGGATAGTGCAAGGCACTTTTTTCAAAAGGACCTGGACTACATAGAGATCAAAAGAAAAAACAATAAAGTTGATACCAAAACTTTAGATGATGCTGCTGCTACTGTATTGGACAATCTCGGAAGTGTGCTACTTAAAAAAGGCGAGCTTGATAAGGCAGAAGAAATGCTAAAAAGAAGTATTGCCACTAAATACTCTGAAGGTGACGGCATAATGATACCTCCATTGATCAAATTGGCACACCTCTATACACTTAAGCATAATTATAAAGCAGCTGAACAAGCTTTTGTAAAAGCAGATTCAATATTGGTCAAACAACCAAATCCTGAATTAGAATCGAGGTGGAACAAAGCCAGGTCCGAATTTTACGCTCAACAAGATAAATTCGATTTAGCCTATGCCAAGCAGCAGCAATATCTGGTTTTAAGGGATTCTGTTAATAAAGACAAGGCTAAACTCTCTTCTATTGATATAGAAAAGGATTTTGTCAATCTAGAACAGAGCTATAACCTACAGAACCTTGAAAAAAAAGATACCATAAAGAACATCTATCTGATTTTTACCGCATTTCTACTCTTTTTGGTGATCATTATTGCTTTTTTGATGTTCAGAAATATCAAATTGGCTAAAAAAAGCAGCCAAATTATCGAACGGCATAATCAAAAGCTACAAGAAACTTTATTAAAATTGGAAGATGCCAACCAAAATTACGCAAGGGTAATGAAGGTAATGGCCCACGATCTGAGGAATCCCCTTAGCGGCATTGCCGGAATTTCCGCTTTTTTGATAGAAGACCATCAACCAGTGGATGAAAAAGCATCTTTAGAGATCATCAAAGCCTCTGCCGATAATGCATTGGGTCTAATTAATGAACTACTAGGTTCTGTTCTCTCTACACAAGGGCAAGGAGCAATTGTATTTAAAAAGGAAAAACTCAATATCCAGTTGTTGTTACAACAATGTATTTCATTATTGAATTTTAAAGCAGGTGAAAAGCAGCAAAACATTGTCATCAATAACCATGAGGAGGTTTTCATCAATGCCGATGCGGATAAACTATGGCGAGTATTCAACAATCTTATTGTGAATGCCATCAAATTTAGCCACGAAGGATCTACCATTCTTATTGATATCCAAAATGAATCGGATCAAGTGGTCATTCACATCGCCGACAATGGCATTGGCATCCCTAAAGATTTTGAAGAGAAGATTTTTGACATGTTTACTGAAACCAAACGCTTGGGAACTGCAGGAGAAAAGCCTTATGGTCTGGGCTTATCTATTTCCAAACAGATTGTCGAAGGGCATCAGGGTAAGATCTGGTTTGAACCCAATCCAAGTGGCGGTACCATCTTCTTTATTCAACTTCCTAAATAAAAAAACGTCATAGACCTTAGGCCCATGACGTTTCTTCTCCAAGCATTTGGTCTATTGATTAACCAGAAATTGCTTCTATAATATCATATTGGGTAATGATTTCGAATTTTCCTTGTTCGTCTTCTACCAATACCGCACTGTTGTCTTTATTGATCATCGAAGATATCTTATCAATTGAGGTATTTAGGTCAACAAATGGCAAAGATGCTGTCATGATCTCTTTTACAGGACTAGATTTTAACGATGGGTTTTCTAATAAAGCCTCTAACACGTTGCTTTCTGTAACCTTACCAATCACCATCCCTTGTTGGGTAACTGGCAATTGCGAAATGCTCAAAGTCTTCATGATATTGATTGCTTCTACAATAGTTTTTTCGCAATCTAAGGTAACTACCTCTTGGTTAGAGCGTTTAGCAATAATAGAACGGGCTGTTAGTTTTTCATCTTTCAAGAAACCACGCTCGCGCAACCAATCTTCGTTATACATTTTACCCATGTAACGGCTACCATGGTCATGGAAAATAACAACCACCACATCTTCTGGTTTCAATTGGTCTTTCAATTGCAAAAGACCGGCAATGGCAGAACCGGCAGAATTACCTGCAAAAATACCTTCTTTACGTGCAATATCACGGGTCATTAAGGCCGCATCTTTATCGGTTACCTTTTCAAAAAGATCAATGATGTCGAAATTTACATTTTGTGGTAAAAAGTCCTCTCCAATACCCTCTGTAATGTAAGGATAAATCTCATCCTTATCTAAAATGCCAGTTTCTTTGTATTTTTTGAATACTGAACCATAGGTATCAATTCCCCAGATTTTGATATTTGGATTTTGCTCTTTTAAATATTTACCCGTTCCAGAAATTGTTCCACCTGTACCTACACCTACTACCAAGTGCGTGATCTTACCTTCTGTTTGTTTCCAGATTTCAGGCCCAGTCTGCTCATAATGTGCTTGACTATTAGATAGGTTATCGTACTGGTTAGGTTTCCAAGAATTAGGCACTTCACGCTCTAAACGAGATGAAACTGAATAATAAGAGCGGGGATCTTCGGGATCCACATTGGTAGGGCAAACAATTACTTCGGCTCCAAACGCACGTAAGGCATCTACCTTTTCTTTTGATTGTTTATCTGTTGTGGTAAAAATACACTTGTATCCTTTAATGATAGCAGCCATTGCCAGGCCCATTCCGGTATTACCAGATGTACCTTCAATAATTGTACCTCCTGGTTTTAATTTTCCACTTTTCTCCGCATCTTCTATCATTTTTACCGCCATTCGGTCTTTAATAGAATTGCCTGGATTTGTTGTTTCAATTTTTGCCAAAACCGTAGCTGCAACATCCTTAGTAATGTTGTTTAATTTAACCAATGGCGTGTTACCAATGGTTTCTAAAATATTATTATACCACATGCTGCAAAAGTACACAATGACAATAAGTATTTTACAACTTAATATTTATTCGAAACTAAATTTTATTAAATTAGTATTTAAAAAATATTATTCTATAATCTAGTTAATTAGTATACTAAAAATACTATAAAATTAGGATAACTTGTATATTTTACCAGGTAGCGAAACCAGTATGCCCTGCATTTCTAGTGTCAGTAATATAATGGCAAGTTTACTTTGTGGTAGATTGGTACCTAGCGCCAATTGGTCAACACTTAAGGGTTTCTCTTTCAGGATATCAACAAGCTTTTGTTCGTCATGAGTAAGATTTAGTGGTAAATGGGCTTGTACTTCTACCTTTTGCGATTTCTCATCATCCCAACCTAAGTAATAGATCAGGTCTTTTGGATGATTGATCAGCCCTGCCCTATTGGTTTTGATCAAGAAATTACAACCAGCAGAAAATTCGTCATTTGTCCTACCCGGAAAGGCATATACATCTTTATTGTAAGAATTGGCAATTTCTGCCGTAATGAGCGCGCCTCCTTTTAAAGAAGCCTCCACAACAATCGTCACATCGGCAATGCCTGCAATTATCCGGTTTCTTTTTGGGAAATTCTCTCGATCTGGAGTGGTACCAGGCAAGAACTCTGTCAATAACCCACCATTATGCACCATCTTTTTTGTCAGTTCTTTATGCACTGCGGGATAAATCCTATCCAAACCATGTCCTAATACACCAACTGTAGGTATTTCATTATTTAAACTCTCTTTATGTGCGATGGCATCTATTCCATGGGCCAAACCACTCATCACCACTACCTGATAGGGCTGCAGCGCTTCTACGAGTTGTTTACAGAGCAGTTTGCCATAAGGTGTGGCATTTCGCGTACCCACAATGCTGACAATCCTTTTATGGTTCAAATTGGCTGTCCCTTTATAATACAGGATCAGCGGTGCATCGTAACAGTTCCTCAGTCTTTTTGGATAATTCTCATCTGCATAAAATAAAACTTCTACATTGTTCTTTTCAATAAAGTGAAGTTGTGCTTCGGCCTTTTCTATGACATTGTGATGCAGCACATGGTTGGCGGTCTTCTCTCCTATGCCTTCTATTTTCAATAACTGCGCTTTCTTAGCGGCAAAAACTGCTTCGGCACTGCCAAAGTGGGCCAATAGGTTTTTGGCCAACATCGGCCCAACCCCTTTGATCAAACTCAAAGCTATCTTATGTGTTAAACTCATCCAATCTAATGTAAGTATTTTATTTTTTTGCACCCACACTAATTTTAATTCAATGTAAATCAAATTGTTACAATTAAACTACAAAAATAGTTTGTCAACTAGAAAAATAGTCGTAGCTTTAGATTAACAACAAAGAAAAAAATATAATGAGAGAGTTAACAAAAGCAGAAGAACAAGTCATGTTAATCCTTTGGGAAATGAAAGAAGGCATTGTAAAAGATGTGATCGACAAAATGGATCCACCAAAGCCTGCTTATAATACCGTATCTACGGTAATTAGGGTTTTAGAAACCAAAGGTTTTGTTGATCATAAAGCGATTGGCAACACCCATATCTATTTTCCGATCATCAGCGAAGCACAATACAAACATTTCGCGTTTGACAAGGTAATGAACAACTACTTTGAGAACAATTACCAGAGTCTGGTTTCTTTTTTGGTAAAGGAAAAGAACATGGATATGAACGAGCTTGATGAACTGATTGCAATGGCAGAACAACTTAAAAACAAAAAATAATGGATTGGTTGTATTATTTGATCGAGGCAAATCTTTATTTGCTGATTTTTTACGGGTTTTATAGGTTGTTTTTATACAACGAGACTTTTTATAATAGCAATCGTTATTATCTAATTTTAAGCAGCATAACCGCTTTTATACTTCCTATTTTACAGATTGGCTATCTAAAACCTATGCCAAGCGTAGACGACTTTGCAACAGTAGGTACTGTTTATGGAGAAGGAAGTTTCTCAACCCAATCAGTTATATCGAAAGATCCAATTGTACAAACCTTTAACTTTTCAGATTACATCTATCCCATCTATCTTTTTATTGCCTTTTGTTTTGCTGTTAAATTGGCAATAGGCTTGGCCAAGATCATCAAACTTTGGTTAAATGCCAATAAAACGAATGCAGGAGCCATTACATTGATCGAGTTGAATGAACAGACCACAGCATTTTCTTTCTTCAATCTTTTGTTCATCCATCCGCATTTAGCCGATAAGCAAACTGTTTTAAAACATGAAATGGTGCATATCAAACAAAAACATAGCATAGACATTCTGTTCTTTGAGGTATTACAAATCACCTGTTGGTTCAATCCGATGATTTACTTCATTAAAAGAGACATTACGCTATTACACGAATATATTGCTGACGAGTTGACCACAAGTAACGACATCCATAAACATGAGTATGCCATGTTCTTGATCGAAAACTCTTTTGGCATTAGGCCAACCCCACTTACGAACCAAATTTTCAATCAATCAATATTAAAAAGGAGAATTAACATGTTAAACAAAAAAAGAACGGCTGCCTGGGCCAAACTCAGGTTGCTGCTGGTGCTCCCTTTGGGTGGTGCCATGTTATGTGCCTCTACCATGGCATTTACAAAAGATTATGGTTATGTAGTCCTGCTTCCGGAGAAAAGCAGCACTGCTAAAACCAACCCACAAGAGGTGATCAAGGTAGAGGATATCAAAAAGCAGACTGCACCAAAAGTTCAGAATGTAAAAAGAGATGTCAAATTTGATAGAATCAGATTATCAAACAGTTTCATTCCAAAGCTGATTTCAGACCCTAAAACGGGTAAAGTACGTTCCATAGAAAAAAGGTACATTGTGGTTAATGGCAAAAAAGTAGCGGACCTCAACACTTTTTATGGAGTAAGTAACACTCAAAAAGTTACCGAATTGAATACTGAACAGGCGATCAAAAAGTACGGAAATGAGGCTAAATATGGAGCTGTAGAGATTACCGGTGACCACATCAATTGGTTAAAATCAGTTATGCTTAATCAACCACCACCAAAAGTAGACCAAATCAAATTTCCACCTCCAATTGTTAAACCAGATGTACAGACCAGTTTTCATCCAAGACACCAATATAACAAGACATTGGATAAAATGGTAAATGTTGATAAACGTTACATTATTGTAAATGGAGAACCAGTTACAGACAATAGTACTTTCCATGGGGTTACACAAACTGAAAGTGTAACTTATCTGAGCCCAATTGAAGCAATCAAGGTATATGGAAATGAAAAAGGAAAACGAGGTGCTGTTGTAATTAAAGGCAGTGGGCTTAAATACATTACCGAAGTTAAGGTACCTCCAGCGGTTGAGCCACCTCCCCCACATCAAAACAAGGTTCAAAAAACAAAAGGAGACATGATCAAGTTCCCTCCTCCGGTAGTGAAGAAGGATGATGTCAAATTTCCGCCCCCAGTAGTCAAGAAAGATGATGTTAAATTTCCTCCTCCAACCTTGAAGCTGGATGAAAAAAAAGGATCTGACCAACAAAAGGAAGAGAAGATGAAAGAAGATGTGGCTAAATTGATCTCGAAATTACCTCCTATCACCGTAATGGATAAAGAGACCAATAAGCCAAAACAGATTTCTAATGGAGATATTGCTAAATTGATCAGAAAACTACCTTCTATTACAGTAAGTGATCAAACTCCAACTTACGAAATTAAATCAGACCCAAAATCACCATCTATTAAAATCGTTGTCGACAAAAAGAATCCATAACCTTCTTGGTCTTTTATAATATCGAATGTTGACATTTAATGCAGATAGCGTTTATTGAGGAATGTAAACCACGTATTTGGTTTCAAAAAACGCTTCATCGAAATAGGCTGAAAGTGGATGTAATTCTGCTTTCAGTCTAGATTCTTTGATCTCTTCAGTTAGATTCCCTCCTTTTAGATATAGAATCCCATTTTGGATGGCATTTTTATTTTCTTTGGCAAATTTGCCACGTATCCAAGGGTAAAAATCAATCAGTCTTGTTACGGCCCTAGACACCACAAAATTATATTTATCGGTAACCTGTTCTGCCCTTAAATGACTTGCTTTTACGTTTTTAAGTCCTAAAGCTGCAGCAACCTCGGTTACCACTTTTATCTTTTTGCCAATCGAATCTACCAAATGGAACTGTGTTTCTGGGAACAGGATGGCCAATGGAATACCAGGAAAACCACCACCTGTACCTACATCCAATACACTTTCTCCTGCTTTGAAAGTACAGAATTTGGCAATACCTAATGAGTGTAGAATATGGCGCTCATATAGCTCATCGATATCTTTTCTCGAAATCACGTTGATCTGCGCATTCCAAAAACTGTAAAGCTCATACAACTGCGAAAACTGGGCCAGCTGCTCTTCGCTTAAGTCTTTAAAATATTTTAAGATGAGGTCGGGTTTAACTTCAGACATAATGAGTTTGGGTTATTTCCACTGTACTTTTTTCACAAATATAGACAGAAAGCTATTAAACACTACAAAAACAAACAAAATGATGTCCAACAAGGGGAACCACCATCTCAATTCGCCATAATTTAAACGGTTAAGCAAACGTGGATAGATCAAACACCTGATGATCAAATTCAACACAAAAATACCAATAGCCAGATATAAGGTTGCTGTAAAGCACAATAAAGCAATGGTAAAAACATAAAACAAGAATTGTGCTGTTGTTTGGGTCGCTGACCTTAACTTATGCCCTGCTCGATATAATGCTTTAGCACCCTTTTGGACTTTCTTTTCTCTTAAATAGGCAATCAACGATGTTTTAGGTTCGCCCCATACCTGCGCTTCTTTATTGATCTGGATTTCGGTATTGCTACGGTTTCCGTTGCTATTCACAAAAAGGTCATCGTCACCTGCCGAAATATGCATGTGTGCAGCAAACCCCTTATTTTTAAAAAATAATGATTTTTTATAGGCCAGGTTTCTACCTACACCCATATAAGGTTTTCCTTTTAGCGCATACGCCAGATAGTTTACTGCTGTAAAAAACGTTTCCAAACGCATCATTACATTTAAAAACCCACCCTTTTTCATCAGAGGTGCATAACCCAATACAATTTCGGTGCTTTCTGCAGCTGGTTGTTGCATACCCATTAACCAATTTGGCGAAGCTGGTTCGCAATCTGCGTCTGTAAGTACCAACCAATCATAACTTGCTGCTTTAATACCCATCGTAACTGCAAACTTTTTACCTGCAATAAACTTATCGCCTTCGGCAACGGTTACTACTTTAAGCTTTTCGTATTGTTTAGACAAATTCTCCAAAAGTTCATAAGTGCCATCCCAAGATCTGTCGTTAACCACAACCACTTCAAAATTTGGGTAGTTTTGATTTAGGATATGGGATAGGTATTTCTCTAGACTTTTAGCTTCGTTTCTGGCATAAACCACCACACTGATGGGATTAAAGGCACTTTCTGGAATACTTTGGATTTTTGCTACTGCTAATTTCAAGTGCACAAAAAGGCTAAAATAAAGCTGAACCAGAAAACAAAAAACTAGGGCGCCGAGCAGGCAGGTCTCTATTATATTTAATTCCACGATGGTATTTTTGAAAGCTAGCAAATGTCTCATTTTTAATCTACAATGCGGCTTGATGTTGATAAAAAAAGAGCAAAAGCATACAAAATGATCGATTGACAGATTGGATTATCAAAATGTTGTATAAACAAAAAGGCCATAACCCAACACCAACAACCAACAAACCCCACATCTATACCCGATAAAAGGAATATTCTTCCTATTTTTGACAGATTTTTGAAGAGGAATACATAGATAGGAAGTCCAATCGGATCAAAACAAATGTTTTGAACACCAAAGACTCCTATTATAAATAAAATAGATAGATGAAATTTACTTTACAGGCAAACGACCCATTGTCTAAAGCCAGGGCGGGAACAGTTACAACTGCGCATGGCGATATCAAAACACCTATTTTCATGCCTGTAGGTACAGCCGGAACGGTAAAAGCAGTACACCAAAGAGAGCTGAAAGAAGACATTAAGGCCCAGATCATTTTAGGAAATACCTATCATTTATACCTTAGACCTGGTTTGGATATTATTGAGCCTGCTGGCGGATTGCACAAATTTATTGGTTGGGATAAACCAATTTTAACAGATAGCGGTGGTTATCAGGTTTATTCTTTGAGTAAAGTACGAAAAATCAAAGAGGAAGGCGTTACTTTCCGTTCGCATATTGATGGTTCAAAACATTTGTTTACGCCAGAATATGCCATGGATATCCAAAGAACCATCGGCGCAGACATCATCATGGCTTTTGATGAGTGTACCCCTTACCCATGCGATTATAAATATGCAGCCAACTCGATCAACATGACCCACAGGTGGTTGAAACGTTGTTGCCATCGGTTTGATACTACATCGCCTAAATATGGTTTTGACCAGACATTGTTTCCAATTGTGCAGGGTTCTGTATATAAAGATTTGCGTGTAAAATCTGCTGAGTTTATTGCTTCAATGGAGCGTGAAGGCAATGCCATTGGCGGTCTATCTGTTGGCGAACCTGCAGAGGAGATGTACGGAATGACAGAAGTAGTCTGCGATATTTTACCTGCTGATAAACCAAGGTATTTAATGGGTGTTGGTACACCTATAAATATTTTAGAGAATATTGCGTTAGGTGTAGATATGTTCGATTGTGTAATGCCAACCAGAAATGCCAGAAATGGAATGCTTTTTACCAGAAATGGGATCATCAACATCAGCAATAAAAAATGGGCGAACGATTTCTCTCCTATTGATGCTGACAGCGACCTGCATGCCGATCAAGTTTACAGCAAAGCCTATTTAAGGCATTTAATGCACTCGAAAGAGATGCTAGGTGCCCAGATTGCAACCCTACATAACCTACATTTTTATTTGTGGTTGGTGAACGAAGCAAGAGAAAAAATTATTTCGGGCGAATTTTACGCTTGGAAAAACAAAATGGTAACTATATTAGGGAATAAATTATAGATGAATTTCTTTAAGCGGCGTTTAAAAATCATTGATGCTTTTATTATTGGCAAATACCTAGGTACATTTTTATATACCTTGGTATTGTTTGTAATCATTATCGTCATTTTTGACCTTTCTGAAAAGTTGGATGACTTTTTGGAAAACAATTTAAGCGCTTGGCAGGTATTGAGCCAGTATTATGCGGGTTCTATACCGTACTACGTAAACATGCTTTCGCCATTGATCAATTTTATTGCGGTTATCTTTTTTACTGCAAAAATGGCCGATCAAACAGAAATTGTGCCCATTTTAAGTGGAGGCGTAAGTTTTAACCGTTTTTTAAGACCTTATTTCATTTCTGCATTTATCATTTTTGCAGCTAACCTGATTTCGAACCTTTATATCCTACCCTATACCAATCAGATCAAAAACACCTTTGAGAACGTATACGTAAAGAAGAACGACCCCTTTACCAAGTCCAATATCCATATGAAATTGGATAGCAATACCTATATTTATATCGAGAACTTTGACAATAGAACAAACATTGGCTATCGATTTTTACTCGACAAGTTCAAAGGTGATGCATTAAGTAAAAAACTATATGCCGAGACCATTAAATGGGATTCTTTAAAAAGACAATGGAAACTATCCAATTATAGTGTACGTAATGTAAACGACCTTAAAGAAAACATGATTTCAGGCCAGTCTTTAACAAAAGACACCATTCTGGATATGCGCCCCAATGACTTTTCTGCTTACGACAATGTGTTTGAAAGCATGACGAACAAGGAGTTAAGCGATAAGATCAAGAAGGAAAAAACAAGGGGTTCGGGCATTATGAGCGATCTACTGTTTGAACAATACAAACGCTGGTTCCAGCCTTTATCTGCCTTTGTACTTACGCTGATTGGCGTTGCTTTATCATCTCGTAAGGTTAGAGGTGGCGTGGGCCTACCCTTAGGATTAGGGATATTTTTCAGCTTTGTTTATATTGTAATCAATCAATTTGCCAAGATGTTTTCTACAAAAGGGGGGCTTCCTCCACTGGCAGCGGCATTGATACCTACTATATTCTTTGGTCTTTTAGGTTTCTATCTGCTTAGAAGAGCGCCTAAATAGTTAAAAGCCGAAAGTCCGTAAGACCGAGGTCTAGGTGTAGAAAGTTATGAGCTACAAAATCTTGGCATTCAAATCTAAATACTAATATCTGAATGAGCAATTTCAGTTGACAGTTGGCAATGAATAATTAATTGATAAGGTGTAAGGGACAAGGTCTTGATACTTTATTCTTGATACTTTATTCTCGATACTTCATACTTAATACTCGATACTTAATACCCACATCATGAAATCCATCAAATCTAACGATAGCAAAAACCTGCTCATCCTACATCTAACTGTTTTTATCTGGGGCTTTACAGGCATCCTGGGCGCACTGATTTCGATCAATGCAGTACAAATGGTATGGTATAGGGTTTTAATTGCCAGCATCAGCTTATTTGCCTATTTCATGCTGTCTAAAACCAGTATCAAGGTCAGTAAGAAACAGTTTTTACAGTTCTTCTTTACAGGAAGTATCGTAGCCATGCATTGGATCTTTTTCTTCCACTCGATCAAAATTGCCAACGTTTCTGTAGGCTTGATCTGCCTTTCTTCTGTTACCTTATTTATAGCCATTTTAGAACCTTTGATCAAGAAACAGCGCATTTCTAAAGGGGATATTTTTATAGGATTATTGATCATTTTGGGCATTTACCTCATCTTTAAATTCGAAACAAACTACACTACAGGTATCATTTTTGGTCTATTGGCAGCCCTTGCCGCAAGCTTATTTTCGACCATCAATTCTACACTTGTACAAGAAAACAACCCTAGTATCATTGGTTTTTATGAGCTTACTGGAGCTTTTTTTTGGATCAGCATCTATCGCCTTTTCGACCAAAGTCTACTTACAGAAACGTTCAATTTAAGCATAAGTGATTGGTTTTATTTGATGGTTTTAGGCACCATTTGTACCGCATTAGCCTACGTTGCAGGCGTGGGTGTAATGCGTACTTTATCCGCTTTTAGGGTAGCGTTAATTACCAATCTTGAGCCTGTTTATGGTATCGTTTTGGCCTTCGTTTTATTCGGTTCAAAAGAGCAGATGACAGGTGGATTTTACCTCGGATCGCTCCTCATTTTAGCTGCCGTTTTCCTTTACCCCATTTACAAAAGAAGAAGAAATAAGGGCTAATATTCTACCCCAAAAATCACACTTTTCTGGCTACTCACATGTTGCAATCTGGCTTATAAGAGCTGACAACTTCTACTCTATATTTCACCTTTTACACAGGTCTAACAACCTCCAAAATCGTAGGGTAGGGGACAAGAAATTGACCATCATTTTTGTCAGTGAAACGACTGTTTTCAAGACCTAAATCTAGCTATTTCCAAGACCTTAAAACAGTCCTAACCAACTCCAGTTTTTGGCTTATTTCAAGCCCTATTTTTAACCAAAAAAAGAGCGCAAAAAACACAAAAAATAGCTGAATTTTCGATCTTATTCTTTAGCTCATTACCTCAGGTTGCGCTAAGATTTTCAACAAATCCGTATACATGTTTAAAAAATTAAGCAAAAAATTTGCTTAAAAAACAACTTAATAAGTGTACCTTAACAGCAAGTTTTAAAAACTTCCAACCGTGAAGTGAAATCGTTCTTTTAACCGCTTAAAATTTGATTTTACAACAAAAAATAAGAGACTTAAGTAAAATACATTAGAAATATATAAATTTAATAATCAATTACTTATCATAAATAGCATAAATCAAAAAATCAAATAAAATCTTCCTCACAACAACCAAAATACTAAAAATATTAGCAATCAATTCTAATGATATTAAACAAACAACATATAAAAATGAAAATCAGCATATTATGTTGTTTTATTTTAAGTTTTATATCACATATCAGTTTTGCTCAGATTTTTGATAGCGAGCAAAACCCACTTAGTGTAAAATGGAGACAGATCAACAACAAGGGCTTCAAAATCATCTACCCTACCGAGCTGGAAAAAGACGCACAAAGAATGGCCAATACTCTCGGCTTTATCTACCCCTATGTTGGGGCCAGTTTAAACCGTCAAAAAACCACCATTCCAATCGTGTTCCAAAACCGTGGAATCCCCGCAAATGGCTTCGTTCAATTGGCTCCAAAAAAGTCGCAGTTCAACACTACTCCACCCCAGCAATTTGACAGTCAGGATTGGCTCAATAATCTGGCTGTCCATGAGCTGAGACATGTGGCACAATTCGATAAAGTTATCAATGACAAGTCACTCTTTTTTTCTCAAGAAATCTACTTCGCCTACATCGGCATTACCCTGCCAACTTGGTTCATCGAGGGCGACGCCGTCAGCACCGAAACTTCACTTACAAATGCAGGCAGAGGAAGACAACCTTCTTGGGTCATGCCCTTCCGAACTTCGCTCTTGAACAATGTGAAATTCTCTTACTCGAAAGCTTACTTTGGTTCGGCAAAAGACCAGACACCCGGCTACTACCAACTCGGCTATTTACTGACCTCAAACCTCAGAACCGCTTATGGCAAAAATGTAGTCGACAGCTTGATCAGCGATATCCGAAATCGACCACTCCGTTTTTATCCTTTTTCGCAAACATTAAAAAAAATCACCGGCCTCAATTCCAAGGATTATTATAAAAGCACAATCGAGAAATTACAACAAGATTGGCGTGCGCAAGACAGATTGAACCAAAGCGAAAATTACAACAGCTTAAACAAGAGTGCTAAATATGCAACCAACTATTACCTGCCTACAGAAATTGCACCTAATCAGATCCTCACCTTAAAACAAAGTAAGGCCGAGCCGACTGCTTTTGTCATCGTCGATAACGAGGGGAGTGAAAAGAGGTTGACTGAAATCGCTTATCAGGAAAAGGCATGGTACAGTTACGCCAACAATCTTTTGGTTTGGGACGAAATCAGGTTTGACCCACGTTACAAACAGCGCAGCTACAGCGTGATCTGCAGTTACGATTTCAACACCAAAAAACGTAGGCAACTTACTTTCAAAAGCAGGCTCTTCTCTCCTACACTTTCTGGCGATGGTAAAAAATTGATTGCTGTACAAATCGACCTGAGCAACCGTTGCAATTTAGTGGCCATTGACCTGCAGAGCGGGAACATCCTAACAACCTATCCCAATCCTCAAAATCTGATCTTACAAAGTCCAGCTCTAAATCAGGATGGATCACAGCTCGCCTACATTTCGGTAAGCGAGAAAGGAAAAGCATTATGGCTGCTCGACAAAAATGGCAAAACTCAACAATTGATTTCCGAAACCAATCAACAACTTGACAGACCTGTATTCATTAACGACCATATTGCTTTTAACGCCCACCTAAGCGGCGTAAACAATATTTACGATATAAGTCTCATCTCAAAAAAAATAACCGCGCTAACGGCCGCAAAATACGGCGCCTTTAATGCAAGTTTGGCTTTAGATCAAAAATCCATTTTCTTTAACAATTATCAATTCACAGGATATGATGTTGCCAAGACAACTATAGTTACCAAAGAAGTACAAGCTGATCATTTTGTGTTTTTTGGGGCAGCTGCCGAACAACAGGAAAATACCGGCGATGTTTTTGAAAAAGTACCAGACAGCCTTTTCGAATCGGAACCTTATCGTCCGATGGCCCATTTATTCGACTTTCATAGCTTGAGTCCAAATATTGACGAAAATGATAGGCCTGGCTTAAGGATCAAATCTAACGACCTCTTAAACAACCTTGATCTTTATGCAGGTTTTAGTTACAACAACGACTTGAGAAAACTGGAGTACAATGCAGGTTTTAATTTCAAGAGTCTTTATCCGGTGATTAGTGTTTCCTACAAAAACAGACCAAGGTCATCATTCTATAAAGTGAAAGAAGATATCAAACAGGCCGATTGGCGAGAAAACTACATCGACCTTAAGGCCACTTTACCTTTGAGCGTTAATTTGTACAACCATAATTTTAGTCTGGCTGCAGAAGTCAACACCAGTTATACCATCAGAAATTTCAACGCAGCTGAAGCTTCGTTATTTAGCAGGACCATCAAATTTCCGATGAACTACCAACTGGTTTTGGGACACAGTTTAAGAGCTGCAGAGCGGGATATTGCTCCAAAATTTGCACAAACTGTAACTTTAAGCTATTTCAACCTTCCTTTTGACCAAAATCGGAATGGACAGCTTTTTGCTTTTGGAAGTTATTTTTATTTCCCCGGCATAGCCAAAAACCACTCGCTGATGGCCAGCTTTAACTACCGTAAGGCTAGTGGAGCCTTTAGTACCAACAACGAGATCACTACCGTGTATGGCTACAACCAGATCAAGGCTAAAAGTGAATTGAGAAATACTTTCTTGTTGAACTATCGCTTTCCGATTGCTTTTCCAGATGCTGAAATTGGCTCTTTGGCTTATATCCGAAACATTAGAGGTGGCATTTTTAGCCATTATGAAAACATTGGCCATGAAACCAATTTAACTCAACCTAAAACTTTTGGTTTCGAATTGCGCAGCAGTTTAAACCTTTTGCGTTACCAACCTGTTGTTGATTTGGGTGCAAGAGTTATCTTTGTGAATAAAACCTACAATCAAAACCCTATATTAGAATTCATTTTTAACTATAGTTTTTAAGCTTATGAAAACCAAAACCATTTTTGTGATTGCTGTTACGGCCTTGTTGACTATCTTTTTAATGGTTAATCGTGAAGCGGTAGACTTTGATTTTATCATTGTAGACAATGTGCCTATATCAAAACTTGTTGTGATTGGTGTTTGTATCATTATTGGGTTTATCCTCGGTTTTTTGGTTGGCAGGCCGAAAAAGACGGTAAGCAGCTATGATCCAGAAATTGAAAAAGGTTATCACGCACCAGAAAACAAATCTACCTTAAGCGACGAGGATAGGGATTATATTAGTTAAGCTCTTCAGTTCGTTGGTTCATTTGTTCATTGGTATCATTCGTTCATTTGTTCATTAATTGAATGGTCATTATAACTGAACTGCGAACGCAATAATCCAGAACTGTCACATTGAGCTCGTCGAAATGTTTTATTCATGGGTCTTCGACAGGCTCAGACTGATATAGATTGGTTCATTTGTTCATTGGTACCATGTGTTCATTGGTGTCATTGATTCATTGGTAACCGAAAACTGCTTATCTGACTCTTTACTCCAGACTTCCGATCCTGGACCCAAGACCCCCAACTTCAGACTCCAGACTTCCTGACTTGTCGACCACTTACTTAGGACTCAAGACTTCCAACTCCAGACTTCCTGACTTGCCGACTCACTTCCTACTTCCTGCCAGGTAAAGCTTCAGGCCCAGTTCGAAACTGCCGTTGGTATAACTACTTAATGCCGAGGTCTGTGTAGTGTAGGCCCCGCTCAACAGGTACTTCCTTTTGTAATTGAGTCCAACGCCAAAGCTTGCGCTCTTGCTGCTGTGGTACATCCCCATCAACAACACCTGCCTGTCCGCAAAAGAAAGGTTGGCCCCGACGTCGAGGATGTTGTCGAAGCCCTTTACGCCCCTATAGGCCACCTTTGGCTCCAGTACCACCCCGTCAAGCTCGTCCATCAGTACCAACTGGTAGCTCGCCGCAGCGTAGAAGGTCGGTAAATCGGCCAGTCTGATGTCGCTACGCTTCAATAGCGAGTTCAGGTTGGGCAACGAGGCTTCCAACTTCAATCTTTCGGTGGTATAGGCCACTCCGAAGTCGCCGTCAACATAGGTCTCCCGCTGGTTGTACTGCTGTGCCAGGGGGTCGTTCGGGTCACCGTTAATGTCGCCGTTGGACAGCCGCTGATCCATCGCACCCAGCGACACACCGAAGTGCAGTACCTGCCTGTTCGCCCCAAGTGGGAGATGGTAGGCATAGCTCCCCACTACCCTGGTCTGTCGCTGCAGCCCTGCTCTGTCGAAGTTGACGTTCAGCCCTATGCCGGTACGCCTGTAGCCATAAGTGGCCGTCAGGTTCTGTACCTCCGGCGTACCGGGAACACCGCTCCACAGCTTGCGATAGGCCATTGCAATATCGAAGCCCTCATCGATGCCCGCATGGGCAGGATTGCCAAGGTACGGGTTATTGAAGTACTGCGCAGCCAAGGGGTTTAGCTGGGCAAAGGCGCTGGGAACTGCCAATATGCAGACCAGTAGCACAATCAGATGGGTATGTCTTTTCATTTTCTTATTGGTTCATTGGTATCATCAGTTTATTAGTTCATTGTGTCATTGGTTCATTACTTAAACTAAAAGTGTCATATTGAGCTCCTGCCTGCGGTAGGTAGGTGTCGAAATGTTTATTGACGGGTCTTCGACAGGCTCAGACTGACATCAGTTGGTTAATTAGTATCATTTGTTAACTGGTAACGGAAAACTATTTAATTGTTCAATTATTTAAATGGTAAACTGTTCGATGGGATATGAGATGTGAGACGGCCCCTACAACCTTCGGACTTCCAGACTCCAGTCTTCTGACTCGGGACTCCAGACTACCTCCCTTCCCTTATCAGTGTAACAAAGCCTTTCTGTTTCAGCTTGCCGCTGCCGAAATCAATCACATAGTAGTAGGTGCCCTCAGCCAGTGCGGCTCCGTTCACCGTTCCGTTCCAGCTGTTGTCGTAGCCCTTTTTACGATACAGCACACGTCCAGCACGGTCGAATATCGTCACCTCGTTGTTCGGGTAGACATCGATGTTGTCCACCTTCCAGACATCGTTTATGCCATCGCCGTTTGGTGTGAGCAGGTTCGTGGCACTGATGGCCTGAAAGTCATCGCGTACGCTTATTGCGAAACTTTGTTCACTACTGCAGCCACTGGCATTGGTGGCCTTTACCGTGTAGGTACCACTGGCGGTCGGCCTTATCGTCAGCACCGCACTGTTCTGTCCAGACAGGATGCCCCCAGGGCCGTTCCAGACATAACCGGTACCTCCACTTGCGGTGAGCTGCAGTGTTTCGCCCCTGCTGATGTTGTTGCCCCTGTTGCTGGAGATGGACACCTGTGGAAGTGCATTGATAGTCAGGTTGCCATTGGCATAGCTGAAGCTGTAGTTGGCGGCCGAGCCCCCACTAGGCACAAGTGCATAGCTGCCTGCAGGCGAACCACTGTTGGCATTGGTGCCTACCGTTGGTCTGGTAGAGATATTACCCTCACCATCGCCTCTTCTAAATCCCGAATAGCTGAGCGTAAAGCCGGGCAGGCCGGCCCCTTGGCAAATCTGTGCATTGTTGGCCGTGGCCAGAAGCACTGCCTTTTCGATGGTAAAGGACGCTGGTTGGTAACTGACCGTATAGTTGCTACCTGCCGTCAGTGTCCCTTGGCCGATCTGGTAGCTGCCTGCGTCCTCTCCTACCGTCCTTGAAAGACTGCCCGTAAAGCTGTCGCCCGCCAATAGTGCAGGACTGGAGGTATAGGCCAGTATCGGGTCGGCATCTCCATACACCTTGCCCTTGGCCATCGCCGTTACGGTTATCATCTTTTTGTTGATGACAAGATTGGCTCCCACATAGTTGAGCGTATAGTTACCGCCTACCGATAGGGTCCCCTTGTTGATCGGATAGGTCCCCACGTCCTCGCCCGTTTGCCTTGCCAGCGAACCATTCACCACATCGCCCGCCAACAGGCCCGTAGCACTGTAGGTCAACGCCGGGTCAGTATCGCCGTAGATTTTTTGCTTCACATCTGCAATGATGGTGACCATACGTGAGGCAATCACCAGATTGGCAGGCACATACACCACTGCATAGTTGATACCTGCGGTAAGGGAGCCCCTGCCAATGGCATAGGTTCCGATATCCTCGCCTGCCACGCGTGAAAGGCTGCCCGTTATGGCATCCAGTCCCATCAGTCCATTACTGGTATAGGTCAGCAGAGGGTCGGCATCGCCATAGGTCTTCTGCTTCGCATCTGCAGTGATGGTCAGGGTCCTAAGCGTAATGGTCAGGTCGGCCCCCGTATAGTTTATCGTATAGTTGCCGTTCAGCGAGAGGCTGCCGATGTTGATGGGATAATGGCCCACGTCCTCTCCCTGTACCCTCGAAAGGGAGCCTGTAAAGCTGTCGCCACCTACCAGTGCGGGAACGTAGGTATAGGTCAGTGCGGGATCCGATTCACCATAGACCTTCGTTTTGCCCACCGCCGTTACCGTTATCTGTTTTGCAGTAATGACACCTGTAGAAACAGCGACATAAGCTACCTGATAATTATTTCCCCCATTACCATCTGAAATCATCAATCCAGTTGCGGTAAGTACTTTACTTGTACCTGCATCCTTGTTATCAAATTTTTGGATGGCAGCAGTTGATAGCTGATCGCCAGCCGCAATTGTACCTGATGTGATAAGCGGTATTGCAGATGATGTGATAGTACCATCATAAACCTTAGTATCGGTTTGGGCAGTTACTGTTATTGCTCTTACGGTAATCTCACCAATTGCTGCAGTAAGAGTTGCGGCATTGGCCAAACTATAGTTGGCTGCAGCAGATCCGCTTAAGGACACATTGGCAATCGCAACACTTAAGGTTTTACCTGTACCCACATTTTTATCATCAAAAATACCTGTAATCCCTGATGACACAGTAAGCTGATCTGTACCCACAATAGCATTGGGATCTACAATGAGGTTCGTAACACCTAGAGTGGCATTGGTGGTACCATCGTATATTTTAGAAAATGTACCTGCTAATGTAACCGTAATCTGTTTTTTATTGACCACCAGATCAAACACAATATCTGGTGCGGAATCATAGAAATCGCCATTGTTTGATCCACCAGCCTGACTAGCCGTAACCTGCACCGTACCAACTTTTTTAATCTTCAGTTTCCATTTGTTTCCATCGGCTGTATCTTGATAGGCCTCCGCAATGCTATTGTCGGCAGAAGTATAACCCACAACCAAGCCCGAACTACTTATACCTCCAGGCCCAAAAGGCGCATCGCCATAAGTCTTAGTAATGGTGGCTATAGGGCTAATGACCTGTGGTTGGCTCTGTAGTTCGTAAGCACCCAGATCTATATTGGAGCCTTTTAATCGTGTATTACCCGCAAGGTCTTTGGTGTTGGCGTCTAGATTTGTAAACAAAGTATTATCGCCAGCATTGGCCAAAATACTTCCAGATTTTGGCTTATAATCTCCTCCAACAGCCAAAGCTGGTGTTAATGGCTGTACAAACAAATCTGTAGCAGCTCCATTAAATGGAATTAAACCTACCGCGGATTCACCTTGTATTAAGCTATTTTTATACGTTGGCAGATCTGCGGGCAGGTTGTTAATAACACCTGTGCTATTCCCAAAAACCACTGTGTTTTGTAGTAGTGGCAATGAGCTATTGATATTGTAAATTCCTCCTCCCAGATTAGCCTGATTCCCAGCAATGGTTACATTGGTTAAGACTGGCGATGAGCCATTATTGTATATCCCCGCGCCTGCATTAGCTTGGTTACCACTTATCAAAACATTCTGTAATGAAGAGATAGCCCCAGAATTATTATATATCGCCCCACCTTTTCCATCTGTATAATTTCCACTCAGGATTACATTTTTAAGTATAGTTTGGCCAGCACCAGAATTGGCCAACCCACTCCCTCCTCCATTCGCTCCTAGAGAAATGTTGTTTTTGATGGCCGTGTTACTGACCTCCATTGTTAAACCATTGTTTGCAATGGCCCCGCCAAGCCTACTCCCAGTTACCAGATTACCTGTAAAAACACATTCGGTAACGATTGGACTTGAAGCGGAATTATATAAAGCGCTTCCACCCTCATCGCCCCAGCCCACACCAGCAATATTATCGCTTTTATTATTTACAAAACTACTTTTAGAAACAAGGGGTGCCGATACAGCTTCATTTACTGGTGTACCAATATATAACGCCCCTCCCATACCGGTCTGCACCTGATTGTATTCAAAAATGCAATGGCTAAGGGTAGGACTAGACGAAGTAATGTTCATCCCGCCACCATGGGTTCCCCATAACTGTAGGCCATTAACCGTTATAGTAGTTCCATTTCCGTTACCTCCAGTAATGGTAAAACCATTCAATTCGGCCGTACCTACATTGCCAGCAGAAACTAGTACATGACGTGCATTTTCATTATTGTTGCTAAAACTAAGCGTAGCACCAGCGCCACTATGCACATCATTACCATCAATATCTCCACTCAAAATGGTCAATACCGATTGGGGATCACGGGTAGCAAGGTTTATTTTACCATTATCGGGATCAAATCCACCGTATACTTTTACATCTTTAACCAGTAAAAAGGTGTTGTTTCTGCCATCGGCATTGCCAAAGTTATTATCGGCAGGGCTGTACATTGGTTTGTAAGTACCACCAGCCACCCAAATTTGGGTTACACTACCTGCAGTTATAGCATTTAAATCCTTTGCAACCAATAAAGCATCTGCAAGCTCTCCAATAGCGTTATTCCAAGCATTTCCAGTACCAACACTTCCTTTTTTTACAAATAGAATACCATTAGCATTTGGCTGAGATGTAGGATTCACAGTAATATTAAATGTCTTGCTGTTTGAAGGTCCGCACTCTTGGTAATAACTGATCATAACCTCTCCAAGTCCATCTTGAAAGCCTTGTGTATGTTGTACGGAGGTAGCTAGCGGATCCGTGTAACTACTACCGCCACCGCCGCCGCCATAAGCCGCACCACCACCACCATAATAACCACCACCGCCACCACCAGAGGCTGTACCTAAGCCACCTGCATTGCCACCAATACCTAAAATACCTGCAGTTGCAGGTGAAGTTCCAGCTGCCCCTCCTCCCAATTGAGTTCCTCCTTGCCCAACAGCTGTACCCGTTTGGTTACCACATTGAAATCCAACTTCACCAATCAGACCCCCACCTGCCCCTCCAGGTTCTGCATTAGCACTACAGTTGTTTCCACCACCGCCACCACCACCAGCAACAATAATCCTATTGGCGAGTGTCATTCCACCCATCCTAATATCTGACGCCCCTCCACCATTGGGCTGTGCAATACTACCACCACCGTTTCCGCCACCATTATAACCAATTCCCCCTACAAAAATGTAAAGCGTTTGACCAGCGGTAACTGGATATTCAGCGGTCACTCTTCCACCTTTTCCTCCAATATCATCTGGTTTAGTCCCTGGTTGATTATAAATCGCACTCCCTCCTTGCGAACCTTTAACATCTACTTTAATACGAGTTACACCAGCTGGCACTACAAAAGTCTGCATATTTCCAGTATAGCTAAATGTATTTGTTACGTTGTATTTAGGAGTTACCGTTATAGTTGATGTAACCGGTATACCTCTTTTATTTATAGCTGTAAATGAGGGAAGATTTCCAATACCACTTGATGATAGTCCAATGGAAGGGTTAGTATTGGTCCAAAAGTAAGACACTCCATTTGCGCTACTTGTATAATTTACAGCCGGAACTATGGCATTATGATCAACAATAATATTTTGTGGTTGATTCATAACTATGCAGTCATTTTGAATAGTCCATTCTAGCGTATCATTCAAATGGTTTACATCTCCCGCTCTTACCACCCATACTTTTATAACATAAGTACCATAAACCGACAGATCAGCTTTTGTAGAGAATGTAAAATTCCAACTTGCACCAGGTGTTAGATTACTGCTGAGCATTTGGCTAATAGTTGCCCCACCGTTTATTGTGTAATTTACTTGTATGGTATTAGCTGACATAATAACACCCGAATTGTTATTGACCAGTACCGTTACATTTTCTAAACCGGATAGCTGTATGCCAGAATTGGGTGAGAAATGATTTTGCAACCATACATCTTGGGCCAAAGCAAGGTTGGCTATAAAACTTAGCAGGATAAGAAGTAGATATTTTTTCATAAGCGTATCATTTAGAAATGTACATGTGTTGTTCGAAATACCACCAAACCAAAGCCATTGCTAGGGCTGCAATGAAAATAATTGTGATTATCCACTTACAGTGTTTTGGTTGTTTCATGATATAAATTTCAGCACACCCGTAAGTAAAAGCAAGCTTTTAGGGCGGACAAAAAGCGGACAAGTCCAGCTTACAGTTTACAGTTGCCATTTTGAACAATTGATACCTAAGGATCTGGACCTAACACTTAATCATCTAAATCAGGATTGGAAAAACTACAGGGTCAAATTTTTTTTTTTGATTACGTAGGGGTAAAAACCCAAGTGGTTGTCATACTATCAGATTACAAAAACAACAATTCAATCATTCAAAAAGAAAATTATGAAAACTAACAAGTTTTATTTAATGGTTGCTATTATCGTGGCAACAGCAGGTACAATTCAAGCGCAGACCGTAGATTTTGGCTTAAAAGCAGGTTTAAATTATGCTACTATGCCTACAAGTCTAAAAAGTGTAACTGATAAGGAAGGAAAGGTGGGTTACAACTTTGGTGCATTTGCCAGGGTGGGTAAAAGTCTCTATTTCCAACCTGAGTTCAACTATGTAACTTTTAAGAGTGCCTATAATTATGCATCAAACACTTACAAACCAAAATTCCATCAATTGAACTTACCATTGATGGTGGGTTATAAACTCATCAATACCGAGGCCCTTAACTTTAGGATTTCGGCTGGCCCTGATATCAATTACACCCTTAATAAAGCTGAAGGACCATCAGGGTTTGACTATAAGAAACTGAATGCTGGAGGTGTAATCAACGCTGGTGTCGACATTGGTAACCTAACCATCGATGCAAGGTACAGCAGAGGACTAACTAAGATCAACAAAGGTCTGGATGCCAAAACAGGTTTGTTCAACCTTTCTGTTGGATTAAAATTATTCTAGGTTAGCCCAAAATTTAAAAAATGGATTGTGTTATCGCAATCCATTTTTTACATGTTGACTCATGGGGATCGTTAGTGCTATTGTTTAATTGCTCAATTATTTTCACTGGTTAACTGTTCATTGATGTTATTGGCTCATTGTCTTCGACAAGCTCAGACTGACATTGGTAGGTTCAATAGTCATTGGTTCATTAGTAACGCAATCCATTTTCCCTTTTCCATCCCACATCTTCCATCAAGCGATTTGCTTACTTGACTCCCAACTCCGGACTTCCCGACTTCAGACTCTAGACTTGGTTCACTTGTTCATTAGTCATTGACATTCATAACGCTCAACTGAAAACTGCCAAATGCTAACTAAACCAATTTACTCAGATATTCCTCTAGCAAATCCTCGGTTGAAAGGTTTAGACGTTGTTTTAGGCGACGCTTGCTTCTACCCACGCTATCTTTACTGATGCCCAAGGTATTGGCAATCTGATTAGTGCTGAGCTTTAGATATAATAAAGTAGCCAGACGCTCTTCTGCAGGATTAATGGCAGGTATTTTTTCTTGTAAGGCAGGTAAAAAAAGAGGATAGGCCATAAAAAACTCTAACCTGAATTTTTCCCACTCGGTATCTGTGATCAAAGTATAGTTCAACAAACTATTGGTTACCTGCTCATTTTCTACATTGATCTGTTGCTGTAGCTTTTGAATCAGGTTGTCCTTTTCAATAATATTTGCTCTAAAGCTCGAAATCTGCGTTTTGGCTCTTTCAGCTTCTTGCTCGGCCAATCTTTGTTTCCTTGCAGTTTCTTCGGCAAGGTGTTTTTGTTGGAGCATTTTACGGTTGTAAAAAAGCAATGCAATGATGGTTAGGAGTACAATACCAGCTAAGATAAAGTTCCGGGTCTGTTTTTGATTGCTGATTACATTATTTGCTTTCTCAAGATTGCTTTGGGCATCATCAAATGCAATTTTGGCGTTAATGGCTGATAATTTACCCCGGTTGATCTGGGCTGTTAGCGTATCCTGATGTTGATGATACAAAGAATAGTACCTAAAAGCACTATCTGTACGGTTTGTTAAACGATAAACATCTGCCATCCCCTTACTTGCGGTAACCATTTCTTTGATCTTTTTAGATTGTATTGCCCAACCATAAGCCGCCTTAAAGCCATTTAATGCATTTTGATATTGACCATGTTTGAAATCGATTTTGGCCAGTGTATTTTGTGCCATAGCCGCATTGTTCCACGATTCCGACTTGATACCAACCTGCAAATGTTTCTCAATTAAAGGAATGGCCTGGTCTTCTTTACCTTGTAATGCCAGCATATGGCCAATATTGCCACCAGCAATACCTAACCATAGTTCTTGTATCTTCGGAATGTCGGGTTTACGTTGAAGTGTATCTATGATCTGTTGATAATAATATCGGGCACTGTCATATTGTTTCAATAGTTTATAAGAAGCACCGATCATATCCAATTGAAAGATATACACCCTAGGGTCCCAGTTTTCTACCTCTACATTTTTAAACTTTAAACATTGGAGCCCATAGTTAATGCTTTGTCTATAATCATCTGTTCGATAGAGCGCCATACTGATATTAAAAAACCTGTTGTGCACAAAAGAAAAATGTTGGTAGCCAATTTTCTTTTGCAGTTCCAGTGCTTTCAGGTTATATAAAAGAAAACCGTTTTCGTAATCCAGTTGCCCGGCTAGGGCATAAACTTCTGCCAACAACTGCTCATCTTTCAATTTACTGGCGAGCTGGATAGCTACCTTCATCTTCTTTAGTTTTTGTGCTTTCGGAATATCCCTATCACCTAGAAGATCGAATATGATGATGCGGGTTCGCAATCTGTCGTCCGGATTTTTTTCTAGATAAGCATAAAGTTCTTTTATAATCTGACGGCACTTTTGGAGACTGAAATCCAGCTTGATCTTCTTATAGGTCTTTTCTGCTTCGTGGGTTTGCGAGGTATCGGAAATTTGCCATGCCTTGATAAAGGCTTTGACATTAGAATCCTGTGCCTTACTTTTAAAACAGCAAAGAGAAAGCAATAAAGATAAAACGAACAACAGTCTCATTTAGGTAGCAAAAGAGGATGTAGGAAATAAAGGCTAAGATATAAAAAGCTAGCTTGAATATGGCCTTTGTGTAGAATTGGCTTGTAAAAAAAGTGAAGCACTTTTATGGTTTTACCTATTAGTTAATCCAAACCTTGAAAAAAACAAGCTTCATAAAAAAGGTCGAGAATTACCTTCTCGACCTTCTATGTTTTTAATTATAAGTTTAAAATCTTAACTGTTTAAAGCACCTTCGATATCTGCTAAAATATCATCGATATGCTCTAAACCAATTGATAAACGTACAGAACCTTGCTCAATACCCACCTCTAAACGTTGTTCTTCGGTTAGTTTGCTATGTGTACTGGTTGCTGGGTGTGTAGCAATTGAACGTGTATCGGCCAAATTTGCCGAAATAGAGAACATTTTTAAACCATCCATAAATTTACGGGCACCTTCTACCCCTCCTTGCACAACAATGGTTACGATACCTCCACCTTGCTTCATCTGTTTTTTGGCAATCTCATATTGTGGATGAGAAGCTAGAAAAGGATATTTAACCAATTTAATCTTTGGATGTGTTTCTAGATATTGGGCAACCTTTAAGGCATTTTCGCAATGTCTATCCATACGTACCGCTAGGGTTTCTAAGCTTTTAGATAACACCCAAGCATTAAAAGGTGATAAAGAAGGACCACTATGGCGTGCAAAATTCATCACCTCTGTGATCAAGGCTTTACTACCCAAAATGATACCACCTAAAACACGACCCTGTCCATCGATATATTTGGTTGCTGAATGGATAGAGATGTGTGCTCCCAATTTAATAGGTTGTTGTAGGTAAGGTGTAGCAAAACAGTTATCAACTACCAATAACACTTTGTGCTTTTTGGCCAAACCCGCTAAAAACTCAAGGTCGATGATATCTATACCCGGATTTGAAGGTGTTTCTACAAAAATGATCTTGGTATTGGGTTGGATCAACGCTTCCCAATCTTGGGGCTTGTCTAGATCGGCATAATCGAAAGTTACCCCCCATTTAGAAAATACATTCGTTAATAACTGGTGTGTTGAACCAAAAACCGAACGGCTCGAAACAATATGGTCGCCACTTTTCAAAAAGGCTCCAAAAGTTGTAAAGATAGAAGCCATGCCTGTAGCGGTAGCAAATCCATCTTCTGCACCTTCTAAAAGACACATCTTTTCGATAAACTCTGAAGTATTGGGGTTAGAATAGCGACTGTAAACATTGCCTTCTTTTTCATTTGCAAAAAGTGCACGCATCTCTTCCGCATCGTCAAATTTATAGCTCGATGTTAAATAGATGGCAGAAGAATGTTCTTTATGGTTACTTCTCTCTGTTTGTGTACGGATGGCGATGGTTTCGAAATTTTCGGATTTCATATTATATTTATTAGTTCATTGGTATCATTAGTTCACTGGTTCATTAGTTCATTGGTTCATTAGTATCACTCGTTTATTGGTTTTCGAGCCTATTTCCTTATTTGGTTCATTGGTGTCATTTGTTCATTGGTGGTGTAACCCATTTCCCATATTCCCTTTTACATCTTACATTAAGATGTCATTAGTTCGTTTGTAACTGAAAACTGTCAACTAATAACTAATAACTACTTTATAATTGCATAAGTAAAATTTATTGTTGCAGAGCGACCAAGGATATTAGACACAGAACAATATTTATCAAAAGTCATTTGTAAGGCCCTTTCAACTTTTTGTGCACTTAAATCTCCAAATAGCTCAAAGTGGATATCAATTACATCAAATATAGGCGGCATCTCTTCATCTTTTCTAGTAGCCTTGATGCTGATCTTAATGTCATCCAAAGGTTCTTTTTGTTTGGTTAGCACATTTACCACATCTATACCACTACAGCCACCTAAACCTACCAATAATGTTTCCATGGGCCTAAAACCTTTTCCTTCACCACCAATGGCAGGTTTGGCATCTAGCTCAACCGTAATCCCGTTTTCGTTGCTGGCCTCAAAGTTAAATTTCCCGCTTTTGCGGATCAAGTTGATTTCCATTTTTTTTAGTTCATTAGGGTTGTTGGTTCATTAGTTCATTGGTATCATTGGTTCATTGGTAAAGTACTCATTTCCCATATCCCCTCATACACCTTACATCAACCTATTTCCTTATTTAGTTGATTCGTGTCATTGGTTCATTATCTTCAACAAGCTCAAACTGACATCAATAGGTTCAATAGTCATTGGTTCATTAATAAAGCAATCCATTTTGCCTTTTCCATCCCACATCTTCCATCAAGCGATTTACTTACTTGACTCTTTACTCCAGACTCTAGACTTCTGACTCCGGACTTTCCGACTTTCAACCATACGCCTTTTAATTACACATTATAAAAAACTTTATACTCTTTCTCTAACTCGGGTAGTAGCACTGGTTTTTCAAAAATGGCAAAAACGGATGACCCACTCCCGCTCATTAGTGCAAATGTAGCACCCGAGGCATAAAGCTTTGTTTTTATTTCGTCAATTTGTGGATATTTTGCAAAAACAGATACCTCAAAATCATTCAAAATCTTCCCTTTCCACTGGCTCAAAGGCAAATGTATCAAATCTTTTAACGATGTTGAGGGCTGCTTCACTTTTACATTTTGGTACGCTTCTGCAGTCGACACATGGATAGCTGGTTTCACCAATACCATAAAATAAGGGGAAAGGTCTAGCGCTATGTCTTCAAACTCATCGCCCTTGGCATAGGCATAACTAGGTTTATTGGCAATAAAAAAAGCACAATCAGCTCCTAAAGTACGAGCATAATTCTGTAGTTGTTCAATAGATAGTCCAAGGTTAAACTTCTGATTCACCAACTTGATCAAAAAAGCAGCATCGGCAGAACCCCCACCTAAACCTGCCCCAACCGGAATATTTTTAAGCAATACGATCTGTTGGTTGGGCAATTTAAAATCAGCCTGCAAGGCTTTAAAGGCTTTAAAACAGATATTATCCGCTGCATTACCTGGTATGTCTATCCCTTTAATTATGCAACTGGTTTGATCAGCATCAATCAGTTCTACCACATCAAACAGTTTAACCGGATAAAAAACGGTTTGAAGGTTATGGTAACCATCGGCACGTTTTTCGGTAAGCAGTAGGCCTAAATTAATTTTGGCATTGGCAAAAGCGAGCATTTTTTGATTGACGATTTTAGATTGACGACTTTACATGCCTACCGCAGGCAGGGATTTTCTGGTCAAAGATATTAAACTAAACCTTGTATTGGTAATGCCCAATAATTTTCCACGAAAACAAACAATCTGAAATCTCTTGTCCATTACCTATATTATGTACAATAAGGTAGCGTTTGCCATCGGCAGATTTTTTATTGATCACCAGGCCAATGTGCGACATGTTTCCACTTAGGTTCCAACAAACAATATCGCCAGGTAAATAATCAGCCGCATTTTTGCTTATCGCTTTTTTCACCCCTTTACGACCAAAGAAAACCATCAAATTGTACACTCTTCTGTGGTCGATATTGGTATCGGTGGTTTTTCTGCCCCAATCTTTAGGGTAAAGTTTAAAATTGGGTTTCATGTCTTCGTGTACATTCTTTTGCAGGTCGATACCCAAAGTACGATAAGCCCTGATCACTACATCTGTGCAAACGCCTTTGCCTTCGGGCACATCGCCGTTAGGATAAGAGATCTTGAAATAAGCAGGGTCATAAACTACTTTCTGCTTGGTTAGGGCAAGTGCAGCATCGGCAAGTTTCAATGCCTGTACAGATTGGGCAAAGGCTTGAAACCCTATCCATAAAAGAACAAACAGTACCGTTATTTTTTTCGACATCGAGAATAGGCTTAAATGTACTCCAAATCTAATTTAATTTTGCGGGATTGAAAAAATTACACAATGTGGAAAAACGGAAAGGATAAAAATTGTTTAATTTTTTAGTTTTGTATAAATAATATAAAGCCTTTTAAGGCTGAGGTGGGTATGAAACAATATTTAGATCTAATGCAACATGTGCTAGACCATGGCACACAAAAACACGACCGTACAGGCACTGGAACCATTAGTGTTTTCGGTTACCAGATGCGTTTTAACCTGCAAGAGGGTTTTCCGATGGTAACAACCAAAAAATTGCACCTTAAATCTATTATACACGAGCTGATCTGGTTTTTAAGTGGCGATACCAATATCAAATACCTTAAAGATAATGGGGTAAAGATCTGGGACGAGTGGGCCGATGAAAACGGAGACCTTGGGCCTGTGTATGGCTCGCAATGGCGCTCATGGCCTAAGCCAGATGGCGATAAGATCGACCAGATTGCACAGATCATCAATACCATTAAAAACAATCCAGATTCTAGAAGGATCATTGTTTCTGCATGGAATGTGGCCGAAGTAGAACACATGGCCTTACCGCCTTGTCATGCTTTTTTCCAGTTTTATGTGGCCGATGGCAAACTGAGCTGTCAGCTTTACCAACGCAGTGCCGATATCTTTTTGGGCGTTCCTTTTAATATTGCTTCTTACGCTTTGTTAACCATGATGGTAGCACAGGTATGTGGTTTGGGTTATGGCGATTTTATCCATACCCTTGGCGATGCCCATCTGTACAACAACCATATTGAACAGGCCCGTTTACAATTGAGCAGAGATACGAAGGCACTTCCGGTTATGGAGATCAACCCTGCCATCAAAGATATCTTCGATTTTAAGTTTGAAGACTTTACCTTAAAAAATTACGACCCACATCCACACATTAAAGGAGCGGTAGCGGTTTAATCTTCATTAGTCTCATTGGTTCATTGGGAGTAATACGACAACGGTTTTAGATTCCATTTGTCGTTAGCAGGTTAATCATTGGATAATTAGACATTTCTGACTAACTTAAGCGTTCTGTAGAATTTAAATCATCCCTTATAAGATTTAAAGACTACTCCAATGAGCTATAACAGGGTTGAAGATTTAGAAGTTTATATACTTGCAGAAGATTTTGCAAATGAGATTTGGAAAATTGTGACGACATGGGACTTTTTTGCCAAAGATACCATTGGCAAACAGATTTGTAGATCCGCTGATTCTATTGGCGCCAATATAGCTGAAGGCTATGGCCGCTTTCATTTTAAAGAAAATAAGAACTTTTGCTATTACAGTAGAGGTTCTGTTTTAGAAACCAAATCATTTTTAAGAAAAATGAAACATAGAGCCTTAGTTACAGAAGAAGGTTACCAACATTTACTGAACCAATTGGAAACTATCCACATTAAATTGAATGCTTACATTAAATATATAGGCAAAGGTTATTGAAACCCCAATGAACTAATGACACCAATGAACTAATGAACAAGTGATACTAATGAACTAATGACACCAATAAAAACATCCATCGTAGTTGCCATTTCGGCCAACAATGCCATTGGCAAAGACAATCAATTGTTATGGCATTTACCGGCCGACCTTAAGCATTTTAAAGAAATTACAACAGGACACCCGATCATTATGGGCCGTAAAACCTACGATTCTATTGGCCGGCCCCTACCTAATAGACGGAACATTGTAATTACCCGAAACAAAGATCTTGTTATTGCTGGTGTAGAAATTGTAAGTAGCATTGCCGAGGCCATTTCACTTTGTGCAGCCCAACAGGGAGCTACCAGTAATGAGGTGTTTATTATAGGTGGTGCAGAGATCTATAAACATGCCTTGGCTTTAACAGACAGGATATACCTTACTGTTGTGCATCAAGAATATGAGGCCGATGCATTTTTTCCAGAATTGCGTGAGGATGAGTGGACAACAATACATCAAGAATATCACGAAGCAGATGAAAAAAATAGTGTAGCTTACACTTTTTCGACATTAGAACGCAAATAGTTAAACTTCCTTAATAAAATTACAATAAGAAGTCCTATTATTTAAAAAAATAATTAGATTTGCCGACTTGTTTAAAAAACAGCACTATAGAAAAAAATAATTACAAACAAATGCAAGGTAAAGGTTTTATTAAATTTATGGCAATACTATTGGGTATTGTCTGTCTGTATTCTCTCTCGTTTAATCTGGTTACATACAATGTAGAAAAAGACGCTAAAGCGTTTGCCAAAGGCGATGCAGTTAAGGAAAAAGCTTATCTAGATTCAATGGCTACCGTGCCAGTTTATCCAGTTTTAGGTTTAACCTATCAACAAGTAAAAGGTAAAGAAATTAACCTTGGTCTTGACTTAAAAGGTGGGATGAACGTTACAATGGAGATTTCATTGGCAGAGTTGACCAAATCTTTGGCCAACAACACTAGTGATGCTACTTTTAATCAAGCGTTAAAAAATGCGCAAACACAAATGAATGCTGGCGGAAAAGATTTCGTTACTTTATTTGTTAATGAATATGAGAAACTTGCACCAAATGGCAAATTAGCCGATTTCTTTGCTACGCAAGACAATACTGAGCAGTTAAAAGCCAATGCAAGCAACGAGGATGTTAAAAAATTCTTAAGTAAAGAAGGTAATAGTGCAATTGATCGTTCATTTACTATTCTTCGTAGCCGTATTGATGGTTTTGGAGTTGTAGCGCCTAACATGCAGAAACAAGAAGGTTCAAACAGGATCTTTATTGAGATGCCAGGTGTGCAAGACAAAGAACGTGTACGTAAATTATTACAAGGTTCTGCCGAACTACAATTTTGGCAAGTTTACCAAAATGATGAAGTTGTTGGTATTTTAGAAAACATCAACAAAACACTTGCATTAACCGTAAAAGATACTACTGCAACTGCAGTAGGCACAAATGCTGCAGACACTGCCAAAAAAGGTGGTAAGTTAGCTGGTTTAACCAAAGCTGCTGCAAAAGACACTACTGCTGCTGGTAAAAAAGCAGATGCTGCCAAAAACAATCCTTTATATAGTGTTTTAAGTATCCCTACTTATGCAGCCGAAAACGGACAACAAGCTTTACGTCCAGGTCCGGTTGTGGCATGGGTACTACAAAAAGATACAGCTAAGGTAAATGCTTATTTTGCTAGAGCTGAAATTAAACCTTTAATTCCGAGCAGTCTTAAATTTATGTGGAGCCTTAAACCAATGGAAGGCAGCAAAGTTTACGAATTGTATGCAATTAAAGTAACTTCTTTAGATGGCAGACCTGCTTTAGGTGGTGATGCGGTTTCTAACGCGATCCAAGGTTACGACCAAAAGAACAGACCAGAAGTAACCATGTACATGAACAGCGAAGGTGCTGCTAAATGGAAAAAGATTACTGCTGATGCTTCTGCTGATCCAAATAATAAAAAAGCAATTGCCATTGTTTTAGACAATACAGTTTATTCTGCACCAACAGTACAGAATGAAATTCCGAATGGTGTTTCTTCTATCTCTGGTAGCTTTACCTTAGAAGACACTAAAGATTTAGCCAACATCTTAAAGGCTGGTAAATTACCTGCTCCTGCTAAAATTGCTTCAGATTACGTAGTTGGTCCTTCATTAGGTCAACAAGCAATCGAAAGCGGTTTATGGTCGTTTGTAATTGCCTTTATCGTGATCTTGGTGTTTATGGCTTTATATTACAGTAAAGCTGGATGGGTGGCCAACCTTGCCTTGGTGATCAACCTCTTCTTTATCATGGGGGTACTCGCGGCATTTGGTGCGGTACTAACCTTGCCTGGTATTGCGGGTATCGTATTGACCATCGGTCTATCGGTAGATGCGAACATCCTAATCTTTGAACGTGTACGTGAAGAACTTGCACAAGGTAAGAGCACTGCAGTATCGATCAAAGAAGGTTTTAAACATGCCATGTCTTCAATTATTGACTCGAACGTAACGCTATTCATCTTAGGTATCATCCTATTCATATTCGGTACAGGACCTGTTCAAGGTTTCGCTACTACCTTATGTGTGGGTATCGTTACTTCATTGTTTGCAGCGGTATTGATCTCGAGAGTAATCTTTGATAGCTTGTTGAGCAAAAAAGCAAACATCTCGTTTGACAACAGTGTAACTAGAAATGCATTCAAAAATATCGCCTTCAACTTTGTTGGACATAGAAAGCTTTATTATATCATTTCATCATTGATCATTTTAGCCGGTATCGGTTTCTACGTTAAAAACGATGGTTTACACTTAGGTGTTGACTTTAAAGGTGGTAGAACATACATGGTGAAGTTTGACAAGCAGATGAACACCGAAGATGTTTCTAAAAAATTGGTAGAGAAATTTGATGGAGAAGAAGCTTTGGTTAAAACAGCCGGAACTGACAACTCGTTAAAAATCACTACACCTTTCCACATCAATGATCAAGATCAAAATGCTGATAAAGTTGTTGAAAGTGCTTTGAGAAAAGGTTTAGACGAAATGGGTGCAAAATACAGCATCGAAAGTTCACAAAAAGTTACCCCTACCATTGCTAGTGATATTATCTATGGCGCATATGGAGCAATCTTGTTCTCTTGTGTGGTGATGTTTATCTACATCTTGGTACGTTTCAGAAAATGGCAGTATGGTTTAGGTGCGGTAATCGCATTGTTCCACGACGTGTTGTTGGTACTTTCATTCTATACCATTTTAGATGGTGTATTGCCTTTCCCTCTAGAGATTGGTCAAGATTTTATCGCGGCGATCTTAACGGTAATGGGTTATACCATGACAGAGACAGTTGTTGTATTTGACCGTATCCGTGAGAAATTGGCCGAAAGCGGTAAAGCAGATGTATATGGCGAAGAGCGCAATACATTGATCAACTTTGCTTTGAACAGTACCTTAAGTCGTACGATCCTTACCTCGTTAACCGTATTCTTCGTGTTAATGGTAATCTTCATCTTTGGTGGAGATAGCATCCGTGGATTTATCTTTGCCTTGTTGATCGGTCGTATCATTGGTACCTACTCATCGTTGTGTATCTCTACGCCTATCGTAATCGACTTGTCAAAAAACCAAGCAAGCAAAGCAGTTAAGTAGTTTAACTTTTTATAAAATACAAAGCCCCGATAGTTTCGGGGCTTTTTTTGTTTAATGGTGTTTGCTAGAGGAAGCTCAAATCACAAAATATTGTACTAGGTATTGGGAAACGAATGTCAGTTTTTCATCGCTAGTTCCTGCCCCGCTTTCCTTACTGCCATAAAAATGGCATTCATCCAATCGGGTTTATTAAACCACGTCATTCGCTTTTGGCTTAAATTCCCATACAATATCATCAAATTTTATTTTAAGGGCATCTCCTAAGAGGTGAAGCAAGAAATATTAACTTCGTGAAAATAATTTAGTTTGAATGAAAATTATATCTGTAAGAGAAGAACCATTTTATAAAGAGATTGCTATTGGTTATTTGCAACAAAGCTGGCCAGAAGTAGCACCCATTATATACGAAGACTGTATCACACATAGCATTAAAAGCATAAATCCTTTGCCACAATGGTATCTACTAGAAAAAGATAATCATATCATTGGTTGTGCAGGACTTATTACAAATGACTTTATCAGCCGAATGGATTTGTATCCATGGTTGTGTGCACTTTTTATAGATGAACAACATCGAAAAAATGGATATGCAGCACTATTAATAGAAAAGATAAAGGAAGATACTGTAAAAGCCGGATTTGATCACCTATACTTATGTACAGATCATGAAAATTATTATGAAAAACATGGTTTCAATTATATTGGAAAAGGTTATCATCCTTGGGAAGAAGAATCAAGAATTTATGGCATTAATCTGAAGAATAAATCGTCGTTTCTTAAACTGGTTTAAGCTGTATTGGCTAAGGAACTTGCTATATTTGTTAAACTAAATGCCAGGCTCATGAGTTTATCAAGTATGGAAAACGGAAAACAAAAAATAGTTATTGTTGGCGGGGGTTTTGGAGGGATTGAATTAGCTAAGAAACTAAGAAATGCAAATGTAGAGGTCTACATTCTCGACAAGCACAATTACCATACTTTTCAGCCCCTGCTCTATCAGGTGGCAACGGGTGGTTTAGAGGCCGATTCTATTGCATTTCCAATTAGAAAGATATTTAAGGGGCAAAAAAACCTCACTTTTAGGGTTACTGAAGTAGAAAAGGTAATACCCGAAGAAAATAAGTTATTAACCACCATAGGTGCAATCCACTATGATCATTTGGTAATTGCTACAGGCTCTACCAGCAATTTCTTTGGGCAAGCTGAAATAGAAAGCAATGCCATGCCCATGAAATCTATACCAGAGGCACTTAACTTACGCAGTTTGATCTTACAGAATCTGGAAGCGTCGCTGATTGCCAAAGATCCACAAAGTGAAGCCGAACTGTTAAATTTTGTAGTGGTTGGTGGCGGACCAACAGGTGTAGAAACGGCGGGTGCATTGGCAGAACTAAAAAAACACGTATTAAAGAATGATTATGCAGAACTCGATATCCATAAGGTGAACATCTACCTGATCGAAGGTTCTCCAGAACTTTTGGGCGCCATGTCTGTACAAGCACAACAAAAATCAAAAGATTTTTTAGAAGAACTGGGCGTAACGGTATATACAGAAGCCAGGGTACAATCGTATAATGGTAAACTGCTTTCGTTGGCCGATGGAAGAACGATTCCTTCATCTACCGTCATCTGGAGTGCAGGTGTAAAAGGAGTAGTATTGGATGGTTTGAGGACCGAAAGTGTTGTGCGTGGTAACCGTTTAAAAGTTGATCCAATTAATCGCGTTGAAGGTTATCAAAACATCTACGCCATTGGCGATGTTGCCGCCATGATCACCGAAGCTACACCAAACGGACATCCTGGGGTTGCCCCAGCTGCCATCCAACAAGGTAAGCTTTTGGCCAAGAACCTCATCCATATAATCGAAGGCAGACCGACCGAAAACTTTAAGTACTTTGATAAAGGTGCCATGGCCACAGTGGGTAGAAACAGAGCGGTTGTAGACATTAAGAAAATCCGTTTCCAAGGTATTTTTGCGTGGTTTACCTGGATGTTTGTGCATTTAATGACCTTGGTTGGCTTTAGAAACAAACTAGTGGTGTTTGTAAACTGGGTATGGAGCTATTTCAGTTACGACAGAGGAACGCGATTGATCATTAGGCCGTTTGTAAAAAGTCATGAGTCGGAAAGTCCGGAGTAGAGCGTTGGGAAGTCGGGAAGTCAGAAGTCCGAAGTCAGAAGTCTGGAGTAAAGTGTCGAGTAAGCAAATAGCTTGATGGAAGGTGTGAGCGGTAATATGGAAAATGGATTGCTTTACTTATGAACCAATGACTATTGAACCTCCTGATGTCAGTCTGAGCCTGCCGAAGACCAATTAACAAAATCAGTGTGATAGTTTTTAGTTGCCAAATAAGAAAATAACTTGACGTAAGATGCGGGATGGAAAAGGGAAAATGAATTACCTTACTAATGAACCAATGACTATTGAACCTACTGATGTCCGTCTGAGCCTGTCGAAGACCAATCAACAAAATCAGTGGGATAGTTTTTAGTTGCCAAATAAGAAAATAACTTGACGGAAGATGCGGGATGGAAAAGGGAAAATGAATTACCTTACTAATGAACCAATGACTATTGAACCTACTGATGTCCGTCTGAGCCTGTCGAAGACCCATCAATAAAACATTTCGACAAGCTCAATGTGACACTTTTAGTTTAAGCAATGAACGAATGATACCAATGAACAAATAACACTAATGAACTAGTGAACCAAATATCTGTAAAATGAAACTAATAGAATGCCCTCGTGATGCAATGCAAGGCTTACACGATTTTATACCCACTGCGCTTAAGACCGAATACATCAATCTTTTATTAAAGGTAGGTTTCGACACCATAGATTTTGGCAGTTTTGTATCGCCGAAGGCCATTCCGCAATTGCGGGATACAACTGAAGTATTGGCCAATCTTGATCTAAGTGCCAGCAACAGCAAGCTACTTGCCATTGTAGCCAATTTAAGGGGTGTAGAAGAAGCAGTAAAACATCAGGAGATCAGTTACCTCGGTTTCCCCTTCTCTATCTCTGAGACCTTCCAACAGCGTAACACCAACTCTAGCATTGCCGAATCTTTGCATACTGTAGAAGAAATGCTGAATCTATGCGATAAGAACAATCAAACAGCTGTGGTGTACCTCTCTATGGGTTTTGGTAATCCTTATGGAGACGAGTGGAATGTAGAAATTGTAGAGAAATGGGCCCAAGAATTGGTAAACAAAGGTGTACAGATCCTTTCTTTGGCAGATACTACAGGTGTTTCAACGCCAGAAAAGATTGAAACCATTTTGCCAGCACTGGTTAAAAAATTCGACAAAACAGAGATTGGGATCCATTTGCACAGTACACCCTTTACACGTTTAGAAAAAATAGAAGCTGCTTATAAAGCTGGCTGTACCCGTTTTGACAGTGCCTTAAAAGGTTTTGGAGGCTGCCCAATGGCTGCAGATGACCTTACTGGCAATATGGCTACCGAAGATCTGATTGCTTATCTACAAGGCAAGGGAGAAGACCTGAAGCTTGATATGGATAAATGGCAGGAAGCCATGTTGTTTTCTTCGCAGGTATTTAACGGGAATTAATATATTCAGGTTGGTCGAGAAATGCTTTCTCGACCCTCTTTCTGTGGATTTGTAATCCGCATTTAAAACCCATTGCTTTTAGTTGCCATAGCTACAAACCGATACCCAATTGTAAAATGTTTTATATCAAAAATTTAAAACATACAATTTGTTATATATTTAGCTATAGATAAGCTAACCTAATCCCAATGAAAAAATTTCTTGCCATCCTGGCGATGGTGTTACTGATGCAAAGCACATTTGCACAAGACTTTGAACCAACAGATTATTTTACCAAAGAGTTTCATGCAGGGCGTAGAGAAGCCTTGCGCCAACTCATGCCCGAAAATTCGGTGATGGCTATTTTCGCCTATCCTACACGTAATTTCTCAAATGATGTAGATTATCTCTATCACCAAAACCCAGACCTTTATTATTTTACTGGTTATAAAGAGCCTGATGCGGTTTTATTTATATTCAAGGAGCCACAAACCGACGATAAGGGCAATACTTATAAAGAGTTGTTCTTTGTACAAAAAAGGAATCCACAACAAGAGAGTTGGAACGGTAAACGCCTGGGTGTTGAAGGTGTTAAGGAAAAGCTGGGCATTAACATGGCCTTTAATGGCAGCGATTTTAAAGACTTCCCTATCAATTTTTCAAAGTTCAAGACCATCATTGCCAGTGCTCCAGCAGTTGGTACAGATGCATCAGAAACAAGTAAACTGAGTGGTTTGGTTGCTTCTTTTATGAAAAAAACGAATGACATGCCTAAAAATGGCCAACTGCATTTTAAATTAACCGGACAATTAAGGGAAATTAAAACACCGGAAGAAATTGTGATGCTTCGCAAAGCCATCGAAATTTCTTGCCAAGGTCAGAATGAAGTGATGAAAGCCGCCCATGCCAATATGAGCGAGCTGGAGATCCAAGGGTTACATGAGTTTGTGCACAAAAAATATGGCGCCGAAAATGTGGGTTATGGTTCTATTATTGGGGCTGGCGAAAACGGTTGTATCTTACATTATGTAACCAATACCAAAACCAAGGTGGGCAATACGCTGCTATTGATGGATGTTGGAGCCGAATATCATGGGTATACAGCCGATGTTACCCGTACCATACCAGCCAATGGTAAGTTTACCGAAAACGAAAAAGCAATCTATCAAATTGTTTATGATGCGCAAGAAGCTGCTTTTAAAACTTTAAAGGATGGCTCTACCTTCTCGAAAGCGAGCAGTGCAGCCAATGAGGTAATTGCCGAAGGTCTGTTTAAGCTTGGGATCATAAAGGACAAAAAAGATTTTAAGAAATACTATCAACATGGCCTTGGACACCATATAGGCTTAGATGTACACGACAGGGCAAGTTCAAGCACCTTAAAGAAAAATATGGTGATGACCATTGAACCCGGCATCTACATTGCTCCAAACAGCGATTGTGACAAAAAATGGTGGGGTATTGCTGTACGCATTGAAGATGATGTGTTGATTACGCAAGATGGTTACGAGCTGCTCTCGCACTTTGCCCCAAGAAGCATAAGCGAGGTAGAAAAGAAAATGGCGGCCAAAAGTGCTTTAGACGATTTTAGCTTACCTCCATTAAAATCTGGCAAAACCAAATAATAGGTAAGTTAATGGGGTTTTTAAAGGCTGGCCAAGATCCATCCTTTAATGCAATTCAACATCAAGAGCAGTTGCAAGCTTTACGTTTCTATATTGGGGGCGAAATCTACATTTAAAAATCAAAACCATGGCCAATCAATTTACCATCGAGCCTTGTGAAAAGGAAAATGCAAAAAAGATCATCGAAGGTATCAATACCTACAACCTCGGTAAGGTTGCTGCCCTAGCTGATGTTTGGACCCCACTTGATTTTGTGATCAAAGACGAAAACGGCAATGAGATTGCAGGGATATTGGCTGGTATGGGGTATTGGAATGGCTTAGAGATCAAAATCCTTTGGGTAGATGAAACCTACAGAAATGAAGGATTAGGCTCTAAACTTCTAAAACATACCGAAACCATGGCCAAAGCAAAAGGTGCTACTATTTCTATGCTCGACACTTTTGATTTCCAAGCCGAGGCATTTTATATAAAAAATGGATATGAAGTAGTTGGAGAAATCAAAAACTTCCCCAATGGGCACAAGAGAATCTATCTTTCTAAAAAGTTAGCTTAAAGGTTAAACTTTCTTCACCATTTTAAAGTGTTGGATACCCGCTTCTTCAAACTGCTCCCCTTCGGCCACAAAACCAAACTTGGCGTACAAGCTCATGGCATCTAGTTGTGCATTGAGGTAAATGTAACCTGCATCAGAAGGTAGATCATCCAAAGCAGTGGCGATCAAGGCTCTGCCTATGCCCTGCCCCCTAAAATCTTTGAGTACGGCAAAACGCTCTAACTTATACCCTTTTTCGGTTTTGCGCCACCTACAGGCACCACAAGGCTGATGATCAGATAGGGCCAGAAAATGCGTAGAAACATCTTCGTTTTCCCACTCCAGCTCTGGCGGGCAATTCTGCTCATCAACAAATACAATTTTGCGAATAGCAAATACTTTTTCCAACTCTTCTTTAGTTGTTGCTTTTTGTACGTGAAGTGTGTCCATCTTTTCTATCTCTTTTAGTGCCTTTAATTGATTTCAATTTTAATTCTGTCAATTCTTCTGCTGCATCTATAGAATGCGAGCAATGGATATCGGTTTCTTTTTTGGCCAGTGCAGATAAGGTAACATAGAATTTGTGCAGCTGGTCCAGCTCTTGTTCTGTCAGGTCTTCGATATCTACCATCCTGTTGCTGGCACGCTCGTGTGCGGCGATCAATTCGTTAAGCTTTAACTGAATGGCCTTACTGTCTTTGTTCTGCGATTTCTGGATCAGAAACACCATTAAAAACGTAATGATCGTTGTTCCAGTATTGATCACCAACTGCCAAGTTTCGGAGTAATCGAAAACGGGCCCTGTAACTGCCCATAACACCACAATAAAGGTGGCTGCCAAAAAAGCAAAAGAGCTTCCGGTAAATTTTGTAGCTGCATTGGCAAAACTTTCAAATAGATTGCTTTTCTTTTTGGTTTCCATTGATGTTTAATTGCTTAGGTATGATTAATATGTTTTATTGGATTGATGTGTTGAACAATTACAGCAAAAAAAAGCGTAACAAGTTAAATCTCGTTACGCCTTATGTTATCTTTAAACAGTTAGCTTAAGAAAATGTTTGCTGCTGCTACAATTTATCATTGGCATTGATGCAGTTCAGATCTTCGAAAGCAACGGTTAAACGTTTCACAAACTCTTCTTCGCCTTTGCGTAACCAAACACGAGGATCGTAATATTTCTTATTTGGCTTATCTTCTCCATCAGGGTTGCCAATCTGCCCTTGTAAAAAGGCTTCGTTCTTTTTGTAATATGCTAAGATACCTTCCCAAAATGCCCATTGCATATCTGTATCGATATTCATTTTGATGGCACCATAAGAAATGGCTTCTCTGATCTCTTCTTGTGATGAGCCTGAACCACCGTGGAACACAAAATTAACTGGTTTCTCTGCACTTAGGTTAAATTTCTCTTTTACAAAATCCTGAGAGTTTTTTAAGATTACCGGTTGTAGTTTAACGTTACCTGGCTTATACACCCCATGTACGTTACCAAATGCGGCTGCAATGGTAAAACGATCGCTCACTTTGCTCAATTCTTCGTAAGCGTAGGCTACTTCGGCTGGTTGTGTATATAGTTTAGAACTGTCTACATCACTGTTGTCTACTCCATCTTCTTCTCCACCTGTAACGCCTAGTTCGATCTCTATCGTCATGCCCATTTTGCTCATGCGCTCTAGGTATTTTACGCAGATCTCCATGTTTTCTTCGATCGGCTCTTCAGAAAGGTCAAGCATGTGCGAAGAAAACAAAGGTTTACCTGTTTCGGCAAAGAACTGCTCGCCATGTGTTAAAAGACCATCTATCCAAGGCAATAGTTTTTTAGCAGCGTGGTCTGTATGTAAAACCACGGCAACACCATAATGCTCGGCCAATAAATGAACATGTTTAGCAGCAGAAACGGCACCTAACACACAAGCGTTAAGGTTATCGTTGTTTAATGTTTTACCTGCATAAAACTGTGCCCCGCCATTAGAAAGTTGGATCATTACCGGCGAGTTTACCGCTTTTGCGGTTTCCATTACCGCATTGATGGTATTGGTACCGGTAACGTTTACTGCTGGTAATGCAAATTGATGTTTTTTAGCCTGCTCAAATAATTCCTGAACGGCTGCTCCGTAAATTACGCCTTTATAGCCTTTTAAACTCATTTTAAATCTATTTTGTATGTTCCGAAGTTATAAAAAAAATCGCAAATTGCAGTATCGAGTTTGTAGTTTACGGTTTGATTTGATAATTGTATTTGCAAACGGACAACTCTAAAAAAAAAATCGTTTCTTTGTACTCGCATTTTTAAAAGTAACATGGCTTGGTTTAAGAGAGAAAAAAAAGGTATCAGTACCACAACAGAAGAAAAGAAAGAAGCACCAGATGGCTTGTGGAACAAGTGCCCAAATTGTAAAAAAGCACTGCATAGTGCTGATCTAATAGAAAACAGATATGTTTGTCACTATTGTGATTATCATTTAAGAATAGGCTCAAAAGAGTATTTTCAGGTACTTTTTGACAACAACGAGTTTACCGAACTTTTTGCCAACTTAACTTCTGGCGACCCATTACACTTTACAGATAGCAAACCTTATACGGATAGGATCATTGAAACTACGGCTAAAACCGGCCTAAAGGATGCCATTAGGGCTGCCCATGGCAAGGTTGATGGTCAGGAATTGATGGTGGCCTGTATGGATTTTGCCTTTATTGGTGGTTCTATGGGATCGGTAGTGGGCGAAAAGATTGCCCGCTCTATCGATTATAGCTTGAAACATAAGGTTCCATTTTTGATGATCTCTAAATCTGGTGGTGCGCGTATGATGGAGGCTGCATTTTCTTTGATGCAGATGGCTAAAACATCGGCCAAGTTGGCCTTGTTAAGTCAGGCTAAAATTCCGTATATCTCTTTGTTAACGGATCCTACAACGGGGGGTGTAACGGCTTCGTATGCCATGTTGGGCGATATTAACATTGCCGAACCGGGTGCTTTGATTGGCTTTGCCGGACCTCGCGTTATTAAAGAGACGATCAAAAAGGATCTACCTAAAGGGTTTCAGACATCGGAGTTTGTGCTGGAGCATGGCTTTTTAGATTTCATTGTGGATAGAAGAGAGATGAAGGCTAAATTGGCTACTTTTTTAAAGATGATGAAGAACTAGTTTATTGGTTCATTGGTATCATTGGTTCATTAGTTCATTGGTATCATTAGTTCATTTGTATCAATGGTTCATTGGTATTGGGCTACTTGTAAAATATATAGAAGCAGGATTGAGTATGTCAGTCCTGCTTTTTTGTTTAGGTTGTTTTGTTTACCACATAGACGGTTTTGTCATGCTGAGCGCAGCGAAGTATCTCTTTGCAACCATTTTTAACCATTAAGGAATTAAGTAAGATTAAGTTTTAGGTGGTTAGTTTCCACCATCTAAGACAGCTAAGAACAGCTTAGGGGTAAATCTATGTGTTACTATGTGCCTATGTGGTGATTATTTTTTCATCATCTAAGTTACCTAAGAACAGCTTAGGGTTTTGTCATGCTGAGCGCAGCGAAGCATCTCCTTCCAATCATTTTTAACCATTAAGTGATTAAGTAAGATTAAGTTTTTGGCGGTTAATTCTCACCATCTAAGACAGCTAAGAGCAGCTTAGGGGTAAATCTATGTGTTACTATGTGCCTATGTGGTGATTATTTTTTCATCATCTAAGTTACCTAAGAACAGCTTAGGGTTTTGTCATGCTGAGCGCAGCGAAGTATCTCTTTGCAACCATTTTTAACCATTAAGGAATTAAGAATGGTTAAGTTTTTGGTGGTTAATTTTTTCACCACATAGGAACATAGGTCACATAGAAAATTGAGCAGAACAAAACTTAGGTTAACTAAGGTGTCTTAGGTGGTTATTTTTTCACCATCTAAGACACCTAAGAACAGCTTAGGGCTTTGTCATGCTGAGCGCAGCGAAGTATCTCCTATCGATTGTTTTGAAACATTAAGGAATTAAGAAGATCAAGCTTGGTAGTTGCAGGTGCAAGAAGTATAATTGCAGGTGCAAAAAGTATAGTTGCAGGCGCAAGAAGTATAGTTGCAGGTGCAAGAAGTATAATTGCAGGTGCAAAAAGTATAGTTGCAGGCGCAAGAAGTATAGTTGCAGGTGCAGAAAGTATAGTTGCAGGCGCAGGAAGTATAGTTGCAGGTGCAGGAAGTATAGTTGCAGGTGCAAGAAGTATAGTTGCAGGTGCAGGAAGTATAGTTGCAGGTGCAAGAAGTATAGTTGCAGGCGAAGGAAGTATAGTTGCAGGTGCAAGAAGTATGGTTGCAGGCACTAGGTACTTAGACAAACTTAGGATAACAATGGTTATGGTAATAATTGTTAAGCCGCAACTAGAAGAAATTAAAAGAGGAGCTAAAAATAAGCTTACTGTAAAAACAATAAGGGATGATTGTTTTTGTTTAAAGTGGAATGTCTCTGATGGCTAAAGACGCAATCTGTTTATAGGCCGGGTTACTGGCGCCATAAACCGATTTTACATAGCTCTTTACATCTTGTGCGGTGGCGGGCAGACCATTTTCGGGATCATACATGGTTAGGTTGCGCTTTACACGGGCATTGCTTAACAAGGTGGTGGCGGAGGCTACCGTAGCATTGTTGGCCTTTAGGGTGTTGTACAGTACTGTTAAGGTTGCCGCTTTTAGTTCGGTTTCGTTGGGATCATAGTAGGGTATGCTCTCTAATAGCTTTACCATTTTATCAAAGGTGTCTAAGCGGTTATCAAAACTTTGTTGCGATGCCGATACTTGCTTAACGGCTTTGCCCCTGGCGGCCTGCTTGGCTTTCAGCTCTTCATCTGTTAAAACGGCCGATACTCTTGTGCCCTGTAGTTTTTTGTTAAAGCTTACCATGCTGGCAATGATCTGGCTGGTGGCCTCTGTTGCTTTTAGGGCATTTACCATTCTGGTGCCTAGCTTGGGCAATTGGCTAAAGGCTGCTTCGCGATCGGCAATGGCATTATCATAGCTAACCAATGCGGCATTAACTGCGGCAACTGCTGTTTCGGCGGCTTTGGCCTTGGTTTTTAGGTTGGGCAGTTTGATAGAATCTCTGGTGGGTTTGTAGTCTGCACCATAGTCTTGTACAAAAGAGACCAACTGCATAAAATTGGCCACGTTTTTGGCGTGCCCTGTTTCTGAAATTGACGGCATAGTTGTGTTTTTTAAGGTAAATTTTTGTGTTAATTGGCCTTAAGGTAAACAATAAACTATACTGCTTGCAAATCTGCAAAATAACTGTTAAAACAGCTATAACAACTGTTTCGACTATATTTTACCCTGCCAACATTAATTTTAGTAAAGGTTGTTGGGTATTTTATTAAAGGTTAATTTTTTAATTAATAGGTATAGAATTGGGTGTTTTGATGGGAAGAAAAAATATTGATTTTTTTTGTTGATGTAGGTTAAAATGGCAGATTATAAAAAACATGCTTATTCTTTAGATAGCTGTAAAATGCAGTTACCTTATTAAGATGTATTTTATTAATATAAGATTTTATACGGTTATCCGTAAAGTGCTTACATAACCTTCTGTTAATTTCGATGATATTTTTACGAGCTATCCAAAAACCACAACTATAAATAATATGCTTTATACTGGTAAAGCACCATGTTATATATCCATTATGGCATTTGGTACAATAAACTTGTTTCGTTAAAGTATAAAGTTTAACCTTATATGAAAGTACAAGACCTTATTATAGTAATAACTTTTTATCATTAGCTACAATCTCAACTTTATTGGATGTGGAAAACTTGATGATAATCAGCATCTTATAATTTTGTTTCTTTGTTTTTATAAGAATTAGGAATGCTATAAAAAAAGAGTTCGGGTAGTGTGGAGACTCCCGAACCCATAATAAAAATATCATTCGCCCAAAGTTAAGTTTGAAACGGATGAAATGAGTGTGACCTCGCTTTTTAGAACAGGCAAAAGTAAAAATTGTTTGCTTTTCTCCAAGTAAAAAACTCATTAAATACCTCTTCTCTTATCTCTGTTGCCAAGGGATTACCAGCCTCGCTATAAAATCTGGAATAATTAAGCTTCAAACCCGTAATGGGTTTTGGGGAATTTTTGACTAAACTTTTTTAAATGGCAACAAATGGAAAATCTGGCGATAACCGCCGACATGGAGCGGTTAAAGATCGCTCGCAAACCTTTAACCCTACTACTGAGCAATGGGTTAAACGCGATACCGAAACAGGTAAATTTATGGATGTAAAACAAGATGGAACTCCTTTTAAAGGAGTTGAAAAGGAGAAAAAGAGAATATGATTAAGATATCATTAGGTAAATTAGAAACAGCCAGAACAAATCCCGCTTTGATAGCCCAATCAATTTTTAGTCAAGAAGGAGGAAAAGGTGGAAACCCAGGCTTTGTCGGTAGTTGGAAGACAGTTGTACGTAGTTATCATGAAAACAAGGAGACACAAAGTCTTGCTATGAATAAATTGTCAGAAAAATTCTTGATAACATTTAATCCAACTAAAGAGAATAGAGAAAAAAGCGCAAGATTTTGTGACAGCTTTAATAATTATTGTACAGAATTTACCAAACTTGGGTTAGGCATAGATACATTTCAAATAAATCTTAACTGGGAAATTTTGAAGCAATCAGTTTTAACAGGGCACTCTCCTTTTCTATGTTCAAATGAAACACATAATATTGCTTATTTCTTTCAAGAAAGAAGTAATGACTGGCAAAATCAATTGAAATACCCTTTATTACAAATTTATTTATCTGAAAAATTTTACAAGTGTGATGTTGATAAAGTAAAAATTGGAATATATAATATAGTTGATAAAAAATTTGAATTAAAAACGTACGAGGATTTTGAATTGGATAATTCTTTAGAAGAGGCAAAAACAATATTTAAAAATGTAAAACTTGAATATGATAAGTTTTAAGACCAGCGTGCACATTTTTTTATTTACAAAAGATAAAATATGAAAATTAATGATTTAAAAACATATAATGAGGTGATAGATTACTTGCGTAAAGAGAATAGAGTAAAACATTTATTGTTTGGCAACGGATTTAGTATGGCTTACGATCCAAAGATATTCTCTTATAATGCATTAAGTACATTTATTGAAGAAATCGATGATGAGTTATTAAAGAAGTTATTTAAGAGCCTAAACACAAAAAACTTTGAGGCTATTATGCAGCAATTAGATAATTTCTGTGAGATAGCAGAAATATTTACTACTGATAAAGCACTTGTAAATAAAATTAAAACAGCTAGCGAAAAACTTAAAAATAGTTTAATAGACGCAGTTAAGTCTTTACACCCAGAACATGTTTTTATTGTTCCAGATGAAAAAAGTAAAGCTTGTCACACCTTTCTAAATAGCTATTTATCTAATGGAGGCATGGTGTTTTCAACTAATTATGATCTACTGCCATATTGGGTGTTAATGAGAAATGAATCTTCGGTAGCAATAGATGGATTTGGTAAAGACAGATTAACTGATTTAGAAGAACAACCACAATACGCAGAAGAATTGACATGGGGAAAACACAAAAAAGAACAAAATGTCTTTTACTTACATGGTACATTACCATTTTTTGATACGGGAATAGACATTGTAAAAGAACAATATGATAATGAACACTACTTATTGGAAAATATAAAAAATAGGATGGCAAATAAAGAGTATCCAATTTTTGTTACGGCTGGTAACGCTACAGAAAAATTAACTCATATAATGCATAACAAATATCTGTCATTTTGTTATGATAAGCTATCTTCTATTAGTGGTTCACTAATTACTTTTGGATTTAACTTTGGAGAATATGATTCTCATATTATTGATGCAATAAATTCAGCAACTCAATATCGGAAAGATACCGGTAAGCTCTTAAGTGTTTATATAGGTGTCTATTCTGATGAAGCTTTAGATCATATAGAAAGTATACGAAAAAAGTTTAATTGTAAAATAACCCCTTTTAATGCTAGGACTGTTAATATTTGGGGAATCACTTAAAAAATAATTATATGAATTTAGATATGAATGATGTAAAAATAGGAGATGTTGTTGATTTTAAAAATAAAAATAATAGGGCAACATCGCGAGTAAAGGATGTAAATTATGAAAACAGATTAGTGAAAATAAATTACTTTGAGGATCCAGATTTAGTGATTGATAGAGTTGATAAATGGGTGTCTTTTGAACTTTTAAACCTTATTAAACGAGTTTAAATTAGTTAATGAAAGGTAGAAATAGATTTTCTTCTATAGATGAAATAGCAATTAAGGCAATCTTAACTAGAATTTATCTTGGGTTTGGCAATACTAATTACCTTAGAAGAAAACTGAGGAGTAGATACTTTTTTTTTGTTTCTGATTTTAGTTATTATACCACTAATAAATCCTTTAGTGTGGAGGACTTTGATAGTGCAAAGATCAATGGTGACATAAATATATATTAAGCGGGTATAATTTTAATAAAATATGATAAACTACTCAGAAAATATCTTTGGCATAGATATAGAAAACATTACAATTAATGAACTTCAAAACTACTTTGGAGAAGCAAAATTGGAAACTGATACTTTAGAGTTTAAATCATTTACGTTTCAGGCGAATTTTGACGAGTTATTTACTAAGATTTTAAAAACAATATGCGGTTTTTTAAACGGATCAGGTGGTTTATTAATATTAGGGGCGCCATCTAAAACTGCAGTTGGTCTAGTAGATGTATTTTTAGGTGATTTAACCCCATTACCTATTCAAAAATCGGTTGATTGGTTTATAAATAAAATTTGTAGTTCAATATCTCCAATGCCTATTAATATCACAGTCAAGATTATTACTATTGAACACTCATATATATATTTATTTGAAGTTCAGGAGAGCAAATATAAGCCCCATCAATTTAATCATATTTATTACTTAAGATTAGATGGTCAAACAAAACCAGCGCCCCATTATATTGTTCAAGCGTTAATGAGGCAAATAACATACCCTGATCTAAGAGCTGTTATTAGGTTTAATCCATTTTATTACGTGCAAAACAACCGACTTTGTAAAGTAGCCTTAGCTATCTTTAATTTCTCACAACTTCAAAATGAAGAGAATTATAATTATTCTATAACATTAATAGGAGGGGCGAAGTTTTATATGTGGCAACAGGTAAATTTTGGGATAGGCGCCAATATAATACTTGATGGAGCTCAATTAATCCAAAAAGCGATTTATGAATCTTTACATTATGGGCTCCCATATATTAAGTCATTTACTATTATTATCCCAAACAATATAGAAGAAATAAGCGTAATGGTATCCTTTGGAGGTAAACAATCACCAAGCAAAGTATGTATTTACAAACTAAATTTAGAGGGTGTTGATGAAAACCCACAAAATAATGTTATAGTCATAAAAGAAAACATTCTCTTTGAAAACAAACAAACAATAGATGAAACATTAGATTTTTTTAGAAATACAGAAATAATTTAAAACTTATACAGACATAAGATTAGTATAATTTTATTGTCGCTAAATTATTTCGTTGCAACAAGCAACACCCTAACATCAACATCCAGTACTTCTGCAATCTTTATTAAAACCTCTATGCTAGGTTGAGAATTGTTATTGCAATAATTTGTAACCACTACATAGCTTTTGCCAATCTTCTCTGCCAACCAAGTTTGAGTTCTCCCCTGCTCCTTTAACACCTCTTTAATTCTATTCATTTTCTGTAGCTGTAAATGCTTGTGTAAAGCCATTTAATATATAAAAATATTGCTTTACGATAGCTTGTAATTAAGTGTGTTAAATTATAATATAAAAATGTATTGTAAAATATTATAATATGATATATATTTGTATTGTAATTCAATATAAAATTATGCTCCTAACACAACTAATCCTTTTAAAACTTAAAAGAACAGCAATTAAGGTATCAATTGCTATTAGAAAACTTCTTTTAGTGTTTTTTGACAATAACCCCAAAGATGGCCTTGCCGCAGACGAACCTTTTACGGAAGAACGTGGGATAGACTTTGTAATTACTACCTATGGTCTACACTCTGCACAGTATAAACAATTGGTACAAACGTTACGGTTGATCCAAAGTTTTGGCGGGGATGAAATGGGCTTTGAGGATCTGGATGTGGATTGAAACTTTAAGAGGGGCGTTTCAATTTTAATTTAATTACATGGGGATGCTTTGCTAGGCCCAACATGACAACAATATAAAACCTATATACTATGGAAACATTATTGCAACAACTAAACTACCAGCCTACGGGCCTAACTGACGATGAGATTGCACACCCCGAGGATGCATTGGGCAATATTTTTTATACCCTGCCCCTGCATGTTGCCCGTGCCAACATTAGGTTGTTTTACCAGGCTTGGGTATTGCACAACGCCCCTACTGCCGATGCGCAGGACACCACAGAGATGTTGGCTTTTGTTAATGGGTTAATTAACCTAGTTGAGCTGAGCTATGTGGTTGTGCATAGGCATGAGCAGGTTGAAAATGCCATGGTGTTTGTGGGTAAGTATAGTGCGTAGTGGTTTGGTTTGAACATTAAGTTTTAGGTGGTTTGTTTTTCACCACATAGGAACACCTGCCTGCGGTAGGCAGGTAGGTCACATAGAAAATTGAGCAGAACAAAACTTAGGTTAACTAAGGTGTCTAAGGTGGTTAATTTTCACCATCTAAGACAGCTAAGAACAGCTTAGGGTAAACCTATGTGGTGTTTATTTTATGGTTATATGGGGTGCTTCTCTAGGCTCAGCATGACAAAGGGTTTAGGTGGTTTATTTTTTTGTTGTGATTCTATTTGGGGTTCTGACGCTACCGCGAGTTTTACTTTTTCCAATAGCTGAAAAAGTAAACAAAAAAGCCACGGCTGCGCCCAGCGCTATTAAAGTTTGTGGTTGGGCCAGTTGGTAATTACCGCACTGGCCAAGGCCGGATTTAGGTTAATCAAGATGCAGTACTTAGGCCTGATCTAGTGCTTTATAGCGATATGCTTAAACCAATTGTGATAAAGGCTAAGTGATATGTATGTGGTGGTGTTTATTAGTTACATGGGATGCTTCGCTAGGCTCAGCATGACAAAAGGCTTAGGTGGTTAATTTTCACCATCTAAGACACCTAAGAACACCTTAGGATAAACCTATGTGTTACTATGTGCCTATGTGGTGTTTATTTTATTGGTTACAAGGGGATGCTTCGCTAGGCTCAGCATGACAAAGGGTTTAAAAAATTGGGGTTAGTGGTTGGCAGTTTACGCTTGAACCAATGAACAATTGAACCAATGAACTAATGATACTAATGCTTATATTTAAGCAATCAATCTCTTTATATTATGAACAAGCTATTCCTTTTTGTATTAACGTTTACTTTTTTTAACCATTTTGAGGTGAGAGAAAGCCTGCCTTTAAAACCTAAAACTGTTGTGGTATGGCAACCATCGCACCAAACGGATACGGGCAAAGATTTTAGTGAGGCCAAAACCTGCAATGGTATTGTTGAAGCGGCCATGGCTAGCAAGCCTAAGCTAAAAGAATTTAAGGTATGGAGCTTAGACCAGCCCAACCTACACCATAACAACCAAGGTAGCAATACCATTATTGAGCATACCACAGCTGTTATTGATGGCAAAATATCTGGTTATGCTTATGAACTGATAGAATCTAACAAAAAGAAACCTGATGTTTTTATTGCTGTACACAACAATGGTGGCACTAAACGCCATGCGATTTGGGGTTTTATACATGAAGGTGATGCCTATGAGGCCGAAAACAGGGTGCTGGCTGCCCGATTGATCGCTGCTGTTAGTGCGGCTACAGATTTAGAAAACAGGGGTGTGCAGTTAGATAGCTCTACGGGTAGAAACGATTACACTTGTAAAAGCACTGGCAAAAGGGGTTTTTATAGCCTTGACGAAAATGTAAATACGGCAAAATATAGGGTACTGCTAGAGGTGGGCGACAATGGTGTTAGTAAAGACTTTTTGGAAAACCCAGCCAACCAGAAAAAAATGGGCGAAGCCATTAAGGCTGAACTGGCCAAATGGATGGCAGAAAAAAACTTGGATTAGCCTTAGTTCTTGTGGAGAAAACAAAAAAACATTTGTCCTTCGACAAGCTCAGGATGACACTGGTTCATTGGTTCAATTGTTCATTAGCATCATTGGTTCATTGTCTTCGATAGGCTCAGACTGACAACATGTATTACAGAACCTAGGTTAGCTTTAAAAACAAGGGCCAAACGATACATCCTTCGTTTGACCCTTGCCAACTTATTATTTATTATTTATTATTTATTTGCAAAAAGACTAACGTTTTAACATTTCCATTTCGGTGTTTTGCTCGACACCTTGTAAGGTTTTATATACCTGCAACAAAGCCCTAGGCACATGGAAAGCACATTTCCACTTGCCTCCTTTTAATGGCAGCAGCACTTCGCCTTTGCGGTTAAGGTAACCATACCACTCGCCATGTTCTGGATCACGGAAATTGGCCCAAGCGTAGGTATGTAGTTTTTCGAACCATTGTTTGCAGTCTTCGTTACCTGTTAATGCATACCCTTTGGCCATACATACCAAGGCTTCGAGGTGTACCCACCATAGTTTTTGGTCCCACTCTAGTTGTTGTACAGGATGCCCTTTTACATCCATAAAATAGAAGATGCCTCCATGCTCCTTATCCCAGCCGTAGTTTAAACTGTGAAGCGCAATTTCTGTAGCCCTTTCAATTAGTTTTTGGTCGTTTAGCCTTACGCCTAGATCCATGATAAACCACATGGCCTCGATAATATGCCCCGGATTGATCAAACGACCATCGAAAGAATCGGAAAAAGAACCATCTAACTGCACGTTTTCTAAGATCAGGCCACTTTCTGGATGGTAGAACACTTCCATTACTTCGTGTATCACGTCTTTCAATAAATCATCTACCAGTTTTTTATCCAATAGATGCTCCATCTCTAAAGAAAGATTGCTGAGGATCATGGGTAGGGCAAAGTTTTTTAGGCTACGCGTACCGGGATAGGCCTTATTGTATTTCCCTTTTGGGTTATCTCTACGTTTAAGGATGTTAAAAAAGGTGGTTTTGGCTATTTCTGCATAGCGCTCTTGTGGATCTACCTTGTACAGGGCGGCAAAGGCCATACTTGCAAAACAGTCTGAAAAGATATTGTAAGGTTGTACCAATGGTTTACCGGCTTGGTTTAGGGTAAAATACCAGTTGCCATCTTGGTCCCTTCCATTTTTTTCTAGGAAATCGGCACCGTGTTTGGCCATTTCCAACCATTCGGGTCTGGCCTCTTGCAGTTTGTACAGGGTTGCAAAGGTCCATACTTCTCGGGCCTGCAACCACATGAACTTATCGGTATCGAAAACGTTTCCGTAACGATCTAAACAGTTGAAATATCCCCCATATTCTTCGTCTTTGGAATGTTTCATCCAAAATGGCATTACATTTTCTATTAATTCTTTCTCGTAAATTTCACTATAGTTCTTCATCGTTGCGATCAAATTGTCAATCCTTGTAGGTATTCTTTATATCTGTTAAATAAATGTCCGGCCTGGGCATAGGCCGACTGTGGACTCATAAAATGAGAAAATTCAAAGGTGATGGCCTTGTCGTAACCGGCTCTTCTGGCAGCCTCTAGCTTGAGGCGAAGTTTTTCAAATTTGATGGGCAAAAATTTGATGGGCATATCTCTGTCAAAACTTTCGGCATTGGTCCAACATTGCAGGCCGTATTGATCGGCCAGTTTTTTGTTCACGGCAAAAAAGTCGTCCAGTTCGTGGTAATCGATATGGCCATCTTGAAAGGCAACGGCATCTACAGCGCCGCTAATGCCCTGAAAAATATCTCCCCATTCTTTTTCGTGCTCTTGTAGCGACACTGAATCTTGTTTAGATAGTTGAGCCGAAGCCGCCATTACCGCTTTTTTACCATCGATCCATGGCGATATGAAGGTAGGCAGGCCGTTGCTTACGTCTTTGCATTGCTGCCCCAACGTGCGGAAAGCTTCTGTAGCACCTTTGGTACCTCTGCTGATCTCCATGCTCAGGTACCAGCCACCAAAACTTTTGTAATGGCCGTATTGCTTCCATACTTCGTCGATCACATAACGATTGGCATCTATTTCGTGGTTCATGTCTCCGGTATCCCAATATTTGCCGCTATCGTACAGTCCGAAATAAAATTTCATGCCATATTTATCTGCCAGTTGCAGGTACAGTTCTACCAAGTCTACAGGTGGTTGGTAACAGCCGTGTTTTTGTTGGAGATATAGAGACGGATAGGTAATGAACCTACGGTAGCCACTTCTGATCAGGATCACGGTATCTATTCCAACCGATTTCATGTGTGCAAAATCGCGGTCCCACTCTTCCCTGCCCCAATTTTGGTGCGGAATATCGTGCGAGATCTCGTCTATAAATGTTCCGGTAATTTTCATACGGTTACAGGTATTTTTTCTTTTTTAAATAATCTACCCAAAGCACATAGGCAGGTGGGTTGATGTGGATGCCATCGATGGTCAACTCTGGTTTCATGTTGCCTTTGCCATCGTTAAATACTTCGTGCAGGTTGATAAAGGTGAGCTTGTATTTGTTGGCAATGGCCTTGATCTTTTCGTTCAGTTGCACAATCAAGTGGCCTTTGTTTTTAAGATAGGCTGCTTTTAGGATCTCATCGTTCATGGGCAGTACGCTTTGCAGGTACAAGGTGGTTTTTGGCGAGTCTTTTATAAAGCGCTTCACGATCTTTTCGTAGTTATCTGCAATAACAGAAACGGGCAGGTTACGGCCAATATCGTTGATGCCGATCAGCAGAAACAGTTTGCTGGGCTTACTGGCAACGATCGGTGCCAGCCTGGCCAATACACCAAAAGTATTGTCGCCACCAATGCCCCTGTTCATTACCACTTTACCGGGCAGCAGCTCGTGCCACATGCCGCGTTCTGTAATGCTGTTGCCTAAAAATACAATGGCATTTGGCGTTTGTGGAAGCGTAACGAACAGCTCCATGCGGCCTTGGTAATAGGTATTGTTGTAACTGCTATCGATCTTCACCTCTTGGGCATTGACCAATGAAGCGGCAAAGGTGCAGCAGCTGAATAGGGTGGCGAATAGGTAATTTATTTTCATTTTATATGGTATTTATCTGTACAGGTTATAGGTATTTCATTTTCTTTAGGTAATTGGCCCAGATCACATAGGCTTCGGGCTGTAGGTGTAGGCCATCGGTTGTTAGGCTGCGCACCAATTGTCCGTTTTCGTCTTTAAATACATTGAACAGATCAACATAGGGCAGATTGTGCTTTACCGAAAGTTCTTTCATCAGTTTATTCAATGCAATGATGCGTGGGTTACGGATATTGTCGTAAATGGAAGCCAATATCGATTCGGTAACCGGCAATACACTCTGTAGGTACAGTTTGGTTTTGGGCGCATCGTGTTTTACTTTAAGGATGATCCTTTCGTAATTGCGTGCAATGTCTTCTACTGGTGTACCTCTTTTAATGTCGTTTACGCCGATCAATAAAAAGATCTTGCTTGGTTTTTGTTTAAGCACGGGATCTAAACGGTAAAAAACACCGTAAGAGTTGTCGCCGCTGATCCCTCTGTTGATCACATTGTTAAGGCCTGTTACATCTTGCCACTGCCCTACTTCGGTAATGCTGTTGCCTAAAAACACAATTGGGTTTTTCTGTACGGGCAGGGTTTCGAAATATTTAAGGCGCTTTACATAGTAGCCATTGGCATAGGTACTGTCTTTGGCAGCTTTCTCTTGTGCGCCACTGTAAAACGGCACTGCAAATAGGATCAAGATTAAAAAAAGTCTATTCATAAGTTTTGGTCTATCAATTGGTCAATATTTTATGTTACGGCAGTTTCAGTTGGTTCATTTTCAACAGGCATTAAGGGCACCAACCAGGTTACAATAAAGGCCGGAATGGTGGCGATGAGTACCCAGATAAAAAATTCTTTGTAGCCCAAATAATCGCTTAGCAAGCCACTGATCATGGATGGGATCATGAAACCTAAATTCATCAGTCCGCTGCCAAAGGCATAATGGGCCATTTTGTATTTACCTGGGGCGATATTCTGCATCATAAACAGGATCAGGCCCACAAAACCGTAACCATAGCCAAAATACTCTACGGCAACGGCCGATGCGATCACATAAATATCGTGAGGCATGGCAATGGCCAGAAAGGCATAGGCGGCAAATGGCAGGTTAAAAAAGGCACATAAAATCAATAGCGTTTTTTTGGTCAATCCCTTATTCGAAACGTAATAACCTGCAACGATAGAACCTAGCACAAAAGCGATCGACCCAAAAACGCCATATAACACACCGATCTGCGAGGTACTGAGCCCTAAACCGCCAGATTCTCTGGACGCTTTAAAAAACAATGGGATGATCTTAATGGCCTGTCCCTCGGCAAAACGGTAAAAAACAATAAAACACAAACTGAACCAGATATTTTTCTTTTGAAAGAAAGTAATGATCACGTCTTTTAAGGTGGCAAAACCTTCTTTTACAGAAGTTACTTCTTTCACTTCATTTCCTTCGGGGATTACCCGCATGTTGTACAAACCTAATAACACCATGATGATCCCATAGGTAAACATGACCACCATCCATGCATTTTGGATACCGATCTCTTTTTCTAGCTGACCTGCCATGTACACCAATACTCCTCCAGACAAAACCTTGGCAATGTTATAGAATGCGCCTTGCCAGCCCACAAATTTGGCTTGGAGCTTTGGGGTGAGTTCGTTAAGGTATACACCATCTGCTGCTGTATCGTGCGTAGCGCCACTGATCGCAATAATGGTTAAAATGGCAATAGAGAAACTAAAAAAGTGGTTCATTTGCAGGGTTAAGGCCAAAAGGCCAAACAGTACACCTGTAAAAATCTGTGTGGTGTATACAAAGAACTTTTTGGTTTTGTACATCTCTAAAAAAGGGCCCCAAAGTGGTTTGATCGTCCACGGAAACATGATCAAAGAAGTCCAAAAGGCGATCTTGGTATCAGAGATTCCCAAGTTTTTGTACATGATAGAGCTTGCGCCCGACAAGGCCACAAAAGGCAGGCCCATGGCAAACCAGGTTGTTGGGATCCAATAGATGGGGTTTATATTTTTAGTTTTAAGTTTAGACACAATAGCGTTGGTTATAAGTGGTTATTGATATATGGTTTGGGTATTAGGTTTTCCAGAAAAATTTAAGGCGTGTAAAAAATATGGTGATCAAAGCTACCATGCCTGTAAAAATGAGGCCACGAGCAAAGCCATTAAAGGCATTGGTGCTCATGGCATCGAGATAAACAGAGAGCGTAGTCATTTTAAGTAATGGGATCAGGAACAGATTGCCTGCTGTATAGGCGATCATTGGGTTTTTTCCGTTTGCGGCCAAAAAACCCATCAGGTTTTTTAAATAACCTAAGCGTTCAACAATGCTAAAGCTCAACAGCGCAAAAAACGACAGGCCCGAACACACAAAATAATAGCTGTAGGTAGAATAGTCTTTTTTAATGCCCCCTTCGTAAGCTTCGAAAAACAAACCCAGCATTAACAAATAGATACCCGCTTGTGTAAGTTGCTTAATGGTTTTACCTGCTTTTATCTTTTTGGTTAAAATAACCAAGGCGATACAGGCAATGGCATTTAAAACCAAATTAAGCACCAATGCTCTTGTAAAAAGCCCCCATAAATTGACTATGATCAATAGGGTGGCGATACTGGCTATGGCGATGAATATTTTTTTTGAAGAATCGCGGATGTGCTCTGCCTGTTTGTTCTCTTTAAGGAACCAATCTCCGGCCAAAGTACCCGGAATAATGATGAACAGGTATTTAAGATAATAGAACTGGTACAACCAAGGTGCTGGCGACCAATTAAAAATAAGGTTATTGATGCTATCTACTTCTTTGGCTCCTAAAAAGATGGCCATTACAAAGGGTAGTATACCGATTCTTAACAACGGTTGGTTTCTGGTAAAGTACCAGATCAAGCCTCCAAAAAAGGCCATATTGGCCAATACAAGGATAATGATATCGCTTTTGGCCAAACTAAACTGACCATAGGCAAAAGGATAGCTGTAAAGAAAGACGGCTGCCACTACAAAGCCAAAGATCTTAATGCCCATTGCACTGTATTTTTTAACATGTGCAGACCAATTTCCGTAGATGAGGAAAAGGAGCACGAAGCCGCCAATAGAAAGCAGATGGGTAGTAAGGGTTGGTGCTTTATCCATTACCCAAGCTCTGGCATGCATGGTAAAAATGGCAAAAAAGGCCAGCAATAACAATCTTGTAGCCAATTGCAGGGCTATTTTATAAAAGGGCTGCTGATCTGCTTTGTTGTTTAAGGCCAAAGGAATGGCAGCACCCATAGAGAAAAGGAAAAGCGGAAATACCAGATCAACCCAAGTAATGCCTGGCACTTCTGGTTTAAACACATGGTATGGCGGTGGTATTTGGGCATGGAACATCCATGCTGGTAAAACCTTACCAAAGGCAATGCTACTGCACAATACCATTAACAATATGGCTGTTCCGCGTAGTACATCTAAAGATTGGTTTCTTGTGATCTGCATCCCTTTTGTATCCTATAATTTAATTTCTTCGGTGTAGGCCGTCCCAAAGCGGTCAATAGCTTCTACCTTTATTATTTTTGCACCCGATGATGGAGTTGCCGTAAAAAGATGGTCTGTTAATCTCGCTTTCATCCAAGTATATTTAACCGATCCGTTCAAGTATTTAACCGCGTCGGCATCGTAATCTGTAGTTTGCTGCATACTGCCCATGGCTTTACCATCTTGGTACCAGCGCACTGTCCATTGTGGGTCCCAGTTCCATACATTGGCGGTAATGGCCTGTGGCCTTAGTTTAGAAGTACCTGGCCCATAGATCTTCATCTGAAAATCTTTGGCATAACCTACTGCTTTATAATACCAACTTACCTTGTTGCCATCAATTTCGTAAACGCCATACCCTCCAGGTGTTCCGTCTTCGCAAACAGGCCCTGTCCACCAGGCTGAGCAAACCGCAGCATGGATATGTTCATATACGCCATCTTCCATCCTGTTCTCGTTGTAATGGGTGTGGCCTGTTAACAAATGTGCCTGATAAGGTTTAAGCATTTCATAAAGATACTTCCTGTTAAAGGTGATGTTACCAGGATTGTCTTCCTTTTTTTGCTCTCTTGTTTTTTCGTTGGTATAAGCCGAAATGTGCATGGAAACAAAAACAGGCGAACCTGCTTTTACCGCAGCCAGATCTTGCGCCAGCCATTTAAACTGCTTTTCGGTAATGTAGCCAATGTAGTTATAGCTATTGCTGTAATAAAAAACATTGTCTAGTACCACGTAATGGGCATTGCCCCTGTTAAAGGAGTACCAAGAAGGGCCGAAGCTTTTTTTAAAGGTCTGGTCTGATTTTTCGTCACTTCTGGTATTGATATCCATATCGTGGTTGCCCAATACCTGAAAAAATGGGATGCCTGTGTTATGTACTGCTTTTTTGTATTCGGCAATGATGTTGGGTTGATCCCACGAAATGTCTCCGGCAGCAATACCGGTTACAGGTCCTTTTTTTAACAGTTCGGCTACATGTGCACGTGTATCGGTTACCACTTGCTGCTGTAGTTTATCGGCATGCTCTTGGTTGTTGATCTGTGGATCGGCCCATACAATGGTATAATGCCGATGATCATCCTGTTTCAGTTTTGTGAGCCTAAAATTAGCCGTAAAACTACCTTTGGCATCTTTAGGTATCGCTTTGTAAAACTTGGCAACATGATCATCGGCAGGGATTTCGTAACCTGAAGGAACAGTGAGGTACACGAAATCGGCTTCGTTGGTACTTTCCAATCTGTATCCACCTTTTGCATCTGTAAAAACACAATTGGTACCATCTGTTACCATCACCCCTTTAATTGCTTTATTTTGTTGGTCTACAACGCTTCCATTTAAAATTACATGTATTGACCTTTCTGGTTGAAAAGAAACCAAAAAAAAGCCCAACACTGTAAAAAAGAGCAGAAAAGCAGACCTCAATTTCATTTTATTTTTTTAGTCCTTCTCTTAAAGCGCCCCACAATGGTTGTTTAAGCCTATTGTATTGCGGTGCATATACGTGTACTACATCAAAAAGCATTACCCCACCTGTAGCATTGTCTAATATGTATTTAATGGTATTGCTGATCGATTTCTGGTCTGGCCAATCTACGTTGCCCATATCTATACTACCATACAATGGCATCTTGTTTCTGGTAATGTACTTGCCACCTTTTAATGATCCTTCTACACTCCACCAATGGTAAGCCAAGTTTGCCGTTGCCGGATTGTCTTTCATCATCAATTGGGTAAAATAGTTTCCGGTCATTAATAGGTCTAATTGTTCTGCATAGCCTGTTTTGTTGTAATCTGGATAGGCCCAATCGAATTTTAGGTCTGTATCGTTAAATGGATCATAATCCTGACTTGCCCAGTTTACACCTACCTGATAATAAGTAGTGTACCAAGCGCCTACATAGGTTCCAAATTTCATGGTTGGCTTTACGCTTTTAACGGCAGCTCTTGCTTTTACAAAGAAATCGTGGATCACGGTTGCCCTATACAATAACCATCTTTTGTAGTATTTACCTGTTGCATTGGGTACTACTTGGTCACTCGAGATCTTCCAGGTGGTTACAATATCTGATGGGAAACTCATTTTTTTGGCTTCCGAATCCTGGTATTTGTTTTCTAGGAACTTGATGAAATCGTTTTTACTGAAATCAGAAAAATCTGCACTGATGTCTGTATAACGGCCATAATCCAATAGCATTCCGTCTAACTCGTATTTGCCTACAATTTCTTTGATAATGTTTAATGCACGCTCTTGAACTGCAGGGATTGCTGGATTAACAAAACCATTTTTTCCGGTTCCGGTTACAGGAACACGGTTGCCGTTTACATCACAAACGATAGACTGGTATTGGTCTCTCCATTGTGCATCTTCAAATACTTTTCCTCTGGCTTTAGAAGTTTCTCCTTCTACAAAGGTGACGATGGAAGCATAAACCTTAAAGTTTCTCTTTTTGGCTTCTTTGATAAAATAGCCTGCATAATCTACCCCAGCCGGAATTGATTTACCATCTTGTGAGGTAACCTGCGGGCTGTAACTACTAGGATACATGGTGTAACCGGATGAGCCTTTAAGATCCAATACCAAACCGGTAACCCCAACATCTTTCAATGTATCTAATGTGGTTTTGATCATGGCGGTATCACTTAACCTGCCATAGGTACCAAATACGTTAGAACGGGCATCAACCCATACAATGGCTTCTCTCCTTCTTTCCTCGTCTACTACCACAGGTGGTTTTGGATCTGGTTTTTCTGGATCTGGACCAGCTGTTTTTTTGCAAGAACTTAGGGCCATTAAAACCATCAAGGCCGATGCACTTATTGAATAAATTAATCTTTTCATGATACGAAAGTTTAAAATAAAAAGATGGTACCATCTGTTAACAGACAGTACCATCGGGTAAGTATTAAGGGGCGTATTTAGTAAATTCGTGTGCAATGATACCACCGTTGGTCAACAGCATATACACCTGCATTCTCTGTTTATCGGCAGATAGTCCGATCGTTACATCGCCCGTACCATTTGTATTGGCATTGGCACCCAAGAATTCTTCAGAGTTATAGATGTTAAATGTATTGTATCTTGGATCTGATGGTGCAAGACTGATCTTAGAGTTCTCCGTAACATCGAACAAGCCCAAAACCGCATTGTTGTAACTAAACGATTTAACAAATTTTTGGATGGCCAAGTATTTGGCATTGTTAAATTCTATATAATCGGTGGCAAAGTGGAAGATACCAAATACAGTTGTTGAATTGTTAAATCCAAACATGCTTTGGTTGCTAACGCCATTAACAAGCGCAATCTCAAACTGGTAGTTGATAAAGTAGTTTCCGTTTGGATCGGTAGAAACGGGTTGTGCATCGGCCTGGTAACCCATAAACGAGGCAGCACCACCGGTAATCGATTCGTATTTGATCACTTGAGGGTCTTGACTAACAGCTACGCCGTTTTTAAGTGTCCATTTGTAGATGATCTGAGACTGGCCACCTGTTGTGGTAATTACAGCATCGCCATTTAGGTTGCCATAAATATTTAAACGACGTCCAACGCCACCATCACCAGTAATTCCGGTTGGGTTGCTATTGGTCCACTCGAATAATTTTACAGGGGTTGCATCGATATTGGCCCATTTGTATACGGTAAACTTACCACCTTTGGCAGCATAGGTTGTACCTATGATATTACCATCTAAATCGTTGGCGATCTGGAAGGCCAATGTGCTAAACGGAAGTGCCATATCTTTGATGTACTCTCCAGTATTTCTATTGAACACACGGTATTTGGCCGGATTGGTACGTACTACAGTGATCAGGTAATCGCCAGATACTGCCAATGCAGATTCCATGTTGCTGGTAAAGCCAAGCTCACTTGCCGTTTTGGTCCATAACCTGCGGTTGATCCCCACGCCATAATCAAGTTTGATCGGCTCTGTGGCTTTTAAGGTATAGGTCTTTTGAGAACCATCTTTACCTGTAATTACCAAAGGCACATCTTGCGATAGGTTAATGGTTGAACCTGTAGCAATAGAACTTGTAGAGTGTTTATTGATATTGAGATTCAGTTTAACTGTTGAAACATTGGTACCTGGCAGGATGTAGAACAATACCTCTTTGTCTTTGACCACTGCTTCTATTTTTTGTGTACTTGCGCCAGCAGTATATTCTACATTGGCACTGGTAATAGACACATCGCCCACTTTACGGGCCACCACTATAAAAGATTTGGTAGCACCAGATCCCGAGGTGATCGTTAATTTAAAAGGTTTCGAAACATCTTGTACTGTACCAAGTGCTGGCGATACTATTGCATCTGAAGGTACAACTGATCTTAAGATGATCTTTGATAGATTGACCTCGTTATCTGAGTTGGCCGGATAATAATAAGGAATATCAAAATAAATGGTATCCTTATTGGCACTGATCCTGGCCTCGAACAGCCTACTGCCGCCCTGCCCTTCTAAAGTGCCATAGATATCTGAAAGCTCGGTGCTTTCGTTTCTCACGATCGGCTCCGCTTTCTTGCAGGAATTAAGCATTAAAACTGATAATGCTATAACTACTATAAATGATAATTTTTTCATTACGAATATTTTTAGGTTAATAGCCATGATTACCAGCCTTTGATTTGGGTAATTGCCTTGTTTCTTAAGATTTCGTCCAATGGAATTGGAATGTAGTAAAGCGCAGGTGTAAATTGTCTGTTCGCATTATCTACGGTTACCGTTGCATAGGTAACAGTTGACCCACTAGGCGTACCTTTGTGTCCGGTAAACCTGATGTTGTTCAATTTGGTGTGGGCTTTTCTCCATCTTCTTAAATCCCAATAGCGGTGACCTTCAAAAGCAAGTTCGATGATCCTTTCGTGCTCAATGGCCCTCATCATTTCATCAGGTGTTTGCGATGGGGTGTTTGGCAAACCACGTTTGGTCCTCAACTCATTTAAAGATGCTTTGGCCCCACCAATGTTATTGATCTTGGTTTTTGCTTCGGCATCGATCAACAATACTTCTGCATAACGCATCTCCATCCAAGTCTGGTCACTTTTGTTGATCACAATATTGGTATTGGTTTGGTCTAAGAATTTTTTGGCATAATAACCTGTTACCGTTCTCTTGGCTTCTGTAGCGCCGTATTCTGTAATCCCTTCAATATCATCAGTTGTTGTAGTATTTAAGGTACGGCCTTTCCAAGATGCACCATTGTGCAAAATGGTAGCATAAAATCTTGGTTCTCTGTTGGCATACGGATTGTTTGCCATGGTTGGGTTGGCCCATGAAAAAGTAGAACCATCGTTCATTTCAAACTCATTTACCAATTCTGCAGTTGGCACACCATACACCAAAGCCTGACCTGGAACATCTTTAGGTGGAACAAAGCCCAAATCGTATTGATGCGTAAGCTGAGGACGTAGATACGCGATCTTAAATATTGCTTCTTTTGAGTTCTTGTTGGTAAACATGGTTCCAAAATCATCTAAAGCATAGATGCCTTGGCCAGCCAGTTTTTTTACCTCATCTGCTGCATTAGAAGCAAAGGTGTAATACTCTGTGGCTTTTGCCTGCGGAATACCCGTTAATGGGTCTGCATTGAATTGTTTTTTATCGTATTCGGCAATAGAAGCTGCATATAACCAAGTTCTGGCCAACATCCCATAAGCAGCGCCTTTAGTGGCTCTACCTGTGTTTGATGCATCCCAGTTAGCGGGTAGGTTTTGTGCCGCAAATGCGAAATCGGCTGCGATGAACTTGTAACAATCTTCTTCGCTTGAGCGTGGATTGTCTTTTTGCTCTGGATCAACCAATTTATCTAACAAAACTACACTGCCGTGTAATTTAACTAACCAGAAGTATACGTAACCACGGATGAAACGGGCTTCTGCCTGAAACTGTAGTTTTGAATTGTTGTCAAGACCTTGGGCCTTGGTATCCAATCCTTCTAAAAACTCATTTAGACGACGGATGCGGGCATAACCTGTAGCCCAATAGTTTAACTGTGGTCCGGCTGCATTTACTCTCGATGCATCTGAAGCCAAGATATTAACGGTACCGTTTCCTGAAACACCCGAAGAGTATTTCATCACATCGGTCAGCGCATCTGTTGCATTGTCGTACCCGATTGGGAAAGTACCAAATTTGAAGGTATTGAATTCGCTGTACATCCCGATGATATACGACCTGATGTTGGCAGGGTTTTGATAAACGGCAACATCTGTATATCTATCTAATGGATCATAATCTACTTTACAAGAACCCATTACCAAAACGGCCCCTAATACTAGGAATGATTTCTTTGTTATTTTTATATAATTTTTCATGACTTCTAATTAAAAGGTAAGGTTTACTCCTCCGGAGATCATTTTCTGTTGTGGATAGAATCCATTATTTACGTTTGGCATTTCTGGATCAAGATATTTCAACTTGTCCCATGTAAATAGGTTGAAGCCAGTAACATAAAAACGCACCCTTTCAATTTTCGATTTGAATACACTTTTAGGCAAAGTATAACCAACCTGTATAGATTTTAGACGGATGTAAGAGTTGTCTACTATAAATCCAGAGTTCTGATTGGCATTGTGCGGCGAAAGTGATACTCCTCCTGATGTTAATCGAGGATATTTTGCATTTGGATTGCTTGGCGACCACGATTGTTCTACCAAATAATATGGAGAGTTTCCGTAACCGTAGAAGGTTTTGGTAAATGGACTGTTGTCTTCGATACCAGATGTACCTGATGATCCTTCGTACAAACCACCCAAAGCTAAACTAGAAAGTGCAGCTCCTTGAAATAAAGCAGAGAAATCAAAACCGCCATAACTTGCCTGTAGGTTGATCCCGTACATGATCTCTGGAAGGTTACTTTTACCGATATAAGTCATATCTGCATCTCTGGTAATCCTACCATCGCCATTCAAGTCTCTGTATTTGAAATAACCTGGCGCTAAGAAACCACTACTTGGTGAAGAACCGTTTCTAGCTTCTTCCCATGTTTGGTACATGCCATCTACAATAAAGCCGATTTTCTCGCCAATTGGTCTGCCTGTACGTTTTTGCCATGCAGGAAGGTTTTCGTTTTCGTTGATCAAGATGATCTTATTTCTGGCCCAGTTAAAATTACCTGTAACCGAATAGTTAAACTTGCCAATGTTGTTTCTGTGTCTTAACTGTAGATCAAATCCACGGTTATCGCTAATCCCATCGTTAAATGTAGAAGGTACGTTTCCACCCAATGTTGGCGGATAAAGGTTACCTCTTCCGGTAAGGATGTTATTGACTACGGTATAGAAATAATCGAAATCAACACCTAGTTTTCCGTTCCAAAACTCAGCTTCAACACCAACGTTTGTGGTGGTGTGGCGCTCCCAAGTTAAATTTCTATTAGGTGGTGCTGTGGTATAAAGTGCCGAAACTGGTACACCACCTATGATGGCAACAGGGCTATCCGTTAACATGAATCCTGGTAAGTAAGGGAAAGATGTTACGGTATTGTCTTTACCCAACACTCCATGAGAGGCCTTAACCTTTAAGAAGTTGATGGTTTTAGACATCTTGCCAAAAAAATCTTCCTTGCTTACTACCCATCCTAAACCAACACCTGGAAAATAACCCCAACGGTTTTCTGCAGGGAAACTCAAAGAAGCATCAGCTCTAACTGCTACCTCAAATAGGTATTTGTCCTTGTACGCGTAGTTTACACGACCCACATAACCTTGTCTTGCGCCAAGACCACTACTTCCGGTTGGGCTGATAAAGTCGTTGGTGGCTGTACTACCAAAATCGATTTCCTGTAATTCAGAAAGTGCAAAGTTTCTGGCGCCTGTAGAGAATACATTAGAACGATACCTAGACCATTCGTATAAAGCCAAGGCCGTAATGGTGTGTCCACCTTCGAATGTTCTGGTGTAGTTTAAGCTTGGTTGGAAGGTTAACCTGTTATTCTGACTGTAGTTTTGACGAAGGGTATTTACTGTAATGCCTGGAGGGTTTGAGATCAAGGTGAAATTACCTGTGGTCTGTCCTCTAAACCTTCCCATTAATGGATAAGGTGTAGTCCAGTTTTTGTTCTCTGTTGCATTTTTATCAAATGAGGTCAACACTTTTCCAGTTAGGCCTTTGATCCAAGGCACTTTTACGTTAAAAGTAAGTGTACTTTGGAAAACGTTGGTTTCGCCATTCTGATAACCTGATTGCATTACCGAAGCGATAGGGTTTACATAACCTGCGTTACTTTGATAAGCCGTTGGCAAACCATTTTCTGCATACATCGGCATGTTAGGTAAAGTTCTAACGGCCTGATAAAATGGGTTCATATAAGCCGAGTTATCTGGAGAGATACCTGGTGTATTTGTTTTTTGCATTCTTGCACCAATGTCGAATGTTACGGATAACACATCGTTCAACTGCGCATCGATATTGGTTCTTAGATTAAATCTTTTGTAACCTGTATTTTCTACAACTCCATCTTGGTCAAGGTAACCTAAACTCGAGAAATACTTCACTTTCTCGGTTCCACCTCTAACGGTGATCCCGTGGCTTTGAGAATAACTCTTTTTTCCCAATAATTGGCCTACCCAGTCGGTATTGCCCAAAAGTGGATTGGTATTGGTACCATTTCTTAAGGCATCGATCTGTTGTTGTGTATAGGTTAAGGGACTTGGGTCCATGCCTACATTGATACGGTAATCATTATCTAATGTTTCTGCTTTAGAGAACCAGTCCATATAATCAGGGCCATCTAAAAATTTAGGGAAACGCGTATTTGAATTTTGCATGATCGCCCCATCGTAACTGATCTTAGGTGCCATTACTTTACCTCTTTTGGTGGTCACCAAGATTACACCATTTGCAGCCTGTAAACCATATACCGCTGATGACAATGCATCTTTCAATACCGAGATGCTCTCAATCTCGTTAGGGTCCAGTTGAGAAAAAGAACGTTCTACTCCATCTACAATTACGATAGGTCCTTGTCCACCTTGGTAGGTAGAAGTACCTCTAACACGGATGGTGGCATCATCAGCTCCTGGCCTACCCGACGATTGGATCGTGGTAATACCTGGCAACCTACCTGCCAACATGTTGGTAATGTTCATGGTTGGCGCTTGTTTAAGGTCTTCGCTGGTAAGCTGTGCCACCGAACCTAATACATTTGCCTTTTTCTGTGTACCATAACCTACTACCACCACTTCGTTTAATAGCGAATTGGTTTCTTCTAATGTTACGTTTACGCTTGTTCCTTTTACGGTTACCTCTTTTTGGGTAAATCCGATGTAGGTTAACAAGAGTACATTTTCACTTTGATCCATGGTGATGGAAAATTTCCCATCAGTATTGGTCTGGACTACTTTAGAGGTCCCTTTTACCGTTACCGATACACCTGGCAAAGGCAGGGACTGCTTGTCTGTTACTGAACCTGTTACTACCCTCGATTGCGCAAAGGCAACGGTGGTAAAACAGAACATACAAAGCACCAGAGATAAGATCATCCATGGAAGCTTTTCTTTTTTGGTAAAAAATTTCAACATCATGTTAAGTTTACTTTGTTTTATTTGGTTATTTTGATTGCATTAGACGGCCATTAAAGTTGATTTCAACAGCAAATGGCTTAAGGTATCTATCTATTAATACAGCCAATTCGCCACGGTTGATGGTGGTATCATTTGGCTTTTGGTTTTGTTTTTTGATGGTGGCCAGATCAGCAGCAATTGTTTCTTTCGCCACTTGTTTGTTCAGCATGGCGATCACAGTTGCAAAGAAATCGACATCAAGGTCTTTTCCTGAGGCAGCTACCTCTGCAATTGCCGGATAATATGTTTTCAGGCCTTGGATAAAAGTGGCCTCGCTGATTGGATGTTGAGGATAAAACCACATCTGGTTGGCCCATTTGTAAGAAATACCTGTACCTTGAAGAATACCTGTAGCTCCAATGCGTTGGATGGCCTGAAAATTGGCATCTTCTGGTTTTACATCTATAAAAGGCATCAGATAAGCCTTGCTGTTCAATAATTCTTGTTGAACTTCACGAATGTTGACCTCGGCCGGATCGATATTGTTTTTAATGGCTACCGCAGCCAAGGCACCTGCAGCTTGCCCGATACCCAATACTACTGGCTGTAACCTGGTTGCACCAGCAACGATATTAGAAACCCCAATGCTTTTCTCTGCCACGATCAGTCCTTTGGTGTTTTCTGGCACCAACGAACCTAAGGGAACATTGTAAGCTGGCACTTTGATCTTCACAAAATCGATCGCAGGTGCAGCTGGATTTTTAAGATGATGATGATCTATGGTATAATCGCCTACCACCACTCCGGTTCTATAATAAGCTTCTTTCTGTTGATAAGGTTGTGCCACATAAGGCAAGGTCAGGTCTACTTTGGCTTTTAACCTACGCGATTCGCGGTTATAAGGAATCATTGGCAAGTGGTCGGCAGTTGGAAATTCATCTTCTGCCAAACCAAGATGTTTAAAACCCATTACCGTTTGTAGGTAATAAATAAACCTTAAGGTATGTAGTTTTGCTTCTTTTAAGGCTTCTGTTCTTTCCTTCGGACTTTTCTCTATCAGGTTTAAATAGATGTCATTGCCATTTTTTGGCCAATTGATCATGTATTTTCCATTTGGCAACTTGCCATAGGTGATCATCTTGCTACAATCTATAATCGGTGTATTGTCTTTGGCAGCAGGATCTGCCACGTCACAGCTGTGCTCGAATACCTTTGGATCGTAACCAGCAGGTTTTTTAATGGTTTTATCTGCTCCTATGCCAAAATCCTTTAAAATGGCTACGTAGGTAAGGTCTTGGATAATGTCGTTGGCCTGCTCTGGCGCATAAATTTCTCCTGTTACCGATCTACTATCCATCCCAATGCGATAAGGCGCTGCTACTGCGGCCATTACATCGCCCAGTTCGGTAGCATCAATCAAAAGTTTTGCATTGATGGTATAAGTCTTATTGTTTTTTTTAATACTTACCGACCAGCCATTAGCCGTTTTTTGAACGTTCGACCATTGTGATCTGTACCAAATATCCAGTTTGGCTTCTTTGGCCAATTCTTTTAATAGCTTATTACCTACCGATGGTTCAAATAAAGTATTGCTTACCCATCCGGTTTCTACAGCTTTGGCTCCTCCGTAATAGTTATATAGTTTTTGTCTAAATTCTCCCCACAAACCCGATGGCAACTGGTGATTACCATCTATGGCCGAAACACCTGCTGAAGTAAGCATACCACCCAACCAATCGGTCTCTTCAATAATAAGTGTTTGAACACCCATTCTAGAAGCTTGGATACCTGCTGTTGTGCCACTTGCCCCGCCGCCAATAATTAACAATGAAGTGTTGACTGTTAACTGCGCCTGAGATAAACCAGCAGTGATACATAAAACACAAGTTAAAAAAAGATGCCTTAGATAATTCATATTGATATTTGGTGATAACGAAAGTAATCTTTTTTTTAATAACTCATGAACAATTATTAATTTTTTTTATTAAGTAGATTTCACAAATATATAACCAGCTGAAAAACAATGTTTTAAAAATTAATTGAATTTAATTAGTTACTTTGAGACGTAATTTTTACAAAGTTTAATGATTATATGTATCTTTAATTTAATTTTGCAGTCGCCATTTAGCCGAAATTGTATCATTCATTAACGCTTCAACCCACAGACCGTACTGTAATTATGGCATGTTTTTAAATAATTTTAATTATTAAATGATATTTAGTAATTATTAACCAATAATTATGACATTTTTTGAAGAATTAAACGACGAAAATATATCTGGGGTAGCTTTCAAGAATATCCACCTCAAAAAAAATATCATCTCCCTTTTATGTAACAATGGCAATTCTACCATCGCCGAACTTTGTAAGGAATTAAACCTCAGCACTCCAAAAGTTACCAATCTGGTGGCCGAACTGGTAAACGATGGACTGGTAGAAGATCTTGGAAAACTGGACTCTACTGGCGGAAGAAAACCCAACATCTATGGAATGATATCCAACTCTGTATTTTTTATAGGCGTTGATGTAAAATACACACACCTGAACATTGGCCTGGCGGATCTACAGAAAAATCTGGTCAACATTTCGGAAAATGTACCTTATCAATTAAACAATAGCCAAGAGTCATTGATCGAACTTTGCAATGCCATTAAAAAATTCATTAAAACAACTGGCGTAGGTAAAGACAAGATCTTGGGCATCGGCATCAACCTTTCTGGTCGAATCAACTATTCAACTGGATATAGCTACAGTTTCTTCCATTTCAATGAAGAACCATTGACTAAATTCTTGGAATCGGAATTGGGCGTAAAAGCCTTTCTTGAAAACGATTCTAGGGCCATGGCCTATGGCGAGTTTAATGCGGGTGTGGTACGCGACGAAAGAAACGTACTCTTCTTAAACATGGATTACGGCCTAGGGATGGGAATCATGATCAACAGCCATTTGTACTATGGTAAATCTGGCTTTGCAGGCGAGTTTGGACACATCCCGCTCTTTAACAACGAGATCATCTGTAAATGCGGAAAGAAAGGTTGTTTGGAAACCGAAGCATCTGGACAAGCGCTATTGCGGTTATTTAAAGAAAAAGTAGCACAAGGATCTTCTACGTCTATCATTACCCAACAGAAATTACAGATTGACGACATCATCTTAGACGACATTATCAAGGCTGTACAGTATGATGATGTACTCTCGATCGAACTGATTGCCCAGATTGGCGAAAAATTGGGCAGGGGTATTGCCTTATTGATCAACATCTTTAATCCTGAACTTGTTATTTTAGGAGGAAGCTTGGCTGCTACAGGCGAATATATCCGTTTGCCTATATTAAGCGCCATCAACAAATACTCTTTGAGTTTGGTAAGCAGCGATACCCAATTAAAATTCTCGAAACTTGGCGAAAAAGCTGGGGTAATGGGCGCCTGTTTGCTGGTGAGAAACAGGTTATTGAACTTATATTAAATTTGATCCTGAAAGCCAAAACATCAACCTTCAGGACCAAATTGATTATTTCATATCTATTGGGATAAAGATCAATGGCGTAGGCAAACACGAAGCACCTGGAGGAGAATACTTCAACTTTATCGTTTGTTCCTTTCCATCAGCCGAAGGCTTAAATACCTGGATCACTATTGCTTCTGGAGCTTTCTTGGTCACCAAGCGGTCTTTTGGCAACTGGATGATCCCTGCTGGGAAAAGCCCTTCGCTCACCACCATACTTGCTGCCATACCACCACACCATTGGTTATCTGCCGACCTTGAGTTCCACGTTACCAAGGCCAGACCTTTGCCATCTGTACTCTTCCACTTCAGTTCTACATCGTACATCACTCCATAGTTGCCGGCTAGTTTAGACACCATTCCGCTGTGGCTTTCTTTGCCAACTACCCAAGGGTCAGTTGCGCCATCGGCCAACATCAACTGTACCACTCCATCTTTGGTATCTATAGTTTGATCGTTCACCACTTTATAGTTACTTACCCCAAAAATTCCACGACCTGCATTGGCATGACCAAAAGGAATGATGTTTTTGATCTTGTCTGCAGCCACTTGAACTGGTGTACCCGGCGCAGCTTGTACAACAGAAACCTCTCCTGGCTGATCGATCACAAATTCATAAAAACCATGTACCAATTCGTCGTATTTTACAATGTGTTTGTCCAACTTCTCGTCAATGGAAATAGATTTTCCTGGCGCAATGCTCCTGATCACTTCACTTCCATTAGAGGCAAAATAATCGGCAAGTCCTTGTTTTCCGATCTGGAAATAATTCAAGCTTGGTTTTTGCGAAGAATATTTCAACATCCTTAGGTGCATGGTCTGCTTTCCTGTATTTTTCAATACGGCAATAATTTTTCGGTCGATCTTAGCCGGTTCTTTTACTCCATTTACATTGTATACATATAAACGTACTGCACCTGGCACCACCGCCTCTTTTAAGGCAATGGCCTCTGGCACTCTGATATACTCTGGATCATCAGAAATGATAAACTGTGGACCAGGCAAAACAATCTTCTGGTAATTGATGCGATTGAGTTTTTCGGTCAGAAAGCCTGGAAGCTCCACAATGCTACCCTGTTTGGTCTGCAATATCGCCTTGTCTGAACCTGCTTGTAAAACCTGTGCCTGTAACTGTGCGCATGATGCCGTAACCAGCATACAACCCAGTAATGTTTTTAATTTTTTCACGTGTGTTTTTGTTAGAAATTTATATTCGGTTATTTTGTTGTCTCCTTTGCCAGTTCATCAAAAAATCTAAAATGCTGATGGATTGTTTTTGACCAGTAGCCACCAGTATGGGCGCCCGGCTGGGTAATGTAGGTAGCTTTGATTTTTAAAGAATCGCATTGCTGCCTAAACTGATTGTTTGCTTTGTATAGATAGTCTTCGGTGCCACAATCAAAAATCAGCTTTTTGTTAAGGTCTTTGATCAAATGCAGCCGGTTTACCGGACTATATTCATCAAACAGTTTATTTTCTTCACTATAAGTTCCCAAAATATAAGCCAAAGTTGTTTTCTTAAAACCCGAATGGCGTAGATTCAGCACACCAGAAGTACTCCCTGCGCTCAAAAACAAATCAGGATAACTGATCAAAAGACTCATTGCCCCAAAACCACCCATACTCGCTCCGGTAATAAAATACTTTTTGGCATCAGTCGCATACAAGGAGGCGATCTTAGGCAATAGCTCTTTTATAAAAAAGGATTCATATTGTAGGCTATCCTTATTTAGTGAATTTAAATACCAGCTCTTTTTCAAACCATCGGGACAAACAATCATAAATCCATATTGGTTAGCCAAGGCCTGTAGATCGGCAAGTTTACTCCACGACCTGTAATTTGCCGAATGCCCATGCAATAAATAAACAACAGGATATTTTTGACTTTTTTGATAGGTAGATGGTTTGTACACCAAAACAGAATCATTTGTTTTAAGATGTACAGATTTAATTACGACCATATCCTGCGCATTTACATTTAGACCTAATATGCAAAGTATTCCTATCAAAAAGTATTTTATCATAGCTGCCGAACCTTATCGCTTAACTTATCATTACAAGTATATAAAATATATTCATAAGAATGATAAACTTTTTAAAAAAATAAAATAAGTTACCTTTAAGTACTGTCACTAATACGCTTGTACAATCCAAAACAATCCTTAAATTTGTTAACAAGAACAAAAGGAAATGGTGTCTTCCTAATTAAACCGCCCTCAAAAGCTGATGACGCCTGGTTATGAATGTAAAACATTTGATCAGGAGAATGATGTCCAGCAATAAACAGAAAACAGTCTTACAAAAGCCCATACAACTGGTCGATTCATTTTTTAGCCGTTTTCCAACGATTCCCTATCTATTGAAATGGTTGTTGATCTGTTCCATTATCGGTACTTGTATCGGATCGGCTTCTGCTGGTTTCCTACAGTCGCTAGATTGGGTAACCAATTATCGCGAAAACCATGTATGGTTAATTGCAGGCCTACCACTTGGCGGTCTAGCTGTAGGCCTACTCTATCATTATTATGGCAAAGACGTAGCAGCCGGAAACAACCTACTTATTGACACTGTCATTTCTCCGCAAAAAACCATTCCGTGGCGTATGGCACCGTTTGTTTATATCGGCACCATGGTTACCCATCTTTTTGGCGGCTCTGCCGGACGAGAAGGAACGGCCCTACAAATGGCAGGTTCAATTGCCGACCAATTTAGCCAACCTTTCCAACTCTCTGTAGCCGACAGAAAAACCTTGATCATTGCTGCCATTGCTGCAGGGTTTGGCTCTGTTTTCGGTACCCCATTAGCGGGTGCAGTTTTCGCTCTGGAAGTTTTTTTGATTGGCCGCTTAACCTACACCGCCATCTTTCCTGCATTTACTGCAGCAATTATAGCTGATTTGGTGACCAAACTATGGAAAACCAACCATACGCATTATCACATTGCTGCTGTACCTGATATCTCTCCAATATACATCGGCTACGCCATTATTGCTGGGCTGGCATTTGGACTTTGTGCAGCTACATTCAGTAAAATACTTCATTTTACCAGCGCTATTTTTAAAGCTAAAATCGCATTTCCGCCTTTACGTCCGTTTGTTGGTGGTATTATCGTAGCGTTAGCTGTTTTAGCCATTGGTACTACAAAATATATCGGATTGGGCATTCCAACCATTGTCTCTTCATTTAACGAACAACTGCCTGGCTACGATTTTATCCTAAAAATGGCATTTACCATTGTTACATTGGCTGCAGGTTTTAAAGGCGGCGAAGTAACTCCCCTATTCTTTATTGGAGCGGTTTTAGGTAATGCGCTTTCCTATTTTATTCCATTACCAATGGGACTGTTAGCAGGCATGGGCTTTGTTGCAGTATTTGCAGGTGCCACCAATACGCCATTGGCCTGTACATTAATGGCCATTGAATTATTTGGTAGCGAATGTGGGGTATATGTAGCCATTGCTTGCGTAGTGTCGTACCTGATGTCTGGCCATACGGGTATCTACAACAACCAGATGATCGGAGAAACCAAACACGCCCAATTTAAAAAATACCTTGGCAAGAGGCTCAACGAGCTTTAATTTTCCTAAAATAAGCTAAAACAGATTTCTTATATTTAGGTTCAAATCTAATACCATGAAAAAATTAACAATCTTTTCTCTTCTTTTATCGTTGGCTTTCGCCGTGAATGCCCAAGATAAAAAACCAAACCCAAATTATGATGCTGCCCTTGCTAAGCAATATGAGGCAGATGACTATGGGATGAAAATGTATGTTTTGGTGATCTTAAAAACAGGGAGCAATACCAATGAAACGAAGGCCAAAACGGATAGCTTATTTGCTGGACACATGGAGAACATGGGAAAATTGGTAAAAATCAACAAATTGATCGTTGCTGGCCCATTGGCCAAAAACGACAAGACCTACAGGGGCATATTTATCTTAAACACCAAATCTATAGCCGAAGCCCAAGAAATATTGGCAACCGACCCTGCTGTAAAGGCCAAACTGTTGGATGCAGAATTATTTAATTGGTATGGTTCTGCCGCTCTAGCCGAGTATCTAAAAGCAGATGATAAGATCGGAAAATATAAATTTTAGTTTTTTGTGTGGCTGATGCAACATTACCATATAGATGTTGTCTTTTTTGGACCACCTAAAAAACTAGATTAAAATGAGAAAGACGATTGTCCTTATGCTATTTGTGTTGCTCAGCAATATTGCCTTTGCACAGACCTTATCCAAAAACGATTTTATTGAAGATTTAGAATTTCTAAAAAAGACCCTTCCTGCAAAACATACCAATCTTTTTGCTAAAATAGATTCACTGAGCTTTGAAAAAAAGATAGACCTGATCAAAGCCAAGGCCGATGTTTTAAATGAGGAGACTTTTATTGCATCATTATTTAAGCTAACTGTTTCCATTGGTGATGAACACACTTTTATAGAACCTAAATTCACCAAAATCTTGCCTATCCAATTCGAATTATTTAAGGAAGGTCTATTTGTTACCGGAATAGACCCTACGCATGCAGCCTTGCTACAGACACGATTGGTTGCCATCAATGGTCAACCTACCAGTAAAGTTATTTCATTGTTTAACGAAGCCATTCAACATTACAATCCTTCTTATTTCGATGTCTATTTTCTTCATTTCATCAACAATCCAACTTTATTAAAAGGTTTGGGCATTATCAACACTGATCAAGAAGCTGAATTTACTTTGATAGGTACGGATGGCAAAGAATCTAAAGTTAAACTAGGTTCGGTGCAAGGAAACAATATCTCGAATGTAAAGCTCACCCAAGCCAATTCGACATTACTATCGAAAAAGAAAAAGGGCAACTATTGGTTCGATTACGACCCCGACAAAAGGGCTATCTATATCAACTACAACAAATGTAGGGAGGAAGAAAACAATCCCTTTGCCAAATTTAATGATGAACTATTTGCAGCTATAGACCAATACAAACCCACAAAAATCATTTTAGACCTACGCTACAATAGTGGAGGAAACTCAGGCATCTTGACTCCTTTTATAGAAAAGATCAAACAAAGTTATCTTAATCGAAAAGAAAAGTTTTTTGTATTGATTGGCAAAGCCACTTTTTCATCGGCAGTAATGAATGCGGTTGAACTGAAAAGAAATTCAAATGCTACTTTTATCGGCGAACCTACGAGTGGCAACATCAACCATTATGGTGAAGTAAGAGGGTTTACCCTTCCAAAATCAAAGATTGTAATTGGTTACTCTACCAGGTATTGGGAAAACTGGAAAGGTAAAAAAGGCCCATTGACACCAGATGTGGCTGTAAGTTATTCGATCAAAAATTATGCAGCCGGAAAAGACGAAGCATTGGCGCAGGTGTATAGCAGGTAAAAGGTTAGTAAGTAGAAGAATGAGCTACTAGGAAAAAAACTTTCGACTTTCAACTTTCAACTTTTTATATAAAAAACTATTCCTCTTTCTGCTGAAACTTGTAGAACAGATAACCTAAAAAGGGCAAAATCAATATACTGCCCAAAACCAAGGCCCAACCTAAACTGTCAACTGTTTTAACGGGTGCAATGCTTCCAAAAAGTGAGATTACATCTCCATTTTTTAATCGGATAAAATTAGGGAAGTGGGCATAGCTGATTGCCAGCAGGATCATTGTAACCTGAAAGCCAGCTAAAACTCTTAATATCTTTGTTTTTCCTTTCAACAACAAATACCATAACAACACCAGAGACAAACCGGCCAAAATAACCGCGATTAAACCTACTTGGTTTTGGAACACCCAGCTAACCAATGGCACATCTTCCTTACCCGCAGCGATAAAAACCAAGGCCCCGCAAACTACGGCTGCAATATTCATCAATTCTGCCTTTTTGATAAAGCGCTTTTTATCTGCCTCAATCTTACACTCTCCTATCAGATAAATGGCTGCCAAAAATCCACATAGCGCAACGGTAAACAAACCAACGGCTACAGCGAACCAATTGAGCCAGCTAAAGATGTAAGCATCAACAAAATTAGTGGATTGTGGGTCAATCTGACCTGAAAGCACACTTCCAGCAATGATTCCCAGAAATAGCGGTGTAATGAAACTCGAATAGATGAACACCTTGTTATACACCCCCTGCATCTCATCCTTAACCGCATCGTAATGCCTAAACACAAAAGCTGTTCCTCGGGCAATGATCCCAATCAACATAATGGCCAAGGGGATATGCAGGTAAACAGACATGGTTGTATAGATCGTTGGAAATGCCACAAACAAGATTACGATTGTAATGATCAGCCACATGTGGTTGGCTTCCCAAACCGGACCAATGGCATGGTACATGGTATTGCGTGTTTTGCTCCTATTTTTTGAGGAAGTAAACAATTCGATGATACCTGCACCAAAATCTGCTCCTCCCAACAAAAAATAAAGGAGAATAGCTAGGCAAAGAAAGGCGATGACAACATATTCCATAATTAAAGTTGTTTAGGGTCGGTTTCAGATTGACTGTAAAGGGTTGGCACCATTTTAATCTGACGGTACAGCAAAAAGATGACAATGATGCTGAGCGAAGCGTAAATGGCCGAAAACAGATAAAATGACCAGGCAATACCTGGCATCGGCGTTACGGCATCCTTGGTCTTCATAATACCGTAGATGATCCAAGGTTGGCGACCAACCTCTGTAACCACCCAGCCTGCTTCTAAAGCGATATAACCTAGCGGGATGGCATAAACAAACAGTTTCAATACCCAACGTTTACTCAATATGGATTTTTTACGCCACAAAGTAAACCAATAAATCAGAGAGATGAGTACCAAGAGACTTCCAATGCCAACCATGATCTGGAAGGCGTAATGGGTAACCGCGACTGGTGGATGCTCGCTTTCCGGAATTTTGTCCAAACCCTTAACTTCAGATTTGAAATCACCGTGTGCTAAAAAGCTAAGGGCTCCAGGAATTTCTATCGCCATTTTCACCTCTTTCTTCTGCTCGTTTACAATTCCGCCAATCAACAAAGGAGCGGGTTTTTGTGTATGGTACAAGGCTTCCATGGCAGCTAATTTTGCAGGTTGCCTTTTGGCTACATCCTTTGCAGAGATATCGCCACTAATCGGTTGTAGCACGGCACAGATGGTAGCAAAGGTAGCCGCAATCTTAAAGGCCTTAAAATGGAAGTCTTGGCTTTGTTTTCTCAAGATCATTAGGGCATGCACACCTGCAACCGCAAATCCAGTAGCCGTAAATGCGGCCAAACACATGTGCAATGCTTGTGTAAACCAAGCTTTGTTGAACATGGCTTGTATGGGATCTATATTTAGGTATTGGCCATTTACAAAATCAAAACCTGCAGGGCTGTTCATCCAAGCATTGGCCGCCACAACCAAAATACCCGAAGCTAATCCACTTACCCCAACCACAACACCTGTAAACCAATGGAACCATTTGTTAAGTTTGTTCCATCCATATAAAAAGAAACCCAAGGCAATGGCTTCGATAAAAAAAGCTGTTCCCTCTAAGGAAAATGGCATACCGAAAATTGGCCCAGCGTGTTCCATAAACTTTGGCCACAATAGCCCCAATTCAAAAGAAAGCATGGTACCCGAAACCGCACCTGTGGCAAAAAAGATGGCTACACCTTTACTCCAGGCTTTGGTAATGTGCTTATAAACTTCATTGTTGGTTTTAAGCCATTTGTAATGCGATACGGCCATAAAAAAAGGCATAACCATACCAATACAGGCATAAATGATATGAAAGCCCAACGAAAGGGCCATCTGTGAACGGGCAGCTAAGAAATCGTCCATAACCAATAAGGATTTGTTGAACAAATATACCCTATAACGCTATGGAATTATTTAACTATCAACAAAATAGCGTATATTTTTTCAATATAGAACGTTTATAAATTGAAAATAAATTACAGCAACTGCTTTATAAACATTAGCATTCAATCTACAATAGACCTGAAATCTTTACTAACCTGTGGTCAATTCTGTATAGGCTGCTGTTAAGCTCCTTGCCACGCCATCACCTTTCCATTCTGGTGCACCCGGAATACTTGTTGCTTTTAAGATCTCTTCTTTTGTTTTCCCTGCTTTGATCTCGCTACCCACAAAGGTCATCAGCGATTGCAGGTAATTCTGAAATGCTTTAATATCTGCTTTGTTTCCTGTTACTTTTTCTGGATCTAAACTATGTCCCCAAATAAACAAGGTATCATTGTCAAATTTATTTTGGATCTGCTCAAGTGCGGTGATCCAGTTGCCGATATGTGCCCCATTGTCTTTATCGATGTATGGGTAGCGACGGTTAAACACCAAATCGCCCACATGGGCAATATTCGCATTTTCGAAGTGGTAAACAACATCGCCATTGGTATGACCAGAACCATAATAAGAAGCACTGATTTTTTCTTTTCCAACCGGCGCTTTCCAACCCTTGCCAAATGTAACATCAGGATAAAGCTGTTTATCTTCATTTTTGGCTTTCTCTGCTGCCAATTTTTGGTTTACCAACGAGTTTTGATGGGCAACAACATGCTCTGCCAAATCTTTAAATGCAATGTTACCAGCAGTATGATCACCATGGTGGTGTGTATTTAACAAATATTTGAATGGTTTTTCGCTCAGGTTCTTTAATTCTTCTATCACATGTGGTGCCGTGGTTGGAAACTGCGAGTCTACCACTACAAATCCACTTGTTCCATTTAACCAGGCAATTGTACCACCCTGCTCTGTAAAAATACCCACATCGTTGCGTAACAGTTTAAACTGGTATGCCCTCGCTAAATTGGTATTGGCAAAAACATCTGATTTATAAAAAGAAAGTACAGCCATGGCCAAGGCCGAATTTTGGATAAATTGTCTTCTTTGCATGAGAATAGAAATTAAAAAACCACGAAAAATTATCGTGGTTTAAATGTAATGAAATATTTGTTGTATTACTAAATTCCTGTTCCAGGAGTAGTACCCGGTTCATGTCCATCGCCAAATGAATTGTGCGTACGACCATGTTTCTTTTCAAATCTACTGGTTACTTTTGAAGAGGAGTTTTTCTCTATATTTTCTTCGTTTCTCACTTCCCCTTTTTCATTTTCAATATCGATCAAATCGTTTTTGATCGGTCTGTGTTTTTCATTTTTCGTTTCCATGACATTATTTTTTAAGAGATGTATTTAATTAACAATGCATCAAAAAAAATGTTTTAACAAGCACAAAATCAAATATCTATTTGCTTAAAACCGTAAAAAAAAGCCCTAGTATTACACTAGGACTTCTGGTTGATCAATACTGGACGTTGACAATTACGCCTCCTTCTTTTTAACAAAGAAATAATACAATAAAAAATGAAAGATCAAACTAGCTGAGCTGATGACCAATAAGATCGTGCTACCATTTTTTATAAACTCGTAAAAACCAATTGCAGCAAGGATATTGATTGCAATGAGGGCTGCATAAATTTTGAACTTTAAATATTTAATCATGACAATAGGTTTTATTATTATGGTGTGGATGGTAAACAAGCCAAAATGGCTACGCCCAGACAAACCTCTGGAGCGATGGTACAGGCTATTACACAAGCAAGGTCGTTACCACAATGTTTGATCAATACACAGGTCAAACAATCCCAATAGGTAGAACCTTTTATCTTATAACATTCTTTTTCAGCTTCAGCTAACCTGTACAATGCAGTAGAAAACTCTGGATTTTCAGCCAATACCTTATTGCGTTGGGGTGCAGTAAAATTAGAGGCCTTAAAGTCTTTATCTAGGTCCAGCTTCATTAAACGTTCTCCATTAGCAGAAACAATGGTATATGTTTTAGCACCATTTGGAAGGTCGCTAACCAATACCTTCGTCCAAAAATATTTACCATTTAACTGGTATACGTTAAAAAATCCATGTTCTTGAGCAGATTTAAAAGGTATGGTAAGCAGAATGATATCTGTTTGTGCTATGTTTGTTTTTGTAATGTTGCTCTTGTCTAATACAGCCTTGTTCTTGTCTAATAATTCAGTCCAGCTTTTTTGGGTTCTAAGTCCTGCTAATACATCGTTTTCATAGCGGATCTGAACTGTTTTTGTGATCTGGTCTTGTAGATCAATGGCACCATTTAGATTGGTTTCTTTTTCGTTGGCCGTTTTTTGATAGATTAACTTTTCAGAATTTCGGTTTAATTCGTCATTCCTCTCCTTTTCTTTACAAGAAGAAATGATTCCAATGGCAATGATGCCAATGAAGCATTTGATTAATAGTTTTTTCATAGTTGATTAATTTAGGTATACCCAAACTTAATTAAACATATTTGTTTAGTTAGTAACTTTTCAGTTACAATCAGAATAAAATATATGTTTAAACACCTATTAAGGCAGTTTTTAGATTAATTAGAACTAAAGATGAACATCCTTTTTCTAGCTTAAAAAACCATAAGGAATAGGAAAATTAATCGTTTTAATCAATGATAAAAGAGAGGTTTTAGGCTTATCTATAAGTGCCGTTTTTAAATTTCAGCACTTTTATTGCAGTCTTTGTACTTACTTTCTCTATACAGTCTTCTTTTACCTTAACACTGGTAATGTTCCTGATCTTACTTTTAACAACGATATCATAATACCCTAGCGTAGTAGTTTTAGCAAAGCTTAAGGTTTTTTGCTCTTCCTTAAATTTGCCCGCGCAGTGCATATCCCATTCACCGCCATAAGTTTCACTTTCAAAATTTTTAAGTACACAGCGTAATTCTGCACCTTTAGGTTCAAAAATGGAAATCAGCTCATTGCTGTAGGGATTAGGATTTGAGCTCCCTCTAAAGCCCACTATAATGGCAAATGCATTTACGCCTGCTTTAATTTTATAAGGATTTGTTTCGATGTCTATCCGCTCCAACATTACAGCGTCTGATGTCCATCCATTGCTATCTGCATCTTCAAAATACTTGCTGATGATCTTGCCTGTTTTGTTGTTTACCAGAAGGATATAACTATCAAGTGTAAAATAATCCTCTTCCTTTTCGTTGTATTTAGGAATAACAACTACAGATAAGTTCTTGTTGTAAGGTAATTGTTCTTCTCGGATAAACTCCTCGTTACATTGCGCCAACTCTATTTTTAATTGCGCCAATACTTTAGTAACAAGTACACTCGACTGGGCACGACTCGTTTTACCTATAAATAAGCAACAAATAAGTGCAATATAGGTAAGGTAAAGTTTCATTAAAATAAGTTGATCACTGTTTTAACTCCTTAGGCCAAAGCATTCTGCTTCACTACCATTTTAACTTTCTCCAATACATAATCCAGGTCTTCTTTTGTAGTGTATTTGCTAAAAGAAAAACGCACTGAAGGGCGGTTTGGATCTGCTTTGATGCCATTTAACACATGCGAGCCGATATTAGAACCCGAAGAGCAGGCGCTGCCACCAGAAGCACAGATACCATTGATATCTAGGTTGAACAGCAACATATCTGCCATATCCATTTCTGGGAAAGATACATTCAATACCGTATAAAGGCTTTTGTCTGCATCGGTTTCTCCATTGAAACCAATACCTGGAATTTCTGCGATCAACTGTTCTTTTAAATAATCTTTAAGCCCTTGGATGTAGTTTTGGTGTTCGGTCATTTCGGCATAAGCAATTTCTAAAGCTTTGGCCAAACCTACAATGCCATATACATTTTCGGTACCTCCGCGCATATTGCGTTCTTGTGCACCACCGTAGATCATTGGCGGAATTTTGATGTTGCTGTTTACATATAAAAAGCCCACACCTTTAGGTCCGTGTAGTTTGTGTGCAGCACAAACAATAAAGTGTGCCTTTAATTTGCGTACGTCATGCACATAATGGCCCATCGTCTGAACGGTATCGGCATGGTAGATCGCATTATATTTTTCACAGATGTCACCTACAATTTCCATATCGGTTAATGTACCCAACTCGTTGTTGGCATGCATCAGCGATACAAAACTACGTTCGTTGTTCTGCAGTAATTCTTCTAGATGATTGTAATCTATCTTACCTTTCTCATCAATGTTTACAAAGCTCAATTTATCGATGATTCCATCTTTAAGCATCATGTTCAAGGTATGCTCAACAGCATGGTGCTCTATCTTAGAAGTAATGGCATGTTTGATACCATAGGCAGAAATTCCGCAACGGATAGCGGTATTATCAGCTTCTGTACCTCCAGAAGTAAAAAATATCTCGGATGGGGAAGCATTTAATAAATTGGCTACAGTTTTTCTGGCCTTCTCTACCAAGGTCCTCACCTCTCGCCCTAACGAGTGTATAGCAGATGGATTACCATAGAAATTTTCCATCACATTGCTCATTTCGGCAATAACTTCTTTATCTAATGGTGTGGTTGCGGCGTTATCTAAATAAACACGTTTCATAAAAAGTAGATTACATCAATGCAAAAAACATTGATTTGGTTTTAATTCAGTTTTAGGATTTCTTTAATGTCTGAAATGATTTTGTTTGCTAAGTTTTCAGCTACAGTTTCATTTTCAGCTTCACTATAGATACGGATGATTGGTTCTGTATTCGAACGGCGCAAATGCACCCATTCATTTTCAAAATCTATCTTCAGCCCATCAATGGTACTGATCTGTTGATCTTTATATTTTTCTTGAACTTTGAGCAATAAAGAATCAATATCCATTTCTGGTGTAAGTGTGATCTTATTTTTTGAGATATGATAAGCTGGGTAGGTACTTCTTAAAACAGAAATCGTTGTTCCGGCTTTGGCCAAATGCGATAAAAATAGTGCAATACCCACCAAGGCATCTCTACCATAATGAGATTCAGGGTAGATGATCCCACCATTACCTTCGCCTCCAATAATGGCATTGGTCGCTTTCATCTGGTTCACCACATTCACTTCCCCAACTGCAGCTGCATTGTACGTTCCTCCCGCTTTTTCGGTTACCACTTTTAAAGCACGGGTAGATGATAGGTTCGAAACCGTGTTACCCGGTGTATTTTTAAGTACATAATCTGCTACGGCTACCAAGGTATACTCTTCGCCAAACATGGTTCCATCTTCGTTTACAAAACACAAACGGTCAACATCTGGATCAACTACAATACCCAGATCAGCTCTTTTGGCTTGCACCACCTTTGCAATCTCGGTCAGGTTTTCTGGTAAAGGTTCTGGGTTGTGCGGAAACTCACCATTTGGTTCGCAATACAGTTCGTATACAGTCTCTACACCCAAAGCTTTAAGCAAAGCTGGGATAAAGATACCCCCACTTGAATTTACACAATCAATTGCGATCTTAAAGTTCGCTTTTTGAATGGCAGCTACATCTACCAAAGGCAGGGCCAAAATCGAATCGATATGTTTTTGCAAATAGGTATCGTTGGTAACCACTTTGCCTAAGTCATTTACATCGGCAAAGGCGAAATCAGCGTTTTCTGCCATTTCCAAAACCTCTTTTCCATCTGCATCACTGATAAACTCTCCCTTTTCGTTCAATAACTTCAAGGCATTCCATTGTTTTGGATTGTGGCTTGCGGTAAGGATGATCCCACCGCCCGCTTGCTCTAAAGGAACAGCTATCTCTACAGTTGGCGTGGTAGATAGACCTAAGTCAATCACCTCCATGCCTAATCCCTGCAAAGTACCGATAACAAGGTTATTCACCATTTCTCCCGAAATACGTGCATCTCGGCCTAAAACGATCTTTTTGTTTTGGGTCTTATTGATTACCCATGAGCCATAGGCCGCGGTAAACTTTACGATGTCGATTGGGGTTAAACCATCACCAGCTTTACCGCCAATGGTACCTCTTATTCCAGATATAGATTTTATTAAAGTCAAGTTGCTGTATATTTTTTCAAAAATAATAAAAATTTGAGGAAGAATAGTCTTTAAAACACCATCAAAAGGTAATTTTTGCAAACTTTTGCTAAATTATTTTTGTCTACTAAATAGATAGAACTACAATAAAAACAGCATAAAATTTGGCTATTGACCAAGCACGGCTATAATCTATCAAAAAATCGTCAGTCAAATCCACCGTTACAAAACGCAACTCATTTGCATCTAAATAAATTTTATCCTTACGGTTGCAGTACAAAATACTATATTTGCTCATCAAAAAAATGTTAATATACTAGGGTAATGCAGCGAAAATGGTTTCAACATTGGTTTAACTCTCCTTACTACCACATCCTTTACAGTCAACGTAACGATGAGGAGGCAGAGTTTTTGATTGACAACCTTTCTGCCTATTTAAGGCCAAAAGCCGACAGTAGGATCTTGGATATTGCCTGCGGTAGGGGTCGGCACGCCATTTACTTGAATAAAAAAGGATATGATGTAACGGGAATTGACCTTTCTGAGCAAAGCATTAAATATGCGCAACAATTTGAGCAGAAAAACCTACACTTTTATGTGCATGATATGCGCAAGCTATCTTACATCAACTATTTTGATATCGCCCTGAACCTTTTTACCAGTTTTGGTTATTTCGACACCGAAAAGGAACATGTAAATGCCCTAAAAGCCTTTAGAAAGGGCTTAAAGGAAGATGGAACTTTAGTGATTGATTATTTCAACACAAAAAAAATCATCAAGAACCTGACCAACCAAGAAAGCAAGACCATTGATGGAATAGAGTTCCATCTGCATAAATTTGTAGCAGACGGAAAGATCATCAAACACATCAACTTTGAGCATAAGATGAAAGTTTATGCCTTTGAAGAACGTGTACAGGCATTTTTCTTGGCAGATTTCGAACGGATGCTGGCCAAAAGCGGTTTAGTGATCGCCGAAACTTTTGGAAGTTATTCTCTTGGATCTTTTGACGAAGCAAAATCTGATCGTTTAATACTTGTTTGTAAAAAAGCATGATAGCAGAGCTGCAACAGTTTGATACCGAATTGTTCTTAAAGATCCATCGTGGTTTAAGCAATGGATTTTTTGACTGGTTGATGCCTTTGGTAAGAAATCGTTTTTTCTGGTCGCCACTCTATCTGTTTATCGTTATTTTCTGTATCAAACAATTCAAAAAACAAGGTTATTACATGATCTTGATGGTTTTGGTCACTTTTGCCATGGGTGATATGATCGCTTCCAGATTGATCAAACCCAATGTAGCCAGAATCAGACCTTGCAATGAGATTACATTGGCAGATCAAATCATCCATCGGGTACCTTGTGGCAGTGGTTATAGTTTCCCTTCTGCCCATGCAACCAATCATTTTGGCATTGCGGTATTTTTGATCTGTTTGTTCTATCGTAGGTGGAAACCCATTTTACCAATTGGTTTGGCTTGGGCATTATTGGTCAGTTTTGCCCAGATCTATGTTGGTGTACACTACCCTATCGATACTTTTGTAGGGGCTATACTTGGAACAAGCGTAGGCCTGTTCTGCTTTTATCTTTATCAAAAAATTAAACCCAAGGCTTAAATGGAAATCTGGAAATTTCTCGTTTTGTTTTTCTGTGCCTTTTTGGGTGGCTTGGCTATTTTTCTGGTTAAGAACGACAAATCGCAATTACTGAAACTCATTTTATCGTTTAGCGGGGCTTACTTGTTTGCCATTACCGTATTACACTTGATTCCTGATGCCTATAGTGGAACGGATAAAAGCGAAATTGGTTTTTTCATCTTGCTGGGTTTTCTTTTACAGGTCTTTTTAGAGCAGTTCTCTGAAGGTGTAGAACATGGTCATATCCATAAACATCATGAAGGACATGCATTCCCCTGGGGCATTATGATCAGTTTATGTCTACATGCTTTTTTAGAGGGAATGCCATTGGCCAAAGACCAGAACAACGAGCTGATTTTTGGTATTGCCTTACATCATATTCCTGCCGCTTTTGCTCTGGCAAGCATCCTTGTCCAAAACCATATCAAAGCTAGGGGTGTTGTTTTGTTTCTTGTTATTTTCGCAATAATGGCACCTGTAGGCTATTATTTTAGCATTAGCTTAAGTAATGGCAGCATCAGTGGCATGGAGCCTTATTTTAACAAAGTGATGGGCATTGTAATTGGTATATTTTTACACATCTCTACCACTATTCTTTTTGAATCAAGCGCCGACCACAGAATCAACAAACGTAAAATGCTTGCTGTATTGTTAGGTATTGGTGTTGCCCTGATTGGTTTTTACGCAGCAGGACACGGACATTAGGTTATCCCCTCAGTTTGTCTAATAACTTATTCAATTGAATAGCTTCTTCTTTGCTGATATTAGAAGAGATGAGGGTAGAAAAATCGATACTCCTATCCATTTTCTTTAACAATGTCAAACCTTTATCCGCAATCATAATATCTACAGCACGTTTGTCATAACTGTTTTCGGTTTTATCTACAAAACCTTTTTGGATCAAACGATCAACTATTCTCGAAGTATCGCTCATCTTATCCAAAGTTTGGGATTTGATCAAATTAATGGTTGATGGACTTGGATACCTGTTTTTAAGAATTTTTAAAACGCTATATTGCTGTTGTGTAATCTGAAAAGGCTCAAGCAACTCTTTTATTCTTTGATTTCCCCAATGGTGGGTAAAAAAGATATTTGCCAAGGCTTGGTGATATTCATTTTCAAATTTTGGAATTTTAATCTGTTTCTTTAACTGCATCATTTAGGCTTGGATTTGATTTGGATTTTTGAGGTTTTACGACCACCATCTTTCCCGAAATTCCACGGACAATGTTTACATTTATTCTTGCAGCAATACCCTCTTTTTAAGTGATATGCGGCTGTAAACACCATTAGACCGTTTTCGTTCAGATAATAATCTACTCCTTCTTCCATTAGTTAAGCAATTTAACTACCAACTTATCCTTATAATGATTTTGCAGCTGTGTTCCACTGCCATGCGTTGTCCAAACTTGTTGAGGCTGCACAGTTTCTATGGTCTTAATGATCGCCTTCCAATCTACATGGTCAGAGATGTACAACTGCACCTGGTTATTGTTTTGCAGGTGCTTCCATCCTGTGGCAAAGATCCTCACCACATTTATCGCTTTGAAATAACTATGAAAAACCATGGGCGGTACAATATAAACCATGTTCGTGCTGTTGTTTTTCATTACTTTTCTATCATACACTTCATATTTACCTAACGCAAGGCCCATCTGCTCGTAGATTTTAACAAAAGGCACAATGCTATGGTGTACCAATATCCTTTTTTGAGGGCAATGTTGGTTGATCATCGAAATCAGCCTTTGGCTTTTACCTAAGGCATAAGCACCCAACATGATGTTTGGACTTACAGCATTTAATTTCTTGATTTCTTCTACCGCATCTGGGTGTTCGGTACCTGGGTCCGCAAAAGTAGTTTCTGTGATCAACACTCCTGCTTGCACCAATTCTGTAGGTTCACAAGTCGAGTCCGCTTCCAGTTTATAATCTCCTGTATAAAGGTATTTAACACCCTTATATTCCATTAAAACCAATGCCGAACCTAAGATATGTCCAGCAGGGTAAAAACTGATCGTTACACCATTCAATTGAAAAGTAGACTTGTAAGGCTTAAGGTGAAAATTGGCTGCCACAAACTTTTTATAGCGGTGTTGCATAAAAACAGCCGTGGCCTCCGTACAATATACATTTTGGTTACCTCCTACGGCGTGGTCGCCATGGGCATGGGAAATGACCGCATCTATAACTGGTTCTTTGGGATCAAGGTAAAAATTGCCATAACTGCAAAACAAGCCTATTTTGGTTTGGACGATAAAATCGTCGATGATTTCGGTTCGGTCTAACATCATTTTGGTTGGGCAGTTAAAGACTTAAAAACTGCTGGTGTAATTCTAAAACTTGAAGGATAATCGAATTATCCATGGTATTCTGCACAAAATAATCGGCCATTTTAGCCTTTTGCTCATCTGTAAACTGTTTATCCATCCTTGCCCTAACTTGTGCCTCACTCACCTGGTCGCGCTCCATTACACGGGCAATTTTTAAAGCCAATGGGGCTGTCACTAAAATGGTTTTATCACACATTTGATAAGAGCCACTTTCAAACAACAAAGCTGCTTCTTTTAAGGTATAAGGTACGGTATCTGGTATGGTGTTGCTCCATTGGTCAAAGGCCCTGAATACTGCTGGATGGACAAGTGCATTGAGTTTGTCGAGTTCCAACTGGTTATTGAACACAATGCCTGCAATATGTTGGTTGTTAAGTTGTCCACTTTCGGTATAACTGGCTGCACCAAAGGTATCTTTAACACCAGCTACCAAAATAGGGTCAGCTGTCATCAGTTGTTTAGCCACTGTATCTGCATAAAAGACAGGAATGCCCAAGGTTTCAAAAACTTTGCATACCGTGGTCTTTCCACTTCCTATACCTCCTGTTATCCCGATCTTTAACATTATTTTTCGATGATGAAATTGATTTTATTTGGCAGCACATTGAGCAGTTTACAGTAATCTGGAAAGCGGGTAACCTTAACGGTTAATCTATGGTGTCCTAATTTTTTCCATTCGTTCATATCAACAACGGCTTCTATAAAATCTTCGTCTATTTCCTGATAGCTTGACAATGCCACCATAAAGGTAACCGCCACTTTTTTAGGATAGAGCTTCACATCATAAAAATCAGTATTATTGATGACTTTCAAAGGCACTTCAACTGTTTTCTCCGTAAATTCATCTACAGGAATTTTCACGCCCACACTACCTGGGTAGATGCTGATGTTATTGGAGTTGTTCTGCCTAATGGCTACACGGGTATTTGTTGGTTTTTGAAGATCAACAAGTTTTAAGGTATCTGTATACCATACGGATATCTTAGCCAGTTCTTCTTGCGGTCCGGAAATATTAACATAGGCTGGTGTCAACTGAATCTGGTTTGAAATGCCATATTGTTTGACAAAACTTAGGTTTGGCACCAATTTAATGGGCACACGTTTATTGGTTCTTTTCGAGAAATCAAAATATAAGGTGTCAGGCTTCACCGAAATTACCTTTTGCGAGGTTTCGAGTTGCTTATTGATTTGAAAGAGCTGCTCTGAAAACAAGATAAAACTGCGGTTGTTCAATTTTTGCAGGCTCACGGTAATTGATTGTGGCTTAATGCGCAAACGTGAAAAAAGCAATTGCCATCCCGTACCTTCAACTTGTAAGTCTACCACATCGGGTTGTAATGGTTTAAAGGCTTTTTTCTGTGGTTCATCCTTATAGATGAGTTCAGTTTTGGCCGTATAGATGTACTTGTTGTTCAGTGCCAAAAACAACCAGGCAGCTATAGCACAGATCAAGCAAGTAATGAGTACTACAAAACGTTTACGTTCTACCTTAGTTAATTTGATAAAGGGCATGCTGTAAAATTACAAAAAAAAGCCGCTCTCCCGAAATTACGAAAGAGCGGCCATTATTCTTTTAAAAAAACTTATGCTTTAGGCGTTGCTGCTGCTGTAGCTGCCTTGGTTGCGTCTAAAGAAATAGATGATTTATCAAAACGGATCTTTGTGCCACCTTCAACCTCAATTAAAAATGTAGTATCGTTAGCGCCTACAATTTTACCGTGTATACCTGCAGTGGTTACAATTTTATCTCCGATCTTAAGATCTTCTACTAATTTCTTATGGTCTTTTGCTTTTTTAACTTGAGGTCTGATCATAAAGAAGTAGAAAACAATCATGATCAATACCATTGGTATAATTGTACTGTAAAGACTATTTCCTGCTGCTGCTTGTAATAATACTGTTGATGTCATTATGTTCTATTTTATTTGATGATGTATTTATTTAATGGATGATGAGTGCTTGGCTCTATTCAAGCCGAACAATTATTTTTTGGCTTTCACTTCACCCACAAGGTGTAATTTTGCAGCTTCTGGGTTAGCATTAGAAACGATGGTAACCGCTTTATCTTGCATGCCTACCTTACCTTGACTGTTAAATATGACAGTAATGGTACCTTCTTCGCCTGGTTTGATTGGTGTTTTTGGATATTCTGGCACTGTACAACCACAAGTGGCCGTGGCATCAGAAATGATCAATGGTGTTTTACCAACATTTTTGAATTTAAAACTGGTCTGAACTTTTTCACCTTCCTGAATGACTTTGAAATCATAGATTTCTTTATCAAATTCAAATTTAGGTGCATCTTCAGCTAAAACAGCAGGTGCTTTTGTTTCACCACCTCCAACTGCCACCTGTGTTTTGTCTTCTACTTTATCAGCTTTGTTTTGGCTACAAGCAGAAAGCGCTATTGCGGCTAACGTAATTACTAATAATCTTTTCATCAGTATACTCTGTTTTAAAATTTAATCTTCAATAAGGCCCCTGCCTATCTTTTTAATACTATTTGTTCTTTTAAGATCGCTTAAAATCTTATCTAAGATACCGTTTATAAACGAATTACTTTTAGGTGTACTGTAATCTTTTGATAATTCCAGGTATTCGTTGATGGTTACCTTAACAGGGATAGAAGGGAAATTCATCAATTCGCAGATGGCCATTTTCATCAAAATCGTGTCCATTAAGGCAATTCTTTCCGATTCCCAGTTCTTTGTACGTTCTGCGATCAGTTCTTGATAAGCATCGTCATTTTTTAAGGTATAGACGAATAGATCCTTTACAAATTTGCTGTCTTCGGCCCAATCTGCACTAATTGGTGTCAATTTATTTTTAAAAGGATCCTCAAAAGTAAAGTTCTTCAACGTTTTGGCGATCATACCTTGCATCACTTCTCTATCTACAGGCCAGTTGATGAATCTATCTTCAAAAGCTTGGATGATATTTTGGTTTTTAAGCAAGATCTTGCGGAAGATGAATTTGATGATCTCTTTAGAGCTTTCTAAAGTTTCATCTTCTTCGGCCAGATAAGCAGCATATTCTTTGGTATCTTTTAATTTGATAAAGATCGATTTTACCAATTCGGGATCAGAATGCCAATTGACCTGATATTTATTTACAGCAGCACTATATTCAGGATTCTGTTTTAAAACCACAGCGAATTTATTGTGCAACAATTTTTGGTTTGGACTTAGATCCTCAGCTGTTGGTAAGTATTTGTTTGCCCTTTCTATCGCATCGTTAGCGGTATAATCGGTTACGTCTACCAACAAGGCAAGCATGCGGATATACATTTCGTAAACATTATCAATACTTTGCATCAAAGTTTTTTGACTGCTTACGGTATCTTTTTTTTCTGTCATGTGCCAAGCAAAAATATTTTGCAGAGCTTTGATTCTTAAGTGCCTTCTATTTAACATGAATGTAAGAACGATTTGGTAATTATACCGTTATAAATTATTTAATATGATGATTTTATTTTTTTGATGTCGCTTATTCTTTTTTCTGCAATACGGGCTGCAGCCATATTGGTAGGTATTTTTTCCGTTTTAGACAATTTGATTACTTCACGGGTTGCATCGTAGATATGTTCTGTTAACTGCATGGTACGTTTTTTACCAAAACCTGTCAACTCCGAATAACAATTGATCAAACCGCCTGCATTGATCAAATAATCTGGTGCATATAAAATTCCTTTATCCAACAACAATTGTCCATGAACTTCCTCATCTGCCAATTGGTTGTTTGCAGAACCTGCAATGATAGAGAATTTCATGTTTTTGATGGTCTTGTCATTTACCGTTGCACCTAGGGCACATGGCGCATAAATATCTGCACCAATGGTAAAGATCTTATCAGCATCAATAGGTTTGGCCTTGTATTTACGGGCCACTTCCTGTAAACGGTCCTGATTGATATCACTGATGTAAACTTCTACGTTTTCATGTCTCAACAATTCAACCAAATGTTCACCCACATTACCTATCCCTTGTACCACTACTGATTTTCCAGCCAACATATCTGTTCCAAAAACCTCTTTTACGCAAGCTTTGATGCCTAAAAATACACCTTTGGCCGTATATGGAGCAGGATTGCCCGCGCCACCCAAAGATTCAGGAACACCTGTTACATGTTGCGTTTCCATACGGATAAACTCCATGTCGCGGGTAGTGGTACCCATATCTTCGGCCGTAATGAACTCTCCATTCAGGTTTTTGATAAAACGACCATAACTACGCATCAATGCTTCGGTCTTCATTTTTCTAGAATCGCCGATGATCACCGCTTTTCCACCCCCTAAATTCAATCCAGTAATGGCAGATTTATAGGTCATACCTTTAGACAAACGCAAAACATCTTCCAAAGCTTCTGCTTCAGAATTGTAGTTCCACATACGGGTTCCACCTAGAGCTGGGCCCAATGTTGTATCGTGAATTGCGATGATTGCTTTTAATCCGGTATCGGGATCATTGCAAAAAACCACTTTTTTATGGCCTGATGCACTTAATTGATCTAAAACAGAAGAGATGAGAGAACTATTACCAGACATACAAATTTGTTGAAATGATGTCGCAAAATTAAGATAAAAAAACCATTATTTTACTTTGTTTTTATTAAAAAAAGAAACTCTTTTGGCTAACTTTACCAAAAATGAAACACCTCCTATTTCTAAACAAATACTTCTATAAATATAAATGGTGGATTATTCCGGGGGTTATCTTCGTAATCATCTCCAATATCTTTGGTGTAGTACCTGCGCAGGTTGTTGGGCATGCCTTTAACCTGATCACCGAAAACATCTTGATCTACCAGCTCTTTAACGGCTTTGATCGCCAGCAGGTTATCTATGATATTTTCAGCTATAGCCTTTTCTTTTTTGGAGCTTTGATCCTGGTACTCTACCTGCTCAGAGGCTTGTTTTTGTTCTTCATGCGTCAAACCATCATCCTCATGTCGAGACATATCGAGTACGATATGAAAAACGAAATCTATGCCCACTATCAACGATTGAGCCTTGGTTTTTACCGAAGAAACAATACGGGCGATCTGATGAACCGTGCCACAGAAGATGTAAATAGGGTAAGGATGTATGTTGGGCCAGCGATCATGTACACTATCAATACGACCATTTTATTTGTACTGATCATTTATTTCATGTTCTCGGTAAATGTAACCTTGGCCATCTATTGTTTATTACCCCTCCCTATCCTGGTTATTACGATCTACTATGTCAATACGATCATCAATCAAAAGAGTGAAAGGATACAGGAACAATTATCGAAGCTGTCGAGTTTTGTACAAGAAAGGTTCTCAGGCATTAGGGTGATCAAATCTTATGTAAGGGAAAAACAGACACAAGAGGTTTTTGCAGATGAAAGCATCGCCTATAAAAACAACGCGATGGGTTTGGTAAAAGTACAGGCCTTATTTTACCCTTCCATGCTACTTTTAGTTGGTTTAAGTACCATCCTGACGGTTTACATTGGCGGCAAACAAGTAATGGAAGGCGCCATAACTCCAGGCAACATTGCCGAGTTTATTGTGTATGTAAACCAGTTAACGTTTCCCGTAACCATGTTGGGCTGGGTAACCACCTTGATCCAAAGGGCGGCGGCATCGCAAAAACGGATCAATGAATTTTTACAATTGCAATCAGATATTACCTCAACCAATACCGAAGCACCTGTACTTGACGGAAAGATCAGTTTCAAAAACGTAAGTTTCGCCTATCCAGACACTGGAATTGAAGCCATCAAAAATGTAAGCTTTGAGATTGAAAAGGGACAGTTTTTGGCCATCATCGGAAGAACAGGTTCTGGAAAGTCTACTTTGGCCAACCTGATCATGCGCATGTACGATGCAGACAGTGGTCAAATTGAAATAGATGGCAAAGAACTTAGGGGCTTAAACCTTAACAATTACAGAAACCAGATCGGTTTTGTGCCGCAAGAGGTTTTTCTATTTTCAGATACGATCAAAAACAATATCGTCTTTGGTCTGGGTGAAATTCAACCTGGACAAGTTGAGCAAGCAGCAAAAAATGCGGCAGTCTATCAAAATATTATAGATTTCGACCTCAAATTCGAAACCATGTTGGGCGAAAGAGGCATTACTTTATCTGGCGGGCAAAAACAACGGGTTTCCATTGCAAGAGCATTGATTAAAGAACCTAAGATTTTGATATTTGACGATTGTCTGTCGGCAGTTGACACCAAAACCGAGGAAGAGATTTTAGGCAACCTTGGTCAAATTATGCAAGGAAAAACCAGTATCCTGATCGCACACCGTATTTCGACCATTAAAAATGCCGATAAAATCATCGTGTTAGACGATGGAAAGGTAATCGAACAAGGTACCCATCAAGAATTGTTGAACAATGGTGGTGCCTATGCGGAAATGTATGATAATCAACTATTAGAAGAAGAAAACAGGTAATCAGATGCCCATTTACACTTAAAATATACAAATACATTTCAACTGAATAGAAAATGTTCGTATTTTCTATTTTGAAGTTTAATAATTATTGCTTTATATTTACCGCAACCTTAAACTAATACTACACACAACAATGGGAGATTTTGACAACAAAGAGAGAGAAGAGGTTTTTTCTAAAAAAGTAAGGGCTGGGAAGCGTACTTATTTTTTTGATGTAAAAGCGACACGTTCAGGCGACTATTACCTAACCTTAACGGAAAGTAAAAAAAGATTAGAAGATGGTGTATTTGTAAAACATAAAATCTTTTTATACAAAGAAGATTTTGAGAAATTTACAGAAGGCTTAACAGAAACCGTAGAATACATTAAATCTCATCAAGAAGTAGTAGAAAAACGTTACGAGTATTCTGAAAATGCAGAATACAACCATAGCCCTAAAGCTGATAGCGACGATTTTTCTTTCTAAAGAATTGACAGCATACCAAGTCCCCTGAGTTAATTAGGGGACTTTTTTTATGCTTTAATTTTACTGTATCGATTTACCTAAACCCTTTTGACCATGAAACTGATTCGAATTATCCTATTGCTGGCCATCGTTAACACGCATCTTTTTGCGCAACAAGAAAAAACTGATGCCAAACTGACCAAAATGTTGACCGAGTTGACCAAAGGTTTTAATGGAGATGTGGGTATCTACGTAAAATCGCTAAAAACTGGTAAAATAGCCAGTATAAATGCCGATAGCATTTTTCCTACGGCCAGTATGGTAAAAGTACCCATCACCTGTGGTATTTTTAACAAGATCGAAAAAGGAGAACTCGATTACCACGCACAATTAACCTATAAAGACAGCTTGTTATATGCTGGTGAAGATATTTTAGGATCTTTTAAGAGTGGAGAAAAAATTTGGCTCAGTAAGGTATTGATGCTCATGATTACCACAAGCGACAACACGGCCAGTTTATGGAGCCAGAGTTTGGCGGGTACTGGAACTGCCATTAATGAACTGATGGAACAAAATGGATTAAAATATACCCGTGTAAACTCTAGAACACCCGGAAGACAGGCCAATCAGAAACAATATGGTTGGGGACAAACCACGCCTAGAGAAATGGCCACGCTTCTTACCTTGATCCGTGAAGGAAAAATGATCAACCCAGCAGCTTCGGAACGCATCTATCGCAATCTGATCCGGATCTATTTTGACCATGAAGCTCTTTCTCAAATCCCTCCGTATGTACAGGCCGCCTCTAAATCTGGCGCCGTAAATGCAGCACGCTCTGAAGTGGTTTTGGTAAATGCACCCCACGGCGATTATGTATTCTGCATTGCCACGAACAACCAAAAAGATACTTCTTGGCAAAGCGACAATGAGGGCTATGTTTTGATCCGAAAGTTGAGTAAAATGTTATGGCAATACTTTGAGCCTAAATCTGATTGGAAACCAGCTATAGGGATGGAAAAATACAATTAATTGAACGTTATTTAACCGGCACCATGATGGTAGAAAACACCATCAGTACATATAACACGATAAAAATAATCACAATTACACCCCAATATTTAAAAAGAGATTTAAGTTTGCTGAAGGCTTCTTCTAAACTTGTTTGCTCTCCATACAATATGCCAATTTTGGCTTTGGTTGAATATTTGAATAATAGTATGCTTGGGTAAAAGATGGCAAAAGCATAAACCAAGCAAAATGCAGTAAAAGCAAGACTGCCCATAGCCCCTAAAGCACCGAGCATTTTTGCCATTTCTGGGTTTGAACCTATTGTAGAACCTACCGTAAAGGCGCCAATGATGATAAAACCGGTAAATACAAAGCCTACTATAGCCAAAAAATTGGCCCATTTGGCCATATCATAAAAATAACTACGCATGGCTTCTGTAACAACTAGTTTGGGTTCTTGTTGGTCTGCTAAGATTGGGTCTTCTATATTTTCCATATCAGGTATTTTTTAGGATAGCTATTCAAATATAAACCATTTAAGCTATCCGTGTTTTTTCTTTTTGTTCATGATCGCTTTCTGACCGATGCCATAATTGGTAGTCTTGGCATTACTTTCTTTCCTTTTGTGGAAAGCGGCATCCTGGTAGGCCTCTTCTTCGGCTTGTTCTTTGGCTAATTTATTTTTTTGAACCGATGCTTTGCTGACCTGTTCTACTAACAGATCTTCTGGCAGGTCTGCAACCTCAATTTTCTGTCCGATGGCCTGCTCGATCTTACGCACTTGTGGCAATTCCAAATCGGTAGTAAAAGTAATGGCCACCACATCTTCATCCCCTTGTTTGATCACTCGATTCAAATAGGTTTCTTTTTGCACAGGCAGTTCAAAGTGGAAGATAAATGGAATACCATCCAAATTCATGCTGGTCAAACCTTCATTGGCTACAATCAGCACCCTTGCTTCATCTACGGCTTTAAAATCTTCAACATCATCAAATCCTGCCTCATCAAAAAACAGCGGTTTAAAAACAAAGATATCATCGGCTTTTCCATCAAAAAGATCTTTAGACAAAGTTTGTGCAGTTAACCTGGTATTTACAAAAACAACTACCTTATCAAAAACCTCAGCGTCTTTTAACAAAAGGTTAAGTAGGTTAAGCTTGGTCCTGAAATTTGGTACGTGATACAAAAGTTGAGTATGGGTTTCTGTTTGCCCCTCTCCCAAATCTTCTACTTCGATCAAAGTAGGCAGTTTCATAAAAGGTTCAATCATCAGCGACAATCGATCGTGTAATACATCAGTAAAGATCAGGTGCTGACATTTCTGGATACTGTTTGCCAGTTCGTTGATTGGCAATTGCATACCCAATTTCACCATTTCGGCGGCATCATCCACCACAAACATCTGAATCTTATTGGTATTTAAGCCCAACTTCAAATACACCGCTCTTGCCCTTGCAGGTACAGCTACCACAATATCGACCCCATCCGTCAATTCGTTGATCTGCGCTTCCATACTTCCATCGGCATGGATACCAACAATACGTATGGTGGCATTTCTATTCAATAAGTTGAACTGTTCGATTACCTCTAAAACCCGTTCTTTTGTAGGCACAAGGATCAAGGCTCTAGGCGCCTCTTCAAAACCATATTTTAAACGCATCAAAACCCCTAAAATATAGGTTGTCGTTTTTCCACTTCCTTCGGGGCCAACGGCAATAATATCTTGTCCGCCCAAAATGCGCGACATTGTTCTAGCCTGGATTTCTTTTGGACTTAGGTAACCAGCCGCTGTCATGGCCGATACCAAAGGTTTGCTTAATTTTAATTGTTCTAAAGACACTTTTCTCTTTCTTAATGGATTATGCTACAAATTTACGGAAAATAAAAAGGACTAGGGTAAATCCATAATTAATAGTGGCTTAAATATTATTTCTGATAGTTGATGTAGCGTTTTAAACTGTGTTTACGTATTGTAATAAACCAAGTTACATGAAAAAACTGATTTACATTTTTGCTATAGCCACCTTCTTTTTTGCCTGCAAAAAAGACGATACCAAAACCTTTGATGGCAATTATACAGGCACTTTTAGAACGCTTGTTCAGGGAAAATTGGTGATGAGTGATTTTGATGTTTCTTTACAAGCCAAACAGTTTAACGTAACGAAAGGAGACCACAAAGGAAATGGTACTTTTCAACGTAACCAAACAAACGAATTAACTTTTACGGACCAACTCGTGCGGACAGCCGATTTTAATTGGAACGTACTTTTAAATGGAACATATACAGCCGAAGTAAAGGGAGATAGCTTGATCTTGACTAAATATCCGCCTAGAGGCCCTTTAGCATTACCAGAATATAATTATTATCAATATCGTTTAAAAAGAAATTAATTAGCATCGTATGGCCATAAAAACTACCAAAAACTTACTTTTAGGTCTAATTGTACTACTAACAATCTTATTGTTCATCCAGGCCTGTAAAAAGAACGAGAATGAAAACTCAGGTCTTCTCGGCATGCATATCCTTAAAAAGGATGTGGTTAAAAACGTAACGGAAAACAACCAAAACGTTGGGTTGACAGCTACAGATTTTGATATTACCTCCTGCCCTCCAGAAATAACGTGTATATCAGGGGGTTATTCAAGAGTAAAAATCAAATTTAAAGACGAAACCAGCGAGCAGACATTAACCTTATGCCTAGGTACATGTACTGTTTTCGGAAATGTGGTTACATTGTATGGCATTAAATACAAAGTGAAACTAGAAGAAGTTGTTCTAGCAACTTCGAAGGTCCGTATTCTTATTACTAAAGCCGATCCTTAGTGTATCAAATTTTTGATACAAATTGAAAATTCATTTAAAGTATGTGTAAGTTTATCCCTAACGGGAAAATTTATAACCTATTCAAATGAAAAAAATCGTCTTAAACCTCTTTTTAATTGCGCTTAGCGGCAGCGTTTTTGCCCAAGATGCAGTCAATTATCAAATGCCTCCAAAGGCAATTGCAGACCTTTTGTTAGCTAAACCCACACCTGGTGTGAGCATAGACAGCAAAGCAGAATGGATGTTATTTAGCGAGCGGAATTCTTATCCTTCGGTAGAAGAATTGGCCATGCCAGAATACCGTATTGCGGGTATGCGTATCAATCCGAACAACTATTCGCCTAGTCGTCAAACTTTCATTAACAACTTCAGCTTAAAAAACATCAAAACAGGAAAGGCATTGGCTGTAACAGGTTTGCCAAGTCCTTTATATGCAGGTAGTGTAAGCTGGAGCCCGAGCGAAACCAAAATCGCTTTTACCCAAACCACACAGAGCAGGGTAGACCTTTATGTGATCGATATCGCTACCGGTAAAGCGACTAAAATCAACAAACAACCTTTAAACGCAATTATGGGTGGTGGTGCAACTTGGGTAGACGATAATACATTGTTGTACCGCGTGGCTACAAAATCAGCTAGCCTAGCTCCTGCCCGTCCGTTGGCACCAAAAGGACCAACTATTCAACAGAGTTTAGGTAAAACTGCACCAAGCGCTACTTTACAAGATTTGATTAAATCGCCATATGATGAGCAATTATTTGAGTTCTTTGCTACTTCTCAATTGGTACAAAATAAAGGTGGGGTAGAAACCTTGATTGGTAAACCTGCCATTTACAGCAGTGTGGCACTATCTCCAGATAAAAACTACATGATGGTTCGTACCATCAAAAAACCATTCTCTTATCTGGTTTCTGCTGGTGGTTTCCCTTCGGTATTGAACATTACAGACAGAACTGGTAAAGTGGTAAAAATGTTGGCCGACCTGCCTTCAACAGAGGTTAGACCATCAGGTTATGACAATGTGCAGAACGTACCAAGAGGTTTTGATTGGCGTGATGACATGCCAGCTACTGTAGTTTGGGCAAAACCATTAGATAGTGGACTGATCAAAAAGAATGTTGAATATCATGATGAAGTTGTAGAATTGTCTGCTCCTTTTAACGGACAACCAAAAGAACTTTTCAAAACCAAGATGCGTTATGGCGGCACAAGCTGGGGTAATGCAACATTGGCTTTGGTAAGAGAAAACTCAAGGATCAACCAAACGTCTAAACTTAGCCGTTACAACCCTACTACTGGTGCATTAGAAACATTGTACGAGTTGAATACAACAGATGCCTACAATAACCCAGGAAGTCCACTAACAGAAAAAAACAAGTTTGGCAGACAAGTGATCTTGACTACAGACAATGGCACCAAATTATTGTTGAACAACACCACAGGTGCATCGGCCAAAGGCGATTTGCCTTTCTTGGCTAAATTTGACCTGAATACCAAAAAATCTGAGATTTTATGGCGTAGTAAAGAGGGTTCATTCGAAATGGTAACAGATGTTTTAGACCCACAGAAACTGGTACTTTTAACCCGTAAAGAAAGTCAGAAAGATGCTGCAAACTACTTTATCAAAAACTTGGTATTGCGTGTAGCTGATGTACAGATCACCAACTTTACCAATCCATTTACACAATTGGAAGGCGTTAAAAAAGAAAAAATTTCTTACAAACGTGCCGATGGTATTGATTTAACCGGTGACTTATACTTACCAAAAGGTTACAACAAAGAAAAAGATGGTCCATTGCCAGTATTGATCTGGGCTTATCCTCGCGAGTTCAACTCGGCTGCTGATGCGGCCCAAATTAGAGGTTCTCAAGATAAATTTACCACCATTAGTTCAGGCGGTCCGTTATTCTTCGTTACCCAAGGTTATGCGGTATTAGACAATGCAGAGATGCCAATTGTGGCCAAAGAAGGTAAAAAACCAAATGATACTTTTGTAGAGCAGTTAAAATTAAATGCAGAAGCTGCGATCAACAAATTAAGTGATATGGGCGTGGGCGATAGAAACCGTATGGCAGTTGGTGGCCATAGCTATGGTGCATTCATGACAGCAAACTTATTGGCACATACCAACCTGTTCAAAGCTGGTATTGCACGTAGTGGTGCCTACAACAGAACCCTTACTCCTTTTGGTTTCCAAAATGAAGACCGTACCTATTGGCAAGCACCTCAATTGTATTACGAGATGAGTCCATTTAGTTATGCAGACAAGATCAAAACGCCAATTTTATTGATCCACGGAGAAATGGACGATAACCAAGGTACTTTCCCTATCAATAGCGAGCGTTTGTTCAATGCCATTAAAGGTAATGGTGGTACAAGCCGTTTTGTTTTCCTTCCTTACGAAGCCCATGGTTATAGAGCAAAAGAGAACATTTTGCACATGCTTTGGGAAATGAATACTTGGTTGGATACTTATGTAAAAAATGCTAAACCAACAGTAGCTAAATAAAATTTTATTTACCTCATCATTTGATAGCAGTTCATACCCCTGAACTGCTATCTTTGTTTAAACCCTAATCAGCCCCATGTTATCCTTAAGTAAAAAGCTCATTTTAACCTTAGTTGTGCTTATCGCAATTGTCAACATTGGCTATGCGCAGAAAACACCCAAGTTCAAGGTCATTGCTTTCTATACAGGTAAAAATGACCAGGCTCATGTAAGTTATGTGCATGAAGCCAACCAATGGTTTCCAAAAATGGCCGACAAATATGGTTTCAGTTACGATTCTACTGCCAATTGGAGCAACCTCAATGCGGCCTATCTGGCCAAATATCAAGTTGTATTGTTCTTAGATACCAGACCCGAACAAGCTGAGCAAAGAGCAGCTTTTGAAAATTATATGAAAAATGGTGGCGCCTGGATGGGCTTCCATTTTGCAGCCTTTGCCTTGGCCAACTCCAGCTACCCACAAAATTGGGATTGGTATCATAATGAGTTTTTAGGATCAGGGCAATATGGTAGCAATACTTGGAGACCAACCTCTGCGGTTTTGAGGGTCAGCCAAAAACATCCAGCTACCAAAAATCTACCCCTTACATTTAAATCGCAACCCAACGAATGGTACAGGTGGGAAAAAGATCTGCGCCAAAATAAGAACATTGATATTTTGCTTGCAATAGATTCTACAAGTTTCCCTTTGGGTACCGGACCAAAAGCTCACGAAATCTGGCACAGTGGATATTATCCTGTTGTTTGGAGCAATAAAAACTACAAGATGATCTATGTAAACATGGGGCACAATGATATGGACTATGAGCATAAATATGGCAAAACCACTATTTCTTTGTCGCAGACTTTTGACAATGAGCTACAGAATAAAATGATCATTGATGGGTTATTATGGTTAGGAAACAGTAAAAAGAAAAAATAAAATAATTACGATGGAAAATTTTGATTGGACTTCGTTCACCATTAGGATTGCAATCAAGGCCAAAATTGAAAACCTTTATCGAGCTTGGGCCAGTACGGGCGAAATCGAAAAATGGTTTCTGAGCGAAGCCGACTACATGGACACCGCAGGTAATAAGCTAGACAAGAACCAATTGGCAACTGCAGATGACACCTATTTTTGGCGTTGGTTTTTATACGAAGAAACAGAATCTGGTAAAGTAACAGCAGCCAACGACAAAGACACTTTTGCCTTTACTTTTGCTGGCAATTGTATCGTTACCATTAAACTCACCGAAGAAAACGACCATACAGTGGTTACGTTAACACAAAATAATATCCCAACTGATGATGGTAGCAAAAGGAATATCCGTTTAGGTTGCCATAATGGTTGGTCGTTTTACTTGGCCAATCTAAAATCAGTGTACGAAGGTGGTCTAGACCTCAGAAATAAAGACAACCGTTTTAAACCAATGCTTAATAATTAATAACTCCCATGGAAAAAATTATCGCTGTAATCAAAGCATCTAGAAAAAAACTACTTAGTTTGGTAGAAGAATTAACTACCGATGAACTCAACTATATCCCTACAGGGTTTAACAACAACCTGGCTTGGCAGATCGGTCATTTGGTAGTGAGCCAACAGATTTTGTGTTACCGTATGTCTGGCAATCAATTTGTTATTGAAGAAGATTTGATCGACTTTTATAAAAATGGCTCTAAACCAGAAAGGGCTTTTACTGAAGCAGAAATTGCACAAATGAAAGGCTATCTGTTAAGTACCATTGACCAATTGGAGACTGATCTGAACAATGGAATATTCGAAAATTATACACCATATACCATTTCTACCTATCCTGGTTTACAATTGACCAATGTAAAAGATGCATTGACCTTTATCGTATCTCATGACGGCTTACATTATGGTTGTAGTTTAGGTTTGAAGAAATTGGTAAAACTGAAAGCTTAAGTAAAAGAAAGCTAGAAACAATTACCTTTGCGGGCTAAAACCCATTCTTTTGAGATATTTCTTTCATATTGGTTATAACGGACATACCTACAGCGGCTGGCAGCGACAGCCCAAGGTAAATAGTGTGCAAGAAGTAATCGAAACAAAGTTGAGCCAGATTTTTAAGACCCCAATAGCAATCAATGGTTGCGGCCGTACGGACTCTGGCGTACATGCCAGTCAGTTCTTTTTTCATGCAGATATTGAACAGCCTTGGGATTTTGACCTCTTGTTTAGGTTAAATAAAGTTCTGCCTCATAACATTGCAGTTTTTGACATCATCCCGATGGAGGGGAAACAACATGCTCGCTTTGATGCCGTACAGCGTAAATACGATTATTATCTACATACTTATAAAAACCCCTTTTTAAACCAACTGAGCTCCTACTATGCGCTTGGCGAATTGAAATTGGAGGAGATGAAAAAGGCTGTAGCCTTGTTGCCGAAATATAAAGATTACCGTGCCTTTTGTACCTCGCCTGATAAAAATGAGCATACCATCTGTAATGTAATGGATGCCCGTTTGTATACCTCTGCCAATGGCGACCATTACCGTTTCCATATTGTATCTAATCGGTTTTTAGGAAAGATGATCCGGATCATTACTGGCAATCTGTTAAAAATTGGGACTGGCAACATGAGTGTTGATGAATTTGAAAACCTACTGATTACCAAAGCAACCCCTGGGATGTTGGAAATTGCCCACCCTACCGGCCTTTACCTTTCTAAAGTAACCTACCCCTACCTCAATTTACCATTGCGAACAGAGTTCTCGGGCCTTCAGCAAAAAGATTGGATAGCGATTTAATTAGTTGATTGGTATCATTGTCTTCGACAAGCTCAGACTGACATTGGTTCATTGGTATCATTTGTTCATTGTCTTCGATAAGCTCAGATTGACATTTGTTCACTGTATCATTTGTTCATCGGCAACTGAAAACTGCTATCCACTATAATTTTTGAACTTCCAGACTTCCCAACTTGCAGACTTCCTGACTTCCCAACTTGCAGACTTCCTGACTTCCCAACTTTCAGACTTGCGCACTCGCGCCCTACTTAAACCTGATCGCCTTTAGCGGGCTGATTCTGCTCACCAACATTGAAGGGATGATCAACACCAAAAAGCAGATCACCACGGTAGCTACATTTAGCAATAACACATCTGTAAAATGGATTTCGATAGGCACATAAGAAAGATAATAATTAGTTTGGTCTAATTTAAAAACCTGAGTGTACTGTTGAAGATAGCCTAGCCCTAAACCAAGTATATTTCCCAATACCAAACCTATCCCTACCAAATAGACCGCATTGTAAAGAAAGATCTTCATTACACTGATATTCGATATGCCCAATGCCTTTAACATACCAATCATCGTTGTACGCTCCAAGATCATGATCATCAAAGCCGTTATCATGTTGATCACCCCAACGATCATCATTAAGATCAACAATACTTTGGTATTCACGTCCAACAATGAAAGCCAAGTAAAAATTTCGGGTGTACTTTCCATTACAGACCTCGACCGCAGTTTCAGTTCTAAATTGGCATAGATATGATCGGCAATGGGTTGTAGGTTATGGAAATCATTGATCCTGACCTCAATGCCACCCATTTGGTTGGGCATCCAATTGTTCAAGCTCCTGATCAGGTCGATGTTACCCAATACAAAGCTTTTGTCTATGTTTTCTATACCTACACTATAGATGCCCACCACAGTCAGTTTTCTACGTTTGGGTGGATTTTGGATAAAATGCATCAAAAAACTATCGCCAACCTTAAGTTGTAAACGTTTGGCCGTATAATCAGAAATCAAGATCTCTTGGGCTGCTTTTGCACTATCAGCAAAATTGATGACCCGACCACTGATCAAATGTTTTTTGATGAAATCCCAATCGTAGGTTTGATCAATGCCTTTAAAATTGATACCTTCTACCTCATTATTTGCCGAAATGATGGCCGGTTTGGAAGCAAATGGGTAATACGATTTGATATTAGGGTTGTGCTTAAAAGCATTAATGGTCGTATCGTTGGGTACAAACGGAGCCTTCTCAAAAGAACCATTCAGATCGTACCGATACACCTGTACATCGCCGATAAAACCACGAACCTTATCTTGTATCTCGGTTTTGAAACCCTTGATGATTGCTATAGAAAGAATCATCACAGCCAAACTCAGCATTACACCAGCAATGGCAATGCGCACAATGAGCTTCGAAAATGTTCGCTCAGATTTGATGGCGATCCGCCTTGCGATGAAATATTCTATATTCAAATTTTGCAATAAATTGTAACTTAGCAAAAATGCTGATTAGATTTCGATTTAGCACATAATACTTTTAAAAAACCTAACCATGAACAAATCCCTAGTTGTTTTCAAGACCTTACTTCTCGTTTTTGCCCTTAATGCTTGTGGGCAAGGTACCACGACCAAGACTAAATCAAACCTGCCTAAAACAAACGTTCGCAACAACAAATTGATGACAGGTGCAGAGCAGACCGAAAAATACCTGCCTTTGTTGAAAGGAAAAAGAGTGGGCATGGTGGTTAATCCAACTTCTATTATCGGCAATCAGACTTCTGTAGACAGTTTGCTAAAGCGTGGAGTAAATATTGTGAAGATCTTTGGGCCTGAACATGGTTTTAGGGGAGATGCCAGTGCTGGTGTACATGTAGATGATGCAGTTGATGCTAAAACAGGTATCAAGGCGATATCATTATATGGAAAGCACAGTACGCCAACCAAAGAAGACTTGGCCGATGTAGACATCATAATCTTCGACATCCAAGATGTGGGTGTTCGTTTTTACACCTATATTAATACTTTGCAACGGGTAATGGAGGCTTGTGCCGAAAACAATAAAGAGGTAATGATCTTGGATAGACCAAACCCTAATGGTTTTTATGTAGATGGACCAATTTTAGACCCTAAGTTTAAATCGGGCATCGGTATGCAACCTATTCCTATTGTACATGGTTTAACCGTTGGTGAATATGCCCAGATGTTAAATGGTCAGGGTTGGTTAAAAGACAAATTGAAATGTAAGATTACCATCATCAAAAATGCCAATTACACGCACGATATGCCTTATGTCTTACCTGTAAAACCATCGCCAAACCTAAATACAGCGCAATCCATCCTATTATATCCTAGCACCTGTTTATTTGAGGGTACTTATCTTAATCATGGCCGTGGTACCCAATTTGCATTTACCATGGTTGGTGCGCCTTATCTAAAAGGAAAGTTCGACTTCTCCTATGTGCCTAAAAGTATCAAGGGCATGTCTGAAACCCCATTGTTCCAAGACCAGGTTTGTTACGGTTTAGATCTAAGAAATTACGATACTTCAAACTTTAGGAAGACAAAAATGTTAAACATAAGCTGGTTACTTGAACTGTACAAAGCTTCTCCTAAAAAGGAAGATTTCTTCAACTCTAAATTGAGCAAAGAAATGGGCACTATTGAAAAGTTAATCGGCGTAGATACATTTAGACAGCAGGTAATTGATGGAAAATCTGAAAAAGAAATCCGTGCCAGCTGGGAACCAGGATTGAGCCAATACAAACAAATGCGTAAAAAGTATCTGCTCTATCCATAAAAATGGATACGTATGAACAAGGAAGAAAATAAAAAAAGCGAAAAACCTGCCAGTAATTATTTAGAACCTCAACCAAAAGGTAAAGTAGACAAAGGGAACAAAGCTGTTAAAAAGACAGAAGATACGGTCTATAAAAAGGAACCTGCTACAGTAAAAGATAAAAACCCTGCAAAGCGCAGGGAAGAAAGTGAACAACCAGTTCATCCGATAAAGAAGGAACCTAAAGCATAAACCAAGAACTCTTGTTAAAACTCACTTTATAGATGATTGATCAAATTAAAATCGTTGTTGCTGGAATTGGTGGCGTTGGGGGTTATTTTGGAGGTTTGTTGGCTAAAACATACGAAAACAGCAAAGAGCTTGAAATCTATTTCATTGCAAGAGGTACGCATTTAAAACAAATTCAAGAACATGGCCTAAAAGTAATCAAAGGCGGAGATGAATTTATTGCAAAACCTTATCTAGTTACCAATAATCCACAAGAGGTTGGTATTGCAGACTATATCATTGTCTGTACCAAAAACTATGACTTAGCAGCAATTCTGGATCAATTGAAGCCTTGTGTTGGCCCACAAACGGTAATCGTTCCGCTATTAAATGGTGTAGAGGCAGTTGAAAAAATCAAGGCCCATTTCCCTAACAACCTTATCGCATTTGGCTGTGCCTACATCGTTGCGGCAATCAAATCACCTGGAATCATAGAAAACATGGGTAACCGACAAGAGATACATTTCGGCTTAGACCATACTGATGATGAACGTTTGGTAAAACTTGAAAAACTGTTAACAAAAGCTAAGATAACAGCAGCTTATTCGCAAAACATCTTACCTGTAGTTTGGGAAAAATTCATTTTCCTGTCTTGTATCGCCACCGCAACTTCTTATTTTGACAAAAGTGTAGGGCAATTGCTTCAACAAAACCGTGATACATTGATCAATCTATTAAATGAGGTAACCGCTCTTGCGCTAAAAAAAGGCATCAAGGCAAATTCAGAAATCGAGGCGAAAGCCATGGCACATTATGAAACATTACCTTACGATGCCACTTCATCGATGCATCGGGATTTTAGCCAAAACAAGCCACAAACAGAACTGAGTTCATTAACAGGTTATGTGGTTAAAGAAGCGCAAGCAATGGATTTAGCTATCCCACTATTCGATCAAGCCTATCAACAACTGCTTAAAAAGTAACCTAGTTTTTAGATTTGACCTGTTTTAAAAACGCCAACAAAACCTTTTCATCATTTTGCAGTGCAGTAGCACGATCAATACCTGCTGGAGCAATCTTCTTAAGGTACTTTTGCAATCCATCTTTCTCATAAACTTCCAACAATGTCGGAAAAACATAAGAACTTTTGCAGACAGCTCTGGTATTGCCTAGTTTGCTCGCTACACAGTCTAAAACGGTCACTACGACCTTCTTTTTAGGCAGATCAAGGTTTTGTTGCGTACAATAAGCCAATTGCCTTAAGGCCTCTAAAGTACCACCCCAGGTCCTAAAGTCTTTTGCCGTAAAATCACACCCCGTAATTTCTCGGATATAATTGTTGATCATTCCTGAATCTACCGCCTTGTGTTGCTTCCCAGTAGTATAAAACTGAAACAATTCCTGACCAGGAATATCTTTACATTTTTTAACCAGTTTAGCCAAATTCTGATCATTCAGCTCTACTTCTTGTTTTACTCCTTTTTTACCAATAAAGCTTAAAATAGATTGTCCACCTGATTGTTTAAAGTGCTGGTCTTTTAACGTACTCAAGCCATAGCTACCATAAGTTTTTTTGTAGGTTTCATTGCCTATCCTGATCAATGTTTTTTGCATTACCTGCATACAAATGGCCAATACCTTTCTTTCATCAAGTGCTTTTCTTCTCAGGTCTTTTGCAATCTGTTTTCTAGCGGCTGGCAAGGCTTTGCCAAATTCCAAAAGTCTAAAATATTTATGGTCTGACCTTCTCGAAGTCCAATCTTGGTGGTAACGGTATTGCTTTCTACCTGCAGCATCTGTACCCATAGCCTGTAGATAACCATTTTTCTTTGGCGAGATCCAAACATCCTGCCATGCTGGTGGCAATACCAGTTTTTTGATCCGATCCAAATGGTTATCATTTGCTATTCGTTCTCCTTTTCGGTCTACATAATAAAAATGACCAGGTTTCCCTTTTCTATAAATGCCTGGCATAGCCGGATGAACATACACTAAACTACTAGAATCAATCACTTCAGCAACTGGAACCATATCTATTTAAGGAAAAATATGAGTGAAATTTTTAGTTATTTTGTTGTTTAAAACAACACTACATGAAAATAGTTTTTATGGGTACGCCCGATTTTGCAGTAGCTTCTCTAAGCGCCTTAAAACAAGCAGGTTTAGATATTGTTGGGGTAGTAACCGCAGCAGACAAGCCAGCTGGCCGTGGGCAGAAGTTGAATGAAAGTGCCGTAAAAAAATATGCTGTTGAACAAGGCTTGAGGGTTTTACAACCCCTTAAACTAAAAGACCCAGCATTTATCGAAGAGCTGAAATCGTTAAAGGCCGATCTATTTGTAGTGGTTGCTTTTAGGATGTTGCCCGAAATAGTCTGGAATATGCCACCAAAAGGCACCATTAATCTGCATGGTTCATTATTGCCTCAATACCGTGGTGCCGCTCCTATCAACCATGTCATCATCAATGGAGAAAAGGAAAGTGGCGTAACTACATTTTTCTTAAAACAGGAAATTGATACTGGCGATATTATCTTTTCTGATGCCATTGCAATTACCGACGACGAAAGCGCAGGCACCCTTCACGATAAACTAATGGTAGTTGGCGCAAATCTATTGGTAAAAACGGTTAAGGCTATTGAAGCCGACGACTATAATGAAGTACCACAACCGCAGAGCGACGAATTGAAAACCGCACCAAAAATATTCAAGGATTTTTGCAAAGTGGACTGGAACCAATCCAGTCAAACCATTTACAACCTGATCCGTGGACTAAGCCCTTACCCAACTGCTTTTTGTACACTAAATGATAAAAGCCTAAAAATATTTAAGGCCGAACTAGAAGTTAAAGAACCGGGTATTTCTCCGGGCGCTTTTTTAACCGATGGTAAAACTTACTTAAAGTTTGCGGCAAAAGATGGCTTCATCAAATTGATTGATGTACAATTTGAAGGAAAGAAAAGAATGTTGATTGATGAGTTTTTGAGAGGAATGCGTCTATAAATATGAACAAACAGGCAGGCCAATAAAGCACTGCCTGTTGTCTCATTTCAATGGTTTAACGATTATAAGCATCTACAGCACGCTCTATATCCCTTGCGCCTGATCTTTGGACTAAAAATCCGCCTAGGCCTAAGCCAGCACCAACGCCCATCAATACAAAACTACCAGTATAGCTCTTCGTTTCGTAGTTTGGCATGTTTCCAAAGGTGGTACCATTTTGCCTAAGGCCACTACCAGAAATAAGAGTAACCATGCTGGCCACAATTGCTGCACCTGCGGCCACATACATTACGGTACCAGTTCTCATGCTTTTTCGGTAGCCCTCTAACAGGTCCAAACTTTTTTGGTTGTCTGCCAAATCTGTCCTTAGGTTATAATAATTCACCTTTTTTAGGTCAGATGTGCCTTTGTTATAGAACATTCGGGTGTTTACAGCTTGCTGCCTCCTATCTCTAAACCTGTAATAATCCATCTCAAATGGAATTGGATCATAAACCACCTCCTGATAAAGATTGATTTTTCCATCTATAATTCTTTCGGCAAATGAAGTTACCCCGAAAAGATTAAGCTTTCGGGTATTGGCAAAGAAGCCATCCTCATTGTTAAAGAATTTGATGCTTTCCATTGGCACTCTTCTGGAATCGGCTCTTAATACCCAATTGCCTGCAAAATCCGGACGCAACCTGATCTTTTGCGCATGGATTACAGAATCGGAATAGAGTTGAACAAAATTTCTGGATTCGTTCACTTGCGAACGAGCGTTAAGGCCATAGCAAGCCATAACGATGATGAGTAGTTTTTTCATATCGGTTTACATTTGTGTGTGGCCAATAAAGCACAAACTTCATTCCGAAAAACTTTCTGTAAGCAATAAAATACAATTGCGAATCGCCACCTGACCCAGAAAGCTTAAAGCATACAACTCATGACTTCAGATTTTTTACTTTCAACTTCCGTCATCGGACTTCCGACTCCAAACTTATGACTATTACAAGGCATTCAATTTCGCACTCAGTGTTTTAGCCACTTCGTTGAAATATCGTTTTCTGCCATAACCCATCACCCATCTGATCCCACTACTGGCATTGGTTACAAACACTTCCTCTGCCTCATTTAAGATCTCTGGATTGATCTGTGCCTCGATCAAAGGGATATGGTGTGTTTTAGCCAGTTTCAAAACTACACTTCGCATTACTCCTGCTACACAGCCTTCAGAAAGTGCTGGTGTATAGATCTGTTTCTGATAAACTACAAAAACGTTAGAGCTGGTGCTTTCGCACAGGAAGCCATTTTGGTTCAAGATAAAGGCCTCATCTAAACGGTGCTGCTTTTGATACAGCCCAGCCATTACATACAATAGTGCATTGCTTGTTTTATAGTTGGAGAATTTATTGATCGGCTTGGTGATTTCATCATAAACATCGATGATCAGTCCCTTTTGGTTCAGTTCGTATTCAGCTTGTGCCAAAGAACTGGCTTCTAAGAGATAGCCAACCTTGTTGCTTTGGGGAGTATACAGGCCCTCACCATCACGATAGATGGTCAATCGGAAACGTACATTCCCATTAAACCTGTTCTTTTTAAAAAGTTCGGCAGTTTTTTGCCTCAAAAAATATTCATCAAGCAAGGCGTAACCTTCCATTTTCAAGGCCTTCATCCCAGCACGTAAGCGATCCGCATGCTGTTCGGCAAATTGGAGCTTTCCATTGCACATGCGCATCGATTCAAATAGGCCATCGCCAAATTTGAAACTGCGGTTGCTTGCCTTGATTACCGCTTCATCTGCAGCAAAAAATTCATCATTTAATAAAATGTATTGTGGCATAGCTTATTGCGGTAGTAATGAATAATTTCTCCATTTCGTCAAAACAGCATCAAAATCGGCAGGCAATGGCGCTTCAAACTCCATGTATTCTTTGGTGGTTGGATGAATAAAACCTAAAGTTTGCGCATGTAAAGCTTGACGTGGCATCAACTCAAAACAATTACTTACAAATTGTTTGTATTTGGTAAATGTGGTTCCCTTTAAGATCTTATCACCACCATAATTGGCATCGCTAAAAAGTGGGTGACCGATATGCTGCATATGCGCTCTGATCTGATGGGTTCTACCAGTTTCCAATTGACAGCTGATCAGCGTTACATAGCCTAAACGTTCTAAAACGCTATAATTGGTTGCAGACCATTTGCCTTTTTCCTCATCATCATATACATCCATCACTATCCTATTCTTCAAACTTCTACCAATATATCCTTCTACCCTTCCGTCTTTTTCAATATCGCCCCAAGCTAATGCGATATATTTTCTTGTGATGCTATGATCAAAAAACTGTTTCGCCAATTTGGTCATGGTGATCTCGTTCTTGCTGATCAGCAAAAGCCCAGAGGTGTCTTTATCTATGCGATGCACCAAACCTGGTCGTCCATCATTGCCAGGTAAAGTTGGCAATTGTTCAAAATGATAGGCCAAAGCATTCACCAAAGTACCCGTATAATTGTTAAAGCCTGGATGCACCACCATACCTGCTGGCTTATTAACTACCAACAGATCAGCATCTTCATAAATGATATCAATGGGAATATTTTCTGGATAAACTTCCGTATCACGGGGTGGATGCGCAAAAACAATAGATATCTCATCAAATGGTTTAACCTTATAACTAGATTTTACAGTCGCCTTGTTGACCAACACATTGCCAGCATCAATTGCATTTTGGATACGGTTTCGTGAAGCATTTACAATACGGTGCATCAAAAACTTGTCAATTCTTAACAGCGACTGTCCTTTATCTACGACAATATTAAAATGTTCAAATAAATCCTGCTCTTCTTCCTGGTCAATAATATTGTTTTCCATGCCACAAAAATAGGATTAACAATTTGATAATTTAAAAAAAAAGAATTTGGTCCATTTTTTGCAAGGAGCTTGTTCTAATCTATGGTCCACATGAAAAACCTTACTCAAAATGTAAAAATTTTAATCAATTTTTTTCCTTATCTGATCAGAAAGATATACTTTCGTCATTGACAACCAATCAGATATAGAAAGAAAATGAAAACAAAATCATCGACACTCAGATCTTTATTGACTCTGAGTTTTTTTGTATTACCCCTATCCCTATTTGCGCAAAATGATATCGGCGATTTATTCAAGTCGGGTCCAGAAGATGCCACAAAACTAGTTTCAGCATATGCCAACCCACTTTTTAAAGGCTTGGGTGTTGGTTTAAATTCAGGCTGGACCAATACTGCTAAAACAAGAGGACCATTAAGGTTTGAACTTAGAATTACAGCTACCGCAGCATTTGTACCAACAGCAGATCGCTCTTATGATGTAAACCAACTTGGGCTAAAAGACATCAGACCTGTAAACAAATTTGAAAGTACCGGCCCTACGGCATTTGGTAAAGACCAGGAAGGTGCCGAAATGGAGTTTTATAGCAATGGGATCTCTAGTGGTGGCTTTAGGTTACCCAAAGGTTCTGGTCTTAATTTTGTCCCTTCTCCGCAAGTACAATTAACTGTGGGTATCGTAAACAATATTGATGTATCATTCAGGTATGTTCCAAAAATTAAACTAGGTGATGATGCTGGCAACCTGAATCTTTTTGGTGTGGGTGCAAAAGTAGAGCTGATCCCACTCTTTATGGGTAAAAAGCCAAAAATTACGCCAATAGATCTTGCAGTAGCTTTCGGGTATACCAAGGTTAACTATAATATTCCATTAGACATCAACAACCAATCTACTTCTAACCAACATGTTGATATCGAATTGAATGGATTTAGTGCAGAAGCTATTGTTTCTAAAAAGATCACATTCTTTACCCCGTTTGCTAGTGTTGGCTACAATTCTTCTAAGTCTACCTTAAAAGCTTTGGGCACCTATGAGTTTGATGTACCAGTTACACCAGCTACACCAACCGGAAAGAAAACGTATGTAGATCCAGTGAGTTTAGACCAAACAGATGTGGGCGGCATGAAAGCCTCAGTAGGTTTCCAGCTCCAGTTCGGCTTCTTTAAATTATATGGTTCTTATACCGCATCAAAATACAGCTTTGCAAATGCTGGTATTGGATTCGGGTTTGGCAAATAATATTTTTAAACCTCATTTAAAAAGCTTCTCTTTGGAGAAGCTTTTTTTATACATGCAGATTTTCAGCCCCATACAACGAGTCCATTTTTCACCATTAAATGATGTTTTTGTAAAAAGAGACGACTTGATAGATCCTTATATCTCGGGCAATAAATGGCGAAAACTCAAACATATTTTAGCAGATGCAAAAGTTAGGGGCAAAACACACCTCGTTACTTTTGGAGGGGCCTATTCTAACCATTTGGTAGCGACTGCTGCAGCTGCAGCGCGAAACAATTTAAAAGCTACTGCATTTGTACGTGGCGAACAGGTAGAAAATGAAATGTTATTGATCTGCCGTTTATTTGGGATGAACCTGATTTTTACCGACCGCGAAAGTTATCAAAACAAACCAGCTTTATTCAATGCTCATTTTAATTCAGTTAAAGAAGCTAATTTTATCGATGAAGGTGGTGCAAGCACATTGGCAGTAATAGGTTGTGCCGAAGTGATCTCAGAATTGCCTGCACATTTCGACCATATTTTTTGCGCAGCCGGAACTGGCACTACAGCTGCAGGCCTATTGAAAGGAATAAACGAGCACAATCTATCTACCCAACTTCATGTGGTTCCAGTTTTAAAGGGAGGGGATTTCATCAAAGACGAAATCCTCAAATACGAGCACAACATCAGCAAATTAGAGCTACATACCGATTACCATTTTGGAGGTTACGCCAAAACAACACCAGCATTGCTCCAGTTCATCAAAAATTTCACTGCCGAAAGCGGAATGTTGATTGACCCCGTTTATACCGCAAAAATGTTCTATGCGCTCACAGATCTTGTTCAAAAAGGTCATTTCAAAAAAGACGCCAAAATCCTGGCCATCCATACTGGTGGATTGCTTGGAATTTTGGGCATGCGGGATAAACTAAATGAGGTTTTAAGATAGTTTTACCTTGGTAGCTCTCATTTTATGGTTTTCTGTTTCCACTTCAAATGCTACTTCGTCTAAAATCTCTACTTCGTGAGGGCAGTCGGCCTTAGAAAAGCCATATTCTATATTTGTACTGTTATCCTTAATGTTTCCAATCCCTTTGATTGAGTTGAAACTAATTACTACTCCATATCTCATACGCCCGTTTTTTAAATGTAGGGTAAGGTAGTCATTATTTATCAGGGATTTTTTTAAATAAAATCGACCTCAAAAGAAGAAATTTAGCGGTTTTTGATTTTTTTATTTTTCCACAATTCTTAAAAACCGCACATCTTTTACACAAAAAGTAACTTTAAACAGTTTAAACCTAGTTTTTGCCTAAAAAGCTCAAATAGTGCTTAAATTTGATAATTAGGCACATTTTGCTACTTTTGAAAATACCAAAATATAAAATTTATGTACAAACTTAGTGTAGCGCCAGACCAGGTAAAGCAAACTTTACAACAACATATTTTAGCAGATGGTTTCGACCTTACCTACGATATGGAAAAAAGTAATGGTGCTTATATTTATGACTCTAAATATAACCGCCAACTGTTAGACTTCTTTACATGTTTTGCATCAGTCCCTTTGGGTTATAACCACCCGAAAATGATCAATGACGAGGCCTTTAAACATAACCTACTTTTAGCGGCCTTAGCCAATCCGTCAAATTCTGACGTATATACACAGCAGTATGCCGAGTTTGTATCTACTTTCTCTAAAGTGGGTATCCCTTCTTACTTACCACATGCCTTTTTTATTGCAGGAGGAGCCTTGGCGGTAGAAAATGCACTTAAGGTAGCAATGGACTGGAAAGTACAGAAGAATTTTGCAAAAGGGTATAAAGAAGAAAAAGGATTCAAGATCTTACATTTCGAAAAAGCATTCCACGGCCGTAGTGGATATACTTTAAGCTTAACCAATACCTTACCAGATAAGACAAAATGGTTTGCCAAGTTTGATTGGCCTAGGGTATCTGTTCCACAAATCAAATTTCCATTGATCGATGCGAATCTGGCAACTGCCGAAGAAACCGAAGCTGCTTCTATTGCGCAGATCAAAAAAGCATTTACCGATAATAAAGATGAAATCTGTGCGATATTGGTAGAACCTATCCAATCAGAAGGTGGAGATAACCACTTACGTGAAGAGTTTTTGATTCAGCTTCGCCAATTGGCTGACGAAAATGAGGCCTTTTTGATCTTTGATGAAGTACAAACTGGAGTGGGTCTAACTGGAAAATTCTGGTGCCATCAACACTTTAGCGAGCAAGCCCAACCTGATATTGTTGCCTTTGGTAAAAAAATGCAGGTTTGTGGAATTTTGGTTGGCAAAAAAGTAGAAGAAGTAGAAGGTAATGTCTTTAATGTACCTTCTCGTATCAACTCAACTTGGGGCGGTAACCTGGTAGACATGGTACGTTCTACGCAGATCTTAAATATTCTCCATGAAGACGAATTGTGCCAGAATGCAACTGAAGTTGGCGCGTATCTAAAACAGAATTTGGCTCAACTGGCAGAAAAACATAGTAAAATGAGCAATGTACGTGGTCGTGGGTTATTATGTGCCTTCGATTTCCCGACCAAAGAAATGCGCAACAACTTTATCCAAAAAGGGATGGAACACAATGTAATGTTCTTGGGTTGTGGTAACCAGACCATCCGTTTCCGTCCAGCTTTATGTATCGAAAAGAAACATATCGACCAAGGTATGGAAGCCATGGAAAAGATTTTACCAAGCATATAAATAAACAAAGGTCTGGATCTGTAATCGAGACCATGTTTTACAATTCATAAAATATCAAGCTGAGCCTGTCGAAGACCAGTACCTAAATGCTTCGACGGGCTTAGTATTATGATCTTAAAACTTACTTCAATCAACTTTCTTTTATGCGTAACAAAGCTACCAAGATTATATTTGCCCTATTGATCATAGCTTTGGTAGGTTGGATATTGAAAGATACTTTTACACAATCTGGGATTGAAGACCTTAAAGGTGGTTTTACACAGAAAGCCACTTACCGAAATGACAACAACACTGGCCCCATCCAAAGGATTTATGCCGTGGCTGTTAAAGATACTACAGGAGCAGAATTGATCAAATATGGCAACCTGATGCCACACAGCAAATATGGGAATACCAAAGTCTATTTCTTTTTAGAAGGAAGTCAAATCCCTGCAAAGTTATTTCCAGGTACCGAAAACTTCGATAAACAGTACAATTCTTCTTGTTTTGCCCTTTATGAAAAAGGTGCAATGGATAATTTCGGACTGACCAGAAACCCACTACCTTAGTTAAACAAAAGCAGAAAATCCGGTTATTGCCCTACCCACGATCAAGGTATTGATCTCTTTTGTCCCTTCGTACGAATAAATGGCTTCGGCATCTGCCACAAATCTAGCTACATCATATTCCAATAAAATACCATTACCACCCATTACTTCTCTTGCCCTACTTACTACATCACGGGTGCGCATTGAACAGAAAACTTTAGCCAACGAAGCATGTTCATCTGTTAACAACCCTTGGTCTTGCAGCTGCGATAAACGGAAACAAAGTGTTTGCATAGCAGTTAAATTCGATAACATTTCTACCAGATGGTTCTGAATGAGTTGGAAAGAAGCAATTGGCCTTCCAAATTGTTTACGCGTCTGGGTATACTTCAAAGCAGCTTCATAAGCACCTCTTGCACAACCTACCGCCTGCCAAGCTACCCCTGCCCTTGTCATTTGTAAAACCTTAGCCGTATCTTTAAATGAATTGGCATTTTGTAAACGGTCTGCCTCTTCCACTTCACAGTTTGTTAAAGTGATCAATCCATTCTGCACAATCCTTAAAGCCATTTTATCCTGCATTTTTTCTACGGCAAAACCTTTGGTACCCTTGCGGACTAAAAAGCCCTTCACTTGGTTATCGTCAAGGTCTCTGGCCCAGATAATCGTCACATCTGCAAATGGCGCATTACCTATCCATTTTTTCTGACCATTTAAGATCCATTTATCCCCATTTCTCTTAGCCGTCGTTCCTAGGCCACCAGCTGCCCCAGAACCAACTTCGGGCTCTGTTAAGCCAAATGCACCAATGGTTTTAAATTGTTGCATCGCAGGCAGCCATTGCTGTTTCTGAGCCTCAGACCCCAACAAATAGATAGATCCCATGGCCAAACCACTTTGTACGCCAAAAAATGTAGACATAGAAGTATCTATCCTTGCCATTTCCATGGCCAATATCCCTTCCATTAAATTCGATTTACCGGCACAACCATAGCCTTTATAGGTAAGTCCACAGATGTTCAACTCTGCAATTTTAGGGATAAGCTCAAAGGGAAATTCTGCTTTCAACCAATACTGATTGACGATTGGCTTGACCTCTTTTTCTAAAAATGCCCTAACTTTCAATTGCAAAGCCCTATCCTCATCTTTTAAGGCTTCATCACCCAGATGGTAAAAATCACCCTCCACGGCAGGTAATGGTTTGCTTTTACCTTTTGACGACATCAGTTTCATTAAGCCTTGCCACTGTTGGTCGTCTAAGTGTGTTGCTGCATCTAGCATTTTTGGCAAGTCTACCTTTTTTGAAAGTTCACTTAGTTTTTCGAAGTCTACACTTTTAAAAAGTTGATACGCATTTTTTAGGGAAGAGAATAAATTAGCCATACTACTTATATGTTTAACAATTAACGTTTTTATGCCGTTTTTGTTCGCTGTGTTAAGAAATTTGTATAAAAATGTAATTTTCTTATTACGAAATGTAATTAACATTTAGTAAATTCATAATCAACTAATTATTAATCTAATAAGCTATGAAAAGAAAACTACTGTTGCTATTTGCAACGATTTTGAGTCTGGGCAGTATTGCTTTAGCTCAAAACAGAACAATCAGCGGAAAAGTAACCGATACTGCTGGCGTTGCCTTACCCGGTGTAAGTGTATTAATTAAAGGAACCAACCTTGGCACCCAAACTGATAGATTAGGTGCATATACCATCAGCGTACCTAATACTGCAAAAACACTCATATTTAGTTACATCAGCTATGTGGACAAAGAGGTTGAGATTGGAAGTTCGACCACAATCAACGTAAATTTAAAAGAGAACCTTTCAAACCTGAACGAGGTTGTGGTGATTGGTTACGGTACATTGAATAAGAGAGATGTTGTGGGTGCACAATCATCTGTTAAATCAAAAGACATCGAAAACCTACCGGTTACCAGTTTCGAATCTGCTTTACAAGGTAAGGCTACAGGCGTAATGATCTCTTCGCAGAATGGAAAACTTGGACAGGGGATTACCGTAAGGGTTAGGGGCGCCTCATCCGTTACAGCAGGTAGTGAGCCTTTGTATATTGTAGATGGGATTCCTGTTACCTCAGGAGATTTATCCAGTACAACTGCACCAACCAATGCCTTGGCCGATATCAATACCAATGACATTGAATCAATCGAGGTGTTAAAAGATGCATCAGCCTCTGCCATCTATGGTGCACGTGCTTCCAATGGAGTTGTGCTCATTACCACCAAACAGGGTAAGGTTGGCAAAACGGTAATCAGCTTTAATGCCCTTGGGGGTATCAGCACTCCTTCTAACCATAGGGAATTCTTAAACTCACAACAATATGTCCAGATCCTGAGGAGAGCTGGTCAAGGTAGGGCCAAACAGGATTTTTTAAATCAAGACCCCAGCGACCCAGATTTTGACACACTTCAAGAGGCACTTGATTATTATAGTGGGATTGTAGAGGGTAGACTAAACCGTTACTCGGCAGGCAATAATGATTACCAGACCTACAAGGTAAACTCTGATTGGGAAGCCGCAGCTTTTCAGAACAATCCAGCGATGCAGCAGTACGACCTAAACTTGACAGGTGGTAACGAAAAGACCAAATTTTACATTGCAGGGCAAGCCCTAGACCAAAAAGGCATTTTGGTTGGCAATAGTTATAAAAGATATAACGGAAGGTTAAATGTAACGACCAAGGTAAATGATTTTATTGAGGTAGGTGCCAATATCAACTTCTCCAATAGTATCAACAACAGGCTTTCAAACGACAATGCCTTTTCAAGTCCATTACAGGCAGTGGCACTTTCGCCAATCACTCCATTTATTGATCCCCGATCAGGCTTGATCAGTGGTACTTTACCAGGATCTGCATCTAACTATCCTTTGTATTATAACCCTATGATATCCATTGGTAATGCTTTTTATAAGGCAACCGTATACCGTACCATAGGTAAGGTTTTTGCCAATGTAAATATCGCAAAGGGCTTGAAATTTAGTACCGACTTCTCTATCGACAACCTTAACCAAAACGAAGAGAGTTATTATGGCTCTTTAACTTTTAGGAATACAGGCAACAGCGACGGAAACGGCGACAACATTTCTACATTTGTGATCAATGCGAATACCAACAATTATTTCAGCTACAATAGCAATATTGGAAGTAGAGGTAAATTTGATGCCATTTTAGGGGGGAGTTATCAAAAAGCAACTTCAAAGTTCAGTACCATTACTGGTACGGGTTTCCCGAGTGATGCCTATAAAAAATTAGAAAGTGCAGCCACCAAGGTTACTGCAACCAGCAACGAAAACGCATTCAGCTTTTTATCTTATTTCTTTAGGGCAAACTATAAATATGCTGACAAATACCTGATTGGTTTTAGTGTGAGGGCCGATGGTTCATCACGTTTTGGGGCAAACAACAGGTATGGTGTTTTCCCAGCAGGATCATTAGGCTGGATCATATCAGAAGAGGATTTCTTAAAATCAAACGAAAATATCAGCTTGTTGAAACTGAGGGTAAGTTATGGTTTAACAGGAAATGCAGAAATCGGCAACTACTCCGCACGTGGTCTATTTAGTGGTACTGGAGCTTATGGAGGCATTCCAGGTCAAATTCCTAACCAGATTGCCAACCCAGATCTAACTTGGGAAAAAACAAAACAATTGGATATTGGTCTAGATTTTGGGATCTTGAACAACAGGCTTACAGGTAGTTTTGACTATTACAAGAAAAATACAAATGACTTGCTGTTGAACGCACCGGTACCTCAAACCACTGGTTTTTCAATCAGGACACAAAATTTAGGAAAACTGACCAATAATGGGGTTGAATTGGGACTGAATAGCGAAAACCTTACAGGGGCATTCAAATGGTCTACCAGCTTAACCGCATCTTATAACCAAAACAAGATCACCGATCTAGGCGGACAGGTATTAAATGGTAACGAGATCAATGCCGCTATTGCCGGACAACCGATTGGTGTATTTTATTTGCCTGAGTATGCGGGTGTAGATCCTGCCAATGGCGATGCATTATACTATCTGAATACAAAAGACGCCAATGGCAATGTAAACAGAGGAACCACTACAGATATTAACCAGGCTCAAAGGATATTTGCCGGAAATCCCAATCCAAAATACATTTTCGGATTAGGCAATAACCTTTCCTTCAAAAACTTCGACTTGAATATCTTCTTCCAAGGTGTACAAGGCAATAAGATCTTCAACTCAGGTGGCCAATACATGAGCGCAAATGGATCAGGTGGTTACGACAACCAAACTACAGACCAAATGAGATATTGGGACAAACCAGGTGACATTACCGACGTTCCTGAGCCCCGTTTGGGAACTGGCAATGGTGGTGGAAATTCGACCAGATACATCTCTGATGGCTCTTACATCCGACTAAAAACATTGACATTAGGTTATAATTTCCCTGCAAATGTTTTAGGCAAGATGAGGTTGAGCAAATTGAGGGTATTTGCAACTGCCCAAAATCTAGCCACATTTACCCGCTATAAAGGATGGGATCCAGAGGTAAATGCTGATTATCAAGCTACAAATATCAATCAAGGGGTTGATTTTTATTCAGCTCCACAACCAAGGGTAATTTCATTTGGTATCAACATTGGCCTATAACGTAAAAAGAACAGATCATGAAAAATACATATTTATATCGATTAATATTTGCATCAATGCTGTTGGTCATCACCGCAACATCATGCAAAAAAGCACTTGAAATCAACCCAGTTGATGACATTGAGCAAGGTAAGGCTCTACTCACCTCAAAAGATGTAGAGGCTGCATTGGTTGGGTCGTACTCGGCGCTCGCCAGTAGGAATTTTTATGGTGGCAGGCCTTTGTTAATGGCTGATTTTCTGGCCAATACCAATGCCATAGAATGGGGTGGAACTTTTGAGGAATTGACCCAAACCATCAATAAATCTTTATTAAACACCAATACCTTTGTTGACAATGTTTGGCAAAGTGGTTATACCACCATCAATGATGTGAACAATGTGCTAAGTGCGCTTGACAAGGTGGATGCCGCTAAAAAGAACAGAATAGAAGGCGAAGCAAAGTTTATTAGAGGCGCTGTTTACTTTGATTTAGTGAGATTGTTTGGAAAAGCCTATAATGATGGGAACCCTACAACCAATCTCGGTGTTCCGATTGTGCTTACCCCAACTACAAGCGTTACAGAAGCCAGTTATGTAAGTAGGGCAAACGTTGCAGCGGTGTATGCGCAGGCAATTGCCGACCTAACGGATGCAGAAGCAAAATTACCTGCTACAAATGGCTTTTTTGCCACCAAGTTTTCTGCCGCAGGTATGTTGGCCAAACTTTATTTGCAGATGGGCGATTATGCAAAGGCGGGAGCTGCAGCCAATCGCGTAATTTCTTCTAACAACTATAGTTTAACCACCACTTATGCAAAAGCATTTCCTGTGATGGGTGCAACTGCTGGTGTAAATACAACTGAAGACGTATTTGCCATACAGGTAACTACATTAACTGGCTTTAATGGCTTTAATGAGTTTTATGGATCTTCTACTTATGGAGGAAGAGGTGAAGCTGTAATTTCTCAAGATTGGATAGATGCCACCTATGACCCTGCGGATGACCGAATCAATAGTTTTTATGATGATGAAGGCGCAATGTATACTGCTAAATATGCCAATATTTATGGCAATGTTTCAATCATCAGATTGGCAGAAATGTACTTGATCAGAGCAGAATGCAACCAACGTTTAGCACCTGCGGCACCGATCGGTGGACAAACGCCATTAGCGGATCTAACTACGATAAGAGATAGGGTTGGCTTAACCACCACATCAGCAACGTTGGCGGATATATTGAATGAAAGAAAATTGGAACTTGCTTTCGAAGGGGCTTCTTTGCATGATGCCAAACGTACACAAACCAATATAGGCTCATTGGCCTGGAATGCAAATTCGCTTGTTTTTCCAATTCCACAACGAGAAAGAGATGCCAACAAAAACTTGGTTCAAAACCCTGGTTATTAATTGGCTGATATAATTTAACAAAAAATGGCCAGTCTTTATTTGAAGGCTGGCCATTTTATTTGCTAAGCAAGCTATCTTAAGTTGAATAGACTGTCAACTCCCAGCAGTTTTCTGGAAGTAAAACCTTCTGCATAAGTGGCCCCAACACTCTTACCAAATTCGCGGGCCCTCGAAATTACAGCCTCCAAAAACTCTGGCGATGAAATATAGGTTTGTGGCTCTTTGTTATCAGGACTATCAAATTGTGTTTTAAAGGCCCTGATTGCCGCCAATTTGGTCTCCATAAAATCAGTAATGTCTATGATCACATCAGGCTCGATATAACGGTCTTGGATATATTGCAAAACCAGTCTTGGTCGCCATGCAGTTTGTGCAACACCATCAAGCTGAGTTTCTATCCTTCTTAGTCCAGATAAGAAAATGGCGTCATTTGCCAAATCTCCTGCCCTGCCATGGTCTGGATGCCTATCATGCAAGGCATTGGTCAATACAATTTCTGGTTGGTATTTACGTACCATTTTAATGAGTTCCAATTGGTGTTGCTCATCATTTTTAAAAAAACCATCTCTCAATTTCAGGTTTTCACGTACGTGCAGGCCTAAGATCTTGGCCGAATCGGCCGCTTCTCTATCTCTAATTTCTGCAGATCCACGGGTACCGAGTTCACCACGGGTAAAATCAATGATCCCAACTTTTTTGCCATCTGCAATGTGCTTTAATAACGTTCCTGAACAACCCAATTCCGCATCATCAGGGTGTACCGCAAAAACAAGTATATCTAACTTCATGTTTGTTTATTTCTCTATATTTAATTTTTCATTGGCCTTGGCAGCTTTACCAATATTGGCCTCATCCAACAGGCGTTGGATTTTCTTTTTCACCTTTGAAGAACTTGGCTTGGTAAAAGAATAAAAATAATCAACTACCTCTCCATTTTTGTTGACCAGATATTTATGGAAGTTCCATCTTGGCGATGAATTTACATGTCCATTCAGTTTCTTATCACTTAAAAATTTATACAGTGGGTGTGCTTGTGCTCCCCTCACCATTATTTTTTCGAATACTGGGAATTTAACACCATAATTCACTTCACAAAACTCATTGATCGCTTGCCCATCCAAAGGTTCTTGCCTCCCAAAATCATTCGATGGAAAACCTAAAACTTCAAAGCCTTGTTCTGCATACTCCGTTCGTAAATCTTGAAGTTCCTGTAGTTGAGGGGTAAAACCACAGCCAGATGCTGTATTGACTACCAATAGTACTTTTCCTTTATAATCGGACAAAGTTTTTTCTTTACCATTTAATAATTTGACTTTAAATGGGTAGATGGTTGGAGTAGAATTCATGCTTTTATTGATAATAACCAGAATTGACAATGATCGCCTCAATGTCTCTATCTTCTGTAGCGCTGTAGGTTGTTTTTAAATTATGACCAACAACTCTAGCCACTAATTGATAAGAGAACGCTGCAAACCCACCTTTTGTTTGCTTGACAATGTCATAAGTGGTTCTTCCAACTTCTCGATCAATTAATTTGGTTAATATCTGACCTTGAGTAATGGTCAATTCTTTGATTTCGGTATTGAACATGTTCTTGATCTCTTTGTCACAGTCTTTTACCAATTTCTTCTGTTCTTTCTTATCTGGTGTAACGGCTAAATCCCGTTCCAGCTTTTCGTATCTCGCTTTGGCAAACTTGGCATAGGGCATAACCTTCATTACATTGTACCTTAATCTATTATAAGCAGCTTGATCCGCTACAGATTTAAAGGTTCTGGTACCAAAAACTACAATTTCATCAAGAATAAAGAACGGGATCATGTAACCGTTGTCAACAGTTGACATTACCCTTATGGTATCATTTTTACCTAGTACAGGGTAGATCACACCAGGAAGTTTCTCCTGCGCTTTTACCTCGTTACAAGCAATCATGACAATAAACAGAATAAAGAGTCTATAAAATTTCATAAATTTATGCCTATACAAAGTTAACGCTAATTTTATATATTCGTTTTACCTACATTCGAATATAATCTTTTATTATTTAAAATACGATAATTTTACCTAGAAAAAACAAATGAAGAATACTTTAGTGATTGATATTGAGGCAGAGAAGCAGGAGATTTTAAAAAGATATCGGGCATTGTTGCGGGCATCAAAATCTACCCTACAAAAGGGAGATAAAAAGGAGATCCGCAAAGCTTTCGAAATGGCATTGGAGAGCCATAAAGATATGCGCCGTAAATCTGGAGAGCCCTATATATATCATCCTATTGCCGTTGCACAAATCGCGGCCGAAGAAATTGGCTTAGGAACCACTTCTATTGTATGTGCCTTATTGCATGATGTGGTAGAAGATACAGACATCACCTTAGAGGATATTGAAAGAGAATTTGGTAAAAAGACCGCCAAGATCATTGATGGACTGACCAAGATATCTGGTGTTTTTGATTACAACAGTTCACTACAGGCAGAGAATTTCAGAAAGATGCTCTTGACCCTAGCGGATGATGTACGTGTAATTTTGATCAAATTGGCCGATCGTTTGCACAACATGCGGACCATGGATTTTATGCCTAGGCAAAAACAATTGAAGATTGCCTCTGAAACCATTTACCTCTATGCACCCTTGGCCCACCGTTTGGGTTTATATGCCATCAAATCTGAGTTGGAAGACCTTTCGATGAAGTATCTGGAACCTGATACATACAAATACATCGCCACCCAACTCAATGAAAAAAAGGCCGAACGGAACTTGTTTATCAAAACGTTTGTAGAGCCAATCAGTGAGATTCTAGCCGAACAAGGTCTAGTTGCCAATCTTTATGGCCGTCCAAAGTCAATCCATTCGATATGGAACAAAATGAAGAAGAAGAACATCCCTTTTGAAGAGGTATACGACCTTTTTGCCATCAGGATCATTTTGGATAGTGCACCAGAACATGAAAAGGCAGATTGTTGGAAAGCTTATTCTATTGTTACCGACTTGTACCGTCCAAATCCAGACCGTTTAAGAGACTGGGTTTCATCGCCCAAAGGGAATGGTTATGAATCGCTGCACACCACCGTAATGGGTCCGAAAGGTCAATGGGTAGAAGTGCAGATCCGTACCCAACGGATGAATGAAATTGCTGAGAAAGGATTTGCCGCACATTGGAAATATAAAGAATCAAGCATTGACAATGGCTTAGACCAATGGATCCAAAAAGTAAGGGAAATGCTGAGCAACCCCGAAGCCAATGCCTTTGATTTCCTAGATGATTTTAAAATGAACCTCTTCTCTGACGAGATATTCATTTTTACCCCAAAAGGGGCTTTATTACAACTGCCACTGGGCGCAACGGCCTTAGATTTTGCTTTCGAAATCCATACAGATGTAGGAGCCAAATGTATTGGCGCCAAGGTAAACCATAAATTGGTGCCACTTTCTTACAAACTACAAAATGGCGACCAGGTAGAAATCATTACTTCTGGCAAACAGGTACCTAAGGAAGATTGGCTCAACATCGTGGTAACGGCAAAGGCTAAATCAAAAATCAAGTCATCTTTAAAAGAGGAGAAGAGAAAAATTGCGGAAACTGGTAAAGAGACATTAGAACGCAAGCTTAAATCGCTAAAGATTACCTACAATACCGATAACTTAAATAAACTTACTTATTTCTTCAAACTTCAATCTACACAAGATCTTTTCATCGCTGTAGCCAATGGAAAAATCGAGTTAAAAGACCTAAAAGATTACCTTGCCAGCGAAAAAGAGATCGAAAATAGGGGAACTGAAAGAAACAATGACGGACAACACATTGAAGCCTTATTAAATAAGGTTAAAGGTCCAGAATCAGATATCTTGTTGATTGGTGAAGACCTACAAAAAATAGATTATACTTTAGCTGCTTGCTGCAATCCAATACCTGGAGATGATGTTTTTGGTTTTGTAACGGTAAGTGAAGGAATCAAGATCCATCGTACCAATTGCCCTAATGCCGCCCAGTTGATGGCCAATTATGGCTATAGGGTGGTAAAAGCAAAATGGAACAAGCAACAAGAATTAACCTTCTTAACGGGATTACACATTATTGGCATTGATGATGTTGGACTGATCAATAACATTACCAAGGTTATTTCGAATGATTTTAAGGTAAATATGCGATCAATCACAGTAGATACCAATGACGGGATTTTTGATGGATCGATCAAAGTGTTTGTAAATGATAAAGACCATTTGGATAACCTGATCAAAAACCTGTTAGAAGTTAAGGGCGTAACGGGTGTAACAAGATTTGACGCTTAAATAGTTTGTAGTTATCAGTTGGTCTTTTAGTTATGAGTTAACAAACCCTCAACCTTGGGCTTCCCAACTTACGGACTTGTTAACTTCCCGACTTACGGACTTGTTGACTTACTGACTATAAACATAACTTTACAACATTTCAACAATTGAGCATCAGAACACTAGCACAATTTAACAATTTTACCTACCTTTGGAAAGGAGTTTAAAACTATGTCTGAACAGAATACGAGTGAGTTGGTTAGAAAAATATTCGAAGCCTATCTCGAAAACAAAAACTTAAGAAAAACCCCTGAGCGTTTTGCCATTTTAGAAGAAATTTATTCTAGAGATGACCATTTCGATGTAGAGACGCTCTATATCCATATGAAAAACCAAAAGTACCGCGTAAGCAGGGCTACGGTTTACAATACTTTAGAATTATTGGTATCATGTGATTTGGTAACCAAACACCAGTTTGGCAAAAACATGGCGCAATTCGAAAAATCTTATGGTTACCACCAACACGACCATGTGATCTGCATCGATTGTGGTAAAGTAGTAGAATTTTGCGACCCTCGTATCCATCAAATTCAAAGCATGGTAGGTGATTTATTGAAGTTTGACATTAAACACCATTCCTTAAATCTTTATGGCGTATGTTTCGACTGTAGTGCCGCAGCCACCATCAAGGCGCATGCTACGCAAAAACAACCAGCTTCTAATTAATTATCTAAAAATATATAATCTTTCTATTCTTTAATTTAAAATAATGACGCAAGTAGATGTACTACTAGGCCTGCAATGGGGCGACGAGGGTAAAGGTAAAATTGTTGACGTACTAAGTCCACAATACGATATGATAGCCCGTTTTCAAGGCGGTCCAAACGCTGGCCACACTTTAGAGTTCGACGGCAAAAAGTTTGTATTGAATACCATACCTTCTGGAATTTTCAATGAAAAAACAATGAACCTTATCGGAAATGGTGTAGTAATTGATCCTATTATTTTAAAAAGAGAGTTAGATAACCTAAAAAAAGCTGGACACGACCCAGTTGCTACAGGTAAATTGGTAATTGCCCGTAAAGCGCACTTGATCTTACCTACACACCAATTATTAGATGCTGCAAATGAGCAGAAAATGGGTGCTGGTAAAATTGGATCTACGTTAAAAGGAATTGGCCCTACTTATATGGACAAAACTGGCCGCAATGGTCTACGTGTTGGCGATACCACTTTACCAGATTTTAGGGCACGTTACAATAAACTGGTAGAGAAACACAAAGAGATTCTTTCTCATTACGAGTTTGAATATGATCTAACTGAAAAAGAGGCTGCATTTTTTGAAGCCATTGAGTTTATCAAGAACATTCCGCATGTAGATAGCGAACATTTTGTAAATGGCTATTTAAAAGAAGGTAAAAAAGTATTGGCAGAAGGTGCGCAAGGCACTTTATTAGATGTTGATTTTGGCTCTTACCCTTTTGTTACTTCTTCTAACACTACAACTGCTGGTGCATGTACTGGTTTAGGTATTGCGCCAAATAGAGTGGGTGATGTTTATGGTATTTTCAAGGCCTATTGCACCCGTGTAGGTGGAGGTCCCTTCCCTACCGAATTGGACAATGAAATAGGAGAAAATCTTCGTCAGGTTGGCCATGAATTTGGTGCAACTACAGGTAGGGCCCGTCGTTGTGGATGGATTGATCTACCAGCTTTAAAATATGCAATCATGTTGAATGGTGTAACAGAGTTGATCATGATGAAAGCTGATGTATTGGACGGATTCGACACCATTTATGCTTGTACACATTATGAGTATAATGGAGAAACAATTGATTATATGCCATACGACATCATCTCTATCCAACCAAAACCAGTATTAAAGGCAATTGAAGGTTGGAAAACAGATTTAACCAAAATCACTTCAACTACGCAGATCCCTAGTCAGTTGGCAGATTATATTGCATTTTTGGAAAAAGAGTTAGAAGTTCCAATCAAATACCTTTCTGTTGGACCAGATAGAACCCAAACTTTAACTTTAAAATAGTTAACAAGCCATATAGATTCGACTAAAATAAAATCCCCTTGAAGCAAGTTCAAGGGGATTTTATTTTATGGGCCAACTCTTATCAAAAATGAGACAATAATATGTTATATTTAATAAAATAAAAGCTTGAATTAATGAGGCTACTCGCTAATCTTAATACTTATTATCGACTATTGTTATTGATCATAGGTACAAGTACTTTGTTTTTTCTACTTTACCTATTTCTTTATTTCTATACCTTAAAACAGGAAAAAGAAGTTTATGTAGCAGCCTCTACAGAATATACAAAAGAAGTTGGGTCTATCTTCCAGTTAAACTCTAAAACGCACTTGGCTTCTATTGTTGATGTTACCTTTTGGGATGAGCTGGTTACATTTGTACAGACCCGGAACAATACCTGGTACAAAGACTATATTGAAGGTGAGTTTAGCACTTATGAAGTTGATTATATTGGTGTATTTGATCTTGAACGCAAAAAAATCTCAAGCACGTCTTCCCCAAAATTTAGAACGACAGATTTTATACCTAAAGCAGCATTTGAACAGCTCCATCAAACCAAACTCATCCGTTTTTACAAACGTGTGCCCGAAGGCATGATAGAGATTTTTGGAGCGACCATACATCCATCGGACGACCCAAAAAAGAACAAATACCAACCATCTGGTTATTTTTTTATGGCAAGGCTAATGGATAAAGGTTTCATCGGAAATCTGGAAAAAATCAGTAGTTCAGCCATTAGCTTGGTCCCTAAAGACTATGTTACCTCCAATGCCAGAAACTCTATCAATGTTAACCTGAACCTAAAAGACTGGGCGGGAAAAACAATTGCAAAAATCCATTTTGAACGTGCCTTTAACCTGAATTTCGATAACACGAAAAAAATACTTGGCATTATCATCATTGCCACAATTTTCAATCTTTTAATCTACTTATATTATTATAGGAGATGGATCTATAAACCATTAAAACTGATTACCAATAGTTTAGAGACAAAAGATGAGCACTCGATGGCGATGCTTAAAAAATCGCATGGCGAATTTGTATACATCGGTAACCTGTTTGAGGAAAATAATAAGCAACGGAAACAACTAGAGATTGCCAAGCAAAGAGCAGAAGAAAGTGACAATTTAAAATCGGCATTTCTGGCAAACTTATCTCATGAGATCAGAACACCGATGAATGCCATTATAGGTTTCAGTGACCTACTTAATGATGAGAGTCTAAATCAGTATGATAAAACCGAATACCTAGACATCATCAGAAAAAGTGGAAAAAATCTGATTTCTATCATTGAGGATCTTCTTGAAATGTCTAAGATAGACTCTCAGCAAGTCATCCCCAACTACAAGAGTCTAGACCTAGATAAGTGTATTTCAGAAGTTTACCACACCAACAAGGTCACCATCCCTAAAGAGAAAAATATAGATTTCTCCATCATTAAAACCACAAAAAATGTAAAGACGAATATTTTGATGGATGAGACCAAGCTCAAACAAATTCTGACCAATCTGATTACCAATGCCATTAAATTTACCAAACAGGGTCATATCAATATTGGCTATGCCGTAAATGAAGAAGCAAAACTCATCAAAATATGGGTTGAAGATTCTGGATTGGGTATAGACGAGACCAATATAAAACTGATCTTTGATCGGTTTAGGCGAATTGAAAATGATTTCTCCATCGAATCAGGTGGCTTAGGCCTGGGTCTGTCTATCACGAAGGCATATATAGAATTATTAGGCGGTACGATAGATGTGAAATCGACCATAGGGATTGGATCCACTTTTTCTTTGAATATCCCCTTGGTATACGACACCACAATACCCGTTGCAGTTGTACAAAAAACGAATCATAAAGTTGAAAGAAACGGTCATAAAACCATACTGATTGCGGAAGATGATGACATCAACTTCCTCTTGCTGGAAAAAATATTACAGCTTAAAAAATACCACACCATTAGAGCCGTGAATGGCAAAATAGCTGTTGATATCTGTAAGGAAAACCCTGCTATTGACCTGGTTTTTATGGACATCAAAATGCCCATCATGAATGGGTTTGAAGCCTTTCAACTGATCAGAACCTTTAACCAAACCATACCTGTAATTGCTAATACCGCTTATTCTTCGCCAGAGGATAAAGAGAAGATCTTGAGTGCAGGCTTTACTTACTATCTATCAAAACCTTTAAGCAAGGAAAAAATATTTGAAGTGCTGGACCTGACCTTCGGCAATTCTTAAATAAATATTCATCATCTAATAGATTGTGCATTTGCAGTTCAAATGGCGATGCAAAGGATCTGTTCTCCATATCAATTAAGATATAACATAAATTCATTATGCTAACTAAGCCTACAATATTTACCTTTGCCGCAGCAAATGGATAAAACTGAAATTTCTTTATTTAAGGAAAAAGCGATGCAATGGGCAGCTTCATTTGAAGTCTGCTGTTGCTTGGACTCTAACCATTATAACGACCCTTATTCGCAATACGATTGTTTGATTGCAGTCAATGCCCAACATCAATTAAAAGAAAAGGCAACAAGTGCGTTTACTGCGTTAAAATCTTTTTACGAAGCACATCAAGATTGGATGTTTGGTTTATTAAGTTATGAGCTGAAGAACGAAATAGAAAACTTAAGCTCTACACATACCGATCAGCTTGATTTTCCAGACCTGTTCTTTTTTGTACCAGAATACTTGATTGCCATACAAGGAGATTCGTTTACGATTCTTAAGGGAGATCCTGCAATTATCGACCAGATCCATCAAATTGAGCTTGATGCGACTGAGCACAAAGTTGCTTTGAACATCGAAAGCAGGTTTGACAAAACATCCTATATTGAAACCATCAATCAATTGCAATCGCATATCAAAAGGGGTGATATTTATGAAGTCAATTTTTGCCAAGAGTTTTTTGCCAATCATGCTTCAATCAACCCATTGGCTACCTATCGTGCTTTAAACAAACTCTCTCCCACCCCCTTTTCAGGATTTTTTAGAATTGACGATCACTACATTTTGTCGGCCACACCAGAACGTTTTTTGTGTAAACGTGGCAATCGCCTGATTTCCCAACCCATCAAAGGTACCGCCAAAAGAAGTATAGACATGGCAGAGGATGAACAGATCAAAGCTACGCTAAAATCTAGCATCAAAGAACAGGCAGAAAATGTAATGATTGTTGATCTGGTAAGAAACGACCTGACCAAAAGTGCCATACAGGGTACCGTTAAAGTTGATGAATTGTTTGGAATCTATAGCTTTCCGCAAGTGCACCAGATGATATCAACCATTAGTTGTGAATTGGATCCTGATATCCATTTGATTGATGCCATCAAAAATACATTCCCAATGGGATCAATGACCGGTGCACCAAAAATAAGAGCAATGGAACTGATTGATACTTACGAAAAAAGTAAAAGAGGAGCTTTTTCTGGTTCTTTTGGTTGTATCAGTCCAACTGGCGATTTTGATTTCAATGTCATCATCCGTACCATCTTATATCATGCCAAGCAACAATACTTATCTTTTCAAGTTGGTGGTGCCATTACCTATGCCGCCAAAGCAGAAGACGAATATGAGGAATGCCTACTCAAAGCTTCGGCAATCATGAAAGTACTTGCTGGTGTATAAAACGATTCTTTAAATTAAGTATCGCTTTATTCAAATTAATGCCATCTCGCAGTTAAAAAACAGTAACCAACTGACTATCAGAAAGTATTTTTGTTTTGATAAGATTTTTGTAAATTCATTTAGTATTAACTAAACCTAAATCTTAAAAAATGAAAAAATCAAATGAAGGAAATTTTGCCAATGCAAAATCCTTAAGTAGAGATGAACTAAAAGAAGTTAGAGGTGGTGTAGATGATTCGTTTGACAACGGTGATGGTAGTGGTGGTGGTCCCTCGGTTAGACGTGGAGTATGCAGTGGCAGTGTAGGCGAATGGACCTACACCAGTCCAGTTTGGTACATTACCTGCTGGAATGACATTGATACCTATTGTTCGTCAAGATCAGGCTACTGTTACACTTCTTAATTTCGAAGTAAATTCTACTATCGTTCAATTATATAACCAAAAAGGCGAAAGGCACTATTCTTTATAGCATCTTTCGCCTTTAATCTTTATAAAACTCGGCTTATCTTATTTTTTATAATATTTCATAGCCTCAGGTAGATCTCTTTGGATCTGTGCGATACGAGACTCATCTGTAGGGTGGGTACTTAAAAATACTGGGGGTTTCTGTGCACCTTCGCTTGCAGCTGCCATTCTCTGCCAAAACCCAACTGCATTTTGTGGGTTATACCCTGCCATCGCCATAAAAGAAAGACCCATTTTATCAGCTTCCAGCTCTTGCTTGCGCGAGTTTGGCAAAACATATAAACCTTGTGCACCAATACCATATAACTGGTTAACAATAGCCTGTGTACTTTCTGATTTGTTACCAACTGCAGCACCAGCAAGACCACCACCCACTTGGGCAACTGTCATCTGCGAAGCTCGTTCTGCCGAGTGTTGCGCAATGGCATGTGCAATCTCGTGTCCCATTACGGTAGCTAAACCAGCATCGTCTTTAGTAATCTTTAAAATCCCGGTATAAACCGCTACTTTTCCTCCTGGCATACACCAAGCATTGATTTCAGGACTTTCAATCAAATTAAACTCCCATTTGTAGCCTTTGATCTGATCGCCATATCCATTGGCATTCATGTACTGCGTAACCGCAGCAGCTATATTGGCTCCAATCCTTTTTACACGTTGTGTTTCTACTGAATTGCTCGAGACCACTTTGGTTTTAGGGTCACTTAACAATTGAGAATACCCAACAGCCGCTTGTTGTTGCAACTGACTATCATCTATTAAGCTTAATCTACTTCTACCCGTTAATGGCACTGTAGAACAAGAAGATATTGCCAACAAACCTGTAGCAAGACCTATAATCATTATTTTTTTCATTTCGTTAATTTTATCTTAGTAAGAAGGCCTTTGGTATCCTCCATCCATTCATCAACAATAAAGTTCTAATTTTGTTTCTTTTTAAACAGGTAAACTTTTGATTCTTTCCCTTTGAGCAATCGTTCCAAGTTTTTTTGATGGGTAACCAAAATTAGCAAACACACGCAGATCCCATATAACACTTCCGATTTGATAGAAGATTGGATCACAAATACAATACTGATCGGGAAAGCAAAACCAGCACAGATAGAACTTAGGGAAACATATTTGGTGGCCAATAAAATCACCACAAACACCAGTACGCAGATCATTGCCGCCTCAAATCTAACGGCCAACACCATTCCAAATAAAGTAGCAACCCCTTTTCCACCTCTAAAACCAGCAAAAATCGGAAACAAATGGCCCATTACGGCAATTACGCCCAAAGCCAATTGATAGTTTACAAATTGAGCTGAATTTTGAGGACCAGTAACGGATAAACCTATGAGGTAGGCCAGATTGGTAGCAGTATATCCTTTAAAGATATCAATCAACATTACCGCAATACCAGCCTTTTTGCCCAAAACCCTGAAGGTATTGGTAGCTCCAGCATTACCACTGCCATACTCTCTTACATCTACGCCATAAAACGCTTGACCTAACCATACTGCCGTAGGTATTGAACCAAGAAGATACGCAAATATTAGCGCTGAAATGGAATAGATCGAAATCATTACCTACAATTATACTAAAAATTAAGATTCCAGATGGTAAAACATAAGGATTAAAATGCTTTTAGGCTCAGATCTAAACTTTTAACCGAATGGGTTAAAGCACCCATAGAAATATAATCAACGCCACAAGCAGCATATTGTACTACATTCTCTTCTACTATCCCTCCAGATGCTTCTGTAACAAATCGTCCATTGATCAAGTCAACAGCCGTTTTCAATAAAGGAAGTTCAAAATTATCAAGCATAACCCTATCTACATTTCCCTCTGCAAGCACTTGTTTCAGTTCATCCATGTTCCTTACCTCAATCTCTATCGCCAACTTCTTACTGTTGTTTTTAAGATAATTGTTGGCTGCTTGAATGGCATTGGCAATCCCCCCGGCATAATCTACATGATTGTCTTTGATCAAGATCATATCATACAAACCAATCCTATGGTTTACTCCACCCCCAATTACTACAGCCCATTTCTCTAAATATCTTAAACCTGGTGTTGTTTTACGTGTATCCAATACCTTTGTTTGATAAGGCTTTAACAACTGAACAATGCGATTGGTTTTTGTGGCAATACCACTCATCCTCTGCATACAGTTCAGCACTAATCTTTCGGCCAATAAAATCGAATGTGTTGATCCTTCTACCGTAAAAGCAATTTCTCCATATTTTATTGGAGTGCCATCAGTTAAAAGTACATCAACTTTTAAAGAAGGATCTATTTGGTTAAAGATCTCTAAGGCCAATTCAACACCAGCTAAAATCCCATCTTCCTTAACAATCAGTTTGGCCTTGCCCTGAGTGCCTGCAGGTATGGTAGAAAGCGAAGTATGGTCTCCATCGCCTACATCTTCGGCAATCGCATTTTTGATAAAGAGGTCTACTATTTTTTTGTCCAAAGCAGTATTTTTCTTACAAAATTAGAAAAATAACAGGAATTTAGTTATTCCTTATCGGCTTCAATACGTAATTCTGTGATTAGCAAACTATTAGATGCTTTATTTACTTTCATCGTAATCGTTACCCTGAACTTTCCATTTTTTGTAGTCAAGGATAGAATAGCCAAACGCCAACTTGGATTGGTGTTTACACGATGGATGATGCCCGTTTTAGAAGGTGCGTTTTTAACGAAAAAATCTTTCAGAATCTGTTCTGCCTGTACTTTACTATAGACATCTTCTTGATCAATCATGATCAATTCTACAGACGGCGCAAAGTTTTTCGCAATCTCTTTCGAATTTCCTGTTTTGAAATTTAGGGCCAAATCATCAACAATATCTGCCTGCATTATATGATTTAACGGGAAATGCACTAACAATAGCAGCAACGCAAGTAATGGTTTCATTATGTGTGTAGTCAAACTATAAAATATACAAGCCAAAATTATGCCACTTACAAATCATAATATGTAAAAATTTTGCGTTAAAGCGCGTTTTAGGTTTATATTTGTATAGTAAACGAATCATTTTTAAACCCATAACAACGTTTAAATTTGTTTACCATTTCCATAATTAGATGATTAAATGAAAGCTAAAAAACTAGTACTACTGATCCTTGATGGCTGGGGCTACGGAAAAAAAGACCAATCTGATGCTGCATATATAGCCGATACTCCATTTTTTGACTCGATGCTTAAAAATTACCCCAACTCTAAATTGGAAGCATCTGGAGAAGCGGTTGGTTTACCTGCCGGACAAATGGGCAATTCTGAAGTGGGGCACATGAACCTAGGAGCTGGAAGGGTCGTTTATCAAGAGTTGGGAAGAATCAATAAGGCGATAACTGACAGAACATTGCACAACAATGAGGTTTTGGTCAACGCTTTCAACTATGCAAAAGACAATCATAAAGCTGTTCATTTCATCGGATTGGTTTCTGATGGCGGTGTTCACGCACATATCAACCATTTAAAGGCATTGTGTGATGCAGCCAATGAAAAAGGGCTAAAAGATGTATTTATCCATGCCTTTTTGGATGGAAGAGATACCGATCCAAATTCTGGATTTGGTTTTATCAATAGCTTAGACCAACACCTCAAAACTTCAACAGGTAAAATTGCAAGCTTGATCGGACGCTATTACGCAATGGATAGAGATAACCGTTGGGAAAGGGTTAAATTGGCCTACGACCTCATGGTCAATGGCATTGGCGAAAAGGCTACAAATGCCGAAAACGCCATTCAGCAATCATATAACGAAGGCATAACCGATGAGTTTACCAAACCTATTGTTATTACCCATGCAGATGGTACACCAACCGCAACCATTAAAGCGGGCGATGTGGTGATCTGCTTCAATTACAGAACAGACAGGGGAAGAGAGATCACTACGGCCTTAAGCCAAAAAGATTTCCCAGACTTTGGCATGCAAAAACTGCCATTGTATTATGTAACCATGACCACCTACGATGAAAGTTTTGAAGGCGTAAATGTTGTTTTTACAAAAGACGACCTTTCTAACACGCTAGGTGAGGTTTTGGAGACCAACCATAAAAACCAGATCCGGATTGCAGAAACTGAAAAATACCCTCACGTTACCTTCTTCTTTTCTGGAGGCAGGGAAAAAGAATTTGAAAATGAAAAGCGCATCTTAGTTCCTTCACCAAAAGTAGCTACCTATGATCTGCAACCAGAAATGAGTGCGGCTGGCATCACCGAGGCGATTACCAAAGAACTGGAAAGCGGCTGGCCAGATTTTGTATGCCTAAACTTTGCAAACCCAGATATGGTTGGCCATACAGGTGTTTTTGATGCTGTAGTTAAAGCCGTTGAAATAGCCGACGCTTGTGCCGAACAAGTGGTTAAAACAGGAATTGCCAATGGGTATTCGTTCATCATTCTTGCCGACCACGGTAACTCCGAATACATGATCAATGCAGATGGTTCTGTAAATACAGCCCATACAACCAATTTGGTTCCTTGTATTTTGATTGATAACGATTACAAAAACATTGCAGATGGAAAATTAGGAGACATTGCCCCTACCATCTTAAAAATTATGGGCATCGCTATTCCAGAGATCATGACCGGAAATTGTTTGGTATAATGAGGAAATTGACTTTATATGCTTTACTTATCTTTTGCAGTGCCTGTACTTTTAAAGAACAGGACAAGCTGAACAGCAAAACCTATTTTGATGTAGCAGGCTACTTTAAAGGAGAAGCCGCAAGACTAACAAAGGCCAATTTGCCAGTTGATAAGATTGTAATGGTAAATGGGAAAATGGAAGAAAAGAAAATCACCATTACCAACTGGGAAAAGGAATTTGATTCGTTTATCTCTTCCGATATCAATAAAGCTTCCTGGAAAGGTGCCTTCAATACAGTAAAAAGCGACAGTATAACTACCTATACGTCTAACAGCGATAAGATTTCTGTTAAGAAAGTAGAAGTGGTTTATCAAAATGAAAAAATAAAGGCGATCAAGATTTTTGTAACCAATACCAACAACCTTTACACTTCTAAAGATACCTTGAGTTATTATCCAGATAGTTTATATCAGATCAAAAAGATACAAAGCATCAAACTCATGGACGAGAAGAAATATCAGATTACCGGAAGGTTTAAATAAAAAAAAGGCCCTCTAGCGTTTTACTAGAGGGCCTTTTTTTATTCTTTAAGTTATTTTAAACTTGCTACCTGAGCCTTTACATAATCGACCCAATTGATAATGTCCTTTCTTAAAGGCTGTACGGTCAAAACCTTTTGAAAATCAGCAATTGAATTGTTAAAAATGGCCACACAAGCTGTTTTCTCAGGGGCTTTTTTAACCTTATAAGATTTAAAGATGGCATAATCTTTATAAGCCAGACCTCTATTTTGGAGGATCTGTACATCTTCTTCACCATTGATTTCAATCGCTTTACTAAAATCTTTGATGGCCGAAGTATAAAAATTCTCTCTCATCTGATTGAGTGCTTCTTTAGGAGCATTGGCAATATTCAATCGGGCTTTGCCTCTATAGTAATAAGCTGAGTAATCATTAGGCTTTAAAGTGATCAGACGGCTATAGGCAGCGATAGAGTTTTCAAAATCCGAACATTGGAAATAAGAGTAGCCCAACATTTTTAAAACATTTGCATTATTCTGGTCAGCGGCATCTGCTTTTTCCAATTGGACAACGGCGGTTTTATAATCTCCGTTCATCCAGGCCTGTTTCCCCATTTTCTCAAAATTGCTTTGCGCAAAAGAAGAGGTAGAAGTCGAAATCACAAATAATAATAGAAATGTTTTTTTTAGATAATCCATTCAGCGTTTTTTTAGTTAACAGTTGCAAAATCTTCTTCAGAGCGTATGTTTATAGTCATTGCTATACTTACTGGTAGCTAATATACAACTATCATACCATTTGCAAATATTAAGGTAAACGCTAATTTAATAAAATATGATATATTGAGCCTTATAATTTTTTAAGGCTGACTTTTTAACAGACATTTACAGCTATTCTATTTTTGGCACAAGAGTTGAAAATATAACCCTTAATACTAGATTTATACTTTTATTGCGGCAAGGCTGTCAGTTTGTCGTTAATATATAATTAAAAAGGCCCAATTAATGAGTAAACAAGATCAATTTGATTTTAGTCACGCACTACCAATGATAAATGAAGATACGGAGTTCTTCCCATTGATGTCTCAACAAGATGAGGATGAAATGAACAACGAAGAAACTCCGGAAATCTTAGCAATACTACCACTTAGAAACACGGTTTTATTTCCAGGAGTTGTTATTCCGATTACCGTAGGTAGGGATAAATCCATCAAGCTAATCAAAGAAGCCTATAAAGGTGATAGGATCATCGGGGTGGTTTCTCAACGTGATGTATCTATTGAAGACCCAACTTTTGAGCAGTTGAACAGCGTAGGTACAGTAGCGCAGATCATTAAAATGCTACAGATGCCTGATGGAAACACCACAGTGATCATCCAAGGTAAACAACGTTTTCAATTGGTAGAAGAAGTTCAATCAGAACCTTATATCAAGGTGATCATTGCAAAATTTACCGAAACAAAACATAAAGCGGATAAAGAATTTAAGACCTTGGTGGCTTCTATCAAAGAGATGTCGTCACAGATCATCCAACTTTCTCCAAACATCCCTAGCGAAGCTGGAATCGCTTTAAAAAACATTGAGAGTACTTCTTTCTTGATCAATTTCATCTCTTCTAACATGAATGCAGATGTAGCTGACAAGCAAAAGATGTTGGAAATGGGCAACCTGCGCAAACGGGCCGAAATGGTGATGGAGCTCTTAACTACCGAACTACAGATGTTGGAACTTAAAAACCAGATCCAATCAAAAGTTCGTACGGATCTTGACAAACAACAACGCGATTATTTCTTAAACGCACAGTTAAAAACCATACAAGAAGAACTGGGTGGAAATTCTTCGGACATCGAGTTTGAAGCATTACAAGCACGTGCCAAAAAGAAGAAGTGGGCAAAGTCTGTAGGCGACCATTTTGGTAAAGAGTTGGAAAAATTAGGAAGGATGAACCCTGCTGCGCCAGATTATTCAATACAGATGAATTACCTGGAACTGTTGTTGGATTTGCCTTGGAACGATTTTACCAAAGACAATTTCGACCTTAAACGTGCCCAACGCATTTTGGATAAAGACCATTTTGGCTTGGAAAAAGTTAAACAAAGGATCATAGAATATTTAGCTGTATTGAAGTTGAAAAGAGACATGAAAGCACCTATTCTTTGTCTGGTTGGCCCTCCGGGTGTTGGAAAGACATCTTTAGGCAAGTCTATCGCAAAAGCGATCAACCGCAAATATGTGCGCATGGCCTTAGGTGGTATCAGGGATGAAGCTGAAATTCGTGGACACAGAAAAACATATATTGGCGCCATGCCGGGCCGTATCATCCAGTCTATCAAAAAGGCTGGTGCTTCCAATCCTGTTTTTGTATTGGATGAGATCGACAAAGTGGGTTCTGATTTTAGAGGAGACCCTTCTTCGGCTTTATTAGAGGTTTTGGATCCAGAACAGAACAATGCCTTTAACGACCATTATGTAGAGGCTGATTACGACCTATCGAATGTATTGTTCATTGCAACAGCCAACTCCTTAAGTTCTATACAACCGGCGCTTTTAGACCGTATGGAGATCATCGAGGTGAACGGTTATACCATTGAAGAAAAAATCGAGATTGCTAAAAAATACCTGTTACCTAAACAAAAGGAACAGCATGGCCTAAAAAACAAAGACATCAACTTAAAAAGTTCGCTGATTGAAAAGGTAATCGAAGATTATACCCGCGAAAGTGGCGTACGTGGCCTTGAAAAGAAAATCGGTTCGTTGGTACGCGGTATTGCTACCAAAATTGCCATGGATGAAGAATATGAGCCTACCTTACAATTAAGTGATGTAGAACATATTTTGGGCGCTCCTATTTACGACAAAGACCTATATGAGGGCAATGAAGTAGCAGGTGTAGTAACAGGTTTAGCTTGGACACAAGTTGGTGGAGACATTTTATTTATTGAGGCGAGTTTAAGCCCAGGAAAAGGAAAATTAACATTGACTGGTAATTTGGGCGAAGTGATGAAAGAGTCGGCAGTAATTGCCTTGGCTTACATCCGTGCCCATGCTGATCTTTTCGGCATCGATAATGCATTATTTGATCAATATGATGTGCATGTTCACGTTCCTGCAGGTGCAACACCAAAAGACGGCCCATCAGCTGGGATTACCATGCTTACTGCTTTAACTTCTGCATTTACACAACGTAAAGTAAAATCGAATTTAGCCATGACGGGCGAAATCACCTTACGTGGAAAGGTTTTACCAGTTGGAGGCATCAAAGAGAAAATCTTGGCTGCCAAACGAGCGAATATCAAAGAGATCATTTTGTGCAAATCGAACAGAAAGGACATTCTTGAAATCAAGGAAGATTACATCAAAGACCTTCAATTCCATTACGTTACAGAAATGAAAGAAGTAATTGAACTGGCTTTGATGAAAGATAAAGTCAAAAATGCACAAAACCTTACCGTTAAAAAACCCATTTCAAATCCTTAATACAATGCGGGCAAAACTCCTATTTCTTATCTTAACATTAGGCATTAGCTTTGGGAGTTTTGCCCAATCTTATAAAAACGAATTCGGTTTCAAAAGTGACAATGATTCTTATCTTTTTGTTGGACAAGACCGATATTACACCAATGGCCTTTTTATTTATTTCCGCCATGCGGCAGACCAGCAGACATTAAGCAGTAACTTAGAGAAAAAGACCTACGAGTTTTCTGTAGGCCAAAAAATGTACAATGCCATTTCTGGATTTGTGCCTAAGCTCAGTCAACACGACAGGCCTTTTGCCGGATATTTATATGCAGGTGGTAATGTCAACCTGTTCTATAAAAAAGAAAAAGTGCTCAAATTAGGGATAGAATTAGGAACAGTTGGGCCCGATGCCTTGGGAGAAGATGCTCAAAAACTATTGCATAAAATTGCAGGTTTTTACGAGCTAAAAGGTTGGGAATATCAGATTAAAAATGAATTGGCTGTTAACCTTTCTGCACAATACACCAACCTTTTACATCGTTCGGAAAACAACAAGACAGATTTTTCTTTAGAGACTTATGCAAATCTTGGCACTACCTTTAGTGGGGCCGGTGTAGGTTTATTGTTCAGGGCAGGCAACATCAATCAGTTGTTCAATACAGTTTCTACCAATTCATTGATCAGCAACAATTCAAAAACAGCAAAATTGGTTAAAAACGAATTGTTCTTTTATGCCAAACCGCAACTCAATTATGTAGCCTACGATGCGACTATCCAAGGCAGCATGTTTAACAACGATAGTCCAGTAACTTTTGGTGTTAAACCCATAGTTTTTGCCCAACAATTGGGCTTTAATTATAGTTCATCACGTTTTACGATAGACTATAGCATTTTATTTAAATCTAAAGAAGTTAAAAGCACGGCAAAATCCCATCAATATGGCACCATATCGATGTATTACAGGTTCGGGAAGTCGGGCATATAACATTAGTTTATATTTATGATACAACAAAGGGCAATTTTTCAATTGCCCTTTGTCATTACTACTGCTTTTTAAGCGTATACTAATTTTGAAGCTTCACGCTCTGCTCCTCAATATATTTTGTAATGTATTCCTTTACCTGCATCTTCTTGTTACTGTCAGTAATTAGGTCGTACAAAGGAACCAAACCATTAGCTGTAACAGCGATGAACTTTGCCCTTTCTGGTGTTACACTCTGATACCATTTAGTGATATTAACAGGAACCGAGGTTAAACTCTTTAATGTAGTTACATCTCCACCCGTTGCTTCGTAATGAACTTTAGCGCTTTTATTAGCATTCAAGTTGGCCAGATTGATAGGGTCCAATTCTCCAGTAGGAAGTCCAAAAACCTTCTGCATAGCATATCTTAAACCTGTAGCACTAATTTTTTGTCTATCGTTTTCGGCTGTTTCTGCTTGGTAAACTACATTGAGCCTAGCACCTAATTCTATATCTTTCAATAGATGTGTACCATATTTTTTCACCAATTCTGCTGCACTCAAAGCATTTACATCCTGTACAAAGGAATCGGTAAGGTACTTGGTCATTTCAACATCACCTGTCATCCTCAACCGTTTTTGCACCATAATATTTGAATAAAAACCATACAAATATTTCTTCTCAAATACATTAAAATCTGGGAATGCCTTCGAAATTGTTTTTCCAAATACTTTTAAACCCTTGGTTCCATCTAAACTATTAGACAATTTACCAGAAAGGTCTGCAGCATTTTCACCACTCCAATTTGACCAATACCCCGAAGAACCCGTACTTACATTAATTCTTGATAAATGATCAATAGCCAATAGAGGAACATTGATTACAGCTACCCTTACAGCAGCTGCATCAGCATATTTATCGGTAACATCATACCCATAACCCAAAAAATTATAGGTAACATCACCTTCTCTAGTAGGTAAGTCTGGTAACGTTCGCGAAACAGTTACATCGATGTCTTTTGGTAAAACAGTTTCTTTTTTCGGAATGTCTTCATTGTTTTTTTTGCACGCAACGAGTGCAGCGCTTAGCAAAGCCAAGGCTAGGATTGTTTTTTTCATATTCATTTGTGTATTTGTGTGTACGCTACGAAGGCAATTTTAATGCCATAACCACAAATGATCAGTCTAAACTGGGGCGTTTTCTACTTTCTTTTTTCGAAGCCATAACCGATTTGTTGTTCAACCTTTTCTCTATCACGGCCTTTGGTGTTTTGGTTGGCTTCCTTTTTTTCTGTACATGGAGTGATCTGGTCAATAGATCCATCAATTTAAGGATGGTTCGTTGTTTGTTTAAAAGTTGGCTTCTGTCCTCTTGGCTTACTATATGTACATTCCCTTCGGCATCCAGTCTCCCAGCCAATCTTTCCATTAGCAAACTTTTTTCTGCTTCAGTAAAAAATGCAGACAACTGTATATTAAAGATCAGCTCAACCTTACTTGAAACCTTATTTACGTTTTGCCCACCATTACCTCCACTACGCGATGTTTTAAAGGTAAGCTCTTTTACTAGTTCTTCTTTTGTGGGTATCATTTTACAAAGATACGGCTTAATATTTTCAATTTTTAGCGCTTCGGTTAGGATCAACATTTGTTGAGCAAAGCTTTTTATAAAACAATTTCAAAGTATTATCTTTGCACTACATGAGAAAAAATCTGGTTGTAGCAATCGATGGCTATTCTTCTTGCGGAAAAAGCACCCTGGCCAAAGCGCTAGCAAAAAAATTAGGTTTTATCTATATCGATAGTGGTGCCATGTATAGGGCAGTCACTTTGTTTTTCATTCGCAACAAGGTCGATATCAACAACCCAGATGCTGTAAAAGACGCATTACAGCACATCGAACTCAACTTCCATTCTAGAGACTACGAATCCCATATTCTACTGAATGGCGAAGAGGTTTCTGAAGAAATCAGACAGATGCCCGTTTCTGAAAACGTAAGTGAAGTTTCGGCCAACAAAATGGTGCGCCACGACATGGTGAAACAACAACAACGCATGGGCAAGTCTAAAAACATCGTAATGGATGGTCGTGATATTGGCACTGCTGTTTTTGAAGATGCGCAAGTTAAATTTTTTATGACGGCAGACCCAAAAATCAGGGCCGAGCGTAGATATAAGGAAATGATGGCCAAAGGTGATACCAAAACTACTTTGGAAGAAGTTTTCGAAAATTTGGCCCATCGCGATTATGCCGATACAACCAGAACAGAAAGTCCATTGGTTAGGGCCGAAGACGCTATTATCTTAGACAATACCGACCTTACCGAAGAAGAGCAACTTGATTTTGCCTTAGCAAAAGTAAACCCTTTCTTGCCCCACTAACGGCAAGCTTTCTGTGATTTGTTTGTGCTGATATCAAATAAATTGGTATTTTAGATACCAACTATCAGCAGCTTATGAAACCTATTTTTCTAAAAACATTCCTATTTGCCTCCCTTTTACTTTCTGGCCTAAACCTTTCTGCCCAAAAAAATGGTTGGATCAACCTGTTCAATGGCAAAGACCTTAAAGATTGGACGGTTAAAATTGCCAAACATAACCTAAATGATAATTATGCCAATACATTTCGGGTAGAAAATGGAGTAATGAAGGTAAGCTATGATGGTTACCAAGAATTTGACCAACAATATGGGCACATCTTTTACAAAAAGCCTTTTTCTACCTATTTATTGCGCGTAGAATACCGTTTTGTAGGCGAACAGGTTAAGGGTGGCGAAGGTTGGGCACTAAGAAATAGTGGGGCCATGCTACATGGTCAGGTCCCAGAAACCATGCTCAAAGACCAAGATTTTCCAATTTCTATTGAGGGTCAGCTTTTAGGTGGCGATGGCATCAATCCGAGACCAACCGGAAATGTTTGTACTCCAGGCACCACCATCTTTGTAAACGGCAAATTATTTACCCCTCATTGCTTGGATTCCAAATCGAAAACCTACCATGGCGAACAGTGGGTTACAGCCGAATTTTTGGTTCTGGGCGATTCGATCATCAAACACATCGTAAATAAGGATACTGTTTTAACTTATACCAAACCTCAGATTGGTGGTGGCAATGTTGCTAACTTCGATCCAAAAGTAAAGCAGGATGGCAAGGCCTTAACAGGTGGTTATATTTCACTGCAAAGTGAAAGCCATCCGATAGAATTTAGAAAAGTAATGCTCTTTGATCTGGCACCTTATTATCAGGACAAGAAAAAACTGGAAAAGATCCTGGCCAAATTAAGAGAAGAATAATAAACAGTTCATACAAAAACTTATGCTTAACTAGTTTGTTTTTAAACTTACCAGATAAATACCGATGAAGAAACTACCATTTTTGGTGTTATTTTTATATTACAGTACATTTTGCTTCGCCCAAAAGCATTACGCAGTTAAAGAGGTTCCAAATCCAAAAATAGCAGGACAAGATTATTTTGTAAGTAATCCAGATGGCATATTAGGAAATGTAGACACCTTAAACAGGCTCATTACCCAAATAGAAAAACAGACCAAGATAGAAATAGCCGTAGTTGCGGTTAAAAATTTTGAAGAAAATAAAGACGATTTTGAATTTGCCAAGGCACTTTTTGAAGAATGGGGAGTTGGAAAGGCTGGAGCTGATAATGGTTTATTGTTATTGATCGCCGTTGACCGCAGGCAATACCGTTTCATTAGTGGCACTGGGATTGAGGGGTTATTACCAGATGTAACCTTAAAAAAGATAGGTGACCATATCTTGGTTCCTGCGTTTAAAGAAGCCCGTTATGAAGATGGTGTACTTGCTGCCCTACTCTCTATTCAAAGTCGTTTACTGAACCCCACTAACGATGCAGAAATCCAGCAGCTCGCTGCAGCAACAACAAAAAAAGAAAACAACTGGACCTATCCTTTACTTTATTCGGCATTACTGATCTTATTGTTTTTTGGAGTTGCAAAGATCATTGGCAAACAATCTGTCAAAGGTCAAAAATATAGCAAAGCGAGCCAGAACGGTTACGATTCAGTTTATATCAAAGGATGCGGCTGTCTATTTTTCTTTGTTTTCATCTCTATATTCGTGATGGTTTTTACCGGAAGCTTCGGGCTGTTCAAAAACATTGGCATTGCCGATATTCCGATTATTTTATATGTAATCCTGGCGGTTTCGCTATTCTTTAGGTATTTCTCGGCCATTGCCAATTTAAGAAGAGCACATAACGATGATGAGAACTTTTTTGATGAAGTAAAAGCTTTTCATCGCAAAAATTGGTGGTTGGTCATCTTTTCTCCCATCATTTTAGTGGCGATGGTTATCCATAGTTTTAAAAGGGCCCAAACAACGGAACGTTTTAAGCCAATTGTAGACAGCAAAAATCAAGAAATGCAACGTTTGGATAGGGATGAGAATATTGAAGGTAAGCCATTTTTAAGCAAGGGTCAGCGTGAAGAAGAAATCATCAAAGCCTACGATTACGACATCTGGCAAAGCGCCGACCATAGCGAACATATCATTAAGGCCTGGCCTGCTGAAGCTTACAACAGCTTTACTGAATGTCCAAAATGTAATTTCCGTACCTATAGCTTAAACAAACAAGAGACAATAAAGGCTGCCACTTATAGCGCCGAGGGCCAAGCTAAATTAATTAACGAATGTAGCAATTGTAAACACGTAGAATTTATAAAATGGGTAACTTTGGCCATGTTGGTACAATCCAGTTCCTCTAGTAGTTCTTCATCAGGAGGCAGCTCCTCTTCTTCGTCAAGCAGTGGCAGTTTTGGTGGTGGCAGTAGTAGCGGTGGCGGAGCTGGTGGAAGCTGGTAATTGATGTAAATTAAAATTATGATCAGAAATTTATTTTTATTGGGCACCCTACTTATGCTATCACTTTCGATAAGTGCCCAAGATATGTATCGTGTTAAGGCCGACAAGTTAAATGTAAGGGCAACCAACGACCCAAAAGCTAAGGTGATTGGATTTATACCACAAAATGAAAACGTAGTGGTTCTCGATTCAACTGATGCCAAATACTTTAAGGTGAAGGTAAAAAATGCAGAAGGTTGGGTAAGCAGTGTATTTTTGGAGAAAATTGCAACCGCACCATCTAAACCTACCCAAACACAACCAGTAATTGTTACGCCAAAGGCTGAAAAAGATTATTCGGGTATTATCTTCTTTTCAATTGTGGCCATCGCATCGCTCGGCATCCTCTTTTTTACTTTTAAATATCTCTACAGTAACAAGATCTTGATTTCTATTGTTAGCATTGTAGTGTTGGCTGTTGGCTATTTTTGCTATGTTACTTTTATCAAGGAAAAAACCGTATCAGGTTTATTTAACAGCGACAGCGATACACAGTACCAATCTTTCGATTTCAAAAGCAAAAATTTAGTGGAGGTAAAGGATAGTTATGCAGATTCGACATTTACCACTAATTATAAGATTGAGGGTGATGTCATCAAACTACAGCAACAGGAAAACACGATCTTACTGATGATCAGAGATGAACATACCTTAATTGGCGAAGGTTTTACCAAAGGGGTCTACCAAAAGAAATAGCTTTTCTAAAAGGAGATAACCTTTCTTCATAAGATTCATAAACACATAGGAACATAGAAAACATAGATTTGATTACTTTATTTTATAAAAGTAACTGTCATGCTGAGCCTGTCGAAGCATTTATTGGTTTGGCTTCGACAGGCTCAGACTGACATTTTAAGACAGTTATTCGGGATTTGTAATTCCGAATTGCATAATTTCGGATTTGCAATCCACTTGAGCGCACTGAACCAGCCCAATTAAAGCCCATTGTAGCGAAAAGCCTGGAATGTAGCGTAGCGAAATGAGGACTTGGAGCGAAAAGCCTGCCTGCGGTAGGCAGGCGGGACGAACTTTCAAAAAAAGCCACTGAACCTGCTTTTCTGACCAAACCAAATACCTAAAGTTTGAGATACTAAATCTTACTACTTTATACTTTAGCTGATCTACTTTTGACTATATCCTTAATTATCAGCAACATTTATTAAAAAAATCTTTTCTTTTAAAAAAGAAATTTCTACCTTTGCAGTCCCTAAATAGGGAACAAAGGAGATTATTAATTAATGGCTAAAAAACAAGTAGCAGAAAAAGAACTAGAGGCTAAAACAGCCGAACTACAAGGTGCAGACGCTCGTCTAACCGAGAAAGAAACAATTGAGTCAGAAGCTGATTCGGTTTCTATCGAACAAATCAAATCATCATTAGCAACACCAGATCAAGATTTTGATTGGGATGCAGATGATAAAGTATTTGGTAACTACAGTGACGCAGACCGTAAAAAGTTTGAAGATATGTACACAGATACTTTCAACCAAATCACACAAGGCGAAATCATTAGTGGTATCGTTGTATCAATCAACAACAAAGACGTAGTATTAAATGTTGGATTTAAATCTGACGGTCTAGTATCTACATCTGAGTTTAGAGATACCCCTGATTTGAAAATTGGCGATTCAGTGGATGTTTTCGTAGAAGCTCCAGAAGATGCGAATGGTCAGTTGATTTTATCTCGTAAGAGAGCAAAAACCCAACGTTCATGGGAAACCATTAACGCTGCATTGGACAATGACACGATCATCAATGGTTTTGTGAAAAGCCGTACTAAAGGTGGTTTGATTGTTGACATTATGGGTGTAGAAGCGTTCTTACCTGGTTCTCAGATTGACATTAAACCTATCCGCGATTACGATGTATACGTGGGTAAAACAATGGAATTCAAAGTTGTTAAAATTAACCATGAGTTTAAAAACGTAGTTGTTTCTCATAAAATCTTAATTGAAGACGATCTAGAAAGCCAAAAAGTTGAAATCGTTTCTAAATTAGAAAAAGGACAAGTATTAGAAGGTACTGTGAAAAACATTACTGACTTTGGCGTGTTCATCGATTTAGGCGGTGTTGACGGTTTATTGCACATTACTGATATTTCTTGGGGCCGCATAGAGCATCCAAAAGAAGTATTGTCATTAGACGAAAAAATCAACGTTGTTGTTTTAGACTTTGATGATGAGAAAAAACGTATCGCTTTAGGCTTGAAACAATTAACTCCACACCCTTGGGAAAACTTAGACGCTAACTTAGCTGTTGGTTCTAAAGTTAAAGGTAAAATTGTTACTGTAGCTGATTACGGTGCTTTCTTAGAAATCATTCCAGGTGTTGAAGGTTTGATCCACGTTTCAGAAATGAGCTGGTCGCAAAACCTACGTTCACCACAAGAATTCTTGAAAGTTGGTGATGAGATCGAAGCTGAAGTTTTAACTTTAGACAGAGATGAGCGCAAAATGAGCTTAGGTATCAAACAATTAACTCAAGACCCTTGGGGTAATGTTGCAGAAAGATATCCAATTGGAAGCAAACACAAAGCTGTAGTTAAAAACATGACTAACTTCGGTGTATTTGTTGAAATTGAAGAAGGAATTGATGGATTGATCCACATTTCTGACCTTTCTTGGAGCAAAAAAGTTAACCACCCTAACGAGTTTACCAAAGTTGGTGATACTTTAGACGTTGTTGTTTTAGAACTTGATGTTGAAAACCGCAAATTGAGCTTAGGTCACAAACAATTGGAAGAAAACCCTTGGGATACTTTCGAAACTATCTTTACCCTTGATTCAGTTCATACAGGTACTGTAGTTAAAGTAACTGATAAAGGTGCTGTTATTGCTTTACCTTACGGTGTAGAAGGTTTCGTACCTACTAAACACATGGCTAAAGAAGACGGTTCTGTAATCAAAGCTGAAGAAACTAATGATTTCAAAATCATTGAGTTTAACAAAGATGCTAAACGTATCGTTGTATCTCACGCCCGTATCTGGGAAGAGGCTAAAGCTGAAGCAGTTGCTGAAGAAAGAGCTACTAAGAAAAAAGAAGCGAAAGCATCTAGCACAGCTGTTAAAAAAGTGAAAGACTCAGTAGAGAAATCTACTTTAGGTGATCTTAGCGTTCTTGCTCAATTAAAAGAGCAAATGGAAGGTGAAGAAAGCAAAAAAAAAGCTAAATAACTTTTAACAAGCTAAATAAATCAAAAGCTCTCGATGAAAATCGGGAGCTTTTTTTGTGTTCCAGAATCTGTAGCTGCAACTTCAGCAGAACCTGAGCGTACCACCGGACTTATCGACGAAGGCAAGCCCTTCTTGACAACATTTCCATTCTACCATCTTAAAACCATTTGTATTTTCTATTTTTGAAAATCAAACCTATTTTATGATGAAGAAATTTGCATTAATTACACTACTTACAGCGATTACTTATTTTGCTCATGGGCAAATGAATGTTTTAAGCAACAAAACATCCATTGATATTATACCCAGACCTGTGGTTGCCCAATACAATGATCAAAAAAATGGCTTTGTCATTAATGCGAATACACTAGTGTATGTTCAAAGTGATTCCTTAACTAATTCGGCTCAATTTTTTATAGACTATATCCAAAAAAACTATAATCTTGCGCTTAAGATAACAACGAGCAAACAAGTTAAAAATACCATCAGCCTCATTTCGCAAACAACTTTTCAAAATTTTAAGGACAATTATAACTTAGGTGTTAATGAAAATGGAATAACCGTCAATGGGAATTCGGCCGCTGGAGTTTTCTACGGTACACAATCATTAATTCAACTTTTACCAACAATAAAATCTTCAACCCTTAAGGTACCAGCCGTTACAGTCATAGACTATCCTCGTTTCGATTACCGTGGCATGCACCTAGACGTAAGTCGTCATTTTTTTGATGTTGCAACAGTGAAGAAATACATCGATTATCTCGCCTTACATAAAATGAACTACTTTCATTGGCACTTAACAGATGATCATGGTTGGCGGATCGAGATCAAAAAATACCCTAAACTAACCGAAATCGGTGCTTGGCGCGATGGCAGTATCATCGGTCTCTGGCCAGGAAAAGGAAATGAAGGTATCAAATATCAAGTGCTACCAAATGAAGTGAAGATTACCCCAACAGATGCGGTAATTAAAACCGATGGCATTAGACATGGAGGTTTTTACACGCAAGAAGAGATCAAGGATGTCATCGCCTATGCAGCCAAGCGTTACATTACCATTATCCCCGAGATAGAGATGCCTGCACACAGTATGGCTGTTTTGGCTGCTTATCCAGAACTGGGAACAGAACCGAATAAAAAATATGAGGTTGCCCAAACTTGGGGAATGATGAATAAATACAATAATGTATTTGCACCTACAGAAAAAACATTCAGCTTTTTAGAAGATGTGTTAACCGAAGTAATGGACCTATTTCCTTCGCCATACCTACACATTGGTGGCGACGAAGCCTCTAAAATTTGGTGGAGAAGCTCACCTGCTACGCAACAAATGATGAAAGCAAATAACCTCAAAGACGAAAGTGCCCTGCAGAGTTATTTTATACAAAGGATCGAAAAATTTGTGAACAGCAAAGGCAAGACCATTATTGGTTGGGACGAAATCTTAGATGGTGGCCTTGCGCCCAATGCCATTGTAATGAGCTGGCGTGGCGAAAAAGGAGGCATTGCCGCAGCTAAAGAAAGCCATAAAGTGATCATGACACCAGAAACCATGCTTTACTTTAACCATGCCCAATTTGCAAAAGAAGACAGCCTAACTGCAGCGAAACTCCTTCCATTAGAAATGGTCTATAACTACGAGCCGATTCCTGCAGAATTAAACCCTACACAAAGCCAATATGTTTGGGGTGCGCAAGGGAACCTATGGTCTGAATATATCACCAATCCTGCTAAAATAGAGTATATGCTCTTTCCGAGATTAGATGCATTAAGTGAGACCCTATGGTCTCCAAAAGCAAACAAAAACTATCCAGATTTTCAGAAGAGGTTAAAAACCCAGTTTAAACGTTATGATCTGATGGGCATTACCTACAGCAAAAGGTACCTCGAAAATTAATTTTTCTTTCTTGTAATTTTTGAGTGCTGGGGCTTACTAACTGAACATATTAAAACAGTTAAATAAAGCATTATGGAAAATCAATCGTCAAAACTTGCCATCCCAGCCTTTCTAATTATCGTTGTATCCACAACGGAAACTCCTTATTTTATCAAATATCCGTTATTGATTGTTGCGCTTATCTCTTTGGTCATTGCTATCAATAAGTACCACAAAGAGAGAAAGGCCAAAATTTCTAATCAGTAACATAAGATCAAGGGTTAACATGACAGAAAAATCTTATCTCCAAAAGATAGAAGAACACAAGGGAATCATCCTTAAGGTCGTAAACCTTTATGCTGATGATTTGGAGGACAGGAAAGATCTATATCAGGAAATTGTCTATCAAAGTTGGAGCGCCTATGCAAGGTTTCAAGGGAACTCAAAATTCTCTACTTGGTTATATCGGATCAGTTTAAATGTGGCACTCACGCATTTGAACAAAAGAAAAAAACGAAGCGAGATCAGTAAGACCAATGCAGAGGAAGCTCATTTTGTTCCACCAGAATTATCAGAGCGGGCCGACTTTTTGTACAGGGCAATTAAACAGCTGGCAGAAATAGACAGGAGTATCATCATGCTTCACCTTGATGGTTTCGACAATACCGAGATCAGCGAGATAACAGGCCTGTCTAAAAGCAACACCAACGTTAAACTACATCGAATTAAACAACAACTTAGCACCATATTAAATGGAAAATAGCATAGACTTACAGCAAGAATGGCAAAACATGTCTGCTGAAATTGTATCAACACAACAAAACGACTCTAGTTCATCCATCCAACTAGATGCACAATCGCATGGTTTATTACAATCACTATTGTTTAAACTCAAATGGAAATTAAGATGGATTCGAATCATAGACATCCCACTATTGGTGATTGCTTTTTTGGTGAAGGGCGACCTACAAATTGTGTTGCTGGTTTTGTTTGCTACCTACGAAATCTTCAGGATGTTGGCCGTAAACCAATTCAACAAGATCAAAACAGGTGTAGATTACAATGCCAATACCAAACAGCTGCTCATAGCCAATCTTAAGGCCATCAAAAGCATTTTAAGGATAGAGAACATTTATGGTTATATCTTTCTACCCCTATCTGGCCCTATCGGATTATTGGTTTATAAATTATACGTGCACAAAAGCTTCGAAAATATAGCCATCAAACCTAGTCTGTTCTGGTTAACGGCATTATTGTTCCTATTTGGGGCAGCCATGATCTATTTGACCAAAAGAATGAACGACTACCTTTTTAAAGCACATCTTGAAGATTTAACCACAAAGATCAAGGCTTTAGCTACATAAAACGTGGCATTTAGAGGAAATGCGTAATGTAGTGCAGCTTAATGTATCAACTGCTGCACTGCTTGCAACTGATAAGCCCCTGGCGTAATGCCAACGATTTTTTTAAATGCCCTGATGAAATAGTTCGAATCGCTAAAACCCAATTCATAACTGATGGCCGCAATCTTGTTTCCAGGGTGCGAAAGTAGTTCTTTGGCCTTGTTCATTTTTTCGGTTAGGATATAATCGTTGGGACTGATGCCTAACTCGCGCTTAAATAACCGATAAAAGGTAGCTTTGCTCATGCAGGCCTTATTGCTCAAGCTATCAATACTGATCTTCTCGTTAAGGTTTGCCTTGATATACCCCATCACATAAGACAAAGGATTCTGATTGATGCCCACATGGTCATCATTAAAAGATTTTAGGTTTTGGCTTTGCATGATCCTGATCAACAATTCTTTTAAGGTCAGATCGGCCAATACATCTTTTTCTTTCGATTTTTCAGAACAGATCCTGATTACCTTATTGATCAGGAAAGCAATTTCTTCATTGTTATAAAAATGATATTCATCGTAATTCAAGAGCCATTTGCTTTTGCTGTCTTCTTTTGGAAAAAACTCGTTCAGGTAACTTAACGTCTTCTTGATCTGTTCATTATCTATAGCCAAGGCGATACATTGGGTCGGATTGGCATCGCTGGCCTCTGGAAAATCGATTTTCATGGTTACGTCGGGCGGTACGATAACCGTCTCCCCAGGAAAGTAATCAAACCCTTGTTTATCGAACAGGTGCATCACCTTTTTGCCGCGCAACATACTGGTAATTACAAAATCGTTAAAAGTTAAAGGCACCTTATACGATTGGGTATAGGTTTCAAAAACATTTAGCTCGCAACGTTCAAGTGTATAAGCAGTCCTGTTTTCTACCAGTGTCTGCAAACTTTCAACTTTGCTCAGGTGCACTTCGTTTAAGGTATGTTGCATGGCCTTGATCAGATTTGGTTAGCAATTAAGGTATCAATCAAATATAACTTTATTTCATTAAGGTTACAGGGACTGCAACTATAATGCTACTATATGAAACGATTATACTATCTCTTCGGTATGTTTTGCCATTAGGTTTGTATGAACCAAATTTTATGTAAACATGGAAAATATAGTAAAACGACCAACCTTTAAACCGCATTACGATAATTACATCGGCGGAAAGTTCGTTGCTCCGGTTAAAGGAGTTTATTTCGACAACATCTCTCCTATTGATGGAAAAGTATTTACCAAGGCCGCCAGATCGAGCAAAGAAGATGTAGAACTAGCCTTAGATGCTGCCCACGAAGCCTTTAAAACTTGGAGCAAAAGTTCTCCTACTTATAGAAGCAATATCCTTTTAAAAATTGCCCAGAAGATTGAAGACAACCTCGAATATTTGGCTACGGTTGAAACCATCGACAATGGCAAAGCAATCAGGGAAACATTAGCAGCTGATCTACCTCTTGTGGTTGACCATTTTAGATATTTTGCAGGCGTGATCAGAGCGGATGAAGGCTCAATTGCCGAACATGATGAACATACGGTGAGCATTGCCCTCCACGAGCCTATTGGTGTGGTGGCGCAGATCATTCCATGGAATTTCCCTTTGTTAATGGCCACCTGGAAAATAGCGCCAGCACTAGCTGCAGGTTGTTGTACAGTTGTAAAACCAGCAGAACAAACCCCTGTTTCCATTATAGTTTTAATGGAACTGATAGGCGACCTCTTGCCTCCGGGCGTACTCAATGTGGTAAATGGTTATGGCATAGAGGTAGGTAAACCATTGGCCACGTCGTCAAGGATTTCGAAAGTAGCCTTTACCGGAAGTACCACTTCTGGAAGATTGATCATGCAATACGCGGCAGAAAATATCATTCCGTCTACGATGGAGTTGGGTGGAAAATCGCCAAATATATTTTTCGAATCGGTAGCTGCCGAAGATGACGCATTTTTTGATAAGGCTGTAGAGGGCGCAGTAATGTTCGCTTTAAACCAAGGCGAAATCTGTACTTGTCCATCTAGGTTATTGATACAAGAGAGCATTTACGACCAGTTTATCGAAAAGGTAATTGCAAGAACCAAGGCCATCAAAATTTCGCATCCTTTAGACAAAACAAGTATGATGGGTGCACAAACTTCCAACGAACAATACCAAAAAATCCTTTCTTATCTTAAAATTGGTAAAGAAGAAGGGGCCGAAGTTTTGATCGGTGGCGAGGCCAACCAGTTAGAAGGAGAATTAGGTACAGGTTATTACATTGAGCCTACCATTTTAAAAGGACACAATAAAATGCGTGTTTTTCAGGAAGAGATCTTTGGTCCGGTAGTTTGTGTAACCACCTTTAAAACTGTTGAAGAAGCTATAGCAATTGCAAACGATACCCTTTATGGCTTAGGTGCTGGTGTTTGGACTCGTGATGCTCATGAGTTATATCAGGTTCCTAGGGCCATCCAGGCAGGCCGTGTTTGGGTAAACCAATACCATGCCTACCCTGCCCATGCACCATTTGGCGGTTACAAAAAATCAGGTTTTGGTAGGGAGAACCATAAAATGATGTTAGATCATTACCGTAGCACCAAAAATATGCTCATTTCTTACGACAAGAATAAATTGGGCTTCTTTTAATCAAGAATCCAATGATAAAAAATTGGAGGGTCGTTTACATTTGGTTTGATTAAACGGCTCTCCTTTAAAAAAGAACTTATGGCAACACAAAGAATCTTGGCCACCGAAGGGGCCAAAGCGGTGATCGCAAAGTTAAAGACCGAATATGGAGAGCTGATGTTCCATCAAAGTGGTGGATGTTGCGAGGGCTCCTACCCCCATTGTTTTGAAAAAGGTGGATTCTTGATTGGCTCCAACGATGTTTGTATTGGAGAGATCGAGGGCTGCCCTTTCTATATGGCAGGCGACCAATTTGAATACTGGAAACACACCCAATTAACTTTGGCTGCTATGGAAGGCAGAGCGGCCAGCTTCTCTTTAGAATCAACTATCGACATGGCTTTTTACATCAAATCTAGGTTATTTACCGAAGCAGAACTCAAAGACCTAACTCCTATTCAGCAAGATTAATTGAGGTCATTTGTCAATTAATGGCGTTTTTATGGAGCAACTTTTCTAATTTTCCATAAATAAATTGAATATTTGAGCACAAATAAATTACCATGCGAAAAATATTGGCCATACTTTGTACTTTGATCACCCTTTACGCGCTTAAAGAAACCGTAGTTATTTTCGTTTCTAAAGACGCAGAGGTTATTGCGAAAAGAGAGATACTGATTGTGATTGCTTTGAGCATTACCCTACCCTTGGTGGTCTTGTCTTTATGGTTGTGGAAACCTCGCCAAGCTAAAACTGAAAACCATCAATAACTAAGAATTATGCCATTTACCGAAGAACAATTGAAAGAAATGGCCATGCAATTAAGTTGTCCGAGTGGAGATAACGGTGTTGGAGTGGCCAATTTGATGCACGATACTAATTTCGGCATGACCAAAAGTACCATTGATGCCTTGAACATTGTAGCCAACGATTCTGTATTGGAACTTGGGCATGGCAATGGCAAACACATCAGCACCATCATACAAGCCGCAGCAGACGTTTCTTATTATGGTTTAGAGATTTCTGAACTGATGCAACAAGAAGCCGCTGCACTACATATTGCCAATTCATCATTCTATAGCTATGATGGAGAAAACATCCCATTTGAAGATGGAAAGTTCAACAAGGCAATGACCGTAAATACCATTTACTTCTGGAAAAATCCAGTTCAACTGTTGAACGAAGTTTATCGTGTATTGAAAATGGAAGGCCTTTTCTGTATCACTTTTGCCCAAAAAGATTTCATGGAAATGTTGCCTTTTACGCAACATGGCTTTAACCTGTACGATAATCAAAAATTAGAGGATTTGGTTAAACAGTCTTCATTTAAGCTGATTAATTTCTCTGCGCACACTGAACAGGTAAGAAGCAAAGCAGACGAAATGGTAGAACGCCCTTATACCGTAGCTACACTGCAAAAATAAGTTAGCCTAAAAACTTCTGTTGAAGTTCTGGTGTAGGTACCCAACAACTCTCTTGTTTGCCAAACCATTTATAGCGATTTTTGGCGATGTAATTATATACGGCATCCCTTATGAAACCAGGAATGATGATAAAGCCATATAGTAATGGCCACAAGCCATTTAATTTTCTGGCCACCCGTAACGCTGCTGTAGATCTTTGGTATACCCTGCCGTCTTCTAACAGCACAAAACTGTCTCCTTTCTGGGGTTCAATGGCAAAGGGAGCTAAATTTGTCTCTGCATAATCACTTTGTAACGAAGCAAAACGAAAAACATCATGAGGATCTCTTTTAATGGTAAACTGTACTGCACCATTACAGAGGTTACAATACCCATCAAAAAATATAACTGTCTGTGTATCCATTTATTCAAAGTTAGCCCTTTCTTTGGTCAATAAGGTCACGCGAAAGTGTTTTGTAGCCTAAATATAAAGATGGGATTTTCATACTCATAAATACTTTATAACTTTAGTGATGCAAAAATGGCTTTTTCTATCCTTTCTTTCGATCGTTTCAATTGCAGCCACCGCTCAAGTTACCAAAAGAGCAAGGGATTACGGCATTAAGATAGGTGTAATCCCTACCGGCAAACTAAACAGCATTACAGATGTGTCAGGTGTAAAAGTTGGTCATACTACACTTATTGCTGGCGATTCCATCAGAACAGGTGCCACGGCCATCCTTCCTTATGAGGGGAACATCTTTCAACAAAAAGTACCTGCAGCCGTATTTGTAGCCAATGGTTTTGGCAAACTTGCAGGCACCACACAAATAATGGAGTTGGGCAATCTCGAAACACCAATTGTATTGACCAACACCTTAAATGTAGCTACAGGCATTGAAGCCTTGGTAAGTTATACCTTGAAACAGAAAGGGAATGAAAATGTCCGTTCGGTTAATGCCGTAGTGGGCGAAACCAATGATAGTTTTTTAAATGACATCAGGGGCCGTCACCTTAAAGAACAGGACATCTTAAATGCCATTGCAAATGCGAAAGCTGGTGTGGTTGAAGAAGGCGCAGTTGGTGCCGGAACAGGAACAGTTTGTTTTGGTTACAAAGGTGGTATTGGCACTTCATCGCGCAAATTGCCCCAAAGTTTAGGTGGCTATACCATAGGTGTAATTGTACAAAGCAATTTTGGTGGGGTTTTGCAGATCAATGGAGTTAATGTAGGTAAGGAACTGGGCAAATTCGATTTCAGTAACCAATTGTTAAACAATGTTGATGGCTCGTGTATGATCATTGTGGCCACAGATGCACCACTAGACAGCAGAAACTTAGAACGTTTGGCCAAGCGCGCTTTTTTGGGCCTTGGTAAAACGGGTGGCATTGCCTCTAATGGCAGTGGCGACTATGTAATTGCTTTTTCTACTGATGAAAACCTAAGGATACCGCACAATCCAAAAACGACTACTTTACAACAAAGTACCTTGCATAACGATTATACTTCTCCCCTATTCATGGCAGCCATTGAAGCTACAGAAGAGGCCATTATTAATTCGCTATTTGCGGCCAAAACCGTAACTGGCCGCAATGGCAACAAAGCTGAAGCCATGCCCATAGACAAAGTGATCTCCATCTTAAAAAAATACAACAACATCAAATAATGAGTGCTAAATACATTTCCATCAATACCCAATTATTTCAAGAAGACGAAGCTAAGCTCCATGTATCCGACCTATCCATCCAAAGAGGATTTGGAATATTTGATTTCCTGAAGACCATTAATGGGAAGCCCATTTTTATCCAAAACCATTTCGACAGGTTCTATAACTCTGCAAAAGAGCTGAACCTTAGGGTAAACTACGATAGGGAAAGTTTGTTGAAAGCCGTAAAGGAATTGATGGAAAAGAACAACATGCCCAATTCAGGCATTAAATTTATCCTCACAGGTGGGTTTTCGGCAGATGGCTATAGCATTGGAGAACCGAATCTAGTGATCACTCAAAGCCCTTTTGAATACGACCTTTCTGGTTTTGACAAAGGTACAACATTGGTTACCTATAACCACCAAAGACAGTTGGCCGTGGTTAAAACCATAGATTACCTGCAAGCCATTCTTTTACAACCTCACATTAAACAACAAGGGGCTGATGATGTATTATACCATCACAATGGGGCTATCCGCGAATGCCCAAGAGCGAACTTTTTTATGGTAAAGGATAAAAAAATCATCACCGCCAAAACCGATATCCTTAAAGGAATAACACGTAGCAAGATATTAGACATGAAATTGGACGGGTATTCCATTGTTGAAGAAGATTTTACACTTAATGACCTGGCTCAAGCGGATGAAGCTTTCATTACCAGTTCTACCAAGAATGTGCTTCCGGTGTTGGTTATCGATGGGCAAAAAGTAGGCGATGGAAAACCTGGAAAAATTACCCGTCAATTGAACGAATTATTTAGCGAATTGATCAGATTAGGCTGACGATTGTTTTAACCACAGCAATTTTTAAATAAACCTGATCAGGTGAAATCCTTTTTTGTTTTTATAATTCCCTCAATTTAAAATGGATAACAAAAAAGATTGGAACAACAATCAGGCCTGATTTGAACGATAAAAAACCCGACCCTGCTTTTCTACGCATCTTTTAACTTTTTGCTTCCGATTTTACACTTTTTCCATATATTTGCGCAATCCTTGTGCTATGCAAAAGAGAACCCTCCTCAACGGTCAAAAATTTCAAATCACAATTAAGCGACTTTGTCACCAGTTAATTGAGAATCATACTGATTTCAAGAATACGGTTTTGATTGGAATCCAACCACGAGGTACTTTTTTTGCAGACCGTGTACACCAAGAACTTTCGACCATCCTCCATAGCAATTCTATTAAAAAAGGCCATCTGGACATTACTTTTTTTAGAGACGATTTTAGAAGAAAAGATGGGCTAGTTACCGCAAGCAGCAATACCATAGATTTTATTATTGAAGGCAAACAAGTTATCTTAATTGATGATGTATTGTGGACAGGCAGGACAATTCGTGCCGCCATGGATGCATTATTGGCTTATGGTAGACCAGAAAAAGTAGAGCTGATGGTGCTGATCGACCGCAGATTTTCGAGACATCTCCCTATTGAGCCCAATTATATTGGCCAGCAGGTAGATTGCGTAGACTCACAAAAAGTAAAAGTGAGTTGGAAGGAGAACGAAGGAGAAGACAAAGTGATTTTATTATCAGATAAGCAATAACATACAATGGCAGCAGAAAAACTATCAACCCGACATCTTTTAGGCATTAAAGATATTAACCTGAATGATATTGAATTGATTTTTGAAACTGCTGATAATTTTAAGGATGTTATCAATAGGCCCATCAAAAAGGTGCCATCGCTAAGAGACATCACCATTGCGAATATATTTTTCGAAAATTCTACCCGTACCAAACTCTCTTTTGAACTGGCCGAGAAAAGGCTGTCGGCCGATGTGGTCAATTTTGCAGCATCTTCTTCTTCAGTGAGCAAAGGGGAAACCTTGATCGATACGGTAAACAACATCCTAGCCATGAAAGTAGATATGGTGGTGATGCGCCATCCTTATGCCGGAGCAGGTGTATTTTTGAGCAAACACATCAAGGCACAAATTGTAAATGCCGGCGATGGTGCCCATGAACATCCTACACAGGCCCTATTGGATGCCTACTCTATCCGTCAGAAACTTGGCGATGTGAGAGGGAAAAAAGTAGTTATCGTAGGCGATATCCTACACTCGAGGGTAGCCATTTCCAATATCCTTTGTTTACAGATGTTAGGTGCAGAAGTGATGGTCTGTGGACCAACCACATTGATCCCCAAACACATTGCAGGCTTAGGCGTAAAAGTTGAACACGACTTGATCAAAGCGCTAAACTGGTGCGATGTGGCCAATATGCTCCGTATCCAATTGGAAAGACAAGATATTAAATACTTCCCTTCGCAACGGGAATATGCCATGATGTATGGCTTGAATAAACAAATCCTTGACAACCTTGATAAAGAGATTATTGTGATGCACCCAGGTCCAATCAATCGTGGAGTAGAGATCACCAGTGATGTTGCAGACAGCAAACAATCTATTATTCTAGAGCAGGTAGAAAATGGAGTAGCTGTTAGAATGGCCGTCCTTTATCTACTCGCCAGTCAGAACGATTAGTTATTGAGAAGTCGTTAGGCAAGGCAAAAGTCTTGAATCAGGAGTCAATTCAATGATGCATTAAAACACGCCAAACCCCTAGCTCAAGACTCGAGACTTCAAACTTAAGACTCCAGATTTTTGACTAGAAACTCCAGACTGTGGACTTATGACTGACTTAACCTAACTTTTCCACATCACATACCATTATCAAAAACTCATCGTTAAAAACCTGTGTTATCAACAGATGTTAATTACTTATGTTGATATCCCCATTAAGATGCACTATTTTAGTAGCAACCATATTTGAAATCTATGCAGAAGAAATACCTTTTCATCCCCCTATTTGTAATTGGCGGTATTGGTGCTAGTTATGCCCAATTAAGCCCATTGGTTACGCTCAATAAAAACTATCAAACAGGTTTAGAATTGCTACAAAACGAAAAATATGTAGCAGCGGCGCAACAATTTAGGTTGGTTGAAACCACTAGGACAAAAAGCACTACCTCTAAAGACAGTAACACTGAATTGTCTTTGATCAAAGAAAATGCGAAGTTCTATGCCGCCGTATGTGCATTGGAATTAGGCAACGCTGATGCAGAATCGCTGTTTCAGGAATTTATCAAAGAATACCCACTTAACCCAAATACTGTACTTGCCTATTTTCATGTGGGTAAATCGTATTTTGGACAAAAAAAATATACCAAGGCCTTAGAATGGTTTGAAAAGACCGACCCTTCAACACTTTCGCAAAAACAAAGGACCGAGTATCAGTTTAAACAAGGTTATGCTTATTTCGAACTTAAAAACTTTGAAAAGGCAGAACCACTTTTTGAAGCCGTAAAAAAGGAAGATTCGCCCTTTAAAGAAAGTGCAACCTATTATTTTGCCTACATTAACTACCTCAATAAAGAATATAAAACGGCATTAGCCAATTTCGAAAAGTTAAAAGGCTCTCCAACTTATGAGGCCAGTTATCCGTATTACATTACTTCCATGTATTACCTGGACGAACGTTATGATGACGTGATCGATTATGCTTTGCCAGCCATTGCCAAGACCAAACAACAGTTTGAACCAGAAATGCTGAGCTTGATCGCTGCATCGTATTTTGCAAAATCTGATTTTAAAAACGCAGAAAAATATTTTGCCGAATTTTATGAAAAAGATAAGAACCAGACCAAGAATAATCTTTTCATTTATCAATATGGTTATGCCTTGTTCAAAAATGCAAAGTATAAAGAAGCCGCTGCTACCCTAGAGAAACTGAATGCTGATGATGTTTACCTACAGAACGGGATGTATACTTTGGGTAAAGCCTCTTTGGAATTAAAAAACAAAGAAAAAGCCCGTGGTGCATTTTTTAGGGCTTCTCGTTTAGACCTTGACAAAGTGGTTCAGGAAGAAGCTTGGTTAAACTATGCCAAATTGAGTTATGAACTAGAATTTAACAAACAGGCATTAGAATATACGCAAAGCTTTTTAAAACAGTTCCCTAATTCTAGAAAGACCAATGAGGCCAAGATCTTGTTGGGAGAAATTTTACTGACCAGTAAAGACTACCAGACAGCAATCGACATTTTAGAACCACTACAGAATAAAACGCAGGAAGCAAAAGAAGCTTATCAAAAAGCTACTTATTTTAGAGGCCTACAGTTTTACAACGAAAGGGCTTTCCCTAATGCCTTATCGATGTTCTTACGCTCTGGCAACTTTGTAGAAGATACAGAAATCCATGCCTTAAGTGTATATTGGATGGCAGAGGCCATGTACGAACTGCGCAAATTTGGTGAGGCTGTTAGAACTTTCGAAAAATTTCTGACCATGCCAGGTGCAAATAAGACCGAGGTGTACAACTTTGCCAATTACGGTTTGGGCTATGCTGCTTTTGAAGATGAAAAATATGCCAAAGCGGCTACCTATTTCGAACGTTTCTTAAAAGGAGATGATAAAGACAGTAAAACTGTAAATGATGCGATCATCCGTTTGGCCGATTCGTACTTTGTGAATAAAAACTACAATGAGGCGATGACCAACTATAACAAGATCATCAATGGTAAACTTACTGGTGATGATTATGCGCTCTTCCAACGTGGGATGATCCAAGGCTTGCAAAAACAAGACGATGCTAAAATTGCAACCATGCAGAGCTTGTTGAGTAAATTCCCTACATCTAACTATGCAGATGATGCAGGTTTCGAAACGGCCTATACCTACTTTAACAAGGGAGATTTTGACAAGTCGAAATCAGATCTGGTAGACTTAGTGGCCAAATACCCACGTAGTAGTTATGTGCCACGTGCGCTAGTTACCATAGGTTTGGTACAGTACAACCAAGATCAAGATGATGCAGCTTTAGAATCATTTAAAAAAGTGATCAGAGAGTATGCCAGCTTACCAGAAGCCAAACAAGCTTTAGAATCGATCAAGAACATCTATGTAGACCGCGGTGATGCCAATGGCTTTATCAGCTATGCTGCCACTACCCCATTGGGCAACTATTCGTTGAGCGAACAAGACAATATCGTTTTCCAGGCTGCCAATAACATCTACCTAAGGGGTGATGCCAAAGGAGCTTACGAAGCTGTAAATGCTTATTTTGATAAATTCCCTAAAGCCATCCATGACAAAGAAGCTAAGTTTATCAGGGCCGAATCGTTGGTTAAACTAGGTCGTTCTGCAGAGGCCATTGCCGATTACGATTACATCTTAAACGATTGGACCAGCGATTATACAGAACGTTCTTTGATCAGTGTTTCGAGGGTATTGATGGAAGAGAAAAAATACAACGAAGCGATTGTTTATTTAAAGAGATTAGAAACCACTGCCGATTACAAAGCGCATTACAGTTATGCCATCAATAATTTGATCAAAGCCTACAATGAGCTTGGAATGGCAGACGATATGATCAAATACGCAGAATTGATCAGAACATCTGATAAGGCATCTGAAGAAGAAAAAAACAGTTCAGACCTTTATACTGGTAAAGCCTATCTGATCAAGGCAGATACCGTGCAAGCCATCAAAGCATTTACCAATGTAGTGGCCAAAACCAAAACTGTGGCAGCAGCAGAAGCAAAATACAATCTAGCGGCCTTGCAATATGCCAAAGGTGATTACAAAGCTTCGCAAAAAACATGTTTTGACCTGACCAACAATATGCCTGCCTACGATTATTGGGTAGCTAAAACCTTTATCTTATTAGCTGACAACTATTTGGCCCTAAAAGATAAATTCCAGGCAAAAACAACCTTGATGAGTATCATAGATGGTTATAAAGGAAAGGATGACATTGTTCCAACCGCCAAAGAAAAATTAGCAAAAATAAACTAGAGCACTTGAAAATGAGATTAAATAAAACCATATATACTACCCTATTCTTTTTTGCAGCTGGATTTTCGACCTTAAAGGCACAAGATGTTAAACCTCCAGAAAAAACAGTAAGCGAAGAAATTGAAGTCATCAGACCCTATAAACCAGTTTTAGCCGAAGCCTTTAAATTAAGGCGCAGCCCAGATCTGGATAACCTTAAAATCTATAGGGCCAAATTCAATTATGCGCTATTGGACCGTAAATTGGAACTCAACTCTGATATTCAAAAACTACAAGCACAACAATTGGCAGACGAACGTGCTGCAGAATTGATCAACAATTATGTAAAAGGTGGTGTAGGTTCATTAGGTACGCTTTTGGCCGAAGGTTATGTAAACATTGGTAAGGATGAAGCACTACAGGCTGGTGCCTTTTTTAGGCATTTTGGTCAGCAGGGCAAATTGAACAAACAGAATGAGAACACCCAACAGTTAAGTGTTTTTGGCCGTAGCATTGGCGACAAAGCAACTTTAAGTGGCCGTTTGAATTACGAACGACACGGATTGTTCTTTTATGGTATCGACGAAGCTAATCCTACTTTAAACCCAAATCCGGAAAGACAAGTTTTAAACTATTTCGAACTAGAGGGAGAAGCAGTAAACAAGTACAATAGCGACGAAAATGCATTCAGTTATGCAGCAAAAGTTAATGCCTACATGTTCAATAATAAGTTCGATGCCAAAGAACAGGCGGTAACCATAACCGGATATTTAAACAAAAGGATCAACAGCTTTAACTTAGGTTTGGCAGCTTCTACAGAATTGGGCAGCTCAAAAGATTTGAATACCAAGGTAACAAACAACTTGTTACGCTTAAATCCATACATCAAACTACAGGCTAAAGGTGTTAAAATTACAGCAGGAATTAACTTTGTACAAGAATTTGGAACAACTAGCACGACTAGATTCTTCCCAGCAATTACTGCCGATTTTACTTTGATACCTGAGTTTTTACAAGTATTTGGGGAAGTTAAGGGTGATGTGAACAGAAATACCTTAAAATCTTTAACGGATGAAAATCCTTTCTTGAACAGCAATATCGAAATCAAAAACAGTATCGAGAAATTGAGCATCAGCGGTGGTGTAAAAGGTAACGGTGGTCCAGGTTTTGGCTACAAAGCAAGATTTTACAGTAAAAAGATTACAGATATGCCTTTGTTCGTCAACAATTTTACCAACTTCAACAAGTTTGATGTGATCTATGATTTTGGCAACATGAAGCTATTGGGTTTAGAAGGAGAAATTTCTGTACAGGTAAGCGATGACCTGAAATGGACCGGAAAATTGAATATAGAAGATTACAAACCTGCTTCAGAACAAGAAAGTTATTTCAAACCTCAACTTCGTGTAAGCTCTAACTTCTTGTTTAACTTTAACAAAAAACTGAGCTTCAATGCAAATGTTGTTATACAGGACGACAGTAAAGCGAAGGTATATACAGCTAATCCTATACAAACAGGTGGTAAATATCTATTAATACCTGATCCGTCAATTGAAAATGTGGTTAATCTAAAAGGTTTCGTAGATTTGGGCATTGGTGCCGATTATAAGATCAACAAACAATTTTCGGCATTTGTTAAAACAACTAACCTATTGAATACCAATTATAGTAAATACTTATACTATCGTGTAAATGGCATTAGCGTTTATGGTGGTTTAAGTTATTCGTTTTAATCAGCATTAAATTAATTATTGGTTAGTACCAAATTAAAATTTAATTTTACCTGAATGGATATATTATTATACTTAACTGAGTTATTGCAGAGCCGAAAAGCCATTGGCATTGTCGGACTGGGTACGTTGTATAAAAAGAAATCCCCAGGCAGGTACGATATAGAAAAACATGCCTTTGTTCCGCCAAGTTACGCCCTTGAATTTACTACAGAACTTAAAGAACAAGAAGAATTAGCCAATTTCATCAGTGATAGCAGAAACATCAGTGTCGATTCTGCCAATTACTACATTAGTGAGTTTGTAGAGAAATTACAGGCTCAATTGGCAGATCAACAAGAGGCTGACTTAACCCCTATCGGAAGATTAAAAATGGTTAACGACCAGCTTACTTTCATCGCTGAACAGGAAAGTAGTTTTAGCAATGAATCTTATGGTCTACCTACATTAAACGAGCTTACAACTGATAGTAGTGAGGAACATGAATCTATTGATGAGACCATCAGTAGTGATGAAGCAATTGCGTCGGACAGCTCGGTTGAGGAAGAAAAAACAGCAGAATTTGATGAAGTAGAAGATACGATCGATTCAGTTGTTGAAGAGAATAAGTTAGAAGAAGAAAATCCAGGTCAGGAAACCGGCGAAAAGCTTCAAGGAATTGAATTGGACGAACAACCAGTTTATGATGAAATCACAGAAGTTGGCCAGCCCCTAGAAGAACCATTAACCGAAGCGCAGCCTTTAACTGCTCCTGAAGAAAATAAAGAAATACCAGTAGCCACATCAACTATACCTCCGATTGTAAATTACAACTATTTACCGGACAATGATGATGATGATGACGACGATGATGACAGAAGACCGAATAGATTTTTCAGGATATTGCTAAAAACGCTGATTGTTTTAATTCTGATTGCCATTGCAGGTGCGTTGACGTATTTCTTCTTCCCAGGATGGTTTGACAATAAACTCATCAACACCATTGATAAAACTACAGAACAAGCAACAGTTGTATCACCAAATGATACTGCTGATGTAAAAACCGATTCGCTAAAATATGCAGATAGTATCGCCAAAAACAATGCACTGGTTAAATTGGCAAAAGACAGCAACGCGGTAGATAGCAGCAAGATGATTATCTATGAAGTAATAGGAAGTGCAGAGAAAAGCCAGAAAAGGATTGATTACGTAATCAATACCATGAAAAAAAGAGGCATTAATGCAAAACCACTTCAAAATGTGCCGGGCCGATTGACCAAAATTAGTTTAGGTACTTTTACAGACTATAATTTGGCCAAGGCCTACCAAAATAGCTTACAGAAAAAATTAAAAAATCCTCAGATTTATATACAATCCATCAAACCAAAAAATTAATATGATTACATTGCTAATAGCGGCTGGAGACACAACACAAAAAACATTAGATAGCTTACAAACTGCTGCAAAACCATTAACTGCAGCCCCTGCCGAACTCCATTTTATTGATCTATTATTTAAAGGTGGATGGGTAATGCTACCCCTTGCCCTATTGGCTTTTTTAGGTTTGGTTATTTTTATAGAACGTTATCTGACCATTCGTAAATCATCGAAAGACGAATCGAACCTGATGTTCCAGATCAAGCAGAACATACACGAAGGCCGATTGGACAGCGCCATTGCCTTATGTAAAAACACAAAATCGCCATTGGCACGCATGTTAGAAAAAGGACTGAAAAGAATTGGTAGACCGATCAAAGATATTGAAGGTGCAATTGAAAACACTGGAAAACTGGAAGTTTCCAAACTGGAAAAGAACATTGGTATTTTAGGAATTATCGCTGGTATTGCGCCGATGTTGGGTTTCGTAGGTACCATTATTGGGGTAATTACCATTTTCCATGATGTATCCATCAAAGGAGAAATTGAAATTGGAACCATTTCTGGTGGTCTATATACCAAGATGATTACTTCTGCAACCGGATTGATCATTGGTATCGTAGCCTATGTTTTATACCATATTTTAAATATGATGGTAGAGAAGATCATCCTTAAAATGGAAACAGATGCAATAGAGTTTATTGACTTACTAGAAGAGCCGGGCAAATAATGAATTTACGCAAAAGAAAAAAAGGTGCAGTTGAAGTTCATACCTCTGCATTGAACGATATCATGTTCTTTCTACTCCTGTTTTTTCTACTGGCATCAGCCGTAGTTAATCCAAGGGTAGTTAAGCTCTTATTGCCTAGATCAGAAAGCGGACAACAATCTACAGCCAAAAAAGCAATAACGGTAAGTATAGACGAAAAGCTAAATTATTCCGTTGATAAAAAGCCAACCACGATAGATCAATTGCAATCTGTAGTAGAAAGCTATCAAAAGATTGCACCAGATCTAACCATAATTTTGAGTGTAGATAGAAGTGTACCTGCCGAAAATATCATGGAAGCGTATGATGTGGCCAACAAATTAAAACTAAAACTTGTTTTAGCAGTAGATTCTAAAAAATAATGACACCTACAACCGAAGAAAATAACTATCCAAAAGCCATAGCCATTGCTACAGTCCTAATGGGTTTGTTCATTGGCTTGAGCTTTCTATGGGTAATTAGCGCCTTCAACCCAGAAGAACCACCAGGCATGGGTGGCATGGTGGTTAACTATGGTACCGCTGCTGTTGGAATGGGTAATGATTATACCAGCATCGAAGAACCATCTATGGATCCAAATGCCAATCAGAAAATGCCAGATAAGGTTACACCCGAAGAAAAAGTGACACCAACAACGGCTTCTGAGGTTGATGGAAAAGATGTGCTTACGCAAGATGTAGAAGATGCAGTGGCCATCAATACTAAAAAAACCAAGCCTACCAGCGCACCAAGCACTACCAAAGAGGATAAACCTGCGCAACCTACCATTAATCCAAATGCACTTTACAAAGGCAATAAGAACAATGGTAAGGGAGAAGGCGATGGTACTGGCAATACACCTGGCAACCAAGGGAGCATCAATGGTGATCCATTGGCACCAAATTATGGTGAGGGTGGTTCTGGAAATGGAGATACACCTGTTCCTTTAAGCAAATTCAACAACCTTAAATCGATAGACGACAATGGGCAACAAACTGGAAAAATAGCCGTAAAAATCCGTGTCAACAGAGATGGGAAGGTTATTTCTGCAACAGCCGGAGCCAAAGGCACTACTTTTTCAGACAATGCCCTATTTCGTAAATGCGAGGATGCAGTAATGGGTGCAAGTTTAGACAAAATGGGTGCTGGTTACGAAAACAGAACTTTTATTGTTGTCTTTAACTTTAAGGTGAAGTAAAAGTATTTAGTAGAAAGACAACGACCTATTGGTATATCGTCTCATATCTCAATAATGACATACGCTCAAACCCTCGATTTTTTATACAGTAAACTACCCATATTTACCCGTGTAGGCGCAGTTGCATTTAAAAAAGACCTGCACAATACCTTAGCCATGTGCAATGCCTTAGGTAATCCCCAACACCAGTTTAAAAGTATCCATGTAGGTGGCACCAATGGTAAAGGTTCTACCTCGCACATGCTTGCCGCCATTTTACAACAGGCGGGTTATAAAACAGGGCTTTACACCTCTCCACACTTAAAAGATTTTAGGGAAAGGATCCGCATCAATGGAAAAATGGTCCCTAAAGCTTTTGTAATTGATTTTGTAAAAGAACAAAATGAACTCATCAGAACCATAGAACCTTCTTTTTTTGAAGTAACTGTGGCCATGGCTTTTGCCTATTTTGCCCAAGAAAAAGTAGATGTGGCTGTTATAGAAGTAGGTTTGGGAGGAAGACTGGACTCGACCAATATCATCATTCCAGATTTAGCTGTCATCACCAATATCAGTCTTGATCACACCAATATCTTAGGCAATACCTTACCCGAAATCGCCTACGAAAAAGCGGGGATCATCAAACCTCAGATTCCTGTAGTCATTGGTGAAAGACAATCAGAAACCGAAGCCGTTTTTATTGGAAAAGCAAAACAGGAAAATGCACCAATCATTTTCGCCGATGATAGGCTGCACCTAGATCAAATACAGCAAAAAGCATCGCAGTTAGGCATTGATGTTTACAGAGATAACCAGGCTATCTATTCAAACCTCGTACTCGACTTAACGGGTAGCCATCAATTAAAAAACATACTTACGGTAATTGAGAGTATCCTTGCTTTAAAAGAAAAGGGATATGTCATCCCTGATGAAGCCGTATATGCTGCCCTGAGACAAGTAAAAAAAACAACAGGTTTACAGGGAAGATGGCAAACGTTAAGCAAAAATCCTTTGGTAATCTGCGATACTGGTCACAACAAAGCTGGTTTAGCTGAGGTTGTGCAAAATATCAACAATACTCCACACCATCACCTGCACGTTGTGTTGGGTATGGTCAAAGACAAAGACATTTCTGGGGTATTGGCTATCCTTCCAAAAAATGCCACTTATTATTTTTGTCAACCTAACTTGGAAAGGGCCTTGGCCGTAGCAGAACTATCGGCACAAGCGCAACAGTTTGGCTTAAAGGGAAAAACATTTAAAAGTGTTGCCGAAGCCCTCCAAAATGCTAAAAAAATGGCAGGCACAAAAGATTTGATATTTGTGGGTGGAAGTACCTTCGTCGTAGCAGAAATAATATAAAAATTTCACTTTTACTTCACATAGCATTTCTTACTTTTACGGTCTACTTAACTAGATACAAATGAAATTTAAACACGTTTATTTGTTAGTTTTGCTATTGGCGGGCACACAATCTTTTGCTCAAAAATGGACCAAACCTAACGCTACAAGTCAAGCAAGTACTTATCCGCAAAAAATTGACAGGCCTAAACTAGTGGTAGGCCTAGTGATCGACCAGATGCGCTGGGATTATCTATATCGTTATTATGACCGTTACAGCAAGGGTGGATTCAAACGCCTGATCAATGATGGATTTTCTGCCGAAAACACCTTCATCCCTTACACCCCAACTTATACCGCCTGTGGTCACACTTCAATCTACACAGGCTCTGTACCGGCCATCAATGGCATTATCGGTAACAACTGGTTTGATCCAGAGTTAGGAAGAGATGTATATTGTACCGAAGATAAAAATGTTAAAACCGTTGGTAGCAGCACTAGAGCTGGAGAAATGTCGCCAAAAAACATGTTGGTCACAACCATTACCGACGAATTGCGTTTAGCGACCAATTTTAGAAGTAAAGTAATTGGTATTTCGCAAAAAGATAGGGGGTCTATCCTACCTGCTGGTCACTCTGCAAATGCAGCTTACTGGTATGACGGTGGTTCTGGCGATTGGATCACCAGTACTTATTATATGCAGACTTTGCCTACCTGGCTTTCGGAATATAACAAAAAGAAAGTGGCCAATGATTTTTATGCCAAAGAATGGAATACTTTATATCCAATCAATACTTATACCCAAAGCACAGCTGACGAGAAACCTTATGAAGGAAAATTCAAAGGTGAAACAGGTACTTCTTTCCCGCATTTGTTGAGCAGTAGCATTGGTAAGAATTATGACCTGATCAGAAGTACACCTTATGGGAATACCATGACTTTCGACCTTTCTAAATTGGCCATCCAAAACGAAAAAATGGGTCAGACAGGCAATACAGATTTCTTGGCCATCAGTTGTTCTTCAACGGATTATGTTGGACATCAATTTGGACCAAACTCTATTGAAGCTGAAGATACCTATCTGCGTTTAGACAAAGATTTAGAAGACTTCTTCAACTACTTGGATAAAACTTTAGGCAAAGGAAATTATTTGTTCTTCTTATCTGCAGATCATGCGGTAGCACATGTACCCGGCTTTATGACCGAAAACAAATTACCGGCAGGAACAGTAAGCAATTCTACCTTACGCAAGGGATTGGATACACTAATGATTAAAAAATTCAATCTATCTAAATCTGTAATTACGGTAATGAACAATCAAGTTTATTTTGACCATAGCGTAATTAATGAGAAAAAAGTAGATTTTGCTCAAGTTAAAAAAGCAGCAATTGACTATTTGACGAAACAGGATGGAATTGCTGATGCGGTAGATCTACAGATTTTAAATACTTCGACCATTCCTGAAGAGATCAGGAAACGCATTACAAATGGTTACAATCCACGTCGCAGTGGAGATGTTTATTTCTTGCTTCAATCGAATTGGTTTGACGGTGGTGCTACTGGGACCACACATGGTGCTTGGTATCCATACGATTCGCACATCCCTTTGGTATTTATGGGTTGGAAAGTTAAACCAGGTAAAACAAACCAAACTTATTACATGAGTGATATTGCTGCTACCTTGGCTGCGATGTTACGTGTACAGATGCCAAGTGGAAGTGTAGGTAATGTGATCACAGAATTGACACGTTAACTTTAACACGCTATCTTTTAACAAAGGGAGAAATCTATAACATAGGTTTCTCCCTTTGTTTTGAGGTATCTATTTGAATTTGACATTGTATTGATTCAGTGATTAATGTTGCCAATACCTAGTTTTTGTTAACTTTGTACACCAAATACAAAAACCTACATGGAACAAATTCAAGTCTACAAACCCAAAAATAAAATCCGTTTTGTAACCGCTGCTGCTTTATTCGATGGGCACGATGCCACCATTAACATCATGCGTCGGATCTTGCAATCTTCTGGAGCAGAAGTCATCCACTTAGGGCACAATCGGTCTGTAGAAGAAGTGGTCAACTGTGCCATTCAAGAAGATGTTCAAGGGATTGCCATGACTTCGTACCAGGGTGGGCATATCGAGTATTTTAAATACATGTATGATCTATTGCAGCAAAAGGGTGCCAATCATATCAAGATATTTGGTGGTGGTGGTGGTGTAATTCTACCATCAGAAATCGAAGAATTA